>Ga0180221_1000004_pt1 | contig 801711 bp, 763 predicted proteins | sample eDN5th37CKraftMG_FD_151339 | JGI IMG/M metagenome (GOLD analysis project Ga0180221, IMG submission 151339) | Enriched Miracle-Growth compost microbial communities from Emeryville, California, USA - eDNA 5th pass 37_C Kraft MG (version 2) (version 2) ... | reverse complement strand
ATCTTGCCATCCTATACCGTGACATTCTACGCAAAACTCCGACACTGATCCACCCCGGCGCGTCAATGCGCCTTGATTTGCGTACTTGTGCAAAGTTGCGCGGATAATTGCTCAACCGCCCGCCGGAAGTTTCATAGCTGCCCTAAGATGGTGCTTAGATTTGCATAGTTTGTCATTTTTAGGCAGAATGCGGATGAGCCGTCCCGTCATGGCGGCCCTGAAAGGAGGCACCATGCCCGAACCGACGAACAATGCGCGCCGCTGGGGCGCTGGCCGAGTGGCCTTCCTCAGCCAAAAAGACATGTTCCGCTCTCTCATCAAAGCGGGCCACCCCTTCACTTCGATCTACGCCGATCACGGCGCGGCCCTTGGCATCAGCTACACGCAATTCACGCGCTATGTCCGCAAGTACCTGCCGGACGCGATAACCGACCGGGAACACCAAAAGGGACCAGCCCCGGCACCCGTGCCTGTCGCTGCGCCGGCCGCCCAGCCTCCCGCTCAGGGTGTCGAGAACCGAAGCCCAGCCATCAACACGCCCGACAAAAAGAAAGCCGGCGTCCCATTCCAGCACGACGCCGAAGCCAGCAAGCGAACCGACCTCATTTAGCCGTCTTTCCTAGTTGAACTAAATGCGGCAAAATTGCCATCATCGCCAACCTAAAACGAGGATTCTTGATGGCTCGGAAAACGCTAACTGACCGACGAAAAGAAGCGCAACAGGAGCTTAAGGCCATTCATGAAAAGATGGCCAAATTGGACCGGGAAACATCGGAAAGAATCGGCCGGCTTGCGATCAAAACCGGCTTTGCCGATCTGGGGCTTACGGACGATCAGATAAAGGCCGTTTTCCAAGCGGCCATCGCTGAACATCGGAAAGGAGAGAAATCATGAGGACAATCCGCAAGGTGTGTGCATTGAACGATATGATGAACTCGCTTCAACGCGAATTAGGCCGTTCGCAAGTCGATACGGCCCAACGCATCGCGGCTGAAATCGCCGACCAACTCGAAGCATGGCAGCTCGACTTGATGCACATTCCGCCCGAGGAACGCGCCCGATATCAGACCCCGAATCCCTATTTCTATCGAGCCGCCGGAGCATAGTTTCGTGTCGCCTCTGCCGATACGCGACACTACGCAAATCAAGGCAACTTTAGGCAACTTTAGGCAACTTTATGCGAATGTATGCAAAGCGCACTGGAAGTACATTCCGGGTATTTTCTTAGTAGAAGAATTGGAGAATAATGACGGAACCTAGACTACAAATGAGGGTTTCCGTCATGACAAAGAATCACCGATTGGCGCTCTCCGCCCTTGCCGTCACACTGGCCTTGGGCGGGGCGCTACACCCCGGCCCAGCCAAGGCGATTACGGTCTACTGCTCCAACTGCTCGACCGTGTTTTCGCAGGCAACACAGGTGGCTAAGGAAATCGAAACCGCGATCAATACGGCGGAACAACTGCGAACGCAGATTCAGCAGTATGAAAACATGCTGAAACAGGGGTTGTCCCTGCCGTCTAGCATGTTCAACCGCATTACTTCTGACCTCCAACGGCTTCAGTCGCTTTATCAGCAAAGTAAGGCGCTCGCCGGTAGCCTGTCGAACTTCGATGAGCGGTTCCGCGATCAATTCGGCGATTACAACCGCTATCTTTCGCAGAACGGGCAAAACCCCGGATACATGACCGCGAACTATAAGCGGTGGTCTGAACAGGGCTTTGATGCCATGCGCGTGGCAATGCAGGCCAGCGGCCAGAACGTGAGCGCCATCGCCAGCGAGGACGCCATGCTTGCGCAACTGGTGGCACGGTCACAGAGCGCCGAGGGCAGAATGCAGGCCATCCAAGTAGGGAACGAAATCGCCGCGCAACAGGTGCAGCAACTGCAAAAACTGCGGCAAATGCTGGATGCGCAAATTCAGTCGCAAAGCATGTGGTATGCGCAGCAAATCGAGCGGCAGACGATCGACGATGCTTTTGTGCAGAGCTTTCAGAGCGGGCGCGTTGTTCGCGCCGGTTCAAAATCTTTCTGAATGCCGAGCTTCTTATGGTTACGATATCCAAGGTAGTTGTCGCCCTGCTCTGTGCCGGATCGTTTGTCATTGGCTCCGTCGCCACCATTGTGGTGGTCGACAAATCCGAACCGTCCTGCACCCCTGCTTCTTCCCCTTCCGCTGATGACCAGTTCTTCAATGGAAAGATCGAGCGCAAGGGTTCACAAAGCTTCTAGGGAGGCGTCGATCATGACAACAATTCTGAACCTCCTGAGAGGCTTCGAGGCGCGGCATTTCCTATTCGTTCTCGCCGCTGTTGGTCTGACCCTTGTCGCCTCCGAAGCGTCGGCGCAAGCCGTAACGCAGCCCGATGCGAAATTCGACGGCCTTCTAAGCCTCATTCAGCAGAACTCGGAACAATGGAACAGCCGTTTGCTAGGCTTCGCTCTGCGCCTGTTCTGGACGTTAGCAGCCATCCAACTCGTGATCACGTTCTTTCCCATGGTGCTGCGACAGGCCGAGCTAGGCGACATTGCCCATGAGCTTGTTAAGTACATCCTTGTCATCGGATTCTTCTACGAGATTCTGGCGCACTCCACCTACTGGGCGAACGCAGTAATTCAATCTTTCCGTGACGCGGGTGGCGCTGCGATTGGGCAAACCGCCGCTATGCAGCCCAGTGATATTTTTGCTCTGGCGGTCGAGTTCGCCAACACCATTGGCAACGTCCATACCATCAACCCGCTCGCGGCATTTTCAATCACCATAGCAAGCGCCTGCGTCTTGCTGAGTTTCGCCTTCATCGCCGCGTTCATGGCTGTGACGCTGGTCGAATCCTACATCGTCATCAATGCCTCGGTGCTGCTGTTGGGATTTGGTGGGTCGCAATGGACCCGGGAGTACGCCCTAGCGATGCTCAAATATGCGGTCGCTGTTGGCGCCAAACTCTTTGTGCTGACGCTGCTGGTCGGCCTTATCGCTCAATCCGCACATGACTGGCAGGCTGCTTACAACCATACCGACAACGCCTCAATGTGGACGATGGTGGGCCTCGGCTTCACCTGCGCCTATCTCGCAAAGACGATTCCTGACCTTATCCAAAGCTTGATCTCGGGTGTCTCGTTTGGCGGCGGCGGCGCGCTCGGCGGCATGGCAGCAACCGCACTGAGCGTTGGTGCCGGAGTCGGGGCTGTCGCGGCGGCGGGCGGCCTCGGTGGGGCCGCTGCGGCGGCGGGCGAGGCAGCGGGTGCGGGCCAAGGTGTTGGGGGATTGGCAAGCCTGATCAACAACAGCATAGCCGGCGGCGCTCCATCGCCAGCCGCTGCCACTGGTGGGGCGGATATGGACGGTATGAAAACCGTCGCATCTACGCTTTCTCCGCGCACGGGCGGCAACGCACAATCGGCAAGCAAACCAACCAATCCGCCTGCTGCTGCACCAGCACCGGCCGGTGCAGGTAAGGTGACCAAGGTGGTAGCCGGTGCGACCTCCGCTGTCGCAACAACCGCTGCCGTCGCCGGGAAACTAGCTTCCATTTCCGTACCCGGCATGGAGGGCGCTGCGAATCTGCCTATCAGCGGACCTCCCCAAATGCCCGGCACAAGCACAGAAGGCGAAAACAACCCGCCTCCCGTTAATGGGGAAAACCTGATCCAGCCGGCCGAGCCTCGGCCCTCCCCTATGTTTGACATTTCTTTTCAATCATCGGCGGTCAAACCGCCCAAGGAGTGATGCTATGAATCTGCTCGCTGACTACCTGCAAACCATGCTGATCTTCATTGTCGTCAGCACCATGGCTGTTTTCGCGCTCTATGCTATTGGCCGCTGGGTACAGCCGCGCCTCCGCGCTCGCGGGTACGGGCCAACGCTCGATGCCCTTGCCGGCTGGCATGGCCGCATGTCGCGATCGGGTGCGCTGCATTCCCTCCATGCACTGCGCGCCATCCACAGCCTGCCTCTCTACGGTTCGCGGCATCAGCGCGAAACCATCGACATGATGATTGTCCGAATGCAGCGGGAAACCGATCCCACCCGGCGCGATACCTACAGGTGAAGGTTTGTCCCGCGTCGGATCGCGCGGGGCATCCCTTTAGAAAGCGATTTCCGGGCCGTAGAGTGATTTTGAGGCTCTGGCCTATCCTCCCACCTGCCTCTCCACGAAAAAACGCTTCACGGCTTGCCAGTGCGGTCCTGGGCGTTAGCGATTACACGTGGAAACCTCCCCCATCCCCCTTCCTTTTGGTGCCTCTTTCAGTTTGTCCGTCAAACGACCATTTGGCGGACATTCGTAATGTGTCCAGTTTGGAGCCGTTTGCGACGAGTTTGCGGACAGAATAGAAAGGCGGACAGAAAGCGGACACCTACGACAGACCGAAAGCCGTAGCCTGCTAGGCGCGAAGCTTTATGAGAAATCAGGGTCAGGGCGAGCTTGGTTGGCGTTAAAAGAAAGATAAATGTTAAATCTCGCGCGCGCGTTACGGTTTCTAAAGGCCTTACGCTCTAAGGCTTTGCAGGTGGATTGCGTTCCTAAAAGCACGAAGTCGGGCGTTCCTAAAAGCACGATTTGATCCACAAGCGAGCGTTCCTGAAAGCACGATGTGATTCACAGGGAAGGCCTATTTATCCACAGGATGCAGCCCACAAAGGCTATGGCGCAGCACGGGCGTTTACGCCCCTTGGGGCCGCTTCCGGGCTTTGCGGACGTAGGCCTTCTCATGGGCTTGCACGGACGCATGGGGCCGCCCGGCGAGCATGTCTCGTACCTCGGCCAACTTACCCTTGGGGCCGTTGGCGTAGAACGTCACCATGTCCCGGTCGGCATCGAAGGCCATCAGATAGTCCGGCAGATCGCCGGACTCGGCCAGCGCCTTCAGGTCGAAACGGAAGCGCCGAAGCGCAGCGGTGCTGCCGCTCTTTTGGTGCAGGACGGCTAACGATACCCGCCATCTCGGTTGCTCGCCGCAGTGCTTGCGGGCCAACTCATAGATGCGCCGATCCAACGGCTTGCGCAGCCGAAAATAGGAGCGGGATAAGGTCAACACCCGCTTGGCCTCGACCGAACGGAACAGCCAGCGCGGCAAGTCCACTTCGACGGCCACCATACGGTCATTGTCGAGCGACTTCTCGACCACTCGCCAACTGTCGATCAAGCCGAAACCCCGCCGCTCACGCTGCCCGTTCGTCTCGATGTTGGTTTCGATAACGGTACCTTTCAGGCGTCGCAACATGTCCGCCAAGCGCTCGTAGGCGCGGCCGCTGGTGCCACGGTTGGTAACAGTCAGGAAGTCGAATGCGGTAAAGCGGACCGTGGGCGTAATTTCCCGGCCTCGGTTGGCGGCTTCGACCAATTGGCTAATGCAGTAGATCCACAAATCCTTGTCGTGGATGGTCGCGCAGCCAGTTGCACCGGGCAGCACCGTAACTCTATGGCCGTTACGCTCATAGACGCGCACGCGCTTGTCACCGGCGCGAAGCGCGAACAGTGGATGCTCCATGCTGGCCGTGTCGTCTTTGAGCGAGGCATCGATGATGTCGGCTACGAAGAAACCGCCTTGCCGGCGACGGTCAGGCGCGAGGCGTGTGGCGGCCTCGTGATCCATGCGCTCGACCCGGCTCTCGTTCGGTGCGATGAACACGGATCAGCGACTCTCAGGCCCCCATCCCGGGACGGGCGGCTTGAATGCCCGACGACTTGCGCGTCTCAATCCATTGCTCCACGTCGGCCAGATCCCAGGCGACGTTCCGGCTAGTTAGTGCTATGCGGCGCGGGAATTCACCTCGCTGCTCCAAGTTGTAAATCGTGCGCTCGCACAGCGGGATCATCGCCAACAGCTTCTTTTTATTGATGAGAGTCCTGCTCGTCTTTGCTTGCATGCTTTGACCTCCATCAGTCACTTTCGAATGCGTGCCTGATGGTGCCCCGCAATACAGATTGCATCGACCTAATGATTGGCTAAAATGGTTGACATGAAAAATCAGCCGACCATTACCGTCTGGGACGGGTGCGATCCCACCGTTTCAAAGGCCATCGGACAATTTCAGGATCGCTGGAAGCCCTACTCCGAGTCCGGGAAGCGCTACCCCATCGCTCGGCTTATCGAAGAACTCATTGACCCCGCTGTTGCGGCATACTCAGCAACGCTTCCGTCCCGTTACGTCGGCCACATCCCCGGCGCAGGAACGGGCGTGGCCTTCAGCGAGATTGTCCGACTGGTCGGGCTCACTGCGATGGTGCGTTTACAGCGCCAGTTGCTTCGAGCGTTTGTCCTCACAGAGGACCAACAGTCCCCGCGAGATCAGCGATTTGTCGCGACACTTGAATCTTTGATTGAGTTGGTTTGGGCCTGCGCTCGTAAGCGTCCCGCGAAAAGGCAGGTGCGCAATACTCGCCTGAACGGGCAACGCTTGCAGGGCTTTTGCCGCTTTTGCGGCGAACTCGCGGAGTTGGCTTCCTTCGCCGCAGGAAGCGATGCGCCCAAAGCAGACGATGCAGACGAGAAGCTCCGCCTGAGCAACCTGTACTGCGTGGACCACCGGCCCAAGTTAGCGAATGGCGCATGGAATCCTGCGTACAGACAAGCGAAACGCTCCGTGGCGCAGTTCGATCTCGAACTAGGAAGACTCACCCGACAATGCGCAATGCGGGGCGCGCCGCAAGCGAAATCCGGCGACGAACTGGTTGACGGCTACATCCTCCATTACATGCTCGGACAGACGTTGCAGCCGGCGGATGAAGCCGAGCTGCGAAACCGAGCACGCCTAATGGTGGACTCGAAATTGTCGGATCGAAAAAAGCAGATACTGATGCTTCAGCGAGCTGGCTTCAATCAGTCTGATATTGCCCGCAGACTGGGTATTGAACGGCAAGCTGTATCGAAGGCCATTGCCTCGATCCCCCAGATATTTCGACTGAGCTTGCCAAAGCGTTCTGCCCGCTAACTTGTTCGCTCCGCTTAAGTGCATCCCGGCCGAGGGTGAATTGATCCCCCGGCCGTCAAGACAGTCGCACCGTGCAAACCGAAACGTCCAATAACGAGCCCATCGTTCGACAAAGCAATCAGCAGCCTTTCCCCACTCGCGGCTTTTTAAGCGTCCATTCGTCTATCATGTCCGCCCAGTCCTGCAACATCTGCCGCCGCTGCTCCCGGTACTCGGCCTTGTTGTAGATGGCCCTGACGCCTCGTTGTTCGTGGGCGAGGCACTTTTCGATCCAGTCGCTGTTGTATCCGGCTTCGTGCAGCAGGGTGCTGGCCGTGCGGCGCAGGTCGTGCGGCCCGAACTTGCCCAGCGGCTTGCCGTCCTTCTGCGCCAGTTGATAGGTCAGCTTCATCACCTGGTTGAGCGTGGCGCTGCTCATGGGCGCACTGGGGTCATAGCGTGACGGCAGGACGTATTCCGAACCACCGGCAAAGGTTTTCAGCGCGACCAGCAGGTCCATCGCCTGCCGCGACAGGAACACCAGGTGCGGGTTGCGCCGCTTCATCCTTTCCTTCGGGATGGTCCACAGGGCCTCGCTGAAGTTGATCTCGCTCCACCTGGCGTTGGTCAGCTCGCTCTTGCGTACCATCGTCAGCAGGAGCAGCTTCACGGCGGCGCGGATCGACGGCGACGTGCCGACGCGCTCCAGGTACTGGTACATGAGGCCGATCTCTTCCGGCGTCAGGGCGCGGTCGCGCGGTGCGAACTTCGCGATGCTGGCCGGGCGGACCAGCTCGGCGGGATTCTCCACCTTCTGGCCTCGCTCGATGGCCCACCGATAGACCTGGTACACGATCTCGCGCGCATGGACGGCGGTGGCCGGCGCGCCCCGCTCGACGATGGCGTCGGTCAGGGCCCGCAGGTCTTCGTGGGTGATCTCGGTCAGCTTGAGGTTGCCGAACCTGGCCTTCAGGTCGCGCTCATAGACCGAGCGCCGCATGTCGCGGGTGGAGTCGGCCATCGGGTAGCTGCGAAGCCACTTTTCCGCCCAGGCACCAAACGTCTCGGCGTCGCGCACACGGGCCTTCTCCCTGGCTTTCTCCCGGGCCGGAGACTTCCCCGCGGCGATCATCTTCTTGGCTTCGGCCAGGCGTTCCCGGGCCTCGGCCAGCGTGATCCCGCCCGGCCCGTACCGGCCGAAGGTGATGGTCTCCTGGCGCCCGTTGAGGGCGTAGTTGTAGCGGAACGAAATGGTTCCTGAGGGGGTGACGGCCACATACAGGCCGTCCCTGTCCGCCACCTTGTACAGCTTGCCCGTCGGCTTGAGGTTACGCAGCTTGGTATCGGTCAACATGACACACACGCTCCCTTGCAACACCATGCGTCGTGCGCCCTGCTTGAACCAAAGAGAACCCCTTACAAGTCAACAGCTTACGGGGACGTACCCATGGCACGGCCATCGTGACGCACACACTTCACCGGCCATCAATACCATGCCAGGAAAACCCCGCGCGGAACGACAAAAATTCGTTTTACAGCAACCACTTACATGATTCCGATACCATGACCACCTGGGAACGAGGCGCATGGCATCGACGGCGAGGCATGGCACAGGGCCGGTTTCGTGCCATCGACTATGCCATGAAAAATTCGTGCTTGGCCATACCCCAGGCTGCCAGTCCGTGCCAGGTTGAAAGCACAAAAAAGCCCGCAGTGACGCGGGCTTGGGTGTGTCTGGTGCCTGATCCTGCCGGCAGCTGCCGGACGTGGAATCATTCCCACTCGATCGTGCCGGGTGGCTTCGAGGTGACGTCATAGACGACGCGGTTGATGCCGCGGACTTCGTTGATGATGCGGGTGGCGGCGTTGCCGAGGAAGTTCATGTCGTAGTGGTAGAAATCGGCGGTCATGCCGTCCACCGAGGTCACGGCGCGCAGCGCGCAGACATATTCGTAGGTACGGCCGTCGCCCATCACGCCCACGGTCTGCACCGGCAGCAGAACCGCGAAGGCCTGCCAGATGGCGTCGTAGAGGCCGGCCTTGCGGATTTCGTCGAGATAGATGGCATCGGCGTTGCGCAGGATTTCCAGCTTCTCGCGCGTGATGCCGCCGGGGCAGCGGATGGCCAGGCCCGGGCCCGGGAACGGATGGCGGCCGATGAAGCTGTCGGGCAGGCCGAGCTCCTTGCCGAGCGCGCGCACCTCGTCCTTGAACAGCTCGCGCAGCGGCTCGACGAGCTTCATGTTCATGCGTTCGGGCAGGCCGCCGACATTGTGGTGCGACTTGATCGTCACCGACGGGCCGCCGGTGAAGGAAACGCTCTCGATCACATCGGGATAAAGCGTGCCCTGGGCAAGGAATTCCGCACCGCCCAGCTTCCTGGCCTCTTCCTCGAACACCTCGATGAACAGCCGGCCGATCGTCTTGCGCTTCACCTCCGGATCGGTCTCGCCCTCCAGCGCGGAGATGAACCGGTCGGACGCATCCACCAGGATCAGCGGCAGGTTGTAATGTTCGCGGAACATCGCGACCACATCCGCCGCTTCGTTCTTTCGCATCAGGCCGTGGTCGACGAGGATGCAGGTGAGCTGCTCGCCCACCGCCTCATGCACCAGCAGCGCCGCCACAGACGAATCCACGCCGCCCGAAAGCGCGCAGATGACCCTGCCCTTGCCGACCTGCTCGCGAATGGCCTGCACCGCCTTCTCGCGATAGGCGGCCATGCTCCAGTCGCCCTGAATGCCGGCGATACGGTGCACGAAGTTGGCGAGCAACCTGGCGCCGTCGGGCGTATGGACGACCTCGGGGTGGAACTGCACGGCATAGAAGCGGCGCTTCTCGTCGGCGATGGCCGCGAAGGGCGCGCCGGCCGAGGTGCCGATGATGCGGAAACCCTCCGGGATCGCGGTGACGCGATCGCCGTGGCTCATCCAGACCTGATGGCGGGTGCCCTTGGCCCAGATCCCGTCGAACAGCGCGCTGTCTTCCTCGATCTTCAGGAAAGCGCGGCCGAACTCCCGGTCATGGCCCGCCTCGACCTTGCCGCCGAGCTGGGCGCACATGGTCTGTTCGCCGTAGCAGATGCCGAGAACGGGAATGTCGGCTTCGAACACTTCCTGCGGGGCGCGCGGGCTGCCGATGTCGACGGTCGAATGCGGACTGCCGGACAGGATCACGGCCTTGGGCCGGATGCGCGCGAACGCTTCCCTGGCGGACTGGAACGGAACGATTTCGGAATAGACGCCGGCTTCGCGGACGCGACGCGCGATGAGCTGCGTCACCTGGCTGCCGAAGTCGATAATGAGGACGGTGTCGGGATGCGTGTCGGTTGTCATGGCGAGCATTTAGAGAAAGTTGCGAGTCGGCGCAATGGGGCGCAACGCTTTGCCGCGCGCCCCACAGGAATCTTTGCCTTCGCCTGCGTTTCCGGGCATGCGGCGAGCATCAGAAGCGAAGGCTGCCATCCAGCAGCGCGCTTTCGAGCTTTCCCACGGCGGCCGCCAGCTTCTCGTCGATGACATGCAGATACCCGGTCCAGTCGCCGACATGCCTGAGCTCGGCGGCGCCGTCGGAAATGCCGCGCAGGCCGATCAGGGGCACCCCGAAATGCTGGCAGGCGCGCAGCACCGCAAAGGTCTCCATGTCGACCATGTCCGCGTCGATCGCGTCATAGGCCGCGCCCGAAACGACCGCCGCGCCGGTGGAGAGCCTGGCCGCCGGAATGCCCGGCACGGCAAGCGGCATCGGCACGGAAACCGGCAGGTCGAGAAAAGGTGTCGCGCCCTTCGGAAATCCGAGCGCCGACGCGTCCATGTCGCGATAGGACACCGACGACGCCTGGTAGACTTCGGTCTGTTCGAGCGAGCGGCTGCCGGCCGAGCCCAGCGAGACGACGAGATCCGGCAGGCTTGCGGCAGCCTCGCGACGCGCCAGCTCCGCTCCCAGCCGAACGCCGGCCTCGACCGGCCCCACACCCGTCATGAAGGGCTGGAACAGCCTGCGCAGATGCGGACCATATTCGGCATCGACAGCCATCGCGAAAAGCACGGCCTTGCCGCCCACGAGCGTCATGGGCATGGCCTCAGCCTTCGATGCCTTCACGGCCGCGCACCGCCATCATCGTTCCGGTCATGGTGGCAATCAGCCTGGCCTCGCCATCGGCCGCGAAGGCATAGGCCTGGCCATCGGCCACCAATATGGTGCGGCCGGGCTTCGTTACCGAGCCCCGGAACAGGAAGCGTTCGCCGCGGCCGGGCGCGAGCAGGTTCACCTTGAACTCGATCGTCAGCACGCCCGCATCTTCGGGCATGACGGAAAAGGCCGCATAGCCGCAAGCCGAGTCGAGCGCGGTGGAGATGATGCCGGCATGCAGGAAACCGTGCTGCTGGGTGAGCATTTCGGAATGGGGCATCTCGATTTCGACGATGCCGGGCCGCACGACCGTCAGCGTCGCGCCGATCGTGCTCATGATCTGCTGGCGGGCGAAGGATGCCCTCACCCGCTCCTCGTAGTTCGGCGAGGGTTCTATGATTGCGACCATCGTTTCCGCCCTGCCGTTTTCCGCCTGCTTGTCGTCACCAGCTTATCGCAAAGGGTTGACGTTGAGGCAACCGCCAATGTTGCACTGCAACAACATTCGCCGGCTCAATAGAGCCGGCGGAGCGCTCCGAAAGCCGGTCAGGCCATACGGCGCAGTGCCGCGAAGAAGAACCCGTCGGTGCCGGTTCGCGCCGGTGTCAGCGAAATGCCATGCGCGCGGTCAATGCGGACAAAGTCCGCCCTGCCCGTAAAATGCCGTTCCCACAGGGCGGCATGGTCCACGGGCTGGAAAGCGCCCTCGCGCTCCGCGAACGCCTTGATCTGGTCGTGGTTCTCGGCATCGAAGACCGAGCAGGTGACATAGACCAGCAGCCCGCCCGGCTTCACATGAGCCCTGGCGGCGTCGAGGATGGCGGCCTGTTCGCTGCGGCGCACGTCGAGCTGGCGCTGGGTGAGGCGCCATTTCGCGTCGGGCCGCCGACGCCAGGTGCCGCTGCCGGTGCAGGGCGCGTCGATCAGGACGATATCCATCTGTCCTTCGAGCCGTGCAAGCTCGGCCGGCTTGGTCAGCACCTGCACGTTGCGATTGTCGGAGCGGCGGATGCGATCGAAGATCGGCGCAAGGCGCTGCTTCTCGGAATCATGGGCAAAAATCTGGCCCCGGTTTTCCATCGCCGCCGAAAGCGCCAGCGTCTTGCCGCCCGCCCCGGCGCAGTAGTCGAGCACCTGCATGCCGGGAACCGCGCCGGCAAGCTCGGCCGCGATCTGCGAGCCTTCGTCCTGCACCTCGAACCAGCCCTTCTGGAAGGCCGGCTCTGCCTGCACGTTGGGGTGACGGCCGCTGCCATCGATCGGCGGAATGCGGATGCCGTTCGCGGCGAAGGCCGAGGCGGCGGCGCCTGTGCCGGCGAGCTCGCCGAGCACCCTGTCGCGATCGGCCTTCAGCGTGTTGACGCGCAGGTCGAGCGGCGGGCGCGCGGCGAGCGCGGCGGCTTCCGTCACCCAGTCCGCCGCGAAGGTCTGCTCCAGCAGCGGCGCGCACCAGTCGGGGCAATCGGCCCGCACGATATCCGGCGCCTGCGCCAGATCGCGGGAAGCGATCGCGGCCAGTTCGCCGTCACCAAGAGGTTCGGGCGCAAATCGATCGCCCTGCAGGGTCGTGTTGAGGCTTTCGGGCGTCTCGCGCCACTCCAGAAGCAGCGCGCCGAAGCCGATGGCGCGGGGCGTATCGTCGCCCAGCAACCAGCCGGCGGAGCGCTTGCGGCGCAAACCGTCATAGACGATGTTGCCGATCGCGGCGCGGTCGCCGGCGCCGGCGAAGCGATGCGACAGGCCCCAGTCCTTCAAGGCATCCGCCGCAGGCCTGTGCCGCCGCTCGATGTCTTCCAATACCTCAATGGCCGCTGCCAGCCTTCCGCCCAGTCGCATATTTGGTGATCCCTGTTTCGGCCTACCCGAGAGAGCGCCTGACTAGCGCCCGGCCGGCCCGCACACAAGCCTTCCATCGCGAATATGGCGCTGCCCCGGAGAACAGGGCAACTGCATTTGGAAAACCCCCACCCCGTCATCCCCGGGAGAGGCGAGGCATGAGGCTGACCAAGCGGATCAAGGTGCCCGGTGCGGCAGCGCTGCCCGAAGGAAGGTCGGATAAATATTTTGTAATCCGGGAACGACGGCCGCGACTTCGAAGTTATTGCGAACGGGACATTATCGATATGAGGTTTCAAGATGAAACAGCTTGTCCTTGCTTCCATCATTGCCGTCGTCTCCGCATTATCCTTCGGCCTTCCGGCTCAGGCGGGGGACGCGACAGTCACCAATGCGCAGTATGTCTACAGAAGCTGGGGCCCCGGCCCGCGCTACTACGGTCATCGCTATTACGGCCCCGGATACTACGGGCGGTGGCATCGCTACTGCCATATCGAAACGATCCGGCACCATCGCTATGGCCGGTGGTGGGTTGAACGGGTCCGCGTCTGCCGTTGAGGCACCGGCTTGGAGAAACGCCTGACCGGCAGCCGCCGGTCAGGCGACATCAGAACAGCAAGATGAACATCAGATAATGCCGGCACGCCCGGCGCTTCAGGAAGTTATCCGGTTTGTCCATTCCATAGAGGTTCAAAATGAAAAACCTGTTTCTTGCCTGCATGATCGCGGCCACGGCCGCCTTTTCCTTCGGCGCTCCGGCCCAGGCCGCCACTGTGGTCTATCACACCCCGCACTACGGGCACCGCCATGTCGGGCCGCGCTGCTACATGAAGCGGGTGAAGCACTACAGGCATGGCCGCGTCTGGTACAGGAACGTCAGAGTCTGCCGCTGAGACCGGAGCCATCGATGATCCGCCTGCCCGCCAGCGGGCGGATCGCTTCTTCGGCCCCTGAGGCTTCCCGGATTTCAGGGATGCCTAAGCCGGTTGTCCGGGGGGAAGCCGTCGGCGTTTCCGCACCACCTCGCCCGGACATCCGGCGCACCCGAAGCCATAAAACAAATTGCATTTTCTGCTTCCGGTCGATAATTTTATCTTATGATAAAATTGACAATTCGCCAGATGCAGTATTTCGATGCGCTGGCCCAGACCTTGCATTTCGGCCGCGCGGCGGAACTGGCCGGCGTCACCCAGCCGGCGCTGTCGGCACAGATTGCGGAGATGGAGGAGAGGCTGGGCTGCCGCCTGTTCGAGCGCGGCGGCAAGACGGTGCGCCTGACCGAAGAGGCCGAAGGGTTGCTGCCGCGCATTGAATCCATCCTTGCCGATATCCGGGAAGTGGAAGCCATCGCCCGGCGCGGGCGCACCGCCATGGAGGGCCGTTTCCGGCTCGGCATCATCCCCACCATCGCGCCCTATCTCCTGCCGCATGTGCTGCCGGTGCTGAAGACGCGTTTCCCGGCGCTCGCGCTGGAACTGCGCGAGGCGGTGACCTCGTCGCTGATAGAAGAGACCGAGGCGGGCAGGCTGGACGGCTTCATCGCCGCGCTGCCGCTGGATTATCCGGCACTGGTGAAGGAGGAGCTGTTCCAGGATCGCTTCTTTCTTGCCGTGGCGGAAAACGATCCCGCTTTCACCGCGCCGCCGGTGCCGCCCGACAGCCCGGCGCTGGAGCGGCTGATGCTGCTGGAAGAAGGCCACTGCCTGCGCGAGCAGGCGCTGGCGGTGTGCGGCAACGTCAAGCCGGTGGCGATGGCCAGCTATGGCGCGACGAGCCTGACCACGCTTCTTCAGATGGTCGCCCACGGCCTGGGCGTGACGCTGATACCGGAAATGGCCACCGCCACGGGCGGCAACATGTCCGGGCTGAAGATCGTTCCCTTCGTCGACCCCATGCCGGCACGCTCCATCTGCCTCGCCTGGCGGCGCAACAGCATGCGCCAGGAGGAATGCAGGGAACTGGCGCGGATCGTGCGCGATCTGCGCGAGGTGGTGCTGTCGACCGCCGCGTAGGCGCCGCCTCAGGCGACCGCGCTCGAAACCGCTTCCGCGATCGACCGCAGCGATGCCTCGTCATTGGCGCTGCGCGACTTGCGCGCGGCGACGAGGCAGGCCTGCGAGCGCAGGATGACACCGTCGTTCAGGATCTTCAGGTGATTGGCGCGCAGCGTCGAGCCGGTCGTGGTGATATCGACGATGACATCGGCCGAACCGGCCGCCGGGGCGCCCTCGGTGGCGCCGAGGCTTTCCACGATGCGATAGACCTGAATGCCGTGCTTCTGCGAGAAGAACTGCTGCGTCAGCCGCCAGTATTTGGTGGCGATCCGCAACCGCCGGCCATGACGCTGGCGGAAATCGGCGGCCACGTCATCGAGGTCGGTCATGGTCTCGACATCGAGCCATATCTGCGGCACCGCCACCACGACATCGGCATTGCCAAAACCGAGCGGCGCGATGATCTCGGCGCGCGCCTCCCAATCGGCCAGGTTCTCGCGCAGCAGGTCCTCGCCGGTGATGCCGAGATCGACCGCGCCCTGGCCGATCTCGCCGGCGATCTCCGATGCCGACAGGAACGCCACCTCGATATCGTCGCGGCCCTCGATGCGGGCACGGTACTTGCGATCGTCCTCGGGCAATTGCACCGCAAGCCCGGACCTTGCCAGGACGTCGAGCGCCTGCTCCTTCAGCCGGCCCTTGGAGGGAATGGCAAGCGTGATGGTCATTGCGCGCGCTCCCTCAGTGCCTCGATGCGGTCGAGCCAGACCGAGAAGCCGACGCCGGGGATGGCCTCCCTGGCGCCGAGCAGGGTCAGCAGCCTGTCGTAGCGCCCGCCGCCGACCAGCGGCCGGCCATCGTCCTGTGCCGTGATCTCGAAGACCATGCCGGTGTAGTAGTCCAGCGGTCGGCCGAAGGCGGCGTCATAGCGCACGGCCTCCACCGGCAGGCCGTGTTCGGCGAGCGCGGTTGCGCGGGCGGTGAATTTCTCCAGCGCGGCTCCTAGCGAAAGCGCTGCCCCGGCGGCAAAGTCGCGCAGGGCATCCACTGCCGCATCGATGGGAACGTTGATCGCCAGAAATGCCTTCAGCGCGTCGAAAGCCTCGTTGGACAGGCGCACGCTGCGCAATTCCGCCTTTTCGATCAGGCGGCGGGCGATATCGCCTGGTGTGCGACCCGCCGAAGGCGACAGCCCGGCCTCCTCCATGCCCCTTGCGACATAAGCCGACAGCCCCTCGAAATCGCCGTCGGCGACCAGCGAGGCCACCGGCTCGACCAGAGCGCCGTTGCGCGGCGGGGTTGCAAGATCGGCAAGCGCCGCCGCGAGCAGCTCGGACGAGCCGAAGGCACGGGCCAGACGCATGCGCCAGCCACGCGGCAGGCCGAGCGCTGCCAGCACGGCCTCAAACACGGCCTGGTCGCCCAGCGTCACCGCAAGCCCGGTTCCGGGCAGCGCCAGTTGCAGCAGCGCATGTGCATCGGCCACCGAGCGCGCATCGGCGCGCGCCGTGTCCATGTCGCCAAGGTCCTCGATGCCCGCCTGGAAGAACTCGTTGGCGTCGTCGCGGCGCTGGCGGAAAACTTCGCCCAGATAGGAATAGCGACGCGGCGTGCCGGACTGGCTGCGGATGTGATCGAGACAGACCGGAATGGTGAATTCGGGCCGCAGGCACAGGCTCGCGCCGGTTTCGCTCTCGGTGAGGAAAATGCGCCGGCGCAGGTCTTCGCCGGCCATGTCCAGGAACGGATCGGCCGGCTGCAGGATCGACACCTCGACAGCATCGGCCTCTCTGTCCGCGAAGAGTTTCAGGATATCGGAGGCGGTGGCCGGATAGCGGGAGTTCACGTTTGCCTAGCCCCTCGCACGATCCTCGGCCTGCGCCGCGAGTATCTTCTTCACCTCGGCCACGAGGTCGGCCTCGGCCACCGTCACCTGCGCGGGGCGCGCGGCGCGCCACTCGGCATTGTCGGAAATCTCCGCCGACATGCGCGCGCCCTCGATCAAGTCCTTGATCTGCACCTCGCCCTTCGCACGCTCGTCGCCGCCCTGGATGATCGCGACCGGGCTGCCGCGACGGTCGGCATATTTGAGCTGCGCCTTCATGCCGGCGCCGCCGAGATAGAGCTCGGCGCGAATGCCGGCCTGACGCAGCGACGACACCATCTTCTGGTAGCGGCCGAGGCTTTCGGTGTCCTTGTCCATGACCAGCACGACGACCGGCGCGACGACATCGGACGTGTCCAGCTTGCCGAGGTTCTTCAGCGCCGTCATCAGGCGCGAGACACCGATGGAGAAGCCGGTGGCCGGCACCGGCTCGCCACGGAAGCGCGAGACCAGGCCGTCATAGCGCCCGCCGCCACCGACCGAGCCGAAGCGCACGATCTGGCCATCCTCGTTGGGGATTTCGGACAGCAGCTCCACCTCGTAGACCGGGCCGGTGTAGTATTCGAGGCCGCGCACCACGGAGGGATCGATCTTCACGCGGCCATCGTGATAGCCGGCGGCCGCGACCAGCGACGCGATCTGTTCGAGTTCTTCCGCGCCTTCGGTGCCGCGCTGGTTGCCGGCGACGATCGCCTTGAGATTGGCGGTCGTTTCCGCGGCATCGCTGGAACCTGCCTCGGTGAAGGCGATGACCTTGGCAATCGCTGCCTCACCCAGCCCCGCGCCCTTCGTAAAGTCGCCGCTCTCGTCCTTGCGGCCCGCGCCCAGAAGCTGGCTCACGCCCTCGACACCGAACTTGTCGAGCTTGTCGATGGCGCGCAGCACCTGCAGCCGGCGGCCGGCATTCTCATCGCCGCCCAGGCCGATCGCCTCGAGCACGCCGTCGAGCACCTTGCGGTTGTTGACGCGCACGACATATTCGCCGCGCCTGATGCCGAGCGCTTCCATGACATCGGCCATCATCATGGTGATTTCGGCATCCGCCGCCACGCCGGGCGTGCCGACCGTGTCGGCATCGAACTGCATGAACTGGCGGAAGCGGCCCGGCCCCGGCTTTTCGTTGCGGAACACCCAGCCCGCGCGATAGCTGCGATAGGGCTTCGGCAGCTTCTCGAAGTTCTCGGCCACATAGCGCGCCATCGGCGCGGTCAGGTCGTAGCGCAGCGACAGCCACTGGTCGTCATCGTCCTGGAAGGAGAACACGCCCTCGTTGGGACGGTCCTGGTCCGGCAGGAATTTTCCGAGCGCGTCGGTATATTCGATCATCGGCTGATCGACCGGCTCGAAGCCGTACAGTTCGTAGACGCCGCGGATCGTCGCCATCATCTTGTCGACGGCACGGATATCGTCGGGTATGCGATCGACAAAGCCGCGCGGCAGCCGCGCCTTCATTTTCTCGGATCTATCAGCCATGTCGCGTCGCTCTTGTTGGTTGGGGCGGCACTTTTCCGGACCGGCGGCACCGGGCAGCGCACCTCCCGCAATTCAGGACTCGGGCGGTGTCCTAACTTATGTGAAACGGAGCGGCAAGGGTCGGGCGCAGACGGAGGCGAAAGGCCGGCGCCGCGCCCTCCCCCTTACACCGGACGCCTGAAAGCCGCGCGCTCCCGCTCGACCTCGGCGCGGCAGGCGCAACCTTCGATATGGTCGTTGACCAGCCCCATAGCCTGCATGAAGGCATAGACGGTGGTGGGGCCGACAAAGGTCCAGCCGCGCTTCTTCAAGTCCTTGGAAATGCGCGTCGAGACGGCCGTCGTCGGATTGGCGCGCAGATGCACCAGGTCGACGACCTCCGGGCGCTCCTCCCGTCCCGGTTCGAACGACCAGAAATAGGCGGCAAGCGAACCCTTTTCGGCGACCAGTTCGCGGGCGCGCCGCGCGTTGTTGATTGTGGAGACGATCTTGCCGCGATGGCGCACGATGCCGGCATTGCCGAGCAGGCGTTCGACATCGGCATCTCCGAACCCGGCGACACGCTCGAACTCGAAATTGGCGAACGCCTCGCGAAACGCCTCGCGCTTGCGCAGGATGGTGAGCCAGGACAGGCCCGACTGGAACCCTTCGAGGCAGATCTTCTCGAACAGCCTGCGGTCGTCGGCCACCGGCCTGCCCCATTCATGATCGTGATAGTGCATATAGTCCGGCAGGTTGCCGTGCCAGAAGCAGCGCGTGATGCCGTCGGCGCCTTCGATCAATCCGGTATTGCTGTTTTCTTCCATCGCATTCTTTCCGCACATCTTCCGGCCGGCGGCCGCCTTTACGCTGCCTTTACCAGATTCCTGAACCAGCCGGTAACCACAGCGAAAGGTTTAGCCCGGGATCGGCATTTTACGCATTCCGATTCACGACTTGGTTGCTTCTGGCAAATCAGCATGGCGCCTCAAGCGGGGGTTTGGGCCTCGCCGTGACGATCCAGTTTCGAGAGTGCGTCCGATGAAACATCTAGTCCAGTTGGGGGCGGCGGTCGCCGTCCTCGCCGCCGGCTTCGCAGCGCCGGCTTCCGCCAGCGACCGCTATGCGCAGCGGCCGCCCGTGATGGTGAGCCCCGATCTCTCCGCGCCATGGGTCATGCAGCTGGGCCAGCGGCAGGATCTCGTGCAGCAGCGGCAGCAGCCGCGCCGAACCGTTCCGGCCAGCGTCGAGGTGCAGCCCTATTCCATGGAGCCCCGGTTCGACAAGCGCTACGCTAGGCCCGAGCCGGGAAAGGCCGGCCAGCCGGCGGCGGACGAGCAGCGCACCTCCGGCATAGCAGCGCCCGCCAGGAAGCAGGCAAAGCGCCAGATCGATCCGGCCTATCTGCCCCAGCAGGTCGCCTATGACGGCCCTCAAAAGCCCGGAACCATCATCATCGATACCCGGCAAAACTTCCTCTACCTCGTGGAAGAAGGCGGCAAGGCGCGGCGCTATGGCGTCGGCACCGGCAAGCCCGGCTTCGAATGGGCGGGAACCCACAAGATCACCCAGAAGCGCGAGTGGCCCGACTGGCGGCCGCCGGCGGAGATGATCGCGCGCGAGCGTGCGCGCGGCCGGGTGCTGCCGGCGCATATGGAGGGCGGGCTCGAAAATCCGCTCGGCGCGCGCGCCATGTATCTCGGCTCCACGCTCTACCGCATCCATGGCACGAACCAGCCCTGGACCATCGGCCGAGCCGTTTCGTCAGGCTGCATCCGCATGCGCAACGAGGACGTCATGGACCTCTACGAGCGGGTCAAGGTCGGGACCACGGTGGTCGTGAGCTGAGCAGACAGGGCGGAAGCCCGCGTTTGAATTTCCGGGGGACGGTCCGGAAAGCGGCGGAGGCGTCGCGGAGAGGATGGCATGGCGAGAGCCGGCCATCCTCTTTCATTCCTTGAAACTACCTTTCTTTATAGTAATTTCACCGCGTCGCTTTTTCTCATGCCCCTTTGTCGCAAAAGCAAGGATCATCGGAAAAATCGTGGTAAGGGAGCGGCTCGCCGGCCGGCAAAGCGAGCCTGTGGCGGCGGCCCGGTGCAATATTCGGCGAAGGAGAACACGCTATGCCTCTCGACGACACACGCTATCTGAAAGGCGCGCCGGTTGCGGCACGCATCATGGCGGAGGTGCGCGCGGCGGCCGAAAAGGCGAAGGAGGAGGGTTTTCCGCCCAAGCTCGTGTCGATCACGGTCGGCGACGTGGATGCCGTCGACGTCTATGTCCGCAACCAGCGCGCCAAGGCGCAGCAGGCCGGCATCGATTTCGAGGAGCGCCGCCTGCCCGCAGAGACGACCGCCGGCGAGCTTGAAGCCGCGATCCATGGCATGAACGCCGATCCGCGCGTCACCGGCATCATCATCCAGCGCCCCGTGCCGGCGCACATCCCCATCAAGGCGATACAGGCCGCGGTGCATCCGCTGAAGGATGTGGAGGGCATGCATCCCGCCTCCATCGGCAACATCGTCTACAACCAGCTCGACCTGGCGCCCTGCACGGCCGCGGCCTCCGTCGAACTGCTGAAGGAAACCGGGCTCGACCTGAAGGGGCTCGAAGTCGTGGTGGTCGGCCATTCCGAAATCGTCGGCAAGCCGATCGCCTTCCTGCTGATGAGCGAGGGCGCGACGGTCACCGTCTGCCACCACATGACGCGCTCGGTGGCCGCGCATGCGCGCCGTGCCGATGCGCTGTTCGTGGCGGTGGGCAAGGCCCGCCTCATCAAGGCCGACATGGTCAAGCCCGGCGCGGCGGTCATCGACATCGGCATCAATTCCGAGACCCTGCCGGACGGCACGACCCGCATCGTCGGCGATGTCGACACCGACAGCGTGAAGGAAGTCGCCTCCTGGATCACGCCGGTTCCCGGCGGCGTCGGCCCGGTGACGGTCTCGATCCTGCTGCGCAACACGATGGTGGCGCTGAACCGCCAGCGCGCGCTTTATGAAGCAACCTATGCCACCGGCGCGCCGAGGCTGGCGGCGGAGTAATCCGGCAAGCAGGGGCAGCGCTTTCCGACCAGGCTACTCAGGGAAAGACGAGTCCGGCCAGGACTCCGGCACCGATGATCGCCAGGACGAGAGCCGAGATTGCCACGTAAACGTAATCGCGCTCGTGCAGGAAGATGACCAGCAACACGAAAACGCGCGCGACCGGCAGCAGGATAAGGATGGCTATCCCGGCCGTCATGAGGCCATAGCCGCCGACACCCGGCCGGACGACACCCGCGAGACGCCCGAGGCCTTCAAGAACCAGCCCGACGGCGATGATGGCCGATGCAAGCCATGTTCCATACAAGAGCAGCCCTGCGATGACCCGGTCGCGACGCTCCATCTTCTGAGCCCCCCTGTTCATCCGGTTGTCTCCGGAAAATGGAGCCCAGCGGCGCTCATTGCCATCTGGGCGGCAAACAGCAGAAGCACGACGACGAAGAGGACGCGCAGTTTTTCAGCGGGAAGCCACATCAGCAGGCGCGCGCCGGCCAGCGCGCCAACTGTCGAGCCAAGGGCGACGGGCGAGGCAATGGAAATGTCGATATCGCCCCGAATGAAATAAGCGCCCGCGCTCGCGGCCGCCGTCACGCCGATCATGAAATTCGATGTTGCCGAGGAAACCTTGATCGGCAGTCGCAAGGCGCTGTCCATTGCGGGAATCTTGAGCACCCCGGAGCCGATCCCGAGCAACGCCGAGATCAATCCGGCCCCATACATCAGCGCAAGCCCCAACGGCACGCGGCCGACGGAATAGGCCACCTCGCAGCCAAGCACGCGATCCGGAAAGCTGGAATGAAGGCGCAGCAGGCTCGCCAGGCTGGCTCCGTCCTGAACAGCAGATCCGGCCGCCTCCTGCCGCCGCGCCAGCATCTGCCAGGCCGACAGGACCAGGATGACCGCGAACAGGGCATAGAGAGCACCAACCGGCACGACGCCGATCAGAAAGACCCCCGTCAAGGCGCCCAGGGTGGTGGCTGTCTCCAGCACCATCGCGAGACGGATATTGGTCAGTCGCCCTTTCAGGAACGGCGCCGCGCTGCCGCAGGAGCAGGCGATGACCGAGACGATGCTCGCGCCGATGGCGACATGAATGTCGACGCCGAAAAACAGCGTGAGAATGGGCACGATGAAGATGCCGCTGGCCATGCCCAGCACGCCACCCAGCGCACTTGCCCCGAAGGCTGCCGCACACAGCCAGATCGCCGTCGATGTTTCCATGGAACGTTTCGCCCTACCCGCGCGGACTCCTGGACAGCCGGGTGGAGAAGCGGATCAGATCGCCACGATAATAGAGCTTCTCATAGTCGACCGGCCGTCCTCCTTCGCTGTAGGAGGTCCGTTCGATGAGGAAGATCGGGCTTCCGACCGCCACGCCGAGGGCGCCGGCAACATGCCCGCCCGCCGTCACCGCCTCGAGCTGATACCGCGCTTCCACCAGGGGCAGGTCGTATTTGTTCTCGAGAAGATCGAAAATCGGCTCCGCTTCCAGATCGTTCTCGGCGACCTTCCGGCCGATCTCCAACGGCAGATAGGTTTCATCGAACGACAAGGCGACACCATCGGCCAGCCGCACCCGTTCGATGCAATAGACCTGCACGCCAGGCTCCAGCGCCAGATGGCGCGCAACCTCCATGCTGGCGGAAACGACACGCTTGTCCAGCAGCCGCGCGGTCGGATGCCGGCCCAGTGCCAGCATGTCCTCGACGAAGCCGCGCAATTCGGTCAATTCCTGCGTAATCTTCGGTTCGGTGACGAAAGTGCCTTTGCCCCGCCGGATTTCCAGGAGGCCCCGGCCAACCAGGTTCTCGATTGCCTTGCGCACGGTGGTCCGGCTGACGCCGAAACGCTCGATAAGACCGTCTTCCGCCGGAAGCCGGCTACCTACCGGCAGGATACCGTTCGAGATTTCCGCAGCGAGGGTCGTCTCGACCTTGGCGTAAAGGGGGGCAGTCTCATAGTTGGCGCTCATATAGACATCATGATGTCATGACGTCACGATGTCAACAAGCGCCGAATGGCTATGTCGCCATCGTAGCTTGCCTGCTTTCCGGCACGCCCGCCGGCTTCTTTCCGCCATAGGCCCAGTCGAGCAGTTCCACCGTGTGCACGATCGGCATCTTCGCGGCGGTGGCGATCTGCGTGATGCAGCCGATATTGCCGGTGGCGATCACCTCGGCGCCGGTCGCCTCGATGTTCTTGACCTTGCGGTCGCGCAGGCGCGCAGAAATCTCCGGCTGCATGATGTTGTAGGTGCCGGCCGAGCCGCAGCACAGGTGGCCTTCCCTCGGCTCCCTCACCACGAAGCCCGCGCGCGTCAAAAGTTCCTTCGGCTGGCGGGTGATCTTCTGGCCGTGCTGCATGGAGCAGGCCGAGTGATAGGCCACCGTCAGCCCCGGCGCGACGGCCGGCTGCGGCAGGTCGAGCGTGGCGAGATATTCGGTGACGTCTTTTGCCAGCGCCGAGACCCGCGCGGCCTTCTGCGCATAGGCGGGATCGAGCCGCAGCATGAAGCCGTAATCCTTGATCGTCGTGCCGCAGCCCGACGCGGTGATGATGATGGCATCGAGGCCGCCCTGCTCGATCTGCCGGGTCCAGGCATCGACATTCCTGCGCGCGGAGGCCAGCGCCTGTTCCTCCCGGCCCATGTGATGCACCAGCGCACCGCAGCAGCCTTCGCCTTCCGGCACGATCACCTCGACGCCGAGCCGATTGAGCAGCGAGATCGTCGCCTCGTTGATGCCGGGGTCCAGCACCGGCTGGGCGCAGCCGGTGAGGATCGCGACGCGGCCGCGTCTTTCGCCATCCGGGGCGTGGCGGCCCGGAAGCGCCATCTTCGACGCGGGCGGCACGGCAGCCGGCGCAAGCTTCAGCATGGCGGACAACGGCCGCAGCCCCGCCACCTTCTCCAACAGGCCGGAAAACGGCCGGCCGAAGCGCGCCAGCTTCAGCGCCGCGCGAAACCGCGACGGGTAAGGCAGCACGAATGCCAGCAGCGCGCGGATGAAACGGTCCGGCAGCGGGCGCTTGTAGGTCTGCTCGATATGCGCGCGGGCGTGGTCGACCAGATGCATGTAGTTCACACCGGACGGGCATGTCGTCATGCAGGCGAGGCAGGACAGGCAGCGGTCGATATGCAGCACCGTTTCCTTGTCGGCTGCGCGGCCGTTTTCCAGCATGTCCTTGATGAGGTAGATGCGCCCGCGCGGACTGTCGAGCTCGTTGCCGAGCGTCACATAGGTCGGGCACGTGGCCGTGCAGAAGCCGCAATGCACGCATTTGCGCAAAATCTTCTCGGATTCCGCGACATGCGGATCGGCAAGCTGGGCGGGCGTGAAACTGGTCTGCATCTTTATGCCGCTCCCATGCGGCCGGGATTGAGGATGCCCTTCGGATCGAATTCGTTCTTCAACCGCGCCGACAGGGCCGCAAGTGCCGGCGGCTGCGGCTCGAACACCGGCAGGGCCGCCCGCCATGCCGGACTGGCGCGCACCAGCGTGGCATGGCCACCGCCCAGCCTTCGCACCAGGTGCCTGACCAGCGCCGCCTCGGGATCAACATCGAGGCGCAACCAGACGAGACCGCCCTGCCAGTCATAGAAAGCGTCGGCCGCCGTTTCCATGCGCAAGGCCATGACCATGCTATGCGCCTCGGCCGGCGGCATGGAAATGCGCCATACCGGACGCTCGGTCTCGTCCGCGAAAGGCACGCAATCGCGAATGTCGCGCCAGAGTCGGCGAGAGGCGTCGCCCTCGATCTCTTCCATGGGGCCTGCCTTGCTCAGAAGCTGCTTGAGATGGCCGACCCGGTAGGCCACCGACGGCGCGACCCCTTCGACACGCAGCAGCGTTGCGGATTCGCTCGACAGCGCGCCGTCCGCGACCGTCTGCGCCAGTATCATCGGCAGGTGCGCCGCACTCGATACTTCCGCGCTGCAGCCGAGCGCGATCGACATGGCGGCGGCGGCGTCCTCGTCGAACAGGCCGCGAATGGCAAGCGTGGTTTCGGTTTCGGCGACGGGCAGCACCTTGAAGGTGACATCGGTCACCACTGCCAGCGTGCCCCATGAACCCGCCACGCCCTTCGACAGGTCGTAGCCGGTGACGTTTTTCACCACGCGCCCGCCGGATTTGAACATTTCGCCGCGCCCCGAAACGGCGTTGATGCCGAGGATATGGTCGCGCGCCGCCCCCATCTTCAGGCGGCGCGGACCGGACAGATTGGCAGCCAGCACGCCGCCGATCGTGCCGCGCCCGGCAGGCCCGCCCAGCAGCGGGCCATAGTCCATCGGCTCGAAAGCAAGCTGCTGGCCACGCCCGGAAAGCATGGCCTCGATTTCGGCAAGCGGCGTGCCGGCCCTGGCCGAAAGCACCAGTTCCTCCGGCTCATACAGCGTGACGCCGGTGAGTCCCGAAAGATCGAGCGTATGCGCCGCCTGCACGGGATGGCCGATTGCCCGCTTGGAGCCCTGGCCGACGATTTCCAGCGGTGTTTCTTCGGAAAGAGCCCATTCGACGGCGGACTGGACTTCAGCCGCGGTGGCGGGGGTGAAGGTGGTCATGGGCGCTCCCCATCCAGGCGAACGGCAAATCCTCCGTCTCGCTTCGCTCGGCACGCAGCGTTGCGGAGCGAGAAACCCTTATCCTGAGACGCCATCACCCTTAAAACCTCGGAATATCCGGGAACGGCAGCTTGCCGCCGTGAATGTGCATGCGGCCAAGCTCGGCGCAGCGGCGAAGCTGCGGAAACACCTTGCCGGGGTTCAGCAGATGGTTCGGATCGAAGGCGCATTTGACCCGCATCTGCTGGTCGAGGTCGATCTGGTTGAACATTTCCGGCATCAGGTCGCGCTTCTCGACGCCGACGCCGTGCTCGCCCGTCAGCACACCGCCGACGCGCACACACAGTCGCAGAATATCGGCGCCGAACTGCTCGGCCTTTTCCAGTTCGCCCGGATTGTTGGCATCGTAGAGAATGAGCGGATGCAGGTTGCCGTCGCCGGCATGGAAGACATTGGCGACACCCAGCCCGTATTTTTCCGAAAGCTCGCGCATGCCGTGCAGCACCTTGGGCAGTTCCTTGCGCGGGATGGTGCCGTCCATGCAGTAATAATCCGGCGAGATGCGCCCCACGGCCGGGAACGCCGCCTTGCGGCCCGCCCAGAAGGTCAGCCGCTCCTCCTCCGATTGCGAGATGCGGCAGGTGGTGGCGCCGTTCCGGCGGGCAATGGCTTCAACGCGGCCGATCAGGTGATCGACCTCCACGCCCGGACCGTCGAGTTCGACGATCAGCAGCGCCTCGCATTCGAGCGGATAGCCGGCGTGGACGAAATCCTCCGCCGCGCGGATGGCCGGGCCGTCCATCATTTCCATGCCGCCGGGAATGATGCCCGCGCCGATGATGTCGGCCACGCACTGCCCGGCCTGCTCGCTGGACGGGAAACCGATGAGCAGCGCGCGCGCCGTCTCCGGCTTCCTGAGGATGCGCACCGTGACCTCCGTCACCACGCCGAGCAAGCCTTCCGAGCCCGTCATCAGCCCAAGCAGATCATAGCCTTCCGCATCGAGATGCTTGCCGCCGAGGCGCACGACCTCGCCATTCATCAGCACCATTTCGATGCCCAGCACATTGTTGGCGGTCAGGCCGTATTTCAGGCAATGCACGCCGCCGGAATTCTCCGCGACATTGCCGCCGATCGAGCAGGCGATCTGCGAGGACGGGTCGGGCGCATAGTAAAAGCCCTCGCTCTCCACCGCATTGGTGATGCCGAGATTGGTGACGCCGGGCTGCGCGACCACGCAGCGGTTGGGATAGTCGATCTCCAGGATGCGGTTGAAGCGGCTCATGACGAGCAGCACCGCATCCTCCAGCGGCAGCGCGCCGCCGGACAGCGAGGTGCCCGAACCGCGCGGCACGACGCGGATGTTGCGCTCGTCACAATATTTGAGGATGCGTGAGACCTGCGCGACCGTTTCGGGCAGCACCACGACCAGAGGCAATTGCCGGTAGGCGGTCAGCCCGTCGCTCTCGAAGGCGCGCATCTCGTTGACGGTATCCACCACGCCCTCGCCCGGCACGATGATACGCATGTCCGCGACGATCTCGGCACGCCGGCGCATCGTCTCGGCATCTGGTTGCGGCAGGGCCGGACCGGACATGATCACTCCCTTGAGGTCAGTGGTAAAAAGCTTTTACCAGTTTACCGTAACCCCTGTAAATCGGCAAAGGGCCTTTACCCGAATATCGGTATTTTCCCTGAAAAATCCATCTTCGGAGTGACTGGATAAAATAATTGACCACTTTACGCAAAACCCGTAATTCTCCGCACAGGAAAGCACTGGCGAGCGCCAAGGGTGACCGAGATTTTTTCCAGGATCGAACATTCGCGCACCGCGGACGAGGTGGTGCAGCAGATCGAGAGCCTCATTCTCGAGGGCGTGCTGCGCGTGTCCGACCGGCTGCCGGCGGAACGCGAACTGGCGCGGCAGTTCGACGTGTCGCGGCCGATCCTGCGCGAGGCGCTGAAGACGCTGGAAGCACGCGGGCTGATCGTGACGCGTCACGGCGGCGGCACCTATGTGGCGGACGTCATCGGCCAGGTCTTCACACGGCCGATGCTGGAACTGATCGGCTCGCATCGCAAGGCCGGCGCCGACTATCTGGAATACCGCCGCGAAATCGAAGGCATCGCCGCCGAATATGCCGCGCGCCGGGCCACCGAGGACGACCGGGCGCTGCTGGCGCGGATCATGGCGCGCATGGAAGCCGCGCATGAACGGGGCGACTTCGAGGAAGAAGCCGAGATCGACGTGGAATTCCATCACGCCATCGGCGAATGCGCGCACAACATCATCCTGCTGCATACGCTGCGCTCGCTCTACAGGCTGCTTTCGGACGGCGTGTTCCAGAACAGGCTTCTGGTATTCGGCCTGCCCGGCGCGCGCGAGGACCTGCTTGCCCAGCACAAGGCCATCCACGCGGCGGTCGTGGGCGGCAATCCGGCACAGGCGCGCAAGGCGGCCATGGACCACATCACCTATGTCGAACGCTCGATGGCCGAGGCCGAACGGACGGGCGACTGGCAGCGCATCTCCAGGCTGAGGCTGCGCCAGCGCGCGGAGGACGGCGCGCGGCGCGGCGGGCAGGACAGATAATCTATCGGAAGAATGGAAACATGAGCGAAATCCTCGAAATCAACGACCTCAAGAACCTTGCCCGGCGGCGTGTGCCGACGATGTTCTTCGACTATGCCGATTCCGGCGCCTGGACGGAAAGCACCTATCGCGCCAACGAAGCGGATTTCGGCAAGATCAAGTTCCGCCAGCGCGTGCTGGTGGACATGACCGACCGGTCGCTGGAATCGACCATGATCGGTGAGAAGGTCTCCATGCCGGTAGCCCTGGCGCCGACGGGAAGTACCGGCATGCAGCATGCGGACGGCGAGATGCTGGCGGCACAGGCGGCCGAGGAGTTCGGCGTGCCTTTCACCTTGTCGACCATGAGCATCTGCTCCATCGAAGACGTGGCGTCGGTGACGAAAAAGCCGTTCTGGTTCCAGCTCTACGTGATGCGCGACAAGGATTTCGTGCGCAATCTCATCGACCGCGCCAAGGCGGCGAAATGTTCCGCGCTGGTGCTGACGCTCGACCTGCAGATCCTGGCCCAGCGCCACAAGGACATCCGCAACGGCCTGTCGGCCCCGCCCAAGATGACGCCGAAGAACATCGTGGATATGGCGATCCGCCCGCGCTGGTGCCTGGGCATGCTCGGCACGCCGCGCCGCACCTTCCGCAACATCGTGGGGCATGCCAAGGGCGTGGGCGATCTTTCCTCGCTCGGCTCGTGGACCAGCGAGCAGTTCGACCCGCGCCTGTCGTGGAGCGACGTCGAATGGATCAGGAAGCAATGGGGCGGCAAGCTGATCCTCAAGGGCATTCTTGACAAGGAGGACGCCGTCATGGCGGCCAGTACGGGGGCGGACGCCATCATCGTCTCCAATCATGGCGGGCGCCAGCTCGACGGCGCGCCCTCCTCCATCTCCGTCCTGCCCGAGATCGTCGAGGCGGTGGGCGACAAGATCGAGGTGCATATGGACGGCGGCATCCGGTCGGGCCAGGACGTGCTGAAGGCGCTGTGCCTCGGCGCCAAAGGCACCTATATCGGCCGCCCCTTCCTCTATGGCCTCGGCGCGCTGGGCAAGCCGGGCGTGACCAAGGCGCTGGAGATCATCCGCAAGGAGCTGGATATCACCCTGGCGCTGTGCGGCAAGCGCGACATCGCGGATGCCGGTCCAGACATGCTCTACCGGCCATCCTGAGCGGAGAGCGATCTTGACCGGCGTGCATTTCCAGGATGCCGAAGGGCCCGACGGCATGCGCATCCATGCCATCGGCGACGTGCACGGCCGGCTCGATCTTCTGGAGCGGATGCATGCGCGCATCGCTGCGGAGCTGGCGCAGAACCCGCCGCGCGAATGGCGCATCATCCATCTGGGCGACTATGTCGACCGCGGACCCGACAGCGCGGGCGTGATCGAGTTCGTTGCCGCGCGCACGCGTGAGAACCCGCGCGTGCTGGCGCTTGCCGGAAATCACGAAACGAAGTTCCTGGCTTTCCTTGCCAGCATCGAGCAGTGGCAACAATTCGCCGATTTCGGCGGCCGGGAAACGGCGCTGAGCTATGGCGTCGACATCGGCTTCAGCACGCTGGCCGGCCTGCGCGAAGGGCACGAAAAGCTGAAACGCGCGGTACCGGAAAGCCATATGAGCTTTCTCAACGGCCTCGGTTACTCAGCGGCTTTCGGAGATTTCTTCTTCTGCCATGCGGGCATAAGGCCGGGCGTGCCGCTGGATGAGCAGAGCACCCATGACCTGACCTGGATAAGGGGAGAGTTCCTGAACCATCCGGGCCTGCACCCGAAGGTGATCGTCCACGGGCATACGCCGCATGAGGAACCCGAGGTTCTGGCCAACCGCGTCAATGTCGACACGCGCGCCTATGCCAGCGGCGTTCTCACCGCGCTCGTCATCGACGGCGGGCAAAAACGGATATTGCAGGTCAGCGACAGGGATCAGTGGGCGCCGTCGGCGCCGACGCCGTAGCCGTCGAACACGGCATGGTTGCTGGCAGCATCGGCCGCATAGATGCCGACGCCGCAGAGCACGATTGCGGAAAACATGGCGAAAGACAGGAGCGTTGCTTTCAAGGCGGTCATCTCGGTTACTGCTTTCAGCGAATCTGCATAAAATCTGTTACGAATGCGTTGCGCCGCGCAGGACGATCCTGCCGGTCAATCGCACCACATTGGTTGAAGTCGATGCCTTCTAATCGCACCCCTTCCCGCTTGCCAGTGTCTTCGACACCGGCCTGCCGGGAAGTTTTGCGGCGTGCCATTTATGCCACTCAGGCAGGTAGCGCGCGATCGGGAGACGACGACGGGCAATCGATCACAACTTGCTGATCGCAAACAGGAAGCCCGCCGGAAGGTTCCTTGCTGGCGGCGGAAAATCAGATCGTCGCAACCCAGCCACGGGCGAGCGCGCGGCCGACCTCATCGGCCCTGCCGCCATGCGCGACGGCCTCGTCCTCGAACCGCTCCAGCCAGCCGGGCTGGCGCTCGCGCAGCAGCTCGGCGAACGAATCGTTCCAGTGGCGGACCAGCCGCTGGTCGGCCTCGAAATGGAACTGGAACCCGTAGGCGGCGCGGCCGACACGGAACGCCTGGTTGCGCGCCGCCGGATTGGCGGCCAGATGCACCGCATTTTCCGGCAGGGTGAAGGTGTCGTCATGCCACTGGAAGGCCGGAAACGTCTGCGGCAGCGCGCCGAACACCGGATCGTTCGCGGCGTGCTGCGTCATGGAGATTTGACGCCAGCCGAATTCGGGCGCGGCACCGATGAGGTTGCGGCCGCCAAAGGCGCGCGCCATGAGCTGGCTGCCGAGGCAGATGCCGAGCACCGAGCGATCCTTCGCCTCGAAATCGCGGATCAGGTCGAGTAGCGCGGGGATATAGGGGTATTCTTCATCGGCCAGCGCATTCTGCACACCGCCGAGAACCACGATGGCATCATGCTCGTCGGCGCTTTGCGGCAGGGCTTCGCCCAGATGCGCGTTGCGCAGGTCGATTTCGGCATCGGCCTCGGCAAGCGCCGCGCCGACCTGCCCAGGCCCGGCATTGTCATAGTTCTGGACCACCAGCACCCGCATGAAACAACCTTTCGCAGAATGACAGAACCGCGCCGAGGGTTATCATGCGAACCACCCGCCAGAAAGAGGGAGAGCATATGCCACTGCAAAACCGGGTCGATCCGTTCGGGGCCATCCATGCCGTCGCGGCCCGCGGCCTGTTCACGGGCAATCGCGGCGTCATCCACGATCCGGATTCGAAAACGCTGCTCAGACGGCGCTGGACGACCCGTGCCTGGCTGATCTGCGAGTGCGAATTTCGTGGTCGCAGGCGGGACGTGATGGGCCGCAACGGACCCAACGGCAGCGCCGGCTGGACCGAATTGTTCTTCCTCGACGAGGTGACGGCGCTGGCCGCTGGCCACCGTCCCTGTTTCTATTGCCGACGGGAACGAGCGCGGGATTTCGCCCGCCGCTTCGGCAAGGCTTTTGGCATGGGCCAGCCCAGGGCACCGGAAATCGATGCCCGGCTGCATGGCGAGCGGCTGGCCTCCGGCGGAAAACGCATCGTCATCGACCACACCCACCTGACCGCATTGCCAAACGGTGCGATGGTGGCGCGAGGCGATGACGCCTTTGCAATCAGGGGCGGCAAGACGTGGCGATGGTCGTTCAGCGGCTATCGGCCAAGTCCGGATTTTCCGGACGGTGCCGGTAGAGACCTCTTCCTGCTGACCCCGGCGACCACGCTGGCGGTGTTGCGCGCAGGATATGAGCCGACCTGGCATCCGAGCATCGAGGCTTGACCGGCGGCCGGCTCTCCCGCATTCATCCGCCCATGCGCGCCAATTACAAGATGCAGCGGCTGTTCGTGCCGCAGGACCTTTCCGAAAACGCCTCGATCGAGGCAATCCCGGAACAAAGCCACTACCTGTCCAATGTTCTGCGCCTCGCCGAGGGCGCGGAGATTCTGGTTTTCAACGGCCGCGACGGCGAATGGCTGGCGCGCATCGAGGCCAGAGCCAAGAAATCGGTGCGCCTGCGCGCCGTCGAGGAAACCCGGCCGCAACCGCCGCATCCCGACCTGATCTATTGCTTCGCGCCGTTGAAGCAGGGCCGCCTCGACTATCTGGTGCAGAAGGCCGTGGAGATGGGAGCCGGTGTGCTTCAGCCGGTGATTACCCAGCACACGCAGATCGCCAAGCCCGGCATCGAACGCCTGCGCGCCAATGTGGTGGAGGCGGCCGAGCAGTGCGGTATCCTTGCCTTGCCGGAAGTGCGGGAAGCGCAGAAATTCTCCGCGCTGCTCTCAGGCTGGGACAAGGAGCGGCGGCTGATCTTCTGCGATGAAAGCGCGCAAACCAACAACCCGCTTCCCGCCTTGCAGGCTATCGCCGAGCGCAAGCTGGGGCTGCTGATCGGCCCCGAAGGCGGATTTTCCAAAGATGAGCGCAAGCAACTCCATGCCCTGCCCTTCGTCACCTCCATTCCGCTCGGACCGCGCATCCTGCGCGCGGACACGGCGGCGGTGGCGGCGCTGGCCGTGGTGCAGGCCACGATTGGCGACTGGTAAGGTACGATATTCTATAAGTACAAATTGTGTTGAACATAGATTCAGCATTTTTCGCTTGATCGCGCAATGCAATTGCGTCCATCAAGCGCGGCGTTTTTCGTCGGCGAGAGGGTAGATAATGGCGCGCGACACCACCGATTTCCGGCCCATCGAAGGCATGGACGAGCTTGTGGCCTATCTCGCCGAAGGCAGCAAGCCGCGCGAGAAATGGCGCATCGGCACCGAGCACGAGAAGTTCCCCTTCTATGTCGACGGCAATGCGCCCGTGCCCTATGGCGGCGACCGCGGCATCCGCGCCATTCTGGAAGGCATGCAGCGCACGCTGGGCTGGGAGCCCATTCTCGACGAGGGCCGCATCATCGGGCTGGTCGAGCCGACCGGACAGGGCGCGATTTCGCTGGAGCCGGGCGGGCAGTTCGAGCTTTCCGGCGCGCCGCTGGAGACGATCCACCAGACATGCCGCGAGGGCAATGCGCATCTGGCGCAGGTGCGCGAGATCGCCGAGCCGCTCGGCATCCGCTTCCTCGGCCTCGGCGGCAGCCCCAAATGGAAGCTCTCCGAAACGCCGCGCATGCCCAAGTCGCGCTACGAGATCATGACGGCATACATGCCCAAGGTCGGCACGATGGGCCTGGACATGATGTATCGCACCTGCACCATCCAGGTGAATCTCGACTTCTCGTCCGAGACCGACATGCGCCGCAAGATGCAGGTGTCGCTGAAGCTGCAGCCGCTGGCCACCGCGCTGTTCGCCAACTCGCCCTTCACCGACGGCAGGCCGAACGGCCTGCAGAGCTGGCGCGGCGAGATCTGGACCGACACCGACAACCAGCGCTCGGGCGTGCTGCCCTTCTGCTTCTCGCCCGATTTCGGCTTTGCCGACTATGTCGAATGGGCGCTCGACGTGCCGATGTATTTCGTCATCCGCGACGGCCGCTACCACGACATGACGCATATGACCTTCCGCCAGTTCATGGCCGGGGCTGCGCGCAACGAGGTGACGGACGGCATGCCGACCATCGGCGACTGGGCCAACCACCTGTCCACCCTCTTCCCCGACGTGCGGCTGAAGCGCTTCCTTGAAATGCGCGGGGCCGATGGCGGCCCATGGCGGCGCATCTGCGCGCTGCCGGCTTTCTGGGTCGGCCTGCTCTATGACGAGGAAGCGCTCGACGCCGCCGAGACGCTGACCGCCGACTGGAGCTATGAGGAAGTCATAGCCATGCGCAATGCCGTGCCGGCCGAAGGCATCGCCACCGTCTTCCGCAACACGACGCTGCGCGACGTGGCGCGCGACGTGCTGGCAATCTCGCGCAAGGGCCTGAAGAACCGCAATCGCCTGAACCGCGACGGCTTCGACGAAACCAACTTCCTGTCAACCCTCGACGAGGTGGTGGCGCGCGGCACCACCAGCGCGCAGGAAATGGTCGCCGCCTATCACACGCGCTGGGGCGATTCGATCGAGCCGGTCTTCCTCGAATATGCCTATTGAGGTGCTCCGTTCGTCGGCCGGGAACAATCCCGTAGGCGCAGCTTCCGGTTTGGGCTAGGCTTCTTCTCGACAGCAGATTTCGAGGAGAATCGATCATGGCTTCATTGTTCGACATGCTTGCCGACGCCCAGAACGGCAACGGCATGGAGGCGCTGGCGCGGCAGTTCAACCTGTCGCAGCAGCAGACCCAGGCGGCGGTGGAGGCCCTGTTGCCGGCCTTCTCACAAGGGCTGAAGCAGAACACGGCAGACCCCTATGGCGTCGGCTCCTTCCTGCAGGCTCTGGCCAGCGGCCAGCACGCGAAATATTTCGACGATCCGGCGAACGCCTTCACGCCTGCCGGCATGGCCGAGGGCAACGGCATTCTGGGTCATCTGTTCGGCTCTAAGGACCTTTCGCGGGCTGTGGCCGCCAATGCGGCGGCGGCCAGCGGCGTCAGCCAGGACATTCTCAAGCAGATGCTGCCCGTGCTTGCATCCATGATCATGGGCGGGCTGTTCAAGCAGTCCACGGGAGCCACGCAGGCCTCGGCGGGCAGCGACAATCCGTTCGGGCAAATCCTCGAGCAGATGATGCGGCAGGGCGGAATGGCACCCGGTGGCGCGCCCCAGGGCGGCAGCGCCTCCAACAACCCGTTCGGCCAGATTCTGGAAGGCATGTTCGGCGGTGGCGGCGGACAGGCCGGAAGCACCGGCGCCAACAACCCGCTTGGGCAAATCCTCGAAGGCATGTTCGGCGGCAATGCCCAGCAGCAGGGCCAGCCGGGCGCCGCGGGCAACAACCCGTTCGGCCAGATTCTCGAGCAGATGTTCGGAGGCGGTCAATCCGGGCAGCAGAAGGACCCCGAGCCGCAAGCCAACCCGAGCGGACGGCCCCGCAATCCCTATGACGACCTGTTCGGCAAGATGTTCGAGACAGGCGCCAAGCAGCGCGACGACTACCAGAAGGGCGTGGAATCGATCTTCGAGCAGTTCACCAAGGGCATGGATCGGCTTCGATAGAAAAAAGCCCGGTCCGCGAGGACCGGGCAATGTGCAGGCCAAGCCGGGAGGATGGCTGCGAGGGGCAAGCCTGCAGGAATCCTATGCGACCCGCCGGGCCATGTCCTCGATGGCATCCGCGCGGGCGCGCACGATCGAGCCCAGCCGGGTGGTCGGGTCGGCCCCGAAGGAAAGATCGGATACGCAGCGCAGATCCGAACGTCTCAGCCCGATGTCGGCCAGCTCATTGTCGGTCATTTCGCTCAGGCGGCGGAATTCCTGTCGATTTCGCCATAGGCGGAACATGCGCGCAAACGTATTCGCAACACGCGCGGCGAAGGCAGGCCGCGTGGCAAGCTGCATCGTCTCGGGGGCGTATTCGAACGTCTTCATGGCACATCTCCGCGATTGGACGGCACGCGAAAACACCCGACGCGACGGCGCATGGCGCGCGCCGCCGTCGCGTCTGCCGGCGGTTTCGGTACTTCGTGTGAACGCTGACGATGCTGACACCGCGATATTGATTAATCCAACGAATGTTTTAAATCTCTCGCATCAGGATTGATGATGGATGCTTCCCATGTCCGCGCCGCTCGACCTCGACCAACTGCAGACCTTCATCATGATCGCCGATACCGGCAGCTTCACGCGGGCGGCCGAGGAGGTTCACCGCACGCAGTCGGCCGTCTCCATGCAGATGCGCCGGCTGGAAGAGCGGATCGGCAAGTCGCTGTTCGAAAAGGACGGGCGCCTGAACAGGCTGACAGAGGAAGGCGAACGCCTGCTTTCCTACGCGCGCCGGCTGATCCACCTCAATCGCGAGACGCTGGCGGCCTTCGACGACCGGCGGCTGGAGGGCACGATCCGCATCGGCACGCCGGACGACTATGCCGACCGCTTCCTGCCCGAGATCATGGCGCGCTTCGCGCGCTCCAATCCGCGCGTCGAGCTGACGGTGATCTGCGAGCCGACCTCCAATCTCGTCGAGCATATCAAACGCGGCCATCTCGACCTCGCCCTCGTCACGCATGACGACCTGAAAGGCCAGTCGGAGGTGGTGCGGCGCGAGCCGCTGCTATGGGTCAGCTCGGCCAACCATGCGACGCATGAGCAGGAAATCCTGCCCATGGCCTTCGGGCGCCCGAACTGCATCTGGCGGCGCGCGGCCACCGACGTGCTGGACCGGATGCAGCGCGACTACCGCGTGCTGTTCTCGAGCTGGTCGGCCACGGTCATCACCGCTGCGGTTCTGTCCGGCCTCGCCATCTCGGTGCTGCCGGAATGCGCGCTGAGGCCCGGCATGCGCGTTCTGGGCGAAGCGGACGGCTTCGGCGCGCTGCCGGCCTGCAAGATCGGCATCATGCGCGGCCACACGGCAAGCGCCCATATCGTGGAAGCGCTGGCCCGCCACATCGCCGAAAGCCTCGACAACATCTCGCGTCCGCCAGTGGAGGAAACCGGAACGTTCGACTTTGCTGCCCTCGCCGTTCGCGGCAAACGCTTGAAGCCGGGCCACGTGCTGCCGGGCTGGTAAGCCGCTTCGGGAACCCCGGTGGCCGGGGCGGGACAGAGCCCTATCGAAAGCAGTCCGCCTGCATCGATGCGCCTGCCGTCGACACCGATGCGGCAGGAACCGTCAGGAGGCGACGATTCCTGTGATCCGTCGATGAACGTTTCGGATGGTGGACATGCGCAGGCTTGACCCGAGGCCCGGGAAGCGCCCCAATCAGGCAATGAGCGAATTTTTCCCCGAATCGAATGGTCCCCAGCCGAAAGGCAACGTCGCCGAATACACGGTGAGCGAGATTTCCGGCGCGCTGAAGCGCGCGGTGGAGGACCAGTTCGGCCATGTGCGGGTACGCGGCGAGATTTCGGGCTATCGCGGCCCGCATTCCTCCGGCCACGCCTATTTCAGCCTGAAGGACGACCGCGCGCGGCTGGAAGCCGTGGTGTGGAAGGGCACGATGAGCCGGCTGAAATTCCGGCCCGAGGAAGGCATGGAGGTGATCGCCACCGGCAAGCTCACCACCTATCCGGGGTCGTCGAAATACCAGATCGTCATCGACAATCTCGAACCCGCGGGCGCCGGCGCGCTGATGGCGCTGCTGGAGGAGCGCAAGCGCAGGCTGGCGGCCGAGGGGCTGTTCGACAAGGAACGCAAGCGCGCCCTGCCCTTCATGCCGCTGGTGCTAGGCGTCGTGACCTCGCCCACCGGCGCGGTCATCCGCGACATCATCCACCGCATCAAGGACCGCTTTCCGCTGCATGTCGTGGTCTGGCCGGTGCGCGTGCAGGGCGAGACCTCGGGCGCGGAGGTGACGGCCGCCGTGCAGGGCTTCAACGCGCTGCCCCATGACGGGCCGATCCGGCGCCCGCATCTGCTGATCGTGGCGCGCGGCGGCGGCAGCCTGGAAGACCTGTGGGGCTTCAACGACGAGGCGTTGGCGCGCGCCGTCGCCGCATCGGAAATCCCGGTGATCTCCGCCGTGGGCCATGAAACCGACTGGACGCTGGTGGACTACACGGCCGACGTGCGCGCCCCGACGCCGACCGGCGCGGCCGAGATCGCCGTTCCGGTCAAGGCCGAGCTGGAAGCCACCGTGGCCAACCTGGCTGCACGGCTGCGCGGCTGCATGTCGCGCCACACCGACCGCAAGCGGCAGGAACTGCGCGCCGCCGCCCGCGCGCTGCCCTCGCCCGACCAGCTTCTGGCCCTGCCGCGCCGGCATTTCGACGAGGTGACGAGCCGGCTTTCACGCGCGCTCATCGTCAATACGGAGCGCAAGCGCGCTCGCCTTGCCGCCATCCGCCTGTCGCCCGCCACGCTCGACCGGCGAATGGCCGAGACGCGACGCCTGATCGATCGCGACATGGCCCGCGCCTATGCGGCACTGCGCGCCGCCCTGCGCGAGCGGCGCATGCATTTCGATCGCACGGCGCAACGCTTCAGCCCGCAGCCGCTGCTTCGCCGGCACAAGCAGGCCGGCGAACTGCTCGCCGCGCTGGAACGGCGGCTCGATCAGACCGCGCTGATGCGGCTGGAGCGCCTGCGCGGCCGTGTCGGGCAGGCCGAGCGGCTGCTGTCGACGCTGTCGCACCAATCGATCCTCGAGCGCGGTTTTGCGCTGGTGACGGATGCCCAGGGCGAGCTGGTCAAGCGCGCGGCGGAGGTGGCGCCACATGCCGCCCTTTCGCTGCGCTTCGCCGACGGCGCCGTAGGCGCGATCGCGACAGACGGCGGAGCGCGGCCAAGACAGCCCGCGAAATCGACGCCGAAGCCCAAGGACCCCGGCACGCAGGGCTCGCTTTTCTGACGCCTGTCGGACGGTGACGACGCCGCATTCCGGGCGCCGACCGGCCCGATCATGCTTAATGGAAGGTTACCGGGAAATTTACCCAGATTTCACAGGTGGTACAGTTCGGTAAATTTTTCCTCAACCGGGTAAGTTCTTGTTAAGGGCTGGTCGCGATAGTTGACCTCAACTTGAGGGAAAGCCCACGCCCTCCTCCCCCCGGAGAGGCCGTTTCGCTCAAGTCCCGTTGTGACAGCATTCCTTTTCAGGCGTTCCTCTTGGAGCGCCTTTTTCTTGTCCTCATGAAAGCCGGGGCCGAGGCTTCCGCCCCCCGTCAATCGGCCAGGACGCGCGTGGACGGGAAGGCGATCTCCACCAGCGTCCCCTCGCCCGGCGTCGAGGTTATGGTGAAGCGGGCACGGTTGGCCTCCACCATCGCCTTGGTCAGCGGCAGGCCGAGCCCGGTGCCATCGCCGCGCGGACGCTTGAGCGCATTGATCTGCTTGAACGGCTTCAGGGCCTGCTCGATCTCGGCCTGGGTCATGCCGATGCCGGTATCGCGCACGCGCATGACGATGTCGCCGCTGGGTTCATAGGCGGTCGAAACGATGACCTGACCTCCCGCCTGCGTGTAGCGCACGGCATTCGACAGGATGTTGAGCGCGATCTGGCGCACGCTGCGCAGGTCGGCCACCACATCGGGCAACCTGGAGGCGAAGCTGGAACGGATGATGACCCGCTCGCGATTCGCCTGCGGCTGCATCATCGCGACGGTCTCGGCCAGCGTGTCGTTGAGCGAGACGGCCTCATAGGTCATCTCCTGCTGGCCCGCCTCGATCTTGGAAATGTCGAGCAGGTCGTTGACGAGATCGAGCACATGGTTGCCCGAGCGGTTGATGTCGCGCAGGTAGTCGCGGTAGCGATCATTGGCGATGGGGCCGAACTTCTCGTCGATCATCAGCTCGGAAAAGCCGATGATGGCGTTGAGCGGCGTGCGGATCTCGTGGCTGACACGCGCGAGGAATTCGGTCTTCTGCGAGGATGAACGCTCGGCCAAGGCCCGCGCCTGGGTCAGTTCCTCCTCGGCGCGCTTCCACTGGGTGATGTCACGCACGACGGCGCAATAGCCGCTGTCGTTGGGCAGGCGCCCGATCGTCATGAACAGCGGAATGAAGCGCCCCTCGGCCTCGCGGCCGATCACCTCGCGCCCGTCGTTGAGCACGCTGGCCACGCCGTGCTCGGCAAGGCCGTTCAGATAGTCGCGCACGGCTCGCTGGCTTTCCACGGCAAACAGCGACACGAAAGGCTTTCCCGCCGCGTGGTCGTTGTCGAAACCGAACAGCGCCTCGGCCGGCCGGCTGATGGAACGGATGATCCCTTCCTTGTCGATCAGCACCACGCCGTCGGTGGCCGTGTCGACGATGGTGCGCATCTCGTTGAGCCGGGCAAGAAGTTCGGCCTCGGCGGGAGCCTGCACGGTAGCCGCCGCCTGCGCCGGAGAGGCAGGCTCGTCCTCCTCGCCGGTGCGGCGCACCACCAGCATCAGCGCCTTGGCACCACGCCAGGGCACGGTACGCAGCAGCGCCTGGATGGGAAACTCCATTCCGTCGGCGGTGCGCAATCTCAGATCGTGCGACGCCTCCGTGTCGTCGCCGTAGCTGTCGGCAAACAGGGCATCGAGCCCGCCAGCCTGCGCAAGCTGATCGACTGAGCCATAGCCGGTCAGCGTCAGGAATTCCTCGTTGGCATAGTGCAGCGCATCGCCGGAATGGATCAGCACCGGAACGGGGAGCTTTTCCAGGATGGAAGTATCCGAGGGAAGCCGCTCGGCAGCGGAATCGGCCGGAGGCGGCGTGGCCTCGCGCCCGGCAGCCATCTCTTCTTCTTTAGCCGCCGCTTCCGGCCCGCTTTGACCGGACGCGGCTTCGGCCTGCGGTTCGGCTTCAGGTTCAGCGGCAACCAGATGTTCCGGCTGCTCGTCGGCTACGGGCGGCTCGCCCGCGGCGGCTTCGCCGGCCTCAGCAGCAGCGCTCTCGTCGGAAATGGCTGATTGCGCTTCTGAGGCGGAGGCCGTCCCCGCGTCCGTCCCGGCTTCGATCTTCCGGGCTGCATTGTCGGCCTGATCGCTGCTTTCGGCAGCCACATCGCCCGTCGCGGCGGGATCGGCGGCGGTGCCGCTATCGACTGGCTCGGCATTCTCCGTCTCGCGCTTCTTCAGCCTTTCACCGATTTCACGGAACGCATTGCGCTCGACCGGCGAAAGCCCCTTTTCCGGGACGGCATGCTGCCGGTGCTCGGCAAGACGAATCACCTTGTCGCTGTAGCGGCGGTCGGGCTTGGGCTCGATGATGAGCGCCGGCACCTCGCCCTGGAAGGGATCGTGCATGTCCTCGTCGGTTTCGATCGCAACCGGAATGACCGGCTTGTCGATCTTCGGCATGGAGCTGCCGGGCACCAGCACGAGCCCCAGCTTCTCAGGATCGGTCACGGCATCCGCGCGACGCGCGACGCCGAAGCCGCGAAAACCCTCGAAATTGCGATCACGGCCGTAGACCGGCAGCGCGGCCAGATCGACCGGTATCTTCAGGTCGGTCCCGGCCAGCGGCCAAAGCACGGAGCGCCCGGACCACGTGTCGCGGCGTTCGAGCAGGTCCGCGATCTCGCCGGTCGGATCGAGGCCGAAGGCCATCGCCACATCGCGGAAGCGCCGCCCCACCACATCGGCGGCATGTGTGCCGACGGCCTTGGCGAACTCGTCGGAGATGGCGCTGAAGCGCCCCTCCGCATCGGTGCGCCAGACGAAACGCACGGGCGCCTGGCTGCGGTCCGGGGGTGCGGGCGACGGCACGGAGGCAGGCGCCGCCGGGGGCTGCGCCGCGGCTTCGTCGCCGGCATTGAAATACCAGTGATCGTGCTGGCCTTGCGGGGTTTCGCGCGAGGCTACCGGCTGCGGCGCGAGCTCGGCCGTGTCTTCATCGTCCTCCGAAGCGTCGATGTCCTCGGCAGAAGCGGGCTCCGCCATCTCTTCGGCCGAAAGCTCGGCCTCCACCGGCGCGATCCGGCCGGGTGTTTCGAGAGCGGGCGCCGACCCGTCTTCGGGCGCCTGCGTGGCGGCTTCCACGGCCGTCAATTCGGGGGCAGTCAATTCGGGCTCGACCGCAGGCGCGGGCTCCGGCTCCCCGGCGATCTCCTCTTCATCGACGACGAGGAGCAGATGCCGCGCCGGATCATCCGCAAGCCGCGCTATCCCGGCCGGCAGCAGCCCCTTGCCGCTGCGAATCATGCGCTTGACCAGACGGTCGCGCGCCAGGCCCACTTCGGCGACGAGCTCCGACAGGGTCTGCGGGGCAATGCCGAGCGCCTCGAAGCCCTCCGATGCGGCCTCCACCACGCCTCCCTCGGCGACGAAGGCGGCGAACTGGCCGTGGGCGTCCAGGCCACCGATGACGCGGCCGGCGATATCCCTGCCGCCACCGGCGCCATCCTGCGCGGCAGGGATGGCAAGCAGGATCGCCTGTTCGCCATCCGGCAGGGTGAGCGCGCTTGCAAGGAAGTTCACCGCCTTGCTGGTCATGCCGGCGGCAAGCCGCACGGTGAGGCTGCGATCGTGGCCGATATGCGGAAAGCCGCTCGTCGCCATGATCTGACGGCGCGCGGCGAAGGAAAGGCCGGGGTCCTCGCCCAGCGCCGTATCGATGTCCGCGAAACCGAGAAGGGCCGCGCCAGGACCATTCGCCCAGATCAACTGGTCGAGCGCGCTCGAAAGAATGACAAGCGCCTCGCCGGCGGCGAAACGTTGCCTCACATCGTCGAGGATCGCGACATCGATGAACGAATACGAAGCTGGCGGCATGCGCTGACTAAAACCTTCCCCGCGGAGATGGATTCTTCGCAGTTAACCCTTTGTTAATATCAAGCCGACGGCTCAAACGTCCAGAAATCAGCGCGTGTGGCGAGCGGAAACTCGGCTTTTGGTTAACGTCACCCCTGTATTTTGCTGCATCGCAATATTTATGTTGCAATGCACAATATCATGCACTATATGGATGCCATGCATGAATGAGACAGCCTCAACCAAGGCATGTCCCCTGTAAAGGATGGAATGATGTCCAAGACTGCTGCCAAGACTGCCGCTGAATTCGCGGAAAATATCGAGTTCCCCACCTTTGACGCCTCCAAGGCCACCGACCAGTTCCGCGCTTTTGCCGAAAAGGGCGCCGAACAGTCGAAGGAAGCCTTTGCCAAGCTGAAGACGAACGCGGAAGAAGCCCAGAAGGCTTTCGAAACCACGCTCGAGACCGCCAAGGCCGCCGGTGGCGACCTGTCGCTGAAGGCGATTGCCGCCCTGCGCGCCAACACCGAAGCCGGCTTCTCGCACGTCGAGGCCCTGCTCGGCGCGAAGTCCCTTTCGGAACTGTTCGAACTCCAGACCAGCTTCCTGCGCCAGCGCGCCGAGGCCACCGTGGAGCAGGTCAAGGACTTCCAGGCCGTGTCGGCCAAGGTTGCCGAGGATGTCGCCAAGCCGATCAAGGACGCCTTCCAGAAGACGCTGCGCGAACTGAAGGTCGCCTGAACGGCGGCTTGAGACCACCTCGAAGGCGCACCTTCCCTTCGCCTTCGAGAGGCCGGCTTCTCCTCCCGCTGGCCATTCACAGGAAAAGACCGGCTCTCCTGGCGCCGGTCTTTTCTTTTTTTGGCGGTTTTCATCGGCTTTGCGTGACTTGCGCGGCGGTGCGGCTAAAATGAACTGCCAAACTCGCTTCAAACGGCTTGAAATGTCCGCCGTTTATCCTTATTGGACGCTTCGCCAGATGGCGTGCCGTTGTAGCTCAGATGGTTAGAGCGCCGGATTGTGGATCCGGAGGTCGCTGGTTCGATCCCAGCCAACGGTACCATCCGCTCCCCGATAGATCATAGCCGCCAGACAGCCGATACCGGCCACGCGAGCGCGCGAAGCGGGAAAACCTGGCCATTCGGGACTGGCATGGTTGAAATGCCCATGCTAGGCGCAGGACAGCAGCATGGTCACCACGAGGGGGAGGGATGGAGCAAGAGGCTTTTTCGAGCACCATTCGAAAGGCGCTCGCCAGGAACAATGCGACGTCCCCTGCCGAACGCGAGAGGGTTTACGCCGCAGCCCGTTCCGCCTTGCGCAGGCGCGTAAGTGCGGATCACGCCAGCATCTCCGTTCTCGAAGCCGCCATCGAATCCGTGGAAGCTCCGTTTCGCGAGACCCGGGCACCCGAAAGCCCGAAACCGCGGGCACCTTTTTTGTCGCGCCTCCTGCCCTTCGGCCTTGGCGTCGTGCTGGGAGCCGCGACAATTGCACTGTTGCCGCCGCTGTTTTCTCCGGCGGACGCACAGGACGATGAAGCCCTTCAGAAATTGGAGCGGCAGTATCGCAATTCGCTCCCGCAGGTGCAGCCGGCCATAGAGTTTCTGCGCAAGGTGACCGATTCCGTTATGGCCTTGCAGAAATCCGATCGGGCCATGCTGGAGGAAAAGGCCGCCAAGAAATTCGTTCAGCTCAAGGTCCTCGACGAAAAGCTGGCCTCCGACATGCCGCGTTCCCTGCCGCGCGACAGCGTCGTGACCGTTCGAGCCAACCGGACGGATTTCAAGGTTCTCTTCAACTGGCCGCTGTGCGGCGCGGTCAAGATCACGCAACCAGGTCTTGTGGACCCCGCACGCGCCAAAAGCGGCGATGTGCTGGGTTGCACCCATTTCGGGTTCTGGACCCCCGGCGCGGCAGGCTGGTAGCCGCTTCCGCGTCCACCACGCTCGCCGACAGCGTCAACCGGCACTCGCACCACAGTGCGATGCGGGTGTAGAATGTATCCGTTGCGGCCGGAACCATGCGTGGTGCCGCCTGTTGTCACGCAAACGCCTTGTGAGGAGGCAGTGACATGACGGGTCCCAAGAAACCCAACCCCGACGATGAAGTGCCCGAGCCAAACCGCAAGCGCCCGGTGGACGAGCCCGAGCCGGACCGGCTCCCGGATGAGGAGCCGTTGCCCAACCCGGACGAGACGACAGAGCCGCCGATGCATGTCGCCGTGCCCCCACGCCCGCTTCCGGACCCAACGCCACCGACACCGCCGGGACCGAGGCCCGACCCGGCACCAGAGCCGGGCCCGCTTCCGACGCGAAGGGTCACCTCGCTGGTCGCGGATATGGGATGAGGCGCATGCCGCCGCCGCGCTCCGAATGGACTTGAAGCATGGCAGCGGCCTTTGCGGCGGCTCAGTTTTGCAGAGACGGGATATCCCTGAACAGGTCGAGCGCTTCGGGATTGGCGAGCGCTTCCTTGTTCTTGACCGGCCTTCCATGGACGATGTCGCGCACCGCCAGTTCGGTGATCTTGCCCGATTTGGTGCGCGGAATGTCGCTGACGGCGACGATCCTGGCCGGCACGTGACGCGGGCTGGCGCCGGTGCGGATTTTTGTCCGGATACGCTTTTCCAGATCGTCGTCGAGGGCGACATCCGGCGCGAGCCGCACGAACAGCACGACGCGCACATCGTCTTCCCAATCCTGGCCGATGCACAGCGCCTCGAGGATCTCCGGCATCTGCTCGACCTGGTTGTAGATTTCGGCCGTGCCGATGCGAACGCCGCCCGGATTGAGCGTCGCGTCGGAGCGGCCATGGATGATGATGCCGCCATGTTCGGTCCATTCGGCGAAGTCGCCGTGGCACCAGATGTTGTCGAAGCGCTCGAAATAGGCCGCGTGATATTTCGCGCCCTCGGGGTCGTTCCAGAAACCGACCGGCATGGCCGGGAACGCGCGCGTGCAGACCAGCTCGCCCTTCTCCTGGCGGATCGGCCGGCCCTCGTCGTCCCACACGTCCACCGCCATGCCGAGCCCGGCCGCCTGGATCTCGCCGATCCAGACCGGCTCGGTCGGCACGCCGAGCACGAAGCAGGAGACGATGTCCGTGCCGCCCGAGATCGAGGCGAGGTGGATGTCCTTCTTGATGCCGTCATAGACGAAGGCAAACCCCTCGGGCGACAGCGGCGAGCCGGTGGACGAGATGGTGCGGACGGTGGACAGGTCATGGCTTTCGATAGGCCGCAGACCTGCCTTGCGCACCGAATCGATGAACTTCGCGGAGGTGCCGAAATAGGTCATCTTCTCGGCGTCGGCGAAGTCGAACAGCACATTGCCGTCCGGATGGAAAGGCGAGCCGTCGTAGAGCAGCAGGGTGGCGCCCGAGGCGAGGCCGGAAACCAGCCAGTTCCACATCATCCAACCGCAGGTGGTGAAATAGAAGAAGCGGTCGCCGTCCTCGAGGCCCGCATGCAGCCGCTGCTCCTTCACATGCTGCAGCAGCGTGCCGCCGGCGGAGTGGACGATGCACTTCGGTATGCCCGTGGTGCCGGACGAAAACAGGATATAGAGCGGATGCGCGAAGGGCAGCCGCTCGAACGTCACCCTTGCAGGCGCGAACGGAGCGATCGCATCGCCGAGCGCCTCGGCGCCTTCGATGCCCGCAGCCGCTTCGCGCGCGCGGCCCAGATAGTCGACGACCAGCACCTTGCGCACGGTGGGCAGCTTCTTCGCCACGGCGGCGATCTTGGCCGAAACGTCGATCTCCTTGCCGTTGTAGTAGTAGCCGTCTGGTGCGATGAAGACGACCGGCTCGATCTGGCCGAAACGGTCCAGCACGCCCTGTTCGCCGAAATCGGGCGAACAGGACGACCACACCGCGCCGATGGAGCTTGCCGCCAGCATGGCCGCCACCGTCTCGGGCATGTTGGGCATCATGGCCGCGATACGGTCGCCCTTCTTCACGCCGAGGGCACGGAAGAGCTGCTGCAGGCTCGACACGAGCGCGTGCAGATCATCCCACGACAGCCGGCGCAGAACCTTGTCCTCGCCCTTGAAGACGATGGCGTCCGACGAGCCCGTTTTCTTCAGCAGGTTTTCCGCGAAGCTCAGGCTGGCTTCCGGAAAGAACTTCGCGCCCGGCATCCTGTCGCCATCGACGAGCACGCGGCCGCCCCTGTTGCCGACCACGCCGCAGAAATCCCACACCAGGCTCCAAAAGCTCTCGCGGTCGTCCACCGACCAGGCGTGCAGTTCGGCGTAACGTGAGAAAGTTCGCCCCGCCTTGCCGGATGCCTCGACCATGAAGGCGGTCAGCGGCGCGGCCGCGATCCGCTCAGCAGAAGGTGTCCAAAGCGGCGCGGTATTCGTCATTTCATTCTCCTCCGGGACCCTTGATGTCAGGCCAAGCCGTTATGCATATTGCGGTGCAGCAGGACAAGACACTGTGCGCGAAGCGGCATCGCAGTGCGCAAATGTCATTACAGCCTGTGCGCAAATGTCATCGCGAGGCCACAATAGCTTGAAATGCCGTGCACGTCGGCTACACCGGTCAGCGAGGCAACCGGCTGAACGCAGGCGGTCGACAGTTCGATCAGCATGAACGAGGCACAATGCCGTCACCTTTGGTCAGGCGCAGCATATGGATCGTGGGCATCGCCGCGCTGGTGGTGGCCCTGGTCATCGCGCTTGTGCCGTTTCTGGCCTCCACCCGAATCGTCCGCGATCGCATCGCCTACGAGCTGAGTTCGTGGAGCGGCTATCGCGTCACGATCGGTTCGGCGCCGGAGATCGAGGTCTGGCCGAGCTTCAAGGCCATCGTGACCAATGTGAGCATGACGCCATGGAATTCGCTCGACCATGCGCCGATCATCGAGGCGGACCGGATCGAGATAAAGCTCTCGGCGCTGGCCGCGCTGCAAGGCGACGTCGTGTTCTCCAGCGCCGAGCTGGTTCGTCCGACGCTGCGGCTCGAACGCAATGCGGATGGCAGCTACCAGTCGCTCCTGGCCGAGGGCGGGCGCATTGCCACCGCCATTCGCGAGACACGCGAGACGGTGGCCGCCAACGTGCCGAGCGAGGAAATCGATCGCGGCGTCTCCACCAGGCAACTCGGCAGCATCAGCGTGCGCGACGGTCGCGTCACGGTCCTCACGGGCGGCGACGATGCCGAGGTGCTGAGCGGCGTGACCGGCAGGCTGGACTGGCCGGCGCTCAACAAGGCAGCCAGCCTCAAGCTCGCCGCGAACTGGCACGGGGAAACCGTAAATCTGGAGGCGTCCTCGCCCAAGCCGCTGGTGTTGCTCGCGGGCGGCGAGGCCGGGCTGACGGCCTCCTTCAACTCGGCTCCCGCCACGGCATCCTTCGACGGCAAGGTGAAGACGACGCAGAACGCCTTTGTCGACGGCAAGACCAAGCTGGCCTCGCCGTCGCTCAAGCGGCTCAGCGAATGGTGGGGCGCGGATATGTCCGCGACCGCCAGCACGATCGGATCGGTCTCGATAGCCGGACGTCTGCTCGGCGACGAGCAGCGACTGAGACTCGAGAACGTGGAAATCTCGCTCGACAAGAACCCCGGCACGGGGGCGCTCGACGTGAATTTCGCCGAAGGCACCGCCATGATGTCGGGTACGCTGGCGTTCGAGACGCTGGACCTGCGCCCGGTTCTCGCGGCCTTCACGCCGGCCACCTCGGAAGCCGCGGCGGCCGAGATCGACCCGGCCTTTACCAACCGGCTGGGCCTGGATTTGCGCCTCTCGGCCACGCATGCACAGGTTGGTCCGGTTACCCTGGCCGACGTCGCCGCCACGGCGCAGGTCAAGAACGGGCTCGTCGCCTTCGACATTTCCGACGCCTCGGCGTTCGGCGGCAACCTGCAGGCCAGCGTGCGCTTCGACCGCAAGGCGGAGGGAACGCAGGCCGAAATGCGTTTCCTGGGCTCGGACATAGAAGGTGGCGCCTTCGGCGCGGCCGCCGGCATGACCCGCCTGGTGCCGATCGGGCGCGGCAACATCTCCATCATCCTCAAGGGGCCGGGCCGGGTGTGGGAAACCATCCTGGAGAATGGCGAGGGCTCGGTCTCGGCCAGCTTCGGCCCCGGTGCGCTCTCCGAATTCGACCTGCCGAGCTTCCTCAAGCGCCTTGGCGAAGGCGGTTTCTTTTCACTGGACGAGGTCGCCAAGGGGAACTTCCCCACCGACGGCGCGGAGCTCAAGGGCACGATCTCACACGGGGTGCTGCGCATCGAGAAGGCGGAGGCGCGCTCGCCCAAGGGCACGCTCTGGCTGAGCGGCATCGTGCCTTTCATCAGCCGCGGGCTGGCGCTCTCGGGCGGGCTCACGCCGTCCGACCAGGCCGCCGATCCCGACGCCCCTCCGCCGCCGGCGACCTTCTTCGTCGGCGGATCGTGGAACGCGCCCTTCATCTCCCCGGTGAAACAGGCGACCGACGACTGATAATCGGCAGCCCCTTGCAGCTTTCCCGCGATCAGCCGCGCTGGGCGGTCTGCTCGTCGCGCAGGCGCTGGACCTCGCGGCGCTTGTTGACCACCGACGCGGCGACGACGCCGACGGCCACCACCGCGATCAGGATCGTACAGGCGGCATTGATCTCGGGCGTCACGCCCAGACGCACCTGGCTGTAGATCTTCATCGGCAGCGTCGTGGCACCGGGGCCGGAGGTGAAAGAGGCGATCACCAGATCGTCGAGCGACAGGGTGAAGGCCAGCATCCAGCCCGAAATGATCGCCGGCAGGATGACCGGCAGGGTGATCTGGAAGAAGGTCTTCACCGGCGGCGCGCCGAGGTCCATGGCCGCCTCCTCCAGCGAGCGGTCGAAGGTCATCAGGCGCGACTGCACCACCACCGCCACGAAGCACATTGTGAGCGTGATGTGGGCGAGCGTGACCGTGAAGAAGCCGCGATCGAGCCCCACCGCCACGAACAGCAGCAGCAGCGACAGGCCGGTGATGACTTCCGGCATGACCAGAGGCGCGAACACCATGCCTGAAAACAGCACGCGCCCGCGAAAGCGCGTGTAGCGCGTGAGCGTCAGCGCCGCGAGCGTGCCGAGCACGGTCGCGACGGTTGCCGAGATCAGGCCGACGCGGATGGTCACCCAGGCCGCGTCTATGAGGCCGCGATTGGAGAAGAGCGACACATACCATTTGGTCGAGAAGCCCGCCCAGACGGTGACGAGCTTCGACTCGTTGAAGGAAAAGATCACCAGAAGCACGATCGGCAGGTAGAGGAAGGCAAAGCCCAGCGCGATCGAGGTGATGTTGAAGCGGCTCCAGGTCGAGTTCATGGCTTTGCCCTCACCTGTCCTGTTCCTGGGCACGCGCCTGCGTGTACTGGAAGATCATGATCGGCACCACCAGCACCAGAAGCAGGATGATCGCCACGGCGGACGCCACCGGCCAGTCGCGGTTGTTGAAGAATTCGTTCCACAGCGTGCGGCCGATCATCAGCGTCTGCGAGCCGCCGAGCAGGTCGGGGATGACGAACTCGCCCACCGCCGGAATGAACACCAGCAGGCAGCCGGCCACCACGCCGGGGATGGAGAGCGGGAAGGTGATCTTCCAGAAGGCGCTGAGCGGCGTGCAGCCAAGGTCCTGGGCTGCTTCGATCAGCGAATTGTCCATCTTCTCCAGCGCCGAATAGAGCGGCAGGATCATGAACGGCAGGTAGGAATAGACGATGCCGATATAGATCGCCGTGTTGGTGTTCATGATGATGAGCGGCTCGTTGATGACGCCGATGCCTTGCAGGAACTGGTTGAGCAGACCTTCCGGCTTCAGGATGCCGATCCATGCGTAAACGCGGATCAGGAACGACGTCCAGAACGGCAGGATCACCAGCATCAGCAGCGTGGGGCGCAGCGTGGCGGGCGCGCGCGCCATGCCGTAGGCGATCGGATAGCCCACGATCAGCGTCAGCAGCGTCGAAACCCCGGCAATGACAAGGCTGGACACATAGGCGTTGAAATAGAGCGCGTCCTGCGTCAGCCAGAGATAGTTGTCGAAGCTCAGCTCGCCGAGCTGCCGCAGGATTCCCGAAATCCCGCCGGCGAAATCCAGGGCCGGCGTGTAGGGCGGCATGGAGATCGCCGACTGCGACAGCGAAATCTTGAAGACGATGATGAAGGGGACGAGGAAGAAGAAGAGCAGCCAGAGATAGGGCACGATGATGACGAGGCGGCTCTTCAGGGCGTTCAGCGCGCGTGCCGGCGCCGAACCGCTCTGGAGACCCGATCCGGCAGCGGCCAAAGCTGTATCAGACATGATCCCGTCCCCTATCGCGTCAGAACCACGCCCGCATCGGGGCTGAAGGAAATCCAGGCCCGGTCGCTCCAGCTCAGCGGGTCTTCGGTCACGCGCGAGGCATTGAGCGAGCTCGCCTTCACCACCTGCCCATCGGCAAGCTTGACGTGATAGACGGTCATGTCGCCGAGATAGGCGATGTCGTAGATCTCGCCCTCGGCGGCATTCACCTCCGCGTTGCCAGGCTTGCGCGACGAGACCTTGATCTTCTCGGGGCGGATGGCGAAAGCGACGGAGCTGCCCGCAGCCGTGCTGCCGGCATTCTCCGTCCTGATGGTGAGACCGTTGCTGCTGGCGATATGCGCGCCGCCGGCATCGCGGCTGGAAACGGTGCCCTCGAACATGTTGACGTTGCCGACGAAGCTGGCGACGAAGCGCGAGGTCGGCGCTTCATAGACCTCGGCCGGCGTGGCGACCTGCATGACCTCGCCCTTGTCGAGAATGGCGATGCGGTCGGCCATGGTCATGGCCTCTTCCTGGTCGTGCGTGACGACGATGAAGGTGAGGCCGAGGCTCTGCTGGAGGTCCATCAGCTCGAACTGCGTTTCCTCGCGCAGCTTCTTGTCGAGCGCGCCCAGCGGCTCGTCGAGCAGCAGCACCTTCGGGCGCTTGGCGACGGAGCGCGCCAGCGCGACACGCTGGCGCTGACCGCCCGAAAGCTGGTGCGGCTTGCGCTTGGCGAACTGTTCGAGCTTCACCAGCCGCAGCATCTCGGCCACGCGCCTGGCGATGTCGGCCTTGGGCATGCCCTCCTGCTTGAGCCCGAAGGCGATATTGGCCTCGACGGTCATATGCGGAAACAGCGCATAGGACTGGAACATCATGTTGACCGGCCGCCGGTAGGGCGGGATGCCGCGCAGGTCCTGCCCGTCGAGCAGGATGCGGCCCGCGGTCGGATCGTCGAAGCCCGCCAGCATGCGCAGCAAGGTCGACTTGCCGCAGCCGGAAGCGCCCAGCAGCGCGAAGAACTCGCGTTCATAGACCGTGAGCGAAAGATTGTTGACGGCGGTGAAGTCGCCGAAGCGTTTGGTGACGTTTTCGAAGGAAATATAGGGCTTGGCTGCCGGGTCGCTCCACGGCGCGAAGCTCTTGCGAATGCTTCCAAGCGATTTCATGCTGTTCTCCGCCTCATTCAGTTCCCATGCGGCATGGGTTCATCGAACTTCCACGCCTTTCGTCACAGACATATGGCGCCCTCGGGTGTTTCCCCGATTGCGGCTCCATCGTCTTTCCACGGAAACCTTTCTGTGGACTCGCTACAGGCTGGAGTTCACAAAAAGACTTCCGAAAAGGGTCCGCGAGATTTCGCGGACCCTTTCGATCGCTTCTTACTGGCCGGTCACGACCTTGGTCCAGGTGCGGGTGAAGAGGCGCTGCGTCTTCGGATCGAGCGACGTGTTCACGAACAGCTTCGACAACGTCGCGTCATCCGGATAGACGGCCGGGTCATGCAGCAGGTCCTCGTCGAGGAACTCCTGCGAGGCCTTGTTGCCGTTGGCATAGTGGACGTAGTTCGAGGACTTGGCGATGACCTCCGGGCGCATCATGTAATTGAGGAATTCATGCGCTTCCTCAACATGCGGCGCATCGGCGGGGATCGCCATCTGGTCGAACCACATCTGCGTGCCCTCCTTCGGGATCACATAGGAAAGCTCGACGCCGTTCTTGGCTTCTTCCGCACGATCGCGCGCCTGGAAGACGTCGCCCGACCAGCCGACGGCCGCGCAGATGTCGCCGTTGGCGAGGCCGTTGATGAATTCCGAGGAGTGGAACTTGCGCACATAGGGCCGCACCTTCAGCAGCGTTTCCTCGGCTTTCGCGACATCGGCCGGGTCGTGGCTGTCGGGATTAAGGCCGAGATAGGCCAGCGTCACCGGAATCATGTCGGTGGGCGAATCGAGGAAATTGATGCCGCAATCCTTCAGCTTGGCCGCATATTCGGGATCGAACACGAACTTCCAGCTATCGATCTTGTCGGTGCCGAAGATCTCCTTGATCTTGCTGGCGTTGTAGCCGATGCCGATCGTGCCCCACATGTAGTTGATGGAATATTCATTGCCCGGATCGAACACCTTGGTCCGCTCCGTCACCATGTCCCACATGTTCTTGAGGTTCGGCAGCTTCGACTTGTCGAGCTTCTGGTAGACGCCCGCGGTGATCTGGCGCTGGAGGAAGCTGCTGGTCGGCACCACCACATCGTAGCCCGTGCCGCCGGCAAGCAGCTTGGTCTCCAGGATTTCGTTGGAATCGTAGACGTCGTAGACGACCTTGATGCCGGTTTCCTTGGTGAAGTCGCTGAGGATCGAACTGTCGATATAGTCGGACCAGTTGTAGACGTTGACGACGCGTTCCTGCGCATGGGCGCTCACGCACATCAACGTTGCCAAAGCCGATGTGGCCGTGAGCCAAAACGCCTTGCGAACCATCTCAATCTCCTTTTCAGTGTTCCGTCTCCCGGCTCGCGACAAGCCCTTCACGACCGGGTTTGAGGTTAAGCCTATTGGCCTTCGAACAGGGCGACAAGCCGAAATCGTGCCTTGCCGCCCCGGGGCGGGAACTGCCCCGATTCTCCGGGGGCAGACCCAAACTTGTCGCAGGATCACTCTTTAGGCGGCCGGACGGCCCGAGGTGATCAGAGGTAGGTGGTACGCTCGAGCTGCGTGATCTCGGCCCAGAAGGCAAGGATCTCCGCTCGCTTGAGGTCCTGGTAGACCTTGGCCATCAACGGCCCCAGCGCCCGTTCCACGAAGGTGCTGCGGGCCATGAGCTGCAACGCTTCGTCCATGTCGTCGGGCAGGAACAGCCCGTTGTCGTCATAGGCGTTGCCGACGATCGGGGGCGGTGGAACCTCCTGGTTCTCGATGCCCTCGACCATGCCCTGGATCAGCGCCGCCATGACGAGATACGGATTGGCGTCGGCGCCGGCGATGCGATGCTCCAGACGCTTGTTCTCCTCCGAGGCAACCGGAATGCGCAGCGCCACCGAGCGGTTGTTCTCGCCCCACACGGCACGCGTCGGCGCATAGGAGCCGGGCGTGATGCGGCGGAAGCCGTTCCAGGTGTTGATGAACAGGAGCAGCGATTCCGGCATGGTGCGAAGCAAGCCGGCGACGGCCGATTCGAGCTTCTTGCGGCCGGCCTCCCCGCCGAAGATGTTGCGCCCCTCGCGATCCAGCATGGAGGCATGCACATGCATGCCGTTGCCGGCATATTCGAGGAAGGGCTTGGCCATGAAGGTCGCCGTCAGGCCATGCGCGCGGGCACAGCCGATGACCAGCCGTTGCAGCATGATGACGTCGTCGGCTGCCCTCAACGGATCGGCGCGATGCTTGAGGTTGACCTCGAACTGGCCGGGGGCCGCCTCCTTGATGATCGTGTCGATCGGCAGGCCCTGCTCCTGCGCGGCGTCGCGGATCATGTCGAACAGCTCGGCATGCTCGGCAAGGTCATCCAGGCCGTACATGCGCAGGCGATCCGGGCCGGCGGTGGCGCCGACCGGGGCCGGCATGCCGTCGTCCCATTCCACCTCGGGATCGAGCAGGTAGAATTCCAGCTCGAAGGCGACGACGGGGAAGTAGCCCTTGGCGTTCACCTCGGCGACCTTGCGCTTCAGCACCTGGCGCGAATCCGCCATGAACGGCTCGCCCTCCGGAGAGAAGGTTTGCAGCATCACCTGCGCGGTCTTGCGCTTGGCCCAGGGCACGATCGACAGCGAGCCGCGCGTGGCGCGGCAATAGCCGTCCTGGTCGCCCGTCTCGATGTGCAGGCCCGTCTCGCTGACCTCGCGGCCCCAGACGTCCAGGCCATGCAGCGACATGGGGAAATTCACGCCTTCCTGAAAGGCCTTCTTCAGCGCATCGGCGGGAGCCCATTTGCCGCGCATGACGCCATTGGGATCAACCAGCAGGAACTCCACCGCCTCGAGATCGGGGTGCTTTTCGACAAAGGCGCGATACTCCGCCTCGTGCTCGGGGGAGATGAACTTGGATTTCTTGTCACCGACAGCGGCCGGAGGAATTTTCGGCGGGCGATTCTTTTCGGCGGCGAGGCCCGAAGGGAAATGAGTGTCGCCTACGGAGGAAATTCTGGTTCCGGTTTGTGTGTTGCCGGTTATTTCACGCAAGATATACCTGTTTAATTGTTGCAGACTACATAATCTGCCTCTGCCTTCACAGCTCTGTCAATGGGGAGACGGCACGCCGGTGGTGCCCGGCCGAGCCGGGCGCGCTTGCCGGCGGAACTCCATGGCGATGTGGACCAGCAGCGCGGTGAACACCACCGCACCGCCGAAAATGGTGCGCAGCGACGGGATTTCGCCGTGGATGAGCCAGACCCAGACCGGGCCCAGAATGGGTTCGAACGTGCCGAGCAGCGCCGCCATCGCAGCCGGGATCAGGCGCGCGCCGGTGGCGAAGAAAGCAAGCCCGAGGCCGAGATTGACGACGCCGAAGGCGAACAGGAACCCCATGTCGCGCGGCGATACGGCAAAGCTTCCGGCCTGCGACGCGGCGAACGAGGCGGCGAGAAGCGCGCCAAGGCATGTCGCCGGGGTCATGCGCACATGGGCAAAGCGGCGGGTGATGACGGTCGCGATCGAGAACATCACCGCGATCAGCAGCGCCAAGCCGTCACCGATGGGCGAAACGCGGCCATCGAAAGATTCCGACACCATGATCGCCACGCCACAGATGACGGCAACGATCGCGGCCCAGGTTGGGGTGGACACGCGTTCGCGAAACAGCGCCCAGGCAATCAGCGCCGCAAGCAGCGGAACGCCGGCCTGCATGAGAAGAATGTTCGCCACCGTGGTATAGGCCAGCGCCACGACGAAGCAGCTCGACGCGGTGGCGAAGCATACCCCCACGGCCAGTCCCGGCAGGCCCATGTCGCGGAACATCTTCAGCATCGCCCGCCAGCCGTCGCGCCAGACCATGAAGCCGACGAGGAAAGCCGCCGCCCAGACCGAACGCCAGAACACGACCGTCCAGCTATCGCCATTGTCGATGAAGCGGGCGATGGCGCCGCCGAAGCTCCACATCAACGCCGAGAGGAACACCAGAAGCATGCCCATGCGCTCGTCGCGGTTCGAGGCCGGGGAACTCAGCGCGGTTGCAGGCGAAGAAGAAGCGGCGTCGGTCATAGCGCTACTATCGATGTTCCTGCCCGGCACGCGATATCGCAGGCGCGGCAAACGATGCTATTTCAGCGTAGCGCAAAGACCCTGTCCGGACGTGATCCAGACACCGCCGTGAGTTGTATCAGGATGAGCCGCGAACCTTGCGCCAGAGCCAGATGAACGGCACGAACAGGACGAATGCGAACTTCTTCATGAACGCCAGCAGAATGACCAGCAGGCCGGTCTTGGCCAGCACCTTTCCCGCAATCAGTCCGCCGATGCCGACCGCCGCCACCTTGTCCGTGCCGGGCATATAGTCGGAATAGCGCATGCCCGGTTCGAAGCTCACCGCGTTCAACACGTCCGGCAGGCTTTCATCGACCTCCGGCAACTGATCCATCGAGGCGATGTAGCTCATCACCAGCACGCCTTCGCGGTTGAGAAAGCGGATGTCGTAGTTCAGCGTGTTGTCCCGGGAGTTTCCGAACTTCAGTTCCTTCGCCCAGTAGAGCCGCTTGTTCTGCGCGTCGTATTTGGGCGGCTGCGCCCAGCCGACAAGGGTGATCGGCTCGTAGCCGGCTTTCACCCGCTCGTCGTTTCCAGCCAGCGTGTCGGATTTCATGGACGCGAGCAGCTCGTCATAGTCGATCGACGCCGCGTCCTCGTCATCGACATAGCCGATCGCATCGGGGCGAAGCTCGATCCCCCAGGTGTCTGAGAGTGGAGAGCCCCTGCCGGGGAAGATCATGCCCGCCGCCTGCGCGGCAACGTCGGGCGGGTTGTTCCAGGCCTCCGTCAGAATGGCACGCGCGCCCTCGGAATTGACGAAATAGAACTTGTCCTTCAGGTCGAGGTTGACCCCATTGGGCAGCTTCACGACACCCGTGACGGGCTCGATCCTGTCGAGGAACGATTTGCCCTTGTCATTATAGTCCTCGTAATCGGAAAAGAATTCCGATGCCTTCTCCGCCAAGGCCGGCGAAATCAGCGCAAAGGTCAAGGCTGTCGCCATCAGGGCAAATCTGGAAATCCGCATCCGCTATCCCGCTCCCGTGCCGGAATGCAACCGGCATCATGAATTCAATCCAGGGTTACATAGAATCCGGGGAAAGGCGCATACAAGGCGGTTTTCGCAGGCATCCACCACTTACTGGAAGTCGAAGGCGCTCAAGCCTGTCACCATTTCGTCCAGCCCCAGCGGGCGCGTCACCGGCGGTTCGGCGCGCGACAGGCAGCCGGTGCGTTCGCACAGGCGGCAGGCCGGTCCGACCGGCGTTGCCATGCCCTGCCCCGGCTTTCCATGCACGGCCGCCGGCAATGCCGCGCCATAAACGATCTCGTCCTTGAAGCCGATGTCGCAGCCGAGCAGCAGCGCCGTGCGGCGCGGCCGCTCGTTGAAGGCACCCTGCGGCCCCTCCAGCGTGCGGGCGATGCACAGGAACTCGGCGCCATCCGGCATCTCCACCGCCTCGACCAGAATCTGGCCGGGCTGCGCGAAGGCGGCATGCACGGGCAGCTTGGGGCAGCCGCCGCCGAAGCGGCTTTGCGGAAACCCCTGCGCTCCGGCCTTGCGGAAGCGGTTGCCGGCATTGTCCACCTCCAGCATGAAGAAAGGCACGCCGGCCGCACCCTGCCGCTGCAGCATGGTCAGCCGGTTCGCCGCCTGTTCGAAGGAGACGCCGAAGCGCGATTTCAGCACATCGACATCGTAGCGGGCGCGCAGGGCGGCGGATTGAAAGGCCTGATAGGGCATCATCAGCGCATGCGCCGCATAGCGGCCGAGTTCGAAACGGGCTAGCCGCCGGGCTTCGTCCGACGACAGCTTCAGCGCCTGGATCTCGGCCGCGACCGCCACCGACATGCGGATGAGACAGGCCTCCATCGCCACCTCCCGCAACTGGTCGAATGGCGACAGGCGTTCGGAGATGAACAGGCGCTGGGAATGGCGGTCATAGCGGCGGCGCCAGTTCGGCATGGTGGCAACCGGCAGGACCTTCACGACGATGCCGAACTCCCGCTTCAGCCAGGCCTTCAGCGCGCCATGGAGATCGTCGCCCGGGTCGAGCACGGCCGTAAACGCTTCCGCCTCCTCCTCCAGCGCCGCAAAATGGTTGGGGCGCCGTTCGAAGACCTCGCGCACCTCGTCGATCGGCAGGCGCGCGCCGGAAAGGGCCGTCGCGCGCCCTTCATGAGCCAGCAGTTCGGAAAGATCGGACAGGCGCTCGGCCTGCTCGCGATAGGCGCGAAAGAGTTTTATCACCGCCGCCGTGGCATTCGGCGCTCCATCCGCCAGTTCCACAAGCTCCTGGTCGCCCGGCAGCTCGCCGGCCAGCAGCGGATCGGAGAACACCTCGCGCAATGCGGCAATCGAGCCGCGTGCCTCGCCATGCAGCTCCTCCGGCTCGACCTTGTAGGTCGAGGCAAGCTTGAGGATGAGCTGCACCGTCAGCGGCCGCTGGTTGCGCTCGATCAGATTGAGATAGGACGGCGAGATGCCGAGCCCCTCGGCCATCGCCGTCTGGGTCAAACCCCGCGCCGTGCGGATACGCCGGATACGCGGCCCGGCGAAGATCTTCTGTTCAGCCATGCGCATCACCTTCCCGACGCAGCCTGCGCGATAACCTTTCCGGCCTGCGGGCCAGCCACTCTGTTACATGCTTTTACAATCTCGCGCGATTTGGCGGGATCGGCCAGCATTTACAGATTTTACAAATTTACATCCGATGTCGGTCAAACTCAACACAGATTTTCTCTTATTTTTCCCGTAAAATCGCGTTTTTTCTGGTCGTCTTCGCGCTGCAATGTAAATCAAGTCACATGAAAGCGCCGCGTCGTGCGGTGACTTCGGCAAAAGCAGTTTCAGCAAATGGAGCAAGTCATGACCGATTTTTACAACCTCGTCCCATCCGCCCCCGAAGGCCGTTTCGACGGCATCGAGCGCCCGTATGACGCCGAGACTGTAAAGCGGCTGCGCGGCTCCGTTCAGATCCGGCACACGCTGGCCGAGATGGGTGCGAACCGGTTGTGGAAGCTCATCAGCGAGGAGGATTTCGTCAACGCTCTCGGCGCGCTTTCCGGCAACCAAGCCATGCAAATGGTGCGCGCCGGCCTGAAGGCGATCTACCTCTCCGGCTGGCAGGTCGCGGCCGACGCCAACACGGCGTCCGCCATGTATCCCGACCAGTCGCTCTACCCGGCCAATGCCGCGCCCGAGCTTGCCAGGCGCATCAACCGCACGCTGCAACGCGCCGACCAGATCGAGACCGCCGAGGGCAACGGCCTTTCGGTCGACACCTGGTTCGCGCCGATCGTCGCCGACGCCGAAGCCGGCTTCGGCGGCCCGCTCAACGCCTTCGAGATCATGAAGGCGTTCATCGAGGCGGGCGCGGCGGGCGTACATTTCGAGGACCAGCTCGCCTCCGAAAAGAAGTGCGGCCATCTCGGCGGCAAGGTGCTGATCCCGACGGCGGCGCATATCCGCAACCTCAACGCCGCGCGGCTTGCCGCCGACGTGATGGGCGTGCCGACGCTGATCGTCGCCCGCACCGACGCCGAAGCCGCAAAGCTGCTGACCTCGGACATAGACGAGCGCGACCAGCCCTTCGTCGACTACGACGCCGGACGCACCGTCGAAGGCTTCTATCAGGTGAGGAACGGCATCGAGCCCTGCATCGCCCGCGCCATCGCATATGCCCCGCACTGCGACATGATCTGGATGGAGACCGGCAAGCCGGACCTGGAACAGGCCAGGAAGTTCGCCGAGGCCGTGCACAAGGCGCATCCTGGCAAGAAGCTGGCCTATAACTGCTCGCCGTCGTTCAACTGGAAGAAGAACCTCGACGACGCCACCATCGCCAAATTCCAGCGTGAGCTGGGCGCGATGGGCTACAAGTTCCAGTTCATCACGCTGGCCGGCTTCCACCAGCTCAACTACGGCATGTTCGAATTGGCCCGGGGCTACAAGGACCGCCAGATGGCTGCCTATTCGGAGCTGCAGGAAGCGGAATTCGCGGCAGAGGCCAACGGCTACACCGCGACCAAGCACCAGCGCGAAGTGGGCACCGGCTACTTCGACGCCGTCTCGCTGGCGATAACCGGCGGCAGGTCGTCGACGACCGCGATGAAGGAATCCACCGAACACGAACAGTTCCGCCCCGCGGCGGAATAGTCGAAACCGCATCGCGACCTGCGCCACGGAACCGGCGCAGGCGCGGCCCAGGAGGAAGACAACAATGACACCCAGGACACGTGTCAAGGAACGGGCCGAGGAACAGTCCTCGACCATGAGCGCGGATCAGCAAGCTGCAATCCGCATCGTCGCCAACGACCTGCATCGGCTCAACCAGTCGGTCATGAAGGCGGTGGAGGCCGGCGTCTCGGTGGAACTGGTCCGCTCGGCCCGCCACCACGACGCCAACGGCAACTGGGGCGACCTGCTCATTCCGGTCATCGTTACCGCCCACGGCTGAACGTCGTCGCGCTGCAAATTCCGGCTCGGCGGCCACGCGCTTGCCAGCTTCTGTCACCCGCGCGAGGTCGTGCGGGTGATTCTTCTTTCCAGCCAGGGAGAATATGCGACTTTGGTAGCATGATATCGCCACGGAAGCGTGTGACTTTCCGCTCCCCATTTGCCGCCAGGAGCATTTAAGCTTGACATACTCGTCTTGCTTGGGAATTACTTGCGGCCATATTCAACTAAAAATTGAATAGCGGGGAGGGGCTAGTAAATTTGAAATGACCCAGTCAAGTCTCGACCCGAGACGTGGCCAGTATCTCGATACGGACAGCAATACTTCGGACAATTTGGTTATCGATGCTTCGCGAGCGCTCGTCGTCGGCCGCTCGCAGATCAATCGCGTCGTTGTCTCGAAAATCCTCGAGAAATCCGGCCTGCGTCCTCTTTCGCTCGACCCGGAAGCGGCGCTGAAAGCCTTGGGAGCGCCCCTTCCCGGCACGATCGTTCTCGACGGCGGCGCGGACAACCGCGATTGCGACGCGCTGATCCCGCTCCTGACGCAGATACGCACCGGTCTCGGCGGCAATGCGCCCCGCGTTCTCCTCCTGTCCACCAGGGTAGCGAGCGACGAAGCCCTCGCCGCACTGCCGGTCGTCGATGCCGTCGTCGCCAAGCCGATTACGCCCGAGCGCCTGCAATCCGTTCTGGATCGCCTGCGCGACTGAGCGGCGGAAAAAGGCGCGCGACGGCCATGGGGGCAAGCTTATCCCCCCTTTCCTTCCCTCTCGCCGCGCGCTTATACTCTTGAAATCCGAAATCAAATCTTGGTGATTGATGCCTGCCCCTAAAAAGGAAGTCCGCCCCTCGAAAACCGGGGGACGAACTCGTATGCCTGCCTTCGTGAAGAACCTGCGCGGTGTGAAGAGCTGGAAAGAGGTGAGCCCATGGCTCGAATGGCGCGGGATAGAAGACATAGAATGCATCACTCCAGACCAGGCCGGCGTGGCGCGCGGCAAGATGATGCCTTCCAGCAAGTTCACCTCCAACACGTCGCTGGCGCTGCCCTCGGCGGTGTTCATGATGACCATCTCGGGCGGCTATCCCGAGGACGGCAACGGCTTCTCCTATCCGGAAGACGATGGCGACCTGAAGCTGGTTCCCGATCTTTCGACGCTGACCGCCGTGCCGTGGGAGGAAGACCCGACCGCGCAGGTGATCTGCGATCTCGTCCATCAGGACGGCCGCTCGGTGGAGTTCACACCGCGCAACGTGCTGAGGCGCGTCGTCAAGGCCTATGAAGCCAAAGGCCTCAAGCCGGTGGTGGCGCCGGAGATCGAATTCTATCTTGTGCGCAAGAATCCCGACCCGGACTATCCGCTCACCCCGCCCGTCGGGCGCTCGGGCCGGCCCATCGGCGGCGGCGCCGGTTATTCGATCGCCGGCGTCAACGAGTTCGATGAGCTGATCGACGACATCTACCACTTCTCGGAGAGCCAGGGGCTGGAGATCGATACGCTGATCCATGAGGAAGGCGCGGGCCAGCTCGAGATCAACCTGCGCCACGGCGACCCCGTGGAGCTTGCCGACCAGGTGTTCCTGTTCAAGCGCACCATCCGCGAGGCGGCGCTGAAGCACGATACCTACGCCACCTTCATGGCCAAGCCGATCCAGGGCCAGCCGGGCTCGGCGATGCACATCCATCAGTCGGTGATCGACCGCAAGACCGGCAAGAACATCTTCTCGAGCCCCGACGGCGAGGAGACGGAAGCCTTCTTCAACTTCATCGGCGGCATGCAGAAGCATGTGCCCAATGCCCTGGTCATGCTGGCGCCCTATGTGAACTCCTACCGGCGGCTGACGCAGGCGGCATCCGCGCCGGTCAACACCAAATGGGGCTACGACAACCGCACCACGGCTTTCCGCGTGCCGCGCTCCGACCCGGCGGCGCGACGCGTGGAGAACCGCATCCCCTCCTCCGACGCCAACCCATATCTGGCGCTGGCGGCCTCGCTCGCCTGCGGCCTGATCGGGCTCAACAAGCGGCTGAAGCCCGACGATCCGATCGTGACCACGGCCAATGAGGATGAGATCGATCTGCCGCGCGGCCTGGTCGAGGCGGTTGCGCTGTTCGAGAGCGACGAGGAACTGCGGGCGCTGCTCGGCGAGCCATTCGTGACCACCTACGCGGCGATCAAGCGCGCCGAGTTCGAGACTTTCATGGAAGTCATCAGTCCGTGGGAGCGGGAATATCTGCTTTTGAACGTCTGACGGCAGCGATCGCCAGCAATATCAACATCGATACAAGGGATGGTGAGCGGCAAGGCTTATAAATAGGCGTCGGCAAGCTGAATTCGCCCGCCGCGCCTCTGCGCCCAACCGCCTCCTCCATTTTCAGTCATGACTTATCAACCTCTCATTTCCCCGGGCTATTCCTGGTACGAAGCCACGGCGGGCGAGCGCCCCGCCTATCCCGCGCTCGACGGGGACCGCAGCGCCGATGTCGTCATCGTGGGCGGAGGCTTTACCGGCCTGTCGGCTGCCGCTCATCTGGCAAAGGCAGGCGTCAACGTCGTGCTGATCGAGGCGCAGCGGTTCGGCGACGGCGCGTCGGGCCGAAATGGCGGCCAGCTCGGCACCGGCCAGCGCACATGGGCCGAGGACCTGGAAGGCGAACTCGGCTTCACCCGCGCCAAGGCATTGTTCGACCTTGCCGAGGAAGCCAAGGCCCATCTGCTCGACTTCGCCCGCACTCACGCCATCGATATCGACTTCATGCCCGGCCAGTTGTCGGTCGTGCACAAAAAGCGCTATCTCGATGCCTACAAGGCGCATGCCGAAATCATGGCCACGCGCTTCGGCTATGAACACATCCGCTTCATGGATGCGAAGGAGACGGCCGAGCGGCTGGGTTCGCCGATCTATTTCGGCGGCACCCGCGATACCGGCACCGGCCATATCCACCCGCTCAAGCTCGTCATCGGCACGGCCCGCGTGGCGGCCGCCGCCGGCGCCCGGATCTTCGAAAAAACACCGGCCACCAGCATCGTCTCGAACGGCGGCAAGGTGCGCGTGACGACCCCCACCGGCACGATCACCGCCGACAAGGGGCTGATCGCGGTCAACGCCTATGGCGGCAGGCTCGAACCGACGGGGGCCGCCCATGTCATGCCGATCGGCTCCTTCATCGGTGCCACGGTGCCGCTCGGCGCCGACAGCCCGGTGATCCCGGGTGGCGAATCGGTGGATGATTCCCGTTTCGTCGTGCGCTATTTCCGCAAGTCGAAGGATGGGCGGCTGCTGTTCGGCGGAAGCGAGACCTATACGGTCAGCGATCCGAAGGACATCCAGGCCGCGATCCGCAAGCAGATCAGCGAGCTCTATCCCGCGCTGAAGGACATAGAGATCACCCATGGCTGGGGCGGCTATGTCGGCATCACCATGCCGCGCAAGCCCTTCGTTCGCGAGGTGATGCCCAACGTCATCTTCGCCGGCGGCTATTCCGGCCATGGGGTGATGCTGTCGAACTTCGTCGGCAAACTTTATGCCGAAACGGTTACCGGCAATCGCGACCGGCTGAAGCTGTTCGAGGAATTGAAGGTGCCCGCCTTCCCGGGCGGCCGCAGCCTGCGCGCGCCGCTGCTGTTCCTGGCGCTGCACTGGTATGCGCTGCGCGACCGAATCTAGGAGGCCGAATGCCGCGTGCCGGCAAGGCATAGACCCTGCTTGTCTTGCGGTTGCGATTCATGAATCGGCTGAGATGCTTTGCTCATCTTGGTGATTCATAGAAGCAATCGCAATTTCTCAACCATCATGAAAGTCTTTGTCGACTGTTGCAGTCTTGCGACAGCTTTTTCAGCCGGACTGCGCTACCTTACCAGCGATACGTCGGGCGGGTAGTGGCGTATTGCGAATGGAGGCAACCTTGAAAAAAGGCATTGCACGCGCTGTAATTATTACTGCACTCCTCTCCACCGCGTCGGTTGCCTTCGCAGCCGATGTGATTGTCCCCGAAGAACCGGCACCGGTTACGCCCATCTTTACCTGGACCGGTTTCTACGTCGGCGTCGTCGGCGGCTATAACTGGGGCAAGGCTGACTGGACCATCCAGGATACCGGCGATTATGCCCGCTTCGACGCCAATGGCGGGTTTGTTGGCGGCACCGTCGGCTACAACTATCAATTCTACAACAATGTCGTTCTCGGCCTCGAAACCGACCTGTCATGGTCGGGCGCCAAGGGTGACATCCCTTGCCCGAATGCCGACTTCACCTGCGAGACCAAGAACCGCTGGATCGGCACGTTGCGGCCGCGTCTGGGGTATGCCTTCGACCGCTTCCTGCCTTATGTCACGGCGGGCGCGGCCTATGGCAATGTGCGGCTTTCGGCGCGTGACAACACCACGGGCGATACGTTCAGCGACAGCAACACGCGCTTCGGCTGGGCTGCCGGTGCCGGCGTCGAATACGCCTTTACCGACCAGCTTACCGCCAAGGTCGAATATCTGCATACCGATCTGGGCCGGGACGACTACAGCATTGATGGTGACATCGTTCGCGGCAAGTGGCGGGCGGATGGCATTCGCGTCGGCCTGAACTACAAGTTCTAACCGAACCGTCTCATGGCTCGACAACCCCCGGCAGCGATGCCGGGGGTTTGTTTTGCGGGATACCTGCCTGACGTTACCGTTCGCGGCTGCCATCTGGCCGCTTTTGCCTTCCCCCAACGGCAGCGATGGCGTTCGAAAAAGGGCAGGCTTCATCATGCCGCCCCATGGGAATTGTCCGGATAGGACAGGCCCCATCGCTCGTGCCTTGAGCATTTCCAGCAAAAGTGCGAAGCGGTTTTGCGTCCGGAAATGCGGAAAAACAAATAGATGGAGCGGTTCCGACGATTCCGCAAAACCCGGAACCGCTATTGAGCGATCTGCCTGCTTCTACGCCACCATGCCGAACGAACTGGCGCCCTCGTCCGCACGGCCGGCCATCTGGCGGAAGCCGGCAAACAATTCGCGCCCGAAACCGTATTCGTTTTCGGTGAGGTCGATGAGCGGCACCTTGCGCGCCTTCAACTCGGCCTCGGGGACGAACACTTCCAGCGTCCCGTTGTCGGCGTCGAGCCGGATGATGTCGCCGTCGCAGATCTTGCCGATGGCGCCGCCTTCCAGCGCCTCGGGCGTGACATGGATCGCCGCGGGCACCTTGCCCGATGCGCCCGACATGCGGCCGTCGGTGACCAGTGCAACCTTGTGGCCGCGATCCTGCAGGATGCCGAGGACGGTGGTGAGCTTGTGCAGTTCCGGCATGCCGTTGGCGCGCGGCCCCTGGAAACGGATGACGGCGACGAAATCACGGTCCAGTTCGCCGGCCTTGAAAGCATCGTTCAGCGCCTGCTGGCTGTCGAGCACCACCGCCGGGGCCTCGATGACGCGGCGTTCCGGCTTCACCGCCGAGGTCTTGATGACGGCATGGCCGACATTGCCGCTCAGCACCTTCAGCCCGCCACTCGGTTGAAAAGCCCTGGCGAAAGGCGCCAGCACCTTTTCGTCGCCGCTCTGCTTCGGTGCCGCCTCGCGCAGCACCGAGCCATCGGCGCCGAGCCTGGCCTCAACGGCATAGTGCCGCAGGCCTTCGCCCCACACCGTCTGCACATCCTCATGCAGCAGGCCGGCATCGAGCAACTCACGGATGAGGAAGCCCATGCCGCCGGCGGCGTGGAAATGGTTCACGTCCGCAAGGCCGTTCGGATAGACCCGCGCCAGCAGCGGCGTCGCGTCGGAAAGGTCGGAGATGTCCTGCCAGGTCAGCCTTATGCCGGCCGCGGCAGCCATGGCGATCAGATGGATCGTATGGTTGGTCGAGCCCCCCGTGGCATGCAGACCGACCACGCCGTTGACCACCGAGCGCTCGTCGATCATGCGGCCGACCGGCGTGTAGGCATTGCCGAGCGCTGTGATCGCCAGCGCCCGCCTGGCGGCTTCCTTTGTCAGTGCGTCACGCAGCGGCGTGCCGGGATTGACGAAGGAGGCGCCCGGCGTGTGCAGGCCCATGATCTCCATCAGCATCTGGTTGGAGTTCGCCGTGCCGTAGAAGGTACAGGTGCCTGGCCCATGATAGGACTTCGACTCGGCCTCCAGCAGCTCGGCCCGGCCGACCTTGCCCTCGGCATAGAGCTGGCGGACTTTCGCCTTCTCGTCATTGGGCAAGCCCGAGGTCATCGGCCCGGCCGGAATGAACACCGCCGGCAGATGGCCGAAGGAGAGCGCCGCAATCACCAGCCCCGGCACGATCTTGTCGCAGACACCGAGGAACACCGCCGCATCGAACATGTTGTGGCTCAGGCCCACCGCCGCGGACATGGCGATGACGTCGCGCGAAAACAGCGAAAGCTCCATGCCTGGCTGGCCCTGGGTCACGCCATCGCACATGGCCGGCACGCCGCCCGCCACCTGCGCGATGCCGCCCACCTCGCGCGCCGCCTGCTTGATGAGTTGCGGGAAGGTCTCGAAGGGCTGATGCGCCGACAGCATGTCGTTGTAGGAGGTGATGATGCCGAGATTGGGCACCTTGTCGCCCCCGAGCGCCATTTTTTCGGCGGGACTGCACACGGCGAAGCCGTGGGCGAGGTTGCCGCAGGAAAGCACGGCGCGGTTCGCGCTTTGGCCGGCGGCGCGCTCGATCCGTTCCAGATAAATCTCCCGCGAGGCCCGCGAGCGCTGGCGGATCCGCTCGGTGATGGCTTCGATATCGCGTCTGGCTGTCATGGCGGTTGGTCCTTTGAGGCTTGGTCCCGAAGACCGTGGGAGGCCGGCCGCGGGACCTGTGGTGTTCACGGCGCCCAGAAAATCTGCACTGGCACCCTGGCATGGTCGAATATGGCGCGAACCGGCAGGTGCGGCGCGCCGTCAAGCGCGGCTTCCAGCACCCGGCGCTTTTCCGCGCCTTCGATGTGGAGCGCGATAAAGCCCGCCGCCGCGATGCGCGGCAGCGTCAGCGTGAGCCGGGGCTCGATGCCGCTCGGCGCGTGGACGGGCAGCACATTGGCATGCGCATGCGGGTCGAGCAGCGCGGCGAGGTTGTTCGCGTCGGGGAAGAAAGATGCGGTGTGGCCGTCCGCGCCCATGCCGAGGATGACGGCATCGAGCGGCAGCACGCGCCGGCCGATCGTGTCGTTGGCGCGCTGGGCAGCGCTCTGCACATTGCCAGAGGGCGAATAGAGGCTAACGAAAGTGGCCGCCGCCGCTGCATTCTGCAACAGGTTTGCCGCCACCAGCCCGGCATTTGAACGCGGCGACCCTTCCGGCACGAAACGCTCGTCCACCAGCGTGACCGTGATCTTCGCCCAGTCGATCCTTTCGCGCGACAGGGTGCGGAAGAACAGCCCCGGCGTGGTGCCGCCGGAAACGGCAAGCGTTGCCCTTCCCCGCGCCGCGATGGCATCGCCGAGCACTTTCGCAACCGTTTCCGAAAAGCCGATGGCCAGCGCCTCGGATGAGGCGAATTCGTGCCAGTTGCGGGCGGCAGCGTCCATATCGCTCAGCTCTCGTGCCAGGTGCGGCCGTCGCGCTCGATGAGCGCGATCGAGGCCGATGGACCCCAGGTGCCAGCGGTGTAGCCCTGCACCTCCTGCCCGCTGTCCTCCCAGGCATTGAGGATCGGGTCGATCCACTGCCACGCCGCCTCCACCTCGTCGCGGCGCATGAACAGCGACTGGTTGCCCCGGATCATGTCCATGATCAGGCGCTCATAGGCATCGGGATTGCGGCCCTTGAAACTCTCGGCAAAGCTCATGTCGAGCGGAACATGGCGCAGGCGCATGCCGCCCGGTCCGGGATCCTTGATCATGATCCACTGCTTGACGCCTTCGTCCGGCTGCAGCCGGATCACGAGCTGGTTGGCGGTGATGTTACCGGCGCTATCCTCGAAGATCGAATGCGGGATCGGCTTGAACTCGATGACGATCTCAGAAACGCGCGTCGCCAGGCGCTTTCCCGTGCGCAGATAGAAGGGCACGCCCGCCCATCGCCAATTGGCGATCTCGGCCTTGATCGCCACGAAGGTTTCGGTGCTACTTTCCTTGCCGAGTTCCTCGACATAGCCCTTGACGGGGCCCTGCGCCGACGCGCCGGCGCGATACTGGCCGCGCACGGTTGCCTTGGGCGCCTCGTTGCCGTTGATGCGCTTTAGCGAGCGCAGCACTTTCAGCTTCTCGTCGCGCAGCGCGTCCGCCTCCATGGATGACGGCGCCTCCATGGCGACAAGGCAGAGAAGCTGCAGCATATGGTTCTGCACCATGTCGCGCAGCGCGCCGGCCTTGTCGTAATAGGTGATGCGATCTTCGAGGCCGACCGTTTCGGCCACGGTGATCTGGACGTGATCGATATGGGCCGAATTCCACAACGGCTCATAGAGCGCATTGGCAAAGCGCAGCGCCATCAGGTTCTGCACCGTCTCCTTGCCGAGATAATGGTCGATGCGGAAGATCTGCTGTTCGGAAAAGACCTTCGCGACCTGGTCGTTCAGCTCCCTCGCGGAAGTGAGATCGCGGCCGATCGGCTTTTCCATCACGATGCGCGAGGTGGGCGTCACCAGTCCCACTTCCTTGAGGTGCTTGGAAATGTCGCCGAATAGCGCGGGCGCGACGGCCAGATAGAATGCCCGGATGCTGTCGGTTTCCCCGACATGCTTCTTCAGCGTATCGAACCCCTCGCCCGAGACGGCATTGACGACGACATAGCTCAGCCTTTCGAGAAAGGTCTTGAGCTGGTCCTTGTCGATATCCTTCTTGTCGACATGTTCCGAGATCGCGGTCTCGGCGAATTTCCTGTACTCGGCATCCGTCATTTTCGCGCGCGAGGCGCCGATGATGCGCGTCGGTTCCTGGAACTGTCCGGCGCACTGGCGCTGATAGAGCGCCGGAAGCAGCTTGCGCTCGGCAAGGTCGCCGGTGCCGCCGAAGACGATGAGATCAAAAGGATCGACAGGAATGGTCGTGCTGGTCATGCTGGTTTCCGGATCATGGCGGCATCTGGCAACGATTTAATCTAATCGATTTAATATTTCCAGAGCCAGACTGTCACAGCTTCGGTCTTGACACTGGTCCAACCCAGGTCTTTGTGCTCGCGCAATAGTGGGGCAATTGCGTTCGCATTTGCAGCATAGTGCGGATGATCCCGGAATCCAGAGGAGATTGGCCATGGGTACGCATCTTTCCAGAACCGTCGCGGAAGGCCGCGCCTTCATGCAGCTTGTAGACGGCAAGGCGGTGGACGCCCTGTCGGGCCAGCGCATCGATGTCCTGAGCCCTTCCGACGGCAAGGTCTTCGCCTCAATTCCGGCAGCCGGACAGGCGGATGTGGACCGCGCGGTGAGATCGGCGCAGAAGGCGTTCGAGGACGGCCCCTGGAGCCGCATGCCCGCGGTGGAGCGCGGGCGCTGCCTGACGCGCCTGTTCGAACTGGTCGAAAAGAACAGCGACGAGCTCGCCGCGCTGGAATCCCGCGACACCGGCAAGCCGATCCGCCAGGGCAAGGCCGATGTTGCCGGCGCCATGCGCTATTATGAGTTCTATGGCGGGGCCTGCGACAAGATCCACGGCGACACCATACCCTTCCTGGAAGGCTACACGGCGCTGACGCTGCGCGAGCCGCATGGCGTCGTGGCCGGCATCATTCCATGGAACTATCCGCTGCAGATCCTCGCCCGCGTGGTGGGCGCGGCACTTGCCATGGGCAATACGCTGGTGGTCAAGCCGGCGGAAGACGCCTCCCTCACCACCATCCGCATCGCGGAGCTGGCGCTGGAAGCCGGCATTCCCGCCGGCGTGTTCAACGTCATCACCGGTTATGGCCGCGATGCGGGTGCAGCACTTTCCGCCCATCCGCTGGTCGACTACGTCACCTTCACCGGCTCGCCCATCACCGGAACGGCGATCCAGCAGGCGGCGGCGGTCAACAATCGCGGCGTGACCATGGAGCTTGGCGGCAAGTCGCCGCAGATCGTCTTCGCCGATGCCGACATCGAGGTGGCGCTGCCGGTACTGGTCAACGCCATCATCCAGAACGGCGGCCAGACCTGCTCGGCCGGCAGCCGCGTGCTGATCGAGAAGCCGGTCTATGAGCGCGTCGCGGCGGGGCTTGCCGAGCGTTTCTCGAAGCTCGTCGCCGGACCGCATGATGCCGACCTCGATCTCGGGCCGCTGATCAACGCGCGCCAGAAGGAAAAGGTCGCGGGCATGGTCGCCGCCGCCGAGGAAGCGGGCATTTCCGTGCTGGCCAAGGGCTCGATCCATGCCGATGCGCCGGCCGGCGGCTACTACCAGGCGCCGGTGCTGTTCGGATCGGTCGATCCGGCGGCAACGATCGCGCAGGAAGAGGTCTTCGGCCCCGTGCTGTCGCTGTTCCCCTTCGAGGGCGAGGAACAGGCAGTGAAACTGGCCAACGGCACCGAGTTCGGCCTCGTGGCCGGCGTCTGGACCAGGGACGGCGCGCGCCAGCACCGCGTCGCCAAGCGCGTGCGCGCCGGCCAGGTGTTCGTCAACGGCTATGGCGCAGGCGGCGGCATCGAGTTGCCCTTCGGCGGCTTCAAGAAGTCCGGTCATGGTCGCGAGAAGGGCTTCGAAGCGCTCTACGACATGTCGGCGACCAAGACGATCGTCTTCAACCACGGCTGAGCCCTTGCGGCACGGCATCACAGCAAACAGCGAGCAAGAGCAGGACAAGCATGGCACGTCTGGACAACAAGGTCGCAATCGTAACCGGAGCCGGTTCGGGCTTCGGCGAGGGCATCGCCAAGCGTTTCGCAGAAGAAGGCGCCAGGGTCGTCGTCGCCGACCTGAACGCCAAGGGCGCGGAGCGCGTGGCCGATGAGATCGGGGCGGCCGCGCTCGCCGTGCGGACCGACGTTTCGCAGCGCACCGAGTTCGATGAGCTGATCGCCACGACCATGGACACCTTCGGCAGCATCGACATCATGGTCAACAATGCCGGTTTCACGCATCGAAACGGCGATATGCTGACGGTGGAAGAGGATGTCTTCGACCTCATCACCGCCGTCAACATGAAGGCGATCTACCACGCCGCGCGCACCGTCGTGCCGATCATGGAGGCGCAGGGCGGCGGCTCCATCATCACCACCGCTTCCACCGCGGGCCTGCGCCCTCGCCCGGGCCTGACCTGGTATAACGCCTCCAAGGGCTGGGCGATCACCGCCACCAAGTCGATGGCGGTGGAACTGGCGCCGAAGAACATCCGCGTCAACTGCCTGTGCCCGGTGGCCGGCGAAACCGGCATGCTGGCCCAGTTCATGGGCGAGGATACGCCGGAAATGCGCGCCAAGTTCCGCGCCTCGATCCCCCTCGGACGCCTCTCCACCCCGCTCGACATCGCCAACGCCGCGTTGTGGCTCGCCTCGGACGAGGCTGCCTTTATTACGGGCGTGGCGCTGGAGGTCGACGGCGGCCGCTGCATCTAGGGCTGTTGCGGAGATCGCCGTCGGTCCTCGCAGAGAACTTCTCCCTGATTTCAAAGTGTTGCGACATTCCACGCAGGTTTCCCGAAGCCTGCGTGGAATGCGCCATTCACGGGCTGGCCAAGCTCTCGTTTTCTTGCAACCTGTGTCACATTGTTAACGCCACGTCTCAAAGCGTTGCGGATTTCGCCACTTTTTCGCCCGGAAATTGCTCATTCTGGCTCGCGGGCCGGGGATCAACAATGAGTAAGGGGCCCGCTTGTTGCATCTGGAGAGGGTGAGGACGAGCCTGGCGCTAGGCGCCGTCATTTCTGTCTGTTTTCTTGCGGGTTGCACCACGCAAGGCGCCGGCGGTCTGACGGATGGTGTCAAGACTTCGTCCATCGGCAGGATATCTTCCGGCAAAACGTCCTATGCCTATTCGGCAAAAGACAAGGAATGTCTTGCCCGCGCAATGTTCTTCGAATCCAATCGCTCGAGCCGCGAAGGGCTCGTGGCGGTCGGCACGGTGGTGATGAACCGGCTGGACTCCGGCCAGTATGGAAACACCGTGTGCGGCGTGGTCGGCCAGAAGGGCCAGTTCGCGCCCGGCGTGCTGTCGCGCAAGATGAATTCGTCAGCGCTGCCCGATGTCATGGCGGCCGCCGATGCCGTGCTCAAGGGCGAGCGCCATCCGGCGGTCAAGCAGGCCATGTTCTTCCATACGGCCGGCCTGCGCTTCCCCTACAAGAACATGCACTATGTGCTTCAGGCCGGCGGCAATGCCTTCTACGAGAAGCGCAGCCGACACCGCATGCAGCAGTTCGAGCCCGAGACGCAGCTTGCCCGGAGCGAGCAGCAACAGCAGAACGCGGCATCGGCGACAACGCAAGTCGCGGCCGACGTCACGCCAACGCCTGCTGCCGCGCCGCGCATGGCCTATGCCGCGCAGCCGCGCATTGCTTCCGCCGCCTCGCAGTTCAGGGATGGCGCGGGCACGCGTGCAAAGCCCACGGCCGTCGCCGCGCCGCAGCCCGTGCAAACGGCGGTCGCCGAGGAAACGACCGTCGCGCTGCCGGACGGCCAGGTGCCGGTGCCGCAGAGCCGCATGCCTTCGGCCACGCGCTTCGGGCACGATGCGGGCTTCCAGCAAGTGGCAACCGTGGAGGACGCGACACCAGCCGCCGCCCTTTCCTTCGAAGCGGACCAGAAATCGGCGGATGCCATCGGCGCGCTGATCGCATCGCAGATCCGCCCGTAAAAGCCCCTCCCGCAGGCGAACCGCCGCTCCGGAAACCGGGCGGCGGTTCATGCATTCTGCCGCGCATCAATAGGTGGTGCGGCGCTCCTCGGAAGGCGGGCGGCCGAATTGCAGGCGATAGCTCTGCGCGAAATAGGAATGCGAGGTGAAGCCTGTCGCGATCGCCACATCGAGGATCGGCATGTTCGTCTGGCGCAAGAGTTCGCGCGCCCGCTCCAGCCGCAGCCGCATGTAGTAGCGCCCCGGCGTCACATTGAGATGGCGCAGGAACAGCCGTTCCACCTGCCGCACCGAAAGCCCGGCCATCCTGGCAAGCTGCACTGCCGAATAGGGCTCGTCGAGATTGTCGGCCATCAGCTCGACGATCTTGCGCAGCTTCTCCGACTTGCCGGTCAGGTCGCGCTCCGGCCCGACGCGCTGGCGGTCTCCGGCGGAACGGATACGCTCATGCTGGAACTGGTTGGCCACGCTGTTGGCAAGGTTGGAGCCGAAGTCTCCGCGCACGATCTCCAGCATCAGGTCGATGGACGTGGTGCCGCCGGCACAGGTGTAACGCTTGCGGTCGATCTCGAAGACGTTGCCGGTGCACTGGATGTCGGGAAAGCGCTCCGTGAAACCGGCCCGGTTTTCCCAATGGATGGTGCAGCGATAGCCGTCGAGCTGGCCGGCCTCGGCCAGCAGGTGGGAGCCGACCGAAAGGCCGCCCAGCGCCTGCCCGCGCCGCCCCCAGTTGCGCAGCGCCGCGAGCACCTTCGATTTGCCGGGGAATTCGAGATTGATCGCCACGCAGGCGAACAGGATATCGACCGGCGGCACGTCGGCGACGGAGTAGTCGACCTTCAGCGGCAGGCCGTTGGACGCGGCCACCGGGTCGCCATCGGGCGACACGGTGATCCAGCTGTAGAAGTCCTGGCCCAGCAAGCGATTGGCCGAGCGGCAGACGTCAATCGCCGCCGCCAGCGAGAACATCGGGAACTTGTCGACCAGCAGGAAAGCGAACTGCCGCCTGCCGCGCACGCCTTCAGGCATCAGCGGCGCATCTGTCCGGGCAGGCGGCGGCAGCGGCGGCATATGGGCCTTCTGTCAGAAGGCGGGCGGCTCGACGCCGGCGGCGCGGCTTGCCGAAACCAGCGTATTGGCCATCAGCATGGCGATGGTCATCGGGCCGACGCCACCCGGCACCGGCGTGATGGCGCCGGCGGCCTTCGACGCACCCGCGAAATCGACATCGCCAACCAGCCGCGTCTTGCCGTCGCCCTTTTCCGGCGCGGGGATGCGGTTGATGCCGACATCGATGACGGTGGCGCCGGGCTTCACCCAGTCGCCCTTGACCATTTCCGGGCGGCCGACGGCGGCGACCAGAATGTCGGCGGTGCGGGCAAGGGCCGGCAAATCCTTCGTGCGGCTGTGGGCAATGGTGACGGTGCAGTTGGCGGCCAGCAGCAGATTGGCCATCGGCTTGCCGACGATGTTGGAACGGCCGACGACGACCGCATTGAGACCGGAGAGGTCCTTGCCGCGCACGCGCTCGATGAGCAGCATGGAGCCAGCGGGCGTGCAGGGCACGAAGGCGCTGTCGATCTCGCCTGTGCCGAGCTTGCCGACATTGACGAAGCTGAAGCCGTCGACATCCTTCTCCGGCGCGATGGCCTGGATGATCTTGCCGGAATCGATGTGCCCCGGCAGCGGTAGCTGCACCAGAATGCCGTGGATGGCCTTGTCGGCGTTCAGCTCATCGATGAGCTTCAGCAGCTCCGCCTCGCCGGTTTCGGCCGGCAGCGTATGCTGGACCGAGAGGAAGCCGCATTCCTTGGCCTTCTTGCTCTTCGAGGAAACATAGACCTGACTTGCCGGATCCTCGCCGACGATCACCACGGCGAGCCCCGGCTGGACGCCGTGTTTCGCCGCCAGATCGGCGGTGGCGCGCTTCACCGTCTCGACGACGTTTTCAGCGACGATCTTTCCATCGATGATATCGGTCATGTTTCCTCCCTGCATGCGGATTGCAGGAAGGCATAGTCATGAAAAAAACGTCGCGCAATCCCGTCTTTACGCCGTCACGTGCCGCTAACTCGAAACCGGCCTGTTTTGCGGATCAGAAATAGCGGCGCCGGGTCCGCGACTGGGCCAGTTCCTCGACGGCGGTGCGGAAATCGCGCAGGCTGGCGCGGATCTCCTCGATGGAATTCTCCGCCTTCGCGAGACGGTCGGCTTCCGCAGCGGCTTCGGCATTGGCCGATGAGCCCGAGCGTGATGCCGACCCGACATCGCCATGCGGGGAGACCTGTTCCTGCCTTTCCACGGATTGGGCCGGCGCGGCTTCACTCACGGTATGAACGGGTGCGGCGTGTTGCACGCCATAGCTGGTCCAGCCCTGCCCCTGAAACCCGAAGCCAGCTCCGGGGCCGGAAGGCGGGAACGGTGCGTTGCCTGTCGGCGCATCGGACGGGCGAGCCTTGCGGCGCGCGCGGCGACGCCGGCGATCCTCGGCGGTGTCGCTCAGGCTCCTGTAAGCGCCGCGCAGGCCGCCAATGCCGATGCCGGCAAACAGCCCCAGCATGGTGCCGGTGAGCGCGATGGTGGTGCGCGACGGCGGCTCGGCCTGCAGCGGCGGATAGGCGCGGGAGATCACGCTCATATTCGCGGTGTTGATGTCCTTCTGCTCGGTGGTCTCACGCGAGCGCAGCAGGAAGGCCTCGTAGACCGAGCGCTTGGCGGCGGCCTCGCGCTCCAGCTCGCGCAGCGTGACCATGTCGCGGCTGACATCGCCCTGCCGGACCTTGAGCTGCGCAAGCCGTGACGACAGCTCCTGCTCGAGTTGCTGCGAACGCCTGAGCTCTGTCTGGACCGAAGAAACGATGCGACGCAGTTCCGCGTCGATCTGCGCGCGCGCCCCGGCAAGCTGGGCCTCGATGGCCTGGCGCTGCGGATGGCGCGGCCCGAGCCGAACAGCCAGCCTGTCCTCCTCGCTTTTCAGCGTGGCATATTGGGCGCGCAGCTCGGTCATGGTGGACGACGACAGGGCTTCGGGCGGCACGCCGCCGACAACGGAATCGACGCTCATCGCCTTTGTCGAATCGGCCTTTGCCGTAAGCTCCAGCGTGCGGGCGCGAGCGACCGAAAGCTGCTCGTTCAGCTTCATCAGCTCGTCATCGGTGATGAGACGGCCCTGCGGATCGATGATGTCGTGCTCGGCCTTGAACGCTTCCACCTTGTGTTCGGCGGTTTCCACGCCCCTGCGCAGTTCGTCGAGACGCGCGGTCAGTTCCTCGGTAGCGCGGCCGGCGGTGTCGGATTGCAACTCGCCATAGGTCTTCAGGAACACGTCCGCCATGGTGTTGGCGATCAGGGCCGACTTGTCGGCTTCGTGTGTCCTGGCGCGAATGACCACGACGAAGGTCTTGCCGCCGCGTTCGACGGAAAGGTTTTCGGCAAGGTGCATGATGGCAAGCGAACGGCGCCTGACCGGATCGCTGGCATCTGCACCGCCGCGCGAAAGCAGGGAGCGCACGCTCGAAAGCAGGCCGCTGCCCTTGCCCTGGCCATTGAACTCCGGATCATCGTCGAGATGGAGCTGCTCAACCACTTTGCCGAGCACCGTGCCGGAGGTGATGACGCGAACCTGGTTCTCCACGATGGCGAGCGTCGCCTCGTTGGAAAAGCCGGCCTGGGTAAGATCGCGATCGACCAGCTTGAGGTCACGCGGGTCGATAAGAAGCTCGGTGGCGGACTCGTATTTCTTCGGCGTCGACAGCGCGATGGCAACGCCGAGCAGCGCACCCAGAAGGGTGCAGCCGATAATCAGCAGCTTGGAACGCGCTATGCCGGCGAAAACCTTCATCGGATCGATCAGCGGTTTCCACTGGCGATCGTCTTCCGGCTCGTCGGCGTCCGCGTAGTCGTCCGTGTCCGCCTCGCTTGCGGGCGCTTCCCGCGAAAACTGGCGCGGCGCCTCCTCGCGCGGTTCGATCCTCGCGGAGGTAGCTCCACGTCTCTTCGCCAATGACGAAGCCCAGCCGGGAATCCGTCCAAGGAGGCTGGGACGCGCCGGCTCGTCGGCTACTGGCTGCGCGGCCGCGGGCGTCTCCGGTTCCGGCCTGTCGGCGCGCGCCGCGCGCTCCGCTCGCGCGGCGCGATGGCGTGCCACCGCATCTTCGGTCTCCCCCTCAGCCGGCCCGCCCGTCGCCAGCAGCGAACCGTCGCGCGCTGCCTCGTCCGTTTCCTCGCGCGCATAGGCGAGAAGCGAGCGCTTCCGGTCGTCGCGATTTTCGGTATCAAACATTCTGGCGCGAACTTTTCCGACAGGATTCAGGTGAGCGATCAGGTGGGATCGTTAAGCCAAGCTAAAGCTCTATGGGAAACAAAGCGTTAATTTTAGTTACAACTATGGCGCGAATGTGAATTGCAATTCGCGCCAGCGCCAGAACCGCGCATTAAACTTTGACTGCTAAAGCCTGAGGATGACCCGGACCAACGACCTGCAATCGGCGCGATATGGCGCGCGGCTCACCGCTTTCCTCTTGGAGCGACGTGGCCTCATCCGCGATTACCTCTCGGCTGTGAGCGGCGCCGGCGGCAGGCTGGTGTTTTCGCTGGTCTATTTCGTGGCGCTCGCCAACACGCTGTCGCTGGCCGATTTCGGCCGCTTCGCCACGGCCTCGGCGGCCGGCGTGATGCTGTCACGGGTGCTTGCCTTCGGCTTCATCTCCGCGCTCTACCGCACGGCCACCATCCGCTCGAACCTGATCGGCACCTTCACGGCCGGCTTCCTGCTGCTTGCGGTGCTGTCGCTGCCGGTGCTGGCGGCGGCTTCCTATCTGGTCTACCTGCTGTTCTTCAAAGGCGAGATGGCCCTGCTCATCTTTGCGGCCGTGGTCCTTGCCGAAGCGCTCCTGTGGCGGCCGGTCGAGGTGGTGCTGATCGTCAACAACGGGCTGGGGCGCTTCGGCCGCGCATCGGTCATGGCGATCATGGGCACAGCGTTTCGCGCGCTGTTCGCGGCCGTCTTCTTCTTCTGGCCGAACCGGACGCTTGCCGACTGGTCGCTGTTCTACATCGCCGCGAACGCCCTTTCGCTTGCCGTCGCCTGCCTCTATTTCTATCCGCGCCAGCGCCTGCGGCTGCACATCCCGCTCTATGTAAGGCGGCTGGCGGATTCGATCTACGTCGCCGGCGCCGAAGTCCTGTTCTACCTGCAGATGGAGTTCGACAAGCTGCTGGTGCTTTCCATCGGCGGACCGCAGCTTGCGGGCCTTTACGCGATCATCATGCGGCTGGTGGACCTGACCGCCATCCCCATCCGCACCTTCACGATGATGCTGGTGCAGCGCATGATGCGCGCGCCCGAAATGCTGAAGCGGCTGCGCGTGCGCGCAGGCATCGAGTTCGGCGTCTTCGCCGTTTCAACGCTGGCGCTGCTGGCGCTGGCGGTGATCCTGCATTTCTTCCCCAACGCGCTGGGCAGGAATGTCGGCGAGGCGGCGCCGCTGGTGGCGCTGGCGATCTGCGTGCCGGGCATGCGCAACCTTGTGGAATATCAGGCCGAGCTGCTGTTCGCGCGCGGCCAGACGCTGCTGCGGGCCGTCAACCTTGCCCTGCTCGCCGGCCTGAAGGCTTTGCTGCTGACCTATGTGCTGACACAGGGGCTGGAGACCTCGCAACTCATCTGGTCGCTGAATGTGGTGTTTGCCCTGCTCTGGCTGGCTTCCGCGGCACTCACCTATCCAGCCCTGCGGCGCCCCGCGAAAGCGATCTAGATATCGATCCCGGGCGGAATACGCGGCACGCCCAAACAAGGCGAAGACAAACGGACAGAACGTCGGACCTCACGTCCGGCCTCATTCTCCATTTGCGCGGACGCTGGGTTTCAGGCCTCCGCAAGGCGGCGGATGCGCCCAAGGTCGGTGCCGATGAAGGACTGCATGCCGATCGCCACCTGCTCGGGCGACATGCCGGCGACGAAGTCCCGGAATTCGGCATCCGACAAGGCCTTGCCCAGCCAGTGCACGCGGCAGAATTCCTCCGCGCCGTGGAAGTGCCCTTTGCCTTCCAGCACCTCATCGACAAAGCGGCCATAGAGCATGCATTCGGAGAACTTGCGCAGCGAGCCCAGCACCTCGATCCATCCCCTGCCCCGGGTCGCCTCGATGCGCGCGCACATCTCCCGCGTGCTGCTTGCCCGCCAGGCGATCAGCGTCGAGATATATTCGTAGGGCGAGACGGCGGGCGCCGCGATACCCAGCACTTGGGCGGCATTCTGTGACCAGACCGCGTGGTTGCCGGGCAGCCATGTGCCCATCGCGTCGGTGCGCCGAAACAGCCGGACCTTGCCCTCGCGCTGGAAGACGCCACAATCGAACGGCTTCAGGAACGCGACATCGGAATCGACGTAGACCAGCACTTCCTGCGGCACATGCGCGGCAATGGCGATGCGCCGCAATTGCTGGACATGCCAGCCGCGCAACGGCTTGGTGCGCAGGCTGAGCCAGATGCGGCGGCGAAACATGCTGAGCGGATCATCGAACACATGCAGCCAACGCGGCAGCAGGTCGCGCTCGTCGACGACGGTGCGGCCCGGCCGCTCGAGCTGTCGGAACAGCCCGACATCGCGCCCCTCGACCAGAATGTAATGATGCTCGGCGCCGGTGACATGGCGATCCAGCGTTTCGCACAGCAGCCGGCAACGCTCGAAATCCGGCGCGTAGCTTGCCGTGACGATGGCGGTGCCGAGACGCATGTCAGGCCGTGCGTCCGGAGAAGAGGCGAGAGGCTCGTCCATCACACCCGCCCGAAGAGCTTCTGGCGCAAGACGCGGGCAAGAAACACGGGGTTGCCCACGATATAGCGACGCCACAAACGCCCCGGCTCGATGAGCAGCCGGAATACCCATTCAAGCCGCATGCGCCGCATCCAGAGCGGTGCGCGCGGAACCGCGCCGCTCAGGAAATCGAGCAGGGCGCCGACGGCGATCGGCAGCGTGCAATGCTCGGAAGTGATGTTCCGCGCGATCCACAGTTCCTGGCGCGGCACGCCCATCGCCACCAGCAGGATGTCCGGCCGCAGCCGGCGCAGGCGCTCCAGTATCTCCGGCTCTTCCGCGGCGCTGAAGAAACCGTCGTGGATCACCGCGAAATGATGCTGGCCGGCGAGGCCGGTGAGCTTCAGCGCGGCCGCCTCGGCGTTGCGCCGCGTGGTGCCGATCAGGCCAACCGTGAGCGGCTCCTTCGAGGCCTGCAGAAAGCCGGGAATGAAATCCGTGCCGTTGAGATTGTCGGGAAACGGCGCGCCGTAAAGCAGCTTCGCCGCGATATCGACGCCGATGCCGTCCGGCAAGATCAGGAACTCGTCCAGCACGGCGGCGAATTGAGCGTCTTTGCAGGCGACATTGGCGTTGTGCGCGTTGAGGAAGCTCACCATCGTGAATTCGCGCTCGGCGAGCTTGTGATGCAGCAGGCCGATCGCCTCGTCCCGCGCCACGGCGGCAACGGGGATGCCCAGGATGTTCTTCCAGGTCGTGAGACCGAAGGCGGTGCGGGTGGCGTGGACGTTCATGGCGCCACCTCCTGCCCGACGCGACCGATCGCGGCAAGTCCCCTGCCGATGCGTTCGTCCAGGTCGGCGCGCTGGTGCCGATAGAAGGCCGAACCATCGATATCATGCAGCGCGCCGGCTGCGGCGAGCTGCAGTGCCGCCGAGAAGGCGGCCGGGTCGTCCGTAACCGTGCAGTTTTCCGGCCGATGATCGATGCCGCGCAACGCGCTTGCGGTGGCGACCGACGGCAAGCCGAGTTCGAAGGTCTCGATGGTCTTCAACTGCACGCCCGTTCCCGCGCGGCTGATCAGCGGGATGACGGCCGCGCCACGCACGAAATCCTCGGCATTCGGCACCCGCCCGACGAATTTCACGCCCGGATGGCGAGCCGTGATGCCGGCCGGCACATGGCCGGCGATCCTCACCGTGAAATCCTGCGGCAGAAGCGGCGTGACCTCGTCCAGGAACCAGTCGAGGCCGATGCGGTTGGGCTGCCATGTCCAGGTGCCGATCAGGGCTGCGTCATATTCGGGCACCCGTTCGGCCGGTAGAGGTGGTGGGCTGCCGCGCGTGACGAGCGGAAGCGCTGCCGAACGGCTGTCGGAGGCGACGCCGAGTGCGGCGCGATCCTCCTCGGCGAGCGTGAAAACGAATCGCGCCCTGTCGCAAAGCCTGGTTTCCAGCTTTTCGAGAAGCCGCGCCTCGCGACGATAGAGGAACCTCTGGAAAGCGCTGCCTGCGGCAAGCGCATTTTCCGCGGCCGAACGATGTTCGACATTGTGGGCGACGAAGATGCTGGGGCGGTCGTCGAACAGGCCTTCGAAGGCGCCCGCAAACTGCACGGAGTTCAGCACATAGGCGTCGAAAGGACCGGCCTGCTCCACCACCTGCCGCACCCTTTCGGGCGAGACCGTGCGCAGCTTCACGGACGAGAACGTCAGGCCCGAGCGCATGGCGCGCAGAAGCCAGCCAAGCTTGCGGTGCATCGGCGCGCCCTCGGTGCGCACGTCGACCTCGCCCAGGACGATCGTGTTCTGCGGGTCCGATGCCGGGCGCCCCGGCCAGGCAAAGCCGAGCACGGTGACGCGCACGCCGGCACGACGCAATGCGTCGATGATCGCGGCGTTCGCAATCTCGTAGCCTGATCCCAGCGCGCCATCCGGCACGATCGACGTTGCAAACAGAAAATGCATCACACCCCTATCGAACCCTTCCGTTAGCAGCGTGTGGTGAAGCCTTGATTAAGCAAATATGGGAACTTGTCGGCATTACCACCTGACGTTGTGAACTGACGAAGCTGGTTAACGGCTCGCTAATGCCTGGAACTTGCTTCCTTCCCGCGATCCGCCGGCCGGGAGATTTCAGCCCGCTGATGCTGCCGCGACGTCGGCAGGTTGCATTTAACCTATCGTTATCGGCGAAGGTGCTATGCCGGGCTTCGTTCAATCAGACAGGCCAGACATGACCCTTTCGCCATCCGAGGCTTCCGTTTCGATCGCCGGCCGGTCTCCGGCACTGGCGGCGGAAGCCGTGGAGGCGGTTGTGACGGTGCCCACCTTCCGCCGGCCGCGGCAGTTGCTGGCAACGCTGGATTCGCTTGCCGCGCAGAAGACCGCCCGGCGCTTCGCGGTGATCGTGATGGAGAACGAAGCCGAAGCGCGCGAGGGTGCCGCGGCGGCGCTGCCGCGCTTCAAAGCCGGGCAGCTTGCCGGCATGGTCATCATCGCGCATGAGCGCGGCAATTGCAGCGCCTACAATGCCGGCTGGCTGACCGCGATCCGCCACTTTCCCGCCTTTCGCCACCTGCTCGTCATCGATGACGACGAGATCGCGGACGAGCACTGGCTGGAGCGCATGTGCAGTGCCTCCGAGACGCTGCAAGCCGACATCGTCGGCGGCCCGCAGGTGCCTGTATTCGCGCGGCCCGAACATGCCAGATGGGGCACGCACCCGGTGTTCGCGCCGCCCTATGGCGAAAGCGGACTGGTGAAGGCGCTCTATTCCTCCGGCAACCTTCTGATCGGCCGCCATGTGCTGGAGGCGATGGGGGCGCCGTTCCTCGATCTCAGATTCAACTTCATGGGCGGCGGCGATTCCGATTTCCTGAGCCGCGCAGCGCAGCGCGGCTTTGCGCTCGGCTGGTGCGCCGAGGCGCCGGTCTACGAAACGGTGCCCGAGCGACGCCTGGAGGCCGACTGGATTCGCGCGCGCGCCCTGCGCAACGGGGTGATCTCCACGCTGGTCGAAAAGAAGAAACGTGCCGGAACGCCGTTCGCCAACACCAAGGTGTTCCTGAAGAGCCTTGCCCTGCTTGCCGCGTCCCCGCTGCGCGGGATTGCCCGCCTCGTGCGCAGCGGCTCGCTTTCGGTCGGGCTCTACCCCGTCTATGTTGGGCTTGGCCGGGTTATGGCCGAGTTCGGATATGCCAATGAGCAGTATCGCCAGCCCGAAAAGAACTGAGCGGGCCCACGGGCTGGCCTCGCTCGCCGATGCCTTCACGCGCGAAGGCATGGCCACGACCATCGCGGCCCTGCTGCTCACCATCGTCATCGTATCGTTCCGGCCGTTCCAGCCGGCCGGCGCGGAGGCGACGGGCGGCGATATCGTCAACCAGCTCGGTTTCGGCTCGCTCGGCGCGATCTCGATCTTCGCCTTGCTGACATTCGCCGACCGGCGCGTGGTCGCGGCGCTGTTCGCGCCGTCCTTCTTCCTTCTGATGGGCTGCTTCCTGTTTTCGGTCGCCCATGCCACCGACCCCTCCTCGGCGCTGCGCGCGGCCTCCTTCACGCTTATCGGCATTCTCGTGATGGCGACCGTTCTTGCCATTCCACGCGACGCCGATTCCTTTTCCATGGTCATCGCATTCGCCGGCATCACGATCGTGGTGCTGTGCTATGTCGGCCTGGTGCTGTTTCCCAACGAGGCCAAGCACACGACCGCTTCGGCCGAGCCGCAGCATGCGGGCCTGTGGCGCGGGGTCTTCAGCCACAAGAACATTGCCGGCCCGGTGATGGCCTGCCTGAGCTTCGGAGGGCTCTATCTTGCCCGTCGCGGTTGGCGGGCAAGCGGTTTCTTCCTGCTCGCAGCCGCCATGATCTTCATGATGAACACCGGCTCGAAGACGACCGCCGGGCTGGTGCCGCTGTCGATCATGATGGTGGCGCTGCCGGGCATCGTGGGCATGCGACTGGTCACGCCCGTCCTGTTTCTGCTCGCCATCGTCGGCACCGCCGTGGGCACGCTCGGCATCGTCTTCATCGACCCGCTGCGCGAATATGTGCACCAGAACATGCCGGACCTGACCTACACCGGCAGAACCACACTATGGGAATATGCCGGGGAAATGATCGCCAAGCGGCCCTGGACCGGATATGGCTACGAGAGTTTCTGGGGAACGCCCGTGGTGCTGGATTCGGACCAGCCGTTCGACCGGGCCTGGGACATCCGCGAAATCGTGCACGGGCACAATGGCTATCTCGACATAGCCATCATCATGGGCATTCCCACGCTCTGCGTGGCAGCCTACGCCTTCTTCATCGCGCCTATCCGCGACTACATGCGCATCCCCCTCCTGAAGGAGAACATCTACCTCGGCGATTTCTTCATGATGGTGCTGCTGTTCACCGCATTGAACGCCTTTCTGGAGAGCTTCTTCTTCAGGCGGGCGGACCCGGTATGGCTGTTCTTCATTTTCAGCATCATCGGCCTCAGGCTCGTGGCACGCTTCCCGGTCATCGGCAGGGCGGCACGCTGACGGCTTGCCATCGAAGGCGCGGCACAGCATCCTGACAGCTCCACGATGCGAGGACCGGACATGGGCGCCAGCAAGCCGCTCCTGCCAACCAGACGCGATTTTCTGCTGGGCGGCGTCGGCATGGCCGCGCTGCCGCTGCTTGGCGGTGCCGCTTCGGCGCGCGCACCCCGGCCGTCAATCGACGCTACCTTCATCTTCACCAACGACGTGCACGCCTGCCGCATGGCGACAGGGCTCAGCCCGCATTGCGAGCAGGAGGGCAAGACGGACGCCAATCTCCTGCGCCACATCGCGGCGCTCAACCACCTTCCCGGCGGCAGATGGCCCCTGAAGATCGCGGGCAAGGCAAGCGGGCTCGTCGGCGCCGGAGAGAAAATCGCAACGCCGCTGGGCGTGATCGTGGGCGGCGACCTGACCGATGACGGCGGCGGGCAGGTGACGACCCCCAGCGAGGGCACGCAGCTTCTCCAGTTCAGCCACCGCTACCAGCAAGGCACCGGCCCGGATCGCGTGCATTTCCCGGTCTATGCCGGGCTCGGCAACCACGATCTCGACCAGGACGGTCCGCCGCCGCATGTCGACTGGTACCGGCGGGAAATGCGCGACTACGTCGAGATCAACCACCGCCCGAGCGTGTTCTTCAAGCCGCCCGTACCGGCCGCCAATTACGACGTGGACACCGACTGCTATTCCTGGAACTGGGGCGGGCTGCATCTGATCCAGACCCACCGCTTCGCGGGCGACACCGCCAAGGGCGCCGTCAGCGCCCTGCCCTGGCTGCAAGACGATCTGGCGACCTATACCGGCGACGGGCGGCCTGTCGTCCTCTTCCAGCACTATGGCTGGGATCCGTTCTCGCTGGAACGGTGGGATCCCGCGGCGCACACTTTCGACGACGAGGGGACGGGCGCTCCGCACTGGTGGCGCGCGCAAGACCGGCAAGCCCTGCTTTCGGCGCTTGCAGGCTACAATGTGGTCGGCATCTTCCACGGCCACGAGCACGACACGGCCATGATCTACAGGCGCGACGGGCTCGACATCTTCAAGCCGAAGGCTGCCTTCAAGGGCGGTTTCGCGCTGGTCCATGTGGCCGACCGCTTCATGGACGTGGTGCTGGGCGAAGCCGTCGGAAGCGACGGCGAGGTGGTGTTCACCAATGCGTTCAGCAAGCCGCTCAAGACCGGCTGACACCCTTTTCCCATTGTCGTAGACCGTCTATTGAAGCGTTTTCAGGAGGAATGAATGACTGTGAAAGTCGTGCTCGCCGGCTGCGGCAATATGGGATACGCGATGCTGGCCGGCTGGCTGAAATCCGGTCGGTTGCTGCCGTCCGAGGCGTTCGTGGTGGAGCCCAACACGGAGTTGTGCGCACGCGCCGGGAAGCTGGGCGTGGCGACAGGCACCAGCCCCGAAGAGCTTCCCGCCGGCGCTCCTCAGGTCGTGGTTCTTGCGGTGAAGCCGCAGGTCATCCGCGAAGTGACGGCCGGCTACAGGCATCTCGGCAACGGCAACACCACATTCGTCAGCGTGGCGGCGGGAACGCCTGTCGGCACCTTCGAGGACGTGCTTGGCGCCAAGACGCCGATCATCCGCGTCATGCCCAATACGCCGGCGGCGATCGGCAAGGGCATGATGGTGGTTTTTGCAAATCCGCATGTGGACGCGAAGACACGGCAATTCGTGGAAAGCCTGCTGGCCGCGAGCGGCGCGGTGGCGACCATCGATGACGAGAAGCTGATGGACGCGGTGACGGCCGTTTCCGGCTCCGGACCCGCCTATATCTTCCATTTCATCGAATGCCTGACGGCGGCTGCCGAACATGCCGGCCTGCCGGCCGAAACGGCAAAGCTGCTTGCCATGCAGACGGTCTACGGCGCGGCTTGCCTGGCCTTCGAAAGCGGCGAGGAGCCCGGCCTGCTGCGCCAGCAAGTGACCAGCCCCAACGGCACCACCGCCGCGGCGCTCGGCATCCTGATGGGTAACGACCGGCTGAAAACGCTGCTGACGGAAGCCGTGGAAGCGGCTCGCCTTCGCTCCATCGAATTGGGGAAGTGATCTCTGCAAATGGCCTGGGAAATCAGGCCATCACGCTGCCATACAGCATCTCGTCCTGCTTGCGGCGCAGATCGAAGAGGCGCGTGGAAGGGTCCGGGGCGGAATTGTCGGTCGTGAGCAGTTCGCCCTTTTTCACCGGCTTCAGAACCTTGCCACCCTCGAGCAGGCCGACGGGAACCGCGCGGCTGGCGCGGGCTTCCGCCACCGTCATGGTCCAGGAGCGGTAGCAGGTCTCGCCGATGGCGTCGAAAGTCTCGCCGGCGGAAAGATCGCGCTTGGCGACCGCGCAGACCTCGGCCACCGGACGCGGCAGCGGCACCATGTCGGGCCGGCCGTGCAGCATGATGCGCGCGGCCGTCAGCGGCACCTCCAGCGATGTCAGGTGATAGGGGCGGAAGAAAGCGTAGTAGGGCCCATGGCCGATATGCAGGTCGTCCATGCGCTCGATGATGCGCGGGTGCGTCGCCTCGACCACAACGAAAACGCCGGGCGCCACGCCCTTGCCGATGGTGTAGTCAACCACACCCTTGCGGCTCAGCACACCGCCCGCCTCCTGCGGGATCAGCACTTTCGCCAGATTGTCGCGATCGACCTTGGGGCCGTGCATGCCCGGTTTGTCGGGCACGAGGCCCGTGGCATTGGCGATCGCCGCCATTTCCACCATGGTCTTGGAGCCGTCGATGAACTCCACCAGCATGCGCGGGTTCATGTTGCGACGCTCGGCCTCCTCGCGATAGTCGTCGGGCACCGCGTCATGGTTGAGCGGGTTGTTCTTGCCCTTGCCGGCCGAGACGATGGTGTAGCCGAGCGCGGTGGCGAACTCGATGAGTTCCATGCAGCTCGACGGCTCGTCGCCGGCGCCGACGGAATAGACGACGCCGAGCCGGTCGGCCTGCTTCTTCAGGTAGGCGCCGATGGTGACGTCGGCCTCGACATTCATCATCACCAGATGCTTGCCATGCTCCATGGCCATCAGGTCAAAATCGGCGGCCACGCCCGGCTTGCCCGTGGCGTCGATGACCACGTCGACCAGCGGGTTGGTGACCAGCATCTCGTTGGAGGTCACGGCGATCTTGCCGGCCTCGATAGCGGTTGTGACCTTCGAAGGGGTATCGGCATCGCACGCCTTGGCATCGTCGCCATAGGCGATCTCGATCGCCGCATGCGCCGTGTGCGGACGGCGCGTGGATATGGCACAGACCTCGACGCCCTTCATCAGCATCGTCTGCGTGACCAGATCGGTGCCCATCTCGCCCGAGCCGATGACGCCGATGCGCACCGGGCGCCCCTCCTCTGCACGTTTGGCGAGATCACGGGCAAGCCCGGTGAGGGCGACATTGGTCATGGCGGGTCCGATGCTTGGCAAGTCTGGGAAAAACGCTTGGAAAACCGGTCCGTCTTGCCAAGGAAACGGACCCGCGTCCAGTCACAGCGTAACACAAATAGCGCGCAAGGTCGTCGCAGGCGACGGCGGCACTGCGCAGGCGATGGCCGGAGACGCTATTTCCGCGGATCGTTCCGCACTCAGTGCGCCTCGATCTCGGCCTGCAAGGCGGCCATTTGCGGGGCGGCGGCGGCGACGGCGGCGCGCTCGATGGCCCGGAAACGGGTGACGACCGAAAGGCCGACCGGGGTGAGTTGCGCCCCGCCGCCATGCCGGCCGCCGGTCTGCGCCGAAACGAGCGGCTTGCCGAACAGCTTGTTCATCTCCTCCACGAGGTCCCAGGCGCGCTTGTAGGACATGTTCATGGCGCGCGCGGCCGCCGAGATGGAGCCGAACGCCGCGATCTGTTCCAGCAACTCGATCTTGCCGGGGCCGATTCGGCCTTGCGGATCGAGATTTATCCTTAGAGTCAAAGACGGCATGTCATCGCATTCCCTTCGAACGCTAGATATCATGCAAGGCTCCGGTGCGGGACAGGTTTTCCTGATCGAAAGCCACTGTTTTGATCACCGCCAGGACGGGACGCCCCACCGCGAGGCCAAGGGCATGCAGCGACTGGCGGGTGATGCGCGACAGCACTGTCTCGCCGCCGCAATCGATGCGGATTTCCACAGCGGTCTCACCGGCCGGCTGGATCGCTGCGATCGTGCCGGCCAGCATGTTGAGCGCGCTCAGGCCCTGCGGGCGCTCGGTCGCGATCATCACGTCGCGGGCACGGACACGCACCCGGACACTGCTGCCGAGGCCGGCATCTATCCTCGGCACGCGAATCTCGCCAGCCGGCGAGGCGAGCACCGTCATGTCGAACTCGTGGTCGTGGGCCGCAACCTTCATGTCGAGCACCGCCCCGCCCTCGCCTTGTGCCTCCTTCGGCAGCAGATCGAGCCGCTGCATGATGGCGCCGGTGGACCCGAAAGCCGAGAGCTTGCCGTGCGACATCACCGCCACGTCGCTCGCCAGCCGAGCGACCTCGGCAATCGAATGGCTGACATAGACGATCGGGATTTTCGTCTCGTCGCGCAACCTTTCGATATAGGGCATGATCTCGGCCTTGCGCGCCTCGTCCAGCGAGGCAAGCGGCTCGTCCATGAGAAGCAGCCTGGGGCTGGCCAGCAACGCCCGCCCGATCGCCACGCGCTGCTTTTCACCGCCCGACAGGCGGCTCGGCCGGCGTTCCAGCAGATGGCCGATGCCGAGAAGCTCGACCACGCGGTCGAGGTCCTCATAGCGCTCGGCCGAAGGCGTGAACCAGCGGCCGTAGAGCAGATTGGCGCGCACGCTCATATGCGGGAAGAGTCGCGGCTCCTGGAAGACATAGCCGATGCGCCGCTTGTAGGCGGGCACGAAGATGCGCCTGGCGGTATCGACGAAGACCTTTCCCTGCACCACTATGCTGCCGCGATCCGGGCGCATCAGCCCGCTGATCAGATTGACCAGCGAGGTCTTGCCCGAGCCTGACGGGCCGAACAACGCCGTCAGCCGCCCCGCGCTTTCGAAGCGGGCTTCCAGCGAGAGGGAGCCGAGCCGGTGGCTGATATCGACCGCGACCGTCATTCGATGTCGAGCCTCCTGCCCAGCCGCCGCGACATCGCCTCCGAGGCGACAAGCGCCGTCATGGAGATGACGATCGACACGATGGTAAGCCGAAGCGCGCCGACATCGCCGCCCGGCACCTGGGTGAAGGTGTAGATGGCTGATGGCAGGGTCTGCGTCTCGCCGGGAATGTTCGAGACGAAGGTGATGGTGGCGCCGAACTCGCCCATCGCCTTGGCGAAGGACAAGATCATGCCGGCTATGACACCGGGCAGGATCAGCGGCAACGTGACCGTGAAGAATACCCACGCCGGATTGGCGCCCAGCGTGCCGGCGGCGGCCTCCAACTTGCGGTCCACCGCCTCGATGGAAAGGCGGATGGCGCGCACCATCAGCGGGAAACCCATGACGCCGCAGGCCAGCGCCGCGCCCGTCCAGCGGAAGGAGAAGACGATGCCGAAATTCTCGGCCAGGAAGGCGCCGACCGGTCCGCGCCGGCCGAAGGTGAGCAGCAGCAGATAGCCGGTGACCACCGGCGGCAGGATCAACGGCAGATGCACGACGCCATTGAGCACCGACTTGCCCCAGAATTTGCCGCGCGCCAGAAGCAGCGCCACGGCGATGCCGATGGGCAGGCTCACCAGCATCGCCCAGGTCGCCACCTTGAGCGACAGGCGCACGGCGGTCCATTCCTCGGGGCTGAGCTGCATCCAGCTCATACCCCAGAACCCTTCCGCAATTCCACCCGCACGCCCATTCGCACCTTATAGACCGAAATGCCGGCTCCCGGCCTCGAAAACCGCCTCATCCGGCCTGCTTCCCAGCCTCAATTGGCTGCCGGGACCAGAACCGTGAAGCCCTGCGCCTCGAACAGCGGCCTGGCCTTGGCCGACTTCAGATAGTCGAGGAACCTGGCTGCGTCCTCGTTCTTCGAATCCGCCAGCAGCCCGGCCGGATAGATGATCGGCTCATGCGTGTCCTGCGGGAAGGTGGCGATGATCTTGACCTCGGGATCGGCGGCGGCGTCGGTCTGGTAGACGATGCCGAGCGGCGCCTCGCCGGTCGCAACCAGCTTCAGCGCGGCGCGAACGTTCTCTGCCTGCGCGACCTTGTCTTCGACCGACGACCAGACGCCGAGCTTTTCAAGCGCGGCCTTGCCGTATTTGCCGGCGGGCACGGCCTTCACGTCGGCCATTGCGAGCTTGCCGTCGCCAAGCAGGTCGGCGAGCTTGAAATCCGGCTCGATGGTCGTCTCGGCCGTCGAGTCCTTCGGGGCGATCAGCACGATGCGGTTGCCCAGAAGCTGCACTTCCGTGTCCGGCTTGGTGAGGTTCTTTTCCGACAGATACTTCATCCAGTCGAGGTCGGCGGAGATGAAGACATCAGCCGGCGCACCGCCTTCGATCTGCTTGGCCAGCGCCGAGCTGGCCGCATAGGAGATGGTCGCCGGCTCGTGGCCGTCGGCCTTCCAGGAGTCGTTGATGGCGTCGAGTGCGTTCTTCAGGCTGGCGGCGGCGAAGACCACCACATTGTCGGCCGCCTGCGAGGCCGGCACGGCCGAAAGCAGCATGGCGACCATGCCGCCCACGGCGGCTGCGAAGCGAATTCCAAAACCCCTGCGCGTCAGCATGACCTTCCCTCCCCTTGGAGCCGTTGAATCAGGATTTTGGCAAGCTATGCGACTTCAAACGATATATCCAGATCGATATAACCGTTATGGTAAAATTTACGGCGATTTCGACCTTTTGCGATATTCGGATGGCTAGGAACACATAGCTCGCCGGCAGGTCAGGTACCGCTTTTGATACGCGACCAGCGCAGGCGGAGCAGGCGGCGGAGATTGCGCAGGCGCGCAGGATCGCCGAGCACCGCCGCCACCGGAAACGCGCCGCGCCGCTGCTTCAGCGCGCGCGCCAGCGGCTTTTCGATCAGCTCGAACGCCGCCACGCCGACGGCGACCCCGCCGATGACCGCGAGCGGGAGCGAGAGGGCGGTCGGCAGCGACAGCTTCGCGCCCAGTTTCGCCACCACGGAAATCGCGAAGGTGTGCCAGAGATAGATGGAATAGGATGCATCGCCGAGATAGCTCGCCGGCCGCCAATGGTCGACCAATCCCCCGCGCTCCAGCGCCAGGGTGCCGGCCACCAGCGCCAGCGCGAGCGGACCCAGCACCAGCGGCGTGAAGCCGGCATAGGTGGAACCGACGAAGCTGAAGCCGAGAAATGCCACCAGAATCAACGCAAGCCCCATGTCGGGCGTTGCGATGCGCCCGTCGAGCCAGAGCTTGCCGAGCAGCGTTCCGAGCAGGAATTCCAGGACAATCGGATTCGTATAGGTGACGACCAGAGGGTTGGTGCCGGCGACCAGCGCGCCGATCGCGACCAGCCCCAGGAAGACGGCCGCCAATGCCGCAAGCCTTCTTCCAGCCGGCAGGAGCAGCGTGCCGGCGAAAACGGCGTAGAAGAACATTTCGTAGTTCAGCGTCCAGCCCTGGACGAGCACGGGCCATATGTCGCCCGTATCCGGCGAACGGTGCGGGATGAAGAACAGCGACCCGAGCACATGCGTGAACGTCGGCTTCAGGTTGGGAAACAGGCCGAGCGCCGCGCCGGCGACCATGACGGCCGTGGCGATCCAGTAGGACGGCGCGATGCGTTCAATGCGCTCGCGCAGGAAAAGCGCCGGAGTCACAGGCCGACCCTGCGAGATCGTCCACATGATGAAGCCGCTGATGACGAAGAAGATGTCCACGCCCGCCGCGCCGATGGCGAAATGACCACCGGTGCGCTCGGCCGCGTGGAACGCCACCACGGCGAGCGCGGCCAGCGCGCGCAGATACTGGATGCCGTGAAGCCTGCGCATCAGGCGTGGCGCGGGAGGGTGGCCGTGGCCGCCGCGTCCTGCTCCGGCAAGGTCAGCCGGCGGGTAGCCTGCGACGTCGCCAGAAGACCGGCGGCATAGTAGAGCATGAAGGAGCCGACCGCGTAGGGATGGATCACGTCCACCTCGAAGAAGGAGCGCACCAGCAGCATGAAGGCGAGGCCGAACATCACGTGGGAAGCGATGTTCTCGCGATCATCCAGCAGGCGCATCAGGTGGCCCGCGGGCACGCGCAACAACACCACCGCAAGCAGCAGCAGGCCGGCAACACCCAGTTCGACCAAGACTTCGATATAGGTGTTGTGGAAATGGAAGCCGCTGCGCGAACCGATGTAGAATTCCTCCCACAGCCGCTCGGCTTCGGAAAAACCTTGCACCCAGTAGGCCTGATAGCCCACGCCGAAGGCCGGCGCCTGGGCCCAGGCGGCAAGCCCCTCGCCCCAGAGATAGGTGCGGCCGGTGAGCGTCGAATCCTTGCCGAAGGCGCCGAGCAGCATATCGATGCCGCCGGTATTGAGGCCGACGAAGGCGACGAAGACAAGTGCGGCAATGCTGACGAGGAAGAACGTCTTGCGCGTGCGCGGGGCAAAAAGCAGCAGCACCCGCAGGCCCGCCAGCATGGCGAGCGTGGCGGCGGTGGCGATGATGGACGTGGCCGATTGCGACGCGATCAGCGCGTAGCCGGCGAGGCTTGAGGTCACGAGCGCCAAAAGCGCCCACATGCCACGCTCGCGCAGGATGAACAGGGCGGCAAAGGCGAAATAGATGCCGAGCGAGGAAAAGAAGCCAAGCAGGTTCTTGGACGCGAAAGCCCCGACGAAGCTGTAGTTCCCGTCTAGCGGATCATAATGATATTCGCCGAAGGCCAGCGAGAACAGCACGACGAGCAGGATGCCGCCAAGCGCGCCGAGCGTGAAAGTGCGCACATTGACGGTGCGGGCAGCGATCAGCGCGCAGACGATGTGCGATATATATTGCACGCCGGTGCGCGCCGTGACGCCCGGCGCGGCCGACCAGAAAACGGACAGGCAGGCGAGCAGGCCGAAGGCGATGATCCAGTGGAATTTCAGATAGTTGCCGAGCGAGTTCCGGTAATCGATCAGCACCAGCGGCAGCCACAGCGCGTAATAGAGCAGGATCGGCGCCTGTCCGAAACGCGTGGAATAGGCAAAGACGAAGATCGACAACGCGACCGCGAGGAAGCCATAGGCGAAGTTGTCTTCCGGGCTCACGAACAGCGCCTTGGGTATCTTCATGCCGCTTTCCGCTTTCAACGCACGGCGGGCAGCGCGATGCCGACCTTGATGACGTCGCCCGGCAGCACGGGCGTGTTTTCGTCGGCCTGCGTCTCCGTCGCCCTGCCCTCCTTCTCGCGCACGATGGCATAGCTTATGGCTGGCTCGGCGGCGCTTTTGGCGGCAGCGGCGGCCGCCGGTCCATGCGAAAGCGCCTCGCCCATCAGGTCCTTGTACATGGCGATCTTCAGGTCGAGCGCCTCGATATCGGCCTCCGTCTGCTGGCGGGTCTGGGCGATCTCGGTGTCGCGATCGCTCCTGAGGTTGGCGGCATCCTGCTCGGCCTTGCTGACATCCTGCCTGGCGCGCAGCACCGAGGTCTCCATGTCGAGGACCTTGCCTTCCAGCTCGGCCACCGAGCGCTCCAGCGAAAGCACGCGTGCATTCACCACAAGGCCCTTTTCGGCGAGGTTGCCGATATCGCCAAGCTCCTTGCGCGACAGCTCCGCCTGGCGGTTCTGGCTGGCGATCTTCTTTTCCAGCGAGGCGATCTCGTTCTGCAACAGCGTCTTCAGGTCATCGAGGGCGGAAAGCTGGGACTTGAGGCGGTTCTCGCGCGCGGTCTTGAAGGCGGTCTCATCGACCATCAGCTTCTTGCCGTTGGCGGTCTTTTGCAGCTCCTCCGGAAAATCGATCTCGGTCTGGCCAGTTGCTTCCGCAATCAGCCGCGCGCGGCGGGCAAGCAGACCTTCGCGCTGCGCGACATAGACATCGTAGTTGCCGCGCGCGTTGATGAAGTCGCGATCGGCACGGATGCCCGCGTCCGCCGCCCGGCGCATGCCGCCGGCAAGGCTGACCGCCTTCAGCACGGTGAGGTCGGGCGCGTAGGGATAGCGTCCCGGTGTCTGGACATCGCCCGAAATGAAGACCGGCCGGTATTCGGCGAGCTCCACCGAGGCTTCCGGTTTGTCGAGCAGGCCGAATTTCTGCTGCAATTCGGCGCCGATCGTGGCCGCGATCTCGGCGGTCGTCCGGCCATTGGCCGGCAGTTCTCCCAGGAAGGGAAGCGAAAGGCTGCCCGAGGGACCAACGGTATATTCACCGCTGATGCTCGACCAGTCGCGCACCGCGCCTTCCGCCGTGCGCCATTCGACCACGCGGATGCGCAGGCGGTCCATGGTGCCAAGGCGGTAGTCGTCGGCGGCCGCGGATGGCGCAACCAGCGCGCCAAGCATCGACACGATAAGAGCCGCGCGAAGAAGGCGAGCGGGCACCGGTTTCGGGGCGGTTTGCTTATGTCTGGTCAAATCGTGCCTTCCTGGCTTGGTTCATGGAATGCGGGGCGCGCGGGAGCGGGCTCAATAACTGCCGCGCGACGACAGCACCGCCGGCACCGTGCGCGCGATGATCTTCAGGTCGAACGTGAAGGACCAGTTCTCGACATAGTGCCGGTCGAAGGCGACGCGGGCCTTGTAGGAAACATTGTTGCGTCCGCTGACCTGCCAGAGCCCGGTCAGCCCCGGCCGGGTGGCGAGGTAAAAGTCGGCGGCGGCGCCATAAAGCTCCAGTTCTTCTTCCACCACCGGGCGCGGACCGACGATGCTCATCTGCCCGCCCAATATGTTGAAGAGCTGCGGCAGTTCGTCGAGGCTCAGCTTGCGCAGCACCGCGCCCACCCGCGTGACGCGCGGATCTTCCTGCAGCTTGCGGGTGGCCTCCCATTCGGAACGCAGTTGCGGATTGCGGGCAAGATAGTCCGCCAGCACCGCGTCGCCGTTCTCGACCATGGTGCGGAACTTGAGGCAGCGGAACTCCTCGCCATTGCGTCCGATCCGGCGATGGCCATAGAGAACGCGGCCGCCATCCGATGCCTTCACCAGCGCCGCCAGCATCAAGAGCAGCGGGCTCAGCAGAATCAGCCCCCCAAGCGCGCCGGCAATGTCGAAGCCGCGCTTGATGACACCGCCGACGGGCGGCTCACTCCCGCCTCCCACCCGCGACCCGGAAGACAGGTCAGCCGGTCTGTCGACATAGTTCATGCGATTGCTCCACGGTGAGATGGTCGGTACGTGAATTATGCCGCACTGCAACACGATATCGGCAGGAGCGGGAGATAGGGGAGTCGTGTGATCAAAATCGGACAGGCAAAGCACTGTCGGATCATATTTTATGACAAATCCTTACAATCACGATTTATGATGTGTTTTCATAATTGTTATAGATGCATATAATTCCAACCATGAAATATTAATCGAAATCTGTTTTTCACGTTCACATATAATCCAGATTTTAAATGGTTAAATGCCAAAATTTCGTAGTTTTATATTTGTTATTTTAAGAATTTCCCTAAAAGATGACAGTACGCTCGCGGCACCTCCATGAAGCTGGGGGACTGCGCTGCCCGTCGAGATCAGGTGCGGTGCGAAAGCGGAAGCTGGTACAAAGAAATATCCCCGCCATGTTGCGGCTGTCTTTGCGCTTCAATATACCTTCCAAATTGCGCGTCTTTGCGCAGTGGGCCGGCCTTCGAGAGAACTCGAAGATAAACACGGGCACGCCGGCGTTGATGAAAGTGCATTCCTGGGCGGAAGGCAAACCGACATGATTTCTTACGCGGCGCAGCGCGCGAAAGACATAAGGGCATAGGGATGTCCTTCGTGCTTTTTTTTCGCGGCCTCATCGGCGTGCTGCTGGTGTTTGCGATCACCACCTATCTCATCACCCAGTCGGTGTGGACCACCTTCCTGCACACGCTCGTCTGTGCGGTCCTTCTGCAAATCGGCTATTTTGCGGCGGTGCTGTTCCTCATCTGGCGCAGGGGACGCAAACCCGCGGAAAACGAGGCCGTGAAGGCGCAAATGCCGGCCGACGACGAAGCAGCGGGCAAGAGCAGCCGCCTGCCCGGCGTGCCGCGCTCGCCGCACTCCTGAGCCGATCCGTCATACTCTCGCCTTCCGGTCCTGCGAACGGTCCACGTAGCGGAACCGACGAACGAGGTGTGCGTGACATCGAGCCAGGAAAGCGTATGCGTCATCATCGCGGCCATGAATGCCGCCGACACGATCGCCCGGGCGATCCGATCGGCGCTGCGCGAGCCGCAGGTGCGGGAGGTCGTGGTGATAGACGACGGTTCGCGCGACCATACCGCCGAAGCCTCCCTCGACGCCGATGACGGCACCGGCCGTCTGCGCATCCTGCGGCTGGAGGAGAATTGCGGCCCGGCCTTCGCCCGCAACCAGGCCATTGCCCATTCCACCGCGCCGCTGATCGCCATCCTCGATGCCGACGATTTTTTCCTGCCCGGCCGGTTCGGCATGATGCTGATGGAGGACGACTGGGATTTCGTCGCCGACAACATCGCTTTCATCGATGCACGCAACGCACATATCGCCCATCCGATCGAGTGCTTCGAGCCGGAACCGCGCTTCCTCGACCTTGCCGCCTTCGTGGAGGGAAACATCTCGCGGCGTGGCGCTTCGCGCGGCGAGATCGGCTTCCTCAAGCCGGTCATGCGACGCAGCTTCCTCGACCTTCACGGGTTGCGCTACCGCGAGGAGCTGCGGTTGGGAGAGGACTACGACCTCTACACGCGCGCGCTGGTGCGGGGGGCACGCTACAAGATCATTCACTCCTGCGGCTACGGGGCGATCGTGCGTCACGATTCGCTGAGCGGCCGGCATCGCACGCTCGACCTCAAGCGCCTTTGTGAGGCGGACCGCTCGATCCTGGACGCCGAGAACCTGCCGCGCCGCGCCCAGCGCGCGCTGGAACGCCATGAGCGGCACATTCGCCGCCGCTTCGAGCTGCGGCGTTTCCTCGACGAGAAGCGTGAACGCGGCATTGTTGCGGCGGGGGTTCGTGCCCTTACCCGCCCTGCCGCGCTGCCGGCCATCGTCGGCGGCATTGCCGGCGACAAGCTCGAGGCGCTTCGCGCACGGCGCCGGCCTCTCGAAGAGGCCGCCGCAACGCCGCGCTACCTGCTGCCGGCCCGGATCGCGGCCTAAACGTCAAAAATAATCGCGGCAGATACCGTCCAGCACTTCCTGGAACCGACGCTTTCGTTCCGCCAGAACGGCATCGGAGCTGAGCTGGGGTTTTGCCTTGCGGGCCTGCCTCAGCGCGCGCGTGGAAGGGACGGCCAGAAACTGCTTTGCCAGCCCGCGCAACACCGAGCGCGAAGGCTCCGCGCGCGTCAGCACGAGGCTGTCGGCTTCGTTCCCGTAGCTAACGGCACTGACACTGTCTGCTTCCGGTATCCTGCGCTCGAAGTCGACGCCCCAGAAGCGCGCGCCCTTGGTGATGGCTTCCGCGCGCGAGGAGATCGGCACATGGCGCGGCTCGTAAGTGACGCCGAGGCTGGCCGCCCAGTCCTGCCATTTGAAGCTGTTGATGGCGCGCGATGTGCTGGCCGCCACCCAGGGCACGCGGAAGGCGTCGGCAAGAATGGCGGCGTGCATCGATTCGGCCACGACGAGATCGGCTTGCGCGATCGCCCGGATGACCGACCTCGCCTCGCCGCAAGGGTCGACATAGCCGAGACCTGCGACCTTGCAGACATCCGGCCAGATGCCGCCAATGGTCGATTCCCAATGCGGCACGAAGATCGCCCCGCCGGTCTTCGGCAGGTTCCGGAACTCGGGCATATCGGCCACCATCACCGCCGGATCGACGATGCCGAAGCTTGCGTCCAATCCGAGCCTGGCGGCCGTGCGAGGTCCGCGAACGCAGCGTATATCCCATTCGCAAGGGTCGGAAAAATCCGGCGGCGCGCCGTAGCCGAAGCCGCTGCCGACCACGAGTTTCCTCACGCCGCGCGGCAGCAGCGCCTCATTGAGCACCGTACCGACGCCCACCAGCAATATGTCGGGGTGAACCTCACGAAAGCCGGGCAGCAGAAAATCCCAGAGCCAGAGGTTGAGGTCGTCGCCGAAATTGCCGTGGGCGGATTCCCAGTAGAAAGGCTGCATGGGGGTCTCCTGGCTATTTGGCGATCTTGGCGACGGCGAGTTCCACCGCATTGCGCAATATGCGCGGGTCGCGCCACGCCCATTGCGCCAGCAGGCGCAGTTGCGGCGCCTTGCGCTGCCGCACCAGCCGCGCCTGCCCCCACAGCGCCTGGTTGCGCGCGGTCTGCTTGTAGGCATGGATCGACGCCCGGTCCTCGGGTGCGTGCGAGAAGCGGTTCTCCAGCCGGTCCAGCGCCACCCAGGTGTTGAACTGCTGCCGCAGGAACAGCGGCGAGTCGGCGTCCATGCCGTGGAAGATGTTGATGCCCTCGCCGCGTGTCGCGCCGACGGCCTCGCCGAGCACGGTGCGGCGCGCGGCGCGCACGCAATCATAGAAGAACACCACATCCTCCGCCGCCAACCGCAGCGACGCCTCGAAACGGAGGTTGCGGAACAGGCTCTGGCCGATGACCATGCAGGACAGGTGCATGAAGCTCCAGTTCTTCAGCATCACGCCGGCAAGATCGGGGATCTCGACCAGTGGCGGATCTTCGGAAAGCTGCACCAGCGATGTGATCGCCGCGAGGTCGGCGACGCCGAAGTGGTAGTAGAAGGCTTCGCCGCCGGCGATGGAGGCCCAGTAACAGTCGGCATCAAAAAGTGACAGGCCACCCACAGCATTCTTCAGATGATGCGGCGTCCAGGTGTCGTCGGAGTCCAGGAAAGCGGCATAGAGGCTGTCGGCAGGCACATGGTCGAGCCCGGTGTTGCGTGCCCCTCCCGGACCGGCATTCTCTTGTTTTATAACGATTATTCGCGCCCTTTGTTCCAGCGACAGTCCATCCAGATCGGCCTCCACGGGCGACGGCGATTCATCGTCCACGACCACGATGTCGAAATCCGAATGGCTCTGCGCGAAGACCGAATCGAGCGCGCGGCGCAGGATTCCGGGCTGCTTCTGATAGAAGGGAATGATGGCTGTGCACTTCGTCATTTTTTCGCGCCTTCTGAAGTCTAGGGGAGGCTCGCGGCTGTCGAGGATGGCGACGAACTCCCGATTCGATGGCCCGTGCAACCGGGCTCGTGACGACAGAGCCCGCGACCAAAACAAACGGTGCTCGTCCATGACCCCAGCCATTAACCTGAAGACTGTGACGAATAATGTCGGCTGGAGCGTCCTTTCGAAGACCAGCACATTCGGGCTGAAATTTGTCACCGTTCCGATCCTGGCGCGCATCCTCACCCCGCAGGAGTTCGGCGTGGTGGCGGTGGCGCAGACGGTCGTGATGTTCCTGACCATGATCGGCAGCGCCGGGCTCGCCACCTCGCTGGTGCTGCAGAAGGAAGAGGACATGGAGACCGTAAATTCGGTCTTCTGGGCCAATCTCCTGATGGCCGCGGTCATGGGTGCCGCGCTCTATGTCTGGGCCGATCTGTTCGCCGCGCTGCTGGGCGCGGAGGAGGCGGCCTATCTGCTGCGCATCATGGCGTTGCTGATCCCTATCCAGCTTTGCGGCGACGTCGCCTATTCGCTGCTTGCCCGGCGCATGGCCTTCGACAAGGACGCGGCATGGAGCGTTCTTTCCGAATCTGTCGGGGCCCTCGTGGCGCTGGGGCTTGCCCTGCTCGGCTGGGGCGTGTGGGCGCTTGTCGCGCAGCTCTTTTCGTCCGCCCTGGTGCGCCTCGGCGGGCTGTTCCACGCCACCGGCTATCGGCCGCATTTCTCGTTCTCGCCCGGCAAGCTGGTGGGCCTGACCAAATTCAGCCTCGGCATCACCGGCTCGGAGATCTTCAACTTCATCACCTTCCAGTCGCCGCTGGTGGTGGTGTCGCGCCATCTCGGCCTCACCGATGCGGGTGCCTATTCGGCGGCGAACAGGTTCTCCTCCATCCCCAACCAGGTCGTGCTTTCGGCGCTGATGGGGGTGCTGTTTCCGGTCTTCAGCCATATGCATGGCGAGCGTGAGCGCCGGTCCAACGCGCTGATGCTGAGCACGCAGGTGTGCACGGTCTTCCTCGCGCCGATGATGTTCGGCATCTGGGCCGTGGCGGAGCCGGCCATGCTGCTGATCTTCGGCCGGCAATGGGCCCATGCCTGGCCGGTGCTCGGCCTGCTGGCGCTGTCCAAGGGCATCATGTCGCCTTGCAGCACCTTCATTCCCTATTTGAAGGGCGCCGGCCGCAGCAATGTGCTGTGGTGGGTCGCCGTGGCGCGGGCCGCACTGGTCTATGGCGCGGTGAGTTACGGCGCCGCGACCGGCGGGCTGGTGGATGCCATGATATGGCTATGCGTGGCCAATGCGCTCACGCTGGTCTTCTACTCCTGGGCCGTCTTCAAGACGGACGGGACGGCCTTCCTGTCCGGCTTCTATGTCACCAGCAGGCCGATGGTCACGTCGATCGTCATGGCCGTGGCGGTGCGCCTGCTGATCGACCGGATCAGGGACAGTGTGCCGGGCGCCTTGTGGCAGGTGGCGATCGGCGCGGCCGCCGGCGCGCTCATCTATGCCGTGCTGGTGCTGCTGACCGAGCGCGACCTGATGCGCAAGCTTCTGCAGGCGGCGAGGCAACGGCGCGCGACGGCTGCGAATGCGGAAGCCGCCTGAACGGGCGCGGCGATTCGCCGAAAGAGGCAGCGCCTCGCATTCCCCCCGAAAGCGACGGCTGCCATATTTGCTGATAGGATCGGCGGCGATTGCCCGCGGCTACAGGGAGACGAGCAAGTGGCACTGTTTCGATTTCGAGTGAGAAGCCGGGAACGCGATCTCGAAACGGATGACGGCCGCCGGGAGCGGCTGGGGCTGCTCCTGGACACGCTGGGCGCGGAAATCGAGCGCGAGCGCGAGGGCCTGCGCAACCGCTACGACAAGGTGACGGCCGATGCCGCATTCTCCCAGCAGGCGCTGGAAGACGACCGGGCCGACGACACGATCTCCTCGCGCATCGACGAGCTGACCTCGGCAATGCAGCGTTTCACCGACCGGCTCGCCTCGCTCGACCGGCAGGCCGCGTTCGTTACCGAAACTCGCGATCGCATGAACGCTTTTTTCCGCGAGAACGCAGGCGTCGACACGGCTTCGGACGAAGCCGGCTCCCCGCCGAATTAACGAGCGCTTACAAAAAGTTACCTGTGTGGCCTGGGGATTTCCGGCCCGCGTCACAATGTGATCTCCACGCTGCCCTATGTGCAATGCAGCATTCTTGCTGCGAGTGAATAGCGCATCCTGCGAAAGCAGCCGCGAAAGCACGAAGGGGACAGGCCACGTGACGACAGACACTCTCGGAACGATCCGAATCAACGCCCCGCTTCTCCTGTTCGGGGCGGCAGCGCTGCTGGCATCGACCGGCATCGGCATGGGCATTTCCCATGCGCAGGAAACCGGGAAGTCCTTCGTCGAGAATTTCGACAAGCTCGACCACGCGCGCTGGTACATCTCCGACGGCTGGTCCAACGGCGAGCACCAGAACTGCACCTGGTCGAAGGATCAGGTTTCGGTATCCGGCGGCGTGCTGAAGCTGGGCTTCGCCAGAAAGACGCTGAAGGACCGCGAGCATGTCTGTGGCGAGATCCAGACCAATCCGCGCTTCGGCTACGGCACTTTCGAGGTGCGCATGAAGACGGCGGCCGGCTCCGGCCTCAACACCGGCTTCTTCACCTATATCGGCCCCACCCACGGCCAGCCGCATGACGAAATCGACTTCGAGGTTCTCGGCAAGGACCCTGCCAAGGTCCAGATCAACCAGTATGTGAACGGCAAGAGCGTGGGCAGCGCGGCGCTGGTCGACGTGCCGGGCGGGGCCGACAAGGGCTTCCACGACTATGCCTTCGTCTGGGAAAAGGACCGCATCCGCTGGTATGTCGACGGCAAGCTCGCGGGCGAGGAGACCGACCCGGCCAGGATTCCCAGCCATCCTTCCAAGATCTATCTAAGCCTGTGGGGCAGCGACACGTTGAAATCGTGGATGGGCGCCTTCGCCGAACCCGAGGGTCCGATCGCGGCCGGGATCGAACGCGTCGCCTACACCGCGCCGGGCGATGCCTGCCAGTTTCCCGAATCCATCGTCTGCAAACTGAAATAGCAGCGGGCAAAACCCATGTTGCACGTTCTCTACCTCGTGCATGACCTGTCCGATCCGGCGGTGCGCCGGCGGGTGAGCATGCTGCAGGCGGGCGGAGCCGAGGTGACGCTGGCCGGCTTTCGCCGCATGGAGAAGCCGGCCGCGGAACTGGAAGCCCTGTCGCCGATCGATCTCGGACCGACGCATGACGGCCAGTTCGCCCAGCGCCTCGCGGCTGTGGGCAAGGCGGCGCTTCTGCTCGGCGCGCGGCTCGGCGGCGTGCGCCGGCCGGACATCATCATCGGCCGCAATCTCGAAATGCTGGCGCTGGCGCGGCGAGCCAAGGCGCTGTTCTCGGCCGAAATGCCGGTCGTATATGAATGCCTCGACATCCACAGGCTGCTGCTCGGCCATGGCGGCATCTCCTGGGCGCTGCGCATGGCCGAGCGGATGCTCGGCGGCAATGTCGCCTTGCTGATGACCAGCTCGCCCGCTTTCGTGCGCAATTATTTCCAGCGCTTCGGCCAGATCGACGCGCCGGTGGCGCTCCTGCAGAACAAGGTTCTGGAACTCGATCGCCTGCCGGCCGTTGCAGCGGAAATGAAAATGCAATCGCCTCCCCTGCCCGGCCGGCCCTGGCAAATCGGCTGGTTCGGCGCCCTGCGCTGCCGCAAGTCGCTGAAGCTGCTGGCCGCCTTTACCCGGCAGGCGCAGGGACGCTTCCAAGTGGTGCTGCGCGGCCGCCCGGCCTATTCGGAATTCGCCGATTTCGACGGTTTCGTCGCCGCCGAGCCGTATCTGCGCTTCGAAGGTCCTTACCGCAATCCGGAAGACCTCGCAGCGATCTACGGCGAAGTTCACTTCACCTGGGCCGTCGACTTCTTCGAGGAAGGACTGAACTCGAGCTGGCTGCTGCCCAACCGGCTCTATGAGGGCTGCCTGCACGGCGCCGTGCCCATCGCCATGGCCGACACCGAAACCGGCCGCTTCCTGGCCGACCGGCATATGGGACTGCGCCTGAACGAGCCTTCCGTGGAGGCGCTGGGGGCGCTTCTGGGCGGCGTGGACGCGGAAAGCTACGCGGCCATGCACAATCGCATCGCCGCAGAGGATCGCGGCACCTGGGTGTGCGACAGGCGCGATTGCCGGGCGCTGGTCGAGCGGCTGGAGGGGCTGGCCGCGCAGGCGATGCCGGCCACGGTCCTGCAATCGGCCTGAGCTCAAGGAACGGATGACGCGGACAATGACCGAAGCGAAGCTCCCGGCCACGCCCTGCATGGTGGTGATCCCCTGTCTTGACGAGGCGGAGAACATCGCCCTCCTGATCGACCGTATCGCCCCGGCGGCCGAACGGCTCGACATGGCGATCGTGGTGGTCGACGGCGGCAGCACCGACGGCACGCCGCAGATCGTGACCACCATCGCCGCTGCAAATCCGCGCGTGCTCCTGCTGCACAATCCCGGGCGGATCCAGAGCGCGGCGGTCAACCTGGCCGTCGACCGGTTCGGCGACGTCTTCCGCAGCTTCATCCGCATCGATGCGCATGGCGACTACCCCGCCGACTATTGTGACCGGCTGATCGAGGAAGCGGAGGAAACGCATGCGGATTCCGTGGTGGTCGCCATGGCCACGCGCGGTTTCGGCGCCTTCCAGAAGGCTACCGCCATGGCGCAGAACTCGAAGCTCGGCAATGGCGGTTCGCCCCACCGCCAGGGAGCAAGGGGACATTGGACGGACCACGGCCACCACGCCTTCATGCGGGTGAGCGCATTCCGCGATGTCGGTGGATACGACGAGAGCTTCAGCCACAATGAGGATGCCGAACTCGACTATCGGCTGCGGGCGGCGGGATACCGGCTCTGGATGACCGACAAGACCTTCATGGTCTATTATCCAAGAGCCACCGTGCGCGCGCTGTTCAGGCAATATCTGGGTTACGGCAGGGGGCGCGCCAGGAACATCTTGAAGCATCGCGCCATGCCGAAACTGCGGCAGATGATACCACTCATGGTCTTTCCGGTCGTCGCCGGCTCGTCACTGGCGGTGTTGAACTGGATAGCCGTGGTGCCGGCCGTCATGTGGGCCGCCGCCTGCCTCGGCTATGGGGTCTGGATGGCGCTCGGCCAGCGCAATCCCTACGGGCCGCTCGCGGGCTTCTCGGCCATGGTCATGCATCTGGCATGGTCGGCCGGCTTCTGGCTTCAGCTTCTGGATTTCCGCAAGCATAAACAGGAGGCCTCGGCATGAGCGACAGCACCAATGCCGGCCGCCGCCGGATCGACATCGGCGTATGCACCTTCCGCCGCGCGGAGCTGGAAGACACCCTGCGCTCGCTCGGCGCGCTCCATGTACCGGACGGCATCTCGCTGCGGGCGATCGTCGCCGACAACGACGTCGAGCCCAGCGCGCGCAGCCTCGTCTACGCGCTTGCGGGCGAACTGCCGCTCGACATCGCCTATGTGCATTGCCCGGCGGCCAACATCTCGCTTGCCCGCAACGCCTGCCTGGAAAGCAGCAACGGCGAATTCCTCGTCTTCATCGACGACGATTCCGTCGCCTCGCCCGAATGGCTGACCGAACTCCTCAAGGTTGCCGACGAAAGCGGCGCGGATGCGGTGCTCGGTCCGGTGCACGCGATCTACGGCAACGGCGCTCCCGGCTGGATGCGGCGCGGCGATTTCCACTCGACCCAACCGGTTTTCGTCCATGGCGAGATCCGCACCGGCTACAGCGGCAATGTGCTGCTGCGCCGCAGCTCGCCCCGCGTTCGCGGGCGGCGGTTCAACCTCGCGCGCGGACGCAGCGGCGGCGAGGACACCGAATATTTCACCCGCCTGCATCAGGCGGGCGGACGCATCGCTTTCGCACCCGGCGCGCTCGTGCATGAGCCGGTGCCGGCCGAGCGCGCGCGGCTTTCCTGGCTCTTGAAGCGCCGCTTCCGCGCAGGCCAGACGCATGGTCGCCTGCTTGCCGAAACGCAGCCGGAGGAGCGCGGCAGGCCGGCGCGGGTTGGCCTTGCCGCCGCCAAGGCCGCCTATTGCTTCCTGGCGGCAACGGCCAACGCAATCTTTATCGAGAGGCGCAACCGTTTTGCCCTCCGCGGCGTTATGCACCTCGGCGCCGTTAGCGGACTTCTTGGTGCCGAGGAGATCAAACAATATGGCGCGCGGCAAACTGCGGGAAAGCGCGGCAATGCAGCCTGATGTGAGTTTCGTCATCGCAGCCTACAACGCCGAAGCCACCCTTGAGCGCGCCATGCGCAGTGCCCTCGCCCAGCAAGGCGTGAGCGTTGAAGTGGTCGTGGTGGACGACTGTTCCGCCGATCGCACGGTGGAGATTGCCCGCGCCTTTACCGACGAGGGCATTCACGTCGTGGCGCTGGGGCGCAACCGTGGTCCCGGCGGAGCCCGCAATGCGGGCTTCTCGGTGGCGCGCGGCCGGTGGATCGCCGTTCTGGACGCCGATGACACCGTGCGGCCCGACCGCATGGCCCGCATGGTCGCGCGGGCCGAGGCGGCCGACGCCCAGATCGTGGTCGACAATCTCGACGTGATCGACGATGGCGACGGCAGCCGGCGTACGATGTTCGACGCGGCATCGCTCGGACAGATGGAAGAACTCTCGCTCGCCGATTTCATCGGCGCCAACATCATGTTCGAGGGCACCTATTCCTTCGGCTACATGAAGCCGGTGTTCCAGCGCGATTTCATCGCGCGCCACGGCCTGCGCTACGACGAAAAGCTGCGCATCGGCGAGGACTACATCTTCCTCGCCTCCGCGCTCGCCAATGGCGCGCGCTGTGCGGTGGAACCGCGGACAGGCTACGAGTACCGCATCACGCAGGGCTCCGTTTCGCGCGTGCTGGAGCTTCGCCATGTCGAAGCAATGCTTGCCGCCGACGCGGCTTTCCTGCGCGCGCATCGGCTCGATGCGTCCGCGCTGACCGCGCAGAAGCGACGCACCCGCAGTCTGGAAGAGGCAGCGGCCTTCCTTGCGCTCGTCCGTCACCTGAAGGACAGGGCGCCGCTGAAAGCGGCAGGCGCGGCGCTGCGCGACCCCGCCGCGCTCCGCCATCTGAAAATGCCGATCGCCGCGCGCCTGCGGCGGCTCTCGGCGGCACTCCAGGCGCGCGGCCTGCAAGACCAGACCGGCTGACGCCGCACATCATCAACCGAAATTGGGCGGGGTTGGCTCAATTACCCGATCAACAGAAGAGGGAAGCTAATAAGATGAAGAAAGTGAAAAAGGCTGTCATTCCGGTTGCAGGACTTGGCACGCGTTTCCTTCCGGCCACCAAGGCGATGCCCAAGGAAATGCTGACCGTGGTTGACCGCCCCGTGGTGCAATATGCCGTGGACGAGGCGCTTGAAGCGGGCATCGAACACATCGTGTTCGTGACCGGCCGCAACAAGCACGTCATCGAGGACTATTTCGACATCCAGCCCGAATTGCTCGATACGCTGACGCGTTCGGGCAAGCTGGACCAGCTTGCCTCACTCAGGCAGCTCCAGCCACTGCCCGGCTCGGTCAGCTTCACCCGCCAGCAGGCTCCGCACGGGCTGGGCCATGCCGTATGGTGCGCGCGCGACATCGTCGGCGACGAGCCCTTCGCATTGCTCCTGCCCGACATGGTTTCCTTCGGCGAAAAGGGTTGCCTGGCCGGCGTGGTGGAACTCTACGAGCAGACGGGCGGCAATGTGCTGGCCGTGGAACAATGCGACCCCACCGAAACCAACAAATACGGCATCGTCGGCAAGGGCAAGGCCGTGCATGGCGGTTTCGAGGTCACCGAGATGGTGGAGAAGCCGGCGCCGGCGACCGCACCGTCCAACTACTACATCAATGGCCGCTACATCCTGCAGCCTGAGATATTCGACATCCTCGGCACGCAGGAGCGTGGCGCGGGCAACGAAATCCAGCTCACGGATGCCATGAAGCGGCTGGCCGAGAGACAATCATTCCATGCCCACCCCTTCAATGGCCGCATGTTCGACTGCGGCTCGAAGGAAGGCTTCATCCAGGCCAATGTGGCCTTCGCGCTTGCCCGCGACGACATTCGCGGCCTGGTTTTCGAGCCGATCGCCGAAATGATCGCCTCGCAGAAGCGCCGCGCGGTCGCCTGAGGCGCGACATCCATGCAGGGCCGGCGGCGCAAAGCGCCTCCGGCCACTCCCGACCATGCAGGCAGCCGGCACGGCAACGCATTGCTGCCGCATAGTCATGCTTGAAGGTTTCCCATGCGCGGCCAGGCATCCGCGCGAACAAGGATCAGCGCGGCGGGGACGGCGGCGAGATCCATGCATCAGAAAAGTTTTCCATTGAACAGCAGACTGCCGATGGCGGCCGACGACGCCGACCGTTTCATTGATCTCGAACGGCTGGCGGCGATTGCGCTGAGGCAAGCGCGTGTGGTGGCGATCGGGGCGGGCATCGGCCTTGCGCTGGGTGCGGCCTATCTCGTCTTCACGCCATCGGAATACACCGCCGCCACGCGCATCCTGATCGACGACAGCCTGACGAAATTCGCGGAGGAAAAGGACCCTGTTCCCTCGCGCGTGCAGGCGGATGCGATGATCTCCAGCGAGGTGGAAATCCTGAAGTCGGCGCGGCTGGCGCGCTCGGTGGCCGTGGCGCAGAAGCTGCAGGACAACGAGGCGTTCCTGAACCCGCCGCGTTCGCCCGTGGGCTGGGTGAAGGATCAGGTGAAGGCCGTCACCAGCCTGTTTTCCTCCGCACCGGCGCCCTCGCCAGCCTCTGTCGAGAACGCCAGGATCGGAAAGGCCGTGGCATTGCTGCAAAGCGGGCTCACCGCCGAGCGCGTGGGGCGCAGCTATGTCATAGAGGTGTCGTTCCGCGCCAATGACCGCAAGCTGGCCGGCGCCATCACCCGCGCCTATGCCGACGCCTACCTCTCCGACCAGCTCGACGCCAATTTCGACGCCACCCAGCGCGCCACGATATGGTTGCAAGGCCGGCTGGCGGAACTGCGCGACAGCTCGCAGGCCGCCGCGCTGGAAGTGGAGAAATACCGCGCCGAGCACGGGCTCACGTCTGCGCGCGGGGAGCTGATCTCGGAGCAGCAGCTTTCCGATCTCAACAGCCAGCTCATTCTCGCCCAGGCCGACACCGCCAATGCGCTGGCGCGCTACCAGCAGTTCAAGGCGATCGTCGACAGCGGTCCGGAAAACGCCGTGAAGAATGCGACCATCCCCACCGACAAGGGTAGCAACAACACGGTCATCAACGACCTGAAGGCCAGGTATCTGACCGTGAGCAAGCGCGAGCAGGAGATCGCCGCGCGCTTCGGCGAGGACCACGCGCAGGCGGTGGCGCTGCGCCGCGAGCAGGACGATCTCGCGCGGCAGATCTTCCAGGAATTGCAGCAGCTTACCGAAAGCTATCGCAACGAATACGAGGTCGCGAAATCACGCGAGACATCGCTGCGCGAGAATGTCGGGCAAATGGCGGGACAAAGCTCGCAGGCCGGGCAGTCGCTGGTGCAATTGAAGGAACTGGAGCAGAAGGCGGCCGCCCTCAGCAGCCTCTACCAGACATATCTCGCGCGCCACGAGGAGGCCGCGCAGCAGAAGTCCTTCCCGATCGCCAAGGCGCGCGTGATTTCGGAAGCCGGCGACCCGGTTTCGCCGTCAAGCCCGCGCAAGACCATGGTGCTCGGCCTGTCGCTGGTGCTCGGCCTGTTCGGCGGCGCGGCGGCGGCCGCGTGGCGCGAGTTCCGGGAGCGCTTCTTCCGCACCGGCGAGGATGTCCGGGCCGCGCTCGATGCGAATTTCCTCGGCTACCTGCCCATCGTGGGCGCACGCCTGTCGAACAGCAATGCCGGATCGGTGGCCGAGGCCGGCGATGCGGTGACGCCGCGCATCCTGCGCGTGGCGATCAATGCGCCCGCCTCGTCCTTCGCCGAAACGCTGCGCAACGCCAAGCTTGCCTGCGACGTGGTGCTCCAGGGCCGGCCAAGCAAAGTGATCGGCTTCGTCTCGGTGCTGCCGCATGAAGGCAAGACGACGGTCGCTGCGAATTTCGCCGGGCTGCTTGCCGCCCACGGCGCGCGCACGCTGCTGATCGACGGCGACCTGCGCAATCCGGGCCTCAGCCGGGGCCTGTCGCTCTCGCCTGAACGGGGTCTCGTCGAGGCGATCGTGGGTGAGCAGCACTGGCAGAACACCGTGATGGTGGACCGCACGACGCGGCTTGCCATCATCCCCGCCGTGGTGCGGCGGCGCCTGTCGCACACCAGCGAACTTCTGTCCGGACCCGGCATGCAGGCACTGATCGAGGAGGCGCGCGAAGCCTATGACTACATCGTGGTCGACCTGCCGCCGCTCGGGCCGGTGGTGGATGCCAAGGCCTTCGCGCCGCTGGCGGACGGGTTCGTCATGGTGACGGAGTGGGGCGCGACGCCGCGTGCGCTGGTGCGCGCCACTTTGCAGGCCGAGCCGCGCATTGCCTCGAAGGTTCTCGGCGTCGTGCTCAACAAGACAGACACGAACCAGTTGCCGCGCTATGCGAGCTTCGGCGGCGCGGAACAGTATCTGGAGCGCTATTCGTCCTATTACGTCGAGCCGACCGGGGCCAAGGCATAGCCTCGGCCTCCGGCATCAACCGGGCCGGTTGCTGAGGTAACGGCCCTTGTCGCGGAAGATGCGCAACGAGGTCAGGCGGCCGCTGTAGAAGCAACCGGTGTCGATGTTGATGCGGCCGCGCTGAAGCCCGGCATCCAGAACCGGCGTGTGGCCGTGCACGACATATTTCCTCAGCGGGTGCGGGCTCTCGTAGAAGGCCGAGCGGATGTAGATCAGGTCATCGTCCGACTGCTGGTCCAGTTCCAGCTCGGGCCGAATGCCGGCATGGACGAAGACATAGCGCTCGGCCTCCACCATGATCGGCAGCGAACGCAGGAAGGCAATGTGGGAGGCGGGAATGGCGTTGCGGATCACCCCGTCGATCTGGCGCGACGACTGATAGACCTGCCCCAGCCTGTCATGGTCGATGCCATAGGACAGAAGCGTCGCCTGCGCGCCCATCGGCATCCAGTCCAGCAACGACAGTCGCCCGTCCAGGTAGTCAAGCATGGCAACTTCGTGATTGCCGGTGAGGCAGATGCGCTCGAACCCTTCCGGCGGCGGCGCCATCAGATGCTCGATGACCTGACAGGGCTCCGGCCCCCGGTCGATATAGTCGCCAAGCATGATGATGAGCTTGGGACCGGGCAGCGACCCGGCATCCGCGACGATCTCGCGCTCCAGCGCCAGCAATTCGCTCAGGCAGCCGTGGACATCGCCGATGGCATAGACCGCGGTGCCGGCGATATCGAGACGCAACCGGGCGCGTCGCTCGCGGCCTGCATTCCTGTCCATGCCGAAGAAGCCTGCCAGCGTCTTCATCGAATGCCTCACATCCTGCAGCAGCGGCCGTTCATGAACGCCCATGTCCCTCGACGCCGGCAGCACCGGCGATCCCTCTGTTAAGCAGCGTCGCATTTTGTGACCGGCAATCCCCGGCGAATTGACCAGGCATCACATTTTCGACCGCCCGCACCGCCCAAACTAGCGCGAGATTCGCCGACGCCCATAGCGTTCGCCCTTGAGCGCAGATTGAGGCGACAGAATGGTGTTTTCCGCAGCGGCGGGAGGGTGCCTCGCACAACGCCGTGATCCATTCGCGGCGGCCGCGCTTTCGCCGCATCGTGACGCCTGAGGAGGAATATCTTTGAGCGCAAATCCCGTTTCGTCCGCCAGCCCCGCAGGCGGTCTCACGCCCGTGACCCGGACGATCTCCGACCGAATCAGGATCGCGCGCACGCTGTGCATCTTCTTCATGACCTTCGTTCATGTGCAGCCCGGCATCGCCGGGAACGTCTATGATCGCGACGCCGGTTTCTTCGACATCGTCTATTTCGTCCTCACCCGGCTGCTGGGCCTCAGTTCGGTGTCGCTGCTCAGCGTCGTGTCGGGCTTCTTCATCGTCTCCAGCCTGCAGAAGGCCGGCACACCGGCACTCTATCGCTCCAAGGCGAAGACGCTGGTGGTGCCACTGGTTTCATGGAACCTGCTGATGCTCGCACTGCTCGGCCTCTACGGCCTGCTTTCGGGCAAGTGGCAGGACTGGCCGCAGTTCACGCCGCTCGGGCTCGGCAATGCCATCCTCGCGCTGGACAGCTGGCCGCTCGTCGTGCCGCTCTGGTTCCTGCGCGATCTCTTCGTCTGCTGCCTGCTGTCGCCGCTGCTTCTTCAGGCGCTGAAACGCTGGCCAGTCGTCACCCTCCTCGCACTGGTGGCCTTCACGCTGTTCGGCGAGAACCTGCATATCCTCCAGCGGCCGCAACTGCTGCTGTTCTTCGGGCTCGGCATGTGGCTGCGCCTGGGCGGCATCACGGAAGCCGGCATCGACAGGATCGCCAGACCGCTGGCGTTCGGCCTTGCGATCATGACCGCCGTGTTCCTGACGATCCGCATCGAGCGTATATTGCTGTCGGAGATGGACGTCACGCTGCGCCTGACGCTCGACACGCTGCTGCGCATCACCATGGCGGCGGCCTTCTGGCGGGCCACCGAGGCGATAAGGCGCTCGCCGCTGGCGGAGCCCTTCATGCGCTTCGAGCCCTATGCGTTCTTCCTGTTCTGCAGCCACGCCATCCTGTTCAACTTCGGCGGCATCGTCTTCCGGCGTGCCTTCGGCAATTACGGCTCGGACCTGTTTGCGATCACCTTCTTCGCTCTGCCCTGCCTGGCAGTCGTGGCGGCGATCGCGGGACTGCGCATCATCAACCGCTCCGACCTGCTGCTGTTCCTGTTCAATGCCGGTCACCGGCTGCCCGTGGCCGCCGGGACATCGCGGCAACGCGTCACCGCGTAGAAGACGAAGCGCGCTCCGCCCTCGTCCGATGACTTCGCGAGACTGGCACAGTTCGCGATTACGTTTGGCAATACACCTTGCGGCACTGGATATTGCCATGCGTCGCAGGCAAAAGACTTGCGCGCGAGAGCGCGGATACAGACCTGGTCCGCCACCAACCGCGGCGGACCGCGACAGAGAGGAACATTATGCGAATTGCAATGCGTATCGCCCTTGCGGCCTCCGCCATGGCCCTGGCGATCGGAATGGCGCAGGCCCAGGAAAAGACGCTGAAGATCGGCACCGAAGGCGCCTACCCGCCCTTCAACAACCTGACCGCCGACGGCAAGCTGGAAGGCTTCGACATCGACATCGCCAACGCGCTGTGCGACGAGATGAAGGTGAAGTGCGAATTCGTCACCCAGGAGTGGGACGGCATCATTCCCGCGCTTCAGGCCGGCAAGTTCGACGCCATCATCGCGCAGATGTCGATCACGCCGGAACGTCAGAAACAGGTCGACTTCACCAACAAATACATCGATACGCCGCCGGCGATCGTTGCGCCCAAGGACAGCGACATCAAGGGCACGAGCAAGGAAGACCTCGCCGGCAAGACCATCGGCGTGCAGGGCTCGACCACGCACTTCATGTATGCCGAGCAGACCTATACGGACAGCACCGTGAAGGCCTATCCGAGCGCGCAGGAATACCAGCTCGACATGGCCAACGGCCGCCTCGACGCCATCAACGACGACGTCGTCTCGCTGCAGGAATGGCTGGACACGCCGGAAGGCGCCGCATGCTGCAAGATGATCGGCACCTTCAAGTCGGTGCCCGAAATCCATGGACCGGGCGCCGGCATCGCCGTGCGCAAGGGCGATGACGAGTTGCGCGAGGCCTTCAATGCCGCCATCGCCGCCATCCGCGCCAACGGCAAGTACAAGGAAATCAACGACAAATATTTCAAGTTCGACGTCTATGGCGAGTGAGCCACGACGGCTCCGTCATGAAATAGCGGACGGCGGGGCTTTCCCCGCCGTTTCGTGAGTACGGCATGGCTGCGACGCAGTAGCGCATAGCGCGCACGCCTCTCGCAACAGCCGCAAACTCGATTTAGATCACGGGCATTCAATCCGGGGCCTCCGCGCTCCAAGGGATCCCCAGAATGACCTTCCGACAGGCTCTCGCCCTCCCCAGGACCAATCTGGTTCTTGCGGGCGTGCTGATAATGCTCACCGGCAACTTCATGTTCGCCCTCAACGACGCCATGGGCAAATGGCTGGTTGCGAGCTATTCCGTCGGGCAGGTTCTGTTCGTCCGCTCCATCGGCGCTTTCATCGTGATCGCGCCCATGATCGCCAGGCAGGGCATAAGGCCGCTGACGCATCTTGAAAAACCGTGGCTGCAAGCGCTGCGCGTGGCGCTGGCGACGGCCGACACCGCCTTCTTCTATGCGGCGGTCATCTATCTGCCGCTGGCGGACGTGATGACCTTCTACATGGCCGCGCCGATCTATATCGCCGCATTCTCGCACCTGTTCCTCGGCGAGAAGGTTGGCTGGCGGCGCTGGCTGGCCATTGTCATCGGCTTCTGCGGCGTGGTGATCGCGCTGAAGCCCTCTTCCTCCTCGCTGTCGCTTTCTTCGCTGTTCGCGGTGATCGGCAGCGTGTCCTTCGCCGCCTCCATGACGCTCGGCCGGCGCCTGCGCGGCACCAGCGACACGGCGCTCGTCACCTGGCAGACGGTCGGCGCGCTCATCATGGGCTTCGTGCTCGCGCTGGGCGACTGGCGCACGGCGAGCGCGGTGGACTGGTCGGCCATGCTGCTGCTGGGCGCGGTATCTGGATCGGCCCACATGCTCATCACCCGCGCGCTGAAGCTGGCGCCCGCATCGACGCTCGCCCCGCTGCAATATACGCTTCTCCTGTGGGGCGTAGTGTTCGGCATCGTCTTCTTCGGCGACGTGCCCGACAACCAGCTGTTCATCGGCTCGGGCATCATCATCCTGGCCGGCCTGTTCATCTTCCACCGCCAGAAAGTGGTGGATGGCGGCAGCAAGCCCGACAGCGTGCCGCGCAACGTGAACTGAAGCCCGACGCAGCCCCCGGACGATTCGGCCACCCGTTGCCGCGGCAGGCAGTGGCGGAAAACCTGCGCGCGCATCCCCCGTCACGGCAACCGGATCAAGGGTGCGGGCTCAGCCTTCGCCAAGCGACCGCAGACGGTACGTCCCCGCGCGCCATCGCCACGCCGCAAGCCATTGAATTTTCTTGAGGAAGAATGGTGCTGCCAGAGAGGATTGAACTCTCGACCTCTCCCTTACCAAGGGAGTGCTCTACCACTGAGCTACGGCAGCGCCTCGAATGCGGCGGACTTCTGCCACAGGAATCCCCAGAGTGCAAGTTATGTTCGACGCTTATTCCGAATGTTTTTCACGCGGACATGTCGCAGCCATAATGCTATGTATTGCGTTCGCTCATTCACGATCGAACAGGGGGACTCGTTCGGGCAGGCCGCCATGACCACGAAAGACAGCAAGACGCACGCCACCACCCAGGATCAACGGAAGGCACGTCTGGCGGCGGAACTGCGGGCAAATCTCCTGAAACGCAAGGCACAGGCGCGCTCGCGCCGCACCGGCGCCGCCGACGAGAGGCCGGAAGGCATCGCCGCGGCGAAGAAGGATGACCCCGCGTGACGTGAAACGGCCTGAAGAAGTCACGAATTCGGCTTCTTCCCGTCATTCTTGAACGGCATCCGAGCATGGTCTAGATCGACCACAACGTTAAATCTCTTGATACCGGGCCGCTCCCGGAGAAATGATTCGCATGGATCGCATCAGAATCGTCGGCGGCAATCACCTCCAGGGCCGCATTCCCATATCGGGCGCCAAGAACGCGGCGCTACCGCTCATGATCGCGTCGCTGCTGACGGACGACTCGCTGACGCTCGAAAACGTGCCGCATCTGGCCGACGTCGAACAGCTCATCCGCATCCTCGGCAATCACGGCGTTGACTATACCGTCAACGGCCGCCGCGAGCGCCAGCACGAAGGCTATTCGCGCACCATCACCTTCTCCGCCCGGCAGATCGTCGACACCACCGCGCCCTACGAGCTCGTCTCGAAGATGCGGGCGAGCTTCTGGGTGATCGGCCCGCTTCTGGCGCGCATGGGCGAGGCCCGGGTTTCGCTGCCGGGCGGCTGCGCCATCGGAACGCGCCCCGTTGACCTCTTCATCGACGGCCTGCAGCAGCTCGGCGCGGAAATGGATGTCGAGAACGGCTACGTCATCGCCAGGGCCAGGAACCGGCTCAAGGGCAACCGCTACGTGTTCCCCAAAGTGTCGGTCGGCGCCACCCATGTGCTGATGATGGCCGCCACGCTGGCTCGCGGCGAGACTGTGCTGGAAAACGCGGCGCGCGAGCCCGAGGTGGTCAATCTCGCCGAATGCCTGATCGCCATGGGCGCCAAGATCGAGGGCGCCGGCACCTCCACCGTCACCATCCAGGGCGTGGACGCGCTTTCGGGCGCGCGCCACCAGGTCATCCCGGACCGCATCGAGACCGGGACTTATGCCATGGCCGTGGCGATGGCCGGCGGCGACGTGGTGCTGGAGGGTGGCCGCATCGAGCTCCTGCAGAACGCGCTCGACGTGCTCGCCCAGACCGGCACCGAGATATCGGCGGCGGAAAACGGCATTCGCGTGCGCCGCAACGGCACCGGCATCGACCCCGTGGATGTGGTGACGGAGCCCTTCCCCGGCTTCCCGACCGACCTGCAGGCGCAGTTCATGGGCCTGATGACCATGGCGCGCGGCAAATCCCGGATCACCGAGACGATCTTCGAAAACCGCTTCATGCACGTGCAGGAACTGGCGCGCCTCGGCGCGCATATCACGCTGGCCGGCCAGACCGCGATCGTGGACGGCGTGACCAGGCTCAGGGGCGCGCCGGTGATGGCGACCGATCTGCGCGCTTCGGTGTCGCTGGTCATCGCCGGCCTCGCCGCCGAGGGCGAGACGATGGTCAACCGCGTCTACCACCTCGACCGCGGCTTCGAGCGGCTCGAGGAAAAGCTGTCGGGCTGCGGCGCGGTGATAGAGCGCATTTCGTCGTAAGGCTGCATCCACATCCGCCGACGGGCGTTTCGGTTGCGTGCGCGGCAAAGAGCGCATAACACAGGACCGAAGCCCTTCGCGCGGATGCTGATGCGGATATGGACCAGCTAAGACTTGTCGCCCTCGACGACCAGGACCTGAAGATCGTTTCGGCCCATGTGCAGGACGCCGTGATGAAAGTCGGCGGCCTGCAATATTCGGCCGCGACCAGGCGCTTCATGCTGCCCATGAACCGCTTCGCCTGGGAAAGCCGTCGCGGCTTCTTTCGCCCCCGTTACGAGCGCCGCCGGAGCGTCCTCGACTTCGCGCGCGTGCTGTCGGTGAAATCCGCCGGCATTTCACGCGACAAGCCGGAAGACGTGCTGTCGCTGCTGGCCCTGCGTTTCCGGCCGAAAGAGGCGCCGGCGGGCACCATCGAACTCGACTTCTCCGGCGGCGGCACGATCGCGCTGGAGGTCGAATGCATCGAGGCGCGCCTTGCCGACCTCAACGGCGCCTGGGAAGCAAGCTCCCGCCCCATTCACAAGATCTGAAAGCACCCGAACTCCACATGGCCATCACGCTTCGCACTTCCGATCCCGATTTCGAGACGCGCTTCGCGGCATTCCTGACGACGAAGCGCGAGACCTCGCCCGACGTGGAGGCGGTGGTGCGCGAGATCATTGCCGCCGTGCGTGAGCATGGCGACAAGGCCCTTGCGGACTATACGCGCAAGTTCGATCGCGCCGACCTCGATGCCCTCGGCATCGCCGTCACGCGCGCGGAGATCGAGCAGGCCTATCGCGATGCCGACCCATCGACCGTGGAGGCGCTGACCTTCGCCCGCGACCGCATCCGCGATTATCACCAGCGCCAACGCCCGCAGGATGACCACTATGTGGACGCGCTGGGCGTGGAACTTGGCGCGCGCTGGACTGCCGTGGAGGCCGTGGGCCTCTACGTGCCCGGCGGCACGGCGAGCTATCCCAGTTCCGTGCTGATGAACGCCATGCCGGCACGCGTTGCGGGGGTGGAGCGCATCGTGATGGTGGTGCCGCCTTCAGGCGGCGTCATCAATCCGCTGGTGCTGGTGGCGGCCGATCTCGCCGGCATCACGGAAATCTACCGCGTGGGCGGGGCACAGGCTGTCGCCGCGCTGGCCTACGGCACCGGGACCATCCGCCCGGTGGCCAAGGTCGTCGGCCCCGGCAATGCCTATGTGGCTGCGGCCAAGCGGCAGGTGTTCGGCACGGTGGGCATCGACATGATCGCGGGACCTTCGGAAGTGCTGGTGATCGCCGACGGCGACAACGACCCGGACTGGATCGCTGCCGACCTGCTGGCGCAGGCCGAGCACGACGCTTCTGCCCAGTCCATCCTGATCACCGACGACCCGGCCTTCGCCGAAGCGGTGGAAAGGGCTGTGCAGCGCCAGCTCGAAACGCTGCCGCGCGCCCAAACCGCTGCCGCGAGCTGGCGTGACTTCGGTGCGACCATACTGGTCGGCTCGCTCGACGAATCCGTTCCGCTGGCCAACCGCATCGCTGCGGAGCACCTCGAGCTTGCCGTGGCCGACCCCGACGCCATGCTGCCGAAGATCCGCAACGCCGGCTCGATCTTCCTCGGCCGCCACACGCCCGAGGTGATCGGCGATTATGTCGGCGGGCCGAACCACGTGCTGCCCACAGCCCGCTCGGCCCGCTTTTCGTCCGGCCTCAACGTGCTCGACTTCATGAAGCGCAGCTCGCTCCTGAAGCTTGGGCCGGAACAGTTGCGCGCCCTGGCGCCGGCGGCCATCGCGCTTGCCAAGGCGGAGGGGCTGGAAGCCCATGGCCGCTCCGTCGCGATCCGCCTGAACCTTTAGAGTGAAGGATGCACGATCTTGCCCGCCAACGCTCCAGGCTGATCGACGTCGAACTCGACGAATCGATCGGCCGCTCGACGCCCGACATCGAGCACGAGCGGGCGGTGGCGATCTTCGATCTGATCGAGGAAAACAGCTTCCAGCCGGCCAATGACGAGACGGGAGGCCCCTACAAGCTGAAGCTGTCGCTGATCGATTCGAAGCTCGTCTTCGCCATCTCCCGCGAGAATGGCGAGGCGGTGATGACCCATATCCTCTCGCTGACGCCCTTCCGGCGGATCGTGAAGGACTATTTCATGATCTGCGAAAGCTACTATGCGGCGATCCGCACCGCCTCCCCCAGCCAGATCGAGGCGATAGACATGGGCCGGCGCGGCCTGCACAACGAAGGTTCGCAGACGCTGAAGGAAAGGCTTGCCGGCAAGATCGACATGGATTTCGACACGGCCCGTCGCGTCTTCACGCTGGTCTGCGTGCTGCATTGGCGGGGCTGATCCTGACCGGCCCGCTGCCCCGCTCCATCCTTTTCGTCTGCGGCATGAATGCCGTGCGCTCGCCCATGGCCGAGTTGCTGGCGCGCAAGGCGCTGCCGCCCTCGACCTTCATCGCCTCGGCCGGCGTGCGCGTGGGCGAACGCGATCCTTTCGTGGACGCCGTTCTTGCCGAGGAAGGGCTTTCGCTCAACGACCGCCAGCCGCGCACCATGGATGAGCTGGAGGACGACTATTTCGACCTCATCGTGACGCTCGCGCCCGAGGCGCACCACGCCGCGCTGGAACTCACCCGCTCGATGGCCGTTGATGTGGAATACTGGCCGACGGCCGACCCCACCACGGTCTCCGGCACGCGCGAGCAGATACTCGATGCCTATCGCGATGTGCGCGAGCGGCTGAAGACACGGATCGCGAAGCGTTTCCTGGCCTGACACCCTCGAAAAGGGGTACTATTAAGCGTGTTCACAAAGTGTCTGTAATCATATAGGTTCCGCCCAAATTTCGACCTCGTTGCCGAAATGCAATCCAAACCAAAGGTAGAGAATGCCGAAGGAAGAAGTCCTAGAGTTTCCGGGCACCGTGACGGAATTGCTTCCGAACGCGATGTTTCGCGTCAAGCTCGAAAACGAACATGAAATCATCGCTCACACGGCCGGCCGCATGCGCAAGAATCGCATCCGCGTGCTGACGGGCGACAAGGTTCTCGTCGAAATGACGCCCTACGACCTCACCAAGGGTCGCATCACCTATCGTTTCAAATAGCGGCGCAACGCTGCGCCGGCCGGCAGGTTTACGATGAGCGCCATAAAGAAGCTTGTGCTTGCATCGGCATCGCCGCGCCGGATCGAGCTTCTGCAGCAGGCCGGGATCGAGCCGGACCGGCTCCTGCCCGCCGACATCGACGAGACGCCGCTGCGCGCCGAGCATCCCCGTTCGCTGGCCAAGCGCCTTTCCAAGGCAAAGGCCGAAAAGGCCCACGCATCGCTCAGGTCGGAAGCGGACTACAACGGCGGCTTCGTGCTGGCGGCCGATACCGTGGTGGCCGTGGGCCGGCGCATCCTGCCGAAGGCCGAGATGGTGGACGACGCCAACAATTGCCTGCGGCTGCTTTCCGGCCGTTCGCACCGCGTCTACTCCGGCGTCTGCCTCATCACGCCCGAGGGCAAGCTGCGCCAGCGGCTGGTGGAAACGCGCGTGCGTTTCAAGCGGCTGGGCCGCGAGGAGCTGGAAAGCTACCTCGCCTCCGGCGAATGGCGCGGCAAGGCAGGCGGCTATGCCGTGCAGGGTCTTGCCGGCACCTTCGTCGTCAAGCTGGTCGGCTCCTACAGCAACGTCGTCGGCCTGCCGCTCTATGAAACAGTCGGCCTTCTGACCGCGGAAGGGTTCCCGGTGCATTTCGGCTGGCTGGCGGGACCACGCGCATGAGCACGAAGAACACAGGCAAAGTCACGCCGCTGCGCCCGAAGCGCGCCTGCCCGGAATGCGGCAAGCCATCGACGCGCGAATCCTATCCGTTCTGCTCCGACCGCTGCAAGCAGGTGGACCTCAACCGCTGGCTTTCGGGAAGCTACGTAATCCCCGGGCGCGAAGGCGAAGAGGAAGACGACAAGCCGGAATAGACACGGCTCGCCGCGCCGGGATTTTCCCCTCATCGTCAAGCGCCCTTCGACGCGCATTGCCTTCCGCCGCCAATTCCTGACAGGTTGCTTCGACGCGTTTTCGCTTCGAATGGCGCGGGCCGGTGCCAGCGAGGCGATCGAAGCACGCGCCAGATATTCACGCCCTTCTCCTTCCGGCAGACGGCAGCTCAACTCCCTGTTTTCACAGTCCTTTCAATGCCGAGGCCGGAACAGGGCCCTTTCATGCCGGCGGTTCGGCGCGGGCTATCCCGATTTCTTTGCACAATCGGCATTCTGGCGCTGGACAGGCGAAAAACTCATGCTATAAACCGCCTGCTTTCGGGGGTTGCCAAGACTTCCGCCCAGGCCCAGATAGCTCAGTTGGTAGAGCAGCGGATTGAAAATCCGCGTGTCGGTGGTTCGAATCCGCCTCTGGGCACCATTAATCCCTTGGTCCATTCCGGACACATAGGTTACGGTTCATAGTGACACATAGGTAACACTTTCGGCCCGAAAGAGTTCTTGAGGGGTTCGAGTCTGCATGTTTCGTCGTCGAAATAGCCCAGATCGTACTCCAACGTCGACATCGCCGAGGAACTGACCACCATGATCGAGGCCCAACGCAGCTACACGGCCAATTCCAAGGTATTCCAGACCGGCACCGATCTCATGGATATCCTGGTGAACTTGAAGCGATAAGTCACAACGGCCGGAAACGCGCCCCGAAGCGGGACTCGGCACGTCGCTCAAGAGGCCAATGCCCGGACGCGATGCAGGCGGTATTCGGCTGCTTCGCGGGCTCCTGACGGATTAGCCTCGCCATCGCCGGCTATCTACACCATAATCCTCGCCTTCGGCTCAGGCTCATACGAAACGACCTGGATCACGATCTTGAACGTCCAAGATCATGTTCGAGGACGATCCGCTCCGGTTTCCGGTCAATCTCACGCCCGACATCCGCCGATCCAATCTGCGTCGTTCGCATGCGGATATGGTTATCGACAGCATGTCGAAGGCAGGGACCAGAGAGGAAACCAATGAAACTCGGGATCAAAATCGCGGCAGTGTTCTGCACCGTCATCTCTTCGACATTCATGGTGCAGCAATCGGCAGGAGCCAGCGAAAATGCTGGCGTGCGTCAGATTACGGTTCCCTCGAAAGAGCGGGGTAGCGATCTGGGTGTGACAGTCTGGTACCCGGCGGTTTCAGGAGGCAGAGCTGTCACACTTGGCGAGACCGTATTTTTTGTGGGGACGGACGCCATGCTCGAAGCTCCGATCTCGCGCGGAAAATATCCATTGATCTTGCTATCCCATGGCGCTGGCCTAGGGGGAACTCCGCAGGCCATGAGCTGGATTGCTGCGCCGTTGGCAAAGCAGGGGTTCATCGTGGCGGCTCCCGCTCATCCCGGGAACGGCGGGACGAACCGATCCGCAGCGGAAACGATGAAGCTTTGGCTGAGGCCTGCCGATATCAGCGCGGTATTGGATGCTATCGAGGAAGATGCATTCTTTAAAGACAACCTCGAAGCCGGCAAGATCGGCGCACTCGGGCTTTCAGCGGGAGGCAACACAGCATTGGCACTAGCCGGTGCTCGCATCGATCCAATACGTCTGGCGAATTATTGTGACACCGATGCTCTGAATGCTTCGCTTTGTGGGTGGGTCAGGCAAAGCGGCGTCGATCTTCACACCATGGATATGCACCTTGCCGGTCGTGACAACCGAGACACGCGCATACAATTTGCCATGGCGATCGATCCCGCGCCGGTCGATGTCTTTCAGCCCGCTACATTTTCCCAGGTTTCGATCCCTGTTGAGATCGTGAACCTTGGCCAACCGGGAAAAATCCCCCTAACCGCGCAAGCTTCAGGGATCGCAAAGTCCATTCCGAAAGGCACATATTCCATGATCGAAGATGCGAGCCACTTCAGTATGTTTGCCGAGTGCAAGGCCGGAGCATCCAAGGTCGCTGAATCGGAAGAGATCGACGATCCGATCTGCTCGGATGGTGGAAGTCGTTCGAGATTTGAAATCCATGAACAGCTGATCAAGATGGTCGTGGAGGCTTTTGATCGATCGCTGAAGACGAGTCCTTGATTACCCAGCGCGGCCTTTTGCAAATATCCCTTACAAACGCGACAGAATCGGCAACGTTGACCATTTCAGACGAATTTTCCGGATGATGTCGCGTGGGGTGGCGTAGCTGGAGGGCATTGGTCTCGGGTTAACCGGCATTGCCGGCTTGATCGCGTCCGCTGCCGCCCGTACCGCAAGGAATTTTGGGGCGGCGCGGCTCCAGCTACCTCATACGGCCGCCACCTATGCAAGGCACATGAAGGAGGAGGACCTTCCCTCTCGAATTCTTATGCGCGGGCACCCACCTTCATCAGCGGAAACGGGAGCCGCGACGATGTTGGATTTCCTGCCATTAAAGACGATGAACCTGTTCTCCGCCTTTCGCGAGCCTAATGGCCTCCGGAGCCTGACGGCCATGCTGGATCAGCTTTCATATGCACCGCAGCGGCTGCAACCGGTCCATCGCCTCATCGAGGCCGGAGCGCCGGTGGATGCCGCCCTTGCGCTGCTTGCCCTGGAGCTGCCTGGCTGGACGGTTTCGCATATCGAGCGCGACGAGGACGGGTGGTATTGCACCCTGGCAAATCGTCCCTGGGCCGATCCTCCCTGCGACCTCCGGGTCGGCGATACCGTGACGGCGCATCATCCCGAACTGGGACAGGCGATTGTCAATGCATTCCTTGAGGCCCGCGCCGCGCCCATTCCGCCGATCGACAGGCGGGGTACGGCTGCCACCTGGCCTTGTCAGATCGCCTGTTGCGAAAACTATCGCTAGGGCAGCGGGCGTTCTGACGAACGCGGTCCGCTGCTCCCGCCTGGTTTTCCTGGCCGCATTTGTGCGACGCCAGCCGATTCCGTCCGGCTGCAAAATGCTCTGGATCACCGAAACTTGCGGCAACGATACCGGACCTTGCGCGTTGTGCCTGCGCACAATCGGTTGCATTGCGTTCATCGTTGCAACGCGGGCGATGCAGAATGATCGGCATAGCGGGGCGAGGACAAAATTGGCAGCGGGAATTCAGGCGCGCCCGAACATCCTGATCGTCGGCGCCGGCCCCACCGGCCTTACGGCCGCTCTGGAACTGGCGCGGCGCGGCATCCTGCCCCGTGTCATCGACAGGAAGGAAGCCCCTACCCCGCTCAGCAAGGCGGTCGGCATCAGTCCGCACAGCCTCGAGGTTCTGGAGCCATCGGGCGTTTCGGAGCGGCTGCTTTCGGCGGCTCTCCGCATCCGCCGCTTCCACATGTCTTTCGAGAAGCGCCAACTTGGCGTGATCGACTTTTCCTCGCTCAGGCACCGGTTCGATTTTCTGCTCTCGCTTCCGCAGAAGGATACGGAAGCCATCATGGCGGATGTGCTGTGGGATCTCGGAGCGCGCGTCGAATGGCGCACCGAACTCGCCGAGATGAACGAGGCAACGGACGCGGTCAATGTCCGCCTCGATACGCCGGAAGGCCCCCGGGATGCACGCTTCGACTATGTCTTCGGCGCCGATGGCGTGGGCAGCGTGGTGCGCGGCGCCATGGGCATCGGCTTCAACGGTTATACGCACAAGCGACAGTGGAGCATTGCCGACGCGGAAATAGCGGACTGGCCCTACGAGCCGCTTGCCGCGCAGGCTTTCCTGCATGGCAGCGGCGATGTCGGTTTCATCATCCCCATCGGGGAAAACCGCTTCCGGGCGATTTCCAACACCGACGATGCGCTGGCCCGCATTCCCGGCAGCTACCAGGTGACGCATCTGCTGCGGAAAGACGAGTTCCACATCCCAGCGCGGCAGGCAGAACGCTATCAGACGGCCCGCGCCTTCCTGGGCGGGGACGCGGCGCACGCCCATTCGCCGGTGGGCGCGCGCGGCATGAACCTGGGAATCGAGGACGCCGCTTGTTTTGCACGCCGCCTGAGCAGCGGCACGCTGGAGGGCTATACCGCGGAGCGCTGGCCCGTGGGAAAACGCTGGATCGCGCTCAGCGAGCGGGTGCTGAGACTGGCGCAGTCCACCAACGGCGCCACGCAGGCCTTCAGAAACCTCGCCATCTCGATCGTCGGTCACGTGCCTGTGCTGCAACGCCCTCTGCTCGAACGCATTGCGGGGTTGAAGGAATAGAGCATTTCCAGCAAAAGTGCGAAGCGGTTTTGCGTCCGGAAATGCGTAAAAACAAATAGATAGAGCGGTTCCGGATTCCGTAAAATCCAGAACCGCTCGAGCGGTCAGCTACCCGTATATCGGCAAGGCCGGCGCGAGCCTGCCATGTCAAGGCTGCGCGCTTGCCACGACCTTGCCCCCTTGCGGCGGCGGGACATCCGGAAAGGTCGTTTCCCAGCCGCCGCCGAGCGCCTTGAAAAGCTGGACCAGATTGAGCGAGACATTGGTGGTGCTGGTGGCGTGCTGCTGGGACGCTTCGAGCAGCGTTCTTTCCGAATCGAGCACGGTCAGGAAATCCGTGACGCCTTCCTTGTAGCGGTCTCTCGCAAGGGACAGCGCCTGCCGCGCATGTTGCATCTGCGCCTGCAAACGGCCACGCCGTTCCCGCTCGAGCCGGTAGGAAACCATGGCATTGACCACTTCGTGCCATGCCTGCAGCACGGTCTTGCGATAGGTTATGGCCGCCTCGATCTGCTGCGCCTTTCGCAGTTCCAGCGTGCTCTTCAGCCGGCCGCCCGCGAAGATCGGCAAAGTGATGGTGGGTCCCACCGTGTACTGCAAGGAACTGCCCTTCCACAGATCATGCAGCTTGAGCGAATCGAAGCCGACCGTACCGTTGAGCTGAATGCTGGGATAGAAATCGCCGATGGCAACGCCGATGTCGGCCGTTGCCGCATGTAGCTGCGCCTCCGCGGCACGAATGTCAGGCCGCCGCCGGGCAAGCTCGGACGGTAGCCCCACAGGAACACGCGGCGGGGCGGATGGCACCGCCCTGGGGCGGGCAAGCTCGGCCTTGAGCGCCCCGGGCTCCTCGCCCAGCAACAGGCTCAGGGCGTTGATATACTGCACTTCCTGCTGCCGCAGTGTTGGAATCTGGGCGCGGATGCTCTCGACCTGGGCGGCGGCGCTTTCGACATCCAGTCCGTTCTGGACACCTTTCTGCTGACGCTCGCGGACCAGATCGAGAATATCCCGGTCTATCTTCAGATTGTCGTAGGCGATCTGGATCTGCGTCTGCACGCCGCGCAGCTGGATATAGTCGCTTGCGAGTTCGGCAAGGCTGGAAACGAGCGCGGCGCGGCGCTGGTCCGCCGCCTGGGCCACCTGCGCGTCGGCCGCTTCGACCTGCCGCCGCACCTTGCCCCAGAGGTCCAGCTCCCATGATGCATCGAGGCCGACATTGTATTCGTTGATCGGCGCAAGCTTGAAGCTGGCCTGCTGGGCCGGCGTAAGCAGGCCGTCGATGAGGCTCACAATGCCGTTCTTGCTGTAGAGCTCACGGTCATATTTGGCGCTGGCGTTGAGCGAAGGAAACAGCGCCGAAGCCGCCACGCCGCGCTGGAAACGGCTTTCGGCCAGCCTCACCGTGGCGGTCTGCACATCGAGGTTGGAAGCGGCGACCTGGCCAGCCAGATCGGTCAGAACCGGGTCCCGGAAGATCGACCACCATTGCGGATCGGTCGGAGACGGCATGTGTCTCTCGCCTTGCGTGAAGGAAATCTCCGGCAGTTGCGGGTCCGGTGGCACGAAGTCCGGCCCGACCATGCAGCCGGCAAGCAGCATGGTTGCAGCCAGCGCGGTCGTTGTCCGCCACATGCAGTCCCCTCCGGTCAATGCATCGCGCCGGTACCAGTTTCCTCGTTCGGCGACAGAAGAAAACAAAATGGAATCACCAAGAATGCTACCAGCGAGCAATAAAAAAACACGTCCGAATAGGCCAATATCATCGCCTGTACACGGAATTGTTGGTAAACCTGACCGACCGCGAGATCGTGCGCGGCAGTGCCGACATGCCCCATCGCCTCCAGCGCGCGCTGATATTCAGCTATCAATTCCTGGTAGGGCTGGTGGAAGGGGCTGGCCCACTGCGAAAGATAGGTCTGGTGAATCTGCGCGCGCTGCGTGATTTGCGATGTCGCCAGGGAAATTCCGACCGAGCCGAAGACATTGCGGAACATGGAAAAGAGCGCGGCACCGTCGCCGCGCAGGTCGCGCGACAATGTCTGATAGGTCACCGTGCTGATTGGAACGAACAGGAAAGCCAGGCCGGCGGACTGGAACACCCGCATGATCATCAAAGTGCGAAAGTCGATGACCGGCGTGAGTCCGCTGGAATAGAGCAGCGCAAACCCCATGATGGTGAAGCCAAGCGCGATCACGTAGCGCGTCTGCATCACGGTCATCAGCCTGTTGACCACGGGGATCAGCAGGATCACCGCCACGCCGCCAGGAGACAGCACCAGTCCCGCCCATGTCGCGGTGTAGGAAAGCGACTGCTGGGCGAATTGCGGGATGAGCACGGCGCTCGCATAGAGAATGCCGCCCGTAGCCCCCATCATCAGGCAGCCGGCGGAGAAATTGCGATCCTTGAAGACCGACAGGCGCACGACCGGATGCGCGGCGATGAGCAGCCAGCCGATGGCTCCCAAAATGCCGACAAACGCCATGAGCGCCATGAGCCGGATGAAATCCGAGCCAAACCAGCCCTCGTCCTCGCCCCGGTCCATCATCACCTGAAGGCAGCCCAGGCCGATCACGATCAGCGTCAGGCCGATGTAGTCGACGCCGCGCACCTCTCTCGAGCTTATCCAGGGCGGGTCCTCGACGAGGATGGTGACGAGGAAGACCGCGACCAGCCCCACGGGCAGGTTGAGGAAGAATATCCAGCGCCACGACATCTGGTCGGTGATGTAGCCGCCGAGCGTCGGCCCGAGCACGGGCGCGACAACGATGGCGATGGCGGCGACGCCGAACGCCGCGCCGCGCTTTTCGGGCGGGAATATGTCGAGGATGATCGCCTGCTGCGTGGGCTGCAGCCCGCCGCCGAAGAACCCCTGCGCCAGCCGGAAGACGATGAGCTGCGACAAGCTGGTGGCTATGCCGCACAGGAAGGACGTGACGGTGAACATGCCGATGCAGATGAGGAAATATCGCTTGCGGCCGAACAGATCGCTCAGCCAGCCGGAAATGGTGAGCACGATGCCGTTGGCCACCAGATAGGAGGTGAGCGCCCATGTGGCCTCGTCGCTGCTCGACGACAGGCTGCCGGCTATATGCGGCAGGGCGACATTGACGATCGTGGTATCGAGCACCTCCATGAAGGCCGCGAGCGTGACCACGATGGCCGTGAGCCACGGATTGAAGCTGGGTTTCCAGACCGCGCCGGCGGCGGGGATCGCGGCTTCGGCGCTGCTCATCGCACCGTCACCGTCGGTTCCACCGAAATGCCGAGCGGTAGCGGTATCTTCGGATCGAGCCCGCTGTCGATCACGATCTTGACCGGAACGCGCTGGACGACCTTCACGAAATTCCCGGTAGCGTTCTCCGGCGGGAAGGCCGTGAACTTGGAGCCGGAGCCAAGCTGGATGCTGTCGACATGGCCGCGCAAATCCAGATTGGGATAGGCGTCTACGCTGATCCGCACCGGCTGCCCGGGCCGCATGTCGGCGAGTTGGGTCTCCTTGAAATTGGCTGTGATCCAGACATCGGGCGTCACGATGGACAGGATCTGCTGCCCCGCGCTCACATAGTTTCCCTTCTCGACATTGCGCTTGGTGATCCAGCCGTCCTGCGGCGCCTTGACGACCGTCCATGACAGGTTGAGATCGGCCTGGTTGAGACGCGCCTGCGCCTGCTCGAGCTGACCGGCAAGCTGGCCGACCTGCGCATCCGTCTCGCCGATGCGCTGCGGCACGGGCGAGTTCTGGAGGATCTGGGCATTGGCAAGCATGACTTGCGCCTGCGCCTGCTGCAGGGCGGCGCGCGCGGCATCGACTTCCTGCTGCGAGGTCGCCTGCTTGCTCAGGCTCGTCTGGCGCTTGTAATCGGCCTGCGCCTTGGCGAGCGCCGCATTGGCGCTGGCCAATTGCGCCTTGGACTGGTCGAGCATGGCGGGGAAGTTCTTGCGCGCGATCTCGGCGCCCAGCTTCTGCCCGTCGAGCTGGCTTCTGGCGGTGGCAAGCGCACCCTCGGCCAGTTGCCGGTCGTTTTCATACTGGCGCGGATCGATGTGGATGAGCGGATCGCCCGCCTTCACGAACTGGTTGTCGCCGACATCGAGCGAAACCACCACGCCCGGCACCTGCGGCGCAATGATGACCGCGCGCCCGTCCGTATAGGCGTCGTCGGTCGATTCGATATTGCGCGTGGTATACCAATAATAGACGCCGCCGGCGATCAGCAGTGCCAGGATCAGGAAGCCGATCGTGAACACCCAGGGCCGGCGGCCCCTGCGGCGGGCCACGCCCTCGGGGTCGTCGCCAGTGGCCGCGTCGTGTTGCGCTTGTGCCTGCTGGTCGCGCTGCCCGGCATTCGGCTTTTCATCGACGCCATGATCGCTCGGGTCGTCGGACATGGAAATCCGCTCCGTGGCCGAAAACGGCTAGCCGCCGCTCCGTTCATACAAGGCGAAGGCCTTGATATCCATTGTCATTTTGTGCCTGAAATACAATTTCTCATCTCAATCGCACGAACGATTGAGATATTGCCGGAAGGGCAAAAGTCCAGACACGACAACGTCACGTTGTCTTGTATAAGCCGCAAGTAACCGCCGTCGCGTGGAACAGGACGATCAAGCCAGGATATGGATCGAGGGGCGCGAAACCGTCAGACGCACGGTTTCACCGGCCGCGAACAGTCCGGTTTCAGCGGGATTGGGACTGTCGATCAGCCACTCGCCGGCACCCGGCACATCGACCAGATATTCGGCGATATTGCCGAGAAACATCACACGGCGCACGGTGCCGGCGAAATCGCCCTTGTCGCGCGACAGGTGCACGGCTTCCGGCCGGATGACCAGCGTGACATCCTGGCCGACGGCCGCCTGCGGCAGCCCTTCCATCCCGAAACGGGCGCCGGCGATTTCCATGCTGCCTGCCTCAGCGATCCTCGCCTGCACGAAATTCGCCTTTCCGATGAAATCGGCCACGAAACGCGTTGCCGGCCGGGCATAGACCTCATGCGGGGTGCCTGCCTGCTCGATGACGCCGCCATTCATCACCACGATGCGGTCCGAGATGCTCATGGCCTCGACCTGGTCATGGGTGACATAGACGCTGGTGATGCCGAGCCGCTGCTGCAACTCGCGGATTTCCACACGCATCTGCTCGCGCAGTTTGGCGTCGAGATTGGACAGCGGCTCGTCGAACAGGAGCACGCGTGGCTCCATGACGATGCAGCGCGCCAGCGCCACGCGCTGCTGCTGGCCACCGGAAAGCTGGTTGGGCGAGCGGCGGGCATAGCCGGACAAGCCGGTCTGTTCCAGCACACGCATCACCCGTTCCTCGATCTCACTGCGCGGCAGCTTGCGCAGTTTGAGGCCGAAGGCGACGTTCTCGAACACGTCGAGATGCGGGAAGATGGCATAGGACTGGAACACCATCGCCGCGTCGCGCGCATTGGGCGCCACATCGTTCATGCGGCGATCGCCGAACCAGATGTCACCGGAGGTCGGTTCCTCGAAACCGGCGATCATGCGCAACAGCGTGGTCTTGCCGCAACCGGAAGGCCCGAGCAGCGTGACCAGCTTGCCCTCCTCTATGTTCAGGTCGATGCTCTTGACCGCTGCGACGGGAACCCCGTCATGGCCAGCGAAGGTCTTGTTGAGACCTGCAATGCGAATACCCAAAGTCATCAGTTTCTCACCATGGAGGTGTGGCGCGACCAGCGGCTTACCAGCGTGCTGATCACGGCTATGGCGATGAGGACGATCACGATCACCACCACGCTATAAGCGGCCGCAACGCCCAGCCGGCCGGAGCCGACCTGGTTGAGTATCTGCACGGTCATCAGGTTCCAGTTGGCCGAAACCAAGAAGATGGCCGCGCTGATGGCCGTCATGGCGCGCACGAATGCGTAGACGAGGCCGGAGAAGAAGGCCGGCGCGATGAGCGGCAGCGTCACCTTGCGGAAGGTCGTCAGGCCATCCGCGCCGAGGTTCTGCGCCGCTTCCTCGATCGACGGATCGATCTGCCGCAGCACGGCGATGCCCGACTGGATGCCGACCGGCACATAACGGAAGACGAAGCACAGCACGAGGATGGTCAGCGTGCCTGTAAGCACCAGCGGCGGCGCGTTGAAGGCCAGGATATAGCCGATGCCGACCACAGTGCCCGGCACGGCGAAGCTGAGGATCGACCCGAACTCCAGCGCGGTGCGGCCCGGAAACACGCGTCGCACCACGAGGAAGGCCACCAGCATGCCGAACAGCCCACTGATGGGGGTGGAGATCAGCGCCACGATCAGCGTGTCCTTCACCGTGTCGAAGCCGACATTGAAGACATAGACGAAATGCTGGAGCGTCGGCGTGTAGTTGAAGCCCCAGACCTTGGTCAGCGCGCCGACCAGAATGACCGCATAAAAGGCGGTGACGAAGAGCGCGAACAGGACGACAAGGGCGAAGAGCAGCCATTTGACAGGCTCGCTCACCACCTTGGTGGTCGAAGCCGTCGGCTTGCCGGTGACGGTGATGTACTGGCGCTTGGCCAGATAGTAGCGCTGGATTGCGAAGGCCGTCAGCGACGGTATCAGCAGGATGATGGCAAGCGTTGCGCCACGCGACAGGTTGAACGAGCCGGTGATTTCCAGATAGGCCTGCGGCGCCAGCATGGGAAAACCCGCCCCCGCCAGCACCAGCGGATTGCCGAAATCGGCCATGGACTCGATGAAGACGACCAGAAAGGCGCTGGCGATACCGGGCAGCGCCAGCGGGAAGCTGACCTTCCAGAAGGCCTGCCATCGCGTGGCGCCGATGTTGAGCGCCGCATCCTCCAGCGTCGGGCTGATGGAAGCCAGCACGCCGCGCAGCGACAGATAGGCGATGGGCGCGAAGGTGAAGACCTGCGAAAGCACCACGCCCTGAAAACCGTAGATGGAGAAATCCTGCAGGCCGAGAAGCTGTTTCGTGATCAGCCCATTGAAGCCGAACAGGAACAGGATGGACACCGCGCTGACGAAGGGCGGCGACACGATCGGCAGGATGGTGATGTAGTGCAGCAGGCGCTTGCCCGGCACATCCAGTCGCGTCAGGACCAGTGCCGCGACGAAGCCGATGGCAACGCCGAGCAAGCCGACAAGCACACCGACGCCAAGGCTGTTGAGCAGCGCGCTGCGGTAGAGCTTTCGCTCGGCAAGTGCCGCATAGCCCTCGAGCGTCCAGTTGCCGTCCACCTGGAAGCTGGCCAGGAAAACCCTGACCAGCGGGTAGACGACAAACAGGACGATCGATACCGCCACGACGGCAAGGAGCGCGAGAAGGATCGGATCCCGCGCCAGCAGCCGCAGTTCAGAACGCGCTTTCGCAAACAATGCCGGGAGACGCCTTACTGACCAAGCACTTCCTTCGTCCAACGCTCGACAAGCCTCTGCTTGTTCTCGGCGGCGAAGGTCGGATCGGTGGAGACGAGCTTGATCTTGTCGAGGGTCGGAACACCCTCGCCGCCGCTCACGTCGCCACGGATCGGCAGGAAGTAGGTCTTGGTGGCGGCCAGTTCGCCCTGCCCCTCGGCCGAGGTCATCCAGTCGACCAGCTTCCTGGCGTCGTCCATGTTCTGCGCGCCCTTGAGGATCGACATGGCGGCAACCTCGTAGCCGACGCCTTCGCTCGGGAACACGACGTTGACCGGATAGCCCTCGTCGGCAAGCTTCAGGAAGCCCGGCGAGAACTGGATGGCGATGGGCGTTTCACCCACCCCCAGCGCGCCGCTGGGCGCCGTACCGCTCTGCGTATAGGTCTGGATGTTGGGGTTGAGCGCCTTGAGATATTCGAAGGCGCCGTCCTCGCCGCGCTCCTTGAGCAGGGTCAGGATGACCGCATAAGCCGTGCCGGAAGACTGCGGCGACGGCATCTGGATCAAGCCCTTGTAGGCGGGGTTCTTCAGGTCTTCCCACGAAGCCGGAACCGGCGCGCCCCGGCTTTCCAGGATGTCGGTGCGGATGCCCACGGCAACGGGGTTGGTGTAGATGGCGTGCCAGTAGCCGTCCTTGTCCTTGAATTCGTCGGACAGCGCGGAGGCATTCTGCGAGGCGTAAGGCTCGGTCAGGCCGCGCTCCTTGGCCAGCATATGGTTTTCGCTCGGCGCGCCGAACCAGACGTCTGCCTGCGGGCGGGCCTTCTCCGCTTCGATACGCGACAGCGCCGGACCGGAAGACAGGAATACCATCTGGACGTCGACGCCGGTGGACTTGGTGAAGGCGTCGAGCAACTTCTTGGCGTTCTCCTCGTCAACGCTCGAATAGACGACGAGCGCGTGGGCGGAGCTGACAGCCATGAAGGAAGCCACGGCCGCGGCCATGACGGAACGGATAACTGATTTCATGTTTCCCCCTTTCCGGCCGAGACGCCGGACGACAGATCGCTGACATTCATGAGTCGGCAAATTATCAATGCCATGCCGGGGAGGGTCAACCGCATGGGCGACGGCCATCTTCTCTATCCAGAGCTTATTGCCGCTTCATTCCTGGGGCTGTGGCTCGACCGGCGCCTCTTCCTCCGCCCGCTTCGAGTGATCGGCGGCGATCATCATGTAGACGGCGGGCACCACGAAGAGCGTGAACAGCGTGCCGATGGCCAGGCCGCTAGCGATCACCAGACCCATATTGTAGCGCGAGACCGCGCCCGCGCCGGTGGCGATGATGAGCGGCACGACGCCGAGCACCATGGCGGCAGTGGTCATGAGGATCGGGCGCAGCCGGATGCCGCAGGCCGCCTCGATGGCTTCGCGCTTGGACTTGCCCTGATGCTGCAACTCGTTGGCGAACTCGACGATGAGGATGCCGTGCTTGCTGATGAGGCCCATCAGCGTCACCAGGCCCACCTCCGTGTAAATGTTCAGGCTCGCGCCGCCGAGGCCGACGCTGATGAAGATCAGCGCACCGGCGATCGACATCGGCACCGACACCAGGATGATGACGGGATCGCGGAAGCTCTCGAACAGCGCGGCCAGCGCCAGATAGATGATGATGAGGGCGAAGGCGAAAGTGGTGATGAAGCCGGACGACTCCTGGATATACTGGCGCGACAGCCCGCCATAATCGACCGTGTAGCCCTGCGGCAGCATGCGCCTGGCCAAGCCCTGCAGGAATGCCAGCGCCTCGTCCTGCGAGACGCCCGGGGCCGCCACGCCCTGGATCGTGGCGCTGTTCAACTGCTGGAAATGGTTGATGGATTCGGGGATCGTGCGGGTGGTGATCCTGGCCACCGTGGACAGCGGGATCGGCACGCCGTTTGCCGCGCCGATATAGTAGTTCATGAGCTGGTCGGAATTGAGCCGGCTGCGCTGCTGCACCTGCGGAATGACCTTGTAGGAGCGGTTGTCGAGGCTGAAATAGTTCACGTAACCGCCACCCAGCATGCCGCCCAGCGCGGCGCCGACATCGCTCATCTTGAGGCCGAGCTGCGCGGTCTTGTTGCGGTCGATTTCGACCACCGATTGCGGGTTGTCGATCTTCAGGTCGCTGTCGAGGAAGATGAACATGCCGCTTTTAAGTGCCTCCTGAAGAAAGCCCTGCGCGATGGTGTTCAGCTGGTCGAAGGAGCTGGTGGTGGTCAGCACGAACTGAACCGGCAGGCCCTGGCTGCCCGGCAGCGGCGGAGGCTGGAATGCCGCGGCACGCACGCCGGCGACGCTATCCATCTGCTTCTGCACCACGGGCTGCAAGTCGTTGGTGGTCAGCGTGCGCTGGTCCCATGGCGTGAACACCATGCCGGCTATGTCCGTGCCGGGAATATCGATCTGGAAGACGTGCGCCATCTGCGGATGCTGCGCAAGGAGGCCGTAGACCTGATGCGAATAAAGCAGCTTCTGGTCGAGCGTCGCATTGGCGGCCGGGGTCGAGGAGATGATGATGATGCCCTGATCTTCCTGCGGGGCCAGCTCGCTCTTGGCGCCCGCGTAGAGAAAATAGATGCTGCCAAGCACGATGACGGCAAACACCCCCGTGACCGAAAGGTAGTTCAGGCTGCCATGCAGCCAGCGTTCGTAGCGGTTGCGAATGCGATCGAAGGTGCGGTCGATGAAGGCTGTGAGCCTGTCCTGCCAGCCCCGCGCCTGCGGGTCGCGCGGTTTCAGGACACGCGAGCACATCATCGGCGAAAGCGTCAGCGCGATGACGGCGGAGACGGTCACCGCCGCGACCAGCGTGAAGGCGAATTCGGTGAAGAGCGCGCCGGTCAGCCCGCCCTGGAAGCCGATCGGCACATAGACGGCCACCAGCACGACGGTCATGGCTATGATGGGGTTGCCCAGCTCGCGTGCCGCGAGTATGGCGGCCGGAACGGGTTGCATGCCGTCATCGAGATGCCGGTTGACGTTCTCCACCACGATGATCGCGTCGTCCACCACGAGCCCGATCGCGAGCACCAGCGCCAGCAGCGTCAGCAGGTTGATGGAAAAGCCGAGCGCCAGCATGACCATGAAGCTGCCGATCAGCGAAAGCGGGATGGCCACGACCGGAATGAACACGGACCGGACCGAGCCGAGAAACGCGAAGATCACCAGCGTGACGATGAGCAGCGCCTCGACGAGCGTGCGGATCACCTCGCGGATCGAGCTGTTCACGAAATCGGTGGAGTCGTAGACGATCGCGCCGCGCAAGCCCTCGGGCAGATTCGCCTGGATTTCGGGAAACACCTTGCGCACGCCGGCAATGACGTCGAGCAGGTTGGCCGCGGGCGCGACCTGGATGCCGATATAGACCGCCTGCTTGCCGTCGAAGGCCACCTGCGATTCATAGTCGTCCGCCCCCAGCGTGACTTTGGCCACGTCCTTCAACCGCACGATCGCGCCGCCCGACTGCTTCAGGATGAGGTTGGCGAATTCATCGGCGCTGTGCAGGCTGGTGGAAGCTGTGAGGTTGACCTGGACCATCTGGCCCTTGGTGTTGCCGAGGCCGGCAATGTAGTCGTTTGCCAGCAAGGCGTTCGATATGTCGGTGGCGGTAAGCCCGTAGGCGGCCATTTTCGCCGGATCGAGCCAGGCGCGCAGGGCGAAATTCTGCCCGCCGAGGATCTCGGCGGTCTGCACGCCCGGCACGGCTTGCAGCTTGGGCTGCACGACACGAACCAGATAGTCGGTGATCTTGTTGCGCGGCAGCACGTCGCTGTCGAAGCCCATATACATCGCGTCGACGGTCTGACCGACCTTGACGGTCAGCACCGGTTGCTGCGTGCCCGTCGGCAACTGGTTGAGAACGGAAGAAACCTTGGTGCTGATCTCGGTCAGCGCCTTGTCGGCATCGTAGTTGAGCCGGAGATAAACGGTGATGACGTTGACGCCGCTCTGGCTGGTCGAGCTCATATAGTCGATGCCGTCGGCCTGGGCGATGGCGTTCTCCAGCGGGGTCGCGATGAAGCCGGCGATGACATCGGGGTCCGCCCCGTAATAGGTGGTAGTGACGGTGACGACCGCGTTTTCGGTTCGCGGATATTGCAGGACCGGCAGCGAGCCGATGGCGCGCAGGCCAAGCACCAGGATCACCAGGCTGACCACGATCGCCAGAACGGGGCGGCGAATGAAGATGTCGGTGAAGGTCATGGCTACCGACCCTTTCGGCTGTTCCGGGCACCCGACGCGCGCATCACTGGTCCACCGGTTTCGGGTTGGCGTCGTTGCTGGGCTGGACCGCGTTGTCGATCTTGACCGGCGAGCCGTTGCGCAGCTTGACCTGGCCGGCGGTGACGACGACATCGCCCTCCTTCACGCCGCTCAGCACGGCCACCTGGTCGCCGCGCGTCAGGCCGGTGGTGACGAAGGTCTGCCGTGCCACGAGCTGGGGCTGGCCGTTGGCGTCCTTGCCCTTGTCGTCCACGATGTAGGCGATGTTGCCATAGGAGTTGTAGGCGATTGCCGTCTGCGGCAGGGTGATGAACTTCTGCGGCACGTCCACATTGATGTCGACGGTGATGAACATTCCCGGCAGCAGCAGCTTGTCCTTGTTCTGGATCGTCGCGCGGATCTGCACGTTGCGCGTAGCGATATCGACCTCGGAGTTGATCGCCGAAATCTTGCCGGGAAAGGTCTTGCCGGGAAAGGTATCGACCTTGACGCTGACCGGCTGCCCGACCCTGATCTTGGCCAGTGATTGCTGCGGCACATAGAAATCGACGAAGATGGGGTCGAGCTGCTGCAGGCTGACGATGGGAGAGCCGGCGGCGAGATATTGGCCGAGATCCACCTGCCGGATGCCGAGCCTGCCATTGAACGGCGCCCGTATGGATTTGTAGCTGACCAATGCCTGCTGCTGCTCGACCAGGGCCTGGGCGTTGAGCAAATTGCCCCTGTCGGTGTCGACCGCCTGCTTGCTCACCGTGTCCGTCTTGCCCAGTGCCGCGTCGCGATCATAGGTGATCTTGGCCAGCGCCTCCGTCGCCTTCAGCGCATCGAGATGGGCGATGTCGTCGCTCGCCTCCAGTTCCAGCAGCAGATCGCCCTTCTTCACATCCGCCCCGGAATCGAAGTGGATGGCCGAGACGATGCCGGCGACCTGCCCGCTGATGCTTGCCCCGTTGACCGCACGCACGCTGCCCACGGCCTCCAGTTGCGGCTGCCATTCCTGGGAAGTCGCGGTCATGGTCGAAACCGTCTGTGGTGGATTGGACAGCGTGGCTATGTATTTTCGGATCATCGAGGACCTGAACGCCTCGAAGCCGAAGATGCCACCCAGAACCAGCCCCGTCAGGACAAGCATGATGACCATGCGCTTCAGCATCGCGTGACCTTTCCGGGAACGCCGACGACGACAAGCAACAACATGTCCCGCATCGTCCTTGCGGACGCGCCGCCTGCCTCCCGCCCTTCGGGCGACGCGCTCTGTCCGCAACGGGTCGATGCAGGACATGCCTGCCTGCATAGCTAGGGACCATGACGGCCACGGCCAGCCTTGGCACTGCCGATTGAAGCTGGATCGAAACGTCCCGCCGCCGGCGCGGACGTGAAAACGGCCACCGGTCTCGTCTTATGCTCGCGCTTCACCCTCGCGTCGCGCAAGGCGAGAATTCACCCAACAAGAATCCGGAAACCGAATAAATACAGAAGACTTGACCGCTAGAGCATTTCGTTTATCGTTCTTATGGGGTGGGTTTATTTCTTCAACGAGGAGATATGTCCTTATCAACTCATCCAGTATTAATTTAATATCGATTCAGAATGGTCCGGAGTTCATTCGCGGCTTGTACGCGGGTCCGATTCCGACCTCGGGGTGGCGGCGCGATTCCTTCCTTGCCCAACGGCGCGGGGGTGCCGGCTCCAAAGCAGCATGCCTTTCCATCTTCCATCACAGCGGCAGCTTGCTGGGGCCAGTGCGGGCAGGACATTTACCGGGAGGAACGCCGGAAGGGCTTCCGGAATTCCTCATCAAATCGACAACGAAGCGCTGAAAATTCTGACGTGATCGGGGGTAGCACGCATAGCGGAACGCCGCGGCGTTCCTTGGCGACCAGCAGGAGCATGAACAGATGGCAACGAATGAATCCAAAAGGTTTCCGGCAACGATGACCGCGCTGCGCGGCATCGTCATGATCGCAGCCGGCATACTGGCGTTTCTCTATCCGGTCGAGGCGGTCAAATTCGTCCTGCTTGCAGGCGGCGGGCTGCTTCTCGTGGACGGCATACTCGGCCTGGCATCGGGCAATGCTTCCGGTTCCTACGACACGGGCGGATGGCTGGTGCTGATCCGGAATCTCTGCTGCATCGTCGCGGGCGTGATCGTGCTGGCGAGCGGATTGCTTTCCAACGTCTTCACACTGTCCTTCCTCGCCACCTGCGTCGGCATCCTGGCGCTTGCCGCCGGCCTGGTCGAGATCGTGTCGAGCCTCATCGACCGCAGCCGCTACACCAGTCCGCTGCCGGCAATGGTCAGCGGCGTGCTCTACGCGGTGTTCGGGTTGGCGCTCCTGTTCATGCCCTTGTCGAGCGCGGCAACGCTGCTGCGGATCGTCACCGTGCTGCTCATCCTCTACGCGCTCAGCCTCCTCTACCGGGCATGGCGGATACGCACCACGGCATGAGCTGAAGCAACCGGGCCGGACGCGATGGCATGAGACCCCTTATCGATCCTCGTCTTGGTGATGTCGAGGACGATGCCTCCAGCACGAAGAAGCGCTCACTCGCGGCGATAGCCGGCAACATGCTGATAGAGATCAGCCTGCTCAAGCTGGCGATCGCCTGGGTTCTGCTGCTGGTGGTGCCGGGATTGTTTCTCGGTCTCTTTCCCATCGCGGCGGCGGTCTGGCTCCGGACCTTCACCGACAGGGTTTTTTCGCCACTCGACGGCGTGGTGCCGCTGGCGATCCTCGCCCTGGTGCTCGCGGTCGGGTGGTATGGCGGCAGGGCCTTCCTGCGGCTTGCCGAGCACAGCTTCTGGACGCTGACCTCGATCGTGGTGCAGCCAGCATATGGCGCCTGCCGCGAGGGTTTGCGCCATGTGACCGAGCGCATGCTGCCGGCGGGCATCTCGAAGGCAACCCGCGCGCGGCTGCGCGCCGGTGCCGCAGCAGTCGCCGGCATCTTTGTTTCGCTGCTTGCCCTGCTGCTGCTCCATACCGTCTGGCCTGCGACCCATGTCTTCGGCGCATTGACGGAAATCGGCTCGATCGAGCAGTTGGCGCGCGTGGCGCTTGCCAATAGCGTGGCCGCGCTCTGCATCTATCTGGCGGCCGGCGCGCTGATCTGGGCGATTGCGGACACCACCATGTCGCAGCCGCGCGACCTCGAAGGCTTCGACACCGCCCCCGCCGATGCCCGGCGATGGCGCGTCGCGCATCTGTCCGACATCCATATCGTGGGCGAGCACTATGGCTTTCGCATCGAAAGCGGCCGCGCCGGGCCGCGCGGCAACAATCGACTGCGCAGGCTTTTCGAAAAGCTCGAGGAAATCGACCGGGCCGCGCGGCTCGACCATATATTGATCACGGGCGACATCACCGATGCCGGCCGTCTTGCGGAATGGGCCGAGTTCCTCGCGGTCGTCGAGGCGCACCCCGGCCTGGCGGACCGCGTGCTGATCATACCCGGCAATCACGACCTCAACATCGTGGACAGGGCCAATCCCGCGCGCATGGACCTGCCGACCAGCCCCAATCCGCGCTTGCGGCAGTTGCGCATGCTGTCTGGCATGGAATGGCTGCAAGGCAGGCGCGTCCGCGTCGTGGACCCGAAACGGACGGTGCTTGGAGCAAGCCTCACGGCCGCGCTCGAACCGCACCGGGCCGCCATCGAACGCTTCGCCGATCTGGCGCGCCCGAGGTTCTCGCGGCGGCTATCGACGCTGTGGAGCGAGACCTTCCCGATGATCCTAGCTCCGGACGGCGAGAACGGGCTCGGGGTCGTGCTGTTCAATTCGAATGCCGACACGCATTTTTCCTTCACCAATGCGCTTGGCCTCGTCTCGGCCGAGCAGGTGCGCGCGTTCGAGCAGGTGGCGAAGGACTATCCAGGGGCCGGCTGGCTGGTGCTGCTGCACCACCACGCCATCGAATATCCGCATGCGACGAAGGTTCTGTCGGAGCGCATCGGCACTGCGCTCATCAACGGCAACTGGTTCCTGCGCCGTCTGCGGCCGTTCGCGGGCCGCGCGGTGCTGATGCACGGGCATCGGCATATCGACTGGATCGGCGAGTGCGAGGGCCTGTTCATCATCTCCGCCCCATCCCCGGTGATGGAGGCGACCGACGACATGGCGACCGCCTTCTACATCCACACCATCGCCATGACCGGCGACGGCATGATGAAATTGCTCCAGCCCGAGAAGATCGAGCTTCCGGGAGAGCCGCGCGGGCAATGACCGCCACCATGCCGGTGCAGCAAAACCGCATCGACCGATGGCAATTTTTGCGAAAATCCGGATGCGCTCAGAGCTGTTCCGTCTCGAAATCACCCGGCTGCGGCGGTGCGATCGGCTTGAACAGCGTGCGATCCGGCTTGAGGTCGATCAGCGGTGTGCCGTCCAGGCAGTCCAGCCCGCGAACCAGCACGGTCGTCCCCTCGATGCCGACCAGAGTCGCGATAGAGGTGCCGATCGGATTCGGCCGCACGGGCGAGCGAAGCGCGAAAGTGCCGTAGGTGACGCCGTCCTTCGCCGGGCTCTGCCGCACCAGATCGCGGCGCGAAAGGTGCAGCCAGTAAAGCACCTCCAGCCGTTCATATCTTTCTATTCCCGCGAGGGCTTCATGCCAGGGCTCGAAAATCTCGATCCGGCAGACGGGGCCATCCACCCGGCCCTGCCGCGGCGTGACCAGCCGCGATGTCCAAGGCGTGCCGATGCGGCCGATGAAGAAAAGTCCGGCATCGGCTTTTGCCGGCATGGCGACCGAAACCTCGCCTTGCCTGATCTCGTTTTCGCGCACCATACCGTCTGGTCCTTCCCTCATCCTTGCCGGCTTCCGTTAGCTATATTCACAAGAATATATCGGTCAATGCTGCTCATCGATCCTGCACCGGGCCTTGTTTTCCCAAGTCACCATGCTTTTCGGCACAGGCACATTGCAATCTCGGCTTGCAAACCGGCAAAACTGATATATCGAATTTAACATAACGTGAATCATGCATTCACAGGGACTCCGGTTTGCGGCTCCAGCAACAGGCCGCACGGGTGTGCTTGCATGCAAAAAACAGGGCAACCAAGGGGGTTTATTGGCTCATGCGTTATATTTTATCAGCTATATCGATTGCATTGCTGGGCACCACGGTGCCGGGGCCGCACGCGATCGCGCAAACCGCGAATACCGAAGCGCAGAGCCAGGACGGCGCAACAACCGAAGCCGATGCCACCAAGAAGCCGCGCCTGAAGGCAGCGGCCACCCCGGACGTTTTCCAGCTCGGACGCATCGTGGTCCATGGCGGCGACGGCGCCGAGGGCGGCACCAGCGGCCAGGCGGTTTCGCAAAGCACCGTCACTGCGGACGACGTGCGCAAATCCAACCGCAACACGCTGGACGATGCGCTTGCCGTGGTGCCCGGCGTCAGCACGGCCAACACCGGCGGCAGCCGCAACGAGCGGCTGATCTTCGTGCGCGGCTTCGATCGCTTCCAGGTGCCGCTCTATATCGACGGGATCCGCGTCTACCTGCCGGCCGACAACCGGCTCGACTTTGGCCGTTTCCTGACGCCGGACCTTTCCGAAATCCAGGTGCAGAAAGGCTATGTCTCGGTTCTCAACGGCCCCGGCGGCATGGGCGGCGCGATCAACCTCGTGACGCGCAAGCCCACCAAGGAATTCGAAGCCGAGTTGCGCGGCGGCATCGACGTGGGCAATACCGGCGGGCTTGCCGCCTTCACCAGCTTCGGCTCGGTTGGAACGCGGCAGGAGGATTTCTATCTCCAGGCCAGCGGTGCCTATCGCAGCAGCGACGGCTGGTTCCTGTCGCGCCATTTCGACCCCACCCCGGTGGAAGACGGCGGCCGCCGCGATTTCAGCGACGTGACCGACTGGCGGCTCAACCTCAAGGCCGGCTACACGCCCAATGCCACCGACGAATATGTCATCAGCTATACGCGTCAGGTCGGCGACAAGGGCGCGCCCTACAGCGTCAAGGAGCCGGTGCGCGGCCTGACCCCGCCGCCGCTTCCCGGCCAGTCCTACCAGCGGGACTGGCGCTGGCCGGAATGGAACATCAGCAGCCTGGCCTTCTACTCGCACACCCAGATCGGCGACGAATCCTATGTGAAGACAAAGGCCTACTACAACACCTTCTACAATCTGCTCTCGGCCTTCGACGATTCCACCTTCTCCAGCCAGACCCAGAGCCGCGCCTTCGACAGCTACTATGACGACAAAGCCTATGGCTTCAGCATGGAAGGCGGCACCGAGCTCATTCCCATGAACACGCTGAAGGCCGCAATCAACTATCGTCGCGACGACCACACCAACTGGGACCACAACAAGCCCGACGTTTCCGATTTCGTCGATCCCAAGCAGACCAAGCTCGAGGATACGTGGTCGCTGGCGCTGGAGAACACGTTCCACGCCACCGAGACGATCGATATCGTCGGCGGCATCAGCTACGACAAGAACAAGCTGGTGAAGGCTGAAAAATACGACAGCAAGACCGACAGCATGTTCAACTATCCGCTTGGTGGCACCGATGCGGTGAACTGGCAGGCGGCGGCCATCTACAGGCCGACCGACACGGCGGAATTCCATGCCAGCGTCTCCTCGCGCACGCGTTTTCCCACACTGTTCGAACGTTTCAGCACGCGCTTCGGCGATGCCCTGCCCAACCCGGACCTGAAGCCGGAGCGGGCGACCAACTTCGAGCTCGGCTGGTCCGACACCGTCTTCGACGACGCACGGCTGGGGGCCGCGGTGTTCTACAGCGATGTGCGGGACGTGATCCAGTCGATCGGCATCGGCGGCAGCCTCGTGCAGAACCAGAATGTCGGCGACGGCCGTTACTACGGCTTCGAGCTGGTGGGCGAATGGGATGTCCTGCCGGAACTCACCCTGGGCGCAAACTACACCTATCTGAAGCGGCGCTTGGTCGACCCTGTCCGCGCCGATCTGAAGCCGGTCGGCACACCGCTCAACAACGCCTACATCTATGCGAACTGGCAGCCCTACGACAATTTCACGGTCTCGCCCAACGTCCAGTTTTCCAGCTCGCGCTGGTCGACCGACAGGCTGGAGAACACTTTCTTCAAGACGGCCGGCTTCGCACTGGTGAACGTGGACTTCCAGTACGATTTCAGCAAGCAGGTGTCGGCGAATTTCGGCGTGCGCAACCTGTTCGACAAGAACTACGAGCTGGCCGACGGTTTCCCGGAGCCCGGACGCACGCTGTTCTTCACCACGCGCGTGGTGTTCTGAGGAACCGCTGCTGACACCCGCGCGGCTCCGGCAACATGGCCGGGGCCGCCTTCGCCCTGCCGTGGCTTCAGGGGACCAGCACCGCCGCGCCGCTGAAACGGCCGGCTCGCAGATCGGATAGCGCCAGATTTGCCTGGTCGAGCGGATAGGGCGTGGTGTGGGTGCGCACGCCTGCCTCCCTGGCGACGGGAAAGAACTCGTGCGCGTCCCGTCGCGTCAGGTTGGCGACCGAAACCAGTTCGCGCTCTTCCCACAGCAACGAATAGGGCATGGCGGGAATGTCGCTCATATGGATGCCGCCACAGACGACCCGGCCGCCCTTGCGGACGGCGCGCAGCGCCTCGGGGACCAGAGCGCCCACCGGAGCGAAGATGATTGCCGCGTCGAGCCGGTCGGGCGGCAGCGCATCGGAGCCTCCGGCCCAGACCGCACCGACCTCCAGCGCAAAGCGCTGCGCTTCCTCGTCTCCGGGACGGGTGAAGGCATAGACCTCCCTTCCCTGCCAGGCACAGATCTGGGCGATGATATGGGCGGCGGCCCCAAACCCGTAGAGCCCTATCCTGCCGCCGTCGCCCGCCCGCTTCAGCGAGCGCCAGCCGATAAGCCCCGCGCACAGCAGCGGCGCGAGTGAGACCGCATCGGCCTGCTGATCCAGATCGAAGGCAAACCCGACGTCCGCCACGACCTGCGTCGCGAAGCCGCCGTCGCGTGTGTAGCCGGTGAATTGCGGTGCATCGCAGAGGTTTTCGGCCTGACTCAGGCAATAGGGGCACACGCCGCAGGTATGGCCAAGCCACGGCACGCCGACGCGCCGGCCGATGCGCGCGGCATCGACGCCCTCGCCCACCGCATCGACGATGCCGACGATCTCGTGTCCCGGGATGAGCGGCAGCTTGGGATCCGGAAGGTCGCCATCGACGACGTGAAGATCCGTGCGGCAGACCGCGCAGGCTTCCACCGTCAGCCTGATCTCGCCCGGCCCCGGAGCGGGATCGGGAAGGTCCGTGAACACGAGCGGCCTGCCGACCGCTTCCAGCACCATCGCCTGCATGGCCCTGCCTTCGATTGTCATGCGCACCGGATAACAGCCGACGGCACGGACGGTTCCGCGTCAAGCTTCCTGCCCTGTTCAAGCCTCAGCCTTCGCGAACGCGGAGGGAGGGCGGCGGGTCGAAAAGACGAGCCACGGCGTCTGTTCCTGCCCGCCGCCTATGCCGAGACCGGCGTTTCTTTACCATATCGGGCAATACCGGGCGGGATAATGCGCTCTCGTCGCGGCGGCGGGCGCGACATGCCGTTTTCGCCCGCCATGAAATTGTCTTAAGAGGGACGCCATTGCTGATCTCGCTTCGCCCGTGAAACCGGACCCCGTCGTGCATCCCGAGACCCCGATCGCCATTGCCTGCAAAAGGCTGCTCTTCCAGTTCCGCGCGACCTGGCGTTTCCTGACCGCGCGCGGCATCACCGTCGTGTTGCTTGCCTGCGTGGTGGGGGTCATTGCCGGTGCGCTGGTGACTGCCATGGGTTTCATGGTGCAGGTCATGCACTGGGTGCTTTTCGGCCTGCCCGCCGGTGCGCGGCTTTCGGCGATGTTCTCGCTTTCCAGCCCCTGGCAGGCGTTGGTGCCGGCCGGCGGCGGCGCGATCCTGGGGCTCAGCGTGATCTATCTCAAGCTGCGGCGCTTCCGCACCCCGGTCGACCCGATCGAGGCCAACGCGCTCTATGGCGGGCGGCTGTCCATGACCGATACCTTCATCGTCGCCGGCCAGACCATTGTCTCCAGCGGCTTCGGTGCGTCTGTGGGCCTCGAAGCGGCCTATACGCAGACCGGTTCGGGCATCGCCTCATGGATCGCGCGGCAGTTCGGCCTGCGCCGCGGCGACGTGCGCATACTGGTGGGATGCGGCGCCGCGGGCGCCATCGCCGCGGCCTTCGGCGCGCCGCTCACCGGCGCCTTCTATGGCTTCGAGCTGATTATCGGCATCTATTCGATCGCCAATATCGCACCGGTGATGGCCGCGGCGATCTGCGCCTCGCTGACGGCGAACTACTTCGGTGGCGTGCAGTACCCGATCGACCTCGGCCAGTTGCCGCCGATGGCGGCGGCGCAATATGTGCCCTTCATCATACTCGGCCTGCTGGCAGGAGGCGTGTCCATCGGCATCATGCGGCTGGTGACGCTGGTCGAGCAGTTTTTCGTGAAGCTCCGGATCAGCCCGCCCATCCGCCCCGTGGCCGGCGGCCTGATCGTCGGCATGCTGGCATTGCTGACCCCGCAGGTGCTGTCGAGCGGCCATGGCGGGCTGCACCGGGAACTGGCGATGAACTACGGGCTCCTCGTCATCGCCCAGATATTCCTGCTCAAGCTGCTGGCGTCGGCGGTCTCGCTCGGCTCGGGCTTTCGCGGCGGGCTGTTCTTCGCCTCGCTCTTCCTCGGGGCGATGCTCGGCAAGATATTCGCAGCCGGGATGGCCGTGCTCTCGCCGGAGGTCGGCATCGACCCGCTGGTTTCGGCGATGGTGGGCATGACGTCGCTCGCGGTGGGCGTGATCGGCGGCCCGCTAACCATGACCTTCCTGGCGCTGGAATCCACCGGCAATCTGGCGCTCACCGGCGTGGTGCTTGCCGCCGCGATCGTTTCCTCGCTACTCGTGCGCGAGACCTTCGGCTTCTCCTTCTCGACCTGGCGCTTTCACCTGCGCGGCGAAACCATCCGCAGCGCGCAGGATGTCGGCTGGATGCGCAATCTGACGGTCGGCAGCATGATGCGCGAGGATGTGCGCACCATCCCGGGAGACATGACGGTGGAGGAATTCCGCAAGGCCGTGCCGCTGGGCTCCACGCAACGGGTGATCCTCATCGATCCCGACAGGAAATATCTCGGCATGGTGATCGTGGCCGAGGTACACGCGCAACCGCCCACAGCCGAGGTGAACCACCAGCCGGTGGTCAACTTCGCCCGGCATCGCGACACGGTTCTGGTGCCGACGATGAACGTGAAGGCGGCGGCCGAAACCTTCAACCGCGCCGGCAGCGAGGAACTGGCGGTCGTACAGGACTTCGTCGGGCGCAAGGTGGTAGCCCTGCTCACTGAAGGGCATATGCTGCGCCGCTATGCCGAGGAACTCGACAAGGTGCGCCGCGATATCGCCGGAGAGCGGTAGAAGCGACCTCCGCGGTCGCGTCCCCCAAATCAGCACGTCACTAAAACGTTTGAAAATAACCCGCCGGTCACCAACTAGTGACGCTCCGGCAAGGAACCCCGCTAACGACTGACGGATTGATATTGCCGTCAGGGGCGAGCAATGCGCCTGGAATTTGGATGAGCGCGTGTTGCAGATGGCACGACCGGCTAAAATCATCACACTGTGCGCGATTGCGGCTTTTGCCGCCGGGGGCGGTTTCATCGCCTTCCATGACAATCTGTTCAATCGCCCGACAGCCGCAGCGACGCGCCCAGCGCCCGGCCCGGCACCGGTGACGACCGCGAAGGCGGGCACGGCCAACGTGCCGATCCTGCTGCGCGGCCTCGGTTCGGTCGCCGCTTACAACACCGTGTCGGTGAAAAGCCGGGTGGAAGGCAATGTCGTCAAGGTCAACTTCAAGGAGGGGCAGGAGGTCAAGACCGGCGACCTCCTGGTGCAGCTCGACGTGCGCCCCTTCCAGGCGGCGCTGGACCAGGCAACCGCGAATTTCGACAAGGATCAGGCCAATCTCGCCAATGCGCGCAAGGACCTCGGCCGCGATGCCGACCTTTACAAGCACGCCGTCGTGCCGGAGCAACAGTTCACCACCCAGAAGACCACCGTGGACGAGGACCAGGCAAGCCTGGAGAGCGACAAGGCGCAGATCGACGCCGCCAAGCTGAATGTCGAATATGCCGATATCCGATCGCCGATCGACGGCATCACCGGCATCAGGCAGATCGACCTCGGCAACCTCGTCCAGGCCAACAGCGCCACCCTGGTGGTCGTCACGCAGATCAAGCCGATCTATGTGATCTTCACCATCCCCGAAACCGATATTCCGCGCGTGCGCAGCGCGATGAGCAAGGGGGATCTCAAGGTTCTCGCCTATGACGCCGCGGACCAGAAGCAGATTGCGCAGGGAACGCTGAAGCTGGTCGACAACCAGGTCGACCAGACGAGCGGAACGGTGCGGCTCAAGGCCGAGTTTCCGAATACGGACGAAGCGCTGTGGCCGGGCCAGTTCGTCAACGCCCATCTCATCATCCGGACGGTGGAGAACGGCGTCGTCGTTCCCAACGATGCCGTGCAGGCCGGCACCGGCGGAACCTTCGTCTATGTGGTGAAGCCCGACAACACCGTGGAGGTGCGCCCTGTCACCGTCACCCAGACGGAAAACAATATCTCGCTGATCGGCTCCGGCCTCAAGGTGGGCGAGCAGGTCGTGACAGCCGGCCAGTCGCGCCTGTCTCCCGGCGCCCATGTCGTCATTTCCAACCCTGCCGGCAGCAATGGCGGCAAGGTCGCGGAGGCGGATGAGACGGCAGGCGCGCCAAATGGGGCAAACGGCCAATGAACATCTCCGCGCCCTTCATCGCGCGGCCTGTCGCCACTTTCCTGATCATGCTGGCTTTGCTGGTCGGGGGCGTTGTCGGCTACTATCTGCTGCCCGTTGCGGCGCTGCCGACCGTCGATTTCCCGACCATCTCCGTCTCCGCCAGCCTGCCTGGCGCCGACCCGGAGACGATGGCCGCTTCCGTTGCCCAGCCACTGGAGCGCCAGTTCGCCGAGCTGCCGGGCGTTACCCAGATCACCTCGTCCAGCGTGCTGGGAAACACGCAGATCGCCCTGCAATTCGACCTCTCGCGCAATATCGACGGGGCCGCGGCCGACGTGCAGTCGGCCATCAACGCGGCCGAGGGGCTGCTGCCGAAGAACCTGCCGACGCCGCCCACCTACCGCAAGGTGAACCCGGCAGACCACCCGATCCTCATTCTCGGCATGACCTCGCCGGTGATGCCTCTCACCGAGCTCGACCAGTATGCCGATCTCAACATCGCCCAGCAGATATCGACCATTCCCGGCGTCGGCCAGGTGATGATCTTCGGCGAGCAGAAATTCGCGCCGACCGTCAATGTCAATCCGCTGGCGCTGGCATCGCGCGGCATCGGCCTCGACGACGTCGCCAGCGCCATCGCCAGCACCACGGCCGACTTGCCGGTGGGCACGCTGCAGGGACCGCAGCAATCCTACCAGATCGCCACCAACGGCCAGGTTTTCGATATCCGGGAACTCGGACGCACCGTCGTTGCCTATCGCAACGGCGCACCGGTGCGGCTGGACGACGTCGCGCAGGTGGTTGTGGGTTCGGAAAGCCCGCTGCAGGCGAGCTGGGTGGGAACGACGCGGGGCGAGATGATCGGCATCTGGCGCGAGCCGGGCGCGAACACGATGCAACTGGTGGATCAGATCAAGGCGGAACTGCCGCGATTGCAGGCCGGCATTCCGCCTTCGATAAAGCTGACGATGATCAGCGACCGCTCGATTTCCATCCGCGAGAGCTTCACCGACGTCAAGCTGACGCTGCTTGCGGCCGTGGTGCTTGTGGTCCTGGTGATCTTCCTGTTCCTGCGCAATGTCTGGGCGACGCTGATCCCGAGCGTGACGGTGCCGCTGTCGCTGGTCGGCACATTCGGCATCATGTACGTGCTGGGCTACAGCCTCGACAACCTGTCGCTGATGGCGCTGACGCTGGCCGCCGGCCTGGTGGTGGACGACGCCATCGTGATGCTCGAGAACATCTTTCGCCATCTCGAAGAAGGCCACGACCGCGTCACGGCCGCGCTGATGGGCGCAAAGGAGATCGGCTTCACCATCGTGTCCATCACGGTGTCGCTGGTCGCGGTCTTCATCCCGATCCTGTTCATGAGCGGCATCGTAGGCCGCCTGTTCCGGGAATTCGGCGTGGTGGTCACGCTGGCGGTGGTGCTCTCGGCGCTCATCGCCCTGACGCTGTCGCCCATGATGGCTTCGCTTGTGCTGCAAAACCCGAAAACGGAGAAGCATGGCAGGCTCTACCAATGGAGCGAGCGCGCCTTCGATCGCCTTCTCGCCGGCTATGAACGCGGGCTGAAGTTCACGCTGCGGCACCGGCGCGCGACGATGGCGCTGAATCTCATCCTCATCCTGGTCTCCGGCTGGATGTTCTACAGCATGCCCAAGGGCTTCTTCCCGCAGGAAGACACGGGGCTGCTGTTCGGCTTCACGCAGGCGGATCAGGACGTTTCCTTCGACGGCATGGCCAGCCGGCAGGAAGCGGTCGCGAAGATCATCGCGCAGGACCCCGACGTGGCCGCCTTCGGCTCCTCGATCGGCGGCGGCGGCAGTTCCGGCATCAACACCGGGCGCATATTCATCCAGCTCAAGCCCTTCGACCAGCGCTCCGCCACCGCCGACCAGATCATCCGGCGGCTGCGGCCCAAGCTCGCCACGGTGCCGGGCGTGACGACCTTCCTCCAGTCGATCCAGAACATCCAGGTCGGGGCGCGGCTGACCGCAACGCAATATCAGTACACGCTGCAGGACATCAACCTGGACGAGCTGAACGAATGGGGGCCGAAGATGCTGGCCAAGCTGCGGACCATTCCGTTGTTGCAGGACGTGGCCAGCGACCAGCAGACCGGCAGTTCGCAACTGATGATCAAGATCGACCGCGACAGCGCCGCGCGCCTCGGCGTCAATGTCACCACCATCCAGCAAACGCTCTACGATGCCTTCGGCCAGCCCTTCGTGATCCAGCTCTACGGGCCGCTCAACACCTACCACGTCATCCTGCAGGTGGCCCAGCAATACCAGACCGACCCGTCGGCCCTGTCACGCATCTATGTCCACGGCAGCGGCGGCCAGTTGATCCCGATCAGCCAATTCGCGACGCTGGAACCCGCGCAGACGACGATTGCCGTCAACCATCAGGGGCAATTCCCGTCCATCACGCTGTCGTTCAACCTGGCGCCCGGCGTTTCGCTCGGGCAGGCCGTCGACGCCATCGGCAAGGCCGAGACCGAGATGGGAAAACCCGCAACCCTCACCGCTTCCTTCCAGGGCACGGCGCAGGAGTTCCAGGCGTCGCTGTCGACGCAGCCATTGCTGATCCTCGCCGCGCTGTTCGCCGTCTATGTGGTGCTGGGCGTGCTTTACGAGAGCTTCGTACATCCCATCACCATCCTGCTCACCCTGCCCTCGGCCAGCGTCGGCGCCCTCTTCTTCCTCAACATATTCGGCTTCGACCTGACCATGATGGCGATCATCGGCCTGCTGATGCTGATCGGCATCGTCAAGAAGAACGCAATCATGATGGTGGACTTCGCGCTCCAGCGGGTGCGCATCGAGCACAAGCATGTCGAGGAAGCGATCTATGAAGCGGCGGTGCTGCGCTTCCGGCCGATCATGATGACGACCATGTCGGCCATATTGGTGACGCTGCCGATCGCTGTCGGCGTCGGTGCCGGGTCCGACTTGCGCCAGCCGCTCGGCGTTGCCGTGGTGGGCGGCCTGGTGGTGTCGCAGATGCTCACCCTGTTCACGACGCCGGTGACCTATCTCTACATGGAAACCTTCAGCGAGTGGGCTTCCGAACGCTTCTCGCGCCTGCGGCGCAAGGAAGCCGGACCGGCAACGGAAACGCCCGCCTCTTCTGCGGAAGAGACGGGCGGGAAGGCCTGAAAACCAAGCCGGCGGCGGAGCGGCAATCAGTTGCAGCGCGCCTCATAGGTACGCGGATTGCCATAGCGGTCGTAGAGCGGGCGCCCCCTGCGGTCATATTGCTGGTAGACGCACATGCCCGGCGTGGTCGCCGCGCCGAGCGCCGCACCGGCAACGCCGCCGATCAGGGCCCCGGCAACCGTGCTGCCGGTATTGCCGCCGATGGCCTGTCCGGCCAGGGCACCCACGCCGGCGCCGATGGCGCCGCCGCCCACGGCGCGCTCCTGCGGCGTGTTGCAGCCCGCAAGCGCAAGCGCGCCAAGCGTCAGAACCGCAGCCAGAGACAAGCGTTTGTTCATCGAAGACCTCTCCTGTTATCAACGCACAGTTGATATCATATCGGATAATCAACGTCACCACGGCGCAGCCGCTGCGAGGCGCCTCGAACGAACGCTCCGGCCGATGTCACGGGATTGCATGAACACGCGGACGAAAAGGCTGTATTTTTGACGTCCGCTCCATCATGGCGCTCGTCTTGCCGCCGATCGGCCACATATTTCAACTATTCGCGCTTCGAAACTCAGATGTCAGAACTCATCTCTCCCACACTGATCCACCACCTGATGCATAGCTACGGCCTGTGGGCGCTGTTCGCGCTGGTCACGGCCGAGAGCATGGGCGTGCCCATGCCGGGCGAGACGGCCCTTATTTCGGCCGCGCTCTATGCCGGCGCAACCCACGGCATCGAGCTGCTGGACATCATCGCGGTGGCGGCGATCGCCGCCATCGTCGGCGACAATATCGGCTATCTCATCGGCCACACGGTCGGCCTGCGGCTGCTCACGAAATACGGCCGCTACGTCCGCCTCGACGAGGGGCGGCTCAGGATCGGGCAATATCTGTTCCTCAAACATGGCGGCAAGATCGTCTTCTTCGGCCGCTTCGTCGCCTTTTTCCGCATCTTCGCGGCGGTGCTGGCGGGCGCCAACCGCATGAACTGGCCGCATTTCCTGCTGATGAACGCGGCCGGCGGCATCTGCTGGGCCGCACTCTTCGGGGGCGGCGCCTACTTCTTCGGCGAACGCATCAAGGCAGTGGCAGGGCCTGCCAGCCTGGCCGGGCTGATAGCGGCGGCCATCTTCGTGGCGGCAGGGCTGCTTTTCCTGCGCCGGCACGAACAGGAACTGGTGTCCCGCGCCAAGGCAGCGCTGTCGAACCAGACCTGACCGCAAGCGCGGTCGCTTGGAGCAGCGGGCGTTCCGACGAGCGCGGTCCCCACTGCTCCGGCTTGATTCCCTTAGCCGCATTTGTGCGCCAGCCGATTCCGGCTGGGCGCAAATGCTCTGGCTCATGCCACCTGCTGCAACCGTTGACGGCGACGTTTCGGCCGCAGCGCGCTGGAACCGATGAGCCGCCCGAGCCCGCCGGAGATCAGCGCGTTCAGATCGAGCAGGACCTGCGGGATATTCAGCCCGCCCGGACAGGCCAGATATTGCGGCGTCCATACGGGCGAGAACTTCTGCTTGAAGGCGCGCAGGCCCTCGAAATGATAGAAATCATCCCCATGGCGGAAGACGAAGGTCGCCATGCGGTTCCAGCGCGAGGCCAGCGCGTGGCCGGCCAGCCCGGAAAGCGGCGCCGCGCCCAAATTGAACCAGCGATAGCCCTGCTCCCTGGCATAGAGCAGCAGACGCACGAACAGCGCATCCATCAACACCTTCGACACGCCCGGCAGATAGCGCATCAGGTCGATGGACATCTCGTTCATGCCGCCGCTGCGCCAGATATTGGCGAAGGCCACGATGCGGTTGTCGCGATGCGTGTCGCGTATCACCGCGCAGTCGAAATGCGCCAGATAGGCCGGATCGAAGCGGCCGAGCGAGAAGCCCTTTTCGGCGCCGCCCTTTTCGCGCAGCCAGGCGTCGGAGACCTGCCGCAACTCGTCCATGACCGAAGGCACCTGCTCGCGCGGGATCACCTCGAAGACCAGGCCCTCCTTGGCCGCGCGGCGATCGGCATAGCGATGCTCCTGGTTCTTCGGGCCTTCCAGCGAAAACCCGGAAAGATCGACACGCGCCACCTCGCCGAGCTTCAGCAGCGCATAGCCCATGTCGAGATAGAGCGGCAGATTGTCGGGCCGCACCGCATAGAACACCGCCCGCGCGGCCTCCCGGTCGGCCATGTCGCGGAACTGCCAGACGAGGTCCTCCACCTGTTCAGGGTCGCCGGCAGGATCTCCCATCGAGATCAGCGAGCGTCCCGAGCGCGCATACATCAGGAATGCCCTGCCGTCCTGCGACCACAGGAACTCCTTGTCGCCGAGGAAGGCGATATTCGTCTGGGTATCCGGCGAGTTGGCGATGACGGCGGCGATTGCGTCCGCCTCCGTCCTGGTGTGCGGCTTCGGCTTTGCCGGCGGCCGGTGAATGACGGTCGCCACGCCCAGCGCCACGGCTGCCACGACCAGGCCAACGGTGGCGCGCAGGAAGCGCGGCGCCTCGCCGCTCCAGGCAAACTCCCAGAACAGTTCGTTGGAATATTCGACATGGCTGTAAGAAAAGAACCCGAGCCAGGTGGTGGCGACCAGCGCGAGCATCACCAGCCCGAGCCACTCCCAGGAGAGGCTGGTGATGCGCTGGGGCGCGCGGCGGTAAAACGCCTCGCGCGACAGGAGCAGGAACACGGCCGCGAGCGCCAGCGTCGACGCCTCCTCCCAGTCCAGTCCCTTGATGAGCGAAAGCACGGCGCCGACGAAGAGCATCGCCACCGCCACAGCCCAGGCGGAAAACAGCCGGCGCTGCAGGCCGTGGGCGATGACGAGCAATGCCAGCCCGACGAGGCTGCCGAGGAAGTGCGAGGATTCCACCAGCGTCAGGGGCAGCCAGTGTTTCAGGACATCGAGCCGGTCCGGCACGCCGGGCGTCGCGCCCGAGAACAACAGGACCACGCCGGAAATGAACACCACCGTCGCCGCCACCAGCGGCACCAGTGCCTTGATCGCCTTCGTCGGCCCGACGAAGCGGGCGGCAAGCCTGCCGCGGATCATGCCGGCTTCGGCGGCGGCCAGCACGACCAGCGCGATGACGAATGGCAGGAAATAGTAGATCAGCCTGTAGGCAAGCAGCGAAGCCAGGATGTCGGCGCGTCCCTGCAGGCCCAGGCCAGCGATCAGCGTGGCCTCGAAGACGCCGATGCCGCCGGGCACGTGGCTGATCGAGCCGAGGATGACGGCGCTCATATATACGGTAAGGAAAAGCGCGGGGCTGGCCGGCGCATCCGCCGGGAGCAGCACATAGAGCACACCTGCGGAGGCCAGCAGGTCGATCACCCCGACCACCAGTTGCAGAAGCAGCATGTTTCGCGGCGGCAGCGGGAAGCGCCACGAGAGAAGCTTCAATTCCCTGCCCTGCGCCCCTGCCGTGAAGAACAGTGCCGCCAGCGTCGCGATGATGGCAAAGCCGATCAGCCTGTCGGCGGAAGCGTGCATGATGCGCAGCAGCGGCACGCCTTCGGGGTCGAACAGCAGCGCCAGCCCGACGATTGTGGCGAAGGCCAGCCACAGGCCCATCCAGCTCAGCAGCACGACCTGGCTTATTTCACGCGCATCGAGCCCGCTGCGCGAATAGGTGCGGAAGCGCACGGCGCCACCGGTGAACAGGTGAAAGCCGAGGAAATTCGAGAATGCGTAGCCGCTCATGCCGGAAAGGGCGGCATTGTGCCATGGCACCTTGCCGGGCGCGGCGATGCGGCAGGCAACGATGTCGTAGCTGGCTAGCGCGCAATAGCTGACGCAGGTCGCAAGCAGCGCCAGCGCGATGCTCGACCGGGGCATGGCATCCAGCGCTGTCTTGATATCGATGAGGCGCAGGCCCGCCGTCATCCGATGGAAAAGCCAGAAGGCGACCACCGTGACCACAACGGCGACAACGGGCCCCGAATAGGCGTGCAGACGCTGAGGGAAACGCGCCTTTCCGACAATTGGCTCACTCATGAACGAACGCCGGCCTCCAGATGTTGCGGTTCCAAATGGCTTCGTGCACACGCGAATCCACGCCCATTCCCGGTTTCGCGGCGGGCGGCGATCTTAAGCAGGTCTCTCGCGGCTTTTTGACGGCAATCCGTCCGCGCATATGAAAAAACCCATCCGGACATTTAGGTCCGGATGGGCTGGTTTCGAGCTAAAATCGGTCAGGCGCGGCCGAAAGGCACCGCCACGAAGGTCTGCGTGCCACCGCGGTCGACCAGAAGAAGCACCGACTTCTTGCCGGCCTTCGCAGCCTCGGCCACGGCGCGGCTTGCCTCCTTGGCGTTGTGCACGGGCACCTGGTTGACCGACAGAATCACGTCGCCTTCCTTCAGCCCCTGTTCGCCGCCGGCCTTGTCCGGGTTGACGTTGACGACCACGGCGCCCTTCTCGTTCGAGGAAAGGTTCAGCGCCTCGCGTACATCCCTGTTGAGATCGCCCAGCGACAGGCCGAGGGATGGCACGTTGAAGCTGCCATCCGAAGACGGGCTCGGCGCGGTCTGCGCTTCCGCGGTCTTCTCGTCATTGTCATTGTTGCCGACGGAGATCGAGACATCCATGCTCTTGCCGTTGCGCCAGATCGTCATCGTTTCCTTGGTGCCGGGCGTGACATCGGCCACGGCTCGGGACAGATCCCTCGGGTCCTTGATGTCGTGGCCACCGAAGCCGGTGACGATATCGCCGGTCTTCAGGCCGGCGTCAGCCGCAGGCGAGCCATCGGTGACATGCGCCACGAGCGCGCCGGAAGCCGAGGCCAAGCCAAGCGCATTGGCGACATCCGGCGTGACCGGCTGGATCTGGACGCCGATGAAGCCGTGCTCGATCGAGCCGCTCGTGATGAGCTTGGCGACCACCGGCGCGGCCTGGTCGGACGGGATGGCGAAGCCGACGCCGACATTGCCGCCGTTCGGCGAGTAGATGGCCGAGTTGATACCCACGACCTTGCCGTCCATGCCGACCAGCGGGCCACCGGAATTGCCATGGTTGATGGCCGCATCGACCTGGATGAAGTCATCATAGGGGCCGGAATGCAGGTCGCGGCCGCGCGCCGACACGATGCCGGCCGTCACGGTGGTGCCGATGCCGAACGGGTTGCCGATGGCCAGAACCTGATCGCCGGTCTGCAGCTTGTCCGAATCGCCCCATTGCAGCGTCGGCAGAGGCTTGTCAGCCTTGACCTTGATCACGGCCAGGTCGGTCTTGGCGTCCCGCCCGACCAGCGTTCCGTTCAACTCCGTGCCGTCATCGAGGATCACCTTTATCTCGGAGGCTCCTTCCACGACGTGGTTGTTGGTAACGATCGTGCCGTTGGAATTGACGATGAAGCCGGAACCCAATGCCTCGGCCTCCTCCGATCTCGGCCGGGCCTGCGGCATCGGCATGCCCCTCTCGCCGAAGAAGTGGCGGAAATACTCGTCGAAGGGCGAACCGCGTTCGAACGGCGTCGAATTGTCGTCATCGGAGCTCACCTTCATCTTGGTCATGATGGTGACGACGGCCGGCTTGTCGGCCGCCACGATGGATGCAAACGAGTTGCCGGGCGTCACGATGCTGGCCACGGGCATGGCCGGGAGCGTTGCTTGCGCCTCGGCTCTCAATACGGGCGAAAGGAGGAACGGAGTTACGACCAGTGCCGCGCCCAGCAAGGCTGCAACACGGTGCTTGCGGAAGATTGTGGAGGACATTTTCGTGGTCCTTGCTTTGGTTGATCGGGCACCGTGACGTTATCCAGCCGGAGCTGCCTCTCCGACGCATCAGACTCCCGGGATACCGGTTCCGATCGTCGCCACGGATCAGTCGATGCCATTCTAGTTAGTGCGCGATCGGGCCATATTTAGTGCTTTTCGCCACATTACGAAGATTTAATTGCCAGCAAGCGGGCTCCGGGCAGCAAACGGAAAAACAACATCGGTTCTGCTACGCGGGCGCATGGCTTTACTTGGGATATGCTTGCGAACAGCGGGCTGACGTCCGCATCAGTCACCGGCGATGCATAGCGGGCAGCAGCTTCACTGCGTGGCGCGCGCAACCTGGCCGAGGCGCTGGTCGAGGCCGGCGACGATCTTGTCCGCCAGACCGGTATAGTTGCCGTCGAAATGGTGCCCGCCCGAAGTCTTGAACAACTCGATCCCGCGCCCGGAAAGTTTCGGGCAGGCGGTGTCGTCCTCGTCCTCGCCGTAGAAGCACTGGACCAGGCGCGGATCGATCCTGCCGAGTTCCGGCAGGGTTGGCCGGGCGTCCGAACTGGACGATCCCAGCCAGCCGGCAACCGAAACCTCGAAATCGGCCTGCGGCGAGAAGCCGAGCAGGGAAACCTCGCGGATGTCCTGCCGGTCCGTCTGGCTCAACTCATTGTAGGTCGCGGGCAGGATGTCCGCGCCGAACGAATAGCCGACGAGGAGGACATGCCGGACCTTCCAGCGCCGCTCATAGGTGGCGATCAGTTGGTGAAGGTCCCTGGCGACATCCTCGGGCGAGCGCTCGGACCAGAAATAACGCAGCGAATCCACCCCGATTGTGGGCACGCCGCTGCTCTGCAAAACGCCCGCGATGGACTTGTCGAGATCGCGCCAACCGCCATCGCCCGAATAGACGACAGCCATCGTATCATGCGTCGGTTTCGCCGGCAGCTCGACGATCGGCAGGGTTGCCGCGGCCGTCGCGCCCGGCGCACCGACCGTTCCGATGACCGCCGCTTCCAGCGCGGCCTGCGCCGAAACACCGGTTTCCTTGACGCTGATGCCGAAGCCCCGGCTACGCAGATCCTGGATATGGCCGCGGCCATCGGCGGTGGCCTCCGGCGTCAACATGACGTCTATCGGATCGGGAAGATCGCCCTTGGCGAGATCATAGACAACGCCTTGCGGGGTCGCGCGGCGTGGCGCGCCGCTGCACAGCGTCTTTCCCAAGGGAACGGAAGCGGTCGGGTCCACCGCGATGCTGTGGCCGATGGTATCGGCGGGCGTCTGCGCCGCAATGGCCATCACCAGGCCGCCGCCCTGCCCCCGGCCGGCCAGTATGGGCGGGTTGTACGCGCCCGCCTCGTCCGCACGCTGAACCTGATGGCTTATGCTCTCGATGTCGGAGACCAGATAGGCGCAGTCGGCGGGCGTCCTGTCGATGGCCTGCAGATATTGCGGCAGGTCAACGCCGATGACGATCGCGCCGTCGCGCCCCAGGCGATCGGCGAAATCCTCGTCCGCTGCGGACCATCCGTTCCTGTCGGAAAACAGGAAAACCGTGCTTGTCGGCGTATCGTCGGGCATGACGATGCGCGGCGCCGGGATGAGCCCGGTCTCGAAAGAAGCTCCCGGTGCCGAACCGGCGATGCCCAGAAGGCACAATGCGGCAAATGACATTCCGACGACGCGTTTCACGCCCAGAACCCCCTGGATGTCCCGCCGGCTGCTTTCGTGACGCGGCGAGTGCCCGTTTCGAGAACGGCGCGGTACGGACCATGACGCCGAAAAATGGCCTGCAATATGGCATAAATGCCGATCTGCGGCGGTTGATCCCGAGCTTACGAAAAATCAATGAAACGGAAGCGGCCGCCGCACCGTTGGGGTGCGGCGGCCGCTTTGGCAGTGTCTGGGTGATCCGGCCGGCTGCCGTGCCTCAGACGCCGATCGGCATATGCTCGGCCGAGCGCGTCACGGCGCGCGGCGCGGTGATTTCCTTCCACTTCGAAAGCGCCTGGTTAACGGCCGGGAACGGCCGGCGCTTGACGAACTTGCCGCGCCCCGGCTGCGGCTGGTCGTTCTGGCCGTGCGACCAGACGACATCGCCGCGCGACAGCGTGTAGCGCGGCAGACCGTTGACCTTGAACCCCTCGAAGACGTTGTAGTCGATGATCGACTTCTGGTTGGCAGCCGAAATGGTCTTGGAGAGCTTCGGATCCCACACCACCAGATCGGCGTCCGACCCCGGCAGGATCGCGCCCTTCTGCGGATAGATGTTCAGGATACGGGCGATGTTGGTGGAGGTGACGGCCACGAACTCGTTCATCGTCAGGCGTCCGGTCTCGACGCCGCGCGTCCACAGCACGGGCATGCGGTCTTCCAGACCGCCGGTGCCGTTCGGTATCTTGCGGAAATCGTCAAGGCCGAGCGTCTTCTGCTCGCTGGTGAAGGCGGCATGGTCCGTTGCCACCACCTGCAGCGAGCCGGCGGCGAGCCCCGCCCAAAGGCTGTCCTGATGGCTCTTGTCGCGGAACGGGGGTGACATGACACGGCGTGCGGCGTGCATCCAGTCCGGGTTCTGGTATTCGCTTTCGTCGAGCGTCAGATGCTGGATCAACGGTTCGCCGAAGACGCGCATGCCCTTCTGTCGCGCGCGGCGGATGGCTTCGTGGCTCTGCTCGCAGGAGACGTGCACGATGTAAACCGGCACGCCCGCGGCGTCGGCGATCATGATGGCGCGGTTGGTGGCTTCGCCCTCCACTTCCGGCGGGCGCGAATAGGCATGCGCTTCGGGGCCGGGAACACCGGCGTCGATGTATTTCTGCTGCAGTGCGGCAACGATATCGCCATTCTCCGCATGCACCAGCGGCAACGCGCCGAGCGCGGCGCAACGCTGGAAGGAGGCGAACATCTCGTCGTCGTTCACCATCAGCGAGCCCTTGTAGGCCATGAAATGCTTGAAGGTGTTGATGCCGCGATCCACCACCTTCGCCATGTCCGAGAATATCTGCTCGGACCAGTCGGTGACAGCCATGTGGTAGGAATAGTCGGAAGATGCCTGACGGGTCGCCCTGCTCTCCCACTCTTCCAGTGCCGCCAGCATGCCATCGGGCCCCGGGATGACGAAATCGACCACCATGGTGGTGCCGCCCGAAAGCGCGGCAAAGGTGCCGCTTTCCCAGGTTTCGGCGGCGGTCGTGCCCATGAAGGGCATCTCGAGATGGGTGTGCGGGTCGATGCCACCGGGCATGACATAGGCGCCGCCCGCATCGATCACCGTGTCTCCGGACAGGTTTTTCCCGATCGCGGCGATACGCTCGCCCTCGACCAGAATGTCGGCCTCATAGGTCCGATCGGCGGCCACTATGGTGCCGCCCTTGATCACTTTCGACATTGCGAACTCCTTCCTCATTCAACCCCTGCGCAGTCTTCGCTTCCGCCAAGCAGCGCTTTTTTGTTCAAGGTGGCCCGCTTTGCCGCCTCGGCGACAGCCCCGCGGCCGGGCAATTCATTGGTCCAACCGAACCGATGATTGTGGATGCCGCAAAAAATAACAAGGCCGCACCGAGCGGCTCGATGCGGTCCCGACAAAGACCATGATCTCGGGAGCGGGATGGGGCCCCGGGCGCCTACGCCTTCGGCAGCAATCCTTGCGGGTCGATATCGGGCTTGCGACCGGCGACGACATCGGACAGGAATTTCCCCGAGCCGCAGGCCATCGTCCAGCCGACATGCCCATGTCCTGTATCGAGATAGAAATTGGCATAGCGGCTGCGGCCGATGACCGGAACCGAATTGGGCATCATCGGCCGGAGACCGGCCCAGCATTCGGCCTTCTTCTCATCGATCGCGCCGGGAAAGAGTTCATGGGCCGAACGGAACATGCGGGCGAAGTCGGCCGGCTTGTGCGTCCGGTCGAAGCCGGCGAATTCCGCCGTGGAGGCGAGGCGCAGGCGGTTGCCGAGCCGCGAATAGGCGACGTAGCGATCTTCATCGACGCCGCCCATGGTCGGCCCCTTTTCCGTGTCCTCCAGCGGGATCGTCGCCGTATAGCCTTTCACGGGATAGACGGGCAGGTCGATGCCGATCCTGCGGCCGAAGACGCCGCTCTCCGGTCCCATGGAAAGCACTGCGGCGTCGCAGGGAAGCGAGCCCTTGCTGGTCCTGACCGCACGGACACGGCCAGCCTCGACATCCAGCCCTTCGACATTGGTGTCGTGCATGAATTCCACGCCGAACCGCTCGACCGCCAGTTCCGCGAGCCTTGTGGCGAACATGCGGGAATCGCCCGTCTGGTCCATTGGCGAATAGATGCCGCCGGCGATCCGGCCGCCGGAATCGGCCAGCCCCGGCTCCACTTCGAAAAGCCGCTTGCGATCGACCACCTCGATCTCCAACCCACGTTCGCCAATATAGCGGAAGTGCTCGGCGCCGCTGTCGAGGCTCTTCTGGTCACGGTAGAAATAGACGATGCCCCTGCGCCGCTCGTCGAAATCGACGCCGGTCTCGGCTGTGATCTCGTTGATGCATTCGCGCGAATAGAGCGCCAGCCGCAACTTCACATCGGTGTTGGCATAGGCGCGGGCCTCGGTGCATTGGAACAGGAAGCGCCAGGTCCAGGACAGGAAGGCCGGGTCGAGGCTCGGCCGCACCCGGATGCCGAGATCGGGGTTGAAGATGGATTTCAGGAATGTGCGCAACGCGCCTGGAGAGGCCCAGGAATAGGCGTCGCCCGGAGAGACCAGGCCGGCATTGCTGTAGCTGGTGCCGCGCGCGGGCGCGGGATGGCGCTCGATGACCGTTACTTCATGGCCGTCGCGCGCCAGATAATAGGCAGCCGCCGTGCCAACGACACCGGCACCCAGAACCAGAATTTTCATTGAAGATCGCCCCCTGCCGCCGGCTCAGGCGCTGCGCGCCGAATTCTTGCCGGTCAAAATCCGCTCCCACGATAGCGCATCGCCGACAATGGCGTCGAGATCGTCCCGCGCAGGAACCCAGCCGAGTTCGTGCCGGGCGAGAGCGGCATCGGCGATGATGGAGGCGGGGTCGCCGGCGCGACGGTGCCCTACGGCGACTTCGAAGTCGCGCCCGTGCACCCGTTTGACGCTGTCGACCACCTCGAACACCGAATAGCCATGGCCATAACCGCAATTGGCGACGAGATTGCCGCCACCGTCGCGTAGACGCTGCAAGGCGAGGCGATGCGCCGCGACGAGATCGGAGACATGGATGTAATCGCGCACGCAGGTGCCATCCGGCGTCGGATAGTCCGTGCCGAAAACCTGCATCGATGGCCGCTTGCCCAGCGCCGTCTCCGAGGCGACCTTGATGAGGTGCGTCGCGCCCGGCGTGGACTGGCCGGTGCGGCCGCGCGGATCGGCGCCCGCGACATTGAAATAGCGCAGCGCCGTATAGCGCAGGCCGTGCGCGGCCGCGGCATCGCGCAGCATCCACTCGCTCATCAGCTTGGAAAGGCCGTAGGGCGATTCAGGTGCGAGCCTGGCGTCTTCGCGCACCGGCTCCAGCCCTGCCGCGCCATAGACCGCGGCGGTCGAGGAGAAGATGAAATTGGGCACCTTCTCGCGCACCGCCGTTTCGATCAGCGCGCGCGTCTTGCAGGTGTTGTTCTCGTAATAGCCGAGCGGATCGGCAACCGACTCGGGTACGATGATGGAACCGGCAAAATGGATGATGGCGTCGACGCCATGCTCCCGGATCACCGAGCCGATCAGCGCGCCGTCCGCTATATCGCCCACAACCAGCCTGGCTTCCGGCGCCACCGCCCACTCGAAACCGGTGGACAGACGGTCGACGACGACGACCTTTTCGCCGGCGTCCAGCAACTCCCAGACCATATGGCTGCCGATATAGCCGGCGCCGCCGGTCACCAGAACTGTCATGCTTCAACCCCCACTTGAGTACAGGCCGGTGCCATCGCCGTCTTCTGCCGGGCGGCCCATTGGAGGGCGTAGAAACAGCAGAAGCCGAAGGCCGCGGCAGTCATCATATAGCTTTCGCCGATGGCGAGCCGGTTATTGGAATTCGTGAAAATGGTGCCGAGGAAGAACACCATCGCCACAATATAGAAATCGAACGCTTCGCGCGGAATGAGGTTGTTCTTGTAGGCGGAGCGGACCCTGGAGATCGCCCATCCATAGAGTGCGGCATAGAATGCGAAACCGAGAAGCCCATACCTCACAGCGACCTCGAGATAGCCATTGTGGATCAGGTCGAAGCCGACTTTCCGGTATTTTGCCTGAACCCACAGATCTTTCCAGGCGATGCCATTTCCGAACAGGACATTCTGCGACCAGACTTCTATCGCATTGGACCAGAGCTTGAGCCGGATGTTCATGCTGTTCGGTATCTTGCCGGATTCGATCGCATCCTGGACCGCTTCCAGCGGGTTCTCGCTGTGCACAATGCCCTGCACGATGGTGTCCGTGCTGGCATAGGTCGGACCGATCGTTTTCCAGATACCGGAACCAAGCACGGTGACGAACAAAGCCAAGGCGACCAAAAAGGCGCCGCCCATCACCCAACCCCGCGAACCTCTGATCCGCGGCAGCGCCAGCAATGCCTGTATGCAGAGGGCTATGGCTATCGCGCCCCACACGCCCTTGGACTTGGCGCCATAGAGGCCGGCAAAGCAGAGCGCGATGGTGATGTAGGAAACTGCCTCATAGATATAACGGCGCTTCGCATCAGCTACATGCTTGTATGCATAGCGGCTGAAATTCAGCGCCGCCAGGATAATAAAGCCGGCTCCGACCGAACTGTGGATCGTGTTCCTCATCATGAGGAAATCATGATGATCGCTGTCGAATACCGAGAACCACTGGAGCGTGGCAGCAGCCATGACGAAGCTGATCAACACGAACAGCGTAACAAACGTTCCTAACAGCCTCCAATGCAGAAACATCATGTAGCCGACTGTTATATAGAGGATAGGTAGTAAGTAAATTCCTTCCGCCGTTCCATAACTGCGGACGTCCGGGTCAATATAGAGAAGAGCGTAGCGTATACCGACGAATATTGCCCAGCCGATGCAGGCGAAACCAGCCCACCCTATCGAAGGTTTGAAATCGGCACGAACATAAATCAATATTCCCCAAAGGACCAAAATTATCGAAACATACCTATAGATGTCCTTTTCCAGCCATACTGCGGACACCAAAAGCATAAACAGTATTATGACGAACGCGTCTTTTATATTTTGAGCAAAAGAGCGTTCCATCTTGACGTTCATTTCCCTCTCACCGCGTAGGAGACGCGCGAAATATATTCCCGCGCCCGGAAAAACAGAACGCTGATCCGCATCAGCACCGGGAGCTTCGCGCCTGAATATTCCTTGCGGGTTGCGATCGTCGTATCTGCCCGACTTGTATTCTCAAATGCGACGAGAGGAAGACGAACCGTGAAGGTTTCCACACCGGTTGCCCAGCCGCGTTCCAGCGCAACGTCATAGGGGATCGACATGACCCCGAGGGCCTCCAGCAGCTTGCGGGCGCCCTGCTGGGTCACCGCATAGCAGGCCCCGGAACCTTGGGGGCCGTGGATACAACGACCGACTTCGTCTCCCAGGGCCGATGTTGCATAGCGAATGAAGCCCTTGATGCGGTGATTGACCAGTTTGAGAAGTTCCATCCGGGGATAGGCCTCGAACATGGCCCGCACCCGCTTTTCGAGATCCGGGTTCATCTGAATATCGTCTTCGGCGATCACCGCAAGCTCGAAACCATTGTCGACGACCGCCTGCAACGCATTGAGGTGGCTGAGGTAGCAGCCATATTCCCCCGGGAGCACGGCCGCGCCATGGTTGCGGCGGAACATGACCGCATCGAAATTCCGGCGCGCCGAGGAGGGAATCGCAGCGCCGTCGACAGCGGCGACGCGTTGAACCGTCAATCCCGCCTGCCGCGCGCTGTCAGCAATCCTCTCCCACCTCTCCCTGGATCTATCAAGATTTATTACAAGTACCGGCAGCATTTGAAAAACTGTCATTTCCATTTTTTCTATCGCCGCCTGCATGCGTCAGCGGTTTGCTTCATATCCGAGGAAGGCGAGGACGAAAACCCATTTGGAAATCTCCGATATCCGGACGCTCCGTCAATTCGCCTGCCGCCGGCCGCGGCGCGCCTGTCGCCAAACCGGCCGGGAAAGTCGTCTGGGAAATTTTTTGACATGAATCAAGGCAGCCGACGCGCAGGGCTCTATGTTTCGACCAAAGACGGCGTGGCATTTTGACCGCATTCATGGAATGGACTGCCAGGCACGCCGTCATTATGATCCTGCCGAAATCCGGGAAGCCATGATGAATTATCAGCGATTTTTCGAAGAAGCGATCGATCAGCTTCATGCCGAACGACGCTACCGCGTCTTTGCCAATCTGGAACGGATCGTCGGCAGGTTCCCGCGAGCCATATATCGGACGAACGGCCAGGCCCAGGAAATCACCGTCTGGTGCTCCAACGACTATCTCGGCATGGGTCAGCACCCGAGCGTCGTCGAAGCCTTCCGAACCGCGGCCGGCCAGATGGGCTCCGGCGCTGGCGGCACGCGCAACATCTCCGGCAACAACCATCCGCTGGTCGAGCTCGAGCATGAGCTTGCCGACCTGCACGGCAAGGAAGCGGGCCTCGTCTTCACCTCCGGTTTCGTATCGAACGAGGCTTCGATCTCGACCATCGCGCGGCTGTTGCCGAACTGCCTGATTCTGTCTGACGAATTGAATCACGCCTCGATGATCGAGGGCGTACGCCGTTCCGGCGCGGAAAAGAAGATTTTCCGCCACAACGATATCGCCCATCTCGAAAGCCTGTTGCAGGCCGCGGGGCGCGAGCGCGCCAAGCTGATCGTCTTTGAGTCCGTCTATTCGATGGACGGCGACATAGCGCCGATCGAGGCGATCGCCGACCTCGCCGACAAATACAACGCCATGACCTATATCGATGAGGTGCACGCGGTCGGCATGTACGGCGCGCGCGGCGGCGGCATCACCGAGCGCGAGGGGCTGGCGCATCGCATCGACATCATCGAGGGCACGCTTGCCAAGGCCTTCGGCACGCTGGGCGGCTACATCACCGGGCCGGGCGCGGTGGTCGATGCCGTGCGCTCCTATGCGCCAGGCTTCATCTTCACCACGGCCCTGCCGCCGGCGATCGCCGCCGCATCCACCACCTCCATCCGCCATCTCAAGACCTCTCAGGCCGAGCGCGACGCGCAGCAGCGCCAGGCTGCGCAGACCAAGAAGATCCTTGGGGATGCCGGTCTGCCGGTGATGCCGTCGGAGACGCATATCGTGCCGATTCTGGTCGGTGATCCCGAGCTGTGCAAGATGGCGTCCGACCGCCTGCTGGGCGTGCACGGCATCTATATCCAGCCGATCAACTACCCCACCGTTCCGCGCGGCACCGAACGGCTGCGCATCACGCCGACGCCCTTCCATGACGACGAGCTGATCGAGACGCTCAAGGATGCGCTGGTGGAAACATGGAATGCGCTGGGCATTCCCTATCGCACCTCGGACCAGCCCTCCGTCGCCAAGTCGGAGCGGATCATTCCGCTTCTGGTGCCGAAGTCGGGCGGCTGAGCCGCACATCATTCTCCTTCCCGCAATACAAGGAAGCCCGGCCGAGACTCGACCGGGCTTTCTTGATTTTACAGGCGAAATGGCTGTGCTTCAGCGCACCATGTGCACCCAGCCGTGATGGTCGGCCGCGTTGCCGCGCTGGATGTCGACGAGACTGGCGCGCAGCCTGGCGGTCACTTCGCCGTCGCCGCTATTACCGATCGCGAACGAGCCGTCCTTGAAGCGCACCGCGCCGATGCCGGCGACAACCGCCGCCGTGCCGCAGGCGAAAGCCTCGCGGAGCCTGCCGCTCTCGGCATCCCTGCGCCATTCCTCGAAGGAATAGGGCTTTTCCTCGACTTTCAGGCCCGCTTCCTGCGCCAGCTTGATGATAGAAGCGCGGGTGATGCCGGGCAGGATGGTTCCACCGAGCGGAGGCGTGACCAGCGTGTTGTCGTCCATCACGAAAAACACGTTCATGCCGCCGAGTTCCTCAACCCAGCGATGCTCGACGGCATCGAGGAACACCACCTGGTCGCAGTCGTGCTTGCTGGCCTCGGCCTGGGCGATCAGGCTGGCGGCGTAGTTGCCTCCGCACTTGGCCGCGCCCGTGCCGCCGGGAGCTGCGCGCGTGTAATCGTCAGAAACCCAGACGGTCACGGCCTTGTAGCCGCCCTTGAAATAGGCGCCCACCGGCGAAGCGATGACGCAGAAGATATAGTCCGAAGCCGGCCGCACGCCGAGGAACGGCTCGCTGGAGAACATGAATGGCCGGATGTAGAGGCTGCCGTCGCCGTCGGGAATCCAGTCGGCATCGGCACGCACCAGCGCCTCGACAGCCTCGACGAACAGCTTTTCCGGCACCGGCGGCATGGCCATGCGCTCGGCCGACATTACCATGCGCCGCGCGTTCTCTTCCGGGCGGAACAGCGCGATGCCGTCCTTCGTCCGGTAGGCCTTCATGCCCTCGAAGATCTCCTGCGCATAATGCAGAACGGCGGCGGCCGGATCGATGGCGAAGGGCGCGCGCGCCTTGACCTCGCCATTGTGCCAGCCCTTCTCGGCGTTCCAGTTCATCGTCACCATATGGTCGCTGAAAATCTTGCCGAAGCCCGGATTCTCCATCAGGGCCGCGCGCTTTTCCGGCGAGGTCGGCGAAGGGTGCTTTATGAGTTTGAAGGATTGATTGTATGTCATCGAATGTACTTTCCCGGTATCGCGGTTGGAGACTGCATATTCCACTCCGGCAAGGCTCCGCAACCGCGCTGAAACGAAATCATCCCTGCCCTATCCACGCGGCGAGGCGCGTGGCAGCCTCTTCGAGCTGATCGAGACGGCGGTGGAAACAAAGCCTGAAGAAGGCTTCGCCGCCCTGACCAAAGGCGGTGCCCGGCGCGAGGCCGACATTGGCCTTGTCGACGATCTCGAATGCGGCGGTGCGTGAATCCTCGACGCCATCGACTGAAAAGAACAGATAGAACGCGCCCTGCGGCGCGTCGATGCGTGCCCGGCCGGTCTCGCCCAGGATGCCGCAGACAAGATCGCGCGCCTGCCGCGCCCGCTCGATCTGAGACATCAGAAAGCCGTCACCCTCCTCCAGCGCCGCGATGGCGCCCCGCTGCATGAAGGGCGCCACGCCCGAGGTGGAATATTGGATCAGGTTCTCGAACACCTGCTGCAGCGACGGGTGGACGCGCAGCCAGCCGATGCGCCAGCCGGTCATCGCCCAGTTCTTGGAGAAGGTGTTGACGAAAAGGATACGGTCTTCCTCCTCCATGATATCCATGAAAGAGGGCGCGCGGCGGCCGCCATAGTAGAACAGCGCGTAGATCTCGTCGGCGATGATCCACAGACCGTGCCGGCGGGCGAGATCGAGGATCGCCTTGAGCGTTTCGAGGTCCGCGGTCCAGCCTGTCGGATTGGAGGGGCTGTTGACGAAGATGGCCTTCGTCCTGCCGTTCACCGCGGCCTCGATCTTGCCGACGTCGCAGGACCAGCCATTGTCCGACTGGTCGAGCATGACGGCCACGGGCCGCGCACCGGCCACGCCGGCGGCGCCCGCGAAGTTCGGCCATGCCGGCGAAAGATAGATCACCTCGTCGCCCCCGCCGGCCGTGGCCTGGATGGCAAGCTGTATCGCCTGCATGCCGCCGCCGGTGACGAGGAATTCCTCATCGGCGAATGAGTGGCCGAAATACCGCTGATGGTAGCGCGCGAGCGCGGCGCGCAGTTCGGGAAGTCCGCGCTGCCACGTGTAGAAGGTTTCGCCGGCCGCGAGCGCCCTCGTCACCGCATCCGAAATGAAGGCCGGTGTCGGCAAGTCACCCTCGCCCGCCCATAGCGGAATGAGCCCTTCGCGGCCGCGCCCGTAATTGGCAACGGCAACGATGCCGCTTTCCGGGGCAAGGCGGGCTTCGGGGCGGAGATTTTCGACGAGCGACATGACCGATCCTTGAAATGACAAGAAATTGCTAGCCGTTTTTGCCGGCCGCGCAAACAGAAAACCCCGACCCAGGGGGCCGGGGCTTCGAAACTTCCGTTGTTCCAGAGCGCTTACTTCTGCTTGGCCAGAAGATCGCGGATTTCGGTCAGCAGCACCACGTCCGGCGCGGGCGCCGCCGGCTCTGCCGCCTTTTCGGCGACCAGCCTGCGACGCATGCTGTTCACGCCTTTCACCATCAGGAAGATGATGAAAGCAAGGATCAGGAAATTGATCACCACGGTGATGAAATTGCCGTAGGCGAAAACTGCGCCCTGCTTCTTGGCCTCGACGAGCGTATCGGCCGTGACCTTGGACGACAACGGCAGGAAATAGTTGGAGAAATCGAACCCGCCGAAAATCGCGCCGACGATCGGCATGATGATGTCGCCGACCAGAGAATTGACGATCAGGCCGAACGCGCCGCCGATGATGACGCCGACGGCAAGGTCCATCACGTTGCCCTTGGAGATAAACTCCTGAAATTCCTTTAGCACCGGTCCCTCCTTGGTGAACATGGCCATCCCAATCCGCCTTCGGCGATGGCCCCGCCCGCATCATAACAAAAACCCTAAATTGCAAAATGCAGAAAATGCACGTCCGTTTCGACATGAACACCGGTTTTCCATCTGCCCGCAACGGCTGATGGACAGGCGCGGCAAGCTGTGCTTGCCTCGCGGGGAATTTCGCATGAAAAGCGAAAGCCGGGAGGAAGGAAAGCGTGCAGGGCTGGGTCGTCGTCATCATAGCGGTCGCCTATGTGACGCTGCTGTTCGGCATCGCCAGCCTTGGCGATCGCCGCGCCGCGCGGAGGCGCGCGGGCCTGTCGCGCCCGGGCATCTATGCCCTCAGCCTGGCCATCTACTGCACGTCGTGGACCTTCTTCGGCTCGGTCGGCCAGGCCACCGAACGCGGCTTCGAGTTCCTGGCCATCTATATCGGCCCGATCCTGGTGTTTGCCTTCGGCTTTCCCCTGCTCCGGCGCATCGTCAAGCTGGCCAAGGCCGAGAAGATTACCTCCGTGGCCGACTTCCTCGGTGCGCGCTACGGCAAGAGCTTTGCAGTGGCCGGCATCGCCACGCTGATCGCGACCATCGGCGCGGTGCCCTACATCGCCCTGCAATTGAAGGCGATTTCGGGCTCCGTGAGCCTGATGGTGGAGCACTATAACGGCGCTCCACCTTCATTCGACCCCTTCGTCAGCGACATCTCGCTGATCGTGGCCATGCTGCTGGCGGTCTTCGCCGTGCTGTTCGGCACGCGCCATGCCGATGCCACCGAACACCAGGACGGGCTGGTTCTGGCCGTTTCGGTCGAATCGCTGGTCAAGCTCGCCTCCTTCCTCACGGTCGGCGTCGTCGTCACCTTTTTCCTGTTCGGCAGCCCGTCGAAGCTGATCGCGGCGCTTTCGGCCAACGATGCCGTAAGGCAGTCGCTCTCCTATTCGACCTCGCTCGGCACCTGGCTGGTCACCATTGTCATCAGCGGCTTCGCCATCATCATGCTGCCACGGCAGTTCTACGTGATGATCGTGGAAAACCGCAGCGAGAGCGAACTGCGCAAGGCGACATGGGTGTTTCCGCTCTATCTGGTGGCCATCAACCTGTTCGTGCTGCCCATCGCCTTCGCCGGGCTGGTGATGGTGGGAGACCGCACCAGCAGCGACCTCTACGTGCTGTCCGTGCCGCTGTTCGGCAACCGCGACCTGCTGGCGATGCTGGCATTCATCGGCGGGCTTTCGGCGGCAACCGCCATGGTGATCGTGGAAAGCGTGGCGCTGGCGATCATGATCTCCAACGATCTCGTCATCCCGCTCTTCCTGCGCCGGCTGATGAAATCCGAGCCCGACGGGACCGAGGACTGGTCGGCGCTGATCCTCAACATCCGGCGCGCCTCGATCTTCATCATCCTTTTCGCGGCGTTTCTCTACTACCGCGAAAGCACCAACAATGCCCGCCTTGCCTCGATCGGCCTGATGTCCTTCGCCGCGATCGCGCAGTTCGCGCCGTCCTTCATCGGCGGCATGATCTGGCGCGGCGCGAATGCACGCGGCGCGGTGCTCGGCATGATCGCCGGCTTCGTCGTATGGGCCTACACGCTGCTGCTGCCCTCGCTGGCGGCGCCCGAAACGCCGATCATCGCCCAAGGCCTGTTCGGCCTCGAAGCGCTGCGCCCGCAGTCGCTGTTCGGCACAGTCGCCGAGCCGCTCAACCACGGCGTCATGTGGAGCCTTGCCATCAACACGCTATTCCTGGTGCTGGGGTCGCTGTCGCGCGCCTCCGTTCCGCTGGAGCGCATACAGGCGGCGATTTTCGTGCCGCGCGATGCAAGCCCCATGCCCAGCCTGCGCCGTTTCCGAACCGCCGTAACGGTCAACGACCTCAAGGACACGATCTCGCGCTATCTCGGGGTCGAGCGCACGGAACGATCGTTCCAGCGCTTCGAGATCGACAACGGCGTGCGGCTGCACGGCAACGAGCAGGCCAGCATGGAGATGGTGCGCTTTTCCGAGCAATTGCTCGCCAGCGCCGTCGGCTCCTCCTCCGCGCGCCTCGTCCTGTCGCTGCTGTTCAAGCGCCACGACAGCGCCTCGCGCGACACCTTCCGCCTGCTCGATGACGCCACCGAAGCGCTGCAACACAACCGCGACCTGCTGCAGATCGCGCTCGACCAGATGGAACAGGGCATCACCGTCTTCGACCAGGATTTCCGGCTGACCTGCTGGAACCGGCAGTACCGCGTGCTGTTCGACCTGCCCGACGACATGGGCCAGGTCGGCGTCTCGCTCGATCACATACTGCGCTTCCTGATCACGCGCGGCGACATCACGCCGGAAACGCGGCGGGCCGTGCTGAACCGCCTCACCAATTTCGAAAGTCCCTGGCAGCTCGAACTGCGCAGCAGCGGACGCATCATCGAATTGCGCTCCAACCCGATGCCGGACGGCGGCATTGTCGCCACCTATGCCGACATTTCCGCGCGCGTCGCGGCCGACCTGGCGCTCAAGCGCGCCAATGAATCGCTGGAGCAACGCGTGCGCGACCGCACGGTGGAACTCACCCGCGTGAACGAGGAGCTGGCGCAAGCGCAGATGCTGGCCGAGGAAGCCAATCTCGGCAAGACGCGCTTCCTTGCCGCCGCCGGCCACGACATCCTGCAGCCGCTCAACGCAGCGCGGCTCTATTGCTCGTCCCTGCTCGAAACGGCCGGCAAGGGTCCGGTCGGCGGCGCGGTCGCCAATATCGAATCCTCGCTGGAATCGGTGGAAACCATTCTCGGCGCTGTGCTCGACATATCGCGCCTCGACACCGGCGCAATGAAGCCCGTCGACGCAGTTTTCCGGCTTGACGGGCTGCTGCGCCAGCTCGGCACGGATTTCCAGCCGCTGGCCGCCGAAAAGAAGCTCAAGCTCGTCATCGTGCCTTCGTCGCTGGCGGTGGAGACGGACCGCAACCTGTTGCGGCGGCTGGTGCAGAACCTCGTCTCCAACGCCATCAAATACACGCGCAGCGGCCGCATACTGGTGGGTGTGCGCCGGCGCGGCGACCTCGCCGAAATCCAGGTCATCGACACCGGCATCGGCATTCCCCCGGACAAGCTGAACACGGTGTTCCGCGAATTCACCCGGCTGGACGAGGGCGCGCGCGAGGCGCAGGGGCTGGGGCTCGGCCTCTCGATCGTGGACCGCATCGCGCGGGTGCTGCGGCTGGAGCTGCAAATCTCGTCCGAGCCCGGCAACGGAACCCGTTTTTCCGTGATCCTGCCGGTCACGCAAGCGCCACAGCAGGATCATGTCGCGGACGCAAAGCCGCAGCCGGTGGCCGGCTCCGCCCTCAACGGCCTGAACGTGCTGTGCATCGACAACGACGCTCGCATCCTGGAAGGCATGCGAATGCTGCTGGAAGGCTGGGGATGCAAGGTGGAAACCTATTCGGGTTCGCGCGCCATCGAGGCCGGGCGACCGGCCGGGCACCCCGACCTGATCCTTGCCGACTATCACCTCGATGGGGAAAACGGGCTGGACGTGATCGGGCAGCTTCGCGCCCGCTACGGCAGGGACACGCCGGCGGTGCTGCTGACCGCCGACCGCTCGAACGAAGTGCGCGCGGCAGCCGAGCGCGCCGGCGTCCCGGTCATCAACAAGCCGGTCAAGCCGGCCGTGCTGCGCACCATGATGATGCGCCTTCGGCGGGTGGCGCCCGCTGCCGAATAGCAGGCTCTGGAGCGGTTCTGGGTTTTAAGGAATCGCGGAATCGCTCCATCTATTTGTTTTTTACGCATTTCCGGACGCAAAACCGCTTCGCACTTTTGCTGGAAATGCTCTACTGCACGGCGGCGAGCGGGTCGCCGCCGATACGGGAAAGCAGGATGACCGCCTGCGTGCGGCTGTCGACGCCGAGCTTCTGCAATACTGCCGAGACATGCGCCTTGATGGTCGCTTCCGAAACCGACAGCTCATAGGCGATCTGCTTGTTGAGCAGGCCCTCCGCCAGCATGCCGAGCACGCGCGCCTGCTGCGGCGTCAGCGATTGCAGGCGTTTGATGAGGTCGGAAATCTCCTGGTCGCGCTCGACGCCCAGATCGATGCCGGCCGGCGCGGTGATGCCACCCGACAGGACGATCCGCACCGCCTCGCGGATCTCCTCCATGCTTGCCGATTTCGAGATGAAGCCGGACGCCCCAAGCTCCAGCGCGCGCCTGATCGTTTCCGGGTCGTCATGGGCGGAGACCACGACCATGGGCAGGGCCGCATGGATGCCGCGCAGCGAGATCAGGCCGGACAGGCCGCTCGTGCCCGGCATGGAAAGGTCGAGCAGCAGAAGGTCGATGTCCTCGTTGGCCGCGACCAGGGCCTTGGTCGATTCGAAATCCCCGGCTTCGAGGATGGTCGTCACATCGCCCACGCCCGACAGCGCCTGCTTCATCGCGCCGCGAAAGAGCGGGTGATCGTCGGCGATCACGAACTTGTAGCCTGACGGCAAATGACCCTCCCAAAATCCTCGCTTGTCGTTCTTGTTAAAGCGCGGGATCCAGCCGTGCAATTATGCGGCGATGGACGGTCATTTCAAGCAGGAAGCATCACCGGCCTCTCCGTTGGCCGCCTGCGCGGGCGAAACGGGCCTGCAATCCACAACTTCGGGAGTGCTCAGGTCTTGTTCGGCTGGGCCTGCTGATTCTGCTCCGGCTTGGTTTCTTCATTCTCGAAGTCCTTCACGATTCCCATGAATCGCCGGAAGAAACGCTCCATGTAGCCCATGCCCTTCTCGAATTCCTCTTCGCTGGGCAGGCCGGGCGGGGGCATGGCAATCCGCCCCTTCTCCAGCGCGCTCACCCGGTCTTCGAGCGCCTTCAGCGAGTTCTGAAGCTGCTCGATCTGGTCCTGGTAAGCGTCGCGCTCATCGGCGGCGAGCTTGCAGACGAGTTGGCCCGAACGCTCTTCGCACAACGACATCGCGCCGGTCTGCGTGTCCATGCGGACATAGCCGTTGTCCGTCTTTTCCAGACGGTAGCGGTCCTCGGCGGCGCTGGCTCCGCCCACGACCTGCGAGAGGCAGATCGCGGCGGTAGCGATGGCTATGGAACGCATGTGTCACCTCCATTCGCGAGCCGGGGCAGGCTGAGCGCTCTTTGCGTCGGAAATCGGGTCCGTGCCGGTGTCCTGAGACTTTTCCCGCCGTGTCTTTCGGACTATAGGGCGCGCATGCGACAGGTCATCTACAAAATTTCTCCCGAGGCGCTTTGGCGGAAAGCCGAGGCAGCGGGCGTGTTCACCGGCGCGCCGGTGGATGTCGCCGACGGCTTCATCCACTTCTCCACCGCCGAACAGGTGAAGGAAACGGCCGCCAGGCATTTTGCCGGGCAGCCGGACCTCCTGCTCATCGCCATAGATGCGGAAAAGCTCGGCTCGGCACTGAAATACGAGGTTTCGCGCGGTGGGGCGCTGTTCCCGCATCTCTACTCGCCGCTGGACCTCGCCAGCGTGATCTGGACCAAGCCGCTGCCGCTGGGCAGCGACGGCGCGCATGCATTTCCGGAACTGGACGCCTGATGAGCCTTTTCGACACGCTCGGCCGCAGCCTGCTCTTCTCGTTCGATCCGGAGACGGCGCACGGACTTTCGATCAAGGCCCTGAAATGCGGTCTGGCGCTACCCACGGCCCTGCCGGCCAGCCCGCGCCTGCGTGTTTCCGTCTGCGGGCTCGACTTTCCCAATCCGCTCGGCATGGCGGCGGGCTACGACAAGAACGCCGAGGTGCCGGACGCCCTGCTGCGGCTCGGCTTCGGCTTCGCCGAGGTCGGCACCGTCACGCCGCTGCCGCAGCCGGGCAACCCGAAGCCGCGCATCTTCCGGCTGACCGAGGACGAGGCGGTCATCAACCGGCTCGGCTTCAACAATGAAGGCCACGCGCGCTGCGAGGAGCGCCTGGCTGCGCGTGCCGGCCGCCCCGGCATCGTCGGCGTCAATATCGGTGCCAACAAGGACAGCGCCGACCGCATCGCCGATTACGAGCTCGGCGTGAAGCGCTTCGCGCGGCATGCAACCTATCTCACGGTCAATATCTCCTCGCCCAACACGCCGGGCCTGCGCAGCATGCAGGCGCGCGAGAGTCTGGCGGAGCTGCTGTCGCGCGTGATGACCGCACGCGACGCCGAGGCGGAGCGGCTTGGTCGCAAGACGCCGGTGTTCCTGAAGATCGCGCCCGATCTGCACGAAGGCGATCTCGAGGACATCGCCGCCGAAGTCTCCGAAAAAGCGGTGGAAGGCGTGATCGTGTCGAACACCACGATCGGCAGGCCGCCGCTGGCAGGCGCCGCGCGCGATGAAACCGGCGGCCTTTCCGGCAAGCCGCTGTTTGCACGCTCGACCATCGTTCTCGCCAGGATGCGCCGGCTGCTCGGGCCGGAGCGCGCGATCATCGGTGTCGGCGGCGTCAATTCGGCCGAGACCGCGCTGGAGAAAATCCGCGCCGGCGCCGACCTCGTGCAACTCTACACCGGGATGATCTATGCCGGCCCTGCCCTGCCCGGGCGCGTGGTGGCCGGGATGGGACGTTTTCTGGAAGCGCAGAACATCGCAACCATCCGCGAAATTCGCGACACGCGGCTTGCCGACTGGGCCGGCCGCCCGCTCGACTGATCACGTCTGGAAGGTGGCCCGCATGCTGCGCGGCAGTATCGCGAACAGGCTGAGGCCGCGCGCGATCAGGAAAACATGCAGCGCGGCCCATAGGCCATGGTTGCCGAAATAGTGCCCGAAAGCCAGCAATGCGGCAACGAACACCATGAACGACAGCAGCATCATGTTGCGCATGTCGCGCGACCACGTGGCTCCGATGAAGACCCCGTCCATCTGAAAGGCCATGACGCCGCTCAGCGCGGTGAATGCCGCCCAGGGCAGATAGTACGCCGCCTCCGCGCGAACCTCCTCCGACGTCGTGATGATGGCGACGAGCTGGTCGCCGAACAGCAACACGACGATGCTGGCCACGCCGGCCATGCCGAAGCCCCACAGCGAGGTCAGGCGGATCGCCTTGCTGAAAGCCGGTTGATAGCGGGCACCCACCGCTCTGCCCGCCAGTTGCTCGGCGGCGGTGGCGAAGCCATCGAGGAAATAGCTGGACACCATGAAGAAATGCATCAGCACCGCATTGGCGGCGAGCGTCAGCGTGCCAAGCTGCGCGCCCTGCCGGGTGAGCAGCGTGAAAGCACCCATCAGCACGAAGGAACGGATCATGATATCGCCATTGAGCGCCAACAGCCGCCGCATGGCTGCGGGCGCGAAGATCTGGCCCCACTCCACCTTCGGCATCACCGAAAAGCGCCGCAGGATGATCGACAGCCCGAGCAACGCGGTGATGGCCTCGCCGCACAGCGTGCCCCACGCCACGCCGGCCACGCCCCAGCCCAGATGCAGGCCGAACCAGATGGACAGCACGATGTTGATGCCGTTGAGCACCAGTTGCAGCAGCAGGCCGAGATTGGCTTCGCCCCGCCCCAGGAAATAGCCGAGGATGGCATAGTTGAGCAGCGCGGCAGGCGACGACAAAAGCCGGATGCGGATATAGGTGTCCATGGCGGCGGAGACATCCGGCGCGGCGCCCATGAACCATTCGCCAAAGGCGGCTATCAGGGGCATGCACAGCACCACGCCCAGCCCGCAGCCCAGCGCGATGGCGCAGGCGCGCAGGAAAACCGCACGCTCTTCCAGCGCATCGCCGCGCCCAAACGCCTGCGCGACCAGGCCCGTGGTGCCCGAGCGCAGGAAATTGAAGCTGGAAAACACCACGTCGAAAATGATGGCGCCAGCCGCCAGACCGCCAAGCAGCGCGGCATTGCCGAACTGGCCCACCACTGCCGTGTCGACAAGGCCAAGCAGCGGCGTGGTGATATAGGCGAGCGTCATCGGAACCGCGATGGCGAGCACGAGGCGGTTGTTCACCTCGAACGCTTTCGAGCCCTGCAAAATCGATGAGGCGTGGTCCACTGCGCGGTTTCCTGTTGCCGGAACATCAGCTTTGCACCAAGCGCCACAGCCGGCGCAAGCACCGCTTGTCAGGAGAATTCTGATACAGCAGCCGGCATTTCGCCCGCGGCATCACCGCCGGTAGCTGAATAGCCGCAGGATGATGAATGCCGGAACGACGACCGCCGCGCCGAGCAGGAAATAGCCGACGAAGCGATCGAAAGCCCTGAAACCCATATGCCAGACCTGCAACACGAAATCGTGGATCTGGTAGACGAGATCATAGGGCGACCAGCCGAAATAACTCATCACGATGCCGACCAGGAACGACACCACCACGAGCTTGAGGAAGATCCGGAGCGGCGTATCCCCCAGAAAGCGCGTAAAATCGGACACCGTCGTCCTCCTGCGATTCGCATTTGGTTTTGCCATCCCCTGCAAATAGGCGACTTTGGCCCGCGCGTTCAAGCGTCAGGCTGTTGGCAACGCAAGCGTCTCGCGATTTGCGATTGCCGGTCGGCGCGGCTCTGTGATAAGCGGGGCATCACGCGGGTATGATGTAATGGTAGCCTGTCAGCTTCCCAAGCTGAACGCGCGGGTTCGATTCCCGCTACCCGCTCCAGCAAGTGTTTCAGACATTTTTTCCAGCGGCTTTGATGCGGCAGGTCTACGCCGCATTCCCCGAAGGCGGGCACAGCGGCTACGGGAAAAGCACTGTTTCCGGGAGGCCGGATGCATTTTCCCCCTGAATCGTGTGGGCGTTCGCTGATTTCCGATCGATCGGCAGCAGTTGACTGGGGCATTCCATGAATGGAAGGCTGGTGGCGCGCCGAGGCTGGGCTTCATTTGCTTGAGCGAAGCCAGGCGCGTTTTGCAATCTGAGAGGGAAGATGTTCAGATCAATATTGGCTATTTCTATCTCGGTCCTGCTTGCAGGAGCCGCGATAGCCGAGGAAAAACCCAACCTAAACTCAGGCGTCACGACATCGGAGATTCTTGCGACGGCGCCCGTTCATTGGGTTTCCGTGGATCAGATCGAGGCGTCCCTGGAGGGCCAGCCGCCCATCGTTGTCGGTTTCGACGTGGACGACACCGTGCTCTTCTCCAGTCCGTGCTTCTACTACGGGAAGATGAAATATTCGCCCACTTCGGAAGACTATCTGAAGATGGACGCGTTCTGGACCGATATCCACACGAACAACTGCGACCAGTATTCCATTCCGAAGGAAGTGGCACGGAAGCTCATCGACATGCATACGGCGCGCGGCGACGAGATATTCTTCATCACGGGCCGCACCAAGGGCAGCGGCACCGAAAGCCTGACCGGCGCGATCAAGAAAGCCTTCAACATCGAAAAGATGAATGACGTCGTCTTCACCGCATCTTCGGAAAACAAGGTCCAGTTCCTGAAGGACCACAAGCTGAAGATCTACTACGGCGATGCCGACAGCGATATGAAGGCCGCCATCGACGCGGGTATTCGTCCGATCCGCGTCATGAGGGCACAGAATTCCACCTACAAACCCGAGCCGAGGAACGGGCGGTTTGGTGAAGAGGTCATCGTCAATTCCACGGATTGATGCACGAAGCCCGGCGGTACATCTCCGCCGGGCAATTTCCCCCGCATCCATGATGCCGGAGCCAGGGCGGATTGCGACGCTGGCGGCCTGAAAGAGGCGGGTTTCGCTTTCGTTGATGTAGGGGGCACAAGAGCCGACCGGGCTTGCTGGCTAAGCAGCAGCTTCGCTTATCGGAGATCGAATGACAACGCGGTGCATTCTCGTTACCGGTGCAACAGGCTTCATAGGCAGGCATGTCGTCCAGAAACTGCTTGCAGAGGACAGACAGCTGACACTGCTCGTCCGTGACCTCCGTCTCTGCCCGGCTGCTTGGCTTCAACAACCGCGGATCAAGATTTCGCAGATTCCCGATCTGACAGTGGAATCCCGACTTGGTGAAATAGTCGCGGAAAGCGACGCAATTATCCATCTTGCCGGCTTGGCGCATGTCGCCAGCGCGGACCGCAACCGCGGCGGGGAGTTGTTCACCAGGGCAAACGCAGAAGTAACACATGCCTTGACGCAGGCGGCCACCGCATCCGGCATCAAGACGTTCATCCATCTGAGCAGCCTGGCATCGATCACGACCAACGCCACGGACGCCATAATAGATGATGGCACGGACGAAGCGCCGACAACCCCTTATGGCCGATCGAAACGCGACGCGGAAAGCCATGTGCGGCAGCTCGCCGAAACCGGCATTTTTGCGGTATCGCTGCGACCGCCTCTGGTGGTCGGCGCGCATGCTCGCGGTAATTGGGCGAGCCTGCAAGCGCTTGCGGCCACCGGCATTCCCCTTCCGTTCGCAAGCGTCGATAATCGACGCAACTTCATCGGCATCCGCACGCTCACCGAAGCCATCTCCACACTGTGCAGCAGACAATGGTCACCCTCGGCGGCCGGCGACTATTGCATCGCCGATCCCGAACCTCTTTCCTTGCCGGAAGTGGTCCGGTTGTTGAGAGAGGGCATGAACAAGCCCGCAAGGCTGTTTCGCTGTCCATCTGCCATCTTCGATCTGATAGGAGGAGTTACTGGCCGGCGGCGGCAGATCAGCGGGTTGACAGGCAATCTGCGGGTAGATGCCTCGCGCTTCCATGAGGCTTTCGACTTCCAGCCGTCGCAGCAATTGCCCGACGCCATCCGGCAATCGGGCCGGGAATATCTCGCGGACATGTCAAGATGATCCGGCGGGAAGACAACTTCGTTGGTTGCGTTGTGCGTATACATTTTCCATAAGACGGCAAACCAGAGCAGATTTTACATGAAGCGTTCATTCGACCTTGCCGTGGCAATTATAGGTCTTGTATTGGCCAGTCCCATCATTGCGGGCTGTATCGTTGCCATTCGGATGACGTCTCCCGGCCCCGCGATTTTCCGCCAAACACGGGTCGGTCGCCACGAACGACCGTTTGTCTGCTTGAAATTGCGGACCATGCATCGCGACACACGGGATGCACCAAGCCATGAAATGGGCGCATCGGCTGTCACGCCTTTGGGTAGGCACCTTCGCCGGCTGAAGCTGGATGAGCTGCCTCAACTCTGGAATATCCTGCGCGGCGAGATGAGCTTTGTCGGGCCACGCCCCTGCCTGCCATCACAAACTGCCCTGGTCAAAGCGCGCCGTCGCCATGGCCTCGATCGACTTCGCCCCGGCATCACCGGCATTTCGCAGGTGGCCGGCGTCGATATGTCCGATCCTGAGAGGCTGGCCACTCTCGACGCAACATATCTCCAGAACATGTCTCTCGGCACAGACATCCGGCTTATCCTCGCTACTGTACTTGGCGCGGGGCAAGGCGACCGGGTTCAATCGAAGAGCAGTTGATATATCCGGACGCGATCCGAAGCCGTTAAATCGGCGAGGTCTGAAATGCCGATATCGGAGCAATTCATCCCCCGCCTTCGTGCTCCGACTATGCTCGCGCAGCAACCCCAAGCGCGAGATCCAGCATGGAAAACACTCCCAACCTCACCCTTCCCTACCTGATGCCGTCGCAAGCGCAGAAGCATGTCACGCACAACGAGGCATTGCAGATGCTCGACGCGATCGTCCAGCTTTCCGTCATCGACCGTCACCGCGCGGCGCCACCAGCCGCGCCGACGGACGGAGACCGTTACATTGTGGCGAATGGCGGCAGCGCCGCCTGGAACGGATGGGACGGCTGTATCGCAAGCTTCATCGATGGCGGATGGATGCGCCTGATGCCGCACGCCGGCTGGCGCTGCTGGGTGGAAGAGGAAAAGACGCTTCTCGTCTGGGACGAAGCCGGCTGGCTTCCTGTTCAGGTTCCGCCTGACACACTGGTGCTCAAGAGCCTGGGTATCCGCACGACGCCGGATTCGTACAATCGGCTTGCCGTGAAGTCCGACGCCGTTCTCTTCAGCCATGATGACGTTACGCCCGGCAACGGCAATGTGCTGGTGGCAATCAACAAGGCCGATGCGGCCAAGGAAGCGGCGATCTTCTTCCAGAACAACTGGTCGTCGCGCGCCGGTATCGGATGCTTCGGCTCCGATCGCTTCCAGATCAAGGTGTCGGCGGACAGTTCGGCTTGGTCGGACGCGCTCAGCATCGATCCCTCGACCGGAAATGTCGGCATCGGGGTAGCTTCACCCTCGGCACGGCTGCAAGTCGGCGGCAGCCTTTCCAAAACATCGGGCTCGTTCGACATAGCCCATCCCGATCCGGCATTTCGCAAGACGCATCGCCTTCGCCATTGCTTCGTGGAGGCGCCGACACGCGGCGAGAACATCTATCGTTTCGAGGTGGACGCGGAGGCCGGCGGCACGATGAACATTCCCCTGCCCGGTTACTGGCGCCATCTGAACGAAAACCCGCAAGTGTGGGTGAGCCCAGCCGGCCATTTCGGCCGCGCATATGGCAGCGTAACCACCGATGCGACGGCTCTTGCGCTCACCTGCGAGACGGCAGGACGCTATAATGTGCTGTTGATCGCCACACGCTGCGACGAGGACGCGAAGAACTATTTCGATCCGCTCGGCGTGGAATATGAATGCCTTGCTGGTGCTTCCAACCCAAGTCCGACGCAACCGGCCGCCTGAGAGAGGCAAATATGGAGATCGCGCAGACATGCGCGGTCTCCCGTCCTTGATCGCCGGCAGTCCTCAATCATGCGAGGCGAAGCTCTGGCTGCATCAAAAGCGGGGGATTTTACCCGCCGGAAACGGCCGGCATATCCTGCATTTGTTCTTGCGATTTGTACTCCGGAACAATGTGCCGAAGAAGACTAACGGCTCTTTCCGCATCTTCCCTGTCGGCCGCAAGCTCAAGTCCCGTCAATGTGTGGTGAAGCAGAGCTCTGTCGATCACTCGGGGCGAGGCGACGACGAAGGCGTCGTCTTCCTGCTCGTCCTGAACTTCCGAGGGATCGAAAAGCTCTTCGAACAGTTTTTCTCCGGGCCGCAAGCCCGTGAACTTGATGTCGATATCGATCCGTGGGCGCAAGCCCGCAAGTTGGATCATGCGTTCGGCGAGGTCGACAATGCGGACCGGCTTGCCCATATTGAGCACCATGATCTTGCCGCGCCTGCTCTGATTGGCCAGCGCGTCCGCCGATGCGTGCAGCACCAACCGCACCGCCTCGGGAATCGTCATGAAGTAACGCACGATATGGGGATGGGTGACCGTAACCGGGCCACCCGTGTTTATCTGCCTCTGGAAGCGAGGCACCACGGATCCGTTGGATGCCAACACGTTACCGAAGCGGACGGTTTTAAAAGTGGTTTTCGGGGAGATGACGTCCAGCGCCTGGCAATATGCCTCGGCCGCGCGCTTGGTTGCTCCCATGATGCTCGTCGGATTGACAGCCTTGTCGGTGGAGATCATCACGAATGTCGACACGCCATATTCCAATGCGGCGTCCGCTACGTTGCGTGTGCCCAGCACATTCGTCTTGATACCCTCGAGCGGATTCTCTTCCACGAGGGGAACATGCTTCAATGCCGCCGCGTGAAAGACGACATCCGGTCGACATTCGGCAAAGACGGCAGACACACGCTCGGCCTCACGCACGTTGACAATTCGCGTGACGATGTCGAGCTTGGGAAATACTTCCCTGAGCCCCCGATCGAGAAGGTAGATATGAAACTCCGAGGAATCGGTGATAATCATTCGCCTCGGCCCGAAAGCAGCGATCTGGCGGCAAAGCTCCGACCCGATCGAGCCGCCCGCTCCAGTCGCCAGCACGACCTTGTCCTTGATCAGCCGCGCTACGCCGTCGACATCCCGCTTCACTTCCGGCCGGCCAAGCAAATCTCCAAGCTCGATCGGTTTGAGGTCCCAAAGCGAATTGGGCGTAATGGATGCGGTCTGGGTTACATCGGGAAGTCGCGACACCCTGAGGCTTGCCGACGTTGCGAGTTCAAGCAACTCGTTCAGCCTCTGGCGGCTGGGTTGCCGTTCCGCAACCACCAGTTCCGTAATCTTGACGCCATTCTTCGCATAGCGGCTAACGAGCGTCGGCAACGCTTCAAGGCTGTGATAGACGGGGACACCCTGTACCGACCGCGGTCCGCTCTTCTTGCCATCCTCGATCAGGGCGACAACGGCCATCTGCCGGCTGCGCACGCGCTGGCTGGTGCGAATGAAGCCTTCTGCCTCTTCGGTCAGTCCGCAAATGATGACGTTCCGGTCCGCGCGGTGATAGTGTCGGCGACGGCCGAACAGATGCACATCCCAGCCGTCGACGAGCAGCCGATAGCTTATGCGGACGGTTGAGAGCCCGGCGATGAGAAAAAGCGCCGTAAGCACCGGAACACTGCGCGGAACATTGTCTGCGCGAGACACCAGAAACGCAGCCACGGTATAAAGGACCGTTGCGGAGACGGAAGCCTTGATGAGGGCGGTCAGCTCGGGAATCGACACGAAGCGCCAGGAACCGCGCGTGACCGAAAAAAAGTAGAAACAAATGACGGATATCGCGGTGAACGCGATCGCTTTCTCATTGAGACCGGGAATCCGATAGAGCATGTGCGGATAGCCGATCACCGCAGCATAGGCTGCATAGAAAGAGCCGATCGCTATGAGAGTATCACAAATCGCGACAAGATACTGACGCAAATAATACTTGGTCACGGCCGCAATTGCCTCTCCGGATTACGTAAACCCGCTAAAGCGATCATGCCCTGATGATCGCGTCGTCCCCATTGCTGTCACAGATACAACCGAAATTGGCGTATCCCGTCCCCCGACAGGGAGATCAGCCACAAAAGGGCCAGAATCTCACTACGTCGGCGACACGTTTAGCACGCTTATGCGGCAGGTCGAACCCACAATTTGCGACCAAGACGATAGTCTTACTGTCGCGACTGCGCCCTGATGCCGAAAGGCGACATTAAACCCGGAAGTGCTTCGACAATTTCAGGCCCTGCGCCTGGTAGTTGGAGCCAAGGTCGGCACCATAGAGCGCATTCGGGCGCGACAGCATGCGTTCATAGACGAGACGGCCGACGATCTGGCCGTGCTCCAGGATGAAGGGCACTTCGTGGCTGCGCACTTCCAGTACCGCGCGACTGCCGGTGCCGCCGGCGGCCGAATGGCCAAAGCCGGGATCGAAGAAGCCGGCATAGTGGACGCGGAACTCGCCGACGAGCGGATCGAAAGGCGTCATCTCGGCCGCGTGACCCGGCGGCACGTGCACGGCTTCGCGGCTGACGAGGATGTAGAACTCGTCCGGATCGAGCACCAGTTCGCCCGCGCCGCGCCGGTAGAGCGGCTCCCAGAAATCATGCGCATCCTGGGCAGCGCGCTTGTCCACATCGACCAGCCCCGTATGGTGCTTGCCGCGATAGCCGATCAGACCGTCCTTGTCGCCCTGAAGGTCGATCGAAAGCGCGATGCCGCCGCCCGAGATGTTCGGCGTTTCGGATGCGACCAGCGTCTCGCTCTTGTGCAGTTCGTGCAGTTCGTCCTCGGTCAGCACCGCCTTGCCGACGCGGAAACGGATCTGCGACAGACGCGAGCCGGTGCGCGCAATGATCGGGAAGGTGCGCGGGCTGACTTCCATGTAGAGCGGACCATCGTAGCCCGCCGGAATCTTGTCGAACTCCTGGCCGTAGTCGGTCATGACACGGGTGAAGATGTCGAGGCGGCCAGTCGAGCTCTTCGGATTGGCGGAAGCCGAAACCTCCGGCGGCAGCGACGGCCGTTCCAGAAGCGGCACGATGTAGACGCAGCCGGTTTCCAGCACCGCGCCGTCAGTGAGGTCGATCTCGTGCAGTTTCAGCCGCTCGAGCTTGTCGGCGACCGTGTGACCCGGACCGGGCAGGAAGCTCGCGCGCACCCGATACGCCTTTTCGCCCAGACGCAGGTCGAGGCTTGCCGGCTGGATCTGATCGGCATCGAGTGGGCGCGCGGAAACCAGCGCCCCCGACTGGAAGAGTGCCGCGATGTCCTGATCCGGTAGAATGCCTGCCTTCGCCAATGCCTGCTCCACGAAATTGGTCGAAGGAGGTTTAATGATGTGCGCCATTGACGCAAGGCGGCACGAGGTCTAAAGGGGCTTTATCCCGTGGTGATTTGCCGGTCGGCTTGCAGCCACGTTAAACAAGTCGCTAAAGGGCCGTTCGTGAACCGGCATGCGACTTTTTCGCGGCCGGTTTTTTTGTGTCTGGATCAGGGCTATGACGAACAACACGCGTGACTGGAAACCTGCAACCCAACTCGTCCATTCCGGAGTTCTCCGCTCCGAGTTCGGGGAGACCGCGGAGGCGATGTTCCTCACGCAGGGTTATGTCTACGAAACGGCGGAAGCGGCCGAAGCCCGCTTCAAGGGCGAAACCCCCGGCTTCATCTATTCGCGCTACGCCAACCCGACCGTCGACATGTTCGAAAAGCGCATGTGCGCGCTGGAGGGTGCCGAGGACGCGCGTGCGCTGGCGTCCGGCATGGCGGCTGTGACGGCCGCGATCCTGTGCAGCCTGAAGGCCGGCGACCACATCGTGGCGGCGCGCGCGCTGTTCGGTTCCTGTCGCTGGGTGGTGGAAACGCTGGCGCCCCGCTACGGCATCGAAGCCACGCTCGTCGATGGCCGCGAAATCGCCAACTGGGAAAAGGCGGTGCGGCCCAACACCAAGGTGTTCTTCCTCGAAAGCCCGACCAACCCGACGCTGGAAGTGGTGGACATCGCAGCCGTGGCCGCGCTTGCCAATTCGATCGGCGCAAAGCTCATCGTCGACAACGTCTTCGCGACGCCGCTGCTGCAGAAGCCGCTGGAGCTTGGCGCGCACGTCGTCGTCTACTCGGCCACCAAGCATATCGACGGCCAGGGCCGCTGCCTGGGCGGTGTCATCCTCTCGGACAAGCAGTGGATCGACGAGAACCTGCACGACTATTTCCGCCACACCGGACCGAGCCTTTCGCCGTTCAATGCCTGGACGCTGCTGAAAGGCATCGAGACATTGCCGCTGCGCGTGCGCCAGCAATCGGAAAACGCAGCCAAGGTGGCCGATTTCCTGGCCGGGCGGCCGGAGGTGGCGCGCGTCATCTATCCGGGCCGCGCCGACCACCCGCAGGCCGACATCATCAAGAAGCAGATGAAGGGCGGCTCGACGCTGATCTGCTTCGAACTCAAGGGCGGCAAGAAGTCGGCCTTCGCCTTCGAGAACGCGCTTGATGTGGTCGTGATCTCCAACAATCTGGGCGATTCCAAGAGCCTGATCACGCATCCGGCCACCACCACGCACAAGAACCTGACCGACGAGGCGCGTGCCGAACTCGGCATCAGCGACGGCACGCTGCGCCTCTCGCTGGGCATCGAGGACGCCGACGACCTCCTGAAGGACATCGAACGGGCGCTGAAAGCGGCAGCCTGAAGGTATCGGAGGCGCCGGTTATCCGACGCCTCATCCCATCCATTCGATTTGTCGATCCATCCAGCCTTCGCCTCTGCGCGAAGAAGCCGCTATGGTGCAACTCAGGTGGCGGGGAAGGAGGACAAATGAGTGCCAGCGCAGGAAGAACGGACACCGCGTCGCGCATCATTCACGCGTCGCCCCGGGCGATCTATCGGGTATTGCTGGACCCCAAGGCAGTGGTGACATGGCGACCGCCCTCCGGGATGAAGGCTCATGTCCATGCCTTCGATGCACGCGAGGGCGGAAGCTTCCGGATGTCGTTTTCCTATACGAATGCCGGCCATGAAACCCGCGGTAAGACCTCGGCGGACGAAGACGTCTTTGAAGGGCGATTTCTGCAGCTCGTTCCTGATCAACGCGTCGTGGAGCTTATCAAGTTCCAGTCCGACGATCCCGCCTTCGCCGGCGAGATGGTGGTGACGACCAGCCTGCGTGTCGTGAACGGCGGAACTGAAGTTACCATCCGCTGCGACAACGTACCCGAGGGCATCAGACCCGAGGATCATGACGCCGGCATGGCATCCACGCTGGAAAACCTCGCTGCCTATATCGAATAGCGGCGTGGGCGCGTGGAAAGCGATCTACCCGCCATTCACCAGGGCGAGGATGAGCTGGTGGACGTTGCCGCCATCGCTCATTTCCACCTGGTCGAAATCGCGGCTGCGCTGTCGCTGCATGAGGGAAATCTCGGCAAGCCGCCTGGTCAGGTTCGTCCGGACCTTGCGGCAATCGGGGTCGTCGGGGGTGGAAAAGCCGATACTCAGCTGTTCGATCTCTCTCACCATGTCCTTGATGATGTCGCCATGCACCTGCTCGTGAGCATGGACGCCATTGTAGAAAACCTCCCAGTTCCTGCGGATGGCGGGCGGCAGCTTCTCGCTCGGACGTGGCAGCATATAGGTGATCGTGAGGTTCGGCCGCGCCGAAACCAGCATGCAGGAACCATCATCCTGCCGCTCATATTTCCGCGACCATGTGAGCGTGAAATTGGTGTGCGCGATGGTTCGCAGCTTGAGGCTGCCGACCTTCGGCCCGTGCTCGCCGATCGAGGCGTAGAGTTCCGGTCCGGTCCTGCCCTTGATGGCATAGGCCTGAATCTTCTCGACCGCCTGCCATGCACTCTGGGCGGCCGCCGGCAGCGGCGCGAGGCAGGCTGCCAGCACACAAAGTCGGACAGCCTTGATCACACGAATCCCCTGCTGTTGCATGGACCGGAGGCTAAGGGCGGCATGCGCCCTTTTCAATCCGGCAAAACCGGAGATGAGCCTGCTGAAACCACGAGCCCACGCACACGCTGCCCGAAAGTCGCACCGGCACCTCGGTCACGGGGAAATCACAATCACGATGATGATGACAAGTACCCGTTGACCTGCCTATGGCAGAGCGAGATTCTTGCACAGGGTGAGGAGCAGATGCCATGTATCGGGCCGTGACGCGCAATATCGAGGTGAGCGTCGAGCCATTCTATCTGGAAGAACGCTCCGACCCCGCCGAGAACCGCTACGTCTGGGGCTATCGCGTCACCATCGCAAACCAGTCCGACGAGTTCGTGCAACTGCTTTCCCGCTACTGGCACATCACCGATGCGCTGGGGCGCGTCGAGGAGGTGCGCGGTGCCGGCGTGGTCGGCGAACAACCGGAACTCAGCCCCGGCGACAGCTACCAGTATATGTCGGGTTGCCCGCTTTCCACGCCATCCGGCATCATGGTCGGCCGCTACACCATGCGCAACGACCGCGACGAACTGTTCGACGTGGACATCCCCGCCTTCTCGCTGGATCTGCCGGGAACCATGCGCACGGTGAACTGAAGGGCGCTGCCGGAGTGCATCAGCCGGGCCATGTGCGGATTGGACTTGCGAGGATGACGTAGCGCTCGGGTTCAGGCGCGGCACGTCCCCCGAAGGTGGTTCGGGGGATTGCTTCAAATCAGGCAGTCGTGGCGAACTGCGCTGCCTCGAACTCGTATTTCTTCGAGCAGAATTCGCAGTTGACGCGAATGACGCCGTCGTCCTCCACGCTTTCAGCGATCTCCTCTGCCGAGAAACCGCCGAGAATGCCCTGAATCTTCTCGCGCGAACAGGAGCACTGGTCGCGCACCTCGATGCTGTTGAAGACACGCACCCCATGCTCGTTGAAGAGCCGGAACAGCAGCCGCTCGGAGCCCACGGTGGGATCGAGCAGCTCGGTCGGCTCGACCGTGGCCGACAGCGCAAGCAGTTCCTGCCAGGCATTGTCGGTCACCTCGCGCGGCGACTGGTCGGCATCGCCGTCGCCGCCATGGATGTCGGGGGCACGCATGCGCTCCGGCGCCTTGGGCAGGAACTGTGCAAGCAGACCACCCGCGCGCCAGTGCTCGCGGCCGCCCGAGCCCGGGACGACCTGCTTGCCCACAGCGAGACGCACGTCGGTCGGAATCTGCTCCGACTGGCGGAAATAGGTCTTGGCGGCTTCCTCGAGCGAGGTGTTTTCGAGTTGTACGACGCCCTGATAGCGCTGGGTGTGCGGCCCCTGGTCGATCGTGAGCGCCAGCACGCCGCTGCCCAGCAAGGTTTCGGGCGCGCTTTCACCGGCCGCAAGCAGTGTTTCCAGCCGCTGCGCGTCGAAGCGCGCATAGGCCCGCACCGCATGCGGCGTGGCGAAATCAGCCACCAGCATGTCGACCGGCCCGTCCGTGCGCGTCTGCAGGATGAACTTGCCTTCGAACTTCAGTGACGTGCCGAGAAGCACGGTGACGACCACGGCCTCGGCCAGAAGCCGCGCAACGGGCTCAGGATAGTCGTGCCGTGCCAGGATCGTGTCCAGCAGCGGCCCGAGCTGCACGATGCGCCCGCGCACATCAAGCGGGCCGACCTCGAAAGGCACGACCGCGTCGTCTCCGGCGAAGCCGAATTCGCCAAGCTTGCGTTCTTTGTCAGCCAATGGACCAAATCCCTTGTTGCAGCATATGGCGAGGGCGCCAAAGCCGCACGTTTCAGCATGAATGCGAGTGTGATGCCGCGCAAATAGGCATGCAGGCCCACCAGATCAAGCCTCTTGCCCTGTGCCGTGCGGCAAGCCTGCCTTGCAGCTGCGCCCGTCAAGCTCCCGCGCCGAGGCACCAGGCCAGCACCGCCTTCTGGGCGTGCAGGCGGTTTTCCGCCTCGTCGAATACCACCGAATGAGGGCCGTCGATGACCTCGTCGGTGACTTCCTCGCCGCGGTGCGCCGGCAGGCAGTGCATGAACAGCGCCTCGGGGCGCGCGCGCTTCATCAGCGCCTCGTTGACCTGATAGGGCAGGAAGACGTTGTGACCGCGCGCGCGGTGCTCCTGGCCCATGGAAACCCAGCAGTCCGTGACGATGCAGTCCACGTCCTCGACCGCCTCCTCGGCGCTGCGCGTGAAGTGCAGCTTGCCGCCATTGTCGCGCGACCAGTCGACGAATTTCTGCATCGGTTCGCTGCCTTCCGGCACCGCGACATTGAGGTTGAAGCCGAAGCGGGCCGATGCCTCCAGCAGCGAATGCAGCACGTTGTTGCCGTCGCCCACCCACGCGAAGGTCTTGCCGGCGACGGGCCCGCGATGCTCCTCGAACGTCATCACGTCCGCCATGATCTGGCAGGGATGCGTGTCGTCGGTGAGGCCGTTGATGACCGGCACGGTCGCGTTCTCGGTGAGCTCGACCAATCGATCGTGCGAGGTGGTGCGGATCATGATCGCATCGACATAACGCGACAGCACCTTGGCGGTGTCGGCAATCGTTTCGGAGCGGCCGAGCTGCATTTCGGTGCCGGTGAGCATGATCGTCTCGCCGCCGAGCTGGCGCATGCCGACATCGAACGACACGCGCGTGCGCGTCGACGGCTTGTCGAAGATCATGGCCAGAACCTTGCCGTCCAGCGGTCGCGATCGTTCACCGGCCTTCAGCCTTCCCTTGCGCGCGGAGGCATCATCCAGGATGCCGCGCAGCGTGCCTGCGGAAATGGTGGAAAGGTCGGTGAAGTGGCGGATACCACTGGTCATGTCGGCCCCCTGGGGTCGGTTTCAGCTTATGCGGCGGTCTCGGACAGGCTCCCGGCTGCCGATCGGATACGCTCCAGCGCCTCGCGGATCTCGTCGTCCGAAACCGTCAGCGGCGGCAGGAGGCGGATCACATTGTCGCCGGCGGGGACCGCCAGCAGCTTCTGATCGCGCAGCGCGGCGTTGACCTTGGTGTTGGTCATCTTGCACTTCAGTCCAAGCATCAGGCCCGAACCGCGCACACCCTCGATGACGTCCGGAAACGCGTCGGCCACGGCCGCCAGCCCCTGCTTCATCAGCAGCGCCTTGCGCTGGACGTCCTCGAGGAAGCCTTCCTCCAGAACCACGTCCAGAACGGCATTGCCGACCGCCATGGCGAGCGGGTTGCCGCCGAAGGTGGTGCCGTGCACGCCGGCCGTCATGCCGGCGGCAGCCTCCGCCGTGGCAAGGCAGGCGCCGACCGGGAAGCCGCCGCCGATACCCTTGGCGATCGCCATGATATCGGGCGTGACACCGGCCCATTCATACGCGAACAGCTTACCCGTGCGGCCCACCCCGCTCTGCACCTCGTCGAGGATCAGGAGCAGGCCGTGCTGGTCGCACAGCTCGCGCAGGCGCTTCAGGAAGGAGGCCGGCACCTCGCGGATGCCGCCCTCACCCTGCACCGGCTCGATCAGGATGGCCGCCGCCTCGGGCGTGATCGCCTTTTCGAGCGCGGCCATATCACCGAAGGGAACCTGGTCGAAGCCATCGACCTTGGGGCCGAAACCCTCGAGGTATTTCTGCTGGCCGCCGGCCGCGATCGTCGCCAGCGTGCGGCCATGGAAGGCGCCCTCGAAAGTGATGATGCGGAACTTTTCCGGATGGCCGTTCACATACTGGTAGCGGCGCGCGGTCTTGATGGCGCATTCCAGCGCCTCGGCGCCCGAATTGGTGAAGAACACCTTGTCGGCGAAGGTCGCCGCCGCCAGCCGCTCGCCCAGGCGCGTCTGGCCGGGGATCTCGTAGAGGTTGGACGTGTGCCACAGCCTGCCGGCCTGCTCGGTCAGCGCGGCCACCAATTTGGGATGGCCGTGGCCCAGCGAATTCACGGCGATGCCGCCGGCGAAATCGAGATATCGCTGCCCGTCCTGCGTGACCAGCCAGGAACCTTCACCCCGCTCGAAAGCCAGGGGCGCGCGCGCAAAAGTATCGTATAGCGCCGAACCGCTCATTCCATCCATCTCCGGATGCCGAAAACCAAAAAGCCGCCCAAATGGCGGCCTTAACGGGCATATTTCGTTTTCGGTCATGAAGTCAACGAAAACGTCAGCTACAACCATTGAGCCAGCCGAATTCGCCGCATTCCGCCAGCGGATTTCGCGGGCAAGTTGGGGAAAACCCAAAAAACGGATTCGTGTGGCTTCTCGGACTCTTGTCACCGAGTCAGCCGATAAGCTAATTTGCGACCAAGAAATAACTAGATTTCGTGCGGCAAACTCATTCACCCGTGTATATGTGGTGTCGACCTGGTATTAGCCGGGGCGGGAATGGATTCCGGGAGCCGCACTTTGCAGCAGGAGCACATTCTCATGTGGACTGACGAGCGCGTCGAAACTCTCCGGAAACTTTGGGCCGAAGGCCTGAGCGCCAGCCAGATCGCCGCACAGCTCGGCGGCGTCAGCCGCAACGCGGTCATCGGCAAGGTGCACCGCCTCAAGCTTTCGAGCCGCGGCCGCGCAACCGCCGCCCCCGCACGCCAGAAGAAGACCGTGCAGGCGCCCGCCGCCAGCACCGTCAAGGCAACGCCGCGCCCGGCCGCCGCGCCCACGCGCACCATCACCACCACCGTCGGCGCGACGGCACTGCAGGCGCAATTCGATGCCGAGCCGGTCGCCCGCCAGTATCTGCGCCCGGTGGAAGACGTGGTCGTGCCGATCTCGCGCCGCCTGCAGCTCGTCGAGCTCACCGAGCGCACCTGCAAGTGGCCGAACGGCGACCCGCTGACCGAGGAGTTCCACTTCTGCGGCAACGAGGCCGGCGAGACCGGCCCTTACTGCAAGTACCACTCCAAGATCGCCTTCCAGCCGGCTGCCGACCGCCGCCGCGCGCGCTGATACCGCCTGCCGCAAAACGCTCCCAACTCGCGCCGGGCTCCCAGCCCGGCGTTTTTTATTTGGGCACCACATGAGCCCGCCCCCCTTCCGAGGAGATCGGGCTCTCATGCGGCGGCACAGGGAACGCGCAATTGAGTCTGTGAGGCACGGATCCCGACACTCCGCTCGTGCTTTGCGATCGCTCACGAGGCCGGGAATGATGGCGGGCTTCGCGCGCGCCTATTCCTTCTCGGCCGGCAGCGTCACGCGATGGCTCTTGTCTTCCTTGGGGCGGTCGGCGGGCATCTGGTCGCCGGTGACGACGTAGTAGATGGTCTCGGCGATGTTCGTGGCATGGTCGCCGATGCGCTCGATGTTCTTGGCACAGAAGAGGAGATGCGTGCAGGGCGTGATGTTGCGCGGATCTTCCATCATATAGGTCAGCAGCTCGCGGAACAGCGAGGTGTACATCGCGTCGATCTGGTTGTCGCGGGCGCGCACGAATTCGATGCGTTCCACCGAGCGCGAGGCATAGACGTCGAGCACTTCCTTGAGCTGCGTCAGCGCCAGTTCCGCCAGCGCCTGAAGCCCACGGAACAGGCTGACCGGCTGGCGGCCTTCCGCCACAGCCACGACGCGCTTGGCGACGTTCTTGCCCAGATCGCCGACGCGCTCCAGGTCGGCGGCGATGCGAATGGCGCCGATGATCTCGCGCAGGTCCGCCGCCACCGGCTGGCGCTTGGCGATGATGAGGATGGACTTGTCGTCGATTTCGCGCTGGGCCTCGTCGAGTATGGCGTCATCCTCGATGACCTTGCGGGCCAGCGCGGCGTCCGAGTTCACCAGCGCCGTCACCGACTGGTCGACCAGCCGCTCGGCATAGCCACCCATGGCCGCGATCTTGCGCGTCAGATATTTCAGCTCGTCGTCATAGGCGCGAACGATGTGGTGCGACTGCATGGACGCATTTCCTCGAATGCCCGTCAGGGAATCTTGATCCTGAATCCCAGTTCATACGCCACCTGCATGACGGAAAAAAGAATGCTTAGCCGGGATGCGCGCAGCAATGCCGCAACAGGCGCAATTCCGGATGCTGAAGTGACCATCGGCGGGACATCGAAGCCGCATATCGCCACCAGCTTTGCCGGGCGGCCACGATCGAAACCGGGAGGGGGCTGCGCGCTCCAGTCGGGAGCGCACAGCGAGCGCCGCTCAGTCCTGTTACAACAAGCCCGGCAATTCCGCGATGAACTGATCCCTGACCTTGTGCCCCTTGGGGGACTCGGCCCTGTCCGTGCCCACCTGCATGCGCGCGAAGGCGATCCGGCAGCCATCCCGCTCTGCCCAGCCGACGAACCAGCCCAAGGGACGGTTTCTGTTCGCCTTGCCGTCCTTGCCCGGGAGCCAACCGCTGCCGGTCTTGCCGTGAACGATCCAGCCGCCCCTGGCCTCGAACCGCGGGATGATCGCCGCGGTCATGGCATAGGCCTTGTCCGAAACGGGCAGCTCGCGGGCAAGCATGCGCCGCACGAAATCGGCTTGCTCGTCAGCCGATATCTTCAGCGAGGACAGAAGCCAGGCATGGGTGAGGCCATTGTTCCTTCCCGGATCGCCGGAAACATCCATGTTGCCGAATTTCAGCTTCGAGACGTAACCGGCAAAGCGCTCTTCGCCAAGGCGCCGCGTGATCCCGCGCGAGAACCAGAGGATCGAGTCGCTTTCCCAGATTGTGGGATCGACCGTCTTCTGTTCGCGTTTGACGGCCTGGAATTCGGGTTTGTAGTCCCAGCTCGGCCTATGCTCATCCTCGAGGATACCGGCGTCGTAGCCGATCAGCGCGAGCGGAAGCTTGAAGGTCGAAAACGGATTGAACCGCTCACTGCATGTCCCTTCCCTGTACAGCGCCTTGCCGGAGGAAGCATCGAGGATGACGGTGCATTCGGGAACCCTGGCCTTCGACGCGGCCAGGCCCAAAGAGGGGCCGAACAGGCCCGCAACGGCAAGCAGTGCCAGCAGGCGTGCCGCCCCGGATATGGTTTTCATTGGAATGTCCTCGTTCGCCCCCGACGAACGACCGCATATCACTCTGATGGGAAATGAACGGTAAAGGCAGCTCCCTCGCCCAGCTTCGAGCTGATCGACAGACGCGCCTTGTGACGCGTCAGGATATGCTTGACGATGGCAAGGCCGAGCCCCGTGCCCTTCTGGGCGCGGCTGGTCTCGGCATCGATGCGGTAGAACCGCTCGGTGACGCGGGGAATATGCTCTTCGGGGATACCGGGGCCAAAGTCGCGGACCGTAACGGTGGTCTCGCCCTCCGCACTGGCATCGGGACCGGCGATCGACACAATGACGCGCCCGCCGGACTGGCCATATTTGCAGGCGTTTTCCATGAGGTTCTCGAACACCTGGAAAAGCTCGTCGCGATCGCCCAACACATCGGGCACGTCGTCGGCGAAATCGCGCTCGATGGTCACGCCGGAATCTGCCGCCAGCGGCGCCAGCGAGGCGATGACGCTCTCCACAACGGTCTTCAGCTTCACCCTGGCCCCGGGTTTCAGGTAGGGCTTCATCTCGAGGCGCGACAGCGAGAGCAGGTCGTCGATCAGCCTGGCCATGCGCGCCGTCTGGTTCTGCATGATCTGCAGGAACTGCTCGCGCGCGCCGGCGTCGTCGCGGGCGGGGCCGCGCAAGGTTTCGATGAAGCCGGAAATCGAGGCGAGCGGCGTGCGTAGCTCGTGGCTGGCATTGGCGATGAAATCGGCGCGCATGCGGTCGATGCGGCGCGCCTCGCTCTGGTCCTTGAAGACCATCACGTAGAGGCCCGTGCCGCGCCCCACGGCCGACGCCGTGACGCGGTAGACGCGCTCGATGGGCACGCGCTCCACATAGTCGGTCTCGCGAGATGTCTCGCGGCCGAACAGCACCGCCTGGATCATGTCCTGCATCTCCGGCGCCCGGAATTTCAGCAGCAGCAGGATGCCGGGATGCAGCGCGCCGAAAGCGGCGGCGGCAGCGGCATTTGCATGGACAACCGCGCCCGCGCCGTCGAAGACGATCAGCGGGTCGGTGACGGCGGCGGCAAGGTTCTCGCTCGACAGGCCGGCAAGCGCCGTATTGCTCGCCACCTCCGCCGCTTCGACGCGGCGCTGGTCGGCGGTGCGGCTGGGCGCCAGCGCGGCGACCAGGAACAGCACCGATATGCCCGCCAGCAGCCATGCTCCCGAAGGGGCGATGAAATGGAGCGCGATTGCAACCACGACCGCGGCCGCCAGCATCCAGCGGTTCTGCCGGAACCGATGGACCAGCAGCCTCGGCAGCCGGTTGCGCTCACTGCCTGCCTTGCTCATGCGATGTCCTGACTTTGCTTCTCTGGACCTGATGCAGTGCACCCAATAGCATGAGTTGGAAAACAGGAAAGGGTTCCCCCGCATGGAAAACGCAGCCGAGACAAGCGCCCGTATCGAGCCGCTGAAGCTCAGGGTGGACGGCACGGACCGCGTGTTCGACATAGAGGATCCGCAACTGCCAGACTGGATCGACAAGAAGGCGCTGAAGTCGGGCGGCTATCCTTACGACGACAAGATGCCCCTGAAGGAATATCAGGCCATGCAGGAGCGCCTGCAGATCGAACTGGTGAAGCTGCTGGCGTGGATGCAGAAGACGGGCGAGCGCGTGATGGTGATCTTCGAGGGCCGCGACGCCGCCGGCAAGGGCGGCACGATCAGCGTGCTGCGCTCCTACATGAACCCGCGCGTGGCGCGCAACGTGGCGCTGCCCAAGCCGACCGAAAGGGAGAGCGGGCAGTGGTACTACCAGCGCTATGTCGAGCATTTCCCGACCTCGGGCGAGTTCGTGACCTTCGACCGTTCCTGGTACAACCGCGCCGGGGTCGAGCCGGTGATGGGCTTCTGCACGCCCGAGCAGCACGAGCATTTCCTCGCGGAGACCCCGCGCTTCGAAAAGCAGATCGTGCGCGACGGCATCCGCTTCTTCAAGTTCTGGCTCAATATCGGTCAGGAAATGCAGCTCAAGCGCTTCCACGACCGCGTGCACAGCCCGCTGACCAACTGGAAGTTCTCGCCCATGGACATCGCCGGCATGACACGCTGGGATGACTATACGCAGGCGCGCGACCAGATGATCGAGCGCACCCACACCGACCACGCGCCATGGACGATCGTGCGCGCCAACGACAAGCGCCGCGCCCGGCTGGCCGTGATGCGGCACATCCTGCTGGAACTGCCCTATCCGGGGCGCGATACCGATGGCATCGGCGCGCCCGACAAGAAGATCATCGGCAAGGGAGTGAAATTCCTGAAGAAGATCTCGTGAGCTTCATGCCGCCTTGACCGCCGCCGGCCGGCGATGCGCCGTCTTTTCCCAGTGGTGGGGGCGGCGCCACAACTGCCATATCGAGCGCCAGGCGGCCAGCGAGATCATCAGCCAGTAGAGCGGGATGCACAGCGCCGTCTTCCAGAAACCCTTGCGTTCGTGCGGCCGCAGCGTGCGCCAGCCAAGCAGCAGGAAGGACGCATAACCGCAGACGATGTTGAGAATATCCAGCGGCAGCAGCGCGGATTGCCAGATGCCGAGCGGCTGCTTTGCCCTGATGTCGACCAACACGTCGAGCACCATCACGGCAAGCAGCGGATGCAGCATCGCCGAAAGGATCAGGCCGGCAAACAATATCTGGGCGACGAGAAACGACCCCTGCCCCACCTCGTCCGCCAGCCGCACCGGATTGCGCATATGCACGAGCCAGGTCTGCACCCAGCCCTTGAACCATCGCGTGCGCTGGGGCAGCCAGGTGCCGAAATCCTCCGGCGCTTCCTCCAGCGTAGGGCAGGAGATCGTCTCGGACCGGTAGCCGAAACGCGCGAGCCGCAGGCCGAGATCGGCATCTTCGGTCACGTTGTGCGGATCCCAGGAGCCGACCGCCTCCAGCGCCTCGCGCCGGAAATGGTTCGACGTGCCGCCCAATGGCAGCATCAGCCCGCGGCGAGACAGCCAGGGCAGCAAACCGCGAAACAAGGCCGCATATTCGAAGAAGAACATGCGCGAGATGAAAGAACCGTGGCGGTTGGAGATTTCCAGCGGCGCCTGCACACAGGCCAGCTCCGCGCCGCTTTCACGAAACCTCTGCCAGGCCTCCATCAACTGCATGGGATGCGGGCGGTCCTCCGCGTCGAACAGCACCACGAATTCGCCGCCCGTGACGGGAAGCGCATAGGACAGCGCCTTGGGCTTGGTCCGGGGACCCTGGGGCGGCGTCTCGATCACCTCGATATAGGAGGGCAAGGCGCAGGCGCGGATCGCCGAGAGCGTGGCTCGGTCATCCGCCTCGCAGCAGAGCTTTATCTCCAGCTTGCTGCGCGGCCACTCAATGCGCTCCAGCGCCTCGATCAGGCCGGGCACCATGCCGGCCTCGTCGTAAAGTGCGACCAGCACCGAATAGACCGGCAGGTCGCGTGCAGCGGCCGGTACGACTTTCAGTCGGACAGGCGGGCGCGCGGCATGTGCAGCAGCCACACGCAAGCCTATGCAGGCTAGAAAGCAAAGCGAAAAGAGGGCGTGGATGGTCGCATAGGCGGCATCCGGCACGAACACGATGGCCATCACGAAGGCCGCCAGCAGCACACCCCACGCCATGCCCTGCCACGCACTGACGACGATGCGCGCGGAATATTCGGGGTAGCGCTCGAAGAGGTCGCGGGCGCCGATGCGCATCAATGGCGGTTCGGCGCATTTCAGCAAGGCCGCGCGCAACGCGCTTGTGGTGGTTACCCGCAGCCGGCTTCGCATGCCGGGTTTGCGCTTCAGCAGTGCCTGCAGCGTGCCGATCCGGGTGCACTCCGGCGCGATCAGATAGGCTATGCCATCGGCTTCCTCGATCTTCACCAGTTCGATGCCGCCACGCCTGCGCAGGAGGGTCAGGCTCTGCTCGCTGCGGATGATGAGCCTTTCGGGATCGACCTGCCCCACGAAAGGCAGATCGAGGTCCATCGCCAGGGCGCGAAAGAAAGCTTCCTCGCTCACCGCGCGCGAGGCCAGCAGTTCGGTCTGGAAATCGGTTCCGTTGACATTGGCCTGCACGGCGGCGTGCAGCGCCACGTCGGACGGCAGCTCGAGGCGCTCTACCAGTCGTTGCCATTCGGCATGGCCCGTGAGTGCCAGACCCATCAGGGAATTGGCCCGCGCGGTCTCGCGCCCGAGCGGTCGGCGCGGCCTCAGCCGGGACAGCGATGCCGTGCGCCAGCCATGGGCGGAAGCGTCAATGAGAGCCATCACGCACCCCCTCGAGCTGTGAACCCATGTCGATGGCATCCGGCGTCGGCGGATGGCTGAAGATTTGCCCAGGCGCCCGGCACGTTGTCGCGTACGCTGAACAGGACGGCATTTTCATGCAATCGTCCATGGCAACACCCCCCATAATGTTGCTGGCACCCTCCTGATTCGTATGCATGCCTAAATCGAAAGGACAAGTTACTTAAAGTTGAATCTTTCTATGGAGAATGTGCTGGTTTCCTCGCTCAAACCTGCATTCCAAGAGTGGGAATTGCCGGATTTTGGAGCTATGAAACAGACAGGGCTGGTCGGCCCCACCCAGTTTCCGTGCCGTCGGGAGTCGCCGGTGAAGCTTCGTCCGCTGTTCCTTGCCACGATGTGCGCCCTGGCTGCCTGCGGCGGCCTTGCGCGCGCCGATGAACCGCAGGTGCCGCTGTTCTGGGACGCCAAGGAACGCCTGCCGAAGCCGGACCTTTCAAGCCTCGAACGGCTGCGCTTTCTCACCACCACCGATTTCCCGCCGTTCAACTTCCTCGACGCGAGCGGGAGGCTTTCGGGCCTGCATGTCGACCTGGCGCGAGCGATCTGCGCGGAGCTGGACGTCGCCGACAAGTGCCAGATCCAGGCTCTGCCGTGGAGCGAACTCGACGGCGCGCTGCAGAAAGGCGACGGCGAGGCCATCATCGCCGGCATTTCGGTGACGCAGGAAACACGCGAGAAATATGCTTTCTCGCGGCCCTACATGCAGTTTCCCGCCCGCTTCGTGATGTCGAAGACAGGAGCGCTGACGGAACCGCTTTACGACAAGCTGAAAGGCAAGGAGATCGGCGTCGTCGCCGGCTCGGCGCATGAGCGCATGCTGCGGGACTATTTTCCCGACGTGAAAGCAGACACCTATGCGAGCCAGCAGATGATGTTCAACGACCTGAAGATCGGCAAGATCGCCGGCATCTTCGGCGACGGCATGAAGCTCGGCTTCTGGCTGGCCGGGTCGGATTCCGGCGACTGCTGCCGTTTTGCCGGCGGCCCCTATCTGGCGCCCGAATATCTGGGCACCGGCCTTGCTATCGCGGTCAAGGCGGACAATCCGGCATTGGCGGATGCATTCAACTATGCGTTGCATTCCATCTCGGTGAAGGGCACCTTTGCCGAGCTTTATCTGCGTTATTTTCCGGTGGGCTTCTACTAAAGGCGAAGCCTCGGCATCATCCTATCGACCGCTACGCTGGCGGTTCGGCAGGAACGACACCGGCAGCGACCAGAGCAGATGCGCCGGCCGCTCGTCGCGCCATTCCGGAAGACCGATCGTCACCGCGCCTGCCTCGTCAGGTCAGCATGCGGTGGCGCGCCTTGGCGCCGCGCTCGATCGCCGTGACGACCAACGGATCGAGCCCGAGATGGCGACGCAGCAGTTGCAGCACGCGCACCTCCTCCAGCCGCATTTCCAGATCGACCGTCGCCACTTCCAGCGCGGCCGCATAGGCGGTGTCGTACAGCCGGGGAGGAATGGCTCTGGCCGCAATGGTCAGCACACCCTCCAGCCCCTTGGGTTCATGCAACAGTTTCTCGCAGGACTGCGCCACACCGATCAGCTTGTTCTCGTCGAAATCGGTAAACACCGGCCATGTGCGCACCACATCGCCGATGCGCGCCAGCTCCAGGTCCGTCATGTCGCTGTCGGAGGCGGAGGTAACGACCATGAGGTAGATGATTGCTTCTTGCGCGGTCGGCGTCTTCATGTCGTGAAAAATCCTTGTTGCGGGCGCGTCGAAGGTAGGTAGCGGCCCCGTTGGCCGCAAGGAAAAACAGCGCTGATCGTTGACGCCTCCTCCCCGCGCGCTTAGACACCTTTGGCGCCTGTCCGCAGCCAGCGCTTCGGCTGGACGGCAGGCCGAATGACGACACTTCTCCACAAACACGCTGCGCCGGCAGGCAGATGCCGGCGAAGGATGCAGGAACAGCGACATGACGGGATCAAACATGATCGATCTCAACCCCGAAATCCTCGCGGCGGCCGCCGAAAGCAAAGCCTGGCCGTTCGAGGAGGCGCGCAAGATCATCGCGCGCTACAAAGGTCGCGAGTTCCCCAAAACGGTGCTGTTCGAGACCGGCTACGGCCCGTCCGGCCTGCCGCATATCGGCACCTTCGGCGAGGTGGCGCGCACGACCATGGTGCGCCATGCCTTCCGCGTGCTGACCGAGGACAAGGTGGCGACCAAGCTGCTGTGCTTCTCCGACGACATGGACGGCATGCGCAAGATTCCCGACAGCGTGCCGGATCGCAAGGCGCTGGAGCCCTACCTGCATATGCCGCTCACTTCGGTGCCGAACCCCTTCGGCGGCGACTATGCGAGCTTCGCCGACCACAACAACGCGATGCTGTGCCGCTTCCTCGACACTTTCGGCTTCGACTATGAGTTCGCGAGCGCGACCCAGTACTACAAGTCGGGCCGCTTCGACGACATGCTGCTGCGTGCCGCCGAATGCTACGACAAGATCATGGCGGTGATGCTGCCGACGCTGGGTGAGGAGCGTCAGGCGACCTACAGCCCCTTCCTGCCGATCTCGCCCAAGAGCGGCCGCGTGCTCTACGTGCCCATGAAGCATGTGGATGCCAAGGCCGGCACCATCACCTTCGAGGACGAGGACGGCACCGAGACCACGCTGCCGGTCACCGGCGGCAAGGTGAAGCTGCAATGGAAGCCCGACTTCGGCATGCGCTGGGCGGCCCTCGGCGTCGATTTCGAGATGTTCGGCAAGGACCACCAGACCAATGCGGTGATCTATGACCGCATCTGCAACATTCTCGGCGGGCGCGCCCCGGAGCATTTCGTCTACGAACTGTTCCTGGACGAGAACGGCCAGAAGATCTCGAAGTCGAAGGGCAACGGCCTGACCATCGACGAATGGCTGACCTATGCGCCGACCGAGAGCCTCGGCCTCTACATGTTCCAGCGGCCGCGACAGGCCAAGAAGCTCTATTTCGACGTCATCCCCAAGGCGGTGGACGAATATTACGCCTTCCTGTCGGCCTATCCGAAGCAGGACTGGAAAAACCGCCTCGGCAATCCGGTCTGGCACATGCATGACGGCAACCCGCCGGCGATCGACCTGCCGGTGCCGTTCTCGCTGCTGCTCAACCTCGTCAGCGCCTCCAACGCGCAGACCAAGGATGTGCTGTGGGGCTTCATCTCGCGGCATGCTTCCGGCGTGACGCCGGCATCGCATCCCGAACTCGACAAGCTGGCGGACTACGCGATCCGCTACTTCGATGATTTCGTGAAGCCGACCAAGTCCTACCGCGCGCCCGACGATGTCGAGCAGGACGCACTGGCGAAGCTCTCCGATGCGCTGGCCGCATTGCCGGCGGGCGCCGATGGCGAGGCGATCCAGAATGCCGCGCTCAACGTCGCGCGCCACATCGAGCGCTATCAGGATCATTCGAAGCAGAGCCCGGAAGGCGGACCCGGCGTTTCCGTGGCCTTCTTCCAGATGATCTATCAGGTGCTGATCGGCCAGGAGCGCGGCCCGCGCTTCGGCTCCTTCGCCGCGCTCTACGGCATTGCCGAGACGCGTGGCCTCATTGAGAAGGCCCTGAAAGGTCAGTTGGCGGCGTAGCCGTTATCTCGGGCTCCGGCAGGGGCTCGGGCAAGTTGCTCGCTTCCGGCGTCACCAGCGTCTCGGGCAATGTGCGGGACGGCGGCGGGCCGAAGATGCCGCGCTTGTCGGCCTTCGCCTGCTCGCCGAGCTTCACATATGGCCCGGCGGGCTGCGCACTCGCCCAGCCATTCTGCACCAGCCACTTGCCGGCGTCGTCGGGACCGATATGGCATCGCGTCGCGACGGCACGGCTGGTCGGCTCTTCCGGCACCTCGCAGGTCACGGCGCGGTCGCGCAGCCAGGCACGGAACTCCGTGCGTGCGCGCGCGCCGCAAGGCCAGGTTTTGCCTTCGAAATCGCATTTCGCATCGGGCTTGAGCGGCGTGACGCCGGCGATCACCAGCGTATAGCCCATGGCGTCGATCGTGCCGGTATCCGGGGCGATCGGCCGATAGAGGATCTTGGTCTTGTAGCGGGAGGCTCCTCCCCCACCTTCCGCCTCGTCGGTTTCCAGCGGCTTGGCCGCGTGCGCGGCGGATGCCGGGGGATCGCCGGCATGGACAGCGTCTTGCCGCACTTCCGCGCTGCTCTTGTGGCGGGCGGGAGGCGCCACGACCGAACCGCCGGTTGTCGCGCCGGTGACAGGCTCGCCCGGCTTTGCCGAAGGCTCGTTCTGGTCGAAACTGCCGAAAGTCGCTTCGTCTTCGTTCGGCGTTGCCAGCAGCGTCTGATTGGAGCTCACTGCCTGACCGCCTGCCATGATGGCCAGCCCAAGCCCGCCGAGGCTTACGACGGAGGCCAGAAGGATACCAGGACGCATGGCCCGCTCCTTTCCATGTTGCTATTGGCTCGCCCAGACGATGCGCGCCAGCCAGTCCACCTCATCCATTGCGAGGTTGCGGTTCGGGTGCTCGGGATTGAGCGACACCAGCTCGATTGCATTTGCCGTCTTGCGCGCCAGGACCTTGGCCATGACCTCGCCGGAGCGGGTCTTGACCACCACCCGGTCGCCCTTGCGCACGACCGCGCCCGGCTCGACGATCAGCACATCGCCGTCGCGATAGAGCGGCAACATGGAATCGCCCTGAACCTGAAGCGCGTAGGAACTCGTCGAGGTGCGTGCCGGCACATCGACCATGTCCCAGCCGTGGCCGGCAGGGAAACCCGCATCGTCGAAGAACCCGCCCGCGCCCGCCTGGGCAAAGCCGATGAGCGGCACGGTGGAACCCTGTGACGGCAGGCTGTCATTCTTCGGACGCTGTTCGATGAGGCCGAGAAATTCTTCCAGCGAGGAGTTGGTCGCCTCGATGATCTTGGCCAGCGATTCCGTCGACGGCCAGCGCGGCCGGCCATCGGCCGAAGCACGCTTCGACTTGTTGAAGGCGGTGGAGTCGAGCCCGGCCCGCTTTGCCAACCCGGAAGCCGAGAGCGAGTAGCGCTCGGCCAGCGCATCGATGGCGGCCCAAACCCGTTCATGCGAGAGCATAGTCATGATCCTGTGTCGCGAGACAGGAAAAAATACCTTTCCTGTTATCTATCGCCCGCCATGGGCCTTGTCCAGACATGGCCGCGCTTTCAGGGAAGCGGCATGTTGCGCATGATCAACCCTCTCAGGTCTGACATACGTAATAACTGTGTCATCTTAGCACTTTGACCATAGCCACGGAAGCGCAGCCGCCGGCAACCGGTGAATTGACCGCACGGATTGGCGCCACATATCCCCCTCCATCCCAGCCGGCCCGGTGCAACCATGTATGCCCTGATCATTCTTCTCGTGATGGTGGTCCTGCCGATCGGATCGATCCTGTCGGAATATTCCCGGCTGGAGAGCATGGCACCGCTCCTGCCGCTTGTGGGAAGGTGGTTCGTGTTCTGGATGGTCGGCATCAGGCTGCTGCTGGCCGGGCTCAACCAGTTCTTCAGGCCCGGCTATACTTCCAGCCGGATCTTCGGCATCGAAGGCAACGATCCCCTGCCCTTCGTGCGAGAGCTTGGCGTGGCAAATTTTTCGATGGGCGTCGTCGGTGTCCTGTCGCTGGGCGCGCCGAGCTTCGTCATGCCGATGGCGATCGCGGGCGCGGTCTTCTACGGCATAGCGGGCATTCGCCACGCCACGGACACCGAGCGGAACGTGAAGCAGAACATCGCAATGGTGAGCGACCTGTTCGCCTGCGTGGCGCTGGCGATGTTCATTCTGCTGACACTGTGGATGCGGCTGCGGATCGGTTTTCCATAGAAACCGGAAACCGGTCAGCCGCCCTGCTTGGCCAGCGCGCGCAGGCCCGTGTGGGAGGCCATGAAGATGCGCTCGGCCTCGGTCGGAGGACGCGGCGTGGCTGTGCGGCCAAGCGCCAGCAGCACCTCGTCGAACTCCAAGAAGCGGCGGTTGCGGCGATCGTAGATGCCGGCGGTGGTGAGGATCAACGCCGCCGTCTCGCCGGTGTCGAGCACGAATTTGTGCCGGCCGACGATCTGCGTGCCTTCCCAGGTCTCGACGGTGGAGACGACATCGAATTTGCGCCACAGCCGGATCTCGCGCACGAAGACGGTCTGCAATCCGCCGAGCATAGGGGCCCAGCCCCTCTCGCGCGCCTTGGCGATCAATCCCGTGCGGAAGAAGATGTCGATGCGGCCGACATCGGCCAGCATCATGTAGCGCGCATTGTTGAGGTGCCAGTTGAAATCGATGTCGGTGGGCAGGCAGCGGAAGCTCAGCCGGCTTTCGTCGCCCATGCGGTAATCGCCACGGCTGCCAGTGGTGAGCGCCATTCTGGCAAGACGTGCCCAGACATACATTTCATTTCACCTGCTTGCTTGTCACGCCTCACCCGGCTTGCCGCAACCCACCCGCGCAGAGCGGGCCGGCATCCGCCGTCGCGACCTTCCCGCTCGGGGGAGGTCGCTGCGATGCGCGGCCGGACGAGGCCCCTTTCGGTGTGGCATCTACCCGTCGTTGGTCACGCGGGCAACCCGCCTCAGGCCGCCTTCCTCGCCTCTTCCGGATAAGGGTTGAAGCGCTGGTAGAAGGTTTCGCCCTTCTCGGCCATGTCGTGCAGCAGCTTCGGCGCCTTGAATTCGGCACCGTATTTCTTCTGCAGCGCCCTGGCGAGCTTGGCGAATTTCTTCGCGCCCATGCCGTCGATATAGGAAAGCGTGCCGCCCGTATAGGGTGCGAAGCCGAAGGCGAGGATCGAGCCGACATCGGCCTCGCGCGGATCGGTGACGATGCCCTCCTCCATCACGCGCGCAGCCTCCAGCGCGATGACGACGAGGAAGCGCTGCTTCAGCTCTTCATAGTCGATCCTGTCGGGGCTCTGCTGCTTGTAGAGGTCCTTCAGGCCCGGCCACAGATGCTTCCTGGCGGGCTTTTCGGGATAGTCGTAGAAGCCCTTGCCGTTCTTGCGGCCGAGGCGGCCGTGGGAGTCGACCATCGTGTCGATGAGCTTCATCTGCTCGGGATCGACCGCCTTCGCCCCAAGATCGCGAATGGTCTGCTTCATGATCTTCTGGGCAAGGTCGATGGCCGTCTCGTCGGCGAGCGACAACGGGCCGACCGGCATGCCGGCGGCGCGCGCGGCATTCTCGATCATCGGTGCCGGCACGCCCTCGATCAGCATCTTGAAGGCTTCCGACATGTAGCGCAGCACGCAACGGTTGACGTAGAAGCCGCGCGTGTCGTTGACCACGATCGGCGTCTTCCTGATGGCACGGACATAGTCGATGGCAACCGCAAGCGCCTTGTCGCCCGTCTTCTTGCCGAGGATGATTTCCACCAGCATCATCTTGTCGACCGGCGAGAAGAAATGGATGCCGACGAAATTCTTGGGCCGCACCGAGTTCTTCCCCAGCGAGGTGATCGGGATGGTGGAGGTGTTGGAGGCGAAGACCGCCGAGGACTTCAGCACGGCCTCGGCCTTCTCGGTAGCCGCCTTCTTGACCTCGGAATCCTCGAACACCGCCTCGATGACGAGGTCGCAGCCTTCGAGCGCCGCATAGTCGTCGCTCGGCGTGATGAGCGACAGCAGCTTTTCCTTCTCCTCCGGCCTGGCGCGGCCTTTCTTGACCAGACCGTCCATCAGTGCGGCGGAGTGGGCTTTGCCCTTTTCCGCCGAGGGCATGTCGCGGTCGATCAGCACGACCGGGATGCCGGCCTTGGCGGTGACATAGGCGATGCCCGCGCCCATGAAGCCGGCGCCGATGACGCCGATCTTCTTGAATTTGGTCGGGGCAACGCCCTCGGGGCGGCGCGCGCCCTTGTTGAGCTCCTGCAACGACACGAACAGCGAGCGGATCATCGCCGCCGCTTCCTTCGACTGCATGATCTCGGTGAAGTAGCGCTGCTCGATCCTGAGACCCGTGTCGAAGGGCACCAGAAGGCCCTCATAGACGCATTTCAGGATCGCGGCGGCGGCGGGATAGTTGCCGTAGGTTTCGCGGCGCAGGATGGCGATTGCCGGCGGCCAGAGATTGGCGCCGGCGGCCGAATAGACCGGGCCTCCGGGCAGTTTGAAGCCTTTTTCGTCCCAGGGTTGCACCGGCTTCAGGCCGGCGGCGATCATCGCCTTGGCCGCCTCGATGAGCTTGGCGGGCTCGGCCACGGCATGGATGAGGCCCATGGCCTTGGCGCGCTGCGGCGACAGGTTCTGGCCGGAGGTGAGCATCTGCAGCGCGTCCTGCGTGTTGGCCAAGCGCGGCACGCGCTGGGTGCCGCCCGCACCCGGGAAGATGCCGACCTTCACTTCCGGCAGGGCCATCCTGACGCCATCGCTGTCCGCGGCAACCCTGCCATGGCAGGCCAGCGACATTTCGAAGGCGCCGCCCATGCAGGTGCCGTTGATGGCCGAAACCCACGGCTTGCCGCAGGTTTCGAGCTTGCGGAAGAGCTGGCTCATGCGGCCGGCATTGTCGAACAGGAGCCTGATCGCCTTTTCGGGATCCCTGGCCTTCTCCTTGTGGAACAGGCCGAGCATCTTCTGCAGCATGGTGAGGTCCGCGCCGCCCGAGAAGGAATCCTTGCTGGAGGTGATAACCGCGCCCTTGATGGCGGCGTCTCCCGCGACCTGATCGACGATCGCGCTGAGTTCGTCCATCACCTCCTCGGTGAAGACGTTCATCGACCGGTCGGGCATGTCCCAGGTGACGAGGGCGATGCCGTCGGCGTCGGTTTCGAGAGTAAAGTTCTTGTAGGCCATTTTTGTCTCCCCTCTCCTGTCAGACGCGTTCGATGATGGTGGCGGTGCCCATGCCCGCGCCGATGCAGAGCGTGACCAGCGCGGTGTTGAGATTGCGCCGCTCCAGCTCGTCGAGCACGGTGCCGAAGATCATAGCGCCGGTGGCGCCGAGCGGGTGGCCCATGGCGATGGCGCCGCCATTGACGTTGATCCTGTCATGCGGGATGTCGAAGGCTTGGCAGTAGCGCAGCACGACCGAGGCGAAAGCCTCGTTGAGCTCGAACAGGTCGATGTCCGACAGCTTCATCCTGGCGCGCTTGAGCAGCTTTTCGGTGACGTCGACCGGGCCGGTCAGCATCAGCACCGGCTCGGAGCCGATATTGGCGAAGGCGCGGATGCGGGCGCGAGGCTTCAGGCCCATCGCCTTGCCGGCCTTCTTGGAGCCGAGCAGCACGGCGGCCGCGCCATCGACGATTCCGGACGAATTGCCGGCGTGGTGCACGTGGTTGACCGCCTCGATCTCGGGATGCTTCTGCACCGCCACCGCGTCGAAGCCGCCCATCTCGCCCGGCATGACGAAGGACGGATTGAGAGAAGCCAGCCCCTGCATGTCGGTGGTCGGGCGCATGTGCTCGTCATGGTCGAGGATGGTGAGGCCGTTCTGATCCTTCACCGGGATCACCGAGTTCCTGAAGTAGCCCTTCTCCCAGGAATTGGCGGCGCGCTTCTGGCTTTCCACCGCATAGGCGTCCACGTCGTCGCGCGAAAAGCCGTATTTGGTGGCGATGAGGTCGGCCGAGATGCCCTGCGGTACGAACCAGGCCGGCAGGCCGACCGAGGGGTCCATGAACCAGGCGCCGCCGGACATGCCCATGCCGACGCGCGACATGCTTTCAACACCGCCCGCAATCACGATCTCGTCGGCGCCCTGGGCGATCTTGGCCGCGCCGAAATTGATGGCGTCGAGACCTGAGGCGCAGAAGCGCGAGATCTGCATGCCGGGAGCCTTGGTGTCGTAGCCCGCCTCGAAGGCGGCCGCGCGCGGGATGACCGAGCCCGCCTCGCCGACCGGATCGACGCAGCCGAAGATGATGTCGTCGACCGTGGCGGTATCGAGCCCGTTGCGGTCGCGGATGGCCTCCAGCGTGCGGGCCGCCAGCCGCACGGCCGGAACCTCGTGCAGCGAGCCGTCCTTCTTGCCGCGCCCGCGCGGGGTGCGCACGGCATCGTAGACAAAAGCGTCAGCCATATTTTCTCTCCTCTAAGGCGAAGTCAGCCTGACCGCCGTGGCTTCGCTGCATCATTCGACCCCCGCTCCGTCTCGGCTTCGCCTCGACACCTCTTCCCCGATCGACGGGGGAGAGGAATTGCCGGCCGCAAGCCTGGCGCCTTTCCTCTCCCCCGGGCAGGGGGAGAGGTGGCCCGAAGGGCCGGAGTGGGGGTGGTTCAACTTTCCTCTTCACAAACTCCGCGCGATCAGCAGCTTCATGATCTCGTTGGTGCCGCCATAGATGCGCTGCACGCGGGCATCGCGATACATGCGCGCAATGGGATATTCGTTCATATAGCCATAGCCGCCGTGCAATTGCAGGCACTCGTCGACGACCTTGCCCTGCAACTCGCTCAGCCAATACTTGGCCATGGAAGCGGTTACCGGATCGAGCCCGCCATTCAGATGACGCTGGACGCAGTCGTTGTAGAAGACGCGGCCGATCGTTGCCTCGGTCTTCAACTCGGCCAGCTTGAACTGGGTGTTCTGGAAATCGAGGATCGGCTTGCCGAAGGCCTTGCGTTCCTTGACATAGTCGATGGTCACGGCCAGCGCGCGCTCGGCCATGGCGATGGCGGTCGCGCCGATCTGCAGGCGCTCCTGCGGCAATTGCTGCATGAGCTGGACGAAACCCTGTCCCTCCTCCATGCCGAGCAGATTGGCGGTCGGCACGCGCACGTCATTGAAGAACAGTTCGGAGGTGTCATTGGATTTCAGGCCGATCTTGTCGAGGTTGCGGCCGCGCTCGAAGCCTTCGACCTCGTCGGTCTCGACCACGATCAGCGAGGTGCCCTTGGCGCCCTTCGCCGGATCGGTCTTGGTGACGACGACGATCAGATTGGCGAGCTGGCCGTTGGTGATGAAGGTCTTGGAGCCGTTGATGCGGTACTGGTTGCCGTCGCGAATGGCAGAGGTTTTCACGCCCTGCAGATCAGAGCCGGCACCCGGCTCGGTCATGGCGATGGCGCCGATCAGCTCACCCGTCGCCATCTTCGGCAGCCACTTCCTCTTCTGCTCCTCCGAACCATAGTGGAGGATGTAGGGTGCCACGATGGAATTGTGCAGGGCGATGCCGAAGCCGTCGACGCCGACATGGCTGATGGCTTCCATGATGGCGCTTTCATGCGCAAACGTGCCGCCCGAGCCGCCATATTCCTCGGGCATGGAGGCGCAGAGCAGTCCCGCCTCGCCGGCCTTCCTCCAGCTTTCGCGGTCGAATATCTCGGCCTTCTCGAATTCCTCGTAACGCGGGACGATCTCGGCTTCGAGGAACCTTGTCGCCATGTCGTAAAGCATGGCGACATCCTCGGTGGCCCAGACGGGCCTGGGCAGGCCAAGCACTTCGGCGGGATTGGTCGTCATGCCTTCGTTCCTCCCCTCGCATCATGGGCCGGCAGAGCCGGCCCGACAACTCAGAACGCTTCGGCCGGCAGCGCCATCATGGTATCCGCGCCGCTGGAGAGGCGGGCAAGGTGTGCCGCCGTCTCGGGCATGGCCCGCTCCATGAAGTAGCGGCCGGTGACGAGCTTGTGCTCGTAGAAGGCAGCGTTGTCGCCGGCGCCGTTGGCGAGCTTGCCGTGAGCGGCCTTGACCATGCGCCCCCACATATACCCCAGCGCGACCAGCCCGAAGAGGTGCAGATAATCGGTGGAGGCGGCACCCGCGTTGTCGGGCCTGGCCATGGCGTTCTGCATCAGCCACATGGTGGCAGCCTGAAGGTCGTTGAGGCCCTTCTTCAGCCCCTTGGTGTAGGGCGCCATCTTCTCGTCGGAGCGGTTTTCCTCGCAGAACTCGCCGACCTCCTTGAAGAAGGCCTGCAACGCGCGGCCGCCGTCCAGCGCCAGCTTGCGCCCGACGAGATCGAGCGCCTGGATGCCATTGGCGCCTTCATAGATCATGGCGATGCGGGCATCGCGCACGAACTGGCTCATGCCATGCTCTTCGATATAGCCGTGACCGCCGAGTACCTGCTGCGCCATCACAGCGTGTTCAAAGCCCTTGTCGGTGAGGACGCCCTTCACCACCGGCGTCATCAGGCCGACATGGTCGTCCGCTGCCTGCCGTTCGGCTTCGCTGCCGCCACGGCTTGCGATGTCGGCTTTCAGCGCCGTCCACAGCACCAGCGCGCGGCCGGCCTCGTTGAAAGCCTTCATCGTCATCAGGCTGCGGCGGATGTCGGGGTGCACGATGATCGGATCGGCCGGCTTGTCTGGCGCCTTCGGCCCCGTGAGCGAGCGGCCCTGCAAGCGCTCCTTGGCATATTCGGCGGCGCCCTGATAGGCGGCCTCCGATATCGCCAGCCCTTGCAGGCCGACGCCAAGGCGCGCTTCGTTCATCATGGTGAACATGGCCTTCAGCCCGCCGTTCTCGGTGCCCAGCAGATAGCCGGTGGCCTCGTCATAGTTCATGACGCAGGTGGCATTGCCGTGAATGCCCATCTTCTCCTCGAGGGAGCCGCAGGACACGCTGTTGCGCTTGCCGGGCGCGCCGTTTCCATCAAGCAGGAATTTCGGCACGATGAACAGGGAGAGACCCTTGGTGCCGGCAGGCGCTCCCTCGACGCGGGCCAGCACCAGATGGACGATATTGTCCGACATGTCGTGCTCGCCGGCGGAGATGAATATCTTCTGGCCCGAAATCCTGTAGCTGCCGTCGCCATCGGGCACGGCGCGGGTGCGCAGCAGGCCGAGATCGGTGCCGCAATGCGGCTCGGTCAGGTTCATGGTGCCGGTCCACGAGCCCTCTACCAGCCTGGGCAGCCAGGTATTCTTCTGCTCGTCCGTGCCATGGGCAAGCAGGGCAGCGATGGCGCCCTGGGTCAGGCCCGGATACATCATCAGCGCCATATTGGCCGAAACCATGTATTCGGCCACCGCCGTATGGACGGTGTAGGGCAGGCCCTGCCCGCCATATTCGGCCGGCGCGGCAAGGCCCAGCCAGCCGCCCTCGCAATATTGGGCATAAGCCTCCCTGAAGCCCGGGGGCGTCGTCACCGAGGCGTCGTCATGGCGTCGGCAACCCTCGGTATCGCCGGCGCGATTGGTAGGCCGGATCACGTTTTCGGCAAGTTTGGCGCCTTCGGCAAGGATGGCATCGAGCACATCGGGCGGCGCATCGGAAAATCCGGACAGGTTGCTGTGGTGCTCATAGCCCAGCACCTCCTTCAGCACGAACAGCGTATCCGCGACCGGCGCCCTGTATGACGGCATCACCACACCTCCGCAAAACCGCGGCCCCCGGCGCTTGCCATGTGAAGCGTCGTGCCCGCTTTCCGGCACCAGAAATAGTTGACGTTTACGCAAACGTCAATTCGCGATGTCGTCATCCTTCTTCTCCCCGGTGACATGCACATCGAAAGAATGAGGACCAAAAAGAAAAGGCCGCGCGGCGCCGGTGGCGTCGCGCGGCCTCGAAAAACCGTGGTGACGTAAGGCTTAGCCGTTTGCCGCGACGGGCATGGGACGCACCTCGGCCAGCTTGGCACGCACGACCGTCATCGCGTCGGTCAATTCCCTGATCGCCTCCTCGATCGCCTGGCGCTGCTTGTTCAACCGGCCGAGCTGCTTTTCGGACTTGTCGAGCGCGAGGCGAAGCTGCTTCACATTGTTGCCCTGCGGCTCATAGAGGTCGAGCATCTGCTTGACGTCGCGCAGCGAGAACCCGACCTTGCGGCCGAGCAGGATGAGCTTCAGACGAACCTCCTCCCGGCGGGTGTAGAGGCGGGTGGCACCCTCGCGTTTGGGGCTCAGCAGCCCCTTGTCCTCGTAGAAACGCAGCGTGCGCAGCGTCACGCCGTACTTCTTGGCGATCTCGCCGATGCGGGCGAGGTCGTCGTTGGTGGCTTCATCGACAATGTCGTTCATCACGGCCGCCTTGTCGTCGGCCTTCATCAGTTTCATCATCATTTGCTTTCCCAATGGGGCGCGGCAAACATCGCCTGCGCCTGAGAATGGAATCTACGGGGCTGAGGCTCTGTGCCTGGGCTTCCGGTTCCTGCGAAAAAATCCGCAAGCGGGGCGCGGACGCACCACTTACGTTTACGTAAATGCTATACTTATCAACCCTTGTACTTGCAAGCATCCATCAGAAGAAACTGTTTTACCGGTTTTTGAGACAATCCTGGCGGCTCCCGGGCCACGGTTAACGCCTTGTTTACCACGTTGGGAGAAAGGTGCGCCTGTCGGCCTGTCGTGGATATCCCGTATCGATTTGTTCACGCCTTCGCGGAGTGCGGGGCAAACCCTGAAGGAACCCTTTCCCGGGAGCAAGCGCACGCAACCGTTCCGACATTGAATTTTCCACTGGCCGGCAAGGGCCAGCAACCCGGCGGACGGACGTTTCGATGAACAGCAAGCGCTCCTATCTCGACACACTCAATGCCGGCCGGCCCCGCAGGCCCTACAACAGCCTTGAAGACCTGAACCGCTCGCTGGACAACCTACAGCAGCGGTTGAGCCGCCATGCCGAGCCGGACGAGGCGCCGCGCGAGCAGGTTGTCCCACCCCGCGCCGAGCCCAGCCGCGAGCAGCCGCGCAGCTTTGCCGAACTGCGCGAGCGCGAGAACTGCCGCACCGCTCGCCAGCCTTCCTATCAGGCCATTGCCCGCGATCTCGACCGCATCCGCACCCAGGAAGACGGCGTCGCCGCATTCGGCAAGATCGCCGGCGAACTGCAGACGCTGCGCGAGGAACTGCGCCAGCAGGTGGCCTCCGGGATGCGGCGCGAGTTCGAAGCGATGCGCCACGACATGGAGCGCGCCGCTCCGCCGGCCGCGGCCCGCGACGCGCAGGAACTGGCGGTGGAATTCGAGCGCCTTTCGGGCGCGATCCACGCATTGTCGGAGCGCGCAGACGACAAGAGCCTCAACCTGCTGAGGCTGGAGCTGGAACAGATGAAGGGTGCGCTGGACACGCTGGCGCGCGAGGAGACGGTGCGCTCGGTCGGCAGCCGCTGGGACGACTTCAACCGGCGCTGGACCGACTTCGAGGATCGCGTGGCCTCGCAGCAGACGCAGGATCCCGCCATCGAATCCCTGACGCAGCGCCTGGAGCAGATCAGCCAGGCCGTCGACAACCTGCCGGAATCGCTTTCGCTGCGCTCGCTGGAGGAAAAGCTGCGCATGCTGGCGGGCGCGGTGGATCATTTCGCCCGGCAGAACGAACGCGGCGCCAGCGAGACCTTCAACCAGATCGAGGAGCGGCTGGACGAGATCTCGCGCGCCATCGTGGCCTCCACCGCGGCCGCCAGCCAGGCCAGCCTCAATCCCGAGCCTTTCGAGCGGATCGAGGCGCGAATCTCCTCGCTCGCCCGGCAGATCGAGGAGGTCGCCAGCGACCGCCCCGGCCGCGAGGTGATCGAGCGGCTGAACCTGCTTTCGCAGCGCGTCGACGACATCACCCAGCAGGTGCACCTGCCCGAAGCCGCCGTGGAACGGCTGGGCCGGCAGATCGCCGTCATTGCGGAAAAGCTCGACCAGTCGCCGGCCGCCCCCGATGCGGATTACATCTTCCAGGGCATCGAACAGCGGCTCGACCTGTTTTCCAGCATGATCGATCGCCGGCAGAGCGATGCGCTGGAACAGGGCAACATGCTGTTCCGCGACCTGGAGCGGCGGCTGGACGAGGTGGCCGACAGGCTCGACCATCGCGCCCAGGACTCCACCGGCATCGACAACGCCGGCATCATGGAAGCCATCGATGCGCGTTTCGCCGCTCTGGCCGATCGCCTCGGCACCGAGAGGCACGAAGCCAACGACGAGGCCGTGCGCGGCCTCGAAATGCGGCTCGACGACATTTCCCGCCGCCTCGACAGCTCGGCGCGGCAATTTGCCGGCATAGATCCCGAGCTGATCCGCAATCTGGAAGCGCAGGTGGCCGGGCTCTCGGAGCATCTTGCCCGTCCCTCCAGCCTCCTGCCGGAGTTCGAGGACATCGCGCCGCGCCTCGACGACATCGAGCGCTCGATCGCCTCCAGCCACGAAACCCTGCTGGAAGCGGCACGCCAGGCGGCCGAGAGCGCCGTGCGCTCGCTGGCGGGCTCCTCCGCACAGAGCGATGCCGTTTCCGGCCTGGCCGAGGACCTGCGCGCCCTGGAATCTCTGACGCGCCGTTCGGACGAGCGCAACACCAAGACCTTCGAGGCGATCCACGACACGCTGCTGAAGATCGTCGACCGGCTGGGCTCCCTGGAGCAGAATGAACGCGTTGCGGTTGCGCCGGAGCCGGCCCCGACGCCGAAGATGGCCGTGCAGGAAACGCCTTCGCTCGACATCGATGCGCCGCTGCCTCTGATGGACCGCCTGAACGGACATGCCGACGAGACCGCCGACAGCAGCGACGACATGCTCTCGCCCGCCGAAGCGGCCCGGGCGGCCGTCGCGGCGGCACGCGGCGAGGAGGATGCAGACAGCGCGGTCGAGCCGGCCGCGCGGTCGCGCTTCGGTCTCGGCGGCGTCTTCCGCCGCAAGCGCGGGAAGGCAGCCAGCCCGGCCGAGCCGGAACCTGCAGCCACCCCGGCCCTTGCTGAGCCCGCCCCCGCCGTCGATCTTGACGAGCCGCTGGACCCGGTGTTCGCCAACCGGCCGTTGGAGCCCGGCTCGGGCGCGCCCGATCTCAACGCCATCATGCGGCGGGTGCGCGACGAGCGCCAGCAGGTCAAGCCCGTCGAAACCGACGCCGCCAAGGCGGATTTCATCGCCGCGGCGCGCCGCGCCGCACAGGCCGCCGCCGCCGAAGCCGAAGCACTGAAGCGCAGCTCCGACCTCAAAGGACCCGCGCGTTCCGTGCGGATCGGGGATTTCCTCAAGGCTCGCCGCAAGCCCATCCTGATGGCTGCCGTCGCGATCATGATGGCCCTGGCCGGGCTGCAGATCGGCAAGACGCTGATGGCGGATGCCACGCATGTGGCCGGCGACACGCCGCCGCCCTCCTTCGAACGCACCGCCGCAGTGCCGGAAAAGCCGAAGACAGACATCGCCCGCGAAACCGCCGCTGCGCCGGCCATCACGGATGCCGACGCCGCGACCGCGAGCACGGCTCCCCAAACCCCGGCGGCGCGGGAGCCAGCGGCAGTCACGCCGACTGCGCCTCTGTCCTACACCTCCGAGCCTGACACGACTGAAATACCGTCGGACCAGCCGGACACCGGCGCCGTGACCGGCTCCCTGCCGGCGCCGATGACGGCCGCTCCCGTTTCGCCCGCGCCGCATGCCGACGCCGGCGGCATTTCGGTTCCGGCCGAAGCCGGGCCGGTGGCGCTGCGCGAGGCCGCGGAGGCGGGCGACGCCAAGGCACTGTTCGAGATCGGTTCGCGCTATGCGGACGGGCGCGAGGTGCAGGCCGACATGAAGAAGGCCGCAGGCTGGTATGAGAAGGCGGCGGAAGCCGGGTTCGCGCCTGCCCAGTATCGCATCGGCAGTCTCTACGAAAAGGGCCTGGGGGTCGAAACCGACCTCGCCAAGGCCAAGATGTGGTACCAGCTTGCCGCCGACCAGGGCAACGCCAGCGCCATGCACAATCTGGCGGTGCTGTTCGCCATGGGCGCGGACGGTGCGCCCGACAACAATACCGCCGTGCAGTGGTTCAACCGCGCGGCCGAGCTGGGCGTGACCGACAGCCAGTTCAACCTCGGCATCCTCGCCGCCAAGGGCGTGGGCATGCAGCAGAACCTGGAAGAATCCTACAAGTGGTTCGCCCTCGTCGCCAAGGCGGGCGACAAGGACGCCGCCAACAAGCGCGACGAGATCGCCAAGGCGCTGAAGCCCGAACAGCTCGAACGCGCCAAGGCGGCAGCCGAACTGTGGAAGCCCCGGCCGCTCGACACCACTGCGAACTCGGTCGACATTCCCGACGCCTGGCAGGTGGACCAGATCAAGACCGCCGACGTCGACATGAAGCAGGCTGTGCGCAAGATCCAGTCCATCCTCAACAAGAACGGCTACGACGCCGGCGGCGCCGACGGCGTGATGGGTGAGAAGACCAAGAACGCGATAGCCGCCTTCCAGAAGGCCAACGGGCTCTCGCCCACCGGCGAGGTCGACGAAAAGGTCGTGCGCGCGCTGCTGGCGCTGAAGTAACGCCGAAGCAAAACGCATCGAGGCCCTGCACCGGAAGGTCGCGGGGCCTTGTATTTTTCACCTCTGCGGTTCGGCCGACGAGATGCAAGGCGCATCGACCTTGCCCGGCGCATCGCTGCAACGACCACGCGTCCTGCTCAGACGGGCTTCACGCGCCCGCCGGCGGGCGGCCTTTCGGCGCATATTCATGACGCTATGTGACCAGCCAAACGCCGTTATCGTTAACCTGTTGACATGCTTTTTGTTTTAGACTGTGCGCGGAATTCGACTTCGCCGCAATGTCGGCGCATGTCCATGCAATCACCCAAGGCAAGGAACTGGCTTCGCCGGCGGGCACGTAGCGTAGAGTTTGACGGTGGGAATCTATCTCCCGATCGCGGAATTGTCGGCCAACATCATCGTGCTGCTCGCAATGGGCGCCGCGGTCGGTTTCCTGTCGGGCATGTTCGGGGTGGGCGGCGGCTTCCTCATCACGCCGCTGCTGATCTTCTACAATATCCCGCCGGCGATTGCCGTGGCCACTGGCGCCAATCAGGTCATCGCCTCGTCCTTTTCCGGCGCGCTCGCCCATGTCAAACGCGGCACGCTCGACTTCAAGCTGGGCACCATGCTGCTGGTGGGCGGCATATTCGGCTCCACGCTCGGCATCTATGTGTTCTCGCTGCTGCGCGCCATAGGCCAGCTCGACCTGTTCATCTCGCTGCTCTACGTCATCCTGCTCGGCTCGGTGGGCGGCATGATGCTGGTGGAAAGCGTCAATGCCATTCGCCAGACGCGGAGCGGCGCGGCGCCCACGCTGAAGAAATCCGGCCAGCACAACTGGATCCATCGGCTGCCGCTGAAGATGCGCTTTCGCGCTTCCAAGCTGTTCGTCAGCGTTATTCCCGTGCTCGGGCTGGGTGCGGCGATCGGCTTCCTGTCGTCCATCATGGGCGTAGGCGGCGGCTTCATCATGGTGCCCGCGCTGATCTATCTGCTCAAGGTGCCGACCAACGTCGTCATCGGTACGTCGTTGTTCCAGATCATCTTCGTGTCGGCCTACACCACGATCGTGCATGCCACCACCAACCAGACGGTCGACATCGTGCTGGCATTCACGCTGATGGTGGGCGGCGTGGCGGGCGCGCAATACGGTGCCAAGGCCGGCCAGAAGCTGCGCGGCGAGCAGTTGCGCGCGCTGCTGGCGCTGCTGGTGCTGGCGGTGGCGCTGCGCCTTGCCTTCGACCTGTTCGTGCGGCCGGCCAACCTCTATTCGCTGAGCGGCCTCAGCGGGGGCCACCTATGAGGCTGGCGGCGGCGCTGGCCGCCCTCGCCTTCACCTTCTCTTCGGTCGCTCCCGCCTTCGCGGTCGAGCCGCCGGAGGAAACCATCCAGATCGGTCTTTCCACCGACCGCATCGCCATCACCGCCGATTTCGCCGGCGCGGACCTGACCATCTTCGGCGCGATCGAGAATTCCGACCCGCTGCTGGCACGGCAGGGGCGCTATGACGTGATCGTGGTGCTCGAGGGACCGGGAAGGCCGGTGGTCGTGCGCCGCAAGGAACGCGTGCTCGGCATGTGGATCAACGTCGACTCAGAGACCTTCGACAACGTGCCGTCATCCTATTCGGTGGCGACCACGCGGGCCTGGCAGGATATCGCCGAGCCGGAAAAGTACCGGCAGCTCTCGCTCGGCGCCAACAACCTGCACATCCAGCCAGCCGATACCACCGACAGCCCGGCCACCATCCAGGACTTCACAGCGGCGCTGAAGGAGCTCAAGAAGAAGACCGGCCTCTACAGCGAGCGTATCGGCGGCGTTCAGTTCCTCTCGGCGAACCTCTTCCGCGCCAGCCTTTCGCTGGCACCCAACGTTCCGGTGGGCACCCACCGCGCCCGCGCCTTCCTGTTCCGCAACGGGATGTTCATAAAGGAAACCTCGGCCCAGCTCGCCATTTACAAGTCGGGCTTCGAGCAGACCATCTACCGCTTCGCCACCAATCACAGCCTGTCCTTCGGCATATTGGCGGTGTTGCTTGCCATGCTGACCGGCTGGCTCGGGCGCATCATCTTCAGAAAGGACTGAGGGCCAGGCGCATTGGCGAGGGCTTGCTCTTCTGCACGTCCCCGTTCGTCGGAACGCCCGCTGCTCCAGCCTGTCCTAGCCCGGCATCAGCATTGCGCCGGAAATCGCGAAGATGCGGCTGGAGCCCATCATGTAGGCCCGAAAACTCTCCCAATTGAAAAGGCCGTGATAGGCACGATCGAGCACATTGAGCGAGCCTGTATAGGCACCGAATGCCGGCATGACGATGCGGCTGCCATCGCTGGCAAAGCAGCGGCGGCGCACCGAGCGGCCGCGCTGGACGATCCGCGCGCAAGGGTGCAGATGGCCGGCGACCTCGCCTTCGACCGGCATGGCCGAGGGCTCGTGACGAAAGCTCAGGCCTCCGACATGGATTTCAGCCACCGTATCGCCCGGCAAGCCCGCGGGCGCCTGCGGATCATGGTTGCCGGCAACCCAGAACCAGTCGCGGCCCGCCATCAGCGCTTCCAGGCTGCGGCGGAAGATTTCAGGCAGGCGCGCGGCCCCCTCGCCATCGTGGAAGCTGTCGCCGAGGCTCACCACATTGCGCGGCTGATAATCCTCGATGACGGCGGCGAGATGCGCAAGCGTGGTCGCCGTATCGTAGGGCGGCAGCAGCGCCCCGCGCCGCGCATAGGACGAGCCCTTTTCCAGATGCAGGTCGGAGACCACCAGCAGGTCGAGGTCCGGCGCGAACAGCACGCCGCGCCGGTCACAGACGACGCGCTCGCCGGCGATGACGATCGCCTCGTTGCGGGGTTGCCGGGCCTTGTGCGCCAGACTGCTCATTGCGGCCCCATGGCCTCCTCGATGATGCCCTCGGCTTCCAGCAACAGGGTGTCATCGGCATCGCCGCGCACCGATTCCTTGCCGATCTCCAGCATGATCGGCACCGCCAGGGGCGAAATGTGCTCCAGCGGCTTATGCACGATTCGACCGCGTATGCGCGAGAGCATCTCGCCGAGTCTCCTGACATCCAGCAGGCCCATCGCGGCATCGGCGCGCGTGGCCTGCAGGAGAATGTGGTCGGGCTCATGGCTGCGAAGCACGTCATAAATGAGGTCGGCCGAGACATTCACCTGACGGCCGCTCTTTTCCTGCCCCGGATGGCGCTTCTCGATCAGCCCCGAGATCAGCGCGCAATTGCGGAAGGTGCGCTTGAGCATCCAGCTATCTGCCAGCCACGCATCGAGATCGTCGCCCAGCATGTCCTCGTCGAAAAGCTGGCCGAGCGGCAGCTCCCCCCGCCTGTACATGCGCCCCATGTCGCCGAGCGACCAGATCGCCAGCGCATAATCGGTGGCGACGAACCCCAGCGGCCGCGCACCGGCCCTTTCCAGCCGCCGGGTGAGCAGCATGCCGAGCGTCTGGTGCGCCGGCCGCCCCTCGAATGGATAGGCCACCATGTAGTGGCGACTGCCGCGCGGGAAGGTCTCGATCAGCAGGTCGGTGCGCTTCGGCAGAATGGACTTTTCCGATTGCAGCCGCAGCCAGTCGGAGACCTGATCGGGCAATTGCTTCCAGCAATCGGGATCGGCAAGCGTGGCACGCACGACTTCCGCCAGATAGGTGGAAAGCGGGAACTTGCCGCCGCCATAATAGGGCACCTTGGCGTCCTTGCCCGGCGCGTTGGAGACGAAGCATTCGTTCTCGCGGATACCCTCGAAGCGCAGCACCTTGCCGGAAAACAGGAAGGTATCGCCCGGCACCAGCGTCTCCAGAAACGCCTCCTCGATCTTGCCGAGCGCCGGCCCGCCCCGCGCCGCCAGCCCCCTGCCCTCGCGCACATAGCGCACGGTGAGCGCCGGCACCTCGATGATGGTGCCGACATTGAGCCGATACTGCTGCGCGACGCGCGGATGGCTGATGCGCCAGGTGCCGTCCCTGGTCAGCTTGATGCGGGCATAGCGCTCATAGCTTTTCAGCGCATAGCCACCGGTGGCGACGAAATCGATCACACGGTCGAAGGTGTGGCGGTCGAGCATGGCATAGGGGGCAGCGGTGCGAACTTCGTCGTACAGATCGTCGGCCCGAAAGGGCGCGCCGACGGCGCAGCCCAGCACATGCTGGCACAGCACGTCGAGCGCGCCTTCGACCAGCGGCGGCGTATCCTGCGCGCCGACATAGTTGGCCTCCACGGCAGCCCGGCATTCCAGAACCTCGAAGCGATTGGCGGGAATGAGGATCGCCTGGCTGGGCTCGTCCATGCGGTGGTTGGAGCGGCCGATGCGCTGGGCAAGCCGGCTGGCGCCCTTCGGCGCGCCGACATGGACGACGAGGTCGACATCGCCCCAGTCGATGCCGAGATCGAGCGTGGAGGTGGCGACGATGGCGCGCAGGCTGTTCGTCTCCATTGCCTTTTCCACGCGGCGGCGCTGGCTGACATCGAGCGAGCCGTGGTGCAGCGCGATCGGCAGATTGTCGTCATTGGCATGCCATAGTTCCTGGAACAGGAACTCGGCCTGGCTGCGCGTGTTGACGAAAAGCAGCGTCGTCTTGTGCCGCCGGATCGCTTCGTAGATTTCGGGAATCGCGTAGCGAGCGGAGTGGCCGGCCCAGGGCACACGCTCTTCCGACTCCAGAATGCTGATTTCCGGCTTGGCGCCACCAGCGACTTCGATCAGATCGGCCATGGACGGCTCACCCTCTCCCTTGTGGGGAGGGTCGCCCGCAGGGCGGGGATCCCTTTGCGGCTGAGTTGTCGCGTGTAGACTTCGATCCCCACTCCGTCGCGCTTCGCGCGCCACCTCTCCCCCGATCGACGGGGGAGAGGAAACGCCGGCCGCGTGCTTGGCGCCTTTCCTCTCCCCTTTTGAGGGGGAGAGGTGCCGAGCGAAGCGAGGCGGAGTGGGGGTCGGCGCCACTATATCCGACCGGCCTCCCCACAAGGGGGAGGGTAAACCCTGCGGGACCAGCCAGCGGCGCAGCTCGTCCGGGTCGGAGACGGTGGCGGAAAGGCCGATCGCCTGGAGATCGGGCACGAAGCGGCGCAGCCGCGCCAGCCCAAGCGACAGCAGATGGCCGCGCTTGGAGGTGACCAGCGAATGCAGCTCGTCAAGCACGATGTAGCGCAGGTCCTCGAAGAAGCGCGGCGCATCGGGCGAGGCGATCAGCAGCGCAAGCTGCTCGGGCGTCGTCATCAATATGTCGGGCGGCACCAGCTTCTGACGCTGGCGCTTGTGGGCGGGCGTGTCGCCCGTGCGTGTCTCCATGGTGATCGGCAGGCCGATCTCGGCCACCGGCTTGCCGAGGTTGCGCTCGATATCGACGGCAAGCGCCTTGAGCGGCGAGATGTAGAGCGTGTGGATGCCGCGCCGCGCCTGACCCGGCCGGCGCTTCGGCCTGTTTGCCAGATCGACCAGCGTGGGCAGGAAGCCGGCGAGCGTCTTGCCAGCGCCCGTCGGCGCGATCAGCAGCACCGACTTTCCGGCCTGCGCGCGGACAAGCAGATCGAGCTGATGGGCGCGCGGCGACCAGCCGCGGCTCGCGAACCATTTCAGGAACGGTTCGGGCAGGATGGCGGATTGCTCGCTCGGCTCTGATCGGCTCTGGTCGTTCACGCGCCAGAACTAGCGCGACGCGAACCAGCCGCCAAGCGATTTTGCGAACAAAACAGGATCATTTATCGCGGAAGCCTGACATATGCCGCGTGATCCGCTACTTGCTTCCTCCAAAATTGCAACGAGGCACGCGGTGAAGACAGATCGAGCCAGTCCGGAGAACGAGCGGATCATCGCGCTCGAAATGCGTGTTGCTGAGCTGGAGAGGCTCATTCGTGAACTGCAGCAATCGCAGGGCACGACGGCAAAGCCGGCTGAAAAACCGTTGCGCTCACGGGGAATGTTGGACCGTCCGCGAACGGGCCAATAGGCATATCGGAAGAAAGTTTCAGCGCGTCGAAACAGCTTTGCGCGCGATCACGATCAGGCCTTCGATGGGTTGGCCGCGATCCAGTCTGATGATGTGGGTTTCGAGAGAAAGAAGGGTAAGGGCATTCTTGGTCAGGACGCTACGCACATAGTTCTCCGAATGCGCGTAGCGCCGCGAGGGCTGGAGGATGAGATCCCCCTCCCCTCGCCAATATTCCACCGAGAAGGCGAACAACCCTCCTTCCCGCAGCATTGAAGCTGCCGTGGCCGTGACCTTTTCCAGCGCGCCGACATACATGAACACATCCGCCGCCGCGACGAGATCGACCTGCGCGCCGTCATAAGCGAGCATCTGCAGGTCGGCCTTGACCAGACGGTCGTAGACGGCCTTGCCGCGGGCAATGCCGAGCATGCCGGCGGAGATGTCGTAGCCTTCGAGATGGTCGCAATACGGGCGTAGCTTTTCGCCCATCAGGCCGGTGCCGCAACCGAGATCGCTGGCGCTCGGGAAGCGCCCGGGATGCGCGACGCGGATTGCCGCGTCGAGCAGGGCCGGCACATTGTAGGCCAGCCGGTTGACGAGCGCGTCGTCGAATTTGGGCGCATACTGGTCGAACAGCGCCTCGACGAAGGCGCTGGGCGGCGCGCCGCCCGGGCCCGCCTCGCCGATCAGCTCCAGCTTCAGGCCGGCGCCGAACCGGTCCTCCGGCTCCAGCTCCAGCGCATGGCGCCAGGCCTTCGCCGCGCCGGCCTTGTCGCCGGCCGCCTCATGCATCTCGCCGAGCCGGAACCAGCCCAGCGCCCATTGCGGCACGAGCTCCAGCGCACCGAGCATCAGCTCGGCCGCGGCGGCATGATCGCCCGAACCGAACAGCATTTCTGCGTAATCGGCGCGGCGATCCGCCAGAACATCACCCGACGACGTTTGCAGCGGCTTCAAGCAGCGTTGGACCTGTAAAAGAGGGATCCGGGCGCGGACACGCCCGGAGCGGCGCGCTCTTTATCAGGCTTTTCGTGCGCGCACAAATACCTATTTTGAGAGCATGCGCGCCAGTGATCTTCTCTGCTCCCGCCCGGAAGGGCTCTACTGCCCGCCCGGCGATTTCTTCATCGATCCGGTGCGGCCGGTGGCGCGCGCGCTGATCACCCACGGCCACTCCGACCACGCCCGCTCCGGACACCGTGCCGTTCTGGCCACGGCCGAGACGCTCGACATCATGGAACTGCGCTACGGGCCGGATTTCGCGGGATCGCGGCAGGCCATGCGGCTTGGCGAAACGATTTCGCTGAACGACGTGCAGGTGACGTTTCATCCTGCGGGCCACGTGCTGGGCTCCGCACAGATCTGTGTCGAGCACCGCGGCATGCGCATCGTCGCTTCCGGCGACTACAAGCGCCAGCCGGACGCGACCTGCGCGCCTTTCATTCCCATTCCCTGCGATGTGTTCATCACCGAGGCGACCTTCGGCCTGCCGGTGTTCCGCCATCCGCATCCAGAGGGTGAAGTCGAGCGGCTGCTGAAATCGGTCGAGCAGTTTCCCGAGCGCACGCATCTGGTCGGCGCCTATGCGCTGGGCAAGGCACAGCGCGTCATCAAGCTTCTGCGCCAAGCCGGCCATGAGCGCACGATCTATATCCACGGCGCACTGAAAAAACTGTGCGACTACTATCAGAGCCGTGGCATCGAGCTTGGCGACCTGCAACCGGCGACGGTGGAAAGCGGCGGCAGGGAAGATTTTGCCGGCGAGGTCGTGGTCGGCCCGCCCGCCGCCTTCTCCGACCGCTGGGCGCGGCGCTTTCCCGATCCCGTTTCCTGCTTCGCCTCGGGCTGGATGCGCATCCGCCAGCGCGCCAAGCAGCGCGGCGTGGAGCTGCCGCTTATCATCTCCGACCATTCGGACTGGGACGAGCTGACCGAGACCATCACCGAAACCGGTGCCGGCGAGGTCTGGGTGACGCACGGCCGCGAGGAGGCGCTGGTGCGCTGGTGCGAGCTGGAGGGCATTGCCGCAAGGCCGTTGCACCTGGTGGGATATGAGGACGAGGGGGATTGATGCATCGCTTCGCCGAACTGCTCGACCGCCTGGTGCTGACGCCCTCGCGCAACGGCAAGCTGACCCTGCTGACCGACTATTTCCGCGCGGTCGAGGACCCCGACCGGGGGCTGGCGCTCGCGGCAATCACCGGCGACCTGTCGATCGCGGCGGTGAAGCCCGCGATGCTGCGCGCACTGGTGACCGAACGCATGGACCCGGTTCTGTTCGGCTATTCCTACGATTATGTCGGCGATCTTGCCGAGACAGTTTCGCTGGTGTGGCCCGAGCCGCCCGCGCACCATGCCGCCAACGCCCGCCCCAAATTGGCAGACGTGGTGGGCGCGCTGCAATCCGCAAGCCGTTCCGACGGGCCGCGCGTGCTGGCCCGCCTGCTCGACCGCGCCGACATCTCGGCCCGCTACGCCATCATCAAGCTGGTGACAGGAGGCTTACGCATCGGCGTTTCGGCGCGGCTGGCCAAGCAGGCGCTGGCCGATCTTGGCAATGTCGACGTCTCGGAGATAGAAGAACTGTGGCACGGGCTGACGCCGCCCTATGCCGAGCTGTTCGCATGGCTGGAAGGAAGAGGCCCCAAACCGGAGGCAGCGGCCAAGGCGCTGTTTCGCCCCGTCATGCTTGCCAACCCGATCGGCGACGGCGACCTCGAAAGGCTCGATCCTGCCGACTATGCCGCCGAATGGAAATGGGACGGCATCCGCGTGCAGGCGGTTTCGGAAAGCGGCACAAGGCGGCTCTATTCGCGAACCGGCGACGACATCTCCCCGGCCTTCCCCGACCTGGTCGAGGCCATGACCTTCGAAGGCGCGCTTGACGGAGAGTTGCTGGTGGGCGACCCGCGGCGCGAGACCGGCACTTTCTCCGATCTGCAGCAGCGGCTGAACCGCAAGACGGTCTCGGCCAAAATGCGCGAGCGCCATCCCGTCTTCGTGCGCTGCTACGATCTTCTGCAGGAGGGCTCCGAGGACGTGCGTGCCCTGCCCTTCCTGGAACGCCGCGCGCGGCTGGAGAATTTCGTGCGCCGGCTCGACCCCGCCCGCTTCGATCTCTCGCCGCTGGCGCTGTTTTCCGATTGGCCGGCGCTCGAGGAAATGCGCAGCAACCCGCCGCATCCGGTGATCGAGGGCGTGATGCTGAAGCGGCGCGACTCCGCCTATCTCGCCGGCCGGCCCAAGGGGCCGTGGTTCAAGTGGAAGCGCGATCCCTTCACCGTCGACGCGGTTCTGATGTATGCGCAGCGCGGCCACGGCAAGCGTTCCAGCTTCTACTCCGACTACACGTTCGGGGTGTGGGCGGGGCCGGAGGGCGGCGAAGAGCTGGTGCCGGTGGGCAAGGCCTATTTCGGCTTCACGGACGAGGAACTGCGCCAGATCGACAAATTCGTGCGCGACAACACCATCGAGCGCTTCGGCCCGGTGCGCTCGGTGCGCGCCGACCGCCAGCATGGGCTGGTGCTGGAAGTCGCCTTCGAAGGCCTGAACCGCTCGACGCGGCACAAATCCGGCGTCGCCATGCGTTTCCCCCGCATTTCGCGCCTGCGCTGGGACAAGCCGGCAGGCGAGGCCGACCGCATCGAGACGCTGCAGGCGCTTCTGGATTGAGTCCGTCGCTGGCCGCCAGAGCGGTTACACATTTCCGGGCGCAAAACCGCTTCGCACTTTTGCCGGAAATGCTCTATTGCGCCACCGAAACCCTGATCTCGTAGATATCGATCGCCTTGCCCTGGCCGGCCACGTCCGAGTTGATGGCGATGGTGCCGCCGGCGCCCGGGCTTTGCGAACGGAAATCGAGCTCGAACAGATAGTCGCCCTGATCCGCGCTCACGGCATAGCGCTTGCGGCCGCAGCCGCCGAGCTCGCCGAAATTGCACTCCACCGACATCTGTGTTTCCTTGCCCTCGGCTCCACGCGCGACGATGTCGAAAGTGGCCCGCTTGCCGGCAAGCCGTTCCAGAACCCCCTGGCCGACATCGAACAGCACGGCCGCGTCCGAGCCGCCGGAGCGGATGCGCAGGAAGCTGCCGGAACCGTCCTGCATCACATCCGCCGTCGCCTCGCCGGGAGCCGTGACGCTCGACGCATCGGCGGGCGAGAAGACGTCGATCCAGGCGCGGTTCGGGTCGGCCTGCCCCGGCTTCATCGGGGCGCCATCGTTCTCCTCGCCCTGATCCTGCACGACGCGGGCGGGGCCACCCGTCCCGACGCCTCTGGGTTTCAGCAAGCCTGCCTGCCAGACCCACCATCCGCCCAGGCCGAGCGCGGCCAGAACCACCAGCGTGCCGAGCAGCCCGGCGAAGGGAAACCGCGAACGGCGTGCCCGGCGTTCGTCGCGCTTGGCCGCTGCGCGCCGGCCACGCGATGCCTTGGCAGCCGGGGCACCGTTGCGCCTCTCACCGGGCAGGTCGGGAGTGGCCTGCCGCCTTCCCGGGCGCACATCGTCGAGGCTCGGCTCGCCGCGCGCGCCCTCCGAAACGGGATCGATCGACGGAACCGCCGGCTGGAATTCGGATTCGATTTCCGTGATCTTGGCCTGCAAGGCCTTGCGGCGATTGATCGCCGCTTCGACGGTAAGATTGGGATTGGCCTTCAGGGCACGGTCGAGCGCGGCAAAAGCCGCCCGGTAGACTTTCTCGCGAAAATCCCGGTCGTCGGGGTTGCCTTTTTCGAAGGCGCTGCGGATCGCCTTTTCGATCGGGTCCAAACCGGTTTCCTCATGATGCGGATCATTCCTGCATGATGGTTAGACGCAGGCGGCCCATCAGGCAACGCCCGCCGCCATCAATAAGGGGTTTCAACTGGTTACAGCCGTCATTTTGCTTGGGAAAACGGATCGCGGGCGCCACGGCAGCCGGGCCGTGTCCTCCCGCCAACCGTTTTCGACCGGCTCCCATAGCCGCGACGAGGATGCCCGGAACCTGATTTAACAGGGCGCGCCCGGCCCGAATCGACGCATCGATGCGGCTGTGAATAATTCGACACGAAGGACGCTTGAATTTGCCGCGCAATGCGGCTATCACCCGCTCACCGTTTCGCGCCGCGCCGCGAAAGCCGGTCGCCGCTTTAGCTCAGTTGGTAGAGCACATCATTCGTAATGATGGGGTCGCGTGTTCGAGTCACGCAAGCGGCACCACCCTTTCCAAAATCAATGTAATTTTGGCTCCTTCGCGAAATCGTGAGGCGCTGGGCGAAGATGGCGGACCGATGCCGCTGTTTGTCCGGGCGAAGCTTCCTATATGGAATGACGGATGGTCCGGACGGAACCGGGAAGCCGGTTCGGCATTTGAACATACGCCGACGCAAGCCGAGCCTGATGAGTGGGACGGATGTCATGACCGCTCGAACGACAAGCGAACCGCGTACACGGGCATTTGCGCGTGTGATAGGGCCGTTTCTTACATTCGCGACTGCTGTCGTGATCTATCGAATCCAGCAAATGGGCCCGCTTCTCACCGATTTCTTCAACAACAGCAGCGTTGTTTGGATAACCGGTGCCATGGTGCTGCTTTCCGGCTTGGTAATCATTGCTTTCCACCAGTATTGGAGGAGCCCCGCGGCGGTTCTCGTGTCCCTGTTCGGCTGGTTTCTGGCCATACGCGGCGCCGTTCTGATGGTTGCGCCGGGCCTTGTCCTGGGCGCCGGCGAAAATGCCATGATGCACATACGCCTCGTTCAGATCGGGTTTGGCGTGCTGACGCTGATCGGGCTCTATCTCACCTATGTCGGATGGATCGCCAGGCCGCGCATCGATGCGGATGCCGACAAGCCATAGTCCACAGCGTCCACAGCCCCGAGTTCCCAAAAGTTCAGCGGCACGCCGGCCACCGTGGATATATCCGGCAACAAGCGCCCAGCCGCCAACGGCCGGGCGCTTGTGGAAGCGCGCTTTGTCAGGCCGCTTTCCGATTGATGGTGGTGTCCGCCAATGAGGTCAATGCGGCATCGGTTTCTTTTTCCTCGGAAAGGGTTTGATCGAGCAGCTTGACGGCATCCTTCATGCCCAGTTCATCCGCCCAGCGCTTGAGCGTTCCGTATCTCGTCATCTCATAGTGCTCGACGGCCTGGGCCGAGGCGATCAGCCCGGCATCGAGCGCCGGGGCACCCTTGAACTCGTCGATGATCTCGTCGCCCTCCGAAATGATGCCTTCGATTGCCTCGCAGGTCTTTCCCTGCGCCCGCTTGCCGAGAATTTCGAAAACCTGCTGGAGACGTTCGACATGCGTTTGGGTCTGATCCAGATGCTTTTCGAAGGCGGCCTTCAATTCTCCCGACTGTGCCGCCTTGGCCATCTTGGGCAGGGCTTTCAGGATCTTCCGTTCGGCATAGTAGATGTCCTTGAGCGTGTCGTAGTACAGATCTTCCAGCTTTTTCGTGGTCATGGTCGGATTCTCCATCGTTGGAGCAACTCCAATGACCATGCGCGGGGATGGTTCCGTCACGATTTATGCCGCTGTGAATTGGCGATACCGAAAAGGAGAATGCCCGCCCCGGCGAACCGGGACGGGCCACAACCGGCATGGCTATGCCGGAACGTCAATACCACGGATAGTAGCAGCCGGCGTAGAAGCCGTTGACATAGTACGGGTAGCAGTCGGGATATCCGAAGAAGAAGCCGCCACCGTCATCATCATAATATCCGTAATATCGATGCCCGTAGCCATGACCGTAGCCGCCATGGTAGCCGCCATGATAGCCGCCCATGCCGTGGAAACCGCCACCGCCATGGAAGCCGCCGCCACCGCCGTGGAAGCCTCCGCCGCCGCCGTGCAGGAAGCCACCACCGCCACCGCCACGAACGAACTGCAAGCCGCTGGCTGCGGTGTCCGACAGGTTCAAGGGTAGTGCATGAACGGTTTGGGCCGTTTCAACCGCCGGAGCGGCGTCGGCCATTCCCGCCGCAAAAGCGGGCATGCCGTAGAGCGCTGCGATGCTCAGCAAACCCGAGCATGCAAGTGTTGAGAGATAGTGTCTCATGTGTCTTCTCCAAGGAAAATTGTCCGTGGAACTCAGACCTGCGATGATCGTGGGGGATGGGCCTCTATGCGATAACCGTCAGGGCTGGCCCTTTATCGGACGTCCCCAAGAGAACGCATAGCGAACAAACGGGTTCCATTTCTGGAACTCAACTTTCGCTTACCCGTGCGTGTCCGACTTTCAACTCGCCGTGCTTTCGTCCTGCAGGCAACCATGGCGGCAGGCGTCGGCATCAGCATCGCCGGGATGAACGTGGGCAGTGCGCCCGCCTCGGACTTGGCGCGGCTATCTCGGCTCGCCGGTCTTGGGATCGATCTTGATTTCCACCTTGGCCTTGTCGGTCGTGTAATAGGTGATGTCGTAGTAGCCGTCCTGGTCCCACTCGATCTCGTTGACGTAGCGGAACTGCGGACGCTTCTCGACCTTGGCGATGATCTCGGACAGCTTGATCGAATTCTCCGGCGGAATGACCGGGGCATTCTGCGCATGGGCCGGGCCGGCAAGCAGCGCCGCCAGCATCGAGCCCGCGAAAATCCGTTTATGCAACATGAATTTCCCCTCCTGCTGAAAACAGGACTAGAACGGAACGTGGTCCGTTTGGTTCCGGGGACAAGGTCAGCCTCGGCTTGATTTCGGCCGACGAATATGTTGCATCATGCCCATGAGGAAAATCAGTCTCATGACGTCGGCGCTCCTCGTCGCCGCGACGCCTGCCTGGGCGCTCGATGCGCGGCTCAAGGCGGGCCTTCTCAAGCTGGACCCCGATACGCGACTGGAGCAACGCTGCGACGCCGAAGCGCTCGACCGGATCGCCCGCGACGGCAATCCCTACAGGCCCGATCGCGTCGTGGCCTATGCGTTCAAGACGCCGAAGATGAAGGGCAACACCATCGACAGCCCCGGCGCGGCCTTTCGCGCCAAGGGGCAGTGGTATCACCTCTCCTATAGTTGCAGCACGGCCGACGACCACATGAAGGTGCTGTCCTTCCGCTACAGGATCGGCGACCAGATCGCCAAGGCCGACTGGTCGAAATACAATCTCTGGCAATAGATGCAGGCGCATCGCAGCGGTCGGGCCGATCAATCACGGGTCGGCCGGCGCGCGTTTCAGCCGCGCGACACAGCCTGACGGCTATCCCCCACCCATGGCGCGGCGCGGCAGCAATATGTTGTCGAAGCGGGCGCGCAGCCTGTCGTCGACGGCCCGCGGGACATGCGTGGGGAAACTCTCGGCGAGAATCTTCTTCTTCAGCTCGATGGCGCGTTGCAGGATGTCCGGCCTGCCCTTCTCGTTCCATTCCTTCGGGCTGAAACGGTCGCCGACAAGCGGATAGAAATACTCGGTCTGCATCAGCTTCAGCGTCTGGTCGTTGCCGAGATAGTGGCCCGGGCCATTCAGGCAGACCTCGGCAATCGTGGCGACGGACAGCGCCTCTTCGGTGACCTCGATGCCGCGCACGCAGCGCTGGCAGTAGCCGAGCATGTCGTTGTCGATAATCAGGCTTTCCAGGCAGAAGCCGAGCAGCGAGGCGTGCATGCCGGCCGATTCATAGACGAGGTTGAGGCCGGACAGGCCGGCCATGACATTGGTGATGCCCTTTTCGAAGCCGGACTGGATGTCGGGCAGCTTCGAATCCGCCATGCCGGCGGCCGAGCCCCCCGGCAGGTCGTAGAACTGTGCCATCTGCGCGCAGGCAGCCGTCAACAAGGCCTGTTCGGCGGAGCCGCCGGACATGGCGCCGGTGCGCAGATCGGAGACGAAGGGCCAGGTGCCGAAAATGGCCGGGTGGCCGGGTTTCAGCGCGTTGACATAGACCAGGCCCGCCAGCACCTCCGCCACTGCCTGCACCACAGCGCCGGAGATCGCGGCGGGCGCGGTGGCGCCGGCCTGACCGGCCGAGAGAAGCAGGATCGGAATGCCGCCCGCCACGCAGGCCTCCAGAACGCCACAGGCGTCTTCGGCGAATTTCATCGGCGGCACGACGAAGCAGTTGGAGTTCGACACGAAGGGCCGCGCCCGAAAATTCTCCTCGCCGCCGGCGATTGCATAAAGCATCTCCAGGGCGGGTGCCACGTTCTCGCGCACGGTAAACGAGGTGCCGACGTGCTTGGACGTTCCCATGACGCAGGCATAAAGCGTGTTGAAGTCCATATCGAGCGGATCGGGAATGTCACGCGGGACCATCGGCCGCTGGAAGAAATGGATATTGTCCATCCGGTCCACGATGCGGGCGGCATCGTAGATGTCCCGCAGCAGCGACTCGCGATACTCCCGCTTCTCGACGTCGACGAGGTGCACGGCAGCGCCGGCCGTTCCGTAATGCACGCGCGTGCCCTGGATCACCATGTCGTGCCTGGGATCCTGGCCATGGAGCGTGAAATTGCGCGCAGCGTTCCCGATGGTGGACATGACCAGCCCGCGCGGGAAGCGGACGCGGCCATCCTCGCCATGAATCGCGCCGGCCTTCGTCAGAGCTTCGATGCAACTTGGAATGGCATTGGCGAAACCGACGGTTTCAAGCAGGGTCAGCACCGCCTCGTGGATGCGCTCCAGATCGTTCTGGCCCAACGGCTTATACCTGCCGCCCTCGAGACCGGGGCGCACGGGCCGAACATCGTCGGCCAGCGGCGCGGCACGTATTGCACGGCGCGCCTCCCTGCCGCCGGACCTGCGCGAACGCTGGTCTTGCGCCGCGGCGTCACGCTCCTCGAGGGTGGTCGACATGAAAAACCTCCACCTTTTTATGCCGGCATCCGCGTGCCGGATGTCCCTCCGGTCACGCTGCCCATTCCCCAATGCATATGACTATGCAGCGGCAGGTGAGCCGGGCGTATGGGCCACCGATTTCCGCCGAATGAGCCAGGAAGTTCCTTAAAAAAGGCCGGGCAGACGCCCGGCCATGGGAGGATTTCGTGCAGGCTGGACGTGCGACCGCGCGTCCGCTCAGGCTGCTGCGGGGCGTCGCCCCGCAGCAGTGGCAAGCTCGCGAATGCCCGGCTCGATGTGCTGCAGCGCGATCGAGGAGAAACCCAGACGCATGAAGCGCGAAGGCTTGTCGCTGCGATCGAAGAAGCGGTCGCCCGGCTCGATGATGACGCTGCGCGACGCGGCCGCCTCTGCCAGCCCGCGCGAGTCCGTGCCGCGCGGGCCTTCCAGCCACAGCGAGGTGCCGCCGGCGGAGTCGGTCGGGCGCCAGTCGGGCAGGAAGGCGTCGATGGCCTGGACCAGACGCTTGCGGCGCTCGTCGAAGGCAGCCGAAAGCCGGCGCACCAGCGCCTCGTGGTGGCCGAGCGACAGGAACAGCGCCACGGCGCGCTGGTTGTTTGCCGGCGGATGACGCAGCATGAAGCGGCGCAGCGCACGAAGCTCGGCGATGAGATCGGCGGAGGCGACGATGTAGCCGAGGCGCAGGCCCGGCGCGAGCGTCTTGGACATCGAGCCGACATAGATGACGCGGCCGGACCGGTCGATGCTTTTCAGCGCCTGCTGCGGGGCTTCGTCGAGAAGCTGGCTGTCGTAGCCGTCCTCGATGATGATCTGGTTATTGCGGCTGGCGCGCGCCAGCAGGTCCTGCCGACGCTCGGGGCTGAGCGGCACCATGGTGGGGCAATGGTGGCTCGGCGTCACGAACACGAAGCCCGCATCCGAAGGAATTGCCGAGGTGACGATGCCTTCCTCATCCACCGGCGTGGGGTGCAGGTCGGCGCCGGCCAGCCGGAAGATCGAGCGCGCGTCCGGGTAACCGGGGTCTTCCATCGCCACCTTGGTGCCCTTGGTCATCAGCAGCGTGGCCAGCATGTAGAGCGCGTTCTGCGCGCCCAGCGTGACGATGATCTCGTCCGGATTGGCGAAGATGCCGCGCCGCGGCAGCAGCCGCGCCTGGATCTGCTCGATCAGCAGCGGGTCGTCGCGGTCGACCATGTCGGCCGCCCAGTTGCGGATTTCCAGAACGGCCAGCGCCATGCGGTTGCACTCGCGCCATTCGGCGGTCGGGAACAGCGCCGGGTCGAACTGGCCGTAGACGAAGGGGTAGGAAGACTTGATCCAGTTGTCGAGCTTGGCCGGGCGCGGCATGTCGCTGGCCGAAATCTGCCGGCGCGCCTTCCAGTCGATCTCGCTGGCCTGGTCGCCGGTCTTCTGCTGCGGCTTGGCCGGCGTCGCCAGCACTTCCGGGTTGACGAAGTGGCCGCGCCGCTCGCGCGCCACCAGGAAACCCTGATCGACGAGCTGCTGGAAGGCCAGCACGACGGTGCCGCGCGCCACACCCAGCTTTTCGGCCAGGATGCGGCAGGAAGGCAGCGGCATGGATGCCGCGATCTGGCGGTCGAGGATGGCGGCGACGATGGCCTGTCGGATTTGCGCCTGAAGCGTCTGGCCCGATTCCGCAGAAATCCTGAACAGTCCCGACCATATGGCCGAATCGTTTCTCTGTGGCATGAGCATTTCCTCGAACAGGCGCTATGTTTTGTCTTTTGTGGACCAGTGGAGCCTATCCGTGGTCCAATCATTTGCGCCAATGAATTTTTCTAATCGCTAGGATTTATGCCAGTGATCCATGCTCGCATGGCCCAATTTGGGAGCAGCGTTTTCCCACAGCATCAAATCGATTGAAATTTCCGCCGTATATTCCTGCCAAACTCTCTCCATGATCGCCGCCGTCTGATACAGTCGCGATACGCAGGCTGAGATCTGGAGAATGGCAGTGACCGAAGCACCCTTCCACGCCGCACTGACGGCGCTCCGCGAAGACCGGGAGGATACCCCGACGAGCATGCGCGAGGCCTTCAAGTCCGATCCGCAGCGTTTCGCCAAATTCTCGCTGACGGACGGCGACCTGCTGCTCGACTGGTCGAAATGCGCGGTGACCACCACGACCATGACGCTGCTGGAAAAGCTGGCGCTGGCCGCGCAACTGCCGGAACGGCGCGCGGCGATGTTCGCCGGCCGGAAGATCAACATCACCGAGGATCGCGCCGTGCTGCACACCGCGTTGCGCGCAGGCCCGGACGCCAGGATCATGGTGGATGGCCGGGACGTGATGCCGGAGGTGCGTTCGGTGCTGGCCGCCATGGCAGCCTTTTCCGACGCCGTCCGCTCCGGTGCCGCGAAGGGCGCGACGGGCAAACCCATCACCGATGTGGTCAACATCGGCATCGGCGGCTCCGATCTCGGCCCGGTGATGGCGACACTGGCGCTCGCGCCCTATCACAACGGGCCGCGCGCCCACTTCGTTTCCAATATCGATGGCGCGCATATTCACGATACGCTGCAAGGCCTTTCGCCCGAGACGACGCTGTTCATCATCGCGTCGAAGACCTTCACCACGGTGGAGACCATGACCAATGCCGAAACCGCCCGCAAATGGGTGCAGCAGGCGCTGGGCGACGGCGCGGTCGACAAGCATTTCGTGGCCGTGTCCACGGCGCTCGACAAGGTGGCGGCCTTCGGCATCGCATCCGACCGCGTGTTCGGCTTCTGGGACTGGGTGGGCGGCCGCTATTCGCTGTGGTCGGCGATCGGCCTGCCGATCATGATCGCCATCGGGCCGGAACGTTTCGAGGAGTTTCTTGCCGGCGCGCGCGAAATGGACCAACATTTCGAGACTGCGCCGCTTTTGAAGAACATTCCAGCGGTGATGGGGCTAGTGGGCTATTACCATCGCGTGGTGTGCGGCTATCCCGCGCGCGCCGTCATTCCCTACGATCAGCATCTGGCGCGGCTGCCGGCCTATCTGCAGCAGCTCGACATGGAATCGAACGGCAAGCAGGTGATGCTGAACGGCCAGAAGGCGGCCACGCCCACCGGCCCGCTTGTGTGGGGCGAGCCCGGCACCAACGGCCAGCACGCCTTCTTCCAGTTGCTGCATCAGGGCACGGACATCATTCCCGTCGAGTTCCTGGCGGCCGCCGAAGGGCACGAGCCCGAGCTGAAGCACCACCACGACCTGCTTCTGGCCAATTGCCTGGCGCAATCCGAGGCGCTGATGAAGGGCCGCACGCTGGAGGAAGCGCGCCGCCAGATGCTGACCAGGGGCATGCCGCTCGAAGAGGTCGACCGCATCGCGCCGCACCGCGTGTTTTCCGGCAACCGGCCCTCCGTCACCATCCTCTACCGCAAGCTCGACCCGCGCACCCTCGGCCGGCTGATCGCGCTTTACGAACACCGGGTGTTCGTGGAAGGCACGCTCTACAACATCAATTCCTTCGACCAGTGGGGCGTCGAGCTCGGCAAGGAGCTGGCCACCGCGCTGCTGCCTGTCGTTGAAGGAACGGAAGATGCCGCCCGTAGCGATGCCTCGACCGCCGGTTTGGTGCGGCATATCCACCGGCTCAGAGGGGAGTAGACGGATTTGCGCGGCATCAAGGCGATCCTGTTCGACAAGGACGGAACACTGGTCGATTTCCAGAAGACATGGTTCGCCATCGGCGACGTGATGGCGCTGAAGGCCGCCGACGGCGACCGCGACAGGGCAAACGCGTTGCTGGAGCTGGCGGGCTACGATTTCGCCAACCAGTGCTTCAAGGCGGATTCCGTCTTTGCCGCCGGCACCAATGCCGAGATCATCGCGCTCTGGTATCCGCAAGCCGATGAGGCCGAGCGCCAGACCTTACTGGCCGGCTTCAACGCCATCACGGCGGAAGAAGGTGCCGCCGCCTCCGTTGCGCTGCCGGGCAGCAAGGACGCCATCGCCACGCTGCACGGCTCGGGCTTCCGGCTCGGGGTTGCCACCAACGATTCCACCAGCGGCGCGGAAAAGACGCTGCTGGCGCTCGGCATCGCGCAGATGTTCGACGCCGCCTACGGCTACGACGCCGTCGCCAACCCCAAACCGGCGCCGGACGCGCTCCACGCCTTTGCAGACTTCATCCGATTGAAGACATCTGAAATCGCCATGGTGGGCGACAATCGCCATGACCTCGAAATGGCCCGCGCCGGCGGAGCCGGCCTGGTGGTAGGCGTGCTTTCCGGCACCGGCACGCGTGAGACGCTGGCGCCAATGGCCGACGTCATCCTGGATTCGGTAGCCGACCTGCCGGCGTTGCTGGCAAGCAAGTGAGCAATATCGGCCTCATCCCGGCAAGCTGAGGCTTTATTGATGGATTCTCCAGTCTAACCTCGCAACTCCCGCCGCAATATCTTACCGACATTGGTCTTGGGCAGCTCGGTGCGGAATTCAATGTGGCGCGGGCGCTTGTAGCCGGTGAGGTTTTCGCGGCAGAAGGCGATGATGTCCGCTTCCGTCAGCTTCGGGTCCTTCTTGACGATGAACAGCTTCGGCACTTCGCCCGAATGCTCGTCCGGCACGCCGATCGCCGCCACCTCGAGCACGCCCGGATGCTGCGCCACGACCTCCTCCAGCTCGTTGGGATAGACGTTGAAGCCGGAGACCAGGATCATGTCCTTCTTGCGGTCGACGATCTTGGTGAAGCCCTTCTCGTCCATGAAGCCCATGTCGCCGGTCTTGAAGAAACCGTCGGCGGTCATGACCTTCGCCGACTCGTCCGGCCGGTTCCAATAGCCGGCCATCACCTGCGGGCCGCGAATGCACAGTTCACCGACCTCGCCGAGCGGCAGGGCAGCATTGTTCTCGTCGCGGATGGAGATTTCCGTCGACGGGATCGGCAAGCCGATGGAGCCGGTGAATTCGTCGGCGTCGAAACGGTTGGCCGCGGCGACGGGCGAGGTTTCGGACAGGCCATAGCCTTCCGAGATATTGATGCCTGTCAGCCTCTTCCAGCGCTCGGCAACGCTGCGCTGCACCGCCATGCCGCCGCCGAAACTGAGCAGCAGCGGCGAGAAGTCGAGCTTGCCGAACTCGGCATTGTTGAGCAGAGCGTTGAACAGCGTGTTGAGGCCGGGGAAGATGTTGATCGGATGCTTCTGCATCTCCTTGACGAGACTGCCGATGTCGCGCGGATTGACGATCAGTATGTTGTGCCCGCCCTCCTGTATCCCCATCAGCGCGTTCACGGTCAGCGCATATATATGATAAAGCGGCAATGCGCAGATGAAGGTCAGGCGCTCGGGGCGCGGCTTTTTGATGAAGGCCGACTGCATCCACAACGCGTTCTGCGCGACATTGGACAAAACGTTGCGATGCAGGAGCATCGCCCCCTTGGAAATGCCCGTGGTGCCGCCGGTATATTGCAGGAAGGCGATGTCGTCGCCCGAAACCCTGGCCGGCTTGAACGTGCGCGCGGCGCCTTCCTTCAGCGCCGCCGGGAACTTGACGTGCCCCGGCAGCGACCAGGCCGGCACCATCTTCTTCACCCGCCGCACCACGAGGTTGACCACGATGCCCCTGAGGCCCAGCATGTCGCCCATCGATGCCACGACCACATGCTTGATGCCGGTGCTGGCGACCACTGCCTGCAGCGTGGTGGCGAAATTCTCCAGGATGACGATGGCTTCCGCGCCGGCGTCGTTGAGCTGGTGCTCCAGCTCGCGCGGCGTGTAGAGCGGGTTGACGTTCACCACCGTATAGCCGGCACGCAACACCCCGAGCAACGCCACGGGATATTGCAGCACGTTGGGCATCATCAGCGCCACGCGCGCGCCCGGCAACAGCCCCCTCGCCTGCAGATAGGCACCGAAGGCGGCCGACAACCGTTCCAGCTCCTTGAAGGTGATGGTCTTGTCCATGCAGGTGAAGGCTGGGCGGCCGGCGTATTTCTTCGACGCCTCGACCACCAGATCGCCCACGGAAGTGAATTGCAGCGGCCCGATCTCGGCAGGCACATTGGGCGGGTAGCTCTTCAGCCAGGGTTTTTCATCCCGCGCCGCCGGCGCGCCGCCTGCGGGCGAAGACTTCGCCGATTGCCGGGCGCTTGTCGGCCTGCTGTTGCCGGCCGGTTCAAGCTTGGCCGTGGCGGCTTTGGAGGAGGTCGACTTGCCGGCTCCCGCTGCCTTGCCTCTGCCAGCCTTGGCCGACGTCGTCCCGGTGGTTCCGCGCGCGGAGGCCCCGGTGGTCGATGCCGGCTTTGCCGGGCTTTTGCCGGGCTCGCCCTTTTGCGGACCGGGTTTTGCCGATCCGGTCTTTGCGGTCGCTACCGGAGCGGCATCCTTCTTCCCCGCTCCGCGAGACGTTTTTACCGGCGCGGAAACCGCCGTGGATGCCACTTCCTTCGACGCATCGACCGGTTTGGCGGCAACCTTGCCGCGGGAAACGGGCTTGCCCGCAATCCCGGCCTTGGCCGGCGCCTTCGCGGCCTTTTCCTTCGTGGCCGGCCCTGGTTTGTCCTCGGATTTCCCCTGCATCTGCCCGGTGGTCTTGCTGACTTTGCCGGTCGCCCTGGCCACTCGATCCTCCTTGCAGTGTGTTCTGACGGACTGCCTGCCGAAGCATCAGCATGCCTTGGCTTCAATCTATGGCCACATGCGCGGAGGTTGCAAGCCTCGCCACTTCAGCCCATCCGGATGACGCTGGGTCAGGAAGCTGCCGATGTCTCCATCCCGCCCGCCAAGGCGGTTCCGGCGGGTCTTTCCACTATCCGCCGGATTTTCCTTTCTTCGCATTTCCACGCGAAATATTTCGTGAGAATGGGTCGAATCGCAATAAAATGGCGCATTCATGCGAAGATGTTGAAATTTTGTTCCGCTGGCCCAATGCCGTGCAAACAGTAGTTCCAAAGGCTGGAAAACGATGCTTATATGCGCGCTCGAAGCCTGTTAGAGGGGCTTGGATCACACAGGGAGTGTTCAATGATAAAAAAGCTGACTTTTGCAGCCGCGCTCGCGGCTGCAACCGCATTGGGCGGTGTGGCAGCGAACGCGAAAACGCTTGTTTACTGCTCGGAGGCGTCGCCGGCAGGCTTTGACCCGTCGCCGTGGAGCGGCGGCAACGACTTCGACGCCTCGTCGCGCACGGTCTATTCGCGCCTGGTCGAGTTCGAACACGGCAAGACCAGCCTCATGCCCGGCCTGGCCGAAAGCTGGACCGTTTCCGACGACGGCCTGGAATACACCTTCAAGCTGCGCCCCGGCGTGAAGTTCCAGACCACCGACTATTTCACGCCGAGCCGCGACCTCAACGCCGATGACGTGATCTTCTCCTTCGAGCGTCAGTGGAAGAAGGACAGCCCCTGGTACGACTATCTGCCGGGCACCGGCTGGGAGTATTTCACCGGCATGGGCTTCCCGGACCTGCTCAAGGAAATCGTCAAGGTCGACGACCTGACCGTCAAGTTCGTGCTGAACAAGCCGGAAGTCGCCTTCCTGCCGGACCTGGGCATGGACTTCGCCTCGATCGTCTCGAAGGAATATGCCGACCAGCTCGAGAAGGCCGGCACCATGCAGCAGTTCACGCAGAAGCCGATCGGCACCGGCCCCTTCCAGTTCGTCGACTATCAGGTTGACGCCGTCATCCGCTATGCGGCCTGGGACGGCTATTTCGGCGGCCGCCAGAAGATCGACGACCTGATCTTCGCGATCACGCCCGATCCGGCAGTGCGCGCGCAGAAGCTGAAGGCCGGCGAATGCCACATCATGTCCTACCCGGCTCCGGCTGACATTGCCGGCCTGCAGGCGGACCCGAACCTGAAGGTGGAAGAGCAGGAAGGCCTGAACATCGGCTACATGGCCTACAACACCATGCAGGCGCCGTTCGACAAGGCCGAGGTCCGCAAGGCCCTCAACATGGCCGTCAACAAGCAGGCCATCATCGACGCGGTCTATCAGGGCGCCGGCCAGGTGGCCGTGAACCCGATCCCGCCGACGATGTGGGGCTACAACAAGGACGTCAAGGACGACCCGTACGATCCGGAAGCAGCCAAGAAGATGCTCGAGGAAGCCGGCGTCAAGGATCTTTCCATGAAGATCTGGGCCATGCCGGTCAGCCGTCCGTATAATCCGAACGCCCAGCGCGTTGCCGAGATGATCCAGGCCGACTACGCCAAGATCGGCGTCAAGGCCGAAATCGTCAGCTACGAGTGGACCGAATATCGCGAACGCGGCAAGGCCAAGGATCGCGACGGCACTTTCGAGCTCGGCTGGACGGGCGACAATGGTGACCCGGACAACTTCTTCTTCCTGCTCGGCTGCGATGCCATCGGCCAGTCCAACTACGCCAACTGGTGCAACAAGGAGTTCGATGATCTCCTCCAGAAGGGCAAGGCGACGACCGACCAGGCCGAGCGCACCAAGATCTACGAAGAGGCCCAGGTCGTCTTCAAGCGCGAAGCGCCGTGGCTGACCCTTGCCCACTCGAAGGTCTTCATGCCCATGTCGAAGAATGTCGAGGGCTTCGTGATGGATCCGCTCGGCATCCATCGCTTCGACGGCGTCGATATCGCCGAATAAGACAAGCGAAATGGGGACGGCGCCCTCCCGGGGCGCCGTCTTGCCATCGCCATCACCCATGTTCCGTTATCTCCTCCATAAACTTGCCCTGATCGTTCCCACGATCATCGGCATCACGCTCGCCGCCTTCGCATTCGTGCGCCTGTTGCCGGGTGACCCGATCCTGGCCATGGCCGGTGAACGCGGCGTGAGCCCTGAACGCTATGCCGAGCTGCTTGAGCGCTTCGGCTACAACCGCCCGCTCTGGGTCCAGTATTTCGAATATATCAACAACGTGCTGCACGGCGATTTCGGCATATCGCTCGCCACCAAGCGGCCCGTTCTCGGCGAATTCCTGGCGCTGTTTCCGGCCACGCTGGAGCTGGCGATCGTCGCCATGCTGCTTGCCATCATCATCGGCATCCCGGCGGGCATCTTCGCCGCGGTCAAGCGCGGCTCGTGGTTCGACCAGGCCACGATGGGCATCGCGCTGACCGGCTATTCGATGCCGATCTTCTGGTGGGGCCTGCTGCTCATCATCTTCTTTTCCGGCACGCTCGGCTGGACGCCGGTTTCGGGCCGCATCGGCCTGCAGTATTTCTTCCCGCCCGTCACCGGCTTCATGCTGATCGACAGCCTGCTTTCGGGCAAGAGCGGCGCCTTCTCCTCGGCCGTCAGCCATCTCATCCTGCCGTCGATCGTGCTGGCCACGATCCCGCTCGCCGTCATTGCGCGGCAGACGCGCTCGGCCATGCTGGAAGTGCTGGGCGAGGACTATGTGCGCACGGCGCGCGCCAAGGGTCTGTCGCCGCGGCGCGTCATCGGCATCCATGCGTTCCGCAACGCATTGATCCCGGTGGTCACCACCATCGGCCTCCAGGTCGGCACGCTGATGGCGGGCGCCATTCTCACCGAAACCATCTTCTCCTGGCCGGGTATCGGCAAGTGGATGATCGATTCCATCGGCAAGCGCGACTATGTCGTCGTGCAGAGCGGCCTGCTTCTGATCGCGCTGATCGTCATGGCCGTGAACCTTGCCGTCGATCTCCTCTACGCCGTCATCAACCCGCGCATCCGCGTACAGTGAGGCAGCGATGAGCAACCAAACCACCGCTGTGCCGCCCAAGGCAACAGCCCGTCCCGGGGCCGTTGCCGAGTTCTGGTACTATTTCTCGATGAACCGCGGGGCCGTCCTGGGCCTCGTCGTCTTCCTGCTGCTCGTGCTGATCGCGATCTTCGCGCCGATGCTGGCCCCGCATTCGCCCAACGAACAGTATCGCGACGCGCTGCTCACCCCGCCCATGTGGTGGCAGAACGGCACGTCCAACTTCATCCTCGGCACCGACGCCGTGGGCCGCGACATCCTCTCGCGCCTCATCTTCGGCGCGCGCTATTCGCTGTTCATCGGCCTTGTCGTCGTCACCTTCGCGCTCGTCAGCGGCATCATCCTGGGCATTCTGGCCGGCTATTTCGGCGGCTGGGTCGACACGCTGATCATGCGCGTCATGGACATCATCCTGGCCTTTCCGTCGCTGCTTCTGGCACTGGTGCTGGTGGCGATCCTCGGGCCCGGCCTGTTCAACGCCATGCTCGCCATTGCCATCGTGCTGCAACCGCATTTCGCACGCCTGACGCGTGCGGCGGTGATGGCCGAGAAGAACCGGGAATATGTCGTCTCCGCACGCGTGGCTGGCGCCGGGCACCTGCGCCTGATGCTGGTGACCATCCTGCCCAACTGCCTTGCTCCGCTGATCGTGCAGGCGACGCTGTCGTTCTCCAACGCCATCCTCGAAGCCGCGGCGCTCGGCTTCCTCGGCATGGGCGCCCAGCCGCCGACGCCGGAATGGGGCACGATGCTTGCCGCCGCGCGCGAATTCATCCTGCGCGCGCCGTGGGTGGTGACCTTCCCCGGTCTCGCCATCCTCATCACCGTGCTTGCCATCAACCTGATCGGTGACGGCCTGCGCGATGCCTTCGACCCCAAGCTGAAGAGGTCGTGAGAATGGCACTGCTTGAAATCAAGAACCTGAGGGTTGCCTTCGACACCAGCATCGGCGAGTTCGTCGCGGTGCAGGGCATCGACATTTCGGTGGACGAGCGTGAAGTGCTTGCCATCGTCGGCGAGTCCGGCTCGGGCAAGTCCGTCTCCATGCTGGCGGTGATGGGACTTCTGCCCAACACCGCCACGGTGACCGCCGACAGCATGACCTTCAACGGCCAGGACCTGCTCACCATGACGACGGAGCAGCGCCGCAAGATCATCGGTCGCGACATCGCCATGATCTTCCAGGAGCCGATCGCCAGCCTCAACCCCTGCTTCACGGTCGGCTTCCAGATCGAGGAAGTGCTGCGCGTGCACATGGGCATGGATCGTACCCAGCGCCGCGCCCGTGCCATCGAGCTGTTGCAGCAGGTGGGCATCCCCGAGCCTGAGCAGAGGCTGTCCTCCTTTCCGCATCAGATGTCGGGCGGGCAGTGCCAGCGCGTGATGATCGCCATCGCGATCGCCTGCAACCCCAAGCTTCTGATCGCCGACGAGCCGACCACCGCGCTCGACGTGACGATCCAGAAGCAGATCCTCGATCTGCTGATGCGTCTGCAGGCCGAGCACGGCATGGGCCTCATCATGATCACCCACAATATGGGCGTGGTGGCCGAGACGGCCGACCGCGTCGTCGTCCAATACAAGGGGCGCAAGATGGAAGAGGCGGACGTGCTGTCGCTGTTCGAGTCGCCCAAGAGCAACTACACCAAGGCGCTGCTGTCGGCCCTGCCCGACAACGCCACCGGCGACCGGCTGCCGACGGTGTCCGACTTCATCCTCGATGCGCCCGAGGGAGCGTCGGCATGACCAATACCGTCCTCGAAGCCAGGAACATCGTGCGCGACTACCATGTCGCGGGCGGCGTTTTCACCAAGGCGCGCACCGTGCATGCGGTGAAGAATGTCAGCTTTTCCGTGGAGCGCGGCAAGACGCTTGCCATCGTTGGGGAGAGCGGCTGCGGCAAGTCCACGCTGGCACGCATCCTCACGCTCATCGACGCGCCGACCTCGGGCGAGTTGTTCATCGCCGACAAGAAGGTCGACATCGCCCGCGACGGCCTGCCGCCCGAGATGCGCCGCAAAGTGCAGATCGTGTTCCAGAACCCCTACGGCTCACTCAATCCCCGCCAGAAGATCGGCGACGTGCTGGGCGAACCGCTGAAGATCAACACCGATATTCCGGCCTCCGAGCGACGCGACCGCGCCATGGCGATGCTGCAGAAGGTTGGGCTGGGGCCGGAGCACTACAACCGCTATCCGCACATGTTCTCCGGCGGCCAGCGCCAGCGCATCGCGATCGCGCGTGCGCTGATGCTGAACCCGAGCCTGCTGGTGCTGGACGAGCCGGTGTCGGCGCTGGACCTTTCGGTGCAGGCGCAGGTGCTGAACCTGCTCGCCGACCTGCAGGACGAATTCCAGCTCACCTACGTCTTCATCAGCCACGACCTGTCGGTGGTGCGCTACATCGCCGACGAGGTGATGGTGATGTATTTCGGCGAGGCGGTGGAATACGGCACACGCGACGAGGTGTTCTCCAACCCGCAGCACAGCTATACCAAGACGCTGTTCGCGGCGACGCCCCGCGCAGATGTGGCAAGCATCAGGGCGCGACTGGCGCGCAAGAAGGCGGCGTGAGCGCGTAAATCTCGCCCCGCTGGCGATCTGCCCTTCCCCACGGCGGGAGGGGCGGAGCGGGTTTATCCCTTCGCCTCAAACGTCGTATCGGCCGCCGTTGCGATCCGTTCCAGACGAATGACGATATCGACCTTGCTGATCCGATAGCCCTCCGGTGGGGATGGCAGACAATCGAAACGGACCGAGCTCGGCGGAACATCGATGATCCTGTCCTCGGCTTCCACATGGAAGTGGCAATGGTCGCCGACCTCGGTGTCAAAATAGCTTCGCTCGCCGCTTATGCTGATCTTCCTGACAAGACCAACCTCCGCAAACTGGTTCAGCGTGTTGTAGACGGTGGCGAGCGAGAGCGAAAACCCGCCGCAGATTGCGTCCTGATGCAGGTCATCGGCGGTGACGTGACGGCGTGCGCCACAGAAGAGCAGGCCGCAGAGCGCCAGACGCTGCCTGGTCGGCCGCAACCCTGCGCCGATCAATATGCCGCGCATGTCCGCGAGCGAAGCGCCGTTTCGTTCGGCACGCAGCCGCGCTCTGACTTCATCTGGAACAAGGAGCATCTGGTTGTTCGGTCCGAGCGACTGGAAGAGAGACGCTTACAATGCCTCCTCCGGATTCATTTTGCAAATAATTCGCATTTGCAAATTAAGGGAGCAGCGATCCGCGTCAAGAGATTTTTGCGGGTGAATTGTATATCGAGAAGCCTAGGCGACCTGTTTCGCTCTCGCGTGGCAGCGCCGGCAGGACCGAACCGCGCTTCAGCCTGACGAACACGGCAAGGAGCTCTCGCTGCCGCCGCTGCTCTGATGTGCGGCTCATCGCGGCCGTATCTGGCGTGAACCAACCGGCCCTGCGCCAAAGCACTTTGCGGCAGAGCGTCGATGAAAGCGGCCAGCGCTATCTCAGTGATTGTCCCGTGGAATACCCTTGGTCTGCGCAACGCGCTGATATTTCACCGCCGGCTTCAGCACCATGCCTTCCGAGAGCTGGTCGACCATGCCGCGCTGGATTTCCTGCCAGGGCGTCTGGTGAGCCGGGTAATAACAGCCGCCATTGCCCTGCAGCGCGGCGCGGCGGCTGCGCAGTTCCTCGTCGCTGACGAGGATATCGGCCGTGCCCTTGCGCAAGTCGATGCGCACGCGGTCGCCCGACTTGAGCAAAGCCAGCCCACCGCCAACCGCCGCTTCCGGCGAGGCATTCAGGATGGAGGGCGAGCCCGACGTGCCCGACTGCCGCCCGTCGCCGATGCAGGGCAGCGAGTGTATGCCCTTCCTGATGAGGTAATCCGGCGGCTGCATGTTCACCACCTCTGCACCACCCGGATAACCGACAGGCCCTGCTCCGCGCATGAACAGGATGGTGTGCTCATCGATACCGAGCGCGGGATCGTCGATGCGGGCGTGATAGTCCTCCGGCCCGTCGAACACCATGGCCTTGCCTTCGAAGGCATCGGGGTCGGCCGGGTTCGACAGATAGCGGTCGCGGAATTCCGGCGAGATCACGCTGGTCTTCATGATGGCGCTGTCGAACAAATTACCCTTGAGGTTGATGAAGCCGGCGTTCTGCTTCAGCGGATCGGCGACCGGGCGGATGACCTTGGGGTCCGTGTTCTCGACATTGGCGCAGTTGTCGCCCATGGAGCGGCCGTTGGCGGTGATCGCCTCCGGATGCGGCAGAAGGCCGGCCTTCATCAGTTCCATCACCACCGCCGGCACGCCGCCGGCATGGTGATAATCCTCGCCGAGATATTCGCCCGCCGGCTGCAGGTTCACCAGCAGCGGGATCTCGTGGCCGATGGCCTGCCAGTCGTCATTGTCGAGCTTGATGCCGAGATGGCGGGCGATGGCGTTCAGGTGGATCGGCGCGTTGGTCGAGCCGCCGATGGCCGAGTTGACCACGATTGCGTTCTCGAAGGCCTCGCGCGTCATGATGTCGGAGGGCTTCAGATCCTCGTGCACCATCTCCACGATGCGCTTGCCGGTCTGGTAGGAAATCTGCCCGCGCTCGCGATAAGGCGCGGGAATGGCGGCCGCGCCCGGCAATTGCATGCCCAGCGCCTCGGCAAGGCTGTTCATGGTGGTAGCCGTGCCCATGGTGTTGCAATAGCCGACCGAGGGGGCCGAGGACGCCACGATCTCCATGAATTCGTTGTAGTCGATCTCGCCGGCCGAAAGACGCTGGCGCGATTCCCAGACGATGGTGCCGGAGCCGGTGCGCTTGCCCTTGTGCCAGCCATTGAGCATCGGCCCGACCGAGAGCGCAATGGCAGGGATGTTGACCGTGGCCGCCGCCATCAGCATGGCCGGCGTGGTCTTGTCGCAGCCGATGGTCAGCACGACGCCGTCCAGCGGGTAGCCATAGAGCACCTCGACCAGCGACAGATAGGCAAGGTTGCGGTCGAGCGCGGCAGTGGGGCGCTTGCCCGTTTCCTGGATCGGATGGCAGGGAAACTCGAAGGGAATGCCGCCGGCAGCCACGATGCCCTCGCGAACGCGCTTGGCGAGTTCGATATGGTGGCGGTTGCAGGGCGACAGGTCCGAGCCGGTCTGGGCAATGCCGATCAGCGGCTTGCCGGATTGCAGCTCTTCGCGGGTGAGGCCGTAGTTCAGGTAGCGTTCGAGATAGAGCGCGGTCATGCCGGGATTGTCGGGGTTGTCGAACCACTCCTGCGAACGGAATGTCTTGCGCGTCTTGGTACCGGCCATCAGCTTCTCCCGGAATGCGGCTGTCGAATGGTTATGGCAAGGCAGCCGGAGCCGCAAGGGGCGAGGCACCTTCGCACTTTAGTGCGGATGGACAAGCAGCCGCGCCTTCGCTACCCCTCCAATGAAGCTCAGGGAGGAAGCCATGGCTCTGGTCATCGAAGGTGAGGAACGCATATCGGCACCGGTCGAAAAAGTGTGGGAGGCGCTGAACGACCCGGAAATCCTGAAGGAGTGCATTCCCGGCTGTCAGGACCTCGAAATGAAGTCGCCCACGGAGATGGCCGCGACGGTGGTGCTGAAGATCGGTCCGATCAAGGCGACCTTTGCCGGCGAGATGACGCTGACGAACCTGAAGCCGCCGCATTCCTACACCATTACGGGCGAAGGCAAGGGTGGCATTGCCGGCTTCGCCAAGGGCGGCGCCGACGTGATGCTGACGGAGGACGGACCCGACACCACCCTCCTGAAATACGAAGCCAAGGCCGATGTCGGCGGCAAGATCGCCCAGCTCGGCAGCCGGCTGATTACTTCGACGTCGAAGAAACTTGCCGGCCAGTTCTTTTCCAGTTTTGGCGAAAAGGTAAGCGCGGGATAGCCAAAGCAGGTTGCCAATCGCATAGCGTCTTCCCCCGTTCCGTCGCCGCTTAGCGGCGCCACCTCCCCCGCCTCCGGAGGGAGAGGAAGGGCGTCCAGCTTCGTCGGTTCGCGCCTTTCCTCTCCCCCGTCGAACGGGGAAGAGGTGGTCCGCGAAGCGGATCGGAGTGGGGGGCGACCAGCGCCTATTCGAACACGATGTTCGGCACCGCGGCCTCGGCCACGCCGCGTTTTTCCTGCACGCGCGTCCAGACCTTTCCAGCGATGTCGCGATAGATCTTCGCCTCCAGACCGTCGGGCCTGGAAACCACCACCGGCGCGCCGGCGTCCGAGCTTTCGCGGATGCCCATTTCGAGCGGCACTTCGCCGAGGAAGGTCACGCCCAGGCGCTCGGCCTCCTTCTTCGCGCCGCCATGGCCGAAGATGTCGTAGCGCTTGCCGGTGTCCGGGGCCACGAAGTAGCTCATGTTCTCGACGATGCCGAGCAGCGGCACGTCGACCTTCCTGAACATGTTGAGGCCCTTGCGCGCATCGATCAGCGCCAGGTCCTGCGGCGTGGAGACGATGACGGCGCCGGCCAGCGGCACCTGCTGGGCCATGGTGAGCTGGGCGTCGCCCGTGCCGGGCGGCATGTCCACCACCATCACGTCGAGCGGCCCCCAGTCGACCTCCCGCAGCATCTGGGTGAGCGCCGACATGACCATCGGGCCGCGCCAGATCATGGGTGTTTCCTCGTCAACGAGGAAGCCCATGGACATGACCTTGAGCCCGTATTTCTCCATCGGCTTCAGCACCTTGCCGTCCACGGTCTGCGGACGGCCGTGCAGGTTGAGCAGCTTGGGCATGGAGGGGCCGTAGATATCGGCATCGAGCACGCCGACCTTCAGCCCGTTGGCAGCCAGCCCGAGCGCGATGTTGATGGCGGTCGTGGATTTGCCGACGCCGCCCTTGCCCGAGGCAACGGCGATGATCGACTCGATGCCCGGCACGCCGCGCTTGCCCGGCTGGTGGCCGGCAGGTGCATGGGGCGCGGCGCGCGGCGGCATGGCGGATGCGGCCGGGCGGGGAGGAACGGGCCGGGGCGGCGGGGCGTTCTCCATGCCGCCCCCCTTCTTTTCCGCCGTCAGCGCCACCATGGCGTTCGCCACGCCCGGCATGTCCTTCACCGCGCGCTCGGCGGCTGCGCGCAGCGGCTCCAGTTCCTTCGCGCGCGCGGCCGGCACGGTAATCGAGAAGAACACCTTGCTGTCGGCGATGAATATCTCGGAAACCAGTCCGAGGCTGACGATGTCGCCCTCCAGATCAGGGCCCCTGACGGTGCGGAGCTTTTCCAGAACGGCTTCTGTGGTGACTGACATGGCGCTTCTTCTGTTTCGCTGGTCTGCTTGAGATAATGCATATCGCGGGCGGAACCAAGCGCCCTGCCGATCCACTTCACGGGATGCGGAATAATCGCGTCCCCCTTGTCGGGCTCGAAGCATGCCGCACGTCCTTGAAGGGTTAAACGCCCACAGCAGCGGCAGAGAGAGGTCAGGGAGAGTGCCATGCAGAAGATCACCCCGTTCCTGTGGTTCGACACGCAGGCCGAGGAAGCCGTCCGCTTCTACACGTCCGTCTTCAAGAATTCGAAGGTCGGTGCCATCACGCGCCGTGGCGAGGCCGGGCCCGGCGAACCGGGCAGCGTGCTGACCGTGGAATTCGAGCTCGATGGATTGTCGCTGGTCGCGCTCAACGGCGGGCCGCATTTCAAGTTCACGGAAGCGATTTCGCTGCAGATCGGTTGCGAGACGCAGGAGGAGGTCGACGAGCTGTGGACAAAGCTCACCGTGGATGGCGGCGAGCCCGGCCGGTGCGGCTGGCTGAAGGACAGGTACGGACTTTCCTGGCAGGTGGTGCCAACCGCCCTGCTCCGCCTCCTGAGGCAGCCCGATGCCGAAAAGGCCAACCGTGTGATGGCGGCAATGATGCAGATGACCAAGATCGAAATCGCCGCATTGGAGCGCGCGGCGGCCTGATCAAGCAGGCAGTTCAGACGGAGACAAAGCGACATCAATCTGGGGAGATATTCGATGAAAATCGCCAACTACCTCCTGTTCAACGGCAATTGCCGCGAGGCCTTCGAGTTTTATGCCCGACTTTTCGACGGCGAGATCGTCGGTCTCGTCACCTATCGGGACATGCCGGAAGCCCCCGTTCCCGAGGACTGGCTGGACAAGGTCATGAATGTGCGGCTGTCGATCGACAATCAGCTTATCATGGCCTCTGACGCTCCTCCGCAATATCGAAGCGAGATGAGCGGCTTTTCCGTAGCAATGAACCTCGACGATCTCGATCGGGCGCAGCGCTTGTTCGACGCCCTTGCCGAAGGCGGTTGCGTCAACGCGCCGTTTGCGCCGACCTTCTGGGCGAAGGGCTTCGGCATGGTGAAGGACAGGTTCGGCACGCCATGGATGATCAGCAGCGGCAACGCCACGAAGCAGGAATAGATGTAGCGGGAACAGGTCGAGCCGTATTTTGCCTCGGCAAAGCCGAAGGTCTGGCGTAAGGCGCGAGGTGCGGCTAGGCTTCCGGCATGATCGACAAGCTCGAATTCTTCCTCGCGCTCGCCAAGGAGCAGCATTTCGGCCGCGCGGCGGAGGAGTGCGGCGTGACGCAACCGACCCTGTCGGCCGGAATCAAGCAGCTTGAGGACACGCTCGGCGTCATGCTGGTGCAGCGCGGCTCGCGCTTCCAGGGGCTGACGCCCGAAGGCAGCCGTGTGCTGGAATGGGCGCGCCGCATCGTCGGCGACACGCGCACCATGCGCGAGGAGATGCGCGCCGCCCGCTTCGGCCTTGCCGGGCATGTGCGCATCGCCGCCATCCCCACAGCGCTGGCGATGACGCCCCGGCTGACCACGCCGTTCCATGAAAAGCACCCGGCCGTGACCTTCTCAATCATCTCGCGCACGTCGATCGAGGTGCTGACGCTTCTGGAAAATCTCGAGATCGACATCGGCATCACCTATCTCGACAACGAGCCGCTCGGTCGCGTCGCCTCGGTGCCGCTCTATTCGGAACGCTACCAGCTCATCACCGCCGCCGGCACGCCCTATTCCGAGCGCCAGTCTGTGACCTGGGCGGAGGTGAGCACGCTGCCGCTCTGCCTGCTGACGCCGGACATGCAGAACCGCCGCATCATCAACCGGCATCTGAAAGAAGCGGGCGTGCAGCCGCAGACCACGCTCGAGTCGAACTCCATGATCGTGCTGTTCTCCCACATTCGCACAGGCAAATGGGCCTCGATCATGCCGCTGAACCTGGCCGAGACTTTCGGTTTCGCGGAGCCGATCCGCGCCATACCCATCGTGGAGCCGGACGCCAGCCATCTCGTCGGCCTCGTGGCGGCCCATCGTGAGCCTCACACGCCGATCGTTTCGGCATTGCTGCATGAGGCGCAGCTTCTGGCCGCGAGTCTCAACCGCATTCGATAGAAAATTTCTATCGACCAACGAAACTGCGCTATTGATTACTCTTTCTGCTTGCGACTAGCGTTGCTTGGTGTATCGAAAGGGAGGGCGCTGCATGAATTTGCAGCCTGCAAGTACCGATATCGCCGCAAGGGCGCAGTCGGTCATCGACGAGTTCAAGGGGCTGGAAGGTCCGCTCCTCCCCATTCTTCATGGCATCCAGGAAGAATTCGGCTATGTGCCGTCCGAAGCGCTGCCGGTGATCGCAGACGCGCTCAATCTGTCGCGTGCGGAGGTGCACGGTGTCGTGACCTTCTATCACGACTATCGCAGCCAACCCGCCGGCCGGCACGTGCTGAAGCTGTGCCGCGCGGAAGCCTGCCAGTCCATGGGCGCCGACGCCATCGCCGCCCAGATCAGCCAGGCGCTCGGCATCGGCTTCCATGAGACGGCCCGGGACAATTCGGTGACGCTGGAGCCGGTGTTCTGCCTCGGCATGTGCGCCTGCTCGCCGGCGGCCATGCTCGACGGCGAACTGATCGGGCGGCTCGACGCCGAAAAGATCGAGGAAATCGTCGCGGAGGTGCGCTCGTGACCGTCACCATCTACGTTCCCGGCGATTCCGGCGCGCTGGCCCTCGGCGCCGACAAGGTGGCCAAGGCAATCGAGGCGGAAATCCTTGCGCACGGCACCGATGCGCGGATTGTGCGCAACGGCTCGCGCGGCATGTATTGGCTGGAGCCGATGGTGGAAGTCGACACCGCGAACGGCCGTGTCGCCTATGGTCCCGTCTCGGCCAGGGATGTGCCCTCGCTGTTCGAGGCCGGGTTCCTCACCGGCGGCCAGCACAGGCTTTCCCTTGGCGAGACGGACAAGATTCCGTTCCTGGCCCGGCAGACCCGCCTCACCTTCGCGCGTTGCGGCATCACCGATCCGCTTTCCATCGACGACTACGAAGCGCATGGCGGCCTTACGGGCTTGCGCAATGCCGTGAAGATGGCCCCGGCCGACATCGTCAAGCAGGTCACCGATTCCGGCCTGCGCGGGCGCGGCGGCGCAGGCTTCCCCACAGGCATCAAGTGGAAAACCGTTCTCGACACGGCGGCCGAGCAGAAATACATCGTCTGCAATGCCGACGAGGGCGACTCGGCCACCTTTGCCGACCGCATGATCATGGAGGGCGACCCCTTCGTGCTGATCGAAGGCATGGCGATCGCCGGCCTCGCAACCGGCGCGACCAAGGGTTACGTCTACATCCGCTCCGAATATCCGCATGCCATCGCGGTGATGAACAAAGCCGTTCGGGTGGCGCGCAGCGCCGGCGTGCTTGGCAAGAGCGTGCTGGGGGCATCACAGGGCTTCGACATCGAAATCCGTTCCGGCGCGGGCGCCTATGTCTGCGGCGAGGAAACCTCGCTGCTCAACTCGCTCGAAGGCAAGCGCGGCGTGGTGCGCGCCAAGCCGCCGCTGCCGGCCATACAGGGCCTGTTCGGCAGGCCTACCGTCATCAACAACGTGATCTCGCTGGCCTCGGTGCCGATCGTCATGGACAAGGGCGCCGAGTTTTACCGCGACTTCGGCATGGGCCGTTCGCGCGGTACGATCCCGATCCAGATCGCCGGCAACGTCAGGCATGGCGGTCTGTTCGAAGTGGCCTTCGGCCTGACGCTTGGCGAGATCGTCGACGAGATCGGCGGGGGCACCGCCACCGGCCGGCCGGTGAAGGCGGTGCAGGTGGGCGGCCCGCTGGGCGCCTATTTCCCGCGCGCGCTGTTCGACACGCCCTTCGACTACGAGGAATTCGCCAAGCGCGACGGCCTGATCGGCCATGCCGGCATCACCGTGTTCGACGACAGCGCGGACATGATGAAGATGGCGCGCTTTGCCATGGAATTCTGCGCCATCGAGAGCTGCGGCAAGTGCACACCCTGCCGCATCGGCTCGACGCGCGGCGTTGAGACGCTGGACAAGGTGGCAAGGGGCGTGGAGCCGGAGAAGAATATCGCTCTGGTGACCGACCTCTGCAATACGATGAAATTCGGCTCGCTCTGCGCGCTGGGCGGCTTCACGCCTTATCCGGTCATGAGCGCGATCACCCACTTCCCCGAGGATTTCAAGCCGGCGCCGGTCGCCGTCGCAGCGGAATAGGAGACATAAATGGGTCTCGTACAGGAAATCGATTTCGGCACTCCCGCCTCCCGGGCTGAAAAGCAGGTCACGCTGACCATCGACGGCTTTTCGGTGACGGTGCCGGAAGGCACTTCCGTCATGCGCGCTTCGATGGAAGCCGGCATTCAGGTGCCGAAGCTCTGCGCCACCGACATGGTTGACGCCTTCGGCTCCTGCCGCCTCTGCCTGGTCGAGATCGAGGGCCGCGCCGGAACGCCGGCTTCCTGCACCACGCCGGTTGCTCCCGGCATGGTGGTCCACACGCAGACCAGCCGGCTCAAGGACATCCGCAAGGGCGTCATGGAGCTCTACATCTCCGACCATCCGCTGGACTGCCTGACCTGCGCGGCCAATGGCGACTGCGAACTGCAGGACATGGCCGGCGCCGTGGGCCTGCGCGACGTGCGCTACGGCTATGAGGGCGACAACCACGTCAAGGCAAAGAATGACGGCGTTCAGAACTTCAAATGGATGCCGAAGGACGATTCCAACCCCTATTTCACCTACGACCCGTCCAAGTGCATCGTCTGCTCGCGCTGCGTGCGCGCCTGCGAGGAAGTGCAAGGCACTTTCGCGCTGACCATCGAAGGCCGCGGCTTCGACAGCCGCGTTTCGCCTGGCATGCACCAGTTGTTCCTCGACAGCGAATGCGTTTCCTGCGGCGCCTGCGTGCAGGCCTGCCCGACCGCGACGCTGACGGAGAAGTCGGTGATCGAGATCGGCCAGCCGGAGCACTCGGTCGTCACCACCTGTGCCTATTGCGGCGTGGGCTGCTCGTTCAAGGCCGAGATGCGCGGCGAGGAACTGGTGCGCATGGTGCCGTGGAAGGACGGCAAGGCCAATCGCGGCCATTCCTGCGTCAAGGGGCGCTTCGCCTATGGCTACGCCACGCACAGGGAACGCATCCTCAATCCGATGATCCGCGAGAAGATCACCGATCCGTGGCGCGAAGTGTCCTGGGAAGAGGCGCTGACCCATACCGCCAACGAGTTCCGCCGCATCCAGTACCAGTACGGCCGCGCGTCCGTCGGTGGCATCACCTCCTCGCGCTGCACCAATGAGGAAACCTATCTCGTCCAGAAGCTGATCCGCCAGGGCTTCGGCAACAACAACGTCGATACCTGCGCCCGCGTCTGCCACTCGCCCACCGGCTATGGCCTTGGCCAGACCTTCGGCACCTCGGCCGGCACGCAAGACTTCGACTCGGTCGAATATGCCGATGTCGTGATGATTATCGGCGCCAATCCGGCGTCGGCCCATCCGGTCTTCGCGTCGCGCCTGAAGAAGCGGCTGCGCGCCGGCGCCAAGCTGATCGTGGTCGATCCGCGCCGCACCGAGATGGTGAAGTCGCCGCATATCGAGGCGGCCTACCATCTGGCGCTCAAGCCGGGCACCAATGTGGCGGTGATGACCGCGCTGGCGCATGTGATCGTCACCGAGGGCCTCTATGACGAGGCTTTCATCCGCGAGCGCTGCGACTGGTCGGAGTTCGAGGACTGGGCTTCCTTCGTGGCCGAGCCGCAGAACTCGCCCGAGGAGGTCGAGAAGCTGTCGGGCGTTCCGGCCGAGACGATCCGTGGCGCGGCCCGCCTCTATGCGCGCGGCGGCAATGGCGCGATCTACTACGGCCTCGGCGTGACCGAGCACAGCCAGGGCTCGACCACGGTGATGGCAATCGCCAACCTCGCCATGGCCACCGGCAATATCGGCCGGCCGGGCGTGGGCGTGAACCCGCTGCGCGGCCAGAACAACGTGCAGGGCTCGTGCGACATGGGCTCCTTCCCGCACGAGCTGCCGGGCTATCGCCACATCTCGGGCGACGCGGTGCGCGAGATCTACGAAAGCCTGTGGGGCGTGAAACTCGATGACGAGCCGGGCCTGCGCATTCCCAACATGCTCGACGCCGCCGTCGAAGGCACGTTCAAGGGCCTCTATGTGCAGGGCGAGGACATCCTCCAGTCCGATCCGGACACCAAGCATGTCGCCGCCGGCCTGGCCGCGATGGAATGCGTGGTGGTGCAGGACCTGTTCCTCAACGAGACTGCCAACTACGCCCACGTCTTCCTGCCGGGCTCGACCTTCCTGGAGAAGGACGGCACCTTCACCAACGCCGAGCGCCGCATCAACCGCGTGCGCAAGGTGATGACGCCGAAGAACGGCTATGCCGACTGGGAGGTGACGCAGAAGCTCGCCCAGGCCATGGGCGTGAACTGGAACTATCAGCACCCGTCCGAGATCATGGACGAGATCGCCAAGACCACGCCGAGCTTCGCCGGCGTCTCCTACGAGTTCCTCGAAAAGATGGGCTCGGTGCAGTGGCCGTGCAACGAAAAGGCGCCGGAAGGCACGCCGATCATGCACATCGACCATTTCGTGCGCGGCAAAGGCAAGTTCATCCGCACCGAATATGTGGCGACCGACGAGAAGACCGGTCCGCGCTTCCCGCTGCTGCTCACCACCGGCCGCATCCTCAGCCAGTACAATGTCGGCGCACAGACCCGCCGCACCGACAATGTCGTGTGGCACGACGAGGACCGGCTGGAGATCCATCCGCACGACGCCGAAAACCGTGGCATCCGCGACGGCGACTGGGTGCGGCTCGTCAGCCGTTCGGGCGAGACGACGCTGCGCGCGCTGATCACGGACCGCGTGGCGCCGGGCGTGGTCTACACCACCTTCCACCACCCGACCACGCAGGCCAACGTCATCACCACCGACTTCTCCGACTGGGCGACCAACTGTCCGGAGTACAAGGTCACCGCCGTGCAGGTCTCGCCGTCCAACGGCCCGTCCGAGTGGCAGGTGGAATATGAGGAACAGGCGCGGCAGAGCAGGCGCATTGCGCTGGAAGCAGCGGAGTAGGAGGGCTCGCGATGAGCCCTCGCCCCGCCACCACGCAGATCACCCGTATCGCGCGCCGCGCAGGCGGAACGACCGCCGCGCAGCGCATGGTGCCTGAAGAAACGCCGATCGCGCTTTCCTATGCCGGCACCACCCATGCGGTGATGATGGCGAGCCCCGCCGATTTCGAGGATTTCGCGCTCGGCTTCTCGATCACCGAAGGCATCGTCGGGACTGCCGACGAGATCGACTCGATCGAGGTGGAAGATCTCGGTGCCGGCATCGACATCCAGATCCGCCTCAAGGACCAGGCCAATACGCGCTTTCAGGCGCGGCGCCGGCGGCTGGCGGGGCCGGTCGGCTGCGGGCTGTGCGGCATCGAATCCATCGACGAGGCGATGCGTTCGGTCTGCCAGGTGGGCGCTGCGGCATTGACGCTTTCGCAGGACGACATCGTCCAGTCCGTGAGGCTGCTTTCCAAGCAGCAACCCATGCATGTCGAGACCGGCGCTGTTCATGCGGCCGGTTTCTATATACCCGGCCAGGGCATCGTGCTGGCACGCGAGGACGTCGGCCGCCACAATGCGCTCGACAAGCTGGCCGGCGCGCTGTCGCGGGGCGGCATAGCAGGCGCCGGCGGGGCGGTAGTCGTCACTTCCCGCGTTTCGGTCGAGATGGTGCAGAAGGCGGCGGCCATCGGCTCGCGCTTCATCATCGCCGTTTCCGCCCCCACCGCGCTTGCCATCCGCACGGCGGAAGAAGCCGGCATGACGCTGGTGGCGCTGGTGCGCGGCGACGACTTCGACATTTTCACCAATCCAGACCGTGTCACTTCCGGAGCAGCACGCCATGTCGCTTGACGAACACAGGGCCAGCACGCGCGACAAGATCATCCGCATGGCCAACCAGATCGCGACCTTCTTCCACTCCAAGCCGCGCGAGGAAGGCGTTGCCGGCACCGCCGACCACATCAACAAGTTCTGGGAACCGCGCATGCGCCGGCATCTGTTCGAGATCATCGATGCCGGCGGCGACGGGCTGGACGAGCTGGTGCTCGCCGCCGCGCCGAAAATCCGCCGCCCGGCCGACGCGGCGGCGTGACGTTTCCCGACGCGCCATGATGCCGGCGGCATCATGGCTTGCCGGTGTCAAACGCACCATTTACCCATGCGCGACCATGACGTGGCGGACTGCCGTATAGTCCTCCAGCGCATAGAGCGACATGTCCTTGCCGTAGCCGGACTGCTTGATGCCGCCATGCGGCATCTCGTTGGTGAGCATGAAGTGGGTGTTGATCCAGGTGCAGCCGTATTGCAGCCGCGCGGCGGTGGCCATGGCGCGCGAAATGTCCCTGGTCCACACCGACGAAGCGAGGCCATAGTCTGAATCGTTGGCCCAGCTCACCGCCTCGTCGACATCGGAGAAGCGGGTGACCGACACCACCGGGCCGAACACCTCGCGCTGCACGATCTCGTCTTCCTGCAGCGCGCCGGCCACGACCGTCGGCTGATAGAAGAAGCCGCCGCCGGCCACCGGCTTGCCGCCCGTGGTGACCTCGATGTGCTTGCGCTCGGTGGCGCGCTCCACGAAGCTTGCCACGCGGTCGCGCTGGCGGCCGGAGATGAGCGGCCCGATCTCGTTTTCGGTGTCGTCGGCCAAGTTGTATTTGATCGACGAGACGGCCGAGGTGAGGTCGGCGACCAGCCTGTCGTAGATCTTCTTGCCGGCATAGATGCGGCAGGCGGCGGTGCAGTCCTGGCCGGCATTGTAGTAACCGAAGTCACCAGCAGCAGGACCGGCAGCGCGTGGCCATTTGCGGATGCGGCCATGCCGAGAAACATCAGCACCACATAAGATGGCGCGATCGGCAGCAGCTTTTCGGCGAGCGCCACGCAGGCGATGCCGGCAAGCCCCAGATCGAGCATGGCGAGAACTGTATCGTTCATGAGAAACGCCAGTCGTAGGAAGCCGGCTTGATCCTCTTGATCTGGTAGACGGTTGCGGGCGGAAGGTTCCGGAATGTGTGGCCGATACGCGTGGCATGCAGGTCCAGCCGGTCGAGCAGGGTCTGATCGATCGGGCAGCGCGGACCGTAGGTGAACTGGTACAGGGCAGCGTCCGGACGCATCACCTGGAAAACACCTTCGAGGATAGCCATGGCCTTGCGCGGCGGTATGTTGAGAAACGGCAGGCCGCTGACGGCAGCACCCGCCACAGGGCCATTGAAAGGGCGATTGTCACGCAGGTCCGCCGCATCCATGCGCAGCACGCGGGCGGCGGGAAAACGCTGTTTGAGCAGCCGTGCGAAATCGGCTTCATATTCGATCAGGGTCAGGTCGTTTTCCATCACGCCGCGCGCCAGCAGGGCCCGGGTGAACGGCCCCGTGCCCGGCCCGAGTTCCAGCACCGGTCCGGCGTCTGCATCGATCTCCTGCGTCATCAGTTCGGCCAGCCTGGTGCCGGAAGGCAAGACCGAGGCCACGCGCAGCGGCGCGGAAGCCCACGCGGCAAGGAAAAAGAGAGCATCGCTCGCAGTCATTCGGTCCTCCATCGACCTGCGCCGGCGACTCGCTGCGCCAGCTTCGATGGAGGTCTTTTGCGGGACTTGCATTGCGGCTGCATTGCGCGGTTTCGGCATGGGAAAAGCGCGGAAACGGATGAATAGTGCCCCGTTCCAACTTCGCAATGTTTCTGCAATGTTGTGGTCGTAGCCGGGTTTCCTGCGCCCGTACAAGGATATTGCATGCGCATATTGCTGGTCGAAGACGAACCGGAAATGGCATCGGCGCTGCGGGCAGCGCTGAAGCGGCATGACATGGTTGCCGACCATGCCGCCTCGTTGGGCGAAGCGCAGGAATTCATCAGCGAGAACTACGACGCCATTCTGCTCGACCGGCAACTGCCTGACGGCGACGGGCTGACCCTGGTGCGGCAGTTGCGGGCGCGGGACGACGGCACGCCGGTGCTGGTGCTGACGGCGCGCGGCGACCTTCCCGACCGCGTCGCGGGGCTGGACATCGGCGCCGACGACTATCTGGCAAAGCCCTTCGCCTTCGAGGAATTGCTGGCGCGGCTGCGCGCCCTGCTGCGGCGGCCAAGTGCGGTGCAGATGCAGACCATACGCGCCGGGCATCTCACCTTCGACGTCGGCCATCGCGAGGCCACCGTGCGCGGCGAGCCGCTGGTGCTGCCGCGACGCGAATTTCTGGTGCTGGAGGCGCTGATGCGACGCACCGGCCGCATGGTGCAGCGCGCCGCGCTGATGGAAGCGGTGTTCGGCCTCGATGACGAAATCCAGTCCAACGCGCTCGATACGCATGTGTCGCGCCTGCGCCGCAAGCTGGCCGATGCCGAAGGCGGAGTGACGATCAACGGCATCCGCGGCGTCGGCTATCTGCTGCGCGAGACCGCCACGCCGTGATTCGAGGCTATCCCCGCTCGCTGAAATGGCGCCTGGTGTGCCGCATAGCGGTGCTGCAGGGCATCATGCTGACCCTGCTCATCGTGGTGATATTTGCCGTCATGATCGGCTCGGGCTTTATCCCGCGTCAATATGAGGACGGGACGATGGACGTGCTGGTGGACGCGGTGGCGCGCGACGCCGACGGCAAGCTGACGCTGAACGAAACGCCTGAACTCAAGGCCCTGCGCGCCAAGGTACCCGACCTGTGGTTCATCATTCGCGACAAGCAGGGCCACAGGCTGGAGGAAGGCACCGTGCCGGACCGGTATCGGCCCTTCGCCGACAGGCTGGACAATATCAGCGGCGCCAGGCTGGACCGGGCGATCGGCGAGGCCGAGCCACCCGAGGCAAAGGTGCGATGGGGCGATACCGCAGCCGGCAATATCCAGATCATGAGCGGAACCGAGGGCGAGCTTTCCCTGCTTCGCCTGGCCATGAAGGCGCCGAACTTCTTCCTGCAGGGGATCCTGCCGCTGACGGGCCTCATGGCGCTGTCGACGCTGTTCGTGACGCCCTGGGTTGTGCACGGCGCATTGCGCGGGCTCGGCAATGCGGCGGCGGCGGCCGAGCGCATCGACATCGACAAGCGCGGCCTGCAATTGCCGACCGAAAGCGTGCCACGCGAAATCCTGCCGCTGGTGAAGGCGGTGAACGATGCGCTGGGCCGTCTCGACCGGGGCTATGAACGGCACAAGCGCTTCCTGACCGACGCCGCCCACGAATTGCGCACGCCGGTGGCGATCCTCGCCACGCGCATCGCGGCCCTGCCGCCTTCCGCCGAGCGCGCAAGATTGCTGCAGGATACCGTCCGGCTATCGACCTTGACCGACCAGCTTCTCGACCTGCAGCGCCTGGACCGCCAAAGTGACAGCTTTGCCCCGGTGGACCTCGTCGACGCGGTGCGAACCGTGGTGGTGGATCTGGCGCCGATTGCGTTCGCGGCCGGCTATGAGATGTCCTTCGAGCCGGAAAAAGAGCCGATCATGGCGTTGGGTGACCGCACGGCGATCGAGCGCGCCGTGATGAACCTCGTGCAGAACGCCATCGAGCATGGCGGCAACGCCGGCAGGATCAGCGTCAGCGTGTCGGCTGCGGCGACGGTCGAAGTGGCGGACGAAGGAAACGGGGTGCCGCAGGAAGAGCGCGAGCGCATTTTCGAGCCCTTCCACCGCCTGCGCCCGCAAAACCACGGCGCAGGACTCGGGCTCAACCTGGTACGCGAGATCATGCAGCTGCATGGCGGCCGCGTCGAACTGGCCTCCGAAACGATCTCGGGCGCCTGCTTCCGCATGGTCTTCAAGCCACTGGATGGCGAGGCCCGGGCCTGAGGGCGAGACCTCACAGGTTTTGCATGCGGCCTTACCGGGCCGGAATGCGCCTCATCCGCGCGCGCAGCAATTGCGGCGGCAGGGCGGCCAGCGTGCGGACCACCATGGTGGCCGCGAACAGCCCCGAGGCGAAGGCTCCGGCAAGCAGGAAGGCCGGATCGGCGGCAAGCGACGGACGCAGCGCGATCGCCACGCCTTGCGCATAACGGGTGGCAAAGATGCCGATGATGATCGCGAAGGGCAGCCAGTCGCCTTTCTGGCGGATCATTCCATTTGCAAGCAGATCGGCTGGCCGGCGACGCGCCACCGCCTGCCCGATCCACGCGCCGAACACGGCGCCGACGAGCAAGGCGGCAAGCGTTGCAAGCGTCAGCCCGTGCGAGACGGCGCCATAGAGCGCAAGGCCGAGAATGACGAGCGGCATCAGCATCATGCGCTGCAGGCTCACCTCCCGGTCGCGGGTCATGCGCCAGCCGGCCCAGAGCACATAGGCAAGCAGTGGCCACACCCAGAGCGGCGTGCCGGAAACGATGCCGGTGAGACCGGGACCGCCGGCGGACGGGGCGGCGGGCACCACAGGTCGAGCGGCGGTCTCGGGCATGCCGAACAGCACCGCATGCATGATGCGGCCCGGCACGAAGGTGAACAGGCCGGCCACGACCAGGCCGCCGGCATAGATCAGTTTCATGAGCATCGCGTGCTGCCGGACATTGCGGCGACGGATCAGCATGATCGCCCGGACAAGGCCGACCAGCGTGAGGATCGACAACAAGTGGATCGGGCTCCACGGCCCCCACAGCCGGATCGTATGGATGAAGAAGGAAGACAGCGCCACCACCGCCATCAGGCCGACCCAGATGCGGCCTCCGAGCTTGTGCAGCCGGTCTCCCTTGCGACGGAACAGCGCGACGGCCCCGAGCACGAACGCCGCAATGGCCGCATAGGCATGGATCTGGATGACGGGGGAAGCTTCGAGCAGGGGCTGCAGGGTCATGACATTTCCGGCATTGTTGGATTTTTACGATTGGCGGGCTATCACGGCCTGCCGCTGCGCCGGACAATGGCCGGGGCCGGGCATGGCTTCAAACGCGCTTTCGCGAAAGGATGGATCGAATTCGTGAGTGAAGGGCCGCTGCATTTCACGCTTCGCAGATTGCAGACCATGGTGTTCGCGCCGCGCTTCTGGACCGTGATCCTCGTCGTGGCGGCGATGCTCGGCGTGGTCGGGCCGTTCGGCACCTTCTCGCAGATGCCCTTCCTGCCGCGCATCGGCTACTGGCTGGCCGTGGCGCTGATGACCTATGCGATCGGCTATGTCGTCACCGGACTGGTGCTGGGCTACTATCTGCCCGGCCATACCTATCGCGGCGCCAAGATCCTGCTTGCCGGCGTGCTTGCCGCAGTGCCGATCACCGCCGCAGTTTCGCTGCTCGACATGGCCCTGTTCGCCGACCCGCACTGGGTGGATGGCGAGCTCGCCGTGCTGTTCGTCAACGTCGCGCTGATCAGTTCGGGCATTACCTTTCTCTACGAACTGGTCGAGGGGCAAGGCACGGCCGGAACCGTTTCGTCCACCACACCGGATGCGTCGCCGGCGCCTGCTTCACCGCCCGACGCGCCGCCGGAAACCACGGAGCAGAAATCGACACGCCGCCCGCCGCTGATCGAACGCCTGCCGCAGCCGGCACGCGGCACGCTCGCCTATATGTCGATGCAGGACCATTATGTCGACGTGCACACGGATCGCGGCTCCGCGCTCGTGCTGCTGCGCTTTGCCGACGCCATGCGCGAGGCCGAGCCCGTCGCGGGCGTACAGATCCACCGTTCACACTGGGTGGCGCTCGACGCCGTGGAGACAAGCTTGCGCAGGGACGGCAAACTGTTCGTCAGGATGAAGGACGGCGCGCTGCTGCCGGTCAGTCGCGGTTTCCAGGCTGCGGCGCGCACGGCCGGGATCGTGTAGCCGTCTGCAAAACAGCGCCCGTCTCGCACGGCATCCCGGCGACGCGCCTTCGGCTACCGCGCATGTGCGTCCGGCCGTGCCTCTGCGCGATAGTTCTTCGCCAGCCTGCGCGTGACCTTGCGCGGCGGAGCGTCGACGAACAACCGCTCGGCCTCATGCAGGCACTGCTTTCGCAATCGCTTTTCGGAGCGCTTGAGCAGGCTGCGAGCCAGCGCGATCTCCTCTTGCGAGACCAGCTTCGGGCCCTCTTCGCGCAGGATGCGGCGCAGCACGAACAGGTCCTGCAATTCGCCCAGCCGTTCCCCGAGCTCCTCCACCGCCTTGCGGCGCGAACGGATGGGTTTCGGCCAGAAGTCGTGAAGCAGGCGCAGGTGCATCCAATGCGCCTTCACTCCCTTGCGCAGCTCGTGGAAAGTGTCCTCCCTGCCGTGGTCGCCGGCGGCGGCGAGGGCCTTGGCGGTGCGCCGCATGATGTGGTGCGCGCCACCGGCCAGCAGGTCGCCAGCAGCCTCCGGCTCGTCCGGCAGGCTGAGCGCGGCCAGCGCTTCCCGCCCCTGCCCGCAGGATTCGAGCGCGGCGGCGATCTCGGCATCGAGACCGGCGGCCTCGTGCAAGAGCCGCGCGCGGCGCATATGCAGGGCCTTGCGCAAGCCGGCAAGCCCGTCACCTTCCTCCGGAAACTCCTTCGCCAACCGGTCGACCGTTTCGATCAGTGCCGTGGCCTCCCGGCCGCCGGCCAGCGAGCGGGCCATATCGCGATAGCGCACATTCTCGGCGCGGCACAGATGAGGGTTCGCCGCGCGCACGAGACGCAACAGCCCGCGAAACTTCTTCAGCCGCTTGCGGCAGTCGTGGAGCTTGACCTCGGGCAGGGTGCGCGCGGCGGCAAGATCTTCCATGATCTTGCCGATCTGCACTTGCGCGATACGCCGGAACTCGGCGGTCAGCGGCCGATGCGGATCAATGCGATAGCTCATGCCTATCTCTCCGGCCTGCCCTGAAGAGCCAGCGAAGCGTTGTAGTAAGCGGCTTCTCCGGTGATCTCGCGGCCGAGCCATCCGGGAAGCTCGACATCCGCAACTTCCTCGGGCGTTTCCAGTTCCACGAGGATAAGGCCGGACAAGGCGCCGGCAAAGACATCCACCTCGTAGACATGGCCGCTGAAGCGCACGTCGTGACGCGTCTTGTCAATGACCGAGCCAATGGCGAATGCCCGCATTTCCTCCGCCTCGGCAAGCGGGATCGGATATTCGAACTCGTCGCGCACGCGCGCCTGCGTGCCGAATTTCAGCGTCAGACATGCCACGCCGTCACGGATACGCACGCGCACGCTGCGGTCCTTCGCAGCCGCCAGATAGAATTGGCGGATCGATGACGACCTCTCGACGGACGCGCGCCACCCGTCATCCGCCACTAGGAACTTGCGCTCGATCTCCTTGGCCATGCCCAAGAATAAACCTCACCGGGCCGATCCCGGCAAGACAATTGACTTTAATCAATCAATTGATTAAAGTCTGGATATGAATGAAGCCAAGCCCCAATCACGGCGCCAGCCGCCGAACAGCGACCAGACGCGCGCCGCGCTGGTCCATGCAGCCTTGCAGCTTTTCGGCCGCAAGGGCTTCGACGGCACGTCCACACGTGAAATCGCGGCACTCGCCAAGGCCAATATCGGCTCCATCGCCTATCATTTCGGCGGCAAGGATGGACTGAGGCTCGGCGCCGCCGACTATATCGTGGAGCTTATGCAGGGCATCGCCACACAGGCATTGGGCGACTTCGAGCCGATCATCGCTCCGGCCGATACGGCCGAGGCTGCGCGGGAACAGCTCTTCACGGCGCTGGACCGCATGGTGCATTTCATCGTCGCGCGCCCGGAGGCCGGCGAAATCGTGCAATTCATGCTGCGCGAGCTTTCGCACCCCACCGCGGCGCTCGATCGCATCTATGCCGGCGTTTTCGAACCCATCCACCGGCGCCTTTGCGCCATCTGGGAAGCAGCCACCGGCGAGCCTGCCGAAAGCGAGAGCACCAAGCTCACGGTCTTCACCCTTCTCGGCCAGGTCATCTATTTCCGCATCGGCCGCGAGCCGGTGAAGCGCCGGATGGGCTGGCTTTCCATCGGCCCGGCGGAGGCCGCCGCCGTCGCGGCCGTCGCCAGGCACAACCTGGCCGCCATACTTGCCTCCCGAGAGAAGCCGAGATCATGAGCCTGCTGTGCAGTATCCCGTTCGTTGCCTCGCTGCTGACCGCCTGCGGCACCCAGCCGCTCGCCGTCGGCTATGTGGAAGGCGAGTTCGTGCAACTGGCGCCGCTCGACGTCGCGCAGGTGCAATCCGTGGCCGTGCAGCGCGGCGACCGGGTGCAACCCGGCGAGCCGATCGCCCTCACCGAAACCACCGACGCCAAGATCGCCGTGGCGCAGGCGGAAGCCGCGCTGGCGCAGGCACAGGCACAGCTTGCCGACCTGCAAGTCGGCAAGCGGCCGGAGGAAATCGCGGTGCTGGAGGCGGCGGTGCGCTCGGCCAAGGCTCAGGCCGACGATGCGCGCCGCACGCTGACGCGCACGCAGGATCTCGCCAAGCGGGGCGTGATGACGCAAGCCCAGCTCGATGACGCCACCACGCAGATGGAGGTGGCCGAGGCCTCCATCGGCCAGAGCACGGCCAATCTCGCGGTTGGCCGGCTGCCGGCCCGGCCGGAGGAAATCAAGGCGGCCGAGAATGCGGTGAAGGGAGCGCAAGCCCAGCTCGAAACGGCGCGCTGGCGGCTCGCCAAGCGCACGCTGGAGGCTCCCGCTCCCGGCAGGGTGACCGACGTGATCCGCAATCCCGGCGACCTGGCCGGACCTTCCGCGCCGGTCATCACCATGCTGCCGGACGGCGCGGTCAAGCTGAAGGTCTATATTCCGGAGGAGAAGTTCTCGTCCGTGAAGGTCGGAGACGTGCTCTCGGTGCAATGCGACGGCTGCGCGCCCGGCCTCAAGGCGCGTATCAGCTATGTCTCGCCGGATCCCGAATTCACGCCGCCGGTCATCTACTCGCTGGAGACGCGCCAGAAGCTGGTCTACCTGATCGAGGCGCATCCGGTGGACCCTCACTCGCCCCTGCAGCCGGGGCAGATCGTGGATGTGGTGCTGGCGGACCAATGAACGCCATCGATGTCAAGGGACTGGTCAAGCGCTTCGGCGACACCACCGTCGTGGACCATGTCAGCATGACGGTGGCCGAAGGCGAGATCGTCGGCTTCCTCGGGCCGAACGGCTCCGGCAAGACCACCACCATCCGCATGATGTGCGGCCTGCTGACCCCCGACGAGGGCGAAGGCCAGGTTCTGGGCTACGACCTGCGCAGCGAAAGCCTGAAGATCAAGCGCGAGGTGGGCTACATGACCCAGCGCTTTTCCTTCTACGAAGACCTGACGATCGCCGAAAATCTCGAATTCGTCGCCCGCCTCTACCGGCTGAAGCCGGTGAAGGAGCATGTCGGCCGCACGCTGGCCGATCTCGGCCTGACCTCTCGCAGCCATCAGCTTGCCGGCACGCTTTCGGGCGGCTGGAAACAGCGGCTGGCGCTGGCAGCCTGCATCATGCACAAGCCAAGGCTGCTTTTGCTCGACGAGCCCACTGCCGGCGTCGACCCCAAGGCGCGGCGCGAGTTCTGGGACGAGATCCACCGGCTGGCCGATGGCGGGCTGACCGTGCTGGTCTCCACCCACTACATGGACGAGGCCGAGCGTTGCCACCGCATCAGCTACATTTCCTACGGCAAGCTGCTCGCCACCGGCACCGTGGACGAAGTGATCGCCAGGGCCGGGTTGACCACCTTCATCGTGACCGGCCCGCGCCTCGGCCAGGTGGCGCGTGAACTGGAAGGCCAGCCGGGCGTGGATCAGGTGGCGCCTTTCGGCGCGACGCTGCATGTCGTCGGCTCCGACCGGGGAAGGCTCGAGGCCGCCCTCGAAAAGATCAGGGGCCGCGAGGGCATAAAGGTCGAAGCCGGCGAAACCAGCCTGGAGGATGTCTTCATCCAGTTCATGGGCGGCGCGAAGGACAATGTGCAATGACGAACGGCCTGTTTTCCTTCGCCCGTCTCGGCGCCATGCTGATGAAGGAATTCATCCAGATGAGGCGCGACCGCATCACCTTCGCCATGATGCTGGTGGTGCCGCTGATGCAGCTCCTGCTGTTCGGATTCGCCATCAACAACGATCCGAGAAGCCTGCCGAGCGCGCTGGTGGTGATGAGCAACGACCACTACACGCGCGCCATGATCTCGGCGCTGGAAACCACCAGCTACTACCGTTTCGACCATGTGGTGCACAGCGCCGCGGAAGCCGATGCGCTGATCGCCAATGGCACGGTTTCGTTCGTCGTCACCATTCCCTCGGATTTCGCGCGGCGGGTGGATGCCGGCGAACATCCGAAGATCCTGATCGAGGCGGATGCCACCGACCCCTCCGTCGCGAGCGGCGCGATCTCCACGCTCGGCACGGTGGCGAGCCAGGCGCTGTTGCGTGAGCAGGGCATGCAGGCGCAGGCCAGGGACGCTGCCCGCAGCCAGCTCGAAGTGGTCGTGCATCGCCGCTACAACCCCGAGGCCATCTCGCAATACAACATCGTTCCCGGCCTGCTCGGCGTCATATTGCAGATGACCATGGTGATGATGACGGCCATGGCGCTGACGCGCGAGACCGAGCGCGGCACCATGGAGAACCTGCTGGCGATGCCGGCCACGCCGGCCGAGATCATGCTCGGCAAGGTGCTGCCCTATCTGGTGGTCGGCGCCGTGCAGGTGGTGGTGGTGCTGGTGGCGGCCAAGCTGCTGTTCGCCGTGCCCTTCGTCGGCTCGCTGACGCTCCTGCTGTCGAGCGTGCTGATCTTCGTGCTATCGCTGGTGCTGCTCGGCTACACCATCTCCACGGCCTCCCAGACGCAGATGCAGGCCATGCAGCTCACATTCTTCTTCTTCCTGCCCTCGCTCATGCTGTCGGGCTTCATGTTCCCCTATCGCGGCATGCCGGACTGGGCGCAGTATCTGGGCGAGATCTTCCCGCTCACCCATTTCCTGCGCATCATCAGGGGCGTGATGCTGAAGGGCGCGAATCTGCAGGACATCGCCAGTGAAATCACCGCGCTGGTGTTCTTCATCTTCCTGTTCGCGGCAATGGCGCTGCTGCGGTTCCGGCGCACGTTGGACTGAGCCTGCCGAAGAGAACCCTGGAGCGGTTCCGGGGGAGCGGTTCCGGGTTTCCGGAATCGCCGGAACCGCTCTCTCTATTTGTTTTTACGCATTTCCGGACGCAAAACCGCTTCGCACTTTTGCTGGAAACGCTCCAGAAGGATGCGCCACAACGGCCTCAGGCCTGGACTTTCGAGCTGCCGCCATCACCCCAGCAGCACGCGCTGGCGCTTCTTGCCGCCGGCCTTGCGCCAGGCATTGAGCCGGTGCGTGGCGGCGGCGAAGGAGATCTTCATCGCCTGAGCCACCGAATAGCGGCTTTTGCCCTCGTCGAACATGCGATAGCAGCACTCGACGCCTTCCGCCGTCAGCTTGCCCTCGCAGGTCTTGTTGCGCGGATCGGCCGGGTCGAACGCCTGCGCGGGCGGCTGCAACATGCCCTTCAGGCGATCGAGATCGGCCTCGATGCGGGCGATGAGTTCCAGGATGGGCTTGGGATCGATTTTCTGGTTGCCGGCCGACATCGGACTTCCTTTCGATGACTGTAACCCGGGCTATATAGGCAAAGATAAGCCTATAAAAAGACCTGCCGGATTGCATATCTGCCATGCGGGCTGCCCATTGACCCCGGAATGTCCGTCACCTAGTTTAGAACCATTCTAAACTCATGGATTCTTCTCATGCTTTCCCGTGTCCTCGGCCTTGGCCGCCGCTCCTTCGATTCCCTTTCGGAGCAGGAAATCCTCGCCCTGGCGATCTCCTCGGAAGAGGATGACGCCCGCATCTATCGTTCCTATGCCGATGGCCTCGCCGAGCAGTATCCCGACTCGGCCAAGGTGTTCGAGGAAATGGCGGAGGAGGAGGACGGGCACCGCGCGGTGCTGATCGAGATGCACCGCAAGCGCTTCGGCGACCGCATCCCTCTCATCCGCCGCGAGCATGTGCGCGGCTATTACGAGCGCAAGCCGGACTGGCTGGTGCGCCCTCTGGGGCTCGACAAGGTGCGCGCCATGGCCGAGCAGATGGAGGAACAGGCCTACCGCTTCTACATCGAGGCAGCCAAGCGCACATCGGACGCTTCGACCCGCAAGCTGCTGGGTGACCTTGCGGCGGCCGAGAAGACGCATGAATCGCTTGCCCACCGGCTTGGCCACAAGCTGCTGACCGACGATGTCCGCGCCCAGGAAGCGGCCACGGAGCGCAGGCAGTTCATCCTCACCATGGTGCAGCCGGGCCTTGCCGGGCTGATGGACGGTTCCGTTTCCACGCTGGCGCCGATCTTTGCCGCCGCCTTCGCCACGCAGGACACCTGGCAGACCTTCCTCGTCGGCCTGTCGGCCTCCGTGGGCGCCGGCATCTCCATGGGTTTCACCGAGGCCGCGCATGACGACGGCAAGATCTCGGGACGCGGCTCGCCGCTCATTCGCGGGCTTGCCTGCGGCATCATGACCGCGCTGGGCGGCCTGGGCCATGCCCTGCCCTATCTCATCCAGGATTTCTGGACCGCCACCACCATCGCCATCATCGTGGTGTTCTTTGAACTGTGGGCGATCGTCTTCATCCAGAACCGTTTCATGGAGACGCCCTGGCTGCGCGCCACGCTGCAAGTGGTGCTGGGCGGGGCGCTGGTGCTCGGCGCCGGCGTTCTGATCGGCAGCTCGTAAGCCGGAAATCCCGGCTCATCCATGCACGCCCCGGCTGTCGGCCGGGGCTTCGGCGCGTTCATCCATACCGTAATCACGCAGCACATGGGCAACGCGCAGCCGGTAGCCGGCAAGCACGCCGCCGCGGCCGGCCCTTTGCGCCTGCTGGTGCTCTTCGGTGTTGCGCCAGGCACTTACCGCCGCCTCGTCCCGCCAGAAGGAGAGCGAGAGAAGTCGCGCGGGATCGGAGAGGCTCTGGAAACGCTCGATCGAGTGAAAACCATCGATCCCCTCGAGCAGCGGGCGCAGGTCACCCGCGATTCCCAAATAGGCATCGCGGCGCCCTTCGGCCGGAGTGACCTCGAAGATAACGGCGATCATGGCCGCACCAGCGGCGCATGCGGCAGCGACACGCATTTCAGAAAAATGCGGTCCTCGCGGCGAATGAACTTCTTCTCCTGCGCGAAGAGATAGTTCTCTCGACCCAGCGGATCGGTGGCAAGCCGTGCCCGATAGGCCTCGTAGGCCGCGAGGCTTTCGATGTTGTAGGCCGCATAGGCGGTGGTGGCGGAGCCCTCATGCGGCGCGAAATAGCCGATCAACTCGGCCCCGCAGCGCGGAATGGCCTGGCCCCAGTTCAGCGCATAATGCTCGAAATCCGCCTTGCCGGTAGGCTCGATCTCATAGCGGATGAAGCAGGTTATGGTCATCTCTGTCTCCTTTCAGCCGATACTTCGATGCGGATCGAAGCATCGGCACTTTCTTTCATGTCATGCTTGCTCAGCGCCGCCAGAACGGCTTGGCGCATTCACGCTCCACCTCGCGGGGAGAAATGCCGATGTCGCGCAAGATATGGTCGTCCAGTTCGGCGAGGTTCTGCCGCTGCATCCAGCGCTCGTACCAGAAGGCGATCTTCTTCATCGTCACCGGCAGCCGGCCCGCAGGCTTGCGCCGCGTCAGGCCGGTGTCTTCGCAGGCTGCGTCGGCACGGGCTGCTTCGAGTGTCTTTGCTTGCGTCTTCATGCGGGAAAGAGTAGCGCTTGCCCCGCATGGATTCTTCGATTAGGATCGAACTATGCGTAACGGACCCGACATAGCGCGCATTGCCAGCCTGGTCGGCGACCCGGCCCGCGCCAACATGCTGACCGCGCTGATGGATGGCGGCGCGCTGACGGCGAGCGAACTGGCGCTGGAGGCGGGCATCACCGGGCAGACGGCGAGTTCGCATCTCTCCAAGCTGATGGATGGCGGTCTTCTTTGCCTTACCGCGCAAGGCCGCCACCGCTACTACGGCCTTGCCAACACGCAGGTCGCCGCGATGCTGGAGACGATCATGGGCGTCGCCGCCACCGTCGGCCCGCAGCGTGTGCGCCCCGGCCCGCGCGAGGCGACGATGCGCGAGGCCCGCATCTGCTACGACCACCTCGCCGGCGACCAGGCGGTGACCATGCTCGATGGCTTCCTGGAGCGAGGCATCCTGATCCGCAGCGGCGAGCGCATCGCGATGGGCAAGGCAGGGCCCTCCTTCTTCCGCGCGGTCGGCATCGAGCCCGACGCGTTCAAGGGCTCGCGCCGGCCCGTCTGCCGCGCATGCCTGGACTGGAGCGTGCGGCGCGCGCATCTCGCCGGCTCGCTGGGTGCAGCCATCTTCGACAAGATCATTTCGGAGAAATGGGCGCGGCGGGAACCCGGCAGCCGCGCCGTCATCTTTTCACCGCCCGGCAAACGGGCCTTCGAGAAGGCGTTTCTGGGCTGACCGGAGGCGGACGGGAAGGTTGGCCGCGCTCCAGCTCCGGCCGGCTCTTCCTGTGTCCTTTCGGGCACACTCCGCGACCATCCGCGCGATGCCGGAGAAAGGCCCGCAAAACTCCGCTTTTCAGCCATTTTCAGCGTCATTTTCAGGCAAAGATTAACGGCGCGTTCACCGCTTATTCACGAGCGTCCGCTAGGATGGATCGCATCGGATTTGGGGCGTCCGAGGATCAGGACTTTGACGACAATGGCACTGTGGAATTCCATCATCCGCTACGCGATCGCACTGCGCGAGTTCATCGCTCCGACCTATCGTCCCGAGCGCCACTATATGCGCGGCCCCGGCCCGGCCTGCGCCCGCCGCAACGCGACCTTCAAGCCGCGTGCTTCCTTTCAATAAACGGGTGCGGCAAAGCCTTCCGGCAGTGAAGCCTCCCGCGTCGCATTGACGGGAAACCGGATTCCGGTTTCCCGTCCCACGGATCACCACATCTCGTGCGCGGCGTTGAGCTCCCGCAGAACCGGGTGCTGCCGCAAGCCCTCGCAGACATGCTCGACATTCGGGAACGCCGCGCGCGCCTTCCCCGGCTCGGGATGCCAGGAATAGAGCATCAGCAGATAGACATCGGCAAGCGACAGCCTGTCGCCGACCAGCCAGTCGCGGCTGGCGAGTTCAGCATCGACTATCGCGAGGTGACGATCGATCTCGGCCGTGGCGGCATCTTCCACCGCGGCCCTGCCTTCGGGATCGGCGGTGTAGCGCGGCGCATAATAGCGGCGCAGGATGGCCGGGTAGAGCGCGGACGACAGGAATGCCATCCAGCGCAGGAAATCCGCGCGGGCCGCATCGCCAAGACCGGGCGCCAGCCCCGCTTCCGGATGCCGTTCACCCAGCAGGATGCAGATGGCGGCGGATTCGGTCATCGTGCCGCCTTCGGGCAGCGCCAGAACCGGCACCTGACCCAGCGGGCTGACCTTGCGGAACTGTGGATCAGCCGCCTCCGACTTGGGAACATTGATCCGTTCATAGGGCACGTCCGCGAGCGCGAACGCCGCTTCGGCGACGAAGCCGCCGCTGCCGGGACGCGTATAGAGCTTGTACATCAAATCCTCCGCCAACCGGCAGATGCCGGTCAGCGGAAACTGGACGCAAATCTTCCGGCGCTCAACCGGGAGGCTTCAAGGCACACGGCTTTTTTCAGCAGGCCAGCCTGCGGTCAGCCCGCGATACCCTCGAACAGCGCCGTCGACAGATAGCGCTCGGCAAAATCGGGTATCACGACGACGAGGTTCTTGCCCGTGTTTTCCGGCCGCGCCCCCACGACGCTGGCCGCATGCAGGGCCGCGCCGGCCGAAATGCCCACCGGCACGCCTTCCAGCCGTGCAACCAGCCGCGCGGCGGCGATGGCCTCCTCATTGGTGACGCGCACGATCTCGTCGTAAATGGAAGTGTCGAGCACCTTGGGCGCGAAGCCGGCGCCGATGCCCTGGATCTTGTGCGGGCCGGGCTGGCCGCCGGACAGCACCGGCGAGGCATCGGGCTCCACCGCAACGACCTTCAGCTCGGGGTTGCGCTGCTTCAGCACCTGGCCGACGCCGGTGATGGTGCCGCCCGTGCCGATGCCGGCGACGAAGATATCGATCTGCCCCTGCGTATCGTTCCAGATCTCCTCGGCGGTGGTGCGACGATGGATTTCGGGATTGGCCGGGTTTTCGAACTGTTGGGGAATGATGGCATCGGGAATGGTGGCGGCCAGCTCGTCGGCCTTGGCGATGGCGCCCTTCATGCCCTTGGCGCCCTCGGTCAGCACCAGCTCGGCGCCCAGCAGCGCCAGCATCTTGCGGCGCTCGACCGACATGGTCTCGGGCATGGTCAGGATCAGGCGATAGCCCTTGGCGGCGGCGGTGAAGGCCAGCGCGATGCCGGTGTTTCCCGAGGTCGGCTCGATCAGCGTGGTCTTTCCGGGAGCGATCCTGCCTTGCGCTTCCAGCGCCTCGATCATCGCCACGCCGATGCGGTCCTTGACGCTGGCGATCGGGTTGAAGAACTCGAGCTTGGCGATGAGATTCGCCACCACGCCCTTCTCCTTCGCGAACTTGTCGAGCCGCACCAGCGGCGTGTCGCCGATCGTTTCGGTGATGGAGCTGTAGACGCGGCCGCGACCGGGCGCGCGCGTGTTTGCGACAGGCTTGTTCATGGGGTGCTGCTCCGATTGTGTGCCTGGAAGGACTCTTGCCCAAGAATAGGGCGCCCACAGGAAAAGCCGAGCGGCAGGCATGCGTAAACGTGCAAGGATTCGAAAATTTATCCTCGCACTACCGCCTCTTTGAGAACTTAATTCCCCAAATCGGTATATTAGCGGGCCGCGATGGCTGCCGCGGCGCCCGCCATGAAGGCGGCCGCCGTTCGGTTCAGCGCCTTCAGCGCGCGCGGCGTTTTGAGCAGCCAGCGCGCCCGCGCCGCCAGGGCCAGATAGGGCACGAGGACCAGCAGCAGAACCGCGACCGTGACGGTCACCAGCATCGCATAGTCGGCAACCGTCAGGGTGCGCAGATCGACGAGCGTGGGTGTCAAAGCCAGATAGAACACCATCGTCTTGGGATTTCCGAGCGTGACGGTGAGCCCGGACAGGAAGGCGGCGAACAGCCCTCCCCGGCCCTTTCGCGCCTCGATATTCTCCGGCGTGATGCCGCTCCTCCAGAACGTCCAGGCGAGGTAAGCGAGATAGGCGACACCGAGCCATTTGACGACCAGGAACACCTCGCCGAAAGTCTGCGCCACCAGCGCAAGCCCCAGCACGGCCGCCGTCAGATAGGTGAGGTCGCCGGCGATCAGGCCGAGCGACATGGCCAGCGACGAACGGAAGCCGGAGCCAAGCGCCCGCGCGATCAGCGCGGTAAGGCCCGGCCCGGGAATGGCGGCGGCAACGGCCAGGGCGCCGCCATAGGCAAGAAATCCGGCGAAGGTCATGAAAGAGGCTCGCAATCGAATATCGGACAATCCGATGTTATAATCGCACGCTCGACGTCCTTTGCAATGGGCCAGCACGGAGCACTCGAACAGCGCTGGCGCACCAACGGAAACGGGAGCCGGGTCTCGCGCCACGCTGGACAGGCGGCATGGCGCTGCAGTTCACGCTGATCCAGCGGCACAAGTCCTTCTTATTCGGTCGAAGCCGTGCGTGTGGTCTTCGTCGTCGTGCCGAACCCGGAATCGAGCTTCTTTTCGAGCTCGACGAGATCGGATGGCAGCGGCATGCCCATGGCGCGCATTTCGTTCAGCTTTTCGCGGATGCGCTCCTGCACCTCATGGACGTCTTCCGGCTGGTTGACCATCTGCTCCATCAACAGGCTGATTTCAGCCTTGAGTTCTTCCAGTGCCATGGGTGCCTCCAGCGAGGGGAAAGGGAAATCTGCAGCGCCCTTGCGGGAGACACCGCAGGCAGCGTCATCGGGCCGTCGAGTAGCTCGTTGTCGCCTGCGCGCTCAGCCGGGCGTCGGGCTCCACGACCTTGCGGTAGAGATGCCAGGTGGCATGGCCGAGGATCGGCACCACGACCGCCAGTCCGGCAAAGATCGGAATGGAGCCGACGACGAGCAGCACCGCCACGATCAGTCCCCAGAACAGCATCTGCAAGGGATTGACCAGCACGGTGCGCACCGAGGTTTCCACCGCCGCGACCACACCGACATCGCGGTCGAGCAGCAGCGGGAACGCCACCACGGTGGTCGCCAGCACGATGATGGCGAAGGCCAGGCCGATGAGATTGCCCCAGAGCATCAGCTTCATGCCCTGGTCCGTGTGGAAGACCTCGTTGAAGAAGACGCCGAAAGAGGCCGGCGCGTCAGGCCCGAATATCGAGACGTAGAGAGCCCTGGCGCACAGCAGCCACGCGATGAACAGGGCAAAGGTCCAGATGCCGACGACCACGATCGACGGCAGCGCCGGCGAGTGGCGCACGTCGAAGGCCCTGCGCCACGAGGAATCCATGCCAAGCTCGCGCCGGCGGCTGATCTCGTAAAGCCCGATCGCCGCGATCGGGCCGAGCAGCGCGAAACCGGACATCAACGGAAACAGCAGCGGCAGCGCATTGGCGCCCGACGTCCATGTCGCCAGCACCACGCCGACGAGCGGATAGATCAGGCACAGGAAGAAATAATGCGAGGGCTTGTCCCAGAAATCGCGCGCGCCTTCCCGCAACGCGGCCGTGACATCCGAAAAGCCGATCTTGCGCACCGCCACGTGGTTGTACCCCCCGGCGGCGCCTGCCATGACATGAAAGCTTGCCATTACCGTTCCTCCGCAGTTGGAAGCGGCCACCGGAACGCCTGACGCGCGAGCGCCACGACCAACCCATGACCCGCACGCCACGGATGATAGCGTGCCGGATGCCGCTTGTCCGTTCACGAACGGTTCAGGAGCCTGCGTGGTTCCCGCTGCTAAGGCGAGACCCGACCCGGAAGACGTCAGGTCAGGATGCGGGAAATGAGCTGGGCGGTGTAGTCCACCATCGGCACGATGCGCGCATAATTGAGCCGCGTCGGGCCGATGACGCCGAGCGCGCCGATGACGCGGGCGTCCTTGTCCCTGTAGGGCGCCACGACCAGCGAGGAGCCGGAAAGCGAAAACAGCTTGTTCTCCGAACCGATGAAGATGCGCACGCCCGATCCGGCCTCGGCGAGATCGAGAAGCTGTTCCATGCTTTCCTGCGTCTCCAGGTCCTCGAACAGGTGCTTGAGAAGTTCGATGTCGGCCTGCGCGGTGAGATTTTCCAGAAGGTTGGCGCGGCCGCGCACGATGAGCCGGGCCGGCAGGCCGGCCTCCGAGCCGGCCCAGACGGCAAGCCCGCGCTCCACCAGTTCCTGCGACAGCGTGTCGAGAGCGCTCTGCGTTTCCTGCTTGCGCCGGGCAACTTCGGCCTTGGCTTCCGCAAGCGTCAGGCCGCGCACATGGGCGGTGAGATAGTTCGAAGCCTCGATGAGCTGCGAGGCGGTGACGCCGGCAGGCAGCTCCACGACGCGGTTTTCCACATCCCCGTTCTGCGAGACCATGATGGCGAGCGCGCGGCCCGGATCGAGCTGGATGAACTCGATATGCTTCAGCGGCACCTCGTTCTTGGTCGCCAGCACAAGCCCCGCGCCGCGCGACAGGCCCGACAGCATCTGGCTGGCTTCGGTCAGCATCTGCTCCAGCGTGGCGCCGCTGCCGCTGGCCTTGAGCTGCGTCTCGATGGTGCGGCGCTCTTCCTCGGCAAGATCGCCTATCTCCATGAAGGCGTCGACAAAGAAACGCAGGCCCTGCTGCGTGGGCAGGCGCCCGGCCGATATATGCGGCGCATAGATGAGGCCGAGCTGCTCCAGATCGCTCATCACGTTGCGCACGGTGGCCGGCGACAGCGTGGAAGGCAGCATGCGCGCCAGATTGCGCGAGCCCACCGGCTCGCCATCGTGCAGATAGGAATCGACGATGCGGCGGAAAATCTCGCGCGAACGCACATCGAGGGACTGCAAAATCGGATCGGTCACTGGCTTCGTCATCGTTTCACCAAACCTCTGGAATCAAGATATAGAGATTCCCGTGGCGCCAACACAACCTTCGCCGGAGGCTGTCCGCTTTTCCTTTGCGCCAGACCCCGCATGGAGCTACAAGCCGCCTCGAAGAACCCATTTTTCTCCTCGGAAAGAACCGAATGCGCCCATCCAAACGCCAAGCCGACGAAATGCGCCCAGTCTCCTTCGAGCGCAACGTTTCCAAACATGCGGAAGGCTCCTGCCTCGTCAAGTTCGGCGACACGCATGTCCTGTGCACGGCCAGCCTCGAGGAAAAGGTGCCCGGCTGGATGCGCAACACCGGCAAGGGCTGGGTGACGGCCGAATACGGCATGCTGCCGCGCGCCACCGGCGATCGCATGCGCCGTGAGGCCGCAGCCGGCAAGCAGGGCGGCCGCACGCTGGAAATCCAGCGGCTGATCGGCCGGTCCCTGCGCGCCGTGGTCGATCTGCAGGCGCTCGGCGAAATGCAGATCACCGTGGACTGCGACGTGCTGCAGGCCGACGGCGGCACGCGCACCGCTGCCATCACAGGCGGCTGGGTGGCGCTGCATGATTGCCTGCGCTGGATGGAAGCGCGCCAGATGGTGTCCGTCTCCAAAGTGCTGAGGGACCACGTCGCGGCGATCTCCTGCGGCATCCATGACGGCCAGCCGGTGCTCGATCTCGACTATCTGGAAGACTCTTCGGCCGGCACCGACGCGAATTTCGTCATGACCGGCAAGGGCGGCATCGTCGAGATCCAGGGCACGGCCGAGGGCGCGCCCTTTTCGGAAGAGGAATTCCTGGCGCTGATGGCTCTGGCCAAGAAGGGCATCTCGCGGCTGGTGAGCCTGCAGCAGATGGCGGTGGGCTGAGGCAGCGATGCAGCCCTCCGGCATCCTCGAAAGCGCGCTCTATGTCACCGACCTCGACGCCGCGGAAACATTCTACGGCGAGGTAATGGGGCTGGAGCGCATCGCCAGGGTGCCGGGCCGACATGTCTTCTTCCGTTGCGGACAGGGCGTGCTGTTGCTGTTCGACGCCGAAGCCACCCGTCAGCCGCCAGCGCCGGGAGCGAAACTGCCGGTGCCGCCGCACGGCACGACCGGCGAAGGCCATCTCTGCTTTTCCGCCACCGCCGATGAAATCACACGCTGGAAAGCCCATCTGGAGGCCAAGGGCGTTGCCATCGAGGCTGATTTCGAATGGCCCAACGGTGGCCGATCCATCTATTTCCGCGACCCTTCCGGCAATTCGCTGGAGATCGCCGAACCACGTATCTGGGGTATCTGAATGCGTATTCTGACCGACCGCGAAATCGTTGTCGCCAGCCATAACGAGGGCAAGCTGCGCGAATTCGCCGACCTGATGGCACCTTTCGGCTTCAAGGCCAAGTCGGCCAAGGAATTCGGCCTGCCTGAGCCCGACGAAACCGGCACCACCTTTGAGGAAAACGCCGCCATCAAGGCGCTGGCTGCCGCGACCGCCACCGGCCTGCCGGCGCTGTCCGACGATTCCGGCCTGTGCGTGGACGCGCTCGACGGCCAGCCCGGCGTCTATACCGCCAACTGGGCCGAGAAGCCCGACGGCAGCCGCGACTTCGCCATGGCCATGCAGCGAACCGAAGATGCCATGAACGAAGTGGGCGCCGTCTCGCGCGACCAGCGCACCGGCCGTTTCGTGGCCGTCATCTGCGTGGCCTGGCCGGACGGGCATACCGAGTATTTCCGGGGCGAGGCTGATGGCCATCTCGTCTGGCCGCCGCGTGGCCAGACGGGTTTCGGCTACGATCCGGTCTTCGTGCCCGATGGCTACGACAAGACCTTCGGCGAAATGACCGCCGAGGAGAAGCATGGCTGGAAGCCGGGGCAGGAAAAGGCGCTGTCGCACCGCGCCCGCGCCTTCCAGAAATTCGCCCGCGCCATGCTCGGGGTGGCGTAAGGACAGTGTCTTGACGGGCAAGGAACCGGGCTTCGGCGTCTACATCCACTGGCCTTTCTGCGCGGCCAAATGCCCCTATTGCGACTTCAACAGCCATGTCCGCCACCAGCCCGTGGACCAGGAACGATTCGCACGCGCCTTTGCGACCGAACTGGCGACCATGCGCGAGCGCACCGGGCCGCGCGAGGTGAGCAGCATCTTCCTCGGCGGCGGCACGCCCTCGCTGATGAAGCCGGAAACCGTCGGGGCGGTGCTGGAGGCTGTGGCCAGGAACTGGACGGTTCCGGACGGCATCGAGATCACCCTGGAGGCCAACCCCTCTTCCGTCGAGGCCGAGCGCTTTCGCGGCTACCATGCCGCCGGCGTCAATCGCGTTTCCCTCGGCGTGCAGGCGCTGAACGATGCCGATTTGCGCTTCCTCGGCCGGCTGCACAATGTCGAAGAAGCGTTGCATGCCATCGAACTGGCGCGGGAGACATTTCCGCGCCTTTCCTTCGACCTCATCTATGCCCGCCCCGGCCAGACGCCGGACACCTGGGCAGCCGAGCTCGAGCAGGCCATCGGCCATGCGGTCGACCACCTGTCGCTCTATCAGCTCACCATCGAGGAAGGCACGCGCTTCCACACGCTCCATGCCGCCCACAAGTTCGAGTTGCCGGACGCCGGGCAATCGGCCGAGCTCTATGCGGTCACGCAGGAAGTGACCGCCGCGCACGGGCTGCCGGCCTACGAGATCTCCAACCACGCCAAACCCGGCGCGGAAAGCCGGCACAACCTGACCTATTGGCGCTATGGCGAATATGTCGGGGTCGGCCCCGGTGCGCATGGCCGCTTCGTGGAGGACGGCAGGCGCGTGGTGACGATCGCCGAGAAGCTTCCCGAGACCTGGGCCGGGCTGGTGGAGGCCAATGGCCACGGCATCACCGGCGGCGAGACGCTGACGCGCGAGGAGGAAGCGGACGAGTTCCTGTTGATGGGACTCAGGCTGGTCGAGGGCATAGACCTCGCCCGTTACGAAATGCTCTCTGGCCGTTCGCTGTCCTCGCGCCGGGTGTCGATCCTGCAGGACGAGGGGCTGGTCGCGCCCGTCGGCAATTCGCGCCTGCGCGCCACGCCATCGGGCATGATCGTGCTCGACGCCGTGGTGGCCGATCTGGCGCGGTGAGAGGGCGGCTGCGGTGAAGAAGGTTCTCTTCGTCTGCAGCCAGAACCGCCTGCGCAGTCTCACAGCCGAACAGGTTTTCTCCACTCGCCGGGACATCGAAGTCGAATCGGCCGGCACCAATCATGATGCCGACAACCCGCTGACGGCGGAGCTTGTGGAATGGGCCGACATCATCTTCGTGATGGAGAAGACGCATCGCGCCAAGCTTCAGAAGAAATTCAGAAAGAGCCTGAAGAGCACACGGGTCATCTGCCTCGACATCCCGGACAATTACCGGTTCATGGACCCTGCACTGGTCCGGCTTCTCGAAGAGCGCGTTCCAAGATATCTCGGCAGCTGAAAAAACCTCGGAGGCAGCTTCATGAATTCCGCTCTCGCATCCTGGCAGTTCTGGGCTGTGTTGTCCGCCGCCTTCGCCGCGCTGACCGCCATCTTCGCCAAGGTCGGCGTCGAGAACGTCAATTCGGACTTCGCCACCCTCATCCGCACCGTCGTCATCCTGCTGGTGATAGCAGGCATCGTCGCGGCCACCGGCCAGGCGCAGGCGCTGGGCTCGATTTCCACGAAGACCTACACGTTCCTTATCCTGTCGGGGATGGCGACGGGCGCGTCGTGGCTATGCTATTTCCGCGCGCTGAAGCTTGGACAGGCGGCGCAGGTGGCGCCGATCGACAAGCTAAGCGTGGTTCTGGTCGCGGTGTTCGGCGTTCTTTTTCTTGGCGAGCGGCTGAGCGGCGCGAACTGGCTTGGCGTCGCGCTGATTGCCGCCGGCGCGGTGCTGGTCGCCTACCGCGCCTGACGGGCGCTCTGACGAGCCGCCCCTTTCCAGACGCGACAGGAAGATATCGAAGCGATTGGGCATTGCTTCCAGCCTTCTGACCGTGGTGTCGGAAACCTCGCCGCAGCGAAACGCTTCAGACTCGGTCCACAGGTTTCGACCCGATTGCGGCAAAATTCGTGCGCTGCACGAAAGCCGTTTTGCAACGCACCGCTACCCGTGCGAAAGAGAGCCATCAGGAGATGGCAGGCGTGAGCACGGACGGCGGCAAGAAGAGCTACATGATCGGGCAGACGGAGATCGCCGCCCGCCCGCTGGAGGTGGCGCTCTACCTCGTCGCCACGCCCATCGGCAATCTCGGCGACATCACGTTGCGCGCGCTGGAAACGCTGGCCGGCGCGGACGTACTTGCCTGCGAGGACACGCGCGTCACCCGCGTGCTGCTCGACCGCTACGGCATCCGCCAGCGACCCACCCCCTATCACGAGCACAATGCGGCCGAGGCAGGCCCGCGCCTGATCGAGACGCTGGAGGCTGGCAGGAGCGTGGCGCTGGTGTCGGACGCCGGCACGCCACTCGTCTCCGACCCCGGCTATCGGCTGGTGGAGCAGGCGCTGGAAAAGGGCATCCGCGTTGTGCCGATCCCCGGCCCGTCCGCCGTGCTGGCGGCGCTGACCGCCTCGGGCCTGCCTTCGGACGCCTTCATGTTCGCCGGCTTCCTGCCGGTGAAGGACGGCCAGCGCCGCACCCGGCTTTCCGAGCTTGTCGCCGTGCCGGCCACGCTGATCTTCTTCGAATCGCCGCGCCGGCTGGCCGACACGCTGGTCGCAATGGCCGATGTCTATGGCGACAGGCGCGCCGCGATCGGCCGCGAACTCACCAAGACGTTCGAGGAGATGCGCACAGGCACGCTCGCCACGCTCGCCGCGCACTACGCAGAAGCACCGACGCCCAAGGGCGAGATCGTCATCTGCGTCGGGCCGCCTATCGCACAGGCCGCCGAGGCCGGGGACGTCGACCGCCTGCTGCTTTCGCTCGCAGCCGAAATGCCGGCCTCCAAGGCAGCCGCCGAGGCCGCGCGCATGACCGGCGGGCAGAAGCAGGCCCTCTATCGCCGCCTGCTCGAACTCAGGGAAGGCGGCGGTGGCTGACCAGCTTTCGCGACGCGAGGCTTACCGGCGCGGACACCGCGGCGAATGGCTTGCGGCACTCGCGCTGATGCTGAAAGGCTACCGCATCGTCGCGCGTCGCTACCGGACGAAACTCGGTGAAATAGACCTCATAGCCCGGCGTGGCGACCTCGTGCTGATCGTCGAAGTCAAGGCGCGACCGACGCTTGTGGAAGCCATGGACGCCGTGGCCTATAGCTCGCAACGGCGTATCGAAGGCGCGGCCGATCTCTGGCTTTCGCGCCAGCCGGACTATGCACGGCTTTCCGTGCGCTTCGACATGGTTGCCGTGCTGCCCCGCCGCTGGCCGGTGCATGTCGAGAATGTGTTTTACGGGCGCAACTGAGCGTGGGGCTTTACGCTGACTGCCGATGCCCTTAACAGGCCTCGCAAAGTCCGGAACGCGGACAATCGCGTTCCGCAGATTTACTGGAGAAAGCAATGACCCTTCCCGACCGGCTGAGCATCGACCCGCGCAGCCCCTATTTCGACGGCGACGTGCTGGAACGCGGCGTCGGCATCCTGTTCAACGGGCGCGAGCGCGAGGATGTCAGCGAATATTGCGTCAGCGAGGGCTGGATCCGTGTGCCGGCCGGCAAGTCCAAGGACCGCTTCGGCCAGCCGATCACCATCAAGCTCAAGGGCACGGTCGAGCCTTTTCCGCGGGCCTGAGCGGGAACGCTTTCGAGCGCTGGAATCGAGCGGGCCTTCAGCCGGTGACGAAGGGCGGCGGCACCCTCACCGCCGCGTCACCCGCATCGGCAGGCCGCCCTGCGGCTGGGTGGTCAGTTTCTGCACCGGCCATGGCTTCGTCTCCGGCACCGTGTCGAAGCGGAAGCGCGAGAGCAGGATGGCGAGCGCGATGATCGCTTCCTGCATGGCAAAGCTGGCGCCGATGCAGACGCGCGGGCCGGCGCCGAAGGGCAGGTACTGGTAGCGGTCGATCTTTTCGCGATTGCCGGGCTGGAAGCGCGCCGGGATGAACGCCTCGGGCTGGTCCCAAAGCTTGCGGTGGCGGTGCACCGTCCAGGGCATGACCAGCACCTGCGAGCCCTTGCGGATCTCCAGATCCTTGTAGCGGTCCGTTTCGATCGGCTCGCGGTTGATCGAGGGGGCCGGCGGATAGAGCCGCAATGCTTCCTCGAAGGCGGCGCGCGTCAATGGCATGGCGTCGAGCCATTTCGTCGGGTCGGGCTCGCGCGCCAGCACAGCGTCGATCTCTTCTTCGACCGGCATGCGTTCCCACGGCGCCTCGGCCAGGCAATAGAGCGTCCAGCCAAGCGCGCGGGCGGTGGTTTCATGACCGGCGCCGATGAAGGTGATGATGTTGTCCTCGATCTCGTCGCGAGACAGCCCGTTCGGTCCCTCGGCGCGCAGCAGAAGTGTCAGGAAATCCTCCGGCACATCATCGCCGTCGCGCGCAAGCCGCTGGCTGCGCATGGCCATGGTGTCGGCCACGATCTTGCGGAAATAGGCCATGGTCTTGCGGCCGCGAATGCGCGTGATGCGCGGCAGCCAGTCGGGCGCCCGCAACAGGTCGAGCGGATCGACCCGACCCATTGTCTCGAACAAATGATCGATCTCGCGCGCGAAACTGCCCGGCTCGCCCGCGATCTCACCGGAAAACAGCGTTTCGGCGAGGATGTCGTAGGTCAGCATGGTCATGTCGTGGGCGATGTCGACCGTTCCGGTCTCGCCCTCGTAGCGCTCGACGAATTCCAGCGTGCGCCTGAGCATGGGTTGCGCGAAGCCGAAGATGTGGCGCGGCGTGAACACCGGCGCCATGGCCTTGCGCGAGCGCTTCCACACCTCGCCCTCGGCGGTCAGAAGCCCGTCGCGCAGGATCGGCCGCAGGATCTTCTGGCGCACCGCAGCCATCTTGTAGTTCCTGGCATTGTCCACCAGCACGTGGCGGATCAGGCCGGGATCGTTGGCGATCACCAGCGGCCCGCCGACGCCGGACACCGAAATCCACGGCTCGTTGTAGGAAGGCTCGCCCCACAATTCGAGCGGATTGCGGTAGACGATGCGGATCATCTGCAACGTCGAAGGCGGCGTGCTGCGCGGCTTGGGCGCGGGCGGAACGAAAGGTGCGGGCGCGGTGTCCATCATGTTCTCCGTGCCTGGCTATGTAAGTGGCCGCCGGGCGCACGTCCACCGCAGGCGCAGTGTTCGCGGATTGTGAACGCAGCGTAGCCGGTAATTTCCGGCGGTTACCGAAAGGTGCTTCCTTGCCCTTTGGAGCGATATGGCCCATTTCCCCGGCCAGTTACCTTTGGTGACCGCACTGCACAGGGAAATAGGGAATATGACATTGAAGCCTAAACTCCACATCATCATCGGCAGCACCCGGCCGGGCCGCGTCGGCCCCATCTTCGCCAGGTGGTTTGCCGATTTCGCGCGCGAGCATGGCAAGTTCGAGCCGGTTCTGGTGGACATCGCCGATTTCGACCTGCCGCTGTTCGACGAGCCCAAGCATCCTCGCCTGAAGCAGTATGAAAACGAGCACACCAAGCGCTGGTCGAAGACCATCGAGGAAGGCGACGCCTTCGTGTTCGTGACGCCGGAATACAACTATTTCATCCCGGCGCCGCTGGTGAACGCCATCACCTATCTCGTCAACGAATGGAACTACAAGCCCGCCGGCTTCCTGAGCTATGGCGGCGTTTCGGGCGGTCTGCGCGCCGTCGAATCGGCCAAGACGCTGCTCAACACGCTGAAGGTCGTGCCCATCCCGGAAGGCGTGCCGGTGCCGAACTATCCGCAGTTCCTGGTCGACGGCCAGTTCAAGCCGAACGACCTCGTCACTGCCGGCGCCAAGACCATGCTGGACGAACTCGACCGCTGGGCCGGCGCGCTGAAAGCGCTTCGCCCCAGCAGGCAGGCTACCGCCGCCGCCTGACCGGCAGGCGTAGCCCCGGATACAGCCGGTTTGGGAATCCGCCCTGCCAGAGTCGGCGGGGCGGTTTTCCGTTTATCGTTGCCCCCCGGTCCAAGGATCGAGCCGCCGCGCGGTACCAAGCCGGTTTCCCACGTGGCGCGAAGCGTTGATGCCGCCCTGGAAATTGCCTGATTTCCCCGGCAAAATCCTTGGAAAACTTGGAAAAACGCCCTGGAAAGCCTATATCTGGAAGATGAACGGGCGTGCGATTCGGGGCGGTTTCGCGCGCCCGTCCCGCGACAGAGAAACGAAAGAATTTCATGAGCGATACGACCGAGAACAAGGCCGGTGCGCAGGCCGAATACGGCGCCGATTCCATCAAGGTCCTCAAGGGCCTGGACGCCGTGCGCAAGCGCCCGGGCATGTATATTGGCGACACCGACGACGGCTCGGGCCTGCACCACATGGTCTACGAGGTGGTGGACAACGCCATCGACGAGGCATTGGCCGGCCACGCCACGCTTGTGACCGTGACGCTCAACTCGGACGGCTCCTGCACCGTGACCGACAATGGACGCGGCATCCCCACCGACCTGCACCCCTCCGAAGGCGTATCTGCGGCCGAGGTCATCATGACCCAGCTCCACGCCGGCGGCAAGTTCGACCAGAATTCCTACAAGGTTTCCGGCGGCCTGCACGGCGTTGGCGTTTCGGTGGTCAACGCGCTTTCGGTGTGGCTGAAGCTGCGCATCCGCCGCAACGGCAAGGTCCACGAGATCACCTTCACCAACGGCGTTGCGGACGCGCCGCTCGCCGTGGTGGGCAAGAGTCCCGATGGCGAAACCGGCACGTCGGTGACGTTCCTGCCCTCGCCCGAAACCTTCTCGATGGTAGAGTTCGACTACAACACGCTGGAGCACCGTCTGCGCGAGCTGGCTTTCCTGAATTCCGGCGTGCGCATCGTGCTGACCGACAAGCGCCATGCCGACGTGAAGAGCCAGGAACTGCTTTACGAGGGCGGTCTCGAAGCCTTCGTGAAATATCTCGATCGGACCAAGAAGCCGCTGATTCCCGCGCCGGTCGCCATCCGCGCCGAGCGCGACGGCATCACCGTGGAAGTGGCCATGTGGTGGAACGACAGCTACCACGAGAACGTGCTGTGCTTCACCAACAACATCCCGCAGCGCGACGGCGGCACGCATCTGGCCGGCTTCCGCGCCGCGCTGACGCGGCAGGTGACAGGCTATGCCGACACCTCCGGCCTGACCAAGAAGGAAAAGGTCTCGCTGGTCGGCGACGACTGCCGCGAGGGGCTGACCGCCGTGCTTTCGGTGAAGGTGCCGGACCCGAAGTTCTCCTCGCAGACCAAGGACAAGCTGGTTTCCTCCGAGGTGCGCCCGGTGGTCGAGAGCCTCGTCAACGAAGCGCTCGGAACCTGGCTGGAGGAACACCCCAGCGAGGGCAAGGTCGTCGTCGAAAAAGTGATCCAGGCGGCCGCGGCGCGCGAAGCCGCGCGCAAGGCGCGTGACATCACCCGCAAGAGCACGCTGAACGTCACCTCCCTGCCCGGCAAGCTGGCCGACTGCCAGGAGCGCGATCCGGCGAAGTCGGAACTGTTCATCGTCGAGGGCGACTCCGCCGGCGGCTCGGCCAAGAGCGGGCGGTCGCGCCAGAACCAGGCCATCCTGCCCTTGCGCGGCAAGATCCTGAACGTCGAGCGCGTGCGCTTCGACCGCATGCTGTCGTCCGACATGATCGGCACGCTGATCACCGCGCTCGGCACGTCCATCGGCAAGGACGAGACCAACGGCTTCAACGCCGACAAGCTGCGCTACCACAAGATCATCATCATGACAGACGCCGACGTCGACGGCGCCCACATCCGCACGCTGCTGCTGACCTTCTTCTTCCGGCAGATGCCGGAGCTGATCGAGCGCGGGCACCTCTACATCGCCCAGCCGCCGCTCTATAAGGTCTCGCGCGGCAAGAGCTCGCAATATCTGAAGGACGAAACCGCCTTCGAGGAATACCTCATCGCCACCGGACTGGAGGAAGCGTCGCTGACCCTGGGCTCCGGCGAGGTGCGCATGGGCCAGGATCTCCATGCGGTGATCGAGGATGCGCGCGCCGTGCGCAGCCTGCTCAACAACCTCCATACGCGCTACTCGCGCCCCATCGTGGAGCAGGCTGCAATCGCCGGCGCGCTCAATCCGGCCATCCTCGACGATCTCGGCCGCGCCGATGCCATGGCAAAGGCCATTGCCGAACGCCTGGACGCCATTGCCGAAGATACCGAGCGTGGGTGGGAGGGCCGCACCGCGACCACCAACGAGGGACCCGGCGGCTATATCCTCGAACGCACGGTGCGCGGCGTGAAGGAAGCCGCGTTCCTCGACATGGGGCTGCTGCACTCGGCCGACGCCCGCGCGCTGGACCGCTATGCAGGCCGTTTGGCCGAAATCTACGGCAAGTCGCCGGTGCTGCGCCGCAAGGAGACCTCGGAGGTGATTTCCGGCCCGATGGCACTGCTGGACGCGGTGTTCGCCACCGGCCGCAAGGGCCTGACCATGCAGCGCTACAAGGGCCTTGGCGAGATGAACGCCGAGCAGCTTTGGGAAACCACGCTCGATCCCAACGTGCGCTCGCTGCTGCAGGTCAAGATTTCGGATGCGACGGATGCCGACAGCCTGTTCTCGCGCCTGATGGGCGACGAGGTCGAACCGCGCCGCGAATTCATCCAGGAAAACGCCCTGTCGGTGGCGAACCTGGACGTGTGACGTTCGCCTGAGCGCATAGAGCGGTTCCGGAACCGCTCTATCTATTGGTTTTACGCATTTCCGGGTGCAAAACCGCTCCGCACTTTTGCTGGAAATGCGCTAGGACAACGAAAACGGCCCGGAGATCGAAAGCGATTTCCGGGCCGTTCCTTTTCAACATCGCGCGGCGCAGGCAGCCGGAATGCCGATTGTCGGCATTGACGATTTGCTGAGGTCACCCTGCCCCGTCGGGCTCGGGCCGGAGCATGAGCGAGGTTCCGGGGAATCATGCCTCGACCTCTGATCAGGCAGTCAGGGGCGAAGCCGCCGGTGCCCGCGGCCGCGATGATTGCTCAGGCCAGGCCCTCCTCGCGCAGCGCCTGCTGCACGGCAGGCCGGGCGGCCACGGTGCCGATGAAGCGCTGGATGTTGGCGAAGGGCGACAGGTCGAAACCTACGTGGCGCGCCCAGCCGAGCACGGTCCACAGATAGGCATCCGCCGCGCTGAAGGTATCGCCCATGAGATAGGAACGACCTTCGAGCTTCTGGTCGACATAGGCAAACCGCTTCGTCAGATGCGCGCGGTTCGCGTCCTTGGTGGCCTCGGGCGTATCCGGCTTGAAGAACGGGCCGAACGCCTTGTGCAGCTCGGTCGAGATGAAGGCGAGCCACTGCTGCACGCGGTAGCGCGCCATTTCGCCGGCCCCGGGCATCAGGCCGGCCTCGGGCTTCTGGTCGGCGAGATACTGCACCAGCACCGACGCCTCGGTCATCAGCTCGCCGTCAGGCAGCACCAGTGCGGGCACATAGCCGTTCGGGTTGGTGGCGAGGAAATCCTGGTCGGTCTCGGTCTTCTTGCTCTTGCCATCGACTTTTACGAGTTCGACGTTCAAGCCCGCTTCGTTGGCAACGATATGCGGAGCCAGCGAGCAGGCGCCGGGCATGTAGAAGAGTTTCATTTTCGAAAAGCACTCCGTGAATTGGCATTCTCCTGTCGCACGCATGCGGGGGACGGCCAAGCCGGAATTCGATAAACAATGAGTGTTCGGCCAGGAAACACAGGCGGATGGGAAACGCCGCCGCCGGACGGTCAAACCGCGACCGTCTTCAGGCGCTCCGCGATCACGTCGGCCAGCCGCGCGGCGACCTCGTCCTTGCTCATGTCGGGCCATTCCTCGATGCCCGCTCTGGAGACGATCCTGACCCGGTTGCGGTCGCCGCCCATCGCGCCGCCCGCCGCCGAGACATCGTTGGCGACGATGAAATCGGCGCCCTTCTTCTTCAGCTTCGCCTCGGCGTTGGCGACGACGTTCTGCGTTTCGGCAGCGAAGCCGACGACCAGATAAGGCCGATTGCTGGCGTGGCCGATCGTGGCGAGGATATCGGGATTCTCGACCATCTGCAGCGCCGGAGGCCCCTCGCCCGCCACCTTCTTGATCTTTTCGTCAGCCGAATCGGCGGTGCGCCAGTCGGCAACCGCGGCGACGAAGACGGCGGCGTCAGCCGGCAACAGGCTCTCCACCGCATCACGCATTTCACGCGCGCTCTCGACATGGATCGTGCGGACCCCGGCCGGATCGGGAATGGTGACCGGACCGGACACCAGCCGCACATCGGCGCCGAGCCTCGCAAGTGCCGCCGCGATCGCATGCCCCTGCTTGCCCGACGAACGGTTGGCGATATAGCGCACCGGATCGATCGGCTCATGCGTGGGGCCGGAGGTGACGATGATCTTCCGTCCCGTCAGCGGCTTCGGCCGTGTGTCGAACTGTGCCTCGACCGCCGCCACGATCTCCAGCGGCTCGGCCATGCGGCCCTCGCCGGCCTCTCCGCTCTCGGCCATCTCACCCCTGTTGGGGCCGACGAACGCTACGCCGTCTTTCACAAGCATCGCGTGGTTGCGCCGCGTCGCCGGGTGCGCCCACATCTTGGGGTTCATTGCCGGCGCCATCAGCACCGGCTTGTCGGTGGCGAGCAGCACGGCCGATGCAAGGTCGCCGGCAAGACCATTGGCCAGCTTGGCCATCAGGTCGGCGGTGGCGGGCGCCACCACGATCAAATCTGCCTCGCGCGACAGGCGGATATGGCCGACATCCTGCTCGTCCTGCCGGTCGAAGAGATCGGTGAAGACATGGTCGGCACTGAGCGCGCCGACGGCAAGCGGCGTGACGAACTGCTGCGCCGCCTCGGTCATGATGCAGCGCACCGAAGCACCACGCTCGCGCAGGCGGCGGATGAGGTCGAGCGACTTGTAAGCCGCGATCCCCCCGCCGATGATGAGCAGAATACGCTTGCCCGAAAGTGTCATGCCTTGCCTGCCCTCACGCCGGCTTCAGCGCCGGCTCGATATCGGTATGGACGAAATCGCCGCCCTTGAAAAGCAGAGGCAGGTTGCGGGTCTTGGCGAGGGCGTAGGAAAAGCAGTCTCCGAAATTCAGGTTGGCGGGATGACCACTGCCGCGACCATATTGCTGGTACGCGCGCAACCCTTCCTTCGCCTCGGCCTCAGTCACCGCTGCGACTTCGATCTCCACCCGTTTGACGAATTGGTCGAGAGCGTCCTGGCGACCATCCCGCCGTGCGATCACAATGCCCGCCTCAAGATAGCTGCCCGCACTCATGATACGTTGCGTGGCGGTTCCCAATGCTTCTGCAAACCGCCGCGCATCGTCCTCGGCACGAAGAATCGCAACTATGGCCGAAGTGTCGACGACGAGCCTCATTCTTTGTCCAGATAATCATAGAGGGCATCGGACTCGGACTTATGATCGACCGGCTCTCCCGGCTTGTGGCCGAGCGCCAAGATTTCCTCCATGGTCGCCTTCAGCCTCCAGCGTTTCTGCGAAGACGATTGCTCACCCAAAATCGCCTTTTTCAAAACTTCGCCTGCTTCCTGCTCAACGGAAACACCATGCTCGGCGGCGCGCTCGCGGAGAGCCTGCTGTGTGCGCTCGTCAAGATTGCGAATGGTAAGGGCGTTCATGGGATTCTCACTTTGACAGTGACTTTCACCTCAAAGCTAGTCCAAGAGCGTGAAGCCTTCAATGACAGCGGTGCCACTGCGGGCAACTACAGCAGCTTCCAGCCGATCCAGATCAGCGCCAGCGCGATCACCCACAGCGCCATGCGCCCGGACCGCGTATGCCGCGCTTCGGCCTTGCCTATGGCGTGGGCAGTCGCCTCGTCGAAGCGCAGGCCATGCTCGGCCATGGCGTCGATCTCGCGCGACAGGCGCTCGGCGCGGGCGGCGAGTTCCGGCGCCTGGCGGGCCAGCGACATCAGCGCATGCACGCCCTCGCGGGCATCGCTCAGCATGCCGCGCGGCCCGAGATTGGCGGCGATCCACTGCCCAACCACCGGTTCGGAGGTCTTCCACATGTTGAAATGCGGATCGAGCGTGCGGGCCACGCCCTCCACCACCACCATGGTCTTCTGCAGCAGGATCAGTTCGGGGCGGGTCTGCATGTCGAAAAGTTCGGTGACCTCGAACAGCAGCGTCAGCAGCTTGGCCATGGAAATGGTTTCCGCCGGCTGCCCGTGGATCGGCTCGCCGATGGCGCGGATGGCCTGCGCGAAGGCCGCGACATTGTGCTTGTGCGGCACATAGCCGGCCTCGAAATGAACTTCGGCAACGCGCGTATAGTCGCGCATGATGAAGCCGTAGAGGATTTCGGCCAGGAAGCGCCGCTCCTTCTTGCCGAGGCGCCCGGCAATGCCGAGATCCACCGCCACGATGGTGCCGTCGGCCTCCACGAACAGGTTACCCGGATGCATGTCTGCGTGAAAGAAACCGTCCCGCAAGGTATGGCGCAGGAAGGACTGGATGAGGTTCGCCGCGATCTTCGGCAGGTCGTGGCCGGCCGCGCGCAGGCCCTCGACATCGCTCATCTTGATGCCGTCGACCCATTCCATGGTCAGCACGTCGCGGCCGGTGCGCTCCCAGTCGACATGCGGCACGCGGAAGCCGGGGTCGTCGCGCGTGTTCTCGCCGATCTCGGAGAGCGCGGCCGCCTCGAGGCGAAGGTCCATCTCGATCTTCGTGGTCTGGGCCAGCGTCTCCGTCACCTCGACCGGCTTGAGGCGGCGGCTGGACGGAATCCAGCGTTCCTGCAGGCGGGCGGCGAGGAAGAAGCTCTCGAGGTCCCGCGCGAATGCCTTGCGCACGCCGGGACGGATCACCTTGACCGCCACCTTGGCCAAGCCGCCGGGGCGCTCGACCTGCGCGGAATGGACCTGCGCGATGGAAGCAGCCGCCACAGGCGCATCCAGCTCCACGAAGAGATCATCGACGGGACGGCCGAGCGAGCTTGCGATGGCATGCATCGCCTGCTCGCGCGGGAAGGTGTGCATGCGATCCTGCAGCAGGGCGAGATCCACGGCAATCTCGTCGCCCACGACGTCCGGGCGCGTGGCCAGGAACTGGCCGAGCTTGACATAGGACGGCCCGAGCCGTGCCACCGCGCCGGCCAACCGCTCCGAGCGCTGGCGATGGCGCGCGCGACCGCGCGTCAGCAACCTGGCGATGCGCCAGCCGAATTTCGGAAAGCCCGAAAGCTCATCGCCCGGCAGGGCGGCGACGACGCCTTCACGCGTCAGAATCCACCCCGCCCGGACCAGCCGGAATGCAGCACCCGCAGAACTCATGCGAATCCGCCCGTCACAGCTTCCAGCCGGAATGCAGGGCGGCGATGCCGCCGGAATAGTTCCGGTATGTGACACGGTCGAAACCGGCGCGCGAGATCATTGCAGCGAAGTTCGGCTGGTTGGGAAACTTGCGGATCGACTCGACCAGATAGCTGTAGGGCTCGCCGTCGCCGGTCACCATCTGGCCGATGCGCGGAATGGCCTTGAACGACCATTCCTCATAGACCTTGTCGAGCAGCGGCATGTCGACTTCCGAGAACTCCAGGCAGAGGAAGCGGCCGCCGGGCTTCAGCACGCGATAGGCTTCCGACAGCGCAACGTCGATGCGCGGCACGTTGCGGATGCCGAATGCGATCGTATAGGCATCGAACGTCTCGTCGGGAAACGGCAATTCCTCGGCATTGGCCTCGACGAAATCGATATTGGCGGCAAGCCCGCGCTTTTCGGCGCGCTCCTTGCCGACCCCCAGCATGGAGCCGTTGATGTCGAGCACGGTGGCATGCGCCTGACGGCGCGAAGCCTCGATGATGCGGAAAGCGATGTCGCCGGTGCCGCCGGCCACGTCCAGAACCCGCCAGCCGGGACGCTTGGGCGGGTTGAGCCATGCCACCATGGCATCCTTCCACAGCCGATGCAGGCCAGCCGACATCAGGTCGTTCATCAGGTCGTAGCGACTCGCAACGCGGTGGAAAACCTCGTTCACCAGCCCCTGCTTCTCGCCCTGACCCACGCTCTTGAAACCATAGGAGGTTTCCATGCCGCCGGCCACCGTGGTCCGTTGCTCTGACATTTTTTCCGATCCGCCATAAATCCGGCGGGACCATAGCCGATCAGAATGGGCTACGCCATTGTTTAAGGCTGTTTAAGGCGCGGTGAAGAGCCGCGCTTTTCGGGGACAGGTATTGCGAGGGAGACAAGATGCCTTTGAAAGCGGAATTGCACTGCCACATCGAGGGTGCGGCAGCGCCCGAGCTGGTGCTGAAACAAGCCGCCAAATATGGCAAGGACGTCTCCCACGTCATCCGCGACGGCTCGTTCGTCTGGCACGATTTCACCAGCTTCCTCGCGGCCTATGACGTGGCCTCCGACCTGTTCCGCACGGAAGAGGACTATGCCCGGCTCTCCGAGCATTACCTCACCAGCCTGGCGCGCGACGGCGCGATCTATTCGGAAGTCTTCACCTCGCCCGACCATGCCATCAAGGCGGGGCTTTCGCCGCAAGCCTATACCGAAGCGCTCGGCGAGGGCATTCTGCGCGCCCGCGACAAGACCGGCATCGAGGGCCGCATGATCGTGACGGGCGTGCGCCATGTCGGCGTCGAATCGATCGAAGCGGCGGCGCGCTTCGCGGCCAAATGCGACCACCCGCTGGTGACGGGCTTCGGCGTGGCCGGCGACGAGCGGCAGGGCGATATGGAAGACTATGTGCGCGCCTTCGAGATCGCGCGCGAGGCGGGGCTGGGCATCACCGTGCACGCCGGTGAGTTCGGCGGCTGGGAAAGCGTGCAGGCGGCGCTTGACCATATCCGCCCCGCGCGCATCGGCCACGGCGTGCGCGCCATCGAGAACCCGGACCTGGTCAGGCGCATCGCCGACGAGGGCGTGGTGCTGGAATGCTGCCCCGGCTCCAACATCGCGCTCAAGGTGTTCGACGATTTCGACAGCCATCCCTTCCTGAAGCTCCAGCAAGCCGGCTGCAAGGTGACGCTCAATTCCGACGACCCGCCCTATTTCTGGACGACGCTGAAGCGCGAATACGAAATCGCGGCAACGCATTTCGGCATGAGCGACAGGCAGCTCACCGCATTGACCCGCACGGCAGTCGAGGCCGCGTTCGTGGATCGCAAGACCAAGGCGCAGCTTCTGGCCCGGCTCGACACGCCAAAACGCTGAAAACGGCCACAAAGCTGTGGGCTGGCGGGCGGCGGGCGGTTTCACCAGCCTTCTGCAGCCGCTAATGTCGCCCCCACAGCAGAACCTTCAGGAGAGATTTCAATGGGCGTGACCGTCGTCGACCATCCGCTTGTGCAGCACAAGCTCACCATCATGCGCGACAGGGAAACGTCCACCGCGAGCTTCCGGCGGCTGCTGCGCGAAATTTCGCTCCTGCTCGGCTACGAAGTCACGCGCGACCTGGAGCTCACCACCAAGAGCATCGAGACGCCCATCGAGACGATGGAAGCGCCGATCCTGGAGGGCAAGAAGCTGGTCTTCGCCTCGGTTCTGCGCGCCGGCAACGGTCTGCTGGAAGGTCTGCTCGATCTGGTGCCGGCCGCGCGCGTCGCCCATATCGGGCTTTATCGCGACCATGAGACGCTTGAGGCGATCGAGTATTTCTTCAAGGCGCCGAGCGACCTCGCCGACCGCCTCATCATCGTCGTTGACCCGATGCTGGCGACGGCAAACTCGGCGATCGCGGCTATCGACAAGCTGAAGGAACGCGGCGCGACCAATATCCGCTTCCTGTGCCTGCTGGCCGCGCCCGAAGGCATCGAGCGCTTCACCAAGGCGCATCCCGACGTGCCCGTATACACCGCGGCCATCGACCGTCAGCTCAACGAGAAGGGCTATATCATCCCCGGGCTGGGGGACGCAGGCGACCGGCTCTACGGCACGAAGTAGCCGTTTTACCCAAGGTTAAGGACAGGACGCGAAATCCGCCCGAATCACGGGCGCGTTAAACACGTCTGCACCATGCGCCCATAGGCTTGCCCAAAAAAGAAAACAGGGCGGCTCATGCTTCGCAAGGTCATCATCTTTTCCGTCTGCGCGGGAACGTCTGCGTCGTTCCCCTCGCTCTACCAATCACACCAGGAGACCATCCATCGGCTGGTCGCGCCCTTCTTCGGCGCGCCCCAACCGGAGATGCGCATTTCGGCGGCCCAACCGGTCGCGCTGCGCCCGCAGGAAGGCGGTGGGCGACAGGTGCGGCTCGCGGCCGACAGCTCCGGTCATTTCAGCGGCGAGTTCCGGCTCAACGGCCAACGGGTCGAAGGCATGATCGACACCGGCGCCACCGTGGTGGCGCTGAACCGCTCGACCGCACGCCGCATCGGCATTTCGCCGGCGCAGATGGATTTCGTCCAGAAGGTCGACACCGCCAACGGCCTCGCACGCGCAGCGCTGGTCACCATCGACCGCCTGCAGATCGGCCAGATCTCGGTCAACGATGTGCAGGCCGTCGTGATGGACGACACAGCACTTTCCGGCACGCTGATCGGCATGAATTTCCTCAGCCGGCTCGGCAGATATCAGGTCGAGAACGGAACCCTGCTAATGGTGCAGTGAGCCGCCGCTTCGTCTCACCCACTCAACCCCAACCGCAAGCCTAGCGCGCCGCGCCGGTGTCCTCGGAGCGGAAATGGCTGGGCGGCGCGCCGATGACGCGCTTGAAGGCGCGGCTGAAGGCGGCTTCCGATTCATAGCCCAGCCGCGAGGCGACAACGGCGATCCTGGTACGGTCGCGGACGAGCCATTGCCGCGCCTGATGCATGCGCACCTGGGTGACATATTTCAGCGGCGACTGCCCGACGATGGTCGCGAAGCGCTCGGCAAAGCCAGAACGCGAGGCGCCCATCATGCGGGCCAGCACTTCCACCGTCCAGTCGCGGTTCGGCTCGAGATGGATTGCCGCCAGCACCCGGCCGATATCCTTGTCCCGCACGGCCGCAATCCAGCCGGTGGAATCGCCGCACCCCCGCTCCACCCATAGACGGATAATCGTTGCGGCCAGCACGTCGGCTAGCCGTGCCAGGATGCCGCCGGCCCCCACCCGCTCCATCGTCACCTCGCGCGCCATTGCATCGAGCAAGGCAGGAATGGCGGGCTCATAGGCATCGAGCCCGTGGGTCAGCATCACGTCCGGCATCATGCCGAGCAGCGGATGCAGGCTGTCGAGATTGAAATACATGCTGCCGCTGAACAGCAGCGTGCCTGGGCGACAGCCTTCCTTCAGTTGGCCGTCGTCCGACATGCAGTAGACGTCCTTGCAAAGCTCAGCCACGGAATAGCCGGTAATCGGCGTCGGCTTGACGCCGGGCTCGCTCGCCAGCACATGCGCCGCGCCTTGCGGCAGCAGCACGGCATCGCCCGCATTGAGCTCCACCCACTCGCCCGAAGGCCGCATGAGCCAGCAGCCCTTCCGGCCGATGAAGTGGAAGCGCGCCGCCGCTTGCGCGGGATATTCCACGCCCCAGGGCTCCTTCATCTCGCAGCGTCCGTACTCGACGCCGTCGAGGCGCAGGCCGCGCAGTATGTCGGTCAGCGGGTCGCCGGTGATTGGAAGTTTGGACGATCGGTCATGCATAATGGTGTTTCTAACATGGAAACTCCAGTTCGTCACGCCCATTTTCCGCTCCCAATCATTCGGAGAGCCCATCATGACCGAACCCGCGACAGGCACCATGGACGCAGCACTACTTGCCCCGGCACAGCCGGACGAACGATCCGACCCCGCATGGGCCGCCGTGTTGTCCATGGCGCTGGGGGTCTTCGGACTGGTGACGGCGGAGTTCCTGCCGGCCAGCCTGCTCACGCCGCTGGCGCAGGATCTCGGCGTGACCGAGGGCGCCGCCGGACAGGCGGTGACGGCCACCGCCGTGGTGGCGGCGATCGCAGCGCCGACGATTGCGATCGCCACCAAGCGCATCGACCGCAAGCATGTGCTTTGGGGCCTGTCGCTGATGCTGATCCTGTCCAATGTGCTGGCGGCGATCGCCTGGTCTTTGCCGGTGCTGCTGCTGGCACGCGTGGTGCTGGGCATCGGGCTCGGCGGCTTCTGGTCAATGTCGGCGGCAATCACCATGCGGCTGGTGCCGAGCCATGTGCTGCCCCGCGCCATGTCGATCATCCTCACCGGCGTGTCGCTCGCCACCGTCTGCGCAGCGCCGATCGGCGCCTATGTCGGCGATTTGTGGGGCTGGCGCAGCACCTTCATGCTTGCCGGCGTCCTCGGCGTCGTCACGCTGCTGGTACAGCTCGTGAGCGTGCCGAGCCTGCCGCCGGTCAATGTTTCGAGCTTCCGCACCCTGTTCGACGTCGCCCGCAACCCGCTGGTCCGGCTCGGGCTGGTGCTGGTCGTGCTGTTGGTCTCCGGCCATTTCGCCGGCTTCACCTATGTCCGCGCCTTCCTTGAAAGGGTTCCGGTACTCGGCATCGAGACGATCTCGCTCGTGCTGCTCGCTTATGGTGTCGGCGGCTTCTTCGGCAATCTCGCCGGCGGCCTGTTGGCCGAGCGCAACCTCAAGGCGGCGACTTGCCTGGCTCCGCTGATGATTGCCGCAACCACCCTGTCGCTGCTCTTCCTGGGCGCCTCGCCGGTCGCCGCGGCCATCTCGGTTGCGCTCTGGGGCTTTGCCTTCGGCGCGGTGCCGGTCAGCGTTCAGACCTGGATGGTGCGTGCAGCACCCGACCAGGCCGAAAGCGCGGGCGGGCTGATGGTCGCCACCTTCCAGGTGTCCATCGCCGCGGGCGCGGTGTTCGGCGGCCTTCTGGTGGACAATGCCGGCGTTGCCGGCGCGTTTGCCTATTGCGGCCTAGTCGCCCTGCTGGCGGCAGCGGTGATGTTCTTCCGCGCTCCAGCGACGGCCTGAGATGGGATGGCACGGTGTCTTCAGCAAGGCGCTGCGGGTCCCGATTTCCGCCGGGCGGTCCGACCGCCCGGTTTTTCGGGTGAGTTCTCAGCCATGCGGCGCGATCCGCCGCGTCACCGTCTTGCGCGCGGCAGGTCTTGTCCCGCCCAACGTATAGGCGGCAAGCACCGCCGCGACGGCAGCCTCGGCATTGGCGCTGTTGCGCGCATGGATGAGCGCCAGCGGTTCACCGACCCTCACTTCCGCGCCGACCGGCAGCAGCCGGGTGATGCCGACGGCATGATCGACACCGTCTTCCGGCTTGATACGCCCGCCGCCCAGCGCCACCACCGCCAGCCCGACATCGCGCGTTTCGATATGCGTCACGAAGCCGTCTCGCGGGGCCTTCACTGCCACTTCCAGCGGCGCCTTGGGCAGGTAAGAGGCGCAGTTCTCGACAAAATCCGTGGGCCCGCCAAGCGCTGCCACCGTGCGCGAAAACACCTCGGCCGCCGCGCCGCTGTCCAGCACCCGCCGCGCACGCCGCTCGCCGTCCTGGTTGGAGGCGGCGATGCCGGCCTGCTGCAGCATCTCGGCCGCCAGCGCCAGCGTGACCTGTTCCAGCCGGCGGTCGCGATGCCGGCCGGTCAGGAAATCCACCGCGTTCTGCACCTCCACCGCATTGCCGGCAGCCGAGGCGAGCGGCTCGTCCATGCTGGTGATCAGCGCCGAGGTACGCAGGCCCGCACCGTTCGCCACCTCGACCAGGCTGGTCGCAAGTGCCGTCGCATCGCGGCTCCTGGCCATGAAGGCGCCGTTGCCGACCTTGACGTCGAGCACCAGCGACTGCAGTCCCGCCGCCAGCTTCTTCGACAGGATCGAGGCGGTGATGAGCGGAATGGACTCCACTGTCGCCGTGACATCGCGGATCGAATAGAGCCGCTTGTCGGCGGGCGCGAGGTTCGCCGTCTGGCCGATGATGGCGCAGCCCGTCTTCAGCACCGCGTCGCGGAACAGCCTGTTGTCCGGCTGGCTGACATAGCCGGGGATGGAATCCATCTTGTCGAGCGTGCCGCCGGTGTGGCCGAGGCCCCGCCCGGAAATCATCGGCACATAGGCGCCGCAGGCCGCCACGATGGGCGCCAGCATCAGCGAGACATTGTCGCCGACGCCGCCGGTGGAGTGCTTGTCGGTAACCGGGCCGGGCAGGTCCGACCAGTCGAGCACGTCGCCGGAATCGCGCATGGCGAGCGTCATCGCCACCGCCTCGTCACGGCTCATGCCGTTGAAGAAGACAGCCATGGCAAGGGCCGCCACCTGGCCCTCGGACACCGCGCCCGAGGTAAGACCACGCACGAAACCGGCGATCTCGTCGGCGGACAGCGGCTTGCCGTCGCGCTTGCGGCGGATGATTTCCTGCGGAAGCAGGCTGCCTCCCCTCACCTCGCCGCTACTCATCCAGAAACCCCTCGCGGAACATGGTTTTCAGCACGGCGGCCAGACGGGCGCCGCCGATGGGCGCCATGTCCTTGGTTTCCTCGTGCGACAGCTCGGCCCCGGTCATGCCGGCTGCGAGATTGGTGATGACCGAGCAGGCCGCGACCTTGAGGCCGAAGAAGCGCGCCAGGATGACCTCCGGCACGGTCGACATGCCCACCGCATTCGCGCCCAGCATGCGGGCGACGCGGATTTCGGCCGGCGTCTCGAAGCTCGGGCCCGAGAACCACATATAGACGCCCCGGTGCAACTCGACCTCGGCCGCCTCGGCCGCACGCGTGATCGCCGCGCGCAGAGCCGCGTCATAGGCCTCGGTCATGCCGACGAAACGTCGGTCGCTCGGCTCCCCGAACAGCGGGTTGGCGCCGGCGAAGTTGATATGGTCGTCCACCAGCATCACCGAGCCCGGCAGCATGTCGGGATCAACCGAGCCGGCGGCATTGGTGAGGATCAACCGGGTGACGCCGATGCCCGCCAATGCCTCGATGACCGGCCGCATGGCCGCTGCATTGCCATGCTCGTAATAGTGCGCGCGGCCGGCCAGCATGAGCACCGGCGCGCCGGCAAGATAACCGGCCACGATCTCGCCGGCATGGCCGGTGACGCCGCTGACTGGAAAGCCCGGCAGCTCGGCATAGGAAATGCGCACCGGCTTTTCGACCTCGTTGACCAGCCCGCCGAGCCCTGAGCCAAGCACCAGCGCCGTGGGTGGCGCGAGGCCGCCAAGCTTCTCCACCAGAAGGTCGACCGCTTCCTTCATTTCAGGATGCTCCCCTTGAAGCCATAGGGCAGCATCTGCCCCATCGTCACCGTCTCGACCACGCCGGTCTGGTCGCACAAAAAGAGTTTTGTATCCGCGTCGCTGAATTCCGCCAGCCGCTGGCGGCAGCCGCCGCAGGGCGTGATGCGGTCCATGCGCTCGGCAACCACGGCGATCTCGGCGATTCTGCCGCCGCCGCCCATGATGTAGTGGCCAAGCGCGGTCGTCTCCGCGCACCAGCCCTCGGGGAAGGACGCCACCTCGATGTTGCAGCCGGAGAAGACACGCCCGTCCCCGGTGCGCAGCGCCGCTCCCACCGGGAACTTCGAATAGGGGGCGTGGGCCTTGGACATGGCCTCGCGCGCGGCAAGAAACAGGTCGTGAGACATGGCTTTATCCCCTCTCCGTCATGACACCCTTCCTCATTTCGTGCGGGCGGACAATCACATATTGCGCGACATCCCACCACTCCGCCTCGCCCGGAACAGGTCCGGCGTCGGCACCTCTCCCCTCAAAAGGCGAAAGGAAAGGCGCCATGCTCGCGGACGGCGTTTCCTCTCCCCCGTCGAGCGGGGGAGAGGTGGCGCGCGAAGCGCGACGGAGTGTGGGTCGACTTCATATCGACACTCTGTTTCGAGAGGCGAAGGATAGGCCTTTCGCAAGCGTGATTTACCGTTCCTTGACGTAAGGCATGCCGCCGGCGCGCGGCGGAATGGCCTTGCCGATGAAGCCGGCGAGAAGGATGATCGTGAGGATGTACGGCAGCGCCTGCATGAGCTGCACCGGCACCTTGCCGATGAGCGGCCACGGCATGCCCTGGAAGCGGATCGAGGCCGCCTCGAGGAAGCCGAACAGCAGGCAGGCGAACATGGCCGGCACCGGCTTCCACTTGGCGAAGATGAGTGCCGCGAGCGCGATGAAGCCCTTGCCGGCGGTCATGTCCTTCACGAAGCCGGCGTTCTGCGCCACCGACAGATAGGCGCCGGCAATGCCGGTCAGCACGCCGGTGCACAGCACCGCGCGGTAGCGCAGCCAGGTGACGGAGATGCCCGCCGTGTCCACCGCCGCCGGGTTCTCGCCGACCGCGCGCAGGCGCAGGCCGAAGCGGGTGCGGAACAGCACCCACCAGGTGAAGGGCACCATGAGGAAAGCGACATAGACCAGCAGCGAATTGCCCGAGACGATGTCGGAATAGATCGTGCCGATCACTGGCACGTCCTTCACCGCCTCGGCGCCCGGCAGGTTGATGGACTGGAAGCGGGCCTCGCCGCTGAGCGAGGGCGTGCGCCCGCCCTGCTGGAACCAGGCCTGGCCCAGGATGATGGTGGAGCCGGCGGCGATGAAATTGATCGCCACGCCCGACACGATCTGGTTGCCGCGATGGGTGATCGAAGCGAAGCCATGCACCAGCGCAAAGAAGATCGAGGTGAGCACCGCAGCACCCAGCCCGATCCAGGCCGAGCCGGAGACGGCGGCGGCCGACGCGCCGGCGAAGGCGGCGGCAAGCATCTTGCCTTCCAGCCCGATGTCGAAAATGCCCGCGCGCTCCGAATAGAGCCCCGCCAGGCAAGCCAGCAGCAGCGGCACGGAAACGCGGATCGTGGCGTCGATGAGTTGAACGAGAATGTCGATGAAGGCCATCACGCACCCTCCCCCCTGGCAACGGTGACGCCGACGGAACGCGGGCTGATGCTGGCGAACAGGGTCTGGATGGCGGGGCGGAACATATGCTCCAGCGCGCCGGCAAACAGGATGACCAGACCCTGGATGATGACGATCATGTCGCGCGAGATGGCGGGCATGTCGAAGGCGAGCTCGGCGCCGCCCTGGTAGAGCACGCCGAACAGGATCGCCGCAGGCACGATGCCGGCCGGATGCGAGCGGCCCATCAGCGCCACGGCGATGCCGACGAAGCCGGCCCCGGTGACGAAATCGAGCTGCACGCGGTGCTGGTCGCCCATGATCGGATTGAGCGCCATCATGCCGGCCAGCGCGCCGGAAACCATCATGGCGACGATGATGATGCGCGTTTCCGAAATGCCGGCATAGCGCGCCGCCTTGGGGCTGAAGCCGTAGGTGCGCATCTCGTAGCCGAGCCTGGTGCGCCAGATCAGCACCCAGACCAGGAAGGCCATGACCAGCGCCAGCAGGAAGGAAACGTTGAGCGGGGCGGAGCGCACCGTCATGCCGAATGCCTCCAGCATCCAGCCCAGCTTCGGCAACTGGCCGCCGGCGAGGAAATCGCGCGTCTGCGGCGCCATGGAATTGGCGGGCTTCAGCACGTCCACCAGCAGATAGACCATGGCGCTGGCGGCGATGAAATTGAACATGATGGTGGTGATGACGATGTGCGAGCCGCGCTTGGCAAGCAGATAGGCCGGGATCAACGCCCAGAACGCGCCAACCGCCGCCGCGGCGATGATCGCCAGCGGAAAGGTCGCCCACCAGGGCAGAACGCTGTCGAAGGCAAGGCATACCAGCGCGACGCCGAGGCCAGCGATATAGGCCTGCCCCTCGCCGCCGATGTTGAACAGGCCGCAGTGGAAAGCCACGGCAACCGCAAGGCCGGTGAAGATGAAGTTGGTGGCGTAGAACAGCGTGTAGGCGATGTTCTGGCCGCTGCCGAAGGCGCCCTTGATCAAGATTTCGGCCGCGCGCAGCGGGTTTTCGCCCACCAGCATGACGACGAAGCCGGCAACGATGAAGGCCACCGCCAGATTGATGATCGGGATAAGCCCGTAATCCGCCCAGCGGGGCAGCTTTGCATAGGGCGTGCTCACTCTGCGGCCTCCTTGCCTTCGACGCCGGCCATAAGCAGGCCAAGTTCACCCTCGCTTGCCTCTCCTCCGCGCTCGCCGACGACACGGCCGGCGAACATCACCAGGATGCGGTCGGAGAGCGAGCGGATCTCATCGAGCTCCACCGAGACCAGCAGCACGGCCTTGCCCTGGTCGCGCATGGCGATGAGGCGCTTGTGGATGAACTCGATGGCGCCGACATCGACGCCGCGCGTCGGCTGGCCGACGACCAGCACGCCGGGGTCCTGCTCGATCTCGCGCGCCAGCACGATCTTCTGCTGGTTGCCGCCCGAGAAGTTCGCGGTCTTCAGCCGGCAATCGGCGGGGCGGATGTCGTATTTCCCGATCTTGTCCCGCGCATCCTTGCGGATGGCATCGATGTCCAGGAACGGCCCGTTCAGATATTCCGGCTTGTCGTGATAACCGAGAATGGAATTCTCATATTCCTCGAAGGCCAGCACCAGCCCGACATGGTGCCTGTCCTCCGGCACATGGGCCAGGCCCCGGTCGCGCAGTTCGCCCGGATCGGCATTGCCGGTGACGTCGATGGGCCTGCCGTCGAGCGTGACGGTGCCGCTCGTGGCGCGGCGCGTGCCGGCGATCGTCTCGATCAGTTCCGACTGGCCGTTGCCCGCGACACCGGCTATGCCCACGATCTCGCCGGCGCGCACGTCGAACGACACGTTGTCGACCATGACGACGCCGCGCGAATCCTTGACCGTGAGATTGCGCACCGAGAGCTTCACCTCGCCGGGCCTCGCCTCGCCCTTTTCGACCCGCAGCAACACGCGGCGGCCGACCATCAGCTCGGCCAGTTCCTCCACCGTGGTTTCGGCGGTCTTGCGGGTGGCCACCATCGTACCCTGCCGCATGACCGAAACGGTGTCGGTGATGGCCATGATCTCGCGCAGCTTGTGCGTGATCAGCACCACCGTCTTGCCCTGCTCCTTGAGCTGCTGGAGGATGCGGAACAGGTGGTCGGCCTCGGCCGGCGTCAACACGCCGGTGGGCTCGTCGAGGATCAGGATCTCGGCGCCGCGGTAAAGCGCCTTGAGGATTTCGACGCGCTGCTGCAGGCCGACCGGCAGTTCCTCGATCACGGCGTCGGGATCGACCTCCAGCCCGTATTCGCGCTCCAGCCGACGCAGTTCCGAACGCGCCTTGGAGATTGAGCCTTTCAGCAGCGCCTCGCCCTCGGCGCCGAGGATGACGTTTTCCAGCACGGTGAAATTCTCGACCAGCATGAAATGCTGGTGCACCATGCCGATGCCGACGGCGATGGCGTCGTTGGACGAGCGGATCGCGGTGGGCTTGCCGCCGACACGGATTTCGCCGCTGTCGGCCTGGTAGAAGCCATAGAGGATCGACATCAGCGTCGACTTGCCGGCTCCGTTCTCACCAATGATGCCGTGGATCGTCCCGGGCGCGATCTCGAGATTGATGTCACGATTTGCGCGGACGGCACCAAAACTCTTGTTGATGCCGATCAGCTCGATTGCAGCTTCCGCCATACGACGGCTCACCCCTGTGTTTTTATCGTTTGGGCAGAAGATAGCATGGCGCAACCTCTGCCGGCGCGGCACGAGGCCGTGGATTACTCTCGACAAATCGCCGGGCTCTTGTCAATTTCCAAGGCGATGCAGGGCGCGATATCGACAGATTGTGGCAGATTTCCCGCATCGTTACCCGTCCGAACCCGAGAGAGGATGCGACATGACATCGCCCGACGACCGGCTGACCACGCTCGAAATCCGCGCGGCGGAGCAGGAAAAGACCATAGAGGAGCTGTCGGGGCAGGTTGCCGAACAGTGGAAGGTGATCGACCGGATGCGCAAGAAGCTCGACGCGCTGACAGAGCGCTTCCTGGTGCTGGAGGAGCAGAGCGCGCCGGGCCACGAAGCGACCAAGCCACCGCACTGGTAAGGCGCCACCCGGCGCCGCCGGTGGGCGGCCTGGTCGGTTTACATCTGGTTTTTGGGGAACCCGCGGATCAAGGCGGGTATCGTGAAACGGGAGGCTGCTACAGCCTCCCCTGACGGCTCATGCCCGTGCTACCTGCCGCAGGCGAAGCAAGTCGCTCCCGCCATGTTGGCGCGGGCTTGGGAAAGCAGGGCAGCCTGCCTTTCCATGGTCCGGATGCTGACCTGTTCAACGAGATTCCGGACTTCATCGACACGCACGCCATCGCGTGCCATGACCTTCAGGATGATCGGTTCGCTCAACAGATCCTCGAGCGTCGCTTCGTTCCATTCCGCCATATTCGCCTCCTGTCGATTTCAGGCACTCGCAATATAGGTGCCGAGCATGACGTTGCGATGGCGCGCGGATGACAAGTTGATAAAAAATTCACCGATCACGGTCAGTTGATCCGCACCTCCGGCCAGTCGCTATTCCTGTGACTGGCGCTCGCCCGCGAGACAATCTGGATCGGACCATTCCGCGCAAGGGGAAGGCACATTCGCGTGCCGTCCCGAACGCCTGACGACCTCCGAGAACGCGACGGCGAATGCCACTATGATCAGCAGCAGCAGGCAAAGGCGAAATGCCATCATTCCCCCTGCGGACGTTTCCGGAAAATCAGCCGGGAACCATGCGTCCGAAGCTACTTTAAGGGCAATTTTGCCGGCAGACAAACAAGACATTTGCCTGCGTGAGCGCCGGCGGCCCGAAACGATGCGTCCGGCGGCAGCACGGCGAAATGAAAGGGAAAGTTCCGGCGGAAAGAGGCCCGGACGCCTCGCCTTTGGCTGTTCGCCGGAACCCGCCACGCTGGCCGGGATGCCCCCTCTGGCACCGCTGGCGCCATATCCCGCACCGGCACCTTGCAACGGCTGATATCGGAACCGCGGCGAGATTTGACAATCATCGCGCTTTGGCCGACACATCCGCCATGAACGCCTTTTCCTTTGCCCTCATTCTCATCTGCAAAGGCAGCCTGCTGAACGGCTGATTGCCTGGCGCCGCTACCTGCGATGGCAAGAGCGGTGCCAGGATAGCGAGAACCGCCCCCATAAGAGATCAACGCGTGTCCCTGGACCCGGGCGCTGCGCTTGCGCGCGCCGCGTGCAGGACGCCATCATTTGGATTGTTCCGAAATGACCTTCAGATACAGCTTCACGTTTCCCATCGCCGGTCCCAACAAGCTGCCGCGCTTCAAGGACTGGGCGGCAGAGCATGCGCCGGACATCGCGGTGAGCATGCCGCCCCAGGTCCCGGTCAAGAGCGAGGCGATGACCATTCGCCTCAAGTCCGCCGAGGACCGGCAAAAGCTCATGTCGATACTTGCGGGCGTCAAGCTCTAGGCTCCGCGTTTCGGCGGCGGGCCTGCCCCGCTGCCGAATTCCTGACCGGCCATCGTCCCATTCCGATGCGCCGTTATTCAGCAGCACGAACATGACACCCGCGACTGTCCCCTTCTCCGCGCCGGCAAAAACGCTAGCTTATTTCGGGTTGACACGCACAAGCTCGGACCCCGGAAATGCTCCTTGCTCACCTGGCATTGATCTGCGCAGCGGTTTTCACCGGCGCGGCGCTGTATATCAATATTGCAGAGCAGCCGGCGCGCCTGGCGCTCGATGACGCGTCCCTGCTCTCGGAGTGGAAGCCGGCATACAAGCGTGGCTTTGCAATGCAGGCCCCTCTCGCCGCCATCGGCTGCCTCCTCGGGCTGATCGCATGGTGGCAGACCGGAGAACCCTGGCTCCTGCTCGGCGCCATACTGATGATAGCCAATTGGCCGTGGACCCTGCTGGCCATCAGACCCGTGAACAATTTGCTCATGCGCACCGAAGCAAAGGACGCGGGTTCCCGATCCAGGGTCCTTATCGAAAAATGGGGCGCCCTTCACGCAGTGCGGACACTTCTGGGCGTCTTGGCGACGATCGCCTTTCTCGTCGGCATTCTCGGAGTATGAGGCTGTTTCATCCGAAAGGCCGAGCACGAAACCACGAACGGGAAGGCGAACGGCAATTTCGCCCAAGCAACCGAAAAATAACGTTAAAAGTGATTTTTCTGGCGGGCCGAAGCCGACAAAACCGAGAACTACACCTACGCTATAGCCCTCCAAAGTTAGGATGCGAGCGAACGGCTATAATGGGTGGAGAGCGGAACGGCGGCTTGAGGACTGATGCCCGATAAAGCTGCCGTTGGTCTAATCGCGCTCATGCGGGCAGACCGTAACTATATCCCTGCCATGAACGGAAGACGCTCTGCATGCTTTAGACCGATAGCAAAAAATTCTTGCTCATCTTAAAAATCGAGGCTGCAAGGGCAGTCAGCGACCGGATGCAGAAAAATTGTAAGCAGGCCATACTACGGTGCGTTAAATTTTAGAAACGCATCCGGGTAGGCGGAAGATTGGGGAATTGATGTCAGACGTCAGAGCGAAGTTCCAATTGGTCGTTGAAAAATTGCTGGCTCTGGCCAACAACGCTGCATCCCCATCAAAGAGAAGTGACTTTCCATTTCCACGGCTCATTGCGACGGGCGATGGGGGATCTATAGAAATATCAGAAGAAATCGATGATCTTATTACTAATATCGCATCGGATTTGAAAAAGGAGGAACTTTCGCGGGCCACGATCCACACCGACGAAGAGTGGCGTGCAACTGTCCGTCGGGCGTTTGGTCCGGCTCTTGCTAAACTTGATCTTACACAAACCGCCGATGAGCGGACTGATGATGTTGTGACAAGTGTGAGGGAGTTCCTTCTGGAATTAGAGGCTGACGTAACTCCATACGAGTATTCCTTCGGTCTGACTCTGTTTCCCGGAAATGAGATCGATCCCTTCCACGTCGGCCCAATATGTTTTGAACCGCGAGTTATTTGGCTGAAGCGGAAATCTGCGGATGGTGCGGTCACAGCCATCACGAAGCGGCGCATATTAAAGGCGTGGCAGGGAGATAGATTGGCAAAGCGGAAACCATCGACAGACAGCTCACGCGAACAGGACATCCTTACTGCCGTCGGCAAGTGTCCCTGGGTGGTCAGCATCAGCACGACCGGTCTCGCCAATGATGCAGGCAAACAGCGCGCACTCACAGCAGCCCGCATGGCTACAGCGGTGATTTCACTTTTTTGGGCCAAGCCATCCTCCGTTCTCGATGGCGTAAATTTGCTGGTGGATCGCAGCATCCGCCGTGAAAAAGTACTCACATTTATTCCCGGCAGGATCATTCTTGCCGGATCGAGAATGATCGGACGTCCAAACGAGCCCTTTATTTCTAAGCCCGACTGGGAACAGAGCCTTGCTGACTATGACCTCGTTCTAAAGACGACTGGAGAAGTCATCAGCTTCTATTTAGAGCCAACTGGAAACGTACGGCGTCCAAAGCTTATGAACGCGCTTGCGCAGGCAATTCTATGGTTTCACGAGGGCTGTCGGGAGACGGTCACACTCATGGCAATCGTCAAACTGACGGCAACGCTTGATGCGCTTGCGAAAGGCGACAAATCAGGTGGTATCAAGAGGATGATCACTGCCCGCCTAGGGCCCAACCCTTCCGACAAGTTTTGGGCGGACGGAACAACCATGGAGGAGGGCGTGAAAGAAATCTATAGCGACGGACGTAGTAGGACGATGCATGGTACCAACGACAGAATTGGCCATGATTGGACGTCAACCCGTGCCCGCGCAGAAGGACTGGCGAGATTGTGTCTTATCGTTTGCATGGAGTGGGCCAGCAACAACGCCTCCTTTGATGACCCCGCGCTGCTGCAAAAATAGCCGTGGTGCCGCCGAGCGATAACAAGAGTCGGAGATGAGGCGCCAATAGCGACTTTCGGGACAACGCCTCTTGATCGCCAACGACCGCAATGGGGTCGAAGTTGTCGCGCGCTGCTCCCAAAATATCGGGCCATAGCGTAGAATCGGCGGCTTGCTATCTCACCCGGTGGAATGCGGTGATCGGCGGCAATATCGCGCTGTAGAGGGCAATCGGCGGTATTTGGCGGAGCGGCTGACTCAGGCACCCAACTCTCTCCCGTGCCATATCAGATAGCACGGGAGCGTTGCGAAATCCTGCGCGTCATTGGCGGACGGTAAAATCCGCCCCGTCAGGCGATGCCTCGGTGGCGTCGGGTTCATCGTCGGCCGTCAGCCGGCGGACCGCCACCAACAGCTCCTCGATCGCCTGCTCTGCGGCCGCGAGCTTCACGGCCACCATCAGCTCCTCACGCCCGGCCATTGCGAGGAACATCCCCAGCACCTCGTCGGAGTGTCGCGCCAGAGCAACCAGGTGCTCTCCGCTCGGACCATATCTGCCGGCGAACCAGTTCTTCACTGTCTTCTCGTTGGCGCCGGTCCAGGAGGCGACGATCTTCGCCCCCGCCCGGCTGTCTCCGAGTGATCGCTTCAGGGTCGATGCGATCTCAGCGGCGAACCAGTTGTTCGGCTCGTGCCGACCATTCCCAGTATACCCGTTATCTTTCGGAAAGAACTTGCCCTTTTTCGGAAACGACATTCCAGCCTCCCTCGCGTTACATGGACACGGGGATTCAGCCGCAGCTTTGCGCGGACTGGAGGAATTTGCCTGGAATGACGAGGAGATGCGTGCGTGGGCGGTCGATGGATGACCAATTCGGATAGGAGCGACGGGCCACCCGAGGTGGATGTGCCTGCGGTCGCCTATGTCCGGATGTCGACCGACCACCAGAAATACTCGACCGAGAACCAGCTCGACGTCATCCGCAGCTATGCCGATGCCCGTGGCCTGAAGATCCTGCGCGTCTTCGAGGATTCAGGTCGGAGCGGGCTACGCCTCGACGGCCGTGAGGCGCTGCAGAACCTGATGGCAGAGGTCGAATCCGGGCGAGCCGACTTCAAGGCGATCCTCGTCTATGACGTCAGCCGCTGGGGCCGGTTTCAGGATGCGGACGAAGGCGCCTACCATGAGCATGTCTGCTCGCGCGCCGGGATCCGTGTCCACTACTGCGGCGAGCAATTCGAGAATGATGGCAGCATCGGCTCGAACCTGCTGAAGACCGTCAAGCGAGTCATGGCGGGCGAATACAGCCGCGAGCTCTCGGTGAAGGTCTTCGCGGGCCAGTGCCGCCTGGTCGAGCTCGGTTTTCGCCAGGGCGGCGCGCCCGGATACGGATTGCGCCGGGTGCTGATCGACGAGCACGGAAATCCCAAGGGCGAGCTGTCGCGCGGCGAGCAGAAGAGTCTTCAGACCGACAGGGTCATTCTCGTCCCCGGTCCCGAGGACGAACAGGACGTCGTCCGGCGCATGTATCGCATGTTCGTCGAGGACGGCCGATCCGAGCGAGAGATCGCGGATGCCCTGAACGCCGACGGACTGCGCACCGATCTCGACCGGCCGTGGACGCGGGCGACTGTCCATCAGGTGCTGACCAACGAGAAATACATCGGCAACAACGTCTTCAACAAGATTTCCTTCAAGCTGAAGCAGCGCCGGGTGGTGAACCCGCGCGAGATGTGGATCCGCGCCGAGGGCGCCTATCCGGCCATCGTCGATGAGGCACTGTTCCTGCGCGCCCGGGAAATCGTCGATGCGCGCAGCCGCCATCTTTCCGACCAGGATCTGCTGGACGCACTCCGGGCGCTGCTTGCCAGCAAGGGCTTCCTTTCCGGGCTGGTCATCGACGAGCACGAGGACACGCCGTCATCGAGCGCGTTCCGGTCCCGGTTCGGCAGCCTGCTGCGCGCCTATGAGATGGTCGGCTATCAGCCCGACCGGGACTACCGGTACATCGAGATCAACCGCAAGCTCCGCGAGGCACATCCGCAGATCGTCGCGGATGTCATCGCCGGGATCGAGAACGCCGGTGGCAGCGCCGTTCAGGACCCCCGGACCGAGCTTCTGACCGTCAATGGCGAATTCACGGTATCGGTCGTGCTGTCGCGATGCTTCGAGACCGCGGCAGGCTCGCTGCGCTGGCGCATCCGCCTCGACACGGGACTCTTGCCGGACATCACCATCGCCATACGCATGGACGAGCTGAACGCGGCGCCACGCGACTATTACGTCCTCCCGAGCATCGACATGACCGCGGATCGGCTTCGGCTCGCCGAGCAGAACGGCCTGTCTCTCGATGCCTACCGCTTCGACACGCTCGATTTCTTCTTCTCAATGGCCGGCAGGGCCAGATTCTCGGAGGTGGCCTGATGCCCGATGACATTTCGACCGATGACCACAAGCATGTGACCCTCATCCCGACCGACAGGATCCGGATCCTCAATCCGCGTGTGCGCAACCGGCGAACATTCGAGGAAATGGTCGAGAGCATCGCGCGCATCGGCCTCAAGCGCCCGATCACCGTGACCCGGCGCGCGGACACGGAGCCAGCAGAATACGACCTCGTCTGCGGCCAGGGGCGGCTCGAAGCCTTCATCGAACTGAAGCAGGACGCCATCCCCGCCATCGTGATCGACGCCGATGAGAGCGATTGCCTGGTCATGAGCCTCGTCGAGAACTGCGCCAGGCGCCAGCATCGCGCGATCGATCTGATGCAGGAAATCGGCACCCTCCGGAAGCGCGGCTACAACGACCGCGAGATCGCCGACAAGATCGGGGTCAGCCCCGAATACGTCAACATGATCGCCGGGCTGCTGGAGCGAGGCGAGCAGCGGCTCGTGTCTGCGGTCGAGACCGGGCTCATGCCGCTGAACCTTGCGATCGAGATCTCCAGAGCGGACGACGAGGGTGCTCAGCGGGCGCTCATGGATGCCTATACGGAGAAGAAGCTGCGCGGGAAGAAGTTCGCGGCCGTGCGGCGCCTGCTCGAACGGCGCCAGCGCCATGGGCGGCGCGTCGATGAAACGCCCTTCGGCCGCAAGGTGAACCGCACCGGGCGCCCCCTGACCAGCGATGCGCTCGTGCGCGCCTATCGTCAGGAAGCTGATCGCCAGAAGCTGATGATCAAGAAGGCGGAACTGACCCAAGGCCGGCTTCTGTTCGTCACGGAGGCGTTCCGCTCGCTGCGGAACGACGAGAATTTCCTGACGCTGTTGCGTGCCGAAAGCCTCGAGGTGATGCCCACCTATCTGGAGGAACACGCGAGGACGGACCCATGACGAGGAAAGATCGCCGCCTTTCCGATGTCGTTGCCCATGCTTTTGAAGACGACTGCGTGACCCTGGCCGTGGACGCTCTTCTGCCGGTGCGGGTGCTTCGGACGGCCACGAAATCCAGCAAGAAATACCAGCAGATCACCGCCTCGATCCGCGAGGTCGGTCTGGTCGAACCGCCCGTGGTCGCCCGCGATCCCGCGAATCCGGGCACCTTCCTGTTGCTGGATGGCCATGTTCGCATCGAGGTGCTGAAGGATCTCGGCATCGAACAGGTCGAGTGCCTGGTCTCCACCGACGACGAAGCGTTCACCTACAACAAGCGGATCAGCCGGTTGTCGCCCGTCCAGGAGCACAAGATGATCCGGCGTGCGATCGAGCGCGGCGTTCCGGAAGAAAAAATCGCCAAGGCACTGGACATCAATCCCCAGAGCGTCCGTCGCAAGGTCCGCATGCTGAACGGGATCTGCGACGAGACGGTCGCCATCCTCAAGGACAAGCCCTGTCCGATGGCCGTGTTCGAGATCCTCCGGAAACTGAAGCCGCTGCGCCAGCTCGAGGCCGCCGAACTGCTGGTCAACGCCAACAACTACTCGGTCGCTTATGCCTCGGCGATCCTGGCCGGCACCCCGCAGACCCAGCTTGCGGAAGGTTCAAAACCCAAGCGCATCAAGGGCATCACGCCCGAAGCCATGGCCCGGATGGAGAGCGAGCTGGCCCGTCTACAGGAGTCGATCACCTCCATTCAGGAGACCTACGGTCAGGACCATCTGCATCTGACCGTCGTCAAGGGTTACTTGGCGAGGTTGCTCGGGAACGCCCGCGTCGTTCGCTACCTCATGCAGCATCGTCCGGAGTTCCTGACCGAGTTCCAGGCGATCGCGGACATGACATCCACGCTGCCGCCCGAGGCAGCCTGACCGGATTACGACGACCGATGGGGACCCGGACCCGATAAGCGCGGGGACCGCGGGAGACGCCGCACTGTGGGGCGGATCGAGCGCGGTGGTGGGGATGGCGGCGAACCCGCTCAGAGCCCACCAGGCCGGCTCGAGTTTTCGCCGGCCGCGTGGCTGGCATGACGCCGGTCACGACGCGGGATGGGCGTGTCGGTCGAGTACCATGAGCTCCCGGCACGCCCTTTTCCCTATTCCACGCAGTGATACCAACTAGCAACCAGCAACCGCGTTCAAATTCGATTGAATGCGCATGAGTGTTCTGGTAGCCGTTGAGGGACCAGAAACTAGTCCAACCTAGTTATGGTGCGGATCGTGTCACTGGGAGTGCGTGGTGGGAACAGCAAAGGCCGATCTTCGGTGGGGCGTCGAGCGTCGGCTCGAATTCATCGAGTTCCGCCTGTTTTGGGAGGGGCATGTGAATCGAGGCGATTTGATGGATGTGTTCGGTGTCTCGGTGAACCAGGCGTCCACCGACCTGAATCGCTACATCGGTATGGCTCCCGACAACATGGTCTACGACAAGAGCGCACGGGCCTACATCCGAGGCATCAAATTTGAGCCCCTGTTCCTGAAGCCGGACCCCAGTCGCTATCTCTCACAGCTACGCTCCGTCGCCGACGGCACACTCGACCAGGCTGACGCCTGGATCGGCCAATTTCCGTCCTACGACGCCGCACCGACCCCCGCGCGGGGCGTCAACGCCAAAACCCTGCGCTCGGTGATCACCGCAATCCGCCGATCGGAAGCAATTGAGGTCAAATACCAGTCGCTGTCCCGACCGGAGCCCCGCTGGCGCTGGATCGCGCCACACGCGATCGGGTTCGACGGATTTCGCTGGCACACACGGGCCTTCTGCCTCACCGACCAGAGCTTTAAGGACTTCCTGCTCTCGCGGATCATCGAGACCCGCGGCACCAAACCGAGCGAGGTCGGTGCTGATGGAGATGCCGACTGGAACGAGCAGGTGACTTTGGAGATCGGGCCGCACCCAGAGCTGTCCGACACGCAGCAGAAAGTCATTGCGCTCGATTACGGGATGCGCGGCGGAAAGGCCAAGATCGTGGTTCGGAAGGCGCTCCTTTACTACGCGCTGCGCCGGCTCGGCCTTGATACCGATCCGGCCGCGCGGCGTCCTCAAGATCAACAGATCGTACTGCTCAATCAGGATGCCGCTGGCTCGAGACTGGCGCGGCAGGACAATGAAGAGGCTCGGGTATGAGCGAGACATTCTTCGAGCGCCCGATCCTGAACTCGCCCTACGAGTATCCCCGCCGACATTGGGAACTCGACGAGGACGGGCAGCCGACCAATCGCGTCATTGAAATACGGCGCCGATCCGACCTCATCACCCCGGTGCCGAAGCCGAAGAAGCGCCGCCAGGGACGCGGCAATCAGGCTCAGATGATCTTTGGCGATGACGCCGGCCTGTCATCGGAGGAGCAGGAGTACAACCCCACTCCGATCATCAACGAGGTCCGCACCTACGTCGAGGAATGGCGCAAGCTGCCCAATCCCGACCAATGGCTGGTCACGCCGGAAACAGCGCGCCTACTGGTGCATTGGCGTCACCACAAATTCGAGGGCATGCGTCCATTCTTCTGCCAAATCGAAGCGGTCGAGACAGCGATCTGGCTGACAGAGGTCGCGCCGAAGCTAGGCGCACGGACGAAGAAATTCTGGGCTCACATCGAGGGCGGCAACGCGCAGGCCAATCCGGAGCTCATGCGCCTAGCGCTGAAGCTCGCCACCGGCGCGGGTAAGACGACCGTGATGGCGATGCTGATCGCTTGGCAGACGGTGAATGCTGTCCGCCATCCGAACAGCAAGCAGTTCTCGCGCGGCTTTCTGATCGTCGCGCCGGGCATCACTATCAAAGATCGCTTGCGGGTCCTGTTGCCCAACGACCCGGAGAGCTACTACCGGCACCGTGAGATCGTGCCGCCCGATATGCTTGCCGATGTCGACCGGGCGAAGATCGTCATCACCAACTATCACGCCTTCAAATTGCGTGAGCGGCTCTCCGTCTCCAAGGGCACCCGCACCGCCTTGGAAGGCTGGAGGGGAGAGACACTTCAGACGCTGGAAACCGAAGGTCAGATGCTGCAACGAGTCATGCCCGAACTCATGGGCATGAAGAACGTCGTCGTGCTGAATGATGAAGCGCATCACTGCTATCGCGAACGAGTGAAGGACGCCGAGGGCGAAACCGAGGCCGACCTCAAGGGCGAGGAGAAGGACGAGGCCAAAGCCAACAACGAGGCCGCCCGGATGTGGATCTCAGGGCTCGAGGCGGTCAAGCGTAAGCTCGGGATATCGCTCGTCTACGACCTCTCGGCCACGCCCTTCTTCTTGCGCGGCTCGGGTTATGCGGAAGGCACCCTGTTCCCTTGGACCATGAGCGACTTCTCCCTCATGGACGCGATCGAATGCGGGATCGTGAAGCTGCCGCGTGTTCCGGTCGCCGACAATATCCCAGGCGGCGATACGCCGAAGTTCCGTAATCTATGGGAGCACATCGGCAAGAAGCTGCCGAAGAAGGGCCGCAGCGCAGGCAAGTCGCTCGATCCGCTGAGCCTGCCGGCCGAGCTGCTGACCGCGCTCGAAGCGCTCTATGGTCACTATCAGAAAACGTTCGAGCTCTGGGAGAACGAGGGCATCGGCGTGCCGCCGGTCTTCATCGTCGTGTGCAACAACACCTCGACCTCGGAGCTGATCTACAAATACGTCTCCGGCTTCCACCGCGAAAACGACGACGGCTCTACCACGCTTGAAAATGGGCGTTTGGCGCTGTTCCGCAATTACGACGACTACGGAAACCGCATCGCCCGTCCGAACACGATCCTGATCGACTCGGCTCAGCTCGAATCCGGTGAAGCCCTCGACAAGGACTTCCGCGAGATGGCGGGCGATGAGATCGAGCGCTTCCGTCGCGAGATGATCGAGCGCACCGGCGACGTCCACGCCGCCGACAGTATCGACGACGCCACGCTCTTGCGTGAGGTCATGAACACCGTCGGCAAGAAGGGTCGGCTGGGTGAGCAGGTGCGCTGTGTCGTCTCGGTCTCGATGCTGACGGAGGGATGGGACGCCAATACCGTCACCCATATACTCGGCGTTCGCGCCTTCGGCACGCAGCTCCTGTGCGAGCAGGTGGTCGGTCGCGGCCTGCGTCGTCAGTCCTATGACCTCAACGAGGAAGGGCTGTTCAACGTGGAGTATGCCGACGTGCTCGGCATTCCGTTCGACTTTGCCGCTAAACCGGTCGTCTCCCCGCCCGCCAAGCCGCGCGAGACGGTGCGGGTCCATGCTGTCAAACCGGACCGCGATGCGCTGGAGATCGTCTTTCCTCGCGTCGAGGGCTATCGCGTCGAACTGCCCGACGAGCGGCTGGAAGCGGCCTTCGGGCGGGATCACGTCCTCCATCTGACGCCGGAGCTTGTCGGTCCGTCTGTGACCAAGAATCAGGGCATCATCGGCGAAGGCGTCGATCTGACTGTCGCGCATCTGGAGGACATGCGGTCCTCGACCGTCCTGTTCCACCTCGCGCGACACCTGCTCTACAACAAGTACCGCGATCCGGGAGAGGAGCCGAAGCTCCATTTGTTCGGGCAGCTCAAGCGCATTACGCGCCAATGGCTCGAAGGCGGCTATCTCAAGTGTTCGGGTGGCACCTATCCCGCGCAGCTGATCTACAAGGAAATCGCCGACATGGCGGCCGAACGGATCAAGGCCGCCATCACCGAAACGCTCGCCGGTGATCGTCCGGTCAAAGCGATTCTCGACGCCTACAACCCCACCGGCTCGACAGCCTTCGTCAATTTCACGACATCGAAGGAAACGCGCTGGCAGACCGACCCGCGCAAATGCCACGTGAACTGGGTCGTCTGCGACAGCGACTGGGAGGCAGAGTTCTGCCGTGTGGCGGAGGCGCATCCCAAGGTTCGCGCCTACGTCAAGAACCAGAATCTTGGCCTCGAAGTGCCCTACCTGATGGGCTCGACACCCCGAAAGTATATCCCGGACTTCATCGTCCAGGTGGATGACGGCTTTTCCGATCCGCTGAACCTCATCGTTGAGATCAAGGGCTTCCGCGGCGAGGACGCCAAGGAGAAGGCGAACACGATGCGGGCCTATTGGGTGCCAGGCGTCAACAACCTCGAAAAGTTCGGTCGTTGGGCCTTCGCCGAATTCACTGCCGTCTACGAGATCGAGACGGAGTTCAACAAACTGATCGCTGCGCAGCGTGAATACGCTGCCGCAGACGTCGTCGATCACGAGGTATGACCTTGGGGAAGCAGGCAGCATTCAAGACAAATCCGATTAGCCTCGAGGAGTTGCTCCGACATTGCGGAAGCGGGAAGATCCAGCTTCCCGATTTTCAACGCAGCTGGGTTTGGGATGAGGAGCGGATCAAGGGTCTCATCGCGTCGATCTCGCAGGCCTTTCCTGTCGGCGCCTTGATGACGCTCGAAGTGAAACCGGGAGCTGCCGATACCTTCGCGCGGCGCCCGATCCAGGGCGCCGATATTGTCGCGACCGCCGCCCCCGACCAGCTCCTCCTCGACGGCCAGCAGCGCATGACGTCCCTCTACCAGACCTGCCTGAGGCGTGAGGTGGTGCAGACGGTTACTCCGCGCCTCAAGCTCGTGAGGCGCTGGTTCTACATCGACATCCGCAAGGCCATGAACCCGTCCGAGGATCGCGAGAACGCCATCGTCTCGGTGCCGGAGGATCGGCGGATCAAATCGGATTTCGACCGGAAGATCGAACTCGATCTCTCCACGCCCGAGCTCGAATACCAGAACCTCATGTTCCCGCTGAACCAGGTGTTCGACTGGGACGAATGGCAGGACGGGTTCAACGAATACTGGCTGGAGAAGGATCCTGAGACGCGCAAGCTCTTCAAGCCGTTTAAGGACGAAGTCCTCCAGAACTTCAAGGCCTACCAACTGCCGGTCATCGCGCTGGGCCCCGACACCTCGCACGAAGCGGTATGCCTCGTCTTCGAGAAGGTGAACACCGGCGGCAAGCCGCTCGATGCCTTCGAACTCGTAACCGCCATGTACGCCGCCCGCGGGCATCGCCTCCGCGACGACTGGCTCGGCGCCGATGGCCAAGCCGGGTTGCAGATACGGCTGCAGCTCTACGGCCGCGCGGCCGAGCAGAAGTTCGGTGTTCTGGAGAAGGTCGCCGCGACGGATGTCCTGCAGGCGATCGCGCTCCTGCACGGCGTCGAGAAGCGCGCGGCCGAAATCGCCGCGGGCCGTAAGGAGTCCGAGCTCTCCGCCGTCCGGGCGACGCGCCAGTCGCTGCTGGACCTGCCGTTGGAGGCCTATCTGAAGCACCGTGGCGCGGTCGAGGAAGGATTCAAGGCGGCCGCCCGTTTCCTGCGCCAGAACCACATCTACCGCGTCATCGACCTGCCTTATCAGGGCCAGCTCGTCCCGTTTGCCGCGATCCTCGCGATCATCGGCCCGAAATTCGACCATGCGGCGGTGCGCGACCGGCTGGCGCGCTGGTTCTGGTGCGGCATCTTTGGGGAACTTTACGGTTCGGCCATCGAATCCCGCTTCGCGAAGGACGTGCTCGAGGTCCCCGCCTGGCTCGACGGCGGACCTGAGCCCAGCACAATCACCGAAGGGCGCTTCCGCCCCGAACGGCTGCGCACGCTGCGCACCCGCCTCTCCGCCGCCTACAAGGGTATCCACGCCCTGCTGATGGCCGAGGGCGCGATCGATTTCCGTTCGGGCCAGCCTTACGGCCAGACGGTGTTCTTCGACGAGTATGTCGATATCCATCACATCTTCCCGCAGGACTGGTGCAAGAAGCAGAAGATCGAGCCGAAGGTCTTTGACACCGTCGTCAACAAGACCCCGCTCAGCTACAAGACCAACCGCATCCTCGGCGGGGTCGCGCCTTCGGAGTATCTCTCCCGGCTGGAAATGGGCGGCAAGGATACGCCGCCCATCGCGTCCGCGGCACTGGACGAATACCTCGCCAGTCACGCGATGGACCCTGCGCTTCTGCGTGCCGACGATTTCGAAGGGTTCATGGCGGATCGCGAGACGCGGCTCCTCGCCATGATCGCCAAGGCGACCGGCCACCCGGTCATCAAGGCCGGCGTGGCGCCCGAGGAAGGCGAGGATATCCCGCAGGATGACGAGGGCTTCGATCTGCCCGACGCGCAAGCAGAGGAGGCCGCGTAATGGCGAAGAAACCGATCGAGGTCGAAGCGCTGAAGCACGACGCGGCGACGCGGAAGAACATCCCGACGGCCGAGTTCGAGAGCGTCATGCGCGAGGCGGACAAGACGCCAATCCAGCTCGCCTATGAGCGGCGCAACCGCGATCTCGATCCGCAGCTCGTCTGGCGCGGCAAGGACGAGCAGGACTGGTCGGACCTGATCGTTTCTGCCCCGCCGCTCTACATCCAGGAAAAGGTGCACCCCAAGGTCATCATCGACGACCTGAAGCGCGAATCGAAGGCGCGCGCCGATGAAGCCGCACCGCCGATGGCGGACCTCTTCACGGATTTCAACGGACTGCGGGATGCAGAAGCGGCGACCGAGTTCTATCAGCACGACCAGCACTGGTCGAACCGGATGATCTCAGGCGACAGCCTGTCGGTGATGGCGTCATTGGCCGAGCGCGAGGGCCTGTGCGGACAGGTGCAGTGCATCTATTTCGACCCGCCCTATGGCATCAGGTTCAACTCGAACTTCCAGTGGTCCACCACCTCACGCGACGTGAAGGACGGCGCGAAGGACCATGTGACGCGCGAGCCCGAACAGGTCCGCGCCTTCCGCGACACCTGGCGCGACGGCATCCATTCCTACCTGACCTACTTACGCGACCGGCTGACCGTGGCGCGCGACCTGTTGCACGAGAGCGGCAGCATCTTTGTGCAGATCGGCGACGAGAACGTCCATCGCGTGCGTGCGCTGTTGGATGAGGTGTTTGGGGAAGACAATTTCTGTTCTCTGATCCAAGTTCAGAAGACGGGGAGCCAAGCCGGAAATCTTCTTGCCTCAACCGTAGATTTCGTCCTCTGGTATGCTCGTTCCAAGGATAAGACGAAGTATCGGCAACTCTACAATCAGAGGATTGCAGGGCATGTGTCTTCTGATCGCTACGATCAGATCGAGCTGTCCGATGGTTCTGAGCGCCGCTTAACGAAAGAGGAGCTAACGCGCTCAGGTGGGATTCCAGAGGGCCGAATTTTTCGGCAGACCAGCTTAATCAGCTCCGGTCAAGCCTCTCAGGAGCAAATTTTTCATTTTCAAGGCAGAAAGTTCGGGCCCGGATCGGGTAGCCACTGGAAAACGACACTTCCTGGAATGGGCACGCTCAGTAAAGCCGGACGGGTCACTGCGGGAAGATCTACTGTCCGCTACAAACGCTACTTGGATGATTTCTCGGTGTTGCCGATCACTGACCGCTGGGAATCTATGCAGATCGGTACTGGCTTGATTTATGTCGTGCAGACCAGCACGTCGGTTGTCGAACGTTGCATTCTGATGACCACCGACCCCGGCGATCTGGTGCTTGACCCCACCTGTGGCTCGGGAACGACGGCCTATGTTGCCGAGCAGTGGGGACGGCGCTGGATCACCATCGACACCAGCCGAGTCGCCATCGCGCTGGCTCGCTCCCGCCTGATGGGCGCGCGCTATCCTTATTTCCTGTTGGCCGACAGCCCCGAAGGTCAGGCCAAGGAAGGCGAGGTCACGCGCACCGTCCCGAAGACCACACCCACCCGCGGCGATATCCGCATGGGCTTCGTCTACGAGCGCGTTCCACACATCACTCTGAAGTCGATCGCCAACAACGCCGAAATCGACGTGATCTGGGAGCGGTGGCAGGAAACGCTGGAGCCGCTACGAAATGATCTGAACCGCGTGCTCGGCAGGAACCAGCCTTGGGAGGAATGGGAAATCCCGCGTAACGCCGGTGATCCATGGAAGCCCGAGGCAGCCGCTATCCACTCGAAATTACGCGAGGCGATTGCTGAGGATGAAGTAGGCAAGAAATCGCAGAACGCTCTCGCAAAGCTCAACGCGATCCTTGGCCGAGCCTACACATTCAAAACATTACCCGAGCGACCGATTGATCCCTGGACGAACGCTGAGGCCATCAGGATTCATGAACAATGGTGGGAGGCTCGCATCGCGCGACAGAAGGAGATCGACGCCTCCATCGCCGCCAAGGCCGAGTTCGAATATCTCTACGACAAGCCCTACGTGGACAATTCCAGGGTCCGCGTCGCCGGGCCCTTTACGGTTGAAAGCCTCTCGCCCCACCGGACGCTGGCGGTGGACTGGAACGACGAACTGATCGATGTGCTGGAGGCCGCCGAGGGCAAGCGCAAGGCGGCGGATCTCGACGAGAGCGTGACCGACTTCGCGCACATGATCCTGGAGAACCTGAAGACCGCCGGCGTCCAGCAGGCGCACAAGGAAGATCGGATCACCTTCACCAGCCTGACCGGCTGGCCCGGCCGCTTCATCTGCGCCGAGGGCGCCTTCATGGAGGGCGATCACCAGAAGCGTGCGGGCATCTTTATCGGCCCCGAATTCGGCACCGTCTCCCGCCCCGACCTGGTGGCGGCGGCGCGCGAAGCCGGGGATGCGGGCTTCGACGTGCTGATCGCCTGCGCCTTCAACTACGATGCCCATTCCGCCGAGTTCGACAAGCTCGGCCGCGTGCCGGTGCTTAAGGCGCGCATGAACCCCGACCTGCATATGGGCGGCGACCTGAAATCGACCGGCGCGGGCAACCTCTTCGTCATCTTCGGCGAGCCCGACATCAAGATCGAGGACGCCGGCGAGGGCATGATCCGGGTTAAGGTGTTCGGCGTCGACGTCTTCAAGCCGCAGTCGGGCGAAGTCGTCTCCGAAGGCACCGACGGCATCGCGCTGTGGATGCTCGACACCGACTACAACGAGGAAAGCTTCTTCGTCCGCCATGCCTACTTCCTCGGCGCGAACGATCCCTACAAGGCGCTGAAGACGACGCTGAAGGCCGAGATCGACGAGGAGGCCTGGGAAAGCCTGCACAGCGACACGTCGCGCCCCTTCCCGAAGCCGGTGTCGGGCCGGATTGCGGTGAAGGTCATCAACCACCTCGGCGACGAGGTCATGAAGGTATTCGCAGTGGGGTGAGGAACAGCGATGGCAAATAGCCCTTGTCCGATTTGGGGAACGCCGGCGACGATTCAGCATATATTCGAGACTGGCAGCGATCGCGTCGAGTCCCCGAGGGCTGGTGGGCTTTACATCGTCTCTGGCGAGGTGAGGGATGATTGCCTTGTTCCTCGATCCCGGCTGGACGACCAGACGAAAGCGCGCCTTACCACCTGGCTCATCGAGCAACACCGTTTTGGTGTTGAGTGCCCCGTAGTCTCCTATGATGTCATTGAGGATATAAAACACCACCGTGCACTGCGGGTGGATGAACGTGCGGACAGGCTGCTTGAGTATCTTGAAGGCGAAAGTTCTTTCGTCGGCGATGAAATTTCCTTCGATCGTGACGAAATCAGTTTCATGGAGATGTCTGCGTGGTCTGAGTCCGTTGAGCCAGATGAGGTTGAGTATCTTCTGCAATTCCTTGATCGGCGCGGCTTTATTGAATTGGAGCCTGTGGGGGATAGCTCTGGAATAGCTAAGGTATCAGTCGATGGACATGTGCATCTCACCAAGCTGCGGGAGAAGGCCGTAGTATCCAGCCAAGCTTTTGTCGCCATGTGGTTCGACGATTCGATGAAGGAAGCCTATGGCAACGGCATTGCTCCAGCGATCCGCGACGCAGGCTATGAGCCGATGCGGATTGATGGCAAGGACCACAACAACAAGATCGACGATGAGATCATTGCCGAGATCAGGCGGTCTCGCTTCGTGGTCGCCGATTTCACGCAGGGTGCCAGTGGTGCCCGAGGCGGTGTCTATTACGAGGCCGGCTTCGCCCACGGCCTCAACATCCCGGTGATCTTCACCTGCCGTGCGGAGGCCATAAAAGATGTTCACTTCGACACGCGCCAATACAATCACATCGCATGGAACGATACGGATGAATTGAGAAGTCTTCTCGCCAAGCGCATTTCAGCGACGCTTGGCGATGGCCCCGGGAAGAAGGGGTGAGCGCATGGAATTCCGGATCGCCGACACCTTCACGGAGAGCCTCTCTCGCTTGACGACGCAGGAGCAGAAGGCGACGAAAACCACCGCCTTCGATCTGCAACTCGACGCCTCCGCGCCGGGACTTTCCTTCCACAAGCTGGACCGCGCCAAGGATCCGAATTTCTGGTCGGTCCGGGTGAACGCCGACATCCGGCTGATCGTCCACCGCACGCAATCCAGCCTGCTGCTCGTCTACGTCGATCATCATGACGACGCCTACAAATGGGCCGAACGGCGCAAGATCGAGCGGCATCCGACAACGGGCGCCATGCAGCTCGTCGAGGTGCGCGAGCGCGTCGAAGAGGTGGAGATCTTCAAGCCGAAGGAGGTCGCGGAGCCGGTTGCCGCGGCACCGGCTGCGAAGCCGAAACTCTTCGATAATCTGCGCAAGTTCGATCTGATGGGTTTCGGCGTGCCCGAGGAGTGGGTGGACGACGTTCGCCTGGCGACCGAGGACACGCTGTTCGACATCATCTCCCATCTGCCGCAGGAAGCGCAGGAAGCGCTCCTGAAGCTGGCGGTGGGCGAGAAGCCGGAGCCGCCGGTGACGGCGCCCGTGGAGGCGGACCCCTTCGCCCATCCCGATGCGCAGCGACGTTTCCGGGTCCTGACCAACATCGAGGAACTGCAGCGCGCGCTCGACTATCCTTGGGAGAAATGGGCGGTCTTTCTTCATCCCGACCAACTGCAATATGTGGAGCGCAGCTATTCGGGGCCGGCGAGGATTTCGGGTTCGGCCGGTACGGGCAAGACGGTGGTCGCGCTGCATCGCGCGGTGCATCTGGCGCGCAACGATCCTCAGGCGCAAATACTGCTGACGACATTCTCCAAGGCGCTCGCAAATGCGCTGAAGGTGAAGCTGCAGCATCTGGCCGGAAACGAACCGGCCGTATTGGCGCGGATCACCGTGCAGTCCATCACGGGCGTCGCCTATGATCTCTATTCCAGTCTTTTCGGGCAGCCGAACATCGCCTCGCCGTCCCTCGTTCACACTCTGCTCACCAAGGCGGCGGGACAGGACGATGGCCAGAAGTTCTCCTTGCCCTTCCTCGCCGGGGAATGGTCGGAGGTCGTCGATGCCTGGCAGATCGAAAGCTGGGAGGGGTACCGCGATGTCTCGCGCCTTGGCCGCAAGACGCGGATTGGCGGCAAGCAGCGGGAAGCACTCTGGTCGATCTTCGAGCAGTTGCGCGCCGGTCTTGCCGAGCGCAAGGCGGTGACATGGTCCGGCGTGTTTGGCCGGCTCGCGGCGCATTATGGCGCGACGGAGAAGCGGCCGTTCGATTTCGCGGTCGTCGACGAGGCGCAGGATATCAGCGTGGCCGAGGCCCGCTTCCTGGCCGCACTGGTTTCGCACAAGCCGGACGGGCTGTTCTTCGCCGGCGATCTCGGACAGCGCATCTTCCAGCAACCCTTCTCGTGGAAATCGCTCGGCATCGACTTGCGTGGACGCTCCCACACGTTGCGGATCAACTATCGCACCTCCCACCAGATCCGCGCCCAGGCGGATCGGCTGCTGCCGCCGAACATCTCCGACGTTGACGGCAACACCGAGAGCCGCCGCGGCACCATCTCCGTGTTCAACGGGCCGGCACCCGAGATCTGCACCTTCGATACGGCCATGGAAGAGAGCGAAGCTGTCGGGCACTGGCTCGCCGATCGCCTGAAAGAGGGCTGCCAGCCGCATGAGGTCGGCCTGTTCGTTCGAACCGGCGAGCAACTGAAGCGTGCGCGGACCGCGATCAAGACCGCTGGCGCATCGGGTGTCGAGGTGAGCGACAAGGTAGAGGCGGAAGCAGGTAAGATCGCAATCAGCATCATGCACCTCGCCAAGGGCCTAGAATTCCGCGCAGTCGCCGTGATGGCGTGCGACGACGAGGTGCTGCCGTTGCAGGAGCGGATCGAGACAGTCGCAGATGAGTCCGATCTGGAGGAGGTCTACAACACCGAACGTCATCTGCTTTATGTCGCCTGCACCCGCGCCCGCGACCGGCTGCTGATCACCGGCGTCGATCCAGCCTCCGAATTCCTCGACGACTTGGCACGATAGCCACCCTGTTCGCTACCGGATCGTAACCGACTTGATGGTGTGGCCGCTGCTATAGATCGCGAGCCAGAGACCGGCTCAGCCGAGCAGGTGCTCCCGCGGGACCGGCGCGATCGACGCGCCGGCCATGGCGTTTCACGGATCAGCCGACCTTGCAGCCCCAGAATGACGTATGGTCGGCGGCGAAATACCCGTCGGCCACACGAAAGGTGCCCTGAAGTTCCACCGTGTCACCCGTGGCGAGCGACACCATGGTCTGCAGCCAGAGCGCCGTCGCCTCTGAAGCGTGCGCCCCGGATATCTCGCCGAACGATCCTCGGATTTCGGTCGAGCCGTTCAGCACCAGCCGCCCGCGCATGCGCGCCGTGGTGCTGGAGTTGACCTTGTAGAGCAGCGTGGCGCCGAAGAGGTAAGTGCCGGCGACCGGCGCAATGAACCGGTTGTTGCCCGCGTCAAAACCAGCCTGGTCGTTGTAGTCGGTGTTGTTGATACCGATCTTCGTCCAGGTGTCGACGGCGACATAGTTGTCGTAGTTGGTATAGCCCTTGAAGCGCGGCAGCCGGGGCTGATCGACGATGCCGGTGGCGTTGTCGACGATGAGTCCGTCGAAGAAGCTGCTGCCGTCGGCCGAGACTGCGAGCCGGAACCTGTCCGAACCAAAGAGGCCCATCAGCGCCTTGGTTACATAGGCGGTCTGGAGGGTGAGCCCGAGGTCGCGACCGGCGGCCTCCTTGTTCATCGTGTAGAAGAGATCGCCGGTGCCACCTTCGCCGACGGTCTTGGCAGTCCAGAGCGCGGCATTGAGCTTGGCCGAGAACGGATTGGCCGCATCGGCGGTCGTTCCGATACCGAGCAGTGCCGTGTTCTGCAGCTCGGTGGGCGTCGTGCCGATCCAGACGGAGCCGTCGTAGACCTGCAGCAATCCCTCGTCTTCCACCCATGCCCGCCAGCCGGTCCGCGGCGGAAGGCGAAGCCAGGCGCCATCGGTCCAGAGCGCGACATTCAGATCCCAGCCCGTCCACGCCCCGGTTGCGCCCGACGCCACGATGTAGCGGTCACCGTCGGTGGGGCTGCCGGGCGGCGCGGTCAGATCCTGGTCGAGGACGGAGAGCTGCACGAGACCGTCGAGCAGCCGCAGCGCCTCGTTGTGGGTGACATGCTTCTGCGCCTGCGCCGCGAGGATGTAGGGCAGCAGGAGATGGGTGGTGGCGTCGGACATGAGCGTTCTCAGAATGTCAGTGTAACGGTCTTCGGCACACCCCGCCCGATCAGGGCGGAGAGCTGGAAGATGCGGACAGTGAGCGTGTCGCCGGGGCCGAGAGGCGCGCCCCAGTCGGCGGTTTGCTGGGTGGTGGTGTAGGTGACGCTGGTCGTCGTGCCACCGAGCACCCGCTTCACGCTGGCGCCGTCGAGGATCTCGACCTCATAGGCTTCGACCTCCTCGGCGAGCGGCACCTCGCCGGCGCCCCAGTTGTCGGCCGAGAGGGATCGCGAACGGCGCGTCCAGTGGATCGTGAGATCGCCCGGCGTCTGGGGCTTTCGCCATGGCTGCTCGACATGAGCGACCGAGAACGGCCGGAGCCCCACGCCCTCGGGCGTGAAGCTCGTGGCAACATAGGTCTCATCGCTGACCGGTCGGCTTGCCGGGCCGATGCGCCAGTTCCAGGGAAGCCCGAGATCGGCTTCGGCGATCGGCAGCGAGGCAAGGCTCTCGTCCAGCATCACGACCCGCGCCCCGGCTGGGACCGGATTGCCCATCGCGCCCTCGGTTCCGCGCTGCCCGCGCAAGAGCCGGGTCAGACGATAACGCCCCGGCGCTAGCAACTCGGCCGCACCCGCCTGCACGATTTCCCAGATGCCTGGTGCGCTCTCGACGGCGAGTGCATTGGCGCCGCCGAACAGCGCCAGATCGGTGACGCTCTCCAGCGTGCCCGAAAGCAGGTCTACCACCAGCACGTTGCCGAGATCGAAGCGTGAGGTCGGTCCCGGCCAGAAATCCGAAACCAGGACGCCGATCCGTGCCCGACCGCCGAAGGTGGTCAGCAGCTCGAAGCCATCGGAGGAGCCGCTGCGGAACACCGCCATCTCGCCGGGCCATGGAACGGCATGGGCTGCGACGAAGGGACGATGCGCAGGCTGATCCTCACTCAGTTGCGGCAGGTCCATCAATATCGCGTCGGGCGCTCCGAACACGACCGGGCGCGTCAGCGAGGCGGCACGCGGATCGCCCGGCGGCAGATCGTAGGTCGCGCGGTCCTGGCGGATCGCCTCCACTCTGCGCGCCTCGGCATCTGCGACGGAGACGAGACGGAACTCGATCTCCCGCCCGTCATGGGCGAGCCGGATCACGTCGGCGGGATCGAGAGCCAGCCGCGAGGGTGGAAGGCGGAAGGCTGCGCTTTCGCGCCCGGTCCAGGCCTCGAGTAGCGCACGACGGCAGCGGCGTTCCGCCTCTTCGGGCGGCACCGCCATCGGAAAGCTCTCCGATGTGATCCGCGTCGTGTCGACCGTGATGCGCTGCGCCTCGACGAGCGCGGTGTCGTAATCCTCGTCGGCGCGGGCGATCTGCCACTTCAGCGCCTGCGGCAGCTCGGTTTCCTGGCTGCGGATCAGTTCCAGCACGTCACCCTCGCGGGTAGCTACGAGGTGATCGGGGTCGATGGTCAAGACCGACGCCCGGCCACGCATCACGAAACGAATGATCCCTTCGGTCTCCACGGCGTCGAAACCAAAATGCCGCGACAGCGTGGTGATGGAGGCGCGTGGGCTTTCCAGTGCGCCGATGACATATCCCTCGACCGCGCCCCAGAGCCCGGAGACATCAATCCGATCCTCGGGCATGCCTGCCCGCAGGCAGAGGTGCCGCACGAGGGCGGCCAGCGAGACCGCGCCAAGGCGTCCGGTCAGCCAGTGGCCGAGCCGCCAGTTCGGACCGTCGGTCCAGACGCCGGTCAGTTCCGGGAAGAACGGATAGGGCCGTGCATCCCAGGTCCAGGCGGCGCATTCGGGCACATGCACCATCCGGCCGCCATAGACTGAGGACACCGGATTGTTCGCAGCCTCGCCCCACCAGAGATAGCTCGCCTCGAGATAGGCGCGCTGGATCGCATCGTCGCGCCAGCCCCGCGAGAAATGTGGCGTGAAGCTCTCGGAGGACTTCGGATCGAAGAAGACGTTGGGCTGGTTGGTGCCACGATCGATGGCGGGGCAGCCGAGTTCGGTGAACCGGATCGGCTTCGACTGCGGGACCCATGCCGTCGGCGTCGCGCTCTCCACCCCGCCCGGGCGGTCGTAATGCTGGTTCGACCACCAGGCGCGCAGATCCTTGTAGCGGAAGACCCACGGCTTTCCCGCTGCACCATCGGTGATCGGCGTTCGCACCTGAGCCGACCGATCGGCGGCGCTGGCGTAGAACCAGTCGAAGCCTTCGCCACCCGCGATGTTCGCCTGCAGATACGCCCGATCGTAGATCGCGGGCCAGCTATCGGCGGCGTCGAGATGGTCGAACCCGTCCCGCCAGTCCGACAGCGGCATGTAGTTGTCGATCCCGACAAAATCGATCTCCGGATCGGCCCAGAGCGGATCGAGGTGAAAGAACACGTCGCCGCTGCCATCGGCCGGCTGATGTCCGAAATATTCCGACCAGTCGGCAGCATAGCCGATCTTCGTGCCAGCCCCGAGGATGGACCGGACATCGGCGGCCAAGTCCCGATAGGCCTGCACGGCCGGATAGGTGGATGCGCCCGAGCGGATGGTGGTGAGCCCCGGCATCTCGGTGCCGATCAGGAAGGCGTTCACCCCGCCTGCGGCCGCGCAGAGATGGGCGTAGTGCAGCACCATCCGCCGCAGGCCCCAGTCGCCCGATGGGCCGGTCCAGATGACCGACTGGCCCGAGACGCTGAAATTCGCTGGCGTCGCCGTACCGAAAAGCGCCGAAACCTGTGCCGCGCCGGCGGCGGTCTTGTCGACCGATCCCACATAATCCGCTGCGGGGGAACAGGTGATCCGCCCCCGCCAGGGGAATGCGGGCTGGCCGGTCTCGGCAGCATTGTCGGAATACGGGTTCGGCAGCGCGTTGCCGGGCGGCACGTCCATCAGAATGAACGGATAGAAGGTGACGCGCAGCCCGCGCGCCTTCATCTCCCGGATGGCCTGCACGACGGCGAAGTCGGACGGCGTGCCGCCATAGACCGGGCGATCCTGATCGTCGCGGCTGACGAGGAAGGCATTGGCGCGGCTGACGCCGTTGACCGACCAGGACAGAGGCGTGGTCGACTTGGCGGACACCTCGACGCCGGGCCGCACCTTGCAGGATCCCGCGCGCAGATCGTCGCCGAACCAGGCGACGACGAGGCTCACGCTCTCGACCGCCGGGACCATGGCCTGCAGCCGGTCGAGCGCCACCACGATGTCGGTGGCATCCGGCAGCGCGTTCAGGTTTTCGGGTTGTGTCGCACCGCCTGCGGATTTGCGGATGGCCTGCGTGGCATAGGTGAACTCACCCGAGGCCGGGATCATGGTGACGGCGCGGGTCAGTCCTTCGGCCGTGTCGGGATCGGCGAGCGGCCGGAACACCTCGAAGGAAAGCTGCGGCAGGCGGTTGCCGTAGCTGGAGAGCGGCAGTTCCTCGAAGACGACATAGGCCGTGCCTCGATAGGCGGGCGTGCTCAAAGCACCCATCTTCGTGGCCATGAAGGGATCGGCGGTCTGCATCTCGTCGCCCGGATACCATCGCCAGGTGACGCCCGAGAGGTCCATCGGTTTGCCGTCGGCCCAGATGCGGCCGATACCGGTGATCGGCCCCTCACAGAGTGCGACTGCGAAGCTCGCATAGTAGAGATATTCCGTGGTCCTGACCTTGCCGCCTCCGCCACCCTTGCCGCCGCCCTGCGTGGTGGTCCTGGTCTCCTCGCGGAAATCGGTCGCCCAGATGATGTTGCCGCCCATCCGCATGCGGCCATAGAGGCGAGGGATGACGGCGCCCTCCGTCGAGGAGGTGATGCGCAGCGTGTCGAGACGCGCGCCCTCGATACGCTGGGTGGGCGCGAGCGACGAGATGATCCAGCTGTCGACGACCGAACCGATGCTGGAGCCGATGAAGCCGCCGATGGTGGCAGCGCTGACACCGAGGATCGCGCCGCCGATACTGCCGCCGATGGCGGCGCCGGCGACGCCGAGAACGAGAGTGGCCATGGCGGATGCTCAGCGTTGCGGGAACATGAAGGCGAAGGCGATGCGCCGCCGCCAGACGGAGGTGAGCGGCTCCTCGATCACGCCGAGCCGCTCGTAGGCGTGGAGGAAGGTGCCGGGCCCGGTGAGGATCCCGACATGCTTGGCGATGGCGCGGGGCTTCATCCGGAAGAGGACCAGCGCGCCGGGTTCGGCTGCCGCAGGTTCCACTTCGATCATCATGCGTCGCGCGCCCTCGGCCAGCACCTCGCGTGGGCCGGTCTCGCCCCAGTCGCGGCTGTAGGGCGGGATAGGGAACGGCTCGGGGCCGACGATCTCGCGCCAGAGCCCGCGGGCGAGGCCGAGGCAGTCGCAGCCCACGCCGCGCAGGCTCGCCTGATCGTGGTAGGGCGTGCCGAGCCAGGATCGCGCCGCCGCGATCACCCTGTTCGGCTCGGCCCCGCGCGGAGCGCGTTCTTTCGGTAGGCTCGTCACAGCACGCTCCCGTCGTGCCCGCCGTCCTTCGTCGCGTAACGGAGAACGGCATCCTGGCCGGGGATATGCGGGAAGCCCCGGAAGTTGGCGACATTGGCGAACTTCGCACCACAGGTCTCCATGCGCTTGTCGCAGCCCGCGCGAACGACGAAACCGTCACCCCCGGCGATGGACCGCACCGGCGCTTCGAGCAGCGTCAACACAGCGATGCCATCGGTCAGGTCATGCGCGACGATCTCTGCACGCCGTCCGGCATTGGCACCGCTGGTCCATTCGACCGTGCCGAAGGTGAACCAGCCCGCGGCAAAGCCGCCGAGGCCGGACGCCGTGAACGTCCGGTCACGCAGGAGGTCGATGACGGAACCCGTTCCCCTGAAGGCCGATGCGTCCAGATCGACACTGCAGCGGGCATCGCCGAGCGCAGCGTCGCAAGTGGCCTGGAACGTCCGCCCGACCGTCTGTCCGAGAATGTGAGCGAGCGAACGGACCTCCGCCACGAAGGCGAGCCGTCCCCGCCGAATCTGGCCGATCGCCCCGCGGCGCATCAGCACGCGCTGCGCCGGATCGCTCCAGTTCACCCGCCAGACCTCGACCAAGGCATTGTCCCAGCGACCGTCGAGGATGTCGGTCTCGGTGATCCGGTCGGAGGTCAGCACGCCCTCGGCGTCCTGCGCGTCGACGGAGAGATCGGATCCCGAGCGGACCTCCGATGCCGTCAGCCCGCTCTCAGGCTCGAAATCGGTGTTGTCGAAGCTGAGCGTCCGGTCGTGGTCGGTGAAGCCAAAGGTTGCGCCATCCGCGCGCACGATCCGCCACACCCAAGCGAGCGTCGTCGTGCCTTCGTCGAGATGGGCCTGAAACGCGGGCGAGAGAGACTTCACTTCCGCCCCCAGCCGCGCAGGAGCGCCACGGATGCCAGAAGCGAAGACACCACGCCACCAGTCGCACCGGTCAGGGCATAGAGATTGAAGGGCCGGATATCGAGGGTGCCGGTGGCGAGGTCGAAATCCGCCAGCCCGGCCATGGCGAGGCCGGATGCGGCAAGACAGGCCAGGTAGACGAGGCCCCGGGCAAGGTTCCAGTTCATGAACACCCTCCAATCAGGGTGGTGAGGAATGCAGTGAGGCGAGACAGCAGCGTGGGCACCGCTGGCACGGCCGGGACGGGCGTGAGGGGAACAGCCGTCGGCCCCGGAGCCGCCTCCGGGCGCAGCAGCGCCAGTGCCTCGTCCTCGGCCAGCCGTCGGATGGGTCGCGAGAAATCGACCCGGCCATTGCGGTCGACCGCCCAGACCGGGATGGTCCCGGTGGGGTAACGGCCATGGCGGAAGAGGTCGCGCTCGGCCTCGCGCCGGGGGCGGATCGCGACGGGTTTGAGCCAGCCCATGAAGGCCTCGGCCGCCGCCACGCGGTTGCCCGCGTTCAGGTGCCGCGTCAGCACGGCTCTCGCGATGCCGCCGGTGTTGTAGTGAAAGCTGACCAGCGCATCGAATTCGTGCGGCTCGAGTGGCATGGTCACGGCACGTCGCACCGCCGCCTCATAGGCCGCCAGATCGGTCCGGAATACCTTGAACGCTTCCCGGATACCGGCATCAAGATCGGCGGGCATGCCACGGGGCATCCTGCCCGGATCGGGCGGTCCGGCCGAGGCCGTGTGGCCGATACCGAAGGTCCAGACCTGTTTCACATCGAGATAGGGTCCGGGCACGAGTCCTTCGTGCCGGACGAGGGCCAGCAGGCCCCGGTCGGTCATGTGCATGGGATCACCCCAGAAGCGAGAGGGTCAGAATGAGAGCTGCGACGGCGAGGCCGATGCGCAGGCGGTGGGCGAAAGCCTGACGCGGGGCGATGGGGTCGCAGCGAATGAAGCGCGCAAGGCGGAGAAGCTCATTCATCGCCGTCGCCTTTCTTCGCCTCGCGCAGCCGGGCGAGGACGAGTTCGATGAAGGCGGGGCCGAAGACGCCGACGAGATAGGCCGCGGACCCTGCAGCGCCCCCGGCCGGGATCGCCTCGGGCGGCAAGCCGAGCCACCTGGTGACGAGCGCCATGGAAAGGCTGCCCATCCCGGCCGCGATCAACCCGCCGAGCAGGATGTGCCGCAGCGCGTCGCGCAGGCGCATCCTCGTGGTCAGCGCGTTGGTCGCCCCGCCGAGCGCACCCCAGGCGGCCAGGATCACCGCCGTCGATGTTGCGAGCTCCTTCAGCACCGCGGCGAGGAACCCGGTCTCATCGTTCATCTGCGGATCTCCAGTAGCGGGATGGAAGTGATCGAGCCGAGGCGTTCGAGATCGAGGGTGACGTCGAGCGCATCGGTGTCGAAGCGGACGGGCACGTCGAACGCGAAGCCCGCCGTGATGGCGACGCCTGCACCGGGTGCGGAGCCGAAGGTGACGAGGCCGGTCGTGGTATCGACCGACCAGCCCGACATCTGTTCGACGCCCGCGAGCGCGACACGCACGCTGCCCGTGACCGGCTTGGCGATGCTGCGTGTCCAGGACTGCGCGCCGGAGGCGTAGCGCTTCGCGAGCTGGAACTGCGTCGTCGTGCCGTCGCCGGTGCCGATCTGCTGGTCGGTTGCGCTCGGTGCCTGCGACGGCAGGCAGGACTTGAAGTCGGCCCAGTCCTTGAAGCGGAAGCCGTGAAGGCGGCCGTTTCGCGCCTCGAAGAAGGCGACCACCGCCGCGAGATCGTCGGCACGACGGATGCCATAGGCCACGTCATAGCGGCGGCGCGAGTTCGCCCAGCTGGCGTTGCGTTCCTCGTCGCCCGATGCCAGTTCCACGATCTGGGTGCGCCGCTCCGGTCCGCCGCGCGCACCACGGCTGATGTCGTCCGGGAACCGGACCTCGTGGAAAGCCATGACTGATCCTCACATGCCCCTTCTTCCGAGCGAGACCGCGCGGGCGATATCGGCCGCGATCTGCGTGCGGGATTGCCGGAAGCTCTCGGCGTCGCGGGCGTTGATGGTGACATTGACAGTCTGCGCGGCGGTGGCGCCGTAACCCGCTGCCTCTCGCCGCGAGAGCACCCGCTCCCCGCGTTGCAGGATCGCGGGTACCTCGTCCGGCCTGAGCCCCGCCCAGCCCCCGGAATGCATGCGCGGGGCATTGGCGAAAGCGAGCGCGGGCACCATGCGACCCGGTCCCGGCGCACCGACCATGCCGCCGGCGTGCAGGATGTTGGCGAAGATCCCGCCGCCGAGATTGCCCAAAACACCGGAAAGCACGCCTGCCAGCGGGCCGAGGATGAAACGCCGGGCTGCGAGCTTCGCCAGATCGGCGATCAGCGAGGTGACCAGGTCGCCGAACTTCAGCTTGCCGGTCTTCACGAACTCGCCGATCGTGTTCTCGGCGCTGCGGAACGCTCCGACCAGGGCGTTGCCGATGTCGCCGCCGATCTCTCGCGCCTTCGTGGCATAGTCGGCCAGGGTCTGGCTCACTGCCGCCCATCCGGTCGCGGCAGCCTCGGCCCCAGCCTTCGTCTGCTCGCCGGCACTGCGCCCGGCGGCTCCGGCACGACCGGCAGCGGTCGTGGCATCGTTCAGAGCCGCCGTCACCCGGTCCGCCGATGTGGCGGCCTCGTCCAGCGGGTTCTCGGCGTCCCCGCCGCTCAGTGCATCGCGCAGCGCCTGCATAGCCGCGCCCACACCATCGAAGGCTCCGGCCCTGGTCTCGGCCGCGCGCCGGCGGTAGCGGTCGGCCATCGCGCCGGCATTGCTGGCGGCGTGATCGAGCATCGAGGCATAAGACTGCGCCCCGAACCAGTCGATCCGCGCGTCGGCACCGATCGTCTCGGCGACCGCATTGAATGTCGGTCCGATGGTGCCAAGGAAATCTGCCCATTTGTTCGACAGGAAGGCCATCAGCCGCAGCCAGATCGCCTCGATATCGGCGCGCAGGGCGCGGAAGTCGTCCACGAAGGAGCCGAGCGCGGCCTTGATCCCGTCCCAGACGGCACGCGCCACATTGCCCATCAGCTCGAGCGCCGCGCCGAAGCCGCCCGCGCCCTGCACCAGTTGCCCGAACCAGTAGATCAGCTCGCCCGCGCCGACGATCAGCGCGCCGATCCCCGTGCGGATGATCGCGCCGCGCAGGAGCACGAGTGCGCCCGACAAGCTGAAGGTCGCGACGCGGGCGGCGACGAACGCCGCGACCCAACGCCCGGCCATGAAGGTTGCGAAGGCGATGCCGATGGCCGCGAGCCTCTCCAGATTGTCGGCCAGCAGGATCAGCCCCTCGGCCACCGTCGAGGAGGCGCCCGCCATCTGGTCCCAAGTTCCGACCAGCTGCAGGGCGGCGTTACCGATCAGCGTGAAGGCATCGCCGATGGTCGCCGGCATCGAATCCGCTTCCTCGCGCAAGAGCTCGAGATTGCCGATCAGCGCCGTGCGGATCACCTCACCGGTGATGGCGCCCTGCTGGCCAAGGCTGCGCAGGCCCGAGACGGTGGTGCCAAGCTCGGAGGCCAGCAGTTCCGCAAGCCGGCCGCCGCTCTGGATCACGGTGTTGAGGTTGTCGCCGCTGAGCGTGCCGAGGGCCATGGCCTTCGACAGCGCGTTCTGGACCGAAGCCGCACGCTCCGCCCGCGCGCCCGAAACCACCATGGCGTTGTTTAGCGCCTCGGTGAAATCGAGGCTTTCCGCCGTCGTCAGCCCCAGTTCGCGCAGCGCCGTGGCGTTGGCGAGCCAGGATTCGGTGGTCTGCCCGAGGCTCGAATAGGTCCGGCGCGCCATGGCAGCGAGCCGGTCCATGACGGCTGCGCCCGCTTCCTGCGAGCCGGTGGCGAGATCGACCCGCGAGCGCAGGTCGGTCCACTGGTCGGCATAGGCGATGAGCTGGCGCGTGCTGATCGCCGCGCCGAGGACGCCCATGACCCGACGCACCACCGCGCCGGTGATGTCGGCCTGCCGCTCGATCCGCTTGAAACTGTTCTCGCCCGCGTCGCCGATCCCCTGGAACTCGGCCTTCACCTGCCGGCCGCCTTCGGCGACGAGGCGGACGGAGACGCGTTTCTGGGCCATGGGTCATCGTTCCCGAAAGGGTGGCAGCGTTCGCCTTGCGCTGAGGCATCGAACGAGGGAGACTCGGGCCATGTCCGAGACCTCCATCCTGTCCCCGAAGTTCCAGATCGCGATCCCGGCGAAGATCCGGGCGTCGCGGGGATGGAAGGCCGGTCAGGTCTTCGCTCTCATCCCGAAGGGGACCGGCATTCTGCTGATGCCGGTGCCGGAGCGAGATGAGCTTGCGGGCATTGCCAAGGCCGCGTCGGCGGGCAGTTACCGGGACCGAACGGATCGCATCTGATCGTCCGGCCCTGGCTGATCTCCGGCCGCCATCTGCTCGTTGAGCTTGCGGACCATCACCGCCTCGATCTCTGGCAGGCATTCGACAGCGATCAGCGGATCGACCCCGAGCGCCCGCGCCATGGCGAGCGCCGCCGTCATGTCCCAACCGAGCACCATGGTCCCGCCCATGCCGGTCGCGATGCGAAGCTGCCCGGTCAGGCGCTGCGCCAGATCCCAGACCTGCCAACCTTCCGGAGTTTCCGGATGGTTCAGCCGCGCCGGACAGTCCGGGCACGGGTGCGCGCAGGCTTCGCAGTAGCGATCGCCCCCACCGAAGTGCCAGTCTGCGAGGGCGCGGAGCCGTTTTTTTCCGCGTCCAGCATCAGATGCGGCGTGAGGCAGCGGGTCTGGAACGCCTCGAATACCGGCCAGATGTCCAGCAGGGCGTCGATCCCTTCCGGGGTGACGGGAACGGGATTGCCGTCGGCATCGCCGACACCCTCCCAGCCGGTGACCACGCGGCGGGCGACCGCCTTCGCCATGACCAGCGCCTGCTCCTCTTTGCTCGCCCCTTCGGGCAGCGCCTCAACAACTGAGTCGTTGCGTGCGGCGACCATGATCGCGGTGGTGACGGGCAGGACATGCAGGCGCAGGCCATGGCCGAGATCGAGCCATTTCGGCTCGCTGGAAAGGTCGAGACGGATCATGGTCAGTAGCTTTCGATGTCGTTGACGAGAACGGCGGTGCACATCCGCCCCAGCGCGGCGTCGCGCGCGGCCTGCCAGTCAAAGCTGGCCTGCACGCCCTGCGGTCCGGAAATCTCGATGCGCGGGCGGGGCAGATAGACGGCGTGGACGGTGAAGGTGAAGCTCTGGCCCGAGGTCAGGCCGTAGGCGAATTCCAGTTCGCAAGGGGCGCCGCTGATCGCCTGGCTGACGAGCGTACTGTCGGCGAAGCGGACCTCGGTGCGGCCGGTGAGCGCGGCGATCGAGGGATCGGCGCCGTCGATCATGCCGTCGGCACGGATGGTCTCGATCCGGTCGAGGTTGTTGGCATAGGTGATCTCGGTCGAGATCACGTTGCCTAGGGCGGTGCCGTTGCGTTTGATCGCGCCGTTGAAATGCCCGAAACGGATGAGGTCGAGCTCTGCCGGCGTCCCCGCGCCGCTGGTCGTGGCCACCGTCTCGCCCTGCGCCACCAGCCGCGCGGTGGCGGTGAGCAGGCCCGAACGCTGCATCTGCCAGCTGAGCTGGTCCAGCACCACGCCGGAATACATCGCGTAGCGCGGCACCTCGGGCATGGCGGTCTCGATCGCCATGCTGGGCAGCGTCCAACTGCCAGACTGAAACGTATGGGTCCAGGGGCCGGGAGAGCTTCCGGTGGTAGTCGGCGCGCCGAAGGCCGCCTTCAGCCAGAAGCCGAAGGCCTCGGCGTCGATCGGCACCACCACGTCGCCATCGGCGGTCACCGCGTCCTTGATGGGCGCAAGAGGATCGCGACCGTAGCCGAGCAATTCCGAGTTCAGGAGCGGCTGTTCCGCTCCGAGCGTGGCGCTGGCAAAGGGCATCCGGGTGTAGCCGCTGCCGGGCGGCGTGCCATAGGTCGTCTCGAACGCGAGCGCCATCCGCGCCCGCGCCCCTTGGGCGCGTGCCATGTCGGTCTCCTTGTCGAAGGGGTTCAGCCGAGCGGGTCGGCCGTGGAATAATGCAGCACCACCGGAATGACGGCCGCCTTCAGGCTGGCTGCGCCGTCCACCGGCAGATCGACGGACTGCGGGGCCTCTGCCTCGACCCAGTCGCAGAGACCGCCGAGCGTGCGGTCGGCGGCGAGCGCCGCGCCGATGCTGGCGCAGAGCGTGTCGAAACCCGTGTCCCGGCTCGCGCCCTGCACCGCGGCTTCGATCTCGGCCCGGTGCTGATAGTGATAGCGCAAGGGCGAGAGCGTCACCTCGGGCTCGCCAGGTTCGCCGTCGCGCAGGATCAACAGCCCGGCTGCCGGTACACGCTCGGGCAATACCTCGCCGCGCAGGGCGGTGGCGGGCAACGCCGAAAGCCGCGCGTGTAGCGCGGCGAGGATGGTTTCACGAGTAGTAGGCATTGGAGCCTGCTCAGGCCAGTTCTTGCAAGATTAGTGCTTCAAGGCTATATAGCTTCCAAGACATGAGGATCGCGTGCCCTGGACCGTTTCCTTCGCCGACGAGTTCGAGCCGGAGTTCGACGAACTCGACGAGGAGGTTCAGGACGCGATCTTCGCCCGAGTGCTGCTCCTCGAGCGTGAGGGACCGTCGCTCGGACGTCCGCATGCCGACACCCTGACCGGGTCGAAGCACGCGAACATGAAGGAGTTGCGCTGCAGCGCCGCAGGCGGCGTCTGGCGCATCGCCTTCGCTTTCGATCCCGACCGGCAGGCGATCCTGCTCGTCGGCGGGGACAAGTCGGGTAGCAGCGAGAAGCGCTTCTACAAGCAACTGATCGCGCGGGCTGATGAGCGGTTCGACCGCCACCTAGCCAGACGGAAAGGATGACGATCATGGCACGCAGCCTTCAGGACAAGCTCGCAAGCCTCGACCCGGCACGCCGTGCAAGGATCGAAGCCGAGGCCGATCGTCTGCAAACCGAGTACCTGACCTTGCAGGAACTGCGCAAGGCGCGGGAACTGACGCAGGTGCAGCTTGCCGAAGCCTTGGGGGTCCAACAGGCGACCGTCGCGAAATACGAGCGCCAGAGCGATCTCCTTCTCTCGACGCTCGCGAGCTACGTCCGCGCCATGGGTGGCTCGCTGAAGCTGACGGTCGAGTTTCCCGGCAAGGAGCCAGTCGCACTCGACGGGCTTGGCGATATCGATGAATCCCGCGGTCGGCGGCGTGGAGAACGCGCCGACGCTGCTGCTGCCCGTCCGTAATCTTCATCCGGCATCCACCCAGTTCGTCACGATCAGCCCCGGCACCGCATCGCGCGCCCGTTCGGCATCCCGCGCGAGGTTCAGCCGTTTCGGCAGCCTGACCTGCGGGACCAGCAGGAAGATCGGCACGGTGGTCAGTCCTCGGCCGGTCTTCGACCGCGATGCCACGGCACGGCCCTTCTTGTTCAGTCGTCCCTCGACGACCAGCAGGCTCGGACCCGTCCGACGATAGACGAAGCGCAGGCGCAGGCCGGTGCGACGTTCCCATTCACCGGGCGTGATCCGCCCGCCGCGCAGGGACTTGCCCGCTGCAGGCGTCGGGATCGCCAGCCAGAACCCGTTCTTCGAGCGGATCAGCGGGCCGGTATCGTGCGCGCCGACGATCACCGGCGCCTTCGACCAGACCAGTGCCGCCGCATTGAGGCTGGTCCTGCCTTTCGGGAACTGCTCCGACCGGATGGTGCGGGCAAGCCGTGCCCCGAGACCTGCGCCGGTGATCTGCGCACGCCAGGCAGTCTTGAGGCCGGTCCCGGCATCGCGCATCGCCGTGGTCACGGCCTTCTCCCCGGCCTTCACCTCCGCTTCCATCAGGCGGACGATATCGCCGACAATGCTGACGCCGAACCTCATGCGGGCCTCAGATCGAGAGTCCAGACAAGCCGCTCGCGGTCGCGGACGGGTTCGCCCTGAATGAGGAAGGCATCGCTGTCGATCTCGATCCGGTCGCCGGGACGCGGGTTCGGAACCTCGGTCACGCGCAGGTCGATCCGCGTCGTTTCCGACCAGAGCTGCGCATCGCCGAAGTCGGTGATCGCATCGGCCCGTCGGGCGACGACGCGCACCGGAACGGGCGCGCCGCCGTCAACGATGTAGACAGCATCCCGACCGATGTTCGGATCGGCGAAGAGCGCACTGAGCGCGGCGACGAAAGCACTCATCAGAAGCTCGCGTTCAGGCGCACCCTGCCGATGGTGTCGCTCGCGCCGCTCGCCACGGCCTCGACGGCCACACCGATGAGCGTGTTATCGGTCGAAACGGTCGTGGTGCGCTTGTTGGTATCGTCCCAATAGACCTTTGCGCCGACGGTCCAGGCCTGGCTGCCGACCTTCGTCAGGTCGAAGACGCCGACGAGCACGGTCTCGACGGGCTCGCCACTGGCGGCAGTTCCTGCGGCCACGCCGAAGATCGAGCCGACGAGCAGGCCCTCGCCGGAGACGACGGCATAGGGGGCGGTCAGGGTGATGGTGTTGCCGGGCTGGACGTAGTTTTTCACGGCGGGGTTCCTTTCGCGGAAACGGAAACGGGCGGCCCGTCAGGACCGCCCGGATGTCAGGATTCGGGACGGGGTGCGCGTTACGCACCCGGGTTCTTGTAGAGGCCGCGCCAGTCGATGGCCTTGGCGCCGAAGTCGAGGCGGCACTTGATCTCGACGCCGTCGACGTCGAAGCCGTTGCGCGTCTCGATGTAGGCGCCCTGCTGACCCTCGAGATAGGCGTATTCGATGGTGTCGATCTGGTTCGGGCTCGCCGCCAGATACCACGCCGTCTCGCTGGCGGCGTCGAGCCGGGGCTCGCTGATCGGTGCCAGCGTGCGGATCGACTGGGGCACGACATTCCCGCTCTGCGCCGGCACGAGGTTCTGGGCGACCAGTTGCTCGGCCTTCAGTTCCAGCGCGGCGGGCACGATCAGGAAGGCGGGACGGATGTTCAGCACCGTCTTCTTGTCGAGCCCGGTCTGTTTCGCCATCGCCGCGCGCGCCGCACCGACGCTGGTGACGTCCAGCGCCGCACCGGTGCCAGCGAGGTTCCTGTGGTTGGCATGGAACAGCGCCGTGCCGTCGGCCATCGCCGGGTTGGAGGTAACGATCCCCCAGACCACGTCGGATTCCAGCTGCGCGATGGAGTTACCGTACATCGCCGGAATGCGGGTGAAGGCGTCGAGATCGTCGTTGATCAGCACCTGGCGGGTGATCGCGACCACCCGGCCGTAGGTCTTGACCTTGTAGCTCTCCTTGCTCTCGCCGAGCGTGCCGCGCTTGAACTCACCGCTTTCGCCCACTTCCAGCAGCTGCGGCGCCTCGCCGAGCTGCACCCGATGCATGGCCTTGAAGTCGGTGGCGAGCACCTGGCGGCAGAACAGCATGAAGGTGCGGGGATAGGCCTCGTAGGCCTGTCGTAGGGTCTTGTTGGTGACGGCCGACAGGATCTCGGGGAAGTCGGAGGTCGAATGCAGCGCGCGGGTCGCCACCTCGTCGCGCGACAGGCCCCGCGTGTTCACCCCGGCATTGCCGAGGCTTTCGCGGGCTAATTCCAGCAGCGTCATGCCGCGATACTGGCGCGCGGCATCCTCGAGCGGGAACAGCGTCGGGCTGTAGCGGTGCAGCAGCGCGCTGGCCACCGCGTCGCGACGGGTGATGCGCTCGTCGCGTCCGCCGAGCGGGATCGATACCTGGCCGAAGGTCCGGGTCTCGTCCGACTTCGTGGCGACCTGATCGAGGATCAGGCGGCGGGCCTCGTCGACGCTGATACCGCGCTTCACCAGATCCTCGGCGAAGCTGCGCTCGAGGTTCAGGCGGCCCGCGAGATCGTAGATGGTCGAGACGCGGTCGCGCTCCGCCTCGCGGGCGCGGGTGGCGACGGTCTCGGTGTCGGGCGCTTCCGGCTTCGCTGATGCGGTCTTTTGGTTCGAGGGCCCGGGCTGGCTGCGCGTGTCGGTGGCATGGGCCTGCGCCTCGGCCGCACCGGTCTTGTCGTCGGTCATGGTGGTCTCCTCGGTCGCTGCCGTCTCGTTGGTCTGGTCGGCCGGAGCGGCCGGGGTCTTGTCGGTCATCGGGGATGCTCCTTGCTCTGTGGGGGCGTCCCGGCGATGGAGGACGCAATCATGTTGTTCGCCCTTGGCGCGGAAGCCAGCAGCGGGATCGGCGCCGACCGGCACGGCCGAGATCTCGAAGGGCGTCCAGTCGACCGCCCGCCAGAGCTCGCGCCCGCCATCGGGTTTCGAGATGTCGAAGCGATGGACCTGGTAGCCGATCGAGACCGCGCGGATGTGCCCGGCCTGGATGTCGCGCCAGATCGGCTCGACATCGGCCCGCTCGCTGATCCGCACCTGCGCGATGCCGCGGCCGTTCTCGATGCGCGCCGTTCCCGGCACGACCGAACCGATGACGGCGTCGAGCGTGTCGATCTCGTGCACCTTCAGGAAGGGCGCGCCCGCGTTCAGCCGTTCGAGCCGTACATGGGCGGGGTCGAGGCTCAGCTCCTCGTCATAGGACTCGCCGAAGAAGCTGGCGCGGCGGACGCGGGCGCCCGCCGACCAGATCACCTCGACGGTGCGGGCGTCGGTATCGACGCTGTTCGGCGCAAGCTCTGCCGTCCGGCGCATGGCCGGCAGTTCGATCATCGTATCCATGGGGTCAGTCCTATTGGTCGGCCTGCGCAGGATCGGCTGCCTGCGCGCTGCCGGTCTTGGTGACGCGGCGGGGATCGCTGTCGAGCACCAGCCCGAGCGCGTCGAGCTTGGCGTTGGTCGCGGCGATCTCAGCCAGCACGGCGTCGGGATTGCGGCCCTGCTGCGCGATCACCTCGGCCAGAGTCATGGTGCCCGAGCGGATCGCCAGCAGGTTCGCCATCGCATCTTTCTGCGGATCGACCGCCTCGAACTTCGGCGGCGACCATTCCACCGGCACTTCCGGTGTTGGGATCTGGCCCGCCGCCCATGCGGCCTCGGTGAACCAGCGCCAGACGGGGGCGCAGAGCATCGGGATGAAGAGCTGCCACTGCACCGCATCGATCATCCGGCGGAACTCCACCAGCCCCGCCCGGATCGAGGAATAGTTCACCTGGCTCAGATCGCCGGTCAGCAGCTCGTAGGGCACGCGGAACCCGGCCGAGATCGTGTGCAGGCTGGCGCGCTTGTATTCGCCATAGCCGCCGGTGGCTGCGGGCTGGTTGAAGCGGATGTCCTTGCCGCCGCGGGCATAGGCGATCAGCCCCGGCTCGAACTGCTCGACCCGGTTGCCATCGGCATCGACCACGGCGGGCGCGATGCCCTGCTGCGCCTCGTCATCGCCGAAGACGATGGCGGTGACGCAGGCCTCGGTCTTCTTGCGGACGATTTCGGCGACCTCGTAATCGTCGAGATCCCGCAGCGCCCGGATCACCGGCGCGCCCCATGGAACGCCACGCGCCTGCGTGCGCTGCTTCTCGTAGACATGAGCGATCTCGGTCGCCGGCACAGGCCGGGACCCGAGCCCGCCCTGAAGCGCGCCCCAGGCATCGCCGGGGTGTTCGCTGTGCAACCAGTAGGTCCGGCGTTTGCCGACCGGGTCGAACTCGATCCCCTGGACGAGACGACCAGCGCCGAGGACGCCGGATTTCGTGGCATCGAGGAAATCGGCCTCCAGCACCTGAAGCTGCAATGGCACCGGCAGACCGTCCGAGGATCGCCGCAGGCGACGCCGCACCAGCACCTCGCCCGCTTCGATCATCTCCCGGCAGATCAGCGTTTGCAGCCCGTAGAAATCGAGCTGGCCATCCGCATCGCAAGCTTCGGCCCATCGTTCGAAGAGATCGTCGACGCGGCGGTCCAGCGCCTCGTCGCCGCTCGCGGCGCGCGGCATGATTCCCGCGCCGACGATGTTGTTCACCAGCACCGCCACGGCCTTGGCCGCATGCGGGTTGTTGCGCACGAGATCGCGCATCCGGTCGCGCAGCAGCGCCCCGGCCATGCCGATCTCGGTATCGGCCGAGGATCCGGGCGCGCGCCAGCCATCGGTGCGACGCCCTCGCGCAGCGCCGTCATAGCCCCGCGCGAGCGTCTCGAAGGCTTGCCGTGCCAGCACCCGACGTGCAGCGGCCCGCGGGGCGACCGACGCGATGGCACGGTCGAACCAGTTCACGGCCATCAGCGATCCCCGCGCGAGAAGCCCGCGAGACCGGCCACCGGCAGCGGTCGGCCGACACCCGCGATGGCGCGCTCAATGGTACGGATGCGGGCGAGCAGATCCTCCGCCGAGCCATAGTCCACCGACTTGCCGTCATAGCTGACGCGGGTCGTGCCGCTGGCATAGGCACGGCGCAGAGCCGAGAGTTCGGTTTCCGTCCAGTCGGTCATGTTCAAAACCATCCCTCCCGCCGCCCGAGCCAGTCGGAGCGGCGCTTGCCCTGCGGAGCCTGTCCCGGCCGGTTGATCTGCCCGGCGGGATCGCTGTCGGTCGGCGCCGCCACGAGCTGATCCTCGAGGTCGCGCCATTTCTCGTCCGGCCAGCGATCCGCGCCCGCGATCCAAGCGGCGGCGCGGGCGTAGACTCGGCAGTCCAGCGCCTCGTTGCGTTCGCGCAGCTTCTGCCATTCCAGCCGGGCGAAGCCGCGCTTCGTGCGCACGGTGACCAGTTGCTCGGCCACGAATTGCTTCAGCCATTCGTTCTCGACCCAATGCGGCAGGTGCAAGGAACCCGGCGGAAACGTCGCGCCCCCGGCCATGTCTTCCTCGGTCGGCCGTTCCAGCCGCAGGAAGCGGTAGGTCTCGGCCTTGAAGGTCGACACCGCCACCGTCCAGAGCCGGGCGCCGCGCCGCAGCCGCTTCCCGCCTTCGGTCGCGTCGACGAAGGTCGGCCCCGACACCGGGCTGGAGCGGTTGAACCCCTCGACGCCCTTGACCGGCGATACCTGCCCAAACCCCTGCGCCCGCGACCAGGAATAGACCGCCGGGGCCTCGTAACCCGTGTCGATGGCGAGCCGCGCGATGCGCAGATGCGCGCCGCACTCGTGCGGCCAGGACCGGTCCAGCAGGGCGGTCAGGTCCGACCAGGCGTCATGGCGATCCGGGCCACCCTCGATCACGACATGATCGACGAGCCAGCTTTCCAGCCCGCGACCCCAGGCCCAGACATCGACCTCGATCCGGTCCTTCTGCACATCGGCCCCTGCGGTCAGGAACAGCCCGCCTGCGGGCACGGTGCCGGGGCGCCATGCTTCGCGACGGTCGTAAAGCCGCTGCCACTCGGGCGCTTCGCCGGTCTCGACCCAGGTCTCGCCGAGGATGGTGTTGCGGAACGCCTTGATCGCCTCATCCGACCCTTGGGCCGCCTCCCAGCCGCGGGCGATGCGCGGCCAGCTGAGCCAGCCCACCGGCGAGTAGAGCGCCGAGAGGTGATAGCCGACCGTCGACGGATCGGCGGCAATTGCAGTCGCGCGCCATTCGCCGCCCTCCAGCATCGCCGTCTTGTGGTGTTCCGCGATGGGCATGTCGCAGCCCTCGCAGATGTATTCCGCCGTTTCCGGCTTGCCCTTCTGCCAACGCAGCCGCTCGAACTTCAGCCATTGCATCGCGCCGCAATGCGGGCACGGCACGAAGTAGCGTCGTTGATCCGATGCCTCGAACTCGCGCTCGATGCGCGACAGTCCCCGGATCGTGGGTGTCGAGACCAGCAGCACCTTGCGCCGGTGGGCGAAGGTCAGCGACCGGGCTTCGGCCAGCGTGACCGGATCGCCTTCCTCGTCGGCCGAGGCCGGATAGGCATCGACCTCGTCGAGGAAGATGTAACGCGCCGGGGTCGAGCGCAGCCCGACCGCCGAGTTCGCCCCGGTCATGATCAGGATGCCGCCCGCGAACTCCTTGGACAGCATCGTGTTGCCGGCATCGCGGGATCGCGCCGGTTTGACTCGATCCCGCAGGTCCGGGCTTTCATCGATCAACGGGTCGATCCGCTGGCGCGAGTTGCGCTTGGCCAGTTCCACCGTCGGCTGGACCGCCAGCATCGGGCCTGGCGCCTGGTGGATCACGAAGCCGATCCAGTTGTTCCCCGCCTCGGTCGCGCCGACCTGCGCTGCCTTCTGAAACACCACCCTCTGCGCCGGATCGCCGGGCGACAGCCGGTCCATGATCTCGCGCATGTAGGGCGTGCGCACCGTGCGATACCGCCCCGGTTCGGCCGAGGCGCGGCCCGAGAGCATCCGGTGCCGGTCCGCCCATTCCGACACGGTCAGGTCGGGGTCGGGCCGCAGCCCGTTGCCCCAGGCACGCAGGATCTCCGCCGCGCCATCGAACCCGGTCAGGCCATCGTCACCATGCTCACCATCATCGGAAGTCGGGCCGGACCTCGGCGAGTTCGTCGAGGTGGGCGCGTACATGTTTCTCCAGAGCCTTCTGCATCGCGGCAGGCTCCACGCCGAGATCGGCCGCCATCAGCGCCGCCGCGCGCGCAGGCCAGTTCACCCATGAATCCCGTTCCTCCCGCGCCAGCCGGAACACCAGCGCCAGCGCCCGGACCCGGTCGATCAGTTCTCCCTTCAGCTTCTGGAGACGGATGCGTCGCTCCTGCGCCTTCAGCACCTCATTCGCCGTCTTCGCCTGCAGGAAGGTCGTGCCGCTGCCGACGATCGGCGCGGCGATTCCCTGTTCGCGCAGCGTGTCGCCAACGGCGGCCACCGCCGCCTCGGGGACGGGCTTCAGCTTCGGCGTAGGCGGTTTGCGGGTCTTGGACGGGTCCGTCGCCTCAGTACGCCGCGCATCGCTGGCCGCCGCGTTGATGCTGCCGTCGGGATAGAGGACCAGCCGATCAGCCGTCTTCGCCTTCTGGATCGCGCCGCGCGACAGACCGACATGCGCGGCGTACTGGCGCTCGCTCATGCCCTGCATCGACGGCTCCGATTATCATTCAGATTCAGGTGCTTATTGAGTTGATAAGCAGCGCGACCGGAGCGAACGTCACTCCAACGACGCGATGCAACTCGACCACGGAGTCGCCACGATGACCCGCCGCACACAGGACAACACGAAGGCCCTCGACGCCTTCCTCGCCGCCAAGTTCGAGATCGACGCGATGCTGGAACGCCTCGCTGCTCTCAGCGCGGACCACTTCGAGGTCCACCCCGACGAGATCCACTGGGGCCATGTCGGCACCCTGAACCACTACCGCGCCAGACTGCGGGAGATCACCGACATGGCGTTCCGCGAAGACGAACACGCCGAGTAGCGCCAGCCTCTCCGAAGCCTGCCCGCCGCGAGGCGGGCTCGGGGTCGTAGAAGGGCCGCGATGGGCGCGGCCCCGACCATGGAGACGATCCCGATGACCCAGCTTTCCGACACTCAAGCCGTGATCCTCAGCGCTGCTGCTCAGCGCGACGACGGCAACATCCTGCCGCTGCCCGGTTCCCTGCGCGGAGGCGCCGCCGTCAAGGTGGTGGGCGCGCTGCTCTCCCGCGGGCTGATCGCCGAGACGGTGACCGATAGCCAGACGAAGGCCGACGCCGCGCTCAACCGCATCTGGCGCAATGACGAGGACGGTCGCGCCATCCTCCTGCACATCACCGACGCCGGTCTCGCCGCCATCGGCATCGAGCCGGAGGGGCCCGACACCGCGCTCACGAGCGCCAACGAAACGCCGCACGCGGAGGCCCCGGAGGATACCCCGCGTGAGAGCGACACCGCGCCCAAGGCGCGCACGCCGCGCGAGGGCACCAAGCAGGCAACCCTGATCACCATGCTGCGCGCGCCGGAAGGCGCGACCATCGAGGAGATCATGGCCGCGACCGGCTGGCAGTCGCACACGGTGCGCGGCGCGATGGCCGGGGCGCTGAAGAAGAAGCTGGGACTGACCGTCACCTCCGAGAAGGTGGCGGATCGCGGTCGCGTCTATCACATCGCCGACTGAAGGGGGCATCATGACTTCTGATCATTTCCAGCGTCCGGCGAAACTCCCCATCCAGATCATCGGGCCGACTACGCTGAAGAAGGCGCGCGACGCCTATCGAGCACGATGGGGCCGTTCATGGCCTGAAAGCGATAGCTACCTTGCGATCCTGATCATCGAAGCCAAGGAACTCGAGGGCATTGCCCCAAGTTCAAAGGCCAAGCCCGACAAGATTCGTGAGATAACGCTTGAGCTGATGCGCGCCGATCACGAATTCTGAATGAGACAATGCAAGTGGTGAACCGCCGCGTTTCGGGGCGGCGGTTTACGTTCCGGCACGACCGTGATATGCGCGTCCTCGCGAAAATCACCCCGACTTCGATCCTCATCGCTGGTTCCTCATTCGCGGCCCTCCGGACCGCAGGCATTCGCATGTCTGCAAATCCCGGAGGACGAATGATGAACTACAAGCGCAAGAAACCCCGAAGCAAGAGCCGCAGCACCGGCGCGTTCCCGAACGGAACGCCTTCGCACTGGAACATCCTGTTCCACAGCCGTCCGCGCCGTCGCCGCAGCGCCCGGACGATCACTCGGATGCTGCACGGTGCCGATCCCGATACGCTGATCTGGGATCTCGGCAACCACAAGCCGCACAAATACTACTGGTGATGCCATGACCGATGTTTCCACCGATCACGGCACGGTCCTGCCGCCGGGCTCGTCTGCCCTCGTCGTCTCTGCCGAGGGCGAACTGTCCTTCTATCTGCCCGACAATCCGCCGGATGCACCGGTCCCGCGGCTGGTCCAGCTTCTCGTGGCCGTGCTGATGCGGAGCGAGGACGAGGACTGGGTGGAGGAGATGCTCGGCATCTTCGAGGATCAGTCCCGGAACTGACCGCCGACTCGGATCGCCTCGAACAACCTCCGCAGCAGGAAGCTGCGCAGAATCGAGACGACGGTGAAGATCGCCCCGATCGCCAGCGCGTCGTCGAGACGCGCGGGCAGACCGAACAACGGGAAGACCATCAGCTGGGTCACAACCGCGACGCCATAGCCGACGGCGACGTTGGCGCTGGCTTCGACCAGCGACATGAGGCGCGACTGCCTCATGCCGGCGCACCTTTACCCATCGGCCAGCAATTCAGCTGCGAGAGTTCTGAGCGCATGCGCTGCAACCAGCGGGACCACTCCGTTGCCACAGAGGCGAAGCCGGTCCACCCGGTGGGCCAGCCCATCAGCGCCTCGACGAACAGCGGGTTCAAGGTCCGGCGCGTCTCGCAGGAACCACTCCCAGCCATCGGCGTCACTAGGACCTGGCGGCCAAGCAGGCCGTTCACCGGCGTGTTCGCCAACGTCGTCGCTCCGTCCTTGTGGTCCCGCGCGGTGGGCGTCATCCACATTTGGCTGGCGTGGGTCAGGTCCGCCGTCCTGCGATTGCCCGCGCTCGGCTTGCAGCCATCGTTCGCCATCGGCGTCGGCCAGTCCCGCGCCATGCGGTCCAGACCTTTCTCGTCCCTCCGCTCGCCGCCCCGGCTGCGGAAGCTGTCGGTCTGGGGCGTCGGCCATATCGCCGCCGTCGTCGCAAGGTTCATCCCGTGCCTGCCTGCTGCCTGCGAGGGCGTCGGTTTCGTCTGCCGGTTCTCGTTGGCGCTGGCGCGGGGCGTCGGCCAGAGCCGCAGCATCTCCGTCCGGTTCCCGCCACTCGACCGGGTTCCAGAGCAGGCGCGCGGGGTTGGCCAGTTCGTCTCCCTCGCGGATGGCGAGGATGAAGAGCCGCTCGCGCTTGTGGGGCGCGCCGACTTCCGCCGCCGTGAAGAGGCCTGCCGCAAGGCGGTAGCCCATGCCGACCAGTCCGCCGGCGACTTCGGGGAAGCCGAGGCGGAGATGATGGGCGACGTTCTCGAGGAAGACGAAGGGCGGCTCGACCTCACCAATGATGCGGGCGACATGTGGCCAGAGATGGCGCGGATCGTTGGCACCCCGGCGTTTGCCCGCGACGGAGAACGGCTGGCACGGATAGCCCGCAGTGACGATGTCCACTGCGCCGCGCCACGGGCGGCCGTTGAAGGTTCCAACATCGTCCCAGACAGGTGCTTGGTCCAGGGCCGCGTCTTCCATCCGCACCACGAGGACGGCTGCGGCGTAGGTTTCCCGTTCGACATGGCCCACAGCACGATATCCGGGAATGGCGATGGTGAGCCCGAGATCGAGCCCGCCAGCGCCGGAGCAGAGCGAGAGGCCGAACAGGCATGCGTCTGCGGTTCCGGAAGTGCATCCGGAGGAAGGTAGAGCCAGGTCATGCATGTCACGCGGCGATCTCGGGTTCGGTTTCAGACGCGGCCGGGGCATCCCCAAGCCGCTCGGTCCTCACCTGCGCGAATGTCCGACCGTCGCCGTCGAGGATCGCTTCGCGACCCGTTTCGGCCTGCCAGCGCTCCACGGCCACATCGACATAGGCCGGGCTGATCTCCATCGCAAAGACGCGCCGACCATTGGCTTCGCCCGCCATGATCTGCGAGCCGGAGCCCGAGAAGGGCTCGTAGCAGAGCCCGCCGCGCGCCACGTGCTGGCGCATCGGGATCCCGAAGGCGTCGAGCGGCTTCGGCGTCGGATGGTCGGGCCGCTCGTCCCTCGCGAAGCTCGGCATCTCCCAGGTCGAGGGCAATGTCTCGTCCGCCACCTTCGGCGGTCGGTTGGGGCGCCGCCAGCCCATGAAGCATGGCTCGTGCTTCCAGAGGTAATGCGAGCGGGTCAGGACGCCCCGGTCCTTCACCCAGATGATCTGCTGGTGAACGAAGGCGCCGGCCTTCTCCCAGCAGGCCTCCAGCATCGCCTGGCGACGCGAGGCGTGCCAGCAGTACCAGGCGGCATCCTCGGTGATCGCCTCGGCGATGGCAGCGGCGATGAAGCCGTCGTAGAGGTCCGCGCCCTGCGAGCTGTCGTCCCAGGTCACGCCGTAGGACTGGCTCCAGTCCTTGTTGCGCGTCGGGTGGTTGGAGCCGTCATAATCGACGAGATACGGCGGGTCGGTCGCGAACAGCACTGCGCGCTCGCCGTTCATCAGGCGGCGGACATCGGCATGGGAGGTCGCGTCACCGCAGAGCAGACGATGCTCACCGAGGATCCACAGATCGCCGGTCCGCGAGGCCGGGTTGCGCGGCGGTTCGGGGATGGTCACGGGCGGAACCGAGCCGCCAGCCCCGCCGTCTTCATCGTCTGCGTCCGGGTCGAGCGCGAGGAGCTTGTCGAGTTCGCCGTCAGAGAATCCGACCAGCGACAGATCGAAGTCCTCGGTCAGCAGTCCCTGCAGCTCGGCGGACAGCAATGCCTCGTCCCAGCTTCCGAGTTCCGTCAGCTTGTTGTCCGCGACGCGGTAGGCCCGGCGCTGCGCCTCGGTCAGATGACCGAGCACGATCACCGGTGCCTCCGTCAGCCCGAGCTGCGTGGCAGCCAGAACGCGGCCGTGGCCCGCGATAAGCTCCCCGTCCTCGGCCACGAGGCAGGGCACGGTCCAGCCGAACTCGGCCATGCTGGCGGCGATCTTCGCGACCTGGTCGGGCCCGTGCACCTTCGCGTTCTTCGCGTAGGGCTGGAGCCTGGCCAGCGGCCATATCTCGATCTGCTCGGGAGCAAAGCTCAGCGTCATGGGCAAGGCGTTTCCGTCGTGCGAGTGGATTGCCGGCTGGCTTCCGGACACTGGATGCCGCGCTGGACTCCACGCGGGGTCCAGCAACGTCCGGGCTATCAGGACGGAAAGTCAGCGTTCATTGGGATCTGCGCGGGGTTCGGGTGGATCCGGCTTCCGGGTGGCTTCCCAAAAATCCGGCCCTGTCGCTGGCGATGCGCCGCGCTTCGCCCGCCAGCATACGGTTTTCGCGAGGAAGGACCCGCGAATTCGCCTGACGTGCCGGCTTCGGCGCGAGGCGCATCAATGCGAAGGGGAGAGCGAGCCCTTCGGCGCACTCTCCCCATCTTGTCCTTCGGATAGCACGATCATGTTGCAGATGTCGAAGGGAAAAGTGTTGCAACACATTGGAGTCACTGCGCATTCAGCCGCGCCGCAATCTTGGTGAGCGCGAGCTGCCAGCGCCGCCAGGCGGTCGTGCGGTCGCAGCCAAGCTCGCCGCTGATCTGCTTCCAAGGCACGCGGGCCGCGCGAGACCAGACCAGCTTCCGTTCGGCTTCCTCGATCCAGAGCACCCAGTCGAAGGTCTGCTCGAGCCGCGTGATCGCGGCGGCCGACGGCCGGATGCGCATCGGCTCGGGCTCCATGAAGGCGATCTCACGACTCGTCCGGACGATCTCCGGCCAGGTGTTGAAATAGCCCTGTACCTTCACCGGCGGCAGCTTGCGAAGGGTGCGGAACGCCTCCTCGAAATGGTCGGCGACGTCGTCGGCGGTCCAGATGCGGTCAGCCATGGCGTGCCTCCCTTTCCGAGGGGCGCGGGCCGTAGAGCTTCTCGCCCAGCTGCCGGACCAGTTCACGCTCGGGCCATGTCAGCCGGTCATCATCGGCGGAGACCGCAAGGACGCCCTGTTCCTGCCAACCCTCGCGCTTGACCCGCTCGGGATCCCGGCGTTCGCCGCCGTAGCCTTTGGGATGCCACCTCATGCGACACCACCGTTCGTCTCGATCGCCCAGAGCAGGATCGCGATGGCGTCCGCCTCGTTGTCGTCGACGGGGCTGAACCCACGCGCGCGGACGGCTGCGATCATCGCGGCCTTGTCGGCATTGCCCCTGGCCGTCGCGTGACGCTTGATCGTGCCAACCGGGACGCCCTCGTAGGGCACACCCCGCAGTTCGGCCCATGCGGTCAGCGTCGCCATGAGCCCGCCGTAGATGTGGCTCGCGTCGGTGCCTGCATGGCGGCGGACCTCCTCGAACCAGATCGCCGCGATAGGCCCGGACAGCCGATCAATCTCGGTCAGCCAGCTGGTGAAGCGCAAGTAGCGCATGCCGCCGCCATCGAAGCGGCCGGGGCGCAGCGAGACGGTGCCGCTGGTGATCAGACCGTCGTGGCTACGCAGCGCCCAGCCGGTCGAGGTGCCGAGGTCGAGCGCAACGATGCAGCGGTTGCGGGGCGTGGCGAGCGACAGCGATTCAACCCTTGCGCCGTCGGAATTCGGGATCAGAGTCGGCTGAGCCATGACGGGCCTCCTTTGCCGGTGGCTTGTGGTGGTGGAAGACGACGGCGGTCTGGTGCTTGGCGGTACGGGGCCGCCGTCGTCGGATCGGGTGTCAGAAGCCATGGGCGGAGGCGCGCGAGGCCCCGCGACGTATGGGGGCGAAGCGCACCCTGATGGGTGGCCGCCCCATACGTAGTATGGGGGTTTCCCTATAAGTCCTCGGAGCGACGCAGGCGTCTGTGAAGAAAGGAAATTTCTCCGTTTCGGAGGACGAACAACGAGGACATGGTTGTTCGTCCTCGTCCTCCGCAAGCCATTGACTTTGTTGGCTGAGGACAAAGTGAGGAAGAGGACTGACAACTTCGTCCTGAGGACGAGGAAGATTTCGGCGAGGACGAAGTCAGTCATCGAGACCCTCCGGGTAGACCCAGATGGCGGGGTTCTCGACCTGCAGGCAGGCTCCCGTGCTGGCGCATTTATAGTGGCTCGGCAGCACCGGCTGGCCTTCGCCCAGAACCTCGCCGGTATCGGGATCGATCTGGGCATCCGTCCCGAAGCGCATGTCTTCGACGACGAGATAGCCGAAGCGGGAGCGCACTACGGCCATGCCGAAGGGGCGGCCATCACGCAGGAACTTGATCTGCCCCTTCGTCGTCAGCACGCCGATCCGGTCTCGGATCGTGTACTTGCTGCCCAGACCTGCCTTGTTCTCGAAGGCCTCACCGAACTGCGTGGAGGTGTAGAGCCGCCCGGCCGCCGCTTCCTCGTGCAGGATCGTGAGGATCACGTCTCCCTTGCGGAGCCGCTCAGCATCGAGCTTCGCACCGACCTCCTTGCGCACCAGGCGCTCGTTCATCGGGTTCAGCTCGACCCATTCGCCCTTCACCTTGTCGATCAGCTTTCCCTGCAGCGCAGGTCCGTTGCGAAGCTCGATTTCGAGTCTGCGGACGGTGCTGTCCTCGTCGGGAAGGTGCATCAACAGGCCGGTGGTGTAGAAACCGCGCAGCGCGCTGGCCCCGGAAAGGGCGAGAAAGGGATCGTCCTTGACCTGTTGCCTGGTGGCCTTGCGCGTGTGGTGGGCGAGGATGACTCCCGCCTCCGGATTGATCGCCTCGCGGAGGGACTCCACCCGATCCTTCAGGAAGAACATCATGGCGGCGTTGTCGTTCTCGCCACCTCCGTCGGGGCCACCGTCGAAGAGGTTGCGGATCGGATCGATGACGATGATGTCGGGCGGCGCATCCGGAAATGCCGCCCGGATCGCCTCGGTGACACGGGCGACGCCATTGGCGTCGAGGAGCAGCCTGAGTTTCGGCGTGGCGATGAAGGTGTCGCGCGCGGCGGCGATCACGGTGGCGGGCAGCGCGATCTGCTGCATGCGCTCGCGCAGATAGTGATACTGGATTTCGGCCTGCAGGTAGAACACGCGCAGCGGCCGGGGCGGCGTGAAGCCGAGGAACGGCACGCCCGCCGCCATGTGCACGAGCCAGGAGATCAGGAAGTCGCTCTTGCCGACCTTCGGCGCGCCGCCCAGCACCAGAAGTCCGCCGGGGGTCAGGACGCGCGGCCCGATGATGTCCTCTGGCATCGGGCTCGTGTCGTCGAGCAGCGCGCCGAGACTGAAGGTCGGAAGGTCGGCCGGTACCGTCATCGCGCTGTCGAGGCGAAGGAGCGGCGGCCCGTGCCGCTTGATGTGCAACTCCCACAGACGGTTCGTCTCGCGCTTCAGCCGGTCGAGCGGCCAGGACGGACGCAGCATCGCGGCGTTGTAGCCGCAGATCGCCGTCCAGCCCTCGTCCATCGACATCCGGCCCTCGTGGACGAGGCGCAGGAAATAGCCGATGGCGGCCGAGGCGCCCTCGAAACGGGACCAGTCATCCACGCCGCCTTCGTGGACCGCGGTCACGAGGACATCGTCGATGGCGGGTTTCTGGCGCTGCTCGGCGGTGGCCATGCCGATGCCGGGCATGGGCGGCATGTCGGCGACGCGCTCGGCTATCTCGGCGAGATCGACCTCCATCCCGGTCGCCTCGCGGATCTGCACGAGCCGGGTCAGCCCGCCCTTGTGATAGACGGTGCCGGGGACGCGGATGGGCTGGTGGGCCGAGCGGAAATGCGTGTCGCCGCCGACCTTCAGCGCGATCTCGCCGCGAAGCTGGCAGAGCATGGCGAGGTCCGCGCCTTCCGCTGGCTCGGTCAGTTGCCACCAGACATGGAGCTTGGTCGCGCCCTCGAGCGTGCGCCCGCCGCTCTCGACGATCAGCGTCGGGCGGCCGAGATGGTGGACGAGGTGATCGAGCTTGGCGGGGATGTCGCCCGAGTCGAGATCGACCACGAGGCTCTGCATCTGAGTCACGTCGGCGGCGCGAGCCTGCCCGGTCTCCGCGACCGTGCCGGGGATGACATAGACCGCTGCGCCCTCTCGCGCGGCCCAGCCCGCGAAGGTCGCGAGCTTCTCGGGCGCCGTGGCGTCCGCCTCGATCCAGATGTTGTGCGGGCGGCCATCCTTGCCCTGACCCTTGTCGACGAAGCCGCGAACCGGGATCAGACCCTCGGAGTAGCCGAAGACCACGTCGAGGAAGCGGGCGATCTGGCTCGCATCCGGTTCGACCGCGAAGGGATCGGGCAGCGGCGGCGCGTCGTTGAAATCCCGCCAGGGGTTGAAGTGGATGATGTTGTCGTCGCTCATGCCGGCAGACTCCAGCAGCGCTCGGCCCAAGGGCAGAAGCGGCATTCGAAGAAATCGCGATTGGCGGCGATGCGCGGCAGCAACTCGCCCGCGTCGGTCGCCTGCAGGATCCGCACGCCGCGATCCGACATGCGCTGCGCGAGATCGGCATCGAACGGGACCAGTTCGTGATGAAGCTCGGCCGTGTCCTTGTTGATCGCGGTGAACACTGCGGGCGCGGCCGAGATGCCGGGGACGGTCGCTTCCATGTAGGCTTGATAGAGCGCGATCTGGGCGGCGTAGACCGGCTTCGACTTCGTCACGCCGTCCTTGACGCAGGCGCGCCAGTTCTTCGCGTTCATGGTCTTGCATTCCCAGAGCGCGGGAACGGCGAGACCGAAGCCCTCGGGCCCGGCGGCGATGATGCCATCGACATGGCCGCGGATGCGCCCGCCCGCGACGGAGAAGCCGAACTGGCCGCAATCGGGCCGGTTGCCCTTCCTCGTGTAGAGATCGAAGCCCGCGCCGCGCAGCCAGGTGACGGCGAGATCCTCGAGCGCATGACCGATGGCGAAGATGCGCAGCGCCTGGCCGGTGAATTCCTGGCCGTCGTCCTTCGGCGTCGCCGTGAACTCGAACTGCAGGGCGCGCTCGCAGGCATGGCCGAGGCGCGATCCGCCCAGATAGTCGCGGGGCGGCCGCATCGCCTGATCGGCGGTCAGCGCCTGATCTACAGCGGCGTTGACCCGGTCGGCGAAGCTGGGGTGGTGGTTGAAATCCAGCATCAGAACGGCACTTCCGGCGTCTGCGCCCGGGCGATGTCGGACATGGCCTCGCGGAAGCCCTCGACGGCCTCCTCGATCAGCGCGCGCACCTGCGCCTCGGTCAGATCGGCGAGCGGAGTGGCCCAGCCGATCTCCTCCATCAGCAGCGCCACGCGCTTCATGGTGGCGGTGATCGCGGCGCGTTCCTCTTCGGTCAGGTCAACCATGGCGACACCCCGCGCCAAGCGCGTCCAGAAACCCTGGCAGGACATCGAGCAGAACCAGACCGAGGGCCGGGGCCGCTTCGACCGGAACGGATCGGACCAGCCAAAACCACGGGTGGGTTGCCGGCAGACAGCACAGAGCGTTCCACGCGGATGCCAGAGTCGCCGCCGGTCCTCGGCCGTGATGGGGGTGATGGAGGCCATGGGTCATGCCGCCCTCCGTTCGGGCCCGGCGGCCGTGTCGATCAGCTGCCGGATGGCGCGCTTGTTGAAGCCGAAGGTCATCAGCGCCGAAGCGCGATAGCGCGTCAGGCCGAAGTCGTGTCGGCACTCGGGCGGCAGGTATTGCAGCTGCTTTTCGGTCGGCGGCTGACGCAGCCAGGAGCGGGTCTTGAAGGCGCTCTCGTCGCTCTCGTGGGTGTTGAGCCAGTCGTCCGCCTGCGCGAGGCAGACGGTGCGCTCGCCCACGCCCAGCAGTCGCGGGCGTTCACCCTTCGCCCCGCCGATCGCGTACCAGACCCCGTCCAGCCAGAAGATGCCGCCCCAGGCCATGAAGCCCGTGGCCATCAGCGCGTCGTTTGTGCCGAAGAGGTCGACCCATGCGAAGCTCGACCGCTTCAGGAGGTCGATCTCGGTCATCATGAAGCCGGAGAGCGGCGCGGCGGCCCCGCCTTCGCCCGCGTCGGGATCTTCGCGCGGGAGCGCCTCGCCGCAGATCGGGCACTCGGTGACGGCGAGCGGAATCTCCGCCTCGCAGGCAAGGCAGATCTTCGTCGGCGCCTCGCCGGTCTCGGTCTTGCCGTCGAGATCGACATCCTGTTCCAGCGTGCCGTGGATCAGGCTCGACGTGCCGAAGTCGAGGACGATGCAGTCGGTCTTGACGATACCGGGGTGTTCCTCGGGATCGACGGTGCGCAGGCCGCGCCCGACCATCTGGATCATGGTGGACTTGTAGGAGCTGGGCCGCAGCAGCACGACGCAGGAGGTGGGCGGGTGATCCCAGCCCTCGGTCAGCACGGCCACGTTGACGACGACGCGGATGTCGCCCGCCGCGTAGCCCGCGAGGAGCGCCTTGCGGGTCTCGGCCGCCAGATCGCCATGGATCAGCGCGGCGGAAATGCCTGCCGCCCTGAATGCATCGGTGACGTGCTCGGCATGCGCGACGGTGGAGCAGAACACCGCGGTCTGCCGGTCGCCCGCCTTTTCCTTCCAGTGCCGGATCACCTCATCCGTGACGGGCGCGCGGTCCATGATGCCCGCCACCTCGGCCATGTCGAAATCCGACATCGTCTTGCGGACGGAGCGCAGCTCGTCCTGCACGCCCACATCGATGACGAAGGTGCGCGGCGGCACCAGATGGCCCGAGGCGATCAGCTCGCCCAGCCGCACCTGGTCGGCGACATTGTCAAAAACCTCGCGCAGGCCCTTCCTGTCGCCCCGGTTCGGCGTCGCCGTGACCCCGAAGATCCGGGCATCGGGATTGGTCTCGCGCACCCGGTCGATGATGCGGCGATAGCTGTCGGCGACAGCGTGATGCGCCTCGTCGACGACCAGCAGGTCGAGGCGCGGCATGTCGGCGAGGTTGGAGGCCCGCGCCAGCGTCGGCACCATGGCGAAGGCGACCTGACCGCTCCAGGACTTTTCCGTGGCATTGATCACCGAGGTGGCAACGCCCGGCACGACGCGCTGGAACTTGGCGCGGTTCTGCGCCGTCAGCTCATCGCGATGCGCCAGCACGCAGGCCTTGGCGCCGTCGCCGATCATCTCGCCGGTGACCGCCGAGAGCATGATGGTCTTGCCCGCGCCGGTGGGCGCCACACCCAGCGTGTTGCCGCGGGAGGCGAGCGCAGCCACGCTGCGCTCGACGAAGGTCTTCTGGCGGGGGCGCAGGCGCATTACCGGCTCCCCCTTACTGCGCCCAGCTCGGCCGGCCGGCGACGCCGGGGGCGGAAGCGGGCTGGCCGGACTGGGACGCCGCAGTGGACTGCTGCGGAGCGTGGCCCTGCGCCGGGGCGGCGGCGAACTGTGGCGCGACCGCGCCCATCAATGCGGCATAGTCGCGGTGATCGGGCGTGACCGCGGCGCGGATCTCGTTCTTGTCTTCGCCGTTGGCGTCCTGACCGATGTCGATGCGGGCGGCGAACTCGATCCCGTCGAGATCGCCGAAGCCGTTGATGCGGCGGCGGGCCTGCGCCTCGGGCGAGTTGTCCTTGTCGGACACGCCGCGCGCCGAGTTGAGGATCCCGCGGATCAGTCCGCGACCCATGTTGGCCCAATCCGGACCCTTCGGGCTGTAGAGGCCGATCAGCGACCAGATCTTGCGTCGGGCATAGGGTCCTTCGAGCACCGTGTATTCGGCGTCGAGATAGACGGCGCCGGTGGCGGCGCGGCGCGCCCAGCCGCCGGTCCAGCCCTGCGAGGGGTCGTCGAAGCCGCCCGGGCGCAGGGTGAGCCGCACCTTGGCGAGCGTGCCCTTGGGGATGACATTGGTGTTGGATTGGGCGGAATTGAAGTCGTTCCAGGGTCCGGACATGGCGCGGCTCCTTTCAGTTCTGGAGGGTGGATTGAGTGGGGGATGCCGCCTCGGCGGCAGGATCGGCCGGGATCACCGGCGGCCAGAACAGGCGCTCGGACGCCGGGCGTGCGGGGCGCTGAATCTTCTCCATGAGGCGGCCGAGATGCGGCGCCTCGATCATGTCGAGGCGACCCGAGCGATCCTTGGCCGGATAGAGCCAGAGGTTCAGCGTCTGGCAGACGAAGGCGCGCTGCGGCTGACCTTCCGGGTCCGGGATGTCGGCCATGGTGATGACCTGGTCGACGATCCCCGGTAGCTCGAGCCCGGTCTTCGATCCGTCGATCTGCGGCTGGAAGACCTTGCGGTTGAAGTCGTCGAGCTTCTCGTCGAGGATCCCGACGAACCAGACATGCTTGCCGCGCGTGTGCTGCAGATGGGTCAGCCAGGCGATCATCTCGCGGCCGTGCAGCCCGTAGGCGCCGCGGATGTCGGGCTTGCCGGTCTTTTCCGACGTGGCCTCGGGCTGCCCGCGGCACCATTGGAAGCAGAGCCGCCCCGCCACGGTGATCGAGTCGATGAAGACGGTCTCGTATTTCCCGATCACCGCTGGATCGCCGTAGCGGCCGCAGACCTCGTCGAAATGCGCCTGGCTGTAGGGCTGGTCCTCGCGCAACGCCGGGTTCGGACCGCCGATGAACACCGCGAAATCGCGGCATTCCTTCCAGGTGCGGGGCCGCAGCGTGTCGATCTCCAGCCCCTCGACCGCCAGATCCCCGGCTTCGAGGTCGATGAAGAGCGTGGTCGAGGCATTCAGCGTCCAGAGCAGCGACGTCTTGCCGATGCCCGACCGGCCGAAGATGACGCCCTTGATCCCCTTGCGCTGCGCGAGGCGCTCGTCGGCGCCGATGATGGGAAGGGCCATCACTTCCCTCCCGTTTCGGCGATCAGCGCGTCGATCGCGATGTCCGAGCCGAGCGCGCCGGCCTTGCGCGCCTCGTCGTGAACGGTGCGCAGCGCGTCGATCTCGCGATAGAGCGCGGATGCCCGCTCGTTCAGGCCGAGGAGAGCGAAGGCCAGATCGTCGACCGTCGCGGTCTCGACCGGCTTGACGGTTTCATCGCGACGGTTGCCAAGGGCGGGGATCCGGACGGTTTCAGGCAGCTTGTCGAGGCCATAATGGCGCTCGCGCAGCCGGCCCAGCTTGTGCGGGGCGGTCATTTCGTCACCTCGTCGTTCAGGGAGAAGCGGAAGCGCGGCTTGCCGGTCCGGACGGTGCGCGCGCCCTCGAAGGCCGTGCGGATATGCGCGGGCCAGGCGGAATACTTGCGCTCGGCAACATCGAAGGAGATGTCGACGTATTCGGCGGGATCCCCGCCATCGGCCTTGATGCGCTCGACGAGCGCCGCGAGCTTCGTCTGGTCCCAATCGACGCGCTTGGGCAGGTCGGCGATGACGGTCACCGCGCCGTCCTCGAAGCGGATCGTGCCGGTATCCTTGCCCTCGGCCCGGCGAGCTTCCGTCGCCCGGTCGCCGTATTTCAGAGCGATGGCCCCATCGAGCCAGTCGTAGAGGGTTTTCACGGCGCGCAGCTGCCCGGCGGCTTCGTCATGCAACGACGCGAGCTGTTCGGCCGACAACGCCGCGATTTCGCGGATCTGCATGGTGCGCAGGTCGTCGAGCGTGAGGCGGTTGGGGATCATCGTCTCCGCCTCCCTCACGCCGACATCGGGCGCTGGGGCTCGGCTTCCGACCCGCGGACCTGCTCGGCCTCGAAGGCCTCGACGTCCTCGAGGCGGTAGATGACGCGGCCACCGAGTTTGATGAATTTCGGGCCTTCGCCCGTCCACCGCCAACGCTCCAGCGTGCGGTGGGAAATGTTCCAGCGAGCTGCCAGCTCGATCTGCGACAGGTGCCTGAGCGCCATCTGAACCTCCTTCGGGTTTGTTCGAAAACCTGCGGGAGTGAAGATCGCAGAGGGGCTGGTAGGGCTTCGGAAGGGCAGCGGTAGGGGAAACGGTAGGTGCCCAGGAAATGCGAAAAGGCCGCCCTTCCGGACGGCCTTACTCATGAAATCCAATGGCTTGGATCAGACCTCGATCCAGCAGTTCCCTTCCGATTGTCGGATGAACTTCTGCCAGTCGTCTCGCCCGCTGAACGCTTTCGACAGGCTGTTCGTCTTGTCCGAGAACCCGGCCTCCGCGAGTGTCACGGTGACACGCAGCACTGGTTTCCCCGCCCAGTAGGCGTCGAACAGCTGCTCGAGGAGCTTGCGATGCTTGTCGCCGCGAAATTCGAACGTCTCGTCCTTGAGCCAGACGATACCGAAGTCGTCGGAATGGTCGATCGGGTATCGCCGTTGCACCTGTTCTGGATAGACCCGCGCGGCAAGAACTCTCGGAGATATCGTCAGCCGATCCGGCGTCTCCAACACGTCCTCGACCGCCACCAGGGCATGCCTACGGTCCGGCGCCGCAGGCAGACGGTCACCGCGGGTCGAGGTGAGAATGACGCGCCTCTCGATTGCCGGCCGTCGACCCACAAGGACACCGGCCTGGGACCAGACGTGGGGATCGCCAAGGCGGCGACCGAACCAGACGGGCACCGGCGTCCTGGCCCCGGCCATCCTGATCGAACCGATGTCCCAGAGATGCTCGGGAATCAGCGGGGTGATCTTCGCGGATCCCTGCCGCTCGAATGGCATGAGCATTGCCGCGAACATGCGGGCGTGATCGACCTGATAGGCAGAGATCGCACCTTCCTCGATTTCGATCCAGCGCCCGACGCTGTTGAGATATCCGAACGACTTGCGCTCGGACGACCAGACTGCGGGGATCGGTTCATCCTCGTGGGCATCCATCGCCGCGACGACGGGGACCTGTCCGCGTGCCGCCAGCAGACCGGAAGCGAGCAGTGTTTCCGCCGCCCGTGGAAAATATTCGGTGAGCGTGGCGCCGGCGATCTGTGTGCCGCGAGCTTCCAGTACTTTGAACAGCAGGTCGATGGAGGCCTTATTCAACGAGGTCGCCGACATCGCTGTCATCCTTCAGGATACCCCACCGCCGCAGGTACTTCTCGCCGATCAGGCGCTCCTGCGGCGTCATGTCCTTGAGGTTGCAGCCATGCGGCATGGTGACGGTGAGTGTCAGGGATTTGCCGCGCCCACCGTCGGGTCCGGGCCGAAACTTGATGGTGAAACGTGCACGGGTGATCAGCCACTCCGGAGCCTCGCCGAAGAGCCCCGGTGCGTGCAAGCTCCCGGACCCACCACCGAGATCCAGCCCGATCCGGTGGTTGGCCATCTCCCAGATCGTGCGTTCGGCGCCCGACATCGATTCCAGCGTGACACGCTCCTTGGGATCGCCGAGATCCATGAAGCGCAGCTCCTTCACCGTGACACCCTCGATCCCGTCCGCCACGTCGGTCGGGAAATCGAACGGCTTCAGCAGGACGTTCAGGTCGTACTCGCGAAGGGGGATGTGCTTCTCGGCAAAGTCGATACCGAGCAGGTCCCGCGCCATGAACCGGGTCAGGTCCACCCGATCCTCGCGCGTGTTGGCGACGACCTCGATCACGCCGGTGGCCGCTTCGTAGGTCAGCGCCGCTTCGAAGACCGGCCGTACGATGCGCCGGGCGAGCTTGCGGTTGGCATCGAAGCCCAGCATGTCCTCGGGACGCCCCTCGCGATAGATCGCCACCTGAACGAGCTCGCACTCCTGGTCATCGAGGATGACACGGTGCCGGTCGAAGATGTCCACATGGACATTGGGAGTCTCGAACCGTTCCCGGATCGCCGTGGTGAAAGCCGCCACCGAGATGGGATCCTTCCGGACCGAGCGGCCCTTTTCGACCTCGAAGCCATTCCACGAGCGCCCGCGGCGGCGTTCATCGTTGTAGCGAACCTCCTCGGCGAGACGGAACCGGTCATTCTCCTTCAAGAAGACCCAGAGCGAACGGTTGTTCGCTCCCTCGAGCTTGTCGAACGTCGCCCGGTCGACCACTACATTCTGGAGCGCAGTCTGACCGGGCTCATTGGCCAATGCCGCGACGCGGCCCGCATCGAGGATGACGCGCTGGCGCTCATCCTCGTTCATTGCATCCACCGCCTTGATCAAAGGCTCGACGACCTCCGCCTCGGGCTTCGTCCAATCGACGGGCGGCAGCGAGGTGAATGCGCATGCGGTGAAGTAGTCCTGCAGGCGAGTTACCGGGGTCTTGCGGAAGAAGGAGGCGATCGACGTCATGGGAGGCCCTTTCCTGGCCAGAGGAGGAGAGAATCGGCGCGCAGCGATACGCTATCGTTCGATATATATCGAACATCACCGGCTGTCTACTTGCGCGAACCGTTTTTGTTCGGCATACCGAACACGCCATTCCATCCATGAAGGCATGCAAGGAAGATCAGATGACCACGTCCCTCGGCGCCAAGATCAAGCGCCATCGGCAGGAAAAGGGCTACTCCCTCGACAAGCTCGCCGACCTGACGGACTCCAGCAAGAGCTACATATGGGAGCTCGAAAACCGCGACACACGAAAACCATCGGCGGAAAAGCTGACCCGCATCGCGCAGGCCCTGTCCGTCACCACCGACTATCTCCTCGATGACAGCGCCGAACCGGGTGACGAAGTGCTGAAGGAAGCCTTCTTTCGCAGGTTCAGCAAGCTGACCACCGAGGATCAGGAGAAGATCAGTCAGATGATCGATCTCTGGGGGAAGAAGGATTGAGCTTCCCGACGACCCCGCAAGGCTGGGCGATCCGCCTCACGCAATTGATCTCGGCCGCCCATCAGGCCCATGGCCTGCCGCGCTTCCCGATCGACGTGGCAACGGTCGCCAAGGACTTTTCGCGGCAGGTTTTCCCGGACGCACCGATCACCATGGTGGAGGGAACCGCGCTGTCGAAGGGCGTCGAGGGCATGTTGCTGCCACATCCGAACGGCTCGGGCGAATGGGGGATCGTCTACAATGACGCGATCAGGTCGCCCGGCCGGCGGAATTTCACGCTGGCCCATGAGCTCGGCCACTATCTGCTGCACCGCCACGCTCATCCCCGCGGACTTCAGTGCTCGAGCCGCAACATGGCCGACTGGAGCGCCGAGCGAGGTACCATCGAGGCGGAGGCCAACACCTTCGCGTCCTACCTTCTGATGCCGCTCAACGATTTCCGCGCACAGATCAGGGGGCGGGACGTCGACATCGACACCATGACCGAGCTTGCCGATCGCTATGCGGTATCGCTCACCGCCGCGATCCTCAAATGGCTCACCATCACCGACAAGCGCGCCATGATCGTCGTCAGCAAGGACGGCTTCATCGACTGGGCGTGGTCCAGCGGCCCGCTCATCCGGTCTCGGATCTACTACGCTGCCCGCCAGACCGTGATCGCATTGCCGGCCGGGTCGCTGGCGGCGCGGGAAGTCGATACGGATACCGGGCGGCACGGTGTCCTGCACGCGCCAGGCGTATGGCTCGGCACCGAGCCGGTCCGGGAGATGACGGTGTTCTCTCCAAGCAACGAGATGGCGATCTCCCTGCTGCTCTATCCCGACCATGCACCATCGAGATGGGAAATGGCCGATCTCGATGAGGAGGCAGCACCCGACACCTACGACAGGTTCATGGGCGGGCGCGCAGACTGATTCGCCGGTATCCTTGATTGCCCAGCTCGTTGGGATGGTTCTCGCACGATCCACGTCGCGCAGATTTTCGCGGGCGTGCGAATCGGGGATCAATGTCCACAATATATTGAAATACTTGTATTTTTCTGATTTCGCGATACGGTTTGGGCAGCATCCAGATCGCGAACCATCACCATGTCCAGCCATTTCGACAGCCCGCTCGCGGGCGCCAATCCTCTGAGTCCGGAGCGCATGTCGCCCGGGGACCGACTCACCGAGATCGGCCGGATTCTGGCAGCTGGCGTCGTTCGGCTCGAGGCAGGGAAGGCAAGTTCTTTATCTGCCGAACCCGGAGACTGTTTTGTGGACTTCCGCCCCCGAAAGAGCGGTGCTCGTCGCGGAAAACGCATCCGCATCGGAGGAATTCATGGAGCATGACAACAGGATGATGGCGCAGGCCCCCGGCATGAATGCCGAGGTCGACCGAACGGTGCTCGCCAGACTGACGGCGCTGAAGGCCAGATCGGTGAAGGAGCTGAAGGCCGATTGGCAAACTCTGTTTGGCGGCGCGGCTCCGAATAACAGCCGTGCCTTTCTCGAACTGCGCATCGGACATCGCATCCAGGAGCTGGCCTACGGCGGCCCCGACCGTGACACCAAGCGAATGCTCGACCTGTTGGCGGACGAGATCGAAGGCATCGGACGTGGCAAGAACCAGATCGTCGATCCGCGCAATCCGGTCGTGGGAACCCGCCTCGTTCGTGAATGGAACGGGATCGAGCACACCGTGACGGTCATGAACGACGGGTTCGAATGGCAGGGCCGAAGGTTCCGCTCTCTTTCTGCCGTGGCTCGGGAGATCACCGGTACCCGCTGGAATGGTTACCGCTTCTTCGGCCTGCGTGAGCGGGAGGGTGCCTGATGGAGGGCATGGTCAATCCGAAACGCCGCCTGCGTTGCGCCATCTACACCCGGAAGTCGAGCGAGGAAGGGCTCGACATGGAATTCAACAGCCTCGATGCCCAGCGCGAATCCTGCGAGGCCTATGTCGCCAGCCAGAGGTCGGAAGGCTGGGCCACGATCCGAGAGCGATATGACGACGGCGGCTTCTCCGGCGGCACCCTCGACCGCCCGGCGCTGAAACGGCTGCTCGCCGACATCGAGGACGGGCTTATCGACGTCGTGGTCGTCTACAAGATCGACCGGCTCTCGCGCTCGCTGATGGACTTCTCGAAGTTGGTGGAGGTGTTCGACCGGAACGAAGTGACGTTCGTGAGCGTCACCCAGTCATTCAACACCACCACGTCCATGGGGCGGCTCACGCTGAACATCCTGCTCAGCTTCGCCCAGTTCGAGCGCGAGGTGATCGGCGAGCGGATCCGCGACAAGGTGGCCGCGTCCCGGAAGCGCGGGATCTGGATGGGCGGCTACGTGCCGTTCGGCTACGATGTTCAGGATCGCAAGCTGGTGGTCAACGCGGCCGAGGCTGCCGCGGTGCGCCGCATCTTCGAACGCTTCGTCGAACTCGGCTCGGCGACCACGCTGGCCCGTGAACTGCGTGCGCAGGGGTTCCGAAACAAGCAGGGGACGCTGGTCGACAAGGGCTATCTCTACCGTTTGCTGAATAACCGCGTGTATCGAGGTGAAGCCGTCCACAAGGGGAAAGCATATCCCGGCGAGCATCAAGCCATCATCGATGCCGAGCTCTGGAACCGCGTCCACGCCATTTTGCAGGAGAGCCCGCGCAAGCGCGCAAACAACAGCCGGATGCAGATGCCCGCACTGCTCAAGGGCCTGATCTTCAGCGAAACTGGCGCAGCCATGACGCCGACGGCCACGCGCAAGGGAACCAAGCTCTACCGCTACTATGTCTCGATGGATGTGATCCGGAACCGCGAGGATAGCGAATCCGATGTGCCGTCGCGGCTTCCGGCAGGCATGGTCGAAGACGCAGTGGTGACGGAAGTCCGTCGTATCGTGCAGACGCCTGAGGTAGTGACGAAGGTTCTCGACGCCTTGCGGGAGGGCGGCCCGCAGGTTCGAGAAGCCGAGGCCATCGCTGCGTTGAACGATTTCGACGCGCTCTGGAACCAGCTTTTTCCTGCGGAACAGGCGCGGATCATCCAGTTGCTCGTCCGGCGCGTCACCGTGACCGCTGACGGGCTCGCGGTCGATGTCCGGGCCGAGGGCATCGGTGGGGTCATCCGCGAGATGATCGCACCCGCTCGCATGGAGGCTGCTGAATGACACAGGCCAGTGACACGATCACGGTGCTGATCCCGCTGAAGGTACGAAAGAAGAACGGGCGGCCGAAACTCCTGCCGCCGGTGGACTATCGCCCGAGCGAGGACCGTACTCCCGATCCTCACGTCCTGCGCGCCATCGGCCGGGCGTGGAGCTGGCGTCGCCGCATGGAAGCCGGAGAGTTCGCCACCGTCCATGATCTCGCCAAGGCTGTCGGTCTGGCAGAGCGGCATGTCAGTCGCCAGTTGCGATTGGCCTATCTGTCGCCCACCGTCCTCAAACGCCTGACCTGCGGCCGGGAGTCTCCGGCGGTCAGCCTCATGTCCCTCGTGGGAGCAGCTGCCGTGCCGTGGCGAGAGCAAGCCAATAAGGTGTTCGGCTGATCGTCAGTGAAAGCTCGCCTGAAACGTCGTCGCGGTCAGAGCGACATGGGCATCGAGCGGCGGGTGGAGTTCGAACGCCTTCGGCTCGCGCGAGAAGTTCCAGAGCCGGAACAGGCGCCATTCCGACCGGCGTTCCTCGGCCACGGCCAGTTCGTTGCGGGTGATCAGGAACGGTGTGCGCTCCCATCCGTTCGTCGTCTTTACCTCGATCAGGCGCGACCGCCCATCCGGCGCGAAGCTCTCGATATCGTAGCCCGCGCCATCGCCATCCTCTTCCGACACCCAGCGTACCTTGCGCGCCAGATCCTCCCGCCCCACGGCCTGAAGCGAAGCCCGCTCGTGCGCCAGCACACGTTCCTCGCCTGCGCGACCGAGAGCGCGGTTGCGCTCGTCCCGGCCCGCGACATCGAATTTGCGGGCGATGTGCAGCATCTGCTCCAGCTCCTGCGGCGGTGGCTGGTTGGAGAGCGTGGGAGGTGGGCCGATCCAGAGCTGCGCGGCCTCCTGTAGGTCGGTGGCCGGACGCGTGCCGGGCATCCAGCCGAGCCAGTCCGGATGGAGCGCGAGCCAGCGCGCCACCGCATCGACCAGCGTCATCTGGAAATTGAACGCCGGCTTGTAACCGGGGATCCAGTCTTCGCCGAGCCCTTTTAGCACCGCACTGATGTTCTGGTGCTTGAACTCGACCGATCCTTCCGAACGATCGTTGAGCAGCGGCAGGAGTGTCCGGCGATGCTCGGTCTTGCTGTAACGACGTCCGGCGATGTCGTCGGCCAGCATCGCGAAGTAATCCGCGACGATCAGGTCGTTCTCATCATCCGTCCAGGGCCCGTTCGACATTTTGCCAGGCTAGAGGGAAGCAGTCGGTCTGTCATCTGCAGCTTCTGCTGTCGCAGGATAGAGCTTTGTGTCAGGTTGTGGTTTCTGCTTTCGCGGCGGAAGGTCGAAATGCAAAAGGCCTGCCTTGCGCTGTTCAACCGCGATATCCTTTAGATGAGTTTCGCGCACAGCAACCTGCTCCGATACCAGCGGCACCGCGCTCTCGAATGTGATGCCCGGCTGCTCACGCACAAGCCTGTCCAATTCGGCGGTCGCGGCCCGCATGTTTTCCGGGCAGCCGACCCCGTCGCGCTGCACCTCTGCCTCGATGAAGGCATCAACCGTAAACATTGAATCTTGACGACTATCGACCACCTTCAGATTGTGCCATTCGCGGATGGCGATCTTCTTCACCTCTTCCTGAACCGTCCTGAATACCTCGACGCCATGGCGATTGTAGGTTCCAAGCATAAGTCGCATTTTGGTGCGCTCTTCCCGGGGCTTGGGAATGGCGAAGTTTGGCAGGTAGCGGGCCGCGCCCGCCTGCTTCATTCTCCGTTCCAGAAGGGTCAATATTTTCTTTTCATTTGACCACTCAGCCGGAAGGGCTTCGAAGGTTGGTCGCCAATCGGGGTCTGCGAGGAACCTGCCGAAAGAGGCCTCGACAGGCTCCCAACCCGCATGACGATTCACATGTTCCGCCATGAAGTTGAACAGGACTTCGCCCTTTAGAGCTTTGAGAAACTCAAAAATCGGGCGGCTATCGACATTCCAGCCAGTGGGATCGATGAAGGTAATTGTAAAGCTATTTGGTATGTCACCGCACACCGCGCGTATTGCCGAAAGATTTTCCTCGAATGCCCCAGAGAACACCTTTATATCGACCGCAGGCTTGGTCGCGGCGAATGCTTCAAGCCTAGATACAGAGGCACGGTTGCGTTCGCACAGACGGAAACGCACCTTGAGATCCTTGTTGTACCGCGCAGCCAGTAGCTCTCGAACACCCTCGAGTGTTGAGATGGCGAGAGAGAACGATGTATCGGAGAATGACTCTGTGTCCGTATTGCCCCAAGGGCCGGCGAAGGCATCTACGAAGTTGAGAGTTGTGGATCGCCCCAGAAAAAGTTTGGGCGCCGCATTCTCAAGGTATCTTTGTAGAAACAGATGCTTAATGAAAGACTGCTCGCGACCTCGGTAATGATCAATGTTCGGCGGCATCAAGCAGTCTCGGGTTGAAGCGCATCAAGAATCGGTTTGGGGACTATCTGCCATGGGAACCCGTTCCATTCCTCGCCATCGAGCAGTCTGCCGCCTGACTTCGGCCGGGCACCGCCCCATTGCTTGAAGAAGAAGGCCACCTCGTCGCGATCGCAGATGTCACGGAGCCGTCGTGCCCAGTCGGCCTGCATCGGTCGGGCACCAGGACCACTTTCGCCACCGACGATGGCCCAAGCGATCCCCCGCAGATCTACCTCCTCGATCCGCCCCAGGAGAGGCTCGAACGAAATGAAGCGCGCTTCCGAATTAACCCCCTTCAGGTGATCAATGCGGCTGGTATGTGCAGCATCCTCGACCGAGACGCCGAGCCATATATGGCGTGGTACTGGACCACCTGAATAGCGCGCTCGGACATAGTTGCGCATGAGCGAGCTGCGCTTGGTCAGCACCTGATAGACGTGCCAGTCCGCACGCTCCATGGCGTCGAACACCCGGTCGATGAAGGTGCGGTCGATGCTCTTGTGGAAGAGATCACTCATCGAATTGACAAAGATCATGCGCGGCTTCTTCCACAGGAAGGGTTGCTCAAGCCGGGAGGGCCACAGCTTCAGGTCAAAGCCCTGTTCGTAGGGATGGTCCGCGACGCCACGCCAGCGTTCCGCGAAGCGCTCTGCGTAGCAGTTGTCGCAACCCGGACCGACCTTGGTACAGCCGGTGACCGGATTCCATGTCGCGTCCGTCCACTCGATCTCGGATTTCTGTGCCATTGACTCATACCCTTTTGTGGATAACTCTAAGCGATTGTGGCAAATGAGGGAATCCCATTTCGGCCGTCTTCTGCATACTTGCCCGCGCTGTTGCGCGGGACCATGCCGCCAGTAGGTGTCTCCGGTCGACTGCCTGCCGGATGTCACCACGGCAACTTCGCCGGGGCACATTCTTATTAAGATGCTGGCATGGCGTCATTTTTTTGAACCCGACCTACTGTGCAGGCGGGGCGCTCGAAGAGAGACGCTGGCGGTTCAGAGACCGATATCCGCCGTGCTGCCAGTCTCCGCAGGGCGGACCCAGCAGCCAAACCCCTTTGAGATAAAAAGAAAAAAGCCCCGCTTGGGGGCCTCGTGGCAGGTTTGCAACTTGAAGGTGGCGGAGAGAGGGGGATTCGAACCCCCGATACGGTTCCCCGTATACACACTTTCCAGGCGTGCGCCTTAAACCACTCGGCCACCTCTCCGCGTGCGCATGCGGCGTCAAACGACGCGTGCGCCGGGCTCATCTAGTCGATCCTGTGACGAATGCCAAGCCGCCAGATGCATTGTTTTTTGGTTTTTGGCCGGCGCATTGACAACCAGCGCCCGCGGCCCGTTCATCGGGGTGGATCGGTCTAAATTTATATAGGGCGATTGCGCGGCCACGCAACGCGACATATGTCTTTCGGGAAACGAAGCCCGGAGGACCCGAATTGCGTTTCCTGTTCCGGCTCGCCGCAACGATCGCACTCGCCGTCGCCGTCATCATGGCGGTGGTGGATGCAACGCGCACGGTCGCGGCCTCGAAATTGGTGATGACGCCGTTGGCGACGAGCTGGAATTCGGTTTCGCCGCACACTCTGGAAAATTTCCGGCAGTTCGTCCAGACCAGGGCCGGCCCGACGGTCTGGGACTGGTTCGTGACGATTGTGCTGAGCCAGCCGGGCTTCATCGTTTTCGCAGTTCTTGCCCTGCTGCTCTATCTGATCGGATACAAGCGCCAGCCGCGCCATGCGCGCCTGTCCGCCGGGCACTGATCGGATCACCGGCATGGGCATTGGCGGCGCCACCGCAAGGGCGCCGGGAAAGGAAGAGACCATGTTTTTCCTGAGCGACATGCTGAACAAGAAGCTGAAGCTGCCGACGCCCGAGGAGGCGCTGCCCGGGCGCGACCAGCCTATTCCCACAGCCGCTAAGCACTATGTTTCCAAGCGCCCGCTGAAAGGCCCCTACCCCGAAGGGTTGGAGATGGCCATGTTCGGCATGGGCTGTTTCTGGGGTGCCGAGCGCCTGTTCTGGCAGATCGAAGGTGTATGGGTCACGGCTGTCGGCTATGCCGGCGGGGTCACGCCCAACCCGACCTATCAGGAAACCTGCACCGGCCTGACCGGCCATGCCGAGGTGGTGCTGGTGGTGTTCGATCCCAAGGTGGTCTCCTATGCCGAGCTGCTGAAGGCATTCTGGGAAAATCACGACCCCACCCAGGGCATGCGCCAGGGCAACGATGTCGGCACCACCTACCGCTCGGCCATCTACACCTTCTCCGACGAGCAGCAGCGGGCGGCGATCGCCTCGCGCGACGCCTACGAAAAGTCGCTGCGCGGCGTCGGGCGCGAGAAGATCACCACCGAGATCAGGCCCGCCCCGGAGTTCTATTTCGCGGAGGCCGACCACCAGCAATATCTGGCCAAGAACCCCGATGGCTATTGCGGGCTGCAGGGCACCGGCGTGAGCTGCCCCATTCCGCGGGCCGTGCCCGCGGGAAGCTAGCTATTTGTTTTTACGCATTTCCGGACGCAAAAACCGCTTCGCACTTTCGCTGGAAATGCTCCAGGAACCATCGCGGAACGGTTCTGTCCGGGACAAAACCGTTCCGCGAGCCCGGCGCGTGCCGCAACGGCATTGCGCATGCCCAAGATTCCACGTGAATTTTATTTTTTGCCGTGCAAGAGTGGCGCGCAAGCGGGAGGTGGCTCCTGCCAAGCTCCGCGAGCGCCAGCTCAGGCAAGGCTTGCGCGCGGTGCGCCAACGGAAAAACCGACAGGGTGTGGATCACATGAAGCGTATTGTTCTTGGCCTGCTGGCCGCAACCGCACTGGCCTTCCCGGCATTCGCCGCGGACATCAAGCCGGCAATCATCTACGATCTCGGCGGCAAGTTCGACAAATCCTTCAACGAGGCCGCCTATCACGGCGCCGAGAAGTTCAAGTCCGAGAGCGGCATCGCCTATCGCGACTTCGAAATCCAGAACGACGCCCAGCGCGAGCAGGCGCTGCGCAAATTCGCCGAGGACGGCAACAACCCCATCGTGATGGCAGGCTTTTCCTGGGCCGCGACGCTGGAGAAGGTCGCGCCCGACTTCCCCGACACCAAGTTCGTCATCATCGACGCCGAGGTCGACAAGCCCAATGTGCGCTCGGTCATCTTCAAGGACAATGAAGGCTCCTACATCGTCGGCATGCTGGCGGCCATGGCCTCCAAGACCAAGAAGGTCGGCTTCGTCGGCGGCATGGACATTCCGCTGATCCGCAAGTTCGGCTGCGGTTATGTCGGCGGCGCCAAGGCGGCCGGCGCGACCGACGTCATCTACAACATGACCGGCGACACGCCGGCTGCCTGGAACGACCCGACGAAGGGCGGCGAGATCGCCAAGGCCCAGATCGCGCAGGGTGCTGACGTGATCTACGCCGCGGCCGGTGGCACCGGCGTGGGCGTGCTGCAAGCGGCCGCCGACGCCGGCAAGCTGGGCGTGGGCGTCGATTCCAACCAGAACGGCCTGCAGCCGGGCAAGATCCTCACCTCGATGCTCAAGCGCGTCGACGTGGCTGTCTACAACGCCTTCACCGACACCAAGGACGACAAGTTCACGCCGGGGCTGAACAATCTCGGCCTCAAGGAAGGCGGCGTCGACTATGCCATGGACGAAAACAACAAGGACCTGGTGACCGAGGAGATGAAGGCGGCGGTCGAAAAGGCCAAGGCCGAAATCGCCGACGGCAAGGTCGAGGTCCACGACTATATGTCGGACAACGCCTGCCCGTACTGATCGGCAGACATATGAACAAAGCCGCCGGCCTCGCGCCGGCGGTTTTCGTTTGGGCGACGCACAGCTTTCGTCGGTGACAGGCGACGGCAGGCTGGTGGCGATGCGCCGGCGTTTCGGCCTGCGCCAACCGGCATTACCCTGTCGGGATTCGATTCGGCTTTCTGCGCTGCAAGGGAGAGCACGCATGAACGACGCCAGGCTTCGTCTGGTCACCATCGCCATGCTGCTGCTGACCGGCGTGCTCGCGGGTACGCAACTGGGCAAGATCGCCCCGCTGGTCGAATGGTACAGGGCCGATGCCGGCTTCTCGCTGGTGCTGATAGGTTGGCTCACCTCCATGATCAGCATTTTCGTGGCGCTGGTGGCGCTGCCGACCGGATGGGCGATCGAGCGCGCCGGCATGCGCCGTTCCTTTGCCGCCTCGGCGGCCGTGATGACGGCCGGCGGGCTGGCACTCGCCTTCCTTGCCAACCCCTGGGCGATCCTGGCTGCGCGGCTGGTGGAGGGCATCGGCTATCTGGTGCTGGTCATCGTCATTCCCGCGTTGCTGAATTCCATCGCGCCGCCGGCCTGGCGGGCGCCGGCGCTCGCCATGTGGGGCGGCTTCGTGCCCGTGGGGTTCGCAGTGGCCGATTTTCTGGCGCGCGGCATGCTGCCCGCTGCCGGGCCCGGATATTTCCTGCTCGCGGCAATCGTCGCCTTCGCCATCTTCGCCGTACCCGCCGCAGCCCTGCTCGGCAGGATCGATGGTGCCGACGCGGGCCCTTCCGGGGCGCCGCCATTGCAAGGCGGCATTGCCGGCCAGATCACCTTTCCGGTTGTGCTGGTGGCGCTGTCCTTCGGCTTCTATGTCGTGCTTTCGGTCAGTTTCTTCGCCTTCATGCCCGCCTTTGTCGCATTACCGCAGGCGAATATACTGCTTTCGGCCGGGCTGATCGCGCTCATCGTGCCGGGGGGCAATGTGCTGACGGGGGTGCTCGTCAAAGGCCGCGACGGCCGGTTCGTGCTCATGCTGGCCGGCATCGGCCTTGCCGCCAGCCTCATCGCCGCCGTGCCGGCCTTCGGCGCATCCACGCCGATGCCGGCGACCATCGCCGCGGTGGCGGTCGCCATCGCCGGCGGCATGATCGCCTCGGCGCTCTTCGCCTGCATTCCGACGATCGTGCCGGCGGGAAAATCCGCATCGGTCGCCATCGGCCTCGTCTGTCAGGCGGGTGGGGTCGGCACCGTCATCGGTCCACCGCTGGCAGGCTATGTGATCGAAGCTTATGGCTGGCCCGGCTTCGGCGTCTTTCTGGCGCTTGTCGCGGCAGCCGGCGGCCTGTGCCTGCTGCCGCTGGCGCGTCGGCGCACGCAGGGGATGGAAGCGGCCTATGCCGGCAACAAGACGGCCGGCTGAGCCGGCGGCGGGCGAGACCGCCGCGCGGGCAAAGCTGCGTCACGATGCCTTGCCCGACTGCGGCGAGCGCAACGCGTTCGCCGCGGCTACACGGCCGACTGTTTCTGCGAACGCCGCTTGCGGATGCTGATCTGGCCGGCGACTGACGTTTCGGCGCGCGCGGCCGCTTCGTCGCGCTCGGCAAAGAGCCAGTCGATGAAGACCTGCGCGATGGGAGCGGAGCGCACCTCGTTGCGGCAGGCCACATAGAAGGCATCCACAGCCGGCACCGAGAGGTTGAAGGGCGTGACCAGTTGCCCCTTGGCAAGCAGGCCGCTCGCCGTGACGGAATCGCCCAGCGCCACACCATGGCCGTTCAGCGCGGCCTCCGTCGAAAGCCGCGCGTCGCTGAACATGTGCTGCTGGCCGCGTTTCAGGTCCAGGGCATCGGCCGCCGCCAGCCAGGTGTTCCACTCGCGCCCGTCGTCGCCATGCAGCATCACATGGTCGGCCAGGTCGCGGATCGTGCGGATCGGCCGATTGTTGATCAGCGTCGGGCTGACGATGGGAAACAGCTCCAGGTCGGACCATTTGCGCAGCCAGCAGTCGCTCCAGCCGCCATCGCCGTAGAGTATGCAGATATCGACATCGGGCGAGCGTATTTCCTGCGGATCGTTCGAAGCCATGAGCTTCAGGCTGATATCGGGGAAGCGCGCGGAAAAGCTCGACAGGCGCGGAATGAGCCAGAGCGACAGAAGTGCCGGCACGCAACTCACCGAAAGCCGGCCCGAACTGGCCGGCCGCGTCATGCGCTGCGTGGCCGCCGCGATGCCGTCGAAGGCGCTGGAGACGGCGGGCAATAGCTCCGCGCCCTGCGGCGTCAGCTTCAGCCGGCGGGCGGAGCGCTCGAACAGGCTGACCTTGAGCGCCTCCTCCAGTGCCCGGATCTGATGGCTGACCGCGCCGTGGGTGACATTCAGCTCGCTCGCGGCCTTGCTGAGCGAGCCCAGCCGGGCGGCCGCCTCGAAGGCGCGCAGCGGGTTGAGCGGCGGCAGTCGCTTCTTCATCTGGGGGCAGAACAGAACTGCGTGAATCTGTACACGAGCATGTGAAAATTTCTCACACATTCACCTATAACAATATCAATTGATTTTTCAACGCCGGCACTGTCCAATCCGGCCGGATTTCCGCGCCTCTGGCCGCCCATGCAGGAAGAAGACAGCGAAAAGCTGCGAGGCCCCTTGCCAAGCCGCCCCGGCGCATTGCGAAGGGAGTTTTCCGCATGGATTCCGACAAGCTCGATGCGCTGCGCAAGAAATATGGCGAGGGCCATGGCGGGGATATTTTCGACCCGCGCTTTCGCAAGGTAGCCGACAAGATCTTCACCAAGGGCGGCACCCGCCAGGCTCCCTATGCCGGCCTGCCCACCTTCCTCAGCGCGCCCTACCGTCAGATCGATCATTCCGCGCCGGACTTCGGCGATCTCCAGGTGGCGCTGGTCGGCATGCCGATGGACCTGGGCGTGACCAACCGCCCCGGCTCGCGCTTCGGCCCGCGCGCGGTGCGCGCCATCGAGCGCATCGGCCCCTACAACCATGTGCTCGACTGCGCGCCGACCTTCGACCTGCGCGTGGCCGACATCGGCGACGTGCCCTTTGCCAGCCGCTACCGGCTGGAACAGAGCCATATCGACATCGAGCAGGCCATCGCCAGGATCGTGGCGGCCGGCGTCATCCCGCTTTCGGTGGGCGGCGACCATTCGATCACCCACCCGATCCTGCGCGCCGTCGGCAAGGACCGCCCGGTCGGTCTCATCCACATCGACGCGCATTGCGACACCGGCGGCCTGTTCGACCAGACCAAGTTCCATCATGGCGGCCCGATGCGCAACGCGGTGCTGGACGGCGTGCTGGACCCCGCCCGCACGATCCAGATCGGCATTCGCGGCTCGTCGGAATATCTGTGGGAGTTCTCCTACGATTCCGGCATGACGGTGATCCACGCCGAGGAAATCCCGGCCATGGGCATTCCCGCCATCATCGAAAAGGCGCGCCAGATCGTCGGCGACGGCCCGACCTACCTGTCCTTCGACATCGACAGCCTCGACCCCTCCTTCGCACCGGGCACCGGCACGCCGGAGCTCGGCGGCCTGACCACGCGCGAGGCGCTGGAGCTGCTGCGCGGCCTCAAGGGGCTAAACCTCGTCGGCGGCGATGTGGTAGAGGTTGCGCCGCAGTATGATTCAACCACCAATACGGCCCATGCGGGCGCGCAGATGCTGTTCGAGATCCTGAGCCTGATGGTGTTCAGCCCGGCAGTGAAGCGCTGACCCGGCACGGACATCGGATCACCTGACGGGCGGGCGCCGGAAACGGGACAGGCCCGCCCGAAAGGCGTAGAAGAAGCAAGACAAGCCGCCGGAAAAACCGGCGAGAAAGAGGAGAACAAGAGAGATGACCGGATTTTCCAAGGGCGGCATCAGCCGCCGCACAATGCTCAAGGCAGGCGCCGCCACCGCCGGCCTGCTTGCCATGCCCGCCGTGCTGCGCGCCCAGGACAGGTCGCTGAAGGTCGGCGTCTATGGCGGCTACTTCAAGAAGTCGTTCGACGCGCACATCTTTCCCGAATTCACCAAGGCGACCGGCATCGCGGTCGAGTCCATCGCCGAGCCCACCGGCGAGGCCTGGCTGGTGCAGCTCGAGCAGGCCGCCAAGGCTGGCCAGGCGCCAGCCGACGTTTCCATGATGGCGCAGACCGGCACGCTGAAGGGCCAGGCGACCGAACTGTGGACGCCGATCGATCTTTCCAAGATCAAGCACAGCGGCGACCTGCTCGACCACTTCGTCAACAAATATCCGGACGGGCGCGTGGCCGGCATCGGCGCGGTGGCATGGTTCATCACGCTGGTCACCAACACCAATGTCTACAAGGAGCCGCCGACCTCGTGGGATGCGCTGTGGGACCCGGCCAACAAGGACAAGCTCGGCCTGCTGGCCCTCGCCTCCAACTCCTTCCTGCTGGAAGTCACGGCCAAGACCTTCATGGGCGGCACCAACGCGCTCGACACCGAGGAAGGCCTGCTGAAGGCCTTCGACAAGCTCGCCGAGGTCAAGCCGAACGTGCGGCTGTGGTATCGCGACGAGGCGCAGTTCGAGCAGGCGCTGAAGTCGGGCGAAATCCCGATGGGCCAGTATTACCATGACGTGACCGGCCTTGCCGCCGCCGACGGCCAGCCGGTGCGCTCGACCTTCCCGAAGGAGGGCGGCATCCAGGATTCGGGCAACTGGGTCATCTCGCGCGCCTCGAAGAAGGCCGAAGAAGCCCACATCTTCATGGACTATATGTGCCAGCCCTCGATCCAGGGCCTGATGTCACGCAAGGTCGGCACCGCGCCGACGCTGAAGAAGGACGTTCTGGACCTGACGCCGGAGGAATTCGCGGCCGTGTCGTCGGAGATCGCGCCGATCATCCCGCGCTACGACCTCTATACGACCAAGGCCGACTGGATCAACCAGAAGTGGACCGAGCTCATCGTCGGGTGAGCCGGCTGTGCCTCACGATCCTCCCCTCCCGGGGAGGATCGCCCGATATGGGGGACTGGAAAGGCCGGCAGGGCTTTTCCCGTCATCCGGCCTCCGCTACGCTCGGCCAACCTCTCCGTTGGGAGGGAAGTCTGAGGCGTTGACGCTTTCCCCGCAGGGAGAAGGCGGCCACACCCTCCGGCTCATATGGCCGATGAGGGGGTGGACTGAACCAGTTTACATCGAGCAGGTATTTCATGTCCGGCCTGTCATTGAATGGCATCACCAAGCGGTTCGGCGACTTCACGGCCGTGAACGACGTTTCGCTGAACGTACCGCACGGCACCTTCCTGTGCCTGCTCGGCCCGTCCGGCTGCGGCAAGACCACGCTGCTGCGCATGATCGCCGGGCTGGAGGAACCGACCAGCGGCTCCATCGTCATCGATGACGAGGACATCACCGCGATCCCCACCCACAAGCGCGATCTGGGCATGGTGTTCCAGTCGCTGGCGCTGTTCCCGCACCTTTCCGTGGGCGAGAACATCGCCTATCCGCTGCGCATTCGTGGCCGGCCGAGGGACGAGCAGGCGCGCCGCGTGGGCGACCTGCTGCGGCTGATCCACCTGCCCGACTTTGCCGACCGCCCCGTGGCAAAGCTCTCGGGCGGCCAGCGCCAGCGCGTGGCGATCGCGCGGGCATTGGCGCTTTCGCCGCGCCTTTTCCTGCTCGACGAGCCGCTTTCGGCGCTCGATGCCAAGCTGCGCGAGGCCATGCAGGTGGAGTTGCGCCAGCTCCAACAGAAGCTCGGCATCACCACCATCGTCGTCACGCACGACCAGCGCGAGGCCATGACAATGGCCGACATGGTCGTCGTCATGGGCGAGGGCCGCATCCGGCAGGCGGCGGCGCCGGTGGAAATATACCGCAAGCCCGCCGACGCCTTCGTGGCGGACTTCATCGGCATGACGAATCTGTTGCCGGTGGAGGCGGACAGCGCCGGCCGCGCCACGGTGCTGGGCACGGTCATTCCCGGGCTCGACCTGTCTAAGGGCATCGCCAGGGCGCAGATTTCGATACGGCCGGAGGACGTGCATATCCGCGCGCCGGGCAATGGCGCGATTGCCGGCACCGTCACCTTCGTGCGCGATCTCGGCGGCACCATCGAGACCTTCGTGGAAGCCGGTGGCAAGACGATCATCTCGGTCGCCACCCCGCGCGAGCGGCCGGACGTCGTCGCCGGCACGGAGGTCGGCGTCGTGCTCCCGCCCGAAAGCTGCGTGGTGCTGGAAAAATGAGACGCGCCTTCGATCATGCCCCCGCGCAGGATGGCCGCGTGTCCATGTGGAACAGGGCAATCGCATTCGAAATTGCCCCAACGCCGCTCGAGTGGACCCATTCGAAACGCACGGAACGCCGCCCATGAGACGCGAAGCGCCCAGAACGGTTGCCGACTACGCGCCGCTGGCGTTCCCGGCGTTGATGCTCCTCGTATTCTTCGTGGTGCCCTTCTCCATCATGATTGCGGTGAGCTTCTTCAAGCGCAACCCGGCCGGCTTCTACACGCCCGATTTCGTCTTCGACAACTACGCCCGTTTCCTCACCCCGTTCTTCGGCGGCGTGCTCGGCTTCTCACTGATGCTGGCGGTTCTCGTGGCCATATGTTGCGTGGCGATCGCCTTCCCCTTCACCTTCCTGCTCACCAAGTGCGCGCGCAGGGTGCAGACGATATGGCTGGTCTGTCTGCTTTCGGTGCTGTCGCTTTCGGAAGTCATCATCGGCTTCAGCTGGTCGACGCTGTTTTCGCGCACCGCCGGCATCACCAATCTTCTCGTCGCCATCGGCCTGATGGCGGAGCCGCAGGCCCTGCTGCCGAGCTTCGGGGCGGTGCTGACGGGCATGGTCTACCAGGCCCTGCCCTATACGATCCTCGTGCTCTACCCCGCTCTGGTGCGGCTGGACCCCACGCTTCTGGAAGCCGCACGCACGCTAGGCGCCTCGCCGGTGCGGGCCTTCTTCAACGTGGTGACGCCGGCGCTGCGCAACACGCTGGTAGCGACGCTCATCATGGTCTTCGTCTTCGCGCTCGGCTCCTACCTGCTGCCGCAGATCCTCGGCCGGCCGAGCCACTGGACGCTGTCGGTGCTCATCACCGACCAGGCCATCTACCAGTCCAACATGCCGTTTGCGGCGGCGATGGCGGTGTTTCTGGTGCTGATCTCGCTGGCGCTGGTGGGGCTCACCCTGCTCGTCGGCCGGAAGGAGAACGCGGCATGATGCAGAACTGGCTGCGCAGGCTTTACTTCACGATCGTGGCGCTGTTCCTGGCCGCGCCGCTGGTGGTCGTGCTCGGCGTGTCGGTCAACCAGAAGCAGGACCTGACCTTTCCGCCCAAGGGCTTTTCGCTCGCCTGGTACGCCCAGATCTTCACCGACGAGGAATGGCGCAACGCGCTGATCGCCTCGCTGCTTCTGGCGCTCGGCTCGGCGGCGCTCGCCGTGGCGATCGCGCTGCCGCTGAGCTGGTTCCTGTGGCGGCGCAAGGCCCCCTGGGCGCGCATCTTCCAGCTTCTCGGCGTCGCGCCCTTCATCCTGCCGCCGGTCATCACCGCGCTCGGCTTCCTCTCCTTCTGGGCCACCACCGGCTTCTACGGCCAGCCCTGGACGGCGGCGATCAGCCACGCGATCTTCTTCGTCACCCTGCCGCTGGTGACGCTGTCGCTGGGTTTCTCCTCCATCGACAGTTCGCTGGTCGAGGCCGCCTCCACCATGGGCGCCGACGACCGCACGGTGGCGCGCACCGTGGTGCTGCCGCTGATCCTGCCCTACCTGGTGTCGGGCTACGCCTTCGCCTTCGTGCTGTCGCTGAACGAGTACATCATCGCCTACATGACCATCGGCTTCACCATGGAAACGCTGCCGATCAAGATCTTCAACGCGCTGCGCTACGGCTACACGCCGACGATGGCGTCGGTGTCGGTGTTCTTCGTGGCGATCGCGGCGCTCGTGTTCGGGCTGATCGCGAAGTTCGGTGATATCCGCAAGCTGCTCGGCGCCATGGGATCGGAGGTGAGATGATGAAGCTCGCGGCATTGCAGATGCATGCGGCCGCCGGCGACACGGCAGCCAATCTGGCGCGCATCGGGAAGGCCGCGCATGAGGCGGCGGCGGGCGGGGCGGCGCTGCTTGTGACGCCGGAACTTTCGCTGACCGGCTATGGCGCGGGCGAGACGATCCGCAAGCTGGCCGAGCCGGCGGACGGCGATCTGGCCGACCGGCTGGCCGCGATTTCGGACGAAACCGGCATCGGCATCATCGCCGGTTTCGCCGAGCGCGACGGCGAGGCGATCTACAACAGCGCGCTCTATGTCGACGGGCTTGGCGCACGCACGGTCTATCGCAAGTCGCATCTCTACGGCGCTTACGAGCGCGGACTTTTCGTGCCCGAAAGCCCGAAGGCGCAGGTCATCAACCATCGCGGCACGACGGTGGGCCTCCTGATCTGCTATGACGTGGAGTTTCCGGAAAACGTCCGACGCCTGGCGCAGGCCGGGGCGGAGGTGATCGCGGTGCCGACCGCATTGCCGGCCAGCGACCATGACGACCTCATCGCGCGCAAGATGATCCCCGTGCGGGCGTTCGAAAACCAGATATTCGTCGCCTATGTCAACCATTGCGGCGCCGACGCGCTGTTCTCCTATGCCGGCCTGTCGGTCATCGCGGCGCCCGATGGCACGCTGCTGGCGGAGGCGGGCAAAGACGGCGAAACGCTGCTGATCGCGGACATAGATACCGGCGGATACGACGATTCCCGCGCCGCCAACTCCTATCTGGCCGATCTCAGAAGCTGATACGGTTCCGGATGGCTGGCGGGGCGTGGTCGGCTCGGCCTCGCATCCCCCGACACAGTTGCCCCCGTGCGGCCCGCGCTTCGCGCGCCGGAGCGGCTCCGGGTTTTACGGAATCGCCGGAACCGCTCTATCTATTTGTTTTTACGCATTTCCGGACGCAAAACCGCTTCGCACTTTTGCTGGAAATGCTCTATTCCCCGCCCATATAGATGCTCATGAGCTGGGCGTCGTCACGCACATCGGCCGGGGTGCCCTCAAAGCGCTTTTCGCCGGCCGCGAGGATGTAGAGCCGGTCGGCCATGGGCAGCGCCTCGCGGATGTTCTGCTCCACCATCACGATGCCGATGCCCTGCCCGGTCAGGTGGCGCACGCGCTCCAGCGTCTCGCCCACCAGCTTGGGCGACAGGCCGGCGGAAGGCTCGTCGAGCAGGATGAAGCGCGGCTGCGAGACCAGAGCGCGCGCCAGCGCCAGCATCATCTGCTCTCCGCCCGACAACGAGCCCGCGGCCACGCGCGTGCGCCGCGCCAACGACGGATAATCCCCGAGCAACGCCTCGATGCGTGCCTCCACCGCTCGCGCGTCGGCGATGGCGTGGCCGCCCATGCGCAGGTTTTCCAGCACGGTGAGGCGCGGGAACACACCGCCGCCCTGCGGCATCATCACCAGCCCGTCACGCACGATTTCATGCACGGGCCGGTTGCTCAGCCGTTCGCCGTCGAGCGCGACATTGCCCGACCAGACCGGCAGCGCGCCCGCCAGCGCCTTGAGGAAGGTGGACTTGCCGCAGCCATTGGGGCCGAAGATGCAGGTGATCTGGCCGCTCGCCGCTTCCAGCGACACGCCGTGCACGACCTCCTGCTTCCCGTAGCCGGTGAAGACGTCCTGTGCCACGAGTTTCGTCATGTGCGGCGCCCCAGATAGGCCTGCATGACCTGCGCGTCGCGCGAAATCTGCTCGAAGGTGCCGGAGGTGATGACCTGCCCGGCATCCATCACGATGATGCGGTCGCACACGCTGCGCACCAGTTCCATGTCGTGCTCGATGATGAAAAAGGTGGCGCCCTCGGCGCGCAGCCGGACAATGGCGTCGAGGATGATCCTGCGGATGTTGGGGTGCACGCCCGCCGTCACCTCGTCGAGCAGGATGAGCGAAGCCTTGCGCATGACGATGCGGCCGAACTCCACCAGCTTCTGCTGGCCCCCGGAAAGATCGAGCGCGCGGTTGTCGCGCACGGGCTCGAGGCTCAGCAGCCGCAGCGTGTTCTCGGCCCGTTCCTGCGCGCCCTGCCAGTGGCCTTCGGCTGCGGCGGCGAGCAGATTGTCGGTCACGGTCATGTTCTCGAACAGGGCCGGTATCTGGAACGTGCGGGAAAGCCCGCGCCGCGCGATCTGATAGGCCTTCAGCCCGGCGATGTCCTCTCCTTCGAACAGTATCTCGCCGCTATCCGGTTTTATGAGGCCCGACAGCAGGTTGAAGAGCGTGGACTTGCCCGAGCCGTTCGGCCCGATCAGGCCCACCACCTCCCGCGGGCGGATTTCCAGGTTCACGTCGTCGGCCGCCTTGATGCCGCCGAAGGCACGCCGGAGGTTGCGCACGACGAGGATGGGCTGTTCGCCGGCGACCGGCGCGGGCGCGCCAGCCTTGCCGTTCATCGTCTGCCCGGCGATCATGGCTGGCCTCCCGGCTCGGGCCGCGTGACACGCGACAGGCGCTGGTGCAGCAGCGTGTCTTCACGCTTGCGGCTGCGCCGTGCGAACAGGCCCGCGATGCCTTCCGGCAGGAACAGGACGACCAGGACGATCGCCGCGCCGAGAATGGCGATGTAGAAGGCGGTGTCGCCCCAGTACATCCAGATGATGCGGTTGACGAGGAACAGCGCGGCACCGCCCAGCGCCGGCCCCCACAGCGTGCCGAGGCCGCCCAGCAGCACCATGACCACCATCTGGTCGGTGATGTCGCCGCCCAGCACGCTCTTGGGGTTTATGAAAGTGACCCAATAGGCGAAGATGCCGCCGAACAGCGCGGCAAGCGCCGCGCTCAGCGCGAAGGCCTGCAGCTTCACCAGCGAGGTGTTGATGCCCATGGCCTCGGCCGCCGCCTCGTGGTCGCGCAGGGCCTTCACCTTGTAGCCGAAGCGGGAACGCTCGAACAGGAACCAGCTTATGGCATAGGTGAACGCCACCGCCGCCAGCATGACGAAATAGAAGAAATTCTCGTCGAGGAAGGGCGGCAGGCTGAGCCCGCCCGTACCGCCGGTGATGTCGAGCACATTGAAAAGCTGCTGCAGCATTTCGGCGAAGGCCCAGGTGGCGATGGCGAAATAGGCGCCGCGCAGGCGCAGTGTCGGCCCGCCGATGACCGCCGCGACGACCGCGGCGGCGATCAGCCCGGCCGGAATGGTCATCAGGAACGACCAGCCGAAGCTGTCGCCCATCAGGATCGCGGTGACATAGGCGCCGATGCCGAAGAAGGCGGAATGGCCGAAGTCGATATAGCCGGCATAGCCGCCGATGATGTTCCAGGAACAGGCGAGACCCGCCCACATCAGCGCGCCGGTGGCGATGCGCAGCCAGTAGGAATTGACGAAGTGCGGCAGCACCAGCAGCGCGACGGCAACCACCGCCAGCAGCAGATAACCCGGCCAGTTCCAGCGGCTTGTCGTTTCTCCCGTCATCTCACAGCCCCCGCCCCAGAATGCCGCGCGGGGCAATCAGCAGAACCACGTAAAGCGTGGCGAAGATGGCGAGATAGGAATAGTTGGCGCTCCAGTAGGTGGCCACCATCGCCTCGATGAGACCGAGCAGCAGCGCCGCCAATATGGCGCCGCCGGTGGAACCGAGCCCTGCCAGCACCGCCACGAAGAAGGCGAACAGCGTGTAGCGCAGGCCCACTTCCGGATTGACCGAATAGATCGCGCCCATCAGCACGCCCGCCATGGCGGTCAGCCCGGCATAGATGGCATAGACGGTGGCGCTGAGGCGGCGGACATTGACGCCCATCAGCCCCGCCGTCTCGCGGTTCTCGGCCACGGCGCGGATCGCCAACCCATAGCGCGTGCGATAGAGCATGAAGAACAGCGCCCCGGCCGCCGCCGCCGCGAAGACGAAGGCGGCCACGCGCAGCGTGGGCACCGCCACCGGCCCGAGCATCAGGCTGCCGCCGCCGAGCGCGGTCGGCACGCTGCGGGTGTTGAAGCCCCAGAAAGTCAGCATGCCGCCGCGCAGCAGCGTGAACAGGCCGAAGGTGAGCGCCAGCGCCATCAGTTCCGGCCGCGCGGTGCGGCTGTTGCGCACCCGGTAGATGACCGGGCCGATCACATAGCCGATAGCGCCAAACACGACGAACGCCACCGGCAGGGCGAGAAAACCGTCCGTGCCGAGCAGGGTGGACATGAAGTAGGCGAGATAGCCGCCCAGCACGACCCAGGCGCCGACGGCGAAATCGATGACATGCAGCACGCCGAAGGTGAGCTGGAAGCCGATGGCGAAGGTGGCGATCACCCCGCCGATCAGGATGCCGTTCATGAGTGTCTGGAGAAAGAGATCCAACCGCGCCTCGCCAGGTAAGGACCCGTCACAGATGCCGCCGCGGCCGCTCCTCCCTTGAGGCGGCCGCACCGGCTCGAAGGCCCGACGCCGCAACCGGCGGCGCCGGACGGATTGCGCCGCGCGGCTACTTCCAGGCCGGCAGCGGATAGATGAGATCGGCGGCCGCGGCCTCCTTAGGGCCCACCGCGACCGTCTGGCCGTTCTGGATCTGGATCAGGACCGGCACCGGCTGGATGTTGTCGTGGTAGTGGTCGCCCTCCTTCTCGAACTTCACCGGGCCGTAGAAGGTGGTGATGTCGGTGGCGGCGATCGCATCCTTCAGCGCCACCTTGTCCTCGGCGCTGGCGGGCTTCTTGCCTAGCCGCTTCAGCGCGTCGGCCAGCACCAGTCCGCTCGCCGAGCAGGCCGCCTCGGTGTAGTCCGGATAGCTGCCCCAGCGATTGTTGGCGAGCTCGCTGTAGTCCTTGGCGCTGCCGAACACGTCGTCCTTGTAGGGCACCGAGGGCAGCCATACGGCAATGCCGCTGGTGCCGTCCGCATCCGCGCCGAGCTGCTGGGCATAGGCGGGATTGGTGACGCCATAATGCATGATGAGCGCACCGGGGCGATAGTTCAGCGATTTCGCGGTCTTGACCACGTTGATGAGCACTTCCTCATGGCCGCCGACGGCCAATATGTCCGGCTTCAACGCCGCGATCTTCGAAATGGTCGGCGTAAGATCGCCGGAGGCCGGCACCAGCTCGTAGGCGACAAGCTCGAGCTTTGCATCCTCTACGCCCTTCTTGAAGCCTTCTCCGGTTTCCTTCGAAAAGGGCTCGTTGACACCGATGACCGCCGCCTTGGTGGCCTTGGGGTTGGTCATGGCGGCAAGCACGTCGATGGACCGCCCGGCGGAATTGTCGACGGCGGGGATCATGCCGAAATTGAATTCCGGCTTTGCCTTCCAGACAGCCGGCGATTCGGCCGAGCCCGAAATCATCGGCACCTGATACTTCTGGCAGATCGGCTGCACGGCGATGGTGGAGCCGCTTGTATAGGGGCCGAACAGCGCGTCGACCTCGTTCTGCACGATCAGCCGTTCGGCGGCGTCGGCGCCCGTGGCCGGGTTGGACTGGTCGTCGCCGTAGAACATTTCGACCTTGAGGCGATCGCCGCCAATCTCCACGCCACCCTTTTGATTGACCACCTCGGCCCAGAGGTCGTAGCCGCGGCGGGTGAGATTGCCGCCGAATATGTTCTCGCCGGACAGCGAGGTGATAACACCCACCTTGATCGTGGGAGCTTGCGCGCGTGCTGTTCTGATGAACGGGGCGCCGATTGCGACCGCGCCGGCAGCCACGGCCCCGGTGCGGATGAACTGGCGACGCGATAACCGGCTCAAATGCTTGGACATGCTTCCTCCCATCCCTGTTCTGGAACGCAACCTGTCTGCGGTCATGCGAGCCCGATAACAGCACGTGACCTTACGTAAGGCAACATCCCTCACCGGTAGGAAATTCATACCATTGGAGAATTTCCGCTTCCGTGCGCCGACCTAAAAGTTCACCAGTCCGGTTCCTCGCGGGTGGGATCGGATCAGGTGCGAGCGCGTTAAAGAGAACCCGCAACCCATTCCGGACACCGCCATGAACACCGCGAACCTGCAACTCGAAGGCCTCTATCTGGCCATCGCCTCGGTCAACCACCTGCTGGTCAGGAAAGGCATTCTCAGCGCAGAGGAAATCGACACCGCGCTTCGGCGCGCAGAGGCCAACGCAACCGCCGACGATCACATCATCGACGACATGTCGCCCGCAAACCGCGATGCGGTGTGCTTCCCGATCCGCTTCCTGCAACTGGCCAACACCAGCCTGTCGAACGGCGACATTCCGAGCTTTTCGGACCTTGCGCGCATGGTGGCGCAGGTGAAGGAGCCATACAACGACCAGATGTGACTATCGGCCGAGATGCCGTGCCTGCCCTTGCACGACGGGGTCGGGGATGCTTTCCTGACCGCCGGGTGTTGGCCGACGGCGAACGCCGCATGGGAGATAGGGCGGATGGACCGGGTGCCAATCGGGAAGAGATATTTCGGGTGCGGCGGCTATGCCGGCTAGCCAAACAGCTTCGGCAGACCATGCGTCGCGGACTTTGACCAGGTGAATACAATTCCATGAAAAGGATTTTTGCGGCCGCACTGCTTTCGGGATTGCCCGCGACCCTTCCCCTCCCGGCCTTGGCCGAACCGGAGCCCGGCCGGCTGGCGGAGGGCACCTATCATTGCGAGGTGTATGCGCTCGGCATGTTCATACATCTCGGCGACATCATCATCGAGGGCGACAGCTATCGCGGGCCTTTCCACTTCGGCCCGCCGCCGCAGCCGCAGAAATACCAGCTCAGTCCGGAAGGCGAGATCACCTGGCTGGGGTCTCTCGGCGGCTTCACCTCCGGCGGCAATTCGATCGACATCACACAGGTCACCGCCAACAGCGACAAGGCCGCTTCCTTCGACATCATCATGCGCGAAGCGAGCGGCAACTATTCGGCCACCACCTGCGACAGGCAGTGAGGGAAAACCGTCCTGCCGGGAAATTCCCGCATCGCAGTAGAAGCGCGTTCCTGTCCCAAGCTTCGAGGGGCCGTCGATCGGAAGGCAGTCGCATATGGCGCGGCCCACCCCCACGCCGGTTTGCTGCGCAAACCACCTCTCCCCCTCAAAAAAGGGAGAGGAAAGGCGCCAGGCCAACAGCCGACGGTTCCTCTCCCTACGGTCGGGGAAGCGAAGAAAGGGCAAGACCCGTGGCCCGGAATGGCGGTTTGCAGAGCAAGCCGAAGGGCGCTTCCATATGCGTTCCTCCGCCACAGGGGAGAGGATCATCCTTCCGTAGCCAGGGCCCGATGGACGAAGGCAGGGATGTAAAGCCGTAGTTTACGCTGCGCTCGGCCCCGGATCGTCCGGCCCGCCGTCGAAGGGTGGCATGGGCATCACCCTTATCGGGCGCGGCGGCAGATCGTCCGACCGGTGAACGAGCCGCAGGATCGGCCCGCCCTTGCGCGGCCGACCGCCGCCGCTGCGCAGGCCTTCGGCCTCCCGCTTGGCTGCTTCCGGCTGGTAGACGACCTCTTGCACCGTGATCTTCTCCGCGGTGCCGTCGGCGCGGCGGATGGTGATCGTCTGGCCCTCGGCCAGCCCCATAAGCGCCAGCCCGCGTGGGTTGGAGATCGGCAGCACCGAGCCCACCATGCCGCGCATCTCGTCATGGGCGACGATGCGCGTCTCGGCGGGGCCGTCATCGACGCGATAGGCGACGCGGCTGCTCAGCGTCACGACATTGGCGGGGATGTCGTCGCGAAACATCACCGTGGCGTTGTCGAGCTTGCGGCGCAGCAGCTCGCGCAGCGGGTCGTCCTGCCCCAGGCAGCGTTCCAGCATCACCTCCAGAATGGTGAAATCCTTGGTGGTGAGCTGACAGAAATCCGTGTCCGACATGGCAAATCTCCCGCCGAACCCGCCTTCAGGCGGCCTCGGCATCAAGCGTTTATCCTGATCGCAGAAGATGTCCCCTGAACCGGATCGCCAGTTCGCGTCCGGCGCAGGGGTCAGGCTCCTGCGACGAGATTGCCCGCGCGATAGATGAAATAATGCCGGACGAGACGGGCGACCATGCCGTCAGGCCCCCGCGGCAGCCGGCTGGCGCACCTCCAGCACCTCCAGTTGGTGGCTGCGGCCGTCGCGTGCGGTCCACTGGATCGCCTGGCCCGTGGCAAGGCCGATCAACGCCGTGCCGATGGGAGTCAGGATGGAAATCTTGCCCTGCGCGATGTCGGCGTCGCCCGGGAACACCAGCGTCACGGTCCGGATCTCGCCGGTATCGGGCTTGTAGGTGACGGTCGAGCCCATCTGCACGACATCGGGAGAAATCGAGCCGTCGGCGACAACCTTGGCGCGGTCGAGCTCGAGCATCAGCTCCTCGGCCACTTCCGGATTACGGCTTTCCATCGCCTCGGCGAAGGAAACCAGCTTCGCATGGTCCGTCGCGGCGATCTTGATGACCGGCTTGCGCTTAGCCCTTGTCTTGTCCTGCATTGTATATTCCCGTGCTTTTGACCGCGACGGAACCCGCCCATGGGCTGCGACGTGCGGCTGCCTAACTGGCAGAATTCATCTTGTTGAAGCGCCGAATCCGCGAACCGAAAGCCGCGAAAATTGCCGTATCCGCCCCGCGGCTCGGGGGCGCAAGGCAGCCGAGCCGGGGGTCAGTGTCCCGCGATCGGGCACACCCGCATGAAAAATTTGTTTCGAATTTCGGCGGCGATAGACATGCAACAAGTGTCCCGAAACTTGGCCGCAAAGTCAAGCAAGGCGTATTGCGGCCCTTTCGACAGGCTTCGCGGGTCGGGCCGCAGCCTTTTGTCAGCGCTCGAACAGGATGACGGGCGAGCCCTTGTAGCTGGTCCGGATCACCTCCCGGTAGCCGCATTTTTGCGCCACGCGGATCGATGCGATGTTGCCCGGATCGATGATGCAGACGGTGCGGCCTTCCAGATTGCGGTCGCTCCAGGCATGGATTGCCGCGGCCACCTCGCTGGCGATGCCCTTGCCATGCGCATCGGGCGCCAGCACCCAGCCGGCCTCGGGCACATCGTCGAAGGCCGGCACGATGTCGCGCCTCAGGTTCTGGAAACCGGCTTCGCCCAGAAACCGGCCGCTGTCCTTTTCCTCGATGACCCAATAGCCGAAGCCCAGCATGCTCCAGAGCCCCGCATACCGCAGCAGCCTTCCCCAGGCCTCCTCGCGCGTCATGGGCCTGCCGCCGATGTATTGCGTGACGGCCAGATCGCTCCACATCGCATGGGAGGCTTCGAAATCCTGCCGGCGATGCCCGCGCAGGACAATGCGCGGGGTTTCGACGACGGGAACGGTGTCGGCAAGGGTCATGGGGAAATCTCGATCCGGGTGCGGGAAGAAGTCGCGCGGCGGAGGCGGTTGCCTATGCGCGCTTGCCCGCACGCCACGCCATATTCATGTAGACGTCGCCGCGCGCCAGTTCGTCCAGCATCTGGCGCAGGCGTTTTTCCTGCGTGGCCGGCAGCTTGGCACGGCTTATCCAGCCGAGATAGTCGTTTTTCTGATAGTCGGGCCTTGCCTCGTAGGCCGCCATCAGGCCCCCTTCGAGAAGGGCCGCGCGCACCGTTTCCGGCATGGGATTGATGGATCGCGTGAGTCTCGTCATGCGGCGAACGTAGCATGACGGCCATGAACCGCAATCGGTCACGCCGCCTCGCAAGAGGCTTGACCGCGATGCAGGCTTGCATCTTCCTGTGCGCACACGCGTCGCACCGATTCCTGAGGCAAGGGACTACCCATGGAAGCCACCGACCTGCTGCTCGCCATTTTCCATCACATACTCGTCTTCTCGCTGGCGGCGATCATCGCCGCCGAAGTCGTGCTGATCCGCAGCGAGTTGTCGCCGCGCACGATCGGCCGCCTGGCGGGCATCGACCGCGCCTATGGCATCGTGGCGCTGCTCGTCGTCTTCGTCGGCGTGGGCCGCGTGTTCTACGGGCTGAAGGGCTGGGAATTCTACGCCTACAACTGGGCGTTCTGGGCCAAGATGGCGGCTTTCGTGGCCGTTGCCCTGCTGTCGATCCTGCCCACCATCCGCTTCATCTCCTGGAACAAGCGCGCCTCGGCCGACGCCGCCTTCGTGGTGCCGGCAAACGAGTTCGGGCCGGTGCGCACCTGCCTGCGCGCGCAGATGATGATCTTCATGCTGATCCCCATCTTCGCGGCGATCATGGCGCGCAACTACTGAGCGGCGGCGCCCGCCTCCTCAAGCGGGGCGATCGGCACCAGCGGCGCTGGAATGTCGGTCGTCTTGTCCTTGTACTTGCACAGGTCCGCGATCACGCAGCGCTCGCATTCCGGCTTGCGCGCCTTGCACACATAGCGCCCGTGCAGGATCAGCCAGTGATGGGCATGGCGCATATATTCGTCCGGGATGATGCGGACGAGCTCGGCCTCGACCTCTTCCGGCGTCTTGCCCGGCGCCAGGCCGATGCGGTTGCCGATGCGGAAGATGTGGGTGTCCACCGCCATGGTGTGCTGGCCGAAAGCCATGTTGAGCACCACATTGGCGGTCTTGCGGCCGACGCCCGGCAGCTTGATGAGCTCGTCGCGGCTGTCCGGCACCTTGCCGTCATGATCACGGATCAATGCTTCGCAAAGCGCGATCACGTTTCTGGCCTTGGCGCGCCACAGCCCGATCGTGCGGATATGCTGGCCGAGTTTTTCCTCGCCCAGCGCCAGCATCTTCCGGGGCGTATCGGCGATCCTGAACAGCGGACGCGTGGCCTTGTTGACGCCGGCGTCGGTGGCCTGGGCGGACAGGACCACGGCTACCAGCAGCGTGAAGGCGTTGACATGCTCCAGCTCGCCCTTCGGCTCGGGCCGCTGGATGGCGAAGCGCCGGAATATCTCGTGGATCTCTGCGGGGGTGTAAAGCGTTCTGGACTTGCGCGCACGGCGCCGCGCAGGCCTGGCCTTGCCTTTCGCGGCCGCCGCTTGCGGCTTTTTTGACCGCGATTCATCTTTGGGCTTGGGACTGTCCATGGCTTTCCTATAAACTGACGACATGAGCGAGACAAACGCTGCATATGCGGCCGACGAGCCGTTCTTCCACGCGCTGCTGGAGCCGCACCGGTCGCTCGGCCGCACCGGTTTCATGGTGCTGATGGGCGCGCTGACCTTCGGCTGGCTCGTCACCGGCGCGATATTCCTCGCACATGGAGCCTGGCCGGTGTTCGGCTTCTTCGGCCTGGACGTGGTGGCGATCTATATTGCGTTCCGGCTGAACTACCGCGCGGCGCGGGCGCGCGAGGAGGTCATCGTGTCGCGCACCAGCCTGGATATCCGCAAGACCGCGCCCTCGGGACGCACGGAAGATCATCATTTCAACCCGTTCTGGGCACGCTTTTCGGTGAAGCGGCACGCCGAGATCGGCATTACCGACATGGCCGTCGAATCCCGCGAGAAAAGCGTGACGATCGGCAGCTTCCTCAATCCGGACGATCGCGAGAGCTTCGCCAAGGCGTTCTCGCTGGCGCTGGCGACCGCCAAGAGGCGGTGACGCAACTTCAGCTCCGGCGCAGCGAGAACTGTCGGTCCAACAAGGCAAGTTTCGGGTGGTTATGGCAGGCTCGCGGCACGATATTCGCGTTCAAGGAGACAAAGCCATGAACGCACATACAGCCATCTTGCGTGAGGACATCACACCACAGGGCGGCGACTATGAAGTCGTCCGTCGCGTCATCGAAAAGATCAGCATCGACTATCGCGACCAGCCTTCGCTGGAGACCCTGGCCGAGGAAGTCGGCGAAACGCCGACCGGGTTGCAGAAACTGTTCACCCGCTGGGCCGGCCTGTCGCCCAAGGGCTTCTTGCAGGCCGTGACGCTGGACCATGCCCGGAGGCTGCTCGACGACGGAATGCCGCTGCTCGAGACGGCGCTGGAACTCGGCATGTCCGGACCCGGACGCCTGCACGACCTGTTCGTGACGCACGACGCCATGTCGCCCGGCGACTACAAGAACCGTGGCGCCGGCCTCACAATCCGCTACGGCTATCACATCTCGCCCTTCGGCGTGGCGCTCATCATGGTCACCGACCGGGGCCTTGCGGGGCTTTCCTTCAACGATGCCGGCCACGAGCGGGAAGCCTTCGCGGACATGTCCGGCCGCTGGCCCAACGCAACCTACGTGGAAGACATGGCGGCCACCGCGCCCTATGCCGCGCGCATCTTCGACCCGGCGCGCTGGCGCCCCGACGATCCGCTGCGGGTGGTGATGATCGGCACGGATTTCCAGATCCGCGTCTGGGACGCCCTGCTGAAAATCCCGATGGGCAAGGCCAGCAGCTATTCGGCCATTGCCTGCGAGATCGGCAAGCCCGCCGCCAGCCGGGCCGTGGGAGCGGCCGTGGGCGCCAATCCGCTGTCCTTCGTGGTGCCCTGCCACCGCGTCGTCGGCAAGTCCGGCGCGCTGACGGGCTATCACTGGGGCCTGACGCGCAAGCGCGCCATCCTGGGTTGGGAAGCCGGCCAGCTCGGCGGCTGAACCGCCGGATCGGGCTGTCGATCATGCCCGATCCGCTATTTCCCCGATCCGCTATTTCAATGTAGCCCGACGCAGGATAGCCTCGCGCGAAATTTCCGCAGGAGGCTTTTCTTGATCACCGTCATCGGCTCCATCAACCTCGACCTGATCGCCAGCGTCGACCGGCTTCCCGCCCCCGGCGAGACCGTTCCGGGCAGCGGCTTCAAGACGGCGCCGGGCGGCAAGGGCGCCAACCAGGCGCTGGCCGCCGCGCGCGCGGGCGCGCCCGTGCGCATGGTCGGGGCGGTGGGCAGGGATGCCTTCGCGGGCGAGGCGCTGGCGCTGCTCAAGCACGGCAAGGTCGATCTGGCAAATGTTGCCGAAACGGATGCGCCGACCGGCACCGCGCTCATTCTTGTGGGCGACGACGGCGAGAACATGATTGCTGTGGTGCCCGGTGCGAATGCCGGCGTCCTGCCGGAAAATCTCCGGAGAGCCGCGCCGGAAAAGGGCGACATCGTGCTCCTGCAGCACGAAATCCCGCTCGCAACGGTCGAGGCAGCCCTTGATGCCACGGCAGCCGCCGGCGGCATCGCCATCCTCAACACCGCACCCTTCCGCAAGGAAGCCGCCGCCTTCCTCGGCAAGGCGAACTATGTCGTCGCCAACGAGACCGAATTCGACCTCTATGGCGAGGCGCTGGCGCTGTCCGGCGCCGACCGCCCTGCCCGCATGAAGGCCTTTGCCGAAAAGACCGGTCGCACCGTGATCGTGACGCTCGGCGGCGACGGCGTGCTTGCCGCGACGCCCGAAGCCTTCCTCAGCGTGCCGGCGCTGAAGATCACGCCGGTCGACACGGTCGGCGCCGGCGACACATTCTGCGGCTATCTGGCCGCCGGCCTTGCCGAGCGCCTGCCGCTGGGCGACGCGCTGCGGCGCGCGGCCGTTGCCGGCTCGCTTGCTTGCCTCAAGCCCGGCGCGCAGCCTGCGGTCCCGCTTGCCAGCGAAGTGGACGCGGCACTTGCCGGCCAGTTGGTGGACTGACGCCATGACCGACCGTCCCGCTTCCAAGCACACCCTGCCGCCGGCAAGCGAAATCTGCCGCATGTCGGCAGTGGAACTGGTGGAAAAGATCAAGGCGCGCCAGCTTTCGGTGCGCGAGGTGGCCACCGCCTTCCTCGACCGCATCGAGGCCGTGAACCCCAAGGTGAACGCGATCGTGTCGCTGCGCGACCGCGCCGACATCCTCGCCGAGGCTGAAGCAGCCGACAGCGCGCTGGCAAGGGGCATTTCTCCCGGCCCGCTCTACGGCCTGCCCATAGCGATCAAGGACCTCGCCCAGACAAAGGGCCTGAAAACCACCTTCGGCTCGCCGATCTTCGCCGATTTCGTGCCCGACGAGGATGATTTCTTCGTCGAACGCATGCGCGCGGCCGGCGCCATCTTCATCGGCAAGACCAACACGCCCGAATTCGGCCTCGGCTCGAACACCTACAACAACGTCTTCGGCGCAACGCTGAATGCCTTCGACCCGGCGCTGGCCGCAGGTGGATCGAGCGGCGGCGCGGCCGTCGCGCTGGCGCTCGACATGGTGCCGGTGGCCGACGGCAGCGATTTCGGCGGCTCGCTGCGCAATCCCGCCGCCTTCAACAATGTCTTCGGCCTGCGGCCTTCGCAGGGGCTGGTGCCGGCCGGACCGATGAACGAGGTGTTCCATTGCCAGATCGGCCTGGAGGGGCCGATGGGCCGCACCGTGCGCGACATGGCATTGCTGCTCGGCGTACAGGCCGGCCACGATCCGCGCGCACCTTTGTCGCATGACGGCGAGGCCTCCTATCTCGACGGCCTCGACGCCACGCCCAAGGGCGGCCGCATCGCCTGGTTCGGCGATCTCGGCGGCCACCTGCCGGTCGAGCCCGGCATTCTGGAGCTTTGCGAGGCCGGCTTGCGGCGCTTTGCCGACGTCGGTTTCGTCACCGAGCCTGTCGTGCCAGAATTCGACCTTGATGCGCTGTGGCGCGCCTTCGTCGTGCTGCGCCAGGCAACCAGCGGCTGCGAACTGAAGGCGCATTTCGACAATCCCGCCCGACGCGACCTGCTGAAGCCGGAAGCGATCTGGGAGGTCGAGGGCGCGATGCGGCTCACCGCGCCGCAGGTTCACGCCGCCTCCACCACACGCTCCCGTTGGTACTGGACGCTGCTGAAACTCTTCGAGCGCTTCGACCTGCTGGCGCTGCCCACCGCGCAGGTGTTCCCCTTCCCGGTCGGCACCCACTGGCCGAAGGAGGTCGCCGGCCGCGCGATGGACAGCTACCACCGCTGGATGGAGGTTTCGGCCTATGCCTCGCTGGCAGGCTGCCCCGCCGTCAACGTGCCGGTGGGCTTCGACGTGCAGGGCAGACCCATGGGCATGCAACTCATCGGCCGCCCGCGCGGCGATCTCGCCGTATTGCAGGCAGCCGCAGCCTATGAAGCGATTTTGCCTTGGAAAGCGGGGGCGTGAGGAGAGCCGGCTTGATGAAGTGGCCAGCCTCTGGACACTTCCCTTGCGTCATGCATTGATTTTCTCATCAATGGGAAACTCAACCATGTCTCTCGAAGTCTACGCCGCCTACGTCCTTGCCTGCATCATCATCATCCTGGTGCCGGGGCCGACCGTTACGCTGATCATCGCCTCCAGCATGCGCCACGGCACGCGCGCGGGCCTGCTCAACGTCGCCGGCACACAGGCAGGCGTTGCCATCATGATCGGCATCATCGGCATCGGGCTGACCTCCATGATCGAGGCCGCCGGCCACTGGTTCGAGTGGCTGCGGCTGTTGGGTGCCGCCTATCTCATCTGGATGGGCTGGCAGATGCTGCGCGCCGGCGGGCACCTGGCCGAAGGTGCCGCACCGGTGCCGCCGCGCGTCGGCTTTTTCCTGCAGGGTTTTCTGGTGGCCGTCAGTAACCCCAAGACACTGATCTTCTTCGGCGCCTTCATCCCGCAGTTCCTCGATCCCGCAGGCAATCATGCGTTGCAGATTGCGATCATGGGCGCCACCGCGCTGGCTTTCGCGGCAGTGTCGGATTCCACCTATGCCGTGCTGGCCGGGCGGGCGGGCCGCGCGCTTTCGGCCCGCCGCATCCGCCTGCTCTCGCGCATCAGCGGCGGCTTCCTCATCAGCGGCGGACTCTGGCTGGCCTTCTCACGGGCGAAATGAGGCGCCCGCGAGCGATGGTCATATCGCGCGTTTCCGCTACAGCCTCGCGAGGCGCTCGGTCAGCAGGCCGAAGAAGCCCTCGTGGTCGATGTCGCGCATGACCATGGCGTTCTTCTTGCGCGAAGTGACGCCCCACCAGTCGATCACCGTCATGCCCATGGTGAGCTCGGAGCCGGTCTCGACCTCGACATTGCACTCGCGACCCTTGAACAGCTCGGGCTTGAGCAGATAGGCGATGACGCAGGGGTCGTGCAGCGGGCCGCCGTCCGTGCCGTATTTTTCCTCGTCGAAGCGTTCGAAGAAATCGAGCAGCTCGGCCGTGGCATCGCCCACCTTCGTGCCCATCCGGCGGAAGGCTTCCACGCGTTTGGCTGTCGTCAGCGCCTTGTGGGTGACATCGAGCGGCATCATGACGATCGGCACGCCCGAGCGGAACACGACATCGGCGGCATGCGGATCGACATAGATGTTGAACTCGGCCGTCGGCGTGACATTGCCGCCCTCGAAGAAACCGCCGCCCATCAGCACGATGCGCTTGATGCGGCTGGCGATCCGCGGCTCGCGCACGAGCGCCAGCGCGATATTGGTGAGCGGCCCCAGCGGGCAGAGCGTGACCGTGCCGGGCTCTTCCTTCATCAGCGTCTCGACAATGAAGTCGATCGCATATTTGTCCTGCAGCTTCATTGCCGGCTCCGGCAGGTCGGGGCCGTCCAGCCCGGTCTTGCCATGGACATGCTCGGCGGTGACCAGCTTGCGCACCAGCGGCCGGATGGCGCCGGCATAGACCTTCATCTCCCTCCTGCCCGCCAGCTCACAGATCTTGAGCGCATTCTTTTCGGTAAGATGCAGGGGAACATTGCCGGCAACCGCGGTGATACCCAGGATTTCCAGCTCCGGACTGGCCAGCGCCAAAAGGATGGCAACGGCATCGTCCTGGCCAGGATCGGTATCGATGATGATCTTCTCGGTGGCTGCCATTTATGGTTTCCCTTATGTGATCCGCCCGTGATCGAAGCAGGCTTGAACTTGTTTGCGCGGCGGACCATATCAGCATCGACGGGAAAAATGCCATCCGGGTTTTTCCTTTCGAGGTCGCTCTTAGAGGACATCAGATGAGTCGCATGACGCCCTTTTCGAGCCCGTTGCTACTTGGGTTCGACGCTATGGAAAAAACGTTGGAGCGCTTGGCGAAGTCGGGGGATTCCTATCCGCCCTACAACATCGAACGCATCCGACGAGCCGAGGGAAACGGCGAGACGTTGCGCATAACGCTGGCGGTGGCCGGGTTCTGTGAAGAGAACCTGGAAGTCACCACCGAGGAAAACCAGCTTGTCGTGCGCGGCCGGCAGAATGACGACACCGAGCGCGAGTATCTGCACCGCGGCATCGCCGCGCGGCAATTCCAGCGCACCTTCGTGCTGGCCGACGGCATGAGGGTTATCGGGGCCGAACTGAAGAACGGTCTTCTCTCGATCGACCTCGACCGGCCGGAGCCGGAGCGCTTCGTCCGGAAAATAAACATTTCGGTGAGAGACTAGGGTCGCCCGCCGGAAGGACATCAGCTCTACCAGCGGGTTCGGTCCTAAGACGCCCCGCAAGAAGGAGGCTATTATGACATACCATGACACGAGACAGGCTCTCACCGAGGCCGAACTGGCCCATCTGGGTGAAGGCACCCTCGCCTATCTGCGCAAAATCGACAGCGACGAATTGAAGGGCAAGTTCCCGAGCCTGCGCGAAATCGCGTCCGGCATGGAAATCTGGGCTCTTTTCGCCGCCAATGGCCAGCCGATCCTGCTGTCGGATGCACGCGACACCGCGATTGCCGGCGCACTTGAGAATCACCTGACCCCGGTCTCCATCAACTGACAGGGCTTGCCCCTGACGACCGGCGCGAGGTCAACAAAAGCAAATGGGCGGCCAAGCGGCCGCCCATTTGCTTTGAAAACTCCGCGAGCGGCTCAGGCGGCGTGCGAGGCCTGCGTGTCCGACAGAAGCGCATGGATCGCGGAGGCATCGCGCGTACCGCGAATCTTGGCCACCGTATCGGCGTCGCGCAGCACGCGGGCAATGCGCGACAGCGCTTTCAGATGGTCCGCGCCGGCACCCTCCGGCGCCAGCAGCAGGAAGACCAGGTCGACCGGCTGATCATCCAGCGCCTCGAATTCCACCGGCGTCTCCAGCCGCGCGAAAACACCCGTGATGCGCTTCACGCCCGCCAGCTTGCCGTGCGGAATGGCGATGCCATTGCCCACGCCGGTGGAGCCGAGGCGCTCGCGCTGCAGGATCGTGTCGAAGACTTCACGTTCCGGCAGGCCGGTGATGGCGGCGGCGCGTTCGGCAAGCAGTTGCAGGAGTTGCTTTTTGGAATTCGCCTTCAAGGCCGGCATAATTGCCGGAACCTCGATCAGATCGCTCAGATCCATACCCAATATCCTTTCCCTGCCCGACAGGACGAATTGACATTCGACATGTCAGTCAGAAGACGTTTCTTATCCCTGCGCGACTTTGCTCGTCGAAGGGTCGATCCACCCGATGTTTCCGTCCGGCCTCCTGTAGACGATATTGACCTGTTCGTTCCCGGCATTGCGGAACACGAAGACGGGGCTGTCCTTGGTGTCGAGCTCGATCACCGCCGATGCCACGGTCATCGTCCTGAGCGCAACGGTGGATTCCGCGACGACGGCCGGGGCAAAATCCTCCGGCAGTTCCTCCTCTTCGTCGCCGAGCGGCGCCATGACCGTATAGGCCACATCCACCGCGGCACCGTTGGCAAGGCCGGGATAATGGGATTTCAGCCTGCGCTTGTAGCGGCGCAGGCGCTTTTCGAGCCGATCCGCCGCGGCGTCGAATGCCAGCGTGGGCTCCTGGGCCTCGCCGGCAGCCTGGAGCGAGACACCCGTGTCGAGGCTGACCATGCAGTCAGCCGTGAAACGCGACGCGGATTTCGTGACCATGACATGCCCGGAAAACCCGCCATCGAAATATTTGTCGATAGCTTCACCGATTCGTTCCTCGATGCGCGTACGAAACGCATCGCCGATGTCCATGTGCTTTCCCGAAATGCGTAGAGTCATCTGAAAACTGACCTTCCTGCTCAGACTTCAAACTGTTTCCAAGTTTATACCCGTGGCCGGCACACACAAGGTTCGCGGCGGTTATCCCGCCGATTTTAAGCCTGAACTTTCCGCTTAATCACAAGCCGTCTCCAGAAGGAGCATCTACTACAGGGCAACCATCCCATCCTTGCGGGCGGGCTTCTAGTCACTTCCCCCGCGCTTGTCAATCAAGGGCAAAATAAGGCCAAGGACAAGCTGTGAATCACCGCCCCGCGACGGCCAGCGCACGCTTCTCGCGCCGTCTCTGCACGGACGAAGGAATATTCATACTTTCCCGATACTTGGCGACAGTTCTGCGAGCGATGTCGATACCTTCCCGCCGCAGGATATCAACAATCGCGTCATCGGACAGAACCTCCGCCGGCTCCTCGTCGACAAGCTGTCGGATGCGGTCCCGCACCGCTTCAGCAGAGTGGGCGTCGCCCTCATCGGCCGAGGCGATGGCCGTGGTGAAAAAGTAGCGCAATTCGAACACGCCGCGCGGGGTCAGCATGTACTTATTGGCAGTCACGCGGCTGACGGTCGATTCATGCATGCCGATCGCCTCGGCCACCGTGCGCAGGTTGAGCGGCCGCAGATGCCGAACCCCATGAAGCAGGAATGAATCCTGCTGGCGCACGATCTCGGACGCCACCTTGAGGATGGTTCTGGCGCGCTGATCGAGGCTGCGGGTCAGCCAGTTGGCATTCTGCAGGCACTCGGACAGGAAATCTTTCTCGGCCTGATCCTTGATGCGTGCGGAAACCCGCGCGAAATAGGCCTGATCGACCAGCACGCGGGGCAGCGCGTCGGAATTCAGCTCCACGGCCCAACTGCCGTCGCTGGCGGGGCGCACTTCCACGTCCGGCACGATGGCGTCGGCCGCGCCATTGCCGGCAAAGGCCGCGCCGGGTCGCGGATCGAGACCGCGTATCTCGGCCATCATGTCGATGAGGTCCTCCTCATCCACGCCGCAGAGCTTCTTCAGCGCCTGGAAATCGCGGCGCGCCAGCAGGTCGAGATTGCCGACCAGCGTCCGCATGGCCGGATCGAGCCGGTCGCGGCGCGCAAGCTGGAGCGCAAGGCATTCGGCCAGATCGCGCGCGAACAGCCCCACCGGCTCGAAGGACTGGCAGGTGGCCAGGGTCGACAGGACGGCCTCTTCATCGACGCCCAGTTGCGCGGCGATTTCAGCCGGATCGTCTCGGAGATAGCCTGCCTCGTCGAGCGCGTCGGCCAGATTCCCTGCGATCATGCGCCCCGCGGGGTCCGCGAAGGCAAAGGCGATCTGTCCGGCGATATGGTCGCGCAGCGTGACGGCGGCGGCGAAGGTGGCCTCCATGTCGAAATCGTCGCCACCCCCGGCCAAACCATGCGAGCCGGCCGACTTCCATTGGGCCGAAAGATCGGGGCCTATCCTGTCGGCCGTGCCCGGGTCGTCCGGAAACACGTTTTCCAGCGAGGCGTCGAGCACCTGCGACATGGTCTCCGCGCTCCAGCCCTGCTCCACGCCCGCCCAATCGTCGTTCGAAGCTTCCGCCTCCTCTCCCGTCCGGGGCGCTTCCTCGCGAGCCTCGGCACGATCCAGCAGCGGATTGCGCTCGATCTCCTCCTCCACGAAGCGTTCCAGCTCGACATGCGTCATCTGCAGCAGCCGTATCGACTGCATGAGCTGCGGCGTCATCACCAGGGACTGCGACTGCCGAAGCTGCAACTTGGCCGCGAGCGCCATGACGATGAACTCTATGCCCCAAAAACCCGCAAGCAAATGTCGGGCCAAAAAATATTCCTGACGCAATGAAACTGGCCCGGCTTTTGCCTGTCAAGCAAAAGCCGGGAACAAAATGCGCGCGAATGAGGGTGTTTGGGCACATTGCAGGGGCAATCGAGCCCCGCAGGCGGGCTCAGAGGGTGAAGCCCTCGCCCAGATAGAGGCGGCGCACGTCCTGGTCGGCGACGATGTCGGCGGCCGAGCCATGCTTCAGGATTTCGCCGGCATGGATAATGTAGGCGCGGTCGATGAGGCCCAGCGTCTCACGCACATTGTGGTCGGTGATGAGAACGCCGATGCCGCGCTTGGTGAGATGGCGCACGAGCTGCTGGATGTCGGACACCGCGATCGGATCGACGCCGGCAAAGGGCTCGTCGAGCAGCATGTAGTTGGGGCGGGAGGCCAGTGCGCGCGCGATCTCAAGACGGCGTCGCTCACCGCCCGAAAGGGCGATTGCCGGCGCCTTGCGCAGATGGGAGATGTGGAACTCGTCCAGCAGCGAGTCGAGGTTGCGCTCGCGCTCCTTGCGGCTCTTCTCGACCACCTCCAGCACCGCGCGGATGTTGTTCTCCACGGTCAGGCCCCGGAAAATCGAGGCTTCCTGCGGCAGATAGCCCACGCCGAGGCGCGCACGCCGGTACATCGGCATGGACGAGACGTCGAAACCGTCGATCTCGATGGTTCCCTTGTCCACGGGCACGAGCCCGGTGACCATGTAGAAACAGGTGGTCTTGCCCGCGCCGTTCGGCCCCAGCAGGCCGACGGCCTCACCGGCGCGCACGCCCAGCGACACGCCATTGACCACCGTGCGGCCCTTGTAGGCCTTGGTCAGCCCCTTGGCGATCAGCGTGCCCTTGAGGGCGGATTCCTTCTGGACGTTGGGCATCGACGGAGTCGATTGCGGGCGTCCGGAAAGACGCGACAAAAGCGGAGCCCTCTGCTGCTGCATCGTTACTTTTTCTGGGCCGCCCCGGAAGCCGAATTCGGCGTGATCGACATCATGACACGGCCATTGCCGGTATCGTTGCCCTTCTTGCAGCCATCGACCTGCGCCTCGCCGGACTTCATCTGCACGGTCAGCTTGCAGCCGACGAGCACATTGGTGCCTTCGGACAGAACAACCTCCTTGCCCGACAGCACCAGCACCTCGGACTTCATGTCGAACGTGCCGCGATCGCCGGTGGCGACCTGCGTGTTGGACTTCACATAAACCTTGTCGTCCACTTCCAGCCGGTCGATATTTGCCGAGCCCGTGGCGGCGGAGCCGCCCTCCTTGCCATCCTTGCCGTCCTTGACGTAATAGACCGTCATCTTTCCGGCCTTCAGCAGGGTCGGCCCCTGCACGACGGTGACATTGCCGCTGAAGATGGCGACGTTGTCGGCTTCGTGCACCTCCAGCTTGTCGCTTTCGATCTGGATCGGGTCCTTGCCGGAAAGGCTCAGGCCCTGCAGGCGGCCCTGCATGCCCTTGTTGTCCGCGGCCTTGTCCTGCGCGAGCGCGTGTCCGGCGGCGCCGGCGAAAACCGCGATCCCCAGGGCGGCGCCGAGCGGCAGCCGCAAGTTACTGAACCACATTCTGGCCTCCGCCTGCGCTTTCCTCGGACTTCAGCCGAGTGGGATCGATGTTCATACGTACACGCTTCTCGAACACCAAAACCTTACCATTTTCAAGGATCGTCATCGAATCCGAGGTGATCTTGGTGCCTTTTGCCTCGATATAGATCGGATCGTCCGTCTTCATGCCACCTTTGCCGATGTCGAGGAAGGCGGATTTCAGCTTCGCCACCATGCCGTCGGCCGTGGTGATGACCATCTCGCTGGTGATGTCGAGCGTGTTCTTCTCGCGGTCATAGGTGCCGTGCTGGGCATCGACCATGGCCCAGTTCTGCTTGTCGATCGGCAGCTTGGCGTTGATGCCCTCGAGCTGGACCACGCTCTCGTTCTTGACATCCTGGATGGCGCGCGAGGCGTTCATCTTGTAGGGACGGTCGTCCTTGGTGAACCCTTCGAGCTTCGGATTGGCCATCACCAGCTTGCCATCGGAATAGGCGGAGCCGTCGGTGACGATGGCCACCGAGGCGGGCGTCACGAAATAGGAATAGCCGACGAAGCCCACGGCCATGAGCACCGCCAGCAGCGGCAGCGCCCCCTTGAGAAAACGCACGCGCAGGGAGTGCCGGCGCGCACGTTCGAATGCGGCGCGCAGGTGCGGGCTCGTCCCGGTTGTCGGGTGGGCGGCCGAGCTCACGAACAAGGGCTGGCTGGTCGTTTCTGTCGGTTGCGCCAACTTGCTGCCTTTTTCAATTCGGCTTCCGACCCGCGAAAGCCGTCGTCATCACGAATATCCCGCCCCCGCGTGGGAAGCATCAAGCGGTTGAAAGCCACAAAATTGTGGCACTGCACTTAAATCTTCAACACCGCAGGCCGAAAAAGCCGGCATGCGGCCGCCTGAAATGTTTGGTTGCGCGGCGGTAAATACAACCCTGCGGCCTATCGGACCGGCCGTTCGACTGGCAGAACCGCCCCCGCCCATCGACTTACACGGCAATATGGTTACTTTTGCGTGAAAAGTCAGCCCCTGGAGACAATCCAGCTTGTCCAAGAATATCGCAGCGCGATGAAAGCGGTAGCCGAGAGCCTCGGGCTGAACTAGATACGAGACTTTCCCGCAACCGCGAGGCCAGCATGGTAATGAGAGCCGACGACATGATCGACCGCCGCCACCTGCGGCGAAAACTGACCTTCTGGCGCGTGCTCGCCCTGCTCATCGCGGCCATCGGCATCGCCGCCGCCTCGATCTGGCTCTATGGCGACGAGGTCGGCACCAGCGCCAGCCATATCGCCAAGGTCGAGATCACCGGCACCATCACCGAGGACGAGGACCTGCTCGACCGGCTGGACCGCATCCGCAAATCGCCGGCGGTCAAGGGCGTGATCCTGTCGATCGATTCGCCCGGCGGCACCACCGCCGGCGGCGAGGCGATCTTCGACGCGGTGCGGCGGCTGGCAGAGGAAAAGCCCGTGGTGGCGCAGGTGGGCACGCTGGCCGCTTCGGCCGGCTACATGATCGCCACCGCGTCCGACCATATCGTCGCGCGCAAGACCTCGATCGTCGGCTCGATCGGGGTGCTGGTGCAATATCCGGATGTCAGCGGCCTGATGGACAAGCTCGGCATCAAGCTGGAGGAGATCAAGTCATCCCCGCTGAAAGCCGAGCCTTCGCCCTTCAAGCCGACCTCGGACGCGGCGCGCGCCATGATCCGCTCCATGATCCTCGACAGCTACGACTGGTTCATCGGGCTGGTCGAAAGCCGCCGACCGCTGACCCATGCGGAGGTCGTCGCGCTGGCCGACGGCTCCATCTTCACCGGCCGCCAGGCCTTGCAGAAGAAGCTGATCGACGAGGTGGGCGGCGAGCGGGAAGCCGTCGCCTGGCTGGTTTCCAAGGGCGTGGACGACAAGCTCCGTGTGATCGAATGGAAGCCCAAGAGCGAAAGCGCCACCAGGCTGCTGCTCGGCAGCTCGCTGGGCAAGGCAGTGGCGCGCCTGGTCGGGCTTCCCGACTACGGCGACGAGCTTATCCGCAAGATCGGGGGCGAACGGTTGTTCCTTGACGGTCTTGTGTCGCTCTGGCACCCTTGAATCTCCGGTGGGCCGGCTTAAAAGCGAATAAAATCATCCGCATACTCATTAACGACAAACCATTTGGCGGGGACCGCGCTCATGATCAAATCCGAACTCGTTCAGATCATTGCCTCTCGCAATCCGCATCTGTTCCTGCGGGACGTGGAGAACATCGTCAACGCGATCTTCGACGAGATCACCGACGCCCTGGCCGACGGCAACCGCGTGGAGCTGCGCGGCTTCGGGGCCTTCTCCGTCAAGAACCGCCCGGCGCGTGTCGGGCGCAACCCGCGCACCGGCGATTCGGTCGAGGTCGAGGAAAAGTGGGTTCCCTTCTTCAAGACGGGCAAGGAACTGCGCGAGAGGCTGAACGACAAGTGATGGACGGCAAGGCGGGTGCCGCTTTGCCCTGACTGGAATTTGAAATGCTCAATCGCTTCCTGCTGATCGTCATACTGGTACCGCTCGCCATCATCCTGATCGCATTGGCGGTGGCCAACCGCGCCCCGGCCGACTTCACGCTCGACCCGTTCAACCCCGGAAATCCGGCGCTGACGATCCAGGTGCCGCTGTTTGCGCTGCTGTTTGCGGCGCTGGCGCTCGGCGTGATCGTGGGCGGCATCGTCACCTGGGTCCGGCAGGGCCGCTACCGCAAGCTGGCGCGCGTGCGCGGGCAGGAAATCCAGATCCTGAGCGAGGGCAAGCCGCGCCCGCCCGCAGGCGGCGGCAATCTTCCCGCCGCCAAGCCTTGAACGGCATCGGCCATTCAAGGGCACCATAAGGGCACCATCACTTTCAAGAGGGGTTTTCAGCCATGCAGATGATTTCGGCCGCCGAGGTGGACCGCGCACTCAGCTTTCCCGGCCTGGTCGAAACATTGCGCAAGGCTTTCCATGACGGCGCCGTCCAGCCGGTGCGGCACCACCATGCGGTGGAGCGCCCGACCGGCACCGATTCGACGCTTCTGCTGATGCCCGCCTGGACGGACTTCAACGCCAATGGCGTCAGCGGCAACGGCCATATCGGCGTGAAGATCGTCACGGTATCGCCAGACAACAACGCGATCGGCAAGCCTGCCGTGATGGGGCTCTATCTGCTGCTTGACGGCACCACGGGCGAACCGCAGGCGCTGATCGACGGTCAGCGGCTGACGCAGTGGCGCACGGCCTGCGCCTCCGCGCTTGCGGCCACCTATCTTGCCCGCGAGGATGCCTCGCGCCTGCTGATCGTGGGTGCGGGCGCGGTCGCCCAATTCCTCGCCCGGGCACATGCGGCGGTGCGGCCGATCAGGCAGGTTAGCATCTGGAACCGCACGCCCGCCAACGCCCAGAAAGTGGCCAACGAGCTTCGCACGGAAGGTTTCGACGCCATCGTGAGCGATGATCTCGACGCCGATGCGGCGAAGGCCGACATCATCTCCTGCGCCACGATCTCCAACACGCCGCTCATCAAGGGTGCGCTGCTGAAACCCGGCACCCATGTCGATCTGGTCGGCGCCTTCACGCCCGACATGCGCGAAAGCGACGACGAGGCGATCCGCCGCGCGCACGTCTATGTCGACACCCGCGCCGGAGCCACGAAGGAGGCGGGCGACATCGTGCAGGCGCTTGCTTCCGGCGCGCTCACGGCCGACGGCATCGTGGCCGACCTGCACGAACTGGCACGCGGCCAGAAGCCCGGCCGCCGCGATGCGCAGGAAATCACGCTGTTCAAGTCGGTGGGCGCGGCGCTGGAAGACCTGGCGGCCGGAATTGCCGTCTACGAGGCGCACAAGCAGTAGGCGAAGCCAAGGCACCGTATGGATGGCGCCGATCTGGCGCCACATGCGCCTATCGGCGGGGAGACTTGTTCAGCGCCACGGCGGCGCGGACAAGCGCCTTGAAGGCGTCCTCGTTCAAGTCTTCGCCCTCGTGAATGTCTATCGCACGCCTGACATTGCCTTCGAGGCTGGAGTTGAACAGGCCTGACGGGTCTTCAAGCGAAGCGCCCTTGGCGAAGGTGAGCTTCACGGTGCTCTTGTAGGTCTCACCGGTGCAGATCATTCCGCCATCATACCACACCGGGACGCCGCGCCACTTCCACTCCTCGACCACGTCCGGAGCCGCCTGCCTGATGAGCGCGCGGACATGGGAGAGCATTTTCCCCCGCCAGTCGCCCAGTTCCCTGATCCTCGCATCGATCAACTCGGAAGGGGATTGGCTCGTGGTCGTCGCGCTCTTTGCCATACCGGTTGCAGCTCCTTCGGCCTTTTCCATACGTCCGATAGTGAATATAGCAAGGGGACTGCTTGGCCCGGCGAGCGCGAGCCAGTCAGTCGACTATCCGGGCAGCGTGACGACCAACGGACCATTTCGCGTCGCCACAACCGTATGCTCGTATTGAACGGTCGGCGCCCTCGGCCCGCTGAACAACGTCCAGCCGTCATCGCCGTCGTCGGCCCACTGGGCGCCCAGCGACAGGAACGGTTCGATGGTAAAGACCAGACCTTCGTTCATGACCCGCCGGTCAGCGCGAACTGGCCAGGTCGCGATTTCTTCCGGCTCTTCGTGCAAGGAATGGCCCACGCCATGGCTGGCCAGATTCTGGACAAGCGTATAGCCGTTCCGGCGGGCAAACTCACCGATCGCCCTGCCGATCTCACCAAGCTGCCTTTTCGCGCCGACTTGCCGAATCCCCGTCCACATGGCCCTTCGCCCGTCCCGGCAGAGCCGTTCGATGGATTTCGAGACAGGCGGAACGGCGAAGGAGGCTCCGGTATCCGCAAAAATCCCGTCCTTCTCGGCGGACACGTCGATGTTGACGAGGTCACCTGCCGCAATCCGACGCTCCCCCGGAATGCCGTGGGCAATCTCTTCATTCACGCTGATGCAGGTTGCTCCCGGAAAATTGTAGCAAAGTTCCGGTCCCGATCGTGCCCCTGCCTTTTCCAGAAGCTGCCGGCCTATCCTGTCCAATTCTCCGGTCGTGATCCCCGGTTCGAGCGCCGCCCCCATCGCCTCAAGCGTGTTGGCAACAATCCGGCCAATTTCCTTGAGCCTGTCGAGTTCGCTGCTGTCTGAGATCGTCATACGACATCCTTGGAAAATTCGGCGCGCCGGGCGCAATGCTACGTGGGAGGAGCGACCTCTTATAACACATCCGGTGCTTTTGGCTCGACTTCTGATCGCAGCAACGTTTTCGTGCATTTCACCCACGGAATTTGCCATCATTTGGCTGGCTGACATCTTCGTCGCTTTCGCACCCCCACGCGACCACCCGTCCGGTTGCGGAGCATTCGGCCCTGTGCCAAAAGCGGCTTGATCGACAGGAGACGACATTCCTTGAAAAGCCCGCGCGATAAACGCCGCGACAACCGTGCCCAGCCGCCCCGCAAGGGAGGGCCCGCCCCGTCCGCCCAGCGTCCGCGCGAGGAGCCGCGCCTTGTCGCCAAGGCCGAACCGGCGCCTGAGCCCAAAGCTCCTCCCCGCAAGCTCGTGCGCCGCGAAGGCGCCCTGCCCGCAGAGCGGTTGCCGGTGATCCTCGAAGTTGCACCCAATGACGACTACGCCCTGCTCGACAGCGGCGGCGGCGAAAAGCTGGAGCAATACGGCCCCTATCGCATCGTGCGCCCCGAGGGACAGGCGATCTGGCAGCGCGCGCTGCCGGCCAGGGAATGGAACAATGTCGACGCCGTCTTCACCGGCGACACCGACGAGGAAGGCATGGGCCGCTGGCGCTTTCCAAAAACGCCGCTCGGCGAGACCTGGCCGATGCGCCATGACGGCATCGACTATCTCGGCCGCTTCACCTCCTTCCGCCATGTCGGCGTGTTTCCCGAGCAGGCCTCGCACTGGGACCATATGGCCGGGCTGATCCGCGACGCCAAGCGCCCGGTGAAGGTGCTGAACCTGTTCGGCTATACCGGCCTTGCCTCGCTGGTGGCCGCCCGCGCCGGCGCGGAAGTGACCCATGTCGACGCCTCGAAGAAGGCCATCGGCTGGGCGCGAGAGAATCAGGAAATCGCGCGCCTCACCGACAAGCCGATCCGCTGGATCTGCGAGGACGCGATGAAGTTCGCCGAGCGCGAGGAGCGGCGCGGCAATGCCTATGACATCATCCTGTTCGACCCTCCCGCCTATGGGCGCGGGCCGAAGGGCGAGGTGTGGCAGCTTTTCGAGGACCTGCCGGCGCTCACCGATATCTGCCGTTCGATCCTAACGCCGAAGCCGCTTGCGGTGGTGCTGACGGCCTATTCCATCCGCGCCTCGTTCTTCGCCATCCATGCGCTGATGCGCGACGCCTTCGCGGGAATGGGCGGGGTGGTGGAATCGGGCGAACTCATCATCCGCGAAAAGGCCGCCGGCCGGGCGCTTTCGACATCCCTCTTCTCACGGTGGCTGGCAAAATGACCGAGCATCGCGCGCCCGGACGGGTCAAGGAAGTCACCAGCCTCGCCAACCCGCTGGTCAAGGACATCAAGGCGCTGGCGCTGAAGAAATTCCGCGACCAGCGGAACGCCTTCATGGCCGAAGGGCTGAAGCTGGTCATCGACGCGCTCGATCTCGGCTGGTCGATCAAGACGCTGATCTTCGCCAAGGCCGGGCTCGGCAACCCGACCATCGAGAAGGTGGCGGCGCGCACGGTGGCGGCCGGCGGCACGGTGCTGGAAGTCTCCGAAAAGGTGCTGACCTCGATCACAAGGCGCGACAACCCGCAGATGGTGGTCGGCGTGTTCGCTCAGCGCTACCTGCCGCTCAAGGATATCCGCCCGAAGGACAGCGACGTATGGGTGGCGCTCGACCGCGTGCGCGACCCCGGCAATCTCGGCACCGTCATCCGCACCGTGGATGCGGTGGGTGCCAAGGGTGTCATCCTGGTGGGCGAAACCACCGATCCCTTCTCGCTGGAAACGGTGCGCGCCACCATGGGCTCGATCTTCGCCGTTCCGGTGGCCAAGGCCACGCCCGAGGCGTTTCTGGCCTGGCGCAAGCATTTCCCCGGCATCGTTGCCGGCACCCATCTCAAGGGCGCGGTCGACTACCGCACCGTGGATTTCAAAGGCAAGCCGGTCGTGCTGATGATGGGCAACGAGCAGCAGGGCTTGCCCGACACGCTGGCCGAAAGCTGCGACCGGCTGCTGCGCATCCCGCAGGCGGGGCGTGCGGATTCGCTCAATCTCGCCGTCGCCACCGGCGTCATGCTCTACGAAATCCGGCGCGGCGCGCTGAGCCTCGATGCGAGAACCGGCGCATGAGCTGGAGATCGCTGCTGCCCTATGGCCTGCTCGCGGCACTGGCCGTTGTTGTCGACCAGGTGGTCAAATATCTGGTCGAAACCCAGCTTTTCATGCACGACAAGGTCGATATCCTGCCGTTTCTGGCGCTTTACCGCACCTACAACACCGGCATCGCCTTCTCGATGTTCTCCTCCTTCGGCGACAAGGGGCTCATCCTGCTGTCGCTGGCGGTGGTTGCCTTCGTGCTCTACCTCGCCCTTCGCACGGGGCCAAAGCAGATATTGGCACGCATCGGCTTCGCGCTCATCGTCGGCGGCGCGATAGGCAATCTCGTCGACCGCACGCTCTATGGCTATGTGATCGACTATATCCTGTTTCACACGCCGGTCTGGTCGTTCGCCGTCTTCAATCTGGCCGATGCCTTCATTTCGGTCGGCGCGGTGCTGGTGGTGATCGACGAGCTTTTCGTCTGGCGGCGCCACAAGACCCTTCCGCCCTCCTGATCCGCGAATCGCCCGATTCCAATCGGTAAAATTCGAAGCTTCACTCCAAAGCTTCCCTAAGGTCCGTAACGTAGGATCGGGCCATGGAGACGCAGATCAGGCTCGACTATGAGGAGAATGCCGCCGCGGAAACGCCCGCGGGGCAGGTCATAGCCTTGCCGCCGCGCAGGCCCGTCATGCCGCCGCCGCTGGCGCCGGAAATGCCGAAATACGCCTCGCTCGGCCTCGCGCACGGCCTGATCGCCGCCATGCTGGCTTTCGCGGCGATCGCCTGGTTCACGGATGCGCCCCATGTCGTCAGCGTCGGCCTGCTCGCCGCCGGGGCGGTCGGGCTGTCGCTGGCCGTCGCCTTCCGCGCGGGCACCCACGCAAGCCTTGCCGACGCCATGGCGCCGAACCACGAGGAGTTCGAAAGCCTCGCCGACCGCATGTGGGAAATGCAGGAAAGCGAGGAGCGCTTTCGCGGTCTCATCGACGCGCTGGGCGACCTCGTGGTCCATCGCGACCGCGAAGGCCGCATCGTCTATGCAAACCGCGTCTTCGCCAATCTCCTCGGGCTGGACATGCGCGACCTCACCGGGCGCACACTTTCGGAGCTGGGCGTCGAGGTCGGCGTGGTGCCCGATGCCGCCTTCGCCGATGGCGAATGCCTGAGCTCCACCGACGTGGTCATCCACGCCGCCGGCAGCCCGCGCTGGTTTTCCTGGATCGAGCTTTCCGTGCGCGACAAGGACAGCAATGCCGTTTCGCACCGCGCCATCGCCCGCGACATCACCGCCCGCAAGCGGGCCGAGATCGCGCTCATCCATGCGCGCGAGCGCGCCGAGCACGCCAGCCAGGCCAAATCGCGCTTCCTGGCGACCGTGAGCCACGAAATCCGCACGCCGATGAACGGCATCATGGGCATGGCCAAGCTTCTGGCCGATACCCAGCTTTCGCTGGAGCAGCGCACCTATGTCGGCGCCGTCTCGACCTCGGCGAGCGCGCTGCTGGCGCTGATCGAGGACCTGCTCGACTATTCCAAGATCGAGGCCGGCCGCTTCGAGCCCGAGCCGCAACCCATGTCGCCGCGCGAGATCGCCAGCAATGTGGTCGAGCTGCTTGCCTCGCGCGCCTATGCCAAGGGCATCGGACTGGGCTGCCATGTCGCCCCGGACGTGCCGCAGATGATTACCGCCGATCCCGGCCGCCTGCGGCAGGTTCTGCTCAATCTGATCGGCAATGCCATCAAGTTCACCGACACGGGCGGCGTGCTGCTGACCGTGCGATGCGCACCCGACGAAAAGGCAAACATGCTGCGCTTCACCGTCATCGACAGCGGCGAAGGGCTTCATGACGCTGACCTGGAGCGCATTTTCGACGAGTTCGAGCAAGCCGATGGAACGCCGACGCGCGCCCATGGCGGCGCCGGCCTCGGGCTGGCAATCTCGCGCCGCATCGTCCAGTCGATGGGCGGGGAGATCACGGTGCGAAGCACCCGGGGCGAGGGATCGGAATTCGCCTTCACCATCCCCGCGACCGAGCCGACGCCCGGCGACATTCGCGGCGACGTGCTGGCCGGCCGCCGGGTGGTGGTGCTGTCCGCCAACCGCATCGAGGCGGAGGCAATGGCCCTGACCGTCGAGGCGCATGGCGGCACGATGCTGATCGCCGACACCGTGTCGCGCGCCGCTACGCTGGCCGAAGGTTGCGACACGCTGCTGGTGGACGCCACGCTGGAGGATGCCGAGGGCAATGTGCTGAAGCGCCTGCGCCGCTCCGGCTTTGCCGCGGCCGAGGCCATCACGCTGATTGCGCCGACCGACCGGGGCCGGCTGGGCGAGTTCCGCCGCAACGGCTATCCCACCTTCCTCGCCCGGCCCGTGCGCGGCGAAACGCTGTTGCGCGTGCTCCTGTCGGCAATCGCCCACGAGGCGACCTCCTCGGCCTCCACGCAATCCGTCACCCCCGCCGGAGAGGCGGGAGACCGGCCCATGCTCTCTGTCCTCATTGCCGAAGACAATGAAATCAACGCGCTGCTGGCGCGCGCCGCCCTGCTCAAGGCAGGGCACAAGGCCGATGTGGTGAGCAATGGGCGCACCGCCGTGGAAGCCGCGACCGGGCGCAAGCCACGCTACGACGTCGTGCTGATGGATCTGCACATGCCGGTGATGGACGGGCTGGACGCCATAGCGGCGATTCGCCGGCACGAGGAGGAGCACGGGCTCGCGGCGGTGCCGATCCTCGTGCTTTCCGCCGACAGCCAGGAAACGACCCGGCATTCGGTGCTGGCGCATGGCGCCACCGGTTTTGTCACCAAGCCCCTCGATCCCGACATTCTCGCGCGCGCGGTGATGGAGCAGGCGGAGGCCTGAAACGGTTGGTTCATCCACAACCATTAGCCGGCATCCCCGCCTCGCATTGCCCCTGCCGGTCGATCGGGTTACAGTCACAATCCTGTTGCACTCTGATACTATTCCGCTGCATGTGGACTGGCTCGAAGGAGAAACATCCGTGCAGACAGTGCTGCCGAAGCGTGAGGCTTTCCCTGAAACCGGCGGCATTGCCGCGCAGCAGGAACGCGCGAATCGCCTGCTTGGCCGCATCGGCTCGCTCGAAGTGCGGCTGGCGCAGCACGCCGACGAGATCGCGGCCGCCCAGGAAGTCCGCTATCGCGTTTTCTATGACGAACTGGGCGCGAAACGGGACGAGGCACAGGCGCTCGACCGCCGCGATGCCGACCGCTTCGACGCGATCTGCGATCATCTTCTGGTGGTCGATACCGCCCTTCCCGGCCCCGAGCACAAGCGCATCGTGGGCACTTACCGGCTGCTGCGACAGGAAAAGGCCGCCACGGCCGGCGGCTTCTACTCCGAGGACGAGTTCGAGCTGAAGGAGCTGATCGCCCGCCACCCCGACCAGCGTTTCCTGGAACTCGGCCGCTCCTGCGTGCTGACGGAATACCGCTCCAAGCGCACCATCGAGGTGCTCTGGCAAGGCATCTGGGCCTATGTGAACCGCCATGACATCACCGTCATGGCCGGCTGCGCCTCGTTCCAGGGCACCGATCCAGCCGCCCATGCCGAGGCGCTGTCCTACCTCGCCCATCATTGCCGCAGCAGCGGCAACTGGGAGATTCGTGCCGTTCCCGGCCGCTACCACCGCATGGACATGAAGCCGGCGGAGGCGCTCGACCTCAAATCGGCGCTCGCCGCCATGCCGCCTCTGGTGAAGGGCTATCTGCGCCTGGGCGCGCGCGTCGGCGACGGTTGCGTCATCGACGAGGATTTCGGCACGGTGGACGTCTTCGTGGTGTTGCCGATCGAAGCGATCAGCAGCCGCTACATCAATTATTACGGCAGCGACGCCCAGCGCTTCGCCGCCTGAGACAATCATGGACGAGGCGATTTCGAAAACTTTCGACAAGCTGCGGCGCGCGGCGGGAGGTTTGCCCGAAATCGTGGAAGGCACGTCCTATGGCACGCCGGCGCTGAAGGTCGGCAAGAAGATGCTTTGCCGGGTCAAGGATGCCGGCATCGTGGTCATGGTCTGCTCGCCCGAGGACAAGGAAATGCTGCTGGCCGCGGCGCCCGACCTCTATTTCGAGACCGACCACTACAAGGGCTGGCCCTATATCCTGATCCGCATCGAGGCCATGCCCGCGGACGAATTGCACCTGCGGCTCGAACAGGCATGGCTGCGCCAGGCGCCCGGATCTCTGGTCAAGGCCTGGCAGGCGCGACACGCGTTGTAGTGCGTTCAACGCTCACGGAATGTCTTCCGGGCGGCGGCCGGGCCGGCTCCTGTAGGTCGGGAAGGCCCAGCCGAATTTCAACGCGCCGCCGCGCACCATGAAGGCCGACAGGAAAGCCAGCGAGGCGGAAACGGCTTCCGGCGCGCCGAGCAAACCGGCAAGCGTGAAGATGGCGGCACCGGCGAGTGCCGCCGTGACATAGATTTCGGGCCGCAGCAGCACGGACGGCTCGCCCGCCAGTAGGTCGCGCAATATGCCGCCGAATGTCGCCGTCAGCATTCCGGTGACGATCGCCACGGTTGGCGAGCCGGTCGCGGCGAGCCCCTTGCCCGCACCCATGACGGCATAGGCGGACAGGCCGACCGCATCGAGCCACAGAAGGAGCTTGTAGCGCGATTCGACGAGATGGGCCGTGAAGAAGACGACCACCGCGATGACCGCGCAGACCATCACGTAGCGCGGGTTCTGCACCCAGAAGACCGGCGCGCCGAGTATGAGATCGCGCAGCGTGCCGCCGCCTATGCCGGTGACGCTGGCCAGGAAAAGGAAGCCGATGATGTCGAGCTGCTTGCGCGACGCAGCCAGCGCGCCGGTGGCGGCAAACACCGCCACGCCGGCATAATCCAGGAGTTGAAATGGTGTCATCACCCGTCCCGTTGCGGTTGACGGGCGCTGACTGCATCAGCGCGCAACACCGTCACTCGGCCTGAAGATGCGCGATCCGCGAACGGCATGCAATCGCCGCAGTTCGGGTTGATGCCCGGAGCCGGTCAGGCGTCCTTCTCGGCCTGCTCGTTGACCGGGCCCGGCTCGGCTGGCGCGTCGGCCGGAGCCTGCTTGGGGCCGCCCTTGGAAACGCCGACCATGGCGGGGCGCAACACGCGCTCGCCGATCGAATAACCGCTCTGGACGACCTGCACCACCGTGTTGGCGGGTACGCTCGGGTCCGGAACCTCGAACATCGCCTGGTGGAAATGCGGATCGAACTTCTGGCCTTCGGGCTCGAGCTTCTTGACGCCATGGCGCTCGAGCGCGACATGCATGGCGCGCTCCGTCATTTCCACGCCTTCCAGCAGGGCCGCCAGGCCGGGATCGCCGGCCTCCCGGGCCTCAGCCGGAACGGCCTCGATGGCGCGGCGCAGATTGTCGGAAACGCCGAGCATGTCGCGGGCGAAATTCGCCACCGAATAGGCGCGCGCGTCCTGCACGTCGCGGGCGGTGCGCCGACGCAGGTTCTCCATGTCCGCGGCGACCCGAAGGGCGCGGTCCTTGAGCTCTTCGTTTTCCTTCATCAAGCGCACGAGCACTTCATGGTCGCCGTCATTGCCAGCCGCCCCGGTCTCGGCAGCGGCCTGCGCGGCCTGTCCCTCTTCGGGAATGTGTTCGTGTTTTTCCTGATCGCTCATCGCATATCCCGTCATTTTCTGAAGAATAGGAAGATCGCGCCCGATATCGAGCTTCGCAGCGCAAAAATCAAGGGTTGCCGCAGGCCGGCGCGTCCTGTGGAAAGCCCACAATCGATTTCAATTTTAGATAAATGTTAACCATGCCGGCCAGTTGAAGTGGCGCGCCGACGCCAAAAAGGAACAATAGCGGGCACAACGAGTTTCCATCCCAAGGAACAAAGGTTTTTGGGAAATGGCCCGTGGCAGCAACAATAGAACGTCTGATGCCCTGGCACTTGAGATCAGGCGGCAATTCGGCTCGGATGCGGTGCGGCGCTTCGTTCGCGCCTTACCGGCTTTCAGGGTCGATCCGGAGCTTCCCCGCAGGATCCGCGACCTGCTCGGCAAGCTGGATCATGCGGAGCACTCCGGAATAGGTACCTTGCCGCGCAAGCATTAGCATTTTGCCGCCAGACGGAATCGGCTGGCGTCGCACAAATGCGGCCAAGGAAATCAAGCGGCAGCTTGCGCGAACACCTCATCTCAGTGCGGCAACACGACGCCAGGCATATCCGGCGCCCTTGCCGGCCTGCTTCGCGGCAGGCTGGTAGTGGATCGGCAACCCGCCGGTGCGCCCTGCTTCCAGCCTGGCAAGCAGCGTAGGGTGTGACACTTCGAATTCGTCGAAGCCGACGCGCAGCATGTGCGGCAGCTGGTCTACCAGCACCTGGCCCGTGGCGCGCACGGCGCCTTCGAAGCCATGGCGACTGCGCAGCAGTTCCGCCTTGGAGAACGAGCGGCCGTCGCTGAAGGCGGGAAACGCCAGGGCTACCAGCGAAAGCTGATCGAGCAGGCCGGAGATCGCTTCCAGCGGATCGCCCGGCTGCAACACTACGCCCAACCGCTCGCGCGCGCCCTCGCGCACCTGCGGGTCGAGGTCGAGGAAGACCTGCAAGGGCAGGATGACACGCCCATTGCCGGCATCGAGCGCTTCCGCACTGTCGGCGTGGCTCCAGTCGTCCTCACGGAACCCCTGCGGCGTCCACAGGCGCGTCGGGGCTTTGGTTTCAGGCATCGGGAGTTTCCTAGTTGCTCAGTGCGTGGCCAAGGCCGGCAAGGTGGATGCCGCATTCGGTCTTGGCCTGACCGGCCCAGCGGCCGCTGCGGGCATCCTCGCCCGGCCGGACCGGTTGCGTGCAGGGAAAGCAGCCGATCGACAGATAGCCGTAAGCGACCAGCGGGTTTTCGCGCAGCCCGTGTTCGCGCATGTAACCGGCCAGGTCGCCGGCGCTCCAGCGCGCAAGCGGATTGATGCGGATGCGCGGGCCGACCGCCTCGAAAGCCGGCAGAGCCGCGCGCGTGGCGGCCTGGAAACGCTTGCGGCCGGTGAACCATGCGCTGAACGGCTCGACGCCGCGCGCCATCGGTTCGACCTTGCGGATGGCGCAGCAGGCGTCCGTATCGGAAAGATGCAGCCTCCCATCCGGGTCGCCGCGTTCCAGCGCGGTCTCCTCGGGCCTGACGATGCGAAGGCCGGTCAGGCCAAGATCGGCCGCCAGCGCGTCCCGATAGTCCAGCGTCTCGCCGAAATGCTTGCCGGTGTCGAGGAAGATCACCGGCAGGCCGGGGTCAACCTGCGCAATCATGTGCAGCAGCACCGCCGAATCCGCCCCGAAGGACGAGACGGCCGCGATCTGCCCGGCAAACTGCCGGGTCACGGCCTGCTCGATGATCTCGCGCGGATGCCGTTCCCCAAGGCTCGCATTCAACGCCTCGGCGCGGGCCAGCGCATCGGCCTCGGCGTCACGCGGCCCTGGCTTCGCTGCCATAGAGCGCCTCCTTGAACGGCGCCGCGCCAAGCCGGCGATAGGTATCGATGAAGCGCTCCGACCTGTCGCGGCGCAGCTTGAGATAGGTTTCCACCACGGTTTCGATCGCGTCGGTGATCTCTTCCGGCCCGAAGCCGCGACCGACGATCTCGCCGATGGAGGTGTCCTCGTCGGCCGAGCCGCCGAGCGTGACCTGATAGAGCTCCGAGCCCTTCTTCTCGACGCCGAGGATGCCGATATGGCCGACATGGTGATGGCCGCAGGCATTGATGCAGCCGGAGATCTTCAGCTTCAGCTCGCCGATGTCGCGCTGCCTCTCCAGCGAGGCGAAGCGCTGCGAAATCTCCTGCGCCACCGGAATGGAGCGGGCGTTCGCCAGCGCGCAATAATCCAGCCCCGGGCAGGCGATGATGTCGGTGATGAGCCCGGAATTCGCCGTCGCCAGCCCGGCCTCGACCAGCACGTCGTAGACGGCCTTGAGGTCGGCGCGGGCCACATGCGGCAGCACGAGGTTCTGCTCGTGGCTCACGCGCAGCTCGTCGAAGGCGTATTTTTCGGCGACGTCGGCCACCGCTTCCATCTGTTCGGCGCTGGCGTCTCCCGGCGCTTCGCCGATGCCCTTCAGCGAGATGGTGACGGCGGCGTAGTCCGGGTTCTTGTGCGTGGTGACGTTCTGGTCGAGCCATTCGCTGAAGGAACGGCTGTCGAGACGGGCGAGCTTTACCCGTTCGTCGCCTTCCGGCCGCGCTGGCAGTGCCGGCGGCGCGAAATAGGCGGCGATTGCCCGCACATCCGCTTCCGGCAGCTTCAGCTCGCCTTCCTTCAGCGCTTCCCACTCGGCCTCGATCTGGCGGGCAAGCTCCTCCACACCGGTCTCGTGCACGAGGATCTTGATGCGCGCCTTGTACTTGTTGTCGCGGCGGCCATGCAGATTGTAAACGCGCAATATGGCGGTGGCGTAGGAGAGGAGATCGGCTTGCGGCAGGAAGTCGCGAATCTTCCTGGCGATCATCGGCGTGCGCCCCTGCCCGCCGCCGACATAGACGGCAAAACCCAGTTCGCCGGCGGCGTTGCGCTTCAGGTGCAGGCCGATGTCATGCGTCTTGATGGCGGCGCGGTCCCGCTCAGCGCCGGTCACCGCGATCTTGAACTTGCGCGGCAGGTAGGAAAATTCCGGATGCACCGACGACCACTGCCGGAGAATTTCGGCGTAAGGCCGCGGATCGGCCACCTCGTCGGCCGCCGCGCCGGCGAAATGGTCGGCCGTGACGTTGCGGATGCAGTTGCCCGAGGTCTGGATCGCATGCATCTCGACGCTGGCGAGGTCGGTCAGGATCGCCGGTATGTCCGACAGCGCCGGCCAGTTGTACTGGATGTTCTGGCGCGTGGTGAAATGGCCGTAGCCCTTGTCGTATTTGCGGGCGACGTGCGCCAGCATGCGCAACTGGCGCGGATTCAGCGTGCCGTAGGGGATGGCCACCCGCAGCATATAGGCATGGAGCTGGAGATAGACCCCATTCATCAGCCGCAGCGGCTTGAACTGGTCCTCGGTGATCTCGCCCGCAAGCCGCCGCTCGACCTGGTCGGCGAACTCGGCGACGCGGGCCTTCACGAACTCATGGTCGAACTCGTCGTAGCGATACATCGTCTTCGTCTCTCAACTTGCCGGAAGCCGTTCAGGCCGCGCGCGAAACGGCGGGGCGCGCCTGTTTGCCGAGGTCGGTGCGGTTTGTGGGGCCGGCGGCGCGGATCTGCTCGCGCAGCCGCAGGGGGCGGATTTCACTGTCCGCGAGCTGGACATCGATCAGCATGGCGTCGACCACCTCGTTGTTTTCGGTGGCGGCCTTGGCGATCGCCTCCAGATGTTCCTCGGTCGCCTTGCCGGCCGCGATTTCGGCATCGGCTATGGTTTCAGACCAGCGGTGGGCGGTCGAGAACCAGACGGCTTCCCCGTCGATCAGACGATTGGCGGTCAGTACCTTCATGCCGGGTTCTCCTCGAAATTGTGGTTTGCAGCCGCAACGTGCCGGCCGGCGAGCGGTTCGGAGCCCGCGAAATTGGCCCCGGCGACGGCATCGCCGATAATGGTCATGACCGGGCCGGCAAGGTCGCAGCGTGCCTCCAGCGAGGGCAGGTCGGCCAGCGTGCCGTGGAATTTGCGGCGCCCGGCCAGGCTGGCGTTCTCCACCACCGCAACGGCGGTGTCGGGTGCAAGGCCGGCTTGGATCAGGCGCATGGCGACATCCGCCGCGACCGAGCGGCCCATATAGACGGCAACCGTCGCGCCGGAGATCGCGAGCCTCGCCCAGTCCGGCAAGGACTTGCCCTTCAGATCATGGCCGGTGGTAAAGACCATGGACGAGGTGACGCCGCGCAGGGTCAGCGGCAGTTCGAAATCTGCGGCAGCCGCGAAGGCCGAAGTCACGCCCGGCACGACTTCATAGGAAATACCGGCATCGCGCAGCGCCTGCATCTCCTCGCCTGCCCGGCCGAACACCAGCGGATCGCCCGACTTCAGCCGCACGACGCGCCTGCCCTGCTGTGCGAGCTTCACCAGCAGCGCGTTGATCTCGGCCTGCGACTTGGAATGGCAACCCTTGCGCTTGCCGACCGGCAGGCGCTCTGCATCGCGCCGGCCCATCGCGACGACCGCTTCCGGCACCAGCGCATCATGGACGATGACATCGGCTTCCATCAGGTGGCGATGCGCGCGAAGCGTCAGCAGGTCTTCCGCGCCGGGCCCGGCACCCACCAGCGCGACATGGCCGGCAACGGCTTCGTCCTGATGCAGCAGGCTCGTCGCCGCACGGCGCGCATCTTCCATTTCGCCCTGCTCGACGGCCCGCGCGGGCGCGCCGCCGAAAAACGCGCGCCAGAATCGCCGCCGCGCAGCACCCTTCGGCAACAGCGTCTCGGCCGCCTCCCGGAAGGAACCGGCCAGACCGGCAAGCTGCCCCAGCGACGGCGACAACAGACGGTCGATCCTTGCGCGCACCATCTGCGCCAGCACGGGCCCCGCCCCTTCCGTGCCGATGGCAATGGCAAGCGGAGCGCGGTTGACCAGCGCAGGCGTGAAGAAGTCGCACAGTTCCGGCCGATCGACGGCATTGACGGGAATGCCGAGCCTGCGCGCATCCTCGGAAACCGCACGGTCCCGCCCGGCATCGCCGGTGGCGGCGAAGACCATCACGGCATCGGCGAGATGCCCTGCATGATAAGGCGCGTCGACATGGGTCGCGCCGTTGGCAGCAATCCATGCGGCAAGCTCCGCCTCGATGCGATCCGACACCACGACGAGGCGGGCACTCGACTGGCCAAGCAGCCGGGCCTTGGCGAAGGCCTCCTCGCCGCCGCCGACGATGACCACGGCCTGCCCCTCTACCCGCATGAAAACGGGGAAGGCGTTGAGCTTTGCGGACGGCTGCGACATGGCGAAAAACGGGAGGTTCCTAGTGTGCCGGAATTTGTAGCGCCCGCACCCCGAAACCAGAAGGAACCCACTCGCGCCGCCGGATGGCCGAAGCAATCGCTTTTGCGCGACCTTCACGCGCAGGAGAAAAATAATCCTTGTCCCACGATCCCATCGCGGGGCGGCCGCCCGGGACCTTTCTCAGGCAAGGTCGATCCGCATCAAGGGTAGGATGCCGCGAGCAGTCAGTCTCGCGCCCTGCAAGCAGAACTTCCGGAACTGTTGGAAAAATCTTCCAATTTCAATTTCTACCGAATTTATAGAATTTGAATTGCTTGCACGCGCCGCGCGCATTCGCGCCTGCGGAACATCCGCAATGCAGCCGCGTTTCAGACCCGATACCCGCAACCAACCGACGCGAACAAGGAGGCACGATGAGCGGCATCAGATTGAAGCACGGCACCTGGGTTCTCGTCGCGGATGGGGAGAAGGCGCTGTACCTGCGCAACAATGGCGATGTGGAATATCCCGACCTCAATGTCGTCGGCGGCGTGCAGGAGCGCAATCCGCCCACGCATGAACAAGGCAGGGACCGGCCCGGCCGGATGGATGCGCCCAGCACGCCCCGCAGTGCCTTCGACGATACCGACTGGCATCGCGTTTCCAAGGAACGCTTCGCCGACGAGATCGCCGGGCAGCTTTATGCCATGGCCCATCGCAAGGAATTCGAGCACATCGTGCTGGTGGCGCCGCCGGTGGTGATCGGCGAATTGCGCAAGAAGCTCCACAAGGAGGTGGATGCGCGCGTGGTGGCCGAGGTGCCCAAGACCCTGACGAACCATTCCGTCGCCGACATCGAGAAGATCCTCAAGGAAGACTGAAGCCAAGGCACGCGCCGGACACGGCGTGCAACAGTCATCGGAAAAATCCGATCCGGGATGAAATTGAGCCGCTTGCGGGTTGCGCGACCGCAAGCGGCTCACCCATATTGCGTCCGGGGTGGCGCTCGCCTTCCCTTCCCACATCCCTCCTCACATCACCAGGAAGGCGACCCACGCACGATGCCGCATGAAACGCCCCTCATCGCAACCCTTGTCGCCGGTCTGGGGCTGGCTTTCATTTTCGGGGCATTGGCGAACCGCTTTCGCATCCCGCCGCTGGTAGGCTACCTGCTCGCCGGCGTGCTGGCCGGCCCGAACACGCCCGGTTTCGTGGCCGACCAGAATCTCGCCCCGGAACTCGCCGAGCTTGGCGTGATCCTGCTGATGTTCGGCGTGGGCCTGCATTTCTCCATCAAGGACCTGCTCTCGGTACGCGCGATCGCCCTGCCCGGCTCGCTGATGCAGATCGTGTTTGCCACCGGGCTCGGCGCGGCGCTCGCCTGGTTCCTGGGCTGGTCGCCGGGCGCCGGCATCGTCTTCGGCCTCGCCTTGTCGGTTGCCAGCACCGTGGTGCTGCTGCGCGCGCTGCAGGAGCGACGCGTCATCGAAACCGAGCGCGGCCGCACCGCCGTGGGCTGGCTGATCGTCGAGGACCTTGCCATGGTTCTGGCGCTGGTGCTGCTGCCTGCGCTTTCCGGCGTGCTGGGCGGGGAAGAGCAGCAGGCGGCCGCGCCGGGCGGCTTCCTTTCGCTGCCCTACGATTTCGGCCTGTGGGGCGTGGTGGGCATCACGCTCGCCAAGGTGGCGGCCTTCATGCTGGTGATGATCATCGTCGGACGCCGCGTCATCCCATGGGTGCTGCATTATGTGGCGCACACCGGCTCGCGCGAGCTGTTCCGGCTCGCGGTGCTGGCGATCGCGCTGGGCGTGGCGTTCGGCGCGGCCAAGCTGTTCGGCGTGTCGCTGGCGCTGGGCGCCTTCTTTGCCGGCATGATCATGAGCGAATCCGAGCTCAGCCACCAGGCCGCGGAAGAATCGCTGCCGCTGCGCGACGCATTCTCGGTGCTGTTCTTCGTCTCGGTCGGCATGCTGTTCGATGTCGGCAGCCTGATCGAGAATGCCTGGCCCGTGCTGGCGACGCTGTCCATCATCATCATCGGCAAGCCGGTGGCGGCGTTCTTCATCGTCATCGCCTTCCGCTACCCCGTCGCCACCGCGCTGACGATCTCGGCCAGCCTCGCGCAGATCGGCGAGTTCTCCTTCATCCTGGCCGGTCTGGGCGTGTCGCTGGACCTGCTGCCCGAGCAGGGCCGCGACCTCATCCTTGCCGGCGCCATCCTGTCGATCATTCTCAACCCGGCCATCTTCGCGCTCGCCGCGAAGCTGACGCCTTACCTGGAAAAGCGATTCGGCAAGCCCACCCCCGCGACCGAACCGAAGGTCGTCGGGCCGGCCACGCAGGCGGGCGAAATGGCGACCGCGGTGGCCGAGCCCGGTGCCGCGATCGAGGATGCGCCGCCGGCAACCACGCTTGCCGGCCACACCGTCCTCGTCGGCTATGGCCGCGTCGGCACGCTGGTGGCGAAATCGCTGAAAGAAGCGGGGACGCCGTTTCTGGTGATCGAGGACGCCAGCAAGACGCTGGCCCGGCTCAAGGCGGAAGGGATCGAAACCATCGCCGGCAATGCCGCCGACAGCGCCGTCTTCGCCGCCGCCAATCCGCAGGCGGCGCGCCGGCTCATCCTTGCCATTCCCAACGCCTTCGAGGCAGGGCGCATCATCCGGAGCGCGAAGGCGGCAAACCCGGACATCACCGTGATCGCACGCGCGCATTCGGACGCCGAGGTGGACCACCTCACGAATCTGGGCGCGGATACGGTCATCATGGGCGAACGCGAGATCGCGCGCGGCATCGTCGAGCGCGTGTTCGACAGGGACCCGCTGGCGGCGGACGCGGCCTCCGACCTGACGCTCGCTGAAACGCCGGCCGGATAGACCGGTTCCGGGTTTTACGAAATCGCCGGAACCGCTCTATCTATTTGTTTTTACGCATTTTCCGGACGCAAAACCGCTTCGCACTTTTGCTGGAAATGCTCTAGACCGGCCGTAGGCGATCAGACGTGCTGGCCGCCGTTGATGTGGATTTCGGAGCCGGTCACGTAGGACGCCTGCCCCGAGCACAGGAAGAAGATGATGTCGGCGACTTCCGACGTCGAGCCGAGCCGGCGCAGCGGAATGGTCTCGACGATCTTCTCGGTGCCCGGCGACAGGATCGCGGTGTCGATCTCGCCCGGCGCGATCGCGTTGACGCGGATGCCATGCGGGCCGAAATCATGCGCCATCTCGCGCGTCAGCGAGCCGAGCGCGGCCTTGGACGTGGCATAGGAGGTGCCTGCGAAGGGATGGACGCGGGTGCCGGCGATCGAGGTGACATTGACGATCGAGCCCTGCGCGGCCTCCAGTTCCTTGAACAGGCCGCGCGCCAGCATGATGGGCGCGAAGAAATTGACCTGGAACACATCGCGCCAGACATGCATGGGCGTGTCCAGCGAGTTCATGCGGCTGCCGTCCTTGAGCTTGGGCGAGATGCCGGCATTGTTGACCAGCGCGTGGAGCTTGCCGCCCTGGTCCTGCAGCCTATGGCGGATTTCCGCGACCGCGCGGCCGACATCCTCGGGGTCCGCCAGATCGACCTTGATATGGTCCTCCGGGCCGGCGGGCCACGGACAGTTTTCGGCAAAGGCCTGGCGCGAACAGGTGATGACCCGCCAGCCCTCGCGCGAAAAGCGCTTGACGGTGGCGTGGCCGATGCCGCGGCTGGCGCCGGTGAGCACGATGGTCTTGCGTGTGTCGGTCATGATGCGATCTCCCGCCCGCTATGTAGACGATGGAGATCGCGCTGGCGAGGGGCGGTTTGGCCGCAGGCCTGCCCCTCAGTTGCCCAGGATGACGTCGAGGATCGAGCCCGGCCGCCGCACCACAGGCCCGCCGACGTCCGCCGGCGGCACCGGGCGGCCATCCGCGGACGGTACGGACGCCCGCGGACGCGGAACAAAACCATCGTCCTGATCGGCGGCATCTATGGCAGCGGTGACGTCGGTCGGCTGGTTCTGCGTCGTCGCGACCGGCGGCAGCGCATTGCCCGAAGCCATCGGCACGTCAGGCAGCGCGCCCGGGTCGGTTGCCGGCTCCTCGGCGGGCGGCTGAGGCTTCCACGTGCCCGGCAGCGGCGCCACCGGCACGCCCTGATGCGCGGCAACCATGAATTCGTGCCAGGCCTGTGCCGGCAGCGCGCCGCCGGTAACCTTCTTCATCGGCTTGCCGTCGTCGTTGCCGAACCAGACGCCGGTGGTGAGGTTTGACGTGTAGCCGACGAACCAGGCATCCCGCGAATTCTGGCTGGTGCCGGTCTTGCCGGCGGACGGCCAGTTGAAGGCGGCCTTGCGCGCGGTGCCGACTTCCACCGTGCCGGCCATCATGGCGTTCATCATGCCCACGATCTCGGGGCTGATGACGCGCGGAGCGTTGGTGTTGGTGTTTTCGTAGAGCACTTCGCCCGATGTGGTGGTGATGCGCTGGATGAAATGCACCTCGGGGCGATAGCCGCCATTGGCGAAGGGCACGTAGGCGGCCGTCAGCTCCAGCGGCGTGACCTCCGAGGTGCCGAGCGCGATCGACACATTCGCCTGCAAGGGAGACTCGATGCCCATGCGGTGCGCCACGTCGATGACGGCCTGCGGGCCGACCTCCATGGAAAGCTGCGCGGCCACCGAATTCAGCGACTTGGCAAGCGCCGTCGCCAGCGTGACCTTGCCGAAATATTTGCCGCCATAGTTGTTGGGCGTCCAGTTGCCGATCTTGATCGGCGCATCGTTGCGGATGCTGTCGGGCGTGCGGCCCTGCTCCAGCGCCGCGAGATAGACGAAGGGCTTGAAGGTCGAGCCGGGCTGGCGGCGTGCTTCGGCGGCACGGTCGAACTGGCTGTTGGCATAGTCGTAGCCGCCGACCATGGCGCGCACGGCGCCCGTATTGTCGATCGACACCAGCGCCCCCTGGCTGACATCCAGCTTCTTGCCGTTCTCGTCGATCAGCCGGCGGATCGATTTCTCCGCGAGGTTCTGCAGGTTGAGGTCGATGGTGCTGTCGACGATGATATCGGAGCGCACCTCGCCGATCAGGTTGGGCAGCTCTTCCATGATACGGTCGGCCACATAGTGCTCCGAGCCGTTCCAGTAGGAGGCCGCGCGGGTAGCCGGCGCGCTCATCGCCGTCGTCAGCTCCTTGTCGGTGATCATGTTCTCGTCGCGCATGGCGGCGAGCACAAGCTGCGCGCGAGCTTCGGCCGCCTTGGGGTCGCGTGCCGGCGAAAGCCGCGACGGCGCCTTGAGCAGGCCGGCCAGCAGCGCCGCTTCGGCCAGCGTCACGTCACGCGCGGACTTGCCGAAATAGCGGCGCGAGGCCGCCTCCACGCCATAGGCGCCGGAGCCGAAATAGACCCGGTTGAGATACATTTCGAGGATCTGGTCCTTGGTGTGCTTCTGCTCCAGCCACAGCGCGAGCAGCACTTCCTGCACCTTGCGCTCGATCGTGCGGTCGGGCTTGAGGAACAGGTTCTTGGCAAGCTGCTGGGTCAGCGTCGAGCCGCCCTGCGAGACGCGGCCCCGGGTGAGATTGCCCACCAGCGCGCGTGCCAGTCCGAGCGGATCGATGCCGAAATGCGAGTAGAAGCGGCGGTCCTCGATGGCGATGACGGCCTGCGGGATATAGGGCGACATCTCGTGCAGGCCGACTGCTTCGCCACCGGTCATGCCCCTGTTGGCGAGCAGCTTGCCGTCGACCGAGACGATCTTCACGTTGGGCGGGCGGTCGGGGATGGCCCAGGAGGTGGCGCTGGGCATTTGCGCGCCGTAGTAGACGACCACGCCGGCAGCGGCGATGCCGGCCCATATGGCCAGCACGAAGGCCCAATAGACGAGCCGGCCGATGCCGCCGAAAAGGCCGCGACGCTTCCGGGGCTTTCCCCTGCGCACCTTCGGCTCGGCCCGCTCGATCCTCTCCGCCTTCTCCGCCTTGCGGCGCGGCGCAGGCTCACGGACGCGTCTGTTTGGGATGACGCGATCATCCTCGCTGACCGACAGGCCCGACTCGTCCTCGCGATCGTCCGGACCATCGAAAGTCGGTTCGATACGAGTTTGTCTCTTCGCCATGCGCTGCCAGTCCCATCCTTTATGGCGTCGAGTGGACAGTAAATGCGGCGATTTAAGGAGGGTTTAAGCCTGGTTTCCAGAAAGTCGTGGAAGACAGGTTTCCCGGGGCGGACCCGCGACACCTCCGGCAGGCCGCCGAAAAGCTGATGCGGTCCCGGGATATCTCATCCGCATCGCGGCGCTCATGCCGCGGATAGCGGCGGAAATCGTGATTGCAATCGAGCAGATGTGATTGCGGGCGCCCCGATTGCGACACTCATTGCCGGTAGGATTCCTACAGTTCGCGAGGCATTTCCCAGACCACGGTTCGCGAACGAAATTCAGAACACGGAACCGATTTTCTTCCAGACATGGGAGAACACGAGATGACGAGTCCACTTGCAAAGATTCTGGCCGGAATCGGCTTTGCGTGCGCTTCAGCCTACTCGGCTGCGGCCATGCCCCTGCCTGCATCCATTGCCCCCAATGCGCCGGCAACTGTCATTCCCGTAGCACAGGGCTGCGGGCCCGGCGGCTGGCGCGGCCCCTATGGCGGTTGCCGCTATGGCGCCCACCGTTACTACCGGCCGTATCGTGGCGGCTATGGGTACTATGGTTGTCCTCCCGGTTACTGGCGCGGACCATATGGCGCCTGCCGCAACACGCCGTATCGCGGGCCACTGCCCGGTGGCGGATGGAGATAGCATCTCCTGAAACAGGCCGGTGATTTCGCAAACCGGCGACCAGCTTCTGTTCGATTTCGGGAAAACCCGCCTTCCTTCGTGGAGGCGGGTTTTTCGCGTCGGACTGCCACCATCCGCCGAATTGACCTTCGCCGGTCGGGCGCGAGTGCGCGCCTTCGTCGCCAGGGTCTACACGGCAATTCCCAAGGGGAGCGCCTGAACCGCAGCGCAGCGATCAGCCGACCACGGCATCCGCGCCCGCGCCCGTTTCGACGCGGTTGCGACCACCGGTCTTGGCCCGGTAGAGCGCCTTGTCGGCCATATCGATGAGGTAGGCATAGTCGGGATGGCCGCGATGCCCGGCAACGCCGACGGACACGGTGGCGGTGATGACGCCGCCATCCGGCAGTTGCATCTTGTGGGACATGAACTGCGCCCTGATGCGCTCGGCAATATCGATGCCGGTCCTTTCCGGCGTCTCGACCAGCGCCACGAGGAACTCCTCGCCGCCGTAGCGGAACACAAAATCGCTCGGCCGCACATTGTCCATGACCACCTCGGCGATCTGGCGCAGCACCGCGTCGCCGGCCGGATGGCCCCATCGATCGTTGATCTGCTTGAAATGGTCCACGTCGATCATCAGCAGCGTGAGCGCCGAGCCGGATGAATTGGCCAGCGCGATCTCGCGGCTGAGGATGGACGGCAGGAAGCGGCGGTTGAGCGCCTTGGTCATGGGGTCGCGCGCGTTTTCCATGCCGGCGACGCTCTGGAACATGTCGTTCAGCAGATATTTGATTTCCTCGATCGCCGTCTGCAGGCGGCGCAGCACCTCCTGCAGGCGCTCGCCATTCTCGGCCCGCGCCTCGTCGATCTTCGGCAGCAGCACCCGGTCGATCTGCTGCACGGCGTCCTCGATGCCTTCCAGCGAAGGCGAGCCCTGGAACATCATGCCCGCCCGGTGCCGCAGCCAGAGCCCGAAGGCGGATTGCGATATCCGCTCCGGCGTCGTGCCCTTGGCATTGCCGAAGAGGTTGAACAGCACCGCCTGGCTCCATTCCATGAGCGCGGCGCGCTGGCTTTCGCGCTCAAGGCTCACATCCTGCCCCAGCGACACGAGCCGATAGGCCTCGTCCACCTGCGCGCGACGCGTCGTGCCGGCCACATAAGCCTGGCTCATGCGGCGGATGGCGTAGTCGATCAGCTCGCCAAGCAGAATCTGGGCGATGATGATGAGGCCGCGATCCGCCTCGCTGCGCAGAAGCCTGGCCGACACGCCGCTCTTGAGCAGGCTTGCGCCGGCCATCACCAGATGGATGGGAATCTTGATGCGCGCATGGATTTCGCCGATGTGCTGCTGCCGCGCGTCGAATGCCTCGAGGCCCACGTCCGGGTCGACCTCCAGCAGATCGAGCAGCCAGTTTCTGAGCGAGTGGCTGAGCCGCTGCTGGACCACGCCATGGCTGAGAAAGGCGGATGCCTCCTCGTCGGTGAGGAAAGCGCTGTAGAACAGCTCAACGAGGTCTTCCGCGCCTGCCTTCACCACGTCAGACAGCAATGCCCGGGCTTCGGCACGCATGACGGGGTCGGTCGTGCTCCAGAAAGACAGGCCGATCTGTTGTGTGATGTTCATTTCGATAAGGTCCCCGATTCCGCAGCCGTGGCTAAGCGGTGGAATCGCGGAGCGCAAGTGGACAGTGCGTCACGGGGCTGTCGCCCTCCGCGGGCTGCCTCACCGCAATGATGCCGGGGCTTGCAGGCAGGGCTCGACGTCCGGGGTGAACAGGCCTTTGCGCGGATCAAGCCGCCGGGAAGGGCACCGACCCTTCCCGGCATAAGCATGCATGGCCGTTACCGGCCGCTTGATGGAAATACAATCCAGTATTAATATCTGTGATAATTCCTTGGAGATGCAAACAATATTGCCAATAGAACTGCGAATGGGCCAAGAGCAATTCCAATTACGAACCAAACGACTGCGTCAGAATCACTCGACGATGCTATCAGCGCAGCAACGCCAGCGCTGAGAATCCAGAGCGCTAGGAAAAACATACTTACCTCCCAAGCCCCCTTTTTTATTTTAGTATCTCTCAAACCGGCAAAAATCGCAAGTTTTCCACAGAAACACTTCTTCAAAAAAACGCAGGGGCGTTGTTACAGCAATCCAGCATAAATAACTTGCATACCCTCGATTCGTTCCACGGCATCGAAGGTATGCCAAGTCATGGCTGGCGGCCGGCAAACAAGCCGGCCGATATGTCCAGAAAAACGCCTGGTCAGCTATGGGCGAAGATGTCCGCTTCTTCCCAGCCCATGAGGTCGAGCCGGGCGCGCGTCGGCAGGAAGCGGAAGCAGGCGTTGGCAACCTCGGTGCGGTTCTCGCGCGCCAGCCGCTTTGCCAGAACCTCACGCAGGCGGTGCAGATAGAGCACGTCCGAAGCCGCATATTCGAGCTGTTCCGGGGTCAGCGTCTCGGCCGCCCAGTCGGACGACTGCTGCGCCTTCGACAGGCTCACGCCCAACAGTTCGTTGCAGATGTCCTTCAGCCCGTGGCGGTCCGTGTAGGTGCGCGTCAGGCGCGAGGCGATCTTGGTGCAGAACACCGGCTCCGGCATCACGCCGAAGGCATTGTAGAGCACGGCGATGTCGAACCGGCCGTAGTGGAACAGCTTGGTGATGGCATTATCGCCCAGCACGCGCACGAGATTGGGGGCCGTCCTCTGCCCCTGCTCGATCTGGATCACGTCGGCGGTGCCGTCGCCGGGCGAAATCTGGACGACGCAAAGCCGGTCGCGATGCGGGTTCAGCCCTAGCGTCTCGGTGTCCACGGCGACGGCGTCGACCTGGTAGTTGGACAGGTCCGGCAGATCGTTCTTGTGAAAGCGAATGGTCATGCCGCGTGCCTCACTTCTTCGTCAGCGCGTCGAGGATGCGCGCCCAGGAGCGCTGGCCGCCGTGGAAGGAGGACATGTCGTATTTCTCGTTCGGCGAGTGGATACGGTCATCGACCAGCCCGAAGCCGACCAGCAGCGATTCCATGCCGAGGAACTTCTGGAAATCGCCGACGATGGGGATGGAACCGCCCATGGCGATCATCACCGCCGGCTTGGGCCATTCGTCGGACAGCGCCTGCTGCGCCTTCACCAGGAAGGGCGAGTCGTAGGAGAGCTGGATGGCCGGCGAACCGCCATGCTCGTGGAATTCGACCGAGCAGTCGGCGGGGATGCGTGCGCGCACGAAATCACGGAACGCGGCGCGGATCTTGGCGGGGTCCTGCTTGTGCACCAGCCGGAACGAGACCTTGGCGGAAGCCTGCGCGGCAATGACCGTCTTGAACCCCTTGCCGGTATAGCCGCCGGTGATGCCGTTGAACTCGGCCGTCGGGCGCGCCCAGGTCAACTCCAGCACCGAGCGGCCCTTCTCGCCCGAGGGAATGGAAAGGCCGACCTCGCCCAGGAAGCTCTCGGTGGTCTCGCCGAGCGTCTCCCACGACTTCAGCACCTGCGACGGCGTTTCCTCGACGCCATCGTAGAAGCCGGGAATGGTCACGCGGCCGGTGTCGTCATGCATGTCGGCCAGCACCCTGGCCAGGATGCGGATGGGGTTGGCGGCGGCGCCGCCGAACTCGCCCGAATGCAGGTCGCGGTCGGCGGCATGAACGATCACTTCCTCGCCGACCAGGCCGCGCAGCCCGACGCAGATGGCCGGGGTGTCCCGGTTCCACATGCCGGTGTCGCAGACCATGGCGAAATCGGCCTTGAGCTCCTCGGCATTGGCATCGAGGAACGGCTTCAGCGACGGCGAGCCGGACTCCTCCTCGCCCTCGAACAGAATGGTCACGCGGCAGGGCAGCTTGCCATGCACCGCCTTGTAGGCGCGACAGGCCTCGACGAAGAGCATGAGCTGGCCCTTGTCGTCGGAAGCGCCGCGGCCGGTGATGACCTTGCGGCCGGGGCTGAGCTCCTTGACCTTGGGATCGAACGGATCGTCGTGCCACAGCTCGAGCGGATCGACCGGCTGGACATCGTAGTGGCCATAGAACAGCACATGCGGCGCATCCGCCGACGGGCCTTCGTGATGGGCAACGACCATCGGGTGGCCGGGCGTATCGCGCACGCTTGCCTCGAAACCGATCGACTTCAGGTCTTCAACCAGCCATTCGGCAGCCTTGCGGCAATCGGCGGCAAAGGCGGGGTCGGTGGAGATCGACTTTATGCGCAGGAGCGAGAACAGCCGCTCCAGGCTCTTGTCGAGATTTGCGTCGAGGTGATCGAGAACGGGTGCGATGGCGAGCATTGTTTCCTGGCCTTTCGATTCTGCGCTGCCAACCTAGAGCGGCGGAACCAAAACGGAAAGCCCGGCACCGTTGAGCCAGAGGACAAGGGATCGCGAAGGCACAAAAAAATGCCGCCGTGGTGGAGGGAAACCACGGCGGCGGTACTAAAAAGGGGTGCGGCAGCCCGGAGAGGGGGGATTAGGCTGCCGCAACGTCCGGTCCAGGCGGGGGACGGGCCTTATTCCGGACTCGGCTAATGATTGCCGATGGCTGCAATTTGGGGCGGTGAAGGTGGCAATTCAAGGGCGGCCACATTACGCTTTTGTAACATACACGTGATCGTTCAAAAGGTGTCAGTTGCGTGCGCCGCAGGGCCCTTCCGGCGTGCTTTGCAATGGACAGTAACGGGTCCTCGGGTTAGGGCTACGCGCATGAAAAAAGGCGATCATCTCTTCCTCGTCGACGGCTCCGGCTACATCTTCCGCGCCTATCACGCGCTGCCGCCATTGACGCGCAAATCCGACAACCTGCCGGTGGGCGCCGTCTCCGGTTTCTGCAACATGCTGTGGAAGCTGCTCAGGGATGCCCGCAACACGGATGTGGGCATCGTGCCCACCCATTTCGCGGTGATCTTCGACTATTCGTCGAAGACGTTCCGCCATGAGCTCTATACGGACTACAAGGCCAACCGCTCCGCGCCGCCGGAAGACCTCGTGCCGCAGTTCGGCCTGATCCGCCAGGCCACCCGCGCCTTCAACCTGCCCTGCCTGGAAATGGAGGGCTACGAGGCCGACGACCTCATCGCCACCTATGCCCGCATCGCCTGCGAGGCGGGCGGCGACACGACGATCGTGTCCTCCGACAAGGACCTGATGCAGCTCGTCGGCCCGTCGGTGACCATGTACGACCCGATGAAGGACCGCCAGATCGGCATTCCCGAGGTGATCGAGAAATGGGGCGTACCGCCCGAAAAGATGATCGACCTGCAGGCGCTGACCGGCGATTCCATCGACAACGTGCCCGGCGTGCCGGGCATCGGCCCGAAGACGGCCGCGCAGCTTCTCGAACAGTTCGGCGACCTCGACACGCTGCTTGCCCGCGCCGGCGAGATCAAGCAGGACAAGCGCCGCCAGTCGATCATCGACAATGCCGACAATGCCCGCGTCTCGCGCGAGCTGGTGAAGCTCAGGAACGACGTGCCCGTCGCCGAAAGCCTGGACGATTTCGTGCTGGAGCCGCCGAACGGGCCGAAGCTGATCTCCTTCCTCAAGGCAATGGAGTTCTCGTCGCTGACCCGCCGCGTGGCGGAAGCGACCGGCACGGAAGCAGCCGAGATCGAGCCGGCCGAGGTCGTCATCCAGAGCAAGGAAGAAGCGCATGGCCCGGATATGGGCGCCGGCGCCGCGCCGGCCGCCGCCGAGGCGGTCTCGGGCACGGCCGAAGCGGCTGCCGCCGCTCCAGCCGCTCGAGAAAACGCGGAAGCCACGCCTGCGGCCCTTGCCGAAGCGCGCGCGCAGGCCGCCGCGGCGCACAAGTTCGATCACGACGCCTATGTCTGCATCCGTGACCTGCAGACGCTGGCCGACTGGGTGGCCGAGGCGACGGAAGCCGGCGTGGTGGCCTTCGACACCGAAACCAACTCGCTCGACCCGATGCAGGCCGAACTGTGCGGCTTTTCCATCGCCACGCGCGCCGGCCGCGCGGCCTACATTCCGCTCAACCACAAGAGCGGCCATGGCGATCTGCTGGGCGGCGGGCTGGTCGAGAACCAGATACCGATCCGCGATGCGCTGACGCTGCTGCGGAACCTGCTGGAGAACCCGGCCGTGCTCAAGGTCGGGCAGAACCTGAAATACGACCTCGTGGTGATGAACCGCTACGGCATCGACATCGCGCCCTATGACGACACGATGCTGATTTCCTATGTGCTCGACGCCGGCCTGAACGGCGGCCACGGCATGGATTCGCTTTCCGAGCGCTGGCTGGGCCACAAGACCATTTCCTACAAGGAGGTGGCCGGCAGCGGCCGGGCCATGACCACCTTCGACATGGTCGGCATCGACCGCGCCACGCAATATGCGGCCGAGGATGCCGACGTGACCCTGCGGCTGTGGCAGGTGCTGAAGCCGAGGCTGGCCGCCAAGGGGCTGGTTTCCGTCTACGAACGGCTGGAGCGCCCGCTGGTGCCGGTGCTGGCGCAGATGGAGCAGCGCGGCATTTCCGTCGACCGGCAGATTCTGAGCCGGCTTTCCGGCGAGCTGGCGCAGGGCGCTGCCGCGCTGGAAGAAGAAATCTACGAGCTTGCCGGCGAGCGGCTGAACATCGGCTCGCCCAAGCAGCTCGGCGACATCCTGTTCGGCAAGATGGGCCTGCCCGGCGGCTCCAAGACCAAGACCGGCCAGTGGTCGACCTCCGCCCAGGTTCTGGAGGACCTTGCCGCCGAAGGCTACCCGCTGCCGCGCAAGATCGTGGACTGGCGCCAGCTCACCAAGCTGAAATCCACCTATACGGACGCCCTGCCGGGCTACATCAACCCGCGCACCAACCGCGTCCACACCTCCTACGCGCTGGCCGCGACCTCGACGGGGCGGCTGTCGTCGTCGGAGCCAAACCTGCAGAACATCCCGATCCGCACCTCGGAAGGGCGCCGTATTCGCACGGCCTTCATCGCCGACAAGGGCTACAAGCTGGTGTCGGCCGACTACAGCCAGATCGAGCTGCGCGTGCTGGCCCATGTGGCCGAGATTCCGCAGCTTCGCCAGGCCTTCGAGGACGGCATCGACATCCATGCGATGACGGCGTCCGAGATGTTCGGCGTTCCGGTCGAGGGCATGCCGCCGGAAGTGCGCCGCCGCGCCAAGGCGATCAATTTCGGCATCATCTACGGCATCTCGGCCTTCGGCCTTGCCAACCAGCTTTCCATTCCACGCGAGGAAGCCGGCGACTACATCAAGCGCTACTTCGAGCGCTTCCCCGGCATCCGCGACTACATGGACAGCACCAAGGCGTTCGCCCGCGCCAACGGCTATGTCGAGACGATTTTCGGGCGGCGCGCGCACTATCCCGAAATCCGCTCCGCCAACCCGCAGATGCGCGCCTTCAACGAGCGCGCGGCCATCAACGCGCCGATCCAGGGCTCGGCCGCCGACATCATCCGCCGCGCCATGGTGCGGATGGAGAAGGCGCTGCCGGAAGCGGGGCTCAACGCCCGCATGCTGCTTCAGGTGCATGACGAGCTGATCTTCGAAGTGCCGGACGAGGAGGTGGAAGCCACCATCCCGGTGATCCGCTCGGTGATGGAAGGGGCCGCCATGCCGGCGGTTGCGCTGAAGGTGCCGCTGCAGGTGGAAGCCCGCGCCGCCAACAACTGGGACGAGGCGCATTAAACCCACCCTCAAACCTGCCCGGCGCGGCTGGCGCGCCGGTTTCCGTCAACTCGCCGAGCGGCCGTCCGTTGACCCCCGTCAGTGGCCCGGCTGGTCGTCGTCCTCGTCCTCGGCGTCACGGCGCTGATCGTGAACGCGTTGCCAGTCGGCGATCTGGCGCAAGAGTTCGGCGTCGTGCAGATGCTCGGCAAGCCGTGCCTGCTGGCGCAGTGCGAGCCGAACCACGCCGCGTTCGAAGCGGCCGCCTGGCACGGCGAAACTCTCCGGCCTGTCGCCACGGCGTAGCGCCGTGAGCAGGGCTGATTTCAACCGGACGAATTCCGGTTGGCCGTAGGCGGCAAACAGGTCCTGGAACTGGCGATGGAGAGCGGGATCGAAGGCGGTGTCCTCACCCATCGGGCTGATTACCGGATTGCCGGGATGCAGCGAGGCGAGCGGCATCAGCCCCTCGGGGATGGGGGTGTTGGCCGAGTGCGTGCGGCCGGCCTTCAACAGCTTCGGCAGGACATGCGTGTGCGGGCCGGCGGGCGACACGCCGCCGGTGTCCGGGCCGCCGATCTTCTGGAACACTTCGATACGGCCGATGTTGGTGAGCGCGACGCGATGCGGATGCGCGGCCAGTATCGCATGCATGGTGCCGTTCCCCGGCTCGAACAGCGAGCGACCGAGATTGGCGCGCAGAACCGACAGCAGCCTGGGGTCGCTGGTGCGGATGCAGAAATCGCATTGCGGCAGCGACAGGCCCATGTCGAACAGGATGCCGGTGCGATCGATGCCCCGGATCGCCCGGTCGTCGGGGCCGAGTTCGGTCAGTTCCGCGCGGGCAGCGCGGCGGGCCATCGCATCGGGCATGCACAATGCCACCGCCTGGCTCCAGCGGTTCGCGCGCGGGCTCAGCGTCTCATAGGCGATCGGCACGATCTGGTCGATGCGCTTGCGATCGATATGGATCGCCCCTCGCCGCGTGGCCCGTGACAAGCCGTAGCCGTCATCTATGACCGGCGTCTCGTCGCGGTCCTGATGGAATTCGGCGATCGCACCGAACGTTCCCATGCTCCAGCCGGATTGCCAACGCCGCAGATGATCGCGGATGAGATCGTGGAGAGTGGTCATGCTTGCTTTCCCGGGTTGACGGCAATGTGGGAGGAGGTGGATGTGCCCGCGGCCATGTCGAGCGGCACCACGAGCAGGCCGCCATCGGCCTCGCCCAGATAGGTCTCGACGCCATAGACCGAGCGCATGCGCTCGCGTGTCAGCACTTCGGCCGGCGGCCCGTCGGCGACGATCGCCCCCTTGTCGAGCAGGATCAGCCGCGTGCACCAGCGCGCGGCAAGGCTGAGGTCGTGCAGCGAGGCGACGACACCGCGCCCCTCGCCCGCCAGTTCGGCGAACAGCCGCATGAGCGCGATCTGATGGGAGGGGTCGAGCCCGGCGGTGGGTTCGTCGGCAAGCAGCAGCGGCGCGTCCTGCGCCAGCGCCCGCGCGATCAGCACGCGCGCCTTCTCGCCGCCGGAAAGCTCGGTCGCGATGCGGTGGCGAAATTGCTGCAGCTCCATGCGCCGCATCGCGTCCTCGATCCGCGCCTCGTCGGCCGCGTCGAGCCCGGCAAAGGCCGGACGGTGCGGCGCGCGGCCGAGCGACACCACCATCTCCACCGAGACCGGCCAGCCGATTTCGCGCTCCTGCGGCAGATAGGCGATATGACGGGCGCGTTCGCGCGCGCTCATTGCGGTGGCGTCGTGCCCGGAAATGGCAATCTCGCCGCGTGCGTCGACGAGGCCGAGCGCTGCACGCAGTAGGGTGGACTTGCCCGCACCGTTCGGCCCGATCAGCCCCACGAACTCGCCCTCCCCGACGCGGAAGGAAGGGCCTTTCAGCACCGGGCGGCCGCCCAGCGATGCATGCAGCCCGGTCAGCGACAGCAGGGTCACAGCAGGTTCCTCCGTGTACGATAGACGAGCCAGAGGAAGAACGGCGCGCCGACGATCGCGGTGAGCACGCCGAGCTTCAGGTCCTTGCCCGGCGCAATCAGCCGCACGAGGATGTCGGCCGCCAGCAGCACGCAGGCACCGCCGAGCGCGCTGGCGGGCAGAAGCCGCGACGGTCGCGCCCCGACCAGCGGGCGCAGCAGATGCGGCACGACGAGCCCCACGAAGCCGATGGCGCCCGCAACCGCCGTCGCGGCGCCCACCGAGACGGCGGTGCCGAACACCGCCAGCGACTGCACGCGGCGCAGGTTCACGCCCATGCTGGCGGCGGCATCGCGACCGAGGGTGAGCGTGTCCAGCGAGCGGCCGAGGCTCGCCAGCATCGCCCAGCCAACCACCATGAAGGGCGCGGCAAGCCACACATGCGTCATCGAGCGGTCGGTGAGCGAGCCGAGCATCCAGAACATGATTTCCAGGGCGGCGAACGGGTTGGGCGACAGGTTGAGCGCCAGCGAGGTCATGGCGGCGGCAAAGCTCGATACCGCGACACCCGACAGGATGATGGTGAGCGCGCCGCCGCGCGTGCCGGCCATGGCCTGCACGACGACCACGGCAATCGCCCCGCCCGCAAGAGCCGCCAGCGGCAGGCCGAGCGGGAAGATCGCGGCAAGGCCGGTGTAGATCGCGATCACCGCGCCGAGCGAAGCGGTGGCGCTGACGCCGAGCAGCGCCGGCTCCGCCAGCGGGTTGCGCAGATAGCCCTGCAGAACCGCGCCCGAAAGCCCGAGCGTCGCGCCGATCATCAGGCCGAGGATGGCGCGCGGCAGGCGGATTTCCTGCATGATGAGCGTCAGCGGGCCGGCATCCCTGCCGCCGAACAGGGCGACGATGCTGTCGGAGAAGGCGATCGCGGCCGAGCCGACCGTGAGCGAGAGCACGAACAGCACGAGCGTCGCCGCGGCAAGCAGCGCCAGCAGCAGGCGGTAGCGGGCGATCTCGCTCATCTCTTTTTCCCGATGGATGCCGCCGCATCGTGCATGATGCGTGCGGCTTCAAGCGTGAAGGGCGCGCCGCAAACCGTGTATTTTGCCGGCACGTCGATGGCCTTGCCGCCTGCTATCAATGCCCTGAAGGCGGGGTGAACGTAGCCCTGCTCGGCCAGCGCGGGCTTGGCATATTCGCCCTGGCTGGTGACGATCAGATCGGGATTTTCCAGCACCAGCATTTCGAGCGGCAACTGGCTCGTGCCCTGCATGCCCAGCGTGTCGGCGATGTTGACCAACCCGGCCACCTTCGCCGTCTCGTCCACCAGCGTGCCTGCGCCGGAGGTGTAGCTGTTGGCATAGTAGAGCGCGACGGTCTTGCCGGAAGCCGGTTCGGCGCGCAGTGCCGCGAGTTCGGCATCCATCCGCGCGATCAGTTCGGCGGCCTTTTGCTGCCGCCCGAGAAGCTCACCCATGCGCGTGATATGCTCCCTGATATCCGCGAAGGAGCTTGCCGGCGCGAATTCCTCGACGCGAAATCCGAGCCGGCGCAGCAGGGCAACGGTGGTGCGCGTGGTGTAGGTGCCGGCAATCACCAGATCGGGCGACATCAGGAACACTTCCTCCGCCAGACCATGATTGACCACATAGCGCCCGGCCTCACCCGCCAGCACCGAAGATGACGGATCCGAGGCCAGGTAGGACACCGAATAAAGCTGCCCCTCGCCCGCCAGCAGCATGGCGAGCTGATCGGTGCAGACATTCATGGACACCACGCGGTGCGGCGCCTGGGCTGCCCGGGACGGCGCCGCCGGGAATGCCAATGCAGCGCACAAGGCCATGACGGCAGCGCGCGGCCGGAAACCGTCCCGCCCCTGCCCAACACCTCGTCTTGATGCACCTTGCGGTTCCATCCAATCCTTCATCCGGGTCGGCGCCGGATCGGCCGGCGGCGCCACATTTTCCAGCTTACGCACTTCAGAAAGTGCGCGTGAAGCTCAGGTTGATCGTGCGTCCGGGCGCACGGTAGTCCGTGACGGTGGAATACTGTTCATTGAAGACGTTCTCGACCGAAAACTTGACCTGTGACTGCCTGTCGAGCGCATAGAGCGCCGTAAAGTCCACCGTCACATAGTCGGGAAGCTTCACTGTGTTGGCGGCGTCCGAGTAACGCGCGGCGCCATAGAGCAGACGGGCCGACAAATCGAGCTGCCGGGTCGGGCTGTAGCTCACCTCGGCAGTCGCCTTGAAGCGGTCGCGATAGGGAATGTACTTGCCGTTGTCCTGGTTCAATGGCTCGCGGATGTCGAGCGTCACCTTGCCGCTCCACTCGTCGCTGAATTGCTGTGCGAGCGTGGCCTCGAAGCCGGTGATGCGCGCACGGGCGACGTTGAAGGGAATGTAGGTCGGCGGGTTGGAGGCGATCGCGTCGGTCAGCCAGGTCTGGTAGAAGGCAAGATCGACGCTGGTGCCGGTCGCGGCCTGCCAGTTCAGCCCCACCTCATAGGAGCGCGACTTCTCGGGCTTCAGGTTGGGATTGGAATAGCCCGGATAGTAGAGGTCGTTGAAGGTCGGCGCGCGGAAGCCCGTGGCATAGGACGAGCGCAGCACCAGGTCCGGCAGGATCTCGTAGCTCGCGCCGATATTGTAGGTGGTTGCGCCGCCGAACTGCTCGTTGTGATCGTAGCGGATGCCGCTATCGACGCGCAGCGCCTCGTACTCCAGCGAATACTGGCTGAACACGGCTGCCAGCGTGCGCGAGGTGACGTCGAAATCCACCGAGGAGTCGACGTGCTCGCGATAGGCTTCGGCGCCGGCGGTGAGGATGTGCGCCACGCTGCCGGTATCGAAACTCTTTTCGGTCGAGGCGAAGATGCCGTAGCGCTGCGTATCGAACTTGCTGTCGCCCGGAACGCCCTTGCGGAAATTGGTCGAATAGTCGAGGCCGGAGGTGAGCTCCACCGTGGAGGACCAATCCTCGGCATGCCGGATATGCGCGCCGAGCTTGCCGGCGAAGGTGGTGGTGTCGACCTGGTTCGCCTCCGGATAGGAACTGTCGTAATCGGTGCGGCCGCGAGCGAAGAAACCGTCGCCGTAGAGCCTGCCCCACTCGAAATCTTTCGACAGCGAGAGGTTCGCCGAACCTTGCAGGAAGCCGTCATCGTCGGGCTCATGGCCCCAGGCGAGCGGCGTGGTGAAATCATAGCCGCGCGTGCCGAGCAGGCTGCCGCCGATGGAGTAGTCCAGCCCGCCTTCGCTGCGGCCCTGATGCGTGGCGGATGCATAGCCGCCCCAGGGGTGGGTCACGCCGGTCGTCACCGTGGTGCAGGAACTGCGGCCGTCGGCGCAGGGGCCGCCGCGCTTGGTGATGATGTTGATGACGCCGCCCATGGCGTCCGCGCCGTACTGGGCCGAATGGGCGCCCTTGGCGATCTCGATGCGCTCGATAGAGGTCAGCGGAATGTTGAATATCGAGGTCGTGCCGCTGGTGGCGGAGCTGGCCCGCACGCCGTTGATGAGCACCAGGGTCTGGGTGGCGGACATGCCGCGCAGATAGACGTTGGAGGACGAGCCCTGCCCGCCATAGGAAATGATGGAAACGCCGGTGTAGCGCTTCAGCAGCGTAGGCAGATCGAGCGCGGCCGACTGTTCGATCTCCTGCTCGTCGATGACCGTGACCGACGAGGTCGAACGTTCCAGCGAGGTTGCGCGCCGCAGCGGCGTGGTGACGATGATGCGACCGAGCCTGATCGTCTCATCGGAACCGCTCTCCACGTCCTGCGCGTTGGCATGCCCCGAAAATGCCAGCACGACCGCGCCCGCACACATTGTCCATTTCCGCACGTCTGCCCCCAAGGCTTGCAGGCGCGGCGGCGCCCGCAGGTTTGTCTCCAAACCGCAGGGGAAAGATCGAATGGGGAAAGCGGATGCACTCCACCCCTCGGCCGTATCCGGCTGCGGCAACACTTTTTCAAATGTCACCGCCACGGACGACCGCGCCTGAACACACCCCGTATTCAAGCATGGGTGACCGGAAAAGGCAGGTCTCCTGACTTCCGGGTCGTCGCTTGTCCTTCGCCTTCCCAATCGCGCGATGCGCTCTTAGTGGCCTGTTGAAGGAAAGCTCGCCGGCTACAGTTGCGGGGGCAGTCGCGGCTTTGGCCAGTGGCCTTACCGCGTTCCCTTTTCATCCGCCGCGAAGCGGAACCAATTCCGAATCAATTCGTAGCCAGACAACAGGCGCGCGTCAACCAGCCGGCAGCCGTTCGCGCGACGTGCGGGAAGCCGAAGCTATGCCGCCAGGGCCGCGCATTTGGCGCAGGTGCCGCGAAACTCGATGACCGCCTTCTTGGCCGCGAAACCGGTCGACCCCACCCAGGCGTCGAGCTGCTTGCCGATGACCTCATCGGAGAACTCGGAAACCTCGCCGCATTTGTCGCAGATCGCAAAGGCGATCATGCGATGGTTGTGGTCGTGCGGCTCGGAACAGGCGACGAAGGCGTTCATGCTTTCGAGCCGGTGGACGAAGCCGGCGTTCATCAGCCCCTCAAGCGCACGATAGACCTGCAGCGGCGCGCGAAAGCCCTGGTCGCGCAACTGGTCGAGCAGCATATAGGCGCTGAGCGGCCCCTTCGAGGCCTCGAGCTTCTCGAGCACGCGAAGCTGGTTTTTCGTCAGCGCATCCCTTGCCGCCATGATGATAGTCTCGACCTCTCTGTCCCGCCGAAAGCCTGGCGCGAAACGGCGGGATTGCCATCCCTCTCTCCAGATAGCGATTGGCGAACCAAATTGCCACCATGGAAGGATCGGGGAACGGAGAGTCACGCCGTTCTCGACCTGCCTACGGCTTCGTCCCCCTACAGCTTCGTCCAGGCGGCGTTCTTCTTCGACGATTTCACGCAGGCCTCGATGAAGGCCACGCCTTCCACGCCATCCTGCACGGTGGGAAAGAGCACGTCCTTTGCCGGCTTGCCGTTCCTGCGGCGCGCGGCGCGAATGGCGCGGGCTGCTTCCGCATAGATGTTGGCGAAGCCTTCGAGATAGCCTTCCGGGTGGCCGGGCGGCACCCGCGTGACGCGCCCCGCCGCGGCGCCGGAACCCGCACCGCCGCGCGTGATGAGCCGCTTGGGCTCGCCGAAGGGCGTGTACCAGAGGTAGTTCGGGTCGGCCTGCGTCCACTCGAGGCCGCCTCGGGTGCCATAGACGCGCAGCTTCAGCCCGTTCTCGTTGCCCGGCGCGACCTGGCTTGCCCACAGCATGCCCTTGGCGCCACCCTTGAAGCGCAGCATGACATGGGCGTTGTCGTCCAGCACGCGGCCAGTGACGAAGGAATCGAGATCGGCCGAGAGGCTGTCCAGCTCCAGCCCGGTGACGAAGCGGGCGAGGTTGTAGGCATGGGTGCCGATGTCGCCGGTGGAGCCGCCGACGCCCGACTGCTTCGGGTCGGTGCGCCAGGCGGCCTGCTTGGAGCCGGCATCCTCGACCTTCTCGGTCAGCCAGTCCTGCGGATATTCGGCCTGCACGACGCGGATTTCGCCAAGCTGGCCCTTCCGCACCATTTCGCGCGCCTGCCGGATCATCGGATAGCCGGTATAGTTGTGGGTGAGAACGAATACCTTGCCGGTCTTCTCTACCAGCGCCGCGAGCTTCTTCGCATCGGCAAGGGTCGAGGTCAGCGGCTTGTCGCAGATGACGTGGATGCCGGCTTCCAGAAACGCCTTCGCCGCCGGATAGTGCATGTGATTGGGCGTGACGATCGCCACCGCCTCAATACCGTCGGGGCGTTTCGCCTCGGCCCTGGCCATTTCCTGAAACGACCCATAGGTGCGCTGCGGATCGAGCCCGAGTTCCACGCCCGAAGTCCTGGCGCGCTCGGGATTGGAGGACAGCGCCCCCGCCACCAGCACGAACTCGCCGTCCATGCGCGCGGCGATGCGATGCACGCCGCCGATGAAAGCGCCCTGCCCGCCGCCGACCATGCCGTAGCGGATCGGGCCTTCCCTGCGCTCGCTGCGTCCTTCGATTGCCATGCGTCTCCCTCCTCCCCCGGGTTTCCGTCAGATGCCCATCATCTTGCGCAGTGCCGCGCGGTCCGTCGCCGCGCCGGCGAAGTCGTCGAAGGCCTTGTCGGTGACGCGGATGATATGCGCGTCGATGAAGGGCGCCCCCTCGGCCGCGCCGACTTCCGGCGCCTTCAGGCAGCATTCCCATTCCAGAACGGCCCAACTGTCATAGCCATAGGCAGCGAGTTTTGAAAAAATGCCGGAGAAATCGACCTGTCCATCGCCCAGCGAGCGGAAGCGGCCGGCGCGGTTGACCCAGCCCTGATAGCCCGAATAGACGCCCTGCCGCCCATCGGGGTTGAACTCGGCATCCTTGACGTGAAACGCCTTGATGCGCTCGTGATAGATATCGATGAAGGCGAGATAATCGAGCTGCTGCAACAGGAAATGCGACGGGTCGTAATTGATGTTGCAGCGCTTGTGGCCCCCCACCGCGTCCAGGAACATCTCGAAGGTCGCACCGTCGAAGATGTCTTCGCCGGGATGAAGCTCGTAGCAAAGGTCGACGCCGGCATCCTCATAGGCATCGAGAATGGGCTTCCAGCGCTTGCCCAGCTCGCCGAACGCCTCCTCGATCAGCCCGGCCGGCCGCTGCGGCCACGGGTAGAGGTAGGGGAAGGCGAGCGAACCGGAGAAGCTGACCGAAGCCTTCAGCCCAAGATGCCGCGAGGCCTTCGCCCCGAGCAGCATCTGCTCGACCGCCCATCGCTGGCGTGCCTGCGGGTTGTTGTGGACCTCGGGCACCGCGAAGCCGTCGAACTGAAGGTCGTAGGCAGGATGCACGGCCACGAGCTGGCCTTGCAGATGGGTGGAAAGCTCGATGATCTCGACGCCGGCATCGGCGCAGATGCCCTTGACCTCGTCGCAATAGGCCTTGGACGAAGCCGCCTTCCTGAGGTCGAACAGGCGTCCGTCCCAGGTCGGTATCTGCACGCCCTTGTAGCCGAGCCCGGCGGCCCATTCGGCAATGCTCTTGAGCGAATTGAATGGCGCGGCGTCTCCCGCGAACTGCGCCAGGAAAATGCCGGGTCCCTTGAGCGTGCTTGCCATATCCCTCTCCTCCGAATCCGCCGCAGCCTGTATCAAACCGCCCCTACCTTCGCGCGGATCGGTTCACGTTTCAACAATCAGCGATTGGGGAACATCGTCACGGCTGTTCGTTGCCACGCCCGGTTTTCACCGTCTGGCCATCGTCAAGGAACTGGGAAGACGGGCGGTCGTCGGACGCGCTCGTTTTAGGTAAATCCTGCGGCCCTTCGACCGCCCGTTCGATGCTCTTGCCCGGTTCGTTCGCCTCCACATTCGCGTGGCCAGCCGCTCCCTAAGGCCCGGACCTGAGGGCTCATCGCCCAGCAGCGCTACCGTCACGCCACCAGCCCGGACATCGTCGCCCTCCACGCTCATCCGGTTCATGACCCGTGTTCCCGGTGAGGCCGATGCGGGCATTATGCGGGAGGCGCAAAAGGTGGGGATGAACTATTTTCCGGAACTGAACAAGATCAAATACTTATCCGGAATCCGGTGCGTTCCTGATCCTCTTTGCGTTCAACTCCCGCCGCCGACGCTCACCGTGCCTTGCGCAATTCCGCTTCCACCGCCGCGGCAACCGCAAACAGGCGACGGTCGTGCCCGTTGCGGGCAAACAGCATCAATCCGCCCGGCAGCTCCATTTCCGGCATGGGCAGCGAGATCGCGGTGAGGTCGAACTGGTTGGCCACCTGCGGGTTGCGCAGCAGGGTGTCGTCGGTGCGGTCGAGGGACTCGAGGCTTTCTTCCGCGACCTCGATCAGCGGCGCAACGACCGGCGTGGTCGGCAGAGCCAGCACATCTATGGGCGCCAGCCGCTCGTCCATGGCGCGGGCAAGCGCCGTGCGGCGCTGGATCAGCCCGATATAGGCAGACGCAGGCACGGCGGCGCGGCGGGCGAGCGTGCGGGCGACGCGCGGATCGACCCGCGCGGCCAGGGCTTCGTCGCCCAGCCAGTCCGCGTGCAGCGCGGCCGCCTCGATGCCGGCGATGGAGCCGTTGCTGCAGGCTTCGGCCATGCCTGCGACGAGGTCATCTATGCCGTGGTCGACGATGCGCGCGCCGGCCGCTTCCAGAAGCCAGATCGACCGCTCGAAGCCGGCTTCGACTTCCGGCTCCATGCCTTGCAGCAACCGGCCATGCGGAACGCCGATGCGCAGCCCGGCAAGCGGCATGGGCGGCGGCGGCGCATAGGCCTCTCCCGCCATGACCGCATCCGCGAGCACACAGTCGGCCACCGTCTTCGCCAGCGGGCCGACCGAATCCAGCGTGAAGGACAGCGGGAACACTCCGCCAAGCGGAATGCGGCTGGCGGTGGGCTTGAAGCCGACAACGCCGTTGAGCGCGGCGGGCACGCGGATGGAGCCGCCGGTGTCCGAGCCGATGGCGATTTCGCTGGTGCCTTCGGCCGTCGAGACACCGGCGCCCGAGGACGAACCGCCCGGCACGCGGGCCGGATCGGCGGCATTGCCCGGCGTGCCGAAGCCGGGATTGCTGCCGACGGCGGTGAAGGCGAATTCGGTCATCGCCGTCTTGCCGACGATGACCGCGCCCGCCTGCCGCAGCCGGCGCACGACGACGGCGTCTTGCGTGGCCGGCGCCGCATCGCGGCGGATGGGCGAGCCGGCAACAGTGGGCTCGCCAGCCACGTCGAACAGGTCCTTGATGGAAACGATGCGGCCGTCGAGCGCGCCGAGCGACACGCCGGCCGCGCGCCTTGCGTCGGCCGCATCGGCAGCGGCGCGGGCGGCCTGCGTATAAACCCTGGTGAAGACCTTTTCTCCGCCTGCACGGGCTTCGAGACGCGCGAGGATGACTTCGAGACGATCGCGGCTGGACTGCATGCTTTCCCCAACTTGCTTCGGTGCGGCGCGGGCGGCTAGAAAGAGGCGGGCGCCGGTTCGGCGCCATATTTCCACTCGACCGCGATTTTGCCAGCCGTTCCACTTTTCCGGGAGCCGGTCAAGCGCAAGGCGCAAGGGGACAGATAATGCAGAAGACCATCGAGACCATCCGCGGCAATGGCGACGGCGTGACCTATGAATTCCCGGTCCTGCGCATCGCCGGCTCCGTGCCCAACGCGCCGAAGGCCTATATCCAGGCGGCCCTGCACAGCGACGAACTGCCCGGCGTGGTGGCCATCGACGTGCTGATGCCCAAGCTGCGCAAGGCCGAGGCCGAGGGCCGCGTGCGCGGCGACCTCACCATCGTGCCGCGCGCCAACCCGGTGGGCCGCGCGCAGCAGTTCTTCGGCGCCGCGCAGGGACGCTACCACCTCGGCTCGCGCACCAATTTCAACCGCGACTTCCCGCGGCTCGACCGGCCCGACGCGAAGCTGCTGCCGGGCGACGACACGCCGCTCAACGCCGACGACCGGCTGAAGGCGCGGCTGCTCAAGCTCTCACTCGGCCATGAGATCGTGCTCGACCTGCACTGCGACGACGAGGGCCTGCCCTATCTCTACATCCAGAGCGACCTGTGGCCGGCCATGGCCGACTGCGCGGCCTGCATGGGCGTGGACGCGGTGGTGCTGTGGAGCGACGAGTCCGGCGCATCCTTCGACGAGGCGGCGCTGCGCCCCTGGCTAAAGCTGCCCGCCGGGGAGGCGAAGCTGGAGCGCCGCGTGGTCACCACCGTGGAATATCGCGGCATTCTCGACGTGGAGACGCGCTTTGCCGAAGCCGATGCGGAGGGCATCTACCGCCTGCTGGTGGCGCGCGGCGTGATCGAGGACAGGTCGGTGGAGACGCCCAGGGAGTTCAAGGGCGAGATCGTGCCGATCGATCACATCGACATGATGCCTGCTCCGGCGGCCGGCGCGATCCTCTATGACGTGAAGCCCGGCGACCGGGTGAAGGCCGGCCAGCGGCTGGCGACGATCGTGGCCGCCCCTGGCGAGGAAGGCGGCCGCGTGGAAGTGCTCGCCCCGCAGGATGGCTTTATCCTCACCCGCCGCGCCACCCGCGCCACGCGCGCGGGCGACGACCTGGTCAAGCTGGCCGGCGTGGCGCGCAGCGCCGATGCCCGCTCCGGCGCGCTGGAACAGTAGCCTTCAACGCCTGATTTCGGCCCGTTTCACATAGGAAACGGGCCGTTCGTCCCTGTGCAACGTAACAAAACTGACATGCAACTGACACGGCGGTTTCATGTTGGTCCGGTAGCGGAGTCTTCCCAAGAGGCTGACATAGCCAAACAGGGAAGCCGCCATGCTCGAAATCCGCAATGTCTCGCGCCGCTTCGGCAAGAAGACCGCCGTCGACAGCGTCGCGCTCGAAATCGAACAGGGCCAGATGGTCGGCATCATCGGTCGCTCAGGCGCCGGCAAGTCGACCCTTCTGCGCATGATCAATCGCCTCATCGATCCTTCCGATGGGGCTATTTTCTTTGACGGGAAGGAAGTGTCGGCCCATCGCGGCGGCACGCTGCGCCGCTGGCAGCGCGACTGCGCCATGGTGTTCCAGCAGTTCAACCTGGTGCCGCGCCTCGACGTGCTGACCAATGTCCTGCTGGGCCGCCTGAACCACCGCTCCACCGCGCTCAACCTGATGGGCATCTTCTCCCGCGAGGAGCGCGCGATGGCGCTTGGAGCCCTTGAGCGGCTGGACATCGCCCAGACCGCGCTGCAGCGCGCCGGCACGCTTTCGGGCGGCCAGCAGCAGCGCGTGGCGATCGCCCGCGCGCTGATGCAGCAGCCCAGGCTGATCCTCGCCGACGAGCCGATCGCCTCGCTCGACCCGATGAACGCCAAGGTGGTGATGGACTCGCTGCGCGACATCAACCTGCGCGAAGGCATCACCGTCATCACCAACCTGCACACGCTCGACACCGCGCGCGCCTATTGCAACCGCATCATCGGCATGGCGGGCGGCAAGGTGGTGTTCGACGGCGCGCCGGAGGAGCTGACGCGTGAGGCCGTGCGCCTGGTCTATGGCGCCGACGCCAATGGCGAGGAATTCTCCGAAGCCATCACCTCCACCAGCATCCGCGCCGAGCGACCGCTGGTGATCCAATCCGCCGGAAGCCTCGTGCCCGCCTATGCCGGGCACTGAACGACCGTGATCGTCTCGCCCGCGTGAAGGGCGTCTTGCATCAAACCGCTGACATCTGGACCCAACAGGAGACAAGATCCATGTCGCTCAAGAAAGCCCTTCTGGGCGCTGTTGCCCTCGCTGCCCTCGCCGGCGCCACCGCCGCCCGCGCCGAAAGCCCGGAAACCTTCCGCGTCGGCATCCTCGGCGGCGAGAACGAGGCCGACAGCCTGCGCAACTACCAGTGCATCGCCGACAAGCTGCCCGCCGCCATCGGCGTCAAGGACGTGAAGCTGTTCCCTGCCACCGACTATGACGGCGTGATCCAGGGCCTGCTGGGCGGCACGCTCGACTACGCCGAGCTCGGCGCCTCGGGCTATGCCAAGATCTATCTCGCCAACGCCAATGCCGTCGAGCCGATCCTGACCACGGTGCAGACCGACGGCTCCAAGGGCTATTATTCGATCATGGTCGCCCGCAAGGATTCGGGCATCAAGACGCTGGCCGACATGAAGGGCAAGACGCTCGGCTTCGCCGACCCGGACTCGACCTCCGGCTACCTGATCCCGGTCACCTCGCTGCCGAAGGACATCGGCAATGTCGCGGTGAAGGACTATTTCGGCGAGACCGGCTTCGGCGGCGGCCATGAAAACCTCGTTCTGGCCGTCAAGGACGGCAAGTTCGACGCCGGCACCACCTTCGGCTCGGGCATCGGCGACTTCGACGAGGGCTACACCTCGGGCAATCTGCGCAAGATGGTCGACAAGGGCATGATCGACATGAAGGACTTCGTCGAGGTCTGGAAGTCGCCGCTGATCCCGAACGGCCCGATCGTCGTGCGCACCGCGCTGGATGCCGACCTCAAGGCCAAGTTCAAGCAGTTCATGCTGGACCTGCCCAAGAGCGACCCGGCCTGCTTCTCGGCCATCGCCGGCGGCGATTTCACCGGCTTCACCGACGTGTCGCCGGAATTCTACCAGCCGATCATCGATGCCCGTAAGGCGCAGATCGGCGGCTAAAAGTCCTCCCGGGGGCATGGCGGGGGTGAGGCTTTGGGCCTTACCCCTTTGGTAAGCTTAACCGGCTTTACCCCCACCCCTAACCCCTCCCCACAAGGGGGAGGGGAATATTTCGGCGTCATGGCCACCCCCGAACGGGAAAGTTGGTGCCGGACGACCGCAGCGAAGTTCCCCTCCCCCTTGTGGGGAGGGGCTAGGGGTGGGGGTTATTTCAAATGCAATTGTCCTGCCTGTCGAGAGCGGGAAATGACGGGGCCTGACCCAAGCCCCATCCATCCAGATTCAGTCCAAAGTGGAGACGGCATGAGCCAGACTGTCCACACCCTGTCCGCCGAAGGCCTCGCCATCGAGCGGCACTGGCATGAACTGGCGGCGCGGCGCCGTCTCTACACGGCCCTCATCGTCGGCGCGCTGGCCATTGCGCTGGGTGCCTCGCTCTGGTTCGCCAATGACTCCAACGCCGGCAAGTTCTTCGACCGGCTGCCGCATTTCTTCGACTTCGCCGGCGACATGCTGCCTCGCGACGGCTGGGAGATGTGGCGCGCGCTGTTCGACCTGCCCTCGCCCTATTTCGACGGCAGCCTGAAATACGACTACCCCGAGGGCCGCGTCCATCTGTTCGGCTCGGGCTTCTACGTGCCCGAATATTTCTACAAGATGCTGGAGACGCTGAACATCGCGGCACTCTCCACGCTCATCGGCTTCGTCTTCGGCTTCCTGCTCTGCTTCCTCGCAGCCAAGAACCTCGTCGCCAGCCGCGTGCTGCGCTTCGTGGTGCGGCGCTACATGGAAATCCTGCGCGCCTTCCCCGAGATCGTCATCGCCGGCTTCTTCGCAGCCGTGCTGTCGCTCGGCGCCATCCCTGCGATCTTCGCGGTGGGCATCCACACCATCGGCGCGCTGGGCAAACTGTTCTACGAAGTGGTCGAGAACGCCGACATGAAGGCCGAGGAAGGCCTGCGCGCCGTGGGCGCCAACTGGTTCGAGCGCGTGGGCTTCGCCATCGTGCCGCAGGTGATGCCGAACTTCATGTCCTATGCGCTGCTGCGCTTCGAGATCAATGTGCGCGCCTCCACCATCATCGGCGCGGTGGGCGGCGGCGGCATCGGCGAGGAACTGCGCCTGTCGATCGGGCGCGGCCACGAGGCCAAGACGCTCGCCATCATCCTTCTCCTGTTCGTGACCATCATCGCGGTCGACCAGTTCTCGGCCTGGCTGCGCCGCAGGCTGGTGGGCGCGCAATCCTTCGACTTCGGACGCTGACCATGACGCATCTTTCCGCCGCCCAACTGTCCGAGATCGAAAGCCGTCATCCGGACGTATTCCACCGGCCGCTGCTCAAGCGCTCGCTGCCGCTGCTGATCGTGCTCGGCACGCTTGTCTATGTCGCCTATTGCTGGTGGTTCTTCTCTATCGGCACGGTGATCGCCGGCGGCCAGTGGGAGCGCGCCGAGATCTATGCGCGGCAGTGGTATTCCTATGACCTCAGGCCGACGATCCGCTTCTCGGGCGACGACGCAAAAGTCACCTGGCCGCGCTTTTCGCCGCTGGGCGACAACCCCGACCCCGACTGGGTGGTGCATGACGGCAAGACGACGACCGTGGATTTCGGCTCGGCCGGCAAGATCGTCGTCGATGCGAAGCAGGTCGAGGTCGAGCATCGCGGCGAGACGCTGACGGTGGTGCTCGATCCCGCCGGCGCCAAGCCGCAAGGCGAACTGCCTGCCTGGGCGACGCTGCGCGAGGACGAGGTGAAGGCCGATTTCGGCTTCGCCGGCGAGGCGCGCATCCTGCCCGAGCGCGTGACCATCAGCCGCCGCTTTCTCGGCTGGCCGAACTTCCTGTTCGACCCGCGTTCGCCCTTCTGGGGCAAGCCGCTGACGGAAGTGGCGGGCCTGATCGTCTCGGGCGAGCGCATCAAGCCCGAGATGTCGAATGCCGCGCTCGCCTTCGACAACATCTGGAACAACTCGCAATGGCAGCACGGCGACGTCTGGACAAAACTGTTGCAGACCATCGTGATGGCCTTCGTGGGCACGCTGTTCGCCTCCTTCGTGGCGCTGCCGCTGGCCTTCATTGCCGCGCGCAACATCACGCCGAGCTTCCTGGCCAACCAGGCGACGAAGCGCTTCTTCGACTTCCTGCGCTCGGTGGACATGCTGATCTGGGCGCTGTTCTTCACCCGGGCCTTCGGCCCGGGGCCGCTGGCCGGCATCTCGGCGATCTTCTTCACCGACACCGGCACGCTCGGCAAGGTCTATTCCGAGACGCTGGAAAACATCGACGACAAGCAGCGCGAGGGCGTGCGCTCGGTGGGCGCCTCGCCGGTGATGGTGCAGCGCTACGGCGTGGCGCCGCAGGTGCTGCCGGTGTTCCTCAGCCAGGCGCTCTACTTCTGGGAATCCAACACACGCTCGGCCACCATCATCGGCGCGGTGGGCGCGGGCGGCATCGGGCTCAAGCTGTGGGAAGCCATGCGCACGAACGCCAACTGGGCCAATGTGGCTTACATGGTGCTGCTGATCCTGATCGTGGTGTTCATCTTCGACAACATCTCCAACGCGCTGCGGCGCCGGCTGATGGAAGGCGGCGCGGGATAGTAGTTCTTGCCGCCCCGCTTCGGGTTTTTGTCCGGGTTGGCGCCATCCGCCTGAACCCGCTCACCGACCGTTTCGCGGCGACCTCTTCCAGCAAGCGGGACGATCGAGCGTTAATTCGACCCCCACTCCGTCGCGCTTCGCGCGCCACCTCTCCCCCGATCGACGGGGGAGAGGAAAGACCGTCCGCAAGCTTGGCTCCCTTCCTCTCCCCTTCTGAGGGGGAGAGGTGGTTTGCGGAGCAAACCGGAGTGGGGGTCGGGCGCGCCATATGCGATTGCCCCACGGCGCCGCGCACTACCACAACGCTCACACCTCGCACATAATGCTCGCATCGGCTCTAAGGGGAACACGGGTCATGAACCGGATGAGCGTGTTTCCCGGCCGCGCGTCTTCGCTGTTTTTGACAGCGCGCGGCGCGCGCTTTCAACGCCAATTCCACGCAAAATTAAACCCGGATAGCCTTGGCTATCCGGGCTAAACGCTCCAGCGGATTACTTACTTACCCGCCGTGCTTCTCCAAAAAAGCCTCGGCCGAAAGCTCGCGGAAATCGTCGAGGGCGGCGCGCAGGCGGGCGTGGTCCCAGTCCCACCAGGCAAGCGCCTGGTAGCGCTCGGCGGTGCGGCGGTCGAAGCGCTCGCGGATCGGCTTGGCGGAAACGCCCGCGACGATGGTGTAGGGCGCGACATCTTTCGTCACCACCGCGCCCGAACCGACGACGGCGCCGTCGCCGATCGTGACGCCGGGCAGCACAGTGACGCCATGGCCAAGCCAGGTGTCGTGGCCGATGCGCACCGCGTTGGACCGCCGCCACGCGAAGAATTCCTCCTCGTGGCCGGCATCTTCCCAATAGTCCGAGGCGCGGTAGGTGAAGTGGTGCAGCGTCGGCCGCCAGGTCGGGTGGTTGGTGGCGTTGATGCGAACGGCCGCCGCGATGTTGGCGAACTTGCCGATCTCGGCGCACCAGACGCCGCAATCCTGCATGACGTAGGAATAGTCGCCGAGCGTGCTTTCGTGCACGCGCGAGCGGTCGGCTATCTCGGTGTAACGGCCAAGCGTCGACTGGCTGACTTCCGCCGTGGGATGGATCAGAGGCTGTTCCGAGAGTTTCGTCGTCATGCCGCGATCCTTTCCGGTGCGAACCGGGTTACGTCGATGATGCGGTCGGCCACGGCCTCGCGCACGTCCTGGTCGTGGAAGATGCCGAGCAGCGCCACGCCCTCCCTCTTCTTCTGCGCGATCATGCCGACGACGACCTCGCGGTTGACGGCGTCGAGCGAGGCGGTCGGCTCGTCGAGCAGCAGCACCGGATGGCTGGTTATGAAGCCGCGCGCGATGTTGACGCGCTGCTGCTCGCCGCCCGAGAAGGTGGCCGGCGGCAGGAGCCAGAGCCTTTCGGGCAGGTTGAGGCGGGCAAGCAGCTCGCGCGCCTTGTCGCGCGCGGCATCCCTGCCCTCGCCCCGCGCCACCAGCGGCTCGGCCACCACGTCGAGCGCGGAGACGCGCGGCACGGTGCGCAGGAACTGGCTGACATAGCCGATCGTGTCGCGGCGGATGGCGAGAACCGTGCGCGGGCTGGCCGAGCCGAGATCGACCAGCTCGCCGCCGTGGCTGACGATGATCTGGCCCTCGTCCACGGCATAGTTGCCATAGAGCATCTTCAGGATCGAGCTCTTGCCCGCGCCGGAGGGCCCGCCCAGCACGGCGCATTCGCCGGCGGTGAGCGAAAACGAGACATCGGCCACCACCGGCAGCCTGATGCCGTCGCGCAGATGCATGGTGAAGCTCTTGGCGACTGCGGAAACGACGAGAGGGGTGGCCATGGTTACACCTGCAAGATGGAGGAAACGAGAAGCTGGGTGTAGGGCGCGCGCGGATCGTCGAGCACGCGGTCGGTGAGGCCGGCTTCGACGACATGACCGTCCTTCATCACCATCATGCGCTGGGAAAGCAGGCGCGCGACGGCAAGGTCGTGCGTGACGACGATGGCCGCGAGGCCAAGGTCGGTGACCAGCCCGCGCAGCAGGTCGAGCAGGCGCGCCTGCACCGACACGTCGAGGCCGCCGGTGGGCTCGTCCATGAAGACCAGGCGAGGTCCGGTGACGAGGTTGCGCGCGATCTGCAGGCGCTGGCGCATGCCGCCCGAAAAGGAGCGCGGCTCGTCGTCGATGCGGTCCTCGCCGATCTCGACGCGCGAGAGCCAGTCGATCGCGGTGGAGCGGATGTTGCCGTAATGGCGGTCGCCGATGGCCATCAGCCGCTCGCCGACATTGGCGCCGGCCGAGACGGTCATGCGCAGGCCGTCGGCCGGGTTCTGGTGCACAAAGCCCCAGTCGGTGCGCATGAGGAAGCGGCGCTCGGCCTCGCTCATGCGGTAGAGGTCGCGCCAGCTGCCATCGCGCATGCGATAGCTGACGCCGCCGGAGCTCGGCGTCAGCCGGGTCGACAGGCAGTTGAGCAGCGTGGTCTTGCCCGAGCCGGATTCGCCGACCACGGCCAGGACCTCGCCCGGCCAGAGGTCGAAGGAGACATCCTCGCAGCCCAGCCGCGCGCCGTAATATTTCGACAGCGCGTTGACGCGCAGAAGCGGTTCGTCGGTCATTCGGCAGGCTCCATGGCTTCGGGGGCAAGATGGCCGCGATGGCCTTCCGCCTGGCGCTTCTCGCAGTGGTCGGTGTCGGAGCAGACGAACATGTGTCCGCCCTTGTCATCGAGGATGACTTCGTCGAGGTAGACGTTTTCCGCGCCGCACAGCGCGCAGGGCTGGTCGAAGGTCTGGATCTCGAAGGGATGGTCCTCGAAGTCCAGGCTGACCACTTCGGTGAAGGGGGGAACGGCGTAGATGCGCTTCTCACGGCCCGCGCCGAACAGCTGCAACGCCGGCGACATGTGCATCTTGGGATTGTCGAACTTCGGCGTCGGCGACGGATCCATCACATAGCGCCCCTCGACCTTGACCGGATAGGCATAGGTGGTGGCGATGCGGCCGTGCCTGGCGATATCCTCATAGAGCTTCACATGCATGAGGCCGTATTCCTCGAGCGCATGCATCTTGCGCGTCTCGGTCTCGCGCGGCTCGAGGAAGCGCAACGGCTCGGGGATCGGCACCTGGTAGACCAGCGTCTGCCCCGCCTGCAGCGGATATTCCGGAATGCGGTGGCGGGTCTGGATGATGGTGGCCTTGGATGTCTCCGTGGTGACGGCGACATCGGCGACCTTCTTGAAGAAGGCGCGGATGGAGACGGCATTGGTGGTGTCGTCGGCGCCCTGGTCGATGACCTTCAGCACGTCGTCCGGCCCGATGATGGAAGCCGTGATCTGCACGCCGCCGGTGCCCCAGCCATAGGGCATGGGCATTTCACGGCTGGCGAACGGCACCTGGTAGCCGGGAATGGCGATGCCCTTCAGGATGGCGCGGCGGATCATCCGCTTGGTCTGCTCATCCAGATAAGCGAAGTTGTAGCTTGCGATATCCGTGGGCTGCATGGTCACTCCGCCGCCTCCTGCTGTTCGAACTGGTTTTCGCGCGCATCGTGCTCGGCGCGCATGCGGCGGATGAGGTCGAGCTCGGCCTGGAAGTCGACGTAGTGGGGCAGCTTCAGGTGCTCGACGAAGCCGGTGGCCTGGACGTTGTCGGAATGCGAGATGACGAATTCCTCGTCCTGGGCGGGCGCGACGACATCCTCGCCGAATTCGCGGGCGCGCAAAGCGCGGTCGCACAGCGACATGGACATGGCCTTGCGCTCGGACTGGCCGAAGACGAGCCCGTAGCCGCGCGTGAACTGCGGCGGCACCTTGGCCGAGCCCTTGAACTGGGTGACCATCTGGCATTCGGTGACGCGGATGCGGCCGAGCGGCACGGCGAAGGGCAGTTCCGGCACTTCCAGCTCCAGCTCGACCTCGCCGATGCGGATCTCGCCGACGAAGGGATGGTTGCGGCCATAGCCGCGCTGGGTGGAGTAGCCGAGCGCAAGCAGGAAACCTTCGTCGCCGCGCGCCAGTGCCTGCAGGCGCAAGTCGCGCTCGATGGGGAAGTCCAGCGGCTCGCGCGTCAGGTCGCCGGTGACGTGATCCAGCGGCATGTCGCCCTCGCCTTCGATCAGGCCTTCATGCGCCAGGATTTCCGAAACGCGCGGCATGCGCCCTTCCTCGACCTCGCGCTGCACGGGTTCATCGACCGGCGCGCCGGCGGCAATCTCGGGATCGAGCAGGCGGTGCGTGTAGTCGAAGGTCGGTCCAAGAAGCTGGCCGCCGGGCAGGTCCTTGTAGGTGGCGGAGACGCGACGCTCGACCAGCATGGCGCCGGTGTCGATGGGGTTGGTGTAGCCGAAGCGCGGCAGCGTGGTGCGATAGGCGCGCACCAGGAAGACGGCTTCGATCAGGTCGCCGCGCGACTGGGCGATGGCGAGCGCTGCCAGCTCGCGGTCATAGAGCGAGCCCTCGGCCATGACGCGGTCGACGCCGAGCGCAAGCTGCTCCACGATCTGGTCGATGCGCAGCGCCGGCACCGAACGGTCGCCGCGGCGGCGATCGGCAAGCAGCTTGTGCGCGTTGGAAATGGCGGCATCGCCGCCCTTCACGGCCACATACATGGGTCAGGCCTCCATTGTCTTGATGCGCGTGGTGCGCGGCAGGCAGGCCACCCCTTCGGGCGCGGCCAGGATGACGTCGACGCCGCGCGGGAAGCGGGCGCGGTTCTGCTTCCACTGCTCGACGAAATGGCGCGGCAGGGAAACGGGCGCGAAGGCAAACGAAGTCTCGATGCCGGGACCTTCGAGGTGAAGCGTCTCGCCGCCCGACAGGCGGGGCACCTGAAGGATCAGCGTTGTCGAACGGTCGGGATATTCCTGCGACCCTTGCGCGAAATTCTCGAACGCCATGAGCTCGGCCGGGTCCGACACGATGGCGAAATGCGCATCGGCCGGCGTGTGGGCCAGCGGCGCGCCGGTGTGGAAGCCGAGCCAGTGCCTGGCAGCGGTCGACGCCTGCAAGGCCGGATCGAGCCAGAGCGGCGTGTCGGCGTCGCAGAGCGACAGCGCAACGGCAGCCGCGACCGGCGAAAGCGGCGCGGGCGGAGCGGTGAGCTCGCCACAGGGCTGGATGGAGCCGGGGCGCGCCATTGCGTCCATGACGGCGCGGAACATCGTCTGCGCGTCGAAGACCGGATTGGCGAAACCGCCCTCGATTGCCTCAGTTTCCATCAGTCCTCTCCGCGTACCATGGTGAAGAAGTCGACCTTGGTCGCCGCCGTCTCGGCGCGGCGACGTTGATCGGCTTCGGCCTGCGCCGCCCGCAGCGGCGCGATGATCCTGTTTTCGATGTCGTCGCGGCGCGACGCGTCCTGCCAGAGCGCGTCTGCTATGGCCGAAAGCAGCGCCTTCTCCTTGTCGCGGCCGAGCGCATAGGCATGGCCCACCGCGCCGCCCTCCACCCGCACCGTGGCGCGGGTGACGGTCGCCTCGCCGAAGTTGAACGGCGCGCCGCCGCCGCCCATGCGCCCGCGCACCGTGACGAGCCCGGTTTCGGGTCCGCGCAGCCGCTGCGCCTCGCGCGGCAGGCCGGCTTCGTCCCACAGCGCCTTCAGCGTTTCGCCCGGCGCATCGGCAAGCGCGGCCATTGCCGCCTTGCGCGCCAGCGCCTCTTCCTTTTCGTGCCGCCTGTCGGTCTTCATGGCCGCTCCATTGACTTCCGTAGATTTGTCTATTGCTCTATACAACCGAACAAATTATACTCCCTTTCTAATCGCTGTCCATGACGGCTGGATGACGGAGCGGAAAAAATGGAACAGACCGGCGAAGACCTGATGGAACGCCGCAGCGGCGTGGCGCTGTGGCGGCAGGTGGCCGACCGTATCCGGCTGGGCATCGGCAACGGAACGCTCGGCATCGACGGGAAGCTGCCGCCGGAGATTTCGCTGTCGCAGCTATTCGGCGTCAACCGGCACACGGTGCGGGCGGCGATCTCGGCGCTGGTGCAGGAAGGCGTGCTGCGCGCCGAGCAGGGGCGCGGCACCTTCATCGAGAGCCGCAAGCGGCTGGCCTATCCGATCACCACGCGCACGCGCTTTTCGACCGGCCTCAGGGACCAGACGCGGGCGCGAAGAATAATCACGCTTTCGCACGCCATAGAGCCGGCGGCGGGGCGCGTTGCCGATGCCCTGCAACTGGCGCCCGATGCGCCGGTGCTGCGGCTGGAAACCGTGAGCGAAGCGGATGGCCGGCGCGTTTCACGCGGCACGAGCTGGTTCGACGCCACCCGATTTCCGGGGTTCGCGGATGTCTTTGCCGAGACCGGATCGATCACCGCTTCCTTCGCCCGTTTCGGCGTCGACGATTATGTGCGCCGCTCGACGCTGGTGTCGGGGCGCCATGCGGATGCCGAGGACCTCGACAGTCTGAAGCTCTCGCCCGGCGCCATTGTCCTAGTGACGATCGCCATCAACGACGACCTCGACGGCCGGCCGATCCAGTTTTCGGAAACGCATTTCTCGGCCGATCTGGTGGAACTGACGATCGAGACCTAGGAGCGGTCTCGATTGCCCTTTCGCAGTTATCCGAGCCGCGACGAATTGAAAGGTCTCCGCTCAAATCACCGGCGAATCTCGCGCGGCGTTGATCGCGCCACGGTCGAGCTCTGGATCCCCGGAACCTCCGCACGTCGCTTTGCTCGTGCTGCGGCCCGAGGATGACGGGATTACACAGAGCTCGATTCACCCGGTTGCCAATCTCCATCAGTAGCGATCGGTAGGTCCCCTCCCCGCCCGTCGTCCTCGGGCCCGCAGCCCGAAGGGCGGAGGGTTCCGGGGACCATGCCTCAACGGCGGCGAAACTCTCTCCCAATCAGAACACCCCGGAGGCGCCCTCTCACACCGCTACCGAATGGCGTGCGCCATTGGTGCCGAAATAGGCGTCGAAGGCGGCGACCACCGACCGCACGACCGGACGTCCGCGGCTGGTAACGACGAAACGGTCGCCGCTCGAGGTGATCAGGCCGTCCTCGTCCTCCTGCAAGAGCTTTTCGGCGATATCGATCACCGGCGTGCCCTGCGCGCCGAAGCAACGCGCGAATTCCGATCTGGAGAAGGAGAAGTCGCACATCAGCCGCTCGATCACCCAGGCGCGCATGCGATCCTCCTGCGACAATGCAAAGCCCTTGGTCACGGCCAGACCGGTCTCGGACACCAGCCGCTCATATTCGCCCGTGGCCGTGCTGTTCTGGACATAGCCCTGCGCCAGCTTGCCGATGGAGGAGGCGCCGAAGCCGATCAGCGTGTCGAGATCATCGACCGTGTAGCCCTGGAAATTGCGGCGCAGCCGGCCCTCGCGATGCGCCACCGCCATCGTGTCGTCGGGCTTGGCGAAATGGTCTATGCCGATCACCTGATAGCCGTGGGCCGCGATGATCTCCGCCGCGCGCGACGACTGCCCGAAACGCCCGACGATGTCGGGGAGCGCGGCGTCGTCGATCATGGTCTGGTGCTTGCGCATCCACGGCACATGGGCGTAGCCGAACAGCGCGATGCGGTCGGGGTCGAGCGAGAGCGCCTGTTCGACGGTCGCCGCGACGCCGTCTGCCGTCTGGTGCGGCAGGCCATAGAGCAGGTCGAGATTGACCGACCGGGCGCCGCGCGCACGGGCAGCTTCCACCACCCCTCTGGTCTGGGCGAAAGTCTGCTCGCGGTTGATCGCGGCCTGCACCTTCGGGTCGAAATCCTGGACGCCGAGGCTGACGCGGGTCATGCCGATCTCAGCCAGCGCGTCGAAACGCGCTTCGTCCATGTCGTTGGGGTCGATCTCGACGCTGATCTCGGCATCCGGCCGGAAGGCGAAGGCCGAGCGCAGCACATCGTTCAGCGCCCGCATGTCGTCCGGCGCAAGCATGGTGGGCGAGCCGCCGCCGAAATGCAGTGCCCCGACCTCCACTCCGCCGTCGACCAGCCCGGCCACGGTGGCGATCTCGCGATGGAGATATCCCAGATATCGCGCGATCGGCTCGTAGCGGCGGGTCTGCCTGGTGTTGCAGGCGCAGAACCAGCACAGCCGGTCGCAATAGGGAATGTGGATGTAGAGCGACAGCGCCGTGCCCGGCGCGATGCCACCGAGCCATTCCCGGTAGGTGGCGGCATTCACGCCGCCGTGGAAATGCGGCGCGGTGGGATAGCTGGTGTAGCGCGGCACGGGCGCGGCGTGTTTGCGGATGAGGTCTGTCTGCATGGTCGGGCTCCGGACTTGTCCGTACCCGGCCAGCAATACAGCCTGACCCGTGGGCGTCGTTGATCTCGATCAACCAGCCGGACGCCGGCGTCAGTAGTCCTTTTCGTAGAACACGCCGAGGCTGGAATCGCCATCCGAGCCGACCGCGCCCTTCGCCTTGAGGTTCTTGGTGATGTCGAGATTGACGGTGCCGCGCGTCGCGCCCTGTGCGCCCGCCTCCACGCCCAGATAGATATTGTCCTGGATATAGCGGCCGGCGCGCACGGCGGCGTTGCCCTTGCTATCGGTGATGACGTCCAGATCGTCCAGGCCGGTGGCGCTGCGCAGATTGCCGAGCAGCGAGTTGTTGCCGCCGCCGGCCAGCTCGGCCGCGGCCGCGGCGAGCTGCGCGATCTGGAAGGCCGACAGCTCGTCGAGGCCGCGGTTGAAGATCAGCCGGGCCAGCACCTCGTCCTGCGGCAGCTCCGGCTGCGAGGAGAAGGTGACGCTGATGTCCGACGCGCGGCCCGAGACCGTGATGAAGACGGTGATGTCGGTGCCTTCCGAACGCGCCACGAAGTTGAGGAACGGGTCCATGTCGCCCACCAGCGTCACCGTGCCTTCATCGAAGGTGATGCGCTGGGTGAGGATGCTGAGCCGGCCGCGAATGAGCTGGAAGCCGCCCACCGGCTGGATGTCGGAGACCGGGCCGGTGAGCTTGACCTGCCCGCCAAGCTCGGCGTCCAGCCCGCGCCCGCGCACGAAGATGCGGTTGGGCGCGTTCACGCTGACGTCGAGCCGCATGACGCTCGGCCGCGCCGTGGGGGTCGGCGTGCCGTCATTGGCGCGCGCGCGCTTCAGCGTCTGCGCCACCGCCTTTGGCGGGTTGACGTGCTTGACGTCCAGCGCGGCGGCACCGCCGCCGAAGCTGTCCGGAACGGTGATCTCGGCGCGGTCCACATTGATGTTGCCCGACAGAAGCGGATCGCGCATCAGCGGGCCGGTGACGGCAAGCGCGCCGTTGACGGTCGCCACGACCAGATTGCCGTCCGAATAGCGGGCATTGCTGAGCGTGATGCGGATATCGGCCGGGAAGGCGGCGGCCGCGTCGATGGACACCGTGCCGGTGGCGCTCACCGAGCCGCCCGCGCCGAGATTGGCCGAGGCGTTGCGGATCGTCACCCGGTCGCCGTCGATCGTGCCCATGACGGCGATGGATTGCACGCGGACATTGCTTTCGGGGTCGACGAACTGCGCGCCCTGCGTGGAGAACATGCCGCGGATCGACGGCTGCCGGAAGCTGCCGGAGACGGTGGCGTTCGCCGTCAGCGTGCCGCTGGCCTGCGCGCCGCGCTCGGCCAGGAAGCGGTTTGCCAGCGACAGCGGCGCCTCGCCGCGCACCGAAAGATCGAGGCCATTGCCCGAGACCGGCACGCGGCCGCTGGCGGTCAGCGACAGGCCTTGCGGCCCGCTGGCCGTCGCCGACGACAGCGTCAGCACCTTGTCGGCGAAGTTACCGGCAATGGCGAGCTCCAGCGGGGCCGCGCCGGCTTCTTCGAGCGCCGCGGCGCGCAGGCCCGCTCCGCGCAGGCTGAACGTCGCAGCCGGATTGTCGAACTGACCGGTGACGCGGGCCGTGCCGGAGACATTGCCCGCCAGCCGCTGGTCGGGCACGGCGGCGTTGAGCACGGCAAGTGGGAAGGACTCCAGCCCGATGTCGAGCGCCAGCGCGCCCTTGTCCAGCGGCACCGCGCCAGTGGCCGTTGCGCGCAGGCCATCGGGGCTGGTGACGGCGGCCTTCACATCGAGGCGGTTGGCGGTGGAATTGCCCTCAGCATCCAGATTGATCGTGGAGAGCCCGGCCTGCCGCAAGGCCGCCGCCGCGATCGAATTGCCCTTGAGCGCGAAATGCACATCCGGGCTTTCGCGCGTGCCGCCGATATTGGCGGTGCCGTTGACCGTGCCCGCTAGCCCGAGATCCGGGCGGATGGCATTGGCGATCGCCAGCGGCAGGTCGGCGATGTTCACGGCAACGTCGAGCCTGTCATTCACCTCGCCGCGCGCGGTGATGCGGCCGCCGCCGACATCGAGCGCCAGATTGTCGATGGAAACCGCCTGACCGCGCATCTGCAACGCGGCCGGCTCGGCAAGCCTGGCCTTGAGGCTGCCCTGCGCCAGGTCGGCCCGCTGCAATGCCAGCCGGAAGCCGCCATCGATGGGCGTCAGATCACCCGCGACCGCAGCCGTCGCGCCGTTGTCGAGCCGGGCGCTGGCGTTGAAATTCGTGGTCTGCCCCTGCTGCTGCGCCGTGGCCTGCACGGTCGAGACATCGATGCCGCCGGCAACCACCTTGCTGGCGTTGAACGAGCCATTGACCATCGGCACGCCGAACAGGTCGGCGATGGTGGCATCGAGATCGGCCTTGCCGACGCGGGCATTGTCCACCACAAGACTGTCGATGTCGGCGCGCACGGAAGCGTTCTGCCGGCCGTCCCGAGGCTCGAGCGCAATGTCGGCATTGACCGCGCCGGTGGCCTTCTTCAGAAACAGCGCGGCGGCGGTGGAAACGTCGGGCGCGGCGAGCGACAGCTTGCCGGCGAGCAGGCCGTCCCTGTTCTGGGTCACATCGCCGGTGAGGCGTGCCCCGCCCGCCGTGAACTTCAGGTCGCCCAGACGCTTTTCGTCGTCGTTGACGGCAACGGCGGATGCGAGGTCCACGCGGTTGCCGTCGAGGAAGGCGCTGCCGGTGACATTGCCGTTGAGGTCGCCCTTCTGGAGCGTGCCCTCGAAGGCGAGCACCGCATCGCGCAGCGTCTTGCCGGCGAGCATGCCATTGGGAACGTCGGCGCCGAAGGTGAGGCCGATCAGCCCATCGGTGCCCGAGGCGCGGCCCTTCGCCGTCAGCCGCCCCGAAGCCTGCCCGGACAGCAGCGCGATGTCGGCCACCGAAAGATCGAAGCCGAAATCGGCCGCGCCCGTGGCGAAGCGGCCGTCGGCCCTGGCCTCGACCTGATCGTTGAAGATGCGCAGTTGCCGCGCGACCAGCCCGTTCTCGCCGCGCGCGACCCCGCCGGTGATGCGTGTGATGCCCTCGAGCAGATTGTCGGCGGCGGGCGTGCCGATGCCCAGCTTCTCGGCGGTGCCGTCGAGCGCCAGATCGAAGGCGCCGGTGATCGGCTTGATTTCGCCCCTGGCGACCAGATCGGCGCCGCCCGACAACCGGCGGCCCGCAAGCCCGGAGAAGGGCGCGAGCGAGCGAGCCTTCAGGCCGACCTCGCCCTTGAAGGCGAGCTCCGCGATATCGCCGGCCAGGGACAGGCTGAACCCGTTGGCGGCAAGCTCGGCCCTGGCGAGCCTCACCGGCGCGCCGGCCGTCCATTCGCCGCCGACATCGAGGGTCACGCGGTCGCCCAGCGCCTCGCCGACATCGGCGCGCTTGGCGACAATACCGGAAGCGCCGCCGGTGGCCTTGAAGGTCAGGTGGCGGCTCGCGGCATCGGCGATGTTCTGCGCGAGGCCGGACAGCAGCACCTCCACCGATTTCGACGAGAAGGTCTCTGTGGCAAGGTCGTCGATCTTCAATGCGCCGGACCACTCGTCACCCGGCTTGTCGCCGTAGTTCAGCGTGAAACTGGCGCGCTGCACCGTGTTCTGGCCCGGCGCGGGCAGCAGCACCGGCTTGCCGGCCGGATCGGCAATGGCGGCATCGAGCGTCAGGCGCTCGAGGAAACCGTCCGAAGTCGTGCCGGCCTGGGCTTTGAGATGCAGTGCCGCGCTTTGCAGGTCGAGATTGTCGAGGGTGACGCCGCCGCCGTCATGCACGCGGCCGGAAGCCTGCAAGGCGGTTTCAGCGCCGAAGAAATCGCGGAAACGCGGCGAGACGAGCTGCGCGATCGGCCCGTGCAGGTCGGCGTTGAAGCCGAGCCCGTCATCCTGGTGGCGCAGCGCCAGCTTGCCGGTCAGCGCGCGCAGGCCATCGGCATCGAGCGTCAGATCGAGATCGAGGTCGGAGATGGGCCCCTTGCCCTGCAGCGCCAGCGCCACCGGCGGCCGCCCCTCGATGTTGAGCAGGTTGGCGACGATGCCGTCGGCAGGTTCATCGAGCTTCAGGTCGAGGTCGAGCGCCTGCGTGGAATTGGCATAGGCGGCCCGGAGCGCGAGCTGCCCGCCCGGCCCGTCGAGCCGGTTGATGTTCAGCGTGGTGTCGAGCGCACCGCTGGCAAGCTGCAGATTGCCGGTGACGGCGATCTCGGCGGCAAGGCCGAACAGGTCCTCGCCCAGCACCACATGGGGTACTTCCAACGAGCCCAGCGTGATCGAAAGCGGCAATTCGGGAAGCTGGAAGCTGCTCGACTCAGGCGACGGCGCGGCCTCGGACGGCAGTGGCTTGCGCATGACGTCGATGCGGTCGGCTGCCAGCGTGTCGATCGACAGCCTTCCCAGAAGGAGCGCCGAACGCGTCCAGACGATGCGCGCATTGGTGATGCGCAGCCACACGCCCTGCCGGTCGGCGATGGTGATCTCGCCGATCGTGGCGTTGGAGGACAGCACGCCCTGGATGTCGTTGATGCGGATCTGCCGATCCGGCGTCGAAAGCTGGTTTTCGACGAAACCGACGAAATAGGAGCGCTCCTCGTCCGGCGTTTCCTGCGCGAACGCGGAAGCGGCCAGCAGAGGCAGCGCACAGACGAAAAGGGCGATGGCCAGAAATATCCGGGTCAAAACGCTTGTCCTATTCCGACGTAGAAGCCGATGCTCGGATCGCCGCTGTGGCGATTGAGCGGCACGGCGGCATCGAGCCGGATCGGCCCGAGACCGGTGATGTAGCGCAGGCCCCCACCGACGCCGACACGCAGATCCTCCCTGAACTTCGGCACAGAATCGGCGCCGACATAGCCGGCATCCACGAAGCCGACGACGCCGATCGTATCGGTGACGCGCGTGCGCAGCTCCGCCGAGCCTTCGATCAGCGAGCGGCCGCCGACGATGCGGCCGTCGCCCACCGGCACGCCGATGTTGCGATAGGCATAGCCGCGTACCGAGCCGCCGCCGCCGGCGAAGAACAGCTTGTCGGGCGCGGTCTCGGCGATGGACGGGCCGACCAGCGTGCCGACCTTGACGCGGCCGGCGGCGACCACGCGGTTTTCCTCGCCGAAGCCGTAATAGGCGCGGCCCTCCACCGTGGCGCGACCGGCGGCGTTGCCATAGTTGAACTCGTAGAAGGGCTCCAGCGTCGCCTCGGCATAGTAGCCTTCGGTGGCGTCGGTCTTGTTGTCGCGGCTGTCATAGATGATGCCGCCGAGCAGGCCGACATCGACGAAATTGCGCCGGCCGAACACATCGTCCTCGAAACGCGCCGCGCCGCCGGTGAGCGACACGCGGCCGGAAAGCTGGTCGCTGAAGATATGGGTGAAACCCACCTCGGCGGTGACGCCCGTGCGGGTGTAGGCATCCAGCACTTCCCGCTCGCCGATCAGGGAGGAGACGAAATTGGTATCGGGCGTGTAGACGCCCGGCTTGATGAAGGTCGCGCCCAGACGATAGGTGAGCTCCTCCGGCTTGAAGGAATTGACGAGGCCCGACACCTTGGCTTCCAGCCGCAGCCGCTCGGCGCGGCCGAACAGGTTGCGGTGCATCCAATAGGCTTCCAGCCCCGCGCCGTCGATAGTGGAATAGCTGCCGCCGATGCCGAAGCGGCGCGGCTGGCGCTCCTGCACGATGAGGCTGATCGGCAGCGAGCCGTCCTGCCCGATCTCGTCGCCCTCCTGGAAGCGCATGGCGCGGAACACATCCAGCCGCGCGAGCCGCTTGCTGGCGCGCGCGAGATCGTCGGGGTCATATTCCTGGCCGGGCTGTATCCCGGTCATCCAGGCAAGGAACCTGGGGTCGATGCGCTCGGTACCCTGCACGTCCACCGGCGCGAAATAGGCCTTGCGGCCGGGGTCCATGGTCAGCGTCGCGTTGAGGCGATCGGTGTCGTGCTCGGCCACGACTTCGCGGCTGGCGACCTTGGCCTTGGCATAGCCCTGCTGGCGCCATGCTTCCACCGACAGCCTTTCTGCCGCCAGCACCACGCCCGAACGGGCCACCTCGCCCGGCGCGAAGCCTTCGTCTTCAGGCAGCTTGACCTTGTCGTTCCTGTCCGCCGGCGGCGGCGCGCGATGGACGATGCTGGTTTCGCCGAAGAGGAAAATCGGGCCGGGATTGACCACCACGCGCACGGCGACGGGATCGGGCAGTGCCGTGTCCGGCGCGAGGTCGGCCGCCTCGCGCCCGCCGACGAGAATGCTGATCGAGCCGCCGTAACGACCCTCGGTATAGAGCGCGCCAAGCAGGCGGCGGTAGTCGCCCCGCGCCTTGGCCAGCAGCCCGGCCGCGCCGGAAGCCGGCTTCTCGCGGTCGGCCCACAGGGTGGAGGCGCCCTTCAGGCGCGATTCGACATCCTCGTTGCCGCCGGAGACGGAAAAATCGACGGTGTAGTTCTGAGGCTCGCCGATGACGTCCTCGGCCGAATCATCCTTCTTCTTGCCGAAGAGATGGATGCCGAACAGATCGAAGGCCGCGGCAGGCACCACGGGGCCGACGGCCAGCCCCAGGCTGACAAGCAGACAGAGCGCAGTGCTGGTATAGGTTACTCTCACTCAAGCTCCTGGACGCGTTACACGCGGTCAAAAAGGCCACACGCACCTGTCAGCGCGCCTCGAAAAGCTCTCCGCCCCCTCAAGAGAAGGGCTGAAGTGTAGGCGATGGCGATGCCGGAAAAAAGCCTTTGGCCCTCAGGAGCTTTCAATCTTATGCAATTTTCAGTCGACATGTGACCTAAAATAGACGCCAAAGGTTGCAGCTTTCCAAACGGCGGCCGGAACGCACGGCCGCCGCCGGTTCGGATCAGTGGCCGGAGCTGAGCTTCAATCCGATCAGACCCGCCACGATCAGGCACACGCTGACGATTCGGAACAGCGTGGCCGCCTCGCCGAAGGCGACTATGCCCACGATGAAGGCACCGACGGCGCCGATGCCTGTCCAGATGGCATAGGCGGTGCCCAGCGGCAGCGTGCGCATGGCAAGCGCCAGAAGCCACAGGCTGATCAGCATGGTGATTGCCGTTACGATCGCGGGGGTAAGCTTGGTGAAGCCCTCCGATTGCTTCATGGTCGACGACCACACAACCTCGAAGACACCGGCGAAGAAGAGATAGATCCAGGCCATATGATGTTTCCTTCATATCCACGTCATCGGTGATGACGCGACATCTGCATTGCGGTTTCATGGTTCGGGAAATCGCCGCCGGTCACGGAATGCCCGGCAGGCGCCTGCGCCACAGGCACAGGCGCGCAAGCGCCGGCCAGCCGGGGCCATCGAACGGCTCGCGGCGCCATGCGACGACGGCGTGACATGAAAGAAGCTGGTGAAAGGGTGATCGGGGTTTTCTCTGTCGCTCCATCACTTCGGGTCTCCGAAACAATGGGGCCGTCCCCGATGATCGTCATGGCGGGTCGTCCCGCAGGGACCTTATAGGCGATTCACCTCTATGTGACCAGATCAACCGGTTGCAACGTGGTGCAAAACCTGCCAAGCGGCACGCGGGCAGCCGTTTTCCCAAACTCGCCCTGGCATTCATCCCGAACAGAATTTCGCGTCATCGGTCCCATGCAATCGCCATCCGCTGACTTGCGAAATCCAACCAGGCCCGGATCGCCATGAAACTGGATTTCCTGACCCTCTACCTGGTCATCCTGCTGAACTCGCTCACCCTCACCGTCGTCTGGGCCGCGATTACCGTCGTCTATCGCAGCTTCGAGACAGCGCGATACTGGCTCGCGGCCTGCGTGCTGACGACGGTGGGCGGCGGCCTGCTGATGTTCCAGGGCGGCACGCTGGACCTCTTCTTCGCCTTCTTCGGCAATGCGCTGGTGATCTTCGGCTTCTGCATGGTGAGGCTCGGGGTGCTGCACTTCCACGGGAATCGGGGCGGCTGGGCGTTCAGCCTGGCGCTGACCGGGCTTGCGCTCTGCGCGATGATCGCCGTGCGCGACAGCCTGGTGGCGCGCAATGTGGTGTATGCAACCGCGCAGATCGTGCCGCTCACCATGGCCGCAGCCTATCTTGCACATCCCGGACGGCGCAGCCTCGGCGCCGTCGTCGCCATGGCGGCAATGGCGGTCGGCATCTTCGGCCAAGGTTCGGAAGCGGTTCTGAACACGCTGCGCCTGCTGGGCGAGCTTTCGACGGAAGACTACTACCGGGTCGCCGCCTACTGCCTGCTCACCATCATCTTCGGCGCGACCGTGTGGAATCTCGGCTTCCTGCTGATGGCGATCGACAGGCTCCAGGGAGAGCTGGCAAAGCTCGCCGGCTCCGATGAACTTACCGGACTGCCCAACCGGCGCAGCTTCATGGAACGGCTGCCGCTGGAGATGGCCCGCGCGCGCCGCAGCGGACACGGCTTCTCGGTGCTGTTGCTGGACCTCGACAACTTCAAGACGATCAACGACAGCTACGGCCATGCCGCCGGTGACCACTGCGTGCAGCATTTTGCGAAGCTCGCCGGGCAAAGGCTGCGCGGCCAGGACATGCTGGCCCGCACCGGCGGCGACGAATTCTGCATTCTGTTGCCCGACACAATGTTGCAGCAGGCAGCCTCGATCGCCGCCGAGCTGGTGCGCCTGCTGGCGGCAAACGAGGCGCATTGGCGAGGGCATTCCATTCCCGTCACCATCAGCGTCGGCGTAGCGGAATGGCCGCCCGAGGCAGGCAGGACCGTCGAGGAGACGCTGGAAGCGGCGGACGTCGCGCTCTACGAAGCCAAGCGCAACGGCCGCAACGGCTATGCGCTGGCCCTCGGCGCGGACGACGCCGCCTCGCGGACAGCCACACCGGCCGGGCACAGCATATTGCGCGCCTGAGCTACATGCGCCGGATCGGCGCGCCGAGTTGCAGGAAATCACGCTCGCGGCAGGTGAGGATGAGCACCTGCTGGTTCTGCGCGGCCTTGCCGAGAACCAGGTGCATGCGCTCCAGCCGCGCCTCGTCGGTGTTGACCAGTGCGTCGTCGAGCACGATGCACGCCTCCTGGCCCGCCTCCCGCAGGATGTCGGCCAGTGCGATGCGGGTGATGACGGCGATCTGCTCGCGCGCTCCGACGCTCAACGAACCGAATGGCTCGGCCACGCCGTTGCGCACAAGCTGCTCGATCTCGAAGGTCTCGTCGTGCAGGACGATGTCGCTGTCGGCCTGGATGAGCCGCAGATAGGGCGCCGACCGCTCGCGCACCGGCGCCAGCCAGCGGTCCTTGGTTTCGCGTTGGGCATCGGCCAGCGTCGCGTGCAGCAGCCTCGCGGCCTCCGCTTCCAGGGTCGTGCTTTTCAGCTTCGCCTCGCTCGCGGCGATCTGGCCCTCGAGCAGGGCAAGCTGCTCGCCGAGGCCATCCTTGCCGAGCGCCCGCAGCGCCGCCTCGATCTCGCGCTTTTCGATGTCGAGCCTGCGGATGTCGGCTTCGATCTCGCGTTCCGCCTGCTCGGCCTGTTTCAGGGCGATCTGCTTGGCTTCGGGATCGGCTCCGGCAAGCGCCGCCTGCGCGGCCGTGCGTGCCTCCACGGCGGCCTCGAACGCCTGGCGCTCGCGCGCAGCCTCGGCATCAAGGGCGGCGTCCCCGGCGACGGCGCGGGCGGCGGCAAGCTCTTCCGTGCGGCGGGCATGGCCGGCATCGGCGACGGAAACGCGTTCATCGAGCACGGCCAGGTCACGCCTTGCCGCCTCCACCGCCAGATTGCGTTCCCTGGTCTCGGCCTCGGCCCCACGGAGCACGTCGGCCGCATCGTCGCGGCGCTGCCGCGCGGCCTCGATATCGGCAGGTCCGCAAGCGTCCGCCTCCGCCTCGCCGGCTTCCATCAACAGCGCATTGCGGGCGATCTCCTGCCGCAGCGCGTCGATGCCGTTGGGTGCGAGGGCCGCGATGGTGGAACCCTGCGTCTTCGCCTCGGCGCGGGCGGCGTCCTGCCGGCGCAATGCCGCGCGCGCGGCCGCGACGTCGGCATATCCGAGCTGGCGCAGCGCCGCCGCAAGCTCCTGCCCGGCTTCTTCCGCGGCCCGCGCCAAAGCCCCAGTGCCGCCGCCAGGGCGAACTTCGATCGCGCCGTAACCTTCCAGCACCAGCCGCGCATCGTGCGAGAGCAGCAAGGCCTCGCCATCCGCCACCGACCTGCCGTCCAGTTGCGCGCTCCGGCCTCCATCGGGGTGGAGGGCGATGCGCACGCTGGCGGCCTCCAGCCGCATGCGCGCCTGATCGAGCGCCCGCTCCAGCTTCTCCAGCGCGGCGATATCCTCTGCCGTGAGCGCCGACGCCTGTGCGAGCGCCAGCGCCGCGCGCCGCGCCGCGTCCGCCGTCTCGGCGAGCTTCAACTGTCCGCCCAAGCGCTCGGCCGTCTCGGCGGCCTGCCGGCGCGCGGCGGCCCGCTCCATCCGGTGCAGGGCGGCGACCGCCTGCTGCTCGCCGCCCGAGGCGGCATCGCGTCGTGCAGCGGCTTCCGCCGCCAGCGCTTCCAGCCGGGCGAGCGCGGCCGACGCCTCGGCGCGCGCAGCGCGGGCTGCGTCGAGAGCGGCCCTATCGCCGGCAAGGTCATCGACCAGCTTTCGCCGTGCGGCGGCGCGGGCTTCGGCCGCTTCGAGCTTCAGCCTTGCATGTTCCGCGACCCCGGCTGCGGCATGCAACGCGGCCTCAAGGCCGGACACGGCGGCAAATGCCTGCCGGGCCGTGGCGGCGCGCTTGCGGGCAGCCTCCAGCGTGTCGTCGCGCTGATGGCGGGCGAGGATGTTCTGGATGCCCGCGAGGCGATTGACGCGCTCGTCATGCTCGGCCACCTGCCGCTCCAGCTCGGCCAGTTGCCGGCGATCGGCCTCGACCTGACCGGCAAGCGCCTTGAACTCGCCGCGCGCATTGCCACGCTTGTCCCAGAACTGGTCGCGGCGGGCTTCTGCCGCCGCCAGAAGCGCGCGGCCGCGCTCGCCGCCGGTCACCTGGCCGATCTCGCGCTCCAGCGCGGAAGCCAGGTGGTTGCGCCCGGCACCGATGCCGAGCGCACGGTGCGAGGTGCCCTGCTCCACCCACAGCAGGCCGAACACGCCGTGATGCTCCTGCGGCTTGGTTCCGCCCGAACTCGGCGGCGTGAAGCCGAACATCCCGGCAAGCTTGTCCTCCACCGCATCACCGGTGTAGCGCTCGCCATTGCCGGCGAGCTCGGCCTCCTGCCGCTGGCAGAATGCCTTGCGCAGGGTCCAGTCCACGCCGCCGCGCTCGAACTCCAGCACGACCTCGGGCCGGACCGACTGGTTGTAGGGCTGCATGGCGGCAGCCGCCGCCCCGCCGACGCGATGGCGTTCGAACAGGACGGCGCGCAGCGCGGCGAGCAGGGTCGACTTGCCGGCCTCGTTGTCGCCGACGATGACGTTGAGCCCGTCGCCGAGATCGTCGATGACGACATGGCCGAGCTTTCGGAAATCCCTGACCTCGATGCGGCGCAGCTTCATCTCAGCGCCCGCCATTCATATGGTCGACATACATCATGCGCAGCGCCACGCGCGCGGCCGCCGCCTGCGGGTCGGCATCGCCGGCCGCCAGCACCTTCAGCCGCTCGACCGCGAGCCGCACGAAACCGGAAGAATCCAGCGCGTCGAGGTCGTCATCCGTCGGCTCCTCGAACAGGCCCGCATCGTCGATATCGAGGTGATGGAAGCGGTGGCGCCATTTCTCCAGCTCGATCCCGAGCTGGTAGCGCTCGGCAAGGCTGATGCCGCCCTTCAGCGTCAGCGAAACGACGCGGCGGGCCGCGTCGGCTTCCAGCTCGGCCAGCGCGTCGAGCCCTGCATTGCAGGTGCCGTCAAGCATCTCGGCCTCGACCTGATGCCACTGATAGTGGCTCGTGGGAACGAGCTCGACGCGCTCCGGCGCATCGGGGCCGTCGATCTCCACGATGTGAACGAAGCCCGAGCGGTTGGCGCGGTGGCGGTCGGTCTCGGGCGTGCCGGAATACCAGGTGCGCGACGCGATCTGCAGCGAGCCGTGCCAGTCGCCCAGCGCCAGATAGGCAAGGCCGGCGGTGCGGGCGCGGTCGTCGGGTATCTCGTTGCTGGCCTCGGCCGCGCCCGGCAGGCGGTTTGCCACGCTGCCATGCGCAAGACCGATGCGGATCGCGCCTTCCGGCGTCGCGGCCGCATCGAACCATTCCGTCTGGTCGAGCGATTCGCGCCGGCGCGTCAGCGGCGCGGGCAGGATGAATGCGCGACCTTCCCAGCCTTCGATAAGCTGCGGGCGATCGGCGATGACGATGTTCTCTTCCGGCCCCATCTGGCGCAACCGGCTCCAGACGCTGTGCGCGAGAGCGGCATCGTGGTTGCCGGGCAGGAATATCCAGCGGCCGGAAAAGGGCTTCAAGGCATCCAGCGTGCGCAGGATGGTACGGTCCTGCACCTCGTTGCTGTCGAAGGCGTCGCCCGCCACCAGCACGGCATCGACGTTGCGTTCGGCCGCCAGCCGGGCGATCTCGCCGATGGTGGCGATGCGCCGGCCGCGCAGTTCCGCGCCGGCATCGCCGGGCACATTGCCGAAGGGCTTGCCGATCTGCCAGTCCGCCGTGTGAAGAAACCGAAACGCCATGCCGCCCTGCTGCCTGTCCCCGCCGGCCTTTCCGGACAGTTCCCTCCGGATTCGTATTCCGTTAACCCTGTCCTTCATATCCGACCTCGCCGCCCCGGACGCAACCCCGCGCCGCAGGTTAGGCACCGGAAAGTCCCCTCGGCGCCGTGGACGAGGCCGCGATGCTCTGGCACAACATGTCCTCTCTGGGCTGCGCACCGCTTCGGGTGTTTGATCCACATCAAGGACGGGCGAACCGGCCGTGCGATCATGACCGCGACAACAGAAAGGATGCGGAATGTACAAGAATATCCTCATTGCCACCGATGGCTCCGAACTGGCGCAGAAGGGCCTGGAGCACGGTCTTTCGCTCGCGAAATCGCTGGACGCCAAGGTCGTCGTGCTGACCGTGACCGAGCCGTTCCCGGTCTACGGCATGGCCGGCAACTTTGCCTGGGTGGGCAGCCCGGCCGACATCGAAAGCTACAACCAGAGCAGCAAGGAATTCGCCGAGAAGGTGCTGGCCGCAGCAGCCGAGGCGGCCAACAAGATGGGCGTCCCGACCGAGACGATGCACGCCGACGACAGCACGCCGGCCGAAGCCATCCTGGCCACCGCCGAGGCCAAGGAGTGCAGCCTGATCGTCATGGCCTCGCACGGCCGGCGCGGGCTGAACCGCATCCTCCTCGGCAGCCAGACGCTGGAAGTGGTGACGCACAGCAAGGTGCCGGTCCTGGTAATCAAGTAACCGTGAAGAGCAGCGGAGCCTGCCGCGCCCGGTCGGGCAAGCGGCGGGCTTTGTCGCGCATGGCTGGGCGGGCATTGCGCGGCGGCCGTCAATCTGGGCTGGAGATTTCCGGCGGGCCTGAGGGCGCGCCGGCAGGGGTGACCCACCGCCCTCACCACAGGCTCGAATAGGGCAGGAAGCGCACCATGTCGCCCGGCCGCACGGCGGTCGTGTCCTCGTCCAGTTCGACCAGCCCTTCCGTATCGACCAGCGACGACAGCAGGCTCGCGCCCTGGCGTGGAAACTTCACCGCTTCCCAGACCCCATCCGCGCCCCGGCGCAGGCTGGCGCGCACATATTCGCGCCGGGCCGGTTTCTTCGTGTAGGAAAACGCCGCGCGCAGCGGCATGGCCGGCAGCGGCCGCGCCTGCGCGCCGGCCAGCGCCAGGATGGCGGGCCGCGCAATGCCCGCGAAGGTGACGAAGCTCGCCACCGGATTGCCGGGCAGGCCGATGAAGGCGGCGCCGCGGATGACGCCCATGGCGACCGGCCGCCCCGGCTTAACCGCGACGCGCCAGAACACCAGCGAGCCGACGCTTTCGACACTGGCGCGCACATAGTCGGCCTCGCCGGTCGAGACGCCGCCCGAGGTGAGGAGCAGGTCGTGCGAGCCGGCCGCCTGCGCCAGCACGTCCGCTATGCGCCGGCTGTCGTCGGGCAGGATGCCGAGATCGGTGACGGCACAGCCGAGCCGCGCCAGCATGGCGTGGAGCATGAAGCGGTTGGCATCGAAGAGCTGCGTGGGCCCGCGTGCCGCGCCCGGCGCGACGATCTCGTTGCCGGTGGAAAACACCGCCACCCGCACGGGACTGCGCACCTCGACATCGGTGAAACCGAGCGCGGCCAGCAAGGCCACATCCTGCGGCCGCAGGATGTGGCCGGCGCGCAGCACGACCGCGCCGGCGACAACGTCCTCGCCGGCCGAGCGGACATTGGCGCCGCGCGGCAATCCCACCGGCAGCACGACGCGGCCGGCCTGGTCGTGGCGCACGTCCTCCTGCATGAACACGGTATCCGTGCCCTGCGGCATCGGCGCGCCGGTGAAGATGCGCACGGCATGGCCGGGCTCGACCGGATCGTGCGACGCGCCGGCCTGAAGCCGCCCGGCAATGGGCAGGGCCCGCTCGCCCGTCACCGGCAGGTCGGCGCCGCCGACGGCATAGCCATCCACCGCCGAGTTGGTGAAAGGCGGCAGCGACATGGGGGCCACGACATCGCGCGCGAGCACGCGCCTGTCGGCCCCGGCGAGCGGCACTCTTTGCGTGCCGGAAACCGGCTTGAGGCGCGCGCCGACCAGCGCGACAGCCTCGTCGAGGGTCATCACCGACCCGCCAACGGCAAAACAATCGTCGGAAAGCTGTGCCATGATGTTCTTCCCTCCGGTCTTCGCCGGGCGGGACTGCCGGCATGCAAAGCCTGTAAGCGCTGGCCTAAATTTGACCAGCCTATAGACTGGGGGTCAAGCACAAGGCGAATGCCGCCCATGACACCAGCAGGCTCCACGGACGCAAGGGCGCGAATGATGACGGAAAGTTCGAGAACGACCGAAGCGGACGCCACGACCATCGGCGTCATCCTCGCCGGCGGACTGGGGCGGCGCATGGGCGGCGGCGACAAGCCGATGCGGCCGGTTGCCGGGCGCGCGATTCTGGACCGCGTCATCGAGCGCTTGCGTCCGCAATGCACCGAGCTGATCCTGAACGCCAACGGCGACCCGGCGCGCTTCGCCGCCTTCGGCCTGCCGGTGGTGGCCGACACGGTGGCGAACCATCCCGGACCGCTCGCCGGCGTGATCGCGGCGCTTGACTGGGTGGCGCAGCGCAGGCCGGGCGTGCGCTGGGTGGCGAGCGTGGCCGGCGACTGCCCTTTCCTGCCGCGCGATCTGGTTGCCCGCCTGCACGAGGCGCTGAAGGCGCAGGACGCGGAGCTTGCCGTGGCCGCATCGGCCGGGCAGCCGCACCCGGTGATCGGCCTGTGGAGCGTGGCGCTTCGCGAGGAGCTGCGCCACGCGCTGGTGGACGAAGGCATCCGCAAGGTCGGCCTCGTCACCGCGCGCTACCGCCTCGCGACCGTGTCATGGCCCGTCGAGCCGGTCGATCCGTTCTTCAACGCCAACACGCCGGAAGACCTTGCCGAGGCGGAAAGACTGATGGCGCAGGCCGGGTAGGCGCGGCCCGAGCGGCATGCCTTCGGATATCCCGGCGCCATCGAAACGCTTCGGCGCATCGACAGGCAAAGTCCCCGGATCAGCCCAAAGTCACGGCGTCTCCGGCAGCGTAGCCGGCCCTCAGGCCGTCATGTCGAAGATGCGGCCGGGATTTAGGATATTGTCGGGGTCGAACGCGGCCTTCATCCGGCGCATGGCCGCGATTTCGGCCCCGCTGCGCGACAGATGCAGGTAGCCCTTCTTGTCGAGGCCGATGCCGTGCTCCGCCGAGATCGAGCCGCCGGTGCGAGCCACGCAGCGGAACACCGCTTCCGCCACCGCATCGGGCTTCTCGGTCACCACGCAGTAATGCAGGTTGCCGTCGCCGAGATGGCCGAAGACGTAGTCGCGCGCCGCGGCATCGGCCTGCCCCTGCGCATCCCTGGCGAGAGCCAGGAATTCGCCCATGCGCGGCAGCGGCAGGCTGACATCAAGGCTCAGCATGGGCCCCAGCCCGAAGAGATAGGTGTTGCAGTCGTCGCGCAGCGCCCACAGCGTCTGGAACTCGCGCTCCGATTGCGAGAGCACGGCATCCGACACCAGCCCGTCCTCGATCGCCTGTCCAAGCGCCTCGGCGAAGACGGTCCCGTCGGTTTCGGGCGACATGCCCTGTATGTCGGTCAGCACATAGACCGGCGCGTCGAGCCGCACGGGAGCCTGGAGGCCGAGCGCCTCGGTCATCTCGCTCATCAGCGGATCGAAGATGACCTCGAAGCCCGACAGCAGCGTGCCGAGCCGCGCGCGCAGGAATTTCAGCAGCTCCATCGCCGCGTCGAGCGATGGCATGGCGCAGAAGGCGACGGATTGCGTGAGCGGTTTGGGGTGCAGGCGCAGGCAGGCGCGCGTGACCACGCCGAGCGTGCCTTCGCTGCCGATGAAAAGCTGGCTCAGATCATAGCCGCTGTTGTCCTTGGCAAGCCCCCTGAGCGAGGACAGCACGCTGCCGTCCGCCAGCACGGCCTCGACGCCCAGCACCTGGGCACGGAAATTGCCATAGCGCAGCACGCGGATGCCGCCGGCGTTGGTGGCGATGTTGCCGCCTATGGTGGCCGTGCCGCGCGCGCCGATGTCGACGGCGAAGATGAAGCCCGCTGCCGCGGCATGTTCCTGCACGACCTGCAAGGGCACGCCGGCGTCGGCCATCACCGTGGCGGTCGTGGGTTCGACCGGCGAAAGCGCGGTCATGCGCTCGAGCGACAGCACCGCCTCGCCCGCCCGCACGCGCGCCGCGCCCGAAAGGCCGGTGCGCCCGCCCTGCGGCACGACCGGCTGGCCGAGCGCGTTGCAGGCCTTCAGGATTGCGGCAACGTCTTCCGTGCCGCGCGGGCGCAAGACGATTTCCGGACGCAGTGAAACCTCGCCCGAAAGATCGTCGCTGTAGCGCGGGTCGACCGCATCCCCGACGAGGATGGCCGCGCTGTCCAGTTTTCCCTGAAGGGCCGCGATAAGCTGTTCGACCTGTCTTGCCATGGTTCGATGTCGTCCGGTTTGCTCATACGTCTTATAGACAAGGCAATTTCGCTTGCAATGGGAGGCGCGCGGCGGCTACCCCAGTGCCGGAGGGCGTCCAGGCAAGGGCACGGCCGGGCAGGAGCGATTATCGCCGGCGCAGGCAGGACGGACAATTGGAGGACCCAGATGAGCGAGACTTTCACCGCACTGATGCTGGAGGACGTGGACGGCAGGCCCAGGGCCGGGTTCAGGCAGATTTCCAGGTCCGACCTGCCCGACCATGACGTGCTGGTCGAGATCAGCTATTCGAGCCTCAACTACAAGGATGGCCTCGCCGTTTCGGGCAAGGGCCGCATCGCGCGCCGCCTGCCCATGGTGGCGGGCATCGACCTGGCCGGCACGGTGGTGGAATCGCGCGCGCCCGCCTGGAAGGCCGGCGACAAGGTGGTCGTCAACGGCTGGGGGCTGTCGGAAACCGAATGGGGCGGCTATTCCCGCTTCCAGCGGCTCAAGCCGGAATGGCTGACGCGCCTGCCCGACGCGTTCACCCTGGAACAGGCGATGGCGATCGGCACGGCAGGCTACACGGCGGCCCTTTGCGTGAACGCGCTGGAGGACTGGGGCGCCATCCGGCCGGGTAAGGGCGAGGTGCTGGTGACAGGCGCGGCCGGCGGCGTCGGCTCGACCGCCGTCAGCCTGCTGTCTTCCAAGGGTTACATCGTGGTGGCCTCCACCGGCCGCGCCGAAACGCACGACTATCTGCGTGGCCTCGGCGCTTCCGCCTTCATCGACCGCGCGGAACTGTCCGGCGAGGTGAAGCCCTTGCAGAAGGAGCGCTGGAGCGGCGCGGTGGATTCGGTCGGCTCGAACACGCTCGCCAATGTGCTGGCGCAGACCGCCTATGGCGGCGCGGTGGCGGCCTGCGGGCTGGCGGGCGGGGCAGACCTGCCGGGCACGGTGATGCCGCACATATTGCGCAGCGTGGCGCTGATCGGGGTCGATTCCGTCCACGCCCCGCAGTCCAGACGCGACCGGGCGTGGAAAACTCTGGCCGAACATCTCGACCGCGAGAAGCTGGCGGCCATGACCGAGGTGCACAAATTGAGCGAGGTGCCGGAGCTTGCCGGAAGGATCCTCGCCGGTGCCGTGCGCGGCCGTATCGTCATCGAGATCGCCTAACAGGACCTACGCATAGTCTCGACAGGCTCAATGCGCTGCCGGGGCGTATGCGCTTCAACAGAGCCTGGCCGCGGGCGTCCCGCCTTTCGGCCATTTCGGAGAGGAACGAGATGGGACCAGCCGTCGACCCGGTTCCAGAAGACGATAGCCGCCCGGATCACGCCGACGTCGTCATCGTCGGCGGAGGCATCATCGGCGTCAGTGCCGCGCTGTTCCTGGCGCGCAAGGGCGTATCGGTGGTGCTGTGCGAGAAGAGCCATATCGCCGGCGAGCAATCCAGCCGCAACTGGGGCTGGTGCCGCCGCATGGGCCGCGATCCGCGCGAATTGCCGTTGATCGTCGAGGCGCTGAAGCTCTGGCCACAGATGGAAGAGTTGACCGGCACGGATGTCGGCTTCCGCCGTACCGGCATCCTCTATCTCTGCGAAGACGAGGCCGACATCGCCCATCACGAGGACTGGCTGAAACGGGCGGGCGACTATGCGCTCGACAGCCATATCGTGGAAGGCGATGCGCTGGCCGCCCTGATGCCGGGTGCGACGCGCAGCTATCGCGCGGCGCTCTATACGCCGAGCGACGGGCGCGCCGAGCCGCAGAAGGCGGCGCCGGCAATCGCGCGCGCCGCGCAGCATGCCGGCGCGCACATCCTTTCCAACTGCGCGGTGTACGAGGTCGAGACCACGGGCGGGCGGATCAGCGGCGTCGCCACAGAACACGGCCTTATCCGCGCCAGCACGGTGATCCTTGCCGGCGGCGCCTGGTCGAGCCGGCTGTGCCGATCCCTGGGAATCAGGCTGCCTCAACTCGTGGTGCGCGCCTCGGTGATGCGCACCGCACCGGTGGAAGGCGGCCCGGACAACGCCGCCTGGAGCAAGGACTTCGCCTATCGCAAGAGGCTGGACGGCGGCTACACGATCGCCGACGGCATGCTGAATTTCCATCACATCACGCCCGACAGCTTCCGCTATTTCATGGATTTCCTGCCAATGCTGACGCAGGAATGGCGCATGGTGCGGCTGCGCTTCGGCACGGATTTCTTCACCGGCCCGTTCGGCCTGTCGCCTTCGGCGGGCCTCGGCATGACCGCCTATGAGCGCCACCGGACGCTCGACCCCGAACCGGCGACGGCACGCCTCGAACAGGTACGGCGGAAGATGGAGGAGGTGTTCCCGATGCTGAAGGGCGTGCCCGTGCTGCAAAGCTGGGCAGGCTTCATCGATGCCACGCCGGATGCGGTTCCGGTCATCTCGCCGGTCCGGTCGCTGCCCGGCCTGGTGATCGCCACCGGCTTTTCCGGCCACGGATTCGGCATCGGCCCGGCGGCGGGACAACTGGCGGCGAATCTCGCCACGGGTGATTCGCCGATCGTCGATCCGGCGCCCTTCCGCTACGAACGCTTCATCGACGGCACCAGGCCCAGGCCGACGACGGGGGTTTGAGATTTTTCGTCCGGGGTATCGCGCATGGCATGGTCCCCTGCCGAACTGGAAAAGGCGGGACGTCGCCCGGCAGGCGCATGGGGCGTTTCGCAAAGGCATGAGCCCGCCGGAAATCTCCATGAGCAGGCAACGAAAAGCGACGGGAGCGCGAGCAGCGAAACCGGCCGGACAGGTCATTGCTTCAAATAGGAAACATCACTTTAAAAGTGATTTGGTGGAGCCAAGCGGGATCGAACCGCTGACCTCTTGCATGCCATGCAAGCGCTCTCCCAGCTGAGCTATGGCCCCACAATCCGGCATAACCGGGTGCCGTTTCCGGCGGGAAGGTCGCCTGGGCGTTTCACCCGCGCCGACCGTGAGGCGGCTTCTAGCGCCCCATTTTGAGAAGATCAAGCCTCTTTCTAGCTTTTTCTCAAGCCGCGGCATCGGACCGAAAACTGGCATCCGGTTTTCGGGATATTCCGATGCTCATCCAGAGTGCCGGACCGCCCCAAGCGCGCCCGGATGGACGCGCGAAGCCGGTGCGCCGTGCGTGCGGCGCACCGGCAAAAAACATCAGTTCTCGTCGTCGTCGCCGACGCCTATGATGCCGGAAACGTCGTCGTCCTCGTCTTCCTCGTCCTCGAGGAAGGTGTCGTCGTCATCGCCGAGGTCGACGTCTTCCTCGTCCTCGATGATGATATCGTCGTCGCCCTTGATGTCCTCATCGGCATCCTCGAGCGAGACGACTTCCGCGCCTTCTTCTTCCACGTCGATGCCGCGTTCTTCGGCCTCGTCCTCATCCTCTTCGACAGACTTGATGCTCGTCGTCTCGAAGAAGGACCTCGGATAGGTCTTTCCCGTGTAGGGAGAAACGATCGGATCCTTGTTAAGGTCGTAGAATTTACGGCCCGTTTCAGGATCGATGCGCTTCGTGCCAAGTTCTGGTTTAGCCACCGTAGATCCTCGTTTTCAGGTTTTGGTCCCCTTAACCACAGTTTAGGGCACTGTCAAAGCCAAAAAAGTGCGATTTTTCCATGCTGCCGCGCGCTTTCGAACACCCTTCCCGCAGGGGGATGACCGGCACCGGCGACCGTGATAGGAGACCGCGCCAGCAACAGATAAAGCGCTGCTTTCAGGATTTGCCAAGAGGTTATCGCCCATGTCGCAGCACGCACTCCCGCAACCGGCCGTCGCGGCCAAGTCGTCGGCGCTGTCCGGCACCGTCCGCATGCCCGGCGACAAGTCGATTTCGCACCGTTCCTTCATGTTCGGCGGGCTGGCCTCGGGCGAGACCCGCATCACCGGCCTGCTCGAAGGCGAGGACGTGCTGCGCACCGGCGAGGCGATGAAGGCCATGGGCGCGCGAATCGAAAAGCATGGCGACGAGTGGATCATCCAGGGCACTGGCAATGGCTGCCTGCTGGAACCTGACGCCCCGCTGGATTTCGGCAATGCCGGCACCGGCTCGCGCCTCACAATGGGGCTGGTGGGCACCTACGACATGGAAACCACCTTCATCGGCGACGCCTCGCTTTCCGGCCGCCCCATGGGCCGGGTGCTGAACCCGCTGCGGGAAATGGGCGTGCAGGTGGTGAGGGCCTCGCCCGGCGACCGCATGCCGCTGACGCTGCGCGGCCCGAAGGTCGCCGCGCCCATCAGCTACCGCGTGCCGATGGCGTCCGCCCAGGTGAAGTCGGCCGTGCTTCTGGCCGGGCTCAATACGCCGGGCATTACCACCGTGGTCGAACCGGTGATGACGCGCGACCACACCGAAAAGATGCTGAAAGGCTTCGGGGCCAATCTCGAAGTGGAAACCGACAGGGACGGCGTTCGCCACATCCGCATCGAGGGCCAGGGCAAGCTCTCCGGCCAGACGATCGCGGTGCCGGGCGACCCCTCCTCCGCCGGCTTCCCGCTGGTGGCCGCCCTCATCGTGCCGGGCTCCGATATCGTCATCGAAAACGTGCTGATGAACCCGAGCCGCACCGGCCTCATCACCACGCTGCTCGAAATGGGTGCCCGGATCGACCTCATCAATCTGCGCAATGCCGGCGGCGAGGATGTGGCGGACCTGCGCGTGCGCTCGTCCGAACTCAAGGGCGTCACCGTGCCGGCCGAGCGCGCGCCGTCGATGATCGACGAGTATCCGGTGCTGGCCGTCGCCGCCGCCTTCGCCGAGGGCGAGACCGTGATGCAGGGGCTGGAAGAACTGCGCGTAAAGGAAAGCGACCGTCTCGCGGCCGTCGCGCGCGGGCTGGAAGCCAATGGCGTCGACTGCACGGAAGGCGAGGCAACGCTCGCGGTGCGCGGCAGGCCGGGTGGCAAGGGCCTGGGCGGCGGCACAGTGAAGACCCATCTCGACCACCGCATCGCCATGAGTTTCCTGGTGCTGGGACTGGCGGCGGAGAAGCCCGTCACCGTCGACGACCAGACCATGATCGCCACCAGCTTCCCCGAATTCATGGGGCTGATGACGGGCATGGGCGCGAAGATCCAGATCATGGACGCCGCGGCTTAGGCCCCGGCGACCCAGCGGAGACAACAGAATGTCGCAGGCACGGCGCCCTCTCCTCATCGCCATCGACGGCCCCGCGGGCGCGGGCAAGGGCACGCTGGCGCGGCGGCTTGCCGATTATTACCATCTCGCCCAGCTCGACACCGGACTGAGCTATCGCGCGGTGGCGCACAAGCTCATCGAAAAAGGCTGGCCGCTGGACGATGCCGCCCATGCGATCGAGGCAGCCCATCTCGTGGACCTCGGCCATCTCGATCGCTCAGTGCTGTCGGCGCATGCGGTGGGCGAGGCCGCGTCGAAGGTGGCGGTCATCCCGGACGTGCGGCGCATCCTTGTCGAGAAGCAGCGCGCATTCGCCCGCAAGCCCGAAGGGGCGGTGCTGGACGGCCGCGACATCGGCACCGTCGTCTGCCCGGACGCGGACGTGAAGCTCTATGTGACGGCGAGCGCCGAAGTGCGCGCGCGGCGTCGGCTGAACGAGATCGAGGAAAAGGGCGGCCATGCCGTGTTTTCGGAAATCCTGGCCGATATCCAGCGCCGCGACGAGCGCGACATGGGGCGCGCGGACTCCCCGCTCCGGCCGGCGCGGGACGCGCACTTGCTCGATACGTCCGAAATGGATATAGAAGCCGCGTTTCTGGCGGCAAAAACGATCATCGACGACGTTTTGGCCGAAAGAAGCGAAGCCTGATCCGGAATTTCGCGGTTCTTCCCTTGCGGAAATCGCGGAAACATCCATATCGGGCTGGAACCGGTCTGCCAGCATTCCATGCGCCGTACATGCCGCAACAGCGGTTACAGGGCTTGAAAGCCCGGAACGCATGGCAGGCCAACGCAACACGAACCTACGGCGCCAGCCCCTGAATATCGGGGCACTCCAGGAGATCATATGTCAGAAGCAAACCCGACTCGCGACGATTTCGCGAGCATGCTCGAAGAATCCTTCTCGGATGGTCATTCGGGCGAAGGCCAGGTCGTTCGCGGCATCATCACCGCGATCGAGAAGGACATGGCCATCATCGACGTCGGCCTGAAGGTCGAGGGCCGCGTCCCGCTGAAGGAATTCGGCGCCAAGGCCAAGGACGGCACGCTGAAGGTCGGCGACACCGTCGAGGTCTATGTCGAGCGCATCGAGAACGCGCTGGGCGAAGCCATGCTGTCGCGCGACAAGGCCCGCCGCGAGGAGAGCTGGGTCAAGCTCGAAGAGAAGTTCAACAAGGGTGAGCGCGTCGAAGGCGTCATCTTCAACCAGGTCAAGGGCGGCTTCACCGTCGATCTGGACGGCGCCGTTGCCTTCCTGCCGCGTAGCCAAGTCGACATCCGTCCGATCCGCGACGTCACCCCGCTCATGCACAACCCGCAGCCCTTCGAGATCCTCAAGATGGATCGCCGTCGCGGCAACATCGTCGTCTCGCGCCGCACGGTTCTGGAAGAGTCGCGCGCCGAGCAGCGTTCGGAAATCGTGCAGAACCTCGAAGAAGGCCAGGTGGTCGAAGGCGTGGTCAAGAACATCACCGACTACGGTGCGTTCGTCGACCTCGGCGGCATCGACGGCCTGCTGCACGTCACCGACATGGCATGGCGCCGCGTCAACCATCCGACCGAGATCCTCAACATCGGTCAGACGGTCAAAGTGCAGATCATCCGCATCAACCAGGAAACCCACCGCATCTCGCTCGGCATGAAGCAGCTCGAGAGCGATCCGTGGTCCGACATCGGCACCAAGTTCCCGCTCGGCAAGAAGATCCGCGGCACGGTCACCAACATCACCGACTACGGCGCGTTCGTCGAGCTGGAGCCGGGCATCGAGGGCCTCATCCACGTTTCGGAAATGTCGTGGACGAAGAAGAACGTGCACCCCGGCAAGATCCTCTCGACCAGCCAAGAAGTCGACGTGGTCGTGCTCGAGGTCGATCCGGCCAAGCGCCGCATCTCGCTGGGCCTCAAGCAGACGCTGGAGAACCCGTGGGAAGCCTTCGCCCGCAACCACCCGGTTGGTTCGCAGGTCGAGGGCGAGGTCAAGAACAAGACCGAGTTCGGCCTGTTCATCGGCCTGGAAGGCGACGTGGACGGCATGGTGCACCTGTCCGACCTCGACTGGAACCGTCCGGGCGAGCAGGTCATCGAAGAGTACAACCGCGGCGACGTGGTCAAGGCTCAGGTGCTCGACGTCGACATCGACAAGGAGCGCATCTCGCTCGGCATCAAGCAGCTTTCGCGTGACGCCGTCGGCGATGCCGCCGCCTCGGGCGAACTGCGCAAGAACGCCGTCGTGACCGCCGAAGTCATCGGCATCAAGGATGGCGGCATCGATGTGCGCCTGGTCGACCACGACATCGAGACCTTCATCAAGCGTTCCGACCTGTCGCGCGACCGTGACGAGCAGCGCCCCGAGCGCTTCACCGTCGGCCAGAAGGTCGACGCGCGCGTCATCGCCTTCGACAAGAAGACCCGCAAGCTGCAGGTCTCCATCAAGGCGCTGGAAATCGCCGAAGAGAAGGAAGCGGTTGCCCAGTACGGCTCGACCGACTCCGGCGCCTCGCTCGGCGACATCCTGGGCGCGGCCCTGAAGAACCGCGGCGGCAAGGACGAATAATCGTCCCGCATCGCCTGCGAATGGAAAACCCCGCCGGAACGCTCCGGCGGGGTTTTTGTTTGGCTAAGAGAAAGAAAACGCGGAACGAAATTCCATCCCGGCAAACATTGCTCTAGGCTGACACCGAATCGACCGACTCACATGATCGAGAACTGTCGTGATCCGACAGGGTGGCCGCCTGATAAAATGAAAACCCATTCCGTGACCGAGCGGACCTCACCTCTGGCTCCCTTCAAGCATCGCATTTTCCGCTCGGTATGGATTGCGAGCCTGGCATCGAATTTCGGCGGCCTGATCCAGAGCGTGGCGGCCGCATGGATGATGACGGCCATTTCCAATTCGGTCGACATGGTGGCGCTGGTGCAGGCCTCGACGGCGCTGCCGATCATGATGTTCTCGCTCGCGTCCGGCGCGATCGCCGACAGCTTCAACCGCCGCAAGGTGATGCTGATGGCGCAGTGCTTCATGCTGGCGGTTTCGGTGGCGCTGACGATCGTTGCCTATCTGGGCCTGATGACCCCCTGGCTGCTGCTGACCTTCACGTTCCTGATCGGCTGCGGCAGTGCGCTCAACAACCCGTCATGGCAGGCTTCGGTGGGAGACATGGTGCCCCGCTCGGACCTGCCGGCGGCCGTGGCGCTCAACAGCATGGGCTTCAACCTGACGCGCTCGGTGGGGCCGGCCATCGGCGGCGTCATCGTGGCGGCGGCGGGCGCGGCGGTGGCCTTCGCGGTCAATGCCTTCAGCTATTTCGCGCTGATCTTCGTGCTCTTCCGCTGGAAGCCGCCGGTGACGCCGAACACGCTGCCGCGCGAGACGATCGGCATCGCGATGACGGCGGGACTGCGCTACATCGCCATGTCGCCGAACATCGAAAAGGTGCTGCTGCGCAGCTTCGTGTTCGGCTTCACCGCCATTTCCGTGATGGCGATGCTGCCGCTGGTGGCGCGCGACATCGTGCAGGGCGGCCCCCTGCTCTATGGCGTGCTGTTCGGCGCCTTCGGCATCGGCGCGGTGGGCGGCGCGCTGATCAGCGCCCGGCTCAGGCAGGTTCTGACCAGCGAATGGATCGTGCGGCTGGGCTTTGTCGGCTTTGCCGCCTGCGCGGCCATCGCCGGCGTCAGCACCATGTCGTGGCTGACCTGCGCGGCATTGCTGGTCGGCGGGGCAAGCTGGGTGATCTCGCTGTCGCTGTTCAATGTCACCGTGCAGATGTCGACGCCGCGCTGGGTGGTGGGCCGCGCGCTGTCGATCTACCAGACCGCAACCTTCGGCGGCATGGCGCTGGGAAGCTGGATATGGGGCCTCGTGGCCGAGGAATACGGCGCCGGCCAGGCGCTGCTGATCTCGGCCGTGCTGATGATCGCGGGTGCGGCGCTCGGCCTCAAATGGTTCACGCTGCCGGAGCAGACATCGCTCAACCTCGACCCGGCCAACCGCTTCAAGGAACCGCATGTGGCGCTCGACCTCAAGCCGCGCAGCGGCCCGATCGCCATCATGATCGAATATGTCATCCGCGAGGACGACGTGTCGGAATTCCTCGACCTGATGGCCGAGCGCCGGCGCATCCGCCGCCGCGACGGCGCGCGGCAATGGACGCTGTCGCGCGATCTGGAGAACCCGGAGCGGTGGATGGAAACCTACCACACGCCGACCTGGGTGGAGTATGTGCGCCACAACCAGCGCATGACGCAGGCGGACACCTTCATCGGAGAGCGCATCCGCAAGCTGCACAGCGGCACCGAGCCGCCCATCGTGCACCGCATGATCGAGCGGCCGACCGACTGGTCGGTGGCGCTGGTGCCGCCCAAGCCGATCATCGACCTGCATCATTGAGGGCGCGCGCGGCCGGAAGTCGCTGCGCCCCGGATCGGGTTCTTCGGTCAGGCGGTTGTTTCACGGCTGTCGAGGCATAGATCCCCGGAACCTCTGCACTTCGCTTCGCTCGCGCTCCGGCCCGAGGATGACGGATGGCGGGAGTTTCTTCGCAAATCCGGCGGCCCGCGCAGGCGATCCACCTTGAGCGCTTCGCTGGCGTCAAGCGTGATGATCCGCATGTGCGTCGGCGTTTGGCCGACGACCAATGAAGTCCGTCATCCTCGCATCATGGCCGCCGCCCCTCAGCAATGAGAAGGGCAGGATCGCAGGGAAGCCATGCCTCGCAAGCACGCGGCAAAAGCGTATCAATCTGCGCTTGAGCCTGCCCCCTATTCCACCTCGATCTCGATGAGACCGGCCTGGCCCGTGGCCCGCGCCCGCTTCAGCGCGGCGGGAAGGTCGGAAACCGCCGCCAGCCTTTCGGCCGCCATGCCATAGGCCTCGGCCAGCTTGCAGAAATCCGGCGGGGCGGGCGATACGCCGACCGGCTCGACGCCGACATCGCGCATCGAGGTTTCGATCTCGCGGTAGCCGCGATTGTTCCAGACAACGAAGATGACCGGCGCCCCGGCATCAAGCGCTGCGCCCAGCTCCGGCAAGGTGAACTGGAAACCGCCGTCACCCGAGAGACAGACCACCGGCGCATCCGGCACGGCAAGGGCGGCGCCGATGGCCGCCGGCGGGCCATAGCCAAGCGCGCCGAAGCCGGTGGCGGCGTTGAACCAGCCGGACGGACGGTCGTGGTCGTAGCAGAGGTTGGCCGCATAGACGGGCTGGGTGGAATCACCGACGATGATCGCGCCCGGCAGCGCGTCGCGGATCATCTCGACCACCCCGACCTGGCCGCGCATGGCCGGGCCGATTTCCTCGAGCGCCTCGCTGCGGGCCTTTTCGGCGCGCGCCGCGCCCCAATCATTTTCCGAGGCATTGCGGCGCGCGGACGCCAGCAGATCGGCCATGCCCCGCAAGGCCGAGGCGCAATCTGCGCGGATGCCGAGCGTGGCCGGATGGCGGCCGAGCTGCCTGCCGTCGATGTCGATGCGGATGAGGTTTTCAGGCTTCACGAAGCCGCCGTCGCCATACATGTCGTAGTCGGTCGGGCCGAACTCCGTGCCGGCCGCGATCACCAGATCGGCCTCGGCCATCAGTGCGCGAACCGCCTTGAGGCTGGGGCTTGCCGGCACGCCGAGCGGATGCCTGTGCAACAGGCCGCGCGCATTGGTGGTCTCGACCACCGGGGCATCGAGCAGTTCGGCAAGCCTGCGCAAAGGCGCCTCCGCCATCTTGGCGCCACCGCCGGCGAGGATCAGGGGGCGGCGGGCGGCGGCAGCCATGGCGACGGCTTCGGCCAAAGTGGCGGGATCGGCCTGCGGCGCGGCCGCCTCGACCGGGTGCGGCGCGAGCCCTTCGATTGTCTTGCCCATGATGTCGGTGGGAATCTCGATGTGCACGGGCCCCGGCCGAACCGAGGCGAACAGCGCGAAGGCGCGCGCCAGCACCTCGGGCAGCTCATGGCCGTGCTCGATGCGCTGCGAGAACAGCGCCACCTTCTCCATCATGCCGCGCTGATCGGGCAGCTCGTGCAGGAAACCCAGCCCCTTGCCCAGCGTGGGCGTGGCATTGACACCGGAGATCACCAGCATGGGGATGGAATCGGCCCGCGCCTGCCCCATCGCGGTCAGCGTGTTGGTGAGCCCCGGCCCGGTGATGACGAAGGCGACGCCCGGCTTACCCGACACGCGCGCATAGCCGTCTGCCATGAAGCCCGCTCCCTGCTCATGGCGCGGCGTGACATGGCGGATGTTCGAGCGCGCCAGCCCGCGATAGAGCTCGACCGTGTGCACGCCCGGAATGCCGAACACGGTGTCGACCCCATGCGCCTCCAGCAACGATATCAGCGCCTCCCCCACGGTGGTCATGTCTTTTCCTCCTCACGTAAATCCAGGCCGAGCAGTGACTCGACCGTGGCGATGCCGATATCGGCGAGCTCGCGCGTTTCGAACATATCACCCGCCAGGCAGCCCTCGATCCACAGTCCGTCGATGATGCCGTTGATGGCGATGGCGTGGCGGCGCAGCTCGGCTTTGCCGGCGGCGCGCCCTTCGGCCTCAAGCACCTGTGCCACCAGCGCCTCGACCTCGTCGCGAAAGCCAAGATAGCCCTCGCGATGCGCGACCGATAGTGCCGGATCGGAATGCGCCCGGCCGATAAAGCCGGCCCAGAGCGAAAAGACGCGCGTGTCCACCACCGGCGGCCCGAGACTGGCCGCGACGAAAGCGGCGAGCCGGCGGCGCGGGCCGGCACCCTTAAGGGCGAGCGCCGCCTTGGCCTGCTCGGTCATGCGCCCGACGATCGTGGCATAGGCCGCCTGCAGCAACTCTTCCTTGCCAGGGAAATAGTGGCGGATCAGCCCGGCGGTGACACCCGCACGCAGCGCGATGGCGCGCACCGTGGCGCCCTGCAAGCCCTTTTCGGCAATGCAGTCCAGCGTCGCCTCGATCAGGTCCTGGCGCCGCCGCTCCTCGCCCTCGCGGCGAAACTTGCGCCGCGGCGGCGCGGTCATTGCCGCAGGATCGGCCGGGTCAGGCAGGTCGGCCCGCCTTCGCAGGCGATGCACAGCGCATCGGCCTCGAACGTCTTCACCACGCAGCCGGCCGCCTCCATGGCGGCCTGCGTCTTGGGGAAGCCGGCCACCGCGATCACCTCGCGCGGGGCGGTCGGCAGCACGTTGAGGCTGAGGCCGTTGGAGGCATGGAACTCGTCGGCATCGCCATTGACGAGCATGATGCCACGCCCGCGTAGCATCTGGTAGAAGGGCGCGGGCAGGAGCGGCGCATGGACCAGAGCCAGATCGTCGGCCAGCGGGCTGATGACCGACATCAGATGCAGGCACGCTTCCTCGCCCTGCCACAGCGGCAGGTCGAAGCCCCAGACCTCGATGCCGAGCGGGCCAAGGATATTGGCAAGCTGCTGGATGCCTTCCTGGTTGGTGCGCACGCCGCGCCCCACCGCCAGCGTGTGCCTGTCGACCCAGACGCAATCGCCGCCCTCGACCTGCCCCTGCCCCTCGACGCGACCGAGGATCGGAATGCCGAGGCGCGCATAGGTTGCCTCGTGCAGCGCCGGCTCGGCCTTGCGCAGCGCCTTGCCCATGGACAGGATCAGCGCGCCATGATCGGTCATCAGCGACGGATCATGCGTGAAGACCGAGTCCGAAAGCCCGTCCTCGCGGTCCTCGATCCATTCCACCGTCGCGCCGGAGGCTGCCACCATATCGGCAAAGGCGGCATGCTGCATGGCAGCCCGCGCGGGGTCGAAGCCGGGTCCATAGTGCCAGGCGGCCCTGTCCGCGCCACGCATGGAGTTGTTCGCCGAGCGCATCAGGACACGCCTGAGAGGGGCGGCCATGGACTGGGAGCCGAATGCATTCACGGGCGCCTCCATCGCTGAAAAAAGCGAGCAAAATTTCATATGACGCTACTTATACACTTGCATAACAACGCCGCAAGTGCCGTAATGAACGGGATTGACGGGCTCGCGCCAGTGGGTCCATGCTGACATCAGGGCAGGGTCGCGTGACGTATGATGAGTAGCAGCACAAGCATCCGATGGATTGCCGGGCATCATGCGGAGCGCTGCGCATGACTTCGGAGGGCGCGACAAGCATCGCACCAGGCAAGGCGCCGGGCGCCGCCGCCGAAGCCATCCACATCGAGAACCTGCACAAGAAATTCGGCGACCTGCACGTGTTGAAGGGGGTGTCGCTTTCGGCGCGTGACGGTGACGTGGTCGCCATCATCGGCGGCAGCGGCTCGGGCAAGTCGACGCTGCTGCGCTGCATCAATTGCCTGGAAAATCCGACCAGCGGCCTCATCCGGGTGAACGGCGAGGAAATCCGGCTGAAGCAGGACGGCCACGGCCATACCCTGCCCGCCGACCGGCGGCAGATCGAGCGCATCCGCTCGCGGCTCGGCATGGTGTTCCAGAGCTTCAACCTGTGGAGCCACATGACGCTTCTGGAAAACGTCATCGAGGTTCCGGTGCATGTGCTGGGCGTCAAGCGCGACGAGGCGATCGCCACGGCGGAAGCGCTGCTGGAGCGCGTCGGGCTGGCCGAGAAGCGCAATGTCTACCCGGCGTTCCTGTCGGGCGGCCAGCAGCAGCGCGCGGCGATCGCACGGGCGCTGGCCATCCAGCCGCGGGTGATGCTGTTCGACGAACCGACCTCGGCGCTCGACCCCGAACTGGTGGGCGAGGTGCTGCGCGTGATCGGCGACCTGGCGCGCGAGGGGCGCACCATGATCCTCGTCACCCACGAGATGAAGTTCGCCCGCGAAGTCGCGAGCCACGTCATCTATCTCTACAACGGACTGGTCGAGGAGGAGGGACCGCCGGAACAGATCTTCGGCGCCCCGAAATCCGAACGGCTCAAACAATTCATCCGCAGCATCGGCTGATGCAGGCGGGCGAAACAACGGGAACACTCAACGAGAAAACGGGAGTCTTGTATATGATGAAGGGTCTGAAGATCGCCGCGGCGGCGCTGCTGCTGGGCGTTGCCGGCATGGCGGCCGCGCATGCCGAGGAGATCAAGGTCGGCTTCTCGCCGGAAGCCTATCCGCCGTTCTACACACAGGACGCCTCCGGCAAATGGGGCGGCTGGGAGGTGGAGATCACCAACGCCATCTGCGAAGAGGCGAAGCTCGACTGCGTGCTGACGCCGATCCCCTGGGACGGCCTGATTCCCGCGCTGAAGACCAAGAAGATCGACGCGATCATGAATTCCATGTCGATCACCGAGGAGCGCAAGAAGGAGATCGACTTCTCCGACAAATACTACAACACGCCGACGGCCGTGATCGGCGCCAAGGACCAGAAATTCGACGCCACGCCCGAAGGGCTCAAGGGCAAGGTGCTGGGCGTCCAGGTTTCGACGGTGCACGCCGCCTACGCCAAGAAGCACTTCTCGGACGCCGCCGAGATCAAGGAATACCAGACGCAGGACGAGGCCAACCAGGATCTCGCAGCCGGCCGCATCGACGCCACCCAGGCGGACTCGATCGCGCTTGACGAATTCCTGAAGTCGGACACCGGCAAGGCCTGCTGCGACCTCAAGGGCTATGTCGCGCCCGACGAGGAAGTGCTTGGCCCGGGCGTCGGCGCGGGCGTGCGCAAGGGCGACACGGCGCTGCAGGAAAAGATCAACGCCGCCATCAAGGGCATCCGCGCCAGCGGCAAATATGCCGAGATCAGCAAGAAATACTTCGATTTCGACATCTATGGCGGCGATAGCCAGGCCAATTGAGGCTTAGTCTTCACCGGGCGGCCGGCATTCGGCGCCGCCGCCCGGAATGCCGGTCATACATCCGAGCGGGAGAACCAAGCTGTCTGACTTCCTTGCAGCCGTCTTCGGACACGGCACCCTTGAGCTATTGGCGCTCGAACCTCCCGGCCGGGGCGCGTTCCTGCTCCAGGGCTTGATGAACTCCATCATGATCGCGGTCGGCGCCACCGTGCTCGGGCTGACGATCGGCATTGCCGGCGCCTGCGGCAAGCTCTACGGCAACCCGGTGGTCAAGGACCTCTGCGAGGTCTACACCACGCTGGTGCGGGCGGTTCCCGAACTGGTGCTGATCCTGCTCCTCTATTTCGCCGGCACTGATCTCATCAACCGGGTGCTTGCCGCCTGGGGCTATCCGCCGGCCGACATCAATGGCGTCGTGGCGGGCATATTCGTGCTCGGCATCGTGCAGGGCGCCTATTCGACCGAGGTGCTGCGCGGCGCGATCCTCGCCATACCGCAGGGACAGATCGAGGTCGCCCGCGCCTACGGCATGCCGCCGCTGTTGATGCTGCGGCGCATAACGCTGCCGGCCATGCTGCCCTTCGCGATACCCGGGCTTGCCAATCTCTGGCTGATCGCGACGAAGGACACCGCGCTTCTGGCCATCGTCGGCTTCAACGAGCTGACGCAGACGACGCGCACCGCCGCCGGCGCGACCAAGGCCTATTTCACCTTCTTCATGGCGGCCGGCGCGCTCTATCTCGCGCTCACGCTGTTCTCCAACCTGATCCTCGGCCGCGTCGAGCGCTGGGCAAGACGCGGGCTGCCGCCCGTGGGGAGCACCGCGTGATGTCGAGCGAAACCTCCATCCTGCCGACGCCGCCGCGGACTTCGGCCTGGTTGCAACCCCATCGGATCGTGCTGATCCTGATCGCACTGGGACTGGTCATCGCCTCCGCCTGCTTCATGCGCTGGGACTGGCTGCCGAACTATCTGCCGATTGCGCTCGAAGGCATCTGGCGCACCATCTGGCTGCTGGTCGCAAGCGCGGCGCTCGGCATCATGCTGGCCGTCCCGCTCGGCCTCGTCCAGGTGACGGGACCCATGATCCTCTCCATTCCGGCCAGGACATTCTGCACCATCATCCGCGGCACGCCGCTGCTGCTGCAACTCTGGCTCCTCTACTACGGGCTGGGCTCGCTTTTCCCGCAATTCCCGTGGATCCGCGAATCCTTCATGTGGCCTTATCTCAGGCAGGCGTGGCCTTACGGCCTGCTGGCCCTGACACTCTCCTTCGCGGGCTATGAGGGCGAGGTGATGCGCGGCGCCTTTGCCGGCGTGGCGCGCGGACAGCTCGAAGCCGCGCGGGCCTTCGGAATGAGCCGATGGAAGGTTTTCCGCCGCATCTGGCTGCCGCAGGCGGTCCAGCGGGCGCTGCCGACGCTCGCCGGCGAAACCGTGCTGCAACTCAAGGCCACGCCGCTGGTGGCGACCATCACCGTGGTCGACATTTATGCCGTCGCCTCGCGCGTGCGGCAGGAGACCTTCGTGGTCTACGAGCCGCTGCTGCTTCTGGCGCTAGTCTATCTGTGCATCACGGGTATCATCGTGTTCCTCTTCCGCAGGCTGGAAGCACGCATACCCACACGACTTGGATGACCATGACAGAGACAGTATCGATCGGCCTCGACGAGGCGGTGGCCCTTTGCCGTGCCGCCGCCATGCGCAGCGGCGCAAGCCCGGCAACCGCCGAGGCGCTGGCCAACGCCTCCATCGCCGCGGAACGCGACGGCCAGCCCAGCGTCGGCATGGCGCATTTCCTCGACTATCTGGAAGCGCTGAAGGCGGGGCGCATGGATGGCGCGGCCGAGCCCGAGCTTTCGCGCCCCGCCGGCGCGATCATCCTTTCGGACGCCAGGGGCGGCTCGGCGCATCTGGGCTTCGACCGTGCCTTCGACGACCTCACGCGGACCGCAAGGCAATTCGGCCTCGCCGCCTTTGCCCAGAAGAACGCTTACACCTGCGGCGCGCTCGGCTATTTCGCCGGCCGGCTTGCGGAGGCGGGCCTGGTGGCGATCGCCGCCACCAACGGGCCGGCGCTGCTGGCGGGCTCCGGCGCGACGCGGCCGGTGTTCTGCACCAATCCGCTCGCCTTCGCCGCGCCGATCGCGGATAGTCCGCCGCTCGTCATCGACCAGGCTTCCAGCGCCACCGCCTTCGTCAACATCCGCAAGGCCGCCCGCGACGGGCGCGCCATCCCCGAGGGATGGGCGATCGACGCGGACGGCAAGCCCACGACCGACGCCAGAGCGGCGGTGAAAGGTGCGCTGCTCGCCTTCGGCGGCTCGCGCGGCGCCAATATCGCTCTGATGGTGGAAGTGCTGGCCGCCGGCCTCGGCGGCGCCAACTGGTCGCTCGACGCACCCTCCTTCACCAGCGGCGCGGAGAACCCCGGCAGCGGGCTGTTCGTACTGGCGATCGAGCCGAAACTGTTCGATCCGGATTTTTCCGGGCGCATGGCAATGCAGGCGAAGCGGCTGGCGGGTGAGTACGGGGTTCACATACCGGGCATCGCCAAGGGCACGGCGCGCGCCGCGGCGACCCGACACGGCCTCACCGTCACGCGCGAGTTGCGCGACCGCATCGCCGGCTGGCCGGGATAGCAGCCGGCACTCGACCGCGCCGACATGAAAAGCCCCGCGCGACGGCGGGGCTGCCGATCTCATGGATCGTCGATCAATGGTGGCGGGAAAGCCAGGTGTCGATGTCTTTTTCGACCTGCTCCGAATCCTTGCCGTAGCGGGCCTGGATGCGGCCCGCGAGCTCCTTGCGCTTGCCCTTGATAACGTCCAGATCATCGTTGGTGAGCTTGCCCCACTGCTGCTGGACCTGACCCTTGAACTTTTCCCAATTCCCCTCGACCTGATTCCAGTTCATCTGAATCTCCTTGATTTCATTTATCTTTACGGCAGCGCCATGCGCCATCCGCAAGGTCAACGACTGTTTTGGGGGATGGTTCCGCGAAAAATATATGAATGATATAGTCAACTTTTTATCAAAGCTTGTTGACTTGACCGTGTGCAGCCTGCCTTGCCTTGTGCGATGCAACAGAAGGAGAGAACCTTGACCGATGCCACACCCCGACGACTGATCATTCCCGCCCTTGGCGGCCTCTACGCACATATGCATGATGGGGTCGAAACCGTGCTCAGGGTCGTTGCCGGTCTGGCGCTGGTGACGCACGGCGCCGTCAAGATCGTCGATCCGTTCGGTGCCACCGAGATGGTCGAGGGCCTGGGCTTCTATCCCGGCGCGTTCTGGTCGCCGCTGCTTTCGGCCACCGAGTTCTTCGGCGGCATCCTCGTCGCCATAGGCCTGCTGACCCGGCCGGCCTCGTTCGCGGCGATGATCGTGCTCCTCGTCACCGTCTGGTTCCATTGGGTCACCGTGGGCCAGGGGTACTCCGGCGCGGAGAAGTCGATCCTGTGGGCGGCGATCTTCCTCTTCTTCGCCATCCGTGGCGGCAACCGCCACTCGATCGACGCCAGAATCGGCAAGGAATTCTGAGTCCGAGGCAGCATTTCAACGGGCTGCGCCTATCGAACACCCGCCGCGCCACGCCGGCGGGTGTTTTCTTTTGCGCAATGCACCGCAAAGCCGAAGCGCTCGCCCTTTGCCTTTCCCGTGAAAATCATTATGAACACCATAGCCAAGCCAGAAGGGTACGAGCGGAGCCAGACATGACCGAAATCCTCCAGATCCCCAAGCTTATCACCGTTTTCGGTGGGTCCGGGTTCATCGGACGGCATGTGGTGCGCGCGCTGGCCGTGCGCGGCTACCGCATCCGCGTCGGCTGCCGCCGGCCCGACCTTGCCGGCCATCTGCAGCCGCTCGGCAATGCCGGCCAGATCCAGCCCGTGCAGGCCAATGTGCGCGTGCGCTGGTCGGTGGATCGCGCGGTCGAAGGCGCCGACCATGTCGTCAATCTCGTCGGCATCCTGGCCGAGGGCGGTCGTCAGAAATTCCCGGTGGTGCACGATTTCGGCGCGCGCGCCGTGGCCGAGGCCGCCCGCGCGATCGGCGCCGGGCTCACCCATGTCTCGGCGCTGGGCGCCGATGAGCACTCCGAATCTACCTATGCCCGCACCAAGGCGGCGGGCGAGCGCGCGGTGCGCGATACGCTTGCCGATGCCACCATCTTCCGCCCGTCCATCGTGTTCGGGCCGGAGGACCAGTTCTTCAACCGCTTTGCCAACATGGCTCGTTTCTCGCCGGTGCTGCCCCTGATCGGCGGTGGTGAGACGAAATTCCAGCCGGTCTATGTCGGCGATATCGCCGAGGCGATCGCCCGCGCAGTCGAAGGCAGCATCGAGCGCGGCAAGACCTACGAGCTGGGCGGCCCGAACGTGCTGACCTTCCGGCAATGCATGGAAGAGATGCTCGAGGTGATCGATCGCCGCCGCATGCTGGTGCCGGTGCCGTGGTGGCTGGCCAGCCTGCAGGGCTCGGTGCTGGGCATGCTGCCGGGCAAGCTGCTGACGCGTGACCAGGTGACGCTGCTGAAGTCGGACAATGTCGTGTCGGCGGCGGCCGAGGGCGAAGGCCGCACCTTCGCCAGCCTCGGCATTACCCCGCAATCGACCAGCACGATCCTGCCGAGCTATCTGTGGCGCTACCGCGTCGCCGGCCAGTTCTCGCGCAACATCATGGCATGATGCCCAAGCGTCCGGGTACGTTTCGGCGTACCCGGAACTGCAACGCCCGATAGCCTGCGCCGGGCGCCCCGGGCGTTCGGCATGCCCTATTCCAGCCCGGCGTGATCGCCGATGGCGAGATAGGCCGCAAGCCGGTCGATAACCTCGCTCCAGCCGCCCATGTGGGAATCGCGGTTCTCGATGGTCTGGAATGGCGCCTGGTGGAATGTCAGCTTCGTCTTGCCGCCTTCGTCGGCGAAGGTCACGGTAATCAGCGTCTCCATGCCGCGCTCGCCATCCTCGCCCTCCCATGAGAAGGTGAAGACGATGCGCTCGGGCTCGACGATCTCGCGATAGGTGCCGACCATGATGTGGTCCACGCCCTTCGGCGAGCGGATGACGGAGCGATAGGCGCCGCCGGGGCGAAAGTCCATCTTCACCGACGGCGTGGTGAAGTCCTTCGGGCCCCACCACCGGTAGAGATGCTCGGGGCTGGTCCAGACCCGGAACACCAGGCTGCGCGGGGCATCGAAAACCCGCGTGATGAGAAGTTCGTATGTCTCCGCGTCTTGCGCATCAGCTGGCTGGGCCATTTCCTTCTCCCTCCTGGATTGCCTTCAGATAGTCGTCCAGCCTGTCGAAGCTCGCCTCCCAGAAGCGGCGATAGGCCTCGATCCAGCCGGCGGCATCGCGCAACGGCATTGCCTCAAGCTTGCAAGGGCGCCACTGCGCCTCCCGCCCGCGCGTGATGAGCCCGGCACTTTCCAGCACCTTGAGATGCTTGGAGACGGCCGGCAGGCTCATGTCGAACGGCTCGGCAAGTTCCGACACCGACGCCTCGCCATGTGCCAACCGGGCCAATATGGCGCGCCGCGTCGGGTCGGCGAGAGCCGCGAAAGTGGCGCTGAGCCTGTCGGTCGACATGGAATTAAACCACCCCATTAATTAACCAAAAAGTTAAATATAACGCAACGCCGGTCGTGTCAACGAATGTCGACACGACCGGCCTCTATCATCTGGAAGGTCCGCGAGGTTCAGGGGGTCTTGTGGCGGCGGTTGACGCTGCCGGGACGGCCGGAGAGCGAAAGCTGCGTCTCCTGCTTCTGGCGCGTGGCGACCACCTTGCCCTTGGCGACGACACACAGCCGCTCGGCGCGCAGGCGCAGCGCCTCCACCGGATTGCCGGCGTCGAGCACCACGAGGCTCGCCGTCTTGCCGACTTCGAGGCCGTAGTCGTCGAGGCCCATGATCTCGGCATTGGTCTTCGTCACCATGTCGAAGCACTGGCGCATGTCGGTCGGGCTCGTCATCTGCGCCACATGCAGGCCCATGAAGGCGACATCGAGCATGTCGGCGGTGCCGAGCGGATACCACGGGTCGAGCACGCAATCCTGGCCGAAGCCGACCTTGATGCCGGCCTTCAGCATCTCGGGAACGCGCGTCATGCCGCGGCGCTTGGGGTAGGTGTCGTGGCGGCCCTGGATGACGATGTTGATGAGCGGGTTCGGGCAGGCCGAAACGCCCGCCTCGGCGATCAGCGGCAGGAGCTTGGAGACATAGTAATTGTCCATGGAATGCATGGAGGTGAGGTGCGAGCCGTTCACCCTGCCCTGCAGGCCGAGGCGCTGCGTCTCATAGGCGAGCTGCTCGATATGGCGCGAGTTCGGATCGTCCGTCTCGTCGCAATGCATGTCGACCATCAGACCGCGCTCGGCCGCGATCTCGCACAGCTCGGTCACCGAGCGGGTGCCGTCGGCCATGGTGCGCTCGAAATGCGGAATGCCGCCGACGATCTCCACGCCCATGTCCAGCGCGCGGATGGTGTTTTCGCGCGCGGTGGGCGAGCGATAAAAGCCGTCCTGCGGGAAGGCGACGAGTTGCAGGTCGATGTAGGGCGCGACCTCCTTCTTCACCTCCAGCAACGCCTCGACGGCGAGCAGGCGATCGTCGCAGGTATCGACGTGGGTGCGGATGGCGAGAAGGCCCATCGAGACCGCCCAGTCGCAATAGGCGAGCGCGCGGCTTTTCACCGCCTCATGGGTCAACAGCGGCTTCAGCTCGCCCCAGAGCGCGATGCCTTCCAAGAGCGTGCCCGAGGCATTGATGCGCGGAATGCCGTAGGAGAGCGTCGCATCCATGTGGAAATGCGGATCGACGAAGGGCTGGGAGACGAGATTGCCGGTGGCATCGACAACCTTGCCCGCATCCGCGTCCAGCCCGGGCTCGATGGCCGCAATCTTGTCCCCGCGGATGCCGATATCCGCCACGTTTCCATCGGGCAGAATGCCGCCACGGACAATCAGGTCAAAGCTCATCTCTCGCCTTTCTGGTAGGGGATCATCAGCGCCTTGGGATAGGTGGCGCGGCGCGCCACCAGAACCAGCGCCAGGATGGACAGGACATAGGGCATCATCAGGAACACCTGATAGGGCACGACGCCGCCGGAAATCTGCTGCAAACGCACCTGGTAGGCGTCGAAGGCGGCAAACAGGATGGCACCGAGCAGCGCCTTGCCGGGCCGCCACGAGCCGAACACCACCAGCGCGATGCAGATCCAGCCGCGGCCGTTGATCATCTCGAAGAAGAATGAGTTGAAGGCCGACATGGTGAGGAACGCGCCGCCGACCGCCATCAGCGCACTGCCGACGATGACCGCGCCCATGCGGATGCCGGTGACGCTGATGCCCTGCGCCTCGACGGCGGACGGGTTTTCGCCGGCCGCGCGCACGGCGAGCCCGATCGGCGTGCGGTAGAGCATCCAGGCGACGATGGCGACGGTCGCGAAGGCCAGATAGGTGAGCGGCGTCTGGGAAAACAGCGCCTCGCCCAGCACCGGTATCTTCGACAGGCCGGGGATGGGCAGCGGCTGGAACGGCTCGATCTTGGGCGGTGTGGTGACCTGCGGCAGCGCCAGCCGGTAGGTGAAATAGGTGAGGCTGGTGGCGAGCAGCGTGACGCCAATGCCCACCACATGCTGCGAGAGGCCGAGCGGCACGGTGAGCGTGGCGTGCAGCAGGCCGAACATGGCTCCGGCAAGTGCCGCGACCGCCACGCCGGTCCACAAATCGCCGCCTGAATAGACGGTGAACCAGCCGGCAAAGGCTCCGGCGGTCATGATGCCTTCGATGCCGAGATTGAGCACGCCCGCGCGCTCGCAGATCAGTTCACCCATGGTGGCGAAGATCAGCGGCGAAGCGATGCGGATCGCGGCCACCCAGAAGGAGGCTGTGAAGAGGATTTCGAGGGCGTCGGTCATCGAAAAAGGACTCCCATTCCGGCACCATTCCCCTCTGACCTGGCGGCTGTCTCCCCCCTGTGGCGAGGGCTGATACCTGCGGGTTTCCTGATCGGCCTGAGCGGGCTTGTACCCCCACCCCTATCCCCTCCCCACAAGGGGGAGGGGGACGATTTCATCACCTTAGCCACCAAAAACGTTGATGACTGGGGCGGTGCATCCGCGCGGCAAAGTTCCCCTCCCCCTTGTGGGGAGGGGGTGGGGGTGGGGGTCTCGGGCGCTTGCATTCTATTCACCGCCACCTCACCCGGTAGCGCGTCAGCAGAATGGCGGTGACCATGGTCAGAAGCGCGGTTGCCACCATCACCTGCGCAATGTAGCTCGGCACGCCGGCCGTGCGGCTCATGGCGTCGGCGCCGACGAAGATGCCGGCTACGAAGATGGCCGAGGCGATGACCCCGAGCGGGTTGAGCATGGCGAGCATGGCCACCACGATGCCCGAATAGCCGTAGCCCGGCGACAGGTCGAGGGTCAGGTTGCCCTTGAGGCCCGACACTTCCGAGAAGCCGGCAAGGGCGGCGATGCCGCCGGACAGGATCGCCGTCTTGATCAGCACACCGTTGACCGGAATGCCGGCGAAATTCGCGGCTTCCTTGTTGTTGCCCACGGCGCGCATCTCATAGCCGAGCACCGTCTTCTTCATGATGATCCAGCAGATCACCGCGGAGGCGATGGCGATCACGAAACCGTAGTGCAGGCGCTTGCCATGTATGATGCGCGGCAGCTGTGCCTCGGCGATGACCTTGGACGACTGCGGCCAGCCAAGGCCCGTCGGGTCCTTCAGCACACCTTCCAGCAGCATCGAGACGAACAGCAGCACGATGAAATTGAGCAGCAGCGTCGTCACCACCTCGTCGACACCGAAGCGCGTCTTGAGGATGGCGGGGCCGAGCAGCAGCAGCGCGCCGGCCGCCATGGCGGCGATCATGATGATCGGGATCAGCAGATAGGACGGCAGCGGCAGCGCGCCGGTGCCGAGCACCACCGTCACCACCCCGCCGATATAGAGCTGCGCCTCGGCGCCGATGTTCCAGAGCCTGGCGCGGAAGGCGACCGCAACCGCAAGGCCGGTGAAGATGAGCGGCGTGGCGCGCGTCAGCGTTTCGAGAAGCGCGAATTGCGAGCCCGCCGCCCCCTTGGCGACGAGATAGAAGACCGACAGCGGCGAAGCGCCCGCCGCCAGCACCAGCAGCGAGGTGATGATGAAAGTCGCGACGATCGCGCCCACAGGATAAAGCAGCGTGACCGCCAGCGAGGGCGCGGGTTTGGGTTCAAGCCGCATCATTCACCTCGCCATGTCCGGCCATGAGTGCGCCGAGCTCGCGGATGCTGCGTTCGCCGCGCATTGAGGGCGAGGACAGCTGCCCCTTCGACATGACCAGGATGCGGTCGGACAAGGCCAGTATTTCCTCCAGGTCTTCCGAAATCAGCAGGATCGCCGCGCCCCGGTCGCGCGCCTCGAGCAGCCGGCGATGGACGAAGGCGACCGCGCCGACATCGAGCCCACGCGTGGGCTGGTTGGCGAGGATCACCGCCGGCTCGGAATCGAGCGCGCGGCCGAGAATGAGCTTTTGCATGTTGCCGCCGGAGAGCAGGCGGATGCGCGCCTCGGGCGACGGGCATTTGACGTCGTAGTCGCGAATGATCTCTTCGGCGAATTCTCTTGCCGCCTTCCAGTCGAGAAAGCCGTGGCGGCTGAAACGCGGCGTGGCATAGCGCTCGGAGATGACGTTCTCGGTGACGCTCATGTCACCGATGGAGCCGACCGCGTGGCGATCCTCGGGAATGCGGCCGATGCCGCTGGCGAGCGCGGCGCGCGGCGACCAGTTGCCTGCGGTCGTGCCGGCGATGACGATCTCGCCGGACGCCGGCTGCACCGTGCCGGCAATGAGCGCCGCCAAAGCCGATTGGCCGTTGCCGGACACACCCGCCAGCCCCGTGATCTCGCCGGCGCGGAGCGCGAGCGAAAGGCCATCGAGGCGCGTGGTCGTCCCCTGCTGGGCGGTCGAGACGTTCTTCAGTTCGAACACGACCGGGCCGGTGTTCGGCGGGCTCACCGGCGGGCTTGCCACCTCCTGCCCGACCATCAGAGCGGCAAGTTCGGTGCGGTTGGTGGTGGCGGTCGCGCGCTCGCCGGCCAGCGTGCCTGAGCGCAGCACCAGAACGCGGTCGCTGACGGCCATGACTTCGTTCAGCTTGTGCGAAATGAAGATGATCGACAGGCCCTGTGCCACGAGAAGCTTGAGGGTGCGGAACAGCGCGTCGGTCTCGGCCGGTGTGAGAACCGCGGTCGGCTCGTCGAGGATGAGGATGCGCGCGTCGCGATAGAGCGCTTTGAGGATTTCGACGCGCTGGCGCTCGCCCACCGAAAGCGTGGCGACGGTGGCATCGGGGTGCACGGTCAGGCCGAAATCGGCCGTGAGCTTTTCGATGCGCCGCTTCGCGGCTGCCCGGTCGAGCCTGAGGCTCCACGGGCTTTGCGTACCGAGCGCGATGTTCTCCAGCACGGTCATGTTCTCGGCGAGGGTAAAATGCTGGTGCACCATTCCGATGCCGGCATCCAGCGCAACGCGCGGGTCGCCCGGCGGCAGCGGCTTGCCGAAGGCTTCCACCGTGCCCTCGTCGGCGACGTAGTGGCCGAACAGGATGTTCATCAGCGTCGTCTTGCCGGCGCCGTTCTCACCCAGCAGCGCGATGACCTCGCCGCGCCTCAGCGTAAACGAAATGGCGTTGTTGGCGACCAGCGGACCGAACCGCTTGGTGATGCCATCGAGACGCAGGACGACATCCGCCTGGGCTGGAGCCCCTTGTTCGACACCGGTCGACACCGCCAAATCACCTATCCTCAATGTTGCCGGGCGCCAGCCCCGCGCATGCCTGCCCTACTCGCCATTTGAGCGGACGTCGTCGCCGCATGCACCAGCGCCATCGAGGCGGAAGCCGCCTCGATCCATGCACAGCTTTTCATGCGAGCTTGAGACCACCTTTTCGTCGCTGGCGGCGAAAAGGTAAAGCCGCATCCTCAGGCTTTCGGCTCGGAATCGTTGATTTCAACAGTGAAGGAGCCGTCCTTGATGGCCTTTTCCTTCTCGGCGACCTTGGCCATGACCTCGGCCGGCACCTTGCCCTCGAAGGTGCCCAGCGGCGCCAGCGAGCAGCCGCCGTTCTTCATGTAGGAATAGACGCCGTAGTCCTCGGCCTTGAAAGTGCCGGCCTTGACCTCGGCCACCGCCTTGTCCAGCGTCGGCTGGAAATCCCAGAGCGCCGAGGCCACGACCGTTTCGGGATATTCGGACTGGGTGTCGATGACATTGCCGACCGCCAGCACCTTGCGCTCCTTGGCGGCATCGGAGACGCCGAAGCGCTCGGCATAGAGCAGGTCCGCGCCGCCGTCGATCTGCGCGAAAGCGGTTTCCTTGGCCTTGGGCGGGTCGAACCAGGAGCCGATGAAGGCGATCTGGAACTTGGTGTCGGGTGCGCTTTCCTTCACGCCGGCGATGAAGGCGTTCATCAGCCGGTTGACCTCGGGGATCGGATAGCCGCCGACCATGCCGATGTTCTTCGACCTGGTCATGGCGCCGGCGATGATGCCGCTGAGGTAGGATGCGTCCTGGATGTAGTTGTCGAAGGGCGAGAAGTTCGGCACCGCCTCGTCCGGCTTGAAGCTGGAGCCCATCAGGAAGGCGACGTCCGGATAGTCCCTGGCGACGGCGCGGGCGGCGTCCTCGACGCCGAACACCTCACCCAGGATCAGCTTGTGGCCGGCCTCGGCATATTCGCGCATGACGCGCTCATAGTCGTTGTTGGAGGTGTTTTCCGAATAGACATATTCGATGTCGCCACGGTCCTTGGCGGCGTTGGCGGCCTTGTGGATGCGGCTGACCCACTGCTGCTCGACCGGGACGGTGTAGACGGCCGCGACCTTGAGCGGCTCGGCGGCAAGGACGCGGCCAGGTACGCCGGCAAACGCGGCAAGCGCGGCACCCGCGCCTGCGGCCTTCAGCACCGAGCGACGCGAGACGCCAAACTCCAGGGCATTCTTGTTATCGGGCATTTTTGGGACACCTTTGTTTTTCGGCCCGGACCCCGCGCCCCGACCTCCTATTCTTGGTTGCCACGACGGTATTCGAATTTCCAAAACCCGGCAATCTGCCGCAAAACCCTATCCACCACGGGGTTGCGAGCTGCGGGCGGCGCCGATCGACGCCAACTGCCCGATACAACTTTTGGGATTTCCCGTGCCGGGACCTATATCAATGGTAACGATCCTCGTCCGGCAGGGATGCGCAGCCGCGCAAGCCTTGGCCAATAGCCTCGAAAGGAACAACGAATGGCAAAAAAGCCCAACTACGGCCAGGAGCGCCGGGACCGCGATCGCATCAAGGCAGCCAGAAAGGCCGAGAAGCTCAACGCCAGGACAAGCAGGTCGGACAAAAAGCAGAGCGACACCGACGAGCCGGAGAACGTGCAGGACCAGAACTAGAGACGAGACCATTCTGCCGCCCAAGGCGGCGGAAGCATCGACCAAGGAGCATGAATTGAAGCCTCTCGCGACCGAACAGAAAATCGACAGGACGGACGCGGCAGCGCGTCAGATCACCAGCGCCGAACGGGCAGCCCGTGAAAAGAAGACCGCCCGGCTCAGGGCGCTGCGGCGCGAGAAGGAGGCAGCCGAACTGGCCGAAGCGGCACAGAAACCCGCCGCCCCCGCCAAGCGCAGCCGCAGCAGGGTTTCCTAGCGGATTGCCATCCGGCTGAAGCGGCCCCGCTTCAGCCGCGGTCTCGAAATGAAACACATGGCCTGACCCATCTCCACAACGGCACGCCGCGCCATCCCCGGCGGCAGCGGCGAGGCAGGGCAGCCGACCCCTTTCTCCCAGCCTGACCGCTCCGGCCAGATCGCGAATCAAGGCGCGCTACGCCCTGTTGGCGCGGCCCAGGGCGGCTTTGCCCGAAAGCCGCGCATTCTCTTTACCGACGTTTAACCACGCTGAAATCCCGGCGCTTCGAACCACGAGACGGCAAGGCCCGCCGGCTGATATTGGCATGGAACTGGCTTGGCTTTCGATGCGCGCCCAAAAACGAAACGGAGGCGCGGTGGGGCCCCCAGCACGGAAAGATCATCATGGCTTTCATATCCCGCATATCCCGCAGATCATTCGTCCAGACGCTGCTTGCGCTGCCCGCATTCGGCCTGTTCAAAACCTTTCCCGCACCGACGGACGCCTCCGACGAAATCGTCGAGGTGAAGGGCTGGATCGTGAAGCGGAGCGACCTGGCATGATCTTCGACAATTTCGAGGCGTTCCGCGCCACTTCCTTCACTCCCAAGGTCTGCGTCATCGGCTCCGGCCCGGCAGGCATCACCATTGCCCGCAAGCTGGGCGCCGCCGGCGTGCCGGTGGCGATCCTCGAAGCCGGTTCGAGCGACTGGACGGACGAATCGCAGGACTTCTATCGCGGCCAGACCATCGGCGATCCCTATTTCGACCTCGACGTGACGCGGCTGCGCTACTTCGGCGGCTGCTCCAACCACTGGGCGGGCTGGTGCCGCGTGCTCGACGCGCACGACTTCCAGCCGAAGCCCTGGGTGCCGGATACGGGCTGGCCGATAGCGCGCACCGACATCGAGCCTTATCTGAAGGAAGTGCACGATATTCTCGATCTGGTCGAATTCAGGCCGGACATGGCGATTTCGGAGGACATTCGCTGGGTGCAGCTCATCAAGAGCCCGGCCGTGCGCTTTGCCGAAAAATACCGCGCCGAGCTCGACAAGAGCGCCAATATCGCGCTGGTCCTGAACACGAGCGTGCGCGAGCTGGTCGGCGACGGCCGCCGCATCACCGGCGCGCATATCTGGTCGAACGGCGCCGATGCAGGCACTTTCACGGCCGACTATTTCGTGCCATGCACCGGCGGGCTCGAAAACTCGCGGCTGCTGCTGTGGTCGAACGAGCAGTCCAATGGCGGGGTCATTCCCAACGCCACCGCGCTCGGCCATTACTGGATGGAGCATCCCCAGTTCGAGGGCGGCAACGCCATCCTCGCCGATTACGACGAGTTCGAGCTCGACAGCACCGAGGAAGCGTTCTTCTCGCCCTCGCCCGAGGCGATGGAGCGCAGGCAGATCATGAATTTCGGCATCCGGCTGATCGAGATGCCCTATGCCGGCGTCAAGCGGCTGATCGCCGATCTGGCCTGCGTGGCGCCCAATGCCGCCGAATGGGCATCCTACAAGCTCGACCTGCATTTGCGCTGCGCGGCCCAGCTCTATGTCGGCTGGGAGCAGGCACCCGTGTTCTCCAATCACGTCGCGCTTTCAAAAAGCGATCGCGATGCGCTCGGTGTCCCGCGCATCGAGCTTCACTGGAAGAAGACCGAGATGGAGCGGCGCACGCTGGTCGAGGGGCTGAGGCTCTTCGGCGAAACGCTTGCCGCAAAGAACCTCGGCCGCGTGCGGCTCGCCGACTGGCTGGTCAATGGCGAGGACTATCCGACCGATCAGGAACTGGCCGGCCACCATCACATGGGCGGCACGCGTATGAGCGCGGACCCGAACAAGGGCATTGTCGACCGCAACTGCAAGGTCCACGGCATGGACAACCTCTATATCGGGGGCTCGTCGGTGTTCGCGACTTCGGGCCAATGCAACCCGACGACGACGATCGTGGCGCTGGCGGCAAGGCTGGGCGACCATCTCAGCCACGAAATCGTGGCTTGAAAGCGATTGCGGCGGAGAACCTCTCCGCCGCGCTCGCACCGGCAGCTATGTCAGACCGTCGCCGGGTCCAGCGGCGGCTCGTCCTTGTGACGCGCGATCAGGGTCGCGAGGTCCGCGTTGCGGAATGCGTCGCGCAACGCGTCGAAAGACGGCAACACGAAATAGACGCGCTGGAACTTGTCGATCTCGTAGCCGGTGCGCATCACCGTTTCCATGTCGAAGGGCGCATGGTGCGCATGCGGGCTTTCGACGGCAAATTGCAGCTCGCTGTAGGACGACATCAGGCCCGCGCCGAACGCCTTGAGCGGCTGGCCGGGCTCCTGGATGAGGCTGTACTCGGCCGTATACCAGTAGAGCCGCGAGATCATGTCGTGGCCACCCAGCTCAATCGCGCCACTGGCCCTTTCGCCGTACTGCTGCATGAAATCGGCGAAAGCCGGCTGGGTCAGCGCCGGCACATGGCCGAAGAAATCGTGGAACATGTCGGGCTCGACGATGTAGTCGAGCTCCTCGCGGGTGCGCAGCCAGTTGGTGACCGGGAAGCGCCGGTTGGTGAGATGCACGAAGAACGGCTCCGCCGGGATCAGTCCCGGCACCGCGACGAGTTCCCAGCCGGTGAGTTTCCTCAGCTTCCGGCTGACCTCATCGAAATCCGGGATGCGGTCGAGCAGGCCGAGCGCGGTGACGCCGTCGAGGTAGGAGCGATGCGCGAGCCGCCTGGTCAGCTTCGTCTGGCGGTCGCACAACAGGCGCCAGACTTCCTGCTCGCTGTCGCTGTAATCATAGTCCTGCCGGACGGTGAAATCGTCGCGGCAGACCAGATAGTTGCCGCGCAATCCCTGGGCCGCGCATTCGCGCGCATAGGTTTCGACGCTGATATTCATGTCAAATTCCTCCACATGGAGGAAGTTTAGCGTCGATGTGCGAGGTATTTTGTCCCGAGCAGTCGCCCATGGGCAAAAATCGAGGTATGTTTCACCTTCAAGGCAGGGTTTTGGAGCGAATATGCCTCAATTCGACCATTTCGAGATCAAGATGCTCGATATCCTGCAGCGCGACGGGCGCAAGCCCGTGTCGGAGCTGGCGCAGGAGATCGGCCTGTCGACCACGCCCTGCGCCCGGCGCTTCGACGCCTTGCAGCAGGCGGGCGTCATCAAGGGGTTCCGGGCCATCGTCAGCCGCCGCGCCGTGGGTTTGATGGTGGAGGTGTTCGTGCAGGTGCGGCTGGTGAGCCACAGCGACGAGTCGCCCGAGCGTTTCATCACCGCCGTTCAGCGCATGGACGAGGTGTCGGCGTGCTGGACGATGACCGGCGAATACGACTTCCTGCTGCATGTCATGGTGCCGACGGTGGACGACCTCAACGCCTTCGTCATGCACCGGCTGATGCGCCTGCCGGGCGTGCGCGACGTGCACACCCAGCTCGTGCTGCAGAACATCAAGGGCCCGGGCCACGTGCCGCTGGGCCATTTGCGGGGATAGTTCTGCTTGTCCTTACGGAACGATCAGCGTTCCGGCGCCGTGCTCGGTGAAGAGCTCGAGCAGCACCGAATGCGGGGTCTTGCCGTTGAGGATGACCACGCCTTCCACGCCGCGCTCGATCGCCTCGATGCAGGTCTCGACCTTGGGGATCATGCCGCCGGAGATGGTGCCGTCGGCGATCAGCGCCCTGGCCTCGGCCACCGTCAGCTCGTCGATGAGGTTCTTGTCCTTGTCGAGCACGCCCGGCACGTCGGTGAGGAAGAGCAGGCGCGAGGCGTTCAGCGCGCCGGCGATGGCGCCGGCGAAGGTGTCGGCGTTGATGTTGTAGGTGTGGCCGTCGCGGCCGGGCGCGACGGGCGCGATCACCGGAATCATCTCCGAGCGCGCCAAAAGGTCGAGCAGCGTGCGGTCGACCTCGACCGGTTCGCCGACAAAGCCAAGATCGAGGACGCGCTCGATGTTGGAATCGGGATCCTTGATGGTCTTGTGCGCCTTTTCGGCGAAGACCATGTTGCCGTCCTTGCCGCACAGGCCGATCGCCCATTCGCCCTCGGCGTTGATGAGGGCGACGATCTCCTTGTTGATGGAGCCGGCCAGCACCATCTCGACGATCTCGACCGTCTTCTGGTCGGTGACGCGCAGGCCCCCCTCGAACTTGGATTCGATGCCCATCCTGGTGAGCATGGCGCCGATCTGCGGGCCGCCGCCATGGACGACGATGGGGTTGACGCCCGACTGCTTGAGCAGCGCGATATCGCGGGCGAAGGCCTTGCCGAGCGTGTTGTCGCCCATTGCGTGGCCGCCATATTTCACCACCACGGTCTTGTTTTCATAGCGCTGCATATAGGGCAGCGCTGCCGAAAGAAGGTTCGCCTGCTCTGCTGCGGTGGCCGCGATGTCCGTCGATGTCATGAGAGGGAGCCCCTTCGGATGGAAATCGGCGGTTACTTAGCGGCAAAGTCAGCGGCGGGCAATCGGCAAGCGCCGTGGACTGGCGGAAGTTTCAGGCTGTTGCGGGTTTGAAACTCAGGGCAAGGCCGTTCAGGCAATGGCGCTTGCCGGTCGGCGGCGGGCCGTCGTCGAAAATGTGGCCCAGATGGCCACCACAGCGCCGGCAATGGACCTCCGTGCGAACCATGAACAGCGAGTTGTCCTGCCGGGTGCGCACGGCGTCGGGCAGGGATTGCCAGAAACTCGGCCAGCCGGTGCCGGAATCATATTTCGCATCGGAGGAATAGACCGCCAGTTCGCAGCCGGCGCAGTGATAGATGCCCTTGCGCGTCTCGTGGTCGAGCGGGCTGGAGCCGGCGCGCTCGGTGCCTTGACGGCGAAGTATGTCGAACTGCTCGGGCGTAAGCACCTTGCGCCATTCGTCGTCGGTCTTCTCGATCTCGAACGTCTCGGCCAGGGCCTCCTCCGGCCTGCCATTACGCCAGAACAGACCGCCGGCGAGGAGTGCGGCAACCGCCGTGCCACCGAACAGGACAGTGCGTCGATCCATCGTCTCCTCCTGCCGGAAGAGACTAGGTCCTGACGGGCACGGACGCCAATCAACTCGGATTGAGAAAGCCGTGTCCAGATAGAGGGACCCTGCCTATGGCAGCTTTGCGGCCAGCAGATCGATCCGCTGCACGGCCGGCGGCTCGGCAAGCAGTTCATCGGCCCTGGCGAACAGCGCCTTGGCGACCTCGCCGGCAAGGTGCGCATCGCGTCCCGCCTTGTCGGGGAAGGCATCGAAGATGCCATATGTCGAGGGTGCCATCTTCATCGCGAACCATGCAACCGTGGCGGGTTCGCGTTCGACGAGCGCCAGCCCGCCCTTCGGGAAGGCTTCAACCTCCGCTTCCTTGCCGGGGCGTGCCTGCAGCTTCACATAGAGCGCCTTGGTGACCATCGCTTCCTCCTTCGGCTCGACGTCCGAGTTCAGAACTATGGCCTTGCGGCCGCCGGTCCATGGCGGCGGGCAAATCCGCGGCGAAGCGCTCAGCCGCCGCGCGCGGCAAGCGCGATCGCCTCGCGCAGCTCGTCCATGCCCTCGCCCTTTTCCGAGGACGTGGCGATGACGGCCGGAAAGGCTGCCGGCCGCTTGCGGATCTTCTCCAGCGTCTCGGCGATCAGCTTCGGCACGCCTGCGGCCTTGATCTTGTCGATCTTGGTCAGGACGATCTGGTAGGAGACGGCGGCCTTGTCGAGCAGCGACAGAACCTCCTCATCGTTCTTCTTGATGCCGTGGCGCGCGTCGATCAGCACATAGACGCGTTTCAGCGTCACGCGCCCGCGCAGATAGTCGAAGACCAGTTTCGTCCACGCATCCACCTGCTCCTTGGGCGCCTTGGCGTAGCCGTAGCCGGGCATATCGACCAGCGCCATGGGCGGCAGGTCGCCATCCTTGCCGGAAAACCCGTCCGGCACGAAATAGTTGAGCTCCTGCGTGCGGCCGGGCGTGTTGGAGGTGCGCGCCAGCCCCTTCTGGCCGACCAGCGCATTGATGAGCGACGACTTGCCGACATTGGAGCGGCCGGCAAAGGCGATCTCGGCGGGCCCTTCCGGCGGCAGGAATTTCATGGCCGGCACGCCGCGGATGAATATCCACGGGTTGGTGAAGAGGCTGCCGGCCAGCGGCACTACGGTTTTCGTCTCTGTCTGTTCGGTCACGCTGCTTGCTCCAGCCGGGCATTCCGCGGCGTCCAGTGGCATCGGCGTTGCGGGCGGGCTTGTCAACCGCCCAGCGGGACTAAGCGTCGCTGCCGATGCACCGGACGGCACCTTGGAACAAAAAGCCCCGGATCGCTCCGGGGCCTTTCGAGGATCGGGATGCCCGCTATTCGGCGGGCTTGGGTTTCTTCTTGAACATGCCCATGAGGTTGTCCCAGAGCTCGATCTTGGCGCCCTGGCGCTTCATGATGACGCCCTGCTGGATGATCGAGAGCGTGTTGTTCCAGGCCCAGTAGATGACCAGGCCGGCAGGGAACGAGCCCAGCATGAAGGTGAAGATCACCGGCATCCAGTTGAAGATCATGGCCTGCGTCGGGTCCGGCGGGGTCGGGTTCATGCGCATCTGCAGGAACATTGTGATGCCCATGATGATCGGCCACACGCCGATATGCAGGAAGGCGGGCGCCGCGAAGGGCAGCAGGCCGAACAGGTTGAGCAGCGACGTCGGATCGGGCGCGGCCAGGTCCTGGATCCAGCCGAAGAACGGCGCGTGGCGCATCTCGATGGTGATGTAGAGCACCTTGTAGAGCGCGAAGAACACCGGAATCTGGATCAGCACCGGCCAGCAGCCCGCAAGCGGATTGATCTTCTCCGTCTTGTAGAGCTCCATCATCGCCTGCTGCTGCTTCATCTTGTCGTCCGCGTATTTCTCGCGGATTTCCAGCATCTTCGGCTGCACCATCTTCATCTTCGCCATCGACTTGTAGGACTTGTTGGCGAGCGGGAAGAACACGGCCTTGACCAGAACCGTGGTGGCGAGGATGGCCAGGCCGAAATTGCCGAGCAGCTTGTAGAGGTTGTCGATCAGCCAGAACATCGGCTTGGTGATGAAATAGAACCAGCCCCAGTCGATCAGCAGGTCGAACTGGCGGATGTTGAGGTCCTTTTCATAAGCGTTGATCTTGGCGACTTCCTTGGCGCCGGCGAACACCAGCGTCTCGACCGTGCTCGACTGGCCGGGCGCGACCGTCAGAGGATCGCTCATGAAATCCGACTGGTAGCGCGAGCGGCCGTCATCGAAATAGCTGAAGCGCGGCTGGAAGGGCTGCTTGGACGACGGTACCATGGCGACCGCCCAGTATTTGTCGGTGATGCCCAGCCAGCCGTCGTTCGACTTGCCGGGAACGACCTGCTTGTCCTTCTCGATCTGCGCGTATTTGACCTCGTGCAGGCCCTCGGTGCCGGTCACGCCGATCAGGCCCTCGAACAGGACATAGGTGCTGGCGACAAGCGGTTTGTCGAAGCGGATGACGCGGCCGTAGTTGGAGAGCGACACCGGCGCCGAGCCGCTGTTCGTCACCGTGTCGGTGACGGTGAACATGTAATTGTTGTCGATGCCGATGACGCGCTTGAAGGTCAGGCCTTTCTCGTTGGTGTAGGTCAGCGTCACGGGGCTGGTGGGCGTCAGCACCGCATTCGGCTCGGCCGTCCAGACGGTGTCAGGCCCCGGCACGCTGCCGGTCTCCGCATTGCCGACGAAACCGATCTCCGCATAATAGCCGTTGGGCAGGGCCGACGGATTGAGCAGGTCGATATTGGGCGAATTCCTGTCGACGGTGACGTGATAGTCCTTCAGCAGCACGTCGTCGATGCGTGCACCGGTGAGGTTGATCGAACCGGCAATGCTGGGCGTATCGATCTTGACGCGCTGCGAGGCGGCAACCGCCTGCTCGCGGCTTTCCACGACGGCGGTGGGGGATGCGTTGCTGCCGGGAACGGCGCCCTGCGGTGCGGCAGACGTCTGGCCGGCGGTTCCCGGCTGGGTCTGGCTCTGCGTCTCGACGCGCTGCTGCTCGATGCGGGCGGTCTCGCGCTCCTTCTCGATGCGCGGGTTCATGTAGAACACCTGCCACAGCGTCAGGATCAGCACCGAAAGCGCGATCGTGATCAAGAAATTCCGGTTGTTTTCCATCGAAAACCCTTAACGCGTACCGCGAATTCGTCGTGAAAGTTCGGCGGCGAGCTGTTCGAACGGCACCGTCAGCACGTCTTCCCGCCCGACGATCACATAGTCCCTGCCGGGCGTCATGTCACCTGCGGCATGGATGCGTACCGCCTCCTTGAGGCGGCGGCGAATGCGGTTTCGGACAACCGCATTGCCAACTTTCCTGGTGACCGTGAAGCCGACGCGCGGTGCATCGCCGGTGCCACGATCGAGAACTTCCATGAGGAAAAGCCGCCCGCGACGTTTTTCACCACGCCGGACGGCCAGAAACTCAGCTCGCTTGCGAAGCCGCAGCGGAGACGGAAATTCAGTTTTGCCGGTAGCCGGCAACGTCTCGTCTCTCGCTTCAGGCGGAAAGACGCTTGCGACCACGGTTGCGACGAGCCGCAACGACGGCGCGACCGCCCTTGGTGGCCATGCGTGCACGGAAGCCGTGACGACGCTTACGGACGAGTTTGGATGGCTGATAGGTACGCTTCATTTGTTTTAATACCGCGGTGTGCGGCCCTTCTTAATTCTGTCACCGTGTAACAGGAGCTATGCCCGGCCCTGCTCAAGCGCAATGGAAATCGCGCCGGATGGACGACCCGAGCGTGAGCGGGCTTATAGAAAGAAGGGGCCGGCGAGTCAATCACCGCGCCGTTCCGCCACGCCCGACGCGCAGGTGACTTCTTCGCGCAGGTGACTTTTTCAAGGGGCCGCGCACTTATGACCGCGTCAGACCGCAGATCACCACCGCCTTCGTCGCCCTCGCGCTCGCCTCCGTGCTGGCCACCGTCATGAAGAGACTGTATCGCGCATCTGACTTCGAGCACCCTCCACGCTACATTCGTTATCTTCGGAGGGCGAGCGAATGACCAGAATCCTGACACCGGACGTCTGCGTGATCGGCGCCGGCCCGGGCGGCCTCTCGGTCGCCGCGGCGGCGGCCGCGTTCGGCGTCGGCGTCGTGCTGGTCGAAAAGGGCCGGATGGGCGGCGACTGCCTGAACTATGGCTGCGTGCCCTCCAAGGCGCTGATCGCGGCCGCGCGGCATGCCCGGGCAATGCGCGAGGGCACGCCCTTCGGCATCGGCGCGACGGAGCCCGAGATCGACTTCGAGGCCGTGCGGCGGCATGTTCAGGAAACGATCGCCGCCATCGCCCCCAACGATTCGGCGGAGCGCTTCACCGGCCTCGGCGTGGAGGTAATCAAGGCACAGGGCCGCTTCGCGGACAAAAACACCCTGATTGCCGGCGATGCGGAGATCCGCGCGCGGCGCTTCGTCATCGCCACCGGCTCCTCCCCCGCCATCCCGCCCATACCGGGGCTCGACCGCGCCGGCTACCTGACCAATGAAACCATCTTCACGCTGGCCCGCAAGCCCGATCATCTGGTCATCATCGGCGGCGGGCCGATGGGCCTGGAGCTGGCGCAGGCCTTCCACCGGCTCGGCTCGAGGGTGACCGTCATCGAGGCGGGCGCGGCGCTCGGCAGGGAAGATCCCGAGCTGGCGGCCGTGGTGCTGAAGCAGCTTCGCGACGAAGGCATCGACATACGCGAGCACACGCGCATCACCCACATAGGCCGGCTGGGCGGGCACGGCGTGCGCGTCAGCTTCACCACCGGCCACCGCGCGCTGGAGGGGACGCATCTTCTGGTCGCGGCAGGGCGCACGCCCAATCTCGAAGGGCTCGAGCTCGGCAAGGCGGGCATCGTGCATGGCGAGTGGGGGCTGAAGGTGAATGCGCGGCTGCGCACCAGCAACCGCCGCGTCTATGCGATCGGCGATGCAACGGGCGCCGTGCAGCTCACCAGCGCGGCGAACTACCATGCCGGGCTGGCGGTGCGCTCCATCCTGTTGCGCCTGCCGGTGCGCGTGCGCCATGACATCGTTCCGCGCGTGACCTTCACCGATCCGGAAATCGCCCATGTCGGCCTGACCGAGGCCGAAGCAGCCGAGAAGCACCGGCGGCTGCGCGTGCTGCGCTGGCCCTATGCCGAAAACGACCGCGCCCATGCGGAGCGGCGCACGCATGGCCATATAAAGGTGATCGCCACCGGCCGGGGGCGCATCCTCGGCGCCACGATCGTGGGCGCGCAGGCGGGTGAGATGGTCAATCTGTGGGCGCTGGCGATATCGAAAGGAATGTCCCTGCGCGATATCGCCTCCTATGTCGCGCCCTATCCCACATTCAGCGAAATTGGCAAAAGGGCCGCCATATCCTACTTTATTCCCGCAACACGCGGAACGTTGGTGCGCAAGGTGATAGGCATTCTGCGCAGGTTCGGCTGAGCAGGACGCAAATGATGGACATCCAGATGGCGGACAGGACTACCATCGAAGCAGGGACGGACACGCTTCACGCGGTGCCAAGGGGCCGCGGGCTTTCGGCCAAGCTGCTGGTGCTGACGGCCATTTTCGTGCTGCTGGCCGAAATCCTGATCTTCCTGCCGTCGATCGCGAATTTCAGGCTGCGCTGGCTGGAGGAAAGGCTGGGAACGGCGGCCGCCGTCTCGGTGCTTCTGGTGCAGGACAATGCGCCGAACCTGCCGCGCGAGGTGCAGGACGAGGTTCTGCGGTCGATGGGCGCCAAGGCGATCGCGATCCGCGACGGCGGCGTGTCGCGGCTGCTGGTTGTATCGCAAATGCCGCCGCAGGTGGACGAGCATATCGACCTCGCCAATGTCGGGCCGCTGGAAGCCATGCGCGACGCGCTGGACACGCTGTTCTTCGGCGGCCAGCGCACGCTGCGCGTGTTCGGCCACGTCGGGGAAAGCGAGAAGGAGTTCGAGCTCATCATCCCCGACGTCAGGCTGCGCAAGGCGATGCTGACCTATTCGCGCAACGTCGCCATCCTCGCCCTGCTGATCTCGCTGTTCACGGCGACCCTCGTCTTCTATGCCATCGACCGGATCATGATCGGGCCCATCCGCGGCATGACGCGCTCCATGCTCGATTTCTCGCAAGCGCCCGACGATCCTTCCCGCATCATCGCGACCAGCAACCGCGCCGACGAGATCGGCGTGGCGGAAAGAGAGCTCGCCGGCATGCAGCAGCGCCTGCAGCGGACGCTGGGCGAGCAGAAGCACCTCGCCGACCTCGGGCTGGCCGTTTCCAAGATCAACCACGACATGCGCAACATCCTGGCCTCGGCGCAGTTGATGTCGGACCGTCTCGGCATGGTGAAGGACCCGACCGTGCAGTCGCTGGTGCCCAAGCTGGTGCGCGCGCTCAACCGCGCCGTCTCCTATTCCGAGGGCGTGATCACCTATGGCCGCACGCAGGAAGCGCCCCCCTCGCGGCGGCGGGTGCGGCTGTACCAGACGGTGGAGGACGTGCAGGGCCTGCTCGGCATCGAGCCGGAAGGCAGCGTCGAGTTCGAGAATCTGGTGGACCCCAATTTCGAGATCGACGCCGATTCGGAACAACTGGTGCGCGTGCTCACCAATCTCTGCCGCAACTCGCTGCAGGCGATGGCTGCCGACACCGAAAGCGCGATCGTCAAGCGGCTGACCATTTCGGCCGAGCGCAACGGCTCGGTCAGCCGCATACTGGTCACCGACACCGGCCCCGGCCTGCCCCAGAAGGCGCGCGAGAACCTGTTCTCGGCCTTCCGCGGCTCGGCGCGCAGCGGCGGCACGGGGCTCGGCCTCGCCATCGCCTATGAGCTCGTACGCGCGCATGGCGGCACGCTGGAGCTGGTCGAAAGCGTCGGCGGACGCACGGTCTTCTCGATCACCATTCCCGACCAGCCGGTGCGCCTCGAAGAAGCGCGCAACAACCTGCGCCGGCCGGCATAAGCCCCACGACCAGCCGCCCAGATCGATGCCGCCAAACGCGCGGCTGCCCCGCCGCGCCGTTTCATCCGAGCCCGCAGCTTCTCCGCCCGCAGATTCGGGACCCGGCTGCGTTCATTTCGATCCCACCCCGCCGCGCCTCCCCCGCCCCCTCGGGCAACCCACCGATCTTACGCAGCGGATTCAACAGGTTCCGGCTGCGGATATGGGAGAACAAAAAGTTTTGCGAGAGGCGCTTGCAATTCGTCGTTCCAGCCGTTAGGTAGCACATCACATCGCGGCCGGAACAATAGCCGACCGACGACGATCTCCTGATGGATGATCGGTTGCGCGCCCGTAGCTCAGCTGGATAGAGCACCAGACTACGAATCTGGGGGTCAGAGGTTCGAATCCTTTCGGGCGCGCCATTTTTTCTCCGGGAACTTTCGATTGCTGAGTTATCCGGCAGCTTTCACCACATCTGCCGGCTGCGTGCGCCTACCGCACACCGATTTCGCCGGCGATGCCCGGAAAACCGGGTTAGTCGCGGTCTTCCGGGGAAATGGAGGCCGTGAGTTTCCATAGTACGCGCCCGGCATCGCGCTCCAGCACGGCGGTTCCGTTCAGCGAATCCGGCGTCACACGCTGCAGGACGATGCTGCCAAAGCCCTTTTTCGGCTCTTCATCGGCCGCTTCGACACCCGGCGACGTTTCATCCCACACAAGGGTGAAGCCGGAGGCATGGTCATCGAGCTCCCACGAAATCGAAATGTGTCCGGCCCCGTCCGACAGCGCGCCATATTTGGCGGAGTTGGTGCCCAGTTCGTGGAAAGCCATGCCCAGCGGCTGAATGGCCGCCGGAGGCAGCATGATGGACGGGCCCGCGATCTCGATCCGCTCTTCATGGCCGAACGGGCGAAGCTGCTCCGCGACCAGGGCCGAGAGCTCCGCGCCCGACCACTCGGTGTTCACCAGCAGGTCATGGGACCGCGCCAACGCCATGATGCGCTCGCTGATCGTCCGCTCGAACTCCTCCGGGCTGTTCGACCTGCGGCTGGTCTCGCGAATCATCGACAGCACCACGGCGAACTGGTTCTTGACGCGATGGTTGAGCTCCCGCATCAGCAGCTTGATGCGACGCTCGCTCTCCTTGGTGGCGGTGATGTCTCGCGCGATCTTGGATGCGCCGACGATCGTCCCGTCCGCAGCGCGGATCGGCGAGATGGTCAGCGAGACGTTGATCGACGAGCCGTCCTTGCGGCGGCGCACCGTTTCATAGCTGGCCATGCGCTCGCCGCGCTTCACCCGCCCTATGATCTCCTCTTCCTCGCCGCGAAGGTTCTGCGGGATGAGCATCAGGATCGACTTGCCGACGGCCTCTTGGGCCGAATAGCCGAACATGCGCTCGGCGGCCGCGTTCCACGTCGTGATGATGCTGTCCAGATTCTTGCTGATTATGGCGTCGTCGGAAGAATCTATGATAGCGGCCAGATAGGCGTCCGCATTCGAGAGTGCAGGTGACCGCAGCATATCCATGTTCATAAGCCAGCTTTATCAGGTCGTTTCGCCGACGCAAGCTTCGGTTGCATCGAAGGCTTCCGGCTGGCGATACGCGCCAATCGCATCAGCATTGTGGTGGCGGCGACCTGGGCGGCGCGAGATTCAATTCGAGCGCGAAACGTTTTCTTTTGACATTCGTTCTGTTTTCGAAATAATTGAAAATCGCTTCTTCAATTCCAGAATCATAGCGACACGAAAGGCGCCTAAGGCGTGTGCGCGCTGAAAACATACGATATTTTCATCATCGGCGGCGGCATCAACGGTTGCGGCATCGCGCGTGACGCCGCCGGGCGCGGCTTTTCGGTTGGCCTCGCCGAAATGAACGATCTGGCCTCCGGCACGTCCTCGGGCTCGACCAAGCTCATTCACGGCGGGCTGCGCTATCTCGAATATTACGAGTTCCGCCTCGTGCGCGAGGCGCTGATGGAGCGCGAGGTGCTGTGGCGCAACGCGCCGCACATCATCTGGCCGATGCGATTCGTGCTGCCCTTCGCCAAGGGCCTGCGGCCGGCCTGGCTGATCCGGCTCGGCCTGTTCCTCTACGACCATATCGGCGGGCGCAAGCTTCTGCCGGCGACGCGCACGCTGGACATGCGGCGCGACCCTGCCGGCAAGCCGCTGAAGCCGCTGTTCGCCAAGGCTTTCGAATATTCGGACGGCTGGGTCAACGATGCCCGCCTCGTGGTGCTGAACGCCCGCGATGCCGCCGATCGCGGCGCCGACATCCGCACCCGCACCCGGGTGATCGCCGCGCGGCGCGAAGGCGACCGGTGGGCGGTGCTGCTGGAAAACCAGCGCAGCGGCAAGGTCGAGGAGGTGCATGCGCGCCTGCTGGTCAATGCCGGCGGCCCGTGGGTCGACCACGTGCTGTCGGATGTCGTCGGCAAGGCCGGCGTGCATAACGTCCGGCTGGTGCAGGGCAGCCACATCGTCGTGCGCAGGAAGTTCGACGACCCGCGCGCCTATTTCTTCCAGAACAAGGATGGCCGCATCATCTTCGCCATCCCCTATGAGGAAGATTTCACCCTCATCGGCACCACCGATCGCGACTTCGACGGCGATCCCCACGATGTCAGGATCAGCGAGACGGAAACCGACTATCTGTGCGCGGCGGCCAGCGAATATTTCGCCGAGCCCGTGCGCCGCGACGATATCGTCTGGACCTATTCGGCCGTGCGGCCGCTCTATGACGACGGCGCCTCCAAGGCGCAGGAGGCCACGCGCGACTATGTGCTGAAGGCCGATACGGACGCGGGCGCGCCGCTGATCAACGCCTTCGGCGGCAAGATCACCACCTACCGGCGCCTTTCGGAATCGATGCTGGAGAAGATCGAGGCACATCTGGGCAAGCGCGGAAAGCCGTGGACCGCCAATGCGCCCCTGCCCGGCGGCGATTTCTTCGAAACCGGGTTCGAGGAGGAGGCAGCCGACCTGAAACGGGCCTATCCGTTCCTCGACGCAGCGCTCGCCCAGCGGCTGACGCGGCTCTACGGCACGCGGGCGCGTGTATTGCTCGGCGACGCCGCGAAGCTGGAGGACCTTGGCCGCGATTTCGGCGCCGGCCTCCACGAAGCGGAAATCCGGTATCTGGTGCGCCACGAATGGGCCGAGAGCGCCGAGGATATTCTGTGGCGGCGCACCAAGCGCGGCCTGCATATGACGACTGCGCAGATTGCTTCGCTGGAGGAATTCCTGCGCGGCATGAGCGACCGCCAGCACAACGCCGCCGCCGAATAGGAAGAGCGGGAACCGCCCTGCCCCCTATCCCACCGGGCGCGGATGCAGCGGCCGCCCCGTCCCGCATTCGAGCATTCCGGTGTCCCAGCCGCCCAGGTCGGCGGCCGCGCGATAGGTGCTTTCGAGGAACTCCATCAGCGCGCGCTCGGGGTCGCCCGAAAGCCGCACGTCCTCATAGGGCAATATGAACTCTCCGAGCGCGGTGTCGAAGCGCGCGGCGGCCGGCTTCACGCCGGCCTCGGAAAAGCCCTCGGGGGCCGGATAAGCGTAGGAATAGAAGGCGGGATAGTCGACGCCGCCCCCACCCGGCCAGAAACCGGCCGACGACACCTGGTGGCTATAGGCCTCGCACGTCACCTTGTCGGGCAGGGCAGGCACGCCGCCGGGATGCAAGGGAGCCACGCGGCCGGAAAAGCGCGTCACCGCCAGATCGAAGCTGCCCCAGAACAGATGCACCGGGCTGACCTTGCCGAGGAAGCTGGTGCGAAACAGTTTCAGCACGCGGTCCACCTGCACGAGCGCGTGGAAGAAGCGCGAAACCGCCTCCGCGTCATAGGGGCGGACGGCATCGTCCTCCGCGAAGGGCACGCCCCCCGGCACTTCGTTGGGCACGCCGCTGAACTCGGGATTGGCGCCCAGGTCGACCAGGAGCGACCGGAAGCGGCGGTGGAACCCCGCGACGGAGCCGGCAAGCAGCGGCAGGCGGCCGGTGCGCCCGTCGCTCGACATGACGACCAGTTCATGGCCAAGCAGGTCCAGCACCACCTCGATGCCGCCGGCCGGGCCGTCGGGAACCAGCCCGGTGGTGAGGCCGCGGGCGTTCACATAAAAGGTCGCATGCCAGGAATGATTGACCCACGGGGTCCGCGCGAGACGATATTTGCCGACGATCTGGCAATAGAGATGAAGCGCCGAGCAGGTCTCGCTCCAGGCGGTATAGGGGATATCCGGCCACGACGCCTTCATGTGCCACCCATTCGTTGGCGAGCCGCCCGCAACCACGATCTAGGGCGGCAGCGCCGTCCGTCATCGCACAAATGCCGCGCCAAACCGATTTTTCCTGCGCCCTGCCTCTGCACTTCGGCCAGCCGCGCCATAGCTAGTGGCACAAGAGACATGGACCAGAAGGAAATCAGGATGTTCTTGAGGGAAATGACTCCAGCCGAATGCGCCACGGTGCTGTCATCAGCGCGGGTGGGACGGCTGGCCTGCGTCAACGACAACAGGCCTTACGTGGTACCCATCTATTTCGCCTTTGCCGATCACCATCTCTACAGCTTTTCCATGGAAGGAAAGAAAGTCGCATGGATGCGCCAGAACCCGCAGGTCTGCCTGCAGGTCGATTCCATGCGCAACCGCGAATGGCGCAGCGTGATCGTCTATGGCTGCTATGAGGAACTGCCGGACAACGAGCAGTGGCGGAGGGAACGGCGGCATGCCTGGGAGCTGCTGCAGCGCCACGCGAACTGGTGGGAGCCGGGGGCGCTGTCTCCCGCCCAGCAGGCGGCCGGCAGTCGCGCCGGATATCTGTTCTACCGCATCCGTATCGAGAGCCTGAGCGGCAGGGAGGCGGTGGACGAGGATGTCGTGATCGCCTGAGCCGGCATGAGTGACGGAACGCGGGCGGCTGTGTCCTGAGGACGCAGCCGCCATTAAGTGCTTCGCGCACAACAGATTTCTTGCTAGGTGGGCGCAAGTTCAATCATAATGGCTTTGCCGCGCGCGCTGCATTTTCCGAATCAATAACATCCCCGGGGGCTGATGAACGACAACGTATTGCTGACCGTTTTGATCGTTCTTCCGTTCGCAGGCAGCGTTCTCGCGGCCACGTTTCTTCCCAATGCACGCAATTCAGAAGCCTGGCTTGCCGGCGGTGTGGCGCTCGCCTGCCTGATACTCGCCACGATGGCCTACCCGGCAATCGTCGAGCGCGGCATGCTGCGCGCGGAATTCGACTGGATCCCGCAGCTCGGCATCGGCTTCACCCTGCGCATGGACGGCTTCGCCTGGATGTTCGCAACGCTGGTGTCCGGCATCGGCTTCCTGGTCGTGCTCTATGCGCGCTACTACATGTCGCCGGAAGATCCGGTGCCGAGGTTCTTCTCCTTCTTCCTCGCCTTCATGGGCGCCATGCTGGGCGTGGTCATCTCCGGCAATCTCATCCTGCTGGTGTTCTTCTGGGAACTGACCAGCATCTTCTCTTTCCTGCTGATCGGCTACTGGCACCACAATGCCGGCGCGCGCGACGGCGCCCGCATGGCGCTGATTGTGACCGGCATCGGTGGCCTCGGGCTGCTCGCCGGCGTGCTGGTGATCGGCCATATCGTCGGCAGCTACGATCTCGACAAGGTGCTGACCTCGGGCGACCTGATCCGCTCCAGCAGCCTCTACCTCCCCGCGCTGCTGCTGATACTGCTCGGTGCGCTGACCAAGAGCGCGCAGTTTCCCTTCCACTTCTGGCTGCCGAACGCCATGGCCGCGCCGACGCCGGTGTCGGCCTATCTGCATTCGGCGACCATGGTGAAGGCCGGCATCTTCCTGCTGGCGCGGCTGTGGCCGGTGCTTGCGGGCACGCCCGAATGGTTCTGGCTCGTCGGCTTCGCCGGCATGGCCTCGCTGCTGCTCGGGGCATATTTCGCCATCTTCCAGCACGATCTGAAGGGCCTGCTCGCCTATTCGACGATCAGCCATCTCGGCCTCATCACCATGCTGCTCAGTCTCGGCAGCCCGCTTGGTGCCGTGGCGGCGATCTTCCACATGATCAACCATGCGACGTTCAAGGCGTCGCTGTTCATGGCGGCCGGCATCATCGACCATGAGACAGGCACGCGCGACATGCGCAAGCTGGGCGGCCTGTTCCGCTTCATGCCGGTCACCGCGACGCTTGCCATGGTGGCCAGCGCGGCCATGGCCGGCGTGCCGCTGCTCAACGGCTTCCTGTCCAAGGAGATGTTCTTCGCCGAGGCGATCGAGACGCATGCCCTTTCGGTGCTCGACACCGCCGCGCCCTATGTCGCCGTGCTGGCCAGCGCCTTCGCCGTCACCTATTCGATCCGCTTCGTGCATTCGGTGTTCTTTGGCCCCAAGCCGGCGGACCTGCCGCGCAAGCCGCACGAGCCACCGTTCTGGATGCTGTTCCCGATCCTGTTCCTGGTGGTTGCCTGCCTCATCGTCGGCACCGTTCCGGGCCGCACCATCGGGCCCTTCCTGCAGGTGGCCGTCGAATCCGTGCTCGGGCCGCGCACGCCGCAATATAGCCTCTCGGTCTGGCACGGCTTCAACCTGCCGCTGATGATGAGCATGATCGCCCTGGTGGCCGGCGCCCTGCTCTATCTGGCCCTGCGTCGCTATCTCAGGACCTGTCCGGAAGGGCCGCCATTTTTCCGGCTCATCGAGGGTCGCCGCATGTTCGAGCGCGTGCTGGTCACGATCTCGTGGAAGTGGGCGCGCTTCGTGGAAAGCCAGCTCAGCACGCGCCGGCTGCAGCCGCAGCTCAGCCTCATCGTCCTGGCCGCCTTCCTGGCGGCGCTGCTGCCGCTCTATCTCGGCGGCTTCGGGCTGCGCATCGTCAATCTCAGCGCCCTCGACCCCATTCTCGCGCTGGTGTGGCTGACGGGCATGGGCTGCGCCGTCTGCGCCGCCTATCAGGCCAAGTACCATCGCTTCGCGGCGCTCATCCTGCTCGGCGGCGCCGGTCTCGCCACCTGCCTCACTTTCGTGTGGTTCTCGGCCCCCGACCTCGCCCTCACCCAGCTTCTGGTGGAGATCGTGACGACGGTGCTGCTGCTGCTCGGCCTGCGCTGGCTGCCCAAGCGCATCGGCGAGCCGACGACGGAAACGGTGACGCCGCGGATGCGCCTGCGCCGCAATCGCGACTTCTTCATCGCCGTCGCGGCAGGCGTGGGCATGGCGATGCTGTCCTTCGCGGTGATGACGCAGCCCCTGCCCGAGAGCATCGCATCCTACTTCCTCGAGCGCGCCTATACAGAAGGCGGCGGACGCAACGTGGTGAACGTCATCCTCGTCGATTTCCGCAGCTTCGACACGATGGGCGAGATAACCGTGCTGGCGATCGTGGCGCTGTCGGTCTTCGCGCTGCTGCGCCGCTTCCGGCCGGCGCCCGAAAGCGTGGATTCGCCCGAACAGCAGCTCATCCAGAACGCCTATGACGAGGCCGACCCCGACCGCAAGCTCGGCGACACGGTGAGCGATTACCTCTTCGTGCCCGCCGTCATCATGCAGTGGGCCTTCCCGGTCATCATCGTGCTGGCGGTCTACCTGTTCCTGCGTGGCCACGACCTGCCGGGCGGCGGCTTCGCGGCCGGCATCGCCATGGCGGCGGCGTTCATCCTGCAATATATGGCAGCCGGCACGAAATTGGTGGAGGACAGGCTGCGCATCCTGCCGGTGAGCTGGATCGGCCTCGGCCTGCTCACCGCCGTTTCCACCGGCATCGGCTCGTGGCTGTTCGGTTATCCGTTCCTGACGACCCACTCGCGCTATCTCGACCTGCCCTATATCGGCAAGGTGCCGGCGGCCACAGCGCTGCTGTTCGATCTCGGCGTGTTCACGCTGGTGGTCGGCGCCACGGTGCTGATGTTGATCGCGCTGGCCCACCAGTCGATCCGCAGCCTGCGCGCCGCGCGCGCCGCCACGCCTCCGCAGGAGGGCGCGTGATGGAACTTCTGATCGCGATCGCCATCGGCGTGCTGGCCGGCTCCGGCGTGTGGCTGCTGCTCAGGCCCCGCACCTACCAGGTCATCATCGGCCTGTCGCTGATCTCCTATTCGGTCAATCTGTTCATCTTTTCGATGGGCCGGCTGCGCGCCAACGCGCCGCCCGTGCTCAACGGGCAGACGGGCAGCCTCGCCGACTATGCCGATCCCGTGCCGCAGGCGCTGGTTCTCACCGCAATCGTCATCGGCTTCGCCACCACCGCCCTCTTCCTCGTGGTGCTGCTCGCCTCGCGCGGCCTGACCGGCACCGACCATGTGGACGGGAGGGAGCCGCAGTGACCGGCTGGGCGCATCACCTGCTCATCGCGCCGGTCCTGCTGCCGCTGGTGGCGGGCGCGCTGCTGCTGCTCTACGACGAGCGCCGGCAGTTCCTGAAAGGCGTCATCAACCTGATCTCGACGCTGGCGATGCTGTGCGTGGCGATTACGCTGCTGCGCTTCGCCGACGGCCCGGCCACCGGCGTCTACCAGCTCGGCAACTGGCCGGCACCCTTCGGCATCGTGCTGGTGCTCGACAGGCTGACGGCGCTGATGCTGGTGCTGACGAGCGTGCTGGCGACGACCTCGCTGATCTTCTCGCTCGCGCGCTGGCACAAGGCGGGCGCCTATTTCCACACGCTGTTCCAGCTTCTGCTAATGGGCGTGAACGGCGCGGTGCTGACCGGCGACCTGTTCAACCTCTTCGTCTTCTTCGAGGTCATGCTGGCCGCATCCTACGGCCTCGTGCTGCACGGCTCCGGCCCGCAACGCGTCCGGGCCGGGCTGCACTACATCGTGGTCAACCTCTCGGCTTCCTTCCTGTTCCTGATCGGCGTGGCGTTGATCTACGGCGTCACCGGCACCCTGAACATGGCCGACCTCGCCACCAGAATTCCCGCAGTCACCGGCAACGACCGGCTACTGCTGGAGGCCGGCGCGGCGGTGCTGGGCATCGCCTTCCTCATCAAGGCGGGCATGTGGCCGCTGTCCTTCTCGCTGCTCAATGCCTATACGGTGGCCGCTGCGCCCGTGGCGGCGATCTTCGCCATTCTCAGCAAAGTCGGCATCTATGTGCTGCTGCGCCTGTCGCCGCTGTTCTTCGGCGCGGAGGCCGGCGCCTCCGCCGGCTTCGGCAGCAGCCTGCTCCTGATCGGCGGCATGGCAACCTTGACCTATGGCATGATCGGCGTGCTGGCCTCCCAGGCGATGACGCGGCTTGCCGCCTACAGCGTGCTGGTATCCTCCGGCACGCTGCTCGCCACCATCGGCCTCTCCAATGCCGGCGTCACCGGCGGGGCGCTGTTCTACCTGGTCAGCTCGACGCTGACCGTCAGCGCCTTCTTCCTGCTGATCGAGCTGATCGAGCGCGGCCAGGACCCGGTCGCGGGCGTGCTGGCCGTCACGGCCGAAGCCTTCGGTGACGAAGACGAGGACGAAAAGGAAGACGAGATCGGCGTGGCCCTACCCGGCACGCTGGCGATCCTCGGCGTCTGCTTCGGCGGTTGCGGCATCCTGCTCGCGGGCCTGCCGCCGCTCTCGGGCTTCATCGCCAAGCTTTCCATGCTGGTGGCGCTTTTCAGCCCGGGTGAAACCGGCACCGGCATTTCCGCCACGACCTGGATCTTCACCGCCCTGCTCATCCTTTCGGGCCTGTCGGCGCTGCTAGCCATGTCGCGCGTCGGCATTCGCGTGTTCTGGGCCCCGATCGAGGCAACCGTGCCGCGGGTGCTGATCGTCGAGGTCGTGCCCATCGTGCTGCTGCTGGTGCTGACGCTCGCGCTGACGATCCGGGGCGGCCCGGTGATGCGCTATATGGACGACACGGCGCGCGCCCTCTACACGCCCGCCAACTATATCCACGATGTGCTCTCCGCGCCTCCCGTTCCGCCCCGGCGGGAAGGAGGTGCGCATTGAGCCGGTTGCTGCCATATCCGCTGCTCACCGCATCGCTGCTGGTGATGTGGGTGCTGCTCAACGGCCTGTCGCTGGGCCATGTGCTGCTGGGCGCGGTGATCGCTGTCGCCGCCGCCAACATCATGGCGGCGCTTCAGCCGAGCAAGCCGAAGCTGCGGCGCTGGACGCGCATCCCGCAGCTCATCGCCATCGTCGTCGTCGACATATTGCGCTCCAATATCGCGGTGGCGGGGCTGATCCTGCGGCAGAAGCATGTGCGGCGGGTTTCCGGCTTCATCACCGTGCCGCTCGATCTGCGCGACCGCACGGGCCTTTCCGTGCTGGCCTGCATCGTCACCAGCACGCCAGGCACCGCCTGGGTGGAATATGATTCCGCACGCAGCACGCTGCTGCTGCACGTTTTCGACCTCGTCGACGAGGCGCAGTGGATCGATCTCATCAAGAACCGCTACGAGCGCCTGCTGATGGAGATATTCGAATGAGCGCCGTGATATTGTTCTGGTCGCTGCTGGTCGCGCAGATATTGCTGGCCATCGCCATGGGCATCGCCGCCTACCGCATGATTCGGGGGCCGCGCGCGCAGGACCGCATCCTCAGCCTCGACGCGCTCTATGTGAACGCCATGCTGCTTCTGCTGGTGTTCGGCATCAGGACCGGCAGCACGCTCTATTTCGAGATCGCGCTGGTGATCTCGCTGCTCGGCTTCGTATCCACGGTGGCGCTGGCGAAATTCCTCATGCGCGGCGAGGTGATCGAATGAGCCATGCCGACATCCCGGTCTGGGCCGCGGTGCTGACGGCCTTTTTCGTGCTGGTGGGCGCGGGCTTCACCGTCATCGGCGCGCTCGGGCTGCTGCGGCTGAAAACCTTCTACGAGCGCATGCATGCGCCCACGCTGGGCAGCACCTGGGGCGCCGCCGGCGTGCTGATCGGCTCCATCATCTTCTTTTCGACGCTGCAGTCGCGCCCCGTGCTGCACGAGGCGCTGATCGCGGTGTTCGTGACGGTCACGACGCCGGTCACGCTGATGCTGCTTGCGCGCGCGGCACTCTACCGCGACCGCGCCGAGCGCAGCCCGGACGTGCCGGGGCAGGCTTCCGCGCAGCCTGCCGACGAACAATAGCAGCGGCCTTCACGGCCGAAGCCGGGCAATGGTTCCGGTTACGGCACGCGGGCACGGCGGCAGTCAATCGATGGGAAAAGCCATGCGGCCGGCGGGACGCCGCGTCGAGCGGATATGCGCCTGGCGCAGCAGTCTCAATATATCGTCGCGCCGGACGCCATCGCGCGCCATGACCTGCCGAATGATGGGTTCATTCAGCAATTCCTCCAGGGTCGTCTCGTAAGGAACCTGCATTCTCGCCTCCGAATCGTGCCGCCAAACACGGGCGAAAGGTGCCCGCCTTCGATGACGCGCCAATGTCTCGCGGATGGCGAAAAAGGGGCAAAGCAAGGAAGCCCGGGACTGTTGCACGAAGGGCACGCTCAAGCCTCCCGAAAGCGCCCGGCGCGGGCCTGCACAGCAGGTTTAGCAGGCGAGAGCGGTTCCGGGTCTTACGGAATCGCCGGAACCGCTCTATCTATTTGTTTTTACGCATTTGCGGACGCAAAACCGCTTCGCACTTTTGCTGGAAATGCTCAAGTCGTCAGCCACCGTATTCGATGATTTCGAGCCCGGCATTGTAGTCGGTCGCGTAGATCAGGCCATTGGCATCGACGAACACGTCGGCCGACTGGATGACCCTGGGCCGGCCGGGGCGCCTGTCGGTCATGGTGCGCGGCGCGGCCGGCACGAGCGCGCCGGTCTCGACCGGTTGATAGGGGTTGGAGATATCGAAGGCGCGAATGCCCGCATTCTGCCAGGTGGCAAAGACCAGCGTGTCGGAAACGAAAGAGCCGGGCCGGTTTTCGTGCAGATTGTGCGGGCCGAAATGGCCACCCTTCGCGACATAGTCGGCTTCCGAGGGGATGGGAAAGGTGGAAATGCTGATCGGATTCGACGGCACGCGGATATCGAAGACCCAAGTGTGCTTGCGCCCGTCCTCCTCATTGTCCAGCACGGCCTCGTCGGCCACGACCAGCAGGCCGCGATCGACCAGCGGCAGCGGCGAATGCGTGCCACCGCCGTAGGGCGGGCACCAGTTATGGTGCTTGATGAGTTTCGGCGCGGCATGGTCGGAAATGTCGAGCAATGTCAGGCCACCGTCGCGCCAGCAGGCATAGGCGGTGTCGCCATGCACCAGCGCGTGGTGCAGCGCCCAGCGCCGGCCTTCCGGCGCGGCCAGCACCTCGCCGGCGGCCTTGTTCATGCCCGGCAGCCACCAGCGGCCGACGAGCTGCGGCTTCGTCGGGTCGGCCATGTCGATGGTGACGAAGATGTAGTCGGTGAAGCCGTCGAGCAACGCCGAGGCATAAGCGTAGCGCCCGCCCACATACCAGAGCCGGTGGAAGCCGATGCCGTCGACATCGAGCTGACCGATCCTGCGCGGCCTGTCGGGCGTCGAGATGTCATAGACGGTCATGCCCGCCGTCCAGGCGCGCTTGCGCCCGCTGCCGGCAACCGTGTCGCCGACCGATTTCGTGTAATAGACCTTCTCGTCGGTGAAGGTTTCGACGTCGGCAAACAGGTCGAGCGCGTTGATGACCAGCAGCAGGTCGCCGCTCGTCTGCAAATGGATGTTCCAGGTATTCGCCGGCGCGGGAATATAGGTTACCTCGCCCGGCTTCCTCGGGTCCCGCACGTCGATGATGGAAAAGCCTTGCGACCAGGGGTGCCCGACATAGGCATGGCCGCGATGCACCATGAGCTGCAGACCGTCGCCCCGGCCGCCGATGTCGGAATGGCCGATCAGCTTCATGTTGCGGGCATAGTCTGGTTTCAGGAGGTCGGTCATGGGCGTCGGGGTCCTGCTCGATGTGGAAAGGGCGCGACCTGTGCCGCGCCCCGGTGGTCCTATCGGTTATTTCGGAGCCGGAATCCAGTTGGCGGTCGCCGCGTCGCTCTTGCGGAAGGCCGGGAACTTTTCCTGCAACTCCTCGATGGTGCCGATGTTGTTGCCGACCAGATCGTCGCGGGTCACCAGCGTCGGCTGCAGCAGCACCGAGCGGCCGGGGAACTCGCCGGCGATATCCTTGGAAACGGCCCGCACGGCCACCTCGCCGACCACCGCGGCATTGGTCGCGGCGGTGGCCACCCAGGCGCTGTCCGGCTCGGTCATGAGCTGAATGTCGGCGGTCGAGGTGTCGACGCCGTAGATCTTGACGTTGCCCGCGACGCCCAGCTCGTCGATGGCGAGCTTGACGCCCTTGGCGAATTCGTCCCAGGGCGTGAAGATCACCGAGATGTCCGGGTTGGCGCGCAGCACGGCCTTGGTCTGGTCGGCGACGGAGGCCGGAACGGTGTCGTTCACCACGCCCCACACGGCCTTTTCGGTGAGGTTGTGCTTCTCGACGAATTCCTTCCACACGGCGTAGCGGCGGTCGAGCGGGGCGAAGCCGGCGACATAGACAGCGCCGCCGACGAAGCCGTCGCCCTTGTCCTTGATCGCCTGTTCGAGCACCAGGCGAGCCATGTCCTTGTCGCTCTGCTCGATCTGCGGGATCTGCGGGTTTTCGAGATCGACGTCATAGGCCACGACCTTGATGCCGGCGTCGAGCGCCTTCTGCGCCACGTCCTTCAGCACTTCCGGGCGGCCGTTGTTGATGATGATGCCCTGTACGCCCAGATTGATCGCCTGTTCGACGAGGCTGCGCTGGGTGTCGTTGTCGTTGCGCGCCTGCGAAACGGTCAGCTCCACGCCGAGCGCCTCGGCCTGGCGCTTCACGCCCGCCTCGAAGGCCTGCAGCCAGTCGCCGCCGCCGAGGAAGCTGACGACGGCGATTTTCACGCCGCCCTTGTCGAAGGGCGCCGGTGCGCCCTCGATGCCGGCCGCGAGCGTCTGGCCCGCGAAAAGTGCGGTGGCCACCACGGCCCCCGCCAGCGACTTCAGTAGTCTGTTCATGATTTCTCCCATCCCTGGATGTGGTTGCCTGAAATGTTGTCGTCAGGATTTCTTGCGGCTGGCGCCATAGGTGAGGCCGAGCGCCCCCACCAGCACCGCGCCCTTGACGAAATCCTGCGCGTAATAGGGTGCATTCAGCATGGTGAGGCCATTGAGCAGCACGCCGACGAAGACGGCGCCGACGATGGTGCCGAAGACGTTGGGCCGGCGCAGGCCGAGCACCGCAAAGCCGATGAGCGCAGCCGCCACCGAATCCATCAGCAGCGAGGCGCCGGAGGACACATCGCCACGCCCCACGCGCGCGGCCACCACGATGCCGCCGAGCGCGGCGAGCGTGCCGGAAATGACATAGGCCAGCGTCTTCAGCCGATCGGTCGAGGCGCCGGCAAGACGCGTGGCAAGCTCATTGCCGCCGGTGGCGAACAGCAGACGGCCGATGCGCGTGCGCTCGGTAAGTACGAACAGCACCACGGCCACGGTCAGCATGATGATGACCGGCACCGGCACGACGCCGAACAGGCTGGTGCGGCCGATCATCAGGAACAGGGGGTCGTATTTGCCGGTTGCGGTCGATCCGTCGGGCAGGATCAGCCCGGCCGAAATGGAGCGTCCGGCGGTGGGAATGAGCTGAAGGCCGGTGAGCAGGAACATCATGGAAAGCGTTGCGAGCAGGTCCGGCACTTTCAGGCGCACCACCAGAAAGGCGTTGGCAAGGCCGACGAGCGCGCCGAAAGCCAGCACCAGCGGCACCGTGACCCAGACCCCGAAACCCCAGACGATCATGATGTAGCTCGCCGCCATGACGCTGGAGGCGGCGACCGCGCCGATCGACAGGTCGAAGCCGCCGACGGCGAGCGTCACGGTCACGCCGGCGCCCAGGATGGCCACCACCGACACGGCCTGCAAGATGCTCATCAGGTTGTTGATGTTGATGAAGGCCGGCTGCGCGAGCGTGAAGCCGACCACCAGCAGCGCCAGCAGGATGAAGACCGCCCCGCGCCGCAGGAAGTCGCGCAGCCTGTCGCCGTCGTCGGTTGCCTTGCCGGTCGTGTGCTGTTGGGCGCTCATGAAACTGTTTCCTGTAGGGATTCCATGCCCTCGACCCGCTCGGGCAGGAGCGTGTGCCGGTCGAGAACCAGAACGCGATCGGCCACCTCGATCGCTTCCTCGTGGTCGGATGTGGCGATCAGCGTCGCCCGGTCCGACCGGCTGCGGATGGCCTTGATGATGTCGTAGCGGGCGCCGACATCGACGCCCTGAAAAGGTTCGTCGAGCAGCAGGAGGCGGCTCGGCTCGGCCTCCCAGCGAGCCAGCACCACCTTTTGCTGATTGCCGCCGGAAAGGGTCCAGACCGAGGCGTCCGGGCCGGAGGCTTTGATGCCCAGCCGGTCGATGGCCGTGTCGGCCTGCCGGCGTTCGCGGCCTCCGAGGAGAAAGCCGGAAGGATACCAGCGGCCCAGATGCGGCAGGCTGATCGTGGCTGCGATGGATTCGCCCGGCCAGCCGGCCGGCATCAGCGAGGAGCGGTGGCGGTCTTCCGCCGCCATCGCCACGCCGGCCTCGATCGCGTCGTGCGGCGTCCGCGGCGCGTAGGGCCTGCCGTCGAGCCGCATGCCGCCGCCCGCCAACCGTCCGGCACCGAAGATCGCCGACAGAAGCCGGCTCTTGCCGGCGCCCAGAACGCCGGTGACCGCGACGACCTCGCCCTCGCGCAGCAGCAGGTCGAAGGGCTCGCTCGACGGCAACAGCCGCACGCCCGTCAGTTCCAGCACCGGCCTGGAGGCGATTGTCCGCGCCCCCGCGCGCGCCGAGGCCAGCGGCCGGCCGATCATGGTTTCGATGGCTGCGTCGAAGTCGATGGGCCGGGCGAAGCTTGCCACGTCCCTGCCGCCGCGCAGCACCACCACGCGGTCGGCCAGCGCGGCAAGATCGGCGGTGCGGTGGGAAATATAGAGGATCGCCATGCCGCGCCGCTTCAGCCCGAGCAGGATTTCGTAGAGCCGGCGGGATTCGCTCAGCGAAAGGCTCGCGGTCGGCTCGTCCAGAATGAGCAGTTCGGCCTTGTGGCTCAGCGCCCGCGCGATCGCCACAAGCTGGCGGTCGGCGGCCGGCAGGTCGGCAAAATCGCGATCCACGGGCAGGTTGAAGCCGGCCTCGTCCAGCATGGCCCGCGCCTCGCGGCGGATGCGGGCGCTGGAGACGAAGAAGGGCTGGCGCCTGTCCACGAAGCGGTTGAGCATCAGGGCATCCGCGACCGTCAGGCCGGGAATGCCGACAAGATCGGTGGATTGGTGGACGGTGACGATGCCGGCATTGGCCGCCTCGACCGGCGATGCCGGCGCATAGGGCCGGCCCTTGAAGGTCATCAAGCCGGAATCGGCCGGAAACAGGCCCGACAGGATTTTCACCAGCGTCGACTTGCCCGCGCCGTTGGCGCCCATCAGCGCCACGATCTCGCCTGCCTCGACGGTCAGCGACGCACCAGCCAGGGCCCGGGTGGACCCGAAGGAGCGTGAAATGTTCTGGGCGTCGAGGAGCGGCATTGCTGAAGCTTCAAACGATAAAATCGCCTCTGCTGGTAGCGCAGGCCGCCAGACAAGCAAGAAAATTATTTCCTTCCCGCTTGCTCCGGAAAGAATTGTGTTCTTTCCGCTCGTTCTGCCCCACCCCAGAGCGCGGATGAGTGTTAATCCATAACCGGCTGCGCGGCCAGCATCCATGTCGACACCCCGCTGCGCCTTGCCCGGCCGGGAGGAACGTGGTGTGCTTTGCGACAGGGCCGACTGCCCGTTCGCTTGTAGGATTCCGATCCTCATCAGGAGGCGCGCGCTTCATGGGAAATCTCGCCAGCGTCATCATGGAACGATGGTCGAGCGCATGGCGCGACGTGCTGGCGTCCTCGGTGGCCGGTGCCATCGCCTGGGCGATAGCCCAGAAGCTGTTCGGCCATCCATTTCCCATCTTCGCCGCCATCGTGGCGCTGGTCTGCCTCGCGCCCGGCCTGCCCAGCCATGCGCGCCAGGCCCTGGGACTGCTGGTGGGCGTCGGCATCGGCATCCTCATCGGCGAGGTGGCGTTGAACGTGGACGGCAGCCTGCCCGTGTTGCGCGGCTCGATCGCGACCTTCATCGCCATGATGCTCGCCTCGTCGTTCGGCCTCGGGCCGGTGGTGCCGATCCAGGCCGGAGTGTCGGTCATACTGGTGCTGGTGATGGGGCCCGCGACGGCGGGCTATGTGAGGCTGCTGGATTCCTGCGTGGGTATCGTGGTGGCGTTGGTGTTCAGCCAGTTTCTGGTGACGCCCGACCCTGTCGGCATGGTGAAGCAATCGGTGGAGAAGCTGCTGGGCGATCTTGCCGCCGGCTTCAGCGGCAGCGCCGACGCGCTGGCGCGCTCCGACCTGGCCACCGCGCAGGCGGCGAGGGACAAGTTCTCGGCCGCGCACGACAGCCTGAACGCCCTGGCTTCAAGCATAGGCTGGGCACGCCATGCCGCCCGCTGGTCGCTGCGTGGACGCATGTCCGCGGCCCGGATCGGCGAACTGGCGGCCCGCTACGACCGGCGCTCGATCAGGCTCTATGCCAGCGGCCTGCTGTTCGGGGAGGCTTTGGCGAACGCGCTGCGCAAGAACGAGGCGCCCATCCCGCCAGGGCTGGAGAAGCGGGTGCGGGAAACGGCCAGGCTCTGCGAACTGTTGGCCTCGGGCAAGACGCCCGGAAGCCTTGCTGCGCCACCGGATATCCCGGTGGACGATCTTCCGCAGAGCTGGCGTATCTGCGTGGATCGCCTGGCTACCGCGGAAGATGCGTTGCGAACCTTTGCAGTCACGTCCCCCGAAAATGGTGCTCAGTGACTGGTGGAGGCGCCGGACCCGACCTTTATGTGGCGGGTGCGCTCCTTGGCTGCATTCTTCGGCAGGGTGATCGTCAGCACGCCATCGACGACATGGGCGTGGACCTGATCGGCATTGATGGACTGTGGAAGCCGGATCGAGCGCTGGAACTGGCCGAATGAACGCTCGACGAAGTGATAATTCTCCTTGTCTTCCTTCTTTTCCATCTTCTTCTCGCCGCGAATGGTCAGGATATCGTCGTCCAGGGTGACGTCGACATCCTTCTCGGCGACGCCGGGCAGGTCGGCGGTGATACGGATTTCGTTCTCGGTCTCGGATACGTTGATCTGCGGGATGATCATCCCGCCCTCCTCGCGCTCCATGGCGGGCAATCTCGAGCCGTGGAACACCTCATCGAACAACCTGTTCATGCCTTGCTGGAGGGACATGAACGGATCACTGCTCATCATGTTGCTGCCGCTGAGGGGCATTAGCGAACGACGCGCCATGGTTGGAACTCCTTCATTCCTCAAGAAAGCCGGCCACCGTCGGGTTGCGTACGTTTCCGGCCGCCGGCCACAGAGCCGGATTTGCTTGCTTGCGCAGCCTGGGTGCACTTCGGAGTTAGGGCGTGCAATCCGGACGAAAAGCCTCCGGCGCGCTCATTTGAATCTTTTCCGGCGAAGCCGTGGAGCAGCGGCCAAAGCCGCCGCGCGCCTTCAGATCATCGGCAGGCTGCCGGGCCGGCGACCACGCGGAAAGGCCCGGTCGATGCGGGCAATGTCGTCGTCGCTCAAGGTCAGATCGCCTGCCGCCGCGTTGTCGGCGGCATGGCCTGCGCGAGACGCCTTCGGGATGGCGACGACCGAAGCGTCGCGGGTCAGGAACGCCAACGCCACCTGCCTCGGCGTTGCGCCATGCGCCTTGCCGATCTCGGCCAGCACCCGCCCTCCCGCCGACGCCTCGGCCGGAAACTGGTCGTGGCCGAAGGGGCTGTAGGCAACGACGGTGACACCGCGCGCGGCGCACCAGGGCAGCACGCCGTGCTCGATGGCGCGTTCCCGCAGATGATAGAGAACCTGGTTGCAGGCAATGCGGCCCTCGCCCGCGACGGCCAGCGCCTCGTCGAGATCGTCCACGTCGAAATTGCTGACGCCCCAGGACAGTATCTTGCCAGCCGCGCGCAGATCCTCGAAGGCACGGAAGGTCTCCTCCAGCGGGTAGCGGCCGCGCCAATGCAGCAGATAGCAGTCGAGCCTGTCGGTCCCGAGCCTTTTCAGCGAACGCTCGCAGGCCGCCAGCGTGCCCGCGTGGGACGCATTGCCCGGCAGCACCTTGGAGACGACGAAAACCTCGTCGCGCCGCCCGCGCATCGCCTCGGCGACGACGGGTTCGGCATCGCCATACATTTCGGCGGTATCGATATGGGTCATGCCGAGGTCGATGCCCCGGCGCAGCGCCTCGACCGCCGCCTTGCGGTCGCCTTCGTCGATATACCAGGTGCCCTGCCCGATCCTGGAAATCGCGCGGCCGGTGCGGCCGAACTGGTGGTGCTGCATGGCGGTCTCCCGTTCTCTTCCGATCGAAGGTTGCGGGACATCTTAAGGCGCGGAAGGCAAAAGTGTATGCCGCCGGCGACTTATCCGGTGAAGGCCAGCGTCACCACGCCGCCCGCCACGATCGCCGCCGAGGCCAAGCGGCCCAGCCAGGGCCGCTCGCCGAACAGCAGCAGCCCGATCAGCGCCGCGATGATGACGCTGGATTCGCGCACCGCCGACACCGCGCCCAGCGGGGCGATCGTCTTGGCGTAGATGACGAGGCCGTAGGCGGTCACCGCGCAGATGCCTCCGACCATGCCGATGCGGAAAGTGCGCCAGTCGACTCTGTGCGATCCGGCCCAGCGGCGCGACAGCACGAACAGCGTGACAGGGATTTCCAGCAGGAACAGCCAGCCCATATAGCCGAACGGGCTTTGCGACAGCCGCACGCCGACGCCGTCGAGGACCGAGTAGCAGGCGATGATGATGCCGGTGGTGGTCGCGGCAAGCACCGCGCGCGGATCGGCATGGGCAGCGCCCCGCTGCAGCGCAAGAAAGCCGATGCCCACGGAAATCGCGATCAGGCCGGCCCAGCCTTGCGGCGACAGCGTCTCGCCAATCATCAGATAGGCGCCGATGGCGACGAGCAGCGGCGCAAGCCCGCGCGAGATGGGATAGACCTGGCTCAGGTCGCCCAGCCGGTAGGCCTGGAACAGGAGCACATAGTAGCCATAGTGGATCATCGTCGAGGTGACGATATAGGGCCAGCTTTCAGGCGCGGGCACGGGCGCGAAGCAGACCAGCGACAGCCCCAGCAGGGCATGCATGAAAGACACGGCCGCCAGCACAACCGCGCGGTCGCTTGCGGCCTTCACGATCGCATTCCAACTGGCATGCAGGAAGGCGGCGGCAAGAACAATGACGAGCGCGAAACCGTGCACGGGCCTATTCCGGGTGAACCCGGCCTTCGAGACGCCTGTGCGGTGGTTTCCGGCTTGCGGTCAAAATAGCTTTCCATCCCATCATTCCCGTTCGTTAGCCGGGAAAGAGTGAGTCGGTTAGGTCCACGGGGCGGAAAAAGTCCCGGCGTTGGCACAGCCTGTCCCGCGATCGATGCCGGCGGGCAGTTCGAGGCGGGCTGGCCCTGGCAATCATTGCCCGATGGTGGCCCATTCCCTTCGATGAGGGGACGAGAGAGAAAAACAGGTTCGTCCGCGACGGCAGACTTTTGCACAGTTGGCGTCGGACGAACTTTTATGGCAAAAGCCTTACGCGTTTCGACGCAACGTTAAAATTCAGCTCCAAAGAAGGAACAATGATGTCCGAAGACAGTCTTCTCGATAACGCACTCGTTCGGCTCGACGAGGCCGCCGCGCATCTGAACATCGACGCCGATGTCATCGAGAAACTGAAATTCCCGCGTGAGACTACCAAAGTTCGCCTGATGATCCGAATGGACGACGGATCACGAAAATCGTTCCTGGCATGGCGATGCCGATATGACGACACGCGCGGGCCCACCAAGGGCGGCATCCGCTACCATCCCGATGCGACGATCGACGAGGTCGAGACACTGGCCTTCTGGATGACCTTCAAATGCGCGGTGATGAACCTGCCCTATGGCGGCGGCAAGGGCGCCGTGCAGGTCGATCCGCGCAAGCTCTCCAAGGCCGAGCTGGAGCGCCTGTCGCGCGCCTATATCCAGGCGTTCGCCCGCATCATCGGCCCCGACCGCGACATTCCGGCGCCGGACGTCTACACCAATTCCATGATCATGGGCTGGATGGCCGACGAATATGCGCAGATCGTCGGTCAGGCCGAGCCGGCCGTCATCACCGGCAAGCCGATCGCCCTGGGCGGTTCGCTCGGGCGCGGCGACGCCACGGCGCGCGGCGGCTACTACCTCGTGCGCCATCTCGCCAAGGACCTGGGGCTTGCCGCCAGCATGCGCGTGGCCGTTCAGGGCTTCGGCAATGCCGGCCAGCACATCGCCCGCCTGCTCGCGGAGGACGGCCACAAGATCGTTGCCGTTTCGGACTCCGAAGGCGCGGTCTTCGCTGCCGGCGGCCTTGACCTCGACGCCTTGTTCGCCGCCAAGAACGACGGACGCTCGGTCGTCTCCACCGCCGGCAAGAACGGCCACACGGCACTTTCGGCGGACGACCTCGTCGGCGTCGACTGCGAGCTGCTGGTGCCGGCCGCGCTGGAGAACATGATCCACGAGGACAACGCCGCGTCGGTGAAGGCCAAGCTGGTGCTGGAGCTCGCCAACGGCCCGGTGACGCCGGAAGCCGACGAGATCCTGGCGAAAAACGGCGTGGTCGTCCTGCCCGACATACTGGCCAATGCCGGCGGCGTCACGGTCTCCTATTTCGAGTGGGTGCAGAACCGTCAGGGCTATTACTGGACGGTCGAGGAAATTCATGTGCGCCTGCGCACCATCATGGAGCGCGAGGGACAGGCGATCTGGGACATTTCCCGCGAGAAGAGCGTCACCATGCGCACCGCCGCCTACGTGCATGCGCTGAGCCGTCTTGCCGAGGCGATCGAGGCCCACGGCACGCAGAACTTCTTCATAAGCTGAACGGCTCGAGGGGGTGCGATAGTGCCCCCTTTTTCCGCCATCGGGCACGGCAGCTCCCATTCCGCGGGGCGATGGGGCAATTTCACCCGGCCCGCGCCGTCTCGCCGCTTTCCTTCATCAGCCGGTCCAGATGCATGCGGATATGGGCGGCTTCGGCAGGCGTGTTGGCCAGAGCGATGGCGCGGTCGAACGCGCAGCGTGCCTCGGCCGCACGGCCAAGCTGCATGAGCAGATAGCCCTTCATTCCGAAGAAATAGAAATAGCCCGACAGGCGCTCCTCCAGCGGTTCGATCATCGCCAGTGCGGCCTGCGGCCCGCGCACCTTGGCGACCGCGACGGCACGGTTCAGCGTCACCACCGGCGACGGCTCCTGCCGTTCCAGCATGGTATAGAGCAATTCGATTTCGGCCCAATCGGTGTCTTCCGGCCTCGGCGCGCGCGCATGCAGGGCGGCTATCGCCGCCTGCAGCAGATATGGCCCCGGCTGGCCGTGGCGCATCGCCTTGTCGATCAGCGCCAGCCCTTCGGCGATCATGGCCCTGTTCCACAGGCCACGGTCCTGATCTTCCAGCAGGATGATCGAGCCGTCGGCATCGAAGCGGGCGGCGGAGCGCGCGTGCTGGAGCAGGAGCAATGCCGTCAGCCCCATGATTTCGGGCTCGGTCGGAAACAGCCTCAGCAACAGCCGGGCAAGGCGGATCGCCTCGTCGCACAGCGGCGCACGCTGGTCGGTTTCACCGATGCCGGCCGAATAGCCTTCGTTGAAGACGAGGTAGATCATGGCCGCCACGGCCGCCAGCCGCTGCGAGCGCTCCACCGCGCCCGGTGCCTCATAGGGCACGGTGGCGCGGGCAATGCGCGCCTTGGCCCGCGTGATGCGCTGTTCCATCGCCGCCTCGCCGACGAGGAAGGCGCGCGCGATCTGCTTCACGCTGAGTCCCGAGACGATGCGCAGCGCCAGCGCCACCTGCTGCGTGGCGGGCAGCTCGGGATGACAGCAGATGAACATCAGCCGCAAGATGTCGTCGCGATAATCGGCGCCGTCCAGCCGCTCGACCATCGGCGTCTCGACATCGTCGAGGTCCGACACCGTCTCTTCCGGCGGCATCGGCGCCTGCTTGGCCCGCCGCCGCACCGCGTCGATGCCGGTGTTGCGACCGACGAAGATCAGCCAGGCGGCGGGATCGCGCGGCGGGCCGTTCACCGGCCAGTTCTTCAGCGCCCGCAGGCATGCCTCCTGGAACGCTTCCTCCGCCGCGTCGAGATCGCGGAAATAGCGGAGGAGGGCACCGACGACCTGCGGCCGGGCCGCCGTCAATGCGTCGTCTATCCAGGAGGGATCCGTGGTCATGTGGTCAAGGCTCCGGGTCTGAAGATGCTGACGGGCCGGATTTCATAGGCGCCCGGGCCGCGATTGGCGGCCTGCAATTCCTTGGCGATCTCCAGCGCCTCGTCGAGCGTTTCGCAATCGACGACATAGAAACCCAGGAATTGCTCCTTGGTTTCGGCGAAGGGTCCGTCGATCACCAGCGGGCCGTCGCGGCCCTTACGCAGCGTGGTGGCGGCTGTGGTCGGCAAGAGCCGCACGACAGGGCCGAGCTTGCCGGCCCTGGCCACCTTTTCCTGCACCGCGCCCAGCCGGGCCATTACCTCGTCGTCTTCCTGCCTGGTCCAGGAACCGACCACGTCTTCGGAATTGTAGCAAAGGATTGCGTAGAGCACCGTGTCCTCCGTCTCATGTGAATGACGCATGAGTAACGCAATTGCCGACAGGGTGCCGAACGAAATCTTCGACCCACGAAAAACGCCAGCCGAGTTTCTTGGGCCGGCGTCGATCTTCTGTCCAAAGGCGATGGGGCGGGCTATTTCCGCTTCATCGCCTCCAGCAGCGCGGCACCGAAGGCGCCCTGCGAGGCACCGCCGCCTTTCTGCTGCGGAGCCGGTTTGAACGACTTGCCGCCCCCGCGGCTCTGCGAACGGTCGTCGCGCGAGCCGCCGCCCGGGCGCGCGCCCGCGCCGTCGTCATGCTTGCGCATCGACAGGCCGATGCGGTTGCGCTTGATGTCCACATCGACCACGCGCACCTTCACCACGTCGCCGGCCTTCACCACCTCATGCGCGTCCTTCACGAAGCGGTCGGCAAGCTGCGACAGGTGCACGAGACCGTCCTGATGCACGCCGATATCGACGAAAGCGCCGAAGGCGGCCACGTTGGTCACGGTGCCTTCAAGCATCATGCCGGGCTTCAGGTCCTTGATGTCGTCGATGCCGTCGGCGAAGGTCGCGGTCCTGAATTCCGGGCGCGGGTCGCGGCCGGGCTTTTCCAGCTCGGCGATGATGTCGCGCACGGTCGGCAGGCCGAAGCGCTCGTCCACGAAAGCGCGCGGGTCGAGCGCCTTGAGCGCGGCACTGTCACCCATCAGCGCACGCAGGTCGCGGCCGCAGGCGGCGACGATCTTCTTGGCCACGCCATAGGCTTCCGGGTGCACGGCGGACGCATCCAGCGGCTCGGCGCCGTTGGGAATGCGCAGGAAGCCGGCGCATTGCTCGAAGGTGCGCTGGCCGAGCCGGCTGACCTTGAGCAGATCCTTGCGGCTGGCGAAGGGGCCATTGGCGTCGCGATGCGCAACGACGGCTTCCGCCAGCGAGGCGCCGAGGCCGGAAACTCGCGCCAGCAGCGCCGCGGACGCCGTGTTGAGGTCCACGCCCACCGCGTTCACCGCATCCTCCACCACCGCGTCCAGCGAGCGGGCCAGGCGGTACTGGTCGACGTCGTGCTGGTACTGGCCGACGCCGATGGATTTCGGCTCGATCTTGACCAGCTCGGCCAGCGGGTCCTGCAGGCGGCGCGCGATCGACACAGCGCCGCGCAGCGACACGTCGAGCCCGGGAAATTCGGCGGCGGCCGTTTCGGAGGCCGAATAGACCGAGGCGCCGGCCTCGCTGACGATGACTTTCAACGGCTTGGGCGCGGGCATGGCGGCCAGCATGTCGGCAACCAGCTTTTCGGTCTCGCGGCTGCCCGTGCCGTTGCCGATGGCGACCAGCTCGACCTTGTGCTTGCGAATGAGGCCCGCCAATTCGGCCTGGGTGCCGCGCACGTCGTTCCGGGGCGGGAAGGGATAGACGGTCGTGGTGTCCAGCAGCTTGCCGGTCTGGTCGACCACGGCGACCTTGACGCCGGTGCGGATGCCCGGGTCGAGCCCCATCGTGGCGCGCGAGCCGGCGGGGGCCGCCAGCAGCAAATCCTTCAGGTTGCGCGCAAAGACGCGGATCGCCTCTTCCTCGGACTTTTCGCGCAGCTCGCGCATCAGGTCGAGCGAGAGCGACAACGAGAGCTTTACCCGCCAGGTCCAGCCGGCGACCTCGGCCAGCCACTGGTCGGCCGCGCCCTGCCGGCCGATGGCGTAGGCCTCGGCGATCATGCGCTCCACCGGCTTCACCGGCGAGGCGTCGTCTGCATCCACCTCGATGTCGAGCGACAGCACTTCCTCGTTGCGGCCGCGCAGCATGGCAAGCGCGCGATGGCTCGGCACATTGGCCCAGCGCTCGACATGGTCGAAATAGTCGGAGAACTTCGCGCCGGCCTCCTGCTTGCCGTCGACCACCCTCGAGCGCAGGAAAGCGCGTTCCTTCATATAGTTGCGCAAGCGGCCGACAAGGTCCGCGTTTTCGGCGAATTGTTCCGAAATGATGTCGCGGGCGCCCTCCAGCGCGGTCTTCACGTCCGGCACGTCGCCGGTGATGTAGGCTTGAGCGAGTTCGGCCGGCACAGCGGCGCGGTCGGCCAGGATCGCCTCGGCCAGCGGCCCAAGGCCGCGTTCGCGGGCGATCTCGGCGCGTGTGCGGCGCTTGGGCTTGTAGGGCAGGTAAAGATCTTCCAGCTCGGCCTTGGTGGTGACGGCGGCAATCGCCGCTTCCAGCTCCTCGGTCAGCTTGCCCTGGCTGCGGATCGATTCGAGGATGGTGGCCCGGCGGGCGTCCATCTCGCGCACATAGATCAGCCGCTCGGCCAGGGTGCGCAACTGAGTGTCGTCCAGACCGCCCGTAACCTCCTTGCGGTAGCGGGCGATGAAGGGAACGGTGGCACCCTCGTCGAGAAGCCCGATCGCCGCGGCGGCCTGTTCGGGCCGGGCGTTGATGTCGGCCGCGATGAGCGCGGCGATGCGTTGAATGTCTGCGGCCATGTCGTTTCCAGTGTCGATGAGATGGCGACCATAGGTCCGATCGCCTCGCCGTGCCAATCGCCGAAAATGGCGGCGAAAACTGGGTCCACAGGAAAGCCGTCCACAGCTTCCGCGACATTTTGGAGCGCAGCATTCGTGATGCCAGATCCGGCGCAAACGGCTATAATCCGCAAAGCGATACAATCGAAATTGTGAGGCTCGGCATGCAGCACGACCGTTTTCTTCTCGGAGCCGGCGGGCTTGCCGGCGCGGCGGGCGTGGCGGTCGCGGCCGCTGCTGCGCACACCGGCGGCGAGCATATGCAGACCGCCTCGTCCTTCCTGCTGATGCATGCGCCCGCGCTTCTGGCCATCGGCCTGCTGGCACGCACCAGACTTCTGCGATTTTCCGGCTTCGTCCTGCTGGCCGGCCTGATTCTGTTCGTCGGCGACCTGTTGGCCCGCGATTTCCTGGGCGACCGGCTGTTTCCCTATGCCGCGCCGACCGGCGGGACGCTGCTGATAATCGGCTGGCTGCTGGTGTTCATCTCGGCCTTTTTCAAGCCGGAGACGCAGGAACAGAAAGCGCCCCAACAGGGGCAGGACGCGTCTTCGCCGAATTGATGCCGTAGGGCGGCCTATCGCACTGCGATGCCGAGCGCCTTCAGCGCGGCAAGCGGCCGGCCGGCCGTGTCCGCGCCGCGTTTCGACTGGAACCTTTTCCGGAACATGGCTATCGATGGAATTCCATCCTTGCTCGCCCCCATGATTTTATCGGGCGCCCCTTAGGGGAAGCGTGAGAGCAGAAGCACCAGCTCCGCCTGGCGCGCCGTGTCGGTCTTGCGGAAAATCGTCTTCAGCCGGCTTCTCGCGGTTTCATAGGTGATGCCTTCGCTGGTTGCGGCGTTGCGCAGCGTGGCTCCCGCCGCGAGCCGGGCCGCCAGGCGGGCTTCCGCGCAGGTCAGCCCGTAGGTCTTGCACAGGAGCTGCTCGCCGTTGACGCGCATGTCCGGTGCATCCACCACCAGGATCGCCACCGGGTCGGCATCGGAAAGGCGGCGGCCGGCGATCGAGATTCCATGCGCAATCACTGCCGTGCCATCGGCGCGGGTGAGCCTCGCAAATGCCGGCGCGTCGTTGTCGGAACGGCATGACGCAACCATGGTCGACAGCAGCGCCTGCAGCGCGGCGTCTTCCTCACGCCGGGCCGCGCGCAACCTGTCGTTGGACACGAACAGCGCATCGCCGACCAGGCTTTCGAACTCGACCGTCATGGCCAGAACCTGCCCCGTCAAGCCGATGGCGCAGAGCGCCTGCCCCGCGGTGCTGTAGACCCTGGCGCTTTCCTGCCCATCGACCACCTCGCCGGTATCGCCTGCACCGTGCTGCAAGCCCGATACGGAATGAGCCATTCCACCCCCCTCGCATCACCTCGATGACGACGCCATCCCCCGCCAAAGGAATAGATTCCCGCCCATCAGCAACCACTATGCCCAAGATATGCGTGGGAAAATTCATCCGGCGAGGCGAAAACCACACGCATTGCTTGCATCCATGATGAAACTCACGTCAGAATTCAGCGATTGTCAAACTGACGCAGGGGCAGCCGCCGCGTGAAGGTTCCCGAAGATCGTGCCGATGGCGATCGCTGGGGGGAGCACATGCCCGACCAACGCCACGCTCTGCCGGTCCTGTCGCGCGCCATGGGCGGCGGTGAGACGCCTGCTTTTCCTGGCCACCGGCCATCTCACACGCCTTGATGAGTTTTAACCTCATGCCCCTTGTGACAGGTACAGGACGCGCTTGCCCGCGATCGGGTGGGGAGCGACCTACAGCGTCGCGATCGTCTTCAGCGCGCCGTCGAGCATGGTGCCCTTCTCGTCCTTCAGCGCCGCTTCGCGCAGGCGGCGGAGCCAGTCGGCTGCGTCCGGGCGGCCTTCGAGCAACGGCAAGCCGGAAAGCACGCGGTCGAATTTCGACTGCGCCCGCACATGGGTGTCGCTGTAGCCCTTGATCAGGCGGCGGCAGTTGAGGATCTCCACCGCCAGAGCATAGTCGCTCGCCACCCGGCCCAGCGCCAGCCTGTACCAGCGCTCCAGATGCTCGGCCTCGACCTTGTGGCGCAAGAGCTTGCGCCGCCAGCGCCGCAGGCCCCCGATGAACCACAGCGCCGCGAAGCCAGCAAAGCTGTCGGTGCGGACGCGCCGGCCATGGTTGATGCGGCGGTCGAGCCAGCCGGCCAGCTTCGGCCGGTTCTCGATAAAGCTGCCGAGGCCCGCCGGCATGGTGCCGCAGAATTCCTCGATACGGGGATGAAAATACTCGGTCACCTGCAGGATGTTGCCGTCCTTGACGCCGACCTCCTTGCGCACCCGCCGGTCGCGGCTGGAGCGCGTCTTCAGGTCGGCCACACGGATCATGTCGTCGTAGCACATGGCGTTGGCGACATGTTTGGCAGCGGCGATCGACAGCGCATAATCGCGCCCGGCATCGTCCAGCTTCAGCGCCTGGTCGACGCGGTCGAGATATTCGGCGCCATAGGCGAGGTCCTGATAGTCGACCACTTTTTGCAAGCCGCGCCCGGCCATGTCGCGCACAGCCTCGGGATAGGCATCGACGCGGGCACGCAGCGCCTGCCAGCCTCTTATCAAGCCATCCGGCCCGCTCACGCCGCGTGAAGAAATCTTCACCGGCTGGGCGGGAAGGGCATCGGGCTCGATGCCCTCTTCGACAAGGCGGCGCGTGCGCTCATAGGCGCCGGCAAAGGCGGCAAGGCTGGCCTTCACGCCGCGGCCGGAAGCGCGGATCGTCTCCTCATAGCTTTCGCGGGGGAAGGGCAGCGCGCCGGAGCCTGCCAGCGCGCCGAACAGGCTCGACGAGATCACCGATCCCGCCTCGACCGCCACCTTTTCCATGTCAAAGGCGACAAGCCGCTTTGACGCTTGCTCGGCCGCCGCGCGCACCTTTTCCGACGAGGCACGGCCGTCGCCCGGCTCGATCTTCTCCGACACCGCCGCAATGCGGTGCGAGGAGGCGATCAGCGTGGTGCGGTCGGGCGTCACGAAACCGCGCATGACGGCGCGGCCGGCTTCCATCAGTTCGGCGGCGATCAGGATATCGACGTCGCCCTGCGCCGGCGACAGCGCGAAGATCGGCCGGCGGCCGGTGTCACGGCACATCTCGACGTAATAGATCGTAGCGCCCGTACGCTGGGCCACGCCGGCGACCGAGGTCGACTGCGCCAGATAGCCATTGCGCTCGGCAACGTCGGTGATCCAGTCGGTCAGCACGCCGCCGCCCTGCCCGCCCACGGCGAGCGCGGCCAGCTTGATGATGCTTTCCTGCCCGGCGGCAGGGCTTTTGGTCTTCGGAGCCAGAACGGTCATGTCACGCATCCGCGAAAGTCAGGCAGCGGCTTTCGCGCCGCTTCTGCATGAAGCCGATCAGCTTGCGCCGCATCGATTCCATGAAACGATCCCACTTGCCGGGATTGTGCACCACGTCGGCGCGGTAGAAGGACGGGCACAGCACCGCCGCATCCGCCACCTCGCCGCAATTGCCGCAGCCCACGCAGGTCTGGTCGATATGAGCGACGGGGTCGTCGCGCAGCGGATCGTCCAGCGACTTCACCGAGAGCGACGGGCAGCCCGAAAGCCGCATGCAGGCGTGGTCGCCCGTGCAGATATCCTCGTCCACGCCGAATTTGGGCTTCACGACGCGCGTCCCGCCCTTGATGGCATTGGCGACCAGCGGCTTTTCGCGGCGCTGGCGGTTGAGCATGCATTCCGACGACGCGACGATGACTTTCGGGCCGCTTTCCTCGGTCGTCAGCGCCTCGCGCAGCGTGTCGCGCATCTTGCCCACGTCATAGGTGCGCTCGAGGTGACGCACCCATTTCACGCCCATGCCCTTCACCGCCTCGGTGATGGGATGCTTCGTGGACTTGGTCTTGTTGCTGGCGCGCGAGGACAAGATGTCCTGCCCGCCGGTGGCTGCGGAATAAAAATTGTCGACGATGACGATGACGCCGTCGTTCTTGTTGAACACCGCATTGCCGATCGAGGAGGTCAGGCCGTTGTGCCAGAAGCCGCCATCGCCGACGAAGGAGATCGAGCGGCGCTTTGCGTCCGGCGAGTTGAAGGCCGAGGCCGAGGCCGGCCCCAGGCCATAGCCCATCGTCGTCGCGCCCAGCTCGAAGGGCGGCATGATCGAGAACAGATGGCAGCCGATGTCCGAGGCGATGTGGTGCTGCCCCAGCTCCTGCTCCACCAGCTTGGTGGCGGCGAAGATCGGGCGCTCCGGGCAGCCCGTGCAGAAGCCGGGCGGACGGCCCGGCACGATCGCCGCGAGATTGGAAAGCTCGTTGCCGTCATCCTGCTTGTTGGGCGCGCGGATCTGCACCGGCAGCATGTGCGGGGCGGCCTCGCGCAGGAAGGCGGTGAGGCCGTCCAGCATCACCTGCCCGGTATATTCGCCGGCAACCGGCAGATATTCCTTGCCGACCACGCGCGTGTCGCGCCCGGCCTTGTGCAGCATGTTGCCGAAAGCCTGCTCGATATAGTTCGGCTGCCCCTCTTCCACCACGAGCACAGCGTCCTTGCCCTCGCAGAAGCCCAGGAACTCGTCGTCGATCAGCGGATAGACCGCGTTGAGCACATAGATCGGCACTTCCGTCTCGCCATAGATGTCGGCAAGGCCGATGCGCTCAAGCGCGCGCATGACCGAATTGTACATGCCGCCCTGGCAGACGATGCCGACCCGGGCCATGTCGGGGCCGAAGAACTCATTGATCTTGCGCGAGCGGATGAAATCCACCGCCGCCGGCCAGCGCTTGGCAACCTTCTCCTTCTCATGGATGAAGGAGGCGGGTGGCAGCACGATGCGGCCGGTGTCGCGGCGCGGGTTTTCGAGCGCGTCGGCTACCGTCATGGCCGGGCGCTTGTTGTCCTTGGCGGTGAAGCTTCCATGCACGTGGCAGCAGCGGATGCGCACCTGCAGCATGACCGGCGTGTTCGACGCTTCCGACAATTCGAAGCCGTCCTCCACCGCCTTGACGATGGAAGGCAGGTTGGGGCGCGGGTCGAGCAGCCACACCTGGCTCTTCATCGCGAATGCATGGCTGCGCTCCTGCATGATGGAGGAGCCTTCGCCATAGTCCTCGCCGACGATGATCAGCGCGCCGCCGGTGACGCCGCCCGAAGCGAGGTTGGCCAGCGCATCGGAAGCGACATTGGTGCCGACGGTGGACTTGAAGGTGGCCGCACCCCGGATCGGGTAGTGCACCGAGGCCGCCAGCATGGCGGTGGCGGTGGCTTCCGAGGCGCTCGCCTCGAAATGCACGCCGAGCTCGCCCAGAATGTCCTGCGCGTCGGCCAGCACGTCCATCAGGTGGCTGATCGGCGCGCCCTGATAGCCGCCGACATAGCCGACACCGCATTGCAGCAGCGCCTTGGTGATCGCCAGAATGCCTTCGCCGGAAAATTCCTCGCCCGCGCCCAGGCGCAGCTTTTCGACTTCCTTCACAAAGGACCGTTCAGCCATTGGAAGCCTCCTTCACATCGAATGCGGCGCTTGTGTCCGCATGGGTAATTTCGGTTCAGATGTCGTGCTTGCGGATGTTGCGCAGCACCTTCTGCAGCGTGGCGGTGAACGCCGCATATTCGCCGTCGTCGATATCCGCGAACATCGCCTCGAACGCATCGTGCATGGCCGGCCACGCGCGGTTGAACTCGGCCCTGCCCTCGTCGGTCAGGAAGATCTTGCGCACCCGGCTGTCGTCGTCGCAGGCCTCGCGCCGCACCAGCCCCTGCGCCTCCAGCGCGTCGAGCGTGCGGCTCATGGTCGACTGCTCGATGACGCTGTAGACCGAGAGATCGTTGATGGTAACGCCGTCGGCCACCGACAGCACGGCGAGCGCCCGCACCTGCGGCACGGTCAGCCCCTGCTTGCGCAGGTCCTCGCGCAGCGTGGCGTTGTAGCGCCCCATGATGCGGTTCATCAGGTAGGGCGCGAACTGCTGCAGGCCGATCTCGCCCAGGGTCGAGATGCGCTGCCGCTTTTCCGAGCCGGTCTCATCCATCACATTCTCCCTGCGGGCGCATGGCCGGCGCCACCGCCCGGAGTTCTGCATTCGAACACCCCTTGTGGGGGAGAGCAATCACATATGGCGCGACTTACCCCCACTCCGCCTCGCTCTGCTCGGCACCTCTCCCCCTCAAAAGGGGAGAGGAAGGGCGCCAAGCTTGCGGAAGGTGTTTCCTCTCCCCCGTCGAGCGGGGGAGAGGTGGTTTGCGAAGCAAACCGGAGTGGGGGTCGAATTCCGTATGCGACAGCCCTGCCCATGTGGTGAGAGGCCCCTCGCGCACCCTTCGTCCCGAGCCCTCAGCCCCTCGGCACGAGCGCCAGTGCGCGGATCGGACTGCCGGTGCCGCTCTTGATCTTGAGCGGGGCGGCAATGAGGATAGCCCCCTTCGGCGGTAGGCGGTCGAGGTTGCACAGGCTGGCCAGGCCATAGCGGTTGGCCTTGTGCATCAGATTGTGCGCCGGGAACGGCGGGTTCATGCCGCCGGCCTGGCCGGCATCGGTGCCGATGGCTTCCGTGCCCCAGCCGATGGCGCCGGTGGAGATGATGTATTCGATCGCCTCGGCCGTCGGTCCGGGCGTGTGGGGGCCGGTCTCGTCGGCATTGAGGAAGTCGGCTTCCGAGCCGTTGCGCTTGTACCAGTCGGTGCGCATCACCACCCACTCGCCGGCTTTGATGGCGCCGTGCCTGGCTTCCCAAGCCTTGATGTGATCGACGGTGAGCAGGAAGTCGTGGTTCTCGGCCGCTTCCTTCGAGCAGTCGATGACATTGACCGGCGCGACGAAACTCTTGACCGGAATGGTGTCGGTCGCGCCGTCGGCATAGTCCTTGCCGGTGATCCAGTGCTTGGGCGCATCGAAATGCGTGCCCGAGTGCTCGCCCACCTTCAGCCAGTTCCAGGCCCAGAACGGCCCGTTCTTGTCATAGGCGGAGATCTCGTGGATCTCGATCTTCGGCGTATCGACCGCCAGTTCCGGCGGCAGCTTGAGCAATGGCGTATCCGGCCCCAGAACGGCGGTCAGGTCCACGACCTCCACGCCGCCGGACAACAACAGTTCGGCCAACTGGCCGAGCACTTCATTCGTTCTCATGAACAGATTTCCTCCCTTGCGCGCAACCGGCGTTGCGGCCTCCTCCGGCAACGACAGAAGGAAATCTATGCATATGCAATTATCCGCGTCAAGCAACCGCGCTCGGCGAACGGTTTCGGCCGGAAGCATGGTGCTCCACTACTCCGCGACAGCGTCCGGCCCGCTGGCAGGCACTATCCGCAAAATAAATATGCAAATGAATATATTCTGTCAGGCAGCGGAGGGAAGGCTGGCGACGATGGCGAGGTTGCGACCACGCTGCTTGGCCTCATAGAGACGCCTGTCGGCGGCGCGCATCAACTCGGAGACCGTCGCGCCGAGCGAACAGACCGTGCCGCCGATGCTGACGGTGAGCGGAATCTGCACCGCATCCGCCGGGGTGAAGCGGATCTGCTCGACCTCGTGGCGGATGCGCTCGGCCACGGCGGCGGCTTCCTCCTCGCTGGCGCCGATCAGGAAGGCACCGAATTCCTCGCCGCCGATGCGCCCCAGCACATCGCCGGCCCGCACACCGCGCGAGATGGCGGCGGCGATCTCCAGCAGCGCGTCGTCGCCGGTGAGATGGCCGAAATTGTCGTTGATCTTCTTGAAGTGATCGGCGTCGATGATGAGCAGGGCACCGCGATCGCTGCGGCGGCGCGATCCGTCGAGCGCTGCAAAGAAGCTCTCCCGGTTCAGCATGCCGGTCATGTAGTCGCGCGAAGCCTTTTCGGCGAGCCGGCGGTGGGTCGCGGCAAGCTGCGCATGCGCCCGCGCCAGTTCGCGATGCGCCTGCTTGAGCCGCGCGCTCTGCCAGAAGGTGTAAGCACTGGCCGGAAACGCCGTGACCAGCGGACAAACGATGCACATGAGCCAGGCGTTTCCATCGACGGTTCCACCCAGCATCGGCACCACCGTCAAGGCCGCCAGAAGAGACCCCACAACCGCGACAAGGGCCACCATCGCGGCCTTCAGCACTATGCTCATCATCACTACCCCCTTTGCGAGACCTCCATGACAGGCAGCGGCTGAAGGTCGGGTTTCGCGGTTACTTAAAATTCGAACGATCGCCGTCTCCCTCCGGAGCGTCACGGCCTTATGCACCTGATTTTTTCGCCGGCTTGCGGATACAAAGCCGATGATCCGTGGCATAAGGGCGCATGACCGAGTTTCCCGATCCTTCCCGTTTCGCTCGCATCACCGACTGGGTGTTCGACCTCGACAACACGCTCTACCCGCACCACACGAATCTGTTCTCCCAGATCGACATGCGGATGACGGCCTATGTGTCGGAACTGCTGCAATTATCGCGCGAGGATGCGCGCAAGCTGCAGAAGGAGCTCTATCAGGAATACGGCACCACGCTGGCGGGGCTGATCGCGCGCCACAATATCGATTCGGACGATTTCCTCAACAAGGTCCATGACATCGACTATTCATGGCTGTCGCCAGATCCGGCGCTCGGCGAGGCGATCAGGACGCTGCCCGGCCGCAAATTCATCTTCACCAACGGCGATCGTGGCCACGCCGAGCGCGCCGCGCGCCAGCTCGGCATACTCGACCACTTCGACGACATCTTCGACATCGTTGCCGCGGGGCTTGTGCCTAAGCCGGCGCAGCAGACCTATGACAAGTTTCTCGCGCTGCATCGCGTGGCCGGCCCGAACGCGGTGATGTTCGAGGACCTTGCCCGCAACCTGATCGTGCCCAAGGCGCTGGGCATGCAGACCGTGCTGGTGGTGCCGCACAATTTCGAGCCGACCTTCTCGGAGATTTGGGAGCGCGACCCGGCCTATGACGACGCGGTCGATTATGTCACCGACAATCTCGCCGACTTCCTGAACAGGGTCGCGCCGGCACATTCGTGACCTGCCGCCGCACGGCCGGCAGCTTTCGAATTGATTCACCAAACCGCGCTACACTACACGGAAAAGTTGATAAGGCGGACATATGGCTCCATATGGAGCTACGGGCGCAAATAGAGGCCGGAGCGATCCAGACTTTCCCGGCATAAGGCGGCTTGGTTTTCGATCGTGAAGTTCGTGGCTCCGGCATTGCTGCTGCTGTTTTCGCTGAATTTCCTCGGCGCGTGGACGCTGGAGCGAACACGCCGCTACCTTCTGTTGTTTGCCATAGCCTATTTCTGCATCGGCCTCGCCGCGCTGGGACAAATCACCTTCTGGCCACGCGACATCGGCTTCAACACGATGACAACGGCAACCCTGTATTGCCTCGGCGTGCTGTTGTTCGGCGAGGGCGTGCTGCAACGCTCCGGACGGCATCTGGCGCTGCCGGTGCCCCTGTCCGTTGCCGGACTCGTCCTGGCGGGCATCGTCTACTTCTTCTACGTGGACCGAAGCCTGACGGTACGCGCCTATATCCTCAATTTCGGCCTCGCCTCGCTGCTGCTCATCACGGCCTGGCAGGCGAGATTCCTCCGCTTCGGCCACGGCACCGACCGCGCGCTGTTCTGGCTGATCGTGGTGGTGGGCCTCCACTTCTTCCCACGCACCTTCCTGACCATCAGCGTATTCAGCGACGGAGACCCGGCTGCCTTCAGCGCCACGACCTTCTGGACCTGGGTGCAGATCGCGCTTTCGCTGATCGGCGCCATAACCGCGCTGGGGCTGATGGCCATCACGGCGGTCGATGTCATCACCGCCTTGCGCGGCGAGCGCGACAGCGACCCGCTGACCGGCCTGCTCAACCGACGCGGTCTCGAGCTTCGCAGCCATGATCGGCGCAAGGCGCGGGACGGGTCGATCTCCAGCGTCGTCGTCTGCGACATCGACAACTTCAAGATGATCAATGACACCTATGGCCACGGCGTCGGCGACGAGGTGCTGGAAGGCTTCGCGCGCATCATCCGCAACGTGACGCGGACCGAGGACCTTGTAGCGCGCATCGGCGGCGAGGAATTCGTCGTGGTGCTGAAGGGCACGTCGCCCGCGAACGCCTATCAATTCGCCGAACGGTTGCGGCTGGATATCCAGCGCGCCCGCTTTCCAGGCTTGCCGCAGCAGCAGGTGGTGACGTGCTCCTTCGGCGTGGTCGAGTTCCGCAAGGATGCGGATCTGTGGGAGACGGTCGAGCGCGCGGACGAATATCTCTACGCCGCCAAGAAAGCCGGCCGCAACCGCACCTTCGCGGAAGGATTGCAGCGGGCAAGCGCTTCCCGATAGAGCATTTCCAGCAAAAGTGCGACGCGGTTTTGCGTCCGGAAATGCGTAAAAACAAATAGATAGAGCGGTTCCGGCGATTTTGTAACCCCGGAACCGCTCTGGTGTGAAGCCGGCCACCCGACGGGCAGCCGGCTCCATGCATCACACCGGGCCGTGATCAGTGGTCGGAGTGCTCATGGCTCGAATGGTCGTGGCCCGAATGGTCGTCGCCGCCATTGGCTGCCTTGACCGGCACCTGGATCTCGACCTTGCCGGCATGCTCGAATTCCAGCGTGACCGGCACGGCGCCGCCTTCCTTGAAGGCTTCCTTGACGCCCATGAACATCACGTGGAAGCCGCCCGGCTTCAGCTCGACGGTCTCGCCGGCCGGGATTTCCAGCCCACCCTCGACGGGACGCATCACCATGACATTGTCCTTCATCGTCATGGTGTGGATCTCGACCTTCTGGGCGGTCGGCGAGGACGCGCCAACCAGCTTGTCGGCGGCCTTGCCCTTGTTGGCGATGGTCAGATAGGCGCCGCCCGTGGGCTGCCCCGGCAGCATCGCGCGCGCCCAGGCGCCCGAGATTTCGAGGTCGCCCGCCTTGACGGGTGCCGCCTGATGCCCGCCATGGTCATGGCCGCCGCTATCGCTCGCCGCGAGGATGGTGACGGCCGGCGCGGGATGTTCCAGCGAATGCGGGTTCTGGCCGGGGGCCGGCTCCTCGTTCCAGGACACTTCGCCCTTGTCGCAGACCTGCGTTGCCTTGAAGAACAGCATCTGCCCTTCCGGGACGTCGGCAAGCGTGCCGCTGACGACGAACTCGTCATAGAAGTCGTCGGGCAGGTTGCCCCCGCTCCAGGTCACGACCCTGGCGCCCGACTTCACCTCCTCGCCATGCAGCTTGTAGGACTTGGCATAGTCGCCCTTCTCGACGGCAAGCTGCCAGCCGGCCTTGGGCATGGGTTTCGCCCCGATGAAGCCTTCGGGAATTTCGAGGCGCACCGTATGGGTGGCCTGGCCGCCGTCGCAGCCATGCGGGATCCTCAGCACCGCCTTGTAGGCGCCCGGCGCCGACGCGCTCTTTTCGAGCGTGGCATGGGCCTGGGCGGTGACGATCGAAGCAGCCGACAGCGCACAGGCGGCGGCAAACGGAAACAGAATTCGGCGCATTGTCTTTCCTCTTTGCGTCCAGAACAGATTTCCCCCGCTCGGCGAGCGGAGGCGGTCACGTTTCAGGAGAGGACGGACGGAGGGGCGCGGATCGCCGGCGGCGGTTCGTTCAGCCGGTCGGGCGGTATCCTGGCCTCAACGGGAAAAATCCCGATCTCGCTATGCGCGACGGGGGCCGCGAAGGCAGGCTCGAAGGCTTCCACCCTGAGCGGCGCGGCCATGCCGGAGCAGGGGCCGCCGATGCAGGTCGGGCAATGGTCGAGGGCGCCGGCCGGCGGCAGCTTGCCGTCGGGCACGGCCGTCGTCTCCATGCCGAGCATGGTGCAGATGACCAGCCCGTCGGCCCGGCCCGCGGCCCTGGCCTCGGCCAGCGGCTGGAACAGATGGGCGAGCAGCACCAGCGAGGCGGCCACGGCAAACAGCAGGCGGTCGCGCCGAAGCGCGGCAAACCACCCGGATCGTTTGCGCAATCTTGCCATGACTGAACATCTAGCCGAATGCCGCCCGGCTTTCCAGCGCCACGGCCTGCGGCATCCTTGCGCGGAAAGCCCCTCGAATCAGAGCTTGTAGAAGCGGCTGATGATGTCCCACGCCTCGTCGGCGGTCTCGACGAAATCGATGATGTCCTGATCGCCGGGGCTGACGGTGCCCTGCTCGGCCAGATAGTCGAGATCGATGGCCCGCTGCCAGAACTCCCGGCCGAACAGCAGCACCGGCACGCGCTCCATGCGGCCGGTCTGGATCAGCGTCAGCGTCTCGAACAGCTCGTCCATCGTGCCGAAGCCGCCGGGGAACACCGCGACCGCCTTTGCGCGCATGACGAAGTGCATCTTGCGCACGGCGAAATAGTGGAAGTTGAAGCACAGCTCCGGCGTGACATAGGCGTTCGGCGCCTGCTCGTGCGGCAGCACGATGTTGAGGCCGATGGACGGCGCACCGACATCGGCGGCACCGCGGTTGCCCGCCTCCATGACGCCGGGGCCGCCGCCCGTCACCACCACATATTCGCGATGGTAGGACATCGCCGACTGTTGCGAGCACAGCCGCGCGAACTTGCGCGCCTCATCGTAATATTTGCTGTTCTTCTCCAGGTTGCGCTTCTGCGTCTCATCCTTGGCCGCCCATGCCGGACCGCCCGGCTCGGGCAGGCGCGCGCCGCCGAACAGGATGACGGTGGAGCGGATGCCGCGCTCGGCCAGGATCATTTCCGGCTTGAGCAGTTCGAGCTGCAGGCGCACGGCGCGCAATTCGCGCCGGGTCATGAAATCCTCGTCGTCCCATGCCAGCCGATAGGTCGGGGAGCGCGTCTGCGGCGTGTCCGGCACCGCCTTGGCCCTGACCAGGTCCTCGCTCGAATGAGGCAGCGGCGTCCAGCCGCCCTTTTCCATGGGATTCATGATTTTCCTGTCCGATTCTGCCCTTTGCGCGCCGTTTGCCGGCGCAGTCGTGATTGACCCCTTATTAGCCCTGACATAGGGTCCGCGCGATCTTTAAAACAGTGTATGGCGCGCGCCTTAACAGCACATGTAACGGAGCTTTTTCATGTCCAAGTCCGATCTGGCAACCCTCGAATCCACCATCGAGAAGGCTTTCGAGGATCGCGAGGCAATCAATACCTCCACGCGCGGCGAAACGCGCGAGGCGATCGAGACGGCGCTCGCCCTGCTCGACCGCGGCGCGGTCCGCGTCGCCGAGCGCCAGGAAGACGGCAACTGGAAGGTGAATCAGTGGCTGAAGAAGGCCGTGCTGCTCTCCTTCCGCATCAGCCCGATGGAGATCGTCAAGAGCGGCCCGGGCGACGCCGTTTGGTGGGACAAGGTGCCCTCGAAGTTCTCCGGCTGGAGTGCATTGGACTTCGAGAAGGCGGGCTTCCGCGCCGTGCCCAACTGCGTGGTGCGCCGCTCGGCCTATGTCGCCCCCGGCGCGGTGCTGATGCCCTCCTTCGTCAATCTCGGCGCCTATGTCGGCGAGAGCACGATGGTCGACACCTGGGCGACCGTGGGGTCCTGCGCGCAGATCGGCAAGAACGTGCACCTGTCGGGGGGCGTCGGCATCGGCGGCGTGCTGGAGCCGCTTCAGGCGGGGCCGACCATCATCGAGGACAACTGCTTCATCGGCGCGCGCTCGGAAGTGGTCGAGGGCTGCATCGTGCGCGAGGGCTCGGTGCTGGGCATGGGCGTGTTCATCGGCAAGTCGACCAAGATCGTGGACCGCTCGACGGGCGAGATCTTCTATGGCGAGGTGCCTTCCAACTCGGTCGTCGTGGCCGGCTCGCTGCCCGGCAAGCCGCTGCCCAACGGCGAACCCGGCCCGAACCTCTACTGCGCCGTCATCGTCAAGCGCGTCGACGCCCAGACCCGCTCCAAGACCTCGATCAACGAGCTGCTGCGGGATTGACCTGGGGGGGCGTCGCCCCCACTTGAGCGGGGGCATGCAGATGGATGCCTTTCGCTCTATCGTGCAGTTCTAGCCGCATTTATGCGACGCCAAGCTATTCCGCTGGCCGCGAAATGCTCCGGGGCGCAATGACTTTCCGCGGATGTTCGTTGCGCTCCAACTCTTTGCCTGAACCCGGTCTTTTTCGAACACCGCATGCCGATTTCGAAAACATGATCCGGGTCGTAACGGGGACGCAGGGAATTTGGCTGACAAGAATACTCTGATCTGGCTGTTCTTCCGCTTTTCCGGCCGCGTCGGGCGGGCGGTCTATGTGCTCGCCTTCCTGTTCTGGCTGGCGGTGGTGTCGTTCCCGCTCTACCAGTACATGCGGTTCGAGCCGGGAACCACCGCCTCGGAAACATGGTCGACGGTGTTCGGGCTGACCTTCATCGTCTTCCTCTGGGTGCATGTCGCCACCAGCGTGAAGCGGCTGCACGACATGGGCAAGCCGGGGCTGATGGCGATCGCGCTGTTCATCCCGGTCGTCTCGCTCATCGCCTTCGTCATCTTCTGCCTGTTCCCGGGCGATCAGGGACGCAACCAGTATGGCGAGAGGGCCGATTCGGCGCCTTGACGGCGCCGGACAGTCAGCGCGGAATTTCCCGCAGGAGACGATCCAGCTCCCCCAGATGATCCAGCCGGCGGAAGCGCGGGGCGCCGGACGGTTCGTCGACATGCTCCAGCACCCAGGTCAGCTCGTGGGGAATGTAGACGCCCCAGCTTCCCGCCTCGATGGCCGGCACGACGTCCGATTTCAGTGAGTTCCCCACCATCATGCTGCGCTCCGGCCCATCGCCGTGGCGGCTGAAGATGCGGTGATAGGTGGCGGCCGTCTTGTCGCTGACGATCTCCACCGCGTCGAACAGGTCCCCCAGCCCCGATTGCGCCAGCTTGCGCTCCTGGTCGAACAGATCGCCCTTGGTGATGAGCACGAGGCGGTAATTGCCGGCCAGTTGCTCCAGCGTCTCGCGCACATGGGGCAGCGTCTCGACCGGATGGCTCAGCATCTCGCGGCCGGCATCCAGGATTTCGCGGATCACCGCCGGCGGCACGTTGCCGCCGCCGAGTTCCAGCGCCGTCTCGATCATCGAAAGGGTAAAGCCCTTGATGCCGAAGCCATAGAGGGCAAGGTTGCGCTTTTCGGCCTCCAGCAGCCGCGCCTCGATGTCGTGGCCCTCGGCGTGCCCGGCCAGCAGCGAGGCGAAGTGCTTTTCCGTCTGGCGGAAGAATTGCTCGTTCTGCCAGAGCGTGTCGTCGGCATCGAAGCCGATGGTGGTGAGGTTTCCGGTCATGGTCATTTCAAGGTCGTGTCAGCTTCTCTGCAGAGCCAGGTGAGCCCGGAGCCCGACCAGCACCGCGCAACCGGCGCTGCCGACCGTATTTCTGCTCCCCGGTGAAACGGTGCCTCGGCAGGGAGCGACAATGCATCCGATCATGGCCGGAAGGGAAGCCGTCAGGAGAGGAATTTGATCGATCCGGATTTGCGCAGATGCACGATCCGGTTCAACCGTCCCGGATCGTGACCGCCCGCTATGGGAACGCGATCTCCCGTGACAGGCGCATTGCTTTCGATTATCGGTCGTCGTCATGATGACGCCCAAAGACCCCGCCGAAAACCTTGCCGCCCTGATCCGCTGCCCTTCCGTGACGCCCGCCGAAGGCGGTGCGCTTTCGGCGCTCGAAGCCATGCTGAAGCCGCTGGGTTTCAGCGTCGAGAGACCGGTATTCTCCGAGGACGGCACGCCCGACATCGAGAACCTCTATGCCCGCCTTTCCGGCAACGGCCCGCATCTGATGTTTGCCGGCCACACGGACGTGGTGCCGGTGGGCGACGAGGCGGCGTGGAAGCATCCGCCGTTTTCCGCCGCGATCGACGATGGCGAGATGTATGGCCGCGGCGCGGTGGACATGAAAGGCGGCATCGCCTGCTTCGTGGCGGCGTTGGCCCGGCACATCGAAACGCATGGCAAGCCCAAGGGCGAGGTTTCGCTGCTGATTACCGGCGACGAGGAAGGCCCCGCCATCAACGGCACCACCAAGCTGCTCGACTGGGCCGTCGCCAAAGGCGAAAAGTGGGATGCGGCGATCGTGGGCGAGCCGACCAACCCGGAAAAGCTCGGCGACATGATCAAGATCGGCCGGCGCGGCTCGCTTTCGGGCACGGTTGTCGTGAACGGGCGGCAGGGGCACGCGGCCTATCCGCATCTCGCCGACAATCCGGTGCGCGGGCTGATGACGCTGGTGGACGCGCTGCTGGTGCCGGATTTCGACAAGGGCACGAAGGACTTCCAGCCGACCAATCTCGAAATCACCTCCATCGACGTCGGCAATCCGGCCACCAATGTCATCCCGGCAAAGGCGACCGCCAGCTTCAACATACGCTTCAACGACAGCTGGACCGACGAGACGCTGCAGGCGGAAATCCACAACCGGCTGGATGTCGCCGCACGCCGTAGGAAATATCGCAAGGGACGCGGGGAGCCGATCGAGTTCGAACTCGTCTGGCGCGATGGGCCGAGCCACGTCTTCCTCACCCGCGACGAAAAGCTGATCGAGACGCTGAGCGATTCGATCGAGGCCGTGACGGGCCGCAGGCCCGCCCTGTCCACCTCGGGCGGCACGTCCGACGCGCGTTTCATCAAGGACCACTGTCCGGTGGTCGAATTCGGCCTCGTGGGCCGGACCATGCACATGGTCGACGAGCGTGTCGCAGTTGCCGATCTGGAAACGCTGACCGATATCTACGGCCGGTTCATTCAAGATTGGTTCGAAAGAGGCTAAGGATATGCCGCCCGCCGACGACATACAGCGCTATCTTGTCGGCGCCTGGCGATTGATGTCGGGCAAGCGCGACGGGCTTTCCCTGCTCGACATCTCGGCCGACGGGTTCTGGAACTCGTTCTTCGCGATCGTGATCGCCCTGCCGCCGCTGATCGTGGGCTGGGTCGGCACCGCCAACGAACTGGGCGACGACCCGACCGCGACCGCCACCCGGTTCTCCTATCTGGTGCGGCTCGCCATCGTCGATCTCGGCGCCTGGGTGCTGCCGCTGCTGGCGCTGGCGCTGGCAGCGCCGCTCGCCGGCATTCGCGACCGCTTCGTGCAATATGTCGTGGCCATCAATTGGGCCTCGGCCATCCTCGCCTGGCTGCTGCTGCCGGTCGCGTTGCTGCGGCTGGTCGTCTCCTCCACCTCCAGCGTTTTCGTGCTGGCATCCATCGCCCTGTTCGGCCTGTCGATGGTGCTGACATGGCGGCTGACCAACACGGTGATCGCGCGCGGACCGGCGATCGGCAGCGCCGTCTTTGCCGGCATGTTCACCATGTCGATCATCGTCCTGCTGGTGCTGGAAACGATGCTGGGCGTCTACGGAACCGGGTAGTCCACCTTTGTCAGATAGAGCCCCTGAGGCGGCGCGACGGAGCCGCAGGCGGCCCTGTCCTTCGCCTCCAGCGCGGCCTTCACGTCCTCGGGCTTCCAGGCGCCCTCGCCCACCCGCTTGATGGTGCCAACCATGGAGCGCACCTGATTGTGCAGGAAGGACCGCGCCGCTGCATGGATCTCGATGGCCTCACCCACCCGCACCACGTCGAAGCGGTCGAGCGTGCGCACCGGGCTTGCCGCCTGGCACTGCTGCGAACGGAAGGTGGTGAAGTCGTGCCGGCCGACGAGAAGCTGCGCCGCCGCGTGCATGGCATCGGCATCGAGCCCCTTCTGCACCAGCCAGACGCGATTTGCTTCCAGCGCCGCCGGGGCGCGGCGGTTGAGGATGCGGTAGAGATACTGCCTGCCGATGGCCGAAAACCGGGCGTCGAAGTCATCTTCGGCCCGCCGCGCGGCCAGAATCGACACAGCTTCGCGCGCCATGCGCAAATGCGCGTTCACCGCATCGCGTACCGTGTCGTCGCGCCAGTTCTTCTCCAGATCGACATGAGCGACCTGCCCGGTGGCATGCACGCCGGCATCGGTGCGGCCGGCGCCGCGCAGCGTTACCTCCTGCCCGGAAAAGCCCTTGATGGCCTGTTCGATGGCGCCCTGCACGGTGGCCGGTCCATCCTGGCGCTGCCAGCCGGCATAGGCGGTTCCGTCATATTCGATGTCGAGGCGGTAGCGCGGCACTGATCGTTCACCAGCCTGCGAAGGCACGCGGATGGGCGAGTTGCCCGCTGGTCGGGGCCTCGCCCCAGTAAAGTGCCTGCATGGCGTCGCCCTGATAGTCGCTCTCGAATTTCTCCGCGCCGGCGTGCGCATAGCCGAAGCGGCCATAATAGGCGGGGTCGCCGACCACCACCGACAGTTTCTCGCCGCGCGCGCGCAGCATCTCGTGCCCGCGCCGCACCAGCGCACTGCCGACGCCCTGGCCCTGGTAGTCGGGAACGACGGCCAGCGGCGCCAGAGCAACCGCGTCGAAAGGCGTGCCATCGGGATCGACCAGCAAGCGCGAGAACAGCACGTGCCCGATGATTCGGCCATCCTTCTCGGCAACCAGTTCCAGCAACTGCTCGCCATCCGCGATCACATGCTCGACCAGTTCGGCCTCGTGCCTGCGGCCGAAGGCGCGCTCCTCGACGCCGAAAATCGCCTCGCGATCCTGCCGCGTCGCCTCCCGGACGATCACCATGCTCATGACAGCGTTCCTCCCTTGTCGAGCTTGGCCCCGCGCAAGAACTCCTCCGCTGAAATGATTTTACCGCCGGCGCGCTGCACTTCCAGCAGGCGCACGGCCCCTTCGCCACAGGCGACCGTGAGATTCCTGTCCAGAACCGCTCCCGGCGCGCCTGCGCCCTGCGCCGGCGTCGAACGCAACACCTTCAGCCGCTCGGCCTTGCCGCCGATCGTCACTTCGCACCACGCGCCCGGGAACGGCGAGAGGCCGCGAATGTGGTCGTGCACACCGGCTGCCGGCTTGCCCCAGTCGATGCGGGTTTCGGCCTTGTCTATCTTCTTTGCATAGACCGCGCCGTCTTCGGGCTGCGCGGTCAGGGGCAGATCACCCTGCTCCAGCTTCGCCAGCGCCTCGACCATCAGCGAAGCCCCTGTTCGCATGAGGCGGTCGTGCAACTCGCCCGCCGTCATGTCCGGGCCGATCTCCACCTTCGCGCTCAGCGCCACCGGGCCGGTATCGAGCCCGGCATCCATTTTCATCACCATCATGCCGGTCTCGCGGTCGCCGGCCATGATGGCGCGCTGGATGGGCGCTGCCCCGCGCCAGCGCGGCAGCAGCGAGGCGTGGCCGTTGTAGCAGCCAAGCCGCGTGCCCTCCAGGATCGCTTTCGGCAGCAACAGCCCGTAAGCCACCACCACCGCGACATCGGCGCCGAGCGCGCGAAACGCCTCCTGCTCGGCCTCGTCTTTGAGTGACAGCGGCGTGCGGACCTCCACCCCCAGCCGCTCGGCCTCGCGCTGCACCGGCGAAGGCGTCAGTTCCAGCCCGCGGCGGCCGGCAGGGCGTGGCGGCTGGGTGTAGACGCAAACCACCTCATGCCCGGCTTCCGCGATCGCGGCCAGCGTCGGCACGGAAAAATCCGGCGTACCCATGAAGATCACGCGAAGCGGCATTTCTATCCCAATCCGGCTGTTTGTCGGCCCACGGCTGCGCGCCGGTCAGTCACCAGCTTCAAACGGGTTTACGAGCTTCAGGTCAAGCCCGTCGAAGTCCCGCACATTGCGCGTGGCCAACGTGGCGTCATTTGCGAGGCAAATCGCAGCGATCATGGCGTCCATGATACCTATCGGCCGCCCAGATGCCTCACGTGCGGCATAGAGTTCGCCATATTTCTCGGCGGCAATCACGTCCATCGGTAAAACCCGGTTATGGAAATGCCCGTGAACAAGTCGCTCATATGCGACCAAGTGCTTGGCATTCCGGTTACGTAACAGAAAGCGCCGCGCACCGAACGACAATTCGGCAACGACCGGAATACAGAGATAGAGGTCGTTTTCCTCCTGTTTCCCGAGCCAGGCTGCTACAGCAGGATTCGTCCGCTCGTGTGAAATCTCGGATACAATGTTCGTGTCGAGGACGATCATTCGAAATCAGGTACAGGCCGGCCGATATCCTTCCTGCTTTCCTCGATTGCACGCATGAATTCCGCGTGTTCCTCGTCGCTCAACAGCGCATCCTCTTCGACGAAGATGCTCCTGAGCGCGTCATACGCGTTCCGCTTCGGACGGATTGCAGTGTCCGCATCATCAAGCAGGCTCTGTCTCAGACGAGCCTTTGCTTCCTCCGAAAGGCTGCGGCCGTTCTGTTCCGCCTTCTTTGCCAGACCGGCCTTCAAGGCATCCGGCATGTTTCGAATCAACAGATCGCCCATGACGACCTCCACTCTGATATCAATGATATCATAATGGCCGCGGGCGCGGTTTTCAACAACCGGAAGTCAGCCCACCATGCGGCTCGACGGGCGATCCTTGGCGAGCTTCTTGAACTTGCGCATGACCATGTCGCGCTTGAGCTTGGAGATGTAGTCGATGAACAGCACGCCGTTGAGATGGTCGATCTCGTGTTGCAGGCAGGTGGCCAGCAGGCCATCGGCGGTGATCTCCTGCTCCTTGCCGTCGCGGTCGAGGAATTTCGCGCGGACGGACGCAGGACGCTCGACCTCGGCGTAGTAGTCCGGGATCGACAGGCAGCCTTCCTCGTAGACCGAGCGATCATCCGAACGATCGAGAATCTCCGGATTGATAGCGACCATCGGCGCCTTCTCCTCGCCGTCCTTGGCGAGGTCGATCACCAGCAGGCGCAACGGAATGCCGATCTGGATGGCGGCGAGCCCGATGCCCGGCGCGTCATACATCGTCTCCAGCATGTCGTCGGCGAGCTTGCGCAGATCATCGTCGACCCGCTCCACGGGCTTGGAAATCTGGCGCAGAACGGGATCGGGAAGAATGATCAGCGGCTTTATCGTCATGCGCTTCACCTAAGACGTCATGCGAAAAGCGTCAACTGTTTGCACCGCGAATGTTCTTGTTTTGATCTTTTCTTCGATAGCGAATCGCGTATCCTCCGGCCATGAACGACCTGCCGAGCCTCCTGTCCCAGCCTGTATTGCGCCTCGGCGCCAGCGCGCTCACGCTCGGCCAGATGCTGGTTGTTGCGGGGCTTGTCGTGTTTGCCCTATTCGCGCTGCTGGCGCTCGCGCTTGCCCGTTCCGGACGCGCGCGGGCGCGGGCAGCGACGGAAGCGGAGGCGCGCATGAGCGCCATCCTGCAGGCGCAGGCCGAGATGCAGGGCCGCATGGGCGCGATGGCAGAGCTGTTCGGCGCGCGGCAGGCCGAACTCACCCAGTCGCTCAGCCAGCGGCTCGACGCCATGACCGGGCGCCTCGGCCAGACGATGAGCGAACAGACCAAATCCACCCATGAAAGCCTGGCCAGGTTGCAGGAGCGGCTTGCCGTCATCGACACGGCGCAGAACAACATCCAGTCGCTGGCCGGTCAGGTGGTGCAGCTGCAGGCGATCCTCTCCAACAAGCAGACGCGCGGCGCCTTCGGCCAGTCGCGCATGGAGGCGATCGTCGCCGACGGGCTGCCGCATGGCGGCTACGAATTCCAGGCGACGCTGTCGAACGGCAGCCGGCCGGACTGCCTGGTGAGGATGCCCAACGGGTCGCCGTCGCTGGTCATCGACGCCAAGTTTCCGCTGGAAGCGTGGAACGCCATCCGCGCCGCCGAAGGCCCCGATGCGCGGAAGCTTGCCGCGCAGGCCTTCCGCCGCGATGTCGAGGTGCATATCCGCGACATTTCCGAAAAATACCTGATCGCCGGCGAGACGCAGGACACGGCCTTCATGTTCGTCCCGTCGGAATCGGTGTTCAGCGAGATCCACGAGAACTTCGAGACGCTGGTGCACCGGGCGCACAAGGCGCGCGTGGTCATCGTCTCGCCCTCGCTGCTGATGCTCTCGATCCAGGTCATACAGGCGATCCTCAAGGATGCCCGCATGCGCGAGCAGGCGCATCTGATCCAGGGCGAGGTGGTGCGGCTGATGGAGGACGTCTCGCGGCTGGACGAGCGCGTGCGCAGGCTGCAAGGCCATTTCGGCCAGACCGCCAAGGACATCGACGACATTCTCGTCTCCACCGGCAAGATCACCCGGCGCGGCGCGAAGATCGAGACACTGGAGCTGGGCGGGAACGGTGCCGGCAGCGACGAACCGCCCGATGCTTCCGCTCGCAGGGAAGCTTCCCGGCGGATGGCGGATTCCAGGACGGGACAATTGCGGCTGATGGTGGTGGAGGAAGACGAGGGCTGAGCGGCGTTTGCGGGCTGCTTGACAGGGTGCCGGGAGGCCTGCTCATTCCTTCTTCGGCTGACTTTCCTCGATGATCTCGCGACGCTGCTCCAGCCAGGCGCGCTTCGTCTGCGGCTTCACGAACAGGGCGGCGATCTGCGGCTTTTCCCTGCGCAGCCGTTCCTCGATGCGCTCGACGCAGGCTTCTATCTCTGGCGCCGTCGCCCGGTCCTCGAACTCAACGCTCAGCGCCGTGACGATCTCCTCCGGCCCGAGATGCACGGTCAGCACGCCGTTGACCCGCTGCACGTCCGGATCCTCCTCGGCGATCCGGCGAACCGCGACCTGCACATCCGGCAGGGCGGGCTCGCCCATCAGAAGCCCCTTGGCTTCCCGCGCCAGGAAAATGGCGGTGGTGCCAAGGATGGCGGCGATGCCGAGGGAGGCCGCGCCGTCCAGTTCGGGAATGCCGAGCATCTGCGCCGAAAAGACGCCCACGAAGGCGATCGCCAGGCCGAGCAGCGCGGCACTGTCCTCGAACAGCATGGTGTAGACGCTCGGGTCCTTGCTCTGGCGCACGGCCTGGATGTAGCCGAGGCGTCCCTTGCTGCGGCGGAACTCCTTCAGCGCCACCACCCATGAGCCACCTTCGAACAGGAAGGACAGCGCGAGCACGACATAGTTGACCAACGGGTTCGTGACCGGCTCGGGCGACAATATGTGCAGCACACCTTCGTAGAAGGAAACGCCGGCCCCTAGCGCGAAGACAAGCAGCGCCACGATGAAGCTCCAGAAATAGAGCTCGCGGCCATGCCCGAAAGGATGAGTGAGATCGGCCGGCCGGCCGGCGCGGTGCATGCCATAGAGCAGCAGCAGGCCGTTGCCGGTGTCGACCAGCGAGTGAACGCCTTCCGAAAGCATGGCCGAGCTGCCGGTGAAAAAGGCGGCGGCGAACTTGGTGAGCGCGATCAGAAGATTGCCGGCAAGCGCGGCGTAGATGACTCTTTTCGATCCGGAATGCGCGGCCATGGCTGCCCCTCTCGGCGAAAGACAGTAGCGCGCGGGCCGCAGCGCACAAGAGCGCGTGGCAAAAGGGCCGGAATCACCGAAGCGTTTCCGCCGGTCGGGAACGAACCTCGCCGGCGATCATGCCGGCGGAAGGTTCGCTGCGTGGTGCTGGTCCGGCTTACGGACGCGGCGGCGGCGGCATGCGGCCATTGCGTGCCTTGCGGGCAGCATAGCGCGCGTCGCGCTTGGCCTTGCGGGCGGCTTCTTCAGCCAGTTGCAGGGCTATGCGTTCGTTTTCCTCGGCCTCGCGCAGCGCGCGCTCGGCGGCCGCTTTCTCTTCAGCGATCCTGCGCGCCTCCGCCTCGGCAGCTTCCCGCACGGCGCGTTCGGCGGCCTCGCGAGCCAGTTTTTCCTGCTTCAGCCGGGCCTTCTCGGCCTCGCGTTTGGCGCGTGCCTCGAGAATGGCCTGACGCTCCGCCTTGCGGGCCTGAACCTCCGGATCGTCATCCGCCGGTCTTGCCTTGAACTTGTCGAGGAGAGCCTTCTTTGCTTCGTTTGCGGCATTGCGCCGCTCGGTGAAGTCCTTTTCTCTATAAATTGCCAATTTTCGCCTTCAGTCTCTTATCGTTATTACGCGCCGTTTACATACGCGGCAGAGCCCAGAGTTCAAGCGCGAATTCGGCATTTCAGCCATGTCCATGCGAGTTGTTGCCTCAAGGGAACGCTTTTCGCCTTCGAAAACGACCCGGATGCACATCCGGCGACCACTGGTTTCGGCGCCCGATCGTAGCTACCTCTAGGATCAAAAATCGTTTCGAGGTCTTGTCATGGAACTCGGCCTTTACACTTTCGCGGATGTAAGCCCCGAACCCGGGCCGACCGCCGTAACGCCTTACCAACGCCTGCGCGACCTGATGGAAGAGATCGAGCTGGCCGACCAGGTCGGGCTCGACGTGTTCGGCCTGGGCGAGCATCACCGGCCCGACTATGCGGTTTCGGCGCCGGCGGTCGTGCTGGCGGCCGCGGCCGAGCACACCCGGCGCATCAGGCTCACCAGCGCGGTCACGGTGCTTTCGTCCGACGACCCGGTCCGCATCTTCCAGCAGTTCGCCACGCTCGACCTGCTTTCGGGCGGGCGCGCCGAGATCATGGCCGGGCGCGGCTCCTTCATCGAATCGTTCCCGCTGTTCGGCTACAACCTGGAGGACTACGACCAGCTCTTCACCGAAAAGCTCGACCTCCTGCTGAAGCTGCGCGAGAGCGAGCACGTCACCTGGTCGGGCGAGTTGCGCGCGCCGATCCATGATGGCGGCGTCTATCCCCGCCCCTATCAGGAAAAGCTGCCGATCTGGATCGCCGTGGGCGGCACGCCGACCTCGGTGGCAAGGGCCGGCATGCTGGGCCTGCCGCTGGCGCTTGCCATCATCGGCGGCGAGCCGGCGCGCTTCGCGCCGCTGTTCGATCTCTACCGCCAGACCGCGCGCCGCGCCGGGCATGATCCGGCCCGGCTCGCCACCAGCCTCAACGTACATGGTTTCGTTGCCGGGACGGCCGAGCAGGCAGCCGACGACTTCTACGCGCCGCAGGCGGAAGTGATGGACCGCATCGGCCGCGAACGCGGCTGGGGGCCGACCAACCGGGCGCATTTCGACCAGGCGCGCGGACCTCGCGGCGCGCTGTTCGTAGGCGACCCCGAACAGGTGGCCGAGAAGATCGTCAACATGCACAGGCTGTTCCGCAACGATCGCATCATGCTGCAGATGGCCATCGGCACCATTCCGCATGCCAAGGTGATGAAGGCGATCGAACTCTACGGCACCCGCGTCGCCCCGCTCGTGCGCCGCGAAACGGCAACGACCGAGTCTGCCCGGGCGGGTTGACGGTCGAGGCCCGACCGGAACCTTCGCGCCGTCGCCACATTATCCCGCGATGGGACTTCCAGCCGCCGGCGCGCCGGCGGCGTCTGCCGGGGGACAATATGGGAAAAGAGCAGTCCGATGTCGTTCAGCCGCCGGATAGCAAGACGATCGCATCGGACCTGCGGCTGATGCGATCGCTGCTCGTCGGCATGTTCCTGCTCATGGGCGTCTATGCGCTCTATTTCGGCCGCGATTTCTTCATGCCGGTGGTGCTGGCCTGCCTGCTCGCGCTGATGCTGACGCCGATCGTGCGGCTGCTGCGCAAACGCGGCGTGCCCGAGCCGGTTTCGGCCACCATCCTCGTCATCGTTTCCGTCATCGTCTTCACCGTGGCGGGGTATCTGCTGAGCGGCCCGGTCTCGACGCTGATCGAGGACGCGCCGTCGATCGGCCAGCAGCTCACGCGGCGGCTGGAGCCGCTCAAGCGGCCGCTCGAGCACGTGCTGCGCATCTCCCATCAGGTGCAGCAGGCGACCGAGGCCGGACAGGAGCCCGGCGTGCAGAAGGTGGCGGTGGCCCAGCCGGGCATCATCTCGCTCGCCGCCGGCAACGTGCTTTCGGCCGCCACGACGACAGGCATCACCTTCGTGCTGTCGCTGTTCCTGCTGGCCTCCGGCACGCTCTTCTATGAGAAGATCGTCCAGTCCTTCACCCGGCTGAGCGAGAAGAAGCGCGCGCTGCGAATCGTCTACGATGTCGAGCGCGAGATTTCGCGCTACCTGCTCACCGTCACGCTGATCAATGTCGGGCTCGGCATCGCCATCGCGACCGGCCTGTGGCTGCTGGGCATGCCCACGCCCTTCGTGTGGGGCGCCGCCGCCGCACTGCTCAACTTCCTGCCCTATATCGGCGCGCTGGCAACCATAGCGCTCGTGGCCGTCATCGCGATCGTCACCTTCGACAGCCTTTCCTACGCCTTGCTGGCGCCGCTGTTCGTGGTCTGCTGCAACATCATCGAAGGCCAGCTCGTAACCCCGATGATCGTGGGCCGGCGCCTAGAGATCAACGCCGTCGCGATCTTCATCGCCGTCGCCTTCTGGTCATGGCTGTGGGGCTTCATCGGCGCGCTGATCGCGGTGCCGCTGCTCGTCGTCGTCAAGGTCTTCTGCGACCACTTCGACAGCCTGCGCCATGTCGGCAATTTCCTGTCCGCGCAGCAGACGGCGGAGGATGAGGAGGAAGAGGACGAGCAATCCGCGAAGGCCGCCTGACCTTTGCGAAGAAGGGTGGCCCTCCCTATATCCGCAGTTCTGCCATTCGGGGGTTCCGCCATGATACCGCTTTCCGTTCTCGACCTGTCGCCGATCACCGAGGGCAGCACCGCCGCGCAGTCGCTCGGCAATACGCTCGACCTCGCCCGGCACGCCGAACGGCTGGGCTACAAGCGCTACTGGCTGGCCGAACACCACAACATGCCCGGCATCGCCAGCGCCGCCACCTCGGTCGTCATCGCCCATGTGGCGGCCGGCACCAGGACGATCCGCGTCGGCGCGGGCGGCATCATGCTGCCCAACCATGCGCCGCTGGTGATCGCCGAGCAGTTCGGCACGCTGGCGGCACTTCATCCCGGCCGCATCGACCTTGGCCTCGGGCGGGCGCCCGGCACCGACATGCTGACGGCGCGCGCCCTGCGCCGCAATCTCGACGCCGGCGTCGACAGCTTTCCGCAGGACGTGGTCGAGCTGATGAACTATTTCGCGCCGGCCGAGCCCGGCCAGCGGCTGCGCGCCGTTCCCGGCGAAGGCCAGGACGTGGAAATGTGGATTCTCGGCTCCAGCCTCTACGGCGCGCAGCTCGCCGCCATACTCGGCCTTCCCTATGCCTTCGCATCGCACTTCGCCCCGGCGGAAATGGAGAACGCCATCGCGCTCTATCGCGAGCGCTTCCAGCCGTCGGAGCGGCTGGACAAGCCCCATGTCATGCTCGGCCTCAATGTCTTCGCCGCCGAAACGGACGCGGAGGCAAAGCTGCTGTTCAGCTCGCTGCAGCAGGCCTTCGTCAACCTGCGCACCGGCCGGGCGGGACAATTGCCCGCTCCGGTCGAAAACTACGCCGAGGGGCTGGAGCCGCCGGCCCGCGCCATTCTCGGGCAGGCGCTGTCCTGCGCCGTGGTCGGCTCGCCGCAGACCGTGCGCGAGGGGCTGGAAGCGTTCATCGAGCGCACCGGCGCCGACGAACTGATGGTGACGGCGCAGATATTCGACCACGCCGCGCGGGTGCGCTCTTTCGAAATCCTCGCAGAAGTGCATCGCGAGCTTTCGCAAGCCGCGTAGAGGCGCCCGCCCTACGCTACGCTGCTCACGTCACGAGGAGGGAGAAAACCCTCACTTCTCCGCGACCGCGCCATTGCGCCCGGCCTCGCCTTGCGACACGGCCTCGCTGCGGCACGAGGCAAAGGCATCCAGCTTCGGATTATAGACCGAGGTCTGCACGTCCATCATGCCGAGGATCGTGTCGAACATGTTGTCGTGCGAAAAGCTGTCGCCGGTCTTGCCGCGCAGGCATGACACGTCGAGCCCGGTGGCCGAGGCGAAGTCGTCGGAAAACCAGGTGATGAAGGGGATGTGCTTCTGCGTCTCCGGCGCGATGAAATAGGGCGCGCCGTGCAGGTAGAGCCCGTTTTCCCCCAGCGATTCGCCGTGATCCGACATGTAGTACATGGCGGAAGCGAACTCGCTGCCGTGCTCCTTCAGCACGTCGATGATCGATGCGAGGATATGATCGGTATAAAGGATGGTGTTGTCGTAGACGTTCACCAGCTCCTGCGGCGTGCAATCGTTCAGCTCGGCCTCGCGGCAGGACGGCTTGAAGCGCTCGAACTCTTCCGGATAGCGCTCGTAATAGGCCGGCCCGTGGCTGCCCATGGTGTGCAGCACCAGCACCGCATTGCCCTGCAGGCTGGCCAGCCGCTCGCGCAGCTTGTCAACCAGCACCTGATCGAGACATTCGCCGCCCTTGCACAGCGACGGCTCGTACTGTGAGCCCTTGGTGTTGAGGAGCGTGGTGGGGATGCGGTCGGCGACGCTCTTGGGGCCGGTGTTGTTCTCCCACCATTCCACCGTAAGCCCGGCATGCTGGAGCACATCGACGAGGTTTTCCGAGCTGAGCGCGGCGCGCTTGGAATAGCCTTCGCGTCCGAGGTGCGAGAACATGCAGGGCAGGGAAATCGCGGTGGCGGTGCCGCAGCTCGTCACATTGGTGAAGGCGACGACATCGCGCGCGGCAAGCTCGGGATTGGTGTCGCGCTCATAGCCGTTGAGGCTGAAGTTCTGGGCGCGGGCCGTTTCGCCGACCACCAGCACGGTCAGCATCTTCTTTTTCGCGGTCGCCAGTTTCGGACCGATCTTCGCATCCTCGCCATAGGGCTTGGCGACGAGATTGGCGTCGCGCATCTGGTGGATGCCGTAGTCGACAGAGGCCACCAGCGCCATGGCCGGATTGAGATAGGCCATGGTGATCTCGCGCTGGCGCTGCCAGAACGGCACATAGGTGCGCAGGTTGACCAGCAGGATCGCACCCGCCAGAGCCACGAGGCCCAGGCCGAGCACCGTGTTTCTCCTGACCTGCCGCCAGAACGGAGGATGCACCACCCGTACCCAGGCGATCAGCAGGCTTGGCACCACGCCGAACACCAGCATGCGCAGCAGGAACTCGACGGTGATCAGGTTGCTCGATTCCGCGCCGGTGGTCTGGGCCGCATTCTGGATCATGTCGCGATCCACGATGGTGCCGAAAGTGTCGGTGAAGAACGCAACGGCGGCCGCGATCATGACCAGGACGATGAACACCGGCTTGATGACGTAGCGGGCCGAGAAGATCATCAGGAAAACGACGTAGAGCAGGAAGAGCACCACGCCGAACAGCACCAGCTTCACCGGATGGCCGGCGAACTGCTCGGCCAGCTTGCCCCAGAAAGTGAAGTTGCACAGAAGCAGGACATAGGCCGCGACGAGAGCGGTCAGCACATTGCTGCCGATGGCGGGACGACGAAAGGTCATGGGCGTTCCGGCTCCAATTCGGACCACTTTTGCTGTCAGGTCACTGAAATTGTGTTCCTGTCAAGGCAACGTTACGCCAGCCGGCAAAGAACCCGGGGAAGATAACCTTTTTCGCCCTTTCGGGTCCGCCATCATCCACCCATGCCGAAGGGGCGGCATTGCCGTACTTCAGCGCATGGCCTCGACCAGTCCCTTGTCGGGGAAGCAGGTGGCGGCGCGGCCGTTTTTCACCTGCCAGTCGCCGATCGAGCGGCGTGTCTTGAAGCCCGGCAGGCCATCGGCGCCACCGACATCATAGCCCGCTTTCTCCAGCCCGCGCTGCATGGCGGCGATGTCGGAGCGGTAGAGCTCGTCCACCTTGCCCCACTGACCGGCGAACGACCTGTCGCCATGGGCGATGCGGTCGGCGCCGTGGCCGATGAACAGCGCATAGAGGTCGCTCTGGTTGTATTCCTTGAGCACGTAGAAATTCGGCGTGACGATGAAGGCCGGCCCGTTGCGGCCGGCCGGCATCAGCAGAAAGCCCTCGGCGCGCAGTTCGGCTGCCGGAAACGGCTTGCCGCCGACGCGGGAAATGCCCATCGCCGCCCAGTCGGCGATTTTCCTGCCTTTGTCCGGTCCTTCGAGCGAGCAGGAAACGCTTGCCGGCACCGTGACTTCAAAGCCCCAGTCGCGGCCCTTCACCCAGCCATAGTGGACGAGATAGTTGGCGATGGAAGCCAGCGTGTCGGGCGTCGAGTTCCAGATGTCGGGGTGGCCGTCGCCGTCGAAATCCACCGCATGCCGGAGATATTTGGAGGGCATGAACTGCGGCTGGCCGAGCGCACCGGCCCAGGACGACTTCATCGACTTCACGTCCGCGAGCCCCCGCTGGACAATCTCGAGGGCTGCCAGCACCTCGGTGCGGAACATCTCCTTGCGGGTGGACATGAAGGCCTTGGTGCCCAGCACCTCGAAGGCGTTGTAGGGGATTTTTACAGTGCCGAAGCCCGATTCGCGCCCCCAGATCGCCAGCACCACCTCGCCCGGCACGCCAAAGCGCTTTTCGATCGCCGCCAGCGTTTTCGCGTTTTGCGCCGCCCGCGCACGCGCGCCGGCAGTGACGTTGCCGAGCGGCGCGAAGTAATTGCCGGGCGAACCGAATTCGGCCTGATGCTGCTTCTGCGGCGTCGTCGGCTTGGTGCCCGGCATGACGAGATCGGGCAGCTTCAGGTTCGGTTTCACGCCGGCAAAGGCGGTGTCGAAGGTCTTTTGGGAGATGCCGCGCTGCCTGGCCTCGGGCCACAGATCGTTCCGCAGCCAGGCGCGGAACTGGTCGTCGATCTGCGCGGCAGAGACGGGGGCGACCGCGAATAGGGAGAGGAAAAGGGCGATAGTCGCAAGGGCAAGATTGGCAAAGGCCTTGATGAAAGCCGACCTCCCTCCACGTGGGGCAAGCCTGTAGCACATGGCCGTCCTGATAAGCATGACCGTCCTTGTACCCCCACACCTAACCCCTGCCCACAAGGAGGAGGGAGACGATTTCGTCGGCATGGCCGCCCGCAACGTTGAAAGTTGATGCCGAGCGGTCACGCAGCAGAGTCCCCCTCTCCTTTGTGGGGAGGAGTTGGGGGTCATTTCAAATGCGACTGCATAACCTCGTGGAGAGTGAGAAAAAGCGCCGCGCAAATCCATTTTCCCCTTGCCCGCAAAATGCGTCAGAAAGCGGTCCGCGATTTCAGCGCCGCGGCAAGCGTTCCCTCGTCCAGATAGTCGAGCTCGCCGCCCACCGGCACGCCATGCGCCAGCCGCGTCACCTTCACGTCGAAACCGGCGAGCTGGTCGGTCAGGTAATGCGCCGTGGTCTGCCCCTCGACGGTGGCGTTGACGGCGATGATGACTTCCTTGATCGCGCCTTCGGAAACGCGCTGCACCAGCTGCCTGATGTTGAGCTGGTCGGGGCCGATGCCGTCGAGCGGCGACAGCGTGCCGCCGAGCACATGATAGAGCGCATTCATGGCGCCTGCGCGCTCCAGCGCCCAGAGGTCGGCCACTTCCTCGACCACGATGACGGTCGCCGCGTCGCGACGCGGATCGGTGCAGACCGTGCAGGGGTCGACGGTGTCGACATTGCCGCAGGTGGAGCAGATGCGCACCTTCTCCACCGCCTCGCCCATGGCTGCCGCCAGCGGCGCCATGAGCTGCTCCTTCTTCTTGATCAGGTGCAGCGCCGCGCGCCGCGCCGAGCGCGGCCCCAAGCCCGGCACCTTGGCAAGGAGCTGGATCAGGCGTTCGATTTCAGGACCGGCGATTCGCTTCGACATTCTTGTGATTTAGTAGGTGGAAGAGGCGTTGTGTAGCCGAACGTTCGGCGAATCACTTTGCTCAGCTGCCCGTTCCTGCCACTTCGACCCAGGCGCTTCGCCAAGCCGGCGCCGGAAACGGGTCCGGCCAATATTCCGTTATGCGCGACAGCCCGTTTCCATCCGACTCGAAGAAAGTTATCGCCGTTGCGTGGATCGTTCCGTCCGTGACATGAACTTCCGTCACGGCCGTCGTGGCCGAAACAACGAAGCGGTCGATCGTAAAGCTCCACCGGCCGTTTGCAGGATAACAGGTGTTGATGGCGGCGAAGTCCGCACGGGAGAGAATTCTCTCGGACGACTGGGGCCAGGTGAAAACGAAGTTCTCCGAGAAGACCTCGGCCGCCGCCGCCCAATCGTTCTCGTTCATCCGCGCCCAGAAGCGCTGAACGAGCGAGCCTATGTCCACCGCCATCGATTGGCCCGGGCGCCTCAGAACGGCAGCTTCATGCCGGGCGGGATCGGCAGGCCGGCGGTCAGCGCCTTGGTCTTTTCCTGCATGGTGGCCTCGACCTTGACCTTGGCATCGTTGTGCGCGGCGATGATGAGATCCTCGAGGATCTCGACATCGTCTTCCTTGAACAGCGACGGGTCGATCTTCAGCGCCTTCATCTCGAACTTGCCGGAGAGCGTCACCTCAACCAGCCCGCCTCCGGCGTGGCCGGAGGCTTCCAGCGTGGCGATCTCTTCCTGCATGGCCTGGAACTTGGCCTGCATTTCCTTTGCCTTGCCCATCAGGCCGAGCAAATCCTTCATGGTCGATAGTCCTTCGTGTTGGTCAGTTCTCGTCGTCGTCTTCGGCCGGCGGTTCGACCGGCATGTCGATCTCCATGCCCTCGGCTTCCGGGGCATCGGGAATGCGCACGTCGATGATTCTGGCGCCCGGAAACCTGGCGAGGATGGCGGCCACGGTGGGGTCCGCGCGGGCGTCGAGGAATGCGTTCTCGCGCTTTTCGCTTTCCATTTCAGCCAGTGTCTGGCCGCCGGCCTCGCGTGACAGCGCAACCATCCAGCGGCGGCCGGTCCAGGACTCCAGCTTGCTCTTGAGATCGCCCAGCAGCGTCTTGGGCGCATCGTCGGTGAGGTTCACGTCGAGCCGGCCGGGCTCCACCTTCACCAGCCGCACACAGCGCTTGACCAGCACCTTCAGCGCCATGTCGCGATTGGCGTCGGCAAGAGCGGCTATGTCGGCCAGCGAGCGCACCGGCACGGCGGGCGTTTCCTCCACCGCCGGCGGCGCATAGGCCATCGGGGCCGGTTCGCTCGCCACCAGCCGCATGGTCTGGCCGCCACCGCCACCGGTGGCCTGCATCACCGTCTGCGAGACGGCGCTGGCGCCATTGCCGGGGCCGCCCGACGACTGCTGCGAGCCGGAGGGGCGCGGAGCCGCGCCATTGGGCAGCGGCCCGCCCTCGCCCAGCGACTTCAGCGCCTCGTCCAGCGTCGGCAGGTCAGCGGCATGGGCCAGGCGGATCAGCACCATCTCGGCCGCGCTGATCGGCCGGTTGGACGACTGCACCTCGGGAATACCCTTGAGCAGCATCTGCCAGGCGCGCGACAGCACCCTGACCGAAAGCGTCCGCGAGAACTCCAGCCCGCGCACGCGCTCATCCTCGCTGAGCGCGGCGTCTTCCGCGGCCGAGGGCACGAAACGCATGCGCGTGACGAGATGGTTGAACTCGGCAAGGTCGTTCAGCACGGCCACCGGGTCGGCGCCGACGTCATATTGCGCGCGCAGGTCCTGAAGCGCCGCGGCGACGTTGCCCTTCATCACATGCTCGAACAGATCGACGATGCGGGCGCGATCGGCCAGGCCGAGCATGGCGCGCACAGCCTCGGCGGTGACATTGCCGGCGCTGTGCGCGATTGCCTGATCGAAGATCGACTGCGCGTCGCGCATCGAGCCTTCGGCGGCCCGCGCGATCATCGAAAGCGCGGCGTCTTCGGCCTCTATGCCCTCAAGGCCGGCGATACGCTTCAGATCCGCCTTGACCACCGAAGCATCGATGCGGCGCAGGTCGAAGCGCTGGCAGCGCGACAGCACCGTGATCGGAACCTTGCGGATTTCGGTGGTGGCGAAGATGAACTTCACATGCGGCGGCGGCTCTTCCAGCGTCTTCAGCAGGCCGTTGAAGGCCTGCGTGGAGAGCATGTGCACCTCGTCGATGATGTAGACCTTGTAGCGCGCCGAAACCGGCGCGTAGCGCACCTGCTCGATGATGTCGCGGATGTCGTCGATGCCGGTGTGCGAGGCGGCGTCCATCTCGATCACATCGGGATGGCGGCCTTCCATGATCGCCTGGCAGTGCTCGCCGGGAATGGCGAGGTCGACGGATGGCTGGTTGATCTCGGCCGTCTTGTAGTTGAGCGCGCGCGCCAGGATGCGGGCGGTGGTGGTCTTGCCCACGCCGCGCACGCCGGTCAGCATCCAGGCCTGCGCGATGCGGCCCGACGAGAAGGCGTTGGTCAGGGTGCGGACCATCGGCTCCTGGCCGATCAGCCCGGTGAAATCGGTGGGACGGTATTTGCGCGCAAGCACGCGATAGGCGCCGGCCGCCTTCGTCTGCTGGTCGTTTCCGGCTTCGCTCATCCGCTCTTCAGGTGCTCCTTGGGCCGCTTTGGGGGACCGGCCGATTCCTGCAACAGAGTGTCCCCGCACGCTTCCGTGCCGTCAACCGGCGGCGAACCAAGGCGGGTAATCGGCGAAGAGGCGGGAGGCTGGAACAATGACCCGTTCCGGGCTCGTTAGGGCTGCTTCCTTCCGGACCTGACCCGGTTGGCGAGTGGACCGTCCACCACCAACCTCCCGCTCCCCATATCGGCAATTGTGGAATCAATTGCAAGAGCGATGGATAAATCACCCCATGAAACATTGCGCCTCATGAATCGCTTGCAGGCGACAGGCTGTCACTCTAGCTTTCCTTCGACACACGAGGAAACGCATATGGCGCCATCGGGGCTCAAGGCCGGATTCGAACTCGATGCCAGGCTGGAAGCCGACAGCGAACCCCTGATGTGGCTGGGCCTGTGCGAATTGCGCATCATGAACGATCGCCGCTGGCCGTGGCTGGTGCTGGTGCCGCAGCGGCCCGGCATCGAGGAAATCCATGACCTCACCCCGCTCGACCAGGCGATGCTGACCTTCGAGGCCAACACGGTGGCGCAGACGCTGAAACGGGTGACGGGCTGCACCAAGATCAACACCGGCGCGCTCGGCAACATCGTGCGCCAGCTCCACATCCATGTCGTGGCCCGCAACGAAGGCGATGCCGCCTGGCCGGGGCCGGTATGGGGGCATGGCATGCGCGAGCCCTATGTCCGCGCCGACCTGCACGGGCTTTGCGAAAAGATCCGCGCGGCGCTGCGATAGTTCCATGCTCGATTCGGCACCCCGGACGACATTTCGTCTCCTTGACGCGCCCGAGCGCGAGCCCAGCCAGTTCGTCGGCTTCGCCGGCAACCGGATCGACCGGCAGGCCGAGAACCGCGACGAGCAATCCCTCCGGCGGGCACTGGCGGACCCGGCCACCCGCGTGATGCTGATGCGCGAGGCGCGGCTGCACATCAAGCTCACGGGCGATGGCTTCGATCCTTATTTCACCCTCGACGAGGCGCGGGCGCTGGATGCCCGGCTGGAAGACGCCGTGCTGCTCGGCCACGCGGCTTCCGGCCCCGTGCTGGCCGCGCCGGCCGGGCACGTCGCGGACGATCTGCCCGACGACATCAAGGCGATCGACTACCGCTCCATCTATGTTCAGGGACTTGTCGATCCCGAAGCACTGGGCGCCATGGCGCAGGGCGCCTCGCTGCTTGCCTGGCATGGCACGCACCGCTTTTGCAGCCGCTGCGGCCACAACACCGAAAGCCGCATCGGCGGCTACAAGCGCGTCTGCCTGAACTGCAACGCAGAGCACTTCCCGCGCACCGACCCGGTGGCGATCATGCTGACGGTGACGCCGGAAAAATGCCTGCTCGGCCGCGGGCGGCATTTCGCGCCCGGCATGTATTCGGCGCTCGCCGGCTTCATCGAGCCGGGCGAGACCATCGAGGCGGCGGTGCGTCGGGAAACCTTCGAGGAGGCCGGCATCCGGCTTGGCCGCGTCGTCTACCACGCGAGCCAGCCCTGGCCCTTTCCGCACACGCTGATGATCGGCTGCTTCGGCGAGGCGCTGAACGAGGACATCCACGCCGACATCAACGAGCTGGAGGACTGCCGCTGGTTCTCGCGTGGCGAGGTGCGCGACATGCTGGCCGGCGCCCATCAGGGCGGGCTCGGCGTGCCGCCCGCTGGCGCCATCGCCCATCATCTGATCCGCTACTGGGCGGAAAACACATGAAGGCATTTACCTGACATTAGTCAGATAAATCTTGCGCCGATCGAGATATCTGACTAATGTCAGGTAATGAGCAATTCCAGAACCGCACAAATTCGCAGCTTCAACCGCGCGGTGACGCGTCGCGTCGGCGCGCTGGAGGAAAGTTATCTCAGCCGTGGCCGTCCGCTCAGCGAAGCGCGGCTCATTTTCGAGATCGGGCCGGAAGGGGCCGCGCTCGGCGCGCTGCGCAACCGGCTCGGTCTGGATTCGGGCTATCTCAGCCGCATGTTGCGCTCGCTCGAGGCACAGGGCCTCGTCGCGGTCGACAAGCTCGACGGCGACGCCCGCAGCCGCCACGCGACGCTGACCGACAAGGGCCGCGCGGAACATGCCGCCTACGACGCCCTGTCGGACCAACTGGCAAACTCCATTCTCGAACCGCTTTCGGAAAGCGGGCGGGCGCGGCTCGTCGCGGCGATGGCGGAGGTCGAGCGCCTGCTTGCAGCCGCTGCCGTCACGATCGACGAGGAAGATGCCGACAGCGCCGATGCGCAGCGATGCATGGCGCTTTATGTCGAGGAACTGGCGGAGCGCTTCGAAGAAGGCTTCGACACGAGCAAGGGAAACAGCGTGCGGGGAGACGAGTTCATCCGCCCGCGCGGCAGCTTCCTGATTGCCCGGCTGGATGGAAGCCCTGTCGGCTGCGGTGCGGTGCGCATGCTCGATGCCACCGCGGCGGAGATCAAGCGGATGTGGGTCGCGCCCTCCGCGCGCGGGCTGGGCGTTGCCGGCCGGCTGCTGGGCAGGCTGGAGACCATAGCCCGCGAACTGGGCGCGCAAACGGTGTATCTGGACACCAATCGCGCGCTCAAGGAAGCGCAGTCGCTCTACCGGCGCGACGGCTACGAGGAAATCGCGCCGTACAACGACAATCCCTTCGCCGACCACTGGTATTCAAAGCGCCTATAGGCGCCTGAAGGTCCGGGCCGTTTCGGCGGTAGCAAGGCAATCGCATATGTCACGGCCTACCCCACCCCGCCTCCCCCGGATCAAGTCCGGGGCCGGCACCTCTCCCTTCAAAAGGGGAGAGGAAGGGTGCTGGCCTTGCGGACGGCGTTTCCTCTCCCCGTCGATCGGGGGAGAGGTGGTTTGCGAAGCAAACCGGAGTGGGGGTCGATTTCCATTTGCGATCGCCTTGCCTCTCACGGAGCGGATGAGGTCCGACAGCCCTCGCCTCAGGCGTCGGCGTCCTGCGTGGCGCGGAATTCATGCGCGGGGTAGACGCCCAGTATGCGCACCTCGCGCGAGAAGAAGCGCAATTCCTCCAGCGCGTTCTTCACGCTCTGGTCGTCCGGATGGCCCTCGACATCGGCATAGAACTGCGTGGCGGTGAAGGCGCCGAGCTGATAGCTCTCCAGCTTGGTCATGTTGACGCCATTGGTGGCGAAGCCGCCCATGGCCTTGTAGAGCGCGGCCGGCACGTTGCGCACGCGGAAGACGAAGGTGGTGACCATCGGCACGCCGTCCTTGCGCTCGGCCCACTGCCTGGTCTTCGACAGCACCACGAAACGGGTGATGTTGTTCTCGGTGTCCTCGACATTCTCTTCCAGTATGTCGAGCCCGTAGAGATCGGAGGCGAGCCGCGGCGCGAGCGCGGCCATGGAGCGGTTCTGCATCTCGGCCACCAGCTTGGCCGCACCCGCCGTATCGCCGGCCACAATCGGCTTCCAGCCGTTCTTGCGGATATATTTGCGACACTGACCCAGCGCGTGGATGTGGCTGTGGACGGTCTTTATCTCCTCGCGCTTCACGCCCGGCAGCACCATGAGCTGGAAGTGGATCGGCAGGAAGTATTCGCCGACGATATGCAGCTTCGATTCCGGCAGCAGATGGTGGATGTCGGCGACGCGGCCGGCGATCGTGTTCTCGATCGGGATCATGGCGAGGTCGGCCTTGCCGGTCTCCACCGCATTGAACGCATCCTCGAAGGTCGGGCACGGCAATGGCTCCATGGCCGGATAGACATTGCGGCAGGCGGTGTCGGAATTCGCGCCCGGCTCGCCCTGGAAGGAAATGCGGTTGGTCTTTTCAGCCATGGTCAGGCCCTGTCCTGCTTGGAGAGAATTTCGCGGGCGCGCTCCAGATCCTCCGGCGTATCGACGCCGAGCGGCACGGTCGCGACGATTTCGGCATCGATGCGCATGCCCGCCTCCAGCGCGCGAAGCTGTTCCAGCTTCTCGCGCTTCTCGAGCGCCGACTGGCTGAGGCCAACGAAGCGTTCGAGTGCCGCGCGGCGATAGGCATAGAGCCCGATGTGATGAAAAAGCGGCCCCTCGCCCCACGGCGCGGTGGCGCGGGTAAAGTAGAGTGCGCGCAGCCGGGTTTCCGAGCGCGGCGAGCCGACGATCTTCACCACATTCGGATTGGTCTTTTCTTCTTCGCGCACGATCTCGACGCCGAGGGTTGCGATATCGACAGCCGGGTCCTCGAAGGGCTTCAGCGCCGCCGCAATGGTTTCGGGGTCGATGGTCGGCAGGTCGCCCTGCACATTGATGACGGTTTCCACCTCGCCTTTCGGGTCGAGCGCGGCCAATGCCTCGAAAATGCGGTCGGAGCCCGATTCGTGGTCGGCCCGCGTCATCACCGCCTCGTGCCCGTGAGCGCGGACGGCTTCGGCGATCCCGGCGGCATCGGTGGCGATCACCACGCGGCCGAGCCCGCTCTTTCGCGCGCGATCGGCGACATGCACGATCATGGGACGGCCGCAGAGATCGGCCAGCGGCTTGCCGGGCAGGCGCGTGGCGCGCAGACGCGCGGGAATCAGGATGAGCTGCGACATGGAGGCTTCACAAGGTTCTAAGAAGGCAACGGTGGAAAGTGGCAAAACGTCTCACTGGCTGCGCTCTTATAGGTGTTGCAACGAACGAGCAAAAGACCTAGTTTCCGCCAAATTCTGCCGGCCCGGCCGGCACAGGGAATAATGCTGTCGGCTGCGCGGAAAGAGGGTTTTTCCGGAGCCAGCCGATAAAGGAGCCAGGGGCGAATGGACTCATTCGAATTCAACAAGATTCTCGGCGGCCTGCTGGGCACCGTTTTCGTGGTTTTCTCCATTTCGCTGATTTCGGACGGCATCTTCTCCTCGCCGGCTCCAGAGAAGCCGGGCTTCGTGATTCAGGCTGCCGAAGCCGAGGCGCCCGCAGGTGGCGAGGCCGCACCGGCCGCCAAGCCGATCGCCGAGTTGCTCGCCCATGCCGACCCGAAGGCCGGCGAAGCCGTCTTCAAGAAGTGCCAGGCTTGCCATTCCGGCGAGAAGGGCGGCCCCAACAAGGTGGGTCCCGACCTGTGGGACGTGGTCGACCGTCCGGTCGCCGAGCATGAGGGCTTCTCCTATTCGGCCGGCATGAAGGATTTCTCCAAGAACGGCGAGACCCACTGGACCTACGATAACCTGAACCACTTCCTCACCTCGCCGAAGGGCTTCGTGAAGGGCACGGCGATGGGCTTCGCCGGTCTCAAGAACGACGAGGAGCGCGCCAACCTGATCGCCTATCTGCGCACGCTTTCGGACAACCCGAAGCCGCTGCCCGAGGCCGGCGCCGCTCCGGCCGGCGGCGAAGCACCGAAGGAAGGTGCCGCCCCCGCCGAAGGTGGCGCAGCCCAGCCCGCACCGGCGCAGTAACGAAATAATCATCGCAAGATCATGAAAAAGCCGGGTTCAGCCCGGCTTTTTTGTTAGGATTTCCGCAAGGGCTGGCGGATAGTCGCGGCGGCGTGGCTTTTCGGGCCGGCAGCGGGCGCTAGGTCACAGGGATGAACCGACGACCTTGATCGGGCAACACAGGGCGAGGTTGGACATGCAGGCAGGGCTTACGCGAATTATCGGCAGGATCGGCATCGTGCCGGCCATGCTTGCGGCAAGCCTTCTCACCGCCTCCGCCGACGAATGGCGTACATCTTCGACGTTCGATGCCGAATCCAAATATGGCAGCGATTTCAAGCAGTACGATTACGTCAACCCGGATGCGCCCAAGGGCGGCACGCTGAATTCGGTCACCAGCGGCACCTATGACAGCTTCAATCCCTATATCGTGCAGGGCGCTCCCGCCGCGGGCTTTGTCGAGTTCGGCGGCGGGCTGCTCTACGAGACGCTGATGGAGCAGTCGCTCGACGAGCCGAGCGTCAGCCACCCGATGATTGCCGAGGCTCTCAAATATCCCGACGACTTCTCCTCCGCCACCTACAGACTCGACCCGCGCGCCAGATGGCATGACGGCACGCCGATCACCGTCGACGACGTCATCTGGTCGTTCAACACGCTGAAGGCCAACAGCCCGCGCTACAACCGCTACTACGCCAATGTCACCGAGGCGGTGGCCGTGGGCGACCGCGAGGTCGAATTCCGCTTCGACCAGAAGGGCAATCGCGAGCTGCCCAAGATCATGGGCGACCTCGTCGTGCTGCCCAGGCACTGGTGGGAAGGCACCGACAAGAACGGCAGGAAGCGCGACATCACCCGGCCCACGCTGGAACCGCCATTGGGCTCGGGCGCCTACAGGATCGAGAGTTTCAGGCCGGGCTCGGAAATCATCTGGGCGCGCGTGCCGGACCACTGGTCGGCCGATCTCGGCGTGAATGTCGGCCGCAACAATTTCGACCGCAAGCGCTACACCTACATCACGGATGACAACGCCGCCTGGCAGGCCTTCACCAAGGGCGGCTACCAGGACATACGGGCGGAAAACAGCTCGCGGCGCTGGATGACGGAATACAACTTTCCCGCCGTCAAGGCCGGCGACGTGCTGAAGAAGGAGTTCACGGCGAACGCCTTCGTGTTCATGCAGGGCTTCGCGCTCAACTTGCGCCGTCCGCAGTTCCAGGACCGCCGGGTGCGCGAGGCGCTGACCCTGGCCTTCGATTTCGAATCGATGAACCGCACGCTGTTCTACGGCCAGAACACCCGCACCAGCAGCTATTTCGTCGGCAGCGATCTCGCATCCAGCGGCCTGCCCACCGGCAAGGAACTGGAAATCCTCGAACCCTACAAGGACCAGTTGCCGCCCGAACTGTTCACCCAGGAATTCAAGCTGCCGGTCTACGACAGCCCTCAATCCGAGCGGCAATATCTGCGCCAGGCCGTCGGCCTGTTCGCGGAAGCCGGCTGGAAGATCAACAACGGCAAGATGGTCAACGCCAAGGGCGAGCAGTTCCGCATCGAATTCCTGGGCAGCGGTCCGACTGACGAGGTGATCGCAAGCTCGTTCATAAACACGCTGCGCAAGATCGGCATCGACGCCTCGCTGCGCATCGTCGACACCAGCCAGTACATCAACCGTATCAACGACTTCGATTTCGACGCGGCAACCACGATCCTCAACCAGTCCAACTCGCCCGGCAACGAGCAGCGGGACTTCTGGAGCTCCAAAGCCGCCGACACGCCCGGCTCGCGCAACCTGATGGGCATCAAGAACCCGGTAGTGGACGCGCTGGTCGAACGCGTCATCTACGCGACCGACCGTGACGATCTGGTCGCTGCCACCCATGCGCTCGACCGCGTGCTGCTGTGGAACTATTACGTCATCCCGCAATGGCATCGCGGAAAGCAGTGGCTTGCCTACTGGAACAAGTTCGGCATGCCCGACAGGCAGCCGGAATATACCGGCGCCGATACAGATTCCTGGTGGATCGACCCCGAGAAGGAAAAGGCTCTGGCGGCAAAGTACAAGGGCGCCAACTGATGAGCCCCGTTCTATCGCGCCGCGATTTCCTCGCGCTCGGCTCGGCCGCGGCGCTTTTGCCCGACCTCGCCTTCGCGGCCGCGCCCACGGGAGCCAGGCTGCATGGCCTGTCGGCCTTCGGCGACCTGAAATACCCGGCCGACTTCACGCATTTCGACTATGTCAACGCCGATGCGCCGAAGGGCGGAACCTTCATCTTCTCGCCGCCCAACTGGGTCTACAACCAGAACCCGCTGACCTTCAACACGCTCAACACCTTCGTGGCCAAGGGCGATGCTCCGCCACGCATGGAGATGTGCTTCGATTCGCTGATGGCGAGCGCGCTGGACGAGCCGGACGCGATTTACGGCCTGGTCGCCGAAGGCGTGACCATCTCGGATGACCGCAACAGCTTCGAGTTCTCGCTCAGGCCGGAGGCGCGGTTCCACGACGGCTCGGCGCTGACGGCCAAGGACGTCGCCTATTCCTTCAACCGGTTCAAGCAGGACGGCCATCCCGACCTGCTCCTGCCGCTCAGCCAGATGACGGACGCGGTGGCAGTGGATGCGCGCACCTTCCGGCTGACCTTCTCCGGCAAGCAAGCGCCCCGCACCATTCTGGCCGTGGCCGGTTTTCCCATCATCTCGAAGGCCTATTTCGAGGCCAATTCCTTCACCGGCGCCAGTATGAAGCCGCCGCTGGGGTCCGGCCCCTACAAGGTCGGCCGGGTTTCGGCAGGCCAGACCATCGAATATGAGCGCGTCGAGGACTATTGGGCGCGCGACCTGCCGGTCAATCGCGGCCTCTACAATTTCGACCGCATCCGCATCGAATTCTATCGCGACCGGCAGGCGGGCTTCGAGGCCTTCAAGAAGGGCGACGTGCTGTTCCGCCAGGAATTCACCGCCCGCGTCTGGGCCACGGGCTACGATTTTCCCGCGCTGAAGGAAGGCAAGGTGGTCAAGCGCGAGTTCCCCGCCGAAAAGCGGCCGATCATGCAGTCCACGGCCATCAACCAGCGGCGCGAGCGCTTTCGCGACCCGCGCGTGCGCAAGGCGATCGCCATGTGCTTCGACTTCGAATGGACGCGGCGCAACCTCTTCTACGACTCCTATGAGCGCGCCCAATCCAGCTTCGAACGCTCCGACTATCGCGCGGAGGGAATGCCCTCGCCGGCGGAGCTGGCTCTGCTGGAACCGCTGCGCGGCAAGATTCCCGACGAGGCTTTCGGCGAGGCCGTCATCCAGCCCGTTTCCGACGGCTCGGGCCGGGACCGCAAGCTGCTGGGCGCCGCGCTGAAACTGCTCGGCGAAGCCGGCTGGAAGCGCAACGGGCAGTTCGTGCAGAACGACAAGGGCGAGAACCTGACCGTGGAACTGCTCGTCGACGACGAGGACTTCGTCCGTGTCGATTCGCCCTGGGTCGAGAACATGAAGGCGATCGGCATCGACGCCTCGATCCGCGTGGTCGATTCCGCGCAGTATACGGCCCGCCAGCTCGAATTCGACTTCGACCTCCTGATGATGGCGCTGTCCCTGACGGCAACGCCAACGCGCGACGAGATCGAGTCGCTGTTCCATTCCCGCGCCGCCGCCCTGCCCGGCTCGAAGAACTATGCCGGCATCGCCGACCCCGCCGTGGACGAACTGGTGGAGGCCGCCGGAAGAGCGCAGACACGCGAGGAACTGACCACCGCTTTGCGCGCACTGGACCGGGTCTTGCGCGCCCGTCTCGACTGGATTCCAAATTGGTATCTGCCGAATCACCGGGCGGCGTTCTGGGATATGTTCGGCTTCAAGGAACCCAAACCCGACTTCGGCTTTCCGGTCGAAGCCATGTGGTGGTTTGACAAGGACAAGGCAGCAGCGATTGGCAAGGCGTAGAGTTTTAGTTTCGGGAAGGGACAGCGCTCGGCGTTGCCCCCCTCTGCCCTGCCGGGCATCTGCCCCGCAAGCGGGGAGATCGACCTTCATCACGGCTTTCGCCAATCGCCCTCATTGCGATTCGGGCGTGAACCACGCTGCTGATCTCACCGCCACAAGAGCACGGCAATCGCATTTGAAATCACCCCCACCCCTTACCCCTCCCCACAAGGGGGAGGGAGACGATTTCGCCGCCATGGCTACCCAAAAACGGCAAAGATTGGTGCCGAGCGGTGATGCAGCAAAATTTCCCTCCCCCTTGTGGGGAGGGGTTAGGGGTGGGGGTATGGGAGCCGTTAACCTACCAGGACATCCATATGCGATAGCCCTCCCATGCGGGGGAGATGGCCGGCAGGCCAGAGGGGCGCGCGAAAGAGCACGACCTGCCCTGACACTCGTGAGGCCTGTCTGATGGGCGCCTATATTCTGCGCCGCATTCTCCTGATGATCCCGACCTTGTTCGGCGTCATGGCGATCTCCTTTGCCGTCGTGCAGTTCGCGCCGGGCGGACCGGTGGAACAGGTGATCGCCAGGCTGACCGGCCAGGGAGGCGATTCCAGCGAGCGCCTTGGCGGCGGCGGCCAACCCGGCATGACCAATTTCGACGCGGGCGGCGTCGCCTCGTCCAAATATCGCGGCGCGCAGGGGCTCGACCCGGAATTCATCGCCAAGCTCGAAAAGCAGTTCGGCTTCGACAAGCCGCCGCTCGAGCGCTTCTTCATGATGCTGTGGAACTATGCCCGCTTCGACTTCGGCCAGAGCTACTTCCGCGACATCAGCGTGCTGGACCTGATCCTCGAGAAAATGCCGGTGTCGATCTCGATCGGCCTGTGGGTGACGCTGCTGTCCTACCTGATCTCGATCCCGCTCGGCATCCGCAAGGCGGTGAAGGACGGCTCCCACTTCGACACCTGGACCAGCGCCATTGTCATCGTCGGCTATGCCATTCCCGGCTTCCTGTTCGCCATCCTGCTGATGGTGCTGTTTGCCGGCGGCTCCTTCTTCGACTGGTTCCCGCTGCGCGGGCTCACCTCCGACAATTGGGAGCAGCTGTCCTGGCCGGCACGCATCCTGGACTATTTCTGGCACATCACCCTGCCACTGACGGCGCTGGTGCTTTCGGCTTTCGCCACCACCACGCTGTTGACGAAAAACTCCTTCCTCGACGAGATCCGCAAGCAATATGTCGTCACCGCCCGCGCCAAGGGCCTGTCGGAGCGGAGGGTGCTTTACGGCCACGTCTTCCGCAACGCTATGCTGATCGTGATTGCCGGCTTCCCCGGCGCCTTCATCTCGGCCTTCTTCACCGGCTCGCTGCTGATCGAGAACATCTTCTCGCTCGATGGGCTGGGCCTGCTCGGCTACAAATCGCTGCTCGATCGTGACTATCCGGTGGTGTTCGCCAATCTCTACATCTTCTCGCTGATCGGCCTGTTCGTCAGCCTGCTCTCCGACCTCATGTATACCTGGGTCGACCCCCGCATCGATTTCGAGCGGAGGGACGTGTGATGGCGATGGCAGAAGACATGACGGGCGCGCGCAGCAGGCGGCCCCGGCTGTCGCCGCTCAACCAGCGGCGCTGGGCGAACTTCAAGGCCAACCGGCGCGGCTACTGGTCGCTCTGGATCTTCATGGTCCTGTTCGTGCTGTCGCTGTTTTCGGAGTTCATCGCCAACGACCGGCCGCTGATCGCCTCCTACAAGGGCGAAATCCTGTTCCCGGTCCTGATCGATTACCCGGAGGAGAAGTTCGGCGGCTTCTATGCCGTGACCGACTATCGCGATCCGACGATCAGCGACGAGATCAAGGCGCATGGCTGGCTGATCTGGCCGCCGATCCGCTACAGCTACAACACCGTCAACAACGAGATTCCGGAAGCCGCCCCCGCCAAGCCTTCCTGGCTGTATACCAAGGACGTGCGCTGCCAGCGCTATCCGCAGGGTGTCGACGACGAGAACTGCACGCTCGGCAACTGGAACTGGCTCGGCACCGACGACCAGGCACGAGATGTCCTGGCGCGCGTCATCTACGGCTTCCGCATCTCGGTGCTGTTCGGCCTGATCCTGACGGCAGGATCGGCGCTGGTCGGTGTCACCGCCGGCGCGATACAGGGCTATTTCGGCGGCTGGACCGACCTCCTGTTCCAGCGCTTCATCGAGATATGGTCGGCCATTCCCGTGCTCTACCTGCTGCTCATCATCTCGGCCATCCTGCCGCCGGGCTTCTTCATCCTGCTCGGCATCATGTTGCTGTTCTCATGGGTGGCCTTCGTCGGCGTGGTGCGCGCCGAGTTCTTGCGCGCGCGCAACTTCGAGTATGTAAATGCGGCCCGCGCGCTCGGCGTGCCCAACCGCACGATCATGATCCGCCACCTCCTGCCCAACGCCATGGTGGCGACGCTGACTTTCCTGCCCTTCATCCTCAACGGCTCGATCTCGACGCTGACCTCGCTCGACTTCCTCGGCTTCGGCCTGCCGCCCGGCTCGGCTTCGCTCGGCGAACTCCTGAAGCAGGGCCAGCGCAACCTCAACGCCCCATGGCTCGGCTTCTCCGGCTTCCTGGTGATCTCGATCATGCTGTCGCTGCTGATCTTCATCGGCGAAGCCACCCGCGACGCCTTCGACCCAAGGAAGACGTTCCGATGAGCCGCCCAAGATGGTATAATTCTGCCGGATTTCTACCATGGAGACCGGCATGGGCATGAACATCAAGAACGAGCGGGTCGAGAGGCTGGCACGGGAGCTCGCCAGGGAAACCGGTGAGACCCTGACCACGGCCATCGAGCGCGCGCTGGAAGACAGGCTGGAAAGGCTCGCACGTCACAAGGAACGCGAGTGGCGATATCAGCGGATCAGGGAGATCGTCTCGAGCCTTCCACCGACGCCGCCCGGCATAACGAGCGATCATTCCGATCTCTATGACGACGACGGGCTCCCGGCATGATTGTCGACGCCTCCGCCCTGCTGGCAATCGTCCTCGGAGAAGAAGACGGAGATTCGTATAGCCGCGCCATTGCCGATGAGCTCGACGATATCTTCATCTCGCCGATCAACTTCGTGGAGGCCGCAATAAAGGCCGACAAGAAAGGTCCCGAAACCGGCGAGGCGCTGGACCAGATCATGCGGGTAGGAGCAATAAAGCTGGCGCAGATTACACGGACCCAAGCGCAAATTGCCCGCGAAGCCTACCGCAAGTTCGGTAAGGGCAATCATGAAGCGCGCCTCAACCTCGGAGACTGCTTTGCCTACGCGCTTGCCAAGGCGCGAAGCGAAAAGCTCCTCTTCAAGGGCGACGACTTCCGCAAGACCGATATCGAGGCTGTCCTTTGAGCCCACTCCTTTCCGTTCGCGACCTCTCGGTCGCTTTCTCCAACGGCGGCTTCACGCAGACTTCCGTCGACCGTATCTCCTTCGACATAGGCAAGGGCGAGACTGTGGCGCTGGTCGGCGAATCGGGCTCGGGCAAGTCCGTCTCGGCGCTGTCGGTGCTCAAGCTGCTGCCCTACCCGGCGGCCAGTCATCCGTCGGGCGAAATCCTGTTCCATGACAGGAACCTGCTCGCGCTGAACGAAAAGCAACTGCGCCAGGTGCGCGGCGGCAAGATCTCCATGATCTTCCAGGAGCCGATGACCTCGCTCAACCCGCTGCACACGATCTCGCAGCAGATCATCGAGATGCTGCGGCTGCACCAGCCGATGAGCCTGAGGGAAGCGCGCGTGCGGACGCTGCAGCTCCTCACCGATGTCGGCATCCGCGAGCCCGCCAAGCGGCTCGACGCCTATCCCCACCAGCTTTCGGGTGGCCAGCGCCAGCGCGTCATGATCGCCATGGCGCTCGCCAACGAGCCCGAGCTGCTGATCGCCGACGAGCCGACGACGGCGCTGGACGTGACCGTGCAGGCGCAGATCCTCCAGCTGCTGGACGAACTGAAGCAGCGCAGCGGCATGTCGATGCTGTTCATCACCCACGATCTCGGCATCGTGCGCCGCATCGCCGACCGGGTCTGCGTGATGACCAGGGGCAAGATCGTGGAGGCCGGCCCGACCGAGCGGATATTCTCCGATCCGCAGCACGAATATACCCGCCACCTGCTTGCCGCCGAGCCGAAAGGCAAGCCGCCGGCAACCGACGAGAACGCCAAGCCCGTCATGTCAGGCAAGGACGTCAAGGTGTGGTTCCCGATCAAGCAGGGCTTCTTCCGCAAGGTCGTCGACCATGTGAAGGCCGTGGACGGCATCGACCTCACCGTGCGCGCCGGGCAGACGCTGGGCGTGGTGGGCGAATCGGGCTCCGGCAAGACCACGCTGGGGCTGGCGCTTTCGCGCATGATCTCCTCCACCGGGCAGATCAAATTCGAAGGCCGCGACATCAACGCGCTCTCCTTCAACGAGATGCGGCCGCTGCGCAGCGACCTGCAGATCGTGTTCCAGGACCCGTTTGGGTCGCTCAGCCCGCGCATGTCGGTGGCCGAGATCATCGAGGAAGGGCTGAAGATCCACGCGCCCGAGCTTTCCGACGACGAGCGCGACCGCCAGGTGGTGGACGTGCTGAACGAGGTGGGGCTCGATCCCTCGACCCGCTTCCGCTATCCGCACGAATTCTCCGGCGGCCAGCGCCAGCGCATCGCCATCGCGCGCGCGATGGTGCTGAAGCCCCGCTTCGTCATGCTGGACGAGCCGACCTCGGCGCTCGACATGAGCGTGCAGGCGCAGGTGGTGGACCTGCTGCGCGGCCTGCAGGCCAGGCACGATCTCGCCTATCTGTTCATCAGCCACGACCTCAAGGTGGTTCGGGCACTCGCCAACGACGTCATCGTGATGCGCAACGGCAAGGTCGTCGAGGCAGGGCCCTCGCGGCAGATATTCGAAAATCCGCAGACGGAATATACGCGCGCGCTGATCTCGGCCGCGTTCCGCATCGAAACGGCGCCGGCCGGCGCCGTCAGCGAATAGCTAGTCAGAATAAAGGGAGGGCACGGCATGGAGAAGGGCCGTATTCTGTTGTCGGTCACAGGGTTCAACCCGCAGCGCTGGCATGAGCTTCTGTCGGCCGAGCGCGACGTGGTGCTGAAGCCCGACAGCGCGACGGACCCGTCGATCACCTATGCCGTGGTGTGGAAGCAGCCGCCGAACATCCTGGCCAGGCTGCCCAATCTGCGCGCCATCTTTTCCATCGGCGCCGGCGTCGACCATCTGTTCAACGATCCCGGCCTGCCGGACGTTCCTATCGTGCGCGTGGTAGCCGACAATCTCACCCGCCACATGACCGAATATGTCGTCTGGCGCGTGCTCGACCATCACCGCCAGGGCGCACTCTACCGCGCCCAGCAGCAGAAGAAGATCTGGCATGAGCCGCTGCAGCGCCCGGCCGAGGACATTTCGGTGGGCATCATGGGGCTCGGCCAGCTCGGCCGGGCAGCGGCGACGGCGCTGCTGGGGCTGGGCTTCCGGGTCAACGGCTGGAGCCGCACCGACCACCCGATGGAAGGGGTTACCACCTATCATGGCGAGCAGGGGCTGGTTCCCTTCCTCAACGCCACCGACATTCTCGTGGTGCTGCTGCCGCACACGCCGGCCACGGAAGGCATCATCGACTACAAGCTGCTGCGCGAGCTTCGCCGCCGCAACGGGCTGGGCGGCGCCGTGCTGATCAATGCCGGGCGCGGCAAGCTGCAGAAGGACGCCGACATCCTGCGCGCGCTGGACGACGGCACGCTGAAGGAAGCTAGCCTCGACGTGTTCGAGGTCGAGCCGCTGCCGAAGACGAGCCCGATGTGGTCGCATCCGAAAGTATTCGTGACGCCGCACACCGCCGCGACATCCGACCCCGAGCACCTCGTTACGCCGATGCTGAAGCAGATGGACGCCTTCGAGCGCGGCGAGCCGCTGGAGAACATCGTCGACCGGAAGGCGGGGTACTGAGGCGGCCGGGATTCCGGCCCGGGATTCCAAAGCCGGGGCACGGCGTCCGCACGCGACCCGGCTTTGTCATCCGGAAACCGGGGCCCATCGATGCTCCGGCCTCGTCTGGATTGCGGTGCTCAGAAGGCAGGCTGCCGCCCGCCGACGCGCCTGGCCCCATGGCGGGATAGCAGGAACGCGATCAGGCTGGCGGCAAGAAAGGCGAGCGAGACGAGCGGCAAGCCGCCGAAGCCGGCGACCGGCAGAAGGCTGCCTGCCGCGAAGGAACCCACCGCCATGCCGACATAGATCGCCGAGGAATTGAGCGCGAGGATGAGGCCGCGGACTTCTGGCGCAAGCTCCACCATCCGGCGCTGCTGCGAAGGCATGAAGATATCGCTGCAGATCGCCCAGAAGACGAGGAGAACGACGGCAAAAGGAATCTGCCCCGGGCCGGCGAACAATCCGGCGAACACCGTCATCAGGCCGAGCAGGGCCACGATCATGGCGCGGTCGGCCGACCATATGCGCGAGACACGACGCGCCAGGAAATTGCCGAAGACGCCCGCCAGCCCGTAGACGATCAGCATGGCCGAAACAGTCTCGATCCCGGCACCGAAGCGGTCGCGCAGCAAGGGCGTGATCATCGTATAGGAGGCAAAGAGCCCGGCCATTTCCAACACCATCACGGCGATGCCGGCGGCGGTGGCCGGGCGCAGAAAGACCTCCAGCAATTGACCGGGATCGATGCGCTGGCCGGGACCGCCATCGGCGACGCAGCGGGCGACCAGGCCGGCAACGACCATGGTGGCGAGGCCGATCAGGGCGAAGGTCGGACGCCAGCCGAGAACATCGCCGAGCCAGGTCGAGAGCGGCACACCGACTACGGTTGCGATGGTCATGCCGGAGAACACGACGGCAAGCGCATGGCCCTGCCTTTCCTGGGGGACGAGGCTCGTGCCGAGCGCCGAGGCAACCGGGCCGATGGCCGCCGCCCCGAGAGCGGCAACGATGCGGGCGGCGAGCAGAAGCGGATAGTTCGGGGCGAGCGCGGTGCCGAACGTGCCGGCCGCCATCAGCGCAAGTCCGATCAACAGGAGCCGCTTGCGCGGCCAGTGGCCAACCAGCACCTGGAACGCCGGAGCGCTGATCGCGAAAGTGATGGCGAAGATCGAGACGAGGAAGGCCACCGCTCCTTCGCCGAGCTTGAGTGAGTGGGCGATCGCGGGAAGGGTTCCGACGACGGCAAGCGTCGCGGTTCCCATCGAGAAATAGGCGATGCTGAGAAGATTGAGCGAGAGATTTGACGATCGGTCTGACATGACACCCTCCATTGGGGAACGGATGAGTGTCAGATACCGCCGCGCATGATATAGATGAAATCGATTATCAGTATTCAAGGCATAAGCAGAATGGATATGAAGGGCATAGACCTGAACCTGCTCGCTTCGCTCGACATATTGATTGAGGAAGCGAATGTAACCCATGCCGCTGCCCGGCTGGGAATCAGCCAGCCGGCGCTTTCGGCCCAGCTTTCGAGACTGCGCGACCTGTTCGGGGATCCCCTGCTCGTACCTTCGGAAACCGGGCGCGGCATGCTGCCGACCGCCAGGGCGCTGGAAATGCGCGTTCCCCTGCGCACCGCGCTGAAAGACCTGGAAAGCGTCGTCCGGCGCCCCGCCAGCTTCGATCCCTTGGTCGATTCACGGACCTTCGCCATCGGCGCCAGCGACAATGCGACCGTCACCCTGGGGCTGGCCCTGATCGAACGGCTGCGCACGATCGCAAGCCCGGGCATCCGCATCAGCTTCGAGACGCCACGCGGCGATCAGGTCGCCGCCAGGCTGGAGCGTGGCGAGATTGACCTGCTCATCGGTTCCGACCGCATGGTCCCGCCCTCCATGAAGGCAAGAAGGCTGCTCAGCGAGACCTATGTGATGGTCCAGCGCAAGGGCCATCCGCGCGGCCACTGTCCTCTCGACCTCGACGCCTATTGCGCGCTCGATCACGTGCTGGTGTCGACGAGCGGCGGGAGCTTTTACGGCTTTATCGACGAGCAGCTCGAGAAGCTCGGCTATCGACGCGACGTCGTGCTTTCCGTTCACCAGTTCACCATGGTTCCGATGATCGTTGCGGCGACCGACTTCGTCTCGACGCTGCCGCGGCGTTTCGCGGCCCGGTTCGCGGACCGGCTGGATATGTTTGAGCTGCCCTTCGCCGCTCAGGGGTTCAACCTGTTTTCGGCCTGGCACCCACGGCTGCACGCCGATCCGGCGCATGTGTGGTTGAGACGCGTGCTTGTCGACGTCGCCGAAGGTGGATGACCACGATGTCCGCCATCCAGGCAGGACAGATGGACACTTCTCATGGCCGCCGGAAGCTCGTGGGGCCGCCATAGAGATAGCCGATGCGCTCCACCGCCTCGCGCAAGCCCTCGCGCGACACCATCATGGTATGGCCGTTGGCGTGGATCATCTCGGCCGCATCGGTCATGATGGCTACGTGGCCTTTCCAGAACACCAGATCGCCGCGACGCAGGCCGGAGAAATCAGGGCCCGGAACGATCTTCTCGCCCAGCGAAGCTTCCTGCATGTCGGTGTCGCGCAGCACCTTGCGCCCGGTCATCAGCATGGAAAGCTGCACCAATCCCGAGCAGTCGATGCCGAAGCCCGACACGCCGCCCCACAGATAGGGCGTGTTGAGGAAGGTTTCCGCCACCGAAACATAGTCGTCGGCAAGCGCCTCGACCGGCGCGAGATGCCCGGCAACGAGAGCCTGCCCCGATGACAGCAGCGCATAGGCCGTGCCGCGCGTCTCGGCTTGCCCCGTCACGGTGACGAGCGCGCCCATGGACAATTCGCCGGCACGCGCGAAGCGCAGGTCCGGGCCCGGATAGACGAAGGTGCGCGGGACGATGACGCGATGCGTCGGCGCATGCGCGCGAACGCCAAGGGCGGATTGAGCGACATAGCCGACATAGCCGTCCCGCTCCGATTGCAGCCATGCCCAGCCCGGCGTCTCGTCGAACACCAGCACGTCGTCGCCATGGATGAACTGCGTGTCCATGCCGGCCTCCGCACGCGGCTCCTTCTTCACGTCGGCCACCGGAGCTATGATGCGCGCCGGGCGGCCGGCGACAAATCGTTCCGCGGCCACCTGCCCTTTCAGGCGGATATCCGCGAGATCGGCGCGGAAGGCATGCAGGCGGCGGTCGTGGACGGTCAAATCGGCAACTCCAGTGCTTTGGCAATGATAGCATCGCCAAAACGCTCGACATAGAGCGCGCCCTCCACGGTGCGCTTGATCAGCACGTTGCGCTTGTCGAATTCGTCGCGGTGACGCGACACCAGCTTCAGCGCGCCCATCGTGTCGAGCGCGCGGGTGATCACCGGCTTGGTGACATTGAGCCGGGCGGCAAGCCCGCGCACCGTATGCGGCGGCGGGTCGAGATAGATGGTGAGCAGGATAGCCATCTGCCGCACCGTCAGGTCCGGCGCGTCGTCGCGCACTTCGGCAAGGCTGACCTGCTGCCAAAGTCGCAAAGCCTGGCTCGGACGCAAATGAACTGCCATGCGCCCGAGAATGCCACAGAAACGTTTCGGTTCCGTTTCAGTCCAGACCGACGCTGGACCTATGGATCCATGACTGCCGCATTTGTGCGATGCGAGGTGAGGCCACCTCGCTGCAAGATGCCCTGTCAGCCGAAGCGGGCGGAAATCACCCGCTCCAGCGCACGGATGGCCTGCGCCTCGCCGCCGACCGGGCCGTGCGGGCGCTCGGTCGGGTTCCAGGCGAAGATGTCGAAATGCGCCCAGCTCCTTGCCTTCTCGACAAAGCGCTGGAGGAAGAGCGCTGCCGTGATCGAGCCGGCGAAGCCATCCGTGGTGACGTTGTTGATGTCGGCCACCTTGGAAGACAGTTTTGCGTCATAGGGCTTCCACAGCGGCATGCGCCAGATCGGGTCTTCCACCTCGGCGGCTGCCGCCGCAAGATCGGCGGCAAGCGAATCGTCGCCGGTGTAGAAGGGCGGCAGGTCCGGCCCGAGCGCCACGCGGGCGGCACCCGTCAGGGTCGCCATGTCGACGAGCAGTTCCGGTGCCTCCTCGTCGGCCAGCGCCAGCGCATCCGCCAGCACCAGCCGGCCCTCGGCATCGGTGTTGCCGATCTCGACGGTGATGCCCTTGCGGCTGGGGAGGATATCGCCGGGGCGGAAGGCGTTGCCGGCGATGGAATTCTCGACCGCCGGGATCAGCACGCGCAGGCGCACCGGCAGGTCGGCCGCCATGATCATGGAAGCAAGACCGAGCACATTGGCCGCGCCGCCCATATCCTTCTTCATCAGCAGCATGCCGCTGGCCGGCTTGATGTCGAGACCGCCTGTGTCGAAGCACACACCCTTGCCCACCAGCGTGATCTTCGGCGCGTCCTTCTTGCCCCAGACCATGTCGACGAGGCGCGGCGCGATGGTCGAGGCACGGCCGACGGCGTGGATCATCGGGAAATTGCGCTTCAGGAGATCGTCGCCCTCTGTTACCTCGACCTTGGCCTTGTGCTGCTTGGCCAGGCGGCGCACGGCCGCCTCCAGCGCGTCCGGTCCCATGTCGTTGGTGGGGGTGTTGACCAGGTCGCGGGTCAGGAAGACGGCATCGGCGATGCGCTGCACATCGGCACGGTCGGCGCCGGCGGGCAGCGAAAGGCGCAGGTCCTTGCCCGGCTTCCTGCCGTAGCGGGTGAAGACATAGCTGCCCAGCACGAGGCCAAGGGCTGCCAGCGACGGCTTGGCCGGGGTCTCGGCAAAATGCCAGTCGCCCTCCGGCAGGCTGCGGGCCAGCGCGCCGAGCGACAGGGCACCCTCGCCGTCATTGCCGAGGCCGAACAGCACGCCGGCGATGGCGCCATCGGCACCGGGCAGCACCAGCGTGCGACCGGCCTCGCCGGAAAACCCGTTCTGCTGCGCCCAGGCCAGAGCAGAGAGATCCAGCCCGGCCCCGTCCAGCCCGCCCTTTGCGACCAGATGAATCGGACGTGACTGTTTGAGCTTCTTGTCGGTGACGGCGAGCGGCATGCGTGTCTTCCTTGGCTGGGCGAGCGGCCCGGCGCGACAGGCCGAGGCCGCGGGTGGGATTCCTCCGGAACGACGATCCGGATGTGGGCTCCGGCGGCTGCCCGCCGGAGTTTCGTCGCCCTCTTCTATCCCCCATGCGCACGCCTGCAAAGCGGCGGGCGCCGGTGGCACAAGAGAAAATTACGCCGAGCGCGCCGCCGCGATGGCCCTCGTGAGCGCCCATTCGCTCTGGACGCCGCGATAGACCTTCGAGCCGATGACGAAGGACGGCGTGCCGCTCAAGCCATAGGCGCGGGCCTGCCCCTTGTTGCGGGCAAGGATGCGCTCGATGCGGTCGGAATGCTTGCGTGCCGTGGCTTCCAACAGGTCGAGGTTCAGCCCCGCCTTGGCAAGCACATCGTCGATGCGGCTGTCCTGCAGGCGCGAATGGGTCGCCATCAACGCGCGAAGGGCCTGCTTGTACTGGCCGTTCTCCCCCGCGGCCAGAACCATGGTCGCGGCGCGGACCGAGGGCGCGCCGAAGACCGGAAGGTCCTTCATGATGAGCCGCACATTGCCGTCCTGCTCCACCACCCGCATCAGCTTCGGGTAGCTCCATTTGCAATAGACGCACTGGTAGTCGAAGAATTCCACGACGGTGACATTCCCCTTCGGATTTCCGAAGACGGGGGTCTCGGAGTCGATGTGGGACCCCTTGGCAGCAAACGCAGTGGCTTCGGAAAGCATCAGTCCTGCCGCGCCGGCGGCGGCGCCCACAAGCATCTGGCGTCTGTTGATCATTTCAGACTTCTCCTTGTTATGGCTGCTTTGAAGTCAAGCGCGACATCCCGGGCGCTCTTGGCAGACGCCTATGCAGGGCAATTATGGTCTGTTTGAGGGCGCAAACGGCCAAAATCGGGGACAAACGCCGCTTTCCAGGTGGACGGCTCGGGCACCGGCGGGCCGGTCGTTAACCGCACGTTAGGGTTAACGGAATATTTCTCAACGCGGGAAGCCGGCCACGGGCCGGCGTGGACGGGGATCTGGTGTCGATGTCGACCACTCGCATGAAGACGGCCGCAGGCAAGCGAACAATCATGGCGGCCCTGCTGCTGGCACTCGCGGCCGGCGTTTCCGGCTGCGCCACCGACAAGATGACGACCGGGTCGATCTCGCGCGCGACCAGCGGCAAACCGGTGGAGAGCATGTCCTCCAGCGAGCTGGCTTCCGCCGCAACCGCGCTCGGCAAGACGTATGCCGGCAACCCGAACGACAAGTCGATCGCGCTGCGCTACGCCAGCGTGCTGCAGATGAACGGCCAGTCCGACCAGGCTCTGGCGGTGATGCGCAAGCTGGCCATCAGCCAGCCCAAGGATCGCGAGGTGCTGGCAGCCTATGGCAAGGCGCTTGCCGCCGACGGCCAGCTCGAGCCCGCACTGGATGCCGTGCGGCGCGCCCAGACGCCGGAATATCCCGACTGGAAGCTCGCCTCGGCCGAGGGCGCCATTCTCGACCAGCTCGGCCAGCCGCAGGAAGCACGCCAGCTCTACCGCAAGGCGCTGGACATCAAGCCGAACGAGCCGTCCGTGCTGTCCAATCTCGGCATGTCCTATGTGCTGGAAGGCGATCTCAAGGCAGCCGAAACCTATATGCGGCAGGCCGCTGCCGCTCCCGGCGCCGACAGCCGCGTGCGCCAGAACCTCGCATTGGTGATCGGCCTGCAAGGCCGTTTCGACGAAGCGGAGAACATCGCGCGCGGCGAGCTGTCGCCCGAACAGGCGCAGGCGAATGTCGCCTATCTGCGCGGCATGCTTTCGCAGCAGAATGCCTGGAACCAGCTCAGGCGCCAGGACAAGAAAGCTTCGGCCACCAACTAAATTTCCGAGCTGCCACAGTCACCTCGCATCTGCGCGCCCTGCCGGCCACTTTTCGAGAGCAACCCGCAAATCACCCGTCTTCAGAAGAAGCTGCCGCGCTGGCTGATCTGGATGCCGACCGGGCCGAGAATGACCGCGAACAGCACCGGCAGGAAGAACAGGATCATCGGCACGGTGAGCTTGGGCGGCAGTGCCGCGGCCTTCTTTTCGGCGGCGTTCATGCGCATTTCGCGGCTTTCGTTGGAGAGCACGCGCAGCGCATGCGCGACCGGCGTGCCGTAGCGCTCGGCCTGGATCAACGCCTGTGCGACCGACTTCACCGATTCGAGACCGGTGCGCGCCGACAGGTTCTCATAGGCTTGCCGGCGCTCCTGCAGATAGGAAAGCTCGGCATTGGTGAGGATCAGCTCCTCCGCGAGCTCCACCGACTGCGAGCCGATCTCGTCGGCCACGCGCCTCAGCGCCGCCTCGATCGACATGCCCGATTCCACGCAGATCAGCGTCAGGTCCAGCGCATCCGGCCAGGCCTGCTGGATCGACTGCTTGCGCTTGGCGGCACGGTTGCTGACATAGAGAACCGGCAGATAGAAGCCGGCATAGGCTGCGATAATGCAGACGAAGACCCGCATGAACAGCGGCTGGTCGGGCAGCGCATCGAGCACGAAAACGTAGAAAACCGCCAGGGCAAGGCCGACGAAGGGCAGCACCAGCCGGAAGAACAGGAATTTCGTCAGCGGATTCTGGCCACGGAAGCCCGCAACCTTCAGCTTGTTGATGGTGGCCTCGTCGACGAGCGCGCGCCTCAAGTCCAGCCGCTCGACGATGCTGTGCATGCCCGCAGATTTCTCCTCGCGCAGGCCCTTGCGGCGGCGATCGGCCTCGGCGGCAAGGCGCGCGCGCTGCCTGGCGCGCAGCTCGTCACGCTCCAGCGCCACCGCCTTCATGCGCGACTTGAGCGGATTGCCGCCCAGCGCCGGAAGCGCCGTGAAGATGGTGGCGAAGACCGCGACGCCGACGAGCAATGCGATGAGGAAGGAAGGATCGGTGATGGCCTTGACGACATGATCGGTCATCGGATCAGACCTCGAAATTGATCATCTTGCGCATCACGAAGATGCCGATCGACATCCAGAAGGCCGAAACGCCGAGGATCATGTGGCCGGTGCTGGTGGTGAACAGCGGCATGATGAACCCCGGGCTCGACAGATAGACCAGCAGCGCCACGATGAAGGGCAGCGCGCCGATGATCGCGGCGGAAGCCTTCGCTTCCATCGACAGGGCCTGCACCTTGGCCTTCATCTTCTTGCGGTCGCGCAGGACCTTGGACAGGTTGCCCAGCGCCTCGGAGAGATTGCCGCCGGCCTGGCTCTGGATCTGGATGACGATGCCGAAGAAATTCGCCTCGGGGCACGGCATGGTCTCGCCCATGCGCAGGGCGGCATCGGGGATCGACAATCCGAGCTGCTGCGCCTCCACGATGCGGCGGAATTCGGACTTCACCGGCTCGGGCGCTTCACTCGCGATCAGACGGATGCCGTCGTTGAGCGGCAGGCCCGACTTCACGGCGCGCACGATGACATCGAGCGCATTCGGGAACTCGTTGAGGAACGCCTTGACACGGCGCCCACGCTTGAAGGAGACGAACCAGCGCGGCACGCCGATCGAACCGGCGATGAGCACGCCCGGCAGCAGCAGCGGCGGCGCGCCGACGAGGAAGGCCAGCAGCGTCAGCACCACGCCGCAGACAGCGGAGTAGATATAGAAGCGCTCGATCGGCACCTGCATGCCCGCCTGCTTGATCTGGATGCGCAGCGGCGGCTTCTTTGTGCTGCGATCCTTGGCCTTCTGCTTCTCATCGAGGTCTTTCAGGGAATCCTGGATGGACTTGCGGCGCTTGGAGGCCTCGTTTGCCTTTTCCCGCGCCGCCTTGACCACCGAACGGTCGGTTTCGGCGTATTTGATCGTCTGCAGGCGCCGGTCGGCTTTCTTTTCGTTTTCGATCGACTTGAACAGGAATGCATAGGCCACCGCGCCGGCGCTGAGACCGGCCAGCGCGATGAAAACCAGTACCGTCGTGTCCAGGCCGAACATTGCTCTCAATCCGCCCGCTTTTCCATGGCTTCCAGTGCGGCGGCAAGCCTCTGCTCCTCGCCGAAATAGCGCGCCCTGTCCCAGAAATGCGGCCGGCCGACACCGGTCGAGACGTGCTCGCCGACCAGTCGACCGGAAGCGTCCTCGCCCTTGATATTGTAGAGGACCAGGTCCTGGGTGATGATGACGTCGCCTTCCATGCCGATCACCTCGGTGACGTGGGTGATGCGGCGCGAGCCGTCGCGCAGACGCGCGGCCTGGATGATGACGTCCACCGAGCCGACGATGATCTCGCGCACCGTGCGCTGCGGCAGCGAATAGCCACCCATGGCGATCATCGATTCCATACGGTTGAGGCATTCGCGGGGGCTGTTGGAGTGGATCGTGCCCATCGAGCCGTCGTGACCCGTGTTCATGGCCTGCAACAGGTCGAACACTTCCGGTCCGCGCACCTCGCCCACGATGATGCGCTCGGGGCGCATGCGCAGGCAGTTCTTGACGAGGTCGCGCATGGTGATCTCGCCCTCGCCTTCGAGGTTCGGCGGGCGTGTTTCGAGGCGCACGACATGCGGCTGCTGGAGTTGCAGTTCGGCGGAGTCCTCGCAGGTGATGACGCGCTCGTCGCGGTCGACATAGTTGGTGAGGCAGTTCAGCAGCGTCGTCTTGCCCGAGCCGGTGCCGCCCGAGATGATGACGTTGCAGCGCACCCGGCCGATGATCTTCAGCACTTCCGCACCCTCGGGCGAGATCGCGCCGAAACGGACGAGCTGGTCGAGGGTGAGCTTGTCCTTCTTGAACTTGCGGATGGTGAGCGCGGCTCCGTCGATCGCCAGCGGCGGGGCGATGACGTTGACGCGGGAGCCGTCGGGCAGGCGCGCGTCGCAGATGGGCGAGGATTCGTCCACGCGGCGGCCGACCTGGCTGACGATGCGCTGACAGATGTTCAGAAGCTGCTGGTTGTCGCGGAAACGGATACCGGTCTGCTCGACCTTGCCGTTCACTTCGATGAAGACCTGCTTGGCGCCGTTGACCATGATGTCGGCGATGTCGTCGCGCGCCAGAAGCGGCTCCAGCGGGCCATAGCCGAGCACGTCGTTGCAGATGTCCTCGAGCAGTTCTTCCTGTTCGGAGATGGACATCGCGAAATTCTTGATCGCGATGATGTCGTTGACGATATCGCGGATTTCCTCGCGCGCGCTCTCCGGATCGAGCTTGGCGAGCTGCGACAGGTCGATGGTGTCGATGAGGGCGGAAAAGACCTGGGACTTGGTATCGTAGTAGCTCTCGCTCCGCTCGCGCTGCGCGGATGCCTTGCGCGGCTCCGGGGCGAGTGCCGGCGGTTCCGCTACAGGCCGGCGCGGCGCGGCCGGGGTAGCGGCGAGCTTTGTTTCCACGACCGGCTGCATGACGGGCGCCGCCGCCGGCGCGGGCGGGCGGAACTCGGGCCTGGCCCGGCTTCCGTCATCAGTGCCTCTTCTACCAAACATATCCGACTACCAGTCCACCGACCCCGAAGGTCATTTCTTTCGCTTGAGCTTCTCGATAAGGCTGCCGAACCCTGCCTTCCTGCGTGCCTTGACCTCGCTGCGCCCCGTCAGCACATGCGACACCTCGTTCAGTGTCTGGACGATCGGGCTCTTGGCGTCCATCTCGCCCAGCATGCGGCCGTTGTTGGCGGCATTGCCGAACAGCAGCGGCTCGAAGGGGATGACCGCAATGGGAGTCACGCCGAGCGGTTCGGCGAAGTCCGAGACGGAAATCTCCGGGCGTTTCGGCACGCCGACCTGATTGAGGACGAGCTTCGGCGGCGCATCGTTGGGGCGCAGCTTCGCCAGCATGTCGATGAGGTTCTTGGTGTTGCGCAGATTGGCCAGCTCGGGCGTGGCGGTGATGACGATGTCGTCCGCCTGCATGAGCGTGTTGCGCGACCATCCGCTCCAGACATGCGGCACGTCCAGCACCAGCAGCGGCGCGCTGCGCTGGGCGGTATCGATGATCTGCGTGAAGGCCTCGGAATCGAAATCGTAGACACGGTCGAGCGTCGAGGGCGCGGCAAGCAGCGACAGGCGCTCCGCGCACTGCGCGAGCAGGCGGTCGAGATAGACTTCATCCACCCGCTCCGGCGAGAAGACCGCCTCGGCGATGCCCTGGGCAGGATCCTGGTCGAAGTTGATATTGGCCGTGCCGAAAGCGAGATCGAGGTCCGCGACCATCACCTCCGAGCTGAACAGCGTCGACATGCTCCAGGCGACATTGTGCGCGATGGTGGAGGAACCGACGCCGCCCTTCGCGCCGATGAAGGCGATGGATTTGCCGATCGGATCGCCGTCGGGATCGACGAAGATCGATGAGACGACGCTGACGACATCGACCATGGAGATCGGCGCGACGACATATTCCGAAATGCCGGAGCGGATCAGCTCGCGGTAGAGCCCGACATCGTTGTAGTGGCCGATGATGACGACCCGCGAACTCGGGTCGCAGACTTCCGACAGCTCGCGCAGCGAGGCCAGCAGCTCCTTCGGCTCGGCGCGCGATTCCAGGATGATGAGGTTCGGCGTCGGCGCCGTGTGATAGAACTCGGTCGCCGTCGCGATGCCGCCCATATGCACCTTGAGATGCGCCTTGGCCATGCGGCGATCCTCGCTGGCGCGCTCGATCGGCTGGGCCACGCTCTCGGTTTCGCAGAACGCCTGGATCGAAATGCGCGGCACCGGCCGCAGCGTGCTCATCTGGGAGACGTCGGGCTGCTCGGCAGCTTCGGTCCCGGTATCGTAAGCCAGATTGTCCATGATCATATGCCTCCGGTCGACCGATCAGTATTCAACCTCGCGGCGCGGGACCGGCGTGTAGAATGGCGCCTTGCGATAGCCTTCTATCACCGTGTCGCGCCGTTCGGCGTCGATCGGGGACGGCTGGCGCGGCCCCAGCAGATCCGCCGGGTTCGCGATCTGCGCCGCCATGTTGTTCTGGAACGAACAGCCGAAATTGGCGTAGTGCTTGTTGTCCGTGGTGTCGGCGATATCCTCCGGCCAGCGGCCGCAGCGGTCCGTATAGGCCTGCATCGCGGCATAGGTGACGCGGATGGGCGCCGGCACGTCGACCACGGCGGGCTGATAGGACGAGACGATGATCCTGCTGTCCCTGACGCCCATGCGCTGGGCGTAGCGGGCGAAATCGCGCCCGGCCTCGCCGGCCGCCACGGAATTGGGCGCGCCATACGGCACCAGTATCGTGACCAGCGGTGCGGCGCTGCGGTCGTAGTCGGCCAGGAAGCCGCGCAATGCCACGCGGTGCATCTCCGTCATGCCGCGGTCGCTGGCGCCCACGGGCAGGTCCAGCACGCGTTCCCTTTCGCCGATGACGATCGGATGGTTGGTGCGGTAGTCGTCGGGAATGGACCCGACGGTGATGCTGTCACGCTGCGCGCAGCCGGCAAGCAGCGCGGCCGCGAAGCCCGCCAGCGCCGGTGCAGCGATCCTTATGGCAAACCTTGCCTGAGACATGGCGGTTCCCCCGATCATTTGTAGATGTAGCCGACGACGCCGTGATAGCGGCCTGCCGGTCTGTTGGTCTGCATCGTGCCGTAGACGCGGTTGACGCGGCCAAGGAACATGCCCGCGCCATCGCTGGCGGGCGTGAAATTGTCGTCCGGCTTGGCCAGCTCGTTGCGCGCGACCGGCTTGGCCAGATAAGGCGTGATGATAATGACCAGCTCCGTCTCGTTGCGCACGAAATCGCGGCTGCGGAACAGCGTGCCCAGCACCGGAATCTTGGCGAGCCCCGGCAGGCCGTTGATGGCCTGGCGCACATCGTCGCGCACGAGGCCGGCGATCATCATCGAGCCGCCGGAAGGCAGTTCCACGGTGGTGTCGGCCAGGCGCTTGCGGATGGAGAGCATGTTGGTGCCGGGCTGGTTGAACGTTCCCTTCGCAAAGATGCCGCCAAGCGCGACCGACCCCTCCGTCGTCGGTTCGGAAACGGAAGTTCGAACCTTCAGGCTGATGCGTCCCGGCGAAAGCACGACCGGCTGGAATTCGAGACCTATGCCATATTCCAGCTTCTCGATGTCGTATTTGGTTTCGCCGGTCTTGTTGTCGTCGGAAACGGCGCTGGAACGCCCGGTGACGAGATTGAACTCGCCGCCCACCTTGAAGGTGGCCTTTTCCCCGGAGACCGCTGTGAGTGTCGGTTCAGCCAGCGTCTTCATGACGCCGGATTGCTCCATCGCGTTGATGTAGGCGTCGAGCAGCGACCCGCCGAGAGCAAATTGGGAGCTCGACAAAGGCTTGCCCAACCCCATCACATTGTCGCTGATCGCGCCCCATGTGATACCGTTGCTGTTGCCGCCCGCGATCATATTGACGCCGAGCTGCTTCATGACATTGCGGCTGACTTCGGCCACGGTGACCTTCAAGGTCACCTGATCCTCGCCGACGATCTGCAGAAGATTGACGATCTTGCTGACGCGCCGCTCGGAATCGGGATTGTCGATATCGACGCCGCCATTCGATGAGCCGCCGGACGCGGTCTGCGAATACTGGCCGGTCGTCGCTTCACCGCCGCTGACGAAGACATTGGCGAGGTCCACCGCGCGCTTGGCGTCGAGCGGCGTTTCCACCGTCCCCGTCAGCACGACGTTGTCGTTGATGAGCTCCACCTTGACGCTGGAGCTGGGAATGAAGCGCTTGATGTAGTCCTCCAGCCCGGCGACATCGCGTTCCACCGTCAGATCGAGGCTCACGATCTGCTCGCCATTGGGGCCGAAAACGAAGATATTGGTTTCGCCGACCGACTTGCCGAAGAGGTAGATGCGCCGCGCCGTGCGCGTCACCGCATCGGCCACCGCCGGGTTGGCGACGAGAATGTCGTAGGCGTCGGCCGGCAGGTCTATGACGATCGACTTGTTGAGGCCGAGCTTCACGCGCTGCGCGCTGCCCAGCGAGGAGCCGATCTGCGCCCTGCCCCCGGCATGCGCAGCGAAAGAGCCGATGCGCGCATAATCCGTGGCCAGCAGGCCGGCAACCGAAGCCGCGAGGGCCGCAATCCGGGCGATACGCATATTGACCTTCGCCCTCATTTCCTGGCTCCCACTTCCGTCACTTCGCCCGACTTGATCAGCCTGATGGTGCCGCGCCGGCCATTGCCGGAAACGAGATAATCGGCCTCGTTTTCCGCCCTTTGCTGCGCGTCGGCGACCGAGCGCAAGGCCAGCGTCAGCCGGTCCGCCATCTGCTGGGCGACGGTGATGATCTCGGCCTGCTGCTGCGTCAACTCCAGCGTCGCCGTCTCGCCCACTTTCACGCGGCGGCCTTCCTCGTCTTCCTGGATCGCCTGGTCGATGGCGAGAACCTTGATGTTCTGCAGGATCGTCTCGGTGACGAAACCGGACTGGCCGCCATTGGCCGCGTCGGTGCGGCGCGTCATGATGACGTCGACATAGTCGTTGGGCAGGATGAAGCCGCCCGCCGAGGTATCAGCCGCGATGCGGGTTGCGACCGCGCGCATGCCCGAGGGCAGGATGGAGGACATGAAGCTCTGGCCGTCGCCCACCAGCTTGGAGCGGCGCAGCGGCTCGCCCGAATACATGGCTACGCGGGCAAGCGAATCCTTCAGCTTGTCGAGTGCGTCGGGCTCGGCCGAGCGTGTGATGAAGTTGGCATTGACGGCGTCGGCGGGCCACGGCTGCCAGGACAGATGCCCGTTCACCGAAGCGCCCATCGGCACGTCGCTGGCGAGGACGAGGACATCCGACAGTTTCACGGCCGGCTCGCGCGGCCCCGCGTCCACGACTGCGGCCGGCTTCGGCGCCGCCATGTTCTTGGCGACATAGCCGGCTCCGCCCGCGGCTGCCACGGCCACGCCCAGAATAATCAGTCGGGATGCTGCCATATGCCCGAACCCCTCGCCCAGATAACCCGCTTCGGACAATGGGAGGCAATCGTCAAATTATGGTTAATGCATCCCTGACGGGTATGATTAATTTTCGGTTTACGGGGAGACGCCATCACCGTTCGACATGCGCTGGCAGGCGGCCGGGCAATCGGGCCGGCCGGCACGCATAGGGGGCAGGCAGTTCAGTTGGCGACAAGCTGCCCGATCGCCCAGACCATCAGCGGCGACTCGGGATAGGTGAGCAGACCGCCAATGCCCAGTGCGATGCCATAGGGAACGCCGAGCTTTCCATCCGCGAAATTGCGCAGGAAGAGATTGTGCGAGGTAAAGACCGCAATTGACGAACGGCGATAGCTCAGGATGAACAGCGTGAGAAAGCCGCCCATCACGGCCGAGAACAGAAGATATTTCAGCAGAAGCGGGGAAAAGCCCATCCAGACAGCCGTGGCGGCCATCAACTTGGCGTCGCCGCCGCCCATGCTGCCCAGGGCAAAGAGGGCAAAGGTGGCGACGAGTACCAGAGCACCGGCGGCGAAATGCATGCCGTAGACCGACCAGTCCATTCCCGTCAGCGGCGCCACGATCGCGAAGGTGCCAAGCAGGATCATCGGCACGCGGTTGGCGATCGTCATCGACAACGTGTCGGAGATTGCTGCGAACAGCATGCAGAAAGGGAACACAACGAAGATCAATGATATGAGCATTGCTTCCCCAGCTCTTTAACTTTTCTCAAAGCGCAAAAATAAGAAAGGGTCTCGAAAGACCCTTTCCGTTTAACTTTACATTTGCGTCATTACTTTCCGGTATCGATTGTCGTACCGTCAAGAGCGTCGCCAATGTCCTTGAACTTGGTTCGCAGATTGTCACCAATGGCAGTGGCACCACCGATGATCGCGACGGCGATGAGAGCGGCGATCAGGCCATACTCGATGGCGGTGGCGCCGGATTCGTCCTTCATAAAGCGGGCGAAGATGTTCTTCATGGGAAAGCTCCTTACTCTACGTTTAACAGCACTTCCGTCAATTTGTTCTTCGTCATTGATCGGATAGCCGCACCCTAGCGAGCAGCCCTTTCAAACCGCTTAATGAACAGCCTTACCGAATTCTTTCTATCTTCGACTTAGACTTGTCGGTTAATGAAGAAATAAAATAAAACCATGTCTTCGAGCAATTCCGGGTAGGCCGCCCCAATTCATTGGCGAGCCGTGCCCGCGCGTATACGGGAAAGAACTGCCTCGGCACCGACGCCCGTAAGAAAAACAGGGGATCGGCCACACTTAACCGTCGATTCACCAATATTGTTCATGATCCGCCAAAGACCTCCTTCAGCCGGAGCGCCATATGGCCATGTTGCAGTCATTCACCCGCCTCGCCGTCTTCGCGGCCGCGCTTGCCGCGAGCCTGCCCGCGCATGCGGACGCGGGCATAGAGGTGGTGATGAACCAGGCCAAGATCGTGCGGCTTTCGCGCCCGGCCGACACCATCGTCATCGGCAATCCATTGATTGCGGATGCGTCAGTGCAGGACGCCACCACCATCGTGCTCACCGGCAAGGGTTTCGGCGTGACCAATCTCGTCGCGCTCGACCGTGACGGCCTGCCGATCGTCGACGAGCAGGTAACGGTGGCGCGCGACAGCACGTCCACCCTGCGCATCTACAGACGCGCCGACGTGCAGACCCTTTCCTGCACGCCCTACTGCGAAAGCTCCTTCAAGAACGACGCCGAACGGACCTCCGAAGCAGAGATGAGCACCAGCCGCTGACGGCAGGACTGGTTAATCCGGCATCACCGGAAGCGGCTCGACTTTAGCAAACATCCAAACCGGACCTCAATGGATTTGCGTTAGCTACGATCGGCAACAGTATCTGGCGCGCGGGGGCCGTCATGGATGGAAGCTCGAAGGCAGGAAAACCCAAACGATATGGACGCAAGGGCCTCATAGCCCTCTTCCTGCGCGACCGGGACGGCGCGACCGCCATCGAGTTCGCGATGCTGGCGATCCCGTTCTTCCTGCTCACCTTCGCCATTCTGGAAAGCTGCATCTCGCTCACGGCGGGGCAGGTCGTCTCCAACTCGGCCGACGATATCGCCCGCCAGTTCCGCACCGGCCAGCTCAGGCCGGATCCCAACGACACCAACAATCAGAAGCTGGCAAAGAAGATCCGCGACATGATCTGCGCCAATCTGGAGATCATGGTATCGGCGGGCTGCCCCGGGCTCGCGATCGACCTGCGGACATTCACCACCTTCGCCGACGCCGCCAAGCTCACGACCAGGCTGACGGCCGACCGCGACCTCGACACCAGCGATTTCATCATCAAGCCCGGCGGGCCGGAGGAGCGCAACATCCTGCGGGTCTACTACAAGTGGCCGGTGATAACCGATTTCATGCGGGCCTCGCTGTCCAACATCAAGGGCGGATACACCCTGCAGACGGGCACGGCGATCTGGCAGAACGAGCCGTTCCAGCCGCTGACGGCCGGAAGCTGACGACGATGGGGAGGGGATTGCACATGCGCATTGCGGCCATGGCGACGCTGCGGCGAAAACTGCCCCGCTTCCTCGCGGACCGGCGCGGCGTCGGGGCGATGGAATTCGCGCTGATCGCGCCGCTTCTGCTGGCGCTCTATTTCATCAGCATGGAGCTTTCGCTCGGCTTCGAGACCGACAAGAGGATCGATCGCATCGGCAGCATGGTCGCCGATCTCGTCACTCAGAAGCCCTCCATCAAGAAGGCCGACGTGGAGGAGATCATGCAGCTCGCGAACACGCTCCTGCAGCCCTATGATCGTTCCAAGCCGAAGGTCGTCGTCACGGCGATCCAGATCACGAACGACACCACGCCGAAAGCGCAGGTGGTCTGGTCGCGCCAGATGGCGGACGGCAAGTTCACCCAGCCCTTTAAGAAAGATTCGATCGTCGCCGTCCCCGACAATCTCAAGATCGCGAATTCGTTCTTCATCCGCGTCAGCAGTTCCCTGGAATACAAGCCGCTCATCACATGGTCGGCATCGCAGAAGACGACGCTGGGACTGACGGGAGCATTCGACAACATCTCGCTGGGCGACACCTATTACCTGCGCCCGCGCATGACGGCGACCATAGCCTGCGACGACTGCAACAGCTGACCGCGATGTGGCGGGAGAGCGCCGCGCAAACGCTTTCCCGAATTGCCATATTGGGCCGCGCCGCATATCTGTGAAGCATCTGCGGCAATGATAGGTCCGGTTCGCGATGGCGCGTGCATTCCTGTTCGTTCTGGATTCCTTCGGCATAGGCGGGGCCGCCGATGCCGCGCGCTTCGGCGACGACGGCTCCAACACGCTGGCGCATATTGCGGATGCCTGCGCGGCCGGCATGGCCGATCGCGACGGCCTGCGCCAGGGGCCGCTGCATCTGCCCAACATGCTGTCGCTCGGGCTTGGCCGCGCCGCGCGCACCGCAACGGGCTTCGCTTTCGGAAACAAAACCCCTCTCCTGCCCGGCGCCTTCCATGCGGCGGCGCAGGAGGTTTCGAGCGGCAAGGATACGCCCTCGGGCCATTGGGAGATTACCGGCGTGCCGGTGCCGTTCGACTGGGGCTATTTCCCGCAAACCGTGCCGACCTTCCCGGCCGAGCTGACCGCGGCGATCATCGAGCAGGCGAAGCTGCCGGGCATTCTCGGCAACTGCCACGCCTCGGGCACCGAGATCATCGAAAGGCACGGCGAGGAACATATCCGCACCGGCAAGCCGATCTGCTACACCTCGGCCGATTCCGTCTTCCAGATCGCGGCGCACGAAACCCATTTCGGGCTGGAACGGCTTCATGAACTCTGCCTCGCCGTCCGCAGGCTCGTGGACCCGTACAATATCGGCCGGGTGATCGCGCGGCCCTTCGTCGGTGAGACGGCGGCCGATTTCGAGCGCACCGCCAATCGCCGCGACTATGCGGTGCCGCCGCCGGAGCCGACGCTGCTCGACCGGCTGACCGCGCGCGGCAGCCGCGTGATCGGCATGGGCAAGATCGGCGACATCTTCGCCCATCAGGGCATCAGCGAAGTGCGCAAGGCAGCCGGCAACATGGCGCTGTTCGACGAGACGCTGACGGCGATGGACGATGCGCGCGACGGCGATCTGGTCTTTGCCAATTTCGTCGACTTCGACACGCTTTACGGCCACCGCCGCGATATTGCCGGCTATGCCGCCGCGCTCGAAGCCTTCGATGCCCGCCTGCCGGAAGCGCTTGCCCGGCTGAAGCGGGGAGACCTGCTGCTGCTGACGGCCGATCACGGCTGCGACCCGTCGTGGCGCGGCAGCGACCATACGCGCGAGCGGGTGCCGGTGTTCGGCCTGGCGCCCGGCCTGCCGGGCGGCGATGCGGGCCTGCGCGGCACCTATGCCGACATCGGCGAAACGGTTGCGGCGCATCTCGGCCTCGCGCCCGGCCGCCACGGCTCCTCTTTCTACCCGGTGATTGCCGCCAATGCCTGAACTGCCCGAAGTCGAAACCGTCCGGCGCGGCCTGCAGCCGGTCATGGAGGGCGCGCGCATCATCCGTGTCGAGATGCGCCGGCCCGATCTGCGTTTTCCGTTCCCGGAACACTTCGCCGAACGGCTGGAGGGCCGCAGGATCATCTCGCTCGGACGCCGGGCGAAATATCTCACCGCGCATGTGGAAGACGCGCCGGTGCTGATCTGCCATCTCGGCATGTCGGGCTCTTTCCGCGTGGAAACGGACGACGACGCGCAGACGCCGGGCAGCTTCCACCACGAACGCGCGAAGGCCGCCGCCCACGACCATGTGATCTTCCATCTGCAACCCGCGAGCGGCGCGGCCTCCCGCGTGATCTTCAACGATCCGCGCCGGTTCGGTTTCATGCTCTTTGCCGAAAACGGGATCGACCAGCATCCGATGCTTGCCGGGCTCGGTGTCGAGCCCACCGGCAATGCGCTCGACGGCAAGCTGCTGGCGGAGCTGTTCCGCGACCGCAAGTCGCCCTTGAAGGCCGCGCTGCTCGACCAGCGGCTGATCGCCGGCCTCGGCAATATCTACGTGTCCGAGGCACTGTGGCGGGCGGGACTGCTGCCGACCCGGCAAGCCGGAACCATTGCCCGGCGCAGCAAAAAGGCGGCCGAATCCAGCGACAGGCTGGCCACGGCCATACGCTCGGTCATCGCCGACGCGATCCAGGCCGGCGGCTCGTCGCTGCGCGACTATGTGCAGGCCGACGGGTCGCTCGGCTATTTCCAGCACTCATTCTCGGTCTACGACCGCGAAGGCGACCCCTGCCGCACACCCGGTTGCACGGGCCACGTCAAGCGCATCGTGCAAAGTGGCCGCTCCACCTTCTATTGTCCGGTCTGCCAGCACTAAGATAGCAAGACGCCGATGGCCCAATCCAGGAAGGAGACCCTTTGCGATGGCTTATGAAACGATCCTCGTCGAAACCCGCGGAAAAGTCGGCCTCATCACGCTGAACCGGCCCAAGGCGCTGAATGCGCTGAACTCGCAGGTGCTTGCAGAGCTTCTTGCCGCCTGCCAGGCCTTCGATGCCAATCCGCGCATCGGCGCGATCGTGCTCACCGGCTCCGAAAAGGCCTTCGCCGCCGGCGCCGACATCAAGGAGATGCAGTCGAAGTCCTATGTCGACATGTATCTGGACGACTTCTTCTCGGGCTGGGAGGCCTTCACCCGCACGCGCAAGCCGATGATCGCGGCGGTGACCGGCTATGCGCTGGGCGGCGGCTGCGAGCTTGCCATGATGTGCGACTTCATCATCGCCGCCGACACGGCGAAGTTCGGCCAGCCGGAAATCACGCTCGGCGTCATGCCCGGCATGGGCGGCTCGCAGCGGCTGACGCGCTTCGTGGGCAAGTCGAAGGCTATGGACATGTGCCTCACCGGCCGGATGATGGATGCCGCCGAGGCCGAGCGCAGCGGGCTTGTCTCGCGCGTCGTGCCTGCCGGCGAGCTGGTGGAAGAAGCGCTGAAGGCCGCGGCCAAGATCGCCGACTTCTCGCTGCCCGCCGTCATGATGGTCAAGGAGGCGGTCAACCGCTCCTACGAAACCACGCTTGCCGAGGGCCTGCGCTTCGAGCGCCGCGTGTTCCATTCCATGTTCGCGCTGGACGACCAGAAGGAAGGCATGGCCGCCTTCGCCGAAAAGCGGACCGCCAATTTCAGGAACCGTTGAGGCAAAGACTCGCAGATGCGGCCGAAACGCCGTTGACGGACGCAGAAAGCTGAACTATAAGCCGCACCAACCGAGGCGGCCTCTGGCTGCCCATTTGTTTTTGCGCTCAGCAGCATACCGACCGGGCGCCATCACTGAAACGCAAAGAGAGGCATCATGGCCAATACATCCTCGGCCAAAAAGGCAACGCGCAAGATCGCCCGCCGCACCGCGATCAACAAGGATCGTCGTTCGCGCGTTCGTACTTATGTTCGCAAGGTCGAAGAGGCGCTGGCCGCCGGCGACAAGGCCGCCGCCGAAGCCGCCTTCCTGGCCGCCCAGCCCGAGCTGATGCGCGCCGCCACCAAGGGCGTGCTGCACAGGAACACCGCTTCCCGCAAGGTTTCGCGCCTCGCGTCGCGCGTGAAGGCCCTTTCGGCCTGATCATTACACTTTTAATATCCGACATGTGAAAACCCGGCCATTGAGCCGGGTTTTTTCGTTTGCCGAAGAACTGCTTCACGAGAACTTCTTGCTGCACCAAGATGGCGCAAGAACATGACTGACGCTCCTTTGCCGGCATATGCGCGACTCTTCATATACACAACCCCCGCGAGCATCCGCGCGAAAGAGTCAGCCATCCCGAAATCTCCATATTTTTCATACAGTTGCAGAATGTTATCCACAGGTTGCTCAATGCCAGGCCAACCAGACACAACCGCCCGCCTGTCAAGCGGATTTTTTAATTTTATTTCCTTCATGCCGCCGGATTTCGGGAGCACGGAAAAAGGGATTGAATCGCAACGACTTTGTCGATTCTCCCCTGTTCCAGAAAGGGAGAGTCAAGGGCTCGGGCGGCCGGAGTCATTAAAAAAGGGTTAGGTGCGGCCTTGCCCTGTCCACAGCGTTTTTTGTAGTGTCCTTTCATCGAGAGGGACGGGCCAGCGGCCTGAATACCTAGCCAGAAATCCTAGCATTTCGAGCGCGGACTCGCTTCGCGCCATGGTTGGGTTTTGACTTGTCGATGAGACTAGCGAGTGGGGTAAAACGAAACTGTAAGGAGACGTGCGCTCTGGCGAGAAACGCTGGAGGAGTTGGCTTGCCACGTATTGGCAGCCCCCGCGCCGGTCGGCGTGGACTGGAGGATTTTTGGTGTGCCCGCTGCCGTTGAAGCGGTGGCAGCGGCGTTTGAGAGTAGAAGGACTGCCTGCGAGGCGGATGCAGATTGTGCACTCCGTGGCGGTCCGGTGCAGGTACAAAAAGACGAGGATTGCGACTATGCATAGTGGCATCGACAAGGAAGCCAAATCCAACTTTCTATTTCCAGTGAATCCGATCGAGGGGACTGAGATGGCGGCTTCCAGCGACGCGGAAAAGACTTTCGACCGGGTGAAGGCGCAGCTCAAGGCCCGCCTCGGCAGCGAAGTCTATTCGAGCTGGTTCGGCCGCATGAAGCTCGCGGAAGCCTCCAAGGGCCTGGTGCGCGTTTCGGTCCCGACCGCATTCCTGCGCTCCTGGATCAACAGCCATTACCTCGACCTCATTTCCGAGCTGTGGAAGCAGGAAGACCCCGAGGTCCTGAAGATCGACGTGGTGGTGCGCACGGCGACGCGGCTTGCCCCCGCCATCGAGGAGACCGACAAGGTCCAGCGGCGCAAGACCACGCGGCAGGCGCACACCGCGCTGTCCACCGGCACCGTGACCAGCGTCAATACCGGCACCGAGCGCGCCGCCCCGGCACCGCAGGGTGTTGCGGGCAACGAGTTCCGCCAGAGCGTGCTGGGCTCGCCGCTCGATGCGCGCTACACGTTCCAGTCCTTCATCGAGGGCCCGTCCAACCGCGTTGCCTTCGCGGCCGCGCGCGCCATCGCGGAATCGGCCCAGAGCGCGGTGCGCTTCAACCCGCTGTTCATCCACGCCACCGTCGGCCTCGGCAAGACGCATCTGCTGCAGGCGATCGCGGCGGAATCGCTGAAGCAGAACCCGCAGTCGCGTGTCGTCTATCTCACCGCGGAATATTTCATGTGGCGCTTCGCCACCGCCATCCGCGACAACAACGCGCTGTCGCTGAAGGAGCAGCTTCGCGACATCGACCTGCTCATCATCGACGACATGCAGTTCCTGCAGGGCAAGTCGATCCAGCATGAGTTCTGCCATCTCATCAACATGCTGCTGGACAGCGCCAAGCAGGTGGTGGTCGCGGCCGACCGTCCGCCGGCGGAGCTGGAATCGCTCGAGCCGCGCGTGCGCTCGCGCCTGCATGGCGGCGTTGCGCTGGAAATCCAGGTGCCCGACTACGGCATGCGGCTCAACATGCTGAAGATGCGGCTGGCGGCCGCGAAGTCCGAAGACCCGAACCTGCATATCGACGAGGAAATCCTGTCGCATGTGGCGCGCACCGTGACCGGCAGCGGCCGCGAGCTGGAAGGCGCGTTCAACCAGCTTCTGTTCCGCCAGTCGTTCGAGCCGCAGCTCAACATCGAGCGCATCGACGAGATTCTCGGCCATATCTACCGCTCGGGCGAGCCCAAGCGCGTGCGCATCGAGGACATCCAGCGCATCGTGGCGCGCCATTACAACGTGTCGAAGACGGAGCTTCTCTCCAACCGCCGCACGCGCACCATCGTCAAGCCGCGCCAGATCGCCATGTATCTTGCCAAGGTGATGACGCCGCGCTCGCTGCCCGAGATCGGCCGGCGCTTCGGCGGCCGCGACCACACCACGGTGCTGCATGCCGTGCGCAAGATCGAGGATCTCTCCGGCGGCGACAACACGTTGGCGCAGGAACTGGAGCTGCTGCGCCGGCTGATTACCGACCAGGCCTGACCGGCGATGCGGCGATAAAGGGCAAGCGGCCTCGGATCGCAGCCGGGTTATCCCCAACAAGCCCGCGGAACTGCCCTTCAACGGCACCGCGGGCTTGCCTTTTGTCCCCTTTTTCTGTCAGTTTGCCCTTAAATCCAACCTTGTTGGACCTCACGTGGGGAACCGGTCCCGGAACCCCGCTTCTCCATTCAAGTGAGCTTGCTCGTCATGCGTGTTATCCTGGAACGGTCGAACCTTCTGAAGTCCCTGAACCACGTCCACCGCGTGGTGGAGCGGCGCAACACCATACCGATCCTGTCCAACGTGCTCCTGCATGCCGACGGCGCAAGCCTCGAGATGAAAGCCACCGATCTTGACCTGGAAGTGACGGAAGCCACCGCCGCCACGGTCGAGCAGGCCGGGGCGACCACCGTGCCGGCGCATCTGCTCTACGACATCGTGCGCAAGCTGCCGGAAGGCGCGGAGGTGATGCTGAAGACCGACGAGGACGGCAATGCCATGTCGGTGATTTCCGGCCGCTCCAGCTTCCGCCTGCAGTGCCTGCCGCAGTCGGATTTCCCGGAACTTTCCGCCGGGTCGTTCTCCCACATCTTCCGCCTCGAATCGTCGGCCGTGAAGACGCTGATCGAGAAGACGCAGTTCGCCATCTCCACCGAGGAGACGCGCTATTATCTGAACGGCATCTTCCTGCACACGCTGGAGGTCGGCGGCAAGCTGAAGCTGCGCTCGGTGGCGACCGACGGCCACCGCCTCGCCCGCGCCGAAATGGACGCGCCGGCGGGCTCCGAGGGCATGCCGGGCATCATCATCCCGCGCAAGACCGTGAGCGAGTTGCAGAAGCTGGTGGACGACCCGGACGTGGCCGTGACCACCGAGCTTTCCGACACCAAGATCCGCTTCACCATCGGCAGCGTGGTGCTGACCTCCAAACTGATCGACGGCACCTTCCCGGATTACCAGCGCGTCATCCCGACCGGCAATGACAAGCAGCTCATCATCGATCGCGAGAGCTTTGCCCGCGCCGTCGACCGTGTCTCGACCATCTCATCCGAACGTGGCCGCGCGGTGAAGCTGTCGATCGCCGACGGCCAGGTGACGCTTGCCGTCAACAACCCGGATTCCGGCAGCGCCATCGAGGAGATCGCGGCGGACTATTCGTCCGATCCGATGGAAATCGGCTTCAACGCCAAATATCTGCTCGACGTCGCCGCGCAGCTTTCCGGCAGCGAAGCCAAGTTCATGCTGGCGGATGCCGGTTCGCCGACCCTGATCCACGACACCGCCGATGAGCACGCGCTCTACGTGCTCATGCCGATGCGCGTCTAGGATCGGGCCGCGCCCGAACAGGTCGATGAACGGTAGGCAGACGTGACGTCGACCCATATCAGCCGGCTGACGCTGACGAACTTCCGCAACTATCCGGCGCTGTCGCTCGATCTGAGGCCCGGCGCCGTCGTCTTCACCGGCGACAACGGCGCGGGCAAGACCAACCTTCTGGAAGCCATTTCCTTCCTGACGCCGGGGCGCGGCCTGCGCCGCGCACCCTATGCCGACGTTGTCCGCGAGGCCAGCGGCAACGGCTTCAGCATCCACGCGGTGATCGAAGGCGAGTTCGGCGATGTCGAGATCGGCACCGGCACATCCGGCATGGAGGGTGAGGCCGGGCGCCGCGTGCGCATCAACGGCGCCAATGCCAGATCGGCCGACGACATGCTGGAATGGCTGCGCGTGCTGTGGCTGACGCCGGCCATGGACACGCTGTTCACCGGACCGGCGGGCGACCGCCGCCGCTTCCTCGACCGGCTCGTCCTGGCGATCGACCCCAGCCACGGCCAGCGCGCGCTGGACTATGAAAAGGCCATGCGCGGCCGCAACCGGCTGCTCGGTGAAGACCGCTACGACCGCCAGTGGTTCGAGGCGATCGAAACGCAGATGGCCGAGACCGGCGTGGCGATCGCCGCCGCGCGCGCCGAAATGGTGCGGCTGCTCGCGGCCATGATCGAGAAGCTGCCGGCCTCCGGCCCCTTCCCGCAGGCGGACATTTCGCTTTCCGGCACACTGGAAAGCCAGATCGACCACCAGCCCGCCGTGGAGATCGAGGAGGGATTTCGCCGCGCGCTCGCCGAAGGCCGCGAGCGCGACCGCGCCGCCGGCCGCACGCTGGAGGGGCCGCACCGCAGCGACCTGATCGTGATGCACAGGCCCAAGGCCATGCCGGCGGAACTTTGTTCCACCGGCGAGCAGAAAGCGCTGCTGGTCGGCATCATCGTTTCACATGCGCGCCTCTGCGGCGAGATGTCCGGCACCGTGCCGATCCTGCTGCTGGACGAGATCGCCGCGCATCTCGACGCCGGCCGCCGCGCCGCACTGTTTTCCATCCTGGAAGAACTCGGCTGCCAGGCCTTCATGACCGGGACGGAGCCGGCGCTGTTTTCCAGCCTGCGTGGCAAGGCGCAATTCCTCACCGTGGATCACGGCTCGGTGCGGCCCACCGAAGACCACTGACAAGCGCGGGCCGCGCCGATATGATCATTCCATGAATATCAGCCAGCCAGCCCCGCCCCTCACGCCCGAAGAACTGGAGCGCTATGCGCGCCACATCGTGCTGCCGGAGATCGGCGGCGCCGGCCAGCAGAAGCTGAAGCGCGCGCGCGTGCTGGTGATCGGCGCCGGCGGGCTCGGCGCGCCGGTTCTGCAATATCTTGCCGCCGCCGGCGTCGGCACGCTCGGCATCATCGATGACGACACGGTCTCGCTTTCCAACCTGCAACGGCAGGTGATCCACGACACCGCCTCGGTCGGCCTCTCCAAGCTCGAAAGCGCGAAGGCCGCGCTGGCGCGGATCAACCCGAACACCCGTGTCGAATTGCACGAGTGGCGACTCAATGCTGAAAATGCCGAGGCGCTGGTGGCGCAATATGACCTCGTGGTCGACGGCTCCGACAATTTCGCCACACGTTATGCCGTCGCCGACGCCTGCGCGGCAGCAGGCCGGCCGCTGGTGCATGCCGCCGTCGGCCGCTTTGACGGCTCCATCACCGTGCTGAAGCCTTTCGAGACCGGACCGGACGGCACCCCGAACCCGAGCTATCGCGACCTGTTCCCCGAACCGCCACCGGCGGGGCTCGTGCCCTCCTGCGCGGAAGCGGGCATTGTCGGCGCGCTGACAGGCGTGATCGGCACGTTGCAGGCGATGGAAGCCGTCAAGCTCATCACCGGCATCGGCGAGCCGCTGGTCGGCCGCATATTGCTCTATGACGCGCTTGCCGCGCGGTTCGAGACGATGCGCTACAAGAGGCGGACATGACAGAGGCCGACAACCCCATTTCCATAGAGCGGCTGCCCGCCGGCTTCGATCGCTGGGAGGAACTGCTGGCGCTGATCCTCGGCGCATTCGCCTATATGAATGGCGTCATCGACCCGCCCTCCTCCGCGCTCAGGCTGACGCCGGAGAACCTGGCCGAGAAGGCGCGCGCCGAGACGGTGTTTCTGGCCACCGCCGGCAAGGAGTTGCTGGGCTGCGTCTTCGTCGCGGAAAAGGCCGATCATTTCTATGTCGGCAAGCTCGCGGTTGCGCGGGCCGCGCAGGGGGCCGGCATCGGCAAGCGCCTGCTGGCGGAGGTCGAGCGCTTCGCCCGCGACAGCGGCAAGCCGGTCCTCGAATTGCAGACGCGCGTTGAGCTGACCGCAAACCAGCGCGCCTTCGGCCGGCTGGGTTTCGTGGAGACAGAGCGGACCGCGCATGCCGGCTTCGAGCGCCCGACCGCCATCACCATGCGCAAGGTGCTTGCGTGAGCCTCGAGCTCTCGGCCGAGGAGCGCGCCATCGCGGCAGGCGGCGACGGCAGGGCCATGGCCATGCGCATCGTGGCCGACAGCGCCCGCCTGCTCGGCGCGCCACGCCTCATCCCGATCGCCTCGGCGCATATCGACGGCGCGCTCTATCACGGCGATTCCGGCACGCTGTTCGCCGAAAAGCTGGTGGAAGGAGGCGCGCGCGTGGCGGTCCGCTCCACGCTCAATGTCGGCGCGCTCGACCTGACCGGCTGCGCGCGCGTGCGGCTGGAAGAGCCGGCGCGAAGCATGGCGCGCCGCATGATGGAAGCCTATCGCAAGCTCGGCTGCGAGCAGAGCTGGACCTGCGCGCCCTATCAGGCCGGGCATCGGCCCGCGCTCGGCACGGATGTGGCCTGGGGCGAATCGAACGCCGTCGTCTTCTGCAATTCGGTGCTCGGCGCGCGCACGAACCGCTATGGCGACTTCCTCGACATTGCCTGCGCGATCAGCGGCCGTGCGCCGGACTACGGCCTGCACAGGCCCGAAAACCGCCGGCCGACACTTGCGTTCGATGTGTCCGGCCTGCCCGCCGCCTTCCTGGCTGATGAAACCGCCTGGCCGGTGCTGGGCAGCCTTTACGGCCGGGAGGTGGGCAATGCCATCGGCATCGTCACGGGCGTGAAAGACCATCCCGGCGAGGATGCGCTGAAGGCTTTTGGCGCGGCGGCCGCATCTTCCGGCGCGGTCGGACTGTTCCACATCGCCGGCGTGACGCCCGAGGCCGCTTCCTTCGGCGAGATCAAGGCCGGGACGACCATCCGCGTCACGCCCGGGATGGTGGCGGATGCGCGCAGGCGCCTCTCCACCGCCGACACCACGGACCGCATCGATGCCGTCGCCATCGGCAGCCCGCATCTGTCGCTGGACGAGTTCGACGCGCTGGAGCGGCTGCTGGCCGGACGGAAGCTCTCGGTGCCGCTTTATGCCTGCACCGGCCGGCACGTGCTGGCCGAGCTGGACAAGACCGGCCGCCGCAGGGCGCTGGAAAGCTGCGGCGTGACCATCGTGGCGGATACCTGCGTGGTGGTGACGCCGATCCTGGCCGACAAGCGCGGCAGCGTGCTGATGACCAATTCGGGCAAGTTCGCGCAATATGCGCCGGGCAATACCGGCTACGGCGTGCTCTACGGCTCGCTGGCCGAATGCGCGGAAAGCGCGGTCGCCGGCCGGCCGGTTTTCGCGGAGATGGGACGATGAGCGCTCTTGCCGGCGAAGTTCTGGTGCCGGGCACGGCAGGCGCGGGCGAGGCGCTGGTGCTGACGGCGCCGATTTCCTTCTGGGGCGGCGTCGACCCCAGGACCGGACGCATCGCCGATGTGCGCCACCCGCAACACGGCAAGGTCATTGCAGGACGTGTGCTGTTCCTGCCCGGCACGATCGGCTCGTCCTCGGCGTCCGCCGTGCTGATGGAACTCGTCCATAGCGGCAATGCTCCGGCCGCGATGGTGCTGCACGAGCCCGACGCGATCCTGCTGCTCGGCCTGATCGTGGCGCGTGAAATGGGCTGGCAGACGCCCGTCGCGGTGAAGCTCGACCGGCAGCATTTTTCCGCCTTCGAGGGCCATCGCGTGGACGTCACAGCCGCAGGATTGATCGCGGCGGCGGCCACGTAAAGCGCCGCCGGAGGCGCGGGTCAAAGACGCCAGTGGTCGCCCTGCTCGGGAACGATGAACTTCACCTTGAGATCGTTGCCCTCCTCCAGCTCGCGCAGGATCTGCACCTGCGGCTGGTCGCCCTTCTTCAGCGAATATTTGATGTGACTGACGATGACCGGCAGGCCAGCGAGCGCCTCATTGCCGGCCTTGGCCGCGAGGTCGTGCAGCGATTTCATCAGCCAGTTCGGCGTCAGATGGCCGAACAGCATCTCGTCGGGCTGGGCGTTGGTGTAGGAGGTCTCGATGATGATGCCCTTGAGGTGCCCTGCCTTGGCCTTGTCCGCCACGGCGGTCCAGATGTCGGCGATGCGCGTGGTCTTTTCCACCGCGTCCGGCCCGGTATCGCCGAAGCACAGCAGCGCGTCATCGCCGCTTTCGATGAGGAAGGCGGTCGATTCCACGCCGCCATGGCTCAATGGAAACGCCGTGACCTCCATGGCCGTGTCGGCCAGCGGAACCTTCTCTCCGGCCTGCAGGTCGCGATATTCGTATTTCTTGAGCTGAGGCGCCTTGCCCTTGTCGCCGAAGTTCGGCCAGGCTTCCCAGTTGAAATAGTTGCGCTCGATGCGCTCGTTGACCGAGGGCAACGCATAGATCGGCTTCTTGCTGTCGTCCGGCGAGGCGGCGATCAGCCCGGCGATATGGTCCATATGCGCGTGGCTGATCAGGTAGCCCTTGATGCCCTCGGTCAGCACATGGCCGATACGCCCGTTGGGAGACTCCCCAGGCACCTTGATGCCGTCGAAAACGCCCTTCTCGTCGGCAACCTTGAGGCCGTTCACCAGCGCGCCCGCGTCGCACGTAACCGCGCGCTCGTCGCCGGCCGGGCGGATCAGATAGGCGCTGAGATTACCATCCTGGATGCCGCCGCGCGCGCCGAGCGCCACGACCTCGAAACCATCGCCCGCCACGGCACATGCCGGCCACAGCAGCGCGGTCAGCGCCAGACCGAAGAGAAGCCTTTTCATCCCGTCCCCTATCCTCTGCTCGAAAATGCGAGCAGCCTAGAACAACAGGCCAGGCTGCGTAAATGACGTGGAAATGTCAGGGGCCTTTTCGTATGCGCGTCCGGGGCTCAGAAGCGCAGCGGCAGCACGCGATCCGGCGGGCGGTGCCCGTCGATGAAGGTGCGGATGTTTATGATGACCTTCTCGCCCATGTCGATGCGGCCCTCGATGGTGGCCGAGCCCATATGCGGCAAGAGCACCACCTTGCCCTTGCCGGCAAGCTTGACGAGCTTCGGGTTCACCGCCGGCTCATGCTCGTAGACGTCGAGCCCGGCGCCGGCGATCTTGCCTTCCTGCAGCAGCTTGACCAGCGCATCCTCGTCGATGATGTCGCCGCGCGCGGTGTTGACCAGATAGGCCTGCGGCTGCATCAGCGCCAGCCGGCGCGCCGACAGCAGGTGGAAGGTGGCCGGCGTGGAAGGACAATTGACGGAGATGATGTCCATGCGGGCCAGCATCTGGTCGAGGCTTTCCCAATAGGTCGCCTCAAGTTCGTCCTCGACCTCGCGCATGACGCGGTTGCGATTGTGGTAGTGGATCGACAGGCCGAAGGCCTTGGCGCGGCGCGCCACGGCGGTGCCGATGCGGCCCATGCCGACGATGCCGAGGCGCTTGCCCCAGATGCGCCGGCCGAGCATCCATGTCGGCGACCAGCCCGCCCATTTGCCGCCGCTTTCCAGCAGGTTCGCGCCTTCCGCCAGCCGGCGCGGCACCGCCAGCAGCAGCGCCATGGTCATGTCGGCGGTATCCTCGGTCAGCACATTGGGCGTGTTGGTGACGGTGATTCCCCGCCTGGCGGCTGCGGCCACGTCGATCTTGTCGACGCCATTGCCGAAATTGGCGATCAGCTTGAGGTTCTCGCCGGCCTGCTCGATCAGCGCGGCGTCTATCCGGTCGGTCACGGTCGGCACCAGCACGTCCGCTTCCTTCACCGCCGCGACCAGTTCGGGCTGGCTCATCGGCTGGTCCTCGAGGTTCAGCCGCGCATCGAAAAGCTCACGCATGCGGGTCTCAACCTGATCCGGGAGCTTGCGCGTAATCACCACGAGGGGCTTCTTTTTGCCGGACATTGCTTCCTCGAATCCAGATCCCGTTGAGACCTCTTTAACCAAGACGAGCGAAACTGAAAACCAGCCTTGGCGCGACTGCCTGTGTAACAAGCGGTGGTGTCGAAGACAAAGAAAAAGGGTGCGCGCCGTCTCCTCCCGACGGCCGCGCGGTGCATACAGAGGAATGAAGGTGTCTGGTTTCGTGTCGCTTCGTGCCGCGGCCGCCATCATGGCTGGGCTGGCATTCATATCGACGAGCGCCTCGACCACGGTCAGCGCGGCGGCGCCCTCCCCGCAGGTCACATTGGGGCCGAGCGGCCTGCCGCTGCCGCGTTTCGTCAGCCTCAAGTCCGCGAAAGTCAACTCCCGCATCGGACCGGGCCTGAACTATCCCGTCGACTGGCTCTACCTGAAGCCCGGCCTGCCGATGGAGATCATCCAGGAATATGACAACTGGCGCCGCGTGCGCGATTCGGACGGCGCGGAAGGCTGGGTCAACCAGACCCTGCTTTCAGGCAAGCGCACGGCAATCGCCGCGCCCTGGCAGCGCGGCAAGGATTCCAAGATCAACCTTCTCGCCAGGCCCGAAGCGGAAGCGCGCACGGTGGCGATCCTCGACCCGGGCGTGATCGGCAAGATCAAGTCCTGCAACGGCGACTGGTGCGAGATGACCTTCGACGGCGTGACAGGCTGGATACGCCAGACGCTGGTGTGGGGCGCCTATCCGGGCGAACAGGTGAAGGACTGAGGCAGGCACGGCCGATGCGCCGTGCTGCCGAGCAGCGCCGGCGCGCCCGGCATATGCCGAAACCGCCGCGAGAACGCGACGAGTGATTCCAGGCCGGGAATGAGAAGACCGGCGGCTGATGAGCGAAGCCGCTCGCGGCTGGCGCCGCACAAATGCGGCTAAGGAAATCAAGCGGGGAGCAGCGGGGACAGCGTTCGTCAGAACGCCCGCTGCATCTAGCGCGTACGCTTGGGGCGCAGCCTCACAACAATGTCGACATTGGCGATTTCCATGCCTTCCGGCGGCTCGGGCAGGTTGAGCACCTTGACCGCGCTGGAATCGATATCGAACACCTTGTTCTCGCCTTCGATGAAGAAGTGATGGTGGTCCGACGTATTGGTGTCGAAATAGGTCTTCGAGCCCTCGACGGCGAGGATGCGCAGCAATCCCGCCTCGGTGAACTGATGCAGCGAATTGTAGACGGTGGCAAGCGAAACCGGCACGCCGGCCGCCACGGCCTCCTCGTGCAGTTCCTCCGCAGAGAGGTGACGGTCGCCCTTCGCGAAAAGCAGACTGGCGAGCGCGACGCGTTGACGCGTCGGGCGCAGGCCCGCCTCGCGCACGCGCTTCTCGATCGCCATCTCATTGGGGACGGTCAAATCCATCAGTCCGCCAGTTCCGTTGCGCCATGGGAGGGCTTGCGCACAAGCAATATATCGCGAAAACCCATGTTCTCCACTGACATATATTCTGTCGGGGTGATGCGATCAATAGGCGCACATTGACCCAGGCAGACCGTCAGGTTAATCGCAAACGGCAGTTTCCGTGCGGAAACAGACTGTGGTACTGAACGTGGCTGCGCGACTGGCGCGCGGAAGCCCAGACGGGGAAGGAATTCATGGCGGTTTCGAAATCCAGCTACGAATATGAGGAGCTGCTTGCTTGTGCCCGGGGCGAACTGTTCGGCCCCGGCAATGCCCAGCTTCCCTATCCGCCGATGCTGATGTTCAACCGGATCACCGAGATCAGCGAGACCGGCGGCGAGTTCGACAAGGGTTTTGTCCGCGCCGAGCTCGACATCTCCCGCGACCTCTGGTTCTTCCCCTGCCATTTCATCAACGATCCGGTCATGCCAGGCTGCCTCGGCCTCGATGCCCTGTGGCAGCTTTCCGGCTTCTTCCTCGGCTGGCTCGGCGAGCCCGGCAAGGGCCGCGCGCTCTCGACCGGCGAAGTGAAGTTCACCGGCATGGTGACCCCCGCCAACAAGAAGGTCGAATATGGCGTCGACTTCAAGCGCGTGATGCGCGGGCGGCTCGTGCTCGGCATAGGCGACGGCTGGCTGAAGGCCGACGGCGAAACCATCTACAAGGCCACCGACCTTCGCGTCGGCCTGTTCAAGGAAGCGGCGGCCTGACCCGCGCGGTCGCGACCGCATTGAAGGAGCACTCATGAGACGAGTCGTTGTCACCGGCCTCGGTATCGTATCGTCCATCGGAAACAACGCCGACGAAGTGACCGCATCGCTGCGGGACGCGAAATCGGGCATCAGCTTTTCCGACTCGTTCGCGGAGCACGGCTTCCGCTCGCAGGTGTGGGGCGCACCGACGCTCGACCCGACCGAACTGGTGGACCGCCGCGCCATGCGCTTCCTGTCGCGTGGCGGCGCCTGGAACCACGTCGCCATGGAGCAGGCGATCGCCGATGCCGGGCTGGAGCAGGGCGACATCACCAATGAGCGCACCGGCATCATCATGGGCTCCGGCGGCCCTTCCACCCGCACCATCGTGGAGGCCGCCGAAACCACGCTGAAGAACGGCTCGCCCAAGCGCATCGGCCCCTTCGCCGTGCCGAAGGCGATGTCGTCCACCGCTTCGGCCACGCTCGCCACCTGGTTCAAGATACACGGCGTCAACTATTCGATCTCCTCGGCCTGCTCGACCTCGGCACACTGCATCGGCAATGCCGCCGAGATGATCCAGTGGGGCAAGCAGGACGTGATGTTCGCAGGCGGCCACGAGGACCTCGACTGGACGATGTCGGACCTGTTCGACGCGATGGGGGCGATGTCTTCGAAGCACAACGACACGCCGTCCACCGCCTCGCGCGCCTATGACGTGACCCGCGACGGCTTCGTCATCGCCGGCGGCGCCGGCGTTGTGGTGCTGGAAGAGCTGGAACACGCCAAGGCGCGCGGCGCCAGGATCTACTGCGAACTCGTCGGCTACGGCGCCACCTCCGACGGCTACGACATGGTGGCACTGTCGGGCGAAGGCGCGGTGCGCTGCATGAAGCAGGCGATGGCGACCGTCTCCGGCAAGATCGACTACATCAACACCCACGGCACATCGACGCCGGTGGGCGATTCCGGCGAGATGCGAGCGGTGCGCGAGGCGTTCGGCAACGATATCCCGCCGATCCAGTCCACCAAGTCGCTGACCGGCCATTCGCTGGGTGCGGCAGGCGTGCAGGAATCGATCTATTCGATCCTGATGATGCAGAACCGCTTCATCGGCGAAAGCGCCCATATCGAGGAGCTGGACCCCGAATTCGAAGGCATGCCGATCGTGCGCAAGCGCATCGACAACGCCCAGATCGACACGGTTCTCTCGAACTCCTTCGGGTTCGGCGGCACCAATGCCACGCTGGTGTTCCAGCGCTACAACGGCTGAGGATATTCTTCCCATGGAAGGTTTGATGAAAGGCAGGCGCGGCCTCGTCATGGGCGTCGCGAACGACCACTCCATCGCCTGGGGCATCGCCAGGCAGCTTCACGCGCATGGCGCCGAAATGGCCTTCACCTATCAGGGCGAGGCTTTCGGCCGGCGCGTCAAGCCGCTGGCCGAGCAGGTGAACGCCACGCTGGTGCTGCCCTGCGACGTGGAGGACAGCGCCTCCGTGACCTCCGTGTTCGATGCATTGGGCGACAAGTGGGGCGGCATCGACTTCGTCGTCCACGCCATCGGCTTCTCGGACAAGAACGAGCTGAAGGGGCTCTACGCCAACACCACCCGCGAGAACTTCATCCGCACGATGGTGATCTCCTGCTATTCCTTCACGGAAATCGCCCGCAACGCGGCAGGCCTGATGAAGGACGGCGGCTCCATGCTGACGCTGACCTATGCCGGCTCCACCCGCGTCATGCCCAACTACAACGTCATGGGCGTGGCCAAGGCCGGGCTGGAAGCCAGCGTCCGCTATCTGGCCGACGACTACGGCCCGCGCGGAATCCGCGTCAACGCCATCTCGGCCGGCCCGGTGCGCACGCTGGCCGGCGCCGGCATTGCCGATGCACGGCATATGTTCTCCTACCAGCAGCGCAATTCACCGCTGCGCCGCACCGTCACCATCGACGAGGTCGGCGGCTCGGCGCTCTACCTGCTTTCCGAGCTGTCCTCGGGCGTGACCGGCGAAATCCACTATGTGGATTCGGGCTATCACATCGTCTCGATGCCAACGCTGGAAGAGCTGAAGCAGGGCGATCACGGCGAATAAGCCGAAGCGCGAAACGTCCGCAGACGGCCGGTCCTGCCGGCCGTTTTCTTTTGCCGCAAGCTCAGCGCCGCGCGCTCAGCACCTTGAACAGGTTGTTGCGCGCCACTTCCTGCTGCGTTGAAAACACCTGCGACAGCGTTCTCTCATAGGGAAGCTGGCGGTTGGCGACCATGATGAGCCGCCCGCCGGGCTTGAGCGCGGCAGCGGCGGCCCTGATCATGCCCTGGCCGATATCCGGCTCGGCGGCTCTGCCCTTGTGGAACGGCGGGTTCATGAAGACAAAATCGTAGCGGCGGGTGACGGGCTCGCCGAGCAGGTCGTGCCAGAAGAAGTTCTTCTGCATCGAACCGATCGTCGCCAGGTTGCGCCGGGCGGCCTCGAGCGAGGCGAAATCCGCCTCGTAGAGGTCGAGCGTGAAGAGCTTCGGGAAGCGTTCCGCCAGCCCGGCCGCGATATAGCCCCAGCCGGCGCAGAAATCCGCGACCGCGCCGAACACCTTCTCGGGCAGGCTTTCCACGAGAAGCCGTGACCCCGCATCGATCTCGTCGGCGGAGAACATGCCGGGCGCGGTGACGAAACGGCCTTCCAGCAACCGCTCGCCATTGCCTGCGCGCAGGCGAGACAATGCCTCCCCCACATCCGCCGGGCGGCGCAGCCAGAAGGCGAGGCCGTGATGCTTGGGCAGTTGCTCCTCCATGGGAAGGAACTCGCCCAGGCGCTTGCGCAGGCTGGCAATGCCGTCGTCCTTGCTGCCCGCAATCAGTATCAGACCACCGGCGACGACGCGCTCCAGAGCGTCCGCGATCATCAGCTCGTTTGCGCCCCTGTGGCGGCCGCAGAGCACGAGAGCGGCCGCATACGCCTCTCCTTTCGCCTTCGGCGTCACCCGCGCCCCGGAGGCTTCCAGGGCCCTGAAACAGGGCCTGTAGCCCTGCACCAAAGCCAGTTCCGCCCGGAAGCGCTCCGGCAGGCGGAAACCCGGCTCCGCGCCGAGAAACAGCACGCGCTCCCCCGCCCCCGGCGGCGCCAGGGCTTCGGCCTCGAAGGGGTGGAACAGGGTTTTCAGGGTGTCACGGGTCATGAGCGGCAAGTAGTCGGTTCCCCGTCGGGGATGCAAACGAAAAGTCGTCAACCGGCCCGCTGACGACCACTCCAAACAGAAACGGGCGCCCAAGGGCGCCCGCTCGATAATGATGATGGAAAACCTGCCCGGATCAGGCGGCGGTTTCCTCGTCCTCGGACTTCTTCTCCTTGACGATTTCCTTGCCGGTCTGCTGGTCGACGACCTTCATCGACAGACGAACCTTGCCGCGCTCGTCGAAGCCCATGAGCTTGACGTAGACCTTGTCGCCTTCCTTGACGACATCGGTGGTCTTGGCGACGCGCTCGTTGGAGAGCTGCGAGATGTGGACCAGGCCGTCACGCGGGCCGAAGAAGTTGACGAAGGCGCCGAAGTCGGCGGTCTTGACGACCGTGCCCTCGTAGATCTCGCCGACTTCCGGCTCGGCCACGATGGTGTGGATCCACTTCTTGGCCGCCTCGATCTCCTTGGCGCTGGCCGAAGCGATCTTCACCGTGCCGTCGTCCTCGATGTTGATCTTGGCGCCGGTCTTTTCCACGATCTCGCGGATGATCTTGCCGCCCGAGCCGATGACGTCGCGGATCTTGTCGGTCGGGATATGCATGACCTCGATGCGCGGCGCGAACTCGCCCAGTTCCTTGCGGCCTTCGGTGATGGCCTTCGACATTTCATCGAGGATGTGGATGCGGCCACCCTTGGCCTGGTCGAGGGCGATCTTCATGATCTCCTCGGTGATGCCGCTGATCTTGATGTCCATCTGCAGCGAGGTGATGCCGCCCGAAGTGCCGGCCACCTTGAAGTCCATGTCGCCGAGATGGTCTTCGTCACCCAGGATGTCGGACAGAACCGCGAAGCGCTCGCCTTCCTTGATGAGACCCATGGCGATGCCGGCAACCGGCTTGGCCAGCGGCACGCCGGCATCCATCAGGGCCAGCGAGGTGCCGCACACGGTCGCCATCGAGGACGAGCCGTTGGACTCGGTGATCTCCGACACCGCGCGCAGCGTGTAGGGGAACTGTTCCGGGCTCGGCAGCATCGGGTGGATGGCGCGCCAGGCGAGCTTGCCGTGGCCGATCTCGCGGCGGCCGGGCGAACCCATGCGGCCGGTTTCACCAACCGAGTACGGCGGGAAGTTGTAGTGGAGCAGGAAGGTCTCCTTGTACATGCCGGTCAGCGCGTCGACATACTGCTCGTCCTCGCCGGTGCCAAGCGTGGCGACCACGATCGCCTGCGTCTCGCCGCGGGTGAACAGGGCCGAGCCGTGGGTGCGCGGCAGGAGGCCGACTTCCGCCACGATCGGGCGAACGGTCTGGAGATCGCGGCCGTCGATGCGCGAACCGGTGTCGAGGATGTTCCAGCGCACGATCTTGGCCTGGAGTTCCTTGAACACGGTGGCGACCTGCTCGGCCGACCACTTCGGCGCCTCCTCGCCTTCGGCGGCGAAGGCAGCCTTCACCTTGGCCTTGGCGGCGTCGACGGCGGCATAGCGCGCCTGCTTGTCGGTGATCTTGTAGGCCTCGCGCAGGTCGGCCTCGGCGACCGCCAGCATTTCCTTCTCGAGTTCCGAGAGGTCTTCGGCGATATGCTCGCGCGGCTCCTTGGCGGCAACCTCGGCCAGCTTGATGATGGCGTCGATCACCGGCTGGAAGCCCTTGTGGCCGAACATGACAGCGCCGAGCATCACGTCTTCCGGAAGCTCCTTGGCTTCCGACTCGACCATCAGCACGGCTTCGCCGGTGCCGGCGACGACGAGATCGAGCTTGGACTCGGGCATCTCGTCGAGATAGGGGTTGAGCACGTATTCGCCGTTGATGTAGCCGACGCGCGCGCCACCGATCGGCCCCATGAAGGGCACGCCCGAGAGCGTCAGAGCGGCCGAGGCGGCAACCAACGACACGATGTCCGGATTGTTCTCCAGATCGTGCTGCATGACGGTGACGATGACCTGCGTGTCGTTCTTGTAGCCATCGGCGAAGAGCGGGCGGATCGGGCGGTCGATGAGGCGCGAGACGAGCGTCTCATTCTCGCTCGGACGGCCTTCGCGCTTGAAATAGCCGCCCGGGATCTTGCCGGCGGCGTAAGTCTTTTCCTGATAGTTGACGGTGAGCGGGAAGAAGTCCTGGCCCGGCTTCGGCTCCTTGGCCGAAACGACGGTGGCCAGCACGACGGTCTCGCCATAGGTGGCAAGCACGGCGCCGTCGGCCTGACGTGCGATCTTGCCGGTTTCGAGCTTGAGCGGACGACCCGCCCACTCGATTTCCACTGTATGTTGGTTGAACATGTCCTGTCCTTCAAATGCGGAAAGGATGCGCGCGCACGCGCATCTCTCTCCTGGCTTGTTCCGGACGAGCCACGGGCAAGACAACGGGAGGTCTGGACTTCATGCGCCGCGAAGGCGCGCCAGGCATCCTGCAATCCTGCCCCATGACCAGTCCATGGGCGGTTTCGGCCGGCCCTCTGCCCTGCCGAAACTGTCGGCGCCTGATCTGCCGGAGAAATTCATGCATTCCGGCATCTGGACGCTCACGAACCCGGCGCGAAACCGGGTCCGGATGGCAGACCGGCGGACCTTCGAGGGTCCGCCGGTCGGGATATCAGCGACGCAGGCCGAGCCTCTCGATCAGCGTCTGGTAGCGAGCCTCGTCCTTGCGCTTGAGATAGTCAAGCAGGCTGCGGCGCTGCGAAACCAGAGCCAGAAGGCCACGGCGGGAATGGTTGTCCTTCTTGTGGTCCTTGAAGTGCTCGGTCAGGTTCTTGATCCGCTCCGAGAGAACCGCGACCTGAACCTCGGGCGAACCGGTGTCACCCTTGGCGGTAGCGAATTCGGCAAGCAATTCCTTCTTGCGTTCGGCAGTAATCGACATCGCGTTTTTCCTTTCGGTTTAGAGGAAACGAGATGCCCGCAGCCGGGATGTCGTCCAGCAGGGGCCGATGTACATCGTGCTGTATTGGCACAATGCTGCGGCGCATATAGTCCAAAACCCGCGAAAACACCAGCGCTAATGCGAAATAGCCGCGAAAGCCCGCTCAGACACTGAAAACGCGGCGCGGCTTGAACATGCCCGCCTCGATCGCGCCGATCGCCACCAGCTTGCCGCGCGCGGTGACGCAGGCCTCCTCGGCCTCCACCGGCGCGTCGCGACCGCGGATGATGACGGGATTGCCGAGCCGGACCTTGGTCGCGGCATCGTCGCTCAGCGCCACCTGCGGCAGGCAGTCGAGCGCAGCCCCCGTATCGAGCAGATAGTCGTCGAGCGCGCCGAAATCGAGCGCCGCGCCGGCATTCCTGTCCTCGGCGGAGGGAGCGGCGGCCTCCAGATCCGGCAAGGTGACGAAATCCTCCTCGGTGAAGGGGTCGACCTCCACGCGCCGCAGCGCCGCGATATGGCCGTAGCAGCCGAGATCGCGGCCCATGTCGCGCGCCAGCGAGCGGACATAGGTGCCCTTGCCGCATTCGATCTCGAACACGGTGTGGCCCTCCGGCGTGGTTTCGAGGATGTCGAGCCTGCCGATCTCGATCTCCCGCGCCGGGATTTCGACGGTCTCGCCTTCGCGGGCAAGGTCGTAGGCGCGCTCGCCGGCGATCTTGATTGCCGAGAACTGCGGCGGCGTCTGCATGATCACGCCCGTATATTTCGGCAGCAGCGCGCGGATCTCGGCCTCGGTCGGGCGCTTGTCGGAGGTCTTGGTGACCGGCCCTTCGAGATCGTCGGTGGAGCGCTCCTCGCCCCAGGCGACGGTGAACTGGTAGACCTTGGCGCCGTCCATCACATAGGGCACGGTCTTGGTGGCTTCGCCCAGCGCGATCGGCAGCATGCCGGACGCGAGCGGGTCGAGCGTGCCGGCATGACCGGCCTTCTCGGCCTGGAACAGCCACTTGATCTTGGACACGGCCTCGGTGGAGCCCATGCCGACCGGTTTGTCGAGGATTATCCAGCCGGAAACCGGCCGGCCCTTCTTCTTGCCTCGGCGACCCATATTACTGTTCCTGCTCCTTGTCGTCGTCGGCAATCAGATCCCGTTGCACTTCGGGGGATCTCAGCAATTCATCGATCTTGGTGAAATTGTCGAAGCTCGTGTCGAGCCTGAAGCGGAATTCCGGCATGTATTTCATCTGCCGCAGCGCCGGCGACATGCGGCCGCGAATGAAGCGCGCATGACGGTTCAGCGCCTCAACCACCGCCTGATCGTCGCGCGCGCCGAGCGGCGCGACGAAGGCCGTCGCGATCTTGAGGTCCGGCGACATGCGCACCTCGGAGACCGATATCACGGTCGTCTCGACGAGGTCGTCGCGCACCTCGCCGCGCTGGAGCATTTCGGAAAGGGCGTGGCGCACCTGCTCGCCAACGCGCAGCATGCGCTGGGAGGGGCCGGAAGAATGGGAACGTGACATTGTTCGGTGCAATCCTGAATGAACATGGACGGCGGGGTCAAACCGCGAGCACAAAACCGGCCGGCCGACGGCAGTGCGAGGCACCACCGTCCGGCAAGCCGGTCAGTTCATTATGCGCGCTTAGAGCGTCCGGGTCACCATCTCGACGCGGAAGCACTCGATGATGTCGCCCTGGCGGATGTCTTCGTAGTTCTGGAAGGCCATGCCGCACTCCTGGCCGACCGGCACTTCGGAGACTTCGTCCTTGAAGCGCTTGAGCGTCTTCAGCGTGCCCTCGTGAATGACGACGTTGTCGCGGATCAGGCGCACGCCCGCGCCACGTTCCACCTTGCCCTCGGTCACGCGGCAGCCGGCAACCTTGCCGACCTTGGTGATGTTGAACACCTCGAGAATCTCGGCATTGCCGATGAAGGTCTCGCGGCGTTCCGGCGACAGCAGGCCCGACATCGCATCCTTGATGTCATCCACGAGGCTGTAGATGATGCTGTAGTAGCGGATGTCGATACCGGCCGCCTCGGCGGCCTGGCGTGCTTGCGGATTGGCGCGCACGTTGAAGCCGATGACAACCGCGTCGGACGTCTCGGCCAGCGAAATATCGCTTTCCGTGATCCCGCCGGCGCCGGCATGCACGATGCGGGCGCGAACCTCGTCGGTGCCGAGCTTTTCGAGCGCGGCGACGATCGCTTCCACGGAGCCCTGCACGTCGGCCTTGATGACCAGCGGGAACTCCTTCAGGCCGCTGGACTGCAACTGCGACATCATATGCTCGAGCGAGCCGCGCTGGCCGGCATGCTTGGCAGCCGCCTTGTCGCGCGCCTTGCGCTGGCGATACTCGGTGATCTCGCGCGCCCTGGCCTCGTTGTTGACCACGGCGAAGCGGTCGCCGGCCTGCGGCGTGCCCTGAAGACCGAGGATTTCCACGGGCGTCGAGGGCAGCGCTTCCTTGATGTGGTCGCCGCGATCGGTGACCAGCGCACGCACACGGCCCCACTCATTGCCGGCAACGACGATGTCGCCGACCAGCAGGGTGCCCGTCTGAACCAGCACGGTGGCGACGGGGCCGCGGCCCTTGTCGAGCTTGGCCTCGATGATCGCGCCCTCGGCGGTACGGTTCGGGTTGGCCTTCAGGTCGAGCACTTCGGCCTGCAGCAGGATGGTTTCGAGCAGCTTGTCGATATTCGTGCCCTTGGTGGCCGAAACCTCGACCTCGAGCACGTCACCGCCCATCGACTCCACGAAGACCTCATGCTGCAGGAGCTGCGTGCGCACCTTCTGCGGGTCGGCGGAAGGCTTGTCGATCTTGTTGATCGCCACGATGATCGGCACCCCGGCCGCCTTGGCGTGGCTGATCGACTCGATCGTCTGCGGCATCACGCTGTCGTCGGCGGCAACCACCAGGATGGCGATGTCGGTGACCTGGGCGCCGCGGGCACGCATGGCGGTGAAGGCGGCGTGGCCCGGCGTATCGATGAAGGTGATCTTCTGACCGTTCTTCTCGACCTGATAGGCGCCGATGTGCTGCGTGATGCCACCGGCCTCGCCCGACACGACATTGGCGTTGCGGATGGCGTCCAGCAGCGAGGTCTTGCCGTGGTCGACATGGCCCATGATGGTGACCACCGGCGGACGCGGCAGCATGTCCTCCGGACGATCCGGAATATCGAACAGGCCTTCCTCGATGTCGGATTCGGCAACGCGGCGAACCGTGTGCCCGAATTCGGACGCGACGAGCTCGGCCGTGTCGGCATCGATCACATCGCCCGGCTTCAGGATCTGGCCCTGCTTCATGAAGAACTTCACGACGTCCACGGCGCGCTCGGCCATGCGGGCGGCGAGGTCCTGGACGGTGATGGTCTCGGGCAGCACCACTTCGCGCGAAATCTTCTCGCGCGGCTCCTGGTGCATCGCGCGCTTGAACTTCTCCTGGCGGCGGCGCATGGCCGACAGCGAGCGGGCGCGTGCGCTGTCGCCATCGTCGGACAGCGCGGTGTTCAGCGTCAGCTTGCCGCGACGGCGATCCTCCTCGCCCTTGGCCTTGGCCGGACGGGCGACTTCGGGCGCCGGCGCCCGCTTGACCGGAATGCCGCTGCGCGGCGACGGCACACTCTTGCTCTTGGTTTCGGGCTCTTCGACCTCGTCGGCGGCATCGGCCACGGGCGCGCGGCGTCGCGCCTCCTCCTCGGCCCGGCGGCGGGCTTCGGCCTCCGCCTTCAGGCGAGATTCTTCCTCGGCCTGACGACGCGCGGATTCCTCGCGCTCGCGGCGGCGGCGCTCTTCCTCTTCCTGGCGGCGGCGGGCTTCCTCGGCGGCGCGGGCGCGATCCTCGGCTTCGCGGGCGACCGCGCCTTCAAGCGCGCGACGGCGCGCTTCCATCTCGCTCGACGACAGTTCGTTGAGCACCATGCCGGGGCGCTCGCTGACCGGAGCAGGGCGCGGCGCGGGGCGCGGGGCCTCACGTTGCGGCGCGGGCGCGGGTGCCGGCGCGGCAGCCTGGGGCTGCGGCTTGGGCGCAGGCGGCGGGGGCGGCGCGGCGACAGGCTCGTGCTTCTCGCCGGGCATCGTGAACTTGCGCTTCTTGGTCTCGACGACGACCGACTTGGTGCGTCCATGCGAGAAGTTCTGACGCACGGTGCCCTGCTCAATACCAGGACGCTTCAGTGTCAGAGTCTTCTTCGTGTTGACGCTCAAAGTGTTGTCGTCACCCGATTTCGTATCGCTCATTCCAAATCCTCTGCGGCCTCATCTTCGTCAGCAATTGCCGCAAACATTGCCCGGTCTTCCGAGGATCCGCCCCGGTAACGGTCAAGCGCAACCATACGCTTCTGCACCGCTCGTCCCGCGTCTTCCGCGAGAACGGCTGCATGTATCACATTTGTGCCCCCCAATGCCAAACTCAAATCGGCTTCCGAAAAAAGTTTATAGGCATAGATGGCAGGGCCGCCCGCGTAGGCCGTGGCCTTGCGCGCCTGGGTTATCTTGCGCAGGCCGTCTTCCGACGCTTCCTCGGCGTGCAGCACGAAAAGCGCCTCGCCGCTGCGGACCGCGCTTTCGACCTTCGTCGCTCCAAGCGCAACCGCACCGGCTTTCCGGGCCAAACCCAATGCACCCAGCGCCCGCTTGACCAGAAGCGTGTCCACCAGCGCACCGAGATCGGGCGAGACGGCTACATCCTTCCTGAAGGCACGTGCAAAGAGGTTCTTCCCGGCCGCCTTGTCTACATGTAGGCGATCGGCCGTGACCCAGCAACCACGTCCGGGCAGGTTTCTCTTGAGATCCGGGACAACAGCACCGTCCGGTCCGACGACGAACCGGATCAGTTCATCCGGTTCGGCGGTCTTGCGCGTGACGATGCATGTGCGATCGTTCATCTCGTCCGGGGACATATCCTGTTTGATGCGCGGTCACCTCACGCACCGGCGGCTTCGGCATCATCGCCCTCGGCGACGGCCTCTTCCTCGGTGATCCAGCCGGCCTTCAGACGGGCGGCCAGAACCATCTGCTCGGCATCGGCGCGGGTGACGCCGAAGCTGGCCAGAACGCCCGGATAGAACTTGGTCTCGCCGTCCTTGCGTTCCTTCCAGCCGACGAGATCGTCGACAGCGTAGCCGGCAAAGTCCTCGACGGTCTTCACGCCATCCTCGCCGAGCGCCACCAGCATTGCGGTGGTGATGCCCGGAAGCTCGCGCAATTCGTCCGCGACGCCGAGCTCGCGGCGCCGGGCGTCATGCTCGGCCTCGATGCGGTCGAGATATTCGCGGGCGCGGGTCTGGATCTCGCTGGCGGTATCCTCGTCGAAGCCGTCGATCGACGAGATTTCGTCGGAATCGACATAGGCGACTTCCTCGACGCTGGTGAAGCCTTCCGAGGCAAGCACCTGGCCGACCATCTCGTCGACGTTGAGGGCTTCCATGAACAGGGTCGAGCGCTCGGTGAACTCCTTCTGGCGACGCTCGGACTCTTCCTGCTCGGTCAGGATGTCGATGTCCCAGCCGGTGAGCTGCGAGGCCAGGCGCACATTCTGCCCGCGACGGCCGATGGCCAGCGAGAGCTGGTCGTCGGGTACAACCACCTCGATGCGCTCGGCATCCTCGTCGAGAACCACCTTGGCGACTTCCGCCGGCTGCAAGGCGTTGACGATGAAGGAGGCAGCCGAAGGCGACCACGGAATGATGTCGATCTTCTCGCCCTGCAGCTCGCCGACGACGGCCTGGACGCGCGAACCACGCATACCCACGCAGGCGCCGACCGGATCGATCGAGCTGTCGCGGCTGACCACGGCGATCTTGGCGCGCGAGCCCGGATCGCGGGCAACCGACTTGATCTCGATGATGCCGTCGTAGATTTCCGGCACTTCCATGGTGAAGAGCTTGGCCATGAACTGCGGATGGGTGCGCGACAGGAAGATCTGCGGGCCGCGCTGCTCGCGGCGCACGTCGTAGACATAGGCGCGGACGCGATCGCCATACTTGTAGTTCTCGCGGGGGATCAGCTCGTCGCGGCGGATGATCGCCTCGCCACGGCCGAGATCGACGATGACGTTGCCATATTCGACACGCTTGACCGTGCCGTTGACGATCTCGCCGATGCGATCCTTGTATTCGTCATACTGGCGGTCGCGCTCGGCCTCGCGCACCTTCTGCACGATGACCTGCTTGGCCGACTGGGCGGCGATGCGGCCGAAATCCATCGGCGGAAGCTGTTCGGCGATGAAGTCGCCAAGCTGCGCGTCGGGATTGCGCTCGCGCGCGTCCTGCAGCGAAATCTGCGTCGCATAATCCTCGACGCTCTCCACGACCTCCATCAGCCGCTGGAGCTTCATCTCGCCGGTCTGCGGATTGATGTCGGCGCGGATGTTGGTCTCCTGGCCGTAGCGCGAACGCGCCGCCTTCTGGATCGCATCGGCCATGGCGGCGATGACGATCTGCTTGTCGATCGACTTTTCACGCGCGACCGCATCGGCGATCTGCAGCAGCTCAAGCCTGTTCGCACTGACTACCATTTTGGTCTCCCTGAACCGTGCCGGCTTTCCGGCCGTTCAATCACTCTTCTGTTTCGGTTTCGTCTTCAGCGCCGTCATCGGGTTCGCCGCGACGCTTCTTGGCTTCCTTGCGCGCCTTGTTGTCCTTCGACAGCGCATCGCGGATCAGGTCGTCGGTCAGGATCAGCCGCGCATCGGCGATCGTCTCGAACGGAATTCGCACCGTGGGCTCTTCGCCGTAAGCCGGCTGATCGCGCTCGATCACGACGCTCTCCTCGTCCGACTCGCCGATCCTGCCACGGAAACGCTTGCGGTCGGCGACCAGGATCGAGGTCTCCAGCTTCACCAGATGGCCGGCCCATGTCTTGAAGTCGGACTTGCGCACCAGCGGACGGTCGATACCGGGCGAGGAGACCTCCAGATGATATGCCTTGTCGATCGGATCGTCGACATCGAGAACGGGCGAGACGGCACGGCTGACCTCCTCGCAATCCTCGACGGTCATGGTGCCGTCCTCGCGCTCGACCATGATCTGGAGCGTCAGGCCGTTCTGGCCGGACAGGCGCACGCGCACCAGGCGGAAGTCCATGGCGCGCAGCACAGGCGCGATCATGGCCGCCACGCGCGCGTCAACGCCGCTTTCGCGGATGATCCGATCGTCGCCTTCGATATTGGCTGTTTGTTCTGTCATTCCCGACCCGAGCTGGCGCCGGTAACAAAAAAGAGCGGGACCGGATGGACCCACTCTTCGTCATACCGACCAAGAATTTGAAAGTTACATAGCCCAGGGACCGGCTGTTTTCAAGTCCGGCAGGGTCGCGCGAACAGAAGAAATGCACCATGTGCGGGCGGCATGGCTGCCCTGCGCGCGCGCCTCTGGCCTTTTCGGCCGGCATCCACTATCTATGTTGCAGTGCAACATCAAAAGGAAAACATCATGTCTACCCGCCAGCGACACTCCAAGCTGGGCGAACTCTTCATGCTTCTCGGCAATGCGATCGCTGCCGCCTCGGCAGTTTCCCATGGTCGCCAGCCTTATGCCGGCAACCTGCATCGCCTCGGCATCGACGCCGAAGAATTCCGCCGGATCAACCGCTTCTAACCCTATCCAGCGTCCTGCCGTCCGGCATCAATCCTCGTCGGCGGCGAGTTGAGCAAGCACCTTGCCCCTGCCCCGCGCCCGCAGAACGAGCGGCACGATGACGGCTGAGGCGGCCAGCAGCAGCAGCACGATGGCGATCGGCGAGTGCACCAGCACCGTCGGATCGCCCTGGCTGATTGCAAGCGCGCGCCGCAATTGCTGCTCGGCAAGCGGCCCAAGGATCAGTCCGACCACCACCGGCGCGATCGGATAGCCGAAGCGTCGCAGGAGGTAGCCGAGCAGGCCGAACGCCAGCAGCATGCCGAGCTCGAAGCTCGACGGGTTGGCGCCGATCGTGCCGAGCGTGGCGAAGACCAGGATGCCGGCATAGAGCCAGGGCTTCGGGATCGACAGCAGCCGCACCCACAGGCCGATCATCGGCAGGTTGAGCACCAGCAGCATCAGGTTCGCCACCAGCAGGCTGGCGATCAGCCCCCACACGAGCTGCGGATTATTGGCGAACAGAAGCGGCCCCGGTTGCAGTCCGAACTGCTGGAAGCCGGCCAGCATGATCGCCGCCGTCGCGGTGGTCGGCAGGCCGAGCGTCAGCAGCGGCACCAGCGTGCCGGCAGCCGAAGCGTTGTTGGCCGCCTCGGGTCCCGCGACGCCCTCGATGGCGCCGTGGCCGAACTCCTCCGGCTTCTTGGCAAGCTGCTTTTCCACCGAATAGGACAGGAAGGTGCCGATCTCGGCGCCGCCGGCCGGCATCGCGCCGATCGGGAAGCCGATCGCCGTGCCGCGCAGCCACGGCTTCCAGGAGCGTGCCCAGTCTTCCCGGCTCATCCACACCGAGCCTTTCACCGGCTCGATCTTCTCGTCGGCGGAGCTTTTCGACGCCGCCACCGAAAGCGTCTCGCCGACGGCGAACATCGCCACCGCCAGCGTCGTCACCTCGATGCCGTCGAGCAGGTCGGGAATGCCGAAGGCAAGCCGCGCCTGGCCGGTCTGCAGGTCGATGCCGACGAGGCCAAGCGCCAGCCCGATGAACAGCGCCGTCAGGCCGCGCAGCGTCGAATCGCCGAAGGCGGCCGAAACGGTCATGAAGGCCAGCACCATCAGCGCGAAATACTCGGCCGGGCCGAAGGACAGCGCGAAGCGCACGATGGTCGGCGCAATCAGCGCAAGACCAAGGGTCGCGATCAGCCCCGCCACGAAGGAACCGATGGCCGAGGTCGCCAGCGCCGGACCGCCGCGCCCCTTGCGGGCCATCTTGTTGCCTTCCAGCGCGGTGACGATGGAGGCGCTTTCGCCCGGCGTGTTGAGCAGGATCGAGGTGGTCGAACCGCCATACATGCCGCCGTAATAGATGCCGGCGAACATGATGAGCGAGCCGGCCGGATCGAGCTTGTAGGTGACCGGCAGCAGCAGCGCCACCGTCAGCGCCGGGCCGATGCCGGGCAGCACGCCGACCGCCGTGCCCAGCGTCACGCCAATCAGCGCGTAGAGAAGATTGTATGGTTCGAAAGCGACCAGAAAGCCCTGGCCAAGAAGAATGAACGTATCCATGGCTGCGGCTTCAGAGCAGGTTTTCGAGCGGGCCTGCGGGCAGTGAAAGCTGCAGCCCCTTGGAGAAGATGAACCAGATGACCAGCGATATCACGATGCCGATGGGCACCGTCATCCACAACGGACCGCGACCGAAGCTCCGGGCTGTCAGCGCGAACAGCAGCCCGGTGGCGATCGAGAAACCGGCCACCTTCAACAGCAGCATCTGCGCGGCGAGACCGCCAACGATCCAGAGGATTGGCGGAACATTGTCCGCCTCGCGCTCGGGGAATTCGCCGCGCCACGCCTCCACGGCCGTCCATACCGCCAGAACGAACAGAACCGCCGCGATGGCATAGGGAAAGGCCGCCGGCCCGACGCGCGAATAGGAGGCCACCCCGCCCATCGTGGCCGTGCTCCACGCGATCACGATCGAGACGACCGCCAGCCCGGCGGCGATGGCGAGAGCCCCCTTGTCGGGCCGGCGCTCCTGACGCGCCGGCCCACTATCCGTTGGGCGGAAACCGCTCATTGGACGAGCCCGATCTCTTTCAGGATCGTGGTGGTGGAATCGATGTCCTGCTTGAGCTGGGCCGAGAATTCGTCACCCGCCAGATAGGTATCGGCCCAGCCCTTGTCGGCCAGGATCTTCTTCCAGGCATCCGACTGCGCCATCTTCTCGACATCGGCGGCAACAGCCGCCTTCTGCTCGTCGGTCAGGCCCGGCGCGGCCGCGACCATGCGCCAGTTCTGGATCGCCACATCGACGCCGCTCTCCTTGAAGGTGGGCGCATCGATGCCCTCGAGCCGCTCGTCGCTGGAAACGCCGATCAGGCGAAGCTGGCCGGCCTTGATCTGCGATTCGAACTCGCCATAGCCGGAAATGCCCGCCGTGACCTGCCCACCGAGAATGGCCGCCAGTGCCTCGCCGCCACCGGAGAAGGCGATGTAGTTCACCTTGGTCGGATCGACGCCGGCCGCCTTGGCGATCAGGCCCGCCGTGATGTGATCGGTGCCGCCGGCCGAACCGCCGCCCCACGACACCGAGCCCGGATCGGCCTTCAGCTTCTCGACGAGGCCGGCCATGTCCTTGATGTCGGAACCGGCCGGCACCACCAGCGCCTCATACTCGCCGGTAAGGCGGGCGATCGGCGTGACCTGGTCGAGCGTGACCGGCGAGTTGTTGGTGAGCAGCGCCCCGACCATGACGAAGCCGCTGACCATGAGCTGCGACGGGTCGCCCTTGGCGCTGTTGACGAATTGCGCGATGCCGATGGCGCCGCCGGCGCCGGGCACGTTGTTGACCTGCACGCTGCCGGCGATCTTCTCGTCCTGCAGCACGGTCTGCATGGCGCGGGCGGTCTGGTCCCAGCCGCCGCCGGGTGCTGCCGGCGCCATGATCTTGTAGTCGGCGGCCCATGCCTGCCCGGCCGACATTGCGACCACGCCGGCCAGTGCGAACAGAAGTTTGCGCATGAATTTCCTCCCTCAAGACGGGTCACGGCGCTGCCACGCCAAAGCCCGCGTTCATCTACTCCCCACCCCGCGCCATTGCCGGCGCCGGGCGACCTGCCCTCGAAAACAGATAAGCGTTCGCTGCGACATCTTGTCAACAGCGCTGCCGACAGGGTTGGGGATGACGGGAAACGGGCCGGGCCCGAAGGCCCCGGGGAAGAGCCCCTAGGCCGGAAGCCGCAGGAAGGTGAGATAGGCTGGCCGGCGGCCTTCGCGGACCGCCTTGGCCTCGTAGCGCGTGCGGATCCAGCCGTCATAGGGCGTATGCCAGTCGGCCGCGCTGCCGGCCTGCCAATCGAAGGCGAGATGGGCGCGGCAGTGCTGCAAGGTCCAGTTCACATAGGTGTCGATGTCCGAGGCGAAGCGGAACTTCGCGCCCTCGGCCATGACGCGGGCAAAGCGGTCGAGATTGGCCTTGCCGACGAAACGCCGCTTCCAGTGCCGTTTCTTCGGCCATGGATCGGGATAGAGCAGGTCGATGCCGGCAATGGAGCCCGCGGGCAGCCAGTCCAGCACCCGCACCGCGTCGTCGTCATAGACGCGCAGATTGGGCAGCGGCTTCTCCGCCATCATCGTCAGCAGCCGCGCCATGCCGTTGACGAAGGGCTCCACGCCGATGAAGCCCGTGTCCGGGTGCTGCGTCGCCATGTGGTAGAGGTGCTCGCCGCCGCCGAAGCCGATCTCAAGCCGCACGGCATCGACCGGCGCGGCAAACAGCGAGCGCGGATCGGCCGGCGCGGCCTCGGAAAGATCGATGCGATATTTCGCCAGACCGGCTTCCAGGGCCGAGGCCTGGTGGGGGCGGATGGTCTTGCCATGCCGCCGCCCGAAGAAAGCCTCGCTCGAGCGGCTGCGCCGGGGTTCAGCGGTCATGGCAAGCATTCCGGTGGTTGTGGGGCCTGAAAGCTCAGGCCGCCAGTGCGTCCTCGGCAGCGATCGCGTCCTTGATCGCCTTGACCAGATCGGTCTTCTCCCAGGAGAAGGAGCCGTCGCGGCCCGGCTTGCGGCCGAAATGGCCGTAGGCGGTGGTCTTGGCGTAGATCGGCTTGTTGAGGTCGAGATGACGGCGGATGCCCGAGGGCGACAGGTCCATCACCTCGCGCAGCGCCTTCTCCAGCACCGCCTCGTCCACCTTGCCGGTGCCGTGCAGGTCGACATAGATCGACAGCGGCTGGGCCACGCCGATGGCGTAGGAGAGCTGGATCGTGCAACGGTCGGCGAGCTTGGCGGCAACCACGTTCTTGGCCAGATAGCGCGCGGCATAGGCGGCCGAGCGGTCGACCTTGGTGGTGTCCTTGCCGGAGAACGCGCCGCCGCCATGCGGCGCCGCGCCGCCATAGGTGTCGACGATGATCTTGCGGCCGGTGAGGCCGGCGTCGCCATCGGGGCCACCGATCACGAACTTGCCGGTCGGGTTGATGTACCAGTTGCAGTTGGCGGCGATCTTCAGGTCGCCCAGCGCCTCCCGGATATAGGGCTCGACAACCGAGCGCACCTTCCTGGAATCCCAGTTGGGATCGAGATGCTGGGTCGACAGCACGATCTGCGTGACTTCCGCCGGCTTGCCGTCGACATAGCGCACCGTCACCTGGCTCTTGGCGTCGGGGCCAAGCTTGGCGACCTCGCCCTTGCCTTCGCGCCGCGCGGCCGAGAGCATTTCGAGGATCTTGTGGCTGTAATAGATCGGGGCCGGCATCAGGTCCGGCGTCTCGCGGCAGGCATAGCCGAACATGATGCCCTGGTCGCCGGCGCCCTCGGTGTTGGCGTCGGCCGCCTTGTCGACGCCCTGGGCGATATCGGCCGACTGGGCGTGCAGCAGGACATCGATCTTCGCGGTCTTCCAGTGGAAGCCCTCCTGCTCATAGCCGATCGCGCGGATGGCGCGCCGGGCGGCGGAGCGGAACTTCGACGGGTTGATGACCGGGTTGCCCTTGGCATCGTGCAAGGGCTTGCCGTCCTTGCCGGTCTTCAGCAGGGTCGCGGGAACGCGAACCTCGCCAGCGATCACGACGCGGTTGGTGGTCGCCAGCGTCTCGCAGGCGACGCGCACGTCCCATGCGTTCATGCCGGCCTTCTTGGCTTCGCGGTAGACCAGGTCGACAATCTCATCGGAAATGCGATCGCAGACCTTGTCGGGATGGCCTTCGGAAACGGATTCACTTGTGAAGAGATAGTTTTGCCGCGTCACGGGTGTCCCCTCTGGAAAGTACGAGCGGCACGATGCCGCATTTGGCCGGACACCGTTAGCGAACCCACGCCGAACCCGTCAAGCTTGGTTTTTTCCTGGATCAAGCCCTTTTGGGGAATTGGCAACCTCAGACGGCCGAAAGTTTCACGGGCCTCATGCAATTCCATCGTCTTCCGCAGCCAGCGCCTTGACCAGTTCGATGATCTTCCTGCGCACCTTGGGATCCGCGATCTTGACGAAGGCGCGGTTGAGCTGCAGGCCTTCGGGGCTGGTCACGAAATCCAGGCCGAAATTCGGCATATCCTCGGCGAAGCCCTTGCCGCCCGCGCCTTCGGGGGTCGGGAAATCCTCGAAAAAGAACGAGACCGGCACGCCAAGGATCGAGGAGATCGCCTGCAGACGGCTGGCGCCGACGCGATTCGTGCCCTTTTCATACTTCTGGATCTGCTGAAAAGTTATTCCAAGCTGTTCGCCAAGACTTTCCTGGCTCATTCCAAGCATATTTCGGCGCAGCCTGATCCTGCTTCCGACATAGATGTCGGTAGGATTTGGCTTTTTCTTGTTTTCCTTTTCTATCATCCTGTCCTCGCCGCGCTCCGGCTTTTTCTACTTTCTTTTTCCATCCGGCGGCGAGAACACCCCCCGTCTCGCCATGTCGTCCACTTAGGGCGGCGTACTATGATTCTCTAATATATAAACTGTCAATTCTGGCGGGGACGTTGTCCCAATCCCATTCCCATGCCGACCACGCCAAAGAAGAACATCATGACCAAACCGTTAACGCGAGGGATGCCCACCGCCTCGCTGACGCCACGCGCCCCAAGCGGCACGGTGGCGTCAATGATTCCGCGAGCGTTCATGGACAAGGCGTCAACAACACGACCCCGCTGATCAACCACCCCGGATATCCCTGTGTTGGCGGCTCGTATCAGCGGAAGTCCGGTTTCGACGGCGCGTATCTGCGCCTGGCGGAAATGCTGATAGGGGCCCGGCGTATCGCCAAACCACGCGTCGTTCGTAACGTTTACAATAATGTCGGTTGACGCAACGTCAACTGCAACCAAATCAGGAAAAATAATCTCGTAGCAAATGAAGGGGACGGCCTTGATATCCCCCGGCAATGTGATCGGGTGGCGGCTGGTCCCGGGGGTCAGGTCCATGGGGCCGGCGACGAGCTGGTCGAGCCCGAAGCGGGCGAACAGCCCGTCGAAGGGAATATACTCCCCGAATGGGACGAGATGCACCTTGTCGACCGCATCGACGATCTCGCCCGAACCGTTGATGGCAAGGACCGAATTGTAATAGCGGGCATCACTCTTGGAAGGATTTGCGCCCTCCTCGCGCATGGCGCCGGCAACCAGCATCTGCCCATCGCCCAGAACCTCGCCGAGCGCCACCAGTGCATCCGGGCGTTCGGTGAAGAAGAAGGGCACGGAGGTTTCCGGCCAGAGCACCAGTTCGGGAACGGGCTTGCCCTTCTCGGGCGGCTCGCCGGAAAGCTGGAGCATGGTGCGGAAAATGCGGTCGCGCACCGTGGCGTCCCATTTCTCGCTGAGATCGATCGCCGGCTGGACGATCCGCACCGGGAGGCTGCGCCCGTCCGTCGGGACCGGCCTGGACATGCGATAGTAGCCGAAGCCGACATGGGCGGCGGCCAATAGCACGACAAGGGCAAGGCCGAGCCGCAGATGTCGTTGCCCGGCCAACAGCGCCGGCATGGAGAAGACGAACACCGCAAGCGCGTTCATGCCCGTCATGCCGACCACGGAGACGCTCTGCATCAAGAGCGGCACAGGCATCAGCGAATAGCCGATGGCGTTCCACGGAAAGCCGCTGAACAGGAAGGTGCGCAGCCATTCCGCCAGCCCGAAACCGAAGGCGAGCGCCGCGATGCGGCCTATGCCGTCGCTCCACATGAGGCGGGCGACGAGACAGGCGAAGCCGTAGAAAAAAGCAAGCAGGAACGGAATGCCGACGACCGCCAGCGGCAACGCCCAGGCAAAACTGTCGGCCTCCACCAGCACGGCCCCGCCGATCCACCAGAGACCGGCCAGAAAATAGCCGAAGCCGAACCACCAGCCGATGGCAAAGGCCGGCAGCATGCGCCGCAGCGGGCCGGCCGTGACGGGCGCGGCGGCACCATCGAGCAGCCAGACCAGAACGGGGAAGGAAACGAAGCAGACCGCGAAGAAGTCGTAGGGCGCCTGCGCCAGCGTGGCGAGCGCCCCCGCCATGAAGGCCGCCAGCAGCCGCCGCCAGCCCCACAGCAAAATTATCCGCCCTGCAAGGCGCTCCATGCGCAGCCCCCCATCGCGAGAATCACGCGTGAGGTTTAGCAGCAAGAGGCCCGCGCTCCAATCATGGCAGCGTCAGCCCTGCTCCGCCCGCGCCACGCGGCGGCGGCGTTCGCCCTTCTGCGTATGGACGATGCGCACGCGCTTGACGCGTCGCGGATCGGCATCCAGCACATGGAACTCGAAGCCGGGGATGGCCTGCACGACCTCGCCGCGCGTCGGCACGCGGCCGAGCGTATTGAAGATCATGCCGCCGATCGTGTCGACATATTCGCCATGCTCGCCGGGCGCGAAATCGTCGCCGATCATCTTGGCGACGTCGTCGATCTCGGCGCGCGCGTCGACCACGAAATTGCCGTCGGGCATCTGCGTGATCAGCGGCTCCTCGTCGTCGTGCTCGTCCTCGATGTCGCCGACGACCATCTCGACGATGTCCTCCAGCGAGACGAGACCGTCGGTGCCGCCATATTCGTCGATGACCAGAGCCATCTGCGTGCGCGATGCCTGCATGCGCGCCATCAGTTCCGAGGCCAGCATGGAAGGCGGCACGAACAGCACGGTGCGGATAAGGCTGAGTTCGCCCACGGTGCGCGTGAGATCGACATGGGAGAGGTCGAGCGCGGCGCCGGTGACCGGCTTCTTGGACGGACGCCCCTTCCTGGCGCGGGCCATGCGCGTGACATGCGCCAGCACGTCGCGGATGTGCACCATGCCGCGCGGGTCGTCCAGCGTCTCGGAATAGACCGGCATGCGCGAATGACCGGATTTCTCGAAAAGCACCATCAGGTCGCCGAGGGTGGTGGAAATCTCGATCGCCTCGATGTCGGCGCGCGGCACCATCACGTCCTCGACGCGAACCTCGCGCAGCCGCAGGATGTTGTTGAGCATCGCCCGCTCGCCGGGCGAAAACCCTTCCGCGTCGGCCGCGCTTTCGGCCAGCGCGTCGGTCAGGTCGTCGCGCAGGCTCGATCCGTTGCGCGGCTTGAACAGGCTGGCCAGGCGACCGAACAGCGATGGGCGCTCATGGAGGTGCTCGACCGCGACACCGCTCGGCAAGCTACTGGGACTAGGTCCCTCTTCCGCGTTTTCGGGCGCCTGTGGCGCACTGCCGGCATCCGATCCGACGGCAGTTTCTGGCTTTTCGGTCATACTCTTCCAGTTGGTTGATATCGTCTGTTACGCATAGGGATCGGGGATGGCAAGCCTTGCGAGCGCCCTGCGCTCCAGACCTTCCATCTCCTCCGCTTCCGCGTCCGTCTCGTGATCATGGCCCATGAGGTGCAGGAAACCATGGATCACCAGATGGATAATATGATGATCGAGCGGCTTTTCTTCCAGTGCGGCCTCGCGCGCGACCGTCTCGGCGGCGAGGATGATGTCGCCCATCATAGGCGGCAGTGGCGCGCCCGGCCCGGTCGGGAAGGCGGGAAAGGAGAGCACATTGGTCGGCTTGTCCTTGCCGCGCCACTCCGCATTCAGCTCCCGGATATGAGCATCGTCGGAAAAGACGAGGCTGAGTTCGGTGCCGTTGGGGGCATCCGCGCCGGTTTCTGCGAGCACCGCGCGGACCGCGCCTTCCGCCAGCGCCAGCAGGCGCGCCTCGGCCGGCCAGTCTCCCGCCTCGACCATGAGATCGATCGCCACCGGAAGCTCCGGTTCGTCGCGCTGGACCATGTTTTCGATCATGTGCTTGCGGCCAATCAGCTTTCGGAGCCGCCCAGGCCGCGTTCGATCTTGCCGTCGCGCTCATAGGCCTTGACGATCTCGGCGACCAGCGGATGACGCACCACGTCGCTGTCGTTGAAGCGCACCGTGACCACCCCCGGCACGCCGTCGAGGATGCGCAACGCCTCCACCAGCCCCGAACGCGTGTTCGGCGGCAGGTCGATCTGGCTCGGATCGCCGGTGACGATCATACGCGAGTTCTCGCCGAGGCGGGTGAGGAACATCTTCATCTGCATCGACGTCGTGTTCTGCGCCTCGTCGAGGATGACGGCGGCATGCGACAGCGTGCGGCCGCGCATGAAGGCCAGCGGTGCGATCTCGATCACCTCGGCGGCGATCGCGCGCTCGACCTTGTCGGCCGGCATCATGTCATAGAGCGCGTCATAGAGCGGGCGCAGATAGGGATCGACCTTTTCCTTCATGTCGCCCGGCAGGAAGCCCAGCCGCTCGCCCGCCTCGACCGCAGGCCGCGACAGGATGATACGCTCGACCAGGCCCCGCTCCAGCAGCATGGCCGCATGCGCCACCGCAAGATAGGTCTTTCCGGTGCCGGCCGGGCCGATGCCGAACACCAGTTCGGCCCGCTCCAGCGCACGCATATAGGCGTCCTGATTGGGCGAGCGGGCATAGATGGTGCGCTTGCGCGTGGAAATCTGGGCGGCCGCCACCTTGCCCTTGCGCTCCAGCGTGGGCAGCACGAGCTGGTCGTCGGTGGCGATCGCCATGCGGATCGCGCCATCGACATCCGATTGGCCGATCTCCGCGCCCTTCTGCAGAATGCCGTAGAGCTGGTCGAGCGCGCGGCGCGCCTGCTCGGCCGCGACCGGGTCGCCCTTTACGGTCAGCCGGTTGCCGCGGGAATTGATGCTGACGCCGAGCTTCTGCTCGATGCGGGCGAGGTTCTCGTCGAACTGCCCGTATAAGGCGCTGGCCAGCTTGTTGTTGTCGAAGGTCAGAACGATATGCGCCATGTCCGAGGCCCCGGAGGGCACATTTTTCGCGTCGGCGTTCAACCGTGTCTCCTCATCTGCCGGTGCCGTCAGGCCCGCTCGGCGAACAGGCTGGCATGGCCCGTATTCGTGATTCGCGCCCTGACAATGTCACCGATTCCGCCGGCCTTTTCATCAAGAATAACCGGCTGTAACCAGGGGGAGCGGCCGACGATCTGGCCGGCCTGACGACCGGGCTTCTCGATAAGCGTTTCAATGGTAGTTCCGACGAGGCCGGCAAGGAAAGCGTTTTGCTGTTCGTTCAGCAGCGCTTGCAGGCGCTGCAGCCGCTCGTCCTTCACCGCCTCGGCGACGTGGCCGTCCATCTCGGCGCCCGGCGTGCCCGGACGCGGCGAATATTTGAACGAGAAAGCCTGCGCATAGTTCACCGCGCGCACCAGCTCCATCGTGTCCTCGAAATCGGCGTCCGTCTCGCCGGGGAAGCCGACGATGAAATCGCCCGACATGGCGATGTCCGGCCGCGCCGCGCGGATGCGCTCGATGAGGCGCAGATAGTCGGCCGCCGTGTGCTTGCGGTTCATCGCCTTCAGGATGCGGTCTGAACCCGCCTGCACGGGCAGGTGCAGATAGGGCATCAGCGAAGGCAGGTCGCGATGCGCGGCGATCAGTTCGTCGTCCATGTCGCGCGGATGGCTGGTGGTGTAGCGCAGGCGCGACAGGCCGGGAATCTCGGCCAGCCGGAAGAGCAGCCGGCCAAGGCCCCACTCGCTGCCGTCCGGCCCCTCGCCGTGCCAGGCATTGACGTTCTGGCCAAGCAGCGTCACCTCGCGCACACCGGCCGCCGCCAGCCGCTCGGCCTCCGCCACGATCTGCGCGACAGAGCGCGAAACCTCGGAGCCGCGCGTATAGGGCACCACGCAGAAGGTGCAGAACTTGTCGCAACCTTCCTGCACGGTGAGGAACGCGGTGACGCCACGGCTGATGACGTCCGCGCGCTTCGGCTGCGGCAGGTGGTCGAACTTGTCTTCCAGCGCATATTCGGTCTCGACGACCTTTTCGCCGCCGCGCACCTTTTTCAGTGCATCCGGCAGGCGATGGTAGGTCTGCGGGCCGATCACCAGATCGACCGCCGGCGCGCGCCGGATGATCTCGCGGCCTTCCGCCTGCGCCACGCAGCCGGCAACGCCGATCAGCATCTCCGCGCCGTTCCGCGCGCGCTCCGCCTTCAGCTCGCGGATGCGGCCAAGCTCGGAGTAGACTTTTTCAGCGGCCTTTTCACGAATATGGCAGGTGTTGAGCAGCACCAGATCGGCCTCTTCCATCACGGAAGTGGCGACATAGCCGTCGGCGGCCAGCGCGTCGGACATGCGTTGGGAATCATAGACATTCATCTGGCAGCCATAGGTCTTGACGAAGACCTTCTTGGCCGCCGCTGCCTCGCCGCCCGTCCTTTCGGGACCGCCCTGAGAAATCTGCTCCAGTTCCATGGGCCGGCTTCTAACGCTTTTCCGTGACAAAAAACAGACGATTCTTGGAGAGCGGGGCAGACCGCCTCACCGGCGAGGATCGCGCAGCGCCTGGTTCATCATGGCGCGCACATGCTCTTCCACCTCGCGCGCGGTCTCCTTGCGGCTGCTTCCGGCGGAAAACTCGATCGGCTCGCCGAAATGCACCTCGACGTCGACCGCCCCTTCGGCCAGCAGGTCCTTCATATGCGGCACCAGGTCCTGGTCGCCGATCCAGGCGGCAACCGGGCGATGCTGGCGCCCCATCGGCAGGCCCTGAAGCCGGGTGTAGCTGATCGCCACGGGCTGGATGAAGACCTTTTCGGCACCCCCCTCGGCGATTGCCAGTTCGGCCGCGCCGAACAGCGTGCTCTTGAAGGGCAGGAGCAGGTTGCCGTCGCCGGTCGTGCCTTCGGCGAACAGCACCATGGCGTCGCCGGCGGCAAGCCGGCCGGCGATCTCGCCCGCCTGCTCGCCCGACTTGCGCTTGCGGTCGCGCTCCACGAAGACGCAGCGCTGCAACCGCGTCAGCCAGCCGATCAGCGGCCAGCCGGCCATTTCCGACTTGGCGATGAAGGAGACGTTGTTGAACGACGCCAGCACCATCACGTCGGTCCACGAAATATGGTTCGATGCCACCAGCAGCGGCCGCTGCGATGCCAGCTCGCCATGAACATGAATGCGGAAGCCGAGCGCGCGCAGGATGAGGCCATGACACCAGCGCCGGAGACGCCAGGGCTCGTAGAGGCCGGTTTTCATGCCGAGATAGAGCCACGGCAGCAGGGCCGACAGCCCGATGGCCACCCAGAGAAGCCCCAACCCGATGCGGATCCTGCCGACCATGTGCGCCTTTTCCAACCGCTTCGACGGCTAGCCGAGGTCGCGGCGCATGACAAGCGCGCCGTTGGCGCCGCTGCCGCCGGTGCGGTAGTAATCCGGCCGTTTGCCGACCTGGATGAAGCCGAGCCGGCGATAGAGCGTGATTGCCGGCACGTTGGTTTCGTCCACTTCGAGGAACAGCGCCTCCGCGCGCTGAGCGTGCAGCTCACGCAGCACCGCATCCATCAGCCGCCAGCCGAGGCCGAGGCGGCGATGCGAACGCGCCACCGCGATGGTGAGGATTTCGCCCTCCCCTGCCACCAGCCGCGCCAGCACGAACCCCACCGGCGCCTCGTGGCCGCGCCCGACCTCGCGCACCGCATAGCCGAACACGGTATCCTGCGCCAGAAGGTCGGCGAACTCGCCGCCCGTCCACGGCCGCACGAAATCCTCGCGATGCAGGCGGGAAACGGCGTCGCTGTCCGCGACGGTCAGCGGCTCCAGCGAGAAATCCCTTTGCCGGGAGGTGACGAAGGGAATGCGCATCAACCGCTCCTCGGAAGCACAAAGCCGGCCTGCGGCTTGGCGTCCGGCTCGCGCAGATAAAGCGGCTTCGGCCGCGCGCCGGGCTGCCTGCCCGCCGCCAGCCGGGCATAGGTGCCGATGTCGGCGGTCGCGGCGACCGGGCCGATGATCGGTCCCGCTTCCGCGCCGAGGGCTTCGGCGACCATTTGCGCCGCCGTGCCGGCAAGGGCGGCGGCATGCTCCCTCGCGAGCAGGATCGCCCTGTCGAGATCGATCACCGCCGGCTCGAACAGCGCCGCGCCGGCATCGTCATAGACGGCCGCCTGCAACTCGCCCCGGCCTCCGTCGAGAGCAGCCAGCACGGTGCGCGGCCCGTTCAGCGCGCGCGCCTCGGCCGCCAGCGCCTCCAGCGTGTTGACGCCGATCGCCGGAATGTCGAGCGCCAGCGCCAGCCCGCGCGCGGCGGACACGCCGACACGCACCCCGGTGAATGAGCCGGGGCCGACCGACACGGCAATTGCATCGAGATCGGCAAAGGCAAGACCGCTCGCCTTCATCGCCGCTTCGATCACGCCCATCAGATGCTCGGCATGGCCCTTGCCGAGGTCGAGCACCTCGCGGCCGCGTTCGACCCGGGCGTCCGCGTCATAGACGCAGGCAGCGCAAAGCCGGGCCGAGCAATCGATGGCGAGGAGCTTCATGGGCAGTGATCCGGGCCGGCCTACCTCGCCGCCCGGTCGCGCGCCTTCAGCTCCAGCCGGCGCTTGTGCAGAACCGGCTCGGTATAGCCATTGGGCTGCTCGCGGCCCTTGAAGACCAGATCGCAGGCGGCCTGGAAGGCGATGGAATTGTCGAAGTCGGGCGCCATCGGGCGGTAGAGCGGATCGTCCGCGTTCTGCCGGTCGACCACGGCGGCCATGCGCCTCATCGTTTCCATGACCTGCTCCTGCGTGACCACGCCGTGATGCAGCCAGTTGGCGATGTGCTGGGAGGAGATGCGCAACGTGGCGCGGTCTTCCATCAGGCCGACATCGTTGATGTCCGGTACCTTGGAGCAGCCGACGCCCTGGTCGATCCAGCGCACGACATAGCCGAGGATGCCCTGCGCGTTGTTGTCGATTTCGTGCTGGATCTCCTCCGGTGTCCAGTTCGGGCGCACCGCGACCGGCACCGACAGGATATCGTCGAGCTTGGCGCGCGGGCGGGTCTTCAGCTTTTCCTGCACCGCGTGCACATCGACCTTGTGATAGTGCGTGGCGTGCAGCGTGGCGGCCGTCGGCGACGGCACCCAGGCGGTGTTGGCGCCGGCCTGCGGATGGGCGATCTTCTGCTCCAGCATCGCCGCCATCAGGTCGGGCATCGCCCACATGCCCTTGCCGATCTGGGCATGGCCGGAAAGGCCGCAGTTCAGGCCGATGTCGACATTCCAGGCCTCGTAAGCCGAAATCCAGGGCGCCTGCTTCATGTCGCCCTTGCGGATCATCGGCCCGGCTTCCATGGAAGTATGGATCTCGTCGCCGGTGCGGTCGAGGAAACCGGTGTTGATGAACACCACGCGCTCCCTGGCGGCGCGGATGCACTCCTTGAGGTTGACGGTGGTGCGGCGCTCCTCGTCCATGACGCCCATCTTGAGCGTGTTCCTCTCCATGCCGAGCAGCTTTTCGACACGCTCGAACAGGTCGACCGCGAAGGCCACTTCCTCCGGCCCGTGCATCTTCGGCTTGACCACATAGACCGAACCCGCACGCGAATTCTTCCGCGCACCGTTCGGGCCGACGTCGTGCAGGGCGATCAGGCCCGTGATCGCCGCATCCATGATGCCCTCGGGCACCTCGTTGCCGTCGCGGTCGAGGATTGCCGGATTGGTCATCAGGTGGCCGACATTGCGCACCAGCATCAGCGAACGGCCCGGCAGCACCAGCCTGCCGCCATCGGGCGCGGTGTATTCGCGGTCGTCGTTCAGCTTGCGGGTGACGCTCCTGCCGCCCTTCTCGAAAGTCTCGGCAAGGTCGCCCTTCATCAGGCCGAGCCAGTTGCGATAGGCGAGAACCTTGTCTTCCGCATCCACCGCCGCGACCGAGTCCTCGCAGTCCTGGATCGTCGTCAGCGCCGCCTCCAGCACGATGTCGGCGATGCCGGCCGGATCGGTCTTGCCGATGGTGTGGTTGCGGTCGATGACGATCTCGACATGCAGGCCGTTCTTCCTGAGCAGCACGGCGGACGGCGCCGCCGCCTCGCCGCGATAGCCGACGAACTGGGCCGGATCGGCAAGGCCGGTGGTTCCGACAGCCAGCTTGCCGTCCCTGACCGACAGCGCACCGGCACCGGCCCAGGAGCCGTCCTTCAGCGGCGCCGAAGCATCGAGGAAATCGCGGCCCCAGCCGATGACCTTCTCGCCGCGCCTGGGGTTGTAACCCTTGCCCTTTTCGGCGCCATCGGTCTCGGGGATGGCGTCGGTGCCGTAGAGCGCATCATAAAGCGAACCCCAGCGGGCATTGGCGGCGTTGAGCGCATAGCGGGCGTTCATGACCGGCACGACGAGCTGCGGGCCGGCGACCACGGCGATCTCGGGATCGACATTCTCGGTCGTGACCGTGAAATCCGGCCCCTCGTCGAGAAGATAGCCGATTTCCTTCAGGAAGGCGCGATAGGCCGCCATGTCCAGGGGCGCACCGTTCTCGCGATGCCAGGCGTCGATCTTCTCCTGGATCGCGTCGCGCCTGGCGAGCAGTTCGCGATTTTTGGGGGCAAGCTCGTGCACGATCGCCGACAGCCCAGCCCAGAAGGCGGCGGCATCCACGCCCGTCCCCGGCAACGCCTCCTCAACCACGAAATCATGAAGCTCGCGTGCAACGCGCAGACCCGACGCCTCGATCATGTCGCCCATAATATTTCTCCTGGCACCCTATCCATGCGGACATTTTTTGCGGCCTTTGACCACGTTGGGGTGGCAGGGTCAATTCATCCTAAGTTTCAAAACCCGCCAGACCTCGAAAACCCGGTTTGCATCATATCACCAGGAGCGAAAAACGGGGACAACCGCGGCCTATGCGGCGATGCGCGGGCGACCGGTGGCCACCGCCACGACATGCGCCTCGATGAACATGCGCTGGCCATCCACCATCGACGCGCGCACATCATGCGTGACCTCGATCTCGGCGGCGTCCGTGCCTGCCTCCAGCGCGCGCTGGGCGGCGATCCTGCGGATCTCGGCGTCGGCGACGCGGATGGCCTCCTCCTCGTCCAGGAAATCGCGCACGTCGTCGCCCGAAGCGACCCGGAACAGCCCCTCCTTCGGCTGGCTGACGCGCGCCTCGGCAGAGATGCGCACCTGGCCGACCACGGCACCCAGCGCATTGGCGACATCCGTGTCCTGCGGCACCACGCAGTCATTGCCGACGAAGCCCGGCAGGCCGGCATAGTGCAGCGGCGCGGAGGCGCCGAGGCCGATGACCGGGCGGTCCAGCCCGACGCTGAAGCGGGCAATACCCTCATGGCCATCGACGGCGCGCTGCACCAGCGCATGCGCGACGGTCGCGGCCCCGTCCAGCCCGTCCTCGGCGAAGGCGGTTTCGAGAATCACCTCGGCCGAATTGCGCGTGACGGCGAGCAGCACGCGCTCGGCAATCGCTTCCGGCGTGTCGGCAATCGCCTGGCCGCGGCCGTCGCGCTTGCGGGCGAAGAGCTCGGCGCCGAGGCGGGCGGCCTTCGCATCCCAGTTCGACTGGCGGCCGAGCGTGTGGGCGGCGTCCGACGGCGTGAAGCCGACGACATGCACCAGCCCGCGCCCCACCAGCCGGTTCAGCGTCGCATTCTGCGCGGTCGAGGTGAGCAGCTTGTCGAGCGGCAGCGGCACGGGGCCGATGGCCTCGTAGAGTTTTGACTCCGGCGCGGTAAGGCCGGCGGCGAGACGCTCCGGCACGCCGGTGCGAACGGCGAAGCGGCCGTCCATGCGGCCGGGGTTGGGCGCCCGCAACTGGCGCTCCAGCTCGGCCGTCACCGCCTCGCTATGCACCATGCCGGCAAGCGCCAGCGGCACGACGCGGCGCGGGCCCAGAATGATGCGCGGGGCAAGCCCGCCATCTTCCAGCGCGACCTCCGAATCTCCGCCGAGGCCGAAGGTGCGCATGGCAACCGCCTCGACCATGGTGCGAAAGCCGCCGACGGTGGCGCCTTCGGGGTCGAGCCGGGGGCGGCCGTGATCGAGCACCGCGACGTCGGTCGTGGTGCCGCCGATGTCCGACACGACCGCATTGTCGAGGCCGGTCATATGGCGGGCGCCAACGAGGCTGGCGGCGGGGCCGGACAGAATCGTCTCGATCGGGCGCTGGCGGGCGAAGGCGGCCGAGACCAGCGCGCCATCGCCGCGCACCACCATCAGCGGCGCCTTGATCCCGCGCGCGGCCAGAAAGCCTTCGGTGGCGGCGACCAGACGGTCGATCATCGAGATCAGCCGCGCATTGAGCAGCGTGGTCAGCGCCCGGCGCGGACCACCGAGCTTTGCCGAAAGCTCGTGGCTGGCGGTGACGGGCAGGCCGGTCCTTTCGCGGATGAGGTCGCGCGCGGCGATTTCGTGGGCCGGGTTGCGGGTGGCGAAATAGGCGCAGACGGCAAAGCCCGACACCGATTTTTCCAGCTCCGGCAACGCGGCCTCTAGCTCGGCCAGTTCCAACGGCCTGGCGTTGCCATGCACGTCGTGCCCGCCGCCGCAAAACACCACCGGGTCGGTGCCGAGCGCGGTCTTCAGCCCGTCGCGGGCGAGATCGGCTTCCGAAAAGCCGATCATGACCAGCGCCACGCGCCCGCCCTGCCCCTCGACCAGGGCGTTGGTGGCGAGCGTGGTGGACATCGACACCAGTTTTATGCCGGCCGGGTCGGCCCTGGCCTCTCCCAACACCGCATCGACCGCGCCCGAAATGCCGACCGCCAGATCGTGCCTCGTGGTCAGCGATTTCGCCTTGGCGGTGACGCCCGCACTCTCCGACCACAGAACCGCGTCGGTATAAGTGCCGCCGGTATCGATGCCCAGAAAGAGGGGGCCGAGAAACAGCGGGGACGACGGCAAGGGCTTCTCGGTCATGTCGCGGGCAATCCGGAGCGGTTGAACTCGCCCCTGCCCTTAGCCCACAAAGCTCCGCCACGGAAGCACCGCAAGGTTGAGCCAGCGCGGGCGCCGGGTCCCGCTCCCAAGCGATCCTGCCTCGGCCCGTCGCATCGGATTATCGTCCGCCAACGGCGGCAGCCTCGACCAACCCGGGAGTATTCCTGCCCGGATCGAGCACCCCGGCGCCGAAGTCCGCGATTACGTCACGGATAAGCTGGCGGCGCGGCTCGGATGGAACCTCCCCGGCCCGCATGGCACTGCGGACTTTCCCAAACCCGGCAAGGCCGGGCCTCGAACCACGAGGGCGCGCCGGGTGCTTAGTTATCCCCCATCTTCAGCGCCTGAATGAACGCTTCCTGCGGGATGTCCACCTTGCCGAACTGGCGCATGCGCTTCTTGCCTTCCTTCTGCTTTTCCAGAAGCTTGCGCTTACGGGTCACGTCGCCGCCGTAGCATTTGGCGGTGACGTCCTTGCGCAGGGCGGAAATGGTTTCGCGCGCGATGATGCGGCCGCCGATGGCCGCCTGGATCGGGATCTTGAACATGTGCTGCGGGATCAGCTCTTTCAGCTTCTCGCACATGACGCGGCCGCGCTTTTCGGCGGCCGTGCGGTGCACCAACATGGAGAGCGCGTCCACCGGCTCGTCATTGACCAGGATCGACATCTTCACCAGGTCGCCCTCGCGATAGTCGGTGAGGTGGTAGTCGAAGCTGGCATAGCCCTTTGAGATCGACTTGAGCCGGTCATAGAAATCGAAGACGACTTCGTTGAGCGGCAGGTCGTAGACCAGCATGGCGCGCTTGCCGACATAGCTTAGGTCGGCCTGGATGCCGCGCCTGTCCTGGCACAGCTTCAGGATGCCGCCGAGATAGTCGTCGGGGGTGAGGATGGTGGCGCGGATCCACGGCTCCTCGATGTGGGCGATCTTGACCACGTCGGGCATGTCGGCCGGGTTGTGCAGCTCCTTCACCTCGCCGTCGTTCATGACCATGCGGTAGACGACCGACGGGGCGGTGGCGATGAGGTCGAGGTTGAACTCGCGCTCCAGCCGCTCCTGGATGATTTCGAGGTGCAAGAGGCCGAGGAAGCCGCAGCGGAAGCCGAAGCCGAGGGCGGCGGAGGTTTCCATCTCGAAGGAGAAGCTCGCGTCGTTGAGGCGCAGCTTGCCCATGGCGGCGCGCAGGTCCTCGAAGTCCGCGGCGTCGACCGGGAACAGGCCGCAGAACACCACCGGCTGCGCCGGCTTGAAGCCCGGCAGCGCGGTTTCGGTGGGGCGGCGGTCCTCGGTGATGGTGTCACCGACGCGGGTGTCGGCCACTTCCTTGATCGAGGCGGTGATGAAGCCGAACTCGCCGGGGCCGATCTCGTCGGCCTGGATCATTTTCGGGGTGAAGAAGCCGGTGCGCTCGACCGGATATTTCGCGCCGGTGCCCATCATGCGGATGGTCTGGCCCTTCTTCAGCACGCCGTCGATGACGCGCACCAGGACGATGACGCCGAGATAGGCGTCGTACCAGCTGTCGACCAGCATGGCCTTCAGCGGCTTGGACGCATCGCCCGCGCGCGGGGGCGGCAGCTGCTGGACGATCGCCTCCAGCACGTCCTCGATGCCGATGCCGGTCTTGGCCGAGATCATCACGGCCTGGCTGGCGTCGATGCCGATGACTTCCTCGACCTGCTCCTTGATGCGCTCGGGTTCGGCGGCGGGCAGGTCGATCTTGTTCAGCACCACGACGATCTCGTGGTTGTTGTCGATGGCCTGGTATACATTGGCCAGCGTCTGCGCCTCGACGCCCTGCGAGGCGTCGACCACCAAGAGCGAGCCTTCGCAGGCGGCGAGGCTGCGCGATACTTCATAGGCGAAGTCGACGTGGCCGGGCGTGTCGATGAGGTTGAGGACATAGTCCTCGCCGTTCCTGGCGCGGTAGTTGAGGCGCACGGTCTGCGCCTTGATGGTGATGCCGCGCTCCTTCTCGATATCCATGTTATCGAGAACCTGCTCCTTGCCCGCCATTTCGCGCGCGTCGAGGCCGCCCGTCATCTGGATGAGCCGGTCGGCGAGCGTGGACTTGCCATGGTCGATATGGGCGACGATGGAGAAATTGCGGATGTGGTCGAGCGGTGTGGTCATGGGCGCGCATTTAGCAGGGGGCGCAAGGCTTCACAAGCGCGGCGAGCGACCGCCTGTGAAGGCCGCGATGGCCCGGTTACAACTCGGCCCACGGCGCCGAGGAGGCCGCGGGAAGCTCAGATCGCCTTGCACAGGCGCAGCAGCGCCGTCATGCCCACGGGCGAGCCGCTGCGGAAGGCGATGTAGGTCGGCTCCTCCTCGCCGTGGAAGCGGCGCTTGAAAGCGGCCTGCCCCTGCACGTTGAAGATGCGGCTGTTGACGCGGCGCGAGGCATAGGCGCGCGCGAACATGGTGCGCCAGAAGCGGCTTTCGCGAAAGCCGCTTTCGTCGATGCCGGCCAGCGGCGACAGGCCGAGCGTGACCAGCGCATGCCCCTCCGTGCGGAACCTGTCGACGGCGAATTTCGTCAGGCCGATCTCGGCATGGGGCGTGGTGTCGTTGAACTTGCGCTTGAAGGCGGTGGTGTAGCCGGTCACCCGCCCGTCGCTGAACATCGGGTCGAAATCGAGCAGCGCCACGGCTTTTCCTTCCGGGTCGAGCAGCATGAAGCGGCGCATGCCCTCGCCCAGCCCGGCGCGGAACGGCCGGTTGAGAAAGGTCATCTCGCGGCGCTTGACGATGCGCTGCGACAGCCATTGCCGGGACAGGCTTTCGACGTGGGCGCGCGAGGCCAGGCCGCCATCGTCCTCGACGATCGAATAGCCATGCTTGAACAGCCAGCGCTCGGAATAGCGCACCGTCTCGTTGCGCGAGCCGGAAAAGCTGTGCGTGGCCAGCGGCAGGCGCGTGTCGATGCCGGCGTGGTTGACGCGGTAGCCGAGGTCGGCGAGCACGCGGGCGGTGTCGCGCCCCACCTGCACGAACCAGGGATCGCCGGCGGCCTCGACGAAGCGGCGGATGTAGCTCGCCCGCTCGGCTGCCGGCGCGACCGGATCGCCAAGGACGAAATGCCAGCCCATCTTGGTGGCGAAGGCGATGTAGCCGTTGCCATCGCCGAAATAGGACAGGCCACCCTGCACGGCGGTGGAATAGGCGAGCGAGAAATCGCCGTGGCAGCGCACCAGGCGCAGCCGCTCCTCGCGCGCAAGCGCCGTGCGGGGCACCGGCGCGGCCCGTCCGTCCAGATAGGCATCGAATTTCTTGCGCAGCGAGGGCATCTGTCGTTCCTGCCCTCCGCTGTAGCTCAAAGCATGCCGACGTGAAAGATGATTATCGCTCGGCCCAAGTCTTGCCCAAAATGATCGCTTACGCCACAAGGAACGGATCATGCGCCGGCTCCGGCGTTGTTCCGACCAGATCAACAGGTCCCGATCCCGACATGTCTTCCACTGATACCGAACGGGTAATCGTCATCGGAGCGGGCGCGGCCGGCATGGCAACGGCCCATGCGCTGCGCGAGCTGGGCGTGCCATCCGTCATTCTCGAACAGGAAACGCGGGTCGCCGAGCCGTGGCGGCGGCGGCACAACAACCTGACGCTCAACACCCATCGCGATCTTTCGGCCATGCCGGGCATGTCCTTCCCCAAGGGAACGCCGGCCTTCCCGCATCGCGATCACGTGGTGGCGCATCTGACCGCCTTCGGCGAGGGCCGGAAGCTGCCGATCGAATATGGCGTAAAGGTCGATGCCATCGCGCGCGAGGGCAAGCTGTGGCGCGTGCGGGCCAATGGCGAAGCGCTGCTTGCCCGCGACGTGGTGGTGGCGACCGGCCGCGACAAGCATCCCTACATGCCGCGCTGGAAGGGCGCCGAAACCTTCGGCGGCCGGCTGCTCCATGCGGCCGATTTCGGCGAGGCGGCCGCCCATGCCGGCAAATCCGTACTGGTGATCGGCGCCGGCAATTCGGGCTTCGACCTGCTCAACCATCTGATCCGCGTGCCAACCGCGCAGCTATGGCTGGCCGCGCGCAACGGGCCGGCCATCCTGCCCAAGCGCATCGCCAATGTGGCCGTGCACAAGTTTTCGCCGATCACCGCCTCGCTGCCCAATCGGCTGGCGGATTTCGTGGTGGCGACGACCCAGCGGCTGATGTGGGGCGACATGACCCGCTACGGCCTGCCGAAGGCGCCGGGCGGCGGGGTGAGCCGCCTTCGCTCCGACTACACGGCGATCGCCGCCGACGACGGCGCCATGAACGCGATCAGGGCCGGGCGTATCAAGGTCGTGCCGACGATCAGCGAATTCCGCGCCGACGGCACGGTGATGCTGAGCGACGGGCAGATGGTCCGGCCGGACGTTGCCTTCGCCGCCACCGGCTATCGCACCGGGCTGGAAGGGCTGGTCGGCGAATTCGGCGTGCTCGACGACAAGGGAGTTCCGCTGGTCAACGGAGCAGACCATCCCAACGCGCCGGGCCTGTGGTTCCTCGGCATGCGGCCCAATATCCGCGGCTGCTTCCACGCGGCGGTGCAGCAGGCCGGCGCAATCGCCCGGACGATATCGAGCAGGCGGCGCGGGTAGAGCAAACACCCCGAGCCAAGGGCCCGCGTCAGCGAAAAGCTGCGGCTTTTCGCGCAAGCCCATGCTCAAGCAGCGGCTGCCGCGGGTCGTCACACCGAGCGCGTGATGCCGCCGTCGACGCGGATGTTCTGGCCGGTGATGTAGCTCGACTTGTCGCCGGCGAGGAAGGCGATCAGTTCCGACACCTCCTCGACGCGGCCATAGCGGCCCATGGGGATGCGCACGCGGCGGTCCTCGGCCTCGGGCAGGCTGTCGATGAAACCGGGCAGCACATTGTTCATGCGCACATTATCGGGCGCGTATTTGTCGGCGAACAGCTTCGTGAAGGAGGCGAGCCCGGCGCGGAACACGCCCGAAGTGGGGAACAGCGCTTCCGGCTCGAAGGCGGCATAGGTCGAGATGTTGACGATCGAGCCCGACTTCTGCGCCTGCATGAACGGCGTGACGAGGCGCGCCATGCGCACCGCGTTCAGGAGATAGGTTTCCATGCCGAGATGCCAGTCCTCGTCGCTGATCTCCAGGATCGGCGCGCGGGGGCCATGGCCGGCGCTGTTGACCACCGCGTCGATGCGGCCCCATTTCTCCATCGTGGCGTCGACCAGCCGCTTGAGATCGTCATTGGAGCGGTTGGAGCCGGTGACGCCGATGCCACCGAGCTCCTTCGCCAGCGCCTCGCCCTTGCCCGAGGAGGACAGGATGGCGACCTTGAAGCCGTCCTGCGCCAGCTTGCGGGCGGCATCCGCGCCCATGCCGCTGCCGCCGGCGGTGATGATGGCCGTCTTCAGTTCCGTCATTTTTGCGCTTCCCCTTTCGCGGGCTGAATTTTCTTGTCGGAAAAGACGTATCCGTGGGGACGCGGCCGGGCAAGATGCCGGACCAGCGCTCCAGGTGGGATCGACCTTGGGCTCCCGCCGGGGGAGAGGTGCGGAGCGAGGCGGAGTTGGGGGTAAGGCGCGGCATACCCGACTGCCCCCACTCAAGAGGCGGGGGATCAAATGCAGTCGCCCGCCGGGCCGGCATCTTGACGGCACGCGGCGGCTTTGCCAGACATCTGGCGGGCCGGAGATTGAGCGGGAGCCGATGTGGCCGCCCCGCGCCATGCCCGGTGGAGACCGATTTGACCCTATCCGGCTTTCTGCAGCTTGCCGCCTCGACGGTGATCTTCCTGTTGGCCGCGACCTGCGCGAAATCCTGGGCGCTGGCGCCCAGCCTGCCGAAGCTGGTGCTGACGCTGGTGCTCTATTCGGCCGGCAATCTGGTGATGCTGCGGCTGGTGCGCGAATTCGGCATGGCTTCGGCCTTCAGTCTCTCGGCCATCATCCAGCTCGTCGCGATCAATGTGATCGCGCTGGCCTTCTTCGGCGAGCGGCTGAGCGCGATGCAAAGCGGCGGCATCGTGCTCGCCATCCTTGCCGTGGGGCTGATTACGCTCGGGCCGCAGGCCGGCGGGCAGTAACCCAACCCGCATAAGGGGCAACCTCGCATCGGCTTCCCGCAAGAGCAATTCGGCAGCCCGCAGGAAAAATCGCGAGCCGGGGGGAGACAAGCGCCCGGCTTGCCACAGATATTCCTCGTTTGCGGCACCGGTTCGATATTTCCGTCCCCATCAGGGCCACGCGGAAAAGCTAAGGAGACGACATGCGGACATCGCCATCCGGCCTTTTCGGCAAGGTCGAGTTCACCGTTCTTCTTGCCGTGATCGTCGTGGCGGCAGGGCTCTGGGGCTTCGTCGAGCTGATGGAGGTGGCCCGCGACAGCGCTCCGCATGGCTTCGACACCGAAATCCTGCTGGCGCTGCGCACGCCCGACGACCTCGCGACGCCGATCGGGCCGCACTGGCTGAAGGACGCCATGCGCGACCTGACCAGCCTTGGCAGCGTGGCCGTGCTGACGCTCATAACGATCGTGGTGATCGGCTACCTGCTGGTGGTGCGGCAGGCGCAGATGGCGCTTTTCGTCTTCGTGTCCATAGCCGGCGGGCAGGTTCTGGGCAGCCTGCTGAAGCTCGGCGTGGACCGCCCTCGCCCCGACATCGTGCCGCATCTGGCCAAGGTTCACACGCTGAGCTTTCCGAGCGGACATGCGATGATGTCGGCGGTCGTCTATCTGACGCTCGGCGCACTGCTGGCGCAGACACTGCCCGACCGGACGACCAGGATCTACGTGCTTTGCATCGCCGTGCTGGCGACGCTGATCGTCGGGCTGAGCCGGCTCTATCTCGGCGTGCACTGGCCCTCGGACGTGGCGGCCGGCTGGTGCGCCGGCGCGGCCTGGGCGATGCTGTGCTGGCTGGCGGCGCGATGGGCGCGCCGACGCACGGCCACCGCCGGCGCCTCCTAGTCACGCCACGGCGGGAGACCCCAAACCATTGCGATCTTGTCCGCGCTTGACAGCCGGAGCGATGCGAGTCATATTTAACCAATAGGTTAAATAGAAAGCCAACCTTTGCGACGCCCGAAAGGAACCGCCCTCGTGGACGGAAGTTTCCCGCACAAAGGCGGCGAAGCCATCCCGGCAAAACGCAGGAGGAAGACATGCAACCGCACAGGATCGTATCCCGGCAGGAATGGATGGAAGCGCAGAAGGCGCATCTGGCGAAGGAAAAGGAATATACCCGCCACCGCGACCGGCTGGCGGCCGAGCGGCGGGCGCTGCCCTGGACGCGCGTGGAAAAGGACTACGTGTTCGACACGCCGCAGGGCAGGAAGACGCTTGCCGAGCTGTTCGACGGGCGCAGCCAGCTCGTGGTCGTGCACTTCATGCTCGGGCCGGATTGGGAGGCGGGCTGCGTCGGCTGCTCGTTCGGCGCGGACCACATCGACGGCGCCGACCAGCACCTGAGGCACCACGACGTGACGCTTGTGGCCGTGTCGCGCGCGCCCCTGCCGAAGATCGAAGCGTACAAGGAGCGCATGGGCTGGAAGTTCGACTGGGTGTCGTCCTACGGCAGCGACTTCAACTACGATTTCGGCGTGTCCTTCCACAAGGAGGACATCAAGGCAGGCAAGGCGATCTACAATTTCGCCCCGCTCGATTTCGAAATGGACGAGCTGCACGGCCTGACCGTGTTCTACAAGGACGAGGACGGCAATATCTACCGCACCTTCTCGCAATATGCGCGCGGCGACGAGGACAGGATCAGCACCTATGTCTTCCTCGACCGCACCCCAAAGGGGCGCGGCGAGAAGAGCGCCATGGACTGGGTGAAGCGCCATGACGAATATCCCGACGAGGACAAGGCCGTCGCGGCGATGCTGACCTCATCCTGCTGCGGGTGAGCGCTTCCACTTGAGCTTGCCCGGCCTCCGCCCCCAAAGGGGGCATGGATGCCTTGCTACGTGCGGTCGGCGTTATACCCCCTCCCTACCAACAGGCGGGAGGGGCGATTTCATCAGCATGGCTGCCCGGAACGGTGTAGGCTGGCGGTGGGCACGGGTGTGGCGCCGGGCAAAAAGCTCAGCCCCAGACCAGCAGCGCGACGAGGCCGACGGCGCCGACGACCAGCCGCCACCAGGCAAACAGTCCGTAACCGTGGCGCGAAACATAGTCGAGCAGCGAGCGCACGACGATGACGGCCATGACGAAGGCCGCCACGAAACCCACGGCGATGATCGGCAGGTCGGCGGCGGTCAGGATGTCGCGGTTCTTGTAGAGGTCGTAGGCGAAAGCGCCGGCCATCGTGGGCATGGCGAGGAAGAACGAGAATTCGGCGGCCGAGCGCTTGTCCGCGCCCATCAGCAGCGCGCCGACGATGGTCGAGCCCGAGCGCGAGGTGCCGGGGATCATCGCCAGGCACTGGAAGAAGCCGATGGCGAGGCACACCGGCAGCGGGAAATCCATCGCGTCGTGATATTTCGGCTTCAGCGCCAGCCTGTCGACCCAAAGCAGCACGAAGCCGCCGAGGATGAGCATGATGCAGATGAGCATCGGCGTCTCGAACAGAACCGTCTTGATGAAGCCATGCGCCATGGCGCCGATGACGGCCGCCGGCAGGAAGGCGATGAGGATGCCGACCACGAAGCGCCGCGCCCGAGGCGATCTCGGCAGGTCGGCCGCGAGCTTCCACAGCCGGCCGAAATAGACGGTCAGGATCGCCAGGATGGCGCCGAGCTGGATCAGCACCTCGAAGGCCTTGCCGGTGGACTGGAAGCCCAGGAAATGACCGGCCAGCAGGATATGCCCGGTGGAGGAAACCGGGATGAACTCGGTCAACCCCTCGAGCAGACCAAGCAGCAGGGCTTCGGCAATGGTTTGGTGTTCCATCTGGTTCTCAACGATGCGGGGAATTGTGAGGCTTGCTTGTCATGGGACTGAAGTGCCCCTATACGGATGCGCCATGACAGCCTTGTGAATCGGGCTTAAATAGAACTACCGGCGCGGCCGAAAAATGACCAGCGCAGTTTTCTCCAAGGAACCATGCTGACACTTTTCCACCACCCCATGTTCGCCTCCTGTCGCTTCGTCCGCCTCGCCTTCGGCGAGTATGGAGAGGAGCTGGCGCTGATCGAGGAAAGACCGTGGGCGCGCCGCAAGGAGTTCCTGTCGCTCAACCCCGCCGGCACGCTGCCGGTGCTGCTGGCCGAAGGCGACGTGCCGATCATCGGCGCGGGCGTGATCGCCGAATATCTCGACGAGACGCGCGGCGTGCTGAAGCGCGAGCGGCGGTTGTTCGCCGAGGACCCGATGGAGCGCGCCGAAATCCGCCGGCTGGTGGACTGGTATCTGGTCAAGACCGAGAGCGAGGTGACCAGGCATCTGGTGCGCGAGCGCGTGCTGAAGCCGCTGATGCCCAACGAGATGGGCGGCGGCTCGCCCGATTCGGCGGCGATCCGCGCCGCGCGCGCCAATATCCGCCAGCACATGAAATACACCAACTGGCTGGCCGGCACCCGCCATTGGCTCGCCGGCCCGCGCATCACCTATGCCGATCTCGCTGCCGCCGCCGCCATCTCGGTGCTCGACTATCTGGGCGAGATCGACTGGAACGGCCATGCGGCCGCCCGCGACTGGTACACGCGGGTGAAGTCGCGCCCCTCCTTCCGCCCGCTGCTCGGCGACCGCGTGCGCGGCATCTCGCCGGTGTCCCACTATGCGGACCTCGATTTCTGACATAGCCACCAGGGCAAAGCCCGAGCGCGGCGAACGCCTGCGGCTGATGATCGAGCGCGAAGCGCGCAATGCCGGCTTCGAAGCCATCGCCGTCACCACGCCCGGCGCCATCCCCCAGGCCCCGGCCCGGCTGGCCGAATTCCTGGCCGAAGGGTTTCACGGCTCCATGGAATGGATGGCCGAGACCTTCGCGCGGCGCGGCGACCCTAAGGTCCTGTGGCCGGACGTGCGCTCCATCATCGTGCTGGCGATGAATTACGGACCGGACAGCGACCCGCGCGCATTGCAGGCGCGACCCGACCGCGCCGCCGTTTCCGTCTATGCCCGTAACCGCGACTATCACGACGTCATCAAGGGCCGGCTGAAGGAGCTGGCCGGCAAGATCGTGGCGCGCTCCGGCGGCGACGTGAAAGTGTTCGTCGACACCGCGCCGGTGATGGAAAAGCCGCTGGCGCAGGCCGCCGGCATCGGCTGGCAGGGCAAGCACACCAACCTGGTCAGCCGCGAGTTCGGCTCGTGGCTGTTCCTCGGCACCATCTTCACCACCGCCGAGATCGCGCCCGACCGGCCGGACGTCGACCATTGCGGCTCGTGCCGCGCCTGCCTCGACGCCTGCCCGACGCACGCCTTTCCGGCGCCCTACAAGCTCGATGCGCGGCGCTGCATCTCCTACCTCACCATAGAGAACAAGGGGCCGATCCCGCACGAATTCCGTGCCGCGATGGGCAACCGCATCTATGGCTGCGACGATTGCCTTGCCGCCTGCCCGTGGAACAAGTTTTCTCGCGCCGCCTCGGAGATGAAGCTTGCCGCCCGCGACGACCTTATTGCGCCGAAGCTGGCGGATTTCCTGGCCATGGACGACAGGGCCTTCCGCGTCTTCTTCTCCGGCTCGCCGGTGAAGCGCATCGGCCGCGACCGCTTTGTCCGCAACGTGCTGGTCGCCGCCGGCAATTCGGGAGAGATCGCGCTGACCGGCGCATGCGAACACCTGCTCGACGATCCCTCCCCGCTGGTGCGGGGTGCGGCAGTGTGGGCGCTGTCGCGCCTCATGCAGCCGGAGGGTTTTGCCGCGCTTGCCGCGGCACGGCGAAACGGGGAAGACGACGCCGGGGTGCGGCGGGAATGGGTGCTGGCGACCGGCCAGCCGGACGAAAGAGGGGCGCAGGCATGACCGTGACGAAAATGTTCATCTTCGGGGCCGGCTATTCCGGCCAGGCGACCGCAAGGGCCAGGCCGGAAGCGGGAATCCGCATTGCCGGCACCACCCGCGCGCCCGAAAAGTTCGAGGCGTTGCGGCGGGCGGGCATGGAGCCCTTCGTTTTCGACGGCTCGCTCACCGATGAACTGTCCGCCGGATTTGCCGAGACCACGCATCTGCTGATCTCGATTGCGCCCGACGAGACCGGCGACCCGGTGCTGAACGCGGCGCGCGAGAAAATCCTACGCGGCATGCCGAAGCTCGAATGGATCGGCTATCTCTCCACCGTCGGCGTCTATGGCGACCATGGCGGCGGCTGGGTGGACGAGACGGGCGAGTGCCGGCCGGTGTCGCGCCGGTCCATCATGCGGCTGGGAGCGGAAAAGCAATGGCTGGCTCTGGGCGCCGAGGCCGGATTGCCGGTGGCTGTGCTGCGGCTTTCGGGCATCTACGGCCCCGGCCGCAACGCGCTCGTCAACCTCGCCAACGGCACCGCCAAGCGCCTCATCAAGCAGGGACAGGTGTTCAACCGCATCCACGGCGAGGACATCGCCGGCGCCGTCTGGCACCTCGCCGAACGCGATCTGGGCGGCATCTTCAACGTCACCGACGACATGCCCGCGCCGCCGCAGGACGTGGTCACCTACGCCGCCGGACTGATGGGTGCGACACCGCCGCCCGAAATTCCCTTCGAGACCGCCCAACTTTCGCCCATGGCCCGGTCTTTCTATGGCGAGAACAAGCGCGTCTCCAACGCGGCGATCAAGGCAACGGGCTACCGGTTCCGCTATCCGGACTACCGCGCCGCCTTCGATGCGATGTGGGAGGCGGGCAACTGGAACATGGGCGAGCCGCGCAGCCCGATGAAGCGCGGATGAGCCGGCGCGGGGTCGCCATGCTCAGGCGTTTGTTTACCTTTCGCTAAGCAAGTCGCCCCAAGCTTGCCGACGAGGGGCCGGACGGGATGAAAAAGCGCATGAACTCTCTTCTTCGAACGGCGACCCGCCTTGCGGCGGCAGCGGCCACGGTATTCGCCCTTTCCGGCATGGAGGTGCCGGGCGCGCAGGCAGACGAACTCGCCAAGAACCTGTTCGGCGCGCAGAAGCTGCCTTCCGTCGCGCAGCCGCGCTCCTACGGCTTCTATTCCAAGGGGTGCTTCTCGGGCGGCGTGGCGATCGCCACCGACGGCCCGACCTGGCAGGCGATGCGCCTGTCGCGCAACCGTCGCTGGGGGCATCCGGCGATGATCAGGCTGATCGAGAAGCTGTCGCACGACGCGGTGGCGGACGGCTGGCCGGGCCTGCTGATCGGCGACATCTCGCAGCCGCGCGGCGGCCCGATGCTGACCGGCCACGCCTCGCACCAGATCGGGCTCGACGCCGACATCTGGTTCACGCCGATGCCCGACCGGCGGCTGACGCCGACCGAGCGCGAGAACATGAGCGCGACCTCGCTGGTGAACGAAAAGACCCATCTGGTGATCGACCGGCTCTGGACGCCCGCGCATGAGCGGCTGCTGAAGCGGGCGGCGAGCTATCCGGAAGTCGAGCGCATCCTGGTCAATCCCGGCATCAAGAAGAAGCTGTGCGACACGGTGACGGGCGATCGCTCGTGGCTGCACAAGATCCGTCCCTTCTGGGGCCACGACTACCATTTCCATGTCCGCATCGGCTGCCAGCCGGGCTCCACCGGCTGCAAGGCGCAGGAGCCGACGCCCAGGAGCGACGGCTGCGACAAGTCGCTGGCCTGGTGGTTCACCGAGGAGCCGTGGCGGCCCGCCACCGGACCGCAGAAGCCGCGCGCGCGCGACGTCATGACCATGGCGAGCCTGCCCAAGGAATGCCGGGCGGTGCTGAGCGAGCCCTCGCCTGTTTCGGAAGCGGCCGTGACGCTTGGCGACTATGGCCGCTCGAAAGTGGCGGATGCGCCGTCGCCGGCCGCGCCGCAGGTCCAGGTCGGCCAGCCGCCGGTGCCGGCCAACGCCTTCGCGCCGACGCCCGTCAAGCGCCCGCCCTTGCCGGTTCAGCGCCCGTCGCGCTGACGCCTCTGCCGACGACGACGGACCGAAAGCCCTAAATTCGGGTTCGCGCGGCGAAGGCCCCTTTCGCTGCCCGGCATCCTTGGCTATAGCTTTCAACCGATTTAGCTCAAGCAACCGATTGCCGAAGTGACATCTCCGCTCCGACTGGCGCTGATCGCGCATGATGAAAAGAAGGCCGACATGGTCGCCTTCGCCGTCGCGCATCAGGATTTCCTGTCGGGATGCCATCTCGTCGCGACCGGCACCACCGGCCAGCGGGTGATGGAAGCCTGTCCGCAACTGGAAGTGCACCGCCTGAAAAGCGGGCCGCTGGGTGGCGACCAGCAGATCGGCGCGCTGATCGCCGAGAAGAGGATCGACGCCGTGATTTTCCTCGTTGATCCGCTGACGCCGATGCCGCATGACGTGGATGTGAAGGCTCTGATGCGTCTGGCGATCGTTTACGACATACCGCTGGCGTTGAACCACGCCACCGCCGAGATGCTGGCCAGGAGGCTGAGCCAGCCGTGAATTTGGGGATTTTGACCAGAATGCCTTTTGCCCGCGACGAGGACGCCGTCCTGCAGTTTCCGATCCTGATCGGCGACATCGGCGGCACCAATGCCCGCTTCGCCATCATCGTCGACGCCAATTCGGAGCCGGGCGAGACCCGCGTGGTGCAGACGGCGGACTATGCCACGATCGACGACGCCATCCAGCAGGCGGTGCTGGACCACACCTCGCTCAGCCCGCGCTCGGCCGTGCTGGCGGTGGCCGGGCCGGTCGACGGCGACGAAATCCAGCTCACCAACTGCCCCTGGGTGGTGCGGCCGAAGGCGATGTTCGGCGCGCTCGGCTTCTCCGACGTCGTGGTGCTGAACGACTTCGAGGCGCAGGCGCTGGCCGTCGCCTCGCTCGGCGAGGAGCACATGGAAAAGATCGGCCATGGCGAGCCGGAGGAAAATGCCGGCCGCGTGGTGCTGGGGCCGGGCACCGGGCTCGGCGTCGCCGGCCTTATCCACGCCTGCCACAAATGGATACCCGTTCCGGGCGAAGGCGGGCACATGGACATCGGCCCGCGCACCGACCGCGACCGTGAGATCTTCCCGCATCTGGAGCCGATCGAGGGCCGCATCTCGGGCGAGCAGATCCTGTGCGGGCGCGGGCTGGTCAACTCCTATCGCGCCATCGCCGCGGCCGACGGCAAGCAAGCGCGCTTCACCACGCCGGCCGAAATCACCGCCGCGGCACTCGACAAATCCGATCCGATGGCCGTCGAGGCGCTGGATTTCTTCGTCACCTGCCTCGGCCGCACGGCCGGCGACCTGGCGCTGGTGTTCATGAGCCGCGGCGGCGTCTACCTCACCGGCGGCATCGCGCAGAAGATCGTGCCGGCGCTGAAGACCGGCGGATTCCGCGCCGCCTTCGAGGACAAGGCCCCGCACGGCGCGCTGATGCGCGACATGCCGGTCTATGTCATCACCCACCCGCTCGCGGCGCTGAACGGGCTTGCGGCCTATGCCCGCACACCGTCGCGCTTCGGCGTCGAGACGACGGGGCGGCGCTGGCGGTCATAAGACCGCCGCAGTTGGCCGCCAGGCGCGGCGCGATGCCATAGCGGCGAAGTTTCGCGCCCTGCCCATAGGCAAGCGGGCCCGATGGCGCTATTAGGAGCGCCAAGCAGCGGCGCATGAAGCCGTTCGGCATCGCAACGCACGGGCAGATCCGAATTTGAGCCTCTTCAAGAAGAAACGCACGAAAGTCGACGGCAGCGAGATCATCGCCGTCATCAAGCGCATTCTGGCGGAAAACGGCCATGAATATGTGTGGTCCTACGTCATCGCCGCCGGCTGCATGGTGGCCGTGGCGCTGACCACGGCCTTCCCCGCCTGGATCATGCGCGACGTGATCGACGACCTGTTCTACCGCCAGCGAAGCGACCTGATCATGCTGATCAGCCTGTCGATCGTGGCGGCATTCGTCGTTCGCGGCGTCGCCGGCTATGCGCAGGCCGTGATCCTGGCCAAGGTCGGCAACAACCTCGTCGCCCGCTACCAGCGCCGGATATTCGAGCACCTGATGAAGCTCGACGTCAGCTTCTTCACCGGCAACCGCTCCGGCCACCTTGCCGCGCAGATCAACCAGAATGTCGGCGGCATCCGCGACCTGCTGTCGATGACGCTGACGGCGGTGGCCCGCGACGTGGTCTCGCTGGTGGCGCTGGTGGCGGTGATGGTGATGCAGAATCCGGTCCTGTCGCTGATCGCCTTCCTGATCGGCCCGCCGCTGGTCATTTCGGTGAACTACCTGATGCGGCGCCTGCGCGCCGTGACCCGGCAGGCGGTCGAGATCAATTCGCGGCTGATCGGCTCCATGCAGGAGGCCACGCAGGGCATTGCCGTGGTGAAGGCCTTCACCATGGAGGACCAGCTTTCCAGGCGCATGGGCCAGATGATCGACCATGCCGAGGAGCGTTCCAACAAGATCGCCCGCGTCTCGGAGCGCATGACGCCGATCTCGGAAATCCTGGCGGGCGCGGCGGTTGCCGCCGTCATCGGCTATGCCGGCTATCGCTCGGCCACCGGCGGCGCGCCTCCAGGCTCGATCGTTTCCTTCATCACCGCGCTGCTTCTGGCCTATGATCCGGTGCGCCGCCTGGCCCGCCTGCAGGTGGGGCTGGAGCGCTCGCTGGTCAATGCGCGCATGATCTATGAAATCCTCGACCTGGAGCCGCGGCAGGGCGACGTGAAGGATGCGGGCGAGTTGAAGGTCGGCAAGGGCGAGGTGCGCTTCGACGACGTCTCCTTCACCTATGCCGGCACCGGCGCGCCGGTGCTGACCGATGTGAGCTTCGTGGCGGAAGCCGGCAAGACGACAGCCATCGTCGGCGCTTCCGGCGCCGGCAAGACGACGGTGACGGCGCTGCTGGAACGCTTCTACGACCTCGATGGCGGCACCATCACCATCGACGGGCAGGACATATCCAGGGTCACGAAGCAGTCGCTGCGCAACTCGATCGCCTATGTCTCGCAACAGCCCTACCTGTTCGAGGGTACCATCGCGGACAACATCCGCTACGGCCGCGCCGACGCCACGGACGAGGAAATCCGCTTCGCCGCCGGCCAGGCGGCCGCCGACGAGTTCATCCGCCAGCAGCCGCAGGGCTACGACACGCCCGTGGGCGAGAACGGCGTGACGCTTTCGGGCGGCCAGCGCCAGCGCGTCTCGATTGCCCGCGCGCTGGTGCGCAATGCGCCGATCCTGCTGCTGGACGAGGCGACCTCCGCGCTCGACAACGAGTCGGAGGCGCGCGTGCAGGAAGCGCTGACAGCGGCGATGAAGGGTCGCACCACCATCGTCATCGCGCACCGGCTCTCGACGGTCATCAATGCCGACCGCATCATCGTGATGGAAGCCGGCCGGGTGATCGAGCAGGGCACGCATGAGGAACTGCTGGCCAGGCCGCACGGCGCCTATGCGCGCTTCTACCGCCTGCAGAACAAGAAGGGACTGGAACTGGTCGACGATACCGCCGGCATGGCGGCCGTGGACCTCGAAGGAGAAGACGCATGAGCGAGATGGGGCTTGTCGTCGTCGGCGCGGGCGGCCGCATGGGCCAGACGCTGATCCGCACGGTGCATTCCATGCCGGGCGTGAGGCTTGCCGGCGCGGTGGAGCGTGCCGGCTCGCCCCATGTCGGCCTCGACGCAGGCGAACTGGCCGGCCTCGGCAAGCTCGGCGTGAAGATCACCGACGACCCGCTGCCGGCCTTCGCCAAGGCCGACGGCGTGCTGGACTTCACAGCACCCGCGGCGACGGTGGAATTCGCCGGCTATGCCGCACAGGCGCGCATCGTCCATGTCGTCGGCACCACCGGCTGCTCGAGGGAGGACGACGCGAAGATCGCCGCCGCGGCCCGTCATGCGACGATCGTCAAGTCGGGCAATATGAGCCTGGGGGTCAACCTGCTCGCGGTTCTGGTGGAGCAGGCGGCACGGGCGCTCGGGCCCGAGGATTTCGACATCGAGATCCTCGAAATGCATCACCGCCGCAAGGTCGACGCCCCTTCGGGCACGGCGTTGCTGCTGGGGGAAGCGGCGGCCACGGGGCGCGGCATCGAGCTTGCCGAGCACGGCGTGCGGGTGCGCGACGGTCACACCGGCCCGCGCGCCGACGGCGACATCGGCTTCGCCTCGCTGCGCGGCGGCTCGGTGGTGGGCGACCACTCCGTCATCTTCGCGGGCATCGGCGAGCGCATCACCCTGTCCCACAACGCCGAGGACCGCGCGATCTTCGCGCGCGGGGCGGTGAAGGCGGCGCTGTGGGCGCACGGCCGCAAGCCCGGCATCTATTCCATGCGCGACGTGCTCGGCCTCGCAAGGGCCGGCTGAACCGCATCACACACCAAGGGAGCCAGAAGACATGACCCGAACCCTCGTGCTCGTCCGCCACGGCCAGAGCGAATGGAACATGAAGAACCTGTTCACCGGCTGGCGCGACGTGGAGCTCAGCGCGCAGGGCGAGGCGGAAGCCAGGGCGGCCGGCGCCAAGCTGGCCGGGCGCGGCATGAAGTTCGACATCGCCTTCACCTCGGCCCTGAAGCGGGCGCAGAACACCTGCCAGTACATTCTCGACGCCACCGGCCAGGGCGACCTTCAGACCATCCGCAACCAGGCGCTGAACGAGCGCGACTATGGCGACCTCAACGGCCTCAACAAGGACGACGCCCGCGCCAAGTGGGGCGAGGAGCAGGTCCACGTCTGGCGCCGCTCCTACGACACCCCGCCGCCCGGCGGCGAAAGCCTGAAGGACACCGGCGCGCGCGTGTGGCCCTACTACATGCATGTGATGCAGCCGCATGTGCTGCGCGGCGAGACCGTGCTGGTGGCGGCTCACGGCAATTCGCTGCGCGCCCTCATAATGGCGCTGGAAGGTATTTCGGGCGAGGACATCGTCAAGCTCGAACTCGCCACCGGCGTGCCGATGATCTATCGCCTCAACGCCGATTCGACCGTGGCATCGAAGGAAATCCTTTCCTGATCCGCCATCGCCGTTCCAACCGAAAGCCCGGCCGTCGTGCCGGGTTTTTGTTTTCGCACGGCGCAAGCGGGATGATTCGGCCTGCAAGGCCGCGCAACGATTCGGCTGACGTTGCGGCAGCAGCCTCCGCGACCCACGAGGCCGGCCCAACGGCCGCTGCCGGCCTGTCCGAAGGCGCGACAAAATCACCCTTTTCGGGCTCGCCGCCCGTTCTTTACCCACCGATTCCGGGTACGAACCGACTGGCCCACAGCATCTTCTCAAACTCCCGCGTTTTTTTGGAAAAAGCGCGTTGACACCGCTCCGCCGTCCGCTTACATCGGCGGCACACCTAGCCCAGGTGGCGGAATTGGTAGACGCGCACGGTTCAGGTCCGTGTGCCGCGAGGCGTGGAGGTTCGAGTCCTCTCCTGGGCACCAGGCAACCTTAGGTTGCCTGCCGGCCGTGATGCCTTGCAACCTTCTGGCTGCCGCTCCCGAAATCCTCGCATTGCCGTTTACAAGGTCGCCCGACGCATCCGGAGAAAGAGCGGCGCAGCCCGTTGGCGAAACGCTCGCGCGGCGTGGAAACGCTTCGCCGTGGCCTGCGGTGGAGCATCCTGGATGCGCGACGGGGCCCGCTGCGATATATTCCGACCGCCTGATCGTGGAGGAGACGCGGCATGGACCGATTCACCGGTGGTTGCCTGTGCGGCAATGTCCGCATCGTGGCGTCGGGGCGGCCATACCGGGTCGGCCTTTGCCATTGTCTCGATTGCCGCAAGCATCATGGAGCCCTTTTCCACGCGTCCGCGATATTCCCCCGGGGCGCGGTAACGATCGATGGCGAAACACGCGACTATGCCGGGCGGTTTTTCTGCCCCCGTTGCGGCTCTTCCGTCTTCGCGCGTACCGCGGACGAAATCGAGGTCAACCTTGGGTCGCTGGACGCCCCCGACCAGTTGAAGCCAACCTACGAGCTCTGGACCATTCGTCGCGAGTCCTGGCTGCCGCCGTTTCCGCTCACGAAGCGATATGAGCGCGACCGCGACGCCACCGGGCGCTTTGAGGAGTAGTCGCACGCATGTTGCGAAGGCATCGAAACCGGCGGGCCGGAGCAGCCTGTCCGGCCTTTTCCGACGCGCGCGCTGATGTCGCGGCCGGGCCATCAGGGTTGCGATGACGGCCCAAGCTGTGTAAGCGGCCGCACAACGAATGGCGAGACCGCCTCCCGCAAATCCCTGTACGACGCAACCGGATGACAAGACTGAAGATCGAGAAATTCGTCCATGGCCAGCATGAGACGACCCTTAGCGTACCGCTCTTTGCCGTGCGCGCGCTGAACGCGGTACTGCCCAGCAGCGCGCTGGGCGCACTTGGCATGAACGGCATCGATGTCGCCGAAATCCTGAAGGCCAAGCGCCTCGGTGCCGGCTATTCGACCACGCTGGACGTGTGCGAACGCGGCGTGACGAAGAGGATCGTCGTCTCGCTCGCCTGAGCGACGCCGCCCGCGGCCTACCGCACCACCAGAACGGGAATGGTGCTGTAGCTCAGCACCTCGATCGTCTGGCTTCCCAGGAACAGCCGCCCGAGCCCGCGACGGCCGTGCGAAGCCATCACGATCAGGTCGCAGCCCCGCTCCTTCGCCGTCTCGATGATGGCCTCGGCCGGGCGCACGATCTCGGCATGGAAGGTATCGGCTTCCACGCCCACCTCTTCGGCGGCGGACCTGCACTTGCCCAGGATCTTGGCGGCAACGCGGGCGCCTTCCTCGCGATAGTCGTTGAAGCTGTCGCCGGCGGCATAGTTCGCCATCGGATCACCAAGCCCGAATGCCGGGAACGGCTCGGTAACGTTCAGGAACGTCACCGAGGCACCGAGATCGAGCGCCAGCGACAGCCCCTCGCGAACGCCCTTGGAGGCGAGCTCCGACCCGTCGGTGGCGATCAGAAGATGGCGATATACGGGATTTGCTACCATCCTTCGCTTGGGGCTTGCGCCTCACTCCCAGTTGGGCGCGGGAACCACGCGCTTGAAGGGCCGTCCCTTGTTGACGCTGCTTGCGGGCCCGGGGCCCGGCTGCGCGACCTGCGGGCGGCGCGGCGGCTGGCTCGGCCTGACATCGAACGGCCCCTTGCCCGCCGATGGACGACGCGGCGGCTTGCCGCCGGGGTTGGTCCACGGTCCGCCGGGTTTGTTCCACGACCCCTTGGGGGGACGCCCATTGTCGGGGCGGCGGTGATGATTGCGGTAGTCGCGATAGTGCCTGTAGTCCCTCGGGCGGTAGTGCCCGCCGGAATAGACGGCGACGCCGCCATAATAGGGGCCGCCGTAATATGGATCGTAATAGCCGCCGTCATAGCCATCATAATAGGCACCGCTGTCGACGCAGCCGGCCAGCGACAGGCCGCAAACGCCGACCGCAACGGCGAACAGCATTGATTTCATGGACATGATTCACCTCCGCAGCCAGCAGATAGCGCAACTCGCGGTGGTGGCAATGTGCCAGTTGCCGGAAACGCCACGTCAATGGCGATGCGCCGCGATCGCCATGGCGGTGGCCATGCCGATGGCGGCGCCGAGATAGATGCCGAGCATGGGATTGCGCAGCGCAAGGCCGAGAGCGGCCCCAAGCGCGGCGCCGGCCGCGAAGCCGCCCGTCATGTAGAAGACAACGCCTTTCATCGGCCGCCTCCTGCAAGCAACCCTGTCCAGCATCGCGCGGCGTCGCGCCATCCGGGGCCTGCCGGCCGCGCGGCCGTCACTTCCCGTGGGTCGTATGGGTCGACCCGATCCCGGTTTCACCCCAGTCCGGGGTCAGCCAGGGCTGGGCATAATCGCGATTGGAATAAGACGTATCGGCGGTGGTGGTGCAGCCGGAAAAGATCGGCATTGCAAGCAATACAGCGAGGAGTAGCAAGCGCATGGCCTTTACCTCCTGATTTATACCCGCTCCAACGCCAAGCCGGCCAAGCGGTTCCGGCGGCATATCCTTGCGGTGGGATCAAACTTGCGGGAGAAGGCGTGAGTTCCCCGGACGCTCACGCGGCAGGGCCGGGATAGGCAAGCGTGCCATCGGCCTGAACCACTGCCTGCGGCGTCAGGGTGGCCGGCTCGATCCGATCGTGATCCATCAGGTGGAAGACCGTCTCGCCGCGCGCCATCAGATAGTCGGCGACGATGCGGCGATGGCAGCGCCACCACACGCTTTCGGCGCACATGAGGGCGAGCCGTTCCACCCGGCCGAGCGCGATCAGGCGGTTCAGGCCCGCACGGAATTCCGCGCTCATGGCATAGTCGGCATAGTTGTGAAAACTCCGGTTTTCCCAGAAGCCGTTGACCGTAGCCGGCACCGTTCCGGAGCGACCGCGCAATCCGCCAAGCTCGGAAAGGTGCATATAGCCGATGCCGAAGGGCGCGAGGCTCTCCGGCAGCGCATCGGCATTGTATTGCGGGTTGGCGCGCGAGCGCGCGACGGTGCGGATGTCAACCACCAGTCGCACATCGGCATGCCGCAGGAGATGGACGAATTCGTCGATGGTGCGCGTGCCGTGGCCGATGGTGAAGAATGGCTGCCGCATCGCGCGCCTCCGCCTTTTCGCGGGCCGTATTGCAGCAGCGGTTCGCGGCGGCGTCAACGCATGTCAGTGTCGGCTTTGTATTCTGCCAGGTCGCGTTTGGGTTTGCGTTTCGGGGATGGCGGGCCAATAGTTGAGGCAAGCAGCCTACGGCAAGGACGTCCCATGAGCGACAACGACAATGCGCGCGGCTATGCCTCTCCGCCCTGTTTCATGCACGAGCTGACGCCGGAGTTCCTGCCCGACGGGCAGCCCGCCGATGCAACCGCCTGGGCGGACGTGAAGCGCTGGCGCAAGGCCGAGCGGCAACGCCTGATCGATGCGCGCATGGCCATGTCGGCCGACGAGCGGGCCCGGCGCACGCAGGCGATCGCGGCGGGGCTCAGCGACGCGATCGGCACGCCGGGCGGAAAGCTCGTCAGCCTCTACTGGCCGTTCAAGGGCGAGCCGGACCTGCGCGGCTGGATGAACGAGACGATCGCAGCCGGTGGACGCTTTGCGTTGCCGGTGGTGATCCAGGCCGGCCATCCGCTCGAATTCCGCGCCTGGGCGCCGGGCGAACCGCTGGAGCGCGGCGTGTGGAACATTCTGGTGCCGTCCAACGGGCCGGCGGTCTATCCCGACGTGGTGATCGCGCCGGTGGTCGGCTTCGACGGCGACAGATACCGGCTAGGCTATGGCGGCGGCTTTTTCGACCGTACGCTGGCGGCCATGCCGAAAAAGCCGCTGGTGCTGGGCATAGGCTATGCGCAAGCGCGGATCGCCACCATCTACCCGCAGCCGCACGACATCCCCATGGACAGGATCATCACCGGCTGAACGGCGCCTGCGCGCAAAGCCACATTCCACCCAGTTTCCCAATCACGGAGCGCCGCCCATGCACACCGACCGCCGTTTCCAGCAACTCGTCGACGTCGAGCTGCCGATCCTGCTCGCGCCGATGGCCGGGCCGGTGACGTCGGAACTGGCGATCGCGGTGGCGGAAGCCGGTGGACTGGGCGCCCTGCCCTGCGCGCTGCTGTCGCCAGAGCAGTTCCGCAGCGAGCTCGGCATCATCAGGCAGCGGACGCCGAAGCCGATCAACCTCAACTTCTTCTGCCACACGCCGCCGGTGCCCGACGCAGCGCGCGAGGCGGCATGGCGCAAGCGGCTGGCCGGCTACTATGTCGAGCTCGGGCTCGACCCGGAAGCGCCCGTGCCGAGCTCCAGCCGCACGCCCTTCGACGGCGCGCTGTGCGAGATGGTGGAGGAGCACCGGCCGGAGGTGGTGAGCTTCCATTTCGGCCTGCCGGAAAAATCGCTGCTCGACCGCGTGAAGGCGGCGGGCGCGAAAGTGCTGTCGAGCGCGACCACTGTGGAAGAGGCGCGCTGGCTGGAAGATCATGGCTGCGACGCCATCATCGCACAGGGCGCGGAGGCCGGCGGCCATCGCGGCATGTTCCTGACCGACGACGTTTCGACCCAGATCGGCACCTTCGCGCTGGTGCCGCAGGTGGCGGACGCGGTTTCGGTGCCGGTGATCGCGGCCGGCGGCATAACCGACGCGCGCGGCATCGTCGCCGCGCTGGCGCTCGGCGCCTCGGCGGTGCAGATCGGCACGGCCTACATGTTCTGCCCGGAAGCCAGGGTTGCCGCCCTGCACAGGCAGGCACTGCGCTCGGCGCGCAGCGACGAGATCGCCATCACCAACGTCTTCACCGGGCGGCCGGCGCGCGGCATCCTCAACCGCGTCATGCGCGAGGTGGGGCCGATCTCCGATCTCGCGCCGGCCTTTCCGCTGGCCGGCGGCGCGCTGGCGCCGCTCAGGGCAAAATCCGAACCGGCCGGCTCCAGCGATTTCATGTCGCTGTGGGCCGGACAGGCCGTGCGGCTCGGGCGGGAGCTGCCGGCCGGCGAACTGACGCGCGCGCTGTGGGCGGAGGCACAGGAGCGCATGGCATAGGGCGCCTTTGCCGGCCCTTTCCGCCTCTCCACATCATATGGCCCCGTGCAGTCCGACACCGGCGCTCCTGGAGGCTCCATGGCTGGCCCTGCTTCACATTGCAGCGAGACGCATGAGAGCCGCCAATTCACCCTTGACACTTCAAACGCACCGGGCGTAAGGCACCCATGCTTCGGTTCGCCCGAGGCGATCATCAACAGATCGAACAGGTTATGGACAGTCATTCTAGTCGCTGTCCGGGGAAAGCTCTCAGCCGGAACCGGACAACGCATCCGTCAATCGATACCATGTCCGGCGCGTCCCGCCGGGTGAGCCTCGACAGGGCCTGACGGTCTGTCCGCTCGCCTCCGGGTCCTGCCGGGCCAAGGAGGTGAGCCATGAACAACATCATCCTCTTCTTCCGTGACCGCGACGCTGTGCGGCTCGCAAGGCGTTCCGTCGCGCCCGCCACACGTATCCGCTTTCGCGCCGTGGCGCCGGCCCACGAGGAAGCCGGCAAGACCGCGCTGACCTGCCGCTGGCAGCGCGACCCGCTGACCGGCCGTCTGGAAGGCCGCTGGTCGCGCGAGCGCCGCACCCTCGCCGACGAGGGCGTCAGTTGCAGCCTGCGATACGCTCTCGCCGCCTGACCTTTCGGTCCGCGACGCCAACGCCTTTTTCCTGATCGGGAAGATCCTGCGCCCGCCGCAAGCCGTGCCGGTTGCGACGCGCCGCCGCGCGTCCTCCGTCCCGGCCTGCCGAAGCGCCGCCCCCTCGCGGCGCAGCCGGCAGCGCCTTCACGTCTTGCAATCCACACCTACGGACGCCGAGGTTCGCAAATGATCTTCCTGCCCCACAACCGCCAGTCGCTGAGCGAGGCAGCCACGCTGTCGCGCGGCCGCATCGTGCCCAACATCTACGACATACTTGCCCTGTCGATCATGGCGGCCGTGTTCGTGCTGATGGCCCATGCGGCGATCGCCATGCGCGGCTCGATCGAACTGCTTTCAACCACGCCGGTGACGCTCGACCCGGCCAACCTGCCCGAATATGCGCTGCGCACCACGCTGCGCATGTTCGCGGCCATCATCGCCTCGCTGATCTTTACCTTCGTGGTGGGCACGCTGGCCGCCAAGAGTCGGCGCGCCGAGATGGTCATCATCCCCGCGCTCGACATATTGCAGTCGGTGCCGGTGCTGGGCTTCCTGACCTTCACCGTGACCTTCTTCATGGGCCTGTTCCCCGGCAGTCAGCTCGGCGCCGAGCTGGCGTCGATCTTCGCGATCTTCACCAGCCAGGCCTGGAACATGACCTTCTCCTTCTACCAGTCGCTGCGCACGGTGCCGCGCGATCTCGACGAGGTGTCGCGCGGCTTCGGCCTGACCACCTGGCAGCGCTTCTGGCGGCTCGATGCACCCTTCGCGGCGCCGGGCCTGATCTGGAACACGATGATGTCGATGTCGGGCGGCTGGTTCTTCGTCGTCGCCTCGGAGGCGATCACCGTGGGCAACACCACGGTGGAGCTGCCGGGCATCGGCTCGTGGCTGGCGCTGGCGATCTCCAGGCAGGATTTCGTCGCCGTCGGGTGGGCGGTGCTGGCCATGGCCATACTGATCCTGCTCTACGACCAGATCCTGTTCCGGCCGATCGTGGCCTGGGCCGACAAGTTCCGCGCCGAGCAGACCGCCAGCCAGGAAAAGCCGCGCTCCTGGGTCTATGACATGTTGCGCCGCACGCGCCTGCTGAAGCTGGCCGGCGCGCCGCTGGCCGTCGGCTGGGACCGGCTGATGCTGGTGGGCGCCGGCAGGGCATACAAGGCCCCGCGCAGGCAGGAGCCGCGCCGCCCGAGCGCCATTGCCGACCGGTTGTGGCTGGCTTTCGTCGTTCTTCTGGCCGTGGCAGGCGCGGTGGTGACCGTGCTCTACATCCGCCGCACGCTCGGCTGGGACGACGTGACGGAGGTCTTCGGCGGCGGCTTCGCGACGCTGCTGCGCGTGGCCGTGCTGGTCGGGCTCGCCAGCGCCGTCTGGGTACCCATCGGCGTGTGGATCGGCCTGCGTCCGTCCGTCGCCCAGAAGGTGCAGCCGCTGGCGCAGTTCCTGGCGGCGTTTCCGGCGAACGTGCTGTTCCCCTTCGTCGTCATCGCCATCGTCGCTACCGGCGCCAACCCGAACATCTGGCTTTCGCCGCTGATGATCCTGGGCACGCAGTGGTACATATTGTTCAACGTGATTGCCGGCGCCAGCGCGTTCCCCTCCGACCTCAAGGAGGCGGCGGCCGTGTTCAAACTCGGCTCATGGAGCTGGTGGACCAAGGTGATGCTGCCGGGAATATTCCCCTACTACGTGACCGGCGCGCTGACCGCCACGGGCGGTTCGTGGAACGCCTCCATCGTCGCCGAGCTGGCCAGCTGGGGTAACACGCATCTCGAGGCCTACGGGCTCGGCGCCTACATCGCCAAGGCCACCGAGGCCGGCGACTTCCCCCGCGTCGTGCTGGGGATCGCGGTGATGTCGCTGTTCGTCACGCTCTTCAACCGCGCCCTGTGGCGCCCCCTTTACGTCTTCGCCGAGCGCCGCCTGCGCCTCGACTGATTGGACACTACATATATTTGATCGGGAGACCGACCCATGAACGAATTCGTCACCACCACCGCAACGATCGCAAACGCCGCCCCGCTGGTCGAGGTCAAGGGCGTCAGCCAGAGCTACGACAACGGCCAGTTCGTCGTGCTGGACGATGTCGCGCTGACCCTGCGCCCCGGCGAGATCGTCGGCCTGCTCGGCCGCTCCGGCTCGGGCAAGTCGACGCTGCTGCGCTCCATCGCAGGGCTGATCCGCCCCACCTCCGGCTCGATCACCTTCGAGGGCAGGCCCGTCTCCGGCACGCCGGACGGCATTTCCATGGTGTTCCAGAGCTTCGCGCTGTTTCCCTGGCTCACGGTTCTGCAAAATGTCGAGCTGGGCCTGGAGGCGCGCGGCATCGACCCGGCCGAGCGGCGGCGGCGCGCGCTGGAGGCCATCGACCTGATCGGCCTCGATGGCTTCGAGAGCGCCTATCCGAAGGAGCTGTCGGGCGGCATGCGCCAGCGCGTGGGCCTGGCCCGGGCGCTGGTCGTGCACCCCAAGGTGCTGCTCATGGACGAGCCCTTCTCGGCGCTCGACGTGCTGACGGCCGAGACGCTGCGCACCGACCTGCTCGACCTCTGGTCGGAGGGGCGCATGCCGATCGAGTCGATCCTGATGGTGACGCACAACATCGAGGAAGCGGTGCTGATGTGCGACCGCGTGCTGATCTTCTCCTCCAACCCGGGACGGGTGGCGGCGGAAATCCGCATCGACCTGCCGCAGCCGCGCGACCGGCTCGACCCTTCCTTCCGCGAACTGGTGGAAGACATCTACGAGCGGATGACGGCGAAGAAGGCAGCGGCCGCGACCATCGCCGACGGCCTGTTCCCCGGCACCGGTATCGACATGGTGCTGCCGGACGTTTCCACCAACCTGCTGGCCGGCCTGATCGAGACGGTCGCGGCCGAACCCTATCGCGGCCGGGCCGACCTGCCGCCGCTGGCCGCCAGCCTACAACTGGAGATCGACGACCTGTTCCCGATCGCCGAAACCCTGCAACTGCTGCATTTCGCCGAACTGGCGGAAGGCGACATCCAGCTCACCGAGGCGGGCATGCGCTTTGCCGAGGCGGAGGTGGACGAGCGCAAGCACATGTTCGCGCAGCAGCTCGACGAGCATGTGCCGCTGGCCGCGCATATCCGGCGCGTGCTGGACGAGCGGCAGAACCACGCGGCGCCGGCGCGTCGCTTCCGCGACGAGCTGGAAGACAAGATGGCGGAAGACAAGGCCGAAAAGACCCTGCGGGCCGTGACCACCTGGGCCCGCTACGCCGAACTGTTCGCCTATGACGAGAAGACCGACATGTTCACGCTCGAAAACCCGAGCTAGATCGGTCCCGGGTTTTCCGGAACCGCTCTATCTATTTGTTTTTACGCATTTCCGGACGCAGAACCGCTTCGCACTTTTGCTGGAAATGCTCCAAACATCGAAGACATGGAAGGGGCGCGGCTAGGCATGGCCGCGCCCCTTCTCACGCGCCGGGCGTGCCCCGGCCCGGACATCACCCGTTTCTTGAAGGATGATCCTGTCCGAAAAGTCCGCAACCTTTCGCCGACGCGGACCTTCGGTTCGGCATCATCCTTTTTCACGCGTGACGGGCGATCAGCTCCTTCAGCGCCTTCTCGAAGCGGTGGATTTCCTCGATCGTGTTGTAGTGCACGAGCGAGAGGCGCACCGCGCCGCTGTCCATGCCGAGGCCGAGGCGGGCCATGAGACGCGGCGCATACATGTGGCCGTCGCGGATGCCGATCTGCATTTCCGACATCTCTTCGGCGATCATCCGCGGCGACAGCTTGCCGACGTTGAAGCAGAAGGTCGGCACGCGCTGGCCGATGCGGGCCTCATCGTCGATGCCGTAGACGGTCGCGCCGCAATCCTTCAGCACGCGCAGCATCTCGCGCGCCAGATGAAGCTCGTAGGCGCGGATGGCGCCCATGCCGGCGACGATGTTCTCGCGGCGCGAGCGGTTGTTGGACGGCGCGAAGTTGCGGCCGATCGACTCCAGATATTTCACCGCCGCATCCATGCCGGCGACGTTCTCGTAGATGAAGGTGCCGGCCTCGACCTTGTAAGGCGGCTCATCGGGAATAAAATCCTCGCGGAAGGTGGGCAGGCGCTTCAGCGTCTCGAAGCGCCCCCACAGGAAGCCCATGTGCGGCGAGAAATTCTTGTAGCCCGAGCACACGAGATAGTCGCAATCCCAGGCCTGCACATCGATGAGGCCGTGCGGGCCGTAGTGCACGCAATCGAGGAACACTTCGGCGCCGGCGGCATGGGCGACCTTCGCCACCGCAGCAACGTCGACGATCGAGCCGATGGAGTGGGCCGTGACCGTGCAGGCGACGAGGCGCGTGCGTTCATTGAGCAGCGGGCGCAGGTCGTCGACATGCAGGTTGCCGTCCTCGCGCATGCGCCACCACTTGAACCTGGCGCCGGCCGATTCCAGCGCCAGCCAGGTGGCGATGTTGGCGTCGTGGTCCATGTCGGTGACGATGATCTCGTCGCGCTCACCCAGCATCTGGCCGATGCCGAGGCTGACCAGCCGGATGAAGGAGGTGGCGTTCATGCCGAAGCAGATTTCGGCCGGGCTATAGGCGTTGACAAGCAGCGCCACACTCTCGCGCGCCTCGGCGACCGACTGGTCGACCTTGACGCTACGGCCATAGCGGCCGCCGCGCTGGACGTTGTGGCCGACGAGGTGGTTCTGCACCGCGTCCAGCACGCTCTGCGGGATCTGGGCGCCGGCGGCGTTGTCGAAGAAGATGAAGTCGCCGGCCTGCTGCAGCGCCGGGAACATGGCGCGCACCTGGTCGACGGGGAAGGATGTGGCGTCGGCGGGTTCGATCGGGCGATGCTGGGTCATAGGTAAAGTGCTTTCGAGGATCAGGTGAAGGCGCGCGGCGCGGACGCCGCGAGGTTTGGGTGAAGGAAGGTCAGCTTCGTCCGTAGGCGCGCTTGTTGCGCTCCTCGAGATGGCTGACGAGGCGGACCAGCGGCCACAGGAAGGCGAGATAGATGATCGCCGCGCCGATGAGCGGCGTGGGATTGGCCATCAGCGCCTGCGCGTCGGTGGCCTGCTTCAAGAGGTCCGGCATGGCCACGACCGAGGCGAGCGCGGTGTCCTTGTAGACCGAGACGCAGTTGGAGGTGAGCGGCGGCACGACGATGCGCAATGCCTGCGGCAGCACCACCTTGCGCAGCGCCAGCCAGAACGGCAGGCCAAGTGCCGCCGCCGCCTCGAACTGGCCGCGCGGGATGTTCTCGATGCCGGCGCGGCAGACCTCGGCGGTGAAGGCGGCCAGCACCATGGACAGGGCGATGGTGGCCGAGGTGAAGGAGGACAGGCGAATGCCGACGAAGGGCAGCGCGTAATAGATCAGGATCAGCACCACCAGGATCGGCAGCGCGCGGAATATATCGACATAGAGCACCGCCACGGCCCTCACCGGACGCGCGCCATAAAGCCGGCCGAGGCAGATGAGCAGCCCGGCAATGCAGCCGAAGACGATGCTGGCGCAGCCGAGCAGGATGGTGTTGCCGAGCCCGCGCAGCAGGATCGGGAAGGACCTGACCAGAACGTCCCAGTTGAAGAAGGTGTTGATCAGTTCCATGGACGAATCCGTGACTGGGAAGGCCGCCGGCGGACAGCGAGGCGCGGCGGAAAGTGCTGGGAAGCGGAGCGCCGGTGCGCCAGCACCGGCGCTCCCGGCGGCTTACTCCGCCTTGGGCAGCGGCATGACCTTGACGGTGCTGGTGCCGGCTTCAGGATCGGCGCCAAACCATTTCTTATGGATGGCGGCCAGCGTGCCGTCTTCCTTCATCGCCGAGATCGCGTCGTTTGCCTTTTCGACCAGCGGGTGATCCTTCTTGGCCATCATGGCGAAACGCTCGCCGGTGGGGATGCGCACCAGGATCTTCAGGCCGGGAATCTTGGTCATGGCATACTGGAAGCCGGCCAGCTCGCCCGCGCCGCCCTCGATGCGGCCGTTCTGCACTTCCAGCAGCAGGTCCTGCTGCGAGGCGTAGCTCTTGACCTCGGCAATGCCGAGCTTCTCGGCATTTTCCTTGGCCCAGGCCTCGCCCGTGGTGGCGGCGACGACGCCGATGGTCTTGCCCTTCAGGTCCTCCAGCGAGGCGACGGCGGAATCCGCCTTCCCGACCACGGTACCGTCCGAGTCGTAATAGGGCTGGGTGAAGGACTGGTTCTGCAGGCGCTCATTGGTGATCGAGATCGACGAGATCGCGAAATCGATGCGGCCCGAGCTGGTGCCGGCGAACAGGGCCTGGAAGCCCATGTCCTGGAAATCGACATCCATGCCGAGGCGCTTGCCGACTTCCTTGGCGACATCGACCTCATAGCCCTCGAAGTCGCCGGCCTCGGTCTTGTATTCCCACGGCGGATTGGCCGGATAGGCGCCAACCACGATCGTTTCGGCAAAGGCGGGCGCGGCAAAGGCAAAGCCGGCAGCCACCATCATTCCCATTAGACCCAAACGCTTGAGCATCTTGCTTTCCCTCTGTTCGGCCACTTCCGCGGCGCTCTTGGACTGCCGCCCCTTCCAGCGTCCTGTTGACCGGACGTTGCAGGCGGGACGATGCCTGAATTGACTGCTTGCGCGGCACGGCTCGCAAACCGTTCCGCCGTCAAGCCCTACGAGGCGGCGCGCTCGCGCCGGCCGATCCGCATTTCGAGACCGCGGAACAGTGTTTCCACCGCCTCGTCGGTGGTGACGGTTCCCGGCGACAGCCTGAGCGTGGAGCCGCGCGCGTCGCAATAGGTCTGCTCGGCCCGCAGCTCGGCGACGATGCGCGCCGCATCAACGCCATGCGGCAGGGTGAGCATGACGCTGCCGCCGCGCTCATGCGCATCCAGCGGCGAGGCGACAGCCCAGCCGTTCTCCAGTGCCCTTTCGACAATGCGTTCGGTGAGCGCGAGATTTTGAGCGCGGATCGCCTCAAGTCCGGTACGGTGGAACCATTCCAGTCCCGGCCGCGAGGCGACGCAGGCGAGAACGGCCGGCGTGCCGTGATCGAAGCGGCGCACATCGGAAGCATAGGCGAATTTATCGAGGTCCCAGGAGAAGGGATTTTCCTGGCTGAACCAGCCGCGCAGCTCGGGCGCGCAGGCCGCCAGAAGATCCGGCCTCACCTGAAGGATGCCTGCGCCGGAGGTGCCGCACAGCCACTTCAGCGAGGTCGAGACGACGAAGTCCACGCCCGTTTCGCTCACCGTGAACGGCGCCACGCCGACGCCCTGCGTGATATCCACGCCGACCAGCGAGCCCATGCGGCGGCCGTGCTCGGCAAGCCGCGCGACATCGCACCGATGCGAGGCGGTGGAGGTGACGAAAGTGAGCAGCGCCACGCCGACATCCTCCTGCCAGCGGGCGATGAAATCGTCGTCGCGCACCCAGGTCTCGCCGGGGCGCAGGGGCACGGTGTCGAGCACGAAGCCGAAGCGCCCGGCAAGCTTCGCCAGCAGGAAATGCAGGCTCGGAAAACAGTCGCCGGCGACGAGGAAGCGCCGGCCTTCGAGATGCTCCCTCGGCAGGCCGCCGATCAGGCTGTAGAGCGCGGCGGTGACGTTCTCGGCGGTGGTGAGCGAGCCTTGCGGCGCGTCGATCACACCGCGCCAGGCATCGATGAAACGCTGGCGCGCCGAAAGTGCGGCCGGCCATTGGCCATCATCCTCGGCGCCCCAGACCGACGAGAATTCCGACAGTGCAGCCGCCATCGCCTCGGCCTTGCCCGGAAAGGTGCCGATCGAATGATAGAGAAAATAGCCAGCCATGCTCACTCCCCTGACTTGTGATCATGTGATCACAAATTCCGGTTCGGATCAACCAAGGGAGGAAGAACAATTTTCAGGATGACCTGCCGCAGGCCGGTTATCGTCTTATGGCTGCGAAAGTCGGCGGGAATTGAGCGGGAGCGGGCATGACGCAGTCCTGCCCTGATGGAATCACCCGGATCTTCGGCTGCGGCGGCTATCCGGAGCGGGCCCTGTGTCTTCGCCGTCGAGGCATAGATTCCCGACACACTCTCCGCTCGCTCACGAGGTCGGGAATGACGGAGGTGCGTGGAGCATTTCCGCATCAGAAAGCAGTCCGGCACCAGAAAATGAACCCATCCGCGATATCCCCCTCCGTCGTCCTCGGGCCGGAGCATGAGCGCAGCGAAATGCGGAGGTTCCGGGGACCCAGACCTCGGAGTTTCACCCGGCAGTCCAGTGCAGATCGGCCGCGACACACCACCGCCGACGCGGCAGCGCGGATGCCGGGTTGGCGGCACGGGCAACGGAAGCTTAGAAAAACCGGCCTATGGCACATCCGGGCAGATGCCGCGCAGGGTTTCCTGCGTGGCGCGGATATCGGCGACGATCTCGTCGCGGGCGCGGGTGAAATCGCGGTCCTTCAACGCCGCGATCACCGCCTGATGGCGACCCGAAGGCTCCATCATGCCGGCCTTCATCGAAGGCGCGACATGGTGTGACAGAAGCCGCATATAGGGGCCGAAGCGCAGCCACAGCGTCTCGATGAGCTGGAACAGCACATCGGAACCCGAGGCGCGATAGATGGTGAAATGGAACTGCTGGTTCTTGCTGATGAGGTCGTAGATGCTATCGTTGCGGCCGATGTCCTGCTGCTCGGCCACGATCTGCTCCAGCGTGGCGATGTCGGCCGGCGTCAGGCGCGGCGCGCCGAGTTCGGCAGCCAGCCCTTCGACAGCCACGCGCGCGCGGCACAAGTCGTCCAGACGGGCGAGCGTGACCGGCGGCACGCAGGCCGAGCCGTTGGCCGCGATCTCCAGCGCGTTTTCGGCCGCCAGCCGGCGCAGCGCCTCACGCACCGGCATGTTGCTGGTGCCGAACGCCTCGGCAAGCGAGGCTATGGTAAGGGTCTGTGCAGGGTCGAAGCGGCCGGTCATCAGTGCGTGGCGCAACTGCTGATAGACGCCATCCTGAACGGTCATGCGCGAGGCGACCGGCGCGAAACCCACATCGACTGACATATTTCCCTCTTTCCCGGCATCGCCGGGCAGCGGACAATCATCCGCCCCCGGCGATTCCGCGCCGCATGTGATCATCTGATCACAAATCGCGGTGCCCGCCAAGCCATGCGAAGGTTCAAGCCGGCTCGCCGATGGTCACGTCGAGCGGCGGCAGACCGGCGATCTGGCCAAGCAGCCGGTTGCCCGGCACGACCGCGCCGACGCCGGCCGGCGTGCCGGTGAAGATGAGATCGCCCGGCTCCAGCCGGTAGAAGCGCGAGATGTGCGCGATGACATCACCCACCGGCCAGATCATATCGGCAAGGTCGCCGTCCTGCTTCGTCGCGCCGTCGACGGACAGCGCGATGCGCCCGCGCGCGGGATCGAAGCCGGCCGCGACGGCATCGGCGACGCTCGCCAGACGCCCGGTCGGCGCGGACTGCTCGACATTCTTGGCCACATCCCACGGCCGGCCGAGATCCTTGGCGGCCGATTGCAGGTCGCGCCGCGTCATGTCGAGGCCGACGCCGTAGCCCCAGACGGCCTTCATCGCGCCATCGGCGTCAACCCGGAAGGCCGGCGCACCAATCGCCACCACCAGTTCGACCTCGAAGTGATAGCTTTGCGTCTCGGGCGGATAGGCGATGCGGCAGGCGTCGGCGGGATCGGCGTTCACCACCGTTTCGGCCCATTTGGTGAAGAAGAAAGGCGGCTCGCGATCCGGGTCCTTGCCCATCTCGCGGGCATGGGCGGCATAGTTGCGGCCGATGCAGAACACCCGGCGCACCGGAAAATCATCGCCGGCGATTGTCTTCAGAAAGGTCGGCGCTGCGGGTTCGAATACTTTAGCCACGGGATCGTTTCCTGCCATTCGCGGGCCTTGCCGCCATCGCTTCCGATTAAACTGCTTCGCCCGACAGTTCCAGCCACGCACCGGGGTTTTCGAGAACGGGCGCCGCCGTCACGCCACGGACCGCCCGCCCTCTTCATGAAAATAATTTGACAGTGGAGAAAATATCGGATTGCATCGACGGTGCTTGGCGATGCGTTGCGGGTTTCCGTGGCCGTCTCAGGCACGGGATTGGCGGGGTCATCGCATCACGCCAGACCGGCAATGGCATGGCAGAGCAAGCCCGCTCAACCTTACAGTCGATGACGATCCGGAGTTCGCACCTCCAGGGACAGGGCTCATAGCGCGAAGGCGGTGAAGACCGCGCCTTCGGGACCGCATGGGAACCAGACCTGGAAGGACGACGACGTATGACTGTAGACCTGCTTGTCCGCGATGCGCATGTTTATGTGGATCGCGGCTGGGAAGTGGCCGGCGGCTGGGTGGCGATCAAGGGCAACCGCGTGCACGCCATCGGCAAGGCCGGCGAGGAGCCGGAGGCCAGGCGCACCATCTCGGCGCGCGGCCGGCTGGTGACGCCGGGGCTGATCAACGCCCATCACCACATGTACCAGAACCTGACGCGCTCCTATGCGCCGGTGACCAACGGCACGCTGTTCGAGTGGCTGACCGGGCTTTACCCGCTGTGGGCCGATCTCGACGAGGAGTCGGTCTATCTCTCGACCTATATCGCAATGGCCGAGCTTCTGATGGGCGGCTGCACCACCTCGATGGACCATATGTACGTCCATCCGAAACCGTTCCTCATCGACGCGCAGTTCCGCGCCAGCACCGACATCGGCTTCCGCTTCCATGCCACGCGCGGCTCCATGACCCGCTCGGTGGAGGATGGCGGCCTGCCGCCGAAATCGGTGGTGCAGGATGAGGAAACCATCCTCGCCGACAGCGTGCGGCTGGTCGAAAAATACCACGACGCCTCGCCCGGCTCGATGACGCGTGTGGCGCTCGCACCCTGCTCGCTGTTCTCGGTCACAGAACGCATCATGTCGGAATCGGCGCGTCTTGCCGAAAAATACGATCTCAGGCTGCACACGCATCTGGCCGAGGACCCGCAGGAGGACATCTACTGCGCCGAGGTCTATGGCTGCACGCCGACCGAATATTTCGAGCGCGTCGGCTGGGCGAGCAAGCGCTCCTGGGTGGCGCATTACATCTATCCCTCGGACGCCGAGATCGGCCGGCTCGCCCATGCCGGCGTCTGCACGGCGCAATGTCCCTGCTCCAACATGCTGATCGGCGGGGGTGCGGCCGACGCCATGGGCCTGCGGGCACGCGGCATGAAAGTGGGGCTGGGCTGCGACGGCTCGGCCTCCACCGACCACGCCTCGATGTGGCTGGAGGCGCGCACGGCACTGCTGCTCGGCCGCTTCCGCAACGGCCCGAACTCCATGTCGGCGCGCGATGCGCTCGACATCGCCACGCGCGGCGGCGCGGCCTGCCTGGGCTGGGAGGACGAGATCGGCCATCTGCGGCCGGGCGCCTGCGCCGACCTGGTGATCTGGGAAATGTCCGACATTGCGCTTGCCGGCGCACATACCGATCCGGTGGAAGCCTGGCTGCGCTGCGGCCCGGCGACCGCCGGCACCACGATCGTCAACGGCAAGGTGCTGGTCGAAAACAGCCGGCCGACCATGGCCGGGCTGGACGATGTCCTGCGCGAGCACGCAAAGCACGCCCGCCGCATCCAGCGGCTGGCGGCCTGACGGCTCGCCGGCACCGGTCTCGGGGCCGGCGAGAACCAGACAACAACCACACCGCATTGTCTGCTTCTGGGAGGAGGAAGTACCATGGCCGGTTTTATGGATGTCCCCATGCACGGGCATGAGGATCAAGTCTCGCAACTCAATGTCATCGGGGATGTGGAGGAGGCCATCCCCGCCAGGCGAAGGGCAGCGCTGGGCCTGCAACAGGCCCTCGTTTCCAATGCCTGGCTCGACCCGATCTTCATCGCATCCGTGGCCGGGTTCTCGGCCACGCTGGCGACCAATCTGGTGACGGCGACCTTCCTGGCCGCCGGCGTCGTCACCGTTCTGCAAAGCACCAGGCTGGTGCGCCTGCCCATCGTGCAGGGGCCATCATCGGCTTTCTCGCCGCTGGCGATCGGCTACTACAAGGCCGGCACCATCTCGGCCGCAAGCCTCGGGCTGATCATCGGCGCGGCGCTGGTGTTCCTCGCCGCGATCGGCGGCCAGCTCGCGCGGCTGCGCCGGCTGCTGTCGCCCGCCGTTTCGGGCACGATCATCACGCTGGTGGGCATCGCGCTCGCCGGCTTCACCTTCCAGGAATTCTTCGGCGGGCCGGGCATGCCGACCTATGGCACGGGCTCCAGCCTGCTGCTTGCCTGCGTGACGACCTGCGCCGTGCTGATCTGCTCGGCGCTCGGCGGGCAGTTGCGCATGTTCGGCTTCCTGATCGCGCTGGTCATCGGCGACGCGCTGGCGCTCTCGCTCGGCCTGCTGGATTTCTCCAGCGTCGGCGATGCGCCCTGGCTCGCCTTCCCGAAGCTTCTGCCCTATGGCGCGCTGAAGTTCGATGCCGGCATCACGATCACCATGTGCATCGTGTTCCTCGTCGCGGTGGTCGAGGCGATGGGCATGTATGAGGCGACGGCGAAGCTGACCGGCCAGGAGCTGACCGACCGGCGCGTCAACATGGGCATCGCCGGCGAGGCGGGCGGCTCGATGCTGGCGGCCCTCATCGGCGGCTTCGGCACCACGGCTTATGCGCAAAACCTCGGCGTGGTGAAGATGACGGGCGTGGCCAGCCGCCACGTGGTGCGCATGGCCGGCATCATCTTCATCGTGCTTGCCTTCCTGCCCAAGGTGGCGGCGGTGCTGGTGGCCACGCCGGCCTCGGTCGTCGGCGGCCTGTTCCTGCCGGCGGCGGCGACCGTCATCATGACCGGCATCCAGCTCGCCGGCCAGGAGCGCGCCTCGGCGGTGAAGAACCTCGTGGCGCCGCTCGGCCTGATGGCCGGCCTCGGCATCCCGCCGCTCGCCGCCTCCTTCGCCGGATTGCTGCCGCCGATCCTCGCGGAGATGGCGGGCCATTCCATCGTGGTCGGCGCGGTGGTGGTGATGCTGGCCGAAATCATACTGGTTCGGCTCCCCGAACGGCTCGCGCCGCGCTGAACGGGGCTATCGCGATCGGGGCGGGAGTGCTTTATTCCAGTCCCGGTCGACTGCTTGAAATGTGGGAGGAAGCCATGCCCGTGACGGAGAGGACCATCGAGACGAGCCACGCGCCGATCCATCTGCGCGAGACGTCCGGCGCGGGAACGCCGGTCCTTCTCATCCACGGCAATTCCAGCACCGGCGCCGTCTTCCGCAACCAGATGCAGGGAGCGTTCGGCGAGCGCCACCGCATGATCGCGCCGGACCTGCCCGGCCACGGCCGGTCCGGCGACGCCATCGACCCCGAGCGCAGCTACAATATGGAAGGCTATGCCGACGCCATGACCGAGGTGCTGCGGCTGCTCGGCATCGAGCGCGCGATCGTGTTCGGCTGGTCGCTCGGCGGCCATATCGGGCTGGAGATGGTCGACCGCTTCCCCGGGCTGCAGGCCCTGATGATCACCGGCACGCCACCAGTGTCGCTCGCCGATGTCGGCAACGGCTTCAAGCCGAGCCCGCATATGGGCCTCACCTCCAAGGAAGAGTTTTCGCCGGAGGACGTGGAGCACTATGCGCGGGCGACCTGCGGCGAGCCGTTCGAGCCCTTCCTGCTGGAAGCCGTGGCGCGCACCGACGGCCGCGCCCGGCGCATGATGTTCGAGAAGTTCGCCGGCGGCAGCGGCCGCGACCAGAGCGCCATCGTGGCGGCTGCGCCGATGCCGATCGCGGTGGTGAACGGCGCCAACGAACCCTTCGTCAACACTGACTTCGTGGCGCAGGTGAAGTTCGCCAACCTCTGGGAAGGCAGGACGCATCTGATCGAGAATTCCGGCCACGCGCCGTTCTGGGACGCGCCGGAAAGGTTCAACGCCGTCTTCGCGCGGTTCCTGGAAAGCGTGGACCGACCGTAAGCCTCCCGCGCTCGGATCGAGACGGCGCCGGCAATGCAACTGCCGGCGCCGTCATGCGTTGACGCGCGGGCCGAACCGCCCGGGCGAGGTTGCGCCGTTCCGGCAGACGGGACGGACCGGAAACCGCTTCCATCCTGGATGCAACGCATATGGCAAGAGGTGACGCCGAAAACGGGACGGGATCGCCAGACGGCAGGCCCCGGCTGCTGTTCGCGGCCATGCGCGGCTGGAGCTTCAGGGATATCGGCGGGGATGCCGCTGCCGGCCTGACGCTCGCGGCGATCGCCATTCCCGAGCAGATGGCCACGGCCCGGCTCGGCGACTTCTCCCCGGAACTCGGCTTCTTCGCCTTCATCGCCGGCGCTGTCGCGTTCGCGATCTTCGGCGCGAGCCGCTACCTTTCGGCCGGCGGGGATTCGACCATAACGCCCATCTTCGCGGGCGGGCTGGTGCTCGTCGCGGCCGCGACCTCGCCGCATTACCTGGCGCTCTCGGCCGCGCTGGCGCTGATGGTGGGCCTCACCCTCTGCATGGCCGGCATGTTCCGGCTGGGCTGGATCGCCGACCTCCTGTCGGTGCCGGTCACGGCAGGGTTCCTCGCCGGCATCGCCGTGCACATCGTGATCTCGCAACTGCCCGACCTGCTCGGCCTGCCGCCGGGCAGCGGCAGCGTGTTCCAGCGCGTTGCCGCCATATGGGCGCAGTGGCCGCAGGTCAATCCGTTCAGCGTGGCGCTCGGGCTCGGCGTCTTCCTGCTGGTGATCCTCGGCGAGCGTATCAGCGCGCGTATTCCCGGCGCGCTCATCGCCATCGCACTGGCGACCGCGGCGGTGGTCACGTTCGATCTCACCCGCCACGGCGTGGCCGTGCTCGGCCCCCTGCCGGCGCTTCGTCCCGGCTTTTCCTTCGGAACGCTGACGCTGGAGGACCTGCGCACGCTGGTGCCGATGGCGCTGCTGATCTCCATGGTGGCGATGGTGCAGACCGCCGCCACGACGCGCTCCTTTCCGCCGCCGGGCGATGAAAGCCCAGACGTCAACCGCGACTTCGTCGGCGTCGGGGCCGGCAACCTGCTTGCCGGCGCGGTCGGCGCGTTTCCGGTGGATGCCAGCCCGCCGCGCACGGCGATCGTCGCGGCGACCGGGGGGCGCTCGCAGGTCAGCGGGCTGATCGCGGCGGCGATCGTGCTGGCGCTGGTGCTGTTCGGCGGCGTGCTGCTGGCGGATGTGCCGCAGGCGGCGCTGGCCGGCATCCTGCTCTTCGTGGCCTTGCGCATCCTGCGCTGGGGCACGTTTGCCGACACGCTGCGCGAGGCGCGCGGAGAGTTCGCGCTGATCGTCATCACCGCCGTGGCGCTCGTCGCGCTGCCGATCGAGATCGGCGTGGCGATCGGCATCGGGCTTTCGCTGCTGCATGGCCTGTGGACCATGACGCAGGCGAACACGATCGAGCTCGAACGCGTGCCGGGCACGTCGATCTGGTGGCCGCCGGGCAGTGGACCAAAAGGAGAGCGCGTGCCGGGAATCCTCGTGGTGTCCTTCCAGGCGCCGCTGTCCTTCGTCAATGCCGAGCGCTTCAAGCAGGGCTTTCGCGCGATGGTGGATGCCGGCGCCGGGCAGATCAGGCATGTGGTGCTGGAAGCGACCAGCATCATCGCCATCGACTACACGGCGGCGGGCACGCTTGCCGACATGATCGCCTCTTGCCGCGAGCGCGGCATCACATTCTCCATCGCGCGGCTGGAATCGGTGCGCGCGCAGGCCGCCCTGGCGCGCTTCGGCATCGCCGGCGACCTTGGCTCCGATCACATCTTCCGCAGCGTGGAGAATGCCATCGACGCCCTGTCGGACGCGCCCACCCGACCCGCGAGCGAGCAAGCCGCGACAGGGCACGTAACAGGCAACGTAACGGGGCAGAAACAGGAGTCCTCGCCATGACAATCGAGATGAAACCGCTGGTGCAGCCCGTCCCGGTCGCGGACCTACGCCCCACCCAGATGACGGTCGGCTTTCGCGAAGTGGCGTTGAAACGTCAGGAACTGCGCGCCTTGAGCGGGAAAAAGGCCGGCACCTTCCTGAGCCACCATTTCATACCGGCCGTGCTCGGACCCAAGAAGCGCTATCACATCGTGGACCATCATCACCTGGCGCGCGCCTTTCACGAAGAAGGCATCAAGGAGGTGCTGATCACAGTGATCAGCGATCTCTCCGCGCTCGACAAGGAGCCCTTCCTGGTCTTCATGGACAACCATGCATGGCTGCACACCTTCGACGCGAAGGGCAGACGCCGGGACTATTCGGATCTGCCCAAATCGGTGAAGGACCTGACCGACGATCCCTATCGCAGCCTCGCGGGCGAGGTGCGGCGGCAGGGCGGCTATGCCAAGAACGCCGTCCCGTTCAGCGAATTCATGTGGGCAGACTATTTTCGTCACCGCATCTCGACCGGCAAGGTCGGCGATGATTTCGACAAGGCGCTGGTCGAGGCGATGAAGTTCGCCCGCGACAAGGAAGCCAACTATCTGCCCGGATGGTGCGGCCCGCAGGACTGACGCCGGCGGGGCGACTACCTGCCCAGCACCAGCGCCCAGTATTTCACGTCACTGCCCGAACCGTCGCGCACATAGGCAAGGCCGTATCTGCCGAAGCGCGGGTCCAGCATGTTGCGGCGGTGGCCGGGCGAATTCATCCAGATGGTGAAGAGCTTGCCCATGTCCATGCGGCCATGCGCGATGTTCTCGGCTGCGGCGCCCTGCACCTCGTTGGCCTTCATGCGGCTGGCGAAATCCCTGCCCATGCCGGTGGTGTGGTTCATCAGCCCGGCGCGCGCCATGTAGGTGGCCTGCTGCAGGGCGGCTTTCTCCAGCCGGGGATCGGCCACCATGCGGCCAAGGCCGTTGCTGGTGCGGATTTGGGCCAGATAGGTGGCGGCGGAGGCGGAAGCGCCCCCACCCTCGCCCGGCACCTTCGCCGTCTGGCAGGCGGCAAGCAGGAGCACGGCGCCGAGCGCCGCCATTTTCGGAGCGGTTTTCATACTATGCGATGTCCCACCTTCTCGTCTTCGATCGCCGCGACGCGGCGCGGAAAGCGCTCTGGCCGGCAATCTCGTCAAGAATATGCCCGTGGCCGCAAACGCGGTGCAATCGGGCCGCGACGGCCCGTTTCCAGCCCGACTTGAAGTTGAGGGCAAAGCTGCTAGCTTCTTGTTGAGACTTGATTTTCGTCCGACGCAGACGCTCGCGAAACCCGATTCCGGTGCGCTGCAAACCTCGGTGCCTGTGGGGGAGCGATGGAAGGCAGCGCTGCTTTGTGGTCGACCGGCAAGCCGCCCGCCCGCGTACGTTCACGCCCGCGACATCGCCTTCATTTCACGACCATCGGACTTGCCCTCACGGCATTGCTGCTCGCCGGCTGCAAGAAGGAGGAGCATGCGGAAGCCCAGCCGCTGCGGGTGCGTGCGCAGACGGTGGCGTTCGAGGATTTCGCCCCGACCTTCTCGCTGACCGGCGTGATCGCGGCGCGCACCGTCGACAATCTCGCCTTCCGCGTCGGCGGACGCGTGGCCGAGCGGCTGGCCGATGTCGGCCAGCATGTGGGCAAGGCGACCGTGCTGGCGCGGCTCGACCCGCAGACGCAGCAATCCGACCTCGTCTCGGCCCGGGCCAATCTCGATGCCGCGCAGGCGCAACTGCGCCAGGCCACCGCCACCTTCAACCGCCAGAAGACACTGCTGGCGCAGGGCTTCACCACGCGCCGCGACTACGACCAGGCGGACCAGGGCCAGCGCACGGCGCAGGCTTCCGTGCAGGCCGCGCAGAGCCAGCTCGCGGTGGCGCAGGAAAACCTCTCCTATACGGAGCTGAAAGCCGGCGCGGACGGCATCATCACCGCCCGCGACGTCGAGACCGGGCAGGTGGTGCAGGCGGCGCAAACCGTCTTCACGCTTGCCGAGGACGGCGACCGCGACGCCGTCTTCAACGTCCAGGAGACGCTGGTGGCCAACGCGCCGGCAGCGCCGGCCGTGACGATCACGCTGCTGTCGGACCCGAAGGTGACCACGCAGGGCACGGTGCGCGAGATCTCGCCGGTGGTCGACCCCGCCACGGCGACGGTGCGCGTCAAGGTGGCCATCCCCAACACCCCGGCCGCGATGCCGCTGGGCGCCGCCGTCGCCGGCACCATCAAGGCCATGCCGCGCAAGGCGGTGGTGCTGCCCTGGCAGGCGCTGACCGCGAGCGACGGCAAGCCGGCCGTCTGGATCGTCGACCCGGACACGCACCGCGTGTCGATGACGCCGGTAGAGGTCTACACCTACGATTCCCACATCGTCGTCATCGACAAGGGGCTGGAGGACGGCCAGGTCGCGGTTACCGCCGGCGGCCAGTTGCTGCATCCGGGACAACAGGTCGAGATCGCGGAGGGCGACCGATGAGACCCTCCGCAAGAGCCACCGCGCTGCTTGCGCTGCTCGCCCTGACCGCCTGTTCGGGCGGGCAGGAAGAGCAGCCGCGGGAGATCGTCCGCCCGGTGCTCTCGACCGTGATAGAGCCGCGAACCCGCCAGGTGCAGGGCTTTGCCGGCACGATCGAGCCGCAGGTCAGCGCCGCCCTCGCCTTCCGCATCCTCGGCCGCATCGTCTCGCGGCCGGTGCAGGTCGGCGACGAGGTGAAGAAGGATCAGACGCTCGCTTCGCTCGATCCCGTATCGCTGGAGCTTGCCGTGCAGGGCGCGCGCGCCGACCTTTCCAGCGCACAGGCACAGATGGCCAATGCCGCGGCGGCGGAGGAACGCCAGCGCACCTTGCTGGCCAGCGGCAACACCCCGCAATCGGCCTATGATTCGGCCAGGCAGGCGCGCGACTCGGCCAAGGCCAATCTGGAGCGTGCTGAGGCCAATCTCGCCAAGTCGGAGGAGGAGCTGGGCTATGCCCGCCTGTTCTCCGATTTCGACGGCATCGTCACCGCCACCGGCGCGGAGGTCGGCCAGACCGTCTCGCCGGGGCAGATGGTCGTCACCGTCGCGCGGGCCGACATCCGCGAAGCCTGGTTCGACGTGCCGGAAGACGTGGCGACCGAACTCAAGATCGGTTCTCCCTTCGAGGTCGTGCTGCAATCGCAGCCCTCCATCCGCGCACAGGGCAAGGTCCGCGAGATCGCCCCGCAAGCCGACCCCACCACGCGCACCCGCCGCGTGAAGCTGACGCTGGCCAATCCGCCGAGCGCCTTCCGGCTCGGCGCGACGATGACGGCGCGGCGCGTGACCGACGTTCCGCCATCGATCGTGCTGCCGCTGACGGCGCTGCTGGAGCGCGACGGCAGGACCGAGGTGTGGGTGGTCGACCCGAAGAGCTCGACCGTATCGCTGCACGAAGTGAAGGTCGCCTCGCGCGGCGCCGACAGCTTCGTCGTGGAAAGCGGCCTGGAAGCCGGGGCGCGGGTGGTCACCGCAGGCGTTCACAGCCTGACCGAGGGGCAGAAGGTGGCGGTGCCGCAAGGAGGGACGCAGTGAACAACGGCTTCAACCTCTCCGACTGGGCGCTGAGCCACCGTTCGCTGGTCTGGTACTTCATGCTGGTCTTCGTGGTGGCCGGCATCTACTCCTACCTGCATCTGGGCCGCGAGGAAGACCCCGACTTCACCATCAAGACGATGATCGTGCAGGCGAACTGGCCGGGCGCCTCGGTGGAAGAGACGATGCTGCAGGTCACCGACCGCATCGAGAAGAAGCTGGAGGAGCTGGACAGTCTCGACTACACCCGCAGCATCACCACCGCCGGCCAGACCATCGTCTTCGTCAATCTCAAGTCCTCGACCAAGGCCCGCGACGTGTCGCCGACATGGGTCGAGGTGCGCGACATGATGAACGACATCCAGCCCACCTTTCCGCAGGGTGTGCAGGGACCGTTCTTCAACGACCGCTTCGGCGACGTGTTCGGCAACATCTATGCCTTCACGGCCGACGGGCTGACGCTGCGCCAGTTGCGCGACTATGTGGAGATGGTGCGCACGCGCGTGCTGAGCGTGCCGGACGCCGGCAAGGTCGATCTCATCGGCGCGCAGGACGAGGCGATCTACCTGGAATTCTCCACCCGCCAGATCGCCGCGCTCGGCCTCAACCAGCAGGCCATCATCGAAAGCCTCCAGGCGCAGAACGCGATCACGCCATCCGGCGTGATCCAGGCCGGCCCGGAGCGCATCAGCGTGCGCGTGACCGGCCAGTTCACCTCCGAGGAAAGCCTCAAGGCCATCAACCTGCGCGTCAACAACCGCTTCTTCCGGCTGACCGACGTAGCAACGGTGGTGCGCGGCTATGTCGATCCGCCCAAATCGCTGTTCCGCGTCAACGGACAGGAGGCGATAGGGCTGGCGATCGGCATGAAGCCGAACGGCAACCTGCTCGATTTCGGCAAGGCGCTGAGCGCCGAGATGGACAAGGTGACGGCCGAGCTGCCGATCGGCGTCGGCATCCATCTGGTGGCCGACCAGCCGGTGATCGTGAAGGAAGCGGTGTCGGGCTTCACGCGCGCGCTGTTCGAGGCCGTCGCCATCGTGCTTCTCGTCAGCTTCGTCAGCCTGGGCCTGCGCGCAGGCCTGGTGGTGGCCTTCTCCATTCCCCTGGTGCTGGCCATCACCTTCGTCGTCATGGCCTATCTCGGCATCTCGCTGCAGCGCATCTCGCTCGGTGCGCTCATCATCGCACTCGGCCTGCTGGTCGACGACGCAATGATCGCCGTGGAGATGATGGTGGCGCGGCTGGAGGTGGGCGACACGCTGCGCAAGGCGGCAACCTACGTCTACACCTCCACCGCCTTTCCGATGCTGACGGGGACGCTGGTGACGGTGGCCGGCTTCATGCCGATCGGCCTCAACAACAGCCAGGCGGGCGAATACACCTTCACGCTGTTCGTCGTCCTGGCGGTGTCGCTGCTCATCTCGTGGATCGTGGCCGTGCTCTTCGCGCCGCTGATCGGCGTCACCATCCTGCCCGCCGCCATGAAGAGCAAGCATGAAACGCAAGGCCGGTTCCGGAAGATGTTCTCGCGCGCGCTGCTGGCGGCGGTGCGGCACCACTGGATCACCATCGCGGCCACCGCGCTCCTGTTTGCCGCATCGGTCGTCGGCCTGCCCTTCATCGAGCAGCAGTTCTTCCCGTCATCGGACCGGCCGGAGCTGATCGTCGACTGGAACCTGCCGCAGAACAGCTCCATCGCCGAGACGAAGCAGCAGATCGAGCGCTTCGAGAAGGTCGCGCTGGAAGGCAATTCCGACATAGAGCGCTGGAGCTCCTATATCGGCCAGGGCGCGGTACGCTTCGTGCTGGCTTTCGACGTGCAGCCGGCCAACCCCTATTTCGGCCAGGTCGTGATCGTGACCAAGGACATCGAGGCGCGCGAAAGGGTGAGGGCGTCGCTGCAGAAGATCCTGCGCGAGCAGTTCGTGGGGACGGATGCCTATGTGAAGACGCTGGAACTCGGGCCGCCGGTGGGCCGGCCGGTGCAGTACCGCGTCAGCGGCCCCGACGTCCAGACGGTGCGGGCATTCGCCATGGAATTCGCCGGCGTGATCGCCCAGAACCCCAACCTCACCGCGTTTACCTATGACTGGAACGAGCCGGGGCGCATGCTGAAGGTGGACGTGCTGCAGGACAAGGCGCGCCAGCTCGGCATCACCTCGCAGGACATCGCCACCGCGCTCAATGGCGTTGTCGGCGGCATAACCGTGACGCAGGTGCGCGACGCCACCTACCTCATCAACGTGGTGGGGCGTTCGCGCGAGGGCGAGCGCGGTTCGATCGACACGCTGCAAAGCCTGCAGATACCGACCGGCAGCGGCGAATCCATACCGCTCGCCGCGGTGGCGAATTTCCGCTACGACCTCGAACAGCCGACCGTCATCCGGCGCGACCGCATCCCCACCATCACCGTCGAGGCGGCCATCGTCGGCCATACCCAGCCGGCGACGATCGTCGACCAGCTCGCTCCGGAGGTGAAGGCCTTTGCCGCCAAACTGCCGCACGGCTACGACGTGGCGGTGGCCGGCACGGTGGAGGAAAGCGGCAAGAGCCAGGCGCCCATCATCGCCGTGGTGCCGGTGATGCTGTTCGTCATGGCGACGATCCTGATGATCCAGTTGCAGAGCTTCCAGCGCCTGTTCCTGGTGGTGGCGGTGGCGCCGCTCGGGCTCATCGGCGTGGTGGCGGCGCTGCTGCCGAGCGGTGCGCCGCTGGGCTTCGTGGCGCTGCTGGGCGTGCTGGCGCTGATCGGCATCCTGATCCGCAACTCGGTCATCCTCATCGTGCAGATCGAGGAGCTGGTGGAGGCCGGCACGGAGCGCTGGACGGCGGTGATCGAGGCGAGCGAGCATCGCATGCGGCCAATCGCGCTGACGGCCGCGGCGGCCAGCCTTGCGCTCATTCCGATCGCCCGCGAGGTGTTCTGGGGACCGATGGCCTATGCGATGATGGGCGGCATCATCGCCGGAACGGCGATCACGCTGCTGTTCCTGCCGGCGCTCTACATCGCCTGGTTCCGCCTCAAGGAGCCGGAAGGCGCGGCCGAAAAGGCCGTCGAGGGGTAAGGAGCAGGCTGGAGCCGTGGTTCGAGGCTCCGTTCCGCTTCGCTCCACTGCGCACCTCACCATGAGGGTGGGGCGTGTCATGGCGTTCGACCTTGAGAGGCACCGCGCCATTTCCTTTGGGGAAGAGGACGCCATCACCCCGCTTGAGATGAAGTTGCGCCGCCCCCTCTTCCTGAGGAAGCGGCGGTAGCCGGCGTCTCGAAGGACGCACCATGAACGCCAGCTCAAGGCCCGCGGCTATTCGACCGGCATCTCCGGGCGGGCCGGTATGCCGACCAATGCCTGCTCGGGCACCGGCATGGCGGGTGCGTCGAGGGCGACGGATGCTGCCGCTGGTGGCAGCGTGGCGGGCATCGAGACCGGCGCGTCATTGGCCGGAACGGCGGAGCGGCTTGCCTGCGGCAGGTAACGCTCGATGAGCTGTTCGACCTCGGCGTTGCGGCTGCGGGCCGTGTCGCCTCCCATCACCACCACCACCAGCTTGCGGCCGTCGGTGTTGACCGAGGTGACGATGTTGAAGCCGGAGGCGCGGATATAGCCGGTCTTGATGCCATCGACGCCCTGAACGCGGCCGAGCAGGTCGTTGTGGCCGCGAATGGTCTTGCCGCGGAAATTGAACGAACGGCTGGAGAAATAGCCGAAATGCTGCGGGAAGCGCTTGCGCAGCGCCAAGCCGAGCAGCGCCATGTCGCGCGCGGTGGTGACCTGCTGGTCGTCGGGCAGGCCGGAGGCGTTGCGGAACACGGTGTTGCGCATGCCGAGCTGGCGCGCCTTGGCCGTCATCATCTGCGCGAAGCGTTCCTCGCTGCCGCCGAGCGCCTCGCCCAGCGCCACGGCGACGTCGTTGGCAGACTTGGTGCACAGCGCATAGACGGCCGAATCCACGTCGATCGACTGGCCGGGGCGGAAGCCGATCTTGGTCGGCGGCCGCGCGGCGGCATAGGCCGAAACCGGGATCTGCGTGGACTTCGACAGCCGGCCCGTCTCCATCGCCTCGAAGGTCAGGTACATCGTCATCATCTTCGTCAGAGATGCCGGGTAGCGCCTGGCCTCGGCGTTGGACTGGTAGAGCACGCGCCCATTGTTGCCGTCGATGACGATGGCCGCATGCTTGGTCGAATCCGATTGCGGGATCTTCACCGTGTTCAGCGTGGTCGTCGTGGAGCAGGCGGCCGCCAGCCCCGCGAGGAAGACGAGCCATGCCAGCCTGACAACGAAGGAAACGCGAAGGAAGGAAACGGTCCGCAACAATATCTACCCGACTGAATTCGAAGCCCGCGCCATGTTTCCATGGCTACAGCGGCGCGAAGCCTACCGCAATCCCGGTTTCCGCTCCCTTAAGGCCCCTCGCCCGAACCTCACCACATCGCATCGGAACCGGGCGCGGCGACGCGCATTAAACATCTGCGGCCGCGGGTTTGTAATTTTTCCAACAACGCCGCAAGATGCGCTTCGACAAAGAGACGGAGTTTCGATGTCCGAGATCGCGACCATTGCCGCTACGATTTTCAAGCGCGCCGGCAAAGGCCGGCGTTTCATTGTCGCCATCGCCGGGGCACCCGGCGCCGGCAAATCCACCCTCTCCGAAAAACTGCTCAGCCTGTTTCCCGAAGGCTCCGCCGCCGTGGTGCCGATGGACGGTTTCCATTTCGACGACGCCGTGCTGCACAAGCGGGGGCTGCGCGCGCGCAAAGGGGCGCCGGAGACATTCGACTATGCCGGCTTCGCCGCGCTGCTCAGGCGCATCCGCTCGGTCGAGCCGGAGGTCGCCGTGCCCGTCTTCGACCGCAGCATGGAGCTGTCACGCGCCGCCGCCTCGGTCATCGACGGCGACGTGAAGTTCGTGCTGGTGGAGGGCAACTACCTGCTGCTCGACGAGCCGCCATGGAACGAGCTGTCGAACTTCTTCGACTTCGCCATCTATCTCGACCTGCCGCGCGACGAGCTGGAGCGCCGGCTGATGCAGCGCTGGCGCGACCACGGCAAGAGCGACCAGGAAGCGCGCGACTGGATCGCCGGCAACGACATGCCCAACATCGAGCGCGTCGTGCAAAAGCGCCGCCCGGCCGACCTCGTGATACGAAGCGTGCTGATGACGGAAGAATGAGGCGGGCGCCTCGGCTCAACCGCGTGCGGGAATCTCCAGCCCGCGCTGGACGGCGGGACGCGCGAGCCCCTGCTCCAGCCAGCGCGCGACGTTCCTGAAACTGCTGAAGCCGACCAGCTCGCCCGCCTCGTAGAAGCCGATCAGGTTGCGCACCCAGCCCAGCAGCGACACATCGGCGATGGTGAAATCGTCGTCCATGATCCACTGCCGGCCTTCGAGGCGCTTGTCCAGAACGCCGATCAGGCGTTTCGATTCATCGCGATAGCGTTCCAGCGGACGCTTGTCGTCGATGTTGCGGCCGGCGAATTTGTGGAAGAAGCCGAGCTGGCCGAACATCGGCCCGACATTGGCCATCTGGAAGAACACCCACTGGATCGTCTCGTAGCGCCGCGCGGCGTCGTCCGGCACGAGCTTGCCGGTCTTGTCGGCGAGATAGACGAGGATCGCGCCCGATTCGAACATGCCCAGCGGCTTGCCGCCCGGCCCGTCGGGATCGAGGATCGCGGGGATCTTGCCGTTGGGGTTGAGGGACAAGAATTCCGGCGTCCAGGATTCATCCTTGCCGATGTTGACGGCATGCGCCTCATAGGGAAGGCCGATTTCCTCCAGCGCGATCGAAACCTTCACGCCGTTGGGCGTGGGATAGGAATAGAGCTGCAGCCGGTCGGGATGGCTGGCCGGCCAGCGGTGGGTGATCGGAAAGGCGGAAAGATCGGTCATGAGACGTTCCCGAAAACTGCTTGCAAGGAAGCCCGGGACTGCTTCCGTGCCGCCGTCCCGGGCGATTTTGTCATGCCGTCGGCGCGCGAAAGATCAGGCCGCGCGGAACGCCAGCACCGCATTGGTGCCGCCGAAGGCGAAACCGTTGCTGATCGCGGCGCGCACCTCACGCTCGCGGGCGACATTGGGCGTGATGTCGAGATCGCAGGCCGGGTCCTTCTCGCGATAGTTGGCCGTCGGCGGCACCACGCCCTCGCGGATGGCCATGACGCAGGCGATCATCTCCAGCGCGCCCGACGCGCCCATGCAGTGGGCATGCATCGACTTGGTGGAGGAGACCGAAAGCCTGTCGGCATGCGCGCCGAACACGCGCCGTATGGCGGCCGTCTCGATCTCGTCATTGGCCTTGGTGCCGGTGCCGTGGGCGTTGATGTAGTCGATGTCCTCGGGCTTCAGCCCGGCGTCGGCCAGACAGGCCTGCATCGCCGCCGCCGGCCCTTCGACGGTGGGCGCGACGATGTCGGTGGCGTCCGCCGACATGCCGGAACCGGCGAGTTCGGCCAGGATCGTGGCGCCACGCGCGGTGGCATGCTCATAGGTTTCCAGCACCGCCATGCCGGCGCCCTCGCCGATGACCAGGCCGTCGCGGTCGGCCGAGAACGGCCGGCAGGTCTCGCGGGCAAGCGCGCGCAGCGCCTCCCAGCCCTTGAGCACGCCATAGGCGAGCGGCGCATCCGTGCCGCCGGCGACCATCACATCGGCCCGGCCAAGCCTGAGCTGGTCGGCGGCGAGCGCGATCGCATGGTTCGAGGAAGCACAGGCGGAGGTGACGCCGAAGACGGGCCCGCGCAGGCCATGCTCCATGCTGACCTGCCCGGCAGGGGCACCGGGCATGATGCGCGGCACGGCAAAGACATTGGCGCGCGAGCGACCCTCGATGAAGAGGCCGCGATAATTGTCCTCGATGGTTTCGGCGCCGAAAATGCCGGTGCCGACCGACGCGCCGATGCGCGCGGCATCGTGCTCGCCTTTCCTGAGGCCGGCCTGCGCCAGCGCCTCGCCCGCCGCCAGGATCGCGATCAGGCTGTAGCGATCCATGGTGACGAGACGCCTCTTGTCGAGCCCATGTTCGGGAAGCTGCTTGATCTCGGCGCCGACGCGCACCTTGAGCTCATGCAGCGGCGCGGTGGTGATCTCCCCGATGCTCGACCGGCCGGCGCGCATGGCCGACCAGATCGCCGGCGCGCTGGTGCCCATCGCGCACAGGCCGCCCAGACCGGTAATGACGATGCGGGAGCGGCCCATCTAGGCTTTGGCGCCGATCAGTTCGCGCACGGCGGCAACCATGTCCCCGACATTCTTGAGATTGCCCCAGGCCTCCACCGTGTTCATCTCGATCTCGATGCCATAGGCCTCCTCGAGATCGAAGATGATCTCGGTCAGTTCCAGCGAGTGAATGCCGAGTGCGTTAAGCTCCGTTTCCGGCGTTATTTCGTCGCCCTCCATCTCGGCGTGGGCCTTGATCTTGTCGATGATTTCCTGCGCAAGCTTATCTGCCATTCGGCCCTTCCCAAGACTTGAACGTTTCCCCATCAAAACGTCGTTTTTCGTTTCGCCCGAAACGGCCGGTCGTGGATTTCACTTCACTCCACGAACAGCAAGCGATGGTGGCAAGAATCTATCCTTTATCTATAGAAAGCGAAATGCCATGAGGCAACCGCGTGTCTCGCAGACATTTCCCCATGAAATGAAAGGATGAAACCTCCATGACGACCGAATCGCATGTCCCCTCCCAGCCGCGCATGCAGCGGGTGGCCGGCGGCGCGCGGCTGTCGGTGCATGGGCGGGACGGGCGCACCCGCCTTTCGGAGCTGTATCAGGAGGGCGCCGCCAAGATCCGCATGCCGCGCGGCCATGCCGACCCGCTGGAGGCGGTGCTGATCAATACCGCCGGCGGCATGACCGGCGGCGACCGCCTTTCCTGGGAAATCGCCGCCGGCGAAGGCACAAGCGTGGTCGCCACCACACAGGCCTGCGAGAAGGTCTACAAGGCGCTGGCGGATCGTGCGGAAACCCGCGTCAAGCTGTCGGCGGCCAGCGGCGCGCGGATCGCCTGGCTGCCGCAGGAAACCATCATGTTCGACCGCGCCGCCTTCTCGCGCCGGCTGGACGTGGAACTGGCGCAGGACGCCGAGGCGCTGATCGTGGAAGCCACGATCTTCGGCCGCCACGCCATGGGAGAAACGGTGGATAGCGGCTCCTTTCGCGATCGCTGGCGCGTCTCGTGCGGCGGACGCCTCGTCCATGCCGAGGATTTTTCGATCGGCCCGCGAATCAGCGAAATGCTCTCCCGCCCGGCGGTGGCCGGCGCGAATGCCGCCATCGCCACCGTGCTGTGCATTTCACCGGCTTGTGAACATCTGGTGGATGAAGCGCGCACCGTCCTTGGCGGGCAAGGCGCCGCCAGCTTCTGGCGCGTGGGCCGGACTGGCAAGCTTCTTGCTCGTCTGTGTGCCGCAGACGGATATTCGTTGCGCAAGCCGCTGACTTCGCTTATCGCATTGCTGAACAGGCAGGCTGGCCTGCCGAAAGTTTGGTCACTCTAGCGCACCGCGCGTCCGTCCTCGCGAAGAGGCGGGCTGCATGAGGCAAGCGCTGGTACTTTTTTGAATTTGAGCTTTTTCACGTGTCCGGACGCGCCGTCCGAACGCGCGATGACGCTGGAATGTAAGGGGGTTTTCCGTGAACCTGACGCCACGAGAGAAAGACAAGCTGCTGATCGCCATGGCGGCGATGGTCGCGCGCCGCCGCCTGGAGCGCGGCGTGAAGCTGAACCATCCCGAGGTGATCGCCCTGGTCTCCGACTTCATCGTCGAGGGCGCGCGCGACGGCCGCCCCGTCGCCGAACTGATGGAGGCGGGCGCCCATATCGTCACCCGCGAGCAGGTGATGGAGGGCGTGCCCGAGATGATCCACGACATCCAGGTGGAAGCGACGTTCCCGGACGGCACCAAGCTGGTGACCGTGCATCAGCCCGTGCGCTGAACCGGGCCGCAAAAGGAGCCGCCGATGCTGGAGCTGCGCCCCAACTGCGAATGCTGCGATAGGGACCTGCCGCCGGCGGCGACGGACGCGATGGTCTGCACGTTCGAGTGCACCTTCTGCGCCGATTGCGCGCGCGATGTGCTCGGCGGCACCTGTCCGAATTGCGGCGGCGAGCTGGTGCGCCGCCCGGCGCGGCCGGCCGCGCTTCTGGAAAAACATCCGGCCTCCACCCGCCGCGTGCTGAAGGCAGGCGGCTGCGGACCGGCCGGCAAGGCTGCATGACGGACCGGGACGGTCCGATAACGGAAAGGAAGAAAAACTCATGTTGAAGCGGTTTGCGGTTTTCGTTGCGGCAATGGGCGCGGGCGTTGCGCCGGCCTTCGCGCATCTCAACCCGGCCGAGCACGGCTCCTTCATGGCCGGCGTCTCGCATCCGCTGTTCGGCGTCGACCACATCCTGGCTATGGTGGCCGTGGGCCTGTGGGCGGCGTTGCTCGGCGGCCGCGCCATCTGGCTCGTGCCTGCGGCGTTCGTCGGCACCATGGCCGCCGGCTTCGTCGCAGCCATATGGGGGGCGCCGCTGCCCTTCGTCGAGCCCGTCATCCTCGCCTCCGTCGTGGTGATCGGCCTCCTGGCCGCGATGGCGCTGAAGGTGCCGACCTGGGCCGGCATGCTGATGGTGGGCTTCTTCGCCTTCTTCCACGGCCACGCTCACGGCGGCGAGCTGGGCGCGGCGGGCGCTGCCTCCTTCGGCTTCGGCTTCGCGCTTTCCACCGCGCTGCTGCATGCCGTGGGCATCGCCATCGGTCTCGGCCTCGGCCGCGCCTTCGGCGGCAGGACCGGCGCGCTCGTGACCCGCGTCGCCGGTGCGCTCACCGCGCTGGGCGGCGCCTGGCTGGTCATGGCCGGCTGAGGGAGAAGCGCGCGATGATACCGGGCGAAGTGATACCCGCCGCCGGCGAGATAGAGCTGAACCAGGGCCAGCCGACGGTCACGATCAAGGTGGCGAATACCGGCGACCGGCCGATCCAGGTCGGCAGCCACTACCACTTCTACGAGACCAATGCCGGCCTGCGGTTCGACCGCGAAAAGGCGCGCGGCATGCGCCTCGACATTCCGGCCGGAACCGCCGTGCGCTTCGAGCCGGGGCAGGAACGCGACGTGACGCTGGTGCCGCTCGGCGGCAAGCGGATCGTCTACGGCTTCCGCCAGCAGATCATGGGCGCGCTCTGAAATGCAGGCCAGCGCCGCCGCCCATGCCATCGCGCCTTCATTTCGAGGGCTTGGCGGCGGCGTAGATGACGACGCTTTTCTGGCCGTCGAACTCGACGGCCAGAACGTCGCGCATCAACACCGAGCGCGAATCGATGGCATGGAAAAGCATGGCGTTGCCCTCCAGATCCTTGCGCAAGTCGGCGACTTCCTTCTCGTGCTTCTTCAGCGCCGCGTCGATGCGCGGAGGCAGGCCGTTCTCGGCAGCGTCGGCCAGGAAGACGATATCGACCTTGTCGAGGCTGGAGGTCTTGCGCACCTCGCTGCTGGCGGCCGGCGCGTTCTCGATCGCCGCGACGATGCGATCGGCATCCGCGTCGGCGCGCTTTTCCTCTTCCTCGACGTCAGAGCCGATGATGGTGTCGATGGCCTTCTGGCTCTCCAGACCTTGCGCTTTCAGCGGCATGTTGGGCGTCGGGGCGGCAAGGAAGGCAAGCACCGCGGCGACATGCAACCATCTCGCATCGCGGGTCATCGGAATCAGCATCACTTGGTCCTTATGAATCGTCGTTTCGAAATCGGTGGGGCGAGTGCCTACCGAACCAAACGGATGCGGTCGGGGTCAAGTTCCCCGGTTGCGGCGCTTGCGCCCAACCCCTTCTTCAAAGCGGGCGCTGCGGCGGCGCGATCCCGAAGCGGTCGCGCCGCGCGGCAAGCCCATCCAGAAATAACGAACAAAGGAGCCTGAAGACCATGCCAGCGAGACTCTCGCGCGCCGCCTATGCCCAGATGTTCGGCCCCACGGTCGGCGACCGGGTGCGGCTCGCCGACACCGAGCTGTTCATCGAAGTCGAGAAGGATTTCACCGTCTATGGCGAGGAGGTGAAGTTCGGCGGCGGCAAGGTCATCCGCGACGGCATGGGCCAGAGCCAGTTGTCGCGCGCCGAGGGCGCGATGGACACCGTCTTCACCAATGCGCTGATCGTCGACGTGACCGGCATCTACAAGGCCGATGTGGGCCTCAGGGACGGCCGCATCGCGGCGATCGGCAAGGCCGGCAACCCCGACACGCAGCCGGGCGTCACCATCATCATCGGCCCCGGCACCGAGATCATCGCCGCCGAAGGCAAGATCCTCACCGCCGGCGGCATCGACACGCATATCCACTTCATCTCGCCGCAGCAGGTGGACGAGGCGCTGACGGCCGGCATCACCTGCATGGTGGGCGGCGGCACCGGCCCCGCGCACGGCTCGCTCGCCACCACCAGCACGCCAGGCCCCTGGCACCTTGCCCGCATCATGCAGGCCTTCGACGGGCTGCCGATGAATATCGGCGTGTTCGGCAAGGGCAACGCCTCGCTGCCCGGCGCGCTGGAGGAGATGGTGCTGGCCGGCGCCTGCGGCCTGAAGATCCATGAGGACTGGGGCGCCACGCCCGCCGCGATCGACACCTGCCTGACGGTCGCCGACCAATATGACGTGCAGGTGGCGCTTCACTCCGACACGCTGAACGAAAGCGGCTTCGTGGAGGATACCGTCGCCGCCTTCAAGGGCCGCACCATCCATTCCTTCCACACCGAAGGCGCGGGCGGCGGCCATGCGCCGGACATCATCAAGGTCTGCCAGTATCAGAACGTCATTCCGGCCTCGACCAACCCGACGCGGCCCTACACGGTCAACACGATCGCCGAACATCTCGACATGCTGATGGTCTGCCATCACTTGTCGCCGTCGATCCCCGAGGACATCGCCTTCGCCGAAAGCCGCATCCGCAAGGAGACCATCGCGGCCGAGGACATTCTGCACGACATCGGCGCCTTCTCGGTGATCTCGTCCGACAGCCAGGCCATGGGCCGCGTGGGCGAGATGATCATCCGCGCCTGGCAGACCGCCGACAAGATGAAGCGCCAACGCGGCGCGCTTTCGCAGGAAAAGGGCGACAACGACAATTTCCGCGTGCGCCGCTACATCGCCAAATACACGATCAACCCGGCCATCGCGCACGGCATGGCCAGGGAGATCGGCTCGGTCGAAGTCGGCAAGCGCGCCGACCTGGTGCTGTGGAACCCGGCCTTCTTCGGCGTGAAGCCAGACATGGTGCTTCTGGGCGGCTGGATCGCTACCGCGCCGATGGGCGACCCCAACGGCTCGATCCCGACCCCGCAGCCCATGCACTTCCGGCCGATGTTCGGCGCCTTCGGCAGGGCGCGCACCAACAGCTCGATTACCTTCGTTTCCAAGGCGGCCCATGAATCGGGCCTGCGCGAGCGTATCGGCGTCGAAAAGCAGATGGTGCCGGTGGAAAACACGCGCGGCGGCATCGGCAAGCGCTCCATGCTGCTGAACGATGCCACGCCGCACATGGAGGTCGACCCCGAGACCTATGAGGTGCGCGCCGACGGCGAGCTCCTGACCTGCGAGCCGGCGACCGTGCTGCCCATGGCGCAGCGCTATTTCCTGTTCTGAGAACGGACGACAGGCCGGGCGACGACCGCAAACCCGTCGCCTGGCATATGCCCGGCAGGACTGTGGACCGCGACCTGATGCCACGGAACGAATGCTGGACAGCCCATAGGCAATTGTTATTTTCGCGCTGCACAAAACCTATCGGCAGACCCCCTTGCTCCTCCCAACAAGGTGCGGGCTTGCTTCATCATTTCGAGGAGTTCGACAATGCTCGGGAAAAAAGTTCCCTCCGTCACCTTCCGCACGCGCGTTCGCGACGAGTCCATTGGCGGCCCGAACCCGTTCCGGTGGGAAGACAAGACCTCGGCCGACTATTTCGGCGGCAAGCGCGTCGTGCTGTTCTCGCTGCCGGGCGCCTTCACGCCGACCTGCTCGACCTACCAGCTCCCCGACTTCGAGAAGCTGCATGGCGAGTTCAAGGAACTGGGCATCGACGAGATCTACTGCATCTCCGTCAACGACGCCTTCGTGATGAACGCCTGGGGCAAGTCGCAGAACCTCGAGAACGTCAAGCTGATCCCGGACGGCTCGGGCGAGTTCACCCGCAAGATGGGCATGCTGGTCGCCAAGGACAATCTCGGCTTCGGCATGCGCTCGTGGCGCTATGCCGCCGTCATCAATGACGGCGTCGTCGAGAAGTGGTTCGAGGAAGAAGGCTACTCCGACAATTGCGAGAGCGACCCCTACGGCGTCTCCTCGCCGCAGAACATCCTCGAAACTCTCAAGAAGGGCGACGTCGCCGAAGCTGCCTGACCACCGGCGCAAGGCCTCCCACCAGACCCCGGCAGCGCCCCGCGCGCCGGGGTTTTTCTTTGCGTTGAAGCAAAGCCTCCCTTAGCATTGGTCAAAAGCCATTTGATGACGTAGCCGCATAATTCCATGGATCAGCCCCCTCACAGCGCCGCCGAAGTGTTTCCGCATATCCGCATCGTCATGGGCATGGTGGTGGGCCTGGGCCTCACGCGCCTGCTTTCGGGCGTGGCCCGCATCGTGCAGCATCCGCGCGGCTACGCGCTCTATCCGGTCCACCTCGCCTGGGTCGGCATGGTGTTCCTGATGCTGGTGCATTTCTGGTGGTGGGAATTCGGCCTGTTCCACCTCGACAGCTGGACCTTCGGAAAATACCTCTTCCTGATCTTCTATTCGACGGTGCTGTTCCTCATGTGCGCGCTGCTGTTTCCCGACAGCATGCTGGACTACAAGAGCTATGAGGATTTCTTCATCTCGCGCCGGGCATGGTTCTTCGGCCTGCTGGCCGCGACCTTCGTGCTCGACATCGTCGACACGCTGCTGAAGGGACCGGACCATTTCGCGCATTTCGGCCATGAATATTTCATCCGCACGCCGGTGTTCCTCGTGCTGTGCTTCGTGGCGATCTTCACCACCAACAGGACATTCCACATGCTGTTCGTGGCGGCGGCGCTGATCTACCAGATTTCATGGATACTGCGCCTGTTCGACACCATTGCGTGAACGGCGGCCACCGGCCACAAATCCTGTTCAGGTCGGCCGCCGGCGGGTGTAGAAACGCCGGCATGGCCGCCTTTTCGAATCGCGGCCCGAACTCTGGAGCTTTCTATGTTTCGTGCCGTTTCCATCAGCCGGGCGGATGACGCCGGCACTGCCCCGAAGCCATTCGACAGCGCCATGCTGGCGCATGACGAGCGCCACCTGCGGCGCAAGGTTCTGGAGCTGGCAGGCGGCACGCGCGTGCTGGTCGATTTTCCGCAGGCCGTGGTGCTGGAAGACCGCGACCTGCTGGTGCTGGAAGACGGCCGCACGGTGGAAATCCAGTCGGCCCGCGAGGAGCTTCTCGACGTGCGCGGACGCGATCCCGTGCATCTGGTCGAACTCGCCTGGCATATCGGCAACCGCCACCTGCCGGCGGCGATCGAGGCCGGCCGCATCCTCATCCTGCGCGATCACGTCATCCGGGCAATGCTGGAAGGGCTCGGCGCGACCGTGACCGACACGGTGGAGCGCTTCCAGCCGACGCGCGGCGCCTATTCCGGCGACGGGCATGTGCATTCGCACGACCACGCGCATCACCACCACGATGACGACCATGATCATCACCACCACGGCGCCCATCATCACGACCATCATCACCATGACTGAGCCGGACCAAGGGCGGGCGCTGCTCAGGCTGCTCGCCTGGCTGTCGCCGGTTTTCCCGGTGGGCGGCTTCTCCTACAGCAACGGGCTGGAGCGGGCCGTGCATGACGGGCTGGTCCGCGATCGGAAGGAGCTTTGCGACTGGCTGACCCAGCTCGTCGCCATCGGCTCCGGCTGGAACGATGCCGTTCTGCTGGCCGAGACCTGGCGACGCGCGCGGGCCGGAGACAGCTTCGACGACCTCGCCGAACTAGGCGAGGCGCTGGCCGGCTCGCATGAACGGCACATGGAAACCATGCTGCAGGGCCGCGCCTTCCGCGACGCCGCGAAAGCCTGGCCGCACCCGCTGCTCGAAAAGTTGCCCGACGACTGCCCCTACCCCGTCGCCGTCGGCGCGGTGGCCGGCGCGCATGGCATAGCCCTTGAAGACGCCCTCGGCGCCTGGCTGCACGCCTTCGTCTCCAACCTCGTGCAGGCGGCGATCCGGCTCGGCGTCACCGGCCAGCGCGGCGGCGTCGAGACGCTGGCCGCGCTGGAAGCGACGATCCTGGAGACCGCCCACCGCGGCGCGCGATCCGCTCTGGACGACCTCGGGTCGGCCACCATCATGGCCGATATCATGGCCATGCGACACGAAACCCAGAATTCGAGGCTTTTCCGCACATGACTTCGCAAAACGGACCGCTGCGCATCGGCATCGGGGGCCCTGTGGGCTCCGGCAAGACCACGCTGACCGAAAAGCTCTGCAAGGCGCTCAGCGACCGCTTCTCGGTCGCGGTGGTGACCAACGACATCTACACCAGAGAAGACGCGATGGCGCTGGTGCGCCTGCAGGCGCTGCCGGAAGACCGCATCCTCGGCGTGGAAACCGGCGGCTGCCCCCACACGGCGATCCGCGAGGACGCGTCCATCAATCTCGCGGCGATCGCGGAGATGAACCGGCGCTTTCCCGATCTCGACATCGTCTTCATCGAATCCGGCGGCGACAACCTCGCCGCCACCTTCTCGCCCGACCTTGCCGACCTGACGCTCTATGTCATCTCGGTCTGCCAGGGCGGCGACATTCCGCGCAAGGGCGGCCCGGCCATCACGCGCTCGGACTTCCTCATCATCAACAAGAGCGACCTTGCGCCCTACGTGAATGTCGATCTGGTTGAGATGGAGCGCGACGCCGCCACCGCGCGCGGAAAGCGCCCCTTCGGCTTCACCGACCTCTCGCGCGGCGTCGGGCTCGACAAGGTGATCGACTTCATCATCGAAACGGGCGGCCTTTCGGTGGACCAGCAGCAGCGCAGCGCTTGAGGCAGGGCGCAAATCCGGTTGCCGCGAGGTGATCGGCAGGGCATCCTCTCCCCACGGAACATAAGATCCATGGGGAGGAACCATGAGCATCACGCAACTGTCGGCCAAGGGCCGCAGCAACCTGCCCTATTATGAGGAGCGGGTGGATCTTGCCTGCGCCTTCCGCTGGACGGCGCGGCTGAACATGCACGAGGCGGTGGCCAACCACTTCTCGCTGGCCGTCAACGACGACGGCACGCAGTTCCTGATGAACCCGAACCAGATGCATTTCTCACGCATCAAGGCGAGCGACCTGCTTTTGATCGACGCCAACGATCCAGAGACGATGAACCGGCCTGACGCGCCGGACCCGACCGCCTGGGGCCTGCACGGCGCCATCCACCGCAACTGCCCGCATGCGCGCTGCGCGCTGCATGTGCACTCTATCCACGCCACCGTGCTGGCATCGCTGGCGGATTCGCGCCTGCCGCCGATCGACCAGAACTCGGCCATGTTCTTCAACCGTCATGTGGTGGATGAGCATTATGGCGGCCTTGCCTTCGAGGAAGAGGGCGAGCGCTGCTCGAAGCTGCTTGCCGACCCGAAGGTCAAGGTGATGGTGATGGGCAACCACGGCGTGATGGTCGTCGGCAAGAATGTCGCCGACGCCTTCAACCAGCTCTATTATTTCGAGCGGGCCGCCGAAACCTACATCAAGGCGCTGTGGACCGGCCGGCCGCTGCGCGTGCTTTCCGACGAGGTCGCCGAAAAGGCGGCGAGCGAGATGGACGATTATCCCGGCCAGGCCAGGAGCCATCTGGCCGAGTTGAAGGCGATCCTTGACGAGCAGGAGCCCGGCTACCGGAACTGACGCGCCAGCCTGACGGGACGGTCGCGGGACACCTCGCGCGCCGGCGGAGCCGCGAGGTCAGTCCAGCCGGAGATGGCCGCGCAGTTCTTCGAGGCTGGAAACCAGGATTGCGCCTTCGGGCACGATGTCCACCGGCTGCTGCGGCCAGAACAGCGTGTTCATGCCCGCGGCAACGCCGGCGGTCGCGCCGGCATGGCTGTCCTCGATGACGAAGGTTTCGGCCGGATCGACGCCGGTGAGCCAGGCCGCGCGCAGGAACGGCTCGGGATCGGGCTTGCCCAGGCGCACATCGTTGCGGGTGACGCTCTTCATGCCCGGACGGTCGATGCCGATGACGCGCAGATTGGCCTCCACGATCAACCTGTCGGAGTTCGACACCACCGCCTGCGGCGTCCCTTGCGCCCACAGGTCGCGATAGACCTCCACCGCACCCTGGCGCGGCTTCAGCGAGGCGACATGCTCCATGTAGTAGACATATTTGCGCAGGATCCAGTCGTCGAAGGGCAGCTTCAGGCCGAGCTCGTCGCGCATCATCTCGTAGACCGGGATCGCGGCGACGCCGACGACACGGTCGTGCAGGTCGGCCGGCGGCGCGATGCCGAGGCTGAGCAGCACCGTCCTCAGCGCTTTCTCGTGCAGCGGCTCGCTGTCGATCAGCGTTCCGTCCATGTCCCAGTATACGGCTTTCGGTGTCATGCCTGGCTCCCTACGGCATGGTCATAACGGGTTTGCGACAGGTGATAAACCTGCCATCCGGGCGCCGCGGGAAAATCACCCTTCGCCGCGCGGCATGAAAGCTTCGATCCACTCGCGCGGGAAGCGGCGCGGGCGGCCGTTCTCGCCGATGATGGCCGCCTCCACCCTGGCTTCAACCAGCACTTCTGCGTCGCGCTTCAACTGCTGCGCCATGCGGATGCGTGCGCCGGAAATGTCCTGCGTGCGCGTATCCACGGTCAGGATGTCGTCGATACGCGCGGGGCTGCGGAAATCGATCTCCATGCGCCGGACGATCCAGACCAGTCTTTCGCCATGCTTGCCATCGGCAAGCTCGGTGTGGTGAACGCCGGCCAGCCGCAGGAAATCGGAGCGCCCGCGCTCCAGGAACTCGAGATAGCGGGCATGGTAGACGACGCCGGAAAAATCGGTGTCGGCATAATAGACACGCGCCATCAGGCGATGCCCGTGTGGCGTCAGCTCGCCCGAAATGCCGGCCATCAGCCTTTCGCGTTCACCATGATCGTCCATCGCACTTTCCTTTTCGGCCCGGAACTGACAGGTATCGCGCAGGCGCCGACGCGTCGAGAGGGGTTATCTGACCGGATGGCATCATCGATGTCGATGTTCAAGGCGGCACTTTTGGCGGTGGTCCTGCTCACCACCGCTCTGCCGGGCGCCGAAGCGGCCGGCTTCACCATGAAACGCGGCATCAACCTCGACATGTGGACGACCTGGCCCGACGAAAGCCGCTGGGGCGACGAAGCCGCCATCCTGCCCTATCCCGAATGGCGCAGGACCGAGGGCGCGGCCGAGCTGGAGCAGTTGAAGCGGGATGGCTTCGACTTCGTGCGCATGCCGATCGATCCGGCGCCTTTCCTTTCCGACAGGACGGTGGCCCTGCGGGAAAGACTGTTCGCCTCGGTGCTGGAGTCGGTGCGCATGGCCAATGCCGCCGGGCTGAAGGCCGTGGTCGATCTTCACCTCATACCGGCAGGCGGCAATCGCGCCATCGGCATGGCCGAGGTGATGGGCAGCGACAGGCTGTTCGACGCCTATGTCGAGCTGGTGCGGCAGATGGCGCGCCGGCTGGCGCGGGAAGACCCCGCGCTGGTGGCGTTCGAGCCCATGAACGAGCCGGTGGTCGACTGCGCGGACGACAAGACCAATCTGTGGCCCGAAAGGCTGCGCCGGCTTCATGCCGCCGCCCGCGCCTCCGCCACAAGGCTGACGCTGGTGCTGAGCGGCGCCTGCTATGCGAGCGCGGAAACGCTGGCAAGGATCGATCCTTCCGAGATCCCCGATGACAATGTCATCTGGACCTTCCATTCCTATGATCCATTCCTGCTCACCCATCAGGGCGCGACCTGGGCCGGCGATTTCATCGCCTATGTCACGGGCCTGCCCTTTCCGCCCTACGCGGTGGCGCGCGCCGAGCTGGACGCGGCGCTGGAGCGGATACGCGATAAGATCGGCGCCGAGGCGCCGTGGGCGCGGCGTGCGGGCATGATCGCCTATCTGAACGAGCAGATCGCCACCATGGACACGCCGGAAAAGCTGGACGCGCTGATGGAAGCGCCCTTCGGCGCCGCCGGCAAATGGGCGAAAGCGCATGGCATCAAGCCGCAGAACATCTTTCTCGGCGAGTTCGGCATGATCCGCCAGGAATACGGCAATCCCTTCGTGATGCCGGCCAGGGACCGCGCCGCCTATGCGCGCGACATGATCGGCCGGGCCGAGCGGCACGGCTTTTCCTGGGCGATCTGGAGCTATGGCGGCGCGTTCGGCGTGGTGAAGGAGTTCGACGACAGGAGCGCCGAGCCGGATGTGCTCGAAATGATCGGGACGCTCAAATAGAGTCAACCCTGCCAGACGAAATGTTCCACGGTCGGCGGCATCCACTGCAGCTTGCAGCGAAGGAAAGCCGGATAGAGCGAAATGCGCGTCAGGGTCGCTTCATCAACGGGCCACCAGGCAAACTCCAGCTCTGTTCCATCCTCGTCCATGCGCTTGATCGCCGTCTGCCTCGCGCGCGGAAAATCGGGAGGAAGGCGCATCTCGTAGTAGAAGGCCATCTCCTGGCAGGGAATTCCTTCGTCAAAGAAATTCTCGACTATGAAGACGGGCCTGACAATCTCCACGCCCGCTCCCAACTCTTCGGCCATTTCCCTTGCCAAGCCGGTCTTCGTATCCTCGCTCAACTCCAACCGACCGCCGGGCAGAACCCAATAACCGCCGTTCGCTTGTACGTGCTGAAGCAACACATGGTTGTCGCTAATGGCAATGCCGGCGACGCGGAAATTGAACCTGCCCCATTCGGCGTCGAATGCGATCATGCGCCGAGCAGGCATCACTCTTCCTGAAACAGGTTGATCTGCTGCTGCGCCACTTCCTTGGGCGCTTCGAGCCCCAGATGCTTCCAGGCGTTCGCCGTCAGCACGCGGCCGCGCGGGGTGCGCTGGATGAAACCCTGCTGGATGAGATAGGGCTCGATGATGTCCTCGATGGCATCGCGCGGCTCGGACAGGCCGGCCGCGATGGTCTCGATACCGACCGGGCCGCCGCCGAAATTCATCGCGATCATCGACAGGTAGCGTCGGTCGAGCTGATCGAGCCCGAGCGCGTCGACCTCCAGCCGCGACAGCGCCTCGTCGGCGATCCTGCGGTTGACGATTTCGGCACCGGCGACGCTGGCGAAATCGCGCACGCGGCGCAGCAGGCGGCCGGCGATGCGCGGCGTGCCGCGCGAGCGGCGCGCGATCTCGACCGCGCCGTCGTCACCCATCGGCATGCCGAGGATGCGCGCGCCGCGCCGGACGATCAGCTCCAGCTCCTCGACGGTGTAGAAGTTGAGCCGCACGGGGATGCCGAAACGGTCGCGCAGCGGGTTGGTGAGCAGGCCCAGGCGCGTGGTGGCGGCGACCAGCGTGAACTTGGCAAGGTCGATCTTGACCGAGCGGGCCGCCGGCCCCTCGCCGATGATGAGATCGAGCTGGTAGTCCTCCATCGCCGGATAGAGGATTTCCTCCACGGCCGGGCTGAGGCGATGGATCTCGTCGATGAAGAGCACGTCGCGCTCCTCGAGATTGGTGAGCAGCGCCGCAAGGTCGCCGGCCTTGGCGATGACCGGGCCGGAGGTGGAGCGGAAATTGACGCCGAGCTCGCGCGCCATGATCTGTGCCAGCGTGGTCTTGCCGAGACCGGGCGGGCCGACGAACAGCACATGGTCCAGCGCCTCGCCACGTCCCTTGGCCGCCTCGATGAAGATTTTCAGGTTGGCGCGCGCAGCCGCCTGGCCGACGAATTCGTCCAGGCTTTGCGGGCGCAGCGTGGAATCGACATCCTCGCCGCGCTTGTCGGCCGAGATGAGACGGGCTTCGGTGTTCATGCGCCCCTCCTCGCATGGCGGCGGCGCGCGGGCAAGCCGGGCCTCACCGCGCCAGCTCCTTCAGCCCGAGGCGGATGAGCTTCGAGGAATCCGCTGCCTCGCCCGCCGCCTTCAGCGCAACGGAAACGGCATTGGCGGCGATGTCGCGCGAATAGCCGAGATTGACCAGCGCCGAGACGGCATCCGCGACCGGAGCGGGCGCGACGCCCTCGCCCAATTCCTGCTTGAGGCCGATGCCGCCGGAGGCTTCCCCGGCAAAGGCCGGCGCCTTGCTCTTCAGCTCGGTGACGATGCGCTCGGCCACCTTCTTGCCGACGCCCGGCGCGCGGCTGACCATGGCGATGTCGCGCAGCGCGATCGCATTGGCGAGATCGCTCGGAGCCAGCGTGGAGAGCACCGCCAGCGCCACCTTGGCGCCCACACCCTGCACATTGGTCTGCAGCAGGCGGAACCACTCTCGCTCCAGCGCGGTCTGGAAGCCGTAGAGCCGGATCATGTCCTCGCGCACATAGGTTTCGATGAACAGCACCGCCGCCTCGCCCGTCCCCGGCAGGGCGGCCAGCGTTCGCGCCGAGCAAAAGGCGACATAGCCGACGCCGTGCACGTCGATGACGCAATGGTCCTCGGCGATCTCGTCCACCGTGCCCTTGAGCTTGCCGATCATGAGAAGGTCCCCGTCATGGATGGGTATCGGGCGAAATGATGCGCAGCATCGGAAAGTAAGCCCGATAGCGGTTCTGATCGCGCGTCAGCAGTGTGTATCCGCGTATGGCCGCATGGGCGCCGATGTATAAATCGGGAAGCGGCGCGTTTTTGGGACCGCCGCCGCGGCGATAGGCGATGAAGGCGTGGCCGGCCGCGAAGGCTGCTTCCCAGGGCAAATCCTCCCGCAGGAAGCGCGAAGGAGACAGGGCCGATTCCAGACCCGATTCCACCGGAAAGCCGGCGGCCATCTCGGCATAGACGATCTGGTTGATGACGATCGGCCCCTCGGCCCGAGCATGCTCCATGTGCCGGGTAGACCAGTCTTCCCAGGGACTGCCCGTGTCAAAAACATCGATCAGCACATTGGTGTCGACGAGCGTCGGCATCAATCCCTCAGGAGCTTGAAGAATTCGTCCCCGGTCATGCCGCCGAGGTCCATCGACCCCTTGTGGCGGCGGATGTGTTCCATGAAATCGGCAACCTCGCGGTCGCGGCCGGGCGGCGATGCCGGGCGCAATATGGCAACGTCATCCTGCAGGCTGAATTCCACCTCGCTGCCCGGGCCGATGCCCAGCTTGCGGCGGACGTTCTTCGGAATGGTGACCTGGCCTTTTTCGGTGACGCGCATGGTAATACCTCTGCGGTATTACTTACTCGCCCATCCAGAACAAGTCAAGAACATCGACAGGGATCAGCCGGCCAGCGCGGCCAGCCGCGAGGTCACGCTCTGGCGATGATGGGCGTGGCAGATGGCGATCGCCAGCGCATCGGCCGAATCGGCGCCGTCGAAGATCGCCTTCGGCATCAGCACCTTCACCATCATCTGGATCTGCTTCTTGTCGCCGTGGCCGACGCCGATCACCGCCTTCTTGACGGCGTTGGGCGCATATTCGGCGACCGGCAGGCCGGCGCGTGCGGGCACCAGCATGGCGATGCCGCGCGCCTGGCCGAGCTTGATGGTGGCGGTGGCGTCCTTGTTGGCGAAGGTGATTTCCACCGCCGCCTCATGCGGCATCTGCGTGTGCAGCACATCGGCAAGCCCGTCGTGGAGCTGGCAAAGCCGGCTCGCCAGCGACGCCTTGTCGTCGGAGCGCACCGTGCCGGCGGCGACGAAACGCAGCGAATTGCCGAGCGTCTCGATGATGCCCCAGCCGGTGCGCCGAAGCCCCGGGTCTATACCGATGATGCGAATCGCTTGGTTCATCCGGCGACTGTACCTCCGCCGGAAGCATGTGTCAGGAAATTGTGAACAAACCGGAAACGAACGACCGCGGGCGGTTCGCGATCACCCCCGCGCGAAAGCGGTGTTGAGCAGCATGATCTGGTCGGAAACCGGATTGCTGCGACGGGCGGAGCCGGCACGCCCGGCGTGCTCGCCATAGATCTCGTCGTCCATGCGGCGCACCAGCGCCTGCAGCCGGAGCGACCGGTTGACGAGGTCGAGGAAGGCTTCCGGAAGCTCGCTCCAGCCGGCGGCATCCTCGCGCGCGGAGGCGGTATCGAGGCGCACCTTGGACTTTTCGGCGGCGACCTGATCGCGCGTCATCTCGCCGGAATTGGCGGCGCGCTGCAGCAGCAGCCAGGAGGCAACCTGCATCAGCCGCGTGGTCAGCCGCATCGACTCGGCGGCGTAGAGCGTGGCGGCCAGCCGCGACAGCCTCTTGGCGTCGGCGCGGCCTTGCCCGTCGAGATATTCGGCGGTCTCCTCGACCAGCCCCATGCCTTCATCGTAAAGCGGCTTGAAGGAATGCGAGAACACACGACGCTCCGCCAAACGGATCGTGTTGCCGCTTTCCATCGAAGGCTCGTTCATCATCACGCCTCTGCCCAACGTCAAGCCTTCCTGGTGCCACATCCGTGCACTCCCAGTCGCCTGCCCCAAGTCTGATAGGTGTGGAAAATGCGCGCGAGGCGGCCTGAAGGCAAGCGCATGTTTAACAGAAGGTTAATGCGCCAGGCCAGTCACATGCGCGTCACACCGGCATAAAAAAAGAGCCGCTGGAAAGCGGCTCTCAAGAGTTAACAGGGAGGCGTCAAACGAAGTGGCTCCAGCCACTCGGTAAGAATCCAGATCACTGGACGGTCATAGTAAACAACCTTAAGCTTAACGGACGGTTAACAGGCGCAATCAACGCGCGCGACCGTCTCGAAAAAGGACACCCTCCCCGCGCCGCTCAGGCGGTGCGAATCGCCGGCAGCGCGATCCATGCGAACAGCAGCATGGCCACGAAGAATCCGAGCGAAAACATGCCCACCAGCGGCTCGAGCGCGGCGTTGCCCGCCAGCAGGAAGGCCAGCGCCGTCACCAGGCCGATGCCACTGATGGCCGTGAGCCAGAAGTGCACCGGCGCAAGACGCGAAGCACGCGCAGCCGGAAACAGATGATAGAAGAAGGCAAACACCGCCGACATCAGCCAACCCGCCACCATGATATGAGCATGCGCCGGCATCTGGACATGATCTCCGCTCATGCCCATGAACAATCCGAGCGCAAGACCACAAATTCCGTAGATTATTGCAAGTACAAAAAAGTTCTTTGCGACACCCTGCATTTCCGTTCCTCCAGTATAGACAATGCGTTCTCTTGCGGACGCATTTGTCGTTCCCCTCATTGCAGGACATTGCGCTATCATACAAAATGAAAGCCGCACAGGGGCATTTCAGCATTCTCTCACTAAAAAGGGCCGCCGTTTCCGGCGGCTCCCAGGGGCGGATTCCCGGCGGCAGGCAGGTCAGGTGTCCCGGGCCATCTGGCGCAGCACGAATTTCTGGATCTTGCCGGTCGAGGTCTTCGGGATCTCGGCGAAAATGATCGCCTTGGGCACCTTGAAGTGGGCGAGCAGCGCGCGGCAATGCTCCAGGATTTCCTCCTCGGTCGCGCTGCGGCCGGGCTTGAGCTCGACATAGGCTACCGGCGTCTCGCCCCACTTCTCGTCGGGGCGGGCGACGACGCCGCAGGAGGACACCGCCGGATGCCTGTAGAGCGCATCTTCCACCTCGATCGAAGAGATGTTCTCGCCGCCCGAAATGATGATGTCCTTGGAGCGATCCTTGAGCTGGATGTAGCCGTCCGGATGCATGACGCCGAGGTCGCCCGAATGGAACCAGCCGCCGGCGAAGGCCTCGTCGGTGGCCGGCCTGTTCTTCAGATAGCCCTTCATGACGATGTTGCCGCGGAACATCACCTCGCCGATGGTGGCGCCATCGGCCGGCGTGTGCCGCATGGTCTCGTGGTCCATCACGGTCAGCCCCTCGAGTGCGGCATAGCGCACGCCCTGGCGCGCCTTTTTCGCGGCGCGCCCGTCGGCCGGCAGCGCGTTCCACCCGTCATGCCATTCATTGACCACGGCCGGGCCGTAGGTTTCGGTGAGGCCATAGAGATGCGTGACCGCGAAGCCGGCTTCCGCCATGCCGGCCAGCACCGCCTCCGGCGGCGGGGCGGCGGCCGTGTTGAAGGTGACGGTCTGCGCGAACTCGCGTTTCTCGTCGTCCCGGGCATTGATGAGCAGCGACATGACGATGGGCGCCCCGCACAGATGCGTGACGCCATGATCGGCGATGGCATCATACATCGCCCTGGAGCGCACCCAGCGCAGGCACACATGCGTGCCGGCCTGGATGGCGAGCGTCCACGGAAAGCACCAGCCGTTGCAGTGGAACATCGGCAGTGTCCACAGATAGACGGGATGCTTGGCCATGCCGGCATGGATGGTGTTGGCATAGCACATCAGCGCCGCGCCGCGATGATGGTAGACGACGCCCTTGGGATTGCCGGTGGTGCCGGACGTGTAGTTCAGCGCGATGGCGTCCCACTCGTCGTCCGGCATAGACCAGGCAAAATCCGGATCGCCGGACGACACGAATTCCTCGTAGTCGCGCGAGCCGATGCGCTCGCCCTTGGGATAGGGCGCGTCGTCGGGATATTCGGGATCATCGAAATCGATGACCAGCGGCTTGTGCCTGGCAAGCGCCAGCGCCTCCTTCATGACACCGGAGAACTCGCGGTCGACGATGACCACCTTGCTTTCGGCATGGTCGATCTGGAAGGCGATGACGGCCGCGTCGAGCCGCGTGTTGAGCGAATGCAGCACCGCCTTGACCATCGGCACACCGAAATGCGCCTCCAGCATCGGCGGCGTGTTGGAGAGCATCACCGTCACCGTGTCGCCCTTGCCGATGCCTTGCGCGGCGAGCGCCGAGGCAAGCCGGCGCGCGCGGCGCCAGAACTCGCGATAGGTGATGCGCCGGTCGCCGTGGATGATGGCGACGTGCTCGGGGTAGGTCGCGGCGGCGCGTTCCAGATAGGTCAGCGGCGTGAGAGGCTGATGGTTGGCAGGGTTGCGGTCTAGTCCGCTGTCATAGATGCTGGCCACGATAACTCCGGGAAAGCAGCGTTTTCCGGCACATTAACGACAGCTTCGGTTCCCGTCACCAGGATTGAGTGGCCTTGCGGCATTGCCGCAAGGCCACGAATGCTCGCAGGTCTTCGACAAACCGCGCGTCCGGACCCGGCATCAATGCACCGGAGAACGGGCCGGCGCCACGGCGGGCGTCTTGCCGGCCAGCGGTCTCGGCGCCATCGGCATCGGCCGCGCCGGTTCGCCGGACGTCGACTTGCGAGCGCCCCAGCCGATCTTCGGCAGCCATTCGAGATAATAGGCCAGCGCGAACTGCAGCGCGATGCCGGTCGAGATCAGCACCGTGTCGTAGAGCAGGCCGCCAGGGCTCACCGTCTTCATCACCTGGGCGGCCATCGCCAGCAGGGTGCCGGCGACGAACACCGGCAGCGAATGCTTGCCGAGCACGGCGAGCGGATGATCGGCCCGCGTGCGCGCCAGCTCCGAGAGCGTGGGAATGACCGCGATGAGATAGGCGAGCGCCAGCACGTGCAGCAGGCGCGGCAGCGACAGGAAGGTCTTGTCGAAGCCCGTCAGCACCGCCGGCAGTCCGAGCGAGATGTCGACGCCCCAAAGCGGCAGGCGCACCCACAACAGCGACAGCGTCAGGTAGCCGGCGGCCGCGCCCGCGAGCCAGGGCTTCAGTACGATCTCGCCGCCGCGCCTGACGTGCATCATGGCGGCAAGGCCGATCACGAACAGGAACTGCCAGGACAGCGGATTGAGGAACCAGTAGCCCCCGGTAGGATAGTCGGGCGGCGCGATCTTCCAGACGCCCGCCACCAGCCAGACGAGGCCCGACAACGCAACCGTGAGACGCAGGCTGACATTGGCGAGCAGCAGGAAAAGCGGCACAATGACCATCACCGCCGCATACATCGACAGGATGTTGTTGTAGCCGAGCTGGTGGCCGAGCGTGGCGATGCCGACCAGCGCGCGCGGCGTATCGTCCATCACCGGCTGGATATTGATCATCTTCAGCAGGTCGGGCCGGGCGAAATAGACGGACGCGCCGGCGAAGATCGCAAGCGTCGCCACCGTCGTCATCATATGCGTGACGTAGAGCACGCCCGCGCGCCGCCATGCCTTGAGCGTCATCACCAGGCGGTTGCCCGGCTTGAACTTCGAACCATAGGCGAGGCCGATGGCTATGCCGGAAATCAGCACGAAGGCTTCCGCCGAATCGGAGAAACCGAAGTTCTTGTGCGTGAAATACTCGTAGACCGTGCCGGGCACGTGGTTGATGAAGATGGTCAGCAGCGCCAGCGCGCGAAACACATCGATGCGGGTGTCCCGCCGGGAAGGTGCACTCGTCGTCGTCATTGCCGCCTTGAAGCCTGGTGGTGATCGAATGTCAGACAGCTCAACGCGCGTGGCGATATGCATGCCGTGTCTGACGGTGCTCTAGGCCAGAGTAACGTATATAAGAAGGCAAAGTTCGGGGTCGCCTCCTCAAAAAATGTTATGTTGTTGAAACATTGAGGCCAATTGTCGCCTTCCGGCCCCGGCCGGATACCCCCGTGCTGCACGCGCCCTCCGGCATGGCTGTTCAAGCCCGCCGTCTTCCTCTATGCCCAAATCCAACCACGATCGCCCTGCATGGGGACAAAACCACGGAACGCCATGATGACCGACGCCGCCACACCCAATCGCTGCCGCATCGTGCTGATTGCCCCTGACGGGGAAACGGCGGAGCAATTCGAGGAAAAGCTGCGCCAGGCCATTTCCGGCGGCGACATCGCCTCGCTGATCCTGCCGGGCTACGGACGCGACGACGCGGCCTTCCAGGCATTTGCCGAACGTATCGTGCCGGTGGCGCAGGCGGCCGGCATCGCCGCGATCGTGGTGGAGGATACCCGCATCGCCGGCCGCGTCGGAGCCGACGGCATCCATCTGGAGAACGGCCCGAAGGCCTTGGAAGAGGCCGTGGAGCGCTACCAGCCCAGGATGATGGTGGGCGCCGGCGGCGCCAAGACCCGCGACGACGCGCTGGACCTCGGCGAGGCACGGCCCGACTACATGTTCTTCGGCCGCTTCGGCTACGACACCAAGCCCGATCCGCACCAGCGCAACCTGACGCTGGGGCGCTGGTGGGCGGAGATGGTCGAGATTCCCTGCATCGTGATGGCCGGCTCCGACATCGCCTCGGTCGAGACGGTGGCGCAGACCGGCACCGAATTCGTGGCGCTGTCGAGCGCGGTGTTCGGCGAAGGCATCGATCCGCGCGCGGCGATCGAGCGCGCCAACGCCATTCTCGACGAGACCGCGCCGGTTTTCGACTACGGCGAATAGACGAGGGACTGTCGGTGACGGCTTCGCAAAACACCCGTTCGGCTTTCTATCTGGCGCTGGCGCTGGCGCTGGCGCCGCAGGCGGGCCACGCCGGGGAGGCGACCGCGCCAAAGCCCGAAAGCAGCGCGGCGCAGCCCGAATTGAAGCAACTGCCCTCCACCACGCCGATGCCCGACGACATGAAGCAGTTGCCGGCGCCCACCGACGTGATCGACCCGCAGCGCTTCGGCGGCGGCACGTCGCAGAACGGCGAACCCGACACCGACCGCTTCGGCGGGACGATGACCGATCCGGCCTATGGCGCGTTCCAGCGCGGACTTTACAAGACCGCCTACAATCTGGCGCTGCCGCGCGCGCAAGCCGGCAGCGCCGCGGCGCAGACGCTGGTCGCCGAAATCCTGTCGCGCGGGCTCGGCATGGCGCGCAACGACAAGGAAGCGGCCAAATGGTACGCGAAGGCCGCCGAGCAGGGCATTCCCGAGGCCCAGTTCCAGTATGCGCTGATGTTGCTCGACGGCACCTATGTGCAGAAGGACCGCAAGGCCGCCTATGCGCTGATGCAGTCGGCGGCGGAGGCCGGAAACCGGCTGGCGCAGTTCAACTTCGCGCAGCTTCTGGTCTCCGAAGAGCCCGGCGAGCCGGGTCTGGCGAAAGCCGCCGTCTATTACGAGCGCGCCGCCGAAGCCGGCGTGGCCGACGCGCAATATGCCATGGCGCAGCTCTATGCCAACGGCGCGGGCGGCAGGAAGCAGGACGATGCGCAGGCGCGCCGCTGGCTGGCGCTGGCCGCGCAACAGGGCTTCGACACGGCCGAGCTCGACCTCGCCACCTGGCTCATCAACGGGCGCGGCGGCCCGCGTGACGAAAAGAGCGGCTTCGTGTGGATGCAGCGCGCCGCACTCGGCGGCAATGTCGCCGCGCAGAACCGCCTCGCCAAGCTTTACATGAACGGCTTCGGCGTCGATCCCGATTCCATCAGCGCCGCCGCCTGGTACATCCTCGCGCGGCGCGCGGGGCTGATCGATCCGGAGATGGACGATTTCCTCGACGGCCTCACCGACGACGAGCTGAAGCAGGCGCTGCAGCGCGCCAACCGCCTGCGCTGACGGCCCGGCGCCTCACGCCGCCGAAGCGTCGAGCCTTGCAGCCACCTTCCATTCCCGCGCGCCGCCGCTGCTTTTGAGAAGCCAGCGCTTTCGCGCGATGGCGGTTCCGCGCGCGGTCACATAGGGTTCGACCACAAGCTCGATCTCGCCGGACGGCCGATATGCGTATCTTCCCGCGCAAACCGCGCCGTCGACGAAATCCACGAGCGCGCCGGGTTCGATGCCGTCCTCCTCGACGGTCACGCCGCAGCCCGGATAGGCATGCGTATGGTGGAAGCTGAAACGCATGGTGCTTCGCTCCTGTCCTGTTTCGCGGGATCTCGCCCCGGCTTTCCCTGAAGTCATATAGGCGCAGGGATGACACCTTCACCTGCGCCGGCGGGGCTCAATTTCACGCGCATATTCCCGTCTCTCTTGCCTCAAACGGCATTTTATGGTCTTGGAAGCGCCGAAACCGCCGCTCGGGCGGGCAAACTTCTCCGGAACAGTAGGACTATGGCCAAGATCAACGGCAATGAAATCCGTCCCGGCAACGTCATCGAACATGACGGCGGTCTCTGGGTGGCGGTCAAGACGAACCATGTGAAGCCCGGCAAGGGCGGCGCCTACAATCAGGTCGAGCTGAAGAACCTGATCAATGGCACCAAGCTCAACGAGCGCTTCCGCTCGGCCGAAACGGTCGAAAAGGTGCGCCTGGAGCAGAAGGACTTCTCCTTCCTCTACGAACAGGGCGAATCGCTGGTGTTCATGGACACCGAGAGCTACGAGCAGCTCGAGCTCAACAAGGATTTCGTCGGCGAGCGCGCCGCCTTCCTGCAGGACGGCATGATGGTGACGGTGGAGCTTTACGAGGAAAAGCCGATCGGCATCGCGCTGCCCGACCAGGTGACGCTGACCATCACCGAGGCCGACCCGGTGGTGAAGGGCCAGACGGCCGCTTCCTCCTACAAGCCGGCGGTGCTCGAAAACGGCATCCGCGTGCTGGTGCCGCCCTTCATCGAATCCGGCGAGCGCATCATCGTCGACACCAACGAAATCACCTATATCCGCCGCGCCGACTAAGCGCGGTTTCCGGAGACTTCTGAAATGGCGCGTTCAGCGATCCTCAATGTCATGGTCCAGGCCGCGATGAAGGCCGGGCGCTCGCTGGCGCGCGATTTCGGCGAGGTGCAGAACCTGCAGGTCTCGCTCAAGGGGCCCGGCGACTATGTCAGCCAGGCCGACCGCAAGGCGGAAGAGATCATCCACGCCGAATTGTCGCGGGCACGGCCGGGCTACTCCTTCCTGATGGAAGAGCGCGGCGAGGTGGCCGGCGAGGACGACCAGCACCGCTGGATCGTCGACCCGCTCGACGGCACCACCAACTTCCTGCACGGCATTCCGGTGTTCGCCATTTCCATCGCGCTGGAGCGTCAGGGCCAGCTCGTCGCCGGGGTCATCTACAACCCGGCGATGGACGAGCTCTACACCGCCGAGCGCGGCGGCGGCACCTTCCTGAACGACCGGCGGCTGCGCGTGGCCGCGCGCGCCAAGCTCTCCGATGCCGTCATCGGCACCGGCGTTCCGCATCTGGGCCGCGGCCATCACGGCAACTATCTGATCGAGCTGCGCAACGTGATGGGCGAGGCCGCCGGCATCCGCCGCCTGGGCGCGGCTTCGCTCGACCTTGCCTATGTCGCCGCCGGGCGCATGGACGGCTTCTGGGAAGACTGGCTTTCGCCATGGGACATGGCGGCGGGCATATTGATGATCCGCGAGGCGGGCGGCTTCGTCTCGGACAAGCACGGCGGCACCGGCATGCTCGACAACGGCACCATCGTGGCCGGAAACGAAGCCATCCAGCGCGCCCTGCTCAAGACGCTGAAGAAGCCGGTGACGGCGCGCTGAAGCGCCGCGCGGATTTGCCTTGAAAAAGTCCAGGGCCGCCGGAAATATGGAGCGGTCATGGAGACATCCGAGCCGCATCGCCAACAGTCGCCGCAAGGTGGCCTGCCCCTGGTGGGCCGCTTCCACTATTCGCGCGCCGAGCTGATCGCCGACGGCATCGTGCATGCGGTGGGCATCGTGCTGGCGATCGCGGCGGGTTCGGCCACGCTGGCGCTTGCCGCCTTCCGGCTCGGTCCGGGCGAATATGTGGCGGCTGCCTTCTATGTCGCCGCGCTGCTGACGGTGCTGTCGATATCGCTTGCCTACAATCTGTGGCCGATCTCGCCCGCGAAATGGATTTTGCGGCGCTTCGACCATGCCGCGATCTACCTGCTGATCGCGGCGACCTACACGCCCTTCCTGACCCAGCTCGGCGACGGGGCGCTCGCGGGCCAGATGATCGCGCTGGTCTGGGCCGCCGCCATCACAGGCATCGCGCTCAAGATGTTCTTCCCCGGTCGCTTCGACCGGCTCGCCATCGTGTTCTACCTCGCCATCGGCTGGAGCGGCGTGATGGTGGCGCGCACCATGCTGCACACGCTGCCGCCATTGACGCTGGCGCTGCTGCTTGCCGGCGGCATCGTCTATTCCTGCGGCGTGGTGTTCTTCGTCTGGCGCGGCCTGCGTTTCCAGAACGCGGTTTGGCACGGCTTCGTGGTGACCGGCGCGGGCCTGCATTTCGCCGCGCTGATCGACTGCCTCATCGTCAACCGGCTTTAGAGCGGCGTTCCGACGAACCGGTCCCGCTGCCGCCGGTTGATTTCCTTAGCCGCGTTTGTGCGACGCCAGCCGATTCCGTCCGGCTGCAAAATGCTCTCGCGTGCTTGCGGCGCCGCAAAGCGTCTTTCAATTTCGTCACAATTCCGTTTAGAGTCGCGGGCAGTCTGGCGCCGGTGCGCGGACGTTCCTTGCGCAAACGGAAATCGACGATCGGAGTGCGAATGGCATTGCTGAGACAATTTGGGGCGGGCAAGGCTGCCGACGCGGACTACGACCCGCACAAACTGTCGAGCCCGCAGGTCTTCCTGCTTTCTATGCTGATTTTCCTGGCCATCGTCGCTTTCATCGCGGCGATCCTGGCGCGGCAGATTTCCTCCGCCTTCTCCACCAATCCAGGCCTCAACGGGCTGATCCTCGGCGTGCTGCTGATTGGCATATTGCTGGCGCTGCTGCAGGTGGTGCGGCTGTTTCGCGAGGTGCGCTGGGTCAACTCCTTCCGCGCCGGCATGGAAAGCACCGAACCGGTGCTGCTGGCGCCCATGAAGGCGCTGCTCAGCCGTTCGTCCTCGACCTCTCTGTCGACCAGCTCTATGCGCACCATGCTCGATTCCATCGCCACGCGCCTCGACGAGATGCGCGACATCTCGCGCTACCTGATCGGGCTTCTGGTGTTCCTCGGCCTGCTCGGCACCTTCTGGGGCCTGCTGCACACGATCGGGTCGATCGGCGACACCATCCAGTCGCTGGACCCCGGCACCGGCGACACCGCCGCCGTGCTGGAAGCGCTGAAGGCCGGCCTTTCGGCACCGCTGGCCGGCATGGGCACGGCGTTCTCGTCCTCGCTGTTCGGCCTTTCCGGCTCGCTGGTTCTGGGCTTCCTCGACCTTCAGGCCGGCCGCGCGCAGACGCGCTTCTACACCGAGCTGGAAAACTGGCTTTCCTCCGTCACCGACCTGTCTTCCGACATGCCGTCCGGCGATGCCGCGCATGGCGGCACGGCCGAGGAAATCCGCGTGCTGGCCGAGCGCCTGCGCAATCTGCAGGAAAGCGGCGGCTCCAGCCCGCGCGTGGCCACCGCCATGGCCAATCTGGCCGACGGCATTTCCGGGCTGGTGAAGAACATGCGTTCCGAGCAGCAGATCATGCGCGACTGGGTGGAGGCCCAATCGCAGGAGCAGAAGGCGATGCGGGCGACCCTCGACCGGATCGCCGACGCGCTGAAGAAGCGGGAGCACAACTGAAATGGCGCTCGCCCGCCGGCGCAGCGACCGCCGCATCGATTACTGGCCGGGCTTCGTCGACGCGCTGTCGACGCTGCTTCTGGCCATCATGTTCCTGCTTTCCGTCTTCGTGCTGGCGCAGTTCCTGCTCAGCCGCGAGATCACCGGCAAGGACGAGGTGCTGAACCGCCTCAACTCGCAGATCAACGAGCTGACGCAGCTTCTGGCGCTGGAAAAATCCAACACGCAGGACGCGCAGGATTCGCTGGCCAACCTGCAGGCCTCGCTTTCGGCCGCCGAGGCCGAGAAGAGCCGCCTGCAGCAATTGCTGTCGCAGGGGGCCGGCGCGGGCGCCGCCGCCGATGCCCGCATCGGCTCGCTGACGGGCGAGCTCGACGAGCAGCGCCAGATCAGCCAGCGCGCGCTGTCGCAGGTCGAGCTTCTCAACCAGCAGATCTCCGCCCTGCGCAAGCAGATCGCCGCGCTCGAGGACGCCTTGCAGGCCTCCGAGGCCAAGGACCGCGAATCCAACACCAAGATCGCCGATCTCGGCCGCCGCCTGAACGTCGCGCTGGCCCAGCGCGTGCAGGAGCTGAACCGCTACCGCTCCGACTTCTTCGGGCGCCTGCGCGAAATCCTCTCCGACCGCGAGAACATCCGCATCGTCGGCGACCGCTTCGTCTTCCAGTCCGAGGTGCTGTTCCCGGTCGGATCGGAGGTCATCAACGAGGCCGGTCGCGTCGAGATGAAGAAACTGGCCGATGCGGTCATCGAGCTGCAGAAGGAAATCCCGCCGGAGATCAACTGGGTGCTGCGCGTCGACGGCCACACCGACGACCGGCCGCTTTCCGGCACCGGGCGCTACCGCGACAACTGGGAGCTTTCGTCGGCCCGCGCCACCTCGGTGGTGAAGTTCCTGATCGAGAACGGCGTGCCGGCCAACCGGCTGGTGGCGGCGGGCTTCGGCGAATACCAGCCGCTCGACACCGCCGATACCGACGAGGCGCGCTCGCGCAACCGCCGCATCGAGCTGAAGCTGACGGAGCGCTGACGCGGCCCCGCAGCGGCCCGCAAGGGCTTGCCAGCGGCGGCGCGTTGGTGTCCTCTCGCGCCTTCAGTTCGAATCCGGAGGCATCATGTCATTCGCAAAGCTCGATCAGCTCGGGCGCAAGCTCGAAGCGCTGGAACACGCGCTCGCCATCCTCGGCGCCGACGAGGCGACCCACATGGCCGTTGGCGGCGGCGAGAAGCGCGCCGAGGCCGTGGCGACCCTCGCGGGCATGCACCACCGGCAGGCGACGGCGCCCGAGATCGCCGACTGGATCGCCGCCGCCGAAGGCGAGGCGCTGGACGCCGACAGCCGGGCCGCGCTGCGCGAATTCAAGCGGCAATACACCAACATGACCTGCCTGCCCTCGGAGTTCGTCGAGCGGCTGACGGTGGCGCGCATGCGCTGCGAGCAGCTTTGGCGCGACATGCGCGCCAAGAACGACTGGGCGGGCTTCCTGCCGGCGCTGGAGGGCGTGATCGCGCTGATGCGCGAGGAGGCCGCCATGCGCGCCGACGCGCTCGGCCTCGCTCCCTATGACGCGCTGATGGAGCAGTACGACCCCGGCAACCGCGCCGCCGACATCGCGCCCGTGTTCGACGAGCTGAAGGCTTTCCTCAAAACCTTCGTGCCGGAAGCGCTGGAGGCGCAGGCCGCCCGGCTGGCGAAAACGCCGCTCAAACCGCTTTCGGGCTCCTATCCGATCGAGCGGCAGCGCGAGCTGGGCCTTGCCATGATGGCGGCCGTGGGCTTCGACCTGACGCGCGGCAGCCTTTCGGTGTCGCACCATCCGTTCTGCGGCGGCGTGCCGACCGACGTGCGCATCACCACCCGCTACAAGACCACCGACTTCCTGTCCTCGCTGATGGGCGTTCTGCACGAGACCGGCCACGCGCTCTACGAGCAGAACCTGCCGCAGCAATGGTCGCACTGGCCGCTCGGCAAGGCGCGCGGCATGGCCGTGCATGAAAGCCAGAGCCTGTTCGTGGAAAAGCAGCTCGGCCGCAACCCCGCCTTCTGGGACTGGGGCCTGCCGCTGGTCGAGCAGCATCTGGGCGAGCATTGGAGCAAGGCCGATATCCTGCCGCACGTGCACAGGGTCGAGCCCGGCCTGATCCGCGTCGATGCCGACGAGGTGACCTATCCGCTGCACGTCATCCTGCGCTTCGAGCTGGAGCAGGAGCTGGTCGGCGGCCGGCTGAGCCCGGTGGACCTGCCCGAGGCATGGGACGCCAAGATGCGCGACTATCTCGGCCTCTCCACCATCGACAATCCCGCCGACGGGCCGATGCAGGACGTGCACTGGCCAAGCGCGGCCTTCGGCTATTTCCCCTCCTATACGCTGGGCGCCATGATGGCCGCGCAGCAATGGGCGGCGCTGAAGCGGCAACATCCGGCCGTGGACGACCAGATCGCGCGGGGCGATTTCGAAACGGTCAATGGCTGGCGGCGCGACAATATCTGGTCGCAGGGCTCGCGCTATTCGACGCCCGAACTGCTGGAGCGCGCGACGGGAGAAAAGCTCGATGCACGTTACTTCATCGATCATCTGAAGCAGCGCTACGGAGCCTGACGGCTGGAGAATCAGAGCGGGTGATTCGCCGACGGGAAATCACTCCGCCATCGGATTGCGCATTCAAAATCATTTGATGTCCCGTCGGACAAAGTAACAAGTCCGTGATGTTTCGAAGAAAGCCAAACATCGACAGCGCAATTTACTTCGTGGCCTCATACATTCGCGCAGCTGCATCAAACAAGACGGAATTACTCAACTTTTTGAAGCCTCAATTTGCGTGAAGGCGAATTTCAAAGCCGAATACAAATTATGGGTGTGTTGCACACCTACTACATCCATGCCGCATGCGGCGATGTATAAGCCACCCCGATACTTCTTTCGGAGGGCTTTAAAATGAAGTTCAGATACCTTGTCGGCGTCGCCGCCGCCGCTACTCTTTTCTCGTCTACCGCTTTTGCTGCCGATGTTGTCGCGCCGGAAGTCATTCCGGTGTTCAGCTGGACCGGCGCCTATGTCGGCCTCAATGTCGGCTACGGCGGCGGCAAGGCCAAGCATCCGTTCTACCTCACCAACGGAACCGACACGATAGGCGGCTCGGTCGACTTCACCTCGAGCGGCTTCCTCGGCGGCGTGCAGGCCGGCTACAACTACCAGATCGACAACTGGGTCGTCGGCGTGGAAGCCGATTTCCAGGGCGCCGGCATCAAGGGCGAAGGCTCGTTCTCGGTGAACTATGATGGTGACCTGCTTGCGGAGGGCAAGGCCGGCACGAAGCTCGACTGGTACGGCACCGTCCGCGCCCGCGCCGGCGTGCTCGCCACCGATCGCTTCCTGGTCTACGCAACCGGCGGTCTCGCCTATGGCCGGACCAAGAGCTACATCAACGGCGATATTGTCGGTCTGGGCTCGATTGACGAGAGCAGGTCCAAGACCAAGGCCGGCTGGACCGTCGGTGCCGGCGCGGAATACGCCATCACCGATCACGTCACCTTCAAGACCGAATATGCCTATACGGACCTCGGCAAGGCCAACCTCTTCAACGAGGACCTTGGTGGTGGCATGGTTGCCAATCTCGACCGCAAGATGAATTTCCATAGCATCAAGGTCGGCATCAACTACAAGTTCTGATATCGAACTTGTAACACCAGAAAGCCCCGGCACGTCCGGGGCTTTTTTTGTCAGGTTTATCGGCCGCGTTCCGGCGCCAGGCTTTGCCGGACCTTGAAGGATGCCGAGATGAAGGAAACTGGACTGCGGTTCACAGGCGGCATCGCGGTTCCGCTCATCGCAGAGCGCGGACGCGGCCATTCACCAATACTGGCATACACATCGCGCGCGGCACCCCTGATCCGATGCGGCAGCCGGGATTCCGGCCTGTGGCGGGCGGCCTGAAACGGGATTATTCGGCGGCTTGAAATGCCGTCGCGCCGGTCTCGAACTGCAGGCGCGCCAGTTCGGCATAGACGCCGCCCTTGCGCACCAGCGTGGCGTGGGTACCCTCTTCCACGATACGGCCGCCGTCCATGACCAGGATGCGGTCGGCCTTGAGCACGGTCGCAAGGCGGTGCGCGATGACAATGGTCGTGCGGCCCTGCATCAGCCGCTCCAGGGCAGTCTGCACCGCCGTCTCGCTCTGTGCGTCGAGCGCCGAGGTCGCCTCGTCCAGCAGCAGGATCGGTGCGTCGCGCAGGATGGCGCGGGCGATCGCGACGCGCTGGCGCTGGCCGCCCGACAGGGTGACGCCGCGCTCGCCCACCTGCGTGTCGTAGCCCTTGTCGAGCTTTTCGATGAACTCGTCGGCAAGCGCGTCGCGCGCGGCGGCGCGAATTTCCTGCGGCGAGGCGCCGGGCCGGCCGAAGGCGATGTTCTCGCCCGCCGTGGCGGCGAAAATGGTAATGTCCTGCGGCACGATCGCCGTGCGGCCGCGCACCGCCTGCGGGTCGGCCTTGGCGACATCGACGCCATCGATCAGCACCGCGCCCGAATCGGGGTCGTAGAAGCGCAGGATCAGCGAGAAGATCGTGCTCTTGCCCGCGCCCGAGGGACCGACGATGGCAACGGTCTCGCCCGGCTCGATGACGAAGCTGACATTGTGGAGCGTCGGCCTTTCGGGGCGCGCCGGATAGGCGAAGGAGACGTCGCGGAACTCGACACGGCCCTGGGACTGCGGCAATGGCAGCGGCCTGGCCGGCACGAAGATGTGCGGCGTCTCGGCCAGGATCTCGGTCAGCCGCTCGGCGGCGCCGGCGGCCTGGCTGAGATCGCCCCAGACTTCCGACAGCGCGCCGAGCGCGCCGGCGGCAAAGACCGAGTAGAGCAGGAACTGGCCGAGCGTGCCGGCCGAGAGCGCTCCGGAAAGAACGTCGCGCGAGCCGAACCAGAGCACCGCCACAACGGAGGCGAAGATGATGAAGATGGCGACGAAGGTGAGTACCGACCGCGCCAGGATCGAGGAGCGCGCCGCCTCGAAGGAGAGGTCGACCGCGCGCGCGAAGCGCCCCGTTACCAGCTTCTCGTTGGTGAAGGCCTGCAGGAGGCGCATGGCGCCGATCTGCTCGCTGGCATAGGCAGTGGCATCGGCCAGCGTATCCTGCGCGGCACGCGACCTGCGCCGCACAGAGCGGCCGAAGGCAACCAGCGGCAGCACGACGAAGGGAATCGCGACCAGCACCAGCCCGGAGAGCTTCAGGCTGGTGACCACCATCATGGCGATGGCGCCCACGCACAGGATGACATTGCGCAGCGCCACCGAGGCGGTGGCGCCGACGGCGGCCTTGACCTGCGTGGTGTCGGCCGTGAGCCGCGACACGATCTCGCCCGACTGCACGGTGTCGAAGAAGGCCGGCGACAGCGTGGTGACATGCGAGAAGACGTCGCGGCGGACATCGGCCACCACCCGCTCGCCGAGCGTGATGACGAAATAATAGCGGCAGGCCGAGGCCAGCGCCAGCAGCGCGGCCATCACCACCAGCATGGAGAAATAATTGGCGATGAAGCCGGAATCGGAATTGGAAAAGCCGTGGTCGATCATGCGCCGCACCGCGATCGGCAAGGCGAGCGTGGTGGCGGCCGCCATCACCAGCGAGACGCCGGCGCCGGCGACAAGGCCGCGATAGCGCATGATGTAGGGAGAAAGGCGTTGCAGGGGCTTGAGCGAACGGCGATCGTTCTTTTCCGTGTTCCGCCCGCTGTCAGCCATCTTGTCCGTCCTTTCGGCACGCGGCGCGAAACCGCCGGTGCGGCCTTGTGATTCAAATCGGCCTGATGTATAGGCACGCCGACCGTTTTAGAAGCCGTGGCTCCTCAATAGCTGCGGCTTCGAGTTTTCAAAAGAGGCGCATCGCCGCAGGCGCAAGCCGCGAACCGCGCCCACAAGCAGGAAAAAGTGCGATGAAGGCCGATATCCATCCCGACTACCACATGATCAAGGTCGTCATGACCGATGGCACCGAGTACCAGACCCGCTCGACCTGGGGCAAGGAAGGCGACACGATGAACCTCGACATCGACCCGTCGACCCATCCGGCCTGGACCGGCGGCACGCAGACGCTGCTCGACCGCGGCGGCCGCCTGTCGAAGTTCAAGAAGCGCTACGAGGGCCTCGGCATCTAAGCCGGCTCTTTCGAGACGAAGAATGCAAAAGCCCGCCCCCGTGGCGGGTTTTTTGTTGCACGCCGTCAAGACGCCCTCGGCCGGGGCGTGCCTGCCTGTCCGCACGCCGAACGTCGCGTCGCCGGCGAGTTTCGTGATGGTGTCGAGACAGGCGGGCTGGTGCCGGGCCCTATTTGCGGTCCGAATGGCCGAGGTCGCGCTCGGGGTCGACGATGTCCCGAACGCGCTGCTTGAGCACCTTGGCTTCCGGGAAGCCGCCGTCGCGCTTGCGTTCCCAGATCAACTCGCCATTGCAGGTGATCTCGAAAATCCCGCCGGTGCCGGGCACCAGCGCCACCTCGCCGAGATCGGTACCGAAGGTGGAAAGCAGTTCCTGCGCCAGCCAGCCCGCGCGCAGCATCCACATGCACTGCGTGCAATAGGCGATGGCGATGCGGGCCTTGGGCGCGGGCGTGGTCATGCCGCGCTGAGCTTGGCCATGGTGGCTTCGTCCACCTCGAAATTGGCGTAGACGTTCTGCACGTCGTCGTCGTCCTCGAGCGTGGCGATGAGCTTCAGCACCGAGCGGGCGCGGTCCTCGTCCACCGGGATGGTGTTCTGCGGCTTCCAGATCGCCTTGAGCGACTGGGCTTCGCCGAGCGAGGCTTCAAGCGCCTTGGACACGTCGCCCAGGTCTTCGAAGGCGCACAGGATGGTGTGGCTCTCCTCGTCGGACTGCACGTCCTCGGCGCCGGCCTCGATGGCGGCCTCCATCACCTGGTCGGCGCTGCCGGCCGAAGCCGGATAGACGATCTCGCCGACACGGTCCCACATGAACGACACCGAGCCGGTTTCGCCAAGCGCTCCGCCGGCCTTGGTGAAGGCGGCGCGGACGTTGGAAGCCGAGCGGTTGCGGTTGTCGGTCAGCGCCTCGACGATGACGGCGATGCCGCCCGGGCCGTAGCCTTCATAGCGCACTTCCTCGTAGTTCTCGGCGTCGCCGCCGGAGGCCTTGTTGATGGCGCGCTGGATGTTGTCCTTGGGCATCGACTCGGCCTTGGCGTTCTGCACCGCGAGCCTGAGCCGCGGGTTCATCGCCGGATCGGGCAGGCCCTGCTTGGCCGCAACCGTGATTTCGCGCGCGAGCTTGGAAAACATCTTGGACCGCACCGCGTCCTGGCGGCCCTTGCGGTGCATGATGTTCTTGAATTGTGAATGGCCAGCCATGGAACCCCTGCTGTCGTTGAATTCGGCTATCTGGAATGGGCCGGCTTATAGATAAATCACCGCCTGCCGTCCAGAAAAACCGGCCAGAAAAACCGGTTTGCCGACATATCGGAAGTGCCGGCAAACCGCGGAAAGTCAGTGGCCGCCGCCGGCTTTCCGGCGCCGGGCCAGCATGTTGAGCGCCTCGACCAGCGCGGAGAAGCCCATCGCCGCATAGATATAGCCCTTCGGCACATGGTAGCCCATGCCGTCGGCGATCAGCGTCATGCCGATCATCAGGAGGAAGGCAAGGGCCAGCATGACGATGGACGGGTTGTCGCCGATGAACTTCGCCAGCGGATCGGCCGCCACCAGCATCACCGTCACCGCGGCGATGACGGCGATGTACATGATGACGATCTCGTCGGTCATGCCGACGGCGGTGATGATGGAATCGACCGAAAACACCAGATCGAGCAGCAATATCTGGAAGATCGCCGCCCCCAGCGACAGTTTCAGCGTGCCGCTGACCTGTTGCTCCGGCGTGCCATGATCCGGGTTCATGGAATGGTGGATTTCGGTCGTGGCCTTCCAGACGAGGAACAGGCCACCGGCGATCAGGATAATATCGCGCCAGGAGAGGCCATGGTCGAACAGGGTGAAGACCGGCGTCGTGAGCTGGACGATGAAGGAGATGGTGGCCAGGAGCACGAGCCGCATGACGAGCGCCGCGCTGATGCCGAGCCTACGGGCGCGCGACTGCTGCTCCTTCGGCAGCTTGTTTGTCAGGATGGAGATGAAGATGAGGTTGTCGATGCCGAGCACGACCTCCATCACCACCAGCGTGACAAGGGCCGCCCACGCCGCAGGCTCGCTGAGAAAAGCAAAATGCGGCGCCAGAAAGTCGATGATCGGCATCTGCGGAGTTGTCCCCTGTCCGGTGAAGATTTCCGGCAGAGGTAGGAACGCACCCGCCTTACGTCAACGTCAAGCCCAGAAGGAAGGCACGGTTTCTTCGAGGCGTGGCCCGAGCCTGAGCGGCGCGACCTTTTCGGCAAGGCCGGTGCGGTCAGAAATCTCGACGCCGACGCCGCAGATGGTGGCCGGCCCGTTGGCCGCCTCGAAGCGCCCCTTCGGCACCTTGGACAGAAAGCGGTTCAGCGGCTCCTCCTTGTCCATGCCCAGCGAGGAATCGTAGTCGCCGCACATGCCGGCGTCCGTCAGATAGGCGGTGCCGCCGTTGAGGATCTGGTGGTCGGCGGTCGGCTGGTGAGTGTGCGTGCCGACGACGAGGCTGGCGCGGCCGTCGACGAAATGCGCGAAGCACATTTTCTCGCTGGTCGCCTCGGCGTGGAAGTCGATCACCACCGCATCGGCCTGCTCGCCGAGCGGGCAGGCGGCAAGCTCGCGCTCGGCCGCCTGGAAGGGATCGTCCAGCTCCGGATGCATGAAGACGCGGCCCATGATGTTGGAAACCAGCACGCGCGCGCCGTTGCGGGCCATGTAGACGCCCGAGCCGCGCCCCGGCGTGCCCTTCGGGAAATTGGCGGGGCGCAGGAAGCGTTCCTCGCGCGGCGCGAAGGTCAGCGCCTCGCGCTGGTCCCACACGTGGTTGCCGGTGGTGACGACATCCGCGCCGGCGTTCAACGTCTCGCGGAAAATCTCCTCGGTGATGCCGAAGCCGCCGGCGGCGTTCTCACCATTGACGATGACGAAATCGAGCCGGAAGTCGGAAATCAGTCCCGGCAGCCTTTCCCAGACCGCCGTGCGGCCGGACTTGCCGACCATGTCACCAAGAAAGAGAAGCCTCATGAAAATCCGATCCTGCAACCAGCCCTTGCGCCGGACGCATGCGCAATCTTCGGTCGCCGGACGCTTTGCTCCTTCTACAGAGAGGAGCCGAAACGACGCAACCCGCTTTCGGTCAGGATTTCCGGGATAATCACGTCGTGCGGCTCGTCCGGCACCAGCGGCACCTCCTGGCAATCGAAGGCGATGCCGATCATGCGGGGGCGCATGCCCTTGTCATGCAGCCTGGCGATGGCGCGGTCGTAATAGCCGGCGCCGTAGCCGATGCGATGGCCGCGCCTGTCGAATGCGGCGAGCGGGATCAGCATGATCGCGGGATCGAGCACCGCCGCCTCCTCGCCGGGACCGGCGGTGCCGAAGCCCATCTCGACCAGCTCGGCCTCGCGCAGCAGTTCGCGGAAGACGATCGTCGTCTTGTCGAGAATGGCGGGCAGGCACAGCCGCGCCCCCTTCTCGCGCAGCGCGAACATCAGCGGCCGGCTGTCGACCTCCGAGCGCATGGGCCAGAAGCCGGAAACGATCGTGCCCGGTTCGATCGGGATCGAGGCGGCGGTTCCGGCCATATCGAGGGACATTTCGATGCGCCAGGTGACCGGCAATGCATCGCGGCGCGCCAGAGCCTCGCGGCGCAACTCCTTCTTCAGCGCTTTCATGTCCGTCATGACCAACTCCTCTCCATGCCCTTCGAGACCGAGAATAGAAGGGGCCGCGCCCTGGCGGCATCGCGTAAGCGACACTTGTGCGATGCGGGGCGAAGCGCGCCCCCTGCACTGCCTGCCGGTGAAATTTGGGGCCGATGAAATTTGGGGCCAGCGGAAAATTTGGGGCCAGCGGAATTTGAGGGAAAGCGGCGATCCACGCAACCGGTGGAGATGTCGATCCCGGGAACCTACAAAGTAGGTGGGCGCCGTGTGAGAAAACCCACGAGTCTTCCCAGGGACAGCTCCCTTAGAGATCGATAAGGCCCCGGGGAAATGTTACTCCTGCCGCGAGGCGCAGACCGCCAACGGCAAATATAGAATGCTCCGCGCGCCGACGCCAGAGCATAGGGCGAACAATCGAGCACGCCGATGCGCCCGTGGAAGCCCCGAGCCGGCACGACCCGCCGGCGCAGGCAATATTGCCGCGGGCAGCCCGCGCCGCCTAACTCATCCTTAACCATAACAGTTCATGAAGAACATGGTGAAGATTGCACGGATTCAGCGCCTTCCTTTCACCAAATTTCGCCCCGAAAAGGCCGGCAACGGCGCATTTTCGAGGGTAATTCCGGAAGCTTCGCGCGAACGGGCCGAGTTGAGTTGATGCGCAAAGGGCAGCCGAGAGCCAAGCCCGGAAAGTATTAAGGACTGTCTGAACATGGAAAACCTCGCACTCGCAGAACCGAGCGCATCTTTATCTATCTGGGCGCTGTTCTGGCAGGCCGGCTGGGTCGTCAAGCTGGTCATGCTCGGCCTGCTCGGCGCCTCGATCTGGACATGGGCGATCATCGTCGACAAGACCATCGCCTTCAACCGCATGCGCGCGGCGCTGAACCGCTTCGAGCAGATCTTCTGGTCCGGCCAGTCGCTGGAGGAGCTTTACCGCACCCTTTCCGACCGCAAGACCAGCGGCATGGGCTCGATCTTCGTGGCCGCCATGCGCGAGTGGAAGAAGAGCTTCGAGAAGGGCGCCAAGTCGCCGCTGGCGCTGCAATCGCGCATCGACAAGGCGATGGACCTGGCGCTGACGCGCGAGATGGAGCGGCTGGAGGGCCGGCTGGGCTTCCTCGCCACGATCGGCTCGGCCGCCCCCTTCATCGGCCTGTTCGGCACGGTGGTCGGCATCATGACCTCGTTCCAGGCGATCGCCGGCTCGAAGTCGACCAACCTCGCCGTCGTCGCCCCCGGCATCGCCGAGGCGCTGCTGGCCACGGCCATCGGCCTGCTCGCCGCCATTCCCGCCGTCATCGCCTACAACAAGCTGTCGGCGGACGCGGGCAAGCTGGGCGGACGCATGGAAGGCTTCGCGGACGAGTTCTCCGCCATACTGTCGCGCCAAATCGATGAGAAGGTGGGGCCGAAGGCCTAAGGGGACGCAATCATGGGAATGTCTGTAAGCGCAGGCGGCGCGGGGCGCGGCGGACGCGGCAGGCGCCGCGCCCGCAAGGGACCGATCTCCGAGATCAACGTCACGCCGATGGTGGACGTGATGCTGGTGCTGCTCATCATCTTCATGGTGGCGGCGCCGATGCTGACCGTCGGCGTGCCGATCGACCTGCCCGAGACGCAGGCCAAGGCGATGAACGCCGACACCCAGCCGATCACCGTCTCGGTGAACGACAAGGGCCAGATCTATCTGCAGGAAACCGAGATCCCGCTCGAGGAAATCGTCGCCAAGCTCGAGGCGATCTCCAAGACCGGCTACGAAGAGCGCATCTTCGTGCGCGGCGACAAGACCGCCGACTATGGCACCGTGATGAAGGTGATGGCGCGCATTTCGGCCGCCGGATACAAGAATCTCGGCCTGGTGACGCTGCAGGAACAGGACAAGTAGCAAGGCATGAAAGCCGGTCTCACCACATCGGTTGTCCTGCATGCTGCGGCGCTGGGCCTCGGCCTGTTCACCCTGTCGGCGCCGCGCGCCTTCGAGGTGACGGATGTCGAGTCCCTGCCCGTCGATATCGTTCCGATCGAATCGCTGACCCAGATCCAGCAGGGCGACAAGAAATCGCCCATGAAGGAGAAGCCCGCGCCGAAGCCGACGCAGCGGCCCGACATCGTTGCCGATGCCCAGAAGGTGGGCGAGAACACCGTCGACACCGACAAGAAGCCGACGCCCGAGGCCAAGCCCAAGCCGGTGGAATCCGCCGACGCGCCGCCACCGGCGCCGGAACCGACGCCCAAGCCCGCCGATCAGCCCAAGCCCGAGCCGGTCAAGCAGCCCGAACCCAAGCCGACGCCCACGCCGGCCACCGAGGTGAAGCCGCAGCCCGAGCCCAAGCAGGAGGTGAAGCCCGACCCGGTGGCCGAGACGATCGCCGCCGAGAGCCCGGACGCCGAGGCCGTGCAACTGCCGAAGTCGGCGCCCTCGCCGGCCGCCAGGCCGCAGCCGCCGCAGGCGCAGACCGCCAAGGCGCCCGACCGCAAGGAGACGGAAAAGCCGGTGAAGCCGGCGAGTTCGTCGCGCCAGAAATCGGACGAGAAATCGTTCGACGCCGACGAGATCGCCGCCCTGCTCAGCAAGGAGAAGGCGGCCGGCGGCGGCGCCAAGCGCTCGACCGAACAGGCCTCGCTGGGCGGCGACAAGGGCAACAACGCCGCCAAGCTGTCGCAGAGCGAGATGGACGCGCTGCGCGGCCAGATCCAGCGCTGCTGGAACATCCCGGCCGGGGCCGCCGATGCGCAGAACCTGCGCGTGTCGGTGAAGTTCAAGCTGGACCGCAACGGAGCGGTGGAGGGCGGCGCCGAGATCATCTCCGGCGGCGGGGCCAGCGGCGTCGAGCGGGCGGCCGCCGAATCGGCGCGCCGTGCGGTGCTGAAATGCTCGCCCTACAATCTTCCCGCCGACAAATACGACGCCTGGGCGGACGTCATCGTCAATTTCGATCCAAGCGAAATGTTCTGATTCCGTCTTTGCGGGCCGAACAAAAGAGGCTGAACTGAATGAAACATCTTTTGAAAACGATCATGCTGATGGGCGCGCTCGCCGCCGGTATGAGCGCGGTGGCGACCCTGCCGGCGCGCGCGCTGGTCGAGATCGACGTCAACAAGGGCAATGTCGAGCCGCTGCCGATCGCCATCACCGACTTCCTGTCGGGTGACGGCATCGGCGCGCAGATTTCCAGCATCGTCGCCGCCGACCTGAAGCGGTCGGGCCTGTTCGCGCCGATCGACAAGGGCGCCTTCATCGAGAAGATTTCCAACCCCGACGCCGCCCCGCGCTTCGAGGACTGGAAGGTCATCAACGCGCAGGCGCTGGTCACCGGCCGCGTGACGCAGGAAGCGGACGGGCGCCTGCGCGCGCAGTTCCGCTTGTGGGACACCTTCGCCGGCCAGCAGCTCGCGGGCGAGCAGTTCTTCTCCTCCAAGGCCAATTCGCGGCGCGTGGCGCACATCATCGCCGACGCGATCTATGAGCGCCTGACCGGCGAGAAGGGCTATTTCGACACCCGCGTCGTGTTCGTCGACGAATCCGGCGCCAAGACCCAGCGCAAGCGGCGGCTGGCCATCATGGACCAGGACGGCGCCAATGTGCGCTACCTGTCGGATGGCCGTTCCATCGCCATGACGCCGCGCTTCTCGCCGACGCGCCAGGAAATCACCTACATGTCCTATGAGAGCGGTCAGCCGCAGGTCTACCTGCTGCAGATCGAGACCGGCCAGCGCGAGCTGGTGGGCAATTTCCCCGGCATGACCTTCGCGCCGCGCTTCTCGCCGGACGGCCAGCGGGTGATCATGAGCCTGCTGCGCGACGACGGCAACTCCAACATCTTCTCGATGGACCTGCGCAGCCGCACCACCACGCGCCTGACCAATTCCAGCGCCATCGACACCTCGCCCTCCTACTCGCCGGACGGCTCCAAGGTCGTCTTCACCTCCGACCGCGGCGGCCGGCCGCAGATCTATGTGATGAATGCCGACGGTTCGGGCCAGACCCGCATCTCCTTCGGCGAAGGCACCTATTCGACGCCGGTGTGGTCGCCGCGCGGCGACCTGATCGCCTTCACCAAGCAGTCGGGCGGCCAGTTCCAGATCGGCGTCATGAAGACCGACGGCTCGGGCGAGCGCATCCTGTCGAGCGGCTTCCAGCAGGAAGGCCCGACCTGGGCGCCGAACGGCCGCGTCATCATGTTCTTCCGCGAGGCCGCCGGCTCGGGCGGACCCCGCCTCTACTCGATCGACCTGACGGGCCGCAACGAGCAGCCCATCCCGACGGCCAACTTCGCCTCCGACCCGGCCTGGTCGCCGCTGCTCGAGTAGCAGCACGCTCACAAAGCGCGGCGTTTCACGCAATCGCCGCGCTTCCGCCGCATTTCGGCCTAGGGTGCGCGCGAAATGAGATAGGCTCCAACCGGCCGTGGACGGCGGCCGAAACCAAACGTTAACCATGTTTCTTGAATGCCGGTTAACCGCGATGTGGTTACTGGTCGATCAACGAAATCACTTGAATGCGAAGGAGAGGCGGGATGCGCCACATCGCTAGACTTGCAACCAACCCCGTGGCCATCGCCTTGATGGCGTCGCTGGCGCTTGCCGGCTGCGCCTCCAAGAAGACGCCAAACAGCGCGGCCGATCTCGGCCTCGGCGGCGCCGGTGCCGCCACCCCGGGCTCGGCCCAGGACTTCACCGTCAATGTCGGCGACCGCATCTTCTTCGACACCGACTCCTCGTCGATCCGCGCCGATGCCCAGGGCATCCTGTCGCGCCAGGCGCAGTGGCTGAACAAGTACACGCAGTATTCCGTCGTGGTCGAAGGCCACGCCGACGAGCGCGGCACCCGCGAGTACAACCTGGCGCTGGGCGCCCGCCGCGCCGCCGCCGCCCGCGACTACCTGATCAGCCGCGGCGTCGCCGCCAACCGCCTGCGCACCATTTCCTACGGCAAGGAGCGCCCGGTGGCCGTCTGCGACGACATCTCCTGCTGGTCGCAGAACCGCCGCGCGGTCACCACGCTTTCGGGCGCCGGCAGCTAAGCCGGCCCCCTCCCGACGGGCGAAAAAGGCGGCCCCTGCGGTCGCCTTTTTTCTTGGGGCTTTTCTTGCGGCCGGCAGGTTCGGGAAGCATCCGGCCACCGCATGCCGAAGCCGGGCAACAGCACGCCGCCGCGCGGCCTGTTGCAAACATGCAACGGCGCCGGTTTGCAGCGCTTTCGCCCTGCCGCTTGCCATATCCGCAAACAAAATTTGGCCGAAGTCTCGCATCCTGATAAAAGGCGAAGCGCAACCGTTAGGGTTAGCAATTCCCGTTTATCAATGGCGAGAGGCACATGTATTTTCGATCGATCCTGAGTGGCACGCTGGCCGTGCTTCTTGTGTCAGGCGCGGCATTCGCGCGTGACACCATGGTAGGCCCCGCGCCGACTCCGGCGGGCAATCCGGGCCTGACCATTCCCATGCCGAAGGCCGATCTTCCGGGTGTCTTCGACCGGAGCACGTCCGGCATGGTGCAGCTTGCCCAGGTCAGCGACCCGCGCGTGACGGCGCTGGAGGAGCAGGTGCGTTCGCTGAACGGCACCATCGAGGAGCTCAATTTCCAGATCCTGCAGATGCAGGAGCAACTGCGCAAGATGCAGGAGGACAACGAGTTCCGCTTCCAGGAGCTGGAGGACGGCGGCAAGAAGAAGTCCGATGCCGGAAGCCACATCAACCGGAGCGTCGCGGAGAATTCCGCGACCTCCACCAGCCGGCAGAAGCCGGAGGCGGAGCCTGCCGGGCGCACCGCCGCGACCACGGCCACGGGTGGAGGAGAAATCCTCACCAGCAACAACGCCGGCACGCAGGCCGCCACGCCCGGCCACGGCACGCCGCCGAAGAGCTTCGGCACCATCACCTTCGATGCCAACGGCAACGTCAAGAGCGGCAGCGTCGGCGACGAGGTGGGCAATGCAGGGACAGGCGACAAGGCGACGAGCGCGCCCGCCGCGGACGGCACAGCGGTCGCCGCGCTGCCGGCGACGGACAATCCCGACGAGCTCTACCGCAATTCCTACCAGTTCATCCTCTCGGGCGACTACGGCACGGCCGAAGCCGGCTTCCGCGACCACATCGCGCGTTTCCCGAACGACCCGAAGGCGGCCGACTCGCATTTCTGGCTTGGCGAGGCGCTGCTCGGGCAGCAGAAATACCGCGACGCCGCGGAAACCTTCCTGGCCGCCAACAAGGCCTACCCCAAGTCCAAGAAGGCCCCCGACATGCTGCTGAAGCTCGGCATCTCGCTGGTCGGCCTCCACCAGCGTGACGTGGCTTGCGCCACCTTCGGCGAGATTGGCAAGCGCTATCCCGAGATTTCCGGCGCGCTCAAGGACCGCATCAAGCAGGAACAGGCGCTCGCGGCGTGCTGACCACTCGCGTCGATATCGACCCGCTTTCTCTTTTCCAGACCTTCGATTTTGCCCCGCGCCGCGCGCTTGTCGCCGCGGTTTCCGGGGGCAGCGATTCCCTCGCATTGCTCCTGCTTGCCAAAGCCTGGCTCGACCGTACCGCCCCCGGCATCCGGCTCGTCGCCGTGACCGTCGATCACGACCTGCGCCCCGGCTCCGCCGAGGAGGCGCGGCAGGTGGCGCGGATCGCGGCCCGCCACGGCATTTCCCATCGCACCATGAGCTGGGCCGGACCGAAGCCCGCCACCGGCATTCCCGCCGCCGCGCGGTTGGCGCGCTACCGGCTTCTCGCCGAGGCGGCGCGGCGCGAAGGCACCGACATCATCCTGACCGGACACACCGCCGACGACCAGGCCGAAACCGTGCTGATGCGCGCGGAGCGCGCGGACGGACGGCAGGATGCGCGCGGCCTTGCCGGCATGGCGCCGGCGACGCTGTTCGAAGGCGAGAGCTGGATCGTGCGGCCACTGCTCGGCACGCGCCGCCGGGCGCTGCGCGATCTCCTGCGCGGCAGGGGCGAGACCTGGCTGGACGACCCCACCAATGCGAACCCGGCCTTCGAGCGGCCGCGCATGCGGGCCATGCTCGGCCAGGGAAACGACCGACGGGTCGAGGCCGCCCTCGCCGAAGCCGCGAATGCCGCGCGCGCGCGGCGGCAACTGGGCAAGGAGGCCGCCGCTCTCATCCGGGCTTTCGCGACATGTCCCTGCCCCGGCCTCATCCGCCTCGACCCCCGTTTTGCGCAGGCCGAGCCGGGTGCGGGCGTCTATGCGCTGCGCGTCCTGCTCGGTACATCGGGCGGCGCGCCGCACCTGCCGGACCTGCCGCGCGCACAGGCGGTTTTCGCGCGGATGGCGCGGGAGCGGTTTTGCGCCACATTGTCGCGGACGGTGATCGACGCCCGCAAGCAGGGCATTTTCCTGCACCGCGAGGCGCGCCATCTGCCCGCGCCGCAGGCACCCGCCGAAGGCATGCTGTGGGACGGCCGCTTCCGCCTCGAAACGTCCGGCGACGCGCAGGACCTGACGGTGGCGCCGGCCGGCTCCGAAATGGCGAAAACGCCGGAAATCGAAGCCGTTGATGCGCCCGCCGGCCTTGTTCGCGCGGCCTGCGCGACCTTGCCTGCCCTGTCGCGCGGCGGCGAATGGCTGGGCCCGCTGCCCGCCGCGCATGGCCCGCGTGGCGTCTCGGCCATGCCCGTGGCCGGCCCCTGGGCGCTGTTCCTGCCGGGCTTCGATCTTGCGGCGGCCACGGCGACGGCCGAACTGATCGGCGCGAAATCACCTCCCCTGCCGCCATTGGCGGGCCATATTGCCAGTAAAGCTTAACCGAACCATGCTCTACTGCTTGGCATAGGCGATGGTGCTGCCTATGTTAGCAGCACGCTCACAACAACGATGTGCCCCGGCTTAGGGCACTACGGGAAACCCGATGAATCCGAATTACCGTAACCTCGCGCTCTGGGCCATCATTGCAGTCCTGCTGATCGCCCTGTTCAACCTCTTTCAGACACCGCAGACGCGCGGGGCTTCCAGCGACGTCGCCTATTCGGATTTCCTCAAGGATGTAGCCGCCGGCCGCGTCAAGACGGTGACGATCGCGGGCGATCGCATCTCCGGCACCTATACGGACAGTTCGACCGGCTTCCAGACCTATTCGCCGAGCGATCCCGCGCTGGTGCAGAAGCTTGAGGACAAGAACGTCACCATCACCGCGCGCCCCGAGAACGACGGCTCCAACTCCATCTTCGGCATGCTGCTGTCATGGCTGCCGATGATCCTGATCCTTGGCGTGTGGATCTTCTTCATGCGCCAGATGCAGTCCGGCTCCGGCCGCGCCATGGGCTTCGGCAAGTCGAAGGCCAAGCTGCTCACCGAGGCGCATGGCCGCGTCACCTTCCAGGATGTCGCCGGCGTGGACGAGGCCAAGCAGGACCTCGAGGAGATCGTCGAGTTCCTGCGCGACCCGCAGAAGTTCCAGCGCCTGGGCGGCAAGATTCCGCGCGGCGTGCTGCTCGTCGGCCCTCCCGGCACCGGCAAGACCTTGCTGGCCCGTTCGGTGGCCGGTGAAGCCAATGTGCCCTTCTTCACCATCTCCGGCTCCGACTTCGTCGAGATGTTCGTGGGCGTCGGCGCCAGCCGCGTGCGCGACATGTTCGAGCAGGCCAAGAAGAACGCGCCCTGCATCATCTTCATCGACGAGATCGACGCGGTCGGTCGTCACCGTGGCGCGGGCCTCGGCGGCGGCAATGACGAGCGCGAGCAGACGCTGAACCAGCTTCTGGTCGAGATGGACGGCTTCGAAGCCAATGAGTCGATCATCCTCATCGCCGCGACCAACCGTCCCGACGTGCTCGACCCCGCGCTGCTCAGGCCCGGCCGTTTCGACCGTCAGGTCGTGGTGCCGAACCCGGACATCGTCGGCCGCGAGAAGATCCTCAAGGTCCATGTGCGCAACGTGCCGTTGGCGCCGAATGTCGACCTCAAGATCCTGGCACGCGGCACTCCCGGCTTCTCCGGCGCCGACCTGATGAACCTCGTCAACGAGGCCGCGCTGATGGCCGCGCGCCGCAACAAGCGCCTCGTCACCATGCAGGAGTTCGAGGACGCCAAGGACAAGGTGATGATGGGCGCGGAGCGCCGCTCCTCCGCCATGACCCAGGCGGAAAAGGAGCTGACGGCCTATCACGAGTCCGGCCACGCCATTCTGGCGCTGAACGTGCCGGCGGCCGACCCGCTGCACAAGGCCACCATCATCCCGCGCGGCCGCGCACTCGGCATGGTCATGCAGCTGCCCGAGGGCGATCGCTACTCGATGAGCTACAAATACATGATCTCGCGGCTGGCGATCATGATGGGCGGCCGCGTGGCCGAGGAGATGAAGTTCGGCAAGGAGAACATCACCTCGGGCGCCGCCTCCGATATCGAGCAGGCCACCAAGCTGGCCCGCGCCATGGTCACCCGCTGGGGCTTCTCCGACAAGCTCGGCCAGGTCGCCTATGGCGAGAACCAGGAGGAAGTGTTCCTCGGCCATTCTGTGGCGCGCACGCAGAACGTCTCGGAAGAGACCGCGCAGCTTATCGACGCCGAGGTGCGCCGCCTGATCGACGAGGCCTACACCACCGCGCGCAACATCCTGAGCAAGAAGAAGAAGGACTGGATCGCGCTCGCCGAAGGCCTGCTCGAATACGAAACGCTGTCGGGCGACGAGATCAAGCAGCTCATCGCCGGACACAAGCCCTCACGCGACCTGGGCGACGACACGCCGCCGAGCCGCGGCTCAGCCGTGCCGAAGGCCGGCAGCGGCGGCCGCCGCAAGAAGAAGGGCGGCGAGGAGCCGGAAGCCGGCATGGAACCGCAGCCGCAGGGCTAGAGCATTTCCAGCAAAAGTGCGAAGCGGTTTTACGTCCGGAAATGCGTAAAAACAAATAGATAGAGCGGTTCCGGCGTTTCCGTAGAACCCGGAACCGCTCCAGGCAACCGCCACCGCAGAAACAGAAAAAAGCCGCGAGGATTTCCTCGCGGCTTTTCTGTGCGGACTTTTCCATCCGACCAGCCACGATATCCGACGACAACTGCACCGCGCAGGGCGGTGCTGAGCAGAATGCCGTTCCGCGGCCGTCAGGCTTTCTCCTCGACCCACTCCTGCACGATATGGTCGTTGGCGTGGATGCAGACGAGTTCCAGCCTGCCCGTGCCGACATTGAGGAATTTGTGGGGAATGTTGGCCGCGCCGACGACGATGTCGCCGGCTGTTGCGCGGATTTTCTCCACGCCCACGGTGAACTCCGCCTCGCCTTCATGCACCACCCAGGTCTCCGTGTAGGGATGCACATGCAGGCGCGGCCCCTGCCCCGGATCGTTGTCGACAAGGAAGAACGACACGCCGGAGCCGTGCTGGTTTCCTTCGAAGCTGGCCGTGCGGCCGGAACCGCGCCGAAGCGCATCGCGATGAACAAGCTCGTACATGAGGCTCTTCCTCCCGTAGTTGATCCATTTATCTTGACATCAAGATATTATACCGAAATATCTTCTCGTCAAGATATCTTTCATCTATGATGATGGGCGGGCGGCGCCGATTCTCCGGGGCCGCGCGAAAGGTGGGATATGCAGGATGACAGCGACAAACCCGGCGACCGCGTCGAGCGGCTGCGCGGGCAATGGGCACGCGAGCTGCCGGACCTCGACACGTCCCCGATGTCGATCCTCGGGCGTGCCTACCGCCTCTCGAATCTCGTCCGCCCGAGCATCGAGGCGACCTTCGCCGGCTTCGGGCTGGACCGGGGGGAGTTCGATGTCATCGGCACGCTGCGCCGCGCCGGGCCGCCCTACCGGCTGAGCCCGACCGAGCTTTACAGATCCCTCATGATCTCGTCCGGCGGACTGACGCACAGGCTGGCACGACTGGAGAAAATGGGGCTGATCGCGCGCGAAAAATCCGAAACCGACGGTCGCAGCCTTCTTGTGGCGCTGACGCCGGACGGCCGGAAGCGGGCGGAGGAAGCCTTCCGCGCCGACATGGCAAGCGAGCTGACCTTTCTGGAGGAGCTGCCGCTGGAAAAACGGGAAGCACTGGCGGATATGCTGCGCGAATTGCTTGTGCTGGTCGAAGAAAAGGTCTCGCCATCTTCCCTCGGGGAGAAAGACTGAGCGCGTTTGTCCGAGCCCTCGCGCAGAACCTTCAAGGAGCCTCAACACAAAAAAGGCCCGCGCGCCGGAGCACGCAGGCCTTCGAAGCGGTGATGCCAGTGATGCCGAGGGGGATCAGCCCTTCAGCTTGGCATTGCAGAGGCTGTAATAGCCGCCGCCCTTCTGGATCCACTTCAGACCGCCTAGGGCATTCGCATCCTTGGCGGCATAGTACTGATCGAGGCAGGTGTGCATGCGCGCCTTGCCGGGCGTCTCGTTGGCATATTTCTTGGCGATGGCGGTCGGGAACTTGACGCCGCTGGGCGCGGTCACCGTCGGCGCGGCCGGTTCGCCCTGATAGGTCGCCTGGTCGGGGCTCGGCAGGGTTTCGTCCTCGGCAGCGGAGGCGCCGCACTCGGCCTTGCGGAACTGGTTCCAGGTCTTGCCGCCGAGCGAGCCGGCGGTCTTGGCCGCGCTGTACTTGGCGCTGCATTCCTTCATCGTCAGGCCCTTGCCGCCGGCCGCGTTGGCCGACTTGGAGGACTTGGCGGCCGGAGCCGGAGCGGCGGCAGCGGCGCTGGCGCCGGGGCCGCAATCGGCCTTGCGGAACTGGTTCCAGGTCTTGCCGCCCAGCGTGCCGGCATCCTTGGCGGCGTTGTACTTGGCGCTGCATTCCTGCATCGACAGGCCCTTGGCGCCGTCGGTCGAGGCGGCGGTGTCGGCCGCCTTCTTGGACCTTGTCTTCTTTTCCGGCTGAGCGGTGGTTTCGGTTGCGGCAGCGCCTGCTTCCGCCCCGCACTGCGCCTTACGGAACTGGTTCCAGTTCATGCCGTTCAGCGTGCCGGCTTCCTTGGCGGAATTATATTTGGCGCTGCACTCTTTCATGGTCAGCGCGTTGGCCGGGGCCGCCAGCAAGGTCGCCGCGACCGCAAGGCCGGAAAGAGTGATGAGACGAGTAATGAGCATAGCGTTTTCTCTCCGTTGCTGTCGCCCATGAACTTCCTGCAAAGAGATATCCTGCAACGGTCAGCGGCGCCAGATGCCTGATAATGCGCAGAACTTCATCCTGTTCCGCGGGAATGCGGAACAGGCCGCCCTTTTTGGACGCGGCTCGGCGGAGAGTTGAAGGCCAAACGCCGGCGCACCCCGCTTGTTCCCCGGAAAACCCCTGCATGAAGCCGTAGAAGAACCGAAAACAGCCGGTTGCCGGTAAAATCGGCTAAACCCGCCGTTTCCAGCGTGAAGCCGGTTAACGAGGAAAAACAACAGTAAGTTAAAGCTTCTCGAAGGATTCGTAACATATTCTCACACAATGTGATCTGTACGCTCAGGCCGGCTGTGGCAAAAGCTGGATGCGGGAGCGAGCCCACGGCTGGGGAAACTGGACAAGTATGAGCAGACGTTATTTCGGAACGGACGGTATCCGGGGACGGGCCAACAAATTTCCGATGACTGCCGAGGTCGCCATGAAGGTGGGCATGGCGGCCGGCCTTTCTTTTCAGCGGGGCAACCATCGCCACCGCGTGGTGCTGGGCAAGGACACGCGCCTGTCCGGCTACATGATCGAGAATGCGCTGGTGGCGGGCTTCTGCGCGGCCGGCATGGACGTTTTCCTGCTCGGCCCGGTGCCGACGCCGGCGGTGGCCATGCTTGCCCGTTCGCTGCGCGCCGACATCGGCGTGATGATCTCGGCCTCGCACAATCCCTATTACGACAACGGCATCAAGCTGTTCGGTCCGGACGGCTACAAGCTGTCGGACGAGATCGAGATGCGCATCGAGGCGCTGCTCGACCAGGACATCGACATCGCGCTGGCCGATGCCGACGCGCTGGGCCGCGCCAAGCGCATCGACGGCGTGCATGACCGCTATATCGAATTCGCCAAGCGCACGCTGCCACGCTCCATGTCGCTGTCGGGCCTGCGCATCGTCATCGACTGTGCCAATGGCGCGGCCTACAAGGTGGCGCCCGCCGCCCTCTGGGAACTCGGCGCCGAGGTGATCGCCATCCACGACGATCCCAACGGCTTCAACATTAACGAGGAATGCGGCTCCACCCACCCGGCGAGCCTGGCCAGGAAGGTGCATGAGGTGCGCGCCGACATCGGCATCGCACTGGACGGCGACGCCGACCGCATGGTCATCGTCGATGAAAAGGGCAACGTGGTGGACGGCGACCAGATCCTCGCTCTCATCGGCGAGGCCTGGCACCAGAGCGGCCATCTCGCCGGCGGCGGCGTGGTCGCGACCGTAATGTCCAATCTCGGGCTCGAGCGCTTCCTGGGCGGCATCGGCCTGCAGCTTCACCGCACCAAGGTGGGCGATCGCTACGTGGTCGAGCACATGCGCGCGCACGGGCTGAATGTCGGCGGCGAGCAGTCCGGCCACATCGTGCTGTCGAATTTCTCCACCACCGGCGACGGCCTCGTCTCCGCGCTGCAGGTGCTGGCCTGCGTGAAGCGCCAGAACAAGCCGGTGAGCGAGCTCTGCCGCAAGTTCGAGCCGGTGCCGCAGCTTCTCAAGAATGTGCGCTTCTCCGGCGGCAAGCCGCTGGAGACGGCGGCGGTGAAGGCCGCGATCGAGGAAGCGCGCAACCGCCTCGGCCAGTCCGGCCGTCTCGTCATCCGCCCCTCCGGCACCGAGCCGCTGATCCGCGTGATGGCCGAGGGCGACGATCCGCATCTGGTGGAAAAGGTGGTGAACGAAATCGTCGGCGTGATTTCCGAGGTCAGGACGGCCGCCTGATCCAGCCGCCAGGACAGTGAGCGACAGAAAACAAACCCGCCACGCCGGCGGGTTTTTTGTTGGCCCCAGTTTTTTGCGGCGGAGCCTGCCGCCCGCTTTTTCCGAAAGCGGCAGCGCCCACGCCGTGCGATCATGGCTGCCGGCCTCAGCCGGCGCTGTTGCCGCCGCCGGCGGCCTCCCAGGCCTTGATCGCCTCGTCGAACACCTTCTGGCCGGGAATGCCCTTTTCCATGGTGAACAGGGCGCGACGGCCCGATTTGTAGACGATCGGCACGTCGATCCAGCTCTGGCGACGCAGCAGCGTCATGTTGGCCTCGGTCTCCGGCTTGCCGTCGTTGAGCGCGATCAGGAAGAAGCCGTCCGCGATCTTGGCGGGAATGCCGATCAGCGGGCTGCCGGCCTCCTGCTCCGAACTCTTCATCGACACGCGCAGCACATTCTCGATGCCGCCGCCCTCGAAGCCCTCCGGCGTCAGGAAGATGATCTCGATGATATGGCTGGCCGGCAGGGTCTGGTCCGCATTGCGGCGGATCGTCATGCGCAGTTGCAGATCCTTGCCGGGAATGGTCGCCTCTGCGCGGATGGCCGGCTCGGGCGGCAGGTCGCCGCCCGGCGATTCCTTCACGATCGACCAGACGATGTTGCCGGGCTCGGCCGAGCCCTGCGCGACATTGGTGCGTTCCTCATAGAAGATGGCGCGCTGGCCGATCGCGACACCGGGCTGCGCGGCGGCCGTGCCGTTCGCCGGCGGCGTCTGCTGCTGGGCGGGCGGCGTGACCTGCGTCTGCGGCGGCTGGGTGGCGGCGGCAACCGACGTGCCCTCGCCGATGGTCGCGCTGCCGCCGGCCGGGCCGGGGTCGATCTCGGTGCCATCCGAATTCAGCCGCTGCGTGAATTTCTGCTCGCCGCCGGAAGCAGGCTGGTTCGCCGGTTCCTGGCCGTTCTGGGCAGCCGGCGTGGCCGGTGGCGTGGTGGCGGCGCCGTCATCCCTGGCGGGCGCCTTCACCAGCGGCTTTGCCGGTGTCGCGGCAGCCTGCTTGTCGCCGCCGCCGAGGAGGCCAGAGAAGGCCGCCTTGTTCAGCCAGACGCCGTAGCCGCCACCCGCGATGACGGCCAGCGCGACAACCGCCGCAATGAGGCGGCCGTAGCCACGCTTTTCTTCTTGCGGCTCCTCATAGGCCGGTCGGGCATCCTCTTCGGGTTCGTCGTCCTGCTGGTGCTCGCTGACGGCCCTGAAGAAATCATCCTCGGCCGGATCGTTCGCCGGCTGCGGCTTCGACGCCGCAAACGGCGCGGCCGCCTTCGGCGCGGCGTCCGGTTTCGCTACGACTTCGTCCTTGCGCACGCTTTCGGCATGCGGCGCTTCCGGCTTCGCGGCACCGTCGGGCTTCGGCATGGCCGGGATGTCGGCTTTCGGCGCGACGACCGATGGCTGCGGGCGGGCGGCGGCGGCCTCGGCGCCCGGCATGACCTTCGGCGCAGTATCCAGCCAGGGCGCGAATTCCGGCTTGGCGGGCGGCGCGGCCGGTTCGGCGGGCTTCGGCGCGGGCTCCGGCCTTGCAACGGTCTCCGCGCGCGGCGGCGCAGCCGGCTCTATCGGCCTGGGCGGCGCGCTCTTCTGGCGTTCGATCGAGGCAAAGACATTTTCCAGCTCTTGCAGGGGATCGTTGCTGATCTTCGGCCGCGCGTGGTCAGAATAGTCCTTCTCGATGGCGGCGATGGCATCCTCGAGCGCGCGCTTCTGCCGGTCCACGACCGCCTGCGGCGGCGGCGGGTTGATCGCCGCCAGCTTCGCCTCGATGGTCGCACGGGCCTTGTCGTAGACCTTCTGCCGCAGCGCGGGAGTAGGATCGCTCAGCCCGTCCAGCGTCTTCTTAAGGACCGCAACGAAATCTGCCATGCTTCTTTCGACCTGTGGGTTTCGTTCCCGGCCGGCCTCGTTCCGGTCGGGAATGGGCAAAAACTAGTCTTGAAAGGGATCGGTCACAAGTATTGTGTCGTCCCGCTCGGGGCTGGTGGAAAGCAGCGCCACCGGCGCGCCGATCAGTTCCTCGATGTGGCGCACATATTTGACCGCCTGCGCGGGCAGGTCGTTCCAGGAGCGCGCGCCCCTGGTGGTGGCCTTCCAGCCCTCCAGCGTCTCGTAGACCGGCTCCACGCGCGCCTGCGCGCCCTGGCTGGCCGGCAGGTAATCGATCAACTCGCCGTCGAGCATGTAGCCGGTGCAGACCTTGATCTCGTCCAGCCCGTCGAGCACGTCGAGCTTGGTGAGCGCGATGCCCTTGATGCCGTTGACGGCGACGGCCTGGCGCACCAGCACCGCGTCGAACCAGCCGCAGCGGCGCTTGCGCCCGGTGACGACACCGAACTCGTGCCCGTTGGTGCCGAGGAACTCGCCGATCTCGTTCTTCTGCTCGGTCGGGAACGGTCCCTCGCCGACGCGGGTGGTGTAGGCCTTGGTGATGCCGAGCACATAATTGATGGCGTTCGGCCCCATGCCCGAGCCGGGCGCGGCCTGGCCGGCAACCGTGTTGGACGAGGTGACGAACGGATAGGTGCCGTGGTCGATGTCGAGCAGCGTGCCCTGCGCGCCCTCGAACAGGATGCGCTCGCCGGCGCGACGGCGGTCGTCCAGCACCTTCCAGACGCGGTCCATGTAGGGCAGGATCTTGTCGGCGACGGAGGTGAGTTCCTGCATGATCGCCTCATGCCCCACTTCCGGATGGCCGAGGCCACGGCGCAGCGCATTGTGATGCGTCAGCAACCGGTCCACCTTCGACGGCAATGTGTCCAAATCTGCCAAATCCATCACCCGGATCGCACGGCGTCCGACCTTGTCCTCATAGGCGGGGCCGATACCCCTGCGGGTCGTCCCGATCTTCGTGCCGGAATTGGAGGCCGCATCTTCGCGGAATCCGTCGAGCTCCCGGTGGAGCGACAGGATAAGCGCGGTGTTTTCGGCGATTTTCAGGCGTTCCGGTGTCACTTCCACGCCCTGGTCGCGCAGTTTCTCGGCCTCGGCCACAAAAGCATGCGGGTCGAAGACCACGCCGTTGCCGATGACCGACAGCTTGCCGTCGCGCACGATGCCGGAAGGAAGCAGCGACAGCTTGTAGACCTTGCCGTCGACCACCAGCGTGTGGCCGGCATTGTGCCCGCCCTGGAAGCGCACCACCACATCGGCGCGTTCCGACAGCCAGTCGACGATCTTGCCCTTGCCTTCGTCGCCCCACTGCGAGCCGACGACAACCACATTGGCCATGATTTCTTCCCTTCCATGCCGCGCGGGCGGCGCAAACCTATAGAACGACAGGCCTCTATAACGGCTTGATTCCCGAAACGCGACCATTCTTTGGATCGGCAGGTACAACAATTTCGTCGCGCCGCAACCTTTGCTTGTCCGGATATCGGGGTTGGCCGCGGGTTGAATGTCTCGTGCCCCGGACTCAAATCTGTTATCATGATAGCAGATGGAGCGAAGTCATGGCACAATTGCTGGTCAGACAGATCGACGACGACGTGAAGCGGCGTCTGCAGGAGCGAGCCGTACGCCATGGCGTAAGCATGGAGGAAGAGGCTCGCGAGATCATCCGGGCGGCGGTCTTGACAGATGCCGAAGCCGAATTCGGGCTGGGCAGTCGGGTCGCGGCGCTTTTTCGCGATGTTCCCGACAATGACGAGCCGCTGCCGCGGTCTTCCCGGCAACCGTTCAAGCCGGTCGATTTCAGCAAATGATGGTGCTGGATACCAACGTCATTTCGGCGCTCATGCAGCCGGCGATGAACCCCGAGGTGGTGTCCTGGCTCGATCGCCAGGTTTCGAGCACGATATGGATAACGGCCATAAGCGTTCTCGAAATTCGATCCGGGCTGTTTCTCTTGCCGGAAGGCAAGCGCAAGAGCGGCCTTCTGGAACGCTTCGATCAATTTCTGAACGATGCGATTGGCGGTCGTGTCCTGCCATTTGATCGCAATGCAGCCGAAGCGGCTTCGCTCTTGAGCGCCAGACGTCTCGCCACCGGCCGCAATATCGATGCGATGGACACGCAGATCGCCGGCATCGCCATTTCAAGGCGAGCGGCGCTGGCCACCCGCAATATCAAGGACTTCAACGACATCGACATGCCATTGATCAATCCATGGAACGAATAGCCGGAAGCGCCGGTCGCCCGGCGCCTCCGGTAGCGGGCGTACCATGATCGTCAGTTGCCGTTCACGTCGAACTGCAACGGCTTGGCCGAGTCGATCGTTTCGTGCGCGCGCACCTTGGCCAGAACGTCCTCGGGGAACGGCGCATCGAGATAGAGCAGCGCGATGGCGTCGCCGCCCGGACGGTCGCGGCCGAGCGCGAAATTGGCGATGTTGACGCCGTTTTCGCCGCAGACCGTGCCGAGCAGGCCGATGATGCCCGGCGCGTCGGCATTGGTGGTGTAGAGCATGTGCTGGCCGACCTCGGCGTCGAGATTGATGCCCTTGATCTGGATGAAGCGCGGCTTGTGGTCGGAGAAGCAGGTGCCGGCGATGGAGCGCGTCTGCTTCTCGGTCTTCACCGTCAGCTTGATGTAGCCGTCGAACACGCCCGACTTGTCGCGCTTGACCTCGGCGACGATGATGCCGCGCTCCTTCACCATGATCGGCGCCGACACCATGTTGACATCCGCCACCTGCGGGCGGATCAGGCCGGCAAGGGCGGCGCTGATCAGCGCGCGCGTGTTCATGGAGGCGGTGGAACCGTCGAACAGGATCTCGACTTCCTTGATCGGATCTTCGGTGACCTGGCCGACGAAGGCGCCCAGCACTTCGGCGAGCTTCACGAAGGGTTTCAGCCGCGGTGCTTCCTCGGCCGTGATCGAGGGCATGTTGATGGCGTTGGAGACCGCGCCCTTGACGAGATAGTCCGACATCTGCTCGGCGATCTGCAACGCCACGTTCTCCTGCGCTTCCGTGGTGGAGGCACCGAGATGCGGCGTGGTGACGACGTTTTCCATGCCGAACAGCGCGTTTTCCGTGGCCGGCTCGACCTCGAACACATCGATGCCGGCACCCGCCACCTTGCCGCTCTTCAGCGCGGCGATGAGGTCGGCCTCGACGATCAGGCCGCCGCGCGCGCAATTGATGATGCGCACGCCATCCTTCATCTTCGCGATCGCATCGGCATTGATGATGTGGCGCGTCTTGTCGGTCAGCGGCGTGTGCAGCGTGATGAAGTCGGCGCGCGCAAGCAGCGTGTCGAGGTCGACCTTTTCCACGCCGAGCTCGGAGGCGCGGTCCTCCGACAGGAACGGGTCATAGGCGACGACATGCATCTTCAGGCCCACGCCGCGCGACGCGACGATGGAGCCGATATTGCCGGCGCCGATGATGCCCAGCGTCTTGCCGGTGATCTCGACGCCCATGAAGCGGTTCTTCTCCCACTTGCCAGCCTGGGTGGAGGCGTTCGCCTCCGGAATCTGGCGGGCCAGCGCGAACATCAGCGCGATCGCATGCTCGGCGGTGGTGATGGAATTGCCGAAGGGCGTGTTCATGACGATGATGCCGCGCCGCGAGGCGGCGGGGATGTCGACATTGTCGACGCCGATGCCGGCGCGGCCCACGACCTTGAGGTTCGTCGCAGCGGCGATCAGCTTTTCAGTGACCTTGGTGGCCGAGCGGATGGCGAGACCGTCATACCGGCCGATGACTTCGAGCAGCTTTTCCTTGTCCTTGCCGAGATCGGGCAGATAGTCGACTTCGACGCCGCGATCCTTGAAGATCTGCACGGCGGTGGGGGAGAGTTTGTCGGATACGAGTACGCGAGGTGCCATGAAGGCCTCCATCAGGTGAAATTCAGACTGGGGGAATGAGGCGACCGTCCCAACCCGGCCGCCCGAAAAACCTTGAACTCAGGCCGCCTTTTTCAGCGCGGCCTTCTGGTTCTGGAACGCCCATTCGAGCCAGAGCGTCAGTGCTTCGAGGTCGGACGCCTCGACGGTCGCGCCGGCCCAGATGCGCAGGCCCGAAGGCGCGTCGCGATAGGCGCCGATGTCATAGGCGACGCCTTCCTTGTCCAGCGCCGTCACGATGCCCTTGGCAAAGGCGGCCTGCGCCTCGGCGTCGAGCGCGGTCACTTGACCGTCGACGATGGTGAGGCACACCGAAGTGTTCGAGCGCGTGGCCGGGTCCTTCGCCAGATTGGCGAGCCAGGGCGACTTTTCGACGAAAGCATCGAGCACCGCGAAATTGCGGTCGGCGCGGGCGATCAGGGCATCGAGGCCGCCTATTCGTTTCGCCCAATTGAGCGCGTCGAGATAGTCTTCCACCGCCAGCATGGATGGGGTGTTGATGGTCTCGCCCTTGAAGATGCCTTCGATCAGCTTGCCGCCCTTGGTCAGGCGGAAGATCTTCGGCAGCGGCCAGGCCGGCTTGTAGGTCTCCAGCCGCTCGACGGCGCGCGGCGACAGGATGAGCATGCCATGCGCGCCCTCGCCGCCCAGCACCTTCTGCCAGGAGAAGGTGACGACATCGAGCTTGGCAAAATCCAGGTTCTGCGCGAAGGCGGCGGAGGTCGCGTCGCAGATGGTCAGGCCCTGGCGGTCGGCCGGGATGAAGTCGGCGTTCGGCACGCGCACGCCGGAGGTCGTGCCGTTCCAGGTGAAGACCACGTCGCGGTCGAAATCGACTTTTGCGAAATCGACCAACTCGCCATAGGGGGCTTCGAAGGTGCGGACATCCGGCAGCTTGAGCTGCTTGACGACGTCGGTCACCCAGCCGGCGCCAAAGCTTTCCCAGGCGACCATGTCGACGCCGCGCGCGCCGAGCAGCGACCAGAGCGCCATTTCGACGGCGCCGGTGTCGGACGCAGGCACGATGCCGATGCGGTAGTCGGCCGGAACCTGCAGGACTTCACGGGTGAGGTCGATGGCCTGCTGGAGCTTGGCCTTGCCAATCCTGGCGCGGTGGGAGCGGCCGAGGGCTGCGTCTGCGAGAGCTTGGAGGGACCAGCCGGGGCGCTTGGCGCAAGGGCCGGATGAGAAATTGGGATTGGCCGGACGCAGGTCCGGCTTCGGCAGTACGGTCATGTTGATCCTATCCTTCCAGATAGCACGCCCCTCGTTGGGGAGGGGTGGCCCACTTGCGGAGATACGGCAAAGGCGGGCCGCGCGCAAGGGGGAAATGGATCGCGGAATGTGCCGGCTGGCAGCCGGCTCGTGAAGCCGGAGCAAGCAGAAAAACACCAAAGCTCTGGAACTATTTGCGCGCCGTTCTATTTGGCGATTCGTTACTGGCTTTTTTAAACCGAAACACTCGGAGAGGATTTACGCCATGACGTTCAAGTTGCTCTCGATCGCCGCAGTTGCCGTCTGCCTGGCTACAGGCGCCTATGCCCAGACAAGTAATGAGGCGGACCAGACTGCTCCCAGCGGTCGCGACGTACAAAACCCGGAAGTCGTTGGGCCGATGTATAGCGACAAGGAAATGACCAAGATGCGCTCCAAGGACGAGATGAAGTCCGAATGGGCCAAGCTCTCTGACGAACATCGCACCAAGATCAAGGGTGAATGCGCCGACCCGAAGAACGATCACGAGAAGAACTTCTGCGACGAGATTGCGGATTTCGACTAGTCATCGAACCGGTGGTGGCTGGCGGGCCATCACCGGTTTTCTCCATGCGCCGCAATAGCCCGGCATTCCGCGTCTCGCAGATCGTTGCATCTCCCATCCCATCCGGTCTTCACAACAGGTCGAGCATGACGGCGCCGCTGCGCGCGCCGGGAAACTTCTCGCGACTGCGCATTGTCGCGGGAAAACGACCGACTACATCTCAGACAGGCCCGAAGGAAACCGCCCGCCAGGGCGCAGCAGCCGGAGGAGCAAATGACAGATCCATCGATCGAATCCGAAGAGGATGAAGCGCAGGAAATCTACGAGGAGCGCGAGGCGGTAGCGATCTTCAATGACGAAACCGCGCTCAACAGTGCCGTCGACGAGTTGATGCGGATCGGAATCCGCGAAGAGGACCTGAGCCTGCTTGCCGACACGGGCAGCCTTTCCAGGGAAGGTGTGGCCAGCATCGAAGACAAGGACTTCGTTGCCCATGCCGACTATGTTTCGCCCGACTCGCGCACGGAAGGAATGGCTGCGCTGGTGGGCGTGCCGCTTTATGTGGCCGGCGCCGGGGTGGCGGCCGTGGTGGCGACAGGCGGCGCGGCCCTCATACCCACGGTTGCGATCGTTGCGGGCAGCGGGCTTGCGGCAAGCGCCGTCGGGCTGATCCTTGCACGCGTCTTCGGCCACCAGCACGCCAGGCATGTCCAGCAGCAGATCGCCCGGGGCGGAATGCTGCTTTGGGTGCGCGTGATCGACGAAAGCCGGGATTCCAGTGTACTGGACACACTGCGCAATTCGGGCGGGCGCGACGTCCATCTCCATGTCGTCCGCAGAAGCTGGAGCCCGGCGGATGTTCCGTTGAGCGATGCGCAGCCCGACCCGCTTCTGAAGCTGTGAGAGCCGTCGCCTTTGGAATGACATCCAGCCATGCCGGACGGCCGGCGCCTTCAATGAGCCCGCTTCTTGGGGCCTCCCGGAACGACCGTGGAGATGACGGAAACCGGATCGCTGCCCGGAAAGGTGTCTTCAAGGCCTTCTTCGAGTTGCTCTTCCAGCGTCTCGCGATCTTCGGCTCGTCCTTCGGTGCGGCGGCCGGACGCGCGATTGCGCGGGGTCTTGCCGTCTTGAACCGCCTCTTGCTTGGCCATCTGCATCTCCTGTCCCTTCCCGCGGCGGGGAGAGGATCAACGCGCGGTGGCCGAAACAGTTGCCGGATTGCAAAGGGCGGGCACGAGGCCCGCCCGAACTGCATCGCGGACGTTTTATCGGACTACCAGAGGTCGTAGCGCAGACCGACCCTGACCTGATGATAATCGACGCCCTTCCTGATGCTGAGGGAATCGGTGTCCAGATATTCGGTGTTGGGCGAGCTCAGGTAACGGTAGCCGACATCGACCGAGGTGTTGGGTGTGAACCGGTAGCTCAGGCCGGCATTGAGCGCATAGGCGAAGCGATATTGCTTGTCGCTCCAGTTGCCCGCGACCCCAAGCGTGTCGGAATCGATCTCCAGCTTGGCCTTCGAGTACATGACGCCGATGCCGGCGCCGACATAGGGCGTGAGACCCGCGAAGGTGCCGAGATCGACATAGGCATTGGCCAGGCCGTCCCAAACCTGGTTCTTGGCCGCGAAATAATCGACCCCGTCGTTGAACTCATACTTGTCCCGACCGACGAAGCCCATGGTGAGGTCGCCGCGCAGATAGTCGGTGAAGTGATAGCCGAAGCCGATATCGCCGCCGAAGCGCGTATTGTCGGTGTCCTGCCCCAGCAGGGTGAACTTATAGGTCGGGCGACTGGCGTTGTAGTTCACGTCGCCACGCAGATACCAGCCCGAGCCAACCTCGACGGGCACATATTCCGGGCCGGCGTCGACGACGATCGGCGGCTCATAGTCGGCAGCCATGGCCGGCGCCGCCTGCCAGAGGGCCGCCGCGGCGAGCGGCAGGAAGATACGCGATTGCAGCCTCATGATCCCAAACTCCCAAGCACCATTCGGCTCGCATTGTTAACCATAACGGTTAAGCCCGGGTTAAGGATAACAAGCCGTGAAGAGATGCCCCGCGGGCATGAAAAAGGCCCCGCGAAAACGGGGCCTCCTTTCCGGTTTCAGGCTTGCGCCGGTCAGTTGAAGGCGTAGCGGATGCCGAGCTTCAGATCGTGCGAGGTCAGCTTGTGGAACTCCATGCCCTTGTTGGACACGTCGTAGGCCGGATCGTCGTTCCGCAGCGGCCCGGTGCGCGCGTCGCCGAGATTGACGAAGCTGTAGCCCAGGTCGATCGTCATGCGATCGGTGGCCTTGATGCCGAGGCCGGCATGCAGCGCCCAGGCGAAGTTCCATTTGGAATCGGACGAGGCCCAGCCCGCGCCACCGGTCAGAACGTTGGTATCGCGGAATTGCGAGATGGTGTTGCGCGAGGCGCCGATACCGGCGCCGACATAGGGCACGATCGGCCCGAAATCGCCGAGATCGACATAGCCGTTCGCCAGGAACAGCCATTCCGACTTCCGGGCGCGATAGTCGTTGGTGTACGGCGTGCTGCCGTAATACTTCACCCAGTCGACGGCGTTGAAGTCGGCCTTGCCGCGATATTCGGCAGTCACGTCGCCGCGGATCCAGTCGTTGAACTGGTAGCCGACGCCGCCGCCGAACAGCGGCGAGGAGCCGAAGCCGCCCTTGTCGTGCCAGCCGCGCGCCTCGATGTCGGGATCGTTGTAGAGATCGGTGCGCAGTTCCCCGAGCCGCTGGTTGGTCATGCCCAGGAAGCCGCGAATGTACCAGCCGCCCACGACCGGCACCACCACCGGCTCCTCCGGCGGCACGTAGAGGTCCGCCGCCATGGCGGGAATGGAGACACTTGCCATCAACAGCGCGGCAAGGGCCGGCCTGAGAAAATTCCGCATATTGATCACCCCTGCGAATCCTCCGCCCTGGGCCGAGGACAATTGAACTCGCATGGATAATGAAACGGAAAGGTTAAGCGCTGCTTAACCACGTTTATTGAGTATTCGAACCGTCCGTTTCCGGATTCGCCAAGATATCGGCCGGGCGGGCGGGCCTGAACTTCGGCCCGTTCACGGAGCCTCGCCAAAACGGGCACCCCCGGCCGGGGAGAGCCGGGGTTGCCGATTATTCGGATGCGTGCGGCGCTGCGGTCCGCGTTTCGCGAGAGCGCTATTCGTCGCCGAACAGCGATTTGTGCGCGACGCCCGCGATGATGGCGCCGATGATCGGCGCAACCCAGAACAGCCAGAGCTGCTGCAGCGCCCAGCCGCCGACGAAAAGCGCCGGGCCGGTGGAGCGTGCCGGATTGACCGACGTGTTGGTCACCGGGATCGAAATCAGGTGGATCAGCGTCAGCGTGAGGCCGATGGCGATGCCGGCGAAGCCGGCCGGCGCATGGCCGCTGGTTGCGCCGAGAATGACCATCACGAAGATGAAGGTCAGCACGATCTCGATGAGCAGGGCCGAGCTCAGCGGATAGCCGCCCGGCGAATGCTCGCCATAGCCGTTGGATGCGAAGCCGTTGGCCAGGCTGAAATCGGCCTTGCCGCTGGCGATGACATAGAGGATCGCCGAAGCGATGACCGCGCCGATGAGCTGGGCGATCACATAGGGCACGAGATCCCGCGCGGGCAGACGGCCGGCAACGGTGAGCCCCACCGACACGGCAGGGTTGAAGTGGCCGCCGGAAATGCCGCCGACCGCATAGACCATGGTCAAAACGGTCAAGCCGAACGCCAGCGCAACGCCGAGGAAACCGATACCGAGATCGGGGAACGCAGCAGCGAGAACGGCGCTGCCGCACCCGCCGAACACGAGCCAGAAAGTGCCGAGCAACTCGGCCAGCAGACGTTTGGACATTGGTGTAGACCCTCCTGGTACCAAGACCTCAAGTGAGTCACGAAATCCGAAGGAAGACAACGCTTCGCGCCGCATCGGAGCCGGGCAAGGCGCAATTGTCACAAGTATTTCCGCCCGGACGGCGCCGAACTTGTCTTTGATGCCCGCCTGTTCCGAAATGAAGCAACCATATTAACGGCGGCTAAATTTCCGACAGCGAATAAAGATCCGTCATCTTGTCGGTTTGTGCCTGGCAGACAGGGGCGCACCAAGATCTAGCGATGAACAAACGGGGAAACTCGCCCGATCAGTGATTCGTCGCCGATTCGTTCCGGCTTTGGACAAAGTGTTAATCAGTATATCCGCCGGCTCGGTCGCGATGTTCATATCGGCTTAAGCTTCATCAATAAATTCCTGCCGACCCGCAGCGCGAAATCAGTTTCGCCGGAACGCCCGCGACAAAGGTTAACACATGCGGCGAAAAAGCCGGGAAATGCCGGATCCCGATTCAGCATCTGGCCGGGAGTCATGGCGTCAAGCCCTATATGTTGATGTGAACAAACCGGGAAACCCGCTGCATCAGCGATTCGTCGCCGATTCGTTCCGGCTTTGGACAGAGGGTTAACGGGCCGGCCGGCCCCGCTTTCGCGTCGAAGACAAAATCCTTTTCATTTCAATTCCTTACCAGAAATCATGGGCGAGCGATTGACAAAGGTTAACGCGGCCGACCGCGTTTTCCCGCGCGAAAATATTAGCGATTCAGCATGTAGGGTGAATCGGACAGCCGGCATCTATATGTTGGGGTGAACAAAAGCCGAATCCGCATGAGTCAGCGATTCGTCGCCGATTCGTTCCAGACTCGTTCCAGCCGTTAATTTGACGCAGATTTGGGCTTTCGTTTCGGGCTGCAAGCCCCTATCTGTCGAGGCAAAGCGACCAGATCATGAGTTCACAGACCTCGCCCGCAGAAAGCCCTGCCCCGCCCCGGCGGATGCCTGCGAATGCAGAGCCAGAAAGGCCGCCCCGCTTCCCATGAACATTCAGCCAAGACAGATCGACCCGCTCGTCCTTTCAGGGCGTGATGTGACAGCCGTGCTCGGGCCGACCAACACCGGCAAGACGCATCTGGCGATCGAACGCATGGTGGCGCATGAGACCGGCGTCATCGGCCTGCCGCTGCGCCTGCTGGCACGCGAGGTCTATGGCCGCGTCTGCGAAAAGGTCGGCGCGCACAATGTGGCGCTGGTCACCGGCGAGGAAAAGATCATCCCGGCCGGGGCGCGCTACTCGGTCTGCACCGTGGAAGCGATGCCGCGCGAGACCGACGCCGCCTTCGTGGCGATCGACGAGGTGCAGCTTGCCGGCGATCTGGAGCGCGGCCATATATTCACCGACCGCATCCTGCATCTGCGCGGCCGGCAGGAAACGCTGCTCTTGGGCGCCGCTACCATGCGCGGCATACTGGAAAAGCTGCTGCGCGGCATTTCGGTGGTGACGCGGCCGCGCCTTTCCCATCTGGCCTATGCCGGCTCCAAGAAGCTGACGCGCCTGCCGCGCCGCTCGGCCATCGTCGCCTTCTCGGCCGACGAGGTCTATGCCATCGCCGAGCTGATCCGCCGCCAGCGCGGCGGCGCGGCGGTCGTCCTGGGCGCGCTCAGCCCGCGCACGCGCAATGCGCAGGTGGCGCTCTACCAGTCGGGCGACGTCGACTATCTGGTGGCCACCGACGCCATCGGCATGGGCCTCAACCTCGATGTCGACCACGTCGCCTTCGCCCAGAACCGCAAGTTCGACGGCTTCCAGTTCCGCGACCTCAACCCCGCCGAGCTCGGCCAGATCGCCGGCCGCGCCGGCCGCCACATGCGCGACGGCACCTTCGGCGTCACCGGACAGGTCGATCCCTTCCCCGAAGAGCTGGTCGAGAAGATCGAGGCGCACGACTTCGACCCGGTGAAGGTGCTGCAATGGCGCACCGCCCAGTTCGATTTCGCCAGCCTCGATGCGCTGAAGCACTCCATCGAGGCGACAGCGCCGGTGGAGGGCCTGACCCGCGCGCTGCCGGCGGTGGATGCCCAGGCGCTGGAACAGTTGTCGCGCGAGCACGACATACGCCGGCGCGCCACCGGCCGCGAGCGCGTCGCGCTGTTGTGGGATGTCTGCGCCCTGCCGGACTATCGCCGCATCGCGCCGGCCCAGCACGCCGACCTCGTCGCCTCCATTTTCATGGACATCGCAGATCACGGCCATGTCGATGAAAACTACATGGCCGAGCAGGTGCGCCGGGCCGACACGGTGGAGGGCGATATCGACACGCTTTCGCACCGTATTGCCCAGATCCGCACCTGGACCTATGTGTCCAACCGCCCTGGCTGGTTGGCCGATCCGCTACATTGGCAAGAAAAGACACGGGAAATCGAAGACAGATTGTCGGATGCGCTGCATGAGCGGTTGACGAAACGCTTTGTAGATCGCAGGACTTCCGTCCTCATGCGCCGCCTTAGAGAAAACACGATGCTAGAAGCCGAAATCAGCCCAACCGGAACGGTCCTCGTCGAAGGCCATCACGTCGGAGAACTGCAAGGGTTCCGTTTCACCGCCGACCAGAGCGCCGGCGGCGAAGACGGCAAGGCCGTTCGCGCGGCTGCCCAGAAGGCGCTCGGCGTCGAATTCGAAAGCCGTGCCGAACGTTTCGCCCTGTGCCCGAACGGCGACCTCGCGCTGGGGTCGGACGGCGTGCTGCGCTGGATCGGCGCGCCGATCGGCACGCTGGCCGCGACCGAGGATGCGCTGCGCCCGCGCGTCATCCTGCTGGCCGACGAGCAGCTCACCGGCCCGGCCCGCGACAAGGTGGCGGCGCGCGCCGAGCGCTTCGTCAATTTCCAGATCGACAGCCTGCTCAAGCCGCTGGTCGACCTGAAGGGCGCCGACCAGCTTTCCGGCATCGCCCGTGGCATCGCCTTCCAGCTCGTCGAGAATTTCGGGCTCATCAACCGCCGCGACATCGCGGAGGACATCAAGTCGCTCGACCAGGAAGGCCGCGCCAGCCTGCGCCGGCTGGGCGTGCGCTTCGGCGCCTACCACATCTTCGTGCCGGCGCTGCTGAAGCCCGGCCCGGCTGGCCTCATCACCCTGCTGTGGGCGCTGAAGAACGACGGCAAGGACAAGCCGGGCTTCGGCGACGTGGTGCATGCGCTGGCCGCCGGCCGCACCTCCGTGGTGGTCGACCAGGCCTTCGATCGCGCCTTCTACAAGCTCGCCGGCTTCCGCATGCTCGGCCGCCGCGCCGTGCGCGTCGACATCCTCGAGCGCCTTGCCGACCTCATCCGCCCGGCCCTGGCCTGGAAGGCCGGCATCGGCCCGCGCCCCGAGGGCGCCTTTGACGGCAACACCTTCCTGGTGACGCCGGCGATGATGTCCATCCTCGGCGCCACCGCCGACGACATGGAGGAGATCCTGAAGGGTCTCGGCTACCGCGCCGACGCAAAGCCCGCCGCCGACGTGAAGGCGCGGCTGGAAGCGCTGGACGAGGCCGCCCGCCAGGCAGCCGCCGCAGCCGCGACGCAGAAGGCCGCCGAGGCCGAGGCGGCAGTCGCCGCGCCGGCGGGAGTGGATGAAACGCAGGAGGAAGCCGCGGCCCCGGCGGAGACGTCGAGCGCCGATCATGAGGCGACCGAGGCGACGCAAGCGCCGGCTGCCGATGCGGCCGCCGAGACGGTTGCGGCTGTCGCCGAAGTGACCACGGACGCGGAAGCCGCGGTCGTTGAGACTGCGGCCGTGGAGGCGCCGGCCGCCGAAGCCGAAACAGCCACCGCGCAGGCGCCCGACGAGGCGGCCGCCGAGGAGCCCAGGCCGATCCTGCTGTGGCACCCTGCCCGCTTCGACCAGCGCCCGCGCCACCGCCACGACAACCGCCCGCGCGGCGGCCAGGCGGAAACCCGTGGCGGCCACCAGCCCAACCGGCGTGGCGATGGCCAGCAGCGCGAGCAGCAGGGCGGCAAGGAGCGGTTCGAACGCAAGTTCAAGGGCAAGCCCGGCGGCAAGCCGAACGGCGAGGGCCGCCCCGACCGGCGCGACGATCGCGGCGGCAAGGGCGGCTTCCACGGCAAGCCACGCGAGGAGCGCCCGGCCCGCATCGATCCGGACTCGCCCTTCGCCAAGCTTGCCGCGCTGCGCGACCAGCTCAAAAAATAGAAGCGGACCGGATGCCTGCCGAAGGCCGTCAGCGCATCGACAAATGGCTGTTCTTCTCGCGCGCGGTGAAGTCGCGCTCGCTGGGCGCGAAACTCGCCCAGCTCGGCCGTGTGCGCATCAACGGCGAGAAGACGAGCCAGGCGGCGGATTCGGTTAAGCCAGGCGACGTCCTGACGATCACGCTCGATCGGCGCATTCTCGTCTACAAGGTCCTGCTGCCGGGCGCGCGGCGCGGCCCGGCCGAGGAGGCGCGGCTGCTCTACGAGGACCTTTCGCCCGAACCGGCGCCACGCGATCCCGCCTTGCCGGATGCCCTGGCACCGGTGCGCGAGGCCGGCAGCGGCCGACCCACCAAGCGCCAGCGCCGCGAGACGGACCGCCTGCGCGAGCGCTGAGCAAATGTCCGCCGCGTGGCGGAAAGGCGCGGAAATCCATTCCCCCGCACCGTCGATCTGCGACATGGCTGCCCTTGCCAGACCTTCGCAAAGCGGTTACCTCACCCCATATATTTCGAGGAGTGGACCCGAGTCCCGGAGCAGCAGAATGACCTATGTCGTGACCGACAATTGCATCAAATGCAAATATATGGATTGCGTCGAGGTCTGTCCGGTCGACTGTTTCTACGAAGGCGAGAACATGCTCGTCATCCACCCCGACGAATGCATCGATTGCGGCGTGTGCGAGCCCGAATGCCCGGCCGACGCCATCAAGCCCGATACCGAGCCGGGGCTTGAGAAGTGGCTGGAAATCAACAACGACTACGCCTCCAAATGGCCGAACATAACGTCCAAGAAGGACGCGCCCGCCGACGCCAAGGAATTCGACGGGGTCGAAGGCAAGTTCGAGAAATACTTCTCGCCGGAGCCTGGGCAGGGCGACTGACCGATTTCTCGAAAGCGCTTGCCGAACGCGGCACGCGCATTACATCTCGGATGTGGCATGGCTGCCTGCATGCGCGGGGCGAATCTTCGCGTATGCAGCAAAACCTTGATTCTTTCAACTTTTTGTGGTATGCATCACCATAACATGCCGCTGACACACTGTCGATTTATGGCGCAACGCCCTAATCACTGAAAGGTGAACACAACTTCGGACCAAGGCGACTTGGGCCGGGCAAACCTCATGTCGTTTGCCGGCCCCGGCTTACCGGAGAGCGTTTGCCTGTTGTGCTGCGGCTCTGCTTTCGGCCGTTTGGCCGCCCAACGAGTATACCGGCACACAGCCGGTGTCACAGAAGGAGTTCAGGGCGTATGGCAACCGCAACCACGCAGAAGAAATCCGCAGGCCGCCACGGCTTCAAGACCGGCGAGTATATCGTCTACCCGGCGCACGGCGTCGGCCAGATCATGGCGATCGACGAGCAGGAAGTGGCCGGCCACAAGCTGGAGCTCTTCGTCATCGACTTCCAGAAGGACAAGATGCGCCTGAAGGTGCCGGTGGCCAAGGCCACGTCGAGCGGCATGCGCAAGCTGTCCGAGACGGACTATGTCGATCGTGCGCTGAAGGTGCTGCAGGGCCGCGCCCGCGTGAAGCGCACCATGTGGTCGCGCCGCGCGCAGGAATATGATGCCAAGATCAATTCCGGCGACCTGATCTCGATCTCGGAAGTCGTGCGCGACCTCTACCGCGCCGAGAACCAGCCCGAGCAGTCCTATTCGGAGCGCCAGCTCTACGAAGCCGCTCTCGACCGCATGGCGCGCGAGATCGCGGCCGTCAACCGCCTGTCGGAAACCGAGGCGGTGCGCATGATCGAGGCCAACCTCGCCAAGGGGCCGAAGCGCGGCGCCAAGGCCGAGGCCGACAATGAGGAAACCGAGGAGCAGGAAGAGGCGGCATAAGCCGTTTAATCCGGCCTTCGACGGCTTGAAGAACCCGGCGGCGACGCCGGGTTTTTTGTTGGCTGCAAGCGGTTGCGGAACGCCCGCCCCCCCGGCTGACCGGAGCGCCCGGAGCTTTCCTCCCCTTCCTATGGAAATCGCAGTCCTCCGAGCGGGGACGGCTTTTCGCAGGACTGCCGGCTTGTCCCCCTGGCGCGGCGGCCTACAATCGGACGAAGCCAACAAGATCGAGAGGCCGCCGCCATGGACGAAGACGCCTTCAACATGTCGATCCGCAAGTTTCTCAAGCAGGTCGGAGTCACGTCGCAGCGCGCCATCGAAATGGCCGTGCGCGACGGCAAGGTGAAGGGCGACACCCTGCATGTGCGCATGACGCTGACGGCCGAGGGCACCGGCCTCAACCATGTCGTCGAAGGCGAGATCAAGCTCGGCTGAGGCTCGGAGCGCGGAACCCGCCTCTCAAAACCACTCCGGCCGGATCGTCAGCGTGGTGTTGTCGAGGCTGTCGAGCAGAATGCGGCAGCTTCGCGCCCGGGGCAGCTCGTAGAGGAAGAAATAGCGGCAGGCGGCAAGCTTGCCGTCGGCGAGCCTACCGTCGCCCAGGCCGGCGGCCTTCCTGCGCAGCGCGGCCAGGCCCTGGCGCAGCCACATCCAGGCAATCACCACGTCACCCATCATCTCCAGATAGAGCGTGGCGTTGGCAAGCCCCAGCCGGGGGTCGGTGCCGACCGTTCCCGCAAGCCTGCCCGTGGTGGCCACGGCCTCGGCAAGATGCGCCGCCAGGTCTTCCGCATACGGGGTCAATTCCGCATGGGTGTGCGCCTGCGTGACATCCGCCATGATGCGGGCGGCGAGCACCTTCATGCCGGCGCCGCCCTCCTGCATCACCTTGCGGCCGAGCAGCTCGATGCCCAGCAAACCCAGCGTGCCGTCCTGAATGGCGCTCAGCCGGTTGTCGCGGAAGAGCCGCTCGACGGGGTAGTCGCGCGTGTAGCCATAGCCGCCGAGCACCTGCATGGCCTGGCTGTTGGCCTCGAAGCAGTATTTCGCGGACCAGGCCTTGGCGATCGGGGTGAGCAGGTCGAGCAGCAGCCGGCTGTCGTGGCTGGCCTCCGCATTGGGCGCGGCCTTCGTCGCATCGACCAGGAAGGCGGCGTAGAGGATCAGCGCCAGCGCCCCCTCGGCGGCCGCCTTCTGGGCCAGCAGCATGCGCCGCACATCGGCGTGCTCGATGATCGGCACCTGCGGATTGTCCGGGCTCCAGTTGCCCGGCGGATGGCCCTGTCGGCGCTCGCCGGCATAGCGCAGCGCGGCGCGATAGCCCGCCGCAGCCAGCGCCGCCGCCTCCAGCCCCACGCCCAGCCGTGCCTCGTTGGCTGTGTGCATGAGCTGGTTCAGGCCATTGTCGAGCCTGCCCAGCAGGAAACCCCGGCAGGGCGTTTCCTCGCCGAAGTTCAGCACCGCGTTGGGAATGCCGCGATATCCCATCGTGTGGTTCAGGCCGGCCAGCGCGACGCCGTTGCGCTCGCCGCGCGCACCGTCCTCGCCGACGAGGAATTTCGGAACGATGAACAATGACGTCCCCAGCGGGCCGGCGGGACTGTCGGGCACCTTCGCCAGCACGAGGTGGACGATGTTCTCGGAAATGTCCTGCCCGCCGCCGGCCACCCATAGCTTGCTGCCGGTGATGCTGTAGCTGCCGTCCCCGTTCTCTGCGGCCCTGGCGGCGATGTCGCCCAGCGAAGAGCCCGCCTGCGGCTCCGCCAGGCAGAGCGTGCCGAAGAAGCGGCCCTCGACCATCGGCCGCAGGAACCGCTCCTTCTGCTCCTGCGTGCCGAAGGCCGCGACCAGTTCGGCGACGGCGATGGTCAGCAGCGGATAGGCGGCGGTGGAGACATTGGCCATGCAGAAGATGAAATTGGCGGTGGCGCGCAGCGTTTCCGGCATCTGCGCGCCGCCCCATTCCCGGTCGAAGCCGGCGGCGAAGAAGCCCGCCTCGCGGTAGACGCGAAGCGCGGCGCCCACGCGCTCGTCCAGCACCACCCTGCCGTCCTCGAAGCGCGGTCCCGTGAGATCGAGAGCCGCCGCATGCGGCAGGAAATGGTCCAGAGCGATGTTCTCGGCCGTGTCCAGCACCCCCTCCATCGCCGTTCGATCGTAGTCGGCGAAGCGCGGCAGCGCGGCGAGGCTGGCGGTCGGCAAGGCATCGAAAAGCTGGAAGGCAAGCTCGGCACGGTCGACGGATATCATGGAACATTCCTTCGATCTGGGCGTTGCAAGGCTTGTAGGGCGGTTGGCTGTGACTTCAATCCCGTACCTGCCAGTTGTGCGGCAGGATGATGTGCAATTGCGCCAGAGTTTGGGAGCGCGGCAGCATGACGGAAGACAAGGCAAGGCGTACGATGATCCGGGCAGCCATGAAGGCGCCCTATCTCGAAAGAAGCGAAGAGCACGAGCTGGCCCTTCGCTGGAAGGAGCATCACGACCAGGCGGCAATGCATCGCATCACCACCGCGCATATGCGGCTGGTGATCTCGATGGCGGCGAAGTTCCGGTATTTCGGCCTGCCCATGGGCGACCTGATACAGGAGGGCCATGTCGGGCTGCTGGAGGCGGCGGCGCGCTTCGAACCCGGCCGTGACGTGCGGTTTTCCACCTATGCGACATGGTGGATCCGCGCCTCGATGCAGGATTACATCCTCAAGAACTGGTCGATCGTCCGCGGCGGCACGAGCTCGGCGCAGAAGGCGCTGTTCTTCAACCTGCGCCGCCTGCGCGCCCGTCTGGCCCGCGGCCAGGAGGTGAGTTCCAGCACCGCGCTTTACAAGGAAATCTCCGAGGCGCTCGGCGTGTCGGAAGCGGATGTAGCGATGATGGATGCGCGCCTTTCCAGCCCGGACGCCTCGCTCAACGCCCCTCTGATCGACGACAGCGGCGGCTCGGCCGACCGCATGGACTTCCTGATCTCCGAGGATCCCCTGCCCGACGAGGTGGTGGGAGACGCGATCGACATCGAGCGCCGCTCCGACTGGTTGAAGAAGGCGCTGGGCGTGCTCAACGAGCGCGAGTTGCGCATCATCGAGGAGCGCAGGTTGCAGGACGAGGGTGCCACGCTGGAGGCGCTGGGCGAGACGCTCGGCATCTCCAAGGAACGCGTGCGCCAGATCGAAAGCCGGGCGCTGGAAAAGCTGAAAACTGCGCTGGTGAAGGAAAGCCCCGCCTTCCTTTCGGCCTGACGGCTTTCCCGCTCAGGTACTCGCAATCGACGTCCCGGTCCGGCCGGGGCGTTTTTTGCTGCGGGCGGACCGTTACCGGTCGGTGACGATCTTGACCTTGTCGCCGGCCGAGACGGTGGCGCCGGGCGCCAGCCCGTTCAGCACGCGGAACAGGTCGAGCTTGCGGTCCACGCCCACCATCATGGCCGAGAGCGTGCCGATGTTCTGGCCCGGCTGCACGGTCACGACCCGGATGCGCAGCGGCTTCAGCGCCGCCTTTTCCTCCGGCGTCAGCACACGGAAGCTGTCGGTGACCGAGCGCGACACCTGCGTCAGCGACGTGCTGGCCAGCGGTGCCGCCGTCAACAGCCGATAGACCTGATCGCCGGCACGGATGACCGTGATGCCGAACTGCCAGCCGTCGGCGCGCGCGGTGGCGGTCGCCGCCTCGTTGCCGTTGACGGTCTCGGAGCGCACGCTGCCGGCATCGAGGCCGGCCACCCAGCCGCTGCGCAGATAGTCGGGCAGCGAGGTCTTGCGGTCGAGGCTGACGCCATCGAAACGGATCGCCATGTCGCCGGGGCCGGTGGCGGTGACGGCGGCGGCGGTGTTGTCGATGACGAAGCCGGTGGGCACCGAGAAGGAGATGCCGAGGCGCGGATGCAGGAAGGTCGTGCCGCGCACATAGCCTTCGTCCGGCGTGTCGCCATAGAGCATGCCGTCGATGCCGGCGAGGAAGGAATCGCGATCGCGCACGCCGGTGCCGACCGGACCGACGAGGCGCGCATGCCGCTGCGCCAGCTCGATGCGCTGCGGCGTGTTGGGGTGGCTGGCAAGGAAGTCCAGGCTCGGGTCGGTGGCGCCGGACACCGAGCGGAAATCGCTGTAGGCGGCCATGGATTGCAGGAAGCGACCCGCCGCATAGGGATCGAACCCGGCCTGCCCGGCCGCCTTGATGCCGATGGCGTCGGCCTCCAGCTCCTGGTTGCGCGAGAACTGCGCGAGCCGGAGCTTGCCGCGGATCAGCGCCACCTTGGCCGAGGGGCTTTCGCCCAGCACGTCGGTGACCACCTTGTTGGCCAGCACCTCCTCGGCTTCCTTCTGCTGGCGCTGGATGCCGTGATTGGCGGTGACGTGGCCCATCTCATGCGCGATGACGGCGGCAAGCTCCGCCGAGTCGTTGGCGAGCGCCAGCAGGCCGCGCGTGACATAGAGATAGCCGCCGGGCAGCGCGAAGGCGTTGACGTTGGGCGAGTTGAGGATGGTGATGCGGTAGGCCTGCGTCGGGTTGCCGGACACCGTGGTCAGGTTGCCGACCACCTTGGCCACCATGCGCTCCATCTTCGGGTCCGAATATTCGCCGCCATAGGTGGCGAGGATGCGCGGATGCTGGCTCTTGGCCAGCTCGGCCATGCGGTCGTTGCGCGAGACATTGTCGACCGTGACGGGGTTGTTGGAAGGCTGGAAACCGGATTCCTTGAGGTCACCCCCGCTCAGCGCCTGACAGCCGGCCACGAAGGCGAGCAGGCCAACGGCGGCGGCGCGGCGCGCGTGGAGGCGCACCGGCGAGAATATGTCTCCGGCAGGGATCAGGCAGATCGACAGAGCCGCATTCCTTTCGTCACGCAACGGCCGCGAAGCATCGCGCGGGCCGTTCTTCTCCGGAACTAGCCATAGTCCTCCTGGCAAGACAAGAATCCCTGGCAGTCCATGGCGGTGCTGTGACCACAAATTATGTCCGCTTCCGGGCATTTCTCCGGCTTTATGCGGCGTTTCCGCCCGTTCCCATATAGCGCCGGAACGCTTCAGGGCCATCCTTGCCGAAAAATGTGGCCGTTTTTCCCTCGGCAACCACCCTGCCACCTTCCAGAAACAGCAGATTTCCGCCGATTCGGCGGGCATCCTCCGGCTGGTGTGTCACGAAAACCACAGTCATGCCGCGTTCGGCATGCACGGCCATGACGAGGTCGACCATATCCTCGCGCAGACCCGGCCCGAGCGAGGCGAAAGGCTCGTCCAGCAGCAGCACCGGCCGGTCGCGCACCAGCACGCGGGCCAGCGCCACGCGCTGGCGCTCGCCCCCGGAAAGCTCGCGCGGCAGGCGCTTTTCCTTGCCGGCAAGACCGGTGCGCGCAAGCGCGTCGGCGATGTCGGCCCGGTCGGCTTCGGTCAGCCTCAGGGCGGGCGAGCGGCCGAGCCCGACATTCTGCTCCACGGTCAGATGGGCAAAGAGGTTGTTTTCCTGAAACACCATCGACACCGGCCGCAGCGAGGGCGGCATGTCGGTGACATCCGTGCCGCCGATCAGCACGCGCCCGGAATCGGGCGTTTCGAAGCCGGCGACGAGATTGAGGAAGGTCGACTTGCCGGCCCCGCTCGCCCCCATCACGGAAGTGACGCCACCGGCCTCGATCGTCACGTCGAAGAGCATGCGCATGTCTTCATAGGTGAAGGCGGCATCGTCGAGCGTGATGGCGGCACCCTTGTGCGAGGTCATCTGGCGGGTTCCTTTCCGAGCCGGTCGGCGAGCGCCATCAGCGCAAGGCAGATGATGCCGAGCAGCAGGGCTATTCCCGCCGCATCGGCTGTGCGGTAGCTGCCCATGCGGGCAAGCAGCAGATAGGGCAGCGTCTGCACGGCATCGCTGCCGAACAGGGCAATCACACCAAGGTCGCCGAGCGACAGCGCCATGGCAAAGGCAAACGCGGTGGACAGCGGGCGGCGCAGCACCGGCCATTCGATCAGCCGCAGCCGGTTCCAGCCGGCAATGCCGAGCTGCGCGCAAAGCCGCTCGTGGCGCTCGCTGGCGGCATCATAGGCCGGGCGCACGGCGCGCAGCGCGAACGGCATCGCCATCACCGCGTTGACCGTCACCACCATGACCGGCGCCAGCGCGAAGACATCGCCGACATGGCGCAGGAGCACGAACCAGCCCGCGCCGATGACGATGGGCGGCACCACCAGCACGAAGCCCGCGCCGGTGTCGGTCGCCCGCTCCAGCAGGGTTTTCGTGCCACTCGCTCCGCGCCTGAGCGCCAGGGCGCGGCGCGCCATGGTGAGTGCCGCCGTCAGCACCACGCAGAGCAGCGCCGACAGGCAGGCAAGCACAAGGCTGGTGGCGGCGGCGCGCTGCACGGTGGCCTCGCCGGCAAGGCGCGCGAGGTCGGCATCCAGCCCCGACAGCACGGTCGCCAGTATCGGGCCGGCGACGAAGGCCAGCGCCAGCGCGATCAGCAAGCCGTCGAGCAAGGTCTCGCCCCGGCCTGCCGGGATGTAGCGGCGCGGCGCGACCGACAGGTTCGCATCGCCCGTCACATTGGCGCCGAGCCGTATCAGCACGGCGATCACGGCCATGGTCAGCACGATCTGCAACAGCGTCAGCGCCACCGCGCGCGCGGGGTCGAAATCGAAGCGCAGCGACTGGTAGATCGCCACTTCAAGCGTCGAGGCACGCGGCCCCCCGCCCAGCGTCAGCACGATGGTGAAGGAGGTGATGCAGAGCATGAACACCAGCCCCGCCACGCCCGGCAGGCCGGCGCGCAGCGCGGGCCATTCGATCAGCCGGAAGCCGGCGCGCGCGCCCATGCCGAGCTGGCTCGCCAGCCGCCACTGGTCGGCCGGCACCGTGTTCAGGGCTTCGAGGAACAGGCGGGTGGCGAGCGGCAGGTTGAAGAACACATGCGCCACCAGAATGCCCGACAGGCCATAGATGCCCGGCCAGCCCCCGCCCGAGATTTTCGACAGCAGGCCGGCGAAATAGCCGGCGCGGCCGTAGAGCGCGAGCACCCCGAGCGCCACCACGATGGCCGGCAGCGCCAGCGGCACGGCAAACAGCCGCAATATCAGCCCGCGCCCGGGAAGCGCGGGATGGCGCGACAGCGCGCGGGCGACGAACAGCGCCGGCACGACCGACAGCAGCGTCGACAGCGCCGCCTGCCACAGCGTGAAGCGCGCGACCCGGAACAGATAGCCGTCGAAGGCGGCGACCGCCCCCGAGAGATCGCCGGCGCCTTCGAGGATCAGCCCCGCGAATGCGCCGCCGATGAGCACGGCGATGGCCGCCAGCGCGATGACGCCGGCGGCGATGCGGGAATCACGCCCTTCCCTTCCCCTTGGGGGAAGGGTCCGGCCGAAGGCTGGGTGTGAGGTCTGAACTGCCCTGCTCAGCGTTCGATTCATCGGGCGCCCGCCTTCGAACAAGGTTTTTCTGCGCCGCATCGACCGCCGGGGCATGTATCCCCGCGACCCTTCGCCCTTTCAGGGCTCGGGGCGCGAGCATGACGGCTCGGCGAGCGGCAATCCCGAGCCCCAATGAGAGCGGGCACGCGGCGACAGAAAAGAAAGTCCGTCATTCTCGTGTCCCGAGCAATGAGCCGCGCGCGAAGCGAGCGGCAAAGCAGTGAGGGATCACGGGAAACCATGCCTCTCCATCTCCCCTCGCGCCGACTTTCCCCCTAGTTGCTCATCACGCCGAGCCACTCGTCCACCCAGGCCTTGCGGTTGGCGGCGATGTCCTCGGCGCCGATCTGCAGCGTCTTGGTCGGCTTGACGAGCCTGTCAAAGGCGGGATCGAGCGGCTTGTCGGTCTTGCCGGCCGGGAACATCCAGTTGGTCTCGGGGATCACGTCCTGGAAGCCGGGGCCGACCATGAATTCCATGAACTTCCGCGACAGCGGGTTTTGCGCGCCGGTGTTGGTGATGCCGGCGACCTCGACCTGCAGGTAATGGCCTTCCTCGAACGGGGCGGCCTGATATTTGTCGGTCTTCTCCGCGATCACATGGTAGGCGGGCGAGGTGGTGTAGGACAGCACCATCGGCACCTCGCCCTTGGTGAACAGGCCGTAGGATTCGCTCCAGCCCGGCGTCACCGTCAGCACCCGGTTCTTCAGCTTTTCCCAGGCTTCCGGCGCCTTGTCGCCATAGACGGCCTTGACCCACAGCAGCAGGCCGAGGCCGGGCGTCGAGGTGCGCGGGTCCTGGATCGCGATCTTCTCGCTCGCGTCGCCATCCACCAGCTCCTTCAGGCTCTTCGGCGGGTTCCTCACCGTCTCGGTGTTGTAGATGACGGCGAAGTAGCTGTAGTCGTAGGGCACGAAAACATCGTCGTTCCAGCCGCCCGGCACCTTCACGTCGGCGAGGTCGATGCCGGAGGGGGCGAACAGGCCGGTCTGCCTGGCTTCGGCGGTCAGGTTCGTGTCGAGGCCGAGCACGATGTCGGCCCTGGTCGACTTGCCTTCCAGCTTGACGCGGTTGAGCAGCGCCGCGCCGTCGGCCACCGAGACGAAATCGACCTCGCAGCCGCATTCGGCCTCGAAGGCCTTCTTCACCTGCGGGCCGGGACCCCAGTCGGCGGTGAAGCTCTCATAGGTGTAGACGGTGAGCTTGTCGGCGGCGAGCGCCGGCACAGCGGCCGCAACGGCCAGGGTCGAGACAAGCGAGAAAAGCATCGTGCGCATCGGCGCCTCCTTCTTCACGTGTTGCAAGGGAGTTGAAGCGCCGGGCGTCCGAAGCATCTAATCCCTCCGCCGGTACAAACCGGATCAGGTTCAGCGGGTTGGCCGGGTGTCCCCCTTTGCCTCTCAGCCGTTCGCGAAACCGCGTCCGGCACCCCGTTAGAGCGCTACGAGACATAGGGCGAAGCGCACGCGCAAGCAAGCGGCATTGTTGCCGGGCAGGCTTGTCCGCCCTTCCGTTCCGGTGCCCGGGCATGATAGGAGGCGGGCCACCATGAGCCGATTTGTCATCCTGCTTGGCGGCGATCTCGTCCGCACCGCGCGCCTCGACGCCCGGATCGCCGGCGCCCGCGTCGTCGCGGCCGATTCCGGCATCCGCCACGCGCACGTGCTGGGCGTTACGCCGGAACTGTGGGTCGGCGACTTCGATTCTACGCCGCAGGAGCTTGGCGAGCGCTATGCCGCCGTCGAAAGGCGCAGCTTCTCCGCCGACAAGGACATGACCGACGGCGAGCTGGCGGTTGCCGCAGCACTCGGGCTCGGCGCGACCTCGCTGGTGCTGGCGGGCGCCTTCGGCGGCCCGCGCGCCGACCATGCCTTCCTGCATCTGGCGCTTGCGCTGCGCCTCGCCGAAGCAGGCACGCCGACGCTGCTGACCAGCGGCACGCAGGAAGGGCACCCGCTGCTGCCGGGCACCGCCGCCTTCGACTACGAAGACGGGACGCTGTTTTCGATACTGGCTTTTTCCGAACTGTCGGGCCTCACCGAAGAAGGCGCGAAATGGCCGCTCGACCGGGTGGAGGTGCCGTTCGGCTCGTCACTCACCCTTTCCAACGAGGTGCGGGGCGCCTTGCGCATCTCGCTCCAGCGCGGCCGCGCCATCCTCGTCGCCCATCCCGATCCACTTTCTCAGCATTGAAGACGACATGGCGCCACCGCTTCTCAATCTCGACGGCATCAGGCTGACCTTCGGCGGCGCGCCGCTGCTCGACGGAGCCTCGCTGGCGGCCGCCGCAGGAGACCGCATCGCGCTCGTCGGCCGCAACGGCTCCGGCAAGTCGACGCTGCTGAAAATCGCGGCCGGCATGGTCGAGCCGCAGGACGGCGAGGTGTTCCGCCAGCCCACGGCCACCATCCGCTACCTGCCGCAAATGCCCGACATGGACGGCTTCGCCACCGTGCGCGCCTATGTCGAGGCGGGCCTGGGGCCGGCCGACGACCCCTACCGGGCGACCTATCTTCTGGAACATCTCGGCCTCACCGGCGAGGAGCGCCCGGACGACCTTTCCGGCGGCGAGGCCCGCCGCGCGGCACTCGCGCGCGTCATGGCGCCGGAGCCGGACATCCTGCTGCTCGACGAGCCGACCAACCATCTCGACCTCAAGACCATCGAATGGCTGGAAGACGAGCTCGTCCGCTCCTCGTCCGCGCTCGTCGTCATCTCGCACGACCGCCGCTTCCTCGAGCGCGTATCGAAGGCCACCGTCTGGCTCGATCGCGGGCAGACGCGCCGGCTGGAAAAGGGCTTTGCGCATTTCGAGGAATGGCGCGACGCCGTGCTGGAGGAAGAGGAACGCGATCAGCACAAGCTCGGCCGCCAGATCGCCCGCGAGGAGCACTGGCTGCGCTACGGCGTCACCGCGCGGCGCAAGCGCAACATGCGCCGGCTCGGCGAATTGCAGGACATGCGCCAACGCTTCCGCAACCATCGCGGCGCCGAGGGCACGGCCACGATGGTGGCCAGCGACGCGACCGAGTCCGGCAAGCTGGTGATCGAGGCGAAAAACATCTCGAAGAGCTTCGGCGACCTGACGGTCGTGAGGGATTTTTCGACGCGCATCCAGCGCGGCGACCGCATCGGCCTCGTCGGTCCCAACGGCGCCGGCAAGACGACGCTCTTGAAAATGCTGACCGGCGAGCTGGCGCCCGACAGCGGCACCGTGCGGCTCGGCACCAATCTGGAGATCGCCACGCTCGACCAGAAGCGCGAGTCGGTCGACCCCGAGGAAACGCTGGCGCACTACCTGACCGACGGGCGCGGCGAAAACCTCGTCATCAATGGCGAGCAGCGCCACGTCGTCTCCTACATGAAGGACTTCCTGTTCAAGCCGGAGCAGGCGCGCACGCCGGTGCGCGAGCTTTCCGGCGGCGAGCGGGCGCGGCTGCTGCTGGCCCGCGTGCTGGCCCGGCCGGCGAACCTTCTGGTGCTCGACGAGCCGACCAACGATCTCGACATGGAGACGCTGGAACTGTTGCAGGAGCTGGTGGCCGGCTTTGCCGGCACGGTGATCCTCGTCAGCCACGACCGCGACTTCCTCGACCGCACCGTCACCAGCGTGATCGCGCCCGAAGGCGACGGGCGCTGGCTGGAATATGCCGGCGGCTATTCCGACATGCTGGCCCAGCGCGGCGGCACGCGCCTGAACGACCGCCGCGATGCGCGCAGGCAGGCGAATGAGGCGCCACGCGCGGAAACCGCACCTGCGGCGGCCAGAGCGCCGGCAAGGAAACTCTCCTTCAAGCAGAAATTCGCGCTGGAGAACCTGCCGTCGAAGATGGCGGCGGTGTCGGCTTCCATCGCGGATCTCGAAAACCGCATCGCCGACCCGGCCTATTACGAGCGCGACCCGAAAGGTTTCCAGCAGACCATCGCCGCGCTCGACAAGGAGCGCGCCTCGCTGGCCGCCATGGAAGACGAGTGGCTGGAGCTGGAAATGCTGCGCGAGGAGCTGGAAGCCGGCGCGGAGTGACCGCGCCGGATTTGCCGGGCTTCGCCGTCAGCAGAAATACTGACCGCCATTGGCGGTGATGGTCGAGCCGGTGATGAAGCCGGCATCGTCCGAGGCCAGGAACAGCACGCAGCGCGCGATTTCCTCCGGTGTGCCGAGGCGGCCGGCCGGGATCTGCGCGATGATCGCCTCGCGCACCTTTTCCGGCACCGCCATCACCATGTCGGTGGCGATATAGCCGGGGCAGATGACGTTGACGGTGATGCCGGCGCGCGCGCCCTCCTGCGCCAGCGCCTTGGTGAAGCCGATGTCGCCAGCCTTGGAGGCGGAGTAGTTCACCTGCCCCGCCTGCCCCTTCTGGCCGTTGATGGACGAGATGGTGATGACGCGGCCGAACTTGCGGTCGCGCATGCCGCCCCACAGCGGATGCGTCATGTTGAAGACGCCGTGCAGATTGGTGTTGATGACCTCGTTCCACTGCTCGCGCGTCATCTTGTGGAACATGGAATCACGGGTGATGCCGGCGTTGTTGACGAGGACGTCGACTGGGCCGAGTTCGGCCTCGACCTTCGCTATGCCCTGCGCGCAGGCGTCGTAATCCGCCACGGACCATTTGTAGACGGCGATGCCGTTGTCCTTGCTGAACTTCGCGGCCGCCTCGTCGTTGCCGGCATAGTTGGCCGCGACGTTGTAGCCGGCGTTCTTCAACGCGATCGAGATTGCCGCGCCGATGCCGCGCGTGCCGCCGGTGACGATTGCAGTTCTGGCCATGGCCTGCTCCCCTTCATGCTGCAGTGACTTTACCGACATGACCCGGCGGCGGTTTTCCGCTCACCGGTTTCCTCCACCTGCCGCCTGCCGGACGCTCCACTCTCCCGTTTCCGGAGCGGCATTCTCCAAACGAAACGGGCGGCCCCAAGCCGCCCGTCCCGATCCCGTCATTGTGTCTCGACACACATGGCCACGCCCATGCCGCCGCCTATGCACAGGGTGGCGAGCCCCTTGCCCCCGCCCCGCCGCCGCAGCTCGTAGAGCAGCGTGTTGAGGATGCGCGCGCCCGACGCGCCGATCGGATGGCCGATGGCGATGGCGCCGCCATTGACGTTGACGATGTCCGGGTTCCAGCCCATGTCCTTGTTGACCGCGCAGGCCTGCGCGGCGAAGGCCTCGTTGGCCTCGACCAGATCGAGGTCGCCGACGCTCCAGCCCGCCTTTTCCAGCGCCTTGCGCGAGGCGGGAATGGGGCCGGTGCCCATGATGGCCGGATCGACGCCGGCGGTGGCCCAGGAGACGATGCGCGCCAGCGGGGCAAGGCCGCGGCGGGCGGCTTCCGCCTCCGACATCAGCACCAGCGCCGCCGCGCCGTCATTGATGCCCGAGGCATTGCCGGCCGTCACCGTGCCGTCCTTGTCGAAGGCGGGCTTCAGCTTCTGCATCGCCTCCATCGTGGCGCCGTGGCGGATGTATTCGTCCTGGTCGAACACCGTGTCGCCCTTGCGGCCCTTGACCGTCACCGGCACGATCTCGTCCTTGAACCTGCCCGCCTTCTGCGCGGCCTCGGCCTTGTTCTGCGAGGCGAGCGCGAATTCGTCCTGATCCTCGCGGGTGAGCTGCCACTGGCGCGCGACGTTCTCGGCGGTGTTGCCCATGTGGTAGCCGTTGAAGGCATCCCACAGGCCGTCCTTGATCATGGTGTCGATCATCTTGAAGTCGCCCATCTTCACGCCGGCGCGCAGATGCTGGCAGTGCGGCGACAGCGACATGGATTCCTGCCCGCCGGCGACGATGATCTTCGCATCGCCCGTGGCGATCTGCTGCATGCCGAGCGCCACCGCGCGCAGGCCCGAGCCGCAGACCTGGTTGAGGCTCCAGGCGGTGGTTTCCCTGGGCAGGCCGGCGGCTATCGAGGCCTGGCGGGCCGGGTTCTGGCCCTGCCCGGCCTGCAGCACCTGGCCGAGAATGACCTCGTCCACCTCCACCGCCTCGACGGCGGCGCGCGCCAGCGCCTCGCGAATGACGACCGCGCCCAGCTCATGGGCCGGAACGGTGGCGAAGGCGCCGTTGAAGGAGCCGACAGGCGTGCGTGCGGCGCTGGCGATTACGATTGCGTTGGACGCGGACATTTTCGTCTCCAGAATGGTTCGCGGCGGACATGCCGCACGGTTCTCTCCACCGACTTTTCTTGCCCGTTCGCGAAGACGAGTCAAATCGGAAATAGGTGAAGGCGGGCTATTCCGCCCCGCCGAAGGAGGGCAGGCGAGACAGAAAAGCCCGCATCGGCGGCAGTTTGCGCGCAAATGATGCCGCACTGCACAAAGCGCTTGGAATTGCGGCGGCTTTGCGCATATCCTGACCTGAAGTGCAATCGTTGCCGGGTTCGCGCAAAAGCATGCGAACCGGCACCGGGGAGGATGTTGATGTCGGCCAAAGACGACCCGGTGGTGATCAAAAAATACGCCAACCGCCGCCTCTACAATACGGGGACTAGCACCTATGTGACGCTCGAGGACCTCGCCGAGATGGTCAAGCGCGGCGAGGAATTCAGCGTGCAGGACGCCAAGACGGGCGAGGACATCACCCATTCGGTGCTGACGCAGATCATCTTCGAGCTGGAGAACAAGGACGGGCAGAACATGCTGCCGATCCCGTTCCTGCGCCAGCTCATCGCCTTCTACGGCGACCAGATGCAGATGATCGTGCCGAGCTTCCTCGAACAGTCGATGACCGCTTTCGCCAAGGAGCAGGAGCGCTTTCGCGAGCAGATGAAATCGGCCTTCGGCAAGACGCCGATGGACATGATGAAGATGACGCCGATGAAGGCGCTGGAGGAGCAGACGCGCCGCAACATGGAAATGTTCCAGAACGCGATGCGCATGTTCACCGCCTTCCCGCAAGGCGGCAACGCCGCGCCGCAGGGCGAGGGCGAGAAAAAGGGCGAAACCAAAGCCGACGACCTTCAGGAACTGAAGGAACAGATCGCCGCCATGCAGCGCAAAATCGATTCGATGGGGTGAGCGCCCGGTCCGCCCTATGGGCGGATCGAAGGGTCCGGTGGACCCTTCGAAGGGCGCGAACGCCGGGACGCTGCCGCGGGCAGCGGGGACCCGGCAGGGCGGTGCCGAGCCAACGATTTGGCTTTTTGAACGACGAACGCCCGGAGCCATAGCGAAGGGCAGCGCCCGGTCCGCTCACCGAAAATTCCCCCGTCGAGGCGGAGGAAAAGTGCAGTCCTAACCCGCGATCGTGCGGCCGTCCGCGTCGAAGCGATAGGTCTTTTCCGGGTGCGGCGTGGCGTAGAGGGTCGCGCCCGGCTCGGCATCGTAGACGCCGAAGATACGCACGGTCAGCAGCCCGGCCTGCTCGGTGTCCAGATAGAGGTTGGTGTCGGCGCCGAGGTGCTCGGCGTGCACCACCGTGCCTTTCCAGGTGCCGGATCCGGCATCCACGGTGAGATGCTCCGGCCGCACGCCGACCGATTTTGCTTTCGCCTCATTCAGCCGCGCACCGTCAATGAAGTTCATCTTGGGCGAGCCGATGAAGCCGGCGACGAACTCGTTCGCCGGCGAATTGTAGAGCTCCATCGGCCTGCCGATCTGCTCGATGCGGCCGCCATTCAGCACCACGATCTTGTCGGCCAGCGTCATCGCCTCGACCTGGTCATGGGTGACATAGATCATCGTCGCCGACAGGCGCCGGTGCAACTGGGCGATTTCCAGCCGCGTGTTGACGCGCAAGGCGGCATCGAGGTTGGACAGCGGCTCGTCGAACAGGAAGAGCTTCGGCTCGCGCACCACGGCGCGGCCGATGGCGACGCGCTGGCGCTGGCCGCCCGAAAGCTCGGCCGGCCGGCGCTCCAGATAAGGATCGAGCGACAGCATGGTGGAGGCGGTCGTCACGCGCCGCGCGATCTCGTCCGATGGCGTCTTCGCCTGCTTGAGGCCCAGGCTCATATTGTTGCGCACGGTGAGGTGCGGGTAGAGCGCATAGGTCTGGAAGACCATGGCGATGCCGCGATCGGCCGGCGGCACGGCGTCCACCTTGTGGCCGTCGATCAGCACATTGCCCGAGGTCGCGTCCTCCAGGCCGGCGATGATGCGCAGCAGCGTGGACTTGCCGCAGCCCGAGGGGCCGACGAAGACGACGAATTCGCCGTCCTGCACATCAAGGTCGATCCCCTTCAGCACATCGACATTGCCGAAGGATTTTTTGACGTTCTCGATCGTCAGCGAGCCCATGCGCTACTCCCGATAGAAAAGACCGCTCTGTCGCGCATCACAGCCGCACCGCCTTGCCGGTGCGCACGCTTTCATCCGCGGCAAGGCAGACGGCCAGCGACTTCACCGCGTCGCTCATATGCCGGGTGAGGTCGATGTCCTCGCGGATCGCCTTCAGCAGATAGGCCTGCTCCAGCTCGCACAGCTCCTGATGGCCGGGCTCGCCGGTCATGGACAGGTTCTCGTCCGGCGCGGCGAAGCGCCCGTCCGGCCCGGTCGCGGCGCGGTGCAGGCGGATCAGATTGGTCCTGGTGTGGGCATCGACGTCGTCCGACTTCGCCTTCTCGTCCATGACGATGGAGACGCAGCCATTGGGCGAAATGACGTCCTTCACGAAGAAGGCGGTTTCCGACATCATCGGACCCCAGCCGGCCTCATACCAGCCGACCGAGCCATCCTCGAACAGCACCTGCAGATGGCCGTAATTGTACATGTCGGGGGCGACCTCGTCCGACAGGCGCAGGCCCATGCCGCGCACCTCGACCGGCCTGGCGTCGGTGATCTGGCACATGACGTCGAGATAATGCACGCCGCAGTCGACGATCGGCGAGGTCGTCTTCATCAGCTGCTTGTGCGTCTCCCAGGTGTGGCCGCTCGACTGCTGGTTCAGGTTCATGCGGAACACGTATGGCCCGCCAAGCCCCCTCGCCTCCGCGATCAGCCGCACCCAGGACGGGTGATGGCGCAGGATATAGCCGATGACCAGCTTGCGGCCATTGGCCTTGGCGGCGGCCACGACGCGCTCGGCGTCGGCAACGGTGGTCGCCAACGGCTTTTCCACGAACACATGGCAGCCTGCCTCGAGGGCCGCGACCGCATAGTCGGCGTGGCTGTCGGAATAGGTGTTGATCGATGCGACATCCGGCTTCAGCTCGGCCAGCGTCTCCCTGAAGGACGGGCGGATTTCGTAGCCGGACATTTCCGGCGGCAGTTCCACCCGCGAGCGGTTGACCAGCGAAGCGATCTCGAAGCCCGGATTGCGATGATAGGCCAGCGCATGGCTGCGGCCCATATTGCCCAGCCCGGCAACGAGGACGCGCAACGGTTTTTCGGTATTTCCACTCACTTGACGGCTCCGGAGGTGATGCCGCGGATCAGTTGCCGCGAGAAAATCAGGTAGAGGATGAGGACCGGCAGGATGGCCAGCGACAGCGCCGCCAGCACGGCGTTCCAGTTGGTGACATACTGGCCGATGAAGAGCTGCGCGCCGAGCGTGATGGTTTTCGTCGGCTCGGACGGCGCCAGGATCAGCGGGAACCAGAGGTCGTTCCAGATCGGGATCATGGTGAACACCGCCACCGTCGCCATGGCCGGCCGCACCAGCGGCAGCACGAGGCGGAAGAAGATGCGGTATTCGGACAGCCCGTCGATGCGGCCGGCATTCTTCAGGTCGTCGGAAACCTGCTTCATGAACTCCGACAGGATGAAGACGCAGAGCGGCAGGCCTTGCGCGGTGTAGACCAGGATCAGCGCGGTGAGCGTGTTGACCAGCCCGCTCGCCACCATGAGCTGAAGGATCGCCACCGTGCCCAGCCGGATCGGGATCATGATGCCCAGCGCCAGATAGAGCCCCATCAGCGTGTTGCCCTTGAAACGGTATTCGGCCAGCGCGAAGGCGGCCATGGCGCCGAACAGCAGCACGAGGAACAGCGACGCGACGGTGACGACGAAACTGTTCTGGAAATAGAGCAGGAAATCGCCCTGCGCGAGCACGGTCCGGTAGCCGATCAGGTCGAAGGTCGCGCCGGTCGGCGGCGCCAGCGGCGTGCGGAAGATCGCATTGCGCGACTTGAACGAGTTGACGATGATGACCAGCACCGGAAACAGCGCAATGGCCGTGTAGAGAAGCAGGATCGCGTGGGCCGCGATGGTGCGGGAAAGAGACGAGGTGGCGCGGCTCATATACGGCCTCCGGCGACTTTGGTCGCTGGGCGGGCCTTCTTCGCCCTCCCCTCTGGCCTGCCGGCCATCTCTCCCACAAGGGCACGGCTATTGCATGTGGCCGGCTTGATACCCCCAACCCTGACCCTTCCCCACAGGGGGGAGGGGAACGATTTCGTCGCCATGGCCGCCAAAGCCGGTGAAGGCTGGTGGCGAACGGCCGTGCAGCAGAACTCCCCTCCCCCTTGTGGGGAGGGGTTGGGGGTGGGGGTGGGAAGCGGCATAACGATCATCTCCACCCCCTCAGAACTGATACCGACGCAGCCGCGTCTGGATGGCGAAGAGATAGAGGCACACCCCGGCGAGGATGATGAAGAACATCATGGAGGCGATGGTCGAGCCCATATAGGGATCGCCCGTCTGCAACTGGAAGCCGAAGAAGGTGCGGTAGAGGAAGGTGCCGAGAATGTCGGTCGAATAGTTCGGCCCGGCAAGCGCGCCCTGCGCCGAATAGATCAGGTCGAAAGCGTTGAAATTGCCGACGAAGGTCAGCACCGAGATGATGCCGATGGAGGGCAGGATCAGCGGCAGCTTGATCTTCCAGAACTGCGACATGCCGGTGATGCCGTCGCATTCGGCGGCCTCGATCACCTCGTCCGGGATCGACAGGAGCGCGGCATAGATCAGCATCATCGGGATGCCGACGAACTGCCACACCGAAATCAGGCCGAGCGTGGTGAGCGCATATTGCTCCTTGCCCAGCCACGGCGTGAACAGGCTTTTCAGGCCCACGAGGTCGAGCAGGTTGGGCGCCACGCCCCAGAGCGGCGACAGGATCAGCTTCCAGGTGAAGCCGACGATGACGAAGGACAGGATGGTGGGGATGAAGATCGCGGTGCGGTAGAAGGCCGAAAAGCGCAGCCTGGGGCTCGACAGCAATGCGGCGAGGCCGATGCCGATCGGGTTCTGCACCAGCATGTGGATCACGAAGAACCAGACATTGTTGCCGAGCGCATTCCAGAAGCTGGCCGACCAGCGCGGATCGAGGAACAGCCGCCGGAAATTGTCGAGGCCCGCAAAGACGCGCGATTGCCCGTCGGCCGTGAACAGCGAAAGCTGCAGCGTGCCGAACAGCGGCAGGATCATGACTGCCGTGTAGACCAGCACGGCCGGCGCCAGGAATACGGCTATGTGCCAGCGTCGAGGTTTTTTGGTCTCGATAGCCATGAGTTCGTGCCTGGTGCCTCTGTCCGGCTGATGAATGTAGGCGTTGCCGCCGCTCACCCTCCCTGCAAGGGAGAGGTAATTGCAAAGGGCGGGGCTTACCCCCCGCTCCGGTTTGCTCCGCAAACCACCTCTCCCCTCAAAATGGGAGAGGAAGGGTGCCAAGCCCGTTGACGGCATTTCCTCTCCCCGTCGATCGGGGGAGAGGTGCCGAGCGTAGCGAGGCGGAGTGGGAGGCGACTTTCAGGTGCAGCCCCCCTCACCGCAAAGAAGCAAGCCTTACTTTGCCGGCTTGTACCAGCTGTCGAGGCCCTTCTGGAGTTCGGCGGCCGCGGCTTCCGGGGTCTCTGTGCCGTTGATGACGTTGGCCGACTTGACCCAGGTTTCGTTCTCCAGGTTCGGCGTGCCGCGCGACAGGATCTGGTAGGTCGAGCGGATGGTCGACTTGCACTTGTCGCGCCAGGAGACGAACTCCTGCGCCAGCGGGTCTTCCATCTTCACCGGAGCCGAGTTCAGGCTGAAGAAGCCCGGCAGGGCGTTGGCGTAGATGGTGGCGAATTCCGGCGAGGCGACCCAGGTCAGGAAGGTCTTGGCGGCTTCGGCGTTCTTGCTCTTGGCGTTGAGGCCGATGCCGATGTCGTTGTGGTCGGAGATGTAGCAGGTGTCGCCGGCCTTCTTCACCGGCGGCGGGAAGGCGCCCATCTTGAACTGGGCCTGGGTGTTGAACACCGAGATTTCCCACGAGCCGGCCGGATAGATGGCGGCGCGGCCGAGCGTGAACAGGTTCTGGCTGTCCGGATAGCTCTGCGCCTCGAAGCCGTCGCCGAGATAGTCCTTCCACTTGGCGAGCGTGGCGAAGGGCTCCACCCACTGCGGGTCGGTCAGCTTCTGCTCGCCCTTGATGAGGGCGTTGCGGCCTTCCTCGCCATGCCAGTAGTTCGGGCCGATGTTCTGGTAGCCCATGGTGGCGGCTTCCCACAGGTCCTTGGTGCCCATGGCCATGGGGATGTAGGTGCCGTCTTCCTTGATCTTGTCGAGCATGGCGAAGAACTCGTCCTCGGTCGCCGGCGGCGTGATGCCGAGCTGCTCGAACGCGTCCTTGTTGTAGATGAAGCCGTGGATGACGGAAGCCATCGGCACGCAGAAGGTGGCCTTGCCGTCGTCGGTGGTCCAGGCCGACTTGGCCACGTCGGAGAAGTTCTCCATGCCCGGCAGGCTGGTCAGGTCGGCGAGCTGGCCCTTGTTGTAGAGCTCGAGCGAGGCGTCGAACGGACGGCAGGTGATGAGATCGCCGGCCGAGCCCGCATCGAGCTTGGCATTGAGGGCGGCGTTGTACTCGGTCGGTGCCGAAGGCGAGAACACGACCTTGATGCCGGGGTTCTTGGCCTCGAAGGCCGGGATCAGCTTTTCCTGCCAGATGGCGAGATCGTCGTTGCGCCAGCTTTCGATGGTCAGCGTGGCGTCTTCGGCGAAGGCCATGCCGGCCGAGCCGAGGATGCTGGACGCCATCAGAAGCGCAGTCATTGCCTGGATTTTCATGTCGGTTCTCCCTGTTGACCCGTTCAGGCTCGATTTTTCAATGAGAGATCAGGCCACGGCCCGCCGCTCCCCTCGGCTTCCCGAAGGCGCGGGCCCGAAACCATGGGCCTCGCCGTCGGGTAACTCGGCCCCGCCGCTGCCGGCCGGGCGCCGTCGATATGCATGAAGGGATGAAACATGGCCGCAGATGCTTCCGGCAAAGCGTTCCGCTGATGCATTGCTGCAGCCATCCAAAATCCTCCCCTTCAGCGACGATACCAAAAAAATACCACTTGTCCACCCGCGTTAACGAAATCCTTCCTTCCCCAACGGAATCCCAATGGAACCTCATTGAAATCAATGGGTTTTAGCGCCATATGCGAATGGCCTGATTTAAGCCTTGGCTATTGGTATTTTATTGGTATCATGGCCGCCGAGGAGATTTCACGGTGGATCTGGTGCTCGGGATAGATGGCGGCGGCACGAGTTGCAGGGCCGCATTGGCAACCGCGTCCGGCGAGGTGCTGGGGCGCGGCAGGAGCGGCCCAGCCAACATCATGACCGATCTTCACGGCGCGCGCCACAACATCGTGGAGGCCGCGCGGCTGGCCTTCGTCGATGCCGGGCGCGATGCGGGGCTCATTGCCCAGGCGGACGCCGTGCTGGGGCTGGCCGGCACCAATGTCGGCGGCTACAGGCAGCAGCTTCTCGACATACTGCCCTTCCGCCGCAGCCTGGTGGAAAGCGACGCGCTGATCGCGCTCAATGGCGCGCTGGGCGACCATGACGGCGCCATCGCCATCATCGGCACGGGCTCCATCTTTATGTCGCGCAAGGGCAGCGCCATGCAGACGATCGGCGGCTGGGGCTTCATGCTGGGCGACCTCGGCGGCGGCGCGCGCATCGGCCGCGACCTCCTGCAGGAAACGCTGCTGGCGCATGACGACATCCACCCTTCCTCACCGCTGACGACAGCCGTGATGGAGCATTTCGGCGGCGACGCACGCGAGATCGTCAAGTTCGGCGCGTCCTCGAAACCCGCCGATTTCGGCGCCTTCGCGCCGATGGTCTTCGACCATGCCGCGCGGGGCGATGCGGTGGCCGGGGTGGTGCTGGCGCGCGCCGTGCGCGACATCGAGGAAGCGCTGGATGCGCTGAAGCTCTCGCCCGGCCAGCGGCTTTGCCTGCTGGGCGGGCTTGCCGCGCTGATCGGCCCCCACCTTTCAGCCAGATACCAAGCCCTGCTGCACGCGCCCGAACAGGACGCGCTGGGCGGCGCGGTGGCGATGGCGGCGAGGCTGTTCGGCACGGCCGGAGCGGCGGCCCATGTCTGACGCGGCCGAGCGCATCTTCTCGCTCGTCAAGGCTTCCGCCGGCAGCGGCGCGCCGCTCTACCTGCAGCTCAAGAAGAACATCGAGGATGCGGTGCGGCGGGGCGTGATCGGCCCCGGCGACGCGCTGCCTTCCGAGCGCGACATCGCGCTCAGGGCCGAGGTGTCGCGCGTGACGGTGCGCAAGGCGGTGCAGGACCTGGTGAAGAGCGGCCTTTTGGTGCAGCGCCACGGCTCCGGCACCTTCGTCGCGCCGCGCATGGAACGCGTGGAACAGTCGCTGTCGCGGCTGACCTCCTTCACCGACGACATGGCCCGGCGCGGCATGTCGGCCAGCTCGGTCTGGCTCGACAAGGGCATCTATCCGCCCTCGCCGGACGAGATGATGGTGCTCGGCCTCTCGGCCAAGGAGATGGTGGCCCGCGTCAGCCGCCTGCGCGCGGCCAACGGCACGCCGATGGCCATCGAGCGCGCCTCGCTGTCGGCCTCGGCGCTGCCCGACCCGGCGGCCGTGGCGAGCTCGCTCTATGCCGCGCTCGACGAGACCGGCAGCCGGCCGGTGCGCGCCGTGCAGCGCATCTCGGCGGTCAACCTCTCGGGCGACGACGCCCGGCTTCTCGAAGTGCCGGACGGCTCGGCCTGCCTGCACATCGAGCGCATATCCTACCTTGCCACGGGCAAGGTGATAGAATTCACCCGCTCCATCTATCGCGGCGACGCCTATGACTTCGTCGCCGAATTGCGGCTTTCGAGCCCGAACGAACCTTTCGGAGACAAGACTTGACTGAAAAGACCCATATGCGCCGCGAGATCGAGGAGATCCCCGATGCCGTGGCACGACTGCTCGACGGCTCGCGCACCGTGCTGGCCGATGCCGGCCGCGACATCGCCAGGCGCGATCCGCGCTTCGTCGTCACCGTGGCGCGCGGCTCTTCCGATCATGCCGCGACCTTCCTGAAATATGCCGTCGAGCTGACCGCCGGGCTGGCGGTCGCCTCCGTCGGCCCCTCCGTCGCCTCCATCTACCGCGCGCCGCTGAAGCTCAACGGCTCGGCCTGCGTGGCGATCTCGCAATCGGGCAAGAGCCCGGACATCGTCGCCATGGCCGAAGCCGCCCGCAAGGCCGGTTCGCTCACCATCGCGCTCACCAACACGCCGGATTCACCGCTGGCCAGGGCCTGCGAGCATTCGATCGACATCCTCGCGGGCGTGGAAAGAAGCGTCGCCGCCACCAAGACCTTCGTCAATTCCGCCGTCACCGCCGTGGCGCTGATGGCGCACTGCACCAATGACGAGGCGCTGCTCGCCGCGCTGGCCGACCTGCCGCGGCACCTGCGCAAGGCGGTGGACTGCGACTGGATGGAGCTTGCCGGTGCGCTGGAGAACGCCAGTTCCCTGTTCATCCTCGGGCGCGGACCTTCCTTCGCCATCGCCAACGAGGCGGCCCTGAAGTTCAAGGAAACCTGCGCCATGCACGCGGAATCCTACAGCGCGGCGGAAGTGATACACGGCCCGATGGCGCTGGTTCGCCCCGGCTTCCCGGTGCTGGCGCTGGCCGCGCGCGACGCGTCGGAAGATTCCGTCGTCAGCGCCGGCGACCAGCTTGCCGACAAGGGCGCCTCGGTGTTCATGACCTCCGACAAGGACGGCAAGGCCGTGCGCCTGCCCTTCGCGGCGACCGGCCACCCGCTGACCGACCCGCTGGCGCTGATCGTCTCCTTCTACGGCTTCGTCGAGGCATTCGCCCGCCATCGCGGCCTCAACCCCGACCAGCCGCCCTTCCTCAACAAGGTGACCGAAACGATATGACCCGGAATTTCGCCATCGTCGGCGCGCGCATCTTCGACGGCCAGGCCTGGCACAACCGTTCCGCGCTGGTCGTCCGCGACGGCGTGGTCGAGCGCATCGAGGCGGGCCATGACGTGCCCGCCGGGCTGGACGTGGTGGAGCTCGACGGCGGCCTGATCGCACCGGGCTTCGTCGATCTGCAGGTCAATGGCGGCGGCGGCGTGATGCTCAACGACGCGCCGTCGGTGGAGGCGATCCGCACCATCTGCGCGGCGCACGCCCCCTTCGGCACCACCGCGCTCCTGCCGACGCTCATCACCGACACGCGCGAGATCACCGCGGCCGCGATCGCCGCGGGCGAAGCAGCCGCCGCGCAGAACGTGCCGGGCTTCCTCGGCCTGCATCTGGAAGGCCCGCATCTGTCGCTCGCCCGCAAGGGCGCGCACGACCCGGCGCTGATCCGGCCGATGACCGACGCCGACGAAAAAGCCCTGATCGCCGCGCGCGAAAAGATGCCGGTGCTGCTGACGACGATCGCGCCTGAATCGGTCAGGGCCGATCAGGTGAGCCGTCTCAGCCAGGCCGATGTCGTGGTCAGCCTCGGCCACACCGATACCAGCTACGCGACCGCGCGCGCCTTCGCCGAGGCCGGCGCGACCATGGCCACGCATCTCTTCAACGCCATGAGCCAGATCGGCAATCGCGAGCCGGGCCTGGCGGGCGCCGCGATCGACGGGCACAGCTTTTACGCAGGGCTGATCGCCGACGGCATCCATGTGCATCCGGCCACGATGGAGATCGCGCTGAAATCCAAGAAGGGCGACGGCAGGATCTTCCTCGTCACCGACGCCATGGCGACCATCGGCACCGACATGAAGTCGTTCACGCTGAACGGCCGGCTGATCAAGCGCGAGAACGGCAGCCTCAGGCTGGAGGACGGCACGCTGGCCGGCGCGGACCTCGACATGATCTCGGCCGTGCGCTTCATGCACGAACGGCTCGGGCTGGAACTGGACGAGGCGCTGCGCATGGCCTCGCTCTACCCGGCCGAGGCGGTCGGCCAGGACGGCAGGCTCGGCCGGCTGATGACCGGCTCGGCGGCGAACATCGTCCACCTCTCCGACGACCTTTCGGTGCGCGGGGTGTGGATCGAGGGCGCAGAAGTGTTTTCGGCGGCGGCCTGATGGCGCCGCTCACCTCTGGGTGAGCCGCCGCCCCCAATCCGTCATTCCCGACCTCGTGAGCGAGCGAAGCGAGCGGAGAGTGTCGGGAATCCATGTCGCGACGGCGACGACACCAGAGCCGCCACCGAACTTCATCCCGAGATGCAGCCCGGGCAATGCACCGGGTTGCCACCGGAGAGTCCGGGGCCTGGATCCCCGCGATCCTTCGCCCCTCGCTGCGCTCGCGGCTCAGGACGCGAGGATGACGGTGGGGTGGCGGCTGCTGCCGCCAACAAACCGTCAGGCGCTATTTCACCGCGCCGTCGCCGGCAGCCCTGATCGCGGCGATGTTCTTGGCATAGGCATCCGGCGTGCCGCCCTTGAACACCGCCGAGCCCGCCACCAGCACATTGGCGCCGGCGGCCGTCACCAGCGGCGCGGTTTCCGGGGTGACGCCGCCGTCGATCTCGATGTCGATCGGCCGGCTGCCGATCAGCGCCTTCACGCGCCTGACCTTCTCGACCACCGCCGGGATGAAGGCCTGGCCGCCGAAGCCGGGGTTGACCGTCATCAACAGCACCAGGTCGAGCCGGTCGAGCACATATTCGATGACGCTTTCCGGCGTCGACGGGTTGAGCGAGACGCCGGCCTTCTTGCCGAGGTTCCTGATCGCCTGCAGCGAGCGGTCGAGAT